>Ga0308159_1000017_pt1 | contig 802117 bp, 705 predicted proteins | sample PhyCR1_FD_201040 | JGI IMG/M metagenome (GOLD analysis project Ga0308159, IMG submission 201040) | Phyllosphere microbial communities from UC Gill Tract Community Farm, Albany, California, United States - DLSLC.R1 | ecosystem: Host-associated > Plants > Phyllosphere > Unclassified | place... | reverse complement strand
TATATTGTTTATTATAACTGGGAAAGACCACACCAGGGAATTAATGGTAAAAAACCGGCGGAAATGGCAAATATAAATAACAAAAAATAACTCTAGTTCATTACCGAATTACTAAACCTTTACAGCAATGACGACCTTTCTAAATCTGTCAATGGTAGCTTGTCGAAGGATCTTTAAGATGGAAAAGGTAAAATGGATGATGGAAATGAATCACCAATGATCAGTTAGCGATAGCCCTAGTATTGAGCCACAGAGGCGCGGAAACACGGAAAATTCAACTCGTGTTGTCATCCTGAACGAAGTTGAAGGATCTTTTAGGATGGAAAAGGTAAAATGGATGATGGAATTTCAATGATCAGTTAGCAAATGAATTAGAAATTAACTATATCTTAATGTTCTTAATTCCTTAATGGTGAAATTATTTATTGATAAAAATCAGTGACAGTTTTTGGCAAATGGCAGCCAGCATGAGGTCGTCATTGCAATTAAAACCTTACTACCGGCAGTATGTAATAATATTATAGCAGAGGCAATTCAGCGCAGAATCTTATTTTAATTTATTCTAAATTAACTTACTTTTGCAGCTATAATTCTATCTTAAGATAGCCAACAAACATTTCATGAGCTTAGGCACAATCAAAAAAACTGCAGCTAAAAAAAACGCATCAAAATCTCTCCTTAGTAAAACAGTTTCATTTCTTCACCTCTGGCTCGGGCTTTTGGCAGGAAGTGTGTTGATTATAGTTGCCTTAACGGGCTGCATCCTCTCTTTTGAAGATGAGCTTACCCCCTTGCTGTTTTCGAAAGAACAACAGGTAACACCAAAAGCCGAACGCTTACCGGCAGATTCGCTGGTTTCCATTGCCAAAACAAATTTTCCCAAAAAGAAAATCTTCAGGATGATCTTACCAGCTGAACCTAGCAGAAGTGTAAAAGCAACTTTTGGTACCAAAAAGGCTGGCTATGATTATGTGTACCTTAACCCTTATTCTGGTGAAATCCTTTCAAAAGGAAAAGAAAATAAGCGTTTTTTCGTTGTTGTACTCAATCTTCATCGTTTTTTACTTGCCGGAACGGTTGGAAAAACCATTACAGGCATTTCTTGTGCGATTACTTTTTTTATGACGATTAGCGGGCTTTATCTCTGGTGGCCAAAAAACAGGAAAGTATTAAAACAGCGTTTAGTTGTTAAGCAAAATGCTTCGTTTAAAAGAACAAACTGGGACCTGCATGCCGTGGGAGGTTTTTATGTAATGATTTTACTTTTCCTCATCACTTTAACCGGATTGATCTGGAGTTACGATTGGGTGGAAAACATGATGTTTAAACTTACCGATGGAAAAATTTCAAAACCCGAAGTGGTGAAACAACCTGAAGTAAAAGGAAAAAAGGAAGCTGGACTTTATGAAAAAATCATATCGGCAACCAACACGATTTATGCGCATCAGGGTGATTTAACCATAAATTTCCCTGATAAGAAGGATAAGCCTGTATTTGTGTCGAAAGAAAACGGCGAAGCAAGAGTAAATACAACAGATCAGGCTTATTTTAACAACCGCAATGGCGAACTGATCGAAAAACGTCCGTTTACAGGTTTAAGTTTGGGTAATCAGCTTCGTAAACTGAACAAACCGATCCATACAGGTAGCATTTTTGGCTGGCCGACCAAATTGCTGATGTTTATTGTGGCATTATTCACAGCATCGTTGCCGATTACCGGCTTATTGATTTATTTAGGCAGAGGTAAGAAGAAGAAAAAGGCAGTGGTAGCTTAATAAAAAAGCCGTCATCTCCAAAACGAAGCGAATGTAGATCCTTCGACAAGCTCAGGATGACAAGTAATATAAAATGGCCGTCATCTCGAAAACGCAGTGGAGCGAAGATCTATCCCGAGACAGGTTTTGCTTCGCAGCGCCTTCGGGTTCTCGACTTGTTGCACTCCGCTCGAAATGACGGCATTTTGGGAAGTTTTCCCTCTCTTAAAACTTCAATATAAAGTTTCCCGTAAATCTTGCCGGAGCCTGTGGCGTTAGGCGTACAGACCAGGCTTTTTCACTCGTTAGGTTATCTACTTTAAATCCGATACGGAATTTAGCATGATCGTAAAAAACACTTGCATCAAATATTTTATACGATGGAATAATAAATCTCGATAAACCACCTGTAAGCGTTGGATAAGTGTTGATATAATACGACTGGTCGCCAATGTTGCCTCCTACACCTGCACCAAGTCCTTTAAATTTACCCATCGGAATACGGTAGCTCACCCAGAAGTTATACGTGTTTGGCGGTCCGGTAACCCCCGGGCGAAGACCATTATTGCGTGGATCTGCAGCTGCAGTAACTTTACTGTCGTTATAAGCATAACCTGCCACAATGTTTAAGCCGTCAAAAGGATTTGCTGTTAATTCTACTTCCAATCCCCTGCTCAATTGCCCGCCGTCCTGAATAAAAAAGTTAACCGGATCTACAGGATCAGGGCGTACAATATTTTTAACCTTAATGTCGTAATAACTGATGGTACCCACCAGGCGGTGATCAAACAGATCAGCTTTTGCACCAAACTCCATCTGATCGGCATATTCTGCATCTACCCTGCTGCCATCGCTTTTAAGTCCGCTTTTGTTAAAAAAGCCGTTCATGTAATTTCCAAACAACGATAAATGATCTTTATACACTTCATAAACCAATCCCAGTTTTGGTGAAAGGTTGGTTTGTCCATAAGGACTATTTGCAGCAGTAGCCGTAGCAATACCACCAGAAAGTTGCCCGGTAATAATGTTGTAAACCCCTTTATTCTGGAAACGGTTTACCCTTAAACTCAACATGGCATTTAACCTGTCGGCGATACTAAAAACGTCTGAAACGTAAGCTGAATAGGTGTTATCGCCATTGTATTCTTTCCTTAACGTACCTCTGGAAGTTAACGAATCAACCTTAAACTGGCTGATGCGGTAAGTAGTTGGGGTATTGATAAAATCAACATCAGTTGGCCAGTTTACGGTAACACGGTCGAAATCGTTAAAATTGTTATAATAATCTACACCAACAACCATACGGTTCCGATGACCGGCAATTTTAAAATCACCTACAAAGTTCTGCTGGATATCTGTAGCAATAAACTGGGTATAGCCATTAATAATTTGCGGACGTATGGTGGTTTCAGACCTTGAATTTAAAGCTGTAATATTTCCACTGATTGACGAACGAGCCCGTGAAATAACGGTTTGTGAAGTCCACTCTTCTGAAATTTTATAATTAATCTGCCCAAAAATGTTCATCATCTGTGTTTTGTAAGGCAGATCGTTGCTCAGGAAGGTTTTATTATACGGAAAACCACTATCTGCAATTGATCTGGTAATTTCGGCAACGCCTGCAGGAACAGCAGTGTAAGGATTATACCTCACTACCGAAGTTCCGGTAGCCTGACCAAACTCTACATCAAGCAATAAAGATAAACGATCGGTAATCTGGTAAGAGAAACTAGGTGCAACACTTACACTGTTTGTAAAACCCTGCTCCTGAAAGCTATGTTCCCAGGTGGTAGCCCCGTTTAAACGAAACAAAGCAGTTCTATCGGCATTAATTGGTGTATTTACATCTACGGTTAACCTGTTAAAATTCCAGCTTCCGGTAGTGTAACCTACTTCGCCACCAAAACCATTGTAAGGTTTTTTGGTTACACGGTTGTATAAACCACCATAACTGCTCGAAATGCTGTTACCGAAAAGTGTAGCAGATGGACCTTTTATGGCTTCAATACGTTCCAGATTGGCCGGATCGATAAACGAAAAAGCTGCCCCGGCAACCCCGTTACGTGCATTTGGCTCGGTATCGAACCCACGCGAGCGGAAAGTAACACGGCCCTGGTTGGCAATCATCGGGATACCTGCACCCGGAACATTTTTAGCGATGCTTCCTAAATCAACAGCCATCTGTTCCTGAAATAATGCTTTCGGAACGGAGTTGTACACCTGCGGATTTTCGAGATTTTTAAGTGGCAAACGGGCAATGTACACACTTTCTTTCTGCGTAAATTTGTTGGTTGCACCTGCCACGGTAACCTCTTGCAATGCCTGTACATTCTCTTTTTCCAAACGGTAATCTGCAGTGGCAGTTTCGCCTGCTACAACAGTTATTTTTAAGTCTTTTTGAGGAGAACCCAATACCTGAATCCTTACAGTGTAACTTCCGGGAACGATATTAGAAAAAAAGTAATTTCCCTGCTCATCTGTAAGGGTTGTTTTATTGATTTCTAAAAGGGAAACCGATGCCGAGGCATAAGGCTGGCCATTTACCAAACTTACCTTACCGGATATTTTTCCGGGGAATTGGGCAAAAACGGTGTTGCCTGCAAACAAAAAGCAGGACAATAACATGAAGTAAAAAAATTTCATTAAATGATAATTATAAGGATGTCTGAATATTCGCGCAAATATAAAAACATTATTTATAATTAGTCTAAATAATTATGAGGGATTAGAAATTTAACATCATCTATTCAATAAACAGACAATAATTACACCTGTGGCGGATACCTGAATAAGCAACTCCCTGATAACTGCCCCCTTTCTGATCGACCCAATCTAAGCGAATAATATACATTCCTTTCGTGGCAGCCGAAAAAACCGCGGTTCCCTTTTCATCCAATACCAATTCTTTTTCCCAGTTTTCGGGGTTAAAAACCCTGAGTTTAGTTTTGGCCTTTGCCGGAACGTTATTTTGAAAAGCTTCAACTTTAATCATTTTCCCATCTTTTGTAATGGTGAGATCAAGAAATTGCATTGGCGTTAATTGTACTTGTGCCAAACCTACAACATATTGACTGCAGAGATAATCAACCGGCAGTACATTTTCTCCGCCAATTGCAGACCGGTCTACCACGGGGTGAGTATTATTGATTCCCAATATGCGGTATGTGCCCTTATTTTTTGGTGTAAATGAAGTTTCCCAGCAGTCGGCTTTCTGGTTGATTTGGAGGATCGTTTTTATGCCGGAAGGATCGATCAGGCTAAAGCTGAACGCTCCCGCAAGCTGAAGTTCTTTACCGGTTTGCCTGTGGCGGAATCCTAAATCATCGATATTGCCATAAATGAGCTGAACGGTTACTTTTTCGCCGGCTTTTCCCGAACCTTTAATTTCCATCCAGTAAGCACTTGCATAACTTAAAAACGGGATAAAAATAAAGCCAAGCAGGATAAAGATATTTCTTGCTGCAGATGTGGTTTTCATGTGGCAAAGATATGGGATCGAAGTAAGTTATTTGAAAAATGATCAAATGAAAGAATGAACAAATGACTAATGAACCAATGACCAATTAACAAATGACTAATGAACCAACGACCCATAAACGGCTTCCCCAACAAAAATGTTAAATAAAATACAGAATTTCTTAAAACAAATTATCTTTATTGCGGATTGTCTATCCGATACACGAACTAATATGTACTAACTATATGGGAAAAAAAATCAGCATTCTCGAAGATGATCAGGGAATCAGGGAAATCGTTGAACTTATTTTTTCGCAGGAAGATTATGAAGTTACAGGCTTTGCAAATGTAAATGATTTTATGAGCAGAAAATGTAATACAGTGCCTGATCTTTTCCTGCTTGATGTAATGCTTCCTGATGGAAATGGCCTGAATGTTTGCGATATGTTAAAATCAGAAAAAGCGACCAGTAATGTGCCTGTACTGATGATGAGTGCACATGCAGACTTGATTACGATGAAAAACCAATGTAAGGCAGATGGGTTTATTTCTAAACCATTCGACATTGATCATTTAATTAATATGGTAAAAGAGACCATTTAAAAAACATCATCAGCGCAACATTTATTCTTCTTTTTCACCAAGCGGAAGCGTAAAGTAAAAATTACTGCCCTGTCCGGGTTCACTTTCTACGCCAATTTCGCCACCGTGGCGCTGCACAATATCTGCACAGATAAAAAGCCCTAAACCAAGGCCCGAAACCTGGGTACCCCTTTCATCGGCCCTGAAATAGCGGTCGAACAGGTGCGGAAGTTTATCAGCAGGGATTCCGGGGCCATTATCGCGGACAGAAACCTTTACCATCTCACCTAATGATTTTATGCCCAGAAAAATCTCCCTGGAGTCTGGCGCATATTTTACGGCATTGTTAACCAGATTAACCACAACCTGATCAATACGGTGTTCATCGGCATAAACCATCAGGCTTTTATCGCCTTCTAAAATCAATTCGTGACTACCAGATTCCCTTACGTGGATACAGCATTTTTCGAGCATATCGCTAAGGTTAAACCAGTTCTTTTTAAGGCCAACATGCCCCTGGTTAATTTTGGATACATTGAGCAGATCATCTACCAGTTCGGTAATTTTATCCATACTCCTGGACGCCTGATCAATCACTTTTGGAAAAAGCACCGTATTGGGGTTTTCGCGCATCCTTACCAATAACTGAAGCGAAGCTTTTAATGTGGTTAAAGGGGTTTTGAGTTCGTGACTGGCAATTGAAATAAAATCGTCTTTTTGCTGTTGCAGGGCTTTGTACACGGTAATATCCATCACCGTACCAAGCGTGCGCAAACGGTTTCCGTTTGCATCAAAATAAACTTTTGCCTGAAACCTGAGCCATTTTAAAGGCAAGCCTTTGGGGATGTACCTGGCCTCGTAAAAAATCCGCCCTGTTTTCCTGGCCTCCTCATGTGCCAGAACACTTAAATGGACATCATCGGGGTGATAATGATCAATAATGGTTTCGCGGTTTACTCCATTTCCAAGACCAAAAATTTCATCAAAACGGGCTGAGCCCACCAGTTCGCCAGTTTTATAATTGAGGTCGTAGGTGCCTATTTCTGCTGCTTCTACCGCTAGGCGGATGCGTTCTTCTACTTCTTCTACTGCATGCCGGGTGCGCACTTTTTCGGATACATCGATACCAACCACCATTACTGCAGAAACGTTTCCTGACAGATCACTTACGGGTTCATATACAAAATCGACAAAAACCTGTTCTGCCAATCCGTTCCGGATAAGCGTGAGCTCCGCTTCTTTTGCAAAAAATGCTTCGCCCGACTGAAAAACTTTCTCCATTACCGGGGCGTAAACTTCGGCTGCTTCGGGCACGCCATCCCAAATGGGTTTTCCATCCAATTGAGTACGTTCTTTTCCCACGAGTTCTAAATAGCGGTCGTTTAGTTCAGTCACTACCAAATCATTCGCCCTGATTACACAAATGGCAAAAGGAGCTTGCTGGATCAGGCTTCTGAACCTTCCTTCGCTAAGTTCGAGTAAACGTGTCGATTCGGTAAGTTCTTCATTCGTTGTGGCGAGTTCCTCGTTGCTGGCGGCAAGCGCTTCGTTTATGGCTGCTAATCTTTCATTGTTTTCTACCGCTTCTAAACCCATCCGGCTAATGTTACTTGCCGATTCTACCAGCTGGGTAACATCTGTTGCGTAACAAACTACACCTATCACTTGGTGATCTGCATCCTTAACGGGCTGGTAGGAAAAGGTATAATAAAAAGTTTTGAGCTGGCCGTCAATCATCAGGTCGGCACGATCGTTTACCGCGTAATAAGCTTCTCCCGTTCTCATTACCTGGCGTAACAATGCTTCAAAAGGCTGACCATCAATTTCAGGGAGTGCTTCTAAAAACCGTTTGCCAATTACAGAAGCATCTTTTCCCCAGGCTTTTAATGTTGCGGCATTTGCCAAAGCAACGCGAAGTTCTTCACCAAGGATCAGGTATATAGGGTAAGGTGAGCCTTCAATAAGCCCGGCCAGAATTTCTTTATCAAGGATCATAATAGGGATAAATAGCAAAACAACGTTTTGAACGTGATATGCCCGTTACGAAGTTAAAAAAGAAGTGGAAATATTGCTAATGCCTGATGGATAATTTTGGATGGAGGTTTTCGGTTAACAGTTTTCAGTTAACAGTTCTCAATTTTCAATAACCAATTAACAAATGACCAATAAACCAATGACCAATAAACCAGTGAACCAGAAAAACTATTTATCTTCCTCGCCGGCAATGCCCAGATTACGTACCACGTTGAGCACACCGGTTTGCCAATGCAGGTAGCCCAGCATTCCGCAGATATCAATTACCTTTGCTTCAATTTTCGAAGGCACATCATTCACTACGCGGAAGCGGATTTTATATTTCGGATTATAACTGATGTAAATAATGATATCATCGTTACGCTCACCAACATCAGCAAGAAAGGCAAGATGTTGATCGCGCAGCTCATCAGCCGCTTGCTGCAAACGTCCATTCATTAATCTCGAAAGTGCTTTATCAGGAACAAAATCTGTCTCCAGGATAGCCAATACCGTAACGACCATGAACGCAAAAGTAAAAACCTAAATCATACCTGCAAATACAATCTCTCAAACTACTGAAAATGAGCCTGAATAATTTTGCAGATTCTCTCACAAATGGCAAAAAACGATAAAAAGGAGTCGAAAAGAATATATTTGCCGCTCTATTCGTGTTTTGGATATTATTAACAGATTATTATCCCTCAGACGAGACTCAAAAGCTTATGCATTGCGATTAAAGAAGAAAGTTTAACAGACCTTTTATTGATAGATCAGCAGTATTTCTGCTGTCTGTTTTAGTCAAAAAAAAACGGACACCAAATGGCGCCCGTTTTTATAAATTTATCGTATTGGTTTAACGTGTAGGTTTGTTACCAATTGATACCTAAATTGATTTCGAAACTTCCTGCAGTATAACCGCTTAATGCACCGGTTTGAGTAGTGTAAGAAGTATTAATGGTGTATTTCTTTTTGTAATGTAAGCCTACTCCAAAACTTGCGGCTTTACTGGTATGGTACATGGCTGTAAACAGTACCTGTTGGTTAGCAACACCAAACTGACCGCCAACATCAACAATATCTGCGATTTCTGTAAATGAACGATAAGCTACCTTTGGCTGGAAAACATTATCGCCCAATTGGAACTTGTAACCTGCCGAAGCATATACCACAGGGGTATTGATCAGTTTAAAATTATCTCTTTTGAAATAATTTTTCAGGTTTACCATGGCCACATCGGCATTAAAGCCTTTAGTGGTTAGCCCCACTCCGAAGTCTCCATCAAAATATGTTTTATGGTCGGTATTGTAAACACCTATCTGGCCATCGTTAGGGTTACCAATAAGATCCTGCATATCTATTCTCTGGTTCATAAAACCTGCTGATAAACCGAAGTGTAATTTAGCCGATTCACTGAGAGGAAGATGATATGCATAAGTTGCCAGGATACGTGTTTGCCTCTGCAAACCAGCCTTATCAAGGTTCATGTTTAACCCAACGCCTACCCTTTCCCAACCGTAGGTAGCGGTAAGGTTCTGAATCATAGGTGCTCCAGGCACATCGTTCCACTGCGAGCGGAAAGCAAGATCTAAATCCGCACCTTCTGCTACCCCGGCCATTGCCGGGTTAGCGAGATAGGTATTATTGAAATATTGGTTTAACAACGGACTGGTTTGTGCGCTTACCTTCGAAACCCCGATAAGAGCAAGCAGTATCAATATTTTTGTTTTCATCGTTTTCATTTTTCTTAACGGTTTCTGATAATCGTGATAAATCCTTTTTGAACAAGTTTATCTGGTCCATAAGTTATGATGTAGTAGTAGGTACCTTCGGCAAGATCGTTTCCGCCAATTGTTCCGTTCCAGCTGTTATCATATCCTTTTTTATTATACATTTCTCTACCATTGCGGTCGAATATCCTCACTTCGTTGCTTGGATACATGTCGATGTTTTGTATAATCCAGGTATCATTCACACCATCGCCGTTAGGTGTTAAGATGTTATTGGCTACAACTTTGTAATCTTCGTTCACTTTAATGGTGATTGTTGATATACTGCTACATCCGCTTGCATTGGTTACACGAACCGTATAAGTTGTGGTTTGTGCCGGGCGGACAGTAAGTGTAGCTGTGTTCTGACCACTAATGATTCCGCTTGCTGCAGACCAGCTGTAGCTTGTACCACCACTTGCTGTTAATATTGCAGTTTCACCTTTACTGATCTCAGTACCTTTATTGCTTACGATGTTTGCCGTTGGAAGCGCGTTTATGGTTAGGGTACCATTTACATACACAAAACTATAGTTGCCTGCCACAGCATTTGCCGGAACGAGTGCGTATGTACCGGCTACATTTCTGTTTGCCGTGGTGGTTACGGTAGGTTTAGTGCTTAACGAACTTTCGGTATCGCCTGCTTTAAAGCCACTGTATGTTACTGCAAATGTTGGGAAACCGTCAGACTGGCACATTACTGCATTGCTCGCCGTAACGGTAAGTACTGCTTTGTTAATGGTGAGATTAGCGCCTACATAAGTAATTGCATAGTTGCCGTTTAAAGCAACTGTACCCTGATTAATTGCATATGTACCTGCGTTTTCTCCAGCTGTTCTGGTTAAACTTCCGCTAAAGCTATCACCTGTTTGTAATGCCGGAGCAAAAGTATAGGTTAAAGCAGGATCGGTATCGCCATAGGTTTTACTCTTCGCTGCCGCAGTTACCGTAATGGTTTTAGCGCTTATTGTAAGGTTGGCACCAACATAAGTTAAGGTGTAGTTGCTGTTTAAGGCAAGTGTACCCTGATTGATGGCATAATTACCTACATTTTCACCAGCTGTACGGGTTAATGATCCTGTAAAGCTATCGCCTGTAATCAACGCCGGAGCGAATGTATAAGTTAAAGCCGGATCGGCATCACCATACGTTTTGCTCTTAGCGGTAGCGGTTACGGTGATCGTTTTCTTAGTGATGGTTAAATTAGCACCAACATAAGTTAAGGTGTAATTAGGATTTAAAGCTAATGTACCCTGATTGATGCCATAAGTACCGATAGTTTCTCCAGCTGTTCTGGTCAGTGATCCTGTAAAGGCATCAGTACCTACCAATGCCGGAGCAAAGGTATAAGTTAAGGCCGGATCAGCATCGCCATAGGCTTTACTTTTCGCTGCTGCGGTTACCGTTACTGTTTTCTTACCGATGGTTAAATCAGCACCAACATAAGTTAAGGTATAATTAGGGCTTAAAGCTAATGTACCCTGGTTAATGCCATAAGTACCGATATTTTCGCCAGCTGTTCTGGTTAGTGATCCTGTAAAGGCATCAGTACCTACCAATGCCGGAGCAAAAGTATAGGTTAAGGCAGGATCAGCATCGCCATAGGTTTTGCTTTTCGCTGCTGCGGTTACCGTGATCGTTTTCTTACCGATGGTTAAATCAGCACCTACATAAGTTAAGGTGTAATTAGGACTTAAAGCTAACGTACCCTGGTTAATGCCATAAGTACCGATGTTCTCACCAGCTGTTCTGGTCAGTGATCCTGTAAAGGCATCAGTACCTACCAATGCCGGAGCAAAAGTATAGGTTAATGCAGGATCAGCATCGCCATAGGTTTTACTTTTCGCTGCTGCGGTTACCGTTACTGTTTTCTTACCGATGGTTAAATCAGCACCAACATAAGTTAAGGTATAATTAGGACTTAAAGCTAAAGTACCCTGGTTAATGCCATAAGTACCGATGTTCTCACCAGCTGTTCTGGTCAGTGATCCTGTAAAGGCATCAGTACCTACCAACGCCGGAGCAAAAGTATAGGTTAAGGCCGGATCAGCATCGCCATAAGTTTTGCTTTTCGCTGCTGCGGTTACCGTGATGGTTTTCTTACCGATGGTTAAATCAGCACCAACATAAGTTAAGGTGTAATTAGGACTCAAGGTTAATGTACCCTGGTTGATGCCATAAGTACCGATATTTTCACCAGCTGTTCTGGTCAGTGATCCTGTAAAGGCATCAGTACCTACCAATGCCGGAGCAAAAGTATAGGTTAAGGCCGGATCAGCATCGCCATAGGTTTTGCTTTTCGCTGCTGCGGTTACCGTGATCGTTTTCTTACCGATAGTTAAATCAGCACCAACGTAAGTTAAGGTGTAATTAGGACTTAAAGCTAAGGTACCCTGGTTAATGCCATAAGTACCGATATTTTCGCCAGATGTTCTGGTCAGTGATCCTGTAAAGGCATCAGTACCTACCAATGCCGGAGCAAAAGTATAGGTTAATGCAGGATCAGCATCGCCATAGGTTTTGCTTTTCGCTGCTGCGGTTACCGTGATTGTTTTTGGAGAGATCACCAAACTTCCTGTTGCCGCAGTAGCGGTATAATTGTTATTGGTTAACGTTGCCGAAACTGCATAAGTACCAGCCGCCGTTGGAGCAGTTGATAAACCATCATAAGTAATGCTTACTCCGGTTAAACCTGAAGGGCTGGTTGTTGCTGTTGCTGATTTCGGAGCGCCGTCGAACACCTGCGCTAAATTACCCAGGGTAATGGTTGCATTTGCTTTATTTACGGTTAATATTTGTACTACATCTGTGGCTGGATCATAACCTGAACCACCAGCTTGTGATGCGGTAATATCTGCCGTACCAGCACCTGTAATTGTTAACACATTACCGCTTATAGTAGCTACCGACGTGTTACTTGAGGTATAGGTTAGCGGTAAACCAGAACTAGCAGTTCCAGTAAGCGTTAACGGACTGTTTCCAAACGTTTGTGCTGGAAGCGCTGCGAATGTTATGGTTTGCGCACTTGTAATTGATTCGATTGTAAATGCTTTTGAAGCTGTTTGGCTACAACCACTTTCTGTTACTGTAATCACAAAATTAAATGTACCAGATGCTGTTGGTGTTCCGGTGATGTTACCGGCGCTGCTTAATGTTAAGCCTGCAGGTAAATTGCCGGTGGTTACAGCATAAGTATAGGTTCCATTTCCACCAGTGGCATTAATTGCCTGAGTATAAGATACCGCAACGTGAGATGAAGGAAGACTCGCAGTAGTAATACCCAATGCTGCCGGTTGCGTAATGGTAAAGCTTTGTGTGGTTTGGCAAAGGTTAGCATCTGTAACTGTTACAGTATAGGTACCTGCAGCCAGGCCTGTAGCCGTTGCAGCAGTCCCCCCGCCTGGAGCCCACGAATAGGTATATGCTCCGGTACCGCCGGTTACATTAACTGTAGCAGTGCCGGTTGAACCTCCATTACAAAGCACATTTGATTGTGCGCCAGCTGATGCAACAAGTGCTGCCGGCTGCGTAATGGTAAAGCTTTGTGTAGTTTGGCAAAGGTTGGCATCTGTAACTGTTACGGTATAGGTTCCTGCGGCCAGGCCTGTAGCCGTTGCAGCAGTACCCCCGCTTGGAGCCCACGAATAGGTATAAGTTCCGGTACCGCCTGTTACATTAACTGTAGCCGAACCATTGCCTGCACCATTACAACTCACATTGGTTTTCGCTCCAGCTGAAACAACAAGTGCTGCTGGTTGTGTGATGGTAAAGCTTTGTGTTGTTTGACAAAGGTTGGCATCTTTGATGGTTACGGTATAGGTACCAGCAGCTAAACCTGTAGCTGTTGCCCCTGTACCACCGCTAGGTGCCCATAAATAAGTGTAAGCTCCTGTTCCGCCGGTTACATTAACTGTAGCCGAACCATTGTTGGCACCGTTACAAATGATATTGGTTTGTGAAGGGGTAACAACAATTGCTGTTGGCTGGGTAATTGTAAATGTACGGGTAGCTGTACATAGATTTGCATCTGTAATGGTTACTGTGTAAGTACCGGCTGTAAGGCCTGTTGCCGTAGCGGCAGTACCGCCACTTGGCGACCATGAATAGGTATAACCACCAGCTCCGCCGCTTGCAGTTACCGATGCACTACCATTAGCTCCGCCGTTGCATGAAAGATTGGTTTGTGCACCAGTTGTGGTGATTGCCGTTGGCTGGGTAATGGTAAAGGTACGGGTTGCTGTACATAAATTTGCATCTTTAATGGTTACCGTATAAGTACCAGCAGAAAGGCCTGTTGCCGTTGCAGCAGTACCGCCACTTGGCGACCATGAATAGGTATAACCACCAGCTCCCCCACTTGCAGTTACCGATGCCGTACCGTTAGATCCGCCATTACATGAAAGATTGGTTTGTGCACCAGTTGTGGTGATTGCAGTTGGCTGGGTAATCGTAAATGTACGGGTAGCTGTGCATAGATTTGCATCGGTTATAGTTACGACATAAGTACCAGCAGAAAGGCCTGTTGCCGTTGCAGCAGTACCGCCACTTGGCGACCATGAATAAGTATAACCACCAGCTCCGCCGCTTGCAGTTACCGATGCACTACCATTAGCTCCGCCGTTGCATGAAAGATTGGTTTGTGCGGCGGTTGTAGTAATTGCTGTTGGCTGGGTAATCGTGAACGTACGGGTTGCCGTACATAGATTTGCATCTGTAATGGTTACCGTATAAGTACCTGCAGCCAGGCCTGTCGCCGTTGCAGCAGTACCTCCACTTGGCGACCATGAATAAGTATAACCACCAGCTCCGCCGCTTGCAGTTACCGATGCCGTACCGTTAGATCCGCCGTTGCATGAAATATTGGTTTGTGCACCAGTTGTGGTGATTGCAGTTGGCTGGGTAATCGTAAATGTACGGGTAGCTGTACATAGATTTGCATCTGTAATGGTTACCGTGTAAGTACCAGCAGCGAGGCCTGTTGCCGTTGCAGCAGTACCGCCACTTGGCGACCATGAATAAGTATAACCACCAGCTCCGCCGCTTGCGGTTACCGATGCCGTACCATTAGTTCCGCCATTGCATGAAATATTGGTTTGTGCGCCGGTTGTAGTAATTGCTGTTGGCTGGGTAATCGTGAACGTACGGGTAGCTGTACATAGATTTGCATCTCTAATGGTTACCGTATAAGTACCTGCAGCAAGGCCTGTCGCCGTAGCGGCAGTACCGCCACTTGGCGACCATGAATAAGTATAACCACCAGCTCCCCCACTTGCAGTTACCGATGCCGTACCGTTAGCTCCGCCATTACATGAAAGATTGGTTTGTGCGCCGGTTGTGGTAATTGCCGTTGGCTGGGTAATCGTAAACGTACGGGTTGCCGTGCATAGATTTGCATCGGTTATAGTTACGACATAAGTACCAGCAGAAAGGCCTGTTGCCGTTGCAGCAGTACCGCCACTTGGCGACCATGAGTAAGTATAACCACCAGCTCCGCCGCTTGCAGTTACCGATGCACTACCATTAGCCCCTCCATTGCATGAAAGATTGGTTTGTGCGGCGGTTGTGGTAATTGCTGTTGGCTGGGTAATCGTAAACGTACGGGTAGCTGTACATAGATTTGCATCTGTAATGGTTACCGTGTAAGTACCAGCAGCGAGGCCTGTTGCCGTTGCAGCAGTACCGCCACTTGGCGACCATGAGTAAGTATAACCACCAACTCCGCCGCTTGCAGTTACCGATGCACTACCATTAGTTCCGCCATTGCATGAAATATTGGTTTGTGCGCCGGTTGTAGTAATTGCTGTTGGCTGAGTAATCGTGAACGTACGGGTAGCTGTACATAGATTTGCATCTTTAATGGTTACCGTATAAGTACCTGCAGCCAGGCCTGTCGCCGTAGCGGCAGTACCGCCACTTGGCGACCATGAATAAGTATAACCACCAGCTCCCCCACTTGCAACTACCGATGCCGTACCGTTAGATCCGCCATTACATGAAAGATTGGTTTGTGCGCCGGTTGTGGTGATTGCAGTTGGCTGGGTAATCGTAAACGTACGGGTAGCCGTGCATAGATTTGCATCGGTTATAGTTACAACATAAGTACCGGCAGAAAGGCCTGTTGCCATTGCAGCTGTACCGCCACTTGGCGACCATGAATAAGTATAACCACCAGCTCCGCCACTTGCAGTTACCGATGCACTACCATTAGCTCCGCCGTTACACGAAAGATTGGTTTGTGCGGCGGTTGTGGTAATGGCTGTTGGCTGGGTAATTGTAAACGTACGGGTAGCTGTACATAGATTTGCATCTGTAATGGTTACCGTGTAAGTACCAGCAGCAAGGCCTGTTGCCGTAGCGGCAGTACCGCCACTCGGCGACCATGAATAAGTATAACCACCAGCTCCGCCACTTGCAGTTACCGATGCACTACCATTAGTTCCGCCGTTGCACGAAATATTGGTTTGTGCGCCAGTTGTAGTAATTGCTGTTGGCTGGGTAATGGTAAAACTTTGTGTTTTGGTACAGCCATTTGCATCAGTTGCAGTTACTGTCCAAACACCTGCGGTAAGACCGGTTACACTACGGGTTCCATCGCCGGTTGGCGTACCAGGACTCCAATCATATGTAATCGTTCCTGTTCCTCCTGTTGCAGCTGTAACACTCGCAGCACCGTTACTTCCACCAAAACATGAAACATTTGTTTGGCTTTGTAAATTAAGGCCACTAATTGCGGTTGGCTGGGTAATGGTAAAGGTACGTGTAGCCGTACAAAGATTTGCATCTGTTATAGTTACAACATAGGTACCAGCAGCGAGGCCTGTTGCCGTAGCAGCAGTACCGCCACTTGGCGACCATGAATAAGTATAACCACCAGCTCCGCCACTTGCAGTTACCGATGCCGCACCATTAGTTCCGCCGTTGCATGAAATATTGGTTTGTGCGCCGGTTGTAGTAATTGCTGTTGGCTGGGTAATCGTAAATGTACGGGTAGCTGTACAACTGTTTGCATCGGTTATAGTTACTACATAGGTACCGGCAGTAAGGCCAGTTGCCGTTGCAGCAGTACCGCCGCTTGGCGACCATGAATAAGTATAACCACCAGCTCCGCCGCTTGCAGTTACCGATGCACTACCATTAGCTCCGCCGTTGCACGAAAGATTGGTTTGTGCACCAGTTGTAGTAATTGCTGTTGGCTGGGTAATGGTAAAACTTTGTGTTTTGGTACAATTATTTGCATCCGTAACGGTTACAGTATAGGTACCTGCTGCTAAGCCAGTTGCCGTAGCAGCTGTACCACCACTTGGTGACCATAAATAAGTATATGAACCTGTTCCTCCTGTTGCAGATACAGTAGCAGAACCATTAGTTCCGCCGAAACATGAAACGTTAGTTTGGTTTAAAGCTGTTGTGCTAATCGCAGTTGGCTGGGTTACCGTAACATTTACAGTACCTGTACAGCCGTTTGCATCGGTAATGACAACCGAATAACTACCAGCTGCTAAACCTGTTCTGTCTTCGGTAGTAACTCCACCACCCCAGTTAAAGGTATATGGTGCAGTACCGCCTGCTGGCGTAAGGTTGATAGCCCCGTTTGTGCCACCATTACAAGCAATATTGGTTACTACTGTTGTTCCTGATACCGCTGAAGCAGGTTGAGTTACCGTAACATTTACAGTACCGGTACAGCTATTGGCATCGGTAATGATTACCGAATAACTACCAGCCGCTAAACCTGTTCTATCTTCGGTAGTAATGCCTCCACCCCAGTTAAATGTATATGGAGCCGTACCACCTGTTGGCGTAAGGTTAATTGATCCGGTTGTACCGCCAAAACAAGCAATATTAGTTACAACTGTAGATCCAGATATAGCTGTGGGCTGAGTTACGGTAGCAGTAACTGTACCTGTACAACCATTGGCATCGGTAATAATAACCGAATAATTACCAGCAGCTAAACCTGTTCTGTCTTCGGTAGTAATACCACCGCCCCAGTTAAAGGTATATGGTGCAGTACCACCAGTTGGCGTAAGATTAATTGAGCCATTTGTGCCACCATTACAGGCAACATTAGTAATTACCCTGGTTCCCGACACTGCTGAAGCAGGCTGACTTACCGTAACATTTACAGTACCTGTACAGCCGTTTGCATCGGTAATAATAACCGAATAATTACCAGCAGCTAAACCTGTTCTGTCTTCAGTAGTAACTCCACCACCCCAGTTAAAGGTATATGGTGCTGTACCGCCTACTGGCGTAAGGTTGATAGCCCCGTTTGTGCCACCATTACAAGCAATATTAGTTACTACGGTAAATCCTGATACTGCTGAAGCGGGTTGATTAATGGTAATACTTCTTGTAATTTGTGTAGATTCATTATCTGTTATTGTACAGGTATAAGTTCCAGGACTTAAACCGGTAGCTGTAGCCCCGGTTCCTCCCGATGGCGACCATGAATACGTGTAAGGCGTAGCGCCACCTGTTATGCTTACTGTTGCCGTACCATTGGAACCACCAAAACAAGATACATCAGTTTTACTTATTGTTGCTGATAAAGCGGCATTGGTGGTAAAAGTTAAATCTGATCCATAACTTGTCCCTGCTGTATTGGTAGCATAAGCCCTGAAATGAATAAGCGTTCCGGCCGGTAAACCAGAAACAACACCACTAAAAGTACCCGTTCCGGTTCCATTGGCAACTTTATTATTAGAAATTGTTGGGTTAGCCGTTGTTGCCCATACAATACCTCTTTCTGTTACAGGCGTTCCGCCATCGGCAGTTACATTTCCACCCAGTGTAGCTTTTAAAGATCCTACGCCTGTTGCTGCACCTGTTGTAATGGTTGGTGTTACGGGTGTTGGCGTTTCAAATAAACGAAAATTATCAACAGCAAGCTCCTGCGACCCTACAGCATTTGCATGGCAATTCATCCTGATATTTAAAAGCGATCCGGTTCCCGGAATGTTTACGCCAAATTCTGCAAAAGCATAAGATAAACTTGCGCCATCTCCTTGTAAATCACCAGTAGTTTCTAATTGAAGTGTACTGGCAGATCCTGCATCATTTGGTGCCAGGTTGGCATAAAATGCTATTGCCCTCACCCATGGACCGCCATCAATCTGATATTCGAAAGCCAGAAAATCCTGTGCAGGTAACGCTGGAGGTACCACATTATTAAAGTTAGATCCTTGCCATGCACCAAGTGGGTTAGCAGCAAAAAGCCCCTTAAATGATAAACCTGTTTTTCCACTAATGTTGATATTATTCCAGGTTACCTGTTGGTTTGCAGGGATAGAATTATTAATATTAGTTGGACCTTTATCAATATCCTCGCCTGCAAAAAATTTAATACCCTGATAACCATTATAAACACCGTTTTGCAGATTCAGCTGTGATGGGATTGCTCGTGTAAAGTAGGATGTCCATGTTGGACTTCCATTGTTAAATTCAACAGAAGGAACCCTTGTCCCGGAACTTGGCGCTCCGGTATCCTCGAAGGTATCGCTCCAAAATTGGATCTGTGCGCTGGCTCCCATGTAGAAGAAACAGAGGAGCAGTGTAAAAATTAAAGTAAAGTTTTTTTTCATAATTCCAGAGTTTAAAAATTGAATTATTGTTTTGTAAAAAATCAATTGAAAATCCCTGCCTTTTCAGGGTGTAATGTGATATATTGTGAAGCCGTCATGATTCCATAATCAGTGCTGAGAATACTTACAGCAATCTGTTGATTATCAACACAGGCTATTTGTACACTATCAATTGCCGATACTATTGTGCCCGCCATTTGATCATGGGGTTCATCCAATAGCTCGGCTGCAATTATTTTAACCTGTTCGCCCTGTAGTGTGGCATCGGCACCCGCATTCCATGGGTTGCATGCATTTATTAATGCAATAATTTCTTCTGCGTTCATTCGGTTCCAGTTAATGTAGGTATCCGATAACCGGGGTTTTTCAAAATAGCAAGACAAGCGCTCATCTTGTGGTTGATTTGGAATGCTGCTGGCAAACTGTAACATGTTAGCCATGTTAAGTGCCACATGAGCCATCCGGTTACTTAATTTTACGGTAAGTTTCCCATAAGTATCTTCAGCTTCAACCGGTACCGGATCGTTAAAAATAATGTTGCCCTTATCAAATTCCGAATTCATAAAATGGGTACAGATAGCAGTCTCAGTTTCCTGGTTTTTCAACACTTCAAAAATTGGCATTGCCCCTCTGTACTGCGGTAATGGCCCTGGATGAAAATTGATAAACTTTTGCTCACCGTATGATAAAACTGTTTCAGGAATTAAATAAGGAAAGGATATACAAAATATATAATCGGGTTTTAAACCGTCAATCCATTGCCTCAATTCGGAAATGCTATTTTTATCAGGAAAAGATTTAAACCCTAAATTGTTATCTTCCGATTCTCTTTCCAATGCATCTACAATGGTTTCACTTGCTCCGCCTATGCCGATTCCGCACATAAAATTTTCAAATGCAAGTAATTGCAATGCTGGAAAAGCAAATTTTCCTCCACACAATACCAATATCTTTTTTTGTGTTTCCATTGTTAAATGCATGTATAGCTATTATACCAGGCCGACATCGCATTATCGAGTTCGTAACCAGCTATTTTTTTAAATTGATCGGGTACATCATTGGCCATACTTTCTATCTGCACAACACATTTCCCTTCATTATCAGGTACTATAGTTGCGTTGTAAAGGGGCGCTATAGAGGTGTTGGTTTTGGCATCGAAATAAATCGTTCCTCTCGGGCTTTCAAATTCAAATGATTGTAACCCTGCCACAATCTGTTGAATGTTATTTTTATTCGCTTCCATTAATTCCAGAACTTTTAAAGCGATTGCCGCACTTTCCCAACTGAGTAATGAAAAAAGGTTGGGTATTCTACCTGCGTTTGATATGGCCAGAATAAAGGCCTCATTTTCTTTTGAACTTAGATTTTTTGACCATGCCGCAATTCCCTTCACATGTTGTCCTGGATATATTGCATCCGCCAGCATCATTTCTTCAAAGCCAAACGGCGGCATATAAACAGGCAGATTTTGTCCTTCAAAAGACTCTTTAATGGCTTTAAAATACCACTGAACAAAATCGCCGCTAAAAACACTTAATAAGGCACTGTCAGGAAATTGCTCCAAATGCTGTTTTAAGGGAAGCATGGTAAACTCATCCTGACGATAACCTGTAGCATGATTAAAAGCAATGCTTCCTCCGGTTTCTTCAAATGCCTTCGAAATACTGTAGGTATGTAAATATCCGCCATCATAATAGCCCGTTACCATACCTGCTGATTTAAGGCCATCATCTGCTGCCTGTTTCGCCGCAAGTGAGGCACCTAAAGCATTATGAAGGGAATGATAAAAAATATTAGGACAGGCTGGCCACTCTCCTGGTAAATTAGCGCCTGCATCTAATACAATCAGCATTTTGTTGGCAGCAAGAAAAAGCGGCCGAAGCAATTGTGCCATGCGGTGCCCGATGTAGGCAATCACCAATGAAACATTTTCTTCAAGTAAAAGCTTTTCGGCACTGCGGTAACACTGTTGTTTTTCTGCACCAAAACCAATGTTTTCGGTAACTATTTTAACATCACTTCTCCCCAAATGCTTTAATCCAAATCGTAATCCTTCATAAAGATCAAATCCAATGGTTTGATAATATGTTGATCTGGGTAATAAAATCCCTATTGTTTGCATGTTTACGGAGTATATAAAGGGGAGATTTAACCCTCCCCTTTAATAATTTTTATTAGTTTCTGCTTGGAAATATTCCCTGAACGGCGATAGAATAGTTAATTACCAGATAAGGATTCATCACTGTAATCGGCAAGCCAGAACCAGAAATATCAGTAGTACCTGAAACTTCAACACCACCAGTATAAGTTCCCGGAGTTGCACCATTGCCCGAGTACATAGAACTTGTTGCTACAGCCGGGAAAGTACCATCCGGAGATGATTCGTCAGCATTTGCAGATGAAGCTTGTTGCTTTATTTTAAGCGCGTTTAGTGTATGCACGTGCGGTGGCATATTCGATGTTAATATCGATACAGTGGGTGTACCAGATGCTTCACCTATTGTATAATAAGGCAAACCTGCTCCTTGTCCCTGACCAATTGGCATGCGACCTTGTAAGTTTGGTAATCCAAATGTTTGCTGTCCATTTCCACCGTACACAGTTCCTAACAGGGAAAATAAGGCTGTATTTGATGCAATTGATAAAAGTTGACCTGCACAGGTCATGTACCCTCTAGGAGCAAAGCTGAATCCTAGAATTTTAATCTCTCCAATAAATGGTTCTGTAGACATGATTTTTAATTATATGGTTAAAAAATAAATTGATTAAAATGGTGGTAGATCAGTAGGTAAAATGATTGTAGAAGTAGAATGGCTAATAACCTTATCTGTAAGAGATCCTGAACCTGCGATTCAACGCATGGCTCATCCCCCTCATTCCTGCAGTACTGTTGAAGTCTTTTTTATCAGAATTTAAAAATGCACGAGCATCAAACAATAAAGGGGAAATAAGTTCGTTATAAGTTTTCTTCTGCAGAGATTTTGACGCGGTATCCTCACCGGCGTTAAAATGCAGGTTGCGTGAAAAATTATAGCTAACTAAAAGATTGGTTTGGCTGAAAGTATTTTCGGTAATACCCGTTTGTACAGGTGTATTAAAAGAATGAGCCAGAATTTGGCCATTACCGGATAAAACTTTTTTCTTTAAGAAAGAGCGCTTCTTAAGATTCATGGGATTTTGTTTGTGATGATTTGGATATGTAAATATCTGACAAAATAATGATACGAAACAATCCCTATTAATAAGTATTTTACCTCTGAAAATTAATTTTTGGCTAAATACTGGCTTAATTATATCAGGGAAAAGGTTTTAGCCCATTATTTTTTAATTGACAATTGTCAACATTTAATTTCAAACATCACGGAATGTTAAAAACTAATTGATTCTACACCAAAAAACAATTAATACTACAAGTCAACTATCTTTTTAGTACCCGAATTGTAACTTTTTATTTACTTAATTTAAGGGTATTTAATGGGAAATCAGATCAGGAAAAGCAGTAGTAATCTTAATTTAGCGGTAATCTTTTACCTAAAGAGCCGTTATAAAATTTTGGTAGGCTAAATTAGCATGATGATAATCAGGAAGATCAACTTTAATATCGTTATGATAAGGCTGACCGGGATATTTACTATGAAAACCTAAGCGTTTTTTCATTTCGCTTTCATTCGTCGTTTTTGCTGTTATGGAGGCAAAAAAATGCTTAAGCAAATTATCCATGCCCCAGCTATAATCATAAAAATGATCGAGTGGATGATTTGCTATTACCAAATCATAAAGCACTTTATAATAACCCTCAAGTACCTGAGCGGTAAAGAAATTAAAATCGCTATAATGCCGTTCCTCTAACTCTATTTTAAGCAAACTGGCTTCAATAATTCCGGGAACACTATGTAAACCCCTTCTTTTATGATGAGAAATAATAACAGCGCCGGGTTCTCTGCTTAAAAAGTAAAAAGGCGTTTCAGGAAACCATTTTCTTAGTAAAGGGTAAAAATGAATGTGCCAGCTATCAAGCTTTATAAACAATTGCTGGTATTGGCTTTTACGCTTTTGCCCCATTATTTTTACCGCGGCTTTAAACCACTTTTCAACTTCTTCTTCCTTTAAATTTTTGTCTTGCACAAACGCCCTTAAAATTTCATCAATTAAGGGTGCTTCTGCATAAACGATATTGGCCGGATCGATTGACAATGCCTGGGTTAACAAGGTAGAACCACAACGCGATACATGAAATATGAATGCTGTTGGCGGTATTGCATTTATTCCTCGAGACGACCCGGCCAAAAAACCTGTATCGCTCAGCGGATTATACACAGATCTTTCGCGCATTTTCGATAAACAAATGGCAATAGTTTCATCAAAAAAAGGTTCGGCAATGTGCCTCTCGGCAAGATCCATCCAACGCAATTGCCAGGTTCCATCGGGTTTTTCGAATTTATAGGGAATCCAATTCAGCAAACCATCCATCAGATCTTTTTTTTCAGGTCTTCAATCAGTTGTTTCGAAGCCGGAGTATTCAGCCTCTCCAGTTCTGCTATTACCTTCAGCGTACTTTCTCTATCCATCTGCTGTTCCTTTTGCTCTGCTGCCATATCATATCCATGAGCAGTAAAAAGCGCATCGGTCCAGCTGTTGCGCAGCGCATCTATCACCAGGTGCACCCTTACCGATTGGCCGTTATTTATAATAGCATGGGTTTCATCGAAATTGATATACCAGCTGGTACCTTCATTAAGCACTAAATATTCATCTCCTACTTTAAACTGAACGCCATCATTCGTTTGGATAGGAATATGGATCCTGCACACACCATTAACGTAATTACACCCCCGGTCACGGTGAGGCTTAATTTCAGCACCCGGATGTAAAGCCAAAAGCCTGATGGATTCTTTCGGACAATGCCACGAATTGAGTATTGATTTGATATAAGGCAGCTTTTTTAACAAGGCTGTTTCTTTGTAGCCATCTACATCGTAATTAGCAAAAATATCGTCTTCTTTTCCACTTGCTGATTGTAGCGAAATACTCTGCCAGATTCCATTGTAATCTTTTTTATTAAAATGTTCTTTCCAGTTCAGTGCCATTGCTATAGCAAGTTCATTTTTGAGTAACTGAACGTCATATTGTTGGTTAAACTGAATGTATCTGGACAATTTGGGATGATTTTTTGTAATATTAGGAATAGTTTATTAAACTGCAAATTTTTAACCCTGATTTATAACTTTACTTTTTTATAACCTAAATTTGCGACTAATATCTAAATTAACATGGAACATCATACCAGCCTCATACTCTCTTTTTTACGCGATATCGGCATCGGTTATAGCCTTGAAGAAATAGAAGGCGAAACCTTTTTACCAGGATTAAAACTACGGGCGGGAACGCTGATTATCGATAGAGGGAAATTACTTTACCCGGGAGATATTTTACATGAGGCCGGGCACCTGGCTTGTATGCCACCTGATATCCGAAAAAATATGAGCGACAATTTACCCGGCGGAGATTTGCATGATGGCGGCGAATTAATGGCCATTGCCTGGTCTTACGCCGCCTGTATTTATTTAAACATCGATGCAAAAGTGGTATTTCACGAACATGGCTATAAAAATGGTTCTGACGCTATTATTGAGAACTTTAAAGCGTCGAGATTTATTGCAGTGCCGCTTTTGCAATGGCTCGGCATGACTTATGATGAAAAACAAGCACAAATTCATGAACTGCCCCCTTATCCTGCCATGCAGAAATGGTTGTGTACGGAAAGACCCGGATAATTAAGCAAAAAAAAATGACGCGTTCAGAAAAACTGGCCAGCTGGGTGGCAGATAAACATAAAAATCAGCTGATTAAATGTACCGTTCTCCCCTATTTCGACCATTTAAACAAAGTAGCATTATTGGCAAAAGGCGCTACAGAATGGGGTTACGAAACAGGCCTTTGTCATGATTTATTAGAAGATACCAATACCACAAGTGCTGATTTAAATGCCGCTTTATTGAATTTTGGCTACCCTGAAGCCATAGCAGAACTGATTACATTTAATGTAATTGAACTCACTGATGTTTTTACGAAAACGGCTTACCCTAACTTAAGCAAAAAGGAAAGAAAAAAAATGGAAAGCAAGCGATTGCAAACCCTAAGTCCCGCAGCACAAACGGTAAAATATGCCGATTTAATCGATAATATTGCCTGGATGATGAAGTACGACTTAAAGCATGCCGCTAAATACCTGAAAAAGAAAGCCACACTTTTGCTGAGTTTAAACCGCGGGAATGAAGAGCTAAGGCAACAAGCTATGGATATTATCCGGCAAGAATTGTTAAAAGTCTAACGGCATGCTCCTGCCAGACATTAAGTGTAAAAAAAAGCGCTCCCGGTTAAGAGAACGCTTATATCCAGAGACTACCGGATTAGGTTAAACGGTTTTAACCGTGGGTAATTTCATATACTTTACTGCCCCTACACTACAGGCAGATAACAGGCAAAGTACTGCAATAACGATAAAAATGCTGTTGGTATTTCCGGTTGTATCGATGGCAAAACCCAGTAAAGGCTCACCGAAAGCGGCAAAAAGATAAGCGATCATATTCATAAAACCGATGCCTGTACCGGTAAGGCTACTCCCCAAAAAATCGGGACTGAGCGGAAAAAAGCAAGCCTGAGGACCATATACAAAAAAGCCGGCCAGCAGCATCAATACGCCTCCCAAAAGCAGGTTATGAACCGGTGCAATATAAATCAGAATGGCAATAACCGCACTTACCGACATGCCGAAGATAATGGCTTTAATCCGGTCTTTTTTAAATAAACTGTCAGACAGGATTCCGAAAGTAAGCGCTCCGGCTGCCATGCCTACGGGTAATAAAAAGGTGACCCATAAATTGCCTGGATTATCTTTCCAGTTGCCTCCCAAATAATGAACCGGAACCCAAAAAATAAGGCCATAACGGGCCATACTTTCAAAGCCAAAACCGAGTGAGGCCACCATGAACCTTTTATTGCTCAATACCAAACGATAACGGTTTACCCAGCTTACTTCGGGCTGTTTTTCAATTTGAGTACCTGTTGCTGCAGTAGGTTTATCGCGGGCAATAATCATAAAGGCGGTAGCCGAAATCAATAACAGAAGAACCGGTAACCTGAAAAGCATCCGCCACTCATAACCCTGTTGTAATAAAATTATAGAGAGCAGGTAAGTTACCACTGAGGAAAGTCCCGCAGCCATGGTATAAAAACCAAAAGCTTTGCCCCGCTCCTCTTCACTCCACCAGTTATTAATCAGTTTCGCACCCGGTGCAAAAGCCATCGATTGAAAATAACCGTTTAAGGCCCATAATACCATAATCAGCGTTCCGCTGTTGGCAAAACTAATGGCCACATTGGTGATGATAGAAAGGTATGCGCCAACCGTAACCATTAAACGTGCGCTAAAACGATCGGCCAGGTTTCCGTTGATTAACTGCCCGATGGAATAGCCCATCAGCATCGAAAAACTGATCCAGCCAATACCCGTGTATGGAATACGCAATTCGGCCGCCATCCCTTTAGCAGCCCAGCCAAAATTATGCCTCCCTGTATAAAAAAACAGGTAACAGAACATGGTTATCAACAGCATTTTCCATTGCTGTACCCTAAATTTCTTATCCATTTTGCAAGGCTTCCTGTTGATCCAGATTAATACCCACCCTGAGCGGTTTATTCGCTACGGCAAAGGCAAAGGCCTCATTCGTGTTTAAAAGAACAAATTCTTTCGATACCACTTTTTCGAAAGGAAAAACCTGGTGATTTTTACTGATGAAATTTACAGCATAAACAAAATCTTCGAAATTATAATTGTGCAAACCTTTTATGGTAATTAACCGCCGCACCACCGATTCAGCATCAACCTGTACTTTGCGGGTATTAAATACTGCACCTATCCATATTGCCGTTCCACCGGTGGCCAGTTTTTCGAGACTATTTTCCATTGCATCAGCCGAACCGCTCATATCAAATGCAAGCTCAATTCCTTCCGGTAAACCCGCCGAAGCACCTGTTAACAGATGAGTTTCGTTTGCGCCAAATGCTAAAGCCTGTTCAAGCCGTTGAGGATTAATATCGGCCATATGAATATGGCCGGCTCCTGCATCTTTACACATTGCGGCACATACCATACCAAGTAAACCGCTTCCGGTAATGAGCACTTTTTTCTTTTTGATATCTCCTGCCAGCCTTAATGCCCCTGCAACCGTAGCTACCGCACAATTGATGATGGCAGCTACCGGCAATGGTACTTCTTTTGAGATTTTGAGTACTGCTGTGCCTGGTTTAAGGATACAATGCGTAGATAAACCTCCATGTAACGCATCATTGGCCGTAATTTGCGCATGACCATATTTAAAAAGATTTTCACCTTTTTGCGGCATGCCGGCTTTTGACATGGCAGACTCTGGATCAGAAGAAAAAATACTCCAGGTTACCCTGTCGCCGGTATTTAGTTTATTTCCCAGGTAATCTTTCTCCTCATGCCCATCAGCAAAACCCACAATTTCACCTACAATCTCGTGCCCCAGTACGGTAGGAACTTTCTCTTTTCTTAAGCCACAATACGTATGCAGATCGCTGCCACAAAGTGTGGTGTAAAGGTTTTTAATCAGGATTTCTCCTCTCCGGAGGTCAGGAATATCTTTTACCTGCACTTCCATAGGTTGCCCGTGCCCGTTAAAAACTACTATTCTGGCTTTATCCATTTTGATAAATGCTAATATTTGGTGTAGAAGAAATGTATAAAATCTTTAATCAATGAGCGGTAAAAGGTCAATCAGGTTGTCGATAATCAGATCCGGCTGGGCTTCCATTAACTGTGCCGCAGTATGTGCTCCCGTGGTAATACCGATGCTCAGGCCGCACCCTGCATTTTGTCCTTCCTCAATATCGATGGCCGAATCTCCAATTTTCACCACGCTGGTACTGTCGGTAATATTAAAGTTTTTCATCGCAAATTCAATCATGTCAGGATCAGGACGGTTGCGCGATACATCAGAAGCTGTTACAAGTGCATCAAACTCTCTTCCCACATTCCATCCCAGTTTTTTGATAATGGAATTGGCCGTAGCGCTATCATATCCTGTGTTTAGTACTGCTAAAATATTTCTGCTTTTTAACTCAGTAAACAATTCTACTGCATTTGGCTGGGGAAGAATATCTTCAGTAGCGTAGGCATTGGTTAAAGCAACGATAAATTCGTCGTATATTTTATCCGTAAGCGTTTCGTCGGTAACATTTGCATAGGTTGATAGTACCGAACGGATGGCCTGTTTTTTTTCTTTACCCGCGCCCTGGGCAAGCACCTGGTCCAAAGTAAATCCGAAACCAGCATTATTAATTGCCTTTTGAAGTGTTTTATACACCAGGTTATCTTCATTTACTGTGGTTCCGGCCATATCAAAAACCACCATTGCTATTTTATTTTTCTTCATTTCAAATCTAATTTATGTATTTATTTCCCTTTGTGTACAAAAGAGAATAAAGTGTTTAGCAAAACTAAACAATGTTTACACAAAACAAATTTTATCCATATTAATTTTTTGTTAAATTTAGAGTACCTTAACTTCTGGCAAAATCTACAGGCTTTTACTGCATGAATGGAACCGGTACTTTGCTGCACAAAATTGCTCCGTTGATCTAAATCCGGGTTAAAGACACTTTAACCATATTAAACAGCCAAAATTTTTCGCATTTGAATATTAAATATCATTATCTTGGGGGCTATATTATGAAAGGAATTATGAAAGAGTCTGCAGAAATCCTTGGTCTCATTAAAGAGTACGAAACACGCGAATCGGACCTGAGGCTGAACATTGCCCAACTCAAAAGCTTAAATGAGGCATTGCGCATTGCAGATGAAAGAAGTGCAATACTTCACTCGATTATTGAAAGTTCTGATGATGCAATTGTAAGTAAAGACCTCAATAGTATAGTAACCAGCTGGAATGATGCTGCTGAAAGGATTTTCGGCTACAGTGCATCTGAAATGATCGGCAGATCAATCATGAAAATCATTCCGCCTGAACGTGCTGAGGAAGAACCACATATACTTGGTCAGTTAAGGCAGGGAATCAGGGTTGATCATTTTGAAACAGAGCGGCTTAGAAAAGACGGCACATTAATTAATGTTTCGCTAACCATTTCGCCGATTAAAGACCGCAACGGAAATGTAGTTGGCTTATCTAAAATTGCCAGGGATATTACAGACAAAAAAAATATCGAAATCAAGAAAAATGAATTCATCGGTTTTGTAAGCCACGAACTTAAAACGCCATTAACTTCTCTTCGCTCCTACATCCAGGTTGCTTTGCATAAGGCCAAAAAGGATGAACTTGAATTTATTTCCCAGGCACTTTCGAGGGCAGAACTGCAGACCAAAAAAATGGAGAATATGATTTCCGACTTCCTCAGCATTTCGAAATTTGAGGACGGGCACATGAAAATTAATTCTACCCGGTTTGATATGGCAAAGGCCATCCAGGAAAACCTGGAAGATGCCCGCATTGCTTCGGCAAAACATATACTGGTTTATGTGGGTGCAGATGAAGCCTATGTGTACGGGGACAGGGAAAAACTCTCGCTTGTGCTCACCAACCTGATCAGCAACGCCCAGAAATATTCGCCCAGCGGAGGTACAATTACGATAAACTGCCAACCTAAAGACCAGCACTTTTTCATCAGTGTAAGCGATCAGGGCATCGGTATTTCCACCGCCGACCAAAAGCTGATGTTTGGAAAGTTTTTCAGGGTTAACAGCGAACAGACTAAATTTATAAGCGGCTTCGGAATCGGCCTTTACCTGGCCTCCACCATCATCAACCTTCATAAATCTTCCATCACTGTAGAAAGTGCACCCGATAAAGGTTCAACATTTTCTTTTCATGTAGCAGCTGCTACGGAGGCGGTTTAAACCAGAATATTTTGCGGCATTAATACTTAACCTGAGGCAATTCCCAAACAACACTTATATTTTTTTGTTGAATTAAATTAAAAAAGATAAGTGCATATGAATAACGAGCTACCCTACGTAATCTGTTTGATGATGACCTCGGTTGATGGAAAAATTCTGGGCGAGAAATGGGGCGATAGTCCAAAAATGAAGGTATTAAAGGGAACGTTTGAGAAAATCCATGAGGAAATTGGCGTTGGCGCATGGATTGTTGGCCGTACCACCATGGAAAAAGATTTTACCGGTTTTGCAAAACCGGTGTTAAAAAAAGGACAGCAGAAAACAGACCGCAATGACTTTGTTTCAGCCCATCAATCAAACACATTTGCCATTGCCATAGATGGTAAAGCCAAACTTGGCTGGGAAAAATCAACAATGCAGGGCGACCACGTGATCACCATTCTTACCGAAGGTGTAAAAGATGCTTATCTTGCCCATTTACAAGACATTGGCGTTTCGTACATTTTTGCGGGTAAAGATGAAATCAATTTAAAAACAGCTTTAAAAAAACTACGTAAGCTTTTTGGCATTGAAAAACTGATGCTCGAAGGTGGTGCCCGTATCAATGGAAGTTTTCTTAACGAAGGCCTTATTGATGAACTTCACCAATTGCTGCTACCTGTAGCTGATGGAACCATTAAAACTTCAACCCTTTTCGAAATCGACGAAAAAACAAAAAAAGATGGCGCTACGCTATTAAAACTCGAAAAAGTGAAACAAATAGAGAATGATGTACTTTGGATTACCTACAAAACAGGAAAGCATTAATTAACGCAAACAACACAATAACAAAAAAATTAGCACATAAGAGCTATAAACTTATGGAGTGATCATGCACATCCAGCGGGCAATTATGGCCTCTTACCGACTTTCCGTTTTTATCCCGATATGGCTGCTTTACCTTTGTAAAATAGTCATTTCAACACCATGGGGTTTTATCTAAAAAGGTTTTTTGTGCTTTTAATCTTGCTTCTGCCAGTTTGTTATGCCTTTAATGCTTTTGCCACCGCCGCTATTGCTGCAGTACCGCTATCCACATCAAGCAGAAGCATAAAAGGTTGTTCGTTTGATGGAGGCTTTGTTTTCTTTGCCGTGGCATTAACAATAATTGCTGTAATCAGGATTAGGAAAAACCTGTGAAATAATTCTAACAAAATCAGCACATTTTTGCCAAATTTCCCAGTTGCTTTAATTTAAAATCGATTTCATCTGTCCAGGGCATGCCCATACAGATGCGTAAGCAATTCTGATATTGTTCCTGTAAGGTAAACATCCGGCCCGGAGAAATGCTGATTTTCTGTTTTATGGCCAGCTCGTAAAGTTTTATCGTATCTGCACCTTTCGCCAGTTCAACCCAAATGGCAAGACCTCCCTGTGGCCGGCTGATTTTCGTTCCCTCCGGAAAATAAGTGGCAATGGCATGGCTAAAACGCTGGTAATTGCCCATGAGCGTGCGCCTGATCTGGTGGATATGAACATCATAGCGACCGCTTTTAAAAAAATTGCCCACCACTTCGTGCACCAGTGATGGTGTGGCAATGGCATGTACCAGTTTTAACTTCATTATTTTATCCTTATACTTTCCCGGGGCCACCCACCCTACCCGGTATCCGGGAGCAAGCGTTTTAGAAATGGCACTACACCACAGCACATTCCCTTCGGTATCAAAGGCTTTACAGCATTTTGGCCTTTGTGTACCGAAATACAGATCGCCATATACATCATCTTCAATCAGCGGAATGTTGTGTTTGGCCAACAATTTAACCACTTCTTTTTTATGTTCATCGGGCATACAGCTGCCCAAAGGAGTATTAAAATTTGGAATAAGCACACAGATATCGATTTTCGAAACCAGTTTTTTCAACGCTTCAATTTCGATACCGGTAACCGGATGGGTAGGCAGCTCGAGCACTTTGAGGCCCAGACTAATGGCCAGCTGAAAAATACCCGGATAACAAGGGCTTTCGATGGCCACGGTATCGCCCGGTTTAGCCAAAGCCATCAGAGAAAAAGAGAGCGCGTTCATTCCGCCGCTGGTGGTAATAAGATCGTCTTCGCTCAAATTTCCTCCCCAGCCCAAAGAGCGTACGGCAACCATTCTGCGGAGCTGAATATTGCCTTGAAGTGGCTCGTAAGCTGTACCGCCCTGCAATAACCTGCTCGCCTGGAGAATTTCTTTTTGGAGTTTTGCCAAAGGCAACAGGTTACCGGAAGGGATACCAATAGAAAAAAGTGTAATGTCGTTATTCCCCATGCTCGAATACACTTTGGTAATCAGTTCATCAGGTTCTTTGTTGCCGGGCATTAAGGTGGGTGTACTTACTGCAGGAAGTGGCAGACGCTGAACGGACCGGTTACTGACAAAAAAGCCAGACTGAGGTTTTGCATCGATCAGTGATTGCGCTTCGAGTTCTAAAAAAACCCTTTTGGCCGTGTTCATCCCAATGGCATATTCTTTACAGAGCATCCTTACCGAAGGGAGTTTTTCACCAACCTTCAAAATACCGTTCCTGATCTGAGCCGCTATTCCATCCGCAATTTCATTGTACCTGTAAACCTTTTTCATAAACAAACTGTATCCATACAAATATACAAAACTGATACTGTATTTACTTATTTCTCTTTATCACTTTTGGTGAAGTAAATTTTAGATATGATAAGCACAACAACGGGTAGCCTGGCTACCAGAAAAATTTCGGGCGGCTGGCTTAACGGTTTTATTGGTGTATTAATTTTTAGCGGCTCTATGCCGGCCACTAAAATAGCGGTAATGGATATGAGCCCTGTTTTTGTAACTATTGCGAGGGCAACCATTGCAGGTGTACTTGCACTTGCTGTATTGATTTTGCTTAAAGAGAAGCGCCCTGCAAAAAGCAGTTTAGGATCGCTCATTATTGTGGCTGTTGGCGCAGTAATCGGGTTCCCCCTGTTAAGTGCCCTGGCTTTGGCGTACATCACATCTGCACATTCGCTGGTGTTTTTGGGCTTATTGCCTTTGGTAACCGCAATATTTGCTGTTTTACGCGGAGGAGAACGGCCGAAACCCATTTTCTGGTTCTTTTCTGCATTGGGCAGTATATTGGTAATCGGTTATGCCATTTATCAGGGCATTAATGCTTCACCACTTGGTGACCTGCTGATGCTGGCAGCCATTGTACTTTGTGGATTGGGCTATGCAGAAGGTGCGCGTTTGACCAAAACCATTGGTGGCTGGCAGGTCATATCCTGGGCATTGGTCATTTCCCTTCCACTCATGCTCCCGTTAATTTTTGTTTTTAAACCCGTTTCGTTATCGGCTGTAAGTCCTGGTGCCTGGTTAGGCTTAGCCTACATTTCATTATTTAGCATGTTTATTGGTTTCATTTTTTGGTATAAAGGACTTGCGCAGGGCGGTATCGCATCTGTAGGGCAACTTCAGTTGTTACAGCCCTTTTTCGGTCTGGCGCTCGCCGCAACCTTGCTGCATGAGGAAGTAAGCCTAAATATGCTGGCAGTAACCATAGGCATTATCCTCTGTGTTGCCGGTTCTAAAAAATTTGCCCGCTAATAATTCAACATAAAAATTAAATCATATGAAAATCAGCAATAGTACTGCGGAAGATATCTCAGAAATTTTTCGCCTTTACGAAAGCGCTACAGCTTTCCAGAAAACAAAATACAACCTTCACTGGCCAAAATTCGAAACCTCACTCGTCGAAACTGAGGTAAACGAGCATAGACAATGGAAAATAACCATTGATGGAAAAACCGCGTGTGTATGGGCAACAACATTTGATGACCCACAGATATGGGAAGCTAAAAATGCTGATCCATCTGTTTATATTCACCGCATAGCAACCAACCCCGAATTTAAAGGGCAAAATATGGTTGCCATTATTGTAGATTGGGCAAAAGAATATGCCAGGACAAATGATAAAACCTACGTACGCCTGGATACTGTTGGCCAAAACGAAGGCCTGATTAACCATTATACAAAAATGGGATTTGATTTTCTGGGCTTGTTTGATTTAGCAAATACAGATCAGTTGCCGGCACATTATCATGGAAACCCCGTGAGTTTGTTTGAGATGCAGGTTGTATAATTGAGCGGAAAGTTTGTGTGTGGTTGAAAGAAAAATTCACCGATATTTAATATTGCTATACTTTTTCTATCAGCATAATTAATTAGTTTTGATAATCAAGAAACCTGCCTCCGGAACATCCTAAATTTAAACGTTAAACAAAGCATTTAGATTTGCCGGGGTATTATTAAACTGATCAGGAAAAGCTTTCAGGATTGTGATGCCGCTTTTTTCAGGATGATGCGCTTTAATCAACTTTATTCACCATAACATTAAACAACACAGCATGAGTACAATTAAAGTAAAAGACGGAACTGAAATCTACTACAAAGATTGGGGAACAGGCCAACCTATTGTTTTCCATCATGGATGGCCTTTATCGGGCGATGACTGGGACGGACAGATGATGTTTTTCCTTGAAAAGGGTTACAGGGTTATTGCTCATGACCGCCGCGGACACGGACGCTCGGGCCAGACAGCACTTGGGCACGATATGGACACTTATGCGGCAGATGTGGCAGAACTGACCACTGCGCTTGATTTAAAGGATGCGATCCACATTGGCCATTCTACAGGTGGCGGAGAGGTAATCAGATACGTGGCTCAACACGGAAAAGGCCGCGTAGCCAAAGCCGTGCTGATTAGTGCCGTTACGCCTCTTATGGCCAAAACAGCAAACAATCCAGACGGTATTCCGATGGAGATATTTGATGAAATCCGCCAGGGAACTGCTTATAACAGGCCACAGTATTTTCAGGATTTTACACTGCCGTTTTATGGCTTTAACCGCGAAGGAGCTAAAGTATCGCAAGGAGTGAGAGATAACTGGTGGCGCCAGGGCATGATGGGTGGAATTAAAGCACATTATGATTGTATCAAAGCATTTTCTGAAACCGATTTTACAGCAGATCTTGAAAGCGTTGATGTGCCTGTGTTAATATTGCATGGCGAAGATGATCAGATTGTTCCGTATCAACTTACGGGTGTAAAGGCAGCAAAATTAGTTAAAAACGGTAAATTGATTACCTACCCGGGTTTTCCACACGGAATGCCTACAACAGAGGCCGAAACAATCAATAAAGATCTGCTTGATTTTATAAAAGCATAATGATAAAGGTTACTAACCAGTGGTAATATCGCTGGTTAGTAATTACATTCACCCTGTTTAAACTAATTATATTTTTTAACCCAACGCTGTATTTCATCCAGCACTATTTTTTCGCTATCAGGTTGGTTCATGCCACAATCATGCCCCTTACCCAACATAGGGATAAACCTGGCAATCAGTTTTTTATCCGTTAATAGCCTGAATAAAAATTTAGATTGATTATCCGGCACCAGCTCATCCTTATCGCCGTGAAAGAGCAAAGTTGGTATTGTTTTAACATATTTGTAAGGACTTACCTCAGTAAATTTTACACTGATTTTTTGATCCGGGATATATTTTGCTCCGGCTAAAAGTTCAACATTTTTAACAAGATTGTTTTTCTGAAGGGCTTTCATGGTTTCGGGATCATCAAGGCGCACAGGAGGGCAAAGTGCAGTAATGGATCTGATATCTTTATTACTGGTATAACCATATAACAACGCCAGATGAGCGCCTGCACTGATTCCGGCCAGGTGATAACCTTTTGATCTATAGTGGTATTCCACTGATTTTCGCTGTATAAATGTTAAGGCCTGGTCAATATCAGAAAGAAGATCTTTGCCATTTACATTTTCACTTACATAACGGTAATCAACATTGGCTACAATAAAACCCCGGTTGCGTAAATCCTTCGCTGTTTTATCAGTGTACTCATTCCCGCCCATCATCCAGGCACCACCATGGAGTAATATAACCACAGCAGTATTTTTATTGTAAGTTGCCGGGAGAAAAAGATCGAGCTGATTTTGTGCTGCTGAACCGTATTTCAAATGCAATAAATCTTTGGCGTCAGGCTGTTTAAAGGCTTGCGAAACCTGTAAACACGATAGGTTGAGCAGCAACATCAGTATTATTTTCATCATTTTCTCTTTAATAAACAAAAATAGCCATTTCAGGCGCCTGTTCTTCCAAAAAACCATTTAAAGCGAAAAAAGCAGCTCTTTTCAAACTGCTTTTACAATAAGGTTAGAAAACTGTTTAGTTTTGTTCAATTTCCTTTAAACTATTCATTTTTTTATAGGTCAGGAAGCCTTTTATATCTTCAAAGTGCTCACGAACACGTTTATTGCCAAATTCGAATACTTTTGTTGCCAGTCCATCCAGGAAATCCCGGTCATGCGATACCAAAATCAAAGTGCCATCGAAATCTTTCAGCGCATCTTTAATAATGTCTTTGGTTTTCATGTCCAAATGGTTGGTCGGCTCATCCAGAATTAATACGTTTACGGGCTCTAACAGCAATTTAATCATGGCCAAACGCGTTTTTTCGCCACCAGAAAGTACCTTAACCTTTTTCGTAGTATCATCGCCGCTAAACATAAAGGCACCTAAAAGATCTTTGATTTTAATGGTACCATCACTTAATGGAATCTGGTCGATGGTTTCGAATACGGTCAAACTTTCATCAAGCAATGCCGCCTGGTTTTGGGCAAAGTAACCGATTTTTGCATTGTGGCCAACTTTTAAGCCGCCTTCAAAATCAATCTCCCCCATAATGGCCTTTATCATCGTCGACTTACCCTCACCGTTTTTACCAACAAAAGCTACTTTTTCTCCCCGCTCAATCACCATAGATGCTTTTTCAAAAACCACATGATCGCCGTAAGTTTTCGTCAGTTCTTCTACCATTACGGGATATTGACCAGAACGTGGTGAAGGAGGAAATTTCAATCGCAAAGCAGAAGTATCCACTTCATCAATCTCAATTACTTCAAGCTTCTCGAGCATTTTCACACGCGATTGCACCTGCAGGGTTTTAGAATAGGTTCCCCTGAAACGATCTATAAACTCCTGGTTATCGGCAATAAAACGTTGTTGTTCTTCGTAAGCTTTTAACTGATGGATCCGTCGGTCGGCCCGCAGCTGAAGGTAATGGCTGTATTTGGCTTTATAATCGTATATCCTGCCCATCGTAACCTCAATGGTACGGTTAGAAACGTTATCTACAAAGGCACGGTCGTGCGAGATCACCATCACTGCTTTGGCCGAATTGATCAGGAAATCTTCCAGCCATTGAATACTTTCGATATCCATGTGGTTGGTGGGCTCATCCAGTAAAATCAGATCAGGTTTTTTTAATAAAATCTTTGCCAGCTCAATGCGCATACGCCATCCGCCCGAAAACTCGGAAGTTTGACGGGTAAAATCTTTACGTTCAAAACCCAGGCCTTTTAGTACTTTTTCTACCTCTGCATCGTAATTGGTCTCTTCAATTGAATAAAATTTCTCACTGAGTTCGGATACGCGTTCAATGAGTTTCATATAGTCGTCGCTTTCGTAATCCGTACGGATAGTAAGCTGCTCGTTCAACTCGTCGAGTTCTTTTTGCATTTGGTTTACCTCTGCAAAAGCTTTCATCGTTTCTTCAAAAACGGTTACATTATCCTGCGTAAGCAAATGCTGTGGTAAATAAGCAATTACGGCTTCCTTCGGACCAGTTACGCTACCGGAAGTAGGTTTGGCTGCATCGGCAATAATTTTAAGAATGGTTGATTTACCTGCACCATTTTTACCCATAAGGGCAATTTTATCATTCTCGTTTATCGAAAAGGTTACATCGCTAAAAAGCGTGGTTCCGCCAAATGAAACGGAGATGTTATTTACATTAATCACGAAGTTGGAATATTAATTGGCGGCAAAGATAAAGGAAAGCGCGTAAATTACAGCTTTTGTACAATCAATTATCTCTGCTGGCAGCAGATTCCAAAAATTGACCGACATTTCGACTGAACCACAGTCCAGACGTTAAAGTCGGGAGTGAAATCTTTTTGCATAGTTTAAAGATTTCTCCACTGCTGTAGAAAGGACGAGCCACCTAAAAATACCACCCACTACAGTATTTTTCGAAGATAAACTCTGGGAATAACGATTCCTTGCAGCATATCAGCGGGCAGCTTACAAAAATCTACTGTTATTTAATTAGACGATTTTTTAGTATCATCGTTACTAATGCTGCGTTCGCTCTTTTTAATCGATCCCTTAAGTTTTCCGAATTTCCAGTTAAGCCCAAAACTGATGCGCCGGAAAGGATTTTCGCGGATACGCTCCTGGGTAAAATTAACCCCTTCGGTATAACTTCTGTAAGCCCTGTACTTTTGAAAAGGATTGGCAACCATGGCAGAGAAGGTTAATTTATCTTTAATGATATCTTTACTACCGCTGAAACCCAGGTAATAATAATAATTCGACTGGCCCTGCAGCATTACATCGGGCGCTCCATAATTAAAGGATACGCTGGTTTTCCAGGTTTTTTCAAACTTATAACTCGTAGTAAAACTCGAATAGCCGGTTAAACCGCTGTTTTTTGCCAATACGCCATTAATCATTCCTTCCAGCCAGATGTAATTCAGGTTTGCACTTAAATTGACGTTCCATTTGGACGTAATGGGATAATTGAAGTTTGCATTTGTACCCAGCAACCTGCTTTTACCAATATTGAAAGAAGTTATCCTGGTTAGGTTTTGGGCAGGAAGATATTCATATACCTGCTGTTGGGTATTATTGGCAAAATTATAGCTCAGGCTTAAATTGAGTGATCCTTTTTTAAAATTACTATAAGTTAATTCGAAGTTATTGCTTAATGTAGCCTCAAGATCAGGGTTACCAAAATACTCAAAGTTTGGCCTCGATTTATCTACAAACGGATTCAGGTCCCAGATGCCGGGGCGCTGGATTCGCTGGGTGAAACCCAGGCTGATACTTTGACTGTTTTTCAGGGTTCTGTTAAAAGAAACCGATGGAATCAGGTTAAAGTAATCTGTTTTAACAGTGGTATTGGTACTTTCAAAGTTGCCGGTTACATAGGTTCCTTCCAAACGGGCTCCCGCCTTAAAAGTCCAGTTTTTAAGTTTTAAAATATAAGTATTGTACACCCCAAAAATATTCTGGTCATTGCCATAAACATTGCCCTGCGAAGGGTCTACCTGGTAAATGTTTTGCGCAGGATTAAAATTGAGGTACTGGAAATTGCTCTCCCCGTTCCTTAAAATTGCCTTTACACCGGCCTCAACGGTAAGTTTTTTAAAGGGGTTAACATAATCTACCTGTATGGTTTGCTCTTTCGAGCTACTGGTATTTTCCTGTTTATAATCCGGGCCGGTAAAGTTGATTTTGTTACTAAACATCACATCGCTTAGCTGAGGTTCGGAACTGTTAAAAAATTTATAAGAGAGGGTAAGGAGGTGCTCTTTTTTATCCCTGAAACCTTTTTGATAATTGAAGGTATAGTCGGTACCGCCCCACTCATACCTGTTGGCGCTGCTCATATCGTATGCTGATGATACTGCTCCATCCCTGAGATCAAAATGCTGCATCAGGTTTTGCTGGTTATAACCACTGTAGGGGTTAACTTCAACGGTAATCAGGTTCAGGGAATCGATCTCATAACTCAGCTCGCCGCCGCCCCAGGCCCATTTATTGTCTATCTTTTGAAAACCCAGTGAATAAAGGCTGGAGGGGATTGGGGTTTCGCGGCTATTGCGGATCTCGTTCAATTTTATGCCATCAACCTGCCACACGCCTGTTCCCCCGTATAAATTAGCACCGAATTTGCCCTGTTTTATGGTGAAATTTCCATTTCCGCTCGGCCCGCCCGGAAACTGGTAACGTGCATTCAGGTTTCCATTGTACCCGTTTTCCATCTTTTTTGAAGTGATGATGTTGATAATTCCGGATAATCCTTCACTTTCATACTTCGATGGCGGGGTGGTAATTACTTCTATTTTCTGCACACCGGCAGCAGGCATGCTTTTCAGGTATTCTTTCGGATCTCTGGTGAGAATCCCCGATGGTTTGCCATTAATCAGGATACGGTAATTGCCTGTTCCTTTCAGCTTTACATTATCATCTGCATCTACCGATAAAAGCGGGACTTTACGCATCATATCCAATACCGAGAGTACTTTACTCTCCGCATCTGCCTGGATATCATAAACAATACGGTCGGGTTCCTGTTTGATAAGCGGCCTGCTTCCGGCAACTGAAACTTCGCCCAGTTCATTGCTGGCAGCGGGTGTCATGCTAATTTTGCCCAGATCGGTATTAGCCGTTACCTTCACAACAAGCTGTTTCGGCCTGTAGCCTAAAGATCCGATGAGGAGCCTGTATTGCCCCTCGCCCATCCCGGAAAACGAGAATTTCCCCTGCGCGTCAGAAACTACACTTTTAATTACGAGCGAATCTTTTTTAATGGCAACAGTAAAGTATTCGCCAGGCTTTTGGGTAAGGCTGTCTACAATTACACCGCTTATCTGATATTTAGTTTCCTGGGCGTGCAAGGTTCCCAAAGTAAGGCTGCATTGAATAACAATGCAGATCATTAAAAAGTATCTGCTCATAAAAAGTTGTTTTCCGGTTTATAAAACATTTCTGTCTTACTGCTTACTAGATGCAAAAGTTTAAATAATGTTGCACGGGTTTAGGAGAATTGATCAGAAAAGACTAAAAATCAATAAGATAAATTTGCTCATGCATTAATTTTATATCATCTATCAACGAAAAAACGGAACTGATTGCAAAGATTTTACACAAAAATTTACTTTCATCACATTTATCCCTGGTTCCATCACATTTATCTATCAGTGTGTTTACTTCAGGATATATTGCAGCGCATTTAAACAATATTATACCCCAAAAATTTAACGACAATGAAATTCCGTTTACTTATTTTGTTCTACTGCTTCAGTTCCAGGCTGTTTGCACAAACCCTGCCCGATTCCACTTCCCAATCAGCCTTTACCATTGAAAGCATTAAATTTAACAGCGCAGGGATCACACTGGAAGGCGAAATTTTTAAACCAAAGCATGCGCATGCGGCAATAGTTTTGGTACATGGCTCCGGCCAGGAAATGAGGATGACTGGGATGGCATCGTTTTTGGCGAAAAACGGGATCGCGGTATTAACCTACGACAAACGCGGCGTGGGCAAATCGGGCGGGGTTTATGCCGGACCAGAGGCAGGAACCAATAACATCGATTCTGCCAACCTCAACTTATTGGCTTTAGATGCCAGTGCGGCTTCTAACATTCTCTTGGCGCATTTAACGTTTATGCCGGACCAGAGGCAGGAACCAATAACATCGATTCTGCCAACCTCAACTTATTGGCTTTAGATGCCAGTGCGGCTTCTAACATTCTCTTGGCGCATTTAACGGATAAAAACCTGCCAACAGGCCTGATGGGTTTTAGCCAGGCCGGCTGGATTATTCCTCTGGCCGCAAAGAAAAACAGCCAGATCAGTTTTATGGTAATATTTAGCGGCCCGGTTGTTACTACGTTAGAACAGCTACGTTTTCAGTTTTATACACAGGGGCAATCTACCTTTTGGGAAACACATACTGAAGCGGAGGCTCGGGAACACATCAGTAACGATCCAGACCGTTATCAGTTTGCCGGAACCGATCCCCGCGATGCCCTTTCAACACTCTCTATCCCGGGACTTTGGATTTTTGGCGGTAAAGACATCCAGATTCCGGTAGGTTTATCAATAGAACGCCTCAATGTGCTTAAAGCAAAAGGTAAACCTTATCACTACCAGTTATTTCCGGCGCTGGGCCATAATACTTCTTCTAATAAATCTCCTGAAACGCTTCACTACGCGCTCCGGTGGATTAAAACCATTGGAGAAGCTAACAAGAAATCGTTGAATAAATATTAATAACCTGATTCGACGAAAAAATATCACGGTAAAATTCAAATATAATTGATATATCAATTATATTTGCAACAATGAAAAGATCTTTTTATTTAAATATTTCGTTTTACACGTTAATATTTGGCCTTAATACTGTCTGTCAGGCTCAAAACAGTAAAATCGACAGTACGGTTAAAGCGATCATGGTAGAGAACCATATTGCAGGTCTATCTGCAGCAGTTATCGACAGTGGTAAAATTATCTGGACCGGCTACTATGGATACCAGAATATTGAGCAACAAAAAAAGGTAAATGCCCAAACTACTTTCGTAATTGCATCAACCTCTAAAACAGTTACCGCAGCTGCACTGATGCAGCTTTACAGCAAGGGCAAGTTTAAAATGGATGATGACATCAACAAATACCTGCCTTTTAAAGTTAAAAACCCCAATTATCCAAATTTACCGATCACTTTCGGTCAGCTACTCCGTCACCGTTCAGCCATTCAGGATAATATAGACTACCTCGGCCCGTTCTGGCTGGTAAAAAAAGGCGATCCGACAATATCCCTTGGCACTTTTTTAAAAGACTACCTGGCTATTGGCGGGAAAAACTATAGCGCAAAAAAGAATTTTTTTAACGAAAAACCCGATAGTGCATTTCATTACAGTAACATTGGCATATCACTGGCAGGCTATCTGGTGGAATGTATATCAGGAATGCCTTTTGAACAGTACTGCAAGCAAAACATATTTACCCCGCTGGAAATGAATACTTCTGCATGGCATTTAAAAGATCTTGATACCACAAAACTTGCCATGCCTTATCACTATAGCGATTCGCTCAAAAAATTTGTACCCCTGGGGTTTGGTGGTTTCCCTGATTATCCTGCAGGAACCTTACATACTACACCAACACAACTTGCCAACTTTTTAATCTCATGGACACAGCACGGAAAATTTAAGGATAAACAAGTATTTGAAGGTAATGCAATACAACTTTTAACACCGGATGAAACCAGTTTAGGTTATTATACCTGGTTTTTAAGAGGTACAGAGAAGGGAGAGCTTATTTATAACCATACAGGTGGAGATGAAGGCGTATTAAGTTTTATAGCATTTAGCCCGAAAACAAAAAAAGGCATATTGTTTATGATGAATAGTTTTTTTGAATCGAGAGAAGCCTTTATTAAACTCATAAATTTATTCTATTATAATGCACGTTAATTGTAAAGCGATGAATAATGACGAAAATTTAGAAGACATCCTTTTTTATTCGCTCGAAAGAGCGATTAAAAGTTACCGGCAATTTGCCCAGCAGCAACTTGTAAAAAACGGTTTTAATATCACTATTGATCAGTGGCTGTTATTAAAAGCAATTCATAATCATCCCGGGAAAACGCAACAGCAAATTGCCCAGGCTATTTTTAAAGACTTTGCATCTGTTACCCGCATGGTGGAATTATTAGTCGAAAAAAAATACCTGATTCGCTTCTCCCACCCTACCGACCGTAGAAGATTTCAGTTAAAACTGGCAAAAACTGCAGTAGAATTATTGCATGATATGCAACCCATAATCGAAAACAACCGTAAAACAGCCCTAAAAAATATTAGCGAACAACAAATCATTCAATTTGACGAAGTTCTGAACCTCATTATCAATAATTGTAAGGCTTAAAAGCTTAGTAAAAATATTTGCATATTGTTGTCGTATATATTATATTTGCGACAACAATAATCAATAATATGAGAAAATTAAATTTTGCCTCCCTTCAGGTCAGGGATTTGGAAATTTCAAAAGATTTTTACGCCAACAAACTTGGTTTTGAAATAGCATCAGTTAACCCTGCAGCCTGCATTTTCAAATATGACGAAGGCGAAGCAAGCTTTGCCATCCGAAAACCTTTAACAGACCTAACAGGCAAAGAACCTGGCATTGGTGTATCGTTGTGGTTTGCCATTGATGAAGACATTGAAGAACTGGAAAGAACACTAACTGAAAGAGAAGTTCCGCTTCTGGGGCCGGTTAACAACACTCCATTCGGAAGAACCCTCATCGTAAAAGATCCGGACGGATACAACATTACTTTTCTGCAGCCAAACTAAACAGCGTGAAGATGGAAAATCAGGATACAAAATACTGGATTATCGTTGCCTCTAAAGACCATGTCAAAAATGGCATGGCTCAGGGCATCGCCCAGGCCTGTCACGGAAAGGCATCCCCGTTAAGAAGGATGCGCAAAGGTGATTTTATTATCTGCTACTCGGGCAAACAGACGATGGGACAGCCCCAGCCCTGCCAGCAGTTTACTGCAATTGGGAAGGTAAAAGATGAGCAAACCTATCAGTTTCAGGTTTCGGAAGATTTTTGTCCCTCCAGGCGAAATATAGAATTTTTGCCTGGCAAAGATATTTCTATCTTACCTTTGATAGCCGGACTGGATTTTATCCCAAACAAAAAAAGCTGGGGTTATCCTTTCCGCTTTGGTTTTTTTGAGATCAAACGCCACGATTTTGAACTGATCTCATCACAAATGCTAATACAAGATTATGCCTGACAAAATAGAATTTCATTTCAAGAACCCGCTGGATAGTCCGGGTTACCTGCTCGGACAACTGACGATGTTATGGCAGCGTAAACTGAAACGTGTACTTGATCCGCTGGACCTTACCCATACTCAATTTGCATTACTTTGCGCACTGGCCTGGCTTTCAAGAGAAAGCGACAATGTTACCCAGGTAGATATTGCGAACCAGGGCAATGCAGACCGGATGATGGTATCGAAGGTACTGCGCACACTGGAGGAAAAAAAATTTATTACCAGACAGGAGCATAAAACGGATACGCGGGCAAAGACCATCAGCCTGACGGAAACTGGTGAAACCATACTCCAGAAAGCAATTATTTCTGTAGAAAACGCAGATTTAGCCTTTTTTTCAATGCTGGAAAAGGATCTGCCTGACTTTAATTCGAGTATGGCTTCGCTGATCGAAGTAAATAAAATTGATTAACCAGCCACACGCGGAATGCCGTACCCTTTTTTATAGATGGATTGATGCAAGATTTATTGCGTTGGGCTAACTTAAAAAGGGAAAATGATTGAGACAATTTCTAATCAAAACCCCGAAAAAAGCATAAAAGTAATGCCTTTTAATTGGTGGAAGATAAAGACACATTAAGTTTATCGCCGGGAGCCTTGCCAAAATGACCGGTGTACCATTCAATTAGTTTAGAAGATTTAAACTGACTGTTCCCATTCATTCCCCTGATAAACCGTTTGGCCGATTTAGTACCGTCTTCTCCTGTCATGGCCTGATAAAGAACATAATCTAATATAATTTTATCATCCGGCCTGGGTCCTTTATAAGCCAATATTGCACCATCTTTTCCGATAATGAACGCTGCAGGATCGCCAATCATCAAAATTTTACGGAATTCGGCCGACGGAGTATCGTCACCCAACCTGCTGGTATTCGATGAAGTATCTGAACCTACGTAAAGTTCGGAGAAAACTACGTCGGGATATTTGGCAAAACGCTCTTTCAGTTGCTGATATGATTTTTCTTGCTGAACAGATCGTTTTTTATTTCCCCAAACGTACAGGTACACTGTTTTACCATTATACAAATTTCCAAATGACTGATTTCTTCCTTCCGGATCTACGATTTTTACATCAGAGATATGGGTTGATGTGTAATCGTTATAGTTTTTAACCATTAGTTTGGCAATTCCTTTCACCATCATCGTGCATGAACTGGTAAGAACGCAAAGGCCAAGAATAAGGTAAGTGATTTTTTTCATCTTTTGAGTTTTGTCTGATACCACCAGAATATACCTGTTTATTGTTTGCAGGGTAGACGACAAAAATTAATTAAAGGTTGCATCAATAACAAAACATTCTATCCGACCGCATGCAAACAACTTACAACAAAATGAAAATCAGCATATTATAATTTTTTTTTAACACCTGCCGTTATTAAAAGAGTTCATCTTCAATGTCTAATATTTATTGAACCTGAAATCTGTGCTAGCGGGGCAATCTTTATGATTTAATAATTACATGTCAGGAGGGGTTCTCCCAACATGTATTTTGATTACTTTAACGCTTCGGCACCGGCAGTTGCCACCTGGTGATCCTGATCAACAGTTCCCCCTGAAACGCCGATAGCGCCAATCACCTCACCGGCTTCATTTTTTAATACTACACCACCCGGAAATGTAATTAAACCGCCATTTGAATGCTCGATATTGTATAAAGGCTGCCCGGGCTGTGAAAGCTTTCCAATTTCGCCGGAATCCATATCAAAAAACCTGGCAGTTTTTGCTTTCTTAATGGAAATATCAATTGATCCAAGCCAGGCATTGTCCATTCTGTGAAATGCTTTTAAATTGGCACCTTCATCAACAACAGCAATATTCATGGGTACGCCGATTTCTTTCGCTTTGGCTTTTGCTGCCGACGATAATTTTTCTACGATTTCTAATGTTAAGCTCATATTTCATCATGATTAATGTATCTGATTAACATGGCTACCAGCTTATTGTTCTGTTACACAAAGGTTTTTGTTATTCTTTAACAGAATATTTGATGGGTATTATCATTTATAAAGGCCTAAAAAACCTGAAATGAAACACTATTTTGCTGATTTATTGTACTCTTGCAAAGTATATAACCAAGTCGGCCGCACCTTTCTGCCACCAGGTATTCAATATCTGCAGGCACATCATTTATGATCCGGTAGCGGATCTTATATTTCTGGTTATAAGATAAGTGGATGGTCAGGTAATGTGCTGTTGATCTTCTTGTATGAAGGCCAATCAGGTGGAAGTCCTGCAGTTCCTTTGCCGCAGTCAGCAGTCTGTTGTTCATGATCCTGGCCAATGCTGGCTCTTGTCTGAATTCCGTATCTAAAATAGCAACTACCGTAACATTCATGGGGCAAAATTACCATCTTTCGCATCAGTTACAAACGCCCGAAAGGTAAGTCACTGGAAACGAGAAACATTTTATTTTTGCACAATTTAAAGGCATTATTTACCATTAATATCAATTTTTTTTCATACCTACAGGTCCAAAACATACATCTGATACGCGCTTAAACAACAGGCACCTCCCGCCAGATATGAACGCAGTTAGAATTGCGCCAGACTTTGCTGCGCTAACTGATCCGGTACCGGAAATGATTGAAAATCAACAATAAACTCTCCATTTGCACATTTACACTTTAAAGCGAAATACGGTACCAATAGCAAGCAAAAGATGATTATAGTGAATCAGGATTTTGTTTAACCGCCTGTTTTTTAACGCACCATGTCGTCATGCTCCGCATGTTCTGCACGTTGGTTGTTTTAATGGGTTCGTGCAACTCGCCACCTAGTTTTTTAGTGATTCGAAGAAGCATTTCCTGGTTAACCAAAAAGCGTTCGGATCCATCTGGCAGCATATATCTTCCGTTTCCGATAAACCGGACCGCAGACTCAATACCGATATCGGAGGCGAGGCGGCAAAAAAAGTACCCCTCCGGTTTTAACACGCGCCACATTTCAGCAAGCGTGGCCTCAAAATGTTCGAGGTTTTGAGCAAAGTGTAACACCGCACTGCTGATAACAAGGTCAAATTTCGCTTCCTCAAAAGGCAGGTTTTCTATCGGGGAAACCTGAAAGTTATTTTTTATGCCAAACCCGCAGAGCTGGCCTGCAAGTTCCTGAATCCGGGCAATAGCCTCCGGATTTTGATCGACCCCATAAACCTGGTGACCGTTTTTTAAAAAGTAAATTAAATTTCTTCCAGTGCCGCAACCGGCATCAAGAATGGTATGGCAGTTTGCGTAGGTACCTTTAAGCAACTGGTCAAAAAGATAAATATCAATGTCTCCAAAGGTGTCGCGGATTTGATGGTTTGTCAGCATTTTCAATAAAATTAGCAATATAAAACATGAAATTTATGCCTGGTATCCTGAAAAGTTTCAGGCTCTGCCCGTGTATTAAACAACCTCTCTTACCAACTGCCTGAGCATCTTTAAATTACCATACGCATCTCCCATGGTATTATTAAAATAAACAAAAACCTCTTTTCCCTCCAGCAACCAGTCTGCAATGTAACCGGCATACTCTGCAAGTACATCTTCAGCATAACTGCCCCGGTAATTACCGCCGGGTCCATGGAACCTCAGGTACCGGAAAGTACTATCAGGACCATTTTCAGGCCCAGCCCCCATACCTTTGTCGTGGATAACCAATGCCAGCTCATTTTCTTCCAGGAGTTCCATTACCTCTTCGGTGTATAAAGAGGCATGCCTGAATTCCAATGCTATTTTCCATTCTTTTTCAGGATCATGTTCCCTCAGGCTAAGCATTAAGCGTGAAAGTTGATGAAGGTTACCTATCCTGACACTTGGCGGGAACTGCACGAGAAGACAACCTTTCTTATCATCCGCAGCCCTGATCACATCCATAAACCTGCCGATCTCTGCAGGATCGAAACCCAGTTGTGGGGAATGCGTAATCCCCTTAAAGAGTTTAAAGGTAAACCGGAATCCGTTTGGCACATCCAAACTCCATTTTTTTACCGTAGATGCCAGTGGAATTTTATAAAATGAACTATTGATTTCAATACTGTTCATAAGTGAACCGTAATAGCATAGCCTGGACTTTTCCCTGAATGCTTCCGGATAATGCAGTTTATTGGGTACGGGCAATAAAAGCCCGCTGGTGCCTGAATAATAACCTTTGATTTCTTGTCCCATGGTTTAAAGCAACAACGCCAAAGGCTAAATTGTTGTCAAAACCACGCATCAAATCCTTTCTGCTGCCGGAATAGTAAAATCTGTTCAGCCAGCGATCCGTGCAGGAATAAGGAAATGATAAGCAATAAAACTTATCAAACCAAGGCATCCATTGTAAAAGACTGAATAACAAACACCTCCACATCACTTAAAACTATTACGCGCCAAACATTGTACTAGCTATAATCATAAAACAAAGAACATGAAAAAGCAGAATTTTTTCGAACGCGCCTCCAATCAGATTACCTGCTGGACCGGAAGTCCATGGGCTTTTACCACTGCATTTATCATCGTAATTATCTGGGGCGTAAGCGGTCCGATATTCCATTTTTCGGATACCTGGCAACTGGTGATCAACACGGGAACCACGATTGTTACTTTCCTGATGGTTTTCCTGATTCAGAAAACGCAGAATAAGGACTCAAAGGCCATACAGCTGAAACTTAATGAGCTGCTGGCCGCAAGCCGCCATGCCAGTAACCGGATGGTAGATATTGAAGACCTCACCGAGTCTGAGCTGGATGTCCTTCATAAATATTACCAGAAACTTTCGGATGTTGCTGAAAAGGACGACGATATCCATAAATCCCATTCTATTGATTCGGCCGAAAAGCTGGCTGAAGAAAAAAATCAGGCCCTCGAACAGAGCAGACCAAATCAGCACTAATAACCACACATTGACCGAGCGAAATATGTCAGAACGTTCCAAAAAAATAAAGGCTTTCAACAAGAACCGCCTTGATTCAATTATCAGCTTAAAATATACCGCCATGCTTGAAAATGCCTTCCGCTTTTACCGCGGAACCTGCCATCTTTTTTATGAGCGGATAGCGGCACTGAAAACCATGCCCAAATCGCCCGTTGGCTGGATCAGCGGCGACCTGCACCTTGAAAATTTTGGAAGCTATAAGGGTAATAACAAACTGGTTTATTTTGACCTGAACGATTTTGATGAGGCCATAAAAGCGCCGGTGCTTTGGGAGGTGGTACGCCTGGTAACCAGTATATTTATCGCCTTCCAAACCCTGGAGATTGATGGCGAACAGGCAATGAATATGGCAACGCTTTTTCTGAAAAGTTACGGCACAACTTTGATTGGCGGAAAGGCGATGGACCTTGATCCAAGAACATCCAAAGGCATTGTTGGTGATTTTTTAAAACGGGCAGAAAGGGGCTCTGCAGATGAACTTATACAGAAAAGAACACTGCGAAAGGGCCGTAAACTGCAGCTCGACACCAACGACGAACGTCATTTTAAACTGGAAAAGGGACTTAAATCTGAACTGATCAGCCATATGGAAGAATGGTTATCACAGAATAACGACAGCCCCTACAATTACCGGGTAAAGGATGTGGTTTACCGGCTTGCCGGAACCGGAAGCCTGGGACAGAAACGTTATCTGTTTCTGCTTAAGAGCCTGCACAAAAAAGACCGTTATTTATTGATCGATATGAAACAGGCTTATCCTTCTTCACTTACGCCATTTTTGAAAAACCCGCAACCCGATTGGAATAATGAAGCTGAGCGGATTGTATCGGTACAAAAACGCATGCAGCATGTATCCGCCTCTCTGCTTTCTACCAGCACATTCAAAAGTGAAGATTATGTGATCCAGGAACTGCAGCCGGTAAAGGATACGCTGAAATTTAAACTCATCAGGGAAGAATACCGCAAGCTCTATCAGGTTATCGACGATATGGGAATGCTCACGGCCTCTTCTCAGTTAAGAAGTTCGGGAATGGATGGAACGGCAACCAAGGATGAACTGAAAGCTTTTGCGATAAATAAGGGCTGGCAGCAACAGATTCTTGATATTGCCATAGAGCAGGCAGCTCTTGTGTGTGCAGATTTTGGTGCGTTCCAACAGGATTACAGGAACGGTGCGTATAATGTTGAGCCAAAAAAAGAGGAGCAGCCGGTTTAATGAAAAAGTTCCTGGGATTTGGTATAATAGCTTGTTCTCCCCCCGATTTTTTCAGAAAGGATTTCCTCGCCTTTAGGGGTCTGTTTTAGCTTTGCGCTGTGCACCTGCATAAAATCCCTCAGTTCGCCTGTTAACTCATCGCCATTTTCTTTTTCGATCTTTTTAATTGCTGTTTCCAAAACGGAATGAATACTCTTATGGAGTTTTTTAACGTACTCGTCAGGGATTTTACCGGCAATAGAGAAAGGGGAAATCCCTGCGTGGTAGAGAATTTCATCTCCATAGGAATTTCCGATTCCGCGGACCTTTTTCTGATCCATCAGCAGGGTTTTGATCGTAGTTTTTTTACCCTCCAGCAGTTTTTTCAGAACCGGATAATCCAGCTCTAAGGCATCGGGGACTTCGTTTACCGGTGGACCAAGCGTGGGCGTTGCCTGTTTTTGCATATCGGTAACTGCAAAACCTTTGCCGCCTTTAAAGTGAAAAATCAGCACAGGAAATTTAGGGGGCTTTTCTCCTAATGCCACCAGCTCGCCACGCAACATCAGGTGCAGTCCTAAAATCCTGTCGCGGCCAAAATGAAACTGCAGCGTTTTACCTGAACGTTTCACTTCGGAAAGCTGATGGCCTTCCAGCGACTCTTTAAGTTTTTTAGCCGTTACGTTGAGTTTCCCTGCAACTTCTACATCAATTTTTTCCAGTGTTTTTCCGCTGTATCTGCGGTTTAGTATTCTGGAAAACACTTCTAAATCGGGGAGTTCTGCCATAAGGTTATGTTTTGAGGTATTTTTTTATTTCTGAAAGCTTATTCCCCCGCATCAGGGCGGCAACTTTAAGCTCATCTGTACTTATCCGGAACTGTTCTGCCCAATAGGTGAGTTCGCTTTCGTTACCGGTATTTATTGTTCCTTCATCAGGTCCAAAATCACCAGGCTCCAGCGTTTCGCGGTCGCCTTCTGCCTCATGCAACGCATCGTCCTTACCGGAAGGATCATCCTCAAAGAACTGCCTTGCCCGTTTAAGCCCGGTGGCTATTGCCAGTCCTTCCTCTAAACCTTCGGCAAGCAGTGCATTTGCTATTTCTACAGCCTTTTCCCTCAGGAAAACGGGCTGGTTTTTATATGACGGAGGGTAATCTCCATTATACCATGGCATCATATTCTCCTTTCTCTGTTTTATCAGTTAACCGCTATTATTTTGAAATAAGCATCGTCCTTTTTCTTAACTACCAGGTCCAGGTGTTCGTCGAAATCGACCAGGTTCATCACTTCATCCTGAAGAAAAGTGCTGAATACCTCAAGATCGGTATCAGGATTAAGGGTAATTTCCAAAGTTTCACTGGTTTTCCATCCGGTATGGATAATTTCAGGATATGCCCCTTTAAGTATTGCAGGAAAACCATTTCTGGAAAATGCTTCTGAAAGCGCAGCGGAGATATCCCAAAGATGTTCCTGCAGCGGCTGATCTTCTGTTTTCCACTGCATGCCGTGAGCGGGATCCTGCCACATGGTACCGAGAAAAGCATTTTCGAGGCTTACGCTATAACATTCACCACTACTTTCAACAATGGCCTGTTTGATGCCGTTGCTGGTTGCGATATCAAAAATGTATCTTTCCATATTCAGATCGGGTTTTATTTCGGATGTTTTGGATTTTAAACGATTCCTGCGTTTTCTGCCATACATTAAACAGAGTGCCGCCAGTGAAATACCAAGGGCTGCACCAAAAAGCAATTCTATGGTGTAACGCCCTATCCACTTACCGGCCCGTTGGCCAGACTGTTCATTTACAAATACTTCCATGTGCGTAGAACATCAGATATGACCGATCGGTTTGGTTTTCTGCATTTATATTTTTTAGAACTGATGTTCCATTAATACAGATTACGCATATCATTAAAACTAAAAGGAATAAATCCTGTTGTTAATAAAACTTAAATTTTAAAAACATGGGAAACTTACTTTATCTGGTTGCAGTTGTACTTGTCATTATATGGGCAATTAGTTTTTTCGGGGGATATTACACTGGCGGAATTATCCACGCTTTGCTGGTAATCGCTGTAATTGCTGTGATATTACGTTTGATAAGAGGAGCAGCTTAAAATTAATTAACGACCGGTTACAAACGATTTCCGGAACGCGAGAATAACAAAACGACTGACCGCAGGCAAAATCATGTCTGCGGTCTTTTTTTAAGGGTCAAATGAGGTTATAAGACTTTAAGATTAATGCGGCGCGTTATTAATCCTTTTCGCAGTGCTGCCTGAGCTGTTTTGGTCCCTGAGGCCATATAAAGGCCGTGGTTTGCTTCTTCCAGCCAAGATTTTTATAAAAACGATCTGCACCCGGAGCAGCGCTCAGGTTAACAAAATGGTAATTATTTAACTGAGCGTTTAAGGCGCTGACGAGATATTTTCCGAGCCCCTGACCCTGGTAATCCGGATCAACAACGATGTCGGCCAGCATTGCATAATATCTTCCATCTCCTACTACCCTGCCGAAAGCGATTATAATATCCCCGTGATAGATAAAAAGCGTAGTAGTACTCATGCCAAAGGCCTTTTCTATTTCTTCTGCCAGGCGATGCTTCCAGTTGATTTTCTGGAACAGTTCGAGCACCCGTTGCCAGTTGATACCGGTTAAATCCGGATTGATGTGATATTCATAAGCAGGTAGTTTCTGAGGGACTATCATGGTTAGTGATTAAATTATTATTTTGATGGGATAAATATTGGGTAAAAACGATTTAGATTAACTGAAATTGTGTACTAAATGGTTATCTGTTCTATTTGATTATTGCCTGGAGATGATCACCTTCCTGAGTTCGACCGGTGCCTTCTGCAAGGCCTTTCTAAATACCTTATCGTTTTCGAAACTGATATCTTTTAAGCTCAGCCGCTCGTAGCTCACCTCAAACCTGTCACACCCGAAGGGCCAGGGTTTAACAATAAGCCGCTGCTCTTGCTGAAAAAACTGATAAGAAGTACCACCAGGTCCCTGACTGATTTCGAGGCGGCGCTCTTCGGGCGGAATCTGGTCCTGGCAGATGAGCAGCGAAAAGGCATCACAAAATTCAAGCAGTGCATAAGCGCGGTTTACTTCTTCCATGCTGCTCCGGGCCTCTTTGACCCACTGCGGTTCCTGCTTTTTAAGTTTTGCGAGATAAGGTTTTGCTGCCGCTTCACTTCCATGGGTAAAGGAGATATGCCGTGCAAAAAGCAGCGCGATAAAACGGCTCTTGCTTAAAGCTTTATCCATCATCTCCATGCAGGCCTCCATGTCAAATGCAGTCATTTTAAAATCCAACGGACCACCGTTATCGCATAGCAGCGGACCCCGGCTAAATTCGTTAAAAACATCGTCATGCTCGGTAGTGGCAATCAGGGTTTCTACCCAGCGGTTGGGCTGGTCGGAAATTTTCCATCTTGCACATATCTGTCCGGCCAGAAGCCCGTGCGCACGTTGGGTTATAATTTCCCAGCCGCTGTTACAATAGTTCACTATCATGATTTTTCCACGCTGCTAAATTCCAAACTGTCTTTAAACCGCTGTACGCATTGCTGCCCGCCGCGACATTATTTTTTCGATAAGGCCCTGCAAACGGCTCCGGTAGTCGCTGCCCAGCCACTTCGTATAGTTTTTGGTTACCGTACCCAGGCATTTGGCATATTGCTTTATCCTCCAGTCGATTTCCTTATCAAGTTCTTTAGATAATTCGAGCGCCATTGTTACCGTTTCTGCATTGTCTGCACACATAAGCGCATGTTGTCTGATGGAACTGCGGAGTACAGATCTTGCCTTTTCTCCTTTCTCCATAGCTGTTTGATAGGCAGCTAATATATCAAAGGATATCCCCGTGCTATTGGGAAACTTATTCCTCATTTCCGCAGGCATCTGGTGGATATCATCGGTAGCTTTCGCCAGAATCTGGTGATAGATTTCGGGGTTTTCAAAAACATGTTGCCAGTCTATCGGCGCATCCCATTCTCCAAACCTTTCTGCATTGTTGCCCAGGTCTATAATGTTAAATGTTCTTTTACCGGGCAAACGCCTTGCTCCCCTGCCAATCATCTGGTGGTAGAGTGTAAGGGAGGTGGTTGCACGGTTTAATATTACAGACTGAACTGAAGGTTCATCAAAACCGGTTGTTAAAATGGAAACCGAGGTAAGTATAGCGCCCTTTGTTTTTTTAAACCATTTTAATATTTCAACCCGTTCTGCACTTTCTGTCTGGTTGTCAAGATGGCGTACCGGATAACCTGCCTCCTGAAAAACTTCAAGCACCTTACGGGAGGTAAATATTCCGTTATTAAAAATCAGTGTTTTTTTACCCAGAGAATGTTCCCTGTAAGCATGAATTAAAAGATCGAGCATGGCTTTAGACGAATAAAGTTCATCAGAACTGCTTACCGTAAAATCACCATGAATACCCCTGTTGAGGGTATTGAGCTCGACCTCATAACCAAAACTTTTTGGTTTTGCCAGAAACCCGTTTTCGATGAGCGAACTTATGGGCTCCCCAAGCACCAGTTCGCCATAAAAATTTTTCATCGGTCTGGATACATCTGCCGAAAATGGTGTTGCTGTTACACCAATTACCCCGGCGCCGGGAAATTTCTTAAGCAGTTTATGAAAAGAATTGTGATGGGCCTCATCCACGATGACAAGCCCCACGCCTTCAGTATCGATAACGCCATCATCTATCCGGTGTTTAAGGGTTTCAACCATGGCCACATAACAGTGATAATAATCTTTTTTTGAAATCCTTTTAACCGTACTGTTCACAACTTTATTATTAACGCCTGTATTTTTCAGTGCCAGCGAAGTCTGCCTGCACAGCTCCTGCCGATGGGTAAGCACGATAACTTTCTTCCCGTATTTTTTGATAAAGCGGTCAGCAATTTCAGAAAAGATGACAGTTTTACCACCACCAGTAGGCAACTGATAGAGTAAACGCGGGCTGTCGTTACCCTCCTGCATTTTTTCAAAAAGGGTTTCAATAGCGTGTTGCTGATAGGGATATAATTTTTTTGCTGGACCATGCGCAGCCGAAGGGGATAAAATCTGCATGGTGTTACAACCACAGAAACAGGCCGAAAGTTTTGAGACAAGGTGAGATCATAAAAATCTTTATTTACTTATATCAAATGGTAGATTGCCCATGCTTATGTAACCTGCAAAGGCTGTGATGGCAGATGCCCTGCAGGCCCGGCGCGGGCTCCCGCCAATAAAAAATAATTAACCGTTGTAAGCGGTTTTTTTCAACTGTTTTAATCACCCCTGGCTGATGTAACCTTCAATAGCTCTTTTTTTTATTCGATTTCTCCTTCAGCGAGCCCCTCCAAAAACCAGCCTGATTTGTACTCAAACAAAACTTCCCGATCTCCCGATTCACTGATTACCTTGCCCGTAAAATCGTGTGCAATATCTTTTTCCGATTCGAGCACCGCTTTGGCCATAGCTGCATATTCTTCGAGATCGAGGCCATCCCTGATGACGTAATATGGCTCCCCCACATCCGTCCAGCGCGTTTCTACCACCCCCTCTTCGAATTTGTTCCTATTGGCTGCCTCAAGGGCACCACCATTCTTATTAATCTCCATAACTATCAATTTATTTTTATATTTTTTTTCTACTAAAATCAGCCATATTTCTTTTTCCAGCAGATTTTTTCTTCACGGTACCAGTGATTTGCTTCTGCCTTTTTCCAGTAATCATAAAATATTAAAGCAGCCTCTGCCTTTTGTTCCTCTCCGGTACCACGTGTTAAAGGGGCATAATCATCTTCTTTATCATATTTACGGCCTCCCTTATAATTGGCATAGCGCCTCGCACGGGTATATCCCATCTGAAGATACTTCCGGGCCAGGTCGGCGCCTACAAAATCACCGTCTTCTGTAAAATCTATAAAACAGTTAAAAATTGCTTCTGCGCTCTGTCTGGCAATCTGTGGATCCTTAAAACGCCATAATGGGCCAATTATCGACTTGTAGGGCTCACAGATTAACACACCCTGCTCCCCTTTTCCAACACGGTACATCTGCGGATGATCACGGTAATTGATTTCTTTTTTCCAGGGATAACTTTCGATCTCAAATCCGAGATAAGACGGACGCCTCACCTTAGGGATGTTCTTATCGGATACCGTCTTTTTCATATTACCGCTATCATACTATACCACAATCAGTTACCTTATATACAGCAAATCGTTCTGCACCATTATAAACCATATGGTTTAAACAATTTGCATCATCTTAAAATGGAGAACAGTATCTACAGGAAAAAAGTTTGGCTAATAAGCCACCGGGCGGGGACTGAAGGATTAATGCTAAGATATCGTTATCCCTGCATCCGGAGATCAAACGGAATGCAGATCGACCATAAGCTTTCCGGATTAATATAAAGGAATGTAAATCCCTACCCGAGCAACAACTCCAATAGTAACAATACTCCGGCGGCCGTCAGGGTATTCAAAAAATTAACCGCATTATTCCCGATTATCCCCTTCTGCTCCAGCACAGCGCCTAATACTGAATCAGTTAGGTTTCCTGCGGTCCCTGCCAGTACGATAAATAAAAAGCTGATGTCCCATCCCCGTCCTAGCGCATAAATGCCGGCAATAACGGCACTTCCGGCAATACCGGTTAAGGTTCCTTCCAGACTAATTACTCCATCTTGCCCACAGCTGTCGGGCCTGAAAGAAATAACATTAAAAAAACGGCTCCCATAAACCATTCCAAGCTCTGATGAGAGGGTATCTGCTGTTGCTGAAGCAAAAGCGGCTGCCATAGCCGGAAACATCAGATAATTGAGCTGAGGATAGTATAAAATCAGAATATCTGCAATGGCAGCAGCACCGGCGTTGGCCAGTACCTGCAACGCACTACGGCCTTTACCTGTTTCCTCCACAGGCACAAAAGTTTTCTTTTTATGCTTCTGCCAGGAGGTGGCGGCAGAACCCAGGATAAAAAATGCCGTCATCATTGCAAGCCCTGTGTAACCTGCTGCGCTGAAGATAATTACGGCCAGTATTGCGCCTGTAAAAGCAGCTGTAACGGTTAGCTTTTTTGCCAGTATGCTATAGGCCATACCCGCAATAATGATGATGGGCAAAAAGATACCGGTATTGAACATGGCACAAATATATCTGAATTATATTTACGCAAAAGCAACTTTACAAGCTTTTGAAAGCCTTTGAACTTCCATCAGCCTGTAAAGCTTATAAAGAATTTTATGACCCCTCTAATAAATCAATCAGGGCTTTGGCTGCCGGGCCTGCCGACAAGGGATTCTGACCGGTTATGAGCAATCCATCTTTTTCTACATGAGACAAAAAGGGCACGAGCGCGGTTTTTACTTCGGCACCAAGTTCTTCCAGTTTGGTTTGGAGGAGATACGGCACATTACCACTACGGCCAACTAAAGTTTCTTCGGTATTACTGAAAGCTGAAATGATTTTCCCTTTTAAAAAGCCGGGCCTTTGCCTGTCTGCACTGATCAATGCCGCCGGACCATGGCATACAGCAGCTACCGGTTTGCCGGCGTCTAAAAAATCAAGGATTAAAATTCCGCTGTTGTTATCCTGAGCCAGATCCCAGATTGGTCCGTGCCCACCGGGATAGAACACTGCGTCAAAGTCTTCAGACTTTACCTGATTGAGCAAATGGGTTTGAGAAAACGCAGTCTTTGCAGCTTCATCATCCTGATACCTGCGGTTAGAACCGGTTATATTTTCTGTGAGTTCGCTCACCGGATCAACAGGGGGCCGCCCTCCTTTAGGGCTAACCAGCGTTACCTGATAACCGGCATCGATAAATTCATAATAAGGGTCTGTAAATTCGCCCAGCCACACACCTGTTTTTCCATCGGTATTTTCCATTCCGCTATGCGAGGTTAATACCATTAATATTTTTTTCATGTGTTGTTATTTAATGTCTTCCGGATCAAGTTCATTTCCTTCCTCATCTACCCGCTGGTGTTCGTCCCAGTTCGAATCCTGCGTGGATTTCTCTTCCGGGTTAATATTTTGATTTTCGTCCTTCTCTTCTTTTTCTTTGGGATCTTTCATTGCTATTGGTTTTAAGTTTGATTAATAACAAAACCGCAGGGCAATAGTTCGGAAAAGTTTAAAGGCAGCAAGGAAAATGGAATCAGGGCACCAAGCGGGAGCAGCGAAGCATCTTAATACCGCGGAAGTGTGAAATGAAAGGTTGATCGTTTGCCGGGTTCACTTTCTAGCCATATTCTGCCACCATGTAATGAAATAATTTCAGCACAGAATTACAGACCGATACCAAAACCGGAAGTGGTTTTGCTCAGGTCATTTTCAATTCTGTAATAATTTTGAAAGATTTTTTGATGATAGCCGGGATCGATCCCTACACCGTTTTCTCGAACAGAAAAATGGAGTTCTATCACAAAAACAGTGGCAAAATTAGCGGAAATGACAAAAAAGGCTTAGCATAGCGAACCGCTTGCCTCTTTTATATCAATAAACTGTTCCCCGATATTAATACCGGGGAGCAGTTTATTTTAGTTGGGAACCTGTACAGTTTTAACTGTTGTATAGTTGTACTTTTTAAAGGCATCGTTTACCCTTACCCCAATGCGGATAAAATATGTTGTGGCATACTTCATCGGTTGTGAGGATGAAATAGTGAGCACCTGGTTTTCCATAGCTGCCGTTGCAGCCACAACTCCCCCAACACGGGTATTATCAAAGTTATTGTTGCCAACATACTGGGTAGTGGAAATAAAAAGCTGATAATCCAAAGGTGCGGGCTGTGTTTTTCCGGCAGGGGCAGCATTCCGTGTAAATTTAAAAGATACCGAGATTTTTTTATCGGCGGTAACTACAGGTTCGCCTGCAAAATCTACATTAAGGTAAGGAACCACTTTAAAATCGGCCACGGTAGTATTGCCACTGGTCAGTTCAACGGTTTTCATTTGTGCACTATCCAGCGGATAAAAAGGCCCGTCGAAAGGGGCAACACGGTAACGCCCGGCAAAAAGTTTATTGTTGCTGTATCTTCCATCCTGTAAAAAATTAAGGTCCTGGGCAGTTGGGTTATTGCTCCAGCTTAGTTCCTCGAGCTTTATCCTTGCACTTCCCTTTCCCTGCTCAAGCTGCAGGGCTTTACCGCCGGCATCAGTTAACGCACCTGATATGCCTGCATCAGGCGCGGTGTAATTGTCTTTTTTACAAGAAGAACCCATCAGTGCGGCAGCACACAACAGGGCATATATTATATTTCTTTTCATATTTGTTTCTTTTGATTGTTAGTTACTCAGATTCGGTTTAAGTCCTTTTGCCACCTCTCCTGCAGGAATCGGTTCATAGTAATTACGCACGGGGAAGGTGAAGGCCGAATTGCGTTCATCGAAACGGCAATCGAAAATATATTTTCCCAGAACATAATCAGTGCCCTGGTTAACTGCTCCCTTCGAGAACAGGAAGGGATTAAGCCTTCTCCATGTTCTTGCATTTACTTCCTGGTCAAAGGTTCGCCAGCGGATCATGTCCCAGTACAATTTGTTTTCAAAAGCGAGTTCTTTTCTGCGCTCAATCCTGATGATCTGCTGACCACGATTAGGGGCCAGTACATAGCCACCTGCACTAAGAGGAGTTGCACTGACCGCAGATAATTCGCCGGGACTGCCCAGCAATACTGCTCCTGCCCTGCTGCGGATATCGTTAATGCAGTTATAGGCATCTGCCTGTAGATCTGTGCCTGCCACGGCACCACCGTTCTGAAAAATTTCGAGCGCAGCTTCTGCCCTGTTAAGCAAAATTTCTGCATAGCGCATTTCTATCCACGATTGCGTAGACATGTGCAGCGCGGTTGCACCTACCGTTAAGTTTGGATTAAGGTATTTGCGCCCTGAAAAACCGGTTACCGAGCCGGCACCCGAACCAGACTGGATACCATCTAAACCGGCCGGTAAAATTTTCTCACCATTGGAAAGCACGATGGGAATCTGCACTCCCGGCCTGTTATCAGATGATTGTTTGATGTTAGCATTGTAATAGGCAAGCGTGGTATAGTTGGTTTTACTATCATCCGGAAAAAACTTTTGTACAGGGACCGAAGGATCAACACTTTCGATAAAAGTACCGCGGCGGATATCATTGTTAAATCCTTTAAAAGCCTGACCGGGAAGCAGGACGGTACCGCGCAGGCGTGGCTCGGCATTATCAAAAAGTTCTCTCACGTTGTTAAAAACCTTATACGACCCATCGGCATTTAGTGTATTCAATTGGCCTTTGGCATTTTTAGGCAAACCATCGAAAAGCTCAACATAATCTAATGTCGGGCAGAAACGGTCACCGTAGGTAGAGGTCATATGTTGCGGAGATTCGAGGGCATCCCAGCTATGAACAGATTCCGGATAAGAATAACCTTTAACAAAAATATTCTCCGGGCTGGAAGTATCAAGAAACAGTTCCGCATAATTGTCAGCAGTTGAGAGGCGGTCGGTTGCCGACCATTTTTTACGGTACAGGCTATACTGACCATCGAGCAGTTTCGCGGCCTGCCAGGCGGCAATAAAATAAGTATTCGCCTTGTCGGCAGGAATTCCGTTCAGCATTACATTTCCTACTATATATGGGGTTCCGTACCTGGCAATTGAACCAGCGGTAAGCATTACCCGTGATTTGAAACCTGCAGCTATAAATTTATTTGCCCTTCCCTTATTCTCGCTTACGGTATTCAGGCCTGCAATTGCCAGATCAAGATCAGCGGCAATAAAATCGTAACTTTCCTGTTCGCTGCTCCTTGGTACCAGCAGTTGTGAGGGATCTACTCCCGCATAATCGTTCTGGGTTTCTTTCAGTATTGGTACTCCCCCATACCTTTTAACCAGGGCAAAATAAGTGTAGGCCCTTAAAAAATAAGCCTCAGCTTGCCATTTTGCTACGCTGGCAGGCGCCAGTCCCTGTTTTGGCAGGTTGGCCAGCAGGTAATTGATATTTCTGATCTCTTTATAGGCTTCGGCAAAGTATCCTCTGGCAGGATTGATAAACCCGCCATTGTTACGGTTTGCATTTTCGCCGGTATTGATCGAAAGTGTGCTGATGATGTTCCATGTGTTAAATCCGTTGGTACCCTGGTTATCGGCACTGTATTTAAAATCCTCGATCGGAAGGTTATTGTAGAGGGTAGCCATATAAGCTTTTACCCCATCGTCTGTTCCGAGCGCAATATCATCCTGAATGATGTTTGGAGGAGAGAGTTCCAGTTTGTTACAGGAGAAAAATACACCAGCAAACAACACTGTTATAATAAAATTGAATCTTTTCATAATCATTTCCCGATTCTATAGTTAAAACTTAATATTGGCGCCAAAATTTACCGTTTTGTTTAACGGATAGAGGTATCCGTAAATGTTGGAAGGATGCTCGGGATCTACCCCGATGGCATTGGTAAAGGTAAACAGGTTATAACCGTTGGCATAAAAGCGCACCTGTTGAAGCCCGGCCTTCGAAATGAGTTTTTTGGGCAGTGAATACCCCAGTTCGATACTTTTTACCCGAAGGTAATATCCGTTCTGAATCCCTCTTTTGGAGTCGATTTCATATTGGGTACCCGAATAGGCATTGTAACCCGGAATCCATACATTGGAAGGATCGTAAGGATCTTTTTTCGGGTCCTGCGGATGCCACCTGTCCATAAAGAAATCAAGTGCGTTTTCCGAAATTGTCTGGTACATTTCACCGTAGGCCACGTAAGACATCCCCGCACCCTGCAACAGCACGTTCAGGTCAAAGCCTTTATAATCAGCACTTATATTCAAACCAAAGGTGAGCAGCGGATTGTTTTGTTTGCTATTAAAATCCCCTGTCGGGTTGAGCGTTGTTGCAATAGGATAGCGGTCCATGTCATCTATGGTTCCATCTCCGTTCCAGTCTTCATAAATATAATCTCCCGGCAGGGTTACCCTTGAGGTATATACCGGATACCTGACAATTTCACTATTACTCTGGTACTGACCTACATAGCCATAACCAAACCATACATCGTTGTAACGGTTGGTGGTGTTGTTCCTCCAGTTCAGGTAAGAGTTGCCATCCCGTCCGCGTTCTACATACCTGTTTTTCGTCCTGGTAATGTTGATGTTTCCGCTGAGGCTATAGTTTAGCTCCTTTCCGATTGTATTTCTATGGGTTAAAAGCAATTCCAGTCCCCGGGTCTGATCAGAATTTAGGTTTTCCAATCCGGTTACCGCTCCAAAAGTTGCCGGAAAAGAAACCGACCTGTTTGCTGCTATCCCGCTTCCGTTACGCTGAAAGGCATCGAAAGAGAAACCGAATTTACCTTTCCAGAATTCACCATCAAGCCCAAAATTCAGCATTTTGCCTTCATACCAGGTAAAATTAGGGGTTGGAAGCACCCTGAAGCCGAGCGAATTGGTCCATCCATCGAAAAAATATCCGTTGGAGAGTCCCTGCGAATTTCCGGTTGCAGGATAATCATAACCCTGAACATGTTGAAAATTCAAGCCGCTGTCGTTCCCCACCACGCCATAACTTGCGCGCAATTTAATATTATCGATAAAAGAAAGCGCGCTGTTGTTTTTGATAAAACCCTCTTCCGAAATCCTCCAGCCCAATGATCCTGAAGGGAAAAAACCCCATTTATCACTTGGCGGAAATTTCGAAGAACCATCGCGGCGCACGGCAAATTCCAGCAGATATTTCGAACTGTAGGCATAATTGATCCGGCCGATAAATGCTTTCCTGCTGGTCTGAAAAACGTCGGCAGGGTTATTAAATCCCTGTTGGTTTAGCGAATTTCCGGCAAAGAGGTAAGGAAGCTGAATAGAAAGTTCGCGTTGCGCCTGAAAAGCATCGCCAGAGTTGTTTTCCTCTTCATATGCGCCAAAAAGTTTTAGGTCATGCTTGCCCGCAAAAGTACGCTCATAGTTTAACGAAAACTGCAAAAGGTTATTTGGCGTGGTGCTGTAACTGCGGTTAAGCTGATTCGGGATCTGATATTTTACGCCGGTATAACTGTTATTTGTTGGGTTGTAATCATATACAGAAAAAGTTTTTTGGTAAGAAGTGTTATCGGTAAGGTTGGCATCGTAACTAAAAAGACCCCTGGCCGAAAGTCCCTTAACAAACGGCACCGCATAATCAAGACTGAAGGAACTCTGAAAAATCTTATTATTGTATTTTCTGAATCCGGAAATATCCGAATCGGCAATGGCACCGGGATTATAATCTGCCTGGTTTTTGAACAGGTAGGCAGGATTGTTGTTGGCATAATAAGGGTCATCAGGATGTGATCTCCAGAGATTTTTAAAAATCTCCCACGAATCGCGGTACGGACGGTTCTGCTCATCCATAATTCCGCTCAGGTTAAGTGTAGCTTTTAGCGAGCGGGTTACCTGTGCAGTTACATTCGACCTGAAATTGTATTTCTTATAATTGAGATCGTCTGACTTCCAAAGGCCGCTCTGGGCAGAATAACCAAAATTCATGAAGTAGGAAATTTTCCCTCCTTCGGCACTTCCGCTTGCACTCAGGTTGTGCTGAGATTGGCCCGAACTTTTTCTCATCACCATATCGTACCAATCTGTACTTTGCCTGGTTCCATCAAGGAACGGCCTGATTACATCATCAGAAAAGGCAGGTACCGGAGAATTGATATTGTGCATCGATCTTTCATTGAGAATGGTAAACCGATCTACCGCATTAAGTGGCTTAGGTAAACCTGAAGGCCGCTGGAAGCCTGCAAATACCGAATATTCGATTGAGGCTTTACCCATAGCGCCCTTTTTGGTCGTAACTACAATTACGCCATTTGCTGCTCGTGCCCCGTAAATGGCTGCAGAAGCATCTTTAAGCACCGAAACACTTTCGATCTCATTGGGATCCAGTCTGCTCAGGTTCCCCCGGGGTACACCATCGATAATTACCAGCGGATTGTTGCCAAAACCGCGAATATCAAACTGGTTATTAAATGTACCGGGTTCAGAAGTTCCCTGCACTACCCTCAGGCCAGGAACTTTACCGGTAAGCATGTTCTGTACATTCTGGTTTTTGGTAGTGGTAATCTCCTTGTTAGATACCGAGGCAACCGAACCGGTAAGGCTGGTCTTTTTTTGGGTGCCATAACCTACCACCACAACCTCTTCCAGGCTTTTATCGGTTTCGCTAAGGCTTACATTTATCGTCCTGCTTTCTCCAACGGGCAATTCTTTTGTTGTATATCCCACAAATGAAAAGGTAAGCACAGCGCCCGAAGCAACAGTTATGGCGTACTCACCGTTATTATTGGTAGAGCTGGCGGCACTGCCACCCTTCACTTTTACAACAGCACCGACCAGAGGGCCGCCGTTTTCATCTGTTACCTTGCCCTTTACAGGCGTACCCTGCGCATGCACACTTACGGAAATGTAACAGCCGAGCAGGAAAAACAATAATTTTCTCATACTAAATTTTCATTATAATCATGGTTAGATAATTAGGCTAAAGAACCAGTTACCCCTTAAGGAAAAATTAATATTTAATTAATTATGCGCCTAAAACCTATTTTTTTTATTGGAAAAGCCTAAAAACCTGCAAAATAATGGGCAGGAAAAATTCTGTGCAGAAGAAAGAAGATTAAACAGGTAAACCGATCAGTTTACCTGTATTTTCAATGGCTGAGGAAATTACTATTGGTATCGTGTTTTTTGCGATCCGCCACTGTGTTATTTATTTAAGGCCGGTTAGGTGCATGAACACCAAAACTATAATTTGGCTTGGCACCCATTGTCATTTTCATTACTCCGCCGCTTACAATATCATGATGTTCGATAAAGGTTTTACTATAAGGTTTTCCATTCAGCGTAATGCTTTGAACGTAGATATTTTTTGGACCGTTATTTACTGCGGTTACGGTAAAACTTTTACCCTGCGGAAGTTTAATGGTTGCGGCATCAAATTTCGGACTACCAATTACGTATTGCCCTGAGGCAGGAAATACCGGATAAAAACCCAGCGAAGAAAAAATGTACCAGGCCGACATCTGCCCGCAATCTTCATTACCGATAATGCCATCCGGACGGTCGTGGTAAAATTCATCCATAATATAACGCACTTTTTCGGCTGTTTTCCATTGCTGCCCCACATAATTATACAGGTAAGCAATATGATGACTTGGCTCATTCCCATGGGCATATTGACCGATATTTCCGGTAAGATCGACCAGATCTCCTGCAGCCGGAATGGTAAAAAATTCATCCAGCCTTTTCGTAAATGTTTTTTCGCCACCCAGCATTTCAATCAGTCCTTTTACATCCTGGGGTACCAGCCATAAATACTGCCAGGCATTACCTTCGGCATATTCGGTGGCATAAGGTTTGGTTGATTTTAGGGGATCAAACACAGGATTCCAGCTGCCATCTTTCATTTTACCACGCGGAAACCCAACGGTTTTATCATAATACAACTGGTAATTTTTCGCACGTTTTTCAAAATAATGGTAATCGGCATCTTTACCCATGGCTTTAGCCATTAAGGCAATACTTCCATCGGCAACAGCATCTTCCAAACCATTGGCAACAGGCCTGTTGACGCCAATATCAGAAGGAATGGCTTTAAAATCACGTACATAATTTAATCCGCGGAGGTCGCTCATCGCCGTTTTTTTCATGGCTGCAAAGGCCCGCTCGGCATCAAAACCTCGGAAACCTTTTAAATAAGCCTCGGCAATAATCTGCTGACTGCTTATTCCAACCATGGTTCCGGTATCGTAACCGTTTAAATGCCATATAGGTAAATAACCCTGTTCATCATAAATGGCGAGCATGGTATTTACAAAATCGCTTATTTTATCAGGATTGAGGATAGTGAAAAGGGGATGTTCGGCACGGTAAGTATCCCAGGTAGAAAACACTGAATAATTCTGGAAAGCAGGTTTTTGATGTACTTTATTATCTGCACCCTGATAATCACCATTATGATCGTTAAACAGGGATGGATGCATCATCGCGTGGTACAAAGCGGTATAAAACACCCTTTTATCAGCCTTGCTTTTGGTTTTAATTTCGATTTTAGAAAGCGCTTTGTTCCATTTATCATCTGCTGATTTAATTACAGCGTCCATGTTCCAATCCGGAATCTCTGCGGCGATATTAGCCAGTGCATTTTCACTGCTTACGGGCGAAATGCCTACTTTAAACTGAATGGTGCCGGGCGAAGTACCTAAACTGATCAATCCCTTAATTGCTTTCCCCTGCCCTTTTTTGGCGTTGAGCGCCTTCGATTCCTCATACACATTAAAGGCACCAATGGCTTTCCCGAAACGGATGGCGAAAAATACCTGCTGCTCTTTGGCCCAGCCTGATGAAAAACGATAACCTTTCAGGGTATAAGCATCAACCTGCTCGATATATGTATCGGTTGCTTTATCATTAAGCCCTTCCTTTAGGTCGATAATAATCTGGGCTGGTTTGCCTGAGGGGAATTTGTAGCTGTGAAAGCCCACCCTTTCGGTTGCAGTAAGTGCTACATCGATATTGTAATCGTCGAGTTTTACGGCATAATAACCCGGACGGACTTTTTCATTTTTATGCGAGTACAATGAGGAATAACCGCTTTTATGATTTTCTTCAGTGCCTTTATCAGTTTTGATGGCTCCTGTAAATGGCATAATCAGCACATCGCCAAGATCGCCGATTCCGGTACCACTTAACCGCAAATGCGAGAAACCGGTTAAAATGCTGTCGCCATAATTATAACCCGAACACCAGTCCCAGCCCTTAAAAATATTCATCGGACCAAGCTGCACCGCACCGAAAGGAACATTAGCACCTACAAAAACGTGTCCGTGGCTACCTGAACCAATGTAGGAATCAACATAAGTGGTTTTGGACTGAGCGAAGGTGAGCGTACAGATCAGAGCGAAATAAAGGGTAAAAAGGTATTTCATATATATTGTTGAATTGTTTTATTGTTGGGATTGTGTGATTGTTTATAAAAAAGTGTCATCTCGACTAGAATGCAATGGAATGCCCGCCTGCTTCAGGCAGGGAGAGAACTATCTGGATAGATTTCTCGACTCCGCTCGAAATGACGGTCGCTCCATCTGCACTTTAACCGCACTGGATTCCCTTATATTTAGTACACAGGGAATATTGATGGTAGAAAACATACCTTCATCGTTCTTTTGTGCGAATTTTGCCAGAAGCAGTTTCATAATGTGCTGAGCAATTTTTTCCATGGGCTGCCGAATTGCCGTAATTGCGGGAGAAATAAACTCAAGCAGCTCAAAATCATCGAATGATACCAATGCGAGGTCGTCCCTAAATTTTCTATTTGGCGATTTCAGGGCGCGAAGACCTTCCATGGTGAGGTAATTGGCGGCAAATATTACGGCATCGATCTGGCGGTTTGCATGAAGAAAACTGGTAATGATATTTACTGTACTCCCGTTGCCTTCATATTTAATTTTCAGGATTGTTTCTGCCTTTCCATGATCAGAAACCGCATGGCGGTAGCCTTCCAAACGGTCGGTCATTTGTTGTTCTCCGGTATCGGTAGTAATAAAAGCGCAATTGCGGTAGCCATTTTCAAAAAGGTGTTGAGTAGCTTTGTAAGTACTCGAAAAATTATCCACCAGCACATAATCGGCCGGGATTCCGGGCAGGTAACGATCGAAAAGCACTACGGGAACTTCAGAATCGACCAGTTTTTTAACTTCCTCTTCCATGCCCACAGCCGTGGCCACAATGTATCCATCAACACGCCTTTCGGTAAAAGCATCAACCAGTTCGGTAAATTTATTTTTTTCTTTCCCGGTACTGCTGAACAGGATTTTATAACCGTGTTGTGCGGCTATCTCTTCCAGAAAATGAGCAATGCCCGAAAAAAACGGATCTGAAATATGATCGACCAAAAAACCGATGGTATTCGATTTTCCCGTCCTCAATCCTTTGGCAAATGAATTCGGACGAAAGCCAACTTCGGCTACCAGATCAAGGATTTTAGCGGTTACTTCTTTGCTGATAAATTTTTCTTTCGCCTTTCCGTTAATTACAAACGAAACAGTGGTGGTAGAGAGGTTTAGCCTTTGGGCAATGTCTTTAATTGATATTTTTTTTGTCATGGAGATTTAGATCTGTAAGCATGTGGCCAACGAAATAAATCCTGATAAAAATTAACGGGTTGATCTGGTTAGCAATGGCCAAAATATCCCTGTTCGATTAATAAAGCCTTAAAAAATGATTAAAAACGGATTTTATTTGAAAAACCAATGAAAAAAAATAGGCTTATGGGTTTTAATTGCCTGCGCATTAAGTAAAGGTTTTTTAACCACGGATGCACACAGATAAACACGGATTTTTTTTCCCGCAGATTTAAAAAGATCAGAAACGCAGATCAAACAGATTTGAATGTGTAGCTAATATTAAGACGGATTATTTACTGGTCTTAGCGTCTCGCTAAGACAATTATTATTTGCTTCGCCTGCCTGGCCGTTCAAACGGGAAGAGATCCATCTCAATAGATTTCTCGACTTCGCTGCGCTCCGCTCGAAATGACGGCACGAGGGGCTTTACTACTAATAACGACTCCAGCTAGGCCTTGGCATCGTATCTCCGTTCTGCTTAAATCCGGCCTAATAAATTTTTTGGCAGGCACTGCACCAGCCGCCCCACTGGCTTTAAAAGAAAAATTTTCAGCCGGCGTTTTTTGGTTCTTTTTGACGCCAAAAAGAAGGAGCCCTTCGGCGGCGGCGAGCCGAGGCAAGGATGAGCTGTGAGGCATAATTGGATTTTTATTGGTCTTAGCGTTTCGCTAAGACAATTGTTTTTTGCCGCGCCTGCCCGGCCGTTCAGGCGGGGATGCACAGATAAACACAGATTTTTTTCCCGCAGATTTAAAAACAAAGAAATCGCCTCTTATTTATTACTCAAAATAATACGTTTTCCCTGCTTCCGTTTTAACATCATACAAAACCGATGGTTTTAAAGCTACAGGATTAAGTTTTGCACTTGCTGCTATAATCGGTTTTTGCTGTTCCTCTACTTCAAACAAAGGGTTAGGATTTTTCCCTTTTGCCAATGCCGGCGTTGCTCCTTTTACATACCTTAAGGTGTTGGGCAGGCGTAATCTACAATTTCCGCCAAGCGCTGAATGAACGGTCAACTTAGTGATTTTGCCTTCTTTCCAGGTAATATCAAAGCTGAATCCTCCCCGAGATACCAATCCGCCAACACTTCCGTTTTTCCAGGCATCAGGCAAGGCAGGTAAAACATAAATAAAACCATCCTGAGATTGGAGCAGCATTTCGGCCACGCCGGAGGTACAGCCAAAGTTGCCATCAATCTGGAAAGGTGGATGTGCATCAAAAAGATTCGGGTAAGTGCCTCCATCCTGTCCGCTTTCGGCAACCGGTGCCGGACTAAGCTGATCGGTAATTAATTTATAGGCGTGGTTACCATCCAGCAAACGGGCCCAGAAATTTACCTTCCAGCCCATACTCCATCCGGTCGATTTATCGCCCCTGTTCAATAGCACGGTTTTAGCGGCATCAAAAAGCTCGGGATTATGATAAGCCGAAACCTGGTTAGAAGGATATAAACCATAAAGGTGCGAAGCGTGGCGGTGTTTATCGCCCGGCCTGTCGAAATCCTGTAACCATTCCTGCAGCTGACCAAAACGTCCGATCTGCATCGGCGGAAGTTTAGCCCTTAACGTTTTTAAGCTGTCGGCAAAAGAAACATCCTGTTTCAAAGTAGCAGAAGCTTTTATCACATTGCTAAATACATCAAAAACCAACTGATTATCCATTGTAGTGCCCGCAGCAAGTGCCACACCTTTCTGGTATTCGTTTTCGGGCGACATAGACGGAGATACGATCAGCCATTTATGTACAGGCTCTTCCTGCAGTACATCTTTGTAAAACATAGCCAGCTCCTTTAACACCGGGTACATTTCCTTCAAAAACTTTTTATCACCGGTGTACAGGTAATGTTGCCAGATATGCTGTGTTAGCCAGGCACCACCCATGGGCCACATGCCGTAATAACCACCATCCGTTGGTCCGGTAATGCGCCATAAATCAGTATTGTGGTGCATATTCCAGCCACGGGCATGGTACATTTTCGATGCACTCTCCTTACCTGTTATGGAAAGATCTTTAAGCATGCTGAACAAAGGTTGGTGCATTTCGGAGAGATTGGTTACCTCAGCCGGCCAGTAATTCATCTCCGTGTTGATGTTTACGGTATATTTGCTGTCCCAGGGCGGAGCGATTTTCGAATTCCACTTGCCCTGTAAGGTTGCAGGCTGATTTCCGGGCTGTGAACTACAAATCAACAGGTAACGGCCAAACTGGAAGTAAAGTGAAACCAGGGCCGGATCATCGCCTGATTTAAACTTTTTGATGCGTTCATCGGTTGGGAGTTTTGCCTCATCAGTAAAACCAAGATCGAGTTTAACGCGGTCGAAATATTTTTTGTAAGCCCGGATGTGATCTGCTTTTAAGGCCTGGTAACTTTTGCCCATCGCCAATGAAAGAAAGTTCGAAGCTTTTTCGTTTTCATTAACATCTAAGGTTTTATAATTCTTAAAGTTGGTCGCGATTGAAACAAAGATGGTTGCGGCATCAGCATTTTTAATCGTCAAACTGTCTTTTTCTGTTTTTAATGTACCGCCTTTGGTTTTGGTTTTAACGAGGGTGGCGTATTTTACCAAACCTTTTTTTCCTTCCAGATCGCCCGTGATCCCGCTTAATTTAAGCGTATTATTTTCGGTAATGACTTTGTAATTTGGCATCGGACTGTTCATGCCCAGGTTAAAACTGATGCTTTTAGGTTTATTAGCGGTGATCCTGATGATGAGCACCTGATCTTTAAGCGAGGTAAATGTTTCGCGCTTATAGCTTACACCGTCTTTGGTATAAGTTACGGTAGCAATGGCATTGCTGATATCGAGATCGCGGTAATATTGACTAACAGGCGCTGTATTTCCGGAATGGATAAAGAGACTTCCGGCAAGCTGGTATTGCATCCCATGGTTGTAACCTTCGCCACTGGCCCTTTTAAAAGTATTATTTGCCAGCTGCTGGGCATCATTGTATTTTTGATCGGCCAGTAATTTACGCATGTCGCTAATATTGTCATATACATCTGGCAACACATTATTGCCGGGTCCGCCAGACCATATCGTTTCTTCGTTCAGCTGGATTTCTTCTTTATCAGGATTACCATAAACCATAGCCGCAAGTCTTCCGTTGCCCAGGGGTAAAGCCTCATTCCAGTTGCTGGCCGGCTTATCGTACCAGAGTTTCATGGTATTGGGTTTTACTCTTTGAGCATTGCCAATCAGAGAGCAAAAGAGCAGTGTGGCGCTAAGGAGGCTGATTTTCTTCAGTAACATGTTATGCTGGTTAGGGAGATTTTTAATTTATTGGTATTGGTGGTAAGATAAGATTTATTGTTTTGTTTTATGTAGGCACGTCATTTCTATTGATTCGTCATCTCGACTGAAGCAAAGCGGAATGGAGAGATCTATCGAGATAGATTTCTCGGCTACGTTGCACTCCGCTCGAAATGACGGAATGTGGGAAGCAATCTTTTTTGCAGGAAAGATTGCTTCGTCGTACCTCCTCGCAATGACGTTTTTTTTTGCTTGCGTCTTTTCACTTTGGTCTTTTAGCTTTAGTCTTTCACCTTAACCAACTCCTCCACCATATTTACAAAAAGCTTTGCGGCAATTGGATCGGTATTTCCTTTAGTAAGCAACATTTCAGAAAGTATTGCGGTTCCTTTATCGGTTACCTTTACAATCGGAAAACCCCTGATGGCATCTAAAGTTTTGGTACGCTGGTCTATATTTCCTTCGAGATAACCATGCACCCTGGTAAATGCGGCGAGGGCTTCTACCCCCGTGCCTCGGTTAATGCGGTAGGCACCCGAACTTACCGTTGGGTTCTGCCTTTCGTTATTGTTGAAATAGCGCAGTTCCATTGGTTCAATTCCTTTAAAAACAATTGATTCAGGAATTTCCATCGAAACAATTTCCCCCTGTTCTTTTACTATACTTCTAATTTGTTCAGGAAATATCACTGAAGCCAGACTTCCACTATTTAACAGCAATAGTTTACCGCCATTTTTTACAAATTTTTGGATAGCAGCAGCTGTTGTAGCTGAGGTATTTACCGAATCCAATCCGCTTAAAATCAGTACATTTGGTTTTTGTTTTATCGCGGCATCAACATCAGCAGCAATAGTCACTTTTAAACCTGAATTTGCAGCGAGCTGAGCAATTTTACCTCCCTGATCAACCAAAACAACCTTAGAATCGCTAACGCCATCTGCTTTAATATAATTTTTATCGGCAATGGTGATTTCGTAATCATTTGCCGAGATTATTTTCCCGTTTTCGATGAGTTTAACCACCAGTTTAGCATCTGTTTTCGCTAAAGAAAGGTTTTCAGGAAGGTTGATTTTTGGTGCAATCCATTTGCGTCCATAATAATCAACAGGAGGCATCGTTTCTTTGCCTTCTTTTAATACTTTTCCATTTTTATCTTCGATTGACCATTGAATAGTGCTTTGCAAAATGGCTTTTCCGTCTTCACTATCATTCACCACATAAAAACGGACAGGCAAGGTTGCCCCTGCGTAAAAATGCCTTCCCCATAACTCTGCAGATACCAAAATGGGTTGCAAAGCCTTTTTCATCTGGTAATAAGTGTGCTCTGGTTTAAGCAGTTTGGCATCTTCAATATTGCTAAACCAGGTGAGGGCTGCAAAATGCAGAATACCCGCAGCTTTATCGTTGGTACGCCTTACTGCCTCAGCCGATTCGCGGGTGATGAATGACTGTGCTTCTAAAAAATATTTCGGATCGGCATATTCGTAAGCATAGTTCCCCACCAATGAGGAAGGATTTTGATGTACATAAGTATAAAAACGCGTCGGGTGCCCGGTTTCGGAAGGATAACCCGTAGAAAACTCCTGACTAATCAACGGTCTGCCCGGGTTTTTGAAACGCTGTTGCCATTCGCCGTTAAATTCGGAAAAGATGGAGCCATGATACCAGTTGAGGTACCAATGCTGATCATCGATATCCCCATCATCGATGGTAGTATAAAAGTCCTTTCCAAATTTTTTCTCCTTGCGGATATAATTGGAATCAAAACTGATGGGTCTGGTGGGGTCGATTTCCCTCATTTTTTTCACTACGTCCGAAATGATCTTCATTTTAAGTTTCGCCCGTTCCATATCAGGATCGTTATCATAAAATTTCATCTCGTTGTTTACCGTCCAGAATAAAAGCGAAGGATGGTTACGGTACTTTTTAATCAGGTCGAAAAATTCATTCTTCCAAAGCTCTATCAGTTTAGTATCTGGCATACTGCTGTTGATCATGAGCCATGGCCAGCCACCTTCGTAACTCACCCCTACACCCTGATGATCGGAAGCATTCATCCAAACTTCGCTATAAGGTGCGGTATGGGTACGGGTAACGGCAATATTGCCATCGTGCATCAATTTAGAAAATGCATTGGCCAATAAAGTATCGTTTGGTGCCAGCGACATTGGCGTATGGTTTCCACCCCGCAGCCAGTAGGGCTTATCGTTCAGGTAAAAATAATCGCCTTTTGCGGTGAACGTCCTGAAGCCCGATTCTACCGTTAAACGATCAGTTTCCTGTTTGCCTTTACTCAAGATAAAGCTAAAATTATAAAGATTGGGTTTGGCCGGCGACCATAATTTAGGTTTTAAACTACTGATGCTATATTTGAAAACCTTTTCTTCACCAGCATTCAAATGTTGATCTTTTAAAGCTTCACCTGTGAATAATGCGCGTAGATCTTGATTATCAACTATTGATGTAGCCAGATTGAATGCACTGCTTTTAGCAGTATTGTTTTTTACAGTAAGCTCGATATCTGCACCTGCTAAATTAGGTTTGATAAATACATCGGTGATCTTTAATGGATCGGAAATCACTAGCGATACGGGTTGCCAGATGCCTGCAGGATCGTCGTTATAAAAACCATGCGCTAAATCTTTAATCATTTTATTGGTAATGGGCACCGTTACGGCCACATCGGTTACTTTATCGGCATCTTTAATGTCCTTTACAAAATCTCTCGAAACTTTAACTACAATCAGATTGCGACCTGGTCTCAACAAGCCTGTTCCATCAACTTTAAAAGCACCGAACATGCCGATGTGTGGCTCGCTGGCTTTTTTGCCGTTTATAAAAACCTCTCCTACCTTTGATACCGCATCGAAATCAAGTTCTAGGGTTTTGCCAGCCACTTCAGCCGGGAGTTCGATCCATTGGCGATAATAACCTACATCTGTTTTTTTATAATCGAAAGTATAGGCTTCGCAGCGTTCAATTTCTTTCTGGTAATGATTATCGGCCACACCTTTGCTTGCAGTATTGTACTTTTCGCCATGCAACCACTCCCGGTTCGGATTCCAAAACTGTGGAACGGTCATTACATGCCAGTTTTCATCACTACTTTCGGGTGAAATGGCCTTTTGGGGATCGCTGATTTCATATCCGGGTGCAAATAACCATTTTCCGGTGAGCGAGAGACTGGTCCTGCCGTTTGACACTGTGCCTACCTTTACCGGTTTGTAAGCAGCGCGCTCCTGTACTCTTTTTTGTGCCTTATTTACCAATGGAGTAGCATATTCCTGCACTTTATCATCTTTAAAAGCATCAGCCGCTAATGGTTTGATCGATAAATCATCAAATTCGTTTGCCAGCCAGCTTCCGCCAAGGATTACTTTTCCTTTCGGCGAAAACTTTGTATATGGATCTTTCACATCAATAAGCGGAAGGGTTTTATCCTCCAGAAAAACCTTGATCCTGTTGCCTACCACCTGGATGCGGAAATTATACCACTTTCCGGGAACAAGCTTAAAATCAAGGTGGCGGAGCGCCAGATGATCGTCGGTTCCCATGTAACCCAATCTGGCCAGGTATAAATCGTTCTGGATACCACCCCTCAAACCAAGGATGTATTTATCGTTTCGTGATGAAGCCCTGAAACCGGCCCATATCTGCACCTGTTTTTCACTTTCTGGCGTTCTGGCTTTAAAACTCACTTCATAATCGCTGGCTGCTGAATCTCCAAAAGCAACATCAATAGCTTTCGTTTTTAAAACACCCTGTTCTATTTTGACTGTTCCACGCCCGGTAGCTTCGAGCTTTTGTACGCTATCAAAGTGTTCGTTTATACTTTTTTGGGCAAATAGCGAAAAGAAGGGAAACAGGCTGAATAATATTGATAAAGAAAGGTTTAGTCGTTTTTTAAGCATTATAATTTGGTCGTTTTAATGGTTCTTCACACAGTAAGCCCCGGCTGTAAGTGTTCTTATTTGGGTAATGGAATATTATTTTGGAATGAAATTTCTTTTTTGAGCATTTTCGATGCAAAACCAGCCAGATAGAGGTAATAATCGTTTGGTATGCCTTCTTCGAATTTCACAAAACTATTCTCTCCAACCGGTGGATTTTTGGAAGCCTTAAAAATGGCCGTTCCTTCATCTACCTCATCAAACATGGCTACATAAATCATTTCTACACCACTATTAATCGCACCTGAAAGCTGTTTCCAGAAAAATTGGCCCCTGTTTCTCGGAATCTGATCAAATGGAGAACTGGGTTTCATGTTATGCCAGCTAAAGCCCGGATAAATTACCGGAACAAAATCCAGCCGATTGGCTTTGCACCAGGCCATATCTGCCTTGATCCGTTCCATCATTACCGGGATGTTTTCCTCTTTAAAACGCCCCACAAACCATGGCTGAATAATGTCTGCTTTTTTGCATACTTCGAGCAGTCCGGGATCAGCAATGGCATCGCCTTTAAGCTCGCGCCACTGTGTAGGTACGCCGAGTAATAAAGAACAACCGCCATAAACGGGATCGTGCTGAAGGAAATCCATAATTTTGGTGATGGTTTTGAGCGTATAACGCCTTTTATCGTTAAAGCCAATTCCCCACAAGGCAACCAGTGGTTTTTGGTTATGGTATAAATAAGTTTGTTTATTGCCACGGGTGGTGAGCCTTAAACTGTCTACCAGGTGTTTAAAATCATTGATCACCAGGTCTTCGTCGCCCTCCTGCATACCTGAAAAATCGTACATCAGCGATATGGCACGTTTATGTTTTCCGGCCGCATCGAGCGCAGAACGAAGTACTTTGTTATTGTGCGCCAAACTCTTTGCATTTTTAAGATTTGAAACAAAACGCTGTACAAATACCCCATCAATACCGTACTGCTCCATCCATTTAAAATGCAGCTGAACGGTCGATTCGTCGTAAGAACTGAAAAGGTAGGCCGGACTTCCGTCTTCATGCTGAAAAGCGGTTTTATAGGTTTTCTTGTATTCGGAAACATCGGGCCATACATCGATTTTAATGCTGCCGGGGGCAAAACCCTTGGCTCCGGCATAATGGTTCCAGCCACGTCCGCCACCATCTCCCAGCGCATTAAACCAGCCCTGGTAACCGGCCATTACCAAACCTTTATAACTTTTAAACGCACTCGTAGTGCTATGTTTAAGCTGTGCATTTGCCGTATAAGCAAAGCATAACATGATTAATAATATCTTATTCCTTTTCATTATTTGCCTGGGCTTATAGTTCCATTTCCCCAATTTTTGTTCGGTTTTGGCCCCATTTCGAGTTCTAAAGTAGCACCGCCAACCAGTTGCTCATGGGTAAACCATGGTGTATTTAATTCTTTTCCGTTCAGTTTGGCACTTTGTATGTATTTGTTCACCACCGAACTGTTACTGGCAATTACACGGAATGTTTTGCCATTGGGTAAGGCTATGCTCACTTTTTCAAAAACAGGACTTCCGATGGTGTAAGTAGGAATACCCGGCGTAAGCGGATAAAAACCCATGGAAGAAAATACGGCAAAAGCCGTCATACCGCCACCATCTTCATCGCCGGGAATACCGAAAACATTGTCTTTAAACCAGGTATTTAATAAAAAGCGTACCCTTCTCTGGGTTTTCCATGGTGAAGCAGTAAAATTATACAAATACGGAATATGGAAGCTTGGTTCGTTACCCATCGAATATTGACCTACGAGACCGGTAGCATCAGGAAATTTAGCATTAAATTCATATTTACTCCTGTCAAGGGGTTCCCTGAAAAGCTGATCGAGATTGTTTTCGAAGTTTTTGCTTCCGCCGAATAAACCAATCAAACCTTTCACATCATGCTGTACCTGCCAAACATAAGTCCAACCGTTGTTTTCGTCGTAATAATCACGGCCGCCCATTCCGCCATCGAATTTAGGGTCGATATTGATCCAGTTGCCTTTATTATCCTTTGGCATAAATAATTGCTTTTTCGGATCCCATAAATTGCGGTAGTTCTGTCCGCGGGCATTGAATTTTTCATAATCGGCTGTTTTGCCTAAATCGTTGGCCAGTTCGCCCAAAGCCCAATCGTCGTAACTATGCCCGAGGGTAATGGCTACAGCCTGGCGTTTTTCAAAATTATGTACTTCTGCAACAGTTTCCTTTTCGCCGGGATGCAAAGCAGGAAAATAACCTTTCTGGTAATATACTTCTTCCAGTTCTGTTTTAGGGCCATTTTTCCAGGGTAACATGGTGGCTTCGGTTGCGTTTTTGTACATGCCTTTATAAGCCTCGGCCATGTCGAAATTTTTCAGTCCTTTACGATGGGCATCCAGAAAACTTACAGTAGAATGAAAACCGTTCATGCAAACGTGATCGCCAAAAAGTACCGGAAATGTTGGCATCCAGCCGCTTTGGCTGTACATATTCACATAAGAATTTAGCATATCTTCTTCCTGTGCGGGGTTTAAGATTACGCGGAGCGGATGATGTGCCAGATAGGTATCCCATGCCCAGTCATCAACAAAAAATGGACGGCTGGTTTGGTGGATTTTGTTATCGTAACCACTAAAATACTGGCCACCTTCAGTAATGTCCACCATGCGCTCGTAGGTACGGTAAAGTGCGGTATAAAACGAACGTTTTTGCGCTTCTGTGCCTCCGGTGGTCTGGATCTGGTTGATTACTTTTGCCCAGGCATTTTCGCCCTGCGTTTTAATGCTTTCGAAACTTTGTCCTGTAAATTCTGCATCATAGTTCTTTTTAGCCTGAGCAGCACTGATGTAAGAAATGGCATATTTGAAACTGATGTTTTTTGCCTTGCTCTGGTCAAAACTGATCCACGCTTTTACACTTTTACCATCAATGGCACGCTCATTTACCACCTGACCGCCTTTAACCACACCAAAACTTGCACCGGCATCAAAAACACCATATAAATATACCTTAACATTGCCATGATAGGTTTCCAGGCCGGTTATTTCGGTATCGGAAATGAATTTATAAGCCGATTCACCGGGGTTGTACGTGCCCAGCAACAGCGATTTCTCTGCATTTGCAGGAAATACAAAATGGTAATAACCGGTCTTTTTTCCGGGTACAAATTCAACATTCACCTCATCATCAAGCAGAAAGGTACTGTAATACCAGGGCCGGGTTACTTCAAGGTCATAATCGTAGGTAAGCTGATTTTTCCAGTTTGCCAGCTCAATCTTTTTTACAGATGGTTTGATGGAAAATACCTCGCCCAAACGGTGGGAAACAATATTTAGGGGGAAGCTTGAAATCTGGTCGTCCATATAATCGCTACGTTGCGGAAACATGCGGATCATCTGGTTGGGCAATTGCACGGTTGGCCGGGTAGGCTGCAAAAGCTGACCCACATTACCAATACGTGGATCAATATATCTGAGGTTTCCGGCACCATCATTATTTTTTTCCTGTGCTTGGGCAACAAGGGAATTAAGAGAGAGCAATACAATATTGGAAAGGGCGATACAGGATATGAATAGGTTCTTCATTTATGGGTTAAAGGTTATCGTAAATTGGTATAGAAGCTTGTTTAAATAGCATGTAAAGATTTTGCTGCCCGTATTTTTCTGGAGCGCATATAAAGCAATAATCCGGTGAAAGCCAGTACCAGTATCAAAGGGATTACCAGTGTGGCCTGCAAAATTTCAGGTCCGGCCATATTTTTGGCCTCGTTCAGATCCTGTGCCAGTAGTGAACCTTCTGATGCTTTTGAATACACTTTAAGATCGGCACCCGCCGGAAGGTGTTTCACAATCAGTTTATCGTAAAAACTGCCCATAAATACGGTATAAATGGATACCGCGAACATGCCTGCCCCACCCATTAAGTTGAGGCCCAATGCGCCTGAACCCGGGATGTTTTCGGCCACAAAACCGATCATGGTAGGCCAGAAATAACATACACCAATCCCAAATACAATGGCGGCAAGGAAAATTGAACTTCCGGTAAGCGTACTCAACATATACAATCCGCTGGCAGCAAATATGGCCGATAACAGTAAAACACCCTGCGGTGCCAGTTTATGTACAACCGGTTCGGCAAACGCACGGCCGATAACCATAATACCCGTGGTAAGGGTAAGCAAAAGCAAAGCATTGTCGGTTACATTTTTCAATAACAGACCAATCCATTGTCCGGTAAAAAGTTCGGTAATGGCTGTGCCGAACATACAGATGAACATAAAAATAAAAAGCGGCGATAATACGGCACGGTACATATCGGAGGTACTGTAACCAGAGGTAACGCGTTCGGTTTTAGGAAAATCGAGTCTGGAAAACAGAAAACCATAAACCAGTGTAGGAAGCAACATGGCTGCTACCTGCCATTGCCAGCTCAAACCAACTTTTACAAAAAGTGTTACTACGAGCGTACCGATTACAATGCCACCGGGGAACCATAAGTGAAAGTGATTTAATTTTGTGGTTTTGTTTTCGGGAAATAAAGTGGCCACCAAAGGGTTACAGGCCGCCTCAACTGTTCCGTTTGCAATGCCGATAAGCAAGGTAGAAAGGAACAGGCTCCAGTAACCCTGTGCAAAAATGGTTAAAGCTATTCCTGCCAGGTGAAATACAAAAGCGGCAACCAGCAGGCGTTTCATACCCACAGCATCTACAATGAAACCACCAATGATAATGGCCAATGGGAAACCCCAGAAAGCCGTAGCAGTAATGGTACCCAGTTGTGTGGCATTAAGCTGAAACTCATTGGCAAGCTGGCCCATCATGCCCGCCCTGATTCCGAAAGAAAGCGAGGTAACAAGCAGGGCCATGCAGCTTGCCCAAAATAATTTGTTGGTTTGAATGTTTGGCATAGTGTTTTTTATAGGTTTTATTTAGATGATTCGAGTTCGGTAATTGTCCACGGTTTGGTGCGTGAGGCATGTAAATCACGCACTTTTTTTACATCAGCGGGTTTGATGGTGCTGGCTTTGTTGCCTAAATCGTTACGGATGTAGCTCAAAACCGAAGCAATATAATCGTCGGTATTAAAACCCAAAGCGGGCATAACATCAGGATAGGTTTTAGCATTGATTGGCCCCGAAAGTCCGTGAAGCAAAATTTTGATCAGCTTCTGAGGATCGCCGGTTACATCTTTTGATGAGGCAAGCGGTGGCGCAGGCATATCTTTGCCACCGATGGAAACACCTTTTCCGTCAGCACCATGGCAGGTGGCACAAAGCTGTTTAAAAATCAGTCCGCCCTCGGTTACCAGTTTACGGTCGGCCTCCGCCATTAATTTGGCATTACGCTCCGAAGCGGCTTTGGCATCAATGGCCGATTGGTATTTCTTCTGCGATTCTACCAGAACCGGAACATTGTTATTTTGTGCCAGCACATCGGCCAATAAGGCTTTCGATTGATCGGCTTTTGCATAACGCAGGCTTAGTGCAAGCTGAAAACGTACATCTTCGCTCGGATCATTTTTAAGTGTGGCAAGCATACTTAATAAACTGGTGTTGCCTTCCCTCAATTTTTCATCGCAGATCCAAACCGCAGTTTTTCTCACCGAAGCATCTTTATCCTTTAAACCCTGGTTTAAGGTTGGCTCATCGAGAGATTTTAAGCCATTAAGCGTCCAAAGTGCATGGATACGGGCAAGCGGATTTGCAGAAGTAGTGGCCAAGGTTTTTAAGGCCGGAACAACCGATTTATCGCCGCGTACCACCAATAATTTCTGTGCATTATCTCTCCACCAGCCATTTGGATGCTCCAGATAAGCCACCAGTTCGCTGCTCGGTTGGTTTAACATCTGCGGACGTTTTTTATCGGGTTTGATCCCATCATAAACCACCCGGTAAATGCGGCCACGGCCAATATTTTTGTCCAATCCACGTGGCACGATTTTGCTTCTTAAAAAACTTCCAGGTTTTGTCCAGTTTCCTTCCTGGATGATTCCGCGGTACATATCTACAATGTAAAGGCTTCCATCGGGGCCGGTTACACTGTTAACCGGACGGAAATTCATATCGGTAGAAGCAATAAATTCTTCTTTGTTATATGCATTGGTCAGGGTAATTTTTCCGGCAGTATTGGTCACTTTTGCCCTGCGGATTAAACGGCCAACCGGCTCACAAATAAACAGATCGCCTCTGGCATCGTTCGGTAAAGCGGTTCCCCTGAAAACAGATTGCCCGGTACAGCCCGTAAAGTGGTTCAGGGTGCTATCCGGACGGAGGCGATTCACTCCGCCCTGTACATCCGGGGTAGAAATAATCGGCCACACTGCCTGGAATTCATCATTATACTGGTCTTTAAAATCAAGTCTGCCATAAGCCGGGTTCTGCTGAAAGTTTAAAGCAGGGGTTTCGGAACCGGCAGCAGAAAAGTACAACCGGCCATAGTCATCGTGGGTAAGCCCCCATTGTCCGCTTGCGCCTTCTGGTAAAAATTCGCGTTTAATTTGTCCGTTTTCATAACTGTAGCGCGCATTTTCTACCGTAACATATATTTTATTATCGATGTTCCAGATTAAACCGCTTTTCTGGTGCTCAAGATTACCTGTATTAATGGCATCGTTATTAAATACCTGTTTTTTCTCATCGGCCACGCCATCCCCATTGGTATCGCGGTAGCTGTAAATGTTGTTAGAATTGGTTTCGTTCACCAGCAAACGATCATCAAGGGTTAAAATCATCCTCGGCAACACCAGATTATCGATAAAAATGACCGATTTATCCATTTTTCCGTCGTCATTCGTATCTTCCAGCCTTTTAACCGAACATACAGCCTTCATCTCCCCTGTACCGTCTACATCCTGCATATAGGTATTCATTTCGGCAACATACATCCTTCCGTTTCCGTCCCAAACAATGGCAACAGGCTCGTGTATCATGGGCTCACTGGCCACGAGTTCTAAATGATATCCTTTTTGCAGGTGAATCGTTTTCATACTTTCCTCCGGAGAAAGATAAGCGGGAGATGGATTGGTGTTAACGATGATTTTTCCATCGGCATCGCGTTTAAGGGCAGTTTGGGTAACTTTACAGGTATAAATGAAACTCGAAAGCGCCAGTATCCCTATTACGATTTTTTTGTTCTTTTTCATTTGTTGTTTGTGTTGTGGTTATTTTTTTCGGCCAAGTGCATATTTAATTCCACCCAGTAAATGCTGAAGAAATAATGGCTCGGTATAAGAAGCTTCGGTATGGCCCAGTTCGGTGTAAAAAGCCTTTCCGCCATCGTAGGTATGGTACCAGGCCATAGGGTGGTTATCGCCCATTTTGGCTTTGCCTGCATCGTAACTTTTCTCGTTAATGGTAATGAGCACTTTCAGATCAGCAGCAACAGATTTAAAGTTGTACCATTCGTCTTTTCTTTTCCATAGAGCCGGAAGCATTTCTGTTGAAAGGTGATTTTTATCAATAACGTTCAGTTCGGCTTCCTGCTGGTTGGGGTGACCGGCAAAATAAGCCCCTACCAATTTGCCATACCAGGGCCACTGGTATTCGCAGTCGGTTGCAGCATGCACGCCCACAAAAGCACCACCATGATGGATATAATCTTCAAAAACTTTTTGCTGTGTATCGTTTAATACATCACCGGTGGTACTCAGGAAAATTACGGCATTATACTTTTCGAGGTTAGAGGGATTAAAGTTGATTGCATTTGTTGTACTATCAACATCGAAATTATTTTCTGTACCTAGTTTTATGATGGCTTTTACGCCATCGGCAATGGCATTATGGTGAAAACCTGCCGTTTTACAAAAAATAAGGACTTTCTGCTTTTTGGCAGATAAACTGTTGCTGAAAAGCAAAATGACGGTTACAATCAGGCAGCTGATGTATTTAATCTTTTTCATAAAATAGGTTTAATCTGGTTAGTTTAACAGAAGGTGAAATTAGGCCGGCGGCTTAAAAAAAAATTAATAAACAATTAATTTAAAAAGCCTTTTTGTAACTATTCGGCGATTAAAAACACAAAAAACCTGATTACCAACTGAAAATCAATCAGTTAAAAACAGAGCGATAAAAACAGTAAAATAATTTAACAGCATTTTTTGTGAGCATAATTTTACCCCCGGTTTAACTGATAGGATTGTTAATCTGCTGTTAATTGAGTAGAAATGGGTAACAAAAATCAAAGATCATCTGCCCGGAAATATTTGCTCTCTGGCGAGCCATATGTATTAATGCCCCGGGGTTGAAACCAGCACTTCTGAAAAGCTTTTCTGAAATTCATCTCCATAAAGGAGTTTATATTCTTTACAGAAGTTTTCGTAAGTATTTTTAGCTATAGAATGTTTCCCCAGGTGAACAAGTGCCTTACATTTAATTACCATTGCTTCTTCATTTACCGAATCAAAATAAAAGATATAACTGGAAAGTTCGATCAATAATTCAGGATCGCTTTCTATTCCAACCGAATGCGAAAAATGCAGGTAAGAATCGATGATTTCGTTCGATATTTCGGCCTTAAAACTGTCCATCCACTCGTAATTTACGGTAGGCAGGAATGGTCCGCGTTTAATAATGGTGGCAAGACGCCTGATTTTTTGATGATCGAGGTGCGATTTATCCTTAATAATATTCACATACTCCTGGTAATCGGTATAGGTAACTGCGGTATCGATATTGATGCGCCAGTAACCGGTTTCTTTCGAAATCTGGCAATTGCTGATCTTATCGAGGATACTTTTTAATTTAGCGATGTTAACCGAGCGGTTATTCCGGGCACTTTCGTTCGATTTATCAAACCACAGCAGTTCCTTAAGTTTATCTGAACTGATGCCGCGCTCCCACCTTATTGTGTACAGCAGAACCACGAGGAAAAGTTCCTTTATAAGTGGCGTAAACTGTTTGGTAATCTGCTGACCATCATCATCAAATACCTGTAAATCGCCAAAAAGAAAAATTGAACTTTTGTTTCCGGTTACTGTTTCTTCAATAAGGGCAGTTTCTTTTACTTCTTCACCCGGATCAGCAAATGATTGAACCTGAGCATGATACACCGGCTTGGTTGCTTTTTTATTTCTGAAGACAAAAAAGATGATTCCCATGGCAACCAGAAACAAACCGGAAAACCAGTACCAGAATGAAGAATGTTCTGCGAAAAGCTTATCAGGAGCATCTAATGGCGGCGAATTGAGCGCATAAATATTGACATGCGTTTTATCGGTACTGTCGCGAAAAGTGGTAACTGCAATAAAGCGCTTTGAAGATCTGCTATAATAAAGGTCTGAATAGGAATTGATATCATGAAACCTGTACGGGATTTTACTGCCACTCAGTTTATATTCCGGTTTATCGAGCGAACCTACAATGAGCTGCAGTTTAGAATCATACCTGTGCCGCGGAAATATCAGGCCGTAAAATGTACGTTCTTTTTCGTTAATGATCAGTGAATTTGCAAAAACAAAATCTTCTCCCCCAACTTTAAGTTCATAGCGCTTTTTGATTGTTTTTTTATCCATATCAAAGTACAGCAAATCGTACAGGTTGCGCGGGTTAAGCATCTGCTTACCTGTTGTACTTCCATAGCCACCGATAATGTAGGCCCCATTTCCCGATTGCCCAAGCGCAGCCAGGTACCTCGGTGTAAAAACATCACCTTTAAACTGCTCCTGTTGCCAGGTACCGGTTGGAAAATGGTATTTATTGACCTGGTTTTTGTATATAAAGTGGCCATAGCCTGCAATCATATACAATGAAGAATCTTTTGGAGAATAAAACTTATTAAAAAGCCAGTTGTCGGTAATAGGGGTTTTGGGATTATAATCTTTAGACCATGTTCTGGATGCGGAATCGAAAACACTAACAGTCTTCTGATCGGCGTAAAAATTGAGCAAACGGTTACTGCTTTCGTCGTACAGCGAATAGTTTCCTCTTAAAAGGGTAAGTTTATTGGCAAAAGGCAACGATTTGAGTTTGGTATCGCTCACCGAGAAAGTTTTGAGCGAGTCTCTTTCCACAATATACACCTCATCTTTTTTGGTATTAAATGCGGTACTTGCAGGTCCTTTTACTACAAAACTCCCAAGCCTTTGCCAGTCGTAATGCATTTTTTTAATCCACAAGGCACGGTTTACACCGGCTTTGTTATCGCCAACGAGTTCTTTGGCCCTGTTGCCGTCATATTCATCAAGCGGCCAGTGGTATTTTAGCTCCCCATCTTCGGTAATCTTTATGTTGCGGATTTTCATCGGGGGATTATCTGAGGTTTTAAACTGCTGATATTCATTGGCCCCGAAAAGGATCTTAAAACAACTCCCTTTTTTCAGATTTACCGTCGCTTTGCCAATATATTGACCACAAAACAGGGTTAATTGCGATTTTTGTGCATCAAACCTCAATTTTATCTGGTTCCAGTGATGATAAAGCGTAGCAGGAGGAATTTCGAAAGCAATTTTCGAAAATTTATTCCCGACAATTACCTTAAAGTGATGCTTTTCTTTAAAATCATTATCATAAAGAAGGTCGATATTTTCAGAATCGTTAACAACCAGGCGTAAAATGTAACCGAAATAATCGTCTTTATTCGGTAGAAAATTTAAATCGAAACTCAGGTCAAAGCCATCCTCAAAACACAGGTTTTTGCCGGGACTTAAATCGAGTCCGGTCCGTTGGTCCTGAACCACTTCATGACTAAAGAAGCCAAGGCCATATGATTGAGAAAAGCTTTTGTTGCAGCAGAGCGAAAGGATGATTACTGCACTCCAGAGATATAATTTGGTCATGATTTATTAACATTACGAATATAGAATATATATCCCAATGTTGCCATAGTTGTATTAGGTTAAACGTATTGGTACATGGTTAATCTGTTAATTTCGTCTCGGCATTTTAATTGTAAGAGGTTTTTCGGCACGTAACATTTTTGCTGCCTCGCCGGTTAGCCATAAATAATGATCGGAAGGCATACCATCCATCCCAATAAATGATGTTTTTGTGCTTACCGGCGGTTTATCGGTGGCTTTAAAAATTGCGGTCGCTTCATTTACCTCATCAAACATGGCCACATACAGCATATCTGCACCACTAAGCAAAGCTGTAGCAATTTGCTGCCAGTAAAAACGCCCGCCTTGTCTGGGTATTGAGCCTACGGGTTTCACATCGTCCGGAAATTCATATTTACTTAAATTATGCCAGCTAAAACCGGGTGTAACGCAGGGCACATAATCAATATGGCGGGCACTGCACCATTTCATATCCTCAATCAGGTCATCCCGAAAGCGGTCCATATCGTTATGGAGCAGTGGCGTATAGCGCTGCACTGACCATGGTAAAACAATATCCGATCTGGCAATCAGCTCATGGAGGTACGGATCGTTGATGCAATCGCCTTTTAGTTCGCGCCAGGCATTGGGCACGCCCAGCATTACCGCACAGCCTCCATAAACCGGATCGTTTTTTAAGAAATCGATTAGGCGCTCTATACCAATATTGCGGATATTATACGGCCGGTCCGGAAAACCGACGCCCCAAATGGCTACAACGGGTTTTCCGTTATGCTGTAAATAGGTATTGAGCCCATCCGGATTGGTCAGTTTTAATTCATCCACCAGGTATTTCCAGTCTTCTATAACAGCTGAGCAATCCTCGTTTTTTGCCGATAGTCCGGATAGATCGTACATTACGGCAATGGCGCGTTTATATTTAGAAGCAGCCAGGGAAGCATTTTTTAAAATCGTTGCGCCATCGCCTTTTCTTTCCTTTTCTCTGGCGTTGTTAAAAAAGCGCTGCATAAAAACACCATCTACGCCATAGTCCTGCATCCATTTAAAATGCAGGTCGATGCTGCTTTTATCATAGGAGCTGAAAAAACGGGCTTTCTCTCCGGTAGCCAGCGTAAAAGGAGTTTGATAGGTTTTGCTGTACTCCGTTACATCAGGCCACATATCTATACCCGATTTATCTTCGTTTCCATAAGCATAATGTTTGGATGAAGAACCATCGCCTTCTGCCCTGAACCAGCCCTGGTAACCCGCCATAATGAGGTGTTTATAATTTGGATATGCTGTTTTTTTCTGATGCTTATATTGTGCCTGACAAAGAAAAGCACAGGAAATTATTAAAATAGCGGTGAAATAATACTTTTTCATGTATATGGTGCTTTAAATTTTTATCCGGCTGCTTAAACGGTCATTTTCTGAGGATGAGCCAATAATAACCTTAAACCAGCCGGGTTCTACAACACGTTTCATGTTGATATCCAAAAGTGAAAGATCACGCGGATTGAGTATAAAACTGATGGTTTTTGATTCACCAATATCCAGGTGCACGCGTTCAAACCCTCTCAGGTTTTTACTGTAAGTGATGATAGAACTCACCTCATCCTGCACATACAGCTGAGGCACTTCATCGCCTGCCCGGCTACCTGTATTTTTGATTTTAAAGCTAATTTTTATCTTTTTTTCAGTTTGGTAGGCATTAACAATTTTAAGGTCGCTATACTGAAAATCGGTGTAACTGAGCCCATAACCAAAAGGATACAGAAAACCGCTCACATTCGCGTCTTCTTTACTATCTGCATCGGCTGAAGGTTTCATCGGAAAAGAAAGCGGAATCTGCCCAACTGATTTTGGGAAAGGTACGCTCAGTTTCCCCCCGGGATTATAATTGCCAAACACCACATCTGCAATTGCTTTTCCGGTATATTCGCCCAGGTACCAGGTTTCGATAATGGCCGGGATAATTTTATGGTCAAACCCAAAAGTAACAGGCCGTCCGCCTACTAAAAGTAATACCATCGGCTTTTTTAACGCTGCAATTCTTTTGAGCAGAAGCTCCTGCCTTCCAGGCAGTTTAAGTGTAAGCCTCGATTTGGTTTCGCCTATTGTATTTTCATTGTCGCCCAGTACAAGAAATATGGTTTCCGATTTTTTAGCCAGGTTTACCGCCTCTTCTATGGCGTCGCTTTCATCTTTGGTGAGATCGAAATCCTGTACATCGCTTTCGGGAAAATTTTTATCGATATGATCACATCCTTTTGCATAATTAATTTTGATACCTGCGGGTAAAGCGGCTTTTAATCCATCAAATACGGTAATTACGCTGGCATGTGTTGGCCCATAGCGCGAAAGAAGGCTGTTGTGCTCTTTGGCATTTGGACCAATTATGGCAACCGTACCTGTTTTTGCAGCATCGAGCGGTAAAATTTTATTCTGATTTTCTAAAAGTACAATCCCCTCTCTTGCAGCTTGCAGCGCAAGTTTTTTAGCTTCATTATGGTGCACGGCACGGTCGGCCGCCTGTGTATCTTCTACATATGGACGGTCAAAAAGACCGATTTCAAATTTCACCCGGAGCACTTCTGCCACCCGCTGGTTTACAACACTCATGGCGATGGATCCATTTTTTATTCCTCTTCTAAGTCCTCTCAGGTAATCGGCCGGGTTTTTAAATTCAGTACGCACATTCAAACCCGCAGCAAGCGCCATACGGGCCGCATCGGCAGTATCTTTAGCGACATGATGTTTGGCAAAAAGATCTTCCAAAGCATGGCTGTCACTCGTTACATAACCTTTAAAACCAAACTGTTTGCGCAAAATATCCGTCAGGAAATAACGACTGGCAATAATTGGCTGTCCATCATAATCGTTGTAAGAGGCCATTACACCTTTTGCATGGGCTTCCTGAAAAGCAACCCTAAAAGGCTCAAGATAAAGGTTCCACATTTCCCTGGGCGCAACATGCGGATCAGTGCGCACACCGCCATCTCTTCCGCCCACCGGAATGCTGTAAACAGCAAAATGTTTTACGGTAGAAATGATTCCGTTTTCCTGTATGCCCAGGATATTCTGTTTACCCAGCTGCGAGACTAAAAAAGGATCGCAGCCATAGGTTTCCTCCATCCGGCCCCACCTGGGATCTGATGATACATCGAGTATGGGCGAATATACATTGGTATAGCCGAGGGCTTTTGCTTCGCGGGCGGTAACCTGCCCGATCTGCCTTACCAGCTGCCTGTTAAAGCTGCTGCCCTGGGCCAGCTGGGCAGGAAAATAAGTTGCTTTCATGTGGTTAAGCCCACGGATCCCCTCAGTGGTAAAATCAACAGGTATTCCCAACCTGGTTTTTTCAATAAACCAACGCTGTATCGTATTGATGGCCGAGGCATGCGATGAATATGGAAATGCAAAAACGGTATCTTTTCTCAGTCCTGTTAATTGTTCGTCTATATTGGCAATGCCATCTTTCCACACGCTATCTTTCCAGGAGGGTGTTGGCTGTCTGTCTTTTAAAAAAGCTCCATAACCATACAAAGTGGTTAACTGGCAGGTTTTTTCCTCTACGGTCATCCTTTTGAGAAGATCGGCAACCCTTTTCTCTATGGGTTGTGTTTTATCTTCATAAACATCCAGTTTTCCATTCTTGTTAAAATCTATCCATTTCCGGTTAGCTGGTTCAGGTTTCCTGCTAAATGCAAAAATGAAAACCGTTAAGAACGGAACGAGAACAATCAGGGCCGTTTTTTTTATCTGCATAAGTGTTGCTGTTATAATTATAGGGTTATTGAAAGCCTTAAACGGGCAATTATTTTTTATAAACAGGAACCCGCCCCGATTAAGGTGGCTTTTTCTCCAAGTGTAGAGCGTTTAATGGGAAAACTATAGCCCATCATCTGTGCAAGGTATTTCCGCGTATCGTCGAGAAAAAAGGCTTCTGCCTGAGCAATATTGCCACCAATTACCGCGGCCAGCGGCATTTTTTTTCTTACGAACTTATAGATAAATTTAGCAAGATTCATACTGAATTCGATAAAAATGGAACGGAAATATGGGGAATCGCGGTGGTTTTCGACCAAATCTTTAACATCTTTGATTTTCACCTCGGCTAACTCCTCGAACCGGGTAACAAACCACCTTGTAGAAATATAATCTTCGGCAATGCCTTTTAAAAACGGCATTTTCCATAAATCTGAATCAAAAGCTTTGCCATCTATCATATGTGCCGTACCCAAACCAGTGCCCAGGGTAAGGCCAATTGCCTTATCCAGTCCTTTTATACTTCCACTGAATATTTCGCCCTGTAAAAAGCATACCGCATCGTTACGGAAGCTTATTTTAGCTGCCGGAAAATTTAGCCTTTGCGCCAGCTTTTCCTTAATATTAACTTTATAAAGCGATTCATATTTATCCTGATCCTTAATCAGGCAGATTCCGTTTTTATAATCCATTGGTCCCGGCATGGCAATCGAGATCCAGGCAGGCATTCCGGCATATCTGCCCATTGCATTTTCGATGGTTAATGCCCATGCCCCGATAATTTCAGCGGCAGAAGCATGTGCATTTAAACGTGCGCGAAACCTGGTTTTTGATATTTCTTTTTTCTTCTCCAGATCGATAAGAGCGGCAGTGATATGGGAGCCACCAATATCGACACCCAAAACAATTTTTTCCATGTTGTTGATTTTAGCGTTACAACATTAACCAGACACAAGTATTAAATCGTTTTACCTCTTTAAATGTAAAGAATTTACGCAACAGGAGCTATTTGGTTAGTGTTTTGGCTCAAACCTATGCCTGAAGGATTAATAAAACTTTAAAAAAAGATTAATTAAGGAAATATTCTGAAAATAATCCTTTACAACCTGTTTTTTCAAACAAATCGCCCGCAATATTAAATATTGTTTTAGAAGCAACTTCTTTTTTTAAAGAAATAAAAATTTGATTTGGCCAGGTACAGTTTGAAAGGGAGATTTTGATCAAAAAAATCACAAATAAAAATACCAATCTGGTTTTTTATTAAATAAGCCTGGAAAATTAATGCTTTATTATTAATTAATTAATTGCCCTGCACGTAATTTATAAAAGATTTAAAGCCGTAACCGGGCCAATTAAACAAAATAACCAAATAACTAACCATCTAAATTACACTGCATGATGAATTAATACTTTCATAACAGGCTGCCTGTTGCTGATTATTCATATGCAGGCAAGTCACTAATACCAAATCGTAACTACAAGTAGCATCACCTGAATTATAATGAACAGGATGATTCTGCATTTAACCAAATAAACAAATTTTATGAGCATTAATCGACTTATTTTAAAGCGGTACGTCCGCTTTATACCTGTTGCTTTTATTTCGGTAACCGATACCGGAACAACCGGTTCCACATCAAAGAGCAGATCTTATTCCAAACCGCCCCTATCAAACAATCTGTACCATAGGGCAACACCGGCAATTAATCACAGCATTATTTAAGTATTAATGAAATGAAGATAGAATTTTACAAATATTGCCTCGCATTATTACTGGTCATTTTTTCTACGCTGGCGCAAGCTCAAAACAAACAACTTAACATTAAAGGTACTGTGCTCGATAATACGAACCAGCCAATTGTAGGGGTTTCTGTAAGTGCTGTGGGCGCAACGAATACAAAGGCCACCCAAACAGATCAGGATGGGAAATTTAAGATCACTGTCCCGGTTAATACAACTTTAAGGTTCAGTTACATGGGTTTTCTGCCCCAGCAGGTTGCGGTGAGGTCAGAAACAGAATTACGCATTGTTTTACTCGACGATACGAAAAGCCTGAGTGAAGTTGTGGTAACGGCAATGGGCATTAAACAAGAAGCCAAATCGCTGGCCTACGCCCGCCAAAGCATAGATGTATCTTCTATGACGGAGGCCCGCGGAAGCAGCTTGCTTGATATGTTATCTGGAAAGGCTGCAGGCATGCAGATTGTTTCGGGAGGCGGCCCCGGGGCTTCAACCCGGGTGGTAATCAGGGGAAATAACTCCCTCACCGGTAACAACCAGCCATTATTTGTGATCGACGGGATTCCTGTGTTGAATAACTCAGGAGAAAACGGCGATCTTGATTTCGGGAGCCCGGTAAACAGCATCAATCCGGATGAAATTGAAAATGTGGAGATTTTGAAAGGCGCAAATGCCGCAGCGCTTTACGGATCGGATGCTGCAAACGGAGTGGTACTGATCACCACTAAAAAAGCCGGCAGAAGGCAGGGACTGGGAATCAGCTATGGTTTTAATACCATGCTGGGGAATCTGTACAATTTCCCTACGCTACAGAACATATATGGCGCCGGACAAACCGGACAGTTTAAAAGAGAGGGGATAAATTATTTCAGCAATTCTGGCAATGGGGTAAGCTTTGATCCGAATTTGCCTTACGGGATATGGAACCCGAATATGGGAAACCAGGATCAGCGATCGTGGGGTATGCCAATGCTGGGATTTAAGGTTGTAGGCAGAAACGGGATTGTAAAAGATTATGTGCCTCAACCACAAACCATCGAAAGCATGTATAAAACCTCTAATGCGATCACCAACAGTTTTTCTATCGACAAGCTAACGGATGCGATGAGTTTCAGGCTTTCGTACACCGGGCAAACCGCTGATGACATTTTGGAGAAATTTAATTTATTCGACAGGCATAACCTTAATGTAAGGAGCACAGCGAAAATTACCGATTATTTAGACCTGGATGCGAACATCAGGTACACTTATGAGAATATGGACAACAGGGGATTCCGCAACAGCTCAAACAGGAACCCGCTCTATGTAATTGCGAATCTCCCGAGAGATGCCTCTTATGCAGAACTTGTACCATGGAAACAAAATGGCGGCACACCGTTCAATTTTAACGGTTTCACCAATCCTTACTGGCTGTTAAATGAAACTTCGAACCAGGACAGTAAAAACTTTTTAAATGCAAGCCTCACGGCTAATATCAGACTTAACCAGCTGTTCAGACTAAGGCTTACCGCGGCAACTGATCTGCAGCAGCAAAAAGGCTGGGATTTTACCAATCTTTATACCCCTTTTGATATTGATGGCGAATACTATAAATGGAACAGGTTATCGACCAATAATAACTATAATGCCCTGCTCTCTTTTAACAAAAAACTGAATAAGGATTTTAACCTGAACTCAAACTTTGGGGCCTCTTTACAAACTGTAAAAGCAGACCGCATGTCATCAAGGGCTTTTATGCTCATTACACCTGATCTGGCCAGTTTATCAAATGCAAAAGGCATTATTGGTGCGGTTGAAGAACCTGAGGCCAAAAATAAACAGGCCATTTTTGGTATGGGTAATTTAGGCTATAAAAACTGGGCATTTTTAGAAGCCACCGCCCGCAACGAATGGTCGAGTACCTTACCATCGGCCAACAACTCTTATTTTTATTATTCGTTGGGTAGTAGTGTGGTGGTTACAGATGCGCTCAAAATAAATAAAAAAGTGCTCTCTTATCTTAAATTCAGGGGCTCTTTTGCGCAGGTTGGTAACGATACAGGTTTCGACAGGCTTTACAGCGGTTACTTCAGGAATGAAAATGGTTCTTTCCTTGGGATTCCATTTTTTACCGGCGAAGAGGTGCTGAAAAACAACAGACTTAAACCCGAGCAAACGCAATCGTGGGAGTTTGGTTCGGAGCTTAAACTCTGGAACGGCAGGGTAAATGCCGATGTAACCTATTACAGTAAAAGCACCAAAAACCAGATTGTAGAAGCAGATGCGATTTCTGCCAGCGGCTACCGCAGGGAAATCCTGAATGCAGGGGAAATCCAGAACTCCGGGGTTGAGGTAAGCCTGAACGTTACGCCTGTTAAAACAAAATTCTTCAGCTGGACCACCACTTTCAACTGGGCACAAAACCGATCAAAGGTAGTATCACTTGTAGAAGGCATTACCCGCTATGAGATGGGCAGTGGCGATAATATCAGGCTTTATGCAGAAGTGGGCAAACCATACGGCGTATTTTACGGAAACGATTATAAACGCAACGCCGATGGTGCAATCTATGTAGGGGTTGACGGGAAACCCAAATTCCTGCCTGATCAGTATTTAGGTTCCATACAACCGGATTGGTTTGGCGGCTGGCAAAACTCTTTCAGGGTTGGACCGGTAGATTTAGGCTTCATGTTTGATTTCCAGTCAGGTGGAAAAGTATGGTCTTACACCGCATTCAGAGGCGGTATTGATGGCAATACCGTACAATCTTTAGAAGGCCGGTATGACGACCTTATTTCGCAGCTGATTTTGGGCGAAAATACGGATGAACGCAGAGGCTTCCTTCAACCGGGAAACACGGTTAAACCCGGTGCCGATTATCTCCAGAATTACGTGCGCTACCCTGATGGCTCCCGTCCGAAAGGCGTTCAGCTTGGCAATACCGTTTATGATCCTTCTGTTGGCGCTTTTTGGGCCGATAAACCTTCAATGGCCTGGGTATCGCCTATGGACCACTGGACGCACAACAGTGCTTCGAGCGCGGCAAGATATATTTATGATGCCTCTTACATCAAATTAAGGGAAGTAACCATGGGTTATACCCTAAAAAGCACCTGGTTTAGAAAAACGCCAGTTAAAAGTGCAAGGGTAGCGCTGGTTGGACGTAACCTGGCCATATTATTCCAGAATACCCCAAAAGGTCTGGATCCACAGGCTACCTCAACAACAGGTAATGCTCAGGGTTTCGAAAGAGGTTTTAGTTTACCAATGTCAACATGGGGATTTGATGTCAAACTTTCATTTTAAAAATACGACGATGAAAAAAATAACCTATATGCTCGCATTCATTTTCCTATGCGCCGCCTTTCAAAGCTGCACCAAGGATTTTGAAGAGATTAACACCAACAAAAACAAAGTGTACAATGTGGATGTCAACGATATTTTCGCCGGCACTGTTTCCCGCACCATGAGACTGATCCAGGATGTAAACTACAACAAACTGATCAATTTTTCAAGGTATGCGGTAGTCGGTTTTGCCACCAATCCCTCACAGGATATTGGCGACAACTATTTTAACCAGTTTTATGTGGGCATTATCCGCGATGTGCTCAAAATGGAAAAAGAATACACCGGAAAACCTGAATTTGCCAATCGCCTTGCAATGGTAAAAACCTGGAAATCATACCTTTTTTACATGATGGCCTCGATGTACGGAAGTGTGCCAATGAGCCAGGCGCTTGCTGATAGCGAGCAAAGTAAAAGGGAATATACCTATGATACTGAACTCGAAATATACACCCAGATCCTGAAAGATTTAAAAGATGCCAGTGCATTGTACAGGGTATCTTCTGCTTATCCAAACGACTTATTAATGCGTGACCCTGTATTTGGCGGAAGTGCCTTTGGTAAATCCGACATTTCGAAATGGCAGAAATTTACCAATACGCTGCGTTTAAATATTGCGCTTCATGCCCAAAACCTCTCAATGGACCTTGCCAGAACCCATGCCAGCGAAGCAATGGCTGATGACTCTAAACTGATTTCTTCACTTGATGATATGGTGAAATTGCAGTGGGGATCGGATGAATCGATGAGCGCTTCTTATTATTACACCAGGTTTATCAAAAACGCGACGAATTTTAGCGAGATGACCTACCCTGCCCTGGGCGAATATTTTGCGATTTACCTTTTTTCTTATAAAGATCCGCGCCTGGGTGCCTATAGTCTTAAAGGAAACCAGCTTTCGCCGATAAAAGTTAAGCCCTTCCTGTACACCGATACACTAACCAGAAAACACCTTAATTTCTGCACCAAAACAGATTGCCCGAATTTTGCACTGCACCAGGCCGATGGAATGAACAATTTAAGAAGCGACTCGGTGTTAGTGGATTATGCTATGCCTTATGTACCACTTCCGGAGCTGAATAGCCTTGCTGCAGGATGGGAATGGGCCTTTATACCAGGTAAAGATTTTCGCTATAATGATCCGCTGGCAAGCAGGAACAGCCCTTACAACCTCTCTTTTGTACAGACTGATTTTGTAAAAGAGAACGCCAGCATGATCTTATTAAACTGGGCCGACAGCTATTTTTTAAAGGCTGAGGCCGAAATGCTTTTCGGTTCGGAAGCTAAGGCCATGCAGAATTACGAATCGGGTGTACGCGCTTCGTTTGCACAATACAACCTGGCCGGTGTTGACGAATACCTTGCCCAGAACGGTGTAAAATGGAATACGGATGGAAAAGGTTATGCCGACAGGAGGTTATTGTACCGCGCCAACATCCGTGGCAGAGGCGGCAAAGACAATCACCTGGAGCAGATTTACAAACAAAGGTACATCGCAGATTACCTGAACTGTTTAGAGGGCTGGAACCTGGAACGCAGAACCAGGACACTGCGCTTCCCTCCTTTTTTCGCCAATGGTGGCGCCAGCGATGTTGAGGGATACAATTCAGCCTACAATTACTGGACAGAGCGTTTTGTTTATCCGATTGTAGAGCAGAGTAAAAACCGGGAAGCCTATTACAAGGGGATTGAAAACTTAAAGGCGGCAAGTCCTTATTACAGGGGCGACCGCTGGGGAGATAACGTTTACACCACTTTGGGTTTTGCAAAGCTGAATCCCGACCTGATTTTCGCCGAGCAGTTATATGGCGGTAACAAAAAAATCAGGCCAAACTGCGAATATTTCAATAAAAAATACGGCAAAACCTACGAGGAAGTTGTTGCAACGGCAAAAAGTATGACAGGAGAATCAAACGATAACCTGGCGCTTACAAAAGCTTTTGATTATTCGTTCAGGCAGCTTTTGGTTACCTATATCCCTAAATAAACAAGCATTAAAGATTATCCATATCAATATAATCATGAAAAAAAGAATTATCAAAATCCCGTTAATGGGAATATTATTAGTGGTCCTGGCTGTTTCCTGTAAAAAAGATACAGGTCCGTCGATTGACGATTATCCACTAAATTATGAGATTGAAAAAGTTCCGGTAACCAGCAATATACCCGTTGGCGCTTATATTTATGAACCTTCCGGCATCCTGATCAGTGATGAGATAAAATGGACCAGGATTACTGAAAAGTATGATGCCGCGGCAGGAAAAATCGGTCCGTACGTGAGGCCGGAGCTGGGCCGTTACGAGTTAAGGCCTACAGAGGCAGGCGCACTGAACATGTCGAAAATCGTTGAATGGGCAAAATCAGCAAAAATCGACTTTTTGATCAGCCCGGCGATGAAAGAAAACCCGGGCGCCATGTTTCCCAATAACCTGAATGGTACTGACTCTTTGACGATAAATATGCTGGCAGAACATAATTTTAATCTGCCATCGGTTAATATGGGCACAATGAAATACGCCATTTCGGTGGATATTAATAATTTCAGCGCGGGATTAAGTAACAACTTATTGCTTGAAACTGCGCCGGCAACGGTTTATAACATTAACGGACAGAATATATCGGTGAGCCGCGAGAACAGGCTGTATAGCTTCTTAAAGCGTATTTCGCTCTATTTTAAAGATGAAACCTATTATCATTTCCAGGGGCGCCCCGTGCTGGTATTTCTTGGTGCAGACAGGCTCTATACTGAAAACAGTAAAAAAGTATATGACAATATCCGCAAGGTAATTAAGGAACAGACCGGAAAAGATGTTTATATCATTGCCCGCCAACCACAATGGACACCATCTGCCCGTTTTGAATACTTTTTTATGCAGGGTAAAGCCGATGCGGTAACCATGGACAACATGTGCAATGTAGGCAGCGGAGTTACGGGTTGGGACAGAACGTATCTGCTAAACCGTTTAATCAATGAAAATTACAAACTGAACAAAGAATATCTCTCTAAAAATTTCAGCATTGATTTTATTCCATCGGTTTCTCCTTCTTTTACCGCAAACATTAACAACGCAACCCCGGATTATAATTACCCTGCGATAAGAAAAAACGAAGCAGATTTTAGGGAGCGGTGCAATGTGGCCAAAATTAACCTCGGGAATAGCCGAATCGTGCTGGTTGAATCATTTAACAACTGGCAATGGGATTCGCAGATAGAGCCTACCGCAACAGATTACGGAGAAGGTTATGGCAGCAAATACCTGGATATTGTGCGCGATGAATTTAAAGTAAAATAAGGATCCCGTCCAAATAAACCGATTCTGTTCAACAATGCAATAATAAGAATTAATGAAAAGAAGATTGATATACGGCCTGGCCATGTTAATAATCGTTTTGACCAATTGTTCAAAAGATAAAAACCAGTCGCCAGATAAGCCTGTGCTCAACATCGAAAGAGATGTTTATGAGTACTTAAACACCAATAAAACAGGAAGTTTTAACGTTTCGATATCTGATAATAGCGAATGGGATATAGAAAGCTTAACCACCCAAACCTGGATCAGCGCTGCAAAAAAAGGCGGCAAGGTAGAGCTTACCATGGAAGAAAACACCAGTTTATATGAAAGGGTAGCTAAAATAAAAGTTTTTAGTGCAGATAAGTTACTGAGCAAAATCATCGTGATTAAGCAACATGGAAATACACCAACAATTATTGTCGACAATCCTGTTTTAAAACTTAAAAACCAGGCAGATAACGGCACTGCAACCATTAACAGTAACATGAACTGGTCGTTAAGTACTGATGCCGACTGGTTAACCTGGGAAATAAAGGGTGGTGAAGTAAAACTGACCGCTACGGCAAATCCCCAGGCCGGAGAACGTACCGCCGTGGTGATTATTAATGCAGAATCTTCGATTTTTAACAAATCAATCACCATTACGCAAAAAGGGACGATTGAATTTGAAATAGACAAGAAAAACCTTCAGTTTAGCAGAGATGGCAGTAGCGAGGTAATTACCATAGAAACCAACCAGCAATGGAATTATGCGGTGAGTTTAAATTCGAGCTGGTTTACAGTACAGAGAGACGGAAACAAGTTAACGGTTACCACAGTTAAAAATAATTTTGTAGACCTAAGTGGAACCATAACCATTACTTATGGCCTGGTAAATGTAGTGATTCAGGTAAAACAAACCGGTATAGCCATCGGAACAGAGTTAGACAGGCAGGTGCTGATTGCAATTTACGAAAGCATGGGTGGCGCCAACTGGTCTGGTACGAAATGGAATATTACCGCACCTTTACAAGAGGCCACTGCCGCCACCAACTGGAATGGAATTACGGTGGCAAAAGTTAATGGTGTAGACCGGGTAACGAGGATTAATCTGGCGGCCAGAAACCTTAAAGGCCCCATCCCTCCTGCTATCGGTTATCTGAGTGAACTGATATTGATCGATATGAATAATAACAACCAACAGTTAACCGGTACCATTCCGCCATCAATGGGCAACTTACGAAAACTGACGAGTTTAACGCTGAGCAGATCAGGTTTAACGGGAACTATCCCTGCTGAATTTGCAAATCTCACGGCGCTAACGCTTCTTCAGATGCATACCTCTAATTTTACAGGACCAATACCAGAAAACGTTTTCAGCAAAATGCCTAATTTAAATTCGCTGGAACTAAAACTCAATAACTTTACGGGGAATTTACCTGCAGATCTGTTAAGTCATCCAAAATTTGGCAGTTGGAATGCAGCAGCCAACATCTGTCCTCAAAATGCAGGATACGGCTTTACAAAATGTCCATAACAAGGCACCATAAAGCGCGAAGATAAAAAAACAAAGTATGGCTTTAAAAAAACAGCCCATGGAGTAATCCGTGGGCTGTTTATTTTTGAGGGCATAACCCGTAAAAGGCATTTATACACAAAGTTTAATGTAATATCCTCAGTGCATCTATCTTGGTGGTTATTGCTCCGCTTTTGGCATGGTATATTCTAAACCAGTTGATGGCGTTCAAATTTGGGGTTCCACCCGTAATGGTTGCAGAAGCAAAGGTTTTGGTAATGTGGTTCCATCCGTTTGTTAAAGGGCCGATATCCCAGCTATATTCATTTACATCTGCTGCGCCACCACTCCCGATCTCAATCTGGTTTGAGACCGTAAATTTAGTCACATCTGATACATAGTACCAAAAATCGACAGATCCGTTAGCCACCGTTACATTCGGGTTAACAGCCGTAAAAGAGCGTTGAAATTCCAACGTGCCGCTACCTGCAGATTGCAATGAAGCACTACCTTCTTTTTTATCGCTGGTATTCAAAGAAAGGGTGTTTCCGGATGCCCAGCCAGCATTGGCATCGGCATTATTCAGCAAAAATGCTGATCCCGATGACAGATAAGGCGCAATATAGGGTTTTAATAAACCCGCAGCCTTAATATGCCCTGCAACACTTGGGTGCACCCCGTCGTTAAAATCAGCAGAAGGGTGAGGCAGCAACCAGCCCGTGGTATTAATATAATGAACGGCATTATCTCCGGCGGCAATGCGCTGGTTTACCGCAGCCTGTACCAATGCTGCCTTTGCCCCACTAAACGGACGGAGCGTAAATATTTCGGCATTGGCAAACTTTGTACGCACATTTAAAAGAAAATTTAAATATCCGTTTTGAAAAGTTGCATCGGGTACGCCTGTACTTTGATCATTCTGACCTAAATTAATAACCACAATTTTAGGGGTGTACCTGGTAAAATCCCAGTTTGGGGACGATGGGTAAGCTAAAGACTGTGATTTAAAATATTGTACATCCATTCCGATTTTGGTTGCATTTAACCCATATCCGTTTACCAGGGTGATACCGGGATAGGCAATCTGTGTATGCTCGGCATTCATTGATTCTGAAACTACCCAGGCATAATCAGATACATTGGCCTGTGCATCGGTATAACCCGCTGTTATAGAATCTCCTATATACTCCACAATATCGGCAGAAACTGCTGGTGACGAGGTAGTTGCTCCATTATCGAGCACCAAACCGCGGAAATTAAATACATAATCGTAATCTTTGCCCTGCGCCACACTCAAACTATGGGTACCTGCCGACAAGGGAGTGGATGTAAGATTAATGGTGCCGCCTGCACCTGTAAAACTCAACCATGGACCGCCATCGATTTTAGCATAAAAATTACTGGTATTGCCAACTTTTATTTTAACGGTGGTACCGGTAAAGTTAACCTTAATATAGGCCCCGCCCCAATAACTTAAATATTGTGTAGGATTACTAAAATCCCAACGGCCAAAATATTTAATATTCGGATCGTTGATTCCAATATCAAGTGCTGCAATAACTGGCCCATTTGTGAGCTGTGCGGAAGCCAAAAGCTTTTCGGGAGTGAAATTTTGCGGAAGCAACTCATTTTTTGAGCAGCCAATGGCAGATAGCCCCAAAAGCGTTAAAAAAATAAATATAGTTTTTCTCATTATTTTAAAAGGGTTAGGATGATTATCAGATTTTGGTCGCCCGGAGTTGAGCAACAGCTATTAACAATTGACTCCACCCTACCAAAATTAAACGGTGCCATATACCGGAACACTATAATAATTATGGGTATTGTGGAGTCAATAACTAACGAATTAACGTTGATTTTTTTTTCAGTCCAAATCAGATTACTATTGATGTGAAGTTGGATGGTTAGCAGTAAGCGGTATCTGGCCTTTTATCATTTTGGCACCATCGCGGGTGAGCCTTAAATAAAAATCAGAAGAACAGGCCACTCCATCTGCATCCAAAGTTAAAAAGTATTGATTGCTTGGCTTCATTGAAGCATTTTCTGCCGCCTTGGCAATGGCCGTGCCCTCATTATATTCATCAAACATGGCAACTTTAACACTTGGAATATTGTTGTTCCTGATGTTATAAAACTGCCTCCAGAGGAAATCTCCATGTAAGCGTGGTATTTCGTTCTGCGCACCAGTATGCCAGTTAGACCATGCAAAACCTGGAAAAGCAACCGGCTGATAATCCTGGTTATGCGAGTTGCAATAGGCAAAATCAGCACTGAGGGTTGAAACATAATTGTTGGCGCCGGCAATGCCGTTCATAGATCCAACTGTCCACGGCTGGATCATATTGGCCTGGTTATAAGCACTCATATTGGTGGCATCATTTCGCCAGTCCCTTTTTACCCCAATAATTACGTAACACCCCTGGGTTTTAAACCAATTAATCACATCTGTCCATACGGCATTATTACCTGGTCTTCCCGAAACCCCTATGCCCCATAAACTTACCACAGGCTTCCCATTCTGTTTCGCATAAGCCGTAGAAGAAGTATGAGTTTGCATGCGGGTGGTCCAGTCGGTTTTAATTTCAGACTGAAAATTTGTCCAGCCGGAAATGTCGTATTCGATAAAGAATTTTCGCCCGTAAGTTTCGGCAGCTGCTTTCACCATAGGTACATTTCCATTACGCCAGTTCAGATCGCGTGGATCAGCTGCCAGGGCACTGCCAAAACGTTGAAGCGCAGCACAATCGATACCGTTTTGCCGCATCCAGAGGAAATGCGTATTTACTACCTGCTGAGAATAAGAAGTAAATAATTTTGCTGGCTGGCCATTGCCCAGATTTGCAAACCCGGTTTGGTAGGTGGTGGTATATTCCCTCACATCAGGCCACATTTCAACATTAATATGCCCCGGAGATGGCGGATTAGGTCCCCAGGTTTTCCACGAATTAAATGGCGATCCATCACCAAGACAGCCAAACCAGGCCTGGTAGCCTACAACAAGCTTACCTACCACATCTCCCGGAGGGGAAGCCAGTGCTACAACCTGCTTTGCCTGCGAAAAGCTGTCGTGCACAACGTCTTCGCTTTCCTGTGTTTTTTTACAACCCACTGCCGTCAGAATTACTGCCGACAGCAGCATTAAACTAATTTTTCTCATTGATCGGATATATTTGGTTAACACACCAACATCGGTGTAAAAACCAAAATAGAACCGACCTATTAATAAATGATAAATAAATAATTAATAAGGCATTTGTAGCTGATTAATAATTATTTTATGCATCCTGATATACTTACATTCCTAAACTCTCAGCAAAGCGAGCAAATGACCGGAAGATAGCGCCTGATTATTTTTCGTCCTATTTATCGCTGATTTTAATTCGGATAGGGCCTTTGATTTTTTTGATGTCCACAGGTTCGCCTTTCTGAGTGATGAGGACCAGTCCCTGCTTTTGTAAGGCGATGGCTTCTTCCCGTACAGCTGACATGTGCGCCCGCCAGTGCCCTGGGAATAACAGCCTGGCAATTTCGGAAGGGCAGGTGCTTTTTTCGTGTCCGCGGAGCATGGCCATTTCGAGTATGGTGGCTTTGATATCTGGCTGTTGATCCATTAGCATACAACAAAACTCGGGCAGGATTGATTTGGCGCGGGAAAAATTATTATATCTCCGCTACAGGCCATCCTGATTTGTTTGAACAGGCACACCTCCGTTAGCAAACCTGAACTAGGTAGCAATGACCTCTGAAATTCAGCTATTTAAGCCCCGGCATCATTTTCGCTGTGAATATAAAAAAATGATTATGAGCTGGACTTGCCCTAAATGTGACCGTGAACTGCCCTGGAAAGACTATCGCCACTATTGCCAGCGCGTAGATCTGGACAGCCTGTTTGTCGGACGCTCCGCCGAGTTGGTGCTGGCTTTCGATAAAATTTTAGCCGAGGTGGCAGACTGGCCGGATGTGCTGATCGGGGTAACTCCAAACTGTATCGTATTCACCAAAAGGGTGGGTTTCCTGATTATCAGGCCGATGAAGAAAGAGCTGGACATCAAATTTTATTCAGCCATAGCACACACCGAAAAACCTGTGGTTAAAAGTATCGCTTCGGGCAAAAAATTTGAGAACCACATCAGGATCTCCTCCGCGGATGAGGTACGGCCGGGATTGTTTGTGTATATCCGGGAGTCTTATGAGCTACAATAAGAAAAATATTTTCCCTAACCATGATTTTGTCCCTATAAAATTAGAGATCAGTTATTTTTTAAATCCTGATTTTCTTGATCAGGTTGATTGCCCTCTCCCATTTTTGGTATATTGCTATAGGTTTAGGATAACCTTTTAACTTAAACTCCCAGGGAATGAGCACTTCCATGTCATTTGCTTTTTTAAGTTCCGGAATCCAGTGCCGGATAAATTCCTGGGCTTTATATTTATTGGATTGGTGCACGGGATTGGTGTACCAGATTTCAAAGGCCTGCATGTGCCAGTTCATCCAGTTAGAACTCACGTCGTAATCGATAAGCCTGGATTCAAAATAGGCTGCTCCCCAGGTCCAGTCGATTTTCAGGTCATGCACAAAATAACTAGCACAGTTTACCCTGCCCCTGTTGCTCATGTAACCGGTCTGGTTTAATTGCCGCATATGCGCATCAATAAAAGGGATTCCCGTTTTGCCTTCACACCATTTTTTGAATTTACCAGGATCGTTTTCCCATTGGTAATTTTTATTCTTGTAGCCTTTGCTTTTAAAGATCGCCTCACCGAAGCGCATGGATTTAAAGGTGAAATAATCACGCCAAACCAGTTCAAAAATCAGCCACCAGGTGCTCTGGTTCTTTTTGATTTCCTTTTCGTAAAGCTGCACTTTTTCATAAATCTCTCTTGCAGAAATGCAGCCCAGGGCGAGGTAAGGAGAAAATTTTGAACTGTAGTCCATCCCGTCTGACTGGTTTCTGCTCCAGCGGTAACGGGTGAGTTCCTCCGATTTAAAAGTATAGTATTCCAGCCGTTCCAGTGCGGCATCTTCGCCTCCCTTAACAAAAGGTCTGGCATTTTTGTATTCCCCCGCGCTAAAACCATAATCTTTGTAAGAAGGGAACCTGCTGACACTGACCTTTTTAACAGGGTTTAGTTTTTTGGGGATGTCGAAGGTTTTTCTGGGCTCCGATTCCTTCCCTGCTGGAATGCGATAAGCTTTGCTTGTCAGGGGGATTTTAGGGATGGAGAAAGGAATGTCGTCTTTGTGGTAAAGTGTTTTTTCCCAGAAAAAATGGAAGCTGGTTTCGGGCAGGGCCTGCTTTAACTTTCTGATGAGTTCAAGCTCATAGCTGGCATATTCTTCTGCTGCGTAGATATCGGTAATCTGGTGTTTTTGAATAAGTTCGGGTATGGTAATCAGTGCGGATTCGGCTCCGATGCTCAGCTGACCGCCTATTAATTTCAGGTTGGCTTTGAGATTGCTGATGGATTGCTCCAGAAACTTAAACCGGTTGATGTCTGCTTTACGAAAACCTAAGCTGTGATTTTCGAAGTTCGATTTTTCAAGGCAAAAGCAGCAGATTACTTCGTTGCATTCTTTCTGTGCAATTACCAGTGCCTCATTATCATGCAACCGCAAATCATTTTTAAACCAGATGAGTCCCCGTTTTTTATTTGGTGTTTTCATTTATTTGCTTTACTGCCGATAATGATATGAAGCATGTGCCGACTAATGACTACTGTTTAGACTAACACTTAAAATAAACAGTAAAATGATGTTAAATGTTCGCACTGAAAAAATTTCATTGCATTAAGTTGAAAACGATGGCTCTTGCCAGTTCAAGCCATTTCTGCAGGGTTTCGATCTGGCCCTGAGCAACGTTGATTTTACGGGCTGTTTTTATTTGAGCCAAAAAAAGCCCCAATTAGGGGCTTAAATAATTATTTTACTTTTTTCTCGATCGCTTTGCGCTGGTTTCCTTCGCTTGATTTGGCATCTTTAATTTTATCAGCTTTTACATCGAGTTTTTTCGCCTCGTATTTAATTTCGTGGTCCTGATTACTTACCGAGTTTCTTTCCACTTTTGTTCCTCTTGCCATCATGTTTATTTTTAGGTGTATAGATATAACATTGGTTTTCAGGAATTAGTTTAGAAATTTATGACTGCTTTTTAATTTATCAAATCCGCCTATTTATCTTATCCGTGCTATCACTAACATTTACCGGTAATTATTCGGTCTCAGCAACCGATATATCATAATTTATATGCGGCGCTTATTATGCTAAAAGCTCCCCCATTCCGAAGGTGGTTAAGCCTTTTCCAAACTGTTCTGCAACAGCCTGGTTGGCAGTATTAATGTATTCGCCTGTGATCGGATCAACAACCGTTCTCAGCGGCCTTTTACCTTTTTCAGTGGCTATTAATTTTACGATCGCATCAGCAACATCCTGTGGATTGGTTTGATGGCTCTGGATCAGTTCACCCAATGCTGCCATCATCTTATTTGGAATCTCTGCGATAGCGCCATAACCTTCAAACACAGACTGATCTGAAGCATAAACTGTTTTTTGTGACATTTCAGTCGGAAATGCACCAGGCTCCAGAATCGCTACGTCTATTCCCAAACGTTTAACTTCGTAATGTAAACCTTCACTGAGCCCTTCCAAACCGAATTTTGATGCGGCATAAACGGTAGCGAAAGGAAATGAGACCCTTCCAAATCCGCTGGTTACATTGATGATCAGTCCCTCCTGCTGTTTACGCATAGCCGGTAAAACCTGCTTAATGAATCTCCAGGGGGCAAAAACGTTAACATCAAACATTGCCTGCACATCTTCAGTTGTAAAGCTTTCGGCCACGCCATGCATGGAAAATCCTGCATTATTAACCAGTACATCAATGGAACCCTCTTTCGAAATAATGGTTTTTACTGCCTGCTCAACGCTTTTTTCATCGGTAAGGGTAACATCGAGAACAGTTACATTCTCAACCGCCGATAGTGCCTGAGCTTTATCCGCATTTTTACCCGCAGTATCTCTCATCGTTGCGTAAACCTTATGACCTGATGCGGCAACACTGTGCGCGGTAAGCCAACCAAAACCACTATTTGTTCCTGTTATTAATACGATTTTTTTACTCATCTTTCTATTGTTTAAATAATTCATGCAAAGGTTGGGCAAGTGAGCCATAAAACATTTACCATTTGGTAAAAAGCATTATCAGCGGATGTTTTTCCTTATTCTGCTGAGTGACTGCTGGGTAATACCGAGGTAAGATGCCACATACGAAAGCGGGACACGGTTAACAAGTCCGGGGAAATGATCGAGAAATGAAAGATAGCGGGTTGTTGCATCTTCAGATACCAGAGGGCTTCTTCTTTCAATCGCTTTCAGGAGACAATTTTTGACAATGAGGTGCTCTATCTCTTTCCAGCCAACAATAGTATTGCCAATTTCATCCCAGCTCTTTTTCGAAAAGACCAGTAAACGGCAATCTGTTATGGCCTGTATATATTCTGAGGCAACCATTTGAATTTCAAACTTCTGCTGGTCGGAAACAAAATTATTTTCCTCAACAAAGGAATGCGTAATCTCTTCACTTTTATTGTTATAATAACAGAATCTGGTTACTCCTTTAAGAAGAAAACCTACATATCGTGGGATTTTACCAGCCTCCGAAAAATATTCCTCTTTGCGCAACTCTACCGTTTCTGCCTTGCTCAGAATAAGTTCAATCTGTTGGGTATTCAAGTTGCCGAATTGCAGTATGTAATTGACAAATTCTTCCATTTTACAAATTTCACCTTTATAAATCGAAACTTTTTTACCATATGGTAAAAAATGTTTTCTTACACACATTATTGTCGTGAACAGCGTATTTTGTCAGATTTTAGCCGGAGTCCCGACATTCAGACCCAATTTTTCGCAAAAAAGCTTACTAAACAGAGAGTTAGGGGTAAAAAAGGACAAAACCATTTGAAAATGTTTTTTCCTCGTTATGGGGTCAATGGCGGTGCATAATTCGAACCATTTTGTAAACGAATTGGTAGAAACAGGCGGTTTTTCGAAAATGTTGAAAGAATAACTTAATATATTTTTGCTCCACTAATTTCACTCGGAGTTGTTCCAAATTCTTTTTTAAACACAAAATAAAAATGCGTAATATCCTCAAAACCTAAATCAAGGTAAATATCGGTCGGTTTTTGTTTTTTTTCTTCGATGAGAAAACGGGCTTCCTGCAAACGTCTTTTTAACAACCAACGATTTGGCGTTTCCTGAAATATGGTTTTAAAATCTCTTTTAAATGCAGATAAACTGCGTCCTGTAAGAAATGCGAACCTTTCAATGCTCACATTGAACTTATAATTTTGTTGCATAAATTTTTCCAAATCCAACCGTCCGGGAATGCCAAAATCAAAAAGAATATCTGACAACTCTGGATGTAATTGCAATAATATGAGCAACAATTCCTCTCGTTTAATATCTGAGAAAGTTTGGCTTATATTTCCCGAATTGTTATAGTACGGTTCTAATGACAATAAAAAACTATTGATTAAATTATCTTTTTTAAACTTTACAAACGCATCCTTTGAAATAAATTTTTTGAATACAATTGAATGTTTTTTTTGAAATGCTTTTAAAAAGGCTTCATCCAAAAAGATAATTACTTTCTCAAACTCATTATTATATCGCACTTTGTTGTATCGTGCCAATCGGTTTTTACGAACCAAACAACTTTCACCGGCCTTCAAAACATAATGTTTGTTTCCATCATAACCATTCATTTTTCCTTTTGCCAGAAACACAAAGAAATGCTCTGCGATGAATTGTTCTGCAGAAAGCACAGGACCAACAGTACAGGATTTTATTTCAGTTATTTTCATTTCGACAATTTAAAAATATCGTCTGCTTCCAAAATTTGGGTTTGATAACCCTTTAACACTGCATTAATCATTGCTTTTCCTACTTCAGAAAATTTTAATGTTTTTGCAGGAAAAAATGGCGACATCAGTGGCCCCAGAATCTTATAAATCAGCTTTATATTTTTCTGGCCTTTACTTCCTGTCATTATTGCCGGGCGGAAATTGTATTGACCTTTAAAAGGCAATTTCATTAATGCATTTTCGGTGCGTCCTTTTACCCTTGCCCACATTACTTTTCCTTTTTCTGTACTATCGGTGCGGTTGCCCGATACATAAATAAAAGTCATTGCAGAATTAATGTGTGATATTGTTGTAGCAAATGGAACTACAAAATCATAGGTCTTTTTGGTAAAGCTTTCCTCGTTCTCGCCAACAGAACTGGCACCAGCACAAAAGAAACATCCATCGTAAGTTTCCAGTAAATCCGAGTGATTGTTGATTTCTGAAAAATCCTTTATAATCAACTCTTTCAGCTTTGGATGATTTTTATTGTAATGTTTCCTGCCGATAACCAGCACTTCGGTTACTAAAGGATTATCTAAGCACTCAAATAGAACGCCTTCTCCTACCATTCCTGTAGCACCTGTTATGATTACTTTCATACGTTAACAATTTTCAAATCAATTAAACTATTTGCAGTCGCTAATATAGCTTCTTCATTGCCTCTTGGCTGCCAACCCAAAAGATTTTTTGCTTTTTCGTTACTTGCATGTTTTATTGAACCTAAAAGAGGCGTTAACATTTTCAATTTTGGATTGAAAATAGCGAGCAATCTGATAAGCCAATTTGGTATTTCTTTGGTCGGTACTTTAGCCGCTTTTTGGCCTAAATTTCTCCTGAGAATATGTGCTATATCCAAAAAAGAAACTGATTTTCCTGCAACGGCAAGAAAGCGCTGGCCGTTGGCTTGGGGCATTGTCATTGCTTTAAAGTGTAAATCTGCCACGTCCCGCACATCAACATATCCAAAAATCAATTTGGGGCAGGAAAGCATCTCGCCATTCAACATTTGCCTGATGGTCTGAATAGAATGCGAAAAATCGTTGGACAAAACCGGACCCAAAACACCCGTTGGATTGACCACAGATAATTCCATCCCAGCTCCTTCATTTTCAATAAAATCCCAGGCCGCTTTTTCCGAAATGGTTTTGGAACGTTGATAAGGCGCCACGGTATCGTTCAGTTCTGTCCAGTCTTCTTCTGTGTAAGGTGTTTTTTTAACGGTTCCCATACCTACTGCACCAAATGCAGAAGTAAGGACTACACGTTTTACACCTGCATTTTTTGCTGCTTTAAGCACAAACAAAACGCCATTAACTGCGGGTTTTACAAAGTCATCATCTGTTTTTGCATCTGTGTTTGGAGTTGGCGAAGCTGTGTGGATAACATACTGACAACCTTGTGCGGCATTTTCCCAACTTTTTTCATTGCTCAATTCGGCTTCTGCAAAAGATAAATCCTCAAAGTTGGTGATACCCGCTTCTCTCAGCATTTGTTTAACCAGCGCTGTCTTTTTAAGCGAACGAAGGGTGGCTTTAACTTTGTAACCATTTTGAAGCAAAGTTATTATACAATATGAAGCGATAAAGCCTGAGCCGCCAGTGACTAAAACTGTTTCTCTATTTTCCATTTTTGAAGTTTTGATAAAACAAAGTTCAACTATAAAAAAAGCAAAAAGCTTGTTATAAGGTCCAAATTTATTTGTTATAAAGGTCAGAACTTGATACCTCAAAATGTAAAGCTTACATAGTGACCCTAATATTGGAATAATTGTGAAATATAGAATTCCATTTTATATAGCGTCGAAATGGAACCAAAAAAGTAAATTACAATTTATTGATTAATAATGAAATAACCGATTCAAAGTAGTAAAGAATTGTTTTTACACCGTCAGGGTATCCACATGGGACTCGAACCAAAAAATACGTTTTACCTGCCCTATTCAACGATTTCAAAATCCCCTAAAAACAAAAAGGCCCTTTAAGATAATCTTAAAGGGCTCTCGGGGTCGGCGACGGTTCGAATTAGCAACAAATTTATAGCTGATTTGAAGAGAATCGCTGAACTAGACACTAAAATGACAGAGTATGATAAGCTTGGTAGGCTCATGAAATTACGGAAAGAAAGTGAAAAATTGATTCCAAAAGTTGTAGACAAAAAGAAAAAAATTAGAGCAAAACGAAAATCTAGAAAAGTGCTACTCAAGAAATGGATTATTAATATTTCTGATAATTAAATGGATGAACCAATCTAATTTACCCCCTTAATGTGAATCCATGATTGATTGAATGAGAATAATCAACAAAAAATTTATTTTTATTGTTGCGGGGTCAATTCATTCTGGTTTGTTCAATCTCACAGAGTTAAACTTGCTAAGAGAATTTCTGGCGGGTTTTATTAGTAAAAAATACTTCGCTCTAAGTCACTGCAGGAGAAGGTTCCTGGATTAGAAAATTATCCAAAATGGTGCATTGAATGTTTTTTAGATGCCTCAAGAATAATCATTGATTTGCTTTTGGTTGGTACCAAACATGATGCGAATCATTTTTTGTATTTGTATTCTGAGCGTATAGTGGATATTTCAGCAAAAATGGCCAGCCGTTCCGCATTTAAACTGTCACTCCGTTTCGCTTTAAAGTGATCACCTGTTTCGAGGCAAACTGGCCGTTCTGATCTTTTGATCAGCTTTTTTCGCAACTGGCTTTCGGGAATAATTTTTCAATTTCTGCATAAAATAATCGCTCCTGGGAGAATATCTATTATTCGGGATGGACCACGGTCGCTTCGCTGTTATACTCCAAAACGTGGGCCTGATGTTCCGCTCGGCTGTATTTTTAGAGATTGGAGGACAAAAACACTTTTAGTCTGGATTTCCCTGGTTTAGCAGGAATGAATATATTTGGGCCTTTTCTTAGCTTGCCCTTCTCAAGATTGGGTAAATCCCCGGGTGCACAGTTTGGAACGGAATCCGCTGTCTACTATTGCCGAAATCCCCCAGATAAGTTAAGTTTTTAGATTATGAACATTAAAAATTAATGACCAAGATTAAACGTAACTAATCTTTTACTTAATAATTTAAGTTCATGAATTATCCCCTTTAATTACTTGCAATTGCAGTTGTCTGAAAAAATAAGTAGGTATAATAGGTATAATAAGTCAGGTAAATCCTTTTACTTACGGCAAACTTAGTTGATATTTACCCCAGAAATATTAGTTTTGAAATGTGGCTTAAATTTTATCAAGCGTAAAAGGTAAGTTACATGTAGAAAGCTATATCTACTACAACCATCTAACCAATTAAAAACATTATGATAACGCTCTTAAAACCCACATTACTATTAATTGACAAAAATCAGCAACATTTTTTTTGTTCCGCTGATGACAAATAGGCTACTCCTAGTTTTCTTTTTTCTCTTAGAAATTGGAAAAAGTTTTTCCCAACAGGTAACAATTGATACAACTAATGTTACATTGTTGAGAATCGCACCGGAAACTGCAATGGGCGGAAATGCAGCTTTGTTTATCGACAAAGTGAACTACATACCCCTTCAAACGTCTAAAGAATCAGAATTTGGCTCCATTACTCAGCTCGAGGTTACCGATTCCTTTTTTATTATCCTAGATCAGGCAACCAATTCGGTCCTTTTATTCGACAGGATGGGAAATTTTTATCGTAAAATTCAAACCAAAGGATTAGCAGGTCAACTTGGCTATGGTGAGCAGTTCAAGCAGATCTGTGTGGACCAAACAAAAAAACAAATCCTGATACGGACACGCAATCAAAATCATACACTAGTGTATGATTTTGAAGCAAACCTGATACAAACCATTAAAACAGATTTAATCAAGGGAGAATTCGCATTTTTTGACAATGGAAAGGCTATCGTCAACTCTACCGGATATGATTACAATGATGAGCTCAAAAAATATGATCAGTTCTGGCTAAATAAGAATCAAGTATCAGGAAAACTTTCATTATGGAGTCATTTAAAAAAACTCGATTCCCGCGATATTCTTACGCCTGACCAATTTTATTATCAATCAGGCGATCATTTTTTTAGTACCAACACTTACTCCTATAATATATTTAGGATTGGTTCTGATTCAATTTCGCTTGCCTATCAATTTTTATTTCCCCAGGAAAATTCCTTACCCAAGGACTTCCTGATCAACAAGTCACTGGAATACAAACGGATAAATTATCTTCGCGACCACAGTGAGTTGATATATAGCGTCACCAACTTTTTCAAAGTCGGAGACAATCTAATGTTCAAATTGCAGAGCGGGAAAAGCAACGATTTTGACGATCTGGTATTCAATCTTAAATCCCAGCGGCTAATTGCGATGAAAAAAATAACGCCCGATTCAGTAAGTCAATACCTGACAATTGCCCAACCCTCGATACTTGGGACCGAATATTCGAATCACGGAATCCAAAAAGTTTTCGGGAAAAACATATACACATCCTATTCGGCACTTGAACTTTTTACGTCAAAATCAAATTCAGAAGAGACTGTTCGCTATGATGATAAGCTGAAGAAATTTTTTGCCGCAAAAAATGATCATGCCAATCCCGTGATCGTGGAAATCACCCTAAAAAGTGACCTGTGATGAGAGCTTTTCTGTTAACGCTTTATCTCTCGATCAATTTGTTGGCTGGCGCTGTTGCACAGACCAAGCCGGACAGTGTAAAGTTGGGGAGGCTAAACGGGCGCGTTATGGATTCAAAAAGGAATTTTCCTTTAATATCTGCAACAGCTACTATTTATAACCTCAAAACAAACGATATTATTAATTATGGCCTGACGAATCCCTATGGATATTTTTCAATCGGAAGTATACCCGTAACAGATTCCCTTAAGCTCATAATTAGCTACATTGGCTATAAGGATAAAATGGTCCGGTTTAAGATGGGCCAAAGTCCAGTTCTTGATTTAAAAACTGTATTGGTCGATCCCGGTGCAATCGAGCTTAATGAAGTAACTATTTCCAGCGCACCTCCCGTAAAGATCAAAGGTGATACCGTGGAATTCAATGCAGATGCTTTCAAGCTAAAACCCAATGCCGTAGTAGAAGATCTTCTTCGAAATCTGCCTGGCGTCATTATCTGGGGAGATGGCAAGATCACTGTAAATGGAAAAAATGTTAGTAAAATACTGGTGGATGGTAAACCATTCTTTGGCGGCAATTTCAAAATCGCAACACAAAATCTTCCAAATCAAATAATAGATAAGGTACAGGTTACGCCTGACAAACCCACCGATAACAATCCGATCGTATCGACGGTATCGGTCAATCTAACCTTAAAAGAAAAAAACAAGAAAGGCCTCTTTGGGAAAGCAAGTGCGGGGCTGGGCACTGGTCACAAATATGATGGGAATCTAAGTTTGAATTACTTCACGCCAAAAATGGAGCTTACCGCACTCGGCGCCGGTAATAATGTCAACAAGGTGGCTGACAATATCACCACTCTGTTGGAAGACGCTGTTTTTAAGCCCAGCCGATCGACAGAATACTTACCAGACTTCAATGCCCTTGGGCAAAATAAATTTTTATCCGGAGGATTCAATCTATCTCGGAGCTTTTCCAATAAGAGGAAACTGAATATCAATTTCTTCCGCAATAATATCGACAAAATTATAGAGCAGAATTACATTGGTATTTCTTCCTTGGCAAATGAGCGCAGAATCGACAGTTCGATAACAAGAAAGTCAGGAACAGATATAGGATATAGATTCTTGGCCTCTTATGAACAGAATAGGCCCAACAGCAACTTCGGGATATCTGCTAAAATATCAAAAGATATCGGTTCGCTCGAAGAGAGGACGAAAAACATCATCAATGATGGAAGTTCCCAACTTAGCATAGTCAATAATTTCAAGAATAACGGCTTCGATACCGACGAAAACATTGCGCTATCGATCAACTTCGATAAGTCAGCGGATTATTCGAAAAAGCAGATCAAAAATCGCAGTTACCTTTTTAAATACACGCTTTCTTATGACAAGTATCATTCCAGTAACGAAAGGGTAAGCGAATACAGCGGGCAGTTAGGCAATGTTAACAGGGAGTATTTAACAGATCACTCCAAAGTTAACAATGGTTTAGAATACCGTTACAGAAATATTGGTCGATTTATAAAGCTTCAGGGGATACAATTGGATCTGATAAACAGGTTTGATCTCAATAAATTCTCAAGAGATAACAGGGTCAGCGATGTCACAGGTGAAGGCAAGATTTCAAATAGGTTTCTTACCAATAAGGATAATTATTGGATGGTTGATGAAAAGCCTTCCCTTTTGATGAAAAAAAAATTTTCAAAGTTATTTGAAAGTCGTTATTCCAAGGATCTGCTCATTTCCGTTGATCTTCAAGCCCGGTTTGTCAATCAAAAAAACACAGCAATGATCAATACGCTTAATTTCAATAGATCTTTTAGCGCCTTTCTGCCCAATGTTGAAGCAATTTATCAATATAACAATGTCGGACGGTTCAACAGGATGCTCAAAGCAGCCTACGCGCCCCAAATGAAAGTCCCAAGCCTGGAACAACTGGTTGCCTTGCCTGATTCATCGGACCTCTACAATCTGAGAAAAGGAAACATACACCTCAGACCCGAATACCGCCATGAGTTCATTCTTTCGGTTATACAAAGCTCCTACAGTAAAAAGGCAAACTACATTTTCTCACTCGATCTCAAAGCAGGCATTGTTGAAAAAAGCATCATAGATAGTATCGATTACCGAAACACCATTTCGGGGACCACCTATTCGATGGCCAATGCTGGAGCTTCTAATTATGCCTCGATCATGTTAACCCTGGATAAAACATATATGTTCAAAGATAAACAGGTAATGCCCACAATATATATGGGTTTAAACCGGTCAAATCTTCCGCGCTATATTAATGGATCCCTATACCAAACCAATACTTTTTCCACCATACTAAAGGCCGGACTTTCCTATACGTATAAGAACCTGCTCCTGGTTTCGGCCAATCACGCGCTGTCGTTTTTCAGGAATACCCAATTCCAGTCTGAATATTACACCAATATCTCCTTGTCCAATATCACGACCTTAAATTTTACGCTAAATCAATTTAAACATTGCACATTCAACATAAATGTAAAGAACACGGATTCGAAATTAAGCAACGACAGGAAATTAAACTACGTTTTACTCAACAGTAGCATTCTTTATCGGTTTTTAAAAAGTGAACAGCTGGAGATGAAGTTCAGTGCACTCGATATTTTAAAACAGAATCGAAATGTCCTGATCGATCAATTTGAAAACCGCGTGACCCGCAGTGAAATCAATTCGCTTCAAAGGTACTTTATGGTCTCGCTTTCTTACTACCCAAGACTCTTTAATCAACAATTATAATTAATCCATCAAAAAATGAAAAAACAAAAAAACAAACTTATGACCATTATTGCGTTTTTAGTTCTTGGAATTGGGACAGCAATCACACTTTCCTCCTTCGTGGAATCCGGCCATTCTGGATCTAAGGCAATGTATGCCCTTGCTTCAACAGATACGGATACCGACTCAGATACCGACACGGGTACAGAAACCGGCACGGATACAGATACCAATACCGACACGGATACAGATACCGACACGAATACCGACACAAACGGAGATACCGGAACCGGTACGGATACCAATGGAGGAACCGGTACGAACACTAATGGAGGAACCGGCACAAACACTGGCACAAGCCCAGGATCAGGAGGTCCCCTTTTTGAAAAATCTGTAGACCACCCTTATGCATGTCAGGCAACAACAGTAACCTATACCACCTACTATAACGGAAATACTATCCTGTATACCAAATACAGTAATGGTGCTATCAAAGGAAATGCAGAGACCAACCAAACGGTAACCGGTACAGCGACAGGCTCGATGCCGATCAAAGCTTTCAATACTCACTGGATCGAATGTCTTAGCCAGCTTGGCTTGGGCTGTACACCTTGTGTACCTATTCAGGCTTGTACCGTAGGTTGCGTTTAAGATAATCTTTAGGACAGGGATTTGAAGAGTGTCCCTTCCTATTTAATTCAAAGAAACTATGAAAAACATTTTCAGAACAACATCAACCGTTCTGCTCATGATGCTAATAGGTTATTCCTGCAAGCAATCTGGGCGTATTGCGGTAATTACTCCGGTAAAAGCAAAAACCGACACAATAAATATTCCGGCGAGTTTGGAAAACGTTAGCTTCGACTATAATAAAACGCTCACCGATATCCGATTCGTCAAATTGGAAACCACATCGAAAAGTATTTTTGGATATCCTGACCGCATATTCATATCCGATAACAGGATAATCATCTGCGATATCTACATTTCCAAATCGGTATTTTTCTTCGACAGCAGCGGAAAGTTTATTGACAAGGTTGGTGTCGGCAGTGATGATCATTCGGGGCTTAAAAGTATCAGGGATGCAACTTTCGATTATAGGCATAAAGTGCTCTCAATATTTGACGATAAGGACGGGAAGATAGCAACATTTGATACTCAGGGAAAACTGATAAAAAAAATTGCTATAAAGCCCTTTTTCGTGCGTTTTTCTTACCTGAAAGATTCCATTTACGTATTGCAGACACCAATAGAGAACCGTGGTGTAAGTGGAGAACTCAATGATTTCGACCTGGCATTTTCCGATAATGATGGGGCGATCAAATCTGCTTCATGGAGTAACGAAAAAGACAAAAAAATACTGCCGAACTATGATTACAATACAAAAATACCTTCTTCAGGCTCGGGGGAATTTATATACTACAGTCCAAAATTCTCAAGAACAATCTACCAGGTAAAAAATTACCCGCTTTCCATTCATTCCAGGTTTTATTTGAATTTTTTAGGTAAAAACGATACTTCGCCGTCGGAATTCACAACACTCGCGGACTTAAATACCATGAAAGACGAGAAGTTCTATTTCGATGGAAGTATTATTTCCAGCGGAGCATTACACTTCATTGCTCTTATGGAGAAAAACATACCAACCGGCGTATTTTACTCTTCGCGAACAAAAAAAATATATGGCGGACAACCTATTTCCAGACTCGGCATTAATGAAAAGGCCAAAATGGATTATTTCTCTTATCCTATCGCAAGTACTGCCACAGAATTTATCAGCATCCTGAACCCTTCGGAAATTTGCGAGAAGGAAAAAATCTCCAGGCAACAGGAAAAGCAATACGGTATAAAGCCTGTTAGCAGGGACGAAAAATTTGATACCCTGCTAAGAAACCTAAAAAAAGATGACAACCAGGTCCTGGTATTTTATAAACTAAAATTGAGTTAAAACAATGAAACGCATCCTCCTGATATTACTGCTGGCTTTGGTTATAGTGCAGTCATATGCAATTATTTCGCTCTCTAAAAACAGAAAGCAGGAAAGGCTCAAACTAAAAAACAAAATAGAGGTCTTAACCACGACTAAAAAAGTATTGTTCAAAAAAATTATCAATACGGGACTTTCGGTGTCCATTCCATTCGATGTTCAAGGGCAACTTTTGGAATCTTCCAATGGGAGCATGGTTAGGCTTATGGACTTGTCTGGTAGTAGCCCAAAAGTGGTCTTTAGGATCAGCGACCGTCACTGCGGAGAGTGTATCTTGGCGCAGCTTCCCTTCCTCAAGAAGCTGTCCGATTCAATTGGAAAAGAAAACGTAGTTATACTTGGCTCGTACCTTAATTTTAAGAACCTGAAAATTTTCATGACGGTAAACAAGTTGGATTACCCCTATTATAACCTTCCAAGTGAAGCACTTTCTTACCTGGACATCGAGATGCAAAGCTCACCTTACTACTTTGAAATGGAGAAGCAAAAAACCGGCAATATCTTCTTACCCGAAAAGGAACTTCCGGAATTAACCGATATCTACATCAGGGGTATCATCGCCAACCGTAAGATATGATCCATAGCAATAGGTTTTTGATATCAATTATAATAGTTGTAGTTGCCTATATTTACTGCCCTATCTCCGTTTTAAATTTTTCATCTCCCGATGATAACTGGATGTTGTTGTCCAATCGGTTTATCGAGATGGAAAACTTCTTTTCAACGGCCAATATTCTAAAGGTTTTTCAAACCTTCGAGAGCGGACAATATTCTCCGCTGAATACGGTCTATTACCGGTTGATCTACCATATTCAAGGGCTGGATCCTTATTATTTCCACATTTTTTCATGGTTGATACATTTATGCAATATCGCAGCCGTCTTCCAATTATGCAGGAGGATTCTACTGTTTTTCGATTTGGATGAAAAGCAATTGCCGGTGATTGTATCCCTGATTTGGGCCATACATCCATTGAACGTAGAATCCGTAATATGGATATCAGCCTCGAAAATCCCTCTTTTCACGCTGTTCGTACTGATATCGACGATCAATGTTTTCGACGCGTTGCTAAAGCAAAAAGGAAGGTTTCTTTTATATAGTTTTGTTTTCTTCGTGATCGCTTGTTTATGTAAAGAGCAGGCATTTATGAATGTCTTTGTAATCCTTTTCCTGCTCGGCTATCACATCAGAAAATGCGGATATGTTACCGACCGTTGGCCGGTCTATCTATACATCCTTTCGAGCGTTTCGGCAACTTTGATTTTTGCGATCCTTTCCCGAAATGCTAATGCAGCCCATACCAATCAGCTGGTGATACAATCCTACTCGATCCTAGAACGATTGACACTTATTGGCCACTGCTTGTTTTTCTATATCAAAAACACAGTCCTTCCATTTGGTTTGCATTTTCATTATGGCATGCCCTTCCTCAAAGGAGCAGATATCTGGATGGAGTTAATCCTGTACATCATTTTTTTTATCTTCCTATCCATGTTAGGGTTCTATTACCTAAAGCGTAGCAAAATTCCTTCTTTCTATATATTTAATTTCCTTGGATTTTTTGCACACCTGGGATTGGTACTTCAGGTTATACCAATGACCAGGACATCTGCTGTTGCAGACCGGTATATGTATCTACCGATTCTTTACCTGATTATACCCGGTGTTTACTACCTACTACAGTGGCTTAAACACCAGTCTGCCCTGAACATAAAATTTGCGCAATCCGCGTTTGCCCTCTACTCATTGTATTTGATAATTTATGGGCACTTTCTTTCCGAAAAATGGGCGTTACTAAATATATAGATATGAGTGATAAAACAAAAATAAATCTACTACTGACACTTCTTGTGGGTGCTTCAATTTTTTCTGCTTATGCGCTAATGTCAAAAGGCAAGTCAAGTCCTGCCATCGCCATTGTATTTGACCAGAAAAAAAAACCAAAACAGGTAAACTTTGCCGCCTTCGATAAAAATGACTTTTGGGACAATTATCCCTTCCTGGTGCTAACCAATAACAATCGATTAATCGACCCCGCTACTAAATTTTTCGCAAAAGATGGTAATGTAATAAAGCTTGCCACATTAACCACAAATGGACCCAAACTCTTCCTCCGGATCTCGAGGAAAAATTACCAGGAGCAATATGTAAAGGACTTGCTGACTTATCTCAAAATCAGCAATATATCGGTCACATTGATTCTGGATGCTGACGCACCTAAATTCCTGACACTGTTTTTAAAAGATAACCAGATCGATCAGGAGGCCTATATGCTGATAAAAACCCTTGATGATCTTACCATTGAGGGGCTTAAACTACCTTACCTTTTTGTTTTGAGCCCTAAACTGCAGGTTTCTAAATTATATGTCCCAAGAGCAGAAGCCCCGGAAATGACTCAACAATATATTAGCGCAGTGATCGATCGACAAGTTAAACCCTAAAAAGATGAGGACTAAAATCATACTTGCGGGCGTTTATTTATTTATCGCGACCTGTTTCTACTTGTTTTTGCTCCGCTTTTTGCCTGGCGAAAAATTCCCTACGGACAGCAATCTTATCCAATGGGACGCGAAGTGGTACCAGCAAATCAAAGACCAAGGTTACGTATTTGTTCCTTACCGGGTTTGTAACATGGCATTCTTTCCGCTGTTTCCTTTGCTATGGAAAACATTAGCGGTATCCCCGCTGACGATCTCGATCCTGAATTTTATAATATTCATCGCTGCATTTATCACAATGGCAGTCCGTAATAAAATGGGCAATGTGGAGTTTTTGTTTATCCTGACCATTCCAATGTTCGTGTTTTGTGCGTTACCTTATTCGGAATCCACCTTTTTTGTCTTTAGCCTGATTACTTTGATTGGCTTTGATAAAGATAACACAAAACTACAGTTTTTAGGTTTTCTCGGGGCATCGCTAGCAAGATCGGCATCAATTGTTGCCATTCCAGCGCTACTGATCAGTACAATACTTTTGAAAAACAGCAATAAATCCAACCTTCAAAAAGCAAAACAGTTTGTATGGAATTTTGTTGCCATTGCCTTGGGAATACTTTTTTCTGCGATCATGCAGGGAGGTCAAACAGGAAAATGGTTTTATTTCCTGCATATACAGCAATTTTGGAAGCGGCATTGGATAATTCCGCAAGTTCCCTTTACCACATATGCTCCCGATAAAATGCTGGGAATAGATGCGTTAGGACTAATTGTAGGAACGGTTTGTTTCTGTTTTTGCTGCGCTTGGCTCTACCGGTATTTAAAAAAAGAAGGTAATTGCTCTGTTAGTCAATCAGTTTTTTTCTCAAGCTTTTACATAACAGGCCTCGCTCTTCTGGATGTCTTCTTCACTTTTCAAAGAAATGGCGGTACAAGTATTTGGAGTATCGGGCGCCATGTATTATGTTCCCCATTTTTTATTTATTTTTTGCTTTGGTGGATCAGGGATTTAAAGGAAACCAATAAAATAGGCTGGATTCTGATTTTTGCAATAACGTGCGTGTTGCCAATATCCGGGATTTTTCGATATCCACAACATATAATTTTCATTTTATCATCGCTCCTGGGCGTAATTATTCTGAAATATTTTCCAAAATATAACTTAACCCTTATTATCCTATGTTTCATAAACCTTTTTTTTCAGCTCGAGACATTCAACAGATATTTGAATGGCGGCTGGATAGGCTGAAGTTCAATATCTAACCATAATTATAAACACTAAACCTATTGAAAATGGCACTTATCAGTATTATAATACCAGCATACCAGGAGGAGCGCAATATCGCATTGATCGCTAATTCGCTTGTTTCTACTATGGAGCAAACAGAGCATGAATATGAACTTATTTTTATAAATGACGGAAGTATCGACGATAGTGAAAATATTCTTTTTGATATCAGTAAAAGATATCCAAACGTGTTTTTCATCAATCTGTCAAGAAATTTTGGACAACAAAACGCTTTGAAAGCAGGCTATGATTATTCCACCGGCGATGCTGTAATCTGCATGGATGCAGATTTTCAGAACCCCCCCGCCATTATAAAGGAACTCATCGAGCAGTGGCAGAACGGTTTTGAAATAGTTGTGTGTAGGCGCAAAGCAGGAAAACAGTCTGGGAATTTTGTCAAAGAAAACACTTCAAAGCTGTTCTATAAAATTCTCTCCAAACTCTCCGACAATCCTATTGATAGCAACTGCCCTGATTTCAGGCTCCTTGATAAAAAGCTAGTGGATATTATTAGGAGCCTGCCTGAAAGCGATATTTTCTTAAGGGGAATCGTTTCATGGTTAGGATTTAAAAAAACTGTGGTTGAGTACGAGCACGCCGTCAGGATTCATGGTAAAACCCAGTATTCCTTTTCCAAAATGTTAAGACTTGCAGAGTCGGGCCTCACCGGCTTTAGCGTACGGCCTTTGAGATTTGCTATCTATCTTGGTATTTTCTTTTCATCAATATCGCTCTTATTTTTACCCTATATTCTTTCCCAATATCTTCGGGGAGAAACAGTAGCCGGTTGGACATCACTCATTGCAACCGTTATTTTTCTAGGCGGAATTAATTTATTCATTCTTGGCGTCATAGGGATTTATATCGGGAAGTTGTTTACTCAATCTAAGCAAAGACCAAGTTATATTGTGAAAAACACGAATTTGAGATGCGATGAAGTAATAGAAAATGGTTTACAAGCCTATAGACCGCTGACACAGCCGATAGCTACCGGAGCCGCTTAAAGTTAAACTATTAGTTATTCTTTTTTAAAAGATGAAAGGAGATCATACCGTTTTAAAGACTCTTTTGAATGCAGTAATATGACAATATACTTATTATCTTAATGGAGTATATATCTATGATCGTATTTTAAATCTATGTAGACGTATGGATTATTTTAAAGAGTTAAAACTTATTATAAACAAAATTTTCCTTAAAGTTGAACTAACCTTAATTAACTTTTATAGGCTGCTCTAGCATAAATAACCTTAAAATTATAACATAAATGACGGTTTATTTGCAAAAAACTTATGCATTTAAAATTTGACTTCGCATCACTAACTTGCGAATACATATTTTAGTCGTACTTAATTGGTTTGATCGTTTTATAGGTTTAGGTATAATCTAAACTCGTAATTTAAAAATTAATTAGGTTAACTTTCGTTCAAATTGTATCTTTGGATTGTAAGATTCAGTGATTATCTACATCAAAGTAATGGTGAGTAATTCGGTGCGTAGAAAACCGAAAACCAATTAAGAAATTGAATGCCAATAGGTTAAAATAACTAGGTTATTCCCCTACGGGCTACAAAAATCAATGTCAAATGATGTCAAAACCTTCATCGCTTATAAATCCACAGCCAAAGAACGCTCCTATTTAACCCAAGAGGAAGTAGATAAGATTATAGCTAAAGAATTTACTATAGGAAGGCTACAACAAGTTAGGGATATTTTCATTTTTTGTTGCTTTACAGGATTATCCTATGCCGATGTTAAGAAACTAAAACGATCTGAAATCGCTTTAGGCATAGATGGTGAAAAGTGGATATTTACTAAGAGACAAAAAACTAATACTTTTTCCCATATACCAATTTTACCCAATGCCTTTGATATATTACGTCGTTATAAGGACAATCCTGAATGCGAAAATAGGGATTTGGTATTGCCGGTATTAAGCAACCAGAAAATGAATGCTTACCTAAAAGAGATAGCGGATGTTTGTTGCATAAATAAACATTTGACATTCCATATGGCCAGGCATACATTTGCAACAACTGTCACGCTTTCCAATGGGGTCCCAATCGAAACAGTAAGCAAAATACTTGGACATACTGCTTTAAAAACTACCCAGCACTACGCAAAGGTTCTGGATATCAAGATTAGCCACGATATGGGTAAGCTTAAATCCAGTTTAGTAATAACTAAACTCTAATTTTTCACGTTAAATGTCAAAAGAGGCTGTCTTCTAAGTCAAAACCGAAATCCAAAACAGAATTTAATTTTGGCGATTTTTTTAAAATAATGATATACAACAAAAAACGGTAATTATATATAGAGAGAATTACTATTTTTTGTTAAGATATAGGCTGAGATAAAATGCTATTTAGGTACATCAAGGCTGAAATGACTTATCGGACAGCCTCTTTTAACGTATTATAACATCTGGTTGGGAGAATGGACGGGACCCGACCCAATTGCGTATTTAATTGAAACTTTACGGTTCCATTTCGGACCAAACTGTATGCGAATTTGACTGCCGGGCGACTGTCAAAATTGTCACTGTCCCATTGAGCAAAACTAACCCCGACTTCAAATTTTCTTCCCCCTGAAAATGCTTCAATGCATCCAAGCTTAAGATCGATAGCCCTCTCTTTTCAAAAATCAGCAAAGCATGGCCTGTAGGATCAAGCTGAAAATCTTATAATGGGCTGCCCTCGCAAGAGCAATCCATTATCTTAAAACTTCTATTTGTTTAAAAACTTACCTCGGCAATTATTCCAGTGAAAAAGTTTCCCAGCCAGAAATAGTAGTCCTGTTGCATTTCATGGCCGATTGCCCGTTTTCTGAAGAAATGAATTTGCCATTATTTCCTTTAAAGGAAATTTTTCCGTTAGTGTTTACCACCCAGTCAAATTTTTCCCAATCGCTAATGGTTGTGCGGGTGCAGGTGATCCCGGTTGCAGCGCCATTTTCTGAAGATACATATTTGTTCATGCTTTTTAACGCGATTTTTCCGGCACCAGCATCGACAATCATAAAGCTTTCCCAGTCAGAGGCACTCGCACGGTTACATCTCAGGGCGACTTCACCGTTTTCACCGGAAACAAACAGGTTGTTAGAACCTTTTAGTTTAATTGTCTGACCGATTGGTGGTTCGGCCTGTACCTGCAGATTACCCAATTCCAACCAGCCGTTTTTAATAGTTCCGGTTACTGCCAGTGCAATGCCTGGTTTGTTGGCATTTGTTTTATCAATGATGGCCACCCCCCATTTATAATTCCCAGCCGGCAGGTTAATTGCCGTTGTGGTAAAATTGTAACTCATAGGATTATCTTTCAGCCACTTAGAAGGCTCACCACTTTCATCTATAAAAAGTTTTTTAACCACACCAGCGGTATCTAGAATGGCAAAAGCTACTTTATATTTATAATTCCACTGCGGAATGTTATTTGGGCAGTAACCCCAACCCATATTTCTCCAGCGATGGCTTATTGTAGCGGTGGCCCCATTGGCAATTTCACTGGGTAATGATACCTGATCAGGATATAGCCGATAGCCTCCTTCAGCAGTGAAGCGCTGTACCAACGGAAAACTGGTTTGAAACCAGGAAGCCACTTCGCCAACCCTGAAATCCATCATATTTACAGCTGCTTCCGCTGATCTTTCAAATTCTGCTTTTCTTACATCTTCAGGATGCCCTTCGCGATATTGGCCGCTTGAATCAATCCAATAGCGGTGTGTACCCGTTACAATCCATCCCCCTTCCATAATAATCGGTCGTTTATGTTTCCAGGTTGCTGCAAAGTTTTTCTCCCAGCTTTGGTAATAATCGGTCATGGCAAAAGCATCATGCCTCAGGCTATATCCTTGATTTATCGCTTTCACCAGTAACTGGTCGCTGTTAGGGTTTGCTGCACCCCAGCTCGTTGGATGACCTATTAAACGGTGGTAATTGATCACCAGCGGTACTTTGGTGAAGGTCCTATTGTAGAGTGCCATGATCCAGTCCAGTACCTCTTCCTTTACGGTTTCAGTTTGTGCGGCCGTTAATACCCCCGGAGCGGCATACACGGTATTATGGGCTTCACCCCATTTGCCTAAGCCATAGGCATCAATAAACGATGTGCGAACCGGATCGTTAAAGTCTTTGGCAAGCTCTTCAATAAATGTGGTGTAATATTGCCTGAAAATCGGATCCTGTGGAAATGGTGTTTTCTGCGCTGGTACTGCAGGATTTGATAACCAATATTGAGCTCCCGCCGTGAATACAAAAGAAGGTGTATTTTCTCCCTGGTCGCGGCCATCTACCACAATCCGGAAAGCAATAGGCAAGCCCTTGGTTTTAACACCATTAATGAGTTTACCAATCTGCGAGTTGGGATCTCTCCAGGCATAAACACCGGGGCTTGGGTTAAGCGATCGCCAGCTGGTTCGGATGTAACAGGCTGAGGCATAATCTATGGCCTTTACACTGGCACCCAGTTCGGGTACAAAAAACTGTGTGTCCCAGTAGGTTTCGGTAGCATCCCGTTTGCCATACATCACCCATCCGTTTAGCGGGTTCCGTAACACCGCAGTACCATTATATACAGGGTTGATCAGCACATTATTGGCAATAACAGCCAGTTTTTGAGGTCCCTTGTCAAAGGTTTGTGAAAGGTTTTCTTCCACTATTTTGGAACAGGAAAGCGAATGCAGACCTAAAAGCGCAAGCAGCGTTACCTTTCCAGCCCACCCGAAAATGATTTTTTTCATAGTAATAAATATTAAATTTTAGATTAGAGGTTTTGCTATTATTCGGTACCTATTTTGAACCTTAGAATAAATTTTCTTTACACTAAATCTTTCTTTACATATCGCAATTGGAGAAAAATGCCAATCAATAATTTTAATAAGAAGTTAAGCGTAAGTCTTTAAGATTAAAATGGAGACGGGCAAATCGGATAAAATTTGTCCAATCATAAACATTGAGGTCGTGTTTCCCTTCCCTGAAATGGTAACCTATATCCGAATGAATGATGGGCTTGTTCACACCAGGCATATTTGCAGGAAGCCTCACTTTCTTGCCATATAAATCGTAAACAGGTTTGGCCTGTACCAATGATAAAAAAGAACCATAAGGGTCTGCCCAGCGATCTTCAGTAGCATTGGTGGTATAAACCGGCCTTGGCGCAATCAAGCCTATGAGCATATGCTGATCAACAGGCAAGCTATTTACATCATTGCTGTATTTTTTGTAATTATTGTTAAACCAGTAACCAAACTGTTTATTAATCAGGCTTATGGTTTCTCCATATTTACGCCTGGCCAGCGATGCACCCGTACTGCCTGAGCAACTGCTAAACACCATTGCGAAGCGTTGATCCTGGGCTGCCGACCATAGGGCTGTTTTACCACCCCTTGAATGGCCTACCAGCGCAACTTTGTTAAAATCAATATCTTTATCAGTTTTAAAATAATCCATTACCCTGCTTGCCGCCCAGGCCCACACCCCAATGGCTTTCATGCCATTATCTTTTTCCAGCTCGGCAGGAAACAACTGTTTTAATACGCCGTTCTGGTAGCTATCCTTACGATCAGGCGCTACATCCGAATGATGAAAGGCAGCTATGGCATAACCGCTGTCGATGACCATTTCGGCCGGCCAGAAAGTGCTCTTTTCCATTCTGGTCGGATCCGTATTTTTGCTACTTCGGTTGTTGATCAGTAAAAATACCGGAGCGGGTTTTGTTCGCTTGTTGGGAATAAAGAGTACAACAGGAAAGGATACCGAGCGACCATCATTCCACGCTGTAATTGTTATCTCTTTCAAATGTGCTTTTCCAGACATGGCAACCTTGTTTTCGTTAGTCACTATAAACTTTAAACTATCAAAATTAGCTGGTGTTTTACCGTACACATGTTCTTCAAACAGGGCTAAAATTTCCGGTCTGCGCTGCTTTTCCCAAGCGGAGACATTTTTAATTTTTTTACCCTTTGCAGTTAGCAGTATATCGGGTAAAGTATAAGTTGGCACGGTACCTTCGTCATAATTAACGATTTCTCCCATAAACCGGTCTGTTTTCTGCGCATACACTCCAGCCGATAAAAAAACTGGACCAATTAAGCATATCATAGCCTTTTTTAACAAATTGCTGACGCGCCAACTGCCTTGATGAGCAAAGGATTTTAGTCTGTTCATCATACTCAATACCCTGGGTTTTGAATAAGTTTATTGGCCTTATTGATTTCTGATTGTTGAAACGGATACCAATAATTTTTACTGGTAAAGGTTCGGTTTTCAATTACAAAAGGGCTATAAGTTAGCGCAGTACCCACCTTCGTGATTTTCATCCCCCTAACTGCTCCGTTAAAATTACTTTCCCCGTCTTTCCAGCGGCGGACATCAAAAAACCGTTGTTCTTCAAAACACAATTCCACCCTGCGTTCATTTTTAATCCGGTCGCGCATTTGCGATTGTGTGAACCCGGCCAGTGCAGGCATTCCGGCACGGTTACGCACCGCATTTATCGCGTTATAAACTTCTGCGTTCGGACCTCCAAATTCGTTCAGGGCCTCTGCATAGATCAGTAAAATTTCTGCATAGCGAAACAATACCCAGGGTCTTCTTACGCTCGTGGTACCTGTAATGTTGTAAGTAGCGTTACCACTTAAAAATTTACGCAGGTAATAACTTGATTTTGTGCTGTTTACGTTGGAAGGCACATTATCACGTCCACCTTCATAAGTCTCTACAGCCCGGGTTAAGCTTCCTGTTTTAAAATTTGCGCCGTTAACAACGATAAACTGGTTTAAACGCGGGTCTCTGTTTGCATACGGATTTTGTGGATCATAGCCTGATGCGGGATCAGTTATAGGCCTGCCATTGCTCATTTCAAAAGCATCAACCAGATTCTGCGTCGGGTTTGTTCTGCCCAATCCACCGGTGAAGCTAATGGGCGCATTATTGGCTTCTATAGCATTGGTGTTACTTGCCGGCGTAGCGAAGATCACCTCGTTATTATAAGAGGTTGCAGTGTTGGTGTAATCCCATAAGTTTGGAAACAAAGCCGTACTTAATAAGCTGTGTTTATTTAAGTCGATTAAATCCTTTGCTGCATTGGCCGCATTTTGCCAGCGTTGCAGATTGTTACCTGTGTTATATAAAGGACTTGCGTAAACCAATAGGGTTTTGGCTTTTAACGCCATTCCCGCAGCTTTTGTGGCGCGACCGTAATTTGATGCATCCCAATCTTTTGTAGAGGTAGCAGGAATCTGACTGATGGCCGAGTCGCAATCTTTAACAATTTGTTTCACTACATCATCAACAGAATTGCGGGGAATGTTCAGGTCTTCTACCGGCGAAAAGGAGCGGGTGGCGAGAACAATACCCCCGTATCTTTTAAACAACTCATAATGTAATAAACCCCTTAGAAAAAACGCCTCTCCCCTTAGTCCGCGAAGATCGCTTGCCGGAAAAATCACCGCTGTGGGCGATCGTTCCAGAAAGGTGTTGACTACCCACAAACCATTATAGAGATTGGTATACTGCTCATCAAAAGTCCTTAAACTGCTCCAGTTGCCATTATTAAAAATGTTTATATTGCTGTTTAAGTTTGAGTTTACCGCTTCATCACTTCCACTGGCCATTAGTGCACCTGAACCATCAACATTGTACCTGGCAAGCATGTAGTTATAGCCATTGTTTAAATACTCCCGTACGCGCCTGTCGGTATTCCAGATCGCTTCTTCGTTTACAGGGCCTTCACTGTAGGAGGGTTCAAAAAATTCATCCTTACAAGCGCTAATGCCCATGAGCAAAACTACCAGAACGATATACATATTATATAAATTCTTTTTCATCTTCATTTTGATTAAAATTTAACATTTAAGCCGATTGCAAAGGTTTTTACGTAAGGGTAAGACGAAAAACGACCTGCATTGGGGGTTTCCGGATCAATGCCCAGTTCACCGAGTTTGGAAATTGAGAAGATGTTATTGCCACTTACAAAAATCCTGGCGCCTTTAAAACGTAAGCGTTGGTTAAGGCTTTGTGGGGTACTATAGCCAATCTCCGCAGATCTGAGTTTTAAAAAATCTCCTGAATACAACCAAAAGGTAGAGTTGGCCGTATTGTTTCCATTGTCTGAGATTCCGATACGGGGATATTTTGCTGTAGCCGCTGTGGCCGGGGTCCAGGTAGCTAAACTGAGCTGGTTTAACCCGTTCGGACCTGCGTAAAAAATATCAGAGACATCAACAGTTCTGCCGGCAAGGCCCTGGAACTGTGCGCCTAAATCAAACTGTTTATAACGGATATTAAAACCGAAACCATAATATATTTTTGGGATATCGGTGAAGTCGCTGGAAATGGCGTCGTTTGCGTCGATGATATTATCATTGTTAACATCCCTGTATTTAAGATCACCTGGCACAACAAGGCTCGAAAGGGTTTGTTTCGGACTGGCGTTAATCTCTGCCTGGCTCTGGAAAATACCTTCAGCCAGGTAATAGTTTCCGCCATTCACATACCGGCCTATGGTAGACTGGTTTGGCAATACGTTTTCCGTTCTTTCCAAAATGATATTTTTAGTATAGGTAAAGTTTGCGTTGGTACTGATCAGCACTTCGCCAATTTTTTTATTGAAAGTTCCGCTGGCATCAAATCCTTTACTGCTTACCTTACCCGAATTTACCTGAGCGATGGCTATTCCAACAATGCCCGGTAAGTTTGCAGGCCCAAGGATATCCGTTCGTTTTTCATCAAAATAATCTACAGAGAAGGAAAGTGCGCCTTTAAAAAAGTCTACATCTGTACCGAGGTTCAGTCGGTCAATTTTTTCCCAGGTAGTTAAGGGGTTGCCTGCCGGACTTACAAGTCTGGCTGTGGTCGAGGTAGAAAAAGTAGAGCCCAAGAATGGCCCCGCATCTCTGGTAAACAGCGTGCGGTATGGCAGCCTGACCACATTACCATTGGCATCGTAAGTTGGACCAATATTGCCTGATCGCCCATAAGATCCGCGCAGTTTCAGGTAGCTGATCACCGAGCCATCTTTCAGAAAATCTTCTTTAGATATTACCCACCCAGCTGATACTGCCGGAAAAAAGCTAAAACGTCGTCCAGGTGCATAGTTCTCAGATCCGGAGTAACTTCCCGTAAATCCCAATTGGTAACGTTGTTTAAAACTGTAATCTGCCCGCCCCACAACCATCCGGGAACGGTAATCCAACCGGTCTACCGCAGCACTTATATATTGCTGCGCCCGTACGTTTGCCTTTACCTGGTGATCTGTAGCAAAAGTTCTGTCGTAATCCAGGCCAAACCAGAGTTCATTATTTTTGGTATTGGTTTGGAAAGCTGCAGTACGGTAAGCGATGACTGCCGGCGTACGATAAGTTTGTACAGGTGTAACGGTCTGATTGAATACTGCATAATTCTGAGATAATCCGTCGCCATAATTACCATAACCATCATAAGAGAAAAAAAGGTTAGCCGAAAGGCCTTTGGTGATGAAATCCATTTTCTGATCGGCCATGATACTGGCTAGCAAAATATTAGTGGTGGTTCTCGAAAATCCTGTAGCCTGCAACTGGCCCAGGGGATTACTTTGAAAGAGTGAGGTTCCACCATAAGATCCATCTGGATTTAAAATCGGAAAGGCGTTTGGTGGCAAGTTATACAGGTTACTCAAAACCGTGCTGGTGCCATCGCCAACATCATTACGCACTTCACTCCTCACCCCCGCCAAAAGCGTAAGTGTAAGTGTTTTGGTTACATCATAATCTAAATTGATGCGGAAATTATAACGTTTATAGCCATAGTTGGAATCGTAATTGGGTGTTTCTGTTTCCTTAAGAAGCCCTTGCTGGTTAAAGTAACTTACCGAGCTGAAATAACGTACCCTGTTGCTCCCGCCGCTAAAGGTAAGCGCATATCTCTGTGTAGCGGCTCTTTTACCCAAAAAGCGGTCTAAATAGTTATTGTCTGAATAGAGGTAGGGATCAGTATGGTTTTTATAACCTTCCAGGGCTGCATCATTATACGCTGGTGCCTGCCCCACATTGGTTAAACCCCGATTGTATAAAGTAGCAAAATCAAATGAATTTAAAGGTTTGATCAGGTTGCTGGCAGATTGAAAACCGCCCTGAGCGTCAAAAGAAATCAGGTTCTGCCCTATCTTACCTCTTTTTGTGGTGACCAGAATCGCGCCATTGCCGCCATTTAGCCCATACCAGTTTAAACCGGCAGCATCTTTTAATACCGTTACACTTTCAATTTCACTGATATCCATATCTTCGAAATCACGTTCAATTCCATCTACCAAAAAAGCTGGCGTAGCGCCTTGCGCATAAGATGATTTTCCGCGGATTTGATAGGATACGTTTCCTCCGCCTGGTTGATTGCCCGTCCACCTGAATAAAAAGCCACTTAACCGCCCCGCCAGTAGACCCGAAAGGTTACTGATTGGAACTTGGGTAAGCTGATGGTAACGAAGAGAGCTTTGGGCATAATTCAGTTCCTCTCTGCTGCGTGCAGCAAAAGGAATTTCTATTAATTTATCTGTCGAATCTGTGCGGCCGGCTTTCACAATTCTAACGGTATCCTGCTTACCGCTAGTTTGTGCGAAAGCCGTGCAGGTTAACAGATAGCTGATGATGCACAGCATAACGCCCGAACATTTAATATATCTTGTCATTTCTTATCTTTTAAATTAATGTAAAACCCATAAACTACCAACCCGGATTCTGTTTCAATGCGCCACTGGTCTTATTCATTTCTGTCCGCGGAATAGGGTATAAATACATGTTGTTATTGAATACTTTTTTAAATGCAGGCAATTCGATCACGTTATAGCTAAAAGAGCCGTTGGCATTTTTAACCACTTTCATGGCCTCCATTGGCTGGGCCACAATTTCAGGCCCTTTTTTCCAGCGGAGGATATCCCACCAACGCATGTCTTCGAAAGCGAATTCGATTGCCCTTTCATTTCTGATACGCTCGCGCATTTCGGCTTGACTAAGACCAGCTGGTAAAACCGGCATTTTTGCCCGCAGGCGAATGGCATTTACTGCATTGTACACCTCAGCGGTTGGTCCTGATTCTTCATTTAAGGCTTCGGCATAATTGATCAACACTTCTGCATATCTGTAAAAAACATAATTCAGCAAGGCTGATGCAGTTGACCCCGAGCGGGAAGCCTCAGGCCAGAGCCTTTTCAGGTAATAACTGGTTTTGGTTATTGAAGTGGCTGTACTGATATCGGTTCCATAGGTGACAATACCCTGGGCATTAGGTTCAGATTGCCAGGTTTGCACCGCCCGCCCCTGCCAGGTGGCATTATTATAAAGGATGTTCACATAAAACCGCGGATCTCTGTTGAGGTAAGGATTTTGCGGATTGTACCCTGAGGAGGCATCGGTGATGGCTTTGCCATTGGCCATTTCATAAAGATCAACATGATTCTGAACTGGCGAAAGGTTAGATTGTGCCCCTCCATAGCTTGTAGGAATTAAAAAATCGCTCAGATAAGTACCGATAAATCCACGGCCGCCACGGGGCCAGATCCGGATATATTCATTAGAGTTTGCCACCGTGAGTACATTGGCATAGTTGGGTTCCAGTGAAAATTTATTCAGATCCATAATTGCCTTTGATGCATCTGCGGCTTTTTTCCATTTTGCCAAATCATTGCCCTGGTTATTTAATGGGCTAGCATCAAAAAGTAAGGCTCTCGCTTTGAGCGCCATTACTGCAGCGCCTGTGGCCCGGTTAGCTTGGGCTGCTGGATTGGGCCAGTCGGCATTGGTTAGTGGCAATAGCGTAAGGGCCTGTTCCAGATCACTTAATATTAACGAAAATGTTTCCGCATAACTGCTGCGTGGAAGATCAGTAGAAGCTTCGGTAAATTCTTGCGGCTGGGTTAATATTACAACCCCTCCAAAGCGCCTCAACAGCTCGAAATAAAAGTAAGCACGGAGATAAAGTTGTTCACCTTTAATATAACTAGGATTGTAAAGATCGGTCCAGGGTACCTTATCCACATTGGCCAGCATCAGGTTTGCATTTCTGATTCCCCTGTACATCTGAGCGTAAATGCCTGTTATATCAGCAGCTCCCGGATCTAGAAACTGTCCGCTGTTCATCGCCGACACCTCTATCTGGCCATTATTGGCAATAGATTCATCGGTAAATTGCGAGGTCATTCCCTTATAGCCGCTTAAGCGGCCATAATCCGAAATGGAAAAAGTATAGGTAAAATCGCCAAAACGGGAAGCCGTTAATGGATCTTTAAAAACTTCTTCAAGGTCGCTCTGGATGCCGACATCACGCTGTAAAAAATCCTTTTTGCAGGAATAACCCGTACAGAGAATAAATAATAATAGCGTGTATATAATTTTTTTCATGATAGTAACCTTTAATTAGAGTGATAAATTGAGGCCAAAATTGAAAACCTTAGTAGTCGGAATAGTGGCGATAGATGAAGCATAGGCGTTCCCCGACAGGCTGTTTTCAGGATCTATGCCATAAAAATTTGTCCAGGTAATTAAGTTCTGACCGCTAATGAATATGGTAAGGCCGTTTAGGCGAATTCTATTGACTAATTTTTTAGGCAAACTGTAACTGAACTGCACATTTCGTAATTTGATGTAAGAAGCATCTTGCAATGTGAAGTCGTTTAGGCTTTCGTTAGGATTTGCATTCAGACCCGGACGAATTACCGGCCAGCTTGCATTGGTATTACCTGGTGTCCATCTATTTAACATTGGTGCATAATACTGGTTGAGGCCACCACTTTGGAACACCACGTTTGAACTCACATTTGTTACCGCATTAAAAAGCGCCGATAATTGAAATCCTTTATACCCAAACTGCATGTTAAGGCTTGCATTATATTCCGGAATATTAGGATGCCCAATGGCGATTACATCCTGGTTATTAATGATTCCGTCGCCGTTAACATCCTGATATTTAAAATCGCCGGGTATAGAAGGATAAGCTGTAATTTTGTTCAGCGGACTACTATCGATATCTTTTTGATCTGCATAAAAACCCAGAACATGGTATCCAAAATAGGTACCGATGGGCTTGCCTGTTACCCGTAGGTTTTCGGCAAGACCAGGTGCTTCATCCAATACCCTTCGCTCGTTTCTGGCATAACTCAGGTTGCCCGTAAAGGAATAGGTAAAATCTTTAATCTTATCACGGTAAGTTGCGGAGATTTCATATCCATGGTTGTAATTTACGCCATAATTGGTACTTGGCACGGTGGCGCCGTAAGTTGCAAAACTGGTGGCCGAACGGGTAGTTAAAATATCCGAACGCTCATCATCAAAAAGGTCTGCAGTGATATTCAGCTTATCTTTGAATAAAGAAAGATCAAGTCCGATATTTCGCTTTAAAGACACCTCAAAAGTGATAAACGGATTGCCATACTGTAGCTGGGTATAAGTTGGCGCACTAAAGTTGCTGTTCGGGTTTCCAAACACTACGTTTGATCCGGCGCCAAACCTGTTCTGGTAATAGAAACGACTTGTACTAGGACTGGGAATCCCTACTCTTCCAATTGAACCACGGATTTTAAACATGCTGATCCAGGTATATTTTTTCATCCATTCCTCGTTGGCCAGATTATAACCGAGCGTTGCTGCCGGAAAAAATCCGTAGCGATAACCTTTGGCATAGTTTTCCGAACCATTATAAGTGGCACTGGCAGTTATAAAGTATTTATTTCCATAATTATAAGTGGCCTCTGAAATGATTCCCTGGTTGGCATAAGGAGCAGCAGCGGCAGCCGAGCCCTGCAATTCGCGCTGACCGATTAGATTGGCACTCAAATTATGCTTGCCAAATGATCTGCCATAGGTTAAAAACAACTGGAGATTCGTTTTGGTAAAACCACTCCTTGAATAGGCTGGTGCCCCAAAAAAATCATTATAGGTACCACCAACAGGTGTTAGTGCCAGGCTGGCCCTGTCGAGTTCAAGGTATCCTGTGCTTCCTCTTTGCAGTTTTCCTGATAATTGGGTGGCATCGTAACCGAATTGTGCTTTTAAGCTTAGCCCTTTAGTTATAAAATCAAGTTTTTGGTTTACCGTAAAAATTGATTCTGCAATATTATTATCGGTAAAAGCATAGCCTCCATACGTTAATAAAGCATAGGGATTGACGGAATTTATTCCACCAAGTCCATAATTTACGATGTGGTTATAGTTTCCATCCAACGCAATCACTTTAGGATCATCAGAGTTAATGTATTCTTTAAAAAACGGCGCTGCCCATGAAGGCATTTTCAACGCCCGGCCCACAAGCCCTTCAATCCCATTACTCACAACCCCTGCAGGATCATTATATTCGCTCATGCCTGCCGGGCTGTAACGGTGTTCGTTCCTACCCGCAAGGTTCACTTCAAAGTTGGTGGTTCTGGTCAGGTCTATGCCTACCCTGGCCCTGAAATTGTAACGGCCGTAGCTCGGGGAAGTAGAATAATCTAAAGGTGTTTTAAATTCCTTAAAATTTCCTTCCTCGCGCATATGGCTAAATGAGGTAAAGTATTTTACCTTTTCACTACCGCCAGATATGGTTAAGTTCTGTTGGTTCTGCATCCAATGATCTTTAACCAATTCATCGTACCACATCACATCCGGATAAAGTAATGGATTCCCGTTGCCGGCCTTAAAAATGGCTAAATCCTCATCGGTAAAGGCTCGGGGTTCGCCCACGTTGCGCTGCCCCTCACTTAACAGCATAGCACTTTCATAAGCGCCCAAAATTTCAGGACGGGAGGTTGCACTGATGATGCCCAGATTACCGGAAAATGTTACTCTTGCCGGCCCCTCCACTCCCTTTTTGGTAGTAATCACAAATACACCGTTTGCACCTTTCAAACCATATAATGCGGTAGATGAGGCATCTTTCAGCACATTTATACTTTCAATTTCATTGGGATCAATATCACCGAAAGATGTACGCTCCACACCATCCACAATAATGAGCGCAGTAGCTGAAGGAGAAACCTGTCCGCGGATATACAAAGCGGCCCCGTTAATCCCCGGACGTCCGGAAGTTTGCTGTACCACCAGGCCGGGTACGCGACCGGCCAATGCATTGTTCACATTAGTTACGGGTGCTTTTAATAAATCCTGACCAGAAACGGTACTGATGGCAGCAGTAACAGCTGATCTTCTTTGTGTAGAATAACCGTTTACCACGACTTCACTGAGCGAGCTGCTTGCGGAGATCAATGTGATGTTGATTACACCGATAGCCCCTATCGTTACCTCTTTGCTTTCAAAACCAATGGTCGAAAAAACAAGCACCTGGCCAGGGTTAACATTGATTTTATATTTTCCATCCAAATCGGTCTGGACGCCGGTAGTGGTACCTTTTATTCTGATGGTTGCACCCGGAATAGGTTGATTTTTATCATCTTTAACGGTTCCGGTTATTTCCTGAAACCGCATTGCGGGGCGTTTGGCAACAAAGCCACTCGTCACTTTTATGGGCATGGCTGGCAATGCCTGGGCCTTACACCAAAATGCAGCAACCAAAATAAGCCAGCCTTTGGACCTTAGGTTTATATTTTTTATCATTTATCTGATATATGGTTAGAATTATAATCTTTAGATATTTCCGCCTTTTTTGTGCATAACAGATCTCCAGGGCAACGCGCAGGCGTCCTCATCAATTCCCCTAAAAGGGTGCAGGTTTTTATCTGTTGAATTAAAAACGAAGATTGGAAAGCATTAAAAAAGCGTCTGATTCAAGCTTCTACGCTAAACCTGATGCCTGGAGATACCGATCAAATAAAAGAGCATTTCCGATGTCATTGCTCGTAATTCAGGTTTCGTGTTTTCCTCATTTGCAATAAGGAGGATAGTTAAGAAATAGGTTGTCATCATATTTTGGTTTATTATTTGGTTAACACAAATCTATATGCTTATCTATTTCAGGGGGTTCACTTTTGTACGGAAATGGTTTGTTTTTGTACGCAGGGTTAATATTTACGGTTTCTTTTTAGAAAGTTTGCTTTTTACAAACCAAATGGCTGCCATTGAAAGATCCTAATAAAGTCCGGTCGTCATTCAGTAGCGATCTGATCGAGTTGGGAATGATGATCTTTCGAGTGATATAGCTAGTAGCCTGAACTCGAAATTACCTAACTAAAATACCCTCTATAAACACCCCATACCTGACCAATTCGTCATGCTGAACTTGTTTTATTAGTGGAAAATAATTTTTCAATCGCTTTATAGCCACTTCGTGGTTAGCATCTTTTCAGCAGGAAAGACCATGAAATAAATTCAGGGTGACGGCCGCTTAATCAGAAAGCCGGTATAAGGTTACCGGAAGACAATATTAATAATCGAATTCAGGTTAGTAGATGTATCTGCATATTTTATGGTTCTTTTTCAATATGGTATGGATTGCCACTTTACGAAGATATTGCGCAGACTCTTCAGATACATTTTCAGGCTTAAATCTGATGTTTTTAACTGAATCATTAAACAAAATACCATACCAGATTAATCCGCCCAGGTATTTACCGGCATCATTGGCATGGTTGGGATCAAATACGAGGTCTTTTTTATTCCAATAGTAACCGATATTGATCGAGTGGGTCTGATCTGGCAAATTTGGGGCTGTGGGATGCTCATAATTAAATGAATGATCAGGTTTAAAACCATATTTCCTTTCTTCGGCTACAATTTGGAAAGCATCACCAACCGACCAACCGGTAAAATCCGGGCATTAATCCGCTTTGCCAGGAGATGATAAGCCGCACGTGATTTCTGCCACATTTCCTGCTGACTCGCTGCCACTTTACCTTCTGCGATACGCCCAAACTTCTTTGCATCGGTACGGTATGCCCAGGTTTGATGAACCACCAAACGCGCCTGGGGTTGCAATGCTTTAACATAGTCAACCAGTTTGTTGGCATATGGATAGTAGGTAGAGGAGTCTGCCGAAAGATAAGAATACTGTTGAATGGTAACAATGTCCCATTTCCCTTGCCCCAACAACATTTTTAATGATTTTCCGCCGTAGGGTTTTCCCTTTGGATCATCAGCATTGGCTTCTGCTTTTTCTACATAACCCCAATGCTGCTCAAGAGAATGCCCACCAAGTTCAGCACGTCCGATGATGAGCGTTTTCCCTCTTTCGTTTGCCAGTTGCGGCAAAAAGGCTGATGCGTTTTGAGAAAAACTGTTCCCTATAATAAATAAACGTAAGGTATCCTGCCGGCTTTGAGCAAAAACATTTGCAGTGAGGCAAACCAGCAAAAGGGAATACATGCTCAACTTAATTAAAGTCAGAACTGTAATTTCATATTAATCTTCATAATCGCCTATTTTAGTTTCTTAAGGTATTCATAAAATTGTGTTCCCGCCAGCAAAAATGCACCGACGCCATACACCTCAGTACTATTGCCATTTACGGCATCCGGACTTGCACCAATGGGTTGTACATAACCCAGCATCCCATCTTCATGTACGGCAGAAACCATGGCTTTCCACGATTTTTCTACCACAGGAAGGTATTGTTTCTTGTCTAAAATACCGTGGTTTAAACCCCAGGCCATGGCATAGCAAAAAAAGCCGGTTCCGCTCATCTCCTTAACCGGAAAACTTGCAGGATCTAATAATGAAGCATGCCAGCTGCCATCTTGTTGTTGTAATCCTGCCACTCTGGCTACCATATCCTGATAAAGCAAAATCAGTTTCTTTCTATCGGGGTGGTTTTTCGGCATATTTTCCAACACCCTTACCAAGCCGGCCAATACCCATCCATTGCCTCTTGACCAGAATATTTTTTGTCCGTTTTTCTCTCTTTTATTAAAGAAACTCTCATCTCTAAAAAATAGCTTCTCCGATGGGTCATATAAAAATTCGGTTGTCTTCCACCACAATTTAACAGCTGTATTCAGGTACTTATCATCTCGCGTAGCCGTGCTCAGATAAGCCAAAGATGGCGGTCCCATAAAAAGGGCATCACACCATGCCCACTCTCTTTTTTGGATATTGTTTTTCCAGTTCAAAGGTTCGTTATGGGTTTGGCTAATGATACTATCGGCCTGCAACATAAAAGGAGCAATCATCTTTTTCTTTTTGAACTTACTGTAGAGTTGGGCATAAGTTTGTCCTACACAATAGTCATCTGCATAAAAGCGCAAATGTCCGGTATTCCAGCCCAAATCATCTCCAATATCGACCAGCGTTTGTAGATACCGTTCATTGCCCCGCAGGTTACCAAAAGCAAAAATACCGGTATAACAGGCTCCATTCGTCCAATCTGCTTTTCGATGATTAAACCCCTTGTCCTTCCAGGTATTCAATTGCCAGTCTGCAACCCGCTGCATCGTTTTAAAAATGTTTGTGGTTTCCAGAGTAGAATCCCTTTTTAAAGATGTTTCACCCGAAAAAGCGCTCATTCCGCCGTAACAGCTAAATACTAATATCAGAAGCAGTCGTTTTAAATTCATATCTTTCATTTCTTAATTGATTATTTTTGATAAACCCTTATATAATCTACTTCAAACCTGGCTGAAAAGGTCGTTTTGGAAGGATCTCCACCCTGTTTACCGCCTATTGCCAAATCGAGCAGCATATAATGCGGTCGTTTAAAAGGATTAATACCAGTCCCATCCTGGTTAACCAAACGGTCTAATGACACCTTATTTAAAAGCTGGTTATCCACATAAAGTGCGATGCTGTTTTCATCCCAATCCATTCGCCAGATGTGAAATTGATCTGCCCATGCCTGACCGCCAAGGGAATCGATATTTTTCTCGGTGCTAAACCAGGCATCTTTTCGATCTGCACCCATGAAGGCGATATTAGCGAGCAGTTTTTTCCGGTAGTATTCCATGATATCGATTTCACCCGTCGCCGGCCAGGATCCTTTTGTTCCCAATGTCCACCAGGCTGGCCAGATGCCATCTCTGATATCTATTTTACCGCGCATCACAAACCTGCCGTAAAGCCAGCTATGCAATCCTTGGGTTTTAATGCTGGCGGAAGTGTAATCAGCCTCTCTTCTACTTTTTTTCCAGTCACTGCTTCCTTCCTTAAAATTAGGGTTTGTTTTTTTCTCTCTTTTGGCCTCCAGAATTAGCTTTCCATCTTCACACCTCGCATTTTCCTTTTGGTACCATTGATATTCTTCGTTGCGTTCGAATCCAAGTTCATAATTCCAGTTAGCCGGATCGGGTGCACCGTTATTATTAAATTCTTCGGCCCATACCAGTTTGTAACCGCCTGAACGGAGTGCTGACGGCTTAGGATCTTTTTGTTGGGCCACTCCGGATAAGCTGATGCATAAGGTACAGGCCGGTAATAATAATTTGACTAGATATTTTTTCATGGGGAATAATTTATTGGTATCCGTTTAATCGTAAAGGCATAAGGGTTGGAAATGTCCAGGCATAATCATGTGTGGTATACATAACGGGACGATATGGTGCAAGATATTCATCAAATTGCGGCGAAGGGTAAATGCCATTCATCGCCTCCAGTAAGTTGGCCGGCCAGAAACCTGTTGCGGTATGAACAGAACCCGTATCCGGATTTTTGAAAAATTTCCACTCTTCGGGGTGTTGATTGTAATAAAACAAATAATCCAGCGCCTTTTTAAATGATGCCCCATCCCGTGATGCATTAAAGAGATTTTCGCCCGTCTGATTATAAATGATCCAGCTGGACGCGGTAAGCGGTGCCAAAGAGAAATAGGTATACCAAATACCCTTGCCCTGCCGCTTTACTTCCTCCACCAGGTGGCCATCTGGGGCAATTTTATCAAAAAGGTCCTTTTTAATTAAGGCAGTGTTTTGCTCCATATCTTCCCGGTCTTCCAGATAGGTATCGGCCAGGATAGAAGCCAAACGAGACCAATCGCCAGAGTTGTTGTTCCGGTACCTGATGCTGTTCGCTGCCGCACGAAACACATTTTTTGTCCACCATTTAAATTGTGTTACATCCTTGGACTTCCATCTTTTACAATCCTTGAGCAGGTCTGCACTGATCAATAAGGCAGTACCAGAATACGACATCACCAGTGAACCATCCAGTTGAGAATATTTTTTATTGATAGATGCCCAGGCATTCAGGAAATAAATGGCTTTATCTGCATATTTTGTTTTTCCACTCAGCTGATAAGCTAAAGCACAACTGTATGCCGAAAAACCATCCACCTGTAGCGCCCGTGAAGTTCGGCGGTGGGTTTCCTTGTCAACATAAAAACCCGGAATACTGAAATCTTCTACCGCATGTTGCGTGACCAGCAAAGCCGAATCTGCTTTAATCAGTAAGGCCTTATAGGCTGATAAATAAGGTTCTTTTTTGGCTTTGAGCTGTTTTTTAACAAAATCAATCTGCTGTTGCGGATGCATCCCCTTTAGCTGATGTTGCGCAAAAACTAGTTGCCCCGGCAGTATGCATAACAGCGAGGTTATAGATAAAATAATAAGAAAAAATTTCAGGTGCTTCATAGGTTTTATTTGGTTAATGAGAGTGCTTTAACAGTGTAGTTGTCTGCATGCTCGGCAATAATTTCTTAAACGGCATTATTCTCTGAACTATAGCGCTTTTTATATTCAGACGGACTGGTTTCAAATTGTCTTTTAAAGCATACACTAAAATATTTGGCGTTATTAAATCCGGTTTGGTAAGCAACTTCTGCTACGGTTAAATCTGCATGTTCCAATAAGTAGGCACTTCTTTTCAGGCGGATGTTCAGGATAAATTCTTTGATAGACATACCCACAATATCATTGATCTTTTGATACAGGATCGTCCTTCCAGTATTCATGTCAGACACAAAATCGTCTACCGAGTAATTGGGATTGGCCATATGCTGCTCAATAAACTTCATGGCCTTAATCAGCAATTCCTCATCCATCGAAGTAATGGTTACATTAACGGGATCTACGACGAGCCGCTTGCTGTACATTTCCCTCATTTCCTGCTGGTTTTTCAAAATGGTATCTATCTGCTGAATCAGGTATTCCACTTCAAAAGGTTTATCAATAAAAACGGTTGCGCCATGTTCCAGTGCCTTGGTTTTATTCTGATTTACGTCGCCCATGCCCGAAATCATGACGATAGGAATGTGGCTGGTTTTAAAGTTCTGCCGCAAATGGTTACATACCTCAAACCCATTGGTATTGGGCATCATCAGGTCGGAAATAATCAGTTGAGGATATATTTTTTCAGCTTTGATAATGCCCTCCTGACCATCGCTGGCCAAATAGACATTGTACTTTTCAGACAAGCGTCGCTCCAGATAGTTCCGCAGGTTAGGATCATCGTCAATCAACAAAATGCTGGTCGATTTCCTTGCATGCTTTGGAGATAGATCGGGTTCCTCGGCTTCTAAAAGGATTTCATCAATTTCGGAGATGGTATAATCGTATACGTTCGACTGCATATCGCCTGATCCTGCTTCTTTTTTAAGCGGGAGTATCATGGTAAAAGAAACCTTGTTGGTTTTATTTACCATCCAGATTTTGCCTTCAATGGCATCTACCAGTTCCTTTACAATGGCAAGGCCAAGACCTGAACTTTCTTCAAAAGTAGGGCGATAAGATGACAAGCGGTTAAAGGAGGTAAATAGTGTGGCAATCTGCTCTTGCGAAAAGCCTATACTGGTATTTAATACTTCAACAGAAATGTATTCCCTTTCAAGGTGATCCGGCTCCATAGCTAGCCTGGACTGTTCCTCGGCTGTAGATTGATAAATCCTTACGCCTACATAACCTTTGTTAGAGGTGTACTTTAAGGCATTCGAGAAAAGATTAGTCAGGATTTTTTCAATAATATCATAATCGAAAGCTACAAATAATTGGTCTTCATGAGCATTAAAATTGGTTTCTATTTCCTTTTTGTTCGCGTAGAGTTCAAAAAGTCCAAAAATATCATGCACAAAACCGATAAAATTGCCAACCTGTGGATTTAGGGTTATTTTCTGACTTTCTATTTCCCTAAAACGAAGCAATTGACTAATTGAACGCTGTATTCGCGCCACATTTTTCTCAATTAATTGCATATATCCAGCCGCATGGTCATTTTTCTGAACGGTTTCTTTTAACTGCTTCAATGGTTCGAGCACCAGGGTAAGCGGGGTTTTAAGATCGTGTGAAATATTGGTAAAAAAATCAGTTCTCGCCTGGTTCAAATCCCGCATATTTTGTTCTTTGAGTGCCTCTAACGCCAGTCGTTCTTTAAAAACCTTTTTATTGGTATAATACCGCATGATGAAAAACAAAAGCCCCAGTACAATTAAAGTGTAAATGAAGTAAGCCCACCAGGATAGAAAAAACGGGGGATTGACATGAAAATAAAGCTTTGAAATTTCGTTGCCCCAAAGCCCGTCATTGTTGGAAGCCTTGATCTCAAAAATATAATCTCCCCCCGGTAAATTAAAAAACTGTACAGCGTGTTGATTAGGATTCATCTTCAGCCATTTATCGCTTAAGCCAACCATACGATAAGAAAATTGATTTTGATCTGCCGATAAGTAGCTGTTTGATGAAAAACGGATTTCTATATTCGACTGGTTACTGGAAAGTGTAAACTTACCCTCATCGTGATTGCTTAAGGTAGAAATATCTTTGGTTAAAGGTGAATCTTCCGTTGCATTGCTTACCAGTTGGTTGTTAATTAATAAGGCTGTGAAAAATACTTTTGGTTTCTGGATGTTTTTATTGAGGTATTGCGGATCAAAAAGTACAAATCCGTTAGTACCTCCAAATAATAGCTCTCCTTTTTTAGTTTTATAGGCCGACCTTAAATAGAACGAACCGCAACTATTTGCTTTATAAAATCTGGCTTTTTCAAACTTTTGAGTTTTTTGATTGAAAAAGTACAGCCCATCATTTGTGCTAAACCAAATATTTCCGGAAATATCGTCTTCCAAAATACCAAAAACGATTTTAGGAGGAAAACCATTGGCACTACTAAAGTTAAGGTAGCCTCCGTCTCTCTTTAGAAGATTAACACCTCTTCCCGAAGTACCCAACCAGAGGTCTCCATTTAATGCTTCATAGTAGCAACCCAAGTGATTCACCGCATATGGACCATCTTTGATGATATAGTGACGCAACACTTTAAGCGTTTTAGGATCTGCAATATAAAGCCCTTGATGAGTAACCAGACGAAGGTGTTGCTGCTGATCGATCGAAATGGCCTCAATCTCTACGTCCAGTGCCTGTCCGTTTGCAGCGATCAATTTAACCATCTCCGCTTCTGTTGCCTCGTTTTTTTTGCGGTGGAAGAAATTTTTATCCGGATCGGTCATCCACCAGGTTCCTCCGGCATCCCGTACAAAATCATATACCGTTAAGGGCTGTTTGCTTCCGGGTAAAAGGATGTTAAGGTTACTAAAACGCTTTGTAGCCATTTCATAAGCAGAAATACCGCCGTTGAAAGAAGAAATAAAGAGGTTTTTTCGGTCAGGATCAAATTTTAAGCGCTTAACCATATTAGAATTGATGGAATTGGCTTCGGCCTTGGTAAAGTGGCGAAAACTGTCATCCTTCCTGTTCCAATAGTTGAGTCCACCGCCCTCTGTAGCAATCCAGATATTGCCCATATCATCTTCCTGAAAACCGCTTACTATGGGGTGGTTAAGTCCGCCAAGACTGGTTGTAAAATAACGAACGTATGCATCATAAGGTGAACAATAAGCGATTTTACCACCATAAGTACCAATCCAGGCACCCTGATCAGGATCGCCATAGATGGTCCATATCGAATTATTTGGCAATGAAAAAGCATCGTTTGGGTTCATTTTGAGTAGCTTGCTGATCTGAGTTTTCGGATCATAAACCAACAATCCAGACTGTGTGGCTATCCACATGATGCCCGTTTGGTCAATAAAGATTTTTTTGGACATCGTAGTCTGGAAGCCCGGGCCGGTAACCGGTATATTTTTTTTAATTACACCTTTGGCATCAGTCACGAAAATGCCACCTCGCTGGGTTAGGAAATAATAATCGTCCTGATAGGCCACAGCGTCGTTCACCACAAAGGAGGTTTGACCCAGATTGGTAAAAACTGAAAAGCGTGCTGTTCTGGTATCGAACCTGTAAAGTAAATTTTCCTGGGAGAGATAAATATTTCCTTTCAGGCTGATCACACTCTCAAAATACCTGTTGGTAGGAAGCTTGATTTTCTTAAAATCCTTTTTCCCCCGACCAGATATATATAGGCTGTCGCCAGAGAGCATGTATAGATTGCCATTATTATGGAGGCATATGGAGCGGATTTTTCCAGGGAGAACCAGTTCAAAATTAAATTGTCCATAGTTAAACTTCAATAAACCATGATTAGTGCCCAAAAATAATCCACCTTTTTTATCTGTCACCAAAGAACCGTAAGCCCATTTTACTTTGGGGTCGCTCTTCGAGGCCAATTCATTTAACTGATAAAAACTGTTCCCGTCATACATAAAAACAGCATCTGGACCAGTATACCACATCCGTCCCAAGCTATCTTTGGTGATGCTCTGAATACCACTATAATACGATGTTTCGGGCATGACATGGAACCGATACCTGGATATATCAATTGCCGCCGCACTTTTTAGCAAAAATGCACAACATAATAGCAGCAAATAAGCGATTTTCCGGATACCCATAAAGTTAAAATGCATAAGCAGGTATTCTATTGGACTTTCTAATGATCATTTAATTTTTTCATCTTTCAATTATTCCATTTCCATCTGATTGATATCAATAGCAACTGAGATGCAGCTAAAATAAGTGTTATAATCGCCACGGTTAAGCGTGGATATCATAAATTGTAATTCATTTCGGATTTGTTACGTTGAAGTTTAGCTATAACTGTCATCATAGATCCACTAGTGCCGCCGTCATCCGATAGCTATCGGATCTCGCGCATGCGGGAATCTTAAGGCGGTTGTATTAAGATTCCCAATTAAGTTGGGAATGACGATCTCTCGGGGATGTTATTCCTTGAAATTGATCCGTCATTCCTATTGATTTTTACACCGTAAATTATCCCTCAAGATGCCCATTCTATATTTTATGATATCCCATCCTACAATCTTCTCTTCAAACGACTAAGCGCCTCCAGATAATAATAATCTGCATAGGTTAAGGGCACATCTACTTCAGATTTAAAGGGAAATGCTCCCGTGCTGTGCATCAGGATAAAATTTCCGTTTTCGCCCAACTTTGCCGTATATTCACCAGAAGCGAGTGTCCGGATTTGCTTTTCTACCACTTCCATATATTTATTTTTAGTATCGGCATTTACAAAATCGCTTAATTCAGTCAGTGCAGATGCCATAATACAGGCCGCTGAAGCATCTCTTGGTGTATTAGCTCGCACCGGAGCATCGTAGTCCCAATAAGGAATGAAATTTTTTGGCATTTTAGGATGATTGATCAGAAAATCAGCGATATGCATCGCCTGATCCAGGTAGCGTTTTTCCCTGGTTTCCCGATAAAGATAAGTATAACCATAAAGGCCCCATGCTTGTCCCCGGCTCCATGCAGAACTATCAGCATAACCCTGATGCGTTTGCTTTTTATGCGGAAGACCAGTCTGTCGGTTATATGAAACGACATGGTAAGAGCTGAAATCGGGCCTAAAGTGATGCTCCATAGTTTTATCGGCATGCGAAAGCACTATTTTTTTCAGTTGCTCATTTGCTGATTGCTTGCTTGCCCACAACAAAAATTCGAGATTCATGATATTATCGATAATGACCGGATATTGCCAAACGGTTTTATTATGGTCCCACGACCTGATGAGGCCCACTTTAGGATCATAGCGGGTAGCCAGCGATTGCGCTCCTCTAAGCAAAACTGCCTTGTAAGACGTATCTCCGGTTAATCGATAGCCATTGCCAAAACTGCAATACAGCATAAAACCTACATCATGATTATCGGTGGTGAATTTCTCACGTTCTACCCTGGCCGTATACAATTTGGCGAATGCTAACAGTGCTGGATTTTTGCTATGCTCGTAAACATACCATAGAGACCCCGGAAAAAATCCGCTACACCACCAACTTGAATCAGAGATGGTGTTTTTGCCCGCTTCGAATGACCGTGGTAATACACCTGCCTGATGCTTATATTTTTTGGCCATTAACAGGCTTTGCTGTTCAGCAAAAGACAGGGCTTGATTAACAACTGCTTTCAAATTTTGCGCATTTGCAAGGTTGTTCCATAATAACCCTGTTAACAACAGTGCTAAAAATCTCCTCATAAATTTTATTTGATGTTTTTGTAATAATCTGCAATAACATACCAGGCTTTTTTACGAAATCCCTGATCAGAAACCAGTCCTTTTCTGTTCCAGCCATCCTGATAAGTAGGGTGAAAGCGAAATGGCGACCGAAAATCGAACAATACCCAGGGTGATATTCCATTGAGATTTGGAATATTTTTAAACATTTCCAGGTTATCCTTGTAAAGCTGGGCCTGGTAGTCTTCGCTCCATGAACCTGCTACATCAGCGTCACCGGTTTTCCCATACAATGCCTCAGCACCAAATTCTGAAATAATCAGAGGTTTGTTGCTGGCCACGTCCCAAATGGCCTTTTTTGGTGTAACGGGCCAGGGATGATACCAACCCATATATTTATTAATGGCCACCACATCAATTTCATTTATAAAAGGGTCGTCCATTACAAAACGTTGTTTATCCGGATTAAACCGAACCAGATCAAATGCAGCCGTAATTAAACGGCTGCTATCAATATCTTTCGTACATTTAATCAGGTATTTAAGAAATTCATTCCTGACAACAGATGGCTGGGTTTCATTAGCCATTCCCCAGAAAGAGATGGCGCATCGGTTTTTATCCCGCATTACCATCTCGCTGATCATCTTTCCGGCTTTCTTTTTGGTTTCAAGGTTTTCAAAATCAATCCCTTGCCATATTGGTGTCTCTTCCCACAACAGAAAACCCATTTTTTCGGCTGCACGTACCGTATATTCATTTTGCGGATAATGTGCCAAACGGATCATATTACAGCCTAAAGCTTTCGCTTCAGATAAAAGCATCATGGCATCTGCCTCAGAGAAAGCTCTACCTTTACGCTGTGGAATTTCCTCATGAAAACTAATAGATTTGAGAAAAACCGGCTTGTCATTCAGGTAAATCTGTGTTCCTTTTACCGCCAGGTTTCTAAAACCAATCCGTTCTTCTACCCTATCTTGGCTGGTAGATATCACCACCTGATAAAGTTTAGGCGCATCAGGCGACCAGCGCTGTATTTTTTTTACACCAGTGATTGACACGCTAGCAGTCCCGTCTTGATCGGTAACCAGCTTTTGTTTGATATTCAGTTCAGGAATCTCAATGGTTAGCGCTACATTTTTCTGGTTATCAACAACTTTAACCTTCGCATTAATTTGATCAGGACGATGTTTGTCCAACTGAACAAAATAATCCTGAATAAATATCTTTGGGGTTGATACCAACATCACATCGCGGGTGATGCCTCCATAATTCCACCAATCGAATGATTTCGCGGGAATAGCATCAGCAGTCCGGGTATTGTTTACCTCCAGGGCTAAAAAATTATCTGATTTTTTCACCAGATCTGTTATCTCTACCTGAAAAGGTGTAAAACCTCCTTCATGTTCTACAATTTCCTTTCCGTTCAAATAAACCTTACATCGATAACTTACCGCAGCAAAGTAAATAAACAGGCGTTCGTGATCTGCTTTGAGCGCATCAAAATGCCTGGCGTACCAAACCGTACCTTCATAATATTTGAGTTCGGGCAGTTGACTGTTCCATTCTGAAGGCACATTTAATTTTAAGCCACTATCAAAGGCATATTCATAAAAATCTGTCTTTCCGGCTGGTTTTTTATTGAGGTATATTTTGTTTTTCCGTCCCTGATCGTACTGGTCTATAATCGCTTCCCATTGCCCGTTAAGCGATTGTGTTGTTCTGCCGTATACATTAACCAGGGTCTCCTGGGCAGAAAGTTTAGACAAAAAGCAACATAATATTAGGAGCAAATTAAAAATGGTTCTGGTTGGTTTCATAAATTACGGTGTTTATTTTTTAAAAATCTTCATCGCGAAACCACCGCCCTGAGCCATGCTAATGGATAATTTTCGATCTGTAGGAATCTCGATCTGATGCTTTTTGTAGTCTGTAGCGATTTTATTGGCGTTAATCCCATCCTGATAAATTTCTGCAACATAATCTCCGCTACCAAGAAAACTGAGGTCAAGATCAAGTTTGCGTGCTTCCCAATTGGTTAAAGCACCCAGGTACCAGGCGTTACCCTTTTGGCGGACAGTGGTAATGTATTGCCCGATCTCACCATTAAGTACGATGGTACGATCCCAAACCGTAGGGATAGCACTAATAAAATCAGTACATTCCTGCTCCTTCGCATAATTGTCCGGGCTATCACAAAGCATATTTAAGGGCGATTCAAAAACTACATATTCTGCCAGTTGCCTGCAGCGTGTCCCCTGACTCATGGGTTCATCATTTATTCCCCTATGGCTACTTTTAGTTGCATTACGCATGGCACCCTGCGTGTAATCTACGGGTCCAACGATCATCCTGATAAAAGGCATAGTCACATCGTAGGTTACCATATCCATCTCCGGCCCGTTCCATTTCATCTGCTCCAGACCATTTACAGCTTCATAATTAATTACATTCGGAAAAGTACGGTTTAGCCCGGTAGGTTTATAGGTACCGTGAAAATCGACCATCAACTTATATTTGGCGGCTATTTCTGCGGCCCGGTAATGAAAATCAACCATTTCCTGATCATCACGGTCCATAAAATCGATCTTAAAACCTTTTACCCCCAACTGCGCGTAATGTTTGCAAACTTGTTCCAGATCGCGTGCAAAGGCATAGTACCCAGTCCATAGAATAAGGTCTACATTTTTAGATTTGCCATAAGCGACCAGTTCTTTCAGATTAATTTCTGGAACAACCTCAAACAAACTTGCCTTAAGATTTACTGCCCAGCCTTCATCCAAAATCACATATTCAATTTTATTTTTGGCGGCAAAATCTATATAAGCCTTATAGGTTTCGGTATTAACACCCGAAACAAAGTCTACCTTACTCAAGCCCCAGTTATTCCACCACTCCCAGGCCACTTTGCCAGGTTTTATCCACGAAATATCCTTTAAACGGCTGGGTTCGGCCAACTTGTAAACCATATCATTATCCGCCAGGGCTTTATCGCTGGTGCTAACAATGGCAATGCGCCAGGGAAATTTGGTTTGTGTCCTACTTTTAGCAAGATAAGGCTGGCGTGAGGTGACGATTTGTTGCAGCTGGTTATGTCCGCCCTGCCCCGTAGATTTTGGATAAGCTGCGAAGTTGGCTTCCAGAACATTTCCTCCGGCAGGATTAAAAAAAAACATACCCGGATAACTTTGCAAATCAGCTTCGGCCAGACATACTTTTTTACCCTTATCCAATTCCACCACCAAAGGAGAAAATGCAAGCCTATGTTTATCCATTTTACTCAAAGGGGTGTAGGTATAGGTATTTTCAAACGAATTGAAATATTGGCCCTCAATGGTTTTCTCTTTAGTTTTTACATAAGGAATGTAGGCTTTGTAATCTTTTGGAAAATGAAAAGCGGCCAGTTCTTCATTCACGATAAAATCCTGCTTAGCCACAGAGACAAACCGGTAAGCCATGCCCTCATTGTAAAGTCGAAAAATCAGTTTGTAATCTTCCTTAAATTCCAGCGTCAATTCTGCATATTCATCATTGATACGGTTTCTTTTATAAAAATAGGCAGGGATTTCCTTTTTAACGGTAATGGTTTTGCTTTGTTTCAGGTGAGATTTGATACCGAAGGTTTTCCCATTGCCCAATTTCATGGCTATGTCGCCAGAATTCAGTAGGCGTTCACCATCATGCGCCAGCTGAAAACGGATACTATCTCCAATGCTTACATCCACCTGCAACCGCCCGTCGGGGGAATTAAGACTAACCCTCTTTTGGGCGATTGCGGAGATGCTAAGGAACGTTAAAAGGAAAAGGTTTAATATGTTTTTCATCGGTTATTTTAAAATGGTATAGCTGTACATCACAAAATCATTTATAGCAGGCAAGACTACTTTCAAGGCTCCTTTTCTACCAGTGGTTTGAATCATCGCCTTCCCCCTTCCAAGTAGCGGTTTTAATTGTATTTTAACCTTTTCGGGTAACCAGGTCTCCAGTATGCCTGTGGCGTCAGAATTATTTTCCCTGAACACCATCAAATAACCCCTATCTTTTAGGAGAGATTGAAAACCTGTCCATGATTTGCCTGAAGGTTCATCACCAATCGGTAAAATGGTTCCCTGATGAAAATCGTGCTGCACCTTTTTATACTTCGCAATCAATTCTCCTAATTGTAACGCTTCTTTGGGTAGTCCCGTGCCTTCAAACCAGGCCAGTGGCTGGGCGGCCATGGTAATGGCAAATAAATATTCGAAAGTATAATCGGAAGGAGCGAAAGGATCCTGGCCATATTTGTCGGTATTTCTCCATTTATTTAAAAATTCGATCTGCAACTTCTCTGGTGGTACGTATTTAGAAAGCTGCCATAAATTGCGGAGTGTCCAGTAAGGATAGTAATTTTGCCAGTCGGTGTAACGGTTCTCCAGAAAAATATTGCCGTATTCGGTAAAAAGATGATAACCTCCCCTGCGACCCGCAGTAGCATCGAGATTGAAAACAGCCTGGTTTTCTGTTTCGCTCAACGCCCGATTAAACATTTTGGTTAGATTAATTTCCGATTGTTTGTTGGGAATAGACAGTCCATCAATTTTAAATGTCCTGATTCCGTACATCCGGTACAGTTCGACCATCGCCGAAGCATCTTTTTCCCAGTCTGCATAGTCCTGCTGAATACTGGGGTTAAACCATAAGCAAATTTCGATACCCAGCGCTTTACCTCTTTTTACGACTGGACCTAGTCCAGTCGGATATTTTGCCGTATCAGGTTTCCAATAATTGGGGTTGTCCCAAATGTTTTTAAAAGATCCTTTGGCCAATGCAGAATTTGGACTTTTCCCTTGCTGCCATCCGTCATCGATCTGAAAATGGGTGATACCCAGTTTAGCTGCAGCTTCCAGTTCTAACAGGCTAAATTTTTCCTTAACTTTAGCATCCTGGCTCCTATCGCCCCAGGTATTCATCATCACCATTTCGTCTCGCTGTGATTCATTTTTACGGATGGTTTTCTGATAGCCACGTAACGCTTGCAACTGGTTAAACTCTTTTCCGCTATAAACGCCCAATACCACTGTATAAGCTTTGCGCCACTCATCGGCTCGGATATCTTTGGCACTTAGCCCTAATCCGTTTACCGCAAAATGCCCAAACTCAGTCGTAAAATCCTGACCGCCATAGGCCAGCTGTACACTGGAAGCCGGCGCTTCCTTTAAGAAAAAAAAGCCGGCCTCTTTTTCCTGGTTGTGCGCAAAAAGCAGGTTGCCCCGGTAACCTTTTTTTCTATAGGGAATAAACTTATTTTCCAGTACCAGGTTGTTGTTCCAGTCGGTTACGTCAAAAAATTCGACCGCTTTAACCTGCCAGTGGTAACCGTCCAGCTTTAACTGATCTAAAACTGTGGCAGAACTATTGACCTTCATATCATCGGCAAATTCAATGTTTTTCTGATCCGCGGCATTGGCCTGTTGTCCTCCTGATATACCCGACAGCTGGCCTTTCAGATAGGTTTCGCCGGCGATTGAAGCGCTTTGCGCATTGATCCGGTAAACCCGCTTTACGTCAAGCGCGCCTATAGAAAAAGAAATAATGGTTTCCTGTGAAGAGATGTGAATGGTATTGTCTTTCTTTACTAATACTTCATACTGTCCATTCTGAGTTTCGGTGCCGGCTTGAATGTAAAAATCGGGACTCTTAAGCTTATTAAGCCAAACTTTCCGGCCTTTTTTATCGCTTAAGCTATGCGTAATTACATTTCCCTTGTTCCAGATAAATTTACGCTCAATAAATTGATTGCCTATCGTCAGGGTATCTTGATCAAGGCGACTGTAGCATGCATCCTGTGCGGAGCAAGATATACCAGCCGCCAAAAGTAAAAGCAGCAGTAAAAAGGTATAAACTTTCCCTGTTAAATTGCTTTTGATCCTTGCAAAGATTGGTACTGGTGTCACCTGCGGAAGAAGATGACCGAAACTTTGCGGAGGGCACTGCCTGTTGATCTCATAATTTGTAGCTGTCATATTTGGAGATTCCAAAACTAGCTACTTGCGCTTAACGAGGGGTTCAGTTTTGTACGGAAATGGTTCAGTTTTGTACAAAAAAACCAAAGCATTGATTTTTTTGACTGTATCCACACGATTCAACACAAGAAATATGGTTGAATTGACTTGATGCCAGATGTAGGCTATACTGGCCATTTTTGCCGAAATGCCCACTACACTACGAAATCCCCTGAATACTAGTGCACATCATAAATAAAACCAGTAAAAAAATTGTAGAAAAAAATTAGATCATCATTACAATAACCCGGAATTGAATACCCTATCCCAAGTTATTTTTATTTACTGTCAAAATCTTTCATGTAAGAACAAAATAGCCAGACTCCAACGGATTAGTCGATCTGGAACCACTCTCCTGGTTGATATATTGAAGAGATTATTCCAAGAGCAGTAGTTTGCTCATATAAACGCAGCGTAGATCCTGAAGCCTCTATATACATCGGTGGTTTGTGCAATGAGGCATAATGAATTGGCACAATGTACTTTGCCTTCAAAATATGTCCAGCTGTTCCCGCCTGTTCCGGTGTCATTACTGCTTCAATAGCGCTTGGGGGCTGCAAAAGTGGAAAATCAACAACCGCACCATTAATCGGCAGAAATGCAATATCGAATGGTCCGAAATGGTTGGCAATCCTCCAAAAATTACCATGAAAAATTGTATCTCCACCATGGAAGATCTTAAAACCATTGCATTCCACCGCCCAGGCGATCTGGGGATCGCCAAAGCCATCGGCAGAAGGTAACGCAGTAAATCTGAAGGGGCCAACCGTACGTTCCTGCCATTCCTCTAGTATTTCTGCATCTAACTCATATTTTTCAAATTCCGATTCTGCATGAGCAGTGAGGGCTAAGTCCGCATCTGTTCCCGAAGCCTTTTTAGGTCTGTAAGTTTTCCCACCTTCACCCAGTGCGGCAAAAACCGCCATCGGATCAGCATGATCTGCATGAAGATGTGTAATGAGGGCAACTTTGGCTTCACCCAATCTGGACATGGCCGGAAAAGGTTCTTGCTGACTACGGAGCTGTACCAATGGCGAAGTGTCCTGGATATAATCGATCAGAAGTATTTCTCCATCACACTCTATCTCTACCCCCGCCCATCCGAGCCTTCTCATTCTTAATGTTTTCTTTTTCATATAGGACTATTATGATGTTAAATATTATTTTTATTAAAGGCTGCTTTGCCAAAAAAAAGTATCATGATGGATATTGTTCCTGTTCCTATTATAATCAGCGATAATGAAACTGCCGAAGTACTATCGAGCAGACTAACTACAGATGATATTACCCCTGCAATCCCCCATTGAAAGAGGCCATAAAGCGAAGCGGCTGAGCCTGCATTATGATCGAATGGTGCCATAGAAAGTGCAGCTGCGTTGGGGTTTAAAACACCTATACACCCAAGAATGAGGAAAATCATGCCAGCAGTAGCAAAGAGTCCGAACCAGCCTAAGATCAGCCCTAACAGCAATATCAAACTAAGGAGTATCATGAATACCACGGCACCAAAAACAATTTTCTCAGCTTTAAAAAACCTGCTTAAGATCCGACTGAGCTGGCCTAAACCAACGAAACCGACGGTTACAACAGCAAATATCCACCCATACTTATAGTTGGATACTCGATAGCCTTTCATGAAAATGGCAGGAGAACTTGATATGTATGCGAAGAGCCCGGATAGTGCAAATCCCCCACCAATTGCGTATACGAGAAATTGTGGCACGCCAAGCACGGCCCAGTATCCCCGCAGAATTTCACCAAGTTTAAGGGAATGTGATTTATCCGGAGCTTTCGATTCAGGAAGGATCACAAAAACCGCAATCAGAAGTGATATTGCCAATGCAAAAAGGACTAAAAAAATCATGCGCCATCCGAAAACAGCTGATATAACACCTCCGATTGTGGGTGCTACCATTGGTGAGGTCCCCATTACCAGCGTTAAGATTGAATAGATCTTCGCGTTCTCACCAAGAGGAAAGAGATCCCTCACCATCACCATCGATACCACGCCTGCCGAACAGCTGCCAATGGCTTGAATAAACCTGAAGAAAACCAAAGTCTCTATTGATTGTGACAGATAACACCCAACTGTAGCAACCAGATACAGGATCAGACCAAGATATAACGGCCGCTTTCGCCCGAACCGGTCGAGGAGGGGACCGTAAATTACCTGCCCCAAAGCGATCCCTACAAAGAAACTTGACAGACTGAGGGTAACCTTCGAAACGCTGATCCCAAATGTTTCCGCAATCGAAGGAAAGCCCGGCAGATAAGTATCTATAGAGAAAGGTGCCATTGCTGTTAGCATTCCAAGCAGAATCAATAAGCTGTAATATCTTTTTTTGGTCATGTATTGGTCTTGTTTTAATTTATTTATCCAGTTTGGGTTTCAAATGACTGAAACACCATTATGTTCATCTTTTAATGAATCTATATCGTACAGAATTTCATCATAGCTGCCCGAAAAACCGGGACAAATCTGAAATGAATTACACCTATGATATAGACTCATGATCTGAACTAGTAAGCTACCGTAAAGCGTTCTTTGTTATATTTAGGCTCTTCCAGCTCATCAACTATCGCTACCGCTAAATCTTCCACCGAAATCACACTGTTACCATCCTGATCAAAAACAGGCTCATCCCCCCCCAAACGATAGGTCCCTTTCCTGTGGCCCGATGTACCAGGATGCATTTCAATAGCCGGGCTCACAAATACCCAGTCCAACTTTTCTTCCTGCTGAAGTTCATTAAGATAATCGCGTGCGGCTGTTGCGCCTGCCTTCCATTGTTCAGGAAACTCCGGCAGATCGACAAGCTGCTTACCTTGAAGAAAAAGGCTTCCCGCCCCCCCGGATACCAAAAGTCGCTGAACACCCGATCTGATCACTCCTTCTTGGATTGACCGGGATCCCTTAAGAAAATCCTGGTATAGATGTGGGTTTTTCCATCCGGCATTAAATGCGCTGATCACCGCATCGTGCCCGCTAACCGAGTTCGAAAAACTATCGGTATCCTCCACATTCCCAACAATAAGATCAAGACCTTTCTGTGGTGCTATTTCTTCCTGGGTCAGCACAATTGCCGTTACTTGATGATTTCTCTGCAGTAATTCACCCAATACTGCCTTTCCAACGAAGCCTGATGCTCCGACTAATGCTACTTTCATATTTGTTTTTAATTATTGATTGCAAGTAATACTGTATTAATTTTAAATACAGTATAGGTTATAAAAATGCGAAGGCAATTAATGCCTTATATCTTAATATTTCCAATAAAGAAATTATTTGAATTTGCTACAAAAATCAGCGAGGCTTATGGTACTCAGGCTCTTGACCATAGAACGGTCTACCTCTCTATACAGATGGGTTAGGTGATCATTAATCTGTTTTCCTGTATTACATTCGGGGTTAGGACTGTTAAGTTTTCCCAATAAATAAGCATTATTTACAGCAGTGTAAATATCGGAGAGCACAATCTTATCGGCTGCTTTAGCCAGGATGTTTCCTCCACCCTTTCCCTCTTTGCTCTTTATCAATCCGTTGGCGCTGAGCACGCTAAGGGAAATTCTCACCATAGAAGAATTAATATTGATGCTTCCGGCGATGTAAGCAGAAGATAAACTATCACCTGTTCTGGCCAACATGGTCATAATATGTACCGCAGTAGCAAATTGTGCATTATTCATACTGTGTTAATTTTTATTACAGTACAAATTTAAGCCTTTATTTATCATTTGCAAATTAATTTAATGATTTCCGTTCTCATTTGTAATTGCCCTTTTTCCATTCCATTATTTAACAAAACATTCTGCCAACATTTCCTCGGCGTGATATTGATCTCTTCTTAACCGTGTGGCAAAGTAGGTTAGAAACTTTCGGGGAAATAATAAATGCAAACAGAACACTGGGAATCGCGGCCGAAATTCGTGAATGAGAGGAAATGGGGTAGCACTGGGTAAAATAACCAATTTGCCCCCTCTTCATTACATTATTGATTAATGGATAAAAAAATTTTATAAAAAATTTATTTCTGGCAGCCCAGGGTCAATTGATCATGGGTTCTCCAAGACAACCATAAGTGATTAGTGCTTCCGGGGCCTCCAGTCCAAAGCGCATTTTTTCCATAAGGCATCAAGACTCGTATAATGGTTAATGTCTTATAGATTCTTAACCCAGTGTATTATATTGCTATTTGTAAAGCGGGTCCAGATTCAAGGACATTGTGTAGGTTATTATCATAAGGATACGCAAAAGAAAAAAAAAAGTCGTCCCTAAAAGATTCAAATGAAACCCTTACCTGTCTCCGCTTTAAATGATTTCCCTATTGGAGCTGGTAGCTTTAACTTTTAACCAAAAGCAAATTCAATCCAAGGCATACAGCTACCAACAGCCCCATTGTAAATTTTGTTTGCTCTAAGGGTCCCGGAATGCATCTCTTTCCGTTAATTTAGTCCGTTGGACCCTGCGGCGAGGTCTATCCTGGTCCAATGAATTGGATAAATCTATTAAAACTTCTTCTAACTGAAGAAGCTTTAATAAGAGTTGAATGATTAAGGATGACCATTGCCTCCTGCAGAACCATAAATCTGTCCGGTGGCATAACTTGCATTGTTATCTGCCAGCTGAACATAGATAGATGCAAGTTCTGCGGGCTGGCCAGGGCGGCCAAGAGGTGTTGCTTCACCAAACTTTACAATAGCCTCCTGCGGCTGCCCGCCACTGGTCTGTAAGGGAGTCCATACCGGGCCAGGAGCTACACCGTTTACCCTGATCCCTTTGGGACCCAATTGTTTGGCCAATGATTTTACAAAGGCAACATTTGCTGCTTTCGTCTGTGAATAATCAAACAGGTTTTCAGAAGGATCATATGCCTGGACTGAGCTGGTAGAGATAATCACCGCTCCTTCAGGCAAAATAGGAAGGGCCGCTTTGGTAATCCAGAACGGCGCGTAAACATTGGTTTTCATCGTTGTATCAAAATCCGCAGTACTAATATCAAGAAGAGAATCTACCGCTTGCTGGTGACCGGCATTGTTTACCAGGATATCAATCCCGCCAAGTTTTTCTACAGCCTGTTTGACCAGCGATTCACAAAATGATTCAATGGTAATATCGCCAGGGATACCAAATCCCTTTCTCCCTGCTGCAGTGATGCAGGCAAGCACTTCATCTGCATCCGACTGTTCCTGGGGAAGGTAGTTGATCACCACATCAGCACCTTCCCTTGCATAAGCAATTGCGGTCGCGCGTCCAATTCCGGAATCACCGCCTGTAATCAATGCTTTCCGCCCTAAAAGTCTCCCACTCCCCTTATAGCTTTCTTCACCATGATCGGGGATCGGGTCCATTTTTGAGGCCAGTCCCGGTACTTCCTGTGGCTGTTTTGCAAACGGCGGTCTCGGATATTTTTCTGTCGGATTTTCCAAAGGTTTTTGATTTTGTTCAATCATATGTTTTTCATTTGGGGCCGGTTAATTCCAGATCATATCTAGCCCATTATCTTGATCTGCTGGACAATTCTAGCGTTATCCTATAATCTGAACATTAAAAACAGGCTATTTGTTCAGTCAATCCAACATTAGAAGTATTTAATCAGCCCGTCATGAAAGGTCTGGCTGTTTCACGTTCCAAAGTGGGCATTTCGGTGAAAATGGCCGCCTGTTCCGCATTTAAGCTGTCGCCCCATTTCGCTTTAAAGTGACCACCTGTTCCGGGGCAAACTGGCCACTCTGATCTTTCGATCAACTTTTTTCACGACTTACTTTTGAGAATAATCTTTTCGTTTCTGCGTAAAATAATCGCTTCTGGGAGCATATCAGCAATTCAGGGTGAACTAGGGTCGATTTGCTATTTTTGAGGAGATCACAGCGTTTTATAGCGCTAAAGTGCCTCCGTAATTGCTTTTGATCTTTAGAATGATCTAAATTGAGGGTAAATCGGGCAGGGAGACGGATTAAACCGAAAAGTCTTGAGGAAAATGGATTTGGATCCGAAGTGTATATTTGTTCAGAGGGAAAGGAACTAGATGCGCATCATCCGGTAATCAAATTGGTGGCCAGTTTGGCCCGAAATAGAGGGGTCACTTTCACCGAAATATACAGCCATGGTGATAAAGAAGCTAAGTTGACATTTACTTGGTTAACAATGTTTATATGTTGGAATTTTTCAAACATGTGCAACTGAATCTTACTGTTTGCATTTTTTGATCCCGAAGCTTGGCTCAAATCCGTTTCTTATTAAACTGATCGTATCTTTATGCGCCATGTGAACCATTCCGGCATACTTATGAATTTTTAGTCCGTTAATATCTCAACGAGTCATCGATTTAAGATCCTACTTTAGCTATGTTAATAAAAAGCCACTTCACACCTAATAAGGAAATCGCCTGGATATGCCAACAACAATCCAGGCTCCTATCTGTTAACCAGATATGAAAGCAGTAAAAAAGGGTGATCTGCCGGAGAAAATTTGTCCCACCTGCCAAAGGTTTTTCTCCTGGCGAAAGAAATGGAAAGAGAACTGGGACGAAGTAAAATACTGCAGCGAAAAATGCAGGAGGTCGAGATGATGCCGTATATACTCACCTCAAGGCTTGATGATCAGGCCCAGAACTTCTTCGAATCGATGCGAAATGCCTATTTCCCTGTTGGAAGGAACCAAGTACCTGCTCACCTTATGTTGTTTCATCAACTGCCATATGAGCCTGACACTTTATCTTATATGGAGACTATCAGATCAGAAGTCTTTGCTGCGGAAGTAACGCGTTTGTTTTTTTTGGGAAATGGTGTTGCCTACGCCGTGGAGAGCGAACAGTTAAATGCACTACACACCACGATTAAAAAACATTTTCATCATGTGCTGATACCACAGGACCTTCAGGGCTATCGTCCACACATAACGGTACAGAACAAAGTAAGCCCGCAGACTGCACGAGATACTATGGCTATGCTTTTGAAGGATTTCGAACCATTTACCATGGACATTCTTGGCATGGACCTGTGGAGATATCTTGGCGGTAAGTGGGATTGGAAAGCATTCTATCCGTTTGACAAGCTATAGCACGCTTAAAATTCCATGGTTCATTGTTCGACCAGTATCATTATGGACCACCTGTTATTTTGTAAGTGTATAATTGTAAGTAGTAATTGCAACTTTTGCTTCTGGCCATATCCTCATCCACTTTCCTATCCATAATTTTTGCATAATGTTGTGTGGTTTTGATGTTCTTGTGCCCGAGCATTTTACTTACAGTTTCATTATAGTTTTCTATATATTGGATTACTGTAGTTTCATTAGCAGAGTTATAGTGTTTCCATAAAAATACATTTATTTTACTGCTGCAATAATTTCTGTGACCGCTTATCGCTCGAGGGCGGCGAAGCCGTTTACAGACCTTTGAACGATAAATAGCAGCTCGACGATAGCTCTGCAGGTTAAAAAAATGATTGCTGAAAAAACAATTAATTGTTAATTGCGACCCTTCGAAATAATAGCAAATAAATGAGAACCCCTTTATTACAGGATAATTATTTTTGAAGTTGCTTAGGCGTATCAATTCTGGAATCGTTACGGATTACGAAAGGGATACCGTAACAATTGCAGATATTTCCCTGAACCTTGTAAAAATACAAGGATATGGATTATTATAAGTTTCGAGAAAAGAGATCAGTTACAGCAGAAAAAATGGTCAAAATCCTTCAAAATCACGATACAGTAATTAGTATAGAAAAAGCTCAAAAGGTTTTGGAACTCATCTATAAATTAAGTAACTTATCTGTTCAGGAGACCATTAAGAGGTTATCTGATCGTAATTCAACTGCTAGTCGGAGAAGATTTACCCGACATACAAAAAAGAAAAAAGGAAATGAAAATAGCTGATTTATATGTAAGAGTAAGTACAGATGAGCAAGCTGAAAAAGGCTACTCACTCAGAAGTCAACAAGAAGTACTCGAAAAATATTGCGAACTCAACGGCGTCAAAATACGAAAGGTGGTTATAGAAGATCACTCTGCAAAAACATTTAACCGTCCTGAATGGAATAAATTAATTATCCACTTAAAAAAGCACAAAGGAAAAACAGATCTACTATTATTTACTAAGTGGGATAGATTTAGTCGTAACACCAGTGATGCATATCAAACCATTGCTATGCTCAACAAATTGGGGGTTGACCCTCAGGCAATAGAGCAACCATTAGACCTGAATGTACCGGAGAATAAAATGATGTTAGCGGTTTACCTCACAACGCCTGAGATAGAAAATGACAGAAGGGGATTAAATACCAAAGCAGGAATTAGACAAGCAAAAAAAGAAGGAAGATGGACGGGTAAAGCGCCTCTAGGATATATCAACAAAACTGCTGAAAATGGAAAAAAATACATTGCATTGAAACAGCCCGAGGCATCTTTAATGAAATGGGTTTTTGAGCAGCTGGCAGACGGAATATATTCTGGAGAGCAAATACTTCATACAGCAAGAGCAAAGGGCTTAAACTGCAGCAAAAACAATTTTTACACCGTCATCCGTAATCCAATTTATTGCGGAAAAGTAATTGTACCAAAATATAAAAATGAAGATGTATTTCTAGCGCAGGGATTACACGAAGCTTTGATTAGCGAAACAATGTTCTTTAATGTACAAGATATTTTAAATGGAAGGAAGAAAGAATTTGGTCAACCCATTGCTACACCAGAGTCACTCGTTTTGCGCGGATTCTTGAAGTGCCCTAAGTGTCACCGATCCTTGAGTGGAAGTTCGTCAAAGGGAAAGAACAAACATTTTACTTATTATCACTGCACATCCGCTTGTGGAATCCGGTACAGGTCTGAAAAAGTTAATGAAGACTTTATAACGGAGCTCTTAGCGTACTTACCTAGGAAGGGTTATGATGAAATTTTTACCCAAACGATATCTGATGCATATCAAAATCAAGTTGGCTCTATCTTAGACGAGCGAAAAACTTATTCGACCCAAATCAGAGATTACAATAGAAAGATCGAAAAAGCGAGAGATTTGTTATTAGATAACGAGATTGATGCGGTCGACTTCAGAGCTATCAAAGCTGAGTGCAATGAAAAAATCGCCGTAATAGAATCAAAATTATCAGAGCTTAATGCAAAAAATAAGGCTGAATTAAACATAAAACCGATAGCTGAGCGGGCTATTAACAATTTGATGAATCTGGACGTATTTTACGAAAACTCCAGCGTTGAAGGTAAACGATACCTAATAAGTTGTTTATTTCCCGAAAAAATGGAATACAATGGAGACCGATATCGAACACCTAATGTTAACGAAATAGCTCAACATATCTATCTGAAAAACAAGGAGTTAGAATCAAAAAAATGGGACGAAAATCTTCTGAAAAGACCTCGTCCCACTGGGGGTGGCTGATGGGGCTCGAACCCACGACCCTCGGCACCACAAACCAATACTCTAACCAACTGAGCTACAGCCACCGTGTTTTTTGATGTCACAAAAGTACGACTTTTAATATTCCTCGCAAATATTTTTTTCAAACTTTTTACAACAAATTTTTAATTCCTTAACATTCAATTATTTGAAATTTAAAAAAAATTTCAGCAACAGATAAAATAGGCGATTTTAAAGCTAAAAACATAACTTTACAGCGTTTATGATCGAAATTTATACAGACGGAGCAGCTAGCGGAAACCCCGGACCAGGTGGTTGGGGTACTATTTTAAGGGCAGGGCAACACTACAAGGAACTGAGTGGTGGTTTTAGAATGACTACAAACAACCGCATGGAGTTATTGGCTGTAATAAAGGGATTAGAGGCATTAAAAAGTTTGAACCAGGAGGTGACCGTTTATTCAGATTCGAAATATGTGGTTGATGCCGTTGAAAAAAAATGGGTTTTCGGCTGGGTGAAAAAAGGTTTTAAAGATAAAAAGAACAAAGACCTCTGGTTGCGTTTCCTCGAACTATACAAACTGCACAAGGTAAAATTTATCTGGATTAAAGGTCACAACGATCATCCGGAGAATGAGCGCTGCGACCGTTTAGCTGTTTTTGCCTCGCAAGACAAACAAAATTTAGCGATAGATACTTTTTTTGAAGCAGAAAGAAATAAGGCAAACCTTTTTTAGTCAATTCCGCCGATTACATTTAAATCTTCAAGTTTAGCTTCTATATTCTCATCAACAGAGATCGATTTTGCAGTGTAAAGCAACATCATTTCTTCTGCTTTCTCAACCATTTTTCTGGAGCCGATAAAAACCGGAACCCTTTGATGTAGTTCGGTCGGCTGGATTTCCAATATGCGCTCGAAACCTGTACTGGCTTTGCCCCCGGCCTGCTCTATAATAAAAGCCATCGGGTTACATTCGTACAGCAACCTTAGCTTTCCGTTAGGTGAGCGTGCGGTGGTTGGATAGATATAAATACCACCCTTTATTAAATTCCGGTGGATATCGCCCACCATCGAGCCGATATAACGTGAAGTGTAAGGACGTTTTGTTGCTTCATCTTCTACCTGGCAATATTTGATGTATTTTTTTACACCGTCAGGAAAATGCACGTAATTCCCTTCGTTTACTGAATACAAATAGCCTACTTCAGGGATTTTCATTTGAGGATGCGATAAACAGAATTCGCCTATTGACGGATCGAGGGTAAACCCGTTCACCCCTTTTCCGGTAGTGTACACCAGCATGGTTGATGAACCATAAATAATATAACCCGCAGCAACCTGCTGCGTACCCTTTTGCAATACATCATCTATACTTGCCCTGCCATCCACCGATTTCCGGCGATAAATAGAGAAAATAGTGCCCACGGCAACATTTACATCGGTGTTTGAAGAACCATCTAAAGGATCGATGCAAACAATATATTTGGCATTCTGCGAAACCGGAGATTCGATATGGATGATTTCGTCTTCCTCTTCAGTTGCCACAATGCAGCATTCGCCACCGCTGGTTAATGCGGCAATAAACTGCTTATCTGCATAAACATCTAATTTTTTCTGTTCTTCTCCCTGAATATTGGTTGTACCCATGTCGCCAAGAATATCAACCAAACCTGCCTTATTAATTTCGCGGTTTACAATTTTTGCGGCAATGCCAATGTCTCTTAGCAGCCTGGAAAGCTCACCTTTGGCATAAGGGAAATCTGCCTGTTTTTCTATAATAAATTGTCCTAGTGTTTTAACGCCACAAACCATACTTAGTGTACATTTTACATTATCTACCCGATAACTCTATAACCTCTAAGGTATGAATATTTTCGTCAGTAATGCAAAACCTGATCAGTGTACGCACCTTGTGCCAGCCGTGTTTTCCCGCTGCGCCGGGGTTTATATGCAAACATTTTATTTTTTCATCGAACATTACTTTCAAAATATGAGAGTGCCCGGTAATAAATAATTTTGGAGGGTTAGTGTATATTTCTGGTTTTACAAAATTAGAATACCTGCCGGGATAACCGCCTATGTGGGTCATCCATACATCAACATCTTCGCAGCTAAATCGATTTTGTTCAGGAAAGGCTGATCTGATGGTTGCATCATCAATGTTTCCGAATACCCCCCGCAAGGGTTTAAATGCGGCCAGGGGTTCTGCTACATCTGGACCAAAATCACCCGCATGCCAGATTTCATCTACCTCATCAAAGTGTTTGAAAACGGCTTCATCCAAAAAACCATGCGTATCAGAAATTAATCCTATTTTTTTCATGAATCAAAGGTAATATCAATCCGGTTTCCCACATTAAACATCGCAACAAATTATTTTCTGCGTGTTTAACGTTTCAGAAAAAACAATCTTTTTAACCTGAAAAATCATTAAAATCCTAAGAAAGTACCTAATTTTATCTATAGGATATTAGCATTGGAACAGAACATCATTTCAAAGGAAAAATCAATGCTGTCTTACCTGTTTAAATGTCCCGTTGGGTTGTATAAAAGAAACAGACAAAGGTTTTGAAACGCCTTCTTTCTTCTCGAATTTTAAACTAAAACCCTTTAAATTTTTAAAATTAAAAGTATCGTTTCCAACTGAAACGGTTTCATATTCGGGCTGACCGGGTACGGAGACAAATAAAACTTTACCTTTTAAATAAACTTTTGCCATCCCCTTTTCACCATAGCTTCCGGTATAATTTTCTAATTCTGCAGCACTTAATTCAACCGTTCTTGGCTTGTAATTAAAAATGGCAGGTTTCATTCCACGTTCTAAAGGAATACTGATCCCTTCAATTTTCCCATCCTGTCCGCTGATAAAATTGAAACGTAAATCGCTTTCTGCTGTATCAATTTTCCCTTTTTTATCTATCCCGCTAATGCTGAATACATCGTAATGGTAATGCCTGAGCAAAAGTTTTTCTTTACCCATCATGGCAAACAGCGAATCGTTTTTGAACGATACATTGATTACGCCATAAGCAGGGTTATCAAATAAACCATCATAATCTTTTAAAGGATGAGAAGGTTTTGTATTTAAAACATGGGCATTCTCTGCCGTTTTTTTGGTGGCTTTTTCTCTTTCTCTGGCTTCATTTTTTGCTTTAACCGCCCTACTATTCCAATCGGTATTTTCCAGTTCCAGGATCCGGTCGGCAATGCTGCTATATACAATTTTCGGAACAGGTGAGCCGTTTTGATTGGTTAAAACCACTATACCCAATTTATCTGTAGGAAAAAAGGATACACTTGCCGAAAAACCATTGATATTACCGCCATGCTCTACCATATAATGGCCACGGTAAGAGCTGATCATCCAGCCAAAACCATAGGTAGATAAATAAATGTCTTCATCCTCTTCTGGTAAACCACCGTTCATTACCATCTGCGAACTTGCCGCTTCCCTGATGTATGAAGCAGGTAAAATTTCCTTTCCTTTATAAGATCCCCCGTTAATCCAAACTTTTAACCAGTGCGTCATATCGTTTACACTGCTATTAATGCTTCCGGCCGGGCCCATTCCGTCAATATTAAAATAATCAATCTTTTCGATGGCGCCTTTATCGTTTATGGTATAAGGTAAGGAAGCGTCGCTATCTTTTTCAAATTTGAAAATATCGGTATTTGAACGGTTCATCTCCAAAGGATCAAAAAACTTTTCTTTAATATTCTGCTCCCAGGTTTTTCCGGTCAGTTTTTCAACAATCATCCCCTGCGCAAGAAACATAAAGTTGTTGTACTGCCATTTCTCGCGCACTGCAGCAGTAGGCTCCATATAACGAACCCTTTGGATGATGCTATCGCGGTTTGATGTATTAAATACGAACCACGATAAATCATAACGCGACAAACCGGTACGGTGGCACATCATATCGCGTACGGTAATCTGGCTGTTCATGTTATCGTTGTAAAACTTTAACTGTGGTAAATATGAGGTCGCGATGCCATCAAATGATAATTTCCCTTCTTTTTGTTGCAAACCAATGAGTGCTGATGTAAATGATTTTGTGCTCGAACCGATAGCAAAAAGGGTATTCGGCGTAACCGGTTTTTTGTTCTCCAGATCCCGGTAGCCAAAGCCTTTGCTATAAATTACCTGATCGCCTTTTACCACAGCCACTGCAAAACCGGCCACCTGCTGATCTTTTAATACGCGGTTTAATAGAGTATCAATCCCCGCCAAAGGATCGCCGGTTTTTTGTTTTTTAGATTGCGCAAGAGAAGATAATGCCATCAGGCACAGCAAGAACACATTTAGACTACGTTTCATTTAATTTTGGTGAGTTGGTTTCGTAGCCTAAATTACAAATGATATAGCAGAAAACGCTTATGCTTCAAACTATTTCCTTAGTAAGCCAGAAAAAAATCTTTAAGTAAAATCTTATACTCCTGCGTATGTTCCTTTAAAGATTCATAAATATTAAAATCACTTTCTTTTAAAGGCACTTCCCCTTTTTTTAAACAGATGATCTGCCTGAAAGTAGGTTTATTTTCATCAGAATGAATATTAACGCGTTCGGCAAGTGATAAATTATATGGAGAAGCGATATTAATCACCTCATCGGCCTGTTTTATTGGAAGAATTAACCAGATCTGCCCTCCATCAGCCAAAAGCGAGTTTGATTTTTCTACCAACGAACTAAAAAAGTCTTCATCTGCATGCCGTGCGATGCCTTTTCTGATTTCTTCGTTTTTTAAATCATTTACAAAAAAGGGCGGATTGGAAACAATCAGGTCAAATTTTTCATTCGTATTATATTGTTCAATTGCAACATGGTTAATATTCAGGCGCTCACTGAAAACTGATAACCGGAAGTTTTTGCTCGCAGTTTCAGCAGCTTGTTGATCAATTTCTACTGCTTCTATAAATGCATCAGGAAAACGTTGCGCCAGCATTAAAGCAATTACACCCGTTCCTGTGCCAATATCCAGAATCTTTTTTGGCGATGGATGCGAAACGGTTGCACCAAGCAATACGCCATCGGTATTAATTTTCATGGCGCAGCCTGTTTGATCGACATCGAACTGTTTGAATTTAAAAATATTCATCTTAAATTTCGTACAATTCTAAAGGCAAACCATCCGGATCGGCAAAAAAAGTAAACCTTTTATCAGTAAATTCATCAACGCGGATCGGCTCCGTTACAATTCCCTGTTCGTTTAATCTGGAAATTTCTTTCTCGATATCCTCAACCTCAAAAGCCAGATGACGCAAACCCTGTGCTTCTGGTCGCGATGGTCTTGCAGGTGGGTTTTCGAAGGAAAAAAGTTCGATCTGATACACACCATTCACCGCCAGATCGAGTTTATACGATTTTCTTTCAGTCCGGTAAACCTCGGCCAAAACCGTAAAACCCAATTTATTTACATAAAAATCTTTCGATTTTTCATAGTCAGAACAGATAATGGCAATGTGGTGGATACGAAGCATAAAAATTAATGATTGAATGGCAAAATTATTGAATGACAGAATGAATGAATGATAGAATGAATGAATGATAGAATGAATGAATGATAGAATGCATTATTGAATTACAAAGCAAAGTTGCAAAATATCCTTATTAGTTAATCAAAATTCTTTTTAGCATTCTCTCATTCAAAACTCAATCATTCTATCATTCAAAATTCTATCATTCATTCCCTGATTCATTCTGTCATTAAATTTAAAAACGCTATTTTTGCAACTTCAAAAAAAAAGCATGATTCATTTCTTCCTTAGTCAATCGCAGGCGATTTTTGTTCTACAAACAGACAAAGCGCTTTCTACCACTGATATTACTAAACTCGAATGGTTATTTGGCGGCGCCAAAATCTCGCAGGAAACAGCCCTAACTGGCTTTTTCGTTGGACCAAGAGCAGCAATGATTACTCCCTGGAGCACCAACGCAGTAGAGATTACCCAGAACATGGACATGCAGGGAATCATCAGGATTGAAGAATTTAAGCAGGTTGACGAGGATTTTTCAGATTATGATCCGATGCTTTCTCAAAAATACAACAAACTGAATCAGGAGGTTTATACCATCAACATCAAACCCGAACCGATTTTAGAAATCACTGATATTGCAGCTTATAACAAACAGGAAGGACTTTCCTTAAGCGATGAAGAAGTTGAGTATTTAAACTCATTGGCGCAGAAACTGGAAAGACCATTAACTGATTCTGAAGTTTTTGGTTTCTCACAGGTAAATTCTGAACACTGCCGTCACAAAATTTTCAATGGCAAATTCGTAATTGATGGTGTTGAGCAGCCTACTTCTTTATTTAAGCTGATCCGTAAAACCTCAGAAGAAAACCCTAACGATATTGTTTCGGCCTACAAAGACAACGTAGCTTTTATAAAAGGTCCGAAAGTGCAGCAATTTGCTCCAAAACGTGCCGATGAGCCTGATTACTATACCACAAGCGATTTCGAATCGGTAATTTCACTTAAAGCAGAAACCCATAATTTCCCAACCACCGTAGAGCCTTTTAATGGTGCGGCTACAGGTTCGGGAGGTGAAATCAGAGACCGTTTAGCCGGCGGACAAGGTTCATTGCCTTTGGCCGGAACAGCTGTTTACATGACAGCCCTTTCACGTCTGGAGGATAACCGCCCTTGGGAACAAGGTGTTGAAGAAAGACAATGGTTGTACCAAACCCCGATGGATATCCTGATCAAAGCATCAAATGGCGCTACAGATTTTGGAAATAAATTCGGGCAACCGCTGATTACAGGTTCGGTTTTAACATTCGAACATGAAGAAGACAGCAGAAAATTAGGTTTTGACAAAGTAATTATGCTTGCCGGTGGTATCGGTTACGGTAAAGCCAGCCAGGCACAAAAACTTAAACCACAGGAAGGCGATAACATTGTTATTTTAGGTGGCGAAAATTATAGAATTGGGATGGGAGGTGCAGCAGTTTCATCTGCAGATACCGGTCAGCATGGCAGTGGAATTGAATTAAATGCCATCCAGCGCTCAAACCCTGAAATGCAGAAACGTGCGGCAAATGCGGTGCGCGGCATGGTAGAAAGCGATCATAATTCGATTATATCGATCCACGATCACGGTGCAGGCGGTCACTTAAACTGTTTATCAGAACTGGTTGAAGAAACCGGTGGTTTAATCGACTTAGATAAATTGCCGGTTGGCGACCCTACCCTTTCGGCCAAAGAAATTATCGGTAACGAATCGCAGGAAAGAATGGGATTGGTAATCGGTAACGAACATATCGAAACTCTTCAAAAAATAGCCGATCGCGAACGTTCGCCAATGTACACCGTTGGTAAAGTAACCGGCGATCACCATTTTACCTTTAAATCGGCAACAACCGGTTTAAAACCGATGGATTTAGAACTGGCCGCCATGTTTGGCAGTTCTCCAAAAATCGTAATGGAAGATCAGACAATCGATCGCAATTACGAAGCTGTTACTTATAACAATAACGAATTAAACACCTATTTAGAGCAGGTGCTTCAATTGGAGGCAGTTGCAGCTAAAGATTGGTTAACCAATAAAGTAGACCGTTGCGTGGGTGGCCGTGTGGCCAAACAACAATGTGCTGGTCCATTACAACTACCGTTAAACAATTGTGGTGTAATGGCTTTAGATTTCCAGGGTAAAGAAGGTATTGCCACTTCGGTTGGTCATGCGCCGCTTTCTGCCCTAATCGATCCCGCAGCAGGTAGCCGAAATGCCATTGCCGAATCACTTTCGAATATTGTTTGGGCACCTTTAAAAGATGGTTTAAAAAGTGTTTCGCTTTCTGCCAACTGGATGTGGGCCTGTAAAAACGAAGGCGAAGATGCACGTTTATATGCAGCTGTAAAAGCCTGTTCTGATTTCGCCATCGATTTAGGAATCAATATCCCAACCGGAAAAGATTCGTTGTCGATGAAACAGAAATACAAAGATGGCGATGTGATTGCACCAGGTACTGTAATTATTTCTGCAGGTGCTAACTGTGATGACATTACCAAAGTAGTAGAACCGGTATTGCAGAAAAATGGCGGATCAATTTATTACATCAATCTTTCTAACGACGGTTACAAATTAGGTGGTTCATCTTTTGCGCAGATTTTAAACAAAATCGGCACAGAAACTCCTGACATTAAAGCTGCCGGTCAATTTAAAACGGCGTTCAATACGCTTCAGCAATTAATTAAGAACGATAAAATCCAGGCTGGTCACGATATTGGTAGCGGTGGTTTAATTACTACTTTATTGGAAATGTGTTTTGCTGACCGTGATTTAGGTGCTTCGATCGATTTATCTTCATTGGCAGAAGCTGATAGCATTAAAGTATTATTTGCAGAGAATATTGGTATCGTTTTCCAGGCTGACGCTTCGGTTGAAGAAACTTTTGCTCAGGCAGGCGTAACTTTCCATAAAATCGGTGAAGTAAACCAAACAGCTAAATTGGAAGTTAAAAATGCTGCAGATAACTTTAGCTTTGATATTGATCATTTACGTGATGTTTGGTTCAAAACTTCGTACCTGTTAGATAGCAAACAAACCGGTAATGGTTTAGCTAAAGAACGTTACGATAATTACAAAAACCAGGTTTTAAACTATACTTTCCCAACACAATTTGATGGCAAAAAACCGGTAATCGACGCAACTAAACCACGTCCGAAAGCCGCCATTATCCGCGAAAAAGGAAGTAACTCAGAGCGCGAACTGGCCAATGCCATGTATCTGGCAGGTTTTGATGTAAAAGATGTACACATGACCGATTTAATCACCGGCAGGGAAACTTTGGAAGATATCCAGTTTATAGGAGCCGTTGGCGGTTTCTCTAACTCCGATGTTTTAGGATCAGCGAAAGGCTGGGCTGGTGCATTTTTATACAACGAAAAAGCAAGGGTGGCTTTAGAGAAATTTTTCGCCCGACCTGATACTTTATCGGTTGGGGTTTGTAACGGTTGCCAGTTATTTGTAGAATTAGGCTTAATCAATAAAGACCATGAAGAAAAACCTAAAATGCTGCACAACAAAAGCGGTAAACACGAAAGTATTTTCACTTCTTTAACCTTACAGGAAAACAATTCGGTCATGTTATCAACCCTGGCAGGAAGCACTTTAGGCGTTTGGGTATCCCATGGTGAAGGCAGATTCTCGTTACCATACGCAGAAGATCAATATAAAATCGTAGCAAAATATGCTTACGAAAGCTATCCGGCAAGTCCGAATGGCTCTGATTACAACACCGCAATGATGTGTGATGAAACCGGCCGTCACCTGGTAATGATGCCGCACATTGAGCGCTCACTGTTCCAATGGCACTGGGCAAATTATCCCCAGGGTCGTAAAGACGAAGTTTCCCCATGGATGGAAGCTTTTGTAAATGCACGCAAGTGGATTGAGAATAAGGGATAAGGTTGATGGATGATGTAAAATGGATGATGGAGTAAAAACCATCATCCATTTTTTGTTTACAGACCTCTATCTCAAGCGAAGTATCTTTACAGTGCCGTCATCTCGAACGAAGTGCAACGCAGTCGAGAGATCTATCGAGATAAATTTCTCCCCGCCTCGGAATGACGCAACTATTTAAATCAGATAACATAAAAAACGGCCAGGGCTCCGCCTAAACCGTTTCAATTTACCTAACCCCAACATCCACGGTCTGTGTCCTCACAGAACATCGTCAAAACTAATGATGCAAGTTTTTGCAAGTGATCTGTGAGGACACAGACCACGGAGTAAACGAAGTGTCTTTACAGTACCGTCATCTCGAACGAAGTGCACGCAGTCGAGAGATCTATCGAGATAGATTTCTCCCCGCCTGTACGGGCAGGCATTTCGCTACCGGTGAAACCTGTGAAACAAGCAAGCATACCATGATAAATAATAACAGATGCTTACACCGGCTAGCTTCAGTCGAAATGACGCAACTATTTAAATCAGATAACATAAAAAACGGCCCGGGCTCCGCCTAAACCGTTTCAATTTACCTAACCCCAACATCCACGGTCTGTGTCCTCAAAGAACATCGTCAAAACTAATGATGCAAGTTTTTGCAAGTGATCTGTGAGGACACAGACCACGGAGTAAACGAAGTGTTTTTACAGTGCCGTCATCTCGAACGAAGTGCAACGCAGTCGAGAGATCTATCGAGATAGATTTCTCCCCGCCTGTACGGGCAGGCATTTCGCTACCGGTGAAACCTGCTAGCTTCAGTCGAAATGACGCAACTATTTAAATCAGATAATATAAAAAACGGCCCGGGCTCCCCCAAACCGTTTCAATTTACCTAACCCTAACATCCACGGTCTGTGTCCTCACAGAACATCGTCAAAACTAATGATGCAAGTTTTGCAAGTGGTCTGTGGAGACACGGACCACGGAGTAAGCGAAGTGTCTTTACAGTGCCGTCATCTCGAGCGAAGTGCAACGCAGTCGAGAGATCTATCGAGATAGATTTCTCCCTGCCTGTACGGGCAGGCATTTCGCTACCGGTGAAACCTGTGAAACAAGCAAGCATACCATGATAAATAATAACAGATGCTTACACCGGCTAGCTTCAGTCGAAATGACGCAACTATTTAAATCAGATAACATAAAAAACGGCCCGAGCATTGCCCAAACCGTTTCAATTTACCTAACCCTACATCTCCCTAAAAACCAAGAGCATTAATAGAAAGCTTCCCCATCATCCATCTCACATTTTCCATCATCATATTCCCTGCACATCCCTTCTCACTTCTTTTCTCCAACCCTTTCCATATTTCTTATCCATAAAAGAAGCCACTACCTTATTATAATCTTCGATCGAAATATTTAAGGGCATTACACATCCAAAATCGCGGTAAGCAATGCCATATTTCTTTTCAAATACTTCCTGCCCTTTAATATAAGTAGATACAATACCACCGCGGAGCAAAAACTTAACAGTTCCGTTTTTTAAATCGGTATTGGCCAGTTTAATACTGTATTGTTTTGAAGTATCTGCCGGATTTACAACTTTAGCACTTAAATAAGCAGCGGTAAAGCAAATAAATAATAATATTAAGAGAGACTTTTTCATTTTCAAATAATTTTAATTAGAAATCTGAAAATTGATGGCCATATTATACCTCACCCTCACCGGAACACCTTTATTTTTACCGGGTTTCCAAAGTGGTGATTTTTTAATCACTTTCATCGCTTCTTCATCACAGCCAAAACCGATTCCTTTAATTACCGATACATCAGTGATGGAACCATCCTTCTCTACCACAAAACTCACAAATACCTTTCCCGCTGCGCCTTCTTCCTGTGCCTTTGACGGATACCTTAAATTACGTTCCATATATTTAGACCATGCTTTGGCGCCACCTGTAAATTCAGGATATTCATCAACACCACCTGTAGTATATTCTGCATTATCGGCCGTTCCTGTTCCCTCTTTAGCAGTCCCAGCTCCATCACCATTACCTTTTGCATCTGGAATTACCAAATTTGGAGCAACAATTCCATCTTGCGTCTTATCACTGATCACAGCATTTTGTATTTCTTTAATGGTTGGAGGATCTGGAAGATCTACTCTATTTACAACCACTATATTCTGCGATAAAGCAACCGTTTTAACCTTTACAGGTTCTGCTTTTTTCGGCTCAAGTTTTTCTTCCGGTTTAGGAACATCTGGTTTCATCTGATGGATAACATCATCCAGTTTCACCACTGTTGGTGCAGTATCAAATGCAACTTCCTTTGGAAAAAGCTTTGCATAAATCAAAGGCGAGAAACACAATAGTACAAATAAACTACCCGATACGAAAAGCGCTCTCGTCATAATCTTCGAAGATTTAGACCTTAAATCATAAGCACCATAGTTTTTGTTGCGGTTTGCAAATACAAGATCGAGCCACTCGGTTTTGTACACGTTAATAGAAGAGTTGAACATAGTTTTAAAGTTTTATACCATGATGCAGCAAAATCAACGATTCCATAAAACATTTAAAAAATCTATTTTCGTTACAAAAAATGAAATTTTTCATCTGAAAAACATTTTTTTATTTCATTTTCAGTAAAATTCACATAATTCGTGCGATTGTTTTACAAAAATTAATAAAATATACTATTTTTGACAAAAAACATAACAAATTAATGAAAAGCTTAAGAACCATCGCATTAAAAGAGGCTCAAAATAGAATTTCGCCTGAAGTTAAATCTCCTTCAGCGAAAATTTCTGATTTTTATGGCTCGAATGTATTTGATAAGAAAAAAATGAGAGATTTCTTATCTAAGGACGTGTATGAAAAATTAATTTCATCTATCAACCAAGGTGAATTAATCAATTCTGATGATGCTAACCAAATTGCTACAGCTATGAAAGCATGGGCAATGAGCGCTGGCGCAACGCACTACACGCACTGGTTCCAGCCATTAACCGGCACAACAGCCGAAAAACACGATTCGTTTTTTGAGCCAAGTGGCGATGGTGCTATCGAAAAATTTGCTGGTAGTGCATTGGTTCAGCAAGAGCCTGATGCTTCAAGTTTCCCTAACGGCGGTATCCGTAATACCTTCGAAGCCCGCGGTTATACTGCATGGGATCCATCATCTCCAGCCTTCATTATGGAAAGTAAAGCAGGTAAAACCCTTTGCATCCCTACCGTTTTTGTATCATACACAGGCGAAGCCTTAGATTATAAAGCACCTCTATTAAAAGCATTGGCTGCACTTGATAAAGCTGCTGTTGATGTTTGCCAATATTTCGATAAAAGCATTACTAAAGTAAATGCATCATTAGGTATTGAGCAAGAATATTTCTTAGTTGATGAGTCATTATTCAACGCCCGTCCGGATTTATTGTTAACTGGTCGCGCTTTGTTCGGTCACATGTCTGCTAAAGGCCAGCAATTAGAAGACCATTATTTCGGTTCTATTCCTGAGCGCGTATTCAGCTATATGGTAGATTTCGAAAACGAAGCTTTAAAATTAGGTATTCCGTTAAAAACCCGTCACAATGAGGTTGCGCCGTCTCAGTTTGAGTGTGCACCGATTTATGAAGAAATCAACTTAGCTATCGATCACAATCAATTATTGATGGATTTGATGGAGAAAGTTGCCCGTCGTCACCATTTCCGTGTATTATTGCACGAAAAACCATACGCAGGCATCAACGGATCGGGTAAACATAATAACTGGAGCTTAATTACTGACACTGGTAAAAACTTATTGGCTCCGGGTAAAACGCCTAAAAACAACTTAATGTTCCTTGCTTTCTTTGTAAATACAATTAAAGCCGTTAGCGAGCATGCAGATTTATTACGTGCAAGTATTGCATCGGTAAGCAACGATCACCGTTTAGGTGCAAACGAAGCGCCACCTGCAATTATCTCTATCTTCTTAGGTTCTCAATTAAACGATGTATTGGATGAAATTGAGCACTCACGCATCAGCAAAAAAATCAAAGAAGATAACGCACTTTGGTTAGGTATCCCTAAAATCCCTCAGATTTTATTAGATAATACCGACCGTAACCGTACCTCTCCTTTCGCATTTACAGGTAACAAATTTGAGTTGAGAGCTGTTGGTTCGTCAGCAAACTCTTCTGCTCCGATGACGATCTTGAACGCGATTATGGCTGAGCAATTGGTTAAATTTAAAGTTGAAGTAGACAAATTGATCAAAAAAGGTGATAAAAAAGACATCGCTTTATTAACCGTGATCAAAAAATACATCAAAGAATCTAAAGGTATCCGTTTCGAAGGAAATGGTTATAGCCAGGAGTGGGAAGATGAAGCTGCAACACGCGGTTTATCAAACATCAAAACTACACCAAAAGCTTTAGATGCTTATTTAACTGAAAAATCTGCTGAGTTATTTGCTACAACAGGTATTTACAGCGCACGTGAGATTCATGCCCGTCATGAAATCATGTTAGAAAACTTCTACAAAAAATTACAGATCGAAGCACGTGTAATGGGCGAAGTGGCTAACACAGCCATCATCCCGGCTGCCATTGCTTACCAAAACTCTCTGATCGAAAACGTGCAGGGTTTAAAAGCAATCGGTGTAGACAGCAAAGTTTCTATCGATATCGTTAAAAAACTTTCTGAGCATTTAGAAATTGTGAAAACCAATATCGATGCGATGTTAGAGGAACGAAAAGTAACCAACAAAATCGAAGATACCCGCGAAAAAGCGATTGCCTACGATGAGAAAGTTAAATCTTACTTCGATATTATCCGTTACCATGCTGATAAATTAGAGCAAATTGTTGACGACAGCGTTTGGCCTTTACCAAAATTCAGAGAATTATTATTCATGAAATAGATTTAAGCCGTAAGGTTTAAGGTATAGGGCGTAAGGTTTTAAACTTTACGCCCTTTTTTTTCATTGGCCATTGGTTCATGAGTACAGTTTTATTCCAAACTGTTAACTGCTAATTATTTCAAGTTCTTTTGGAAAGCAATACCAGTACTCATCGGTTAGAACAGTCCTGCTTTCCTTCCTGCTATGAAAGTTGTTGCTCAATTTTTAAAGTGATTGCAACAGCATCCATCCAATCAGGTTTATTTATGATAGGCCTGTGCAAGAGAAAAAACCGCCACAGTGAACAATCCTCTATATACTAAGCCCGATTGTACGGATGCGGTTTTGATCAACAGATTTTTCTTATCCATAAATTTAAAACCGCAGGAGGAAAAGCGGGACTGCAAACCGCCATAAAATGACAACTTTCGCTTCCAAAATCTATTTCAATTTTCTTATTAAAACAAGCTTTGTGCAGGTAAAACGCTGTCAAAGACTCATAGTTTAACCATCGACTCCAGACTTCGGACTCCAGACTTCCGACTTTCTAACTTCTTCCCTTTTACCTTCCACCTTAAAAAACTATCTTTGCGGCAACATGAGTGATAACAGGTACAATCAACGCGGCGTTTCTGCCTCAAAAGAGGATGTGCACAATGCCATCAAAAACATCGACAAAGGAATTTTCCCAAAAGCGTTCTGCAAAATCATCCCCGACATTTTAGGCGGCGATGAAGATTATTGCAACATTATGCATGCCGATGGTGCAGGTACCAAATCTTCTTTAGCTTATGTGTACTGGAAAGAAACAGGTGATATTTCGGTATGGAAAGGCATTGCACAGGATGCCATTATCATGAATATCGACGATCTGATCTGCGTGGGTGCTACTGATAACATTTTATTATCCTCAACCATTGGAAGAAATAAAAACCTGATTCCCGGCGAAGTGATTGCTGCCGTAATTAACGGAACCGAAGAAATTTTGGCCGATTTACGCGAACAGGGCATCTCCATTTACTCAACCGGTGGCGAAACAGCTGATGTTGGCGATTTGGTGAGGACCATTATCGTCGATTCTACGGTAACCTGTCGCTTAAAGCGCGAAGATATCATCAGCAACGATAATATTAAGCCAGGCGACGTTATTGTGGCATTAGCCTCATACGGACAAGCTACTTACGAAACGGAATATAATGGTGGCATGGGATCGAACGGATTAACCTCTGCCCGTCACGATGTTTTTGAGAAAGCTGTTGCCAATAGCTACCCTGAAAGTTTTGATCCGGCCGTTCCTTTCGACCTGGTTTTTTCTGGTCAAAAGCAACTCACAGATGAAATTGAAATTGAAGGTTTTGGTAAAATAACTGCAGGTAAATTGGTACTCTCTCCTACCCGCACTTATGCACCAGTAATTAAAAAAATATTAGAAAAACACGCTGGCCAGATAAATGGTATTGTACACTGTAGTGGTGGCGCGCAAACCAAGGTACTTCACTTCATCAATGATGATATCCACGTCATTAAGAATAACCTGTTCCCTGTTCCACCGCTATTTAAATTGATACAAGAGCAATCGGGCACCGATTGGAAGGAAATGTACAAAGTATTTAATATGGGGCACAGAATGGAGTTATATGTGCCTCAAGAAATTGCAGATCAAATCATCGGGATCTCAAAAAGCTTTAATATCGATGCGCAGGTAATCGGCCGTGTAGAAAAAGGCAATCAGAAACAGGTAACCATCGAAAGCGAAAAGGGAACTTTCGTTTACAACTAGGAATATATATATTAAAAAAGGGGCTGAAATAAATTTTCAGCCCCTTTTTTTATGATCTTTCTACAAATTTGTGGAAGGGAAATTCTTCTCCATAGGCTCTTTTACTGATAAAGAAAATCGAGTTTATTCTCATCAAAAGTTTTTAAATAAGTATCCCAGTCTGTTTCTTTTAATTCGGACGAGTTATCGCTATGTTTAGGAAAATGTATCCTTAAAATACCGCCACCATTACCTTTTGAGGTATCTGCAACTATTGCAGGTACACCGCCATGCTCCTCTGCCCATGCTTTAATGGTTGCATGGTTATGGTCTGTTTAGAACTGCTTATTGTTTTATAAATTAGTTTTAAATAAATAGACTAATTATAAAAGCATGGTTTTGGGCAAATGGTTTTGGGTTTTAAAAAATTTAAGGTGCCAAATGGTAACCGCCAAATGGAGCAATAGAATAACCACTTGTATTATTTTGCACTTCGGTTCCATAAGAATATGTAATATCTGTTACAAAAGTACCTAAATCGTAAGAAGTTGCCCCATTAGGCACTAAAAATACCCTCGTTAATTGTGAACTACCAGAATATTCAAATACCTTAACCACAAAATTATTACTTGTTGTATAAGGTACTGTTAGATTCTGATCCTGATAAAATTCTAATTTGAAATTATTACTTAGTAAGGTCCTATCATCACAACAGCCGATTAGGTAACTGTCATCACTTATTAAAGTGCTAACCTGTTTTACATATACATTTCTTAACCTTGGGTATGTCCCATTCAAAGCTAATATATCTTCATCAATAAATGGTCTGTCAACTCCATTTGCACATGCCAACATCCAAGATCCACTTACAGGATCTGGCGATGTTCCTCTAACATGATTTGCATTGCCTCCTTCATTATTCCCTTGAGTTACTTGACCACAACTGAATGCTCTGTTCATATAATCCGTATGCCTAAATCCAATAGCATGACCAATTTCATGAGCAAAAGTAGAGGCGATATCAGAATAAAAAGAAGAGGTATTGTAATAATAAGTATTAACCAAAATTTGATTATATGGATTTCCATTTGAAGGCAAACCGGAGGCCATTAAGTAAGCAGTTACATTACTTGGTTTATTATTGGGATCGATAAAAGTTGTTGATATTGTGATGTCAGCAGAGGATGAACTCATACTCCGTGAAAATGTTAAGCCGAATTCTAATGCATTATATCTTGCTATAGCCAAATCTAATCCATCTATAATGTATTGTTGAAAAGAGGGATTTATATAGATGCTGATATTCTTAACTCCACTATTAGCAGTTAATAAGTTAGATACGTAATGACCGATGGGATCTTTAGATTGTAATAATCTATCTTTAACATTTAAGCCAAGAATAACTTTAGACTTAGGATTTTCACTTAAACCATCAATATCAGTTTTGGTTAATAAAATATCACCTTCTACAATATAACCATCACCATGAATATGTAATCCTTCGGTAGTATCAAATCCAGCGGCTTTTAACTTTTGAATAATTTCAATGGGTATTTCAGTATTATTTTCTGCATGGCCATTATCTTTTTTACAAGCACTAAGAATTGTGATTAGGAAAAAGAAAGCGTAATAGATTTTTTTCATGTTTAGATGTTTTTAAAATTTTATTTCATATTAGTTTAATCATTAGGTAAACACGGATGATTTACTATAAAAGCACGAAAAGTTTAGGAATGTAATTGAATTAGATTTGGAGGGATGAACTACACAAGGCAGCACCTTAATAACCTAATTGGTGAAAAAGAATATTTTCGGAGAGAGCGTGCGTTTCATAAATAGATTTTTTTATTTTTCCGCGTTAAAGATACGAATCAACTATTAAAGTCATTCTTTTTTTTACATGAAGTAGTTAGTTTATTACACAAACCCATGAAAATAACACAATATAATAAAAGCAAAAAAGCGCCGATCAGATGATCGGCGCTTTGATATTATATAATTTATTAGGTATTAGTTAAAAATATAACGGACACCGAATTGCATGTAATAAGTAGAAGAAATAGTTTGAGAGGTACCAAAAGTATTTCTAACTATATCACCTTGGGCAGCAGCAAGAATAAATGTTGGTTTAGTAGTATCATTAATCGCTGATGCATTTTGAGGAACTAATATACTTGCATTATTAACAAAATTCACATTACCCCATTTACGATTTAACAAGTTACCAACGTTGAAAATATCAGCTGTAAATTCAAAAGTATTTTTTGATTTACCGTAATTCTTGAAGATTTGTTGAGTAATTCTTAAATCGAATTGATTTCTCCATGGAGAGGTTGCCGCATTACGTTGTGCATATTCGCCCCTATGTTTGCTTAAATATGGATCTTGCGCAATATAAGTTTCGAAAATAGCACTTTGTTCTGCTGCAGTATATGATCTAGGATATGCTCTAGTTACAGTAGAAGTACTTACTAAGTTGGCTGGTACAGCAACAAAATTTATTTCAGATGCATCTTTAGGAATATAAATCAAGTCATTTCCAGAAACACCATCTCTATTGTAATCAGCTCCATAAACATACGAGTATCTTCCTTGTTGAGATCCTTCATAAAACAATGAAAATGAAGTAGCTAAGTTTTTAAGATACTCTTTTCTATATGAAACACTTGCAATGATACGATCAGGATTTAAGTTTTGAGAATAACTTAATGTTGGAATATTTGGATTAGTAGATGTAGCAGGAATTGACCATAAGTTACCTAATTGATCACCGCCACCATCACCGTAATTACGTTGATCTGAACGTGTATAAGCAATCATTGCTGATATTCCGCTGTTAAATTGCTTAGTTAACTGACCAGTAATCATCCAGTTATAACCGCCTTTAGCATTGGTCATCTCTGTTACGTTTAATGCAGATGTTGCGTTATTAGTTGGAATACCAGCACTATTGATGTCTACCTCTTGTCTTCCAGCAATAGAATTAGGATATAATGGTCTATTATCCGGATAACCCGAGATATTAGTTGTAGTTGGATTTACCAAGTTGATGTTTTTAGCAACAGCGACATTTAAATCTTTACCATAAATACCTTCTAATGTTCCCACAATTCCCCAAGGTAATTTAACATCAAATGCTAAACTCGATTTCCAAGTCTGAGGGAATTTCAAATCAGGAGCCATAATACTAATTGTTCCTGGTATACTTGTTCCAGCTGCTGGTTTAGTAGCGGTAAGTAAGTTCGGAGCAATACTTGGATTAAATGAGGGAACAACTCCACCATTAAGGCTTGAGTAGGTTTGTAAATATTGTAATAAACCTGCATCACTAGATTGTGATACAATCCATACAAAAGGAACACGGCCAGTAAATATACCTGTTCCACCACGAACCTGTAATGAACGATCTCCCATTACATCCCAGTTAAAACCAAAACGTGGCGAATATGATAATCTATTTTCAGGTAAAACACCTGTATCTACTTTTCTTCCATCATGGAAAGTTTGAGCAGCTACTAAAGGATGTGTTTGAATTTCTGGAGCGTCCGGATAAGTTGCTTGTTCAATACGTAAACCAGCAGTTAATTTTAAACGATCAGAAAGGGTAAATTCATCCTGTAAGTAGGCTGAATATTGAGCAAACTTAAAGCTAGGGAAAGCTTGAGAACCATCAGCAGTTAGTGGATAAGTTACAGAATATTGTAACGGCTTAGCTCCATTTTTGAAGTCATCCCATGATTTGAAAGTGTAGAAACCAGTACCAAAACGCTGAAATCCGTTTTTGGTAGTACTGAATTCAGCTTGCAAACCTAAGGTAATATTATGCTTTCCTAAAGCTAAGCTCAAGTCATCAGAATAAGTATATCCTTTAACATCCCTTAAGTTTCCGTAAGTGAATGGTTCGTACCCAAAAGTGGTCAAAACATTTCCTGCATTTGAAGTATTTTGGGTTCCATCCAGGATATCAACTAAAGGAAAAGGAGAACTATCCGAATTTCTTGGATCATTTTGGTGCGAGTAAGTAGCACGTGCAACATTTGTTAGTTTGCTACCAAAGTTCGACGTCAACTCAGCAACTGCAGAATATAGGTTTGCTGCTTGGTAATAATTAGAATTATAAAAAGGTAATCCCGCATTATTTGCAGTACCCGACCTATTATTGTTATAACTCAACGCACCAGCAACACCTGAATTGGTTACAGATGTACTAGCTGGAGAAGGGCTTTGACTTTCAACCTGATTATACCTTACACTAAAACGATGATTTTTAGTAATGTTCCAGTCTAAACGAGCAAACATTTTTTCGTTATCACTCACATTTGAATATCCTTGATATGGTCCCGTTTTATAACCATATTTAGCATCTAAATATGAAGAAATTTCGTTCAAAAGTGATTGACTAGCCGGCACAACAGTATTCGGGGTACCTGGAGCTCCGTATGGCAAACCAGGGGAAGAAGCTATTCTTGTTGTTCCTGGCTGAATGGTATGCTTTTTTTCGTAATTAACAAAAAAGAATAATTTATCTTTTACAATTGGACCACCTAAACTAAATCCATAATTTTTCTCGTCCAATTTTTGAATTGAAGCATCAGGAATACGATACGTATCACCAATTCTTTTACCTTGTTGTTCTTCACCACGCATGGTATAGAAAGCACTACCTTGGAAAGTGTTGGTACCTGAACGTGTTACAGCAGAAATTGAACCACCAGTAAAACCTGTTTGACGAACATCGTAAGGCGTTACATTGATCGAGATTTGCTCTAATGCATCAATAGAAATTGGAGAACCACCTGCAGGAATGTTTTGTCCAATACCAAACTGGTTGTTGAAGTTAGCACCATCTACAGTAAAGTTATTCGAACGGTAGTTACCACCACCAATTGAAGTACTGTTTGCTTGTGGCGTTAAACGCGTTAAGTCATTAACGCTACGTGTAATCGTAGGTAATGATTGAATCTGTTGTCTTGCAATTACTGTTGATGTTCCATTTTTATTTGAATTCAAAATACTATTAGCACTTTGACCCACAACTTTAACTTCAGCTAACGTTGAACTGTTATCAACTAAAGTTAAGTTTACTAAATAAGGCTCACCTATCTTTAAATAAACTTCAGTTTGTTTTTCTGGTCTGTAACCAACAAAACTAACTTCAATGGTGTAAGGACCGCCAACCCGCATACCTCCGATGGTAAAACGGCCATCGTTGTTTGTAGATACAGAATAAACAGTCCCAGTTGGTGTATGTGTTGCTTTAACACTTGCACCAGGTAAGGCGCCTTTGGCATCCTTAATTGTTCCTGTCATTGATGATGTGGTTACCTGTGCATTAGCGCCAAAAGTAATACCTACAAATGCAACAATAACCAGTACTAATCTTAAAAGTAAAGATTTCTTCATACTTTGTTTTTTAAATGTTTTTTGTTGTTGAATAATAATCTAATAGGGATTTTATTGCTGCAAATGTCCTAATAAAATTTAACACATTTTAACATCCAATGTTAAATAATTATTAAGTCGGGCAAAACTTTTCAACATTTAACACATATTGTAGCGATTATAACTTTCAGTTTATCAATACATTGATAATAAAGCTAAATTTTTAATAACGAAATTATCAGTTGATTATAATTTAAGCATAAAAGTTATGTTAACATTGGTATTTTTCAAATAATACATATCAACACCATTTTTTAAGCTTCAAACACTTTGATTATTTAACTTTTTATTGTTCAACCCATATATTATTCGGCAAAACACCATCATTATAGATACTCTTTTATAATTGGTTATTCAAAACAATATTCATCCATTGTAATTTTTAAATGCTATCTCAACATTGCCCTATTCAATTGACATTTTTTTTTTAGTTTTGAGCGATTATTAAGGAAATAGTATTCCTTTAATTTTCATGATGCAAAAGGTTTAATCCTTTATCCGGTAAAGAATCGGAGCATACATTATAAAATGCAGAACAATTAAGAAACAAATCTCTTTAAAATTAGATATGAACCGTCCATGATTATAAGTCTGTTAAATGATGATTAATTATGGTAAGCTCCATCTGACAGATAAATAACAAATTAAAAAAAACAGATGAATTACGACGTTATTGTTTTAGGCAGCGGCCCAGGTGGTTATGTAGCTGCAATCAGAGCTTCACAATTGGGACTAAAAGTTGCCATTGTAGAGCGTGAATCATTAGGTGGTATTTGTTTAAACTGGGGCTGTATCCCTACTAAAGCACTTTTAAAAAGTGCTCAGGTTTTCGAATATATTAATCATGCTGCTGATTACGGAATTACGACTGCCGGTGCCACTGCAAATTTTGCAGCTGTGGTAAAACGCAGCCGTGGTGTTGCCGATGGCATGAGCAAAGGCGTTCAGTTTTTGATGAAAAAAAATAAAATTGACGTGATTATGGGAACTGGTAAAGTTAAACCAGGGAACAAATTAGAAGTTAAAGGTGCTGATGGATCTCAACAGGAACTAAGTGCTAAAAATATCATCATTGCTACTGGTGCCCGTTCGAGAGAATTGCCAAACCTTAAACAGGACGGCAAAAAAATCATAGGCTACCGCCAGGCCATGGTACTTCCCGAATTACCAAAAAGTATGGTGGTAGTGGGTTCTGGTGCTATCGGTGTAGAATTTGCCTATTTCTACGCTACTATGGGCACTAAAGTAACCATCGTAGAGTTTATGGATAACGTTGTTCCGGTAGAAGACGAAGATGTGTCTAAACAATTATTGCGCAGCCTGAAAAAAGTGGGTATCGATGTAATGACTTCGGCAAGTGTTGAATCGGTTGATACCAGTGGTGCAGGTTGTAAAGTTTCAGTTAAAACAGCTTCAGGTATGCAAACCATCGAGGCCGATATCGTGCTTTCGGCAGCTGGTATTGTAGCCAACATCGAAAACATTGGTTTAGAAGAAGTAGGCATCAAAACTGAAAAAGGTAAAATTGTTACTGATGAGTTTTACAATACTTCAGTAAAAGGTTATTATGCCATTGGTGATGTAGTTGGCGGACAAGCTTTAGCACACGTTGCTTCTGCAGAAGGAATTATCTGTGTAGAAAAAATTGCTGGTCAGCATGCTGAGCCTTTAGATTATAACAACATCCCGGGATGTACTTATTGTACACCGGAAATTGCTTCTGTTGGTTATACCGAAAAAGCGGCAAAAGCAGCAGGTTACGAATTAAAAATCGGTAAATTCCCCTTCTCAGCTTCGGGTAAAGCAAGTGCTGCCGGTGCAAAAGATGGTTTTATCAAATTAATTTTTGATGCTAAATACGGCGAATTATTAGGTGCACATATGATCGGTGCGAACGTTACCGAAATGATTGCAGAAATTGTAGTGGCCCGTAAATTAGAAACTACCGGACATGAAATGATAAAATCTGTTCACCCTCACCCAACCATGAGCGAAGCCATTATGGAAGCTGCTGCTGATGCATACGGTGAAGTAATACATTTATAAAATAAACATCTGGATTAACGTCTCATTTTTTTACATTGAAAAAAACTTTCTTTTTAGCTGTGCTTTCTATCGTAAGCACAGCTCAATTTTTATATGCTCAAAAAAACATCCTTAAAGGCTATATCATTAAATTAAATAACGATACAGTTAAAGGATATATTGATTATAAAAACTGGAATAAAAATCCTGTATCAATTAATTACTACCCTACTTTAAATGATAAAGCACAAAGCCTGGATGTAAAAAGTATTAATGGTTTTGGAATTACCGACGATAAATACGTGGAATCGTATGTTTCAAAAGCGGTAAAACTTGAAACATCTCCACAACAATTAGGTAAACTAGGCTTCGATAAAGAACCTTCATTTGAAGATAAAGTTCTTTTTCTCCGTGTTTTAAATGAAGGCGATCTAACTTTACTTAAATATGTGGACGACCGAAGCCATTTTTTTATCTACGACGGGAACAAGACCGAAGAATTGATCAACAAGCGATATTATGTTAATGAATCAAAAAATCAGATCGCATATAATTCAGCTTATAAAGAACAACTTAAGGATCTGTTTATCAACAATAAAGACATCAATGAAAATGATATAGAAAAAGTTAGTTTCTTTGAAAGCGAAATTATCAGAATAGTCCAAAAATACAATCAGTCCAGGCCAAATTCATATAAGCCGATCAGCACTAAAAATGAGAAATTAACGGCTAAGTTCGGTCTTATTTTAGGCGGAAGTTATTCAACTTTATCTTTCAGAGATGTTGATTTTAAAGGTTCAACCAGTATTATTCCGGGGGTGTCCTTATTATTAACAATACCTCGGTCGTCAGAAAAATTGGGCATAAACTTCGATTTAGCCTATCGTTCATTTAAATTTGATGGTACATACCAGGATAAGCAATCTGATTTTCAATATTCAAATCAAACTTATGCTTTTGATGGAAAATATTTAAAGTTGAGCGCGATGTTCAGGTACACATTCGCTAGTGCTTCACTTAAACCTTTCTTAAATTTGGGCGTTAGTAGCGCTTATGCTTTCAAACTTGAAGAAAATACAATTTTCGAAGATACTTTTCATTCAACAACAACTGTAAACCAACGTAATTTTTTCGATGAACTTCGTAAATTCGATCAGGGCGCTCTTTTTGGTGCAGGATTAGCCATTAAACACTTCAGAATTGAAGCGCGTGGAGAAGTCTCAAACGGATTTTCAACAATAACAGCTATAAAAACAGGGATAACCAGTGGCTATCTCTTAGTAAACTATCAATTTTAGGTTTTTATACCTTAATTTAAGAAAACCCTTTAGTTAAAGCTAAAGGGTTTTCTTATTTTAGCCCGAGTTACATCACACATTTTACCTTTTACATCTTTCAAATGAAACTCCACACCATAAACACAGGCTTATTTAAATTAGATGGCGGTGCCATGTTCGGCGTTGTACCTAAGGTCATCTGGCAAAAAACCAATCCTGCCGATAGCAATAACCTCTGCACCTGGGCCATGCGTTGTTTATTAATAGAAGAAGGCAATCAATTGATTTTAGTGGATACCGGCATCGGAAACAAACAGGATGAAAAATTTTTTAGCCATTATTACCTGCATGGTGATGATTCTATGGAGAAATCACTTGCACAATTAGGCTTCAGTACTGCCGATATTACCGATGTTTTTCTTACCCACCTCCATTTCGACCATGTGGGCGGGGCAATCGTTAGAGAAAATGAAAAACTGATTCCTGCTTTTAAAAACGCAATCTACTGGAGCAACGAAAAACACTGGCAATGGGCCGTTGAGCCGAATGCAAGGGAGAAAGCTTCATTTCTAAAAGAAAATATCCTGCCTATACAAGAAAGCGGTCAGCTTAAATTTATAAAGGAGCAGGAAAATATAGAGTGGCAGAAAAATATCAATATCAGCTTTGCCTATGGCCATACTGATGCCATGATGCTGCCAAAAATTAATTATAAAGAAAAAACCATTGTGTATATGGCCGATCTTTTACCTTCAGTTGGTCACCTGCCGCTACCCTATGTAATGGCTTATGATATGTTTCCGTTAAAAACACTGACAGAAAAACAGGCTTTTTTAGAAGAAGCGGTTAACAATAACTATGTATTATATCTTGAACACGATCCCATTAACGAATGCTGCACCTTACAACGCACTGAAAAAGGAATCCGTGTAGCAGAAACTTTTAATTTGAGTGATATATAAATGATCAGACCAGCCAGCCCCGCAGATGCAGAAGAAGTAGTGCCATTGATTATCCAGGCGATGGGTAAACTGGCGCATAAATTAACCAATGTTGATGAGGAGAAAGTTTTAATAGAAATCTTTACTTATTTTTTTCAACTAAAAGGCAATCAATACAGTTATGAAAACACACTGGTTTATGAAGAAGAAGGTAAAGTTCTCGGATCACTGAACGCTTATGATGGAGGAAAGCTGCCAGAACTCCGCAAACCATTTCTGAATTATGTAGCCGAATGCTACCAAACAAGCAACCTCAATCAGGGCACAGAAACTGAAACCGGGGAATTCTACCTCGATAGTATCAGTGTTAATCCTACAGCCCAGGGTAAAGGAATTGGGAAACAGCTGATTATTTCAGGCATAGATTGGGCTGAAAAACTCGGTCACCATACCGTTGGCTTGTTGGTAGAAAATAATAATCCTGACGCCCAAAGGCTTTACAAAAAAATGAATTTTGTTATTCAAAACGAAAAACAATTTATGGGTGGATTATATCACCACATGGTTTTTAAAATCAAATAATCAGCCTCTGGTCATTCACCTGGCACTGCCAAGCGCCCAACTCCAACTGCTTCCAAAATTTATTTCCATTTTTATTTGTATTTAATCTAAATAATACCAATTTTTGTAAACGATGGAAAAAGCATGTATCGATATTAACGAACTGGTTAACGTATTCTCAAATACCCATGGTTCTATTTATCAGTCTGATAAATTAAATTGCTTTTATGTAGATTTTGGCGGCAAATTTGCCCGCTTTAATTGCCTTTCACTTCAAAAACTAAAAACGGTTGTCGAAAATATTGATATCGAAGCCCTTCTTTTAAATACCCACAAAGCCGATTTCGAACTGGTTACCTTTAATGGTTGCGAGCACATTTATTTATTAAGTGCTTTAGAAATTATCGCATTAAAAGATTTACTGCAAGGTACTTTTACCATGTTCAAACTTAACCACATCATCAGCGACTGCCTGTATAGATTAGTTTACTAATTATTGGTTAATCGGTTAATTGTCTAAATTGGTTAACTGACACCTGCATGGGTTCATTAGCCATTAGTTTTATTAGTTCATTAGTCATTTGTTTATAGGTATTGCAAATTGGTTAACTGACTCAAAACTCCTAATCGGGTTAATTGGTTAACTGATCCCAAACGCCAGGCCCAAAACTTCCAACTGAAAATTGCTAACTGCAAACTGATCATTGTTAATTAACCATCACTACTCATCTGATCCTCAAGCACTATCCGTTTCGCGTTATTCTTCCATTTTTCATCATCCGTCTTACCTCTTACATCATCCATCCGCCTTATTTAAACTCATTACAAATAACTAATTATCAGCAATTTAGACTAATTTCATATAGTAAATAAATTATAATTACGAACAAATTCAGTTTACATTTGTATTGTTATTAAAGTACAGAAATATGAAAGATCTAATGCGTATCAAATGTTTAATATCTCAGGATATCGAAACATTATTAAATCAGCAAATTAAAAAAGAAGCTCATTCTTCATCATTATATTTATCAATGTCATCCTGGTGTGACCAAAATGGATTCGATTATTCAGCAGATTATTTTTTAAAGCAATCTGAAGAAGAAAGAGTACACCAGTTAAAATTATTCAAATATGTGCTGGATATGGGCGGAAATGCAATCTCTCCCGAAGTATCAGGAATTAAAACTGACTTCGCCGGATTTAGAGAAGTTTTCGAAGATGCTTTAGAAGCAGAAATTGCCATTACGCAGAGTTTTAAAAACCTGGCTGCAAGATGCCATAAGGAACAGGATTTTGTAACCATGGAATTCTTAAACTGGTTCTTAAAAGAGCAACGTGAAGAAGAATACAAAGCACGCAGAGCGTTAGAGTTATTCGAGGTTATTGGTGAAGAAGGTACCGGAAGATGGGAAATCGATAAACATGTGAACAAAATCTCTTATTCAGAAGAATAACAACAACAAAACATATATTCAAAAGCTATCCTGAAAAGGGTAGCTTTTTTTTTGTGCTGTGATTTTTATTTCTGTTATCTCAAATAGAAAGCTCGTTATTACGGGAGGCTTTTTTTAGCCAAAAGCCTGTCTTAATTTTTAGGGAAAGCAATTTTCTACAATCGCTACCTTTATCTACTTACTAATACGCCTTTTTTTGAAATTTGTCAATGCCATCAAAATTCAAGTTCTTAAAACCATCAATAAAAAAGAAAAGCTCCGGTTTTACCGGAGCTTTCTTAGTTTAGGTTGTTTGGTTTATGTTGATTATGAATAAGTCTTGAAATTTTTATAAAAAAAGCGCCGTTACCAGCGCTTTTTTTAAACCAAATATATAATAATAATTAACGAGCATTACAAAAGTACAAACTTTATTGATATTCGCAAGTATTTTTAATAAAAAACTTAAAATTTTTAATAAAAAAATAAAAAACACAACGAATAAATTAAAAATCAAATAAAAAATCACACCAAAACCAATTTTAATACAACAAAATAGCATTATTTTAAAAAATTAATGCGCTTAATTAAAATAATCACATAAAAAATTATAATATTTCATAAAATACAACCTAAATCACACCCAATATCACACAAAAACCTAGTCAACAAAGATTATTATAAAATATTCCTTTAAATTTCAATAAAATAAAGATTTGATGGACTGAATTATCGCACAGAATTTAAACAAACACCAGAAAAAAATAACAATCACCATACATATGTTATGTATCCCACGATAGTTTACAATTTGAAGTTAACAGTTAGCAGTTTGAACTAACCGCAAACTAAAAAACTGAAAACTGTGTACCGAAAACTGCTAACTGATAAACTTTTTTTTCTAAATTTGCGCCTTTTACAAATAACAATATGATTAAGAGACAGCAAATTAAAGATTTATTAAAGTCGACAGCATTTGACACAGAAGTAACGGTTATGGGATGGGTTAGAACCTTCCGTAATAATCAGTTTATTGCCTTAAATGACGGATCTTGCATGAGCAATATCCAGGTTGTGATCGATTTTAATAATTTACCTGATGAGCTGTTAAAAAGAATAACAACCGGCGCAGCCATTTCGGCAACAGGTAAACTGATCGAATCGCTTGGTAAAGGTCAATCTGTAGAGGTTAAAGCAACCAGCGTAGAAATTTTAGGTGACAGCGATCCTGAAAAGTTTCCTTTACAGCCTAAAAAACACAGTTTAGAGTTTTTACGTGAAATTGCCCACCTGCGTTTCCGTACCAATACTTTTAATGCCGTTTTTAAAGTGCGCCATGCCCTGGCTTTTGCCATTCACCAGTTTTATAACGAACGTGGTTTTGTGTACATGCACACCCCTATTATCACGGCCAGTGATGCAGAAGGTGCGGGCGAGATGTTTAAAGTAACCACTTTAGATTTCGACAATACGCCGCGCGCTGAAGATGGTAAGGTAGATTTCTCACAGGATTTCTTCGCCCGTGCAACCAATTTAACGGTATCAGGACAGTTGGAAGGTGAATTGGCAGCGATGGCTTTTGGCAAGATTTATACATTCGGACCAACTTTCAGGGCCGAAAACTCGAATACTACGCGTCACCTGGCAGAATTTTGGATGATTGAACCTGAATTTGCTTTTGCTGATTTAGAAGATAACATGCAACTTGCAGAAGACATGATGAAGTATGTGATTAAATATGCTTTAGACAACTGCAAGGATGAATTAGAATTTTTAAACAGCCGTTTAGCGGAAGAAGATAAACAGAAACCTCAGAATGAGCGCAGTGAATTGAGTTTATTGGAGAAACTGGATTTCTGTTTGGCAAATGATTTTGAACGTTTAACTTATACGGAAGCCATCAGGATTTTAAAATCTTCGAAGCCAAACCAAAAGAAACAGTTCAAATACCTGATTGACGAATGGGGAGCTGATTTACAGAGCGAGCACGAGCGTTTCCTGGTAGAAAAACACTTTAAAAAACCGGTAATCTTAACCGATTATCCTGCTGATATTAAATCATTCTACATGCGCCAGAACGAGCCGGATGCGGAAGGCAGACAAACTGTTGCCGCAATGGACATTTTGTTCCCGGGTATTGGTGAAATGATTGGCGGATCGGCCCGTGAAGAACGTTTAGACCGCTTAACGAAACGTATGGAAGATTTAAATATTCCTCAAGATGAACTTTGGTGGTATCTGGATACCCGCCGTTTTGGTACTGCACCACACGCAGGTTTTGGTTTAGGTTTTGAACGTTTGGTATTGTTTGTAACCGGAATGACCAACATCCGCGATGTAATTGCTTTCCCAAGGTTCCCGAAAAACGCAGAGTTTTAGGTTTAGGGAGACAAATAGCCCATTATCAAAGAAGTCAAGTTTTAAAAACTTGACTTCTTTTTTTATGACGTAGTGAAAGATAAACATGGCTGAACCACAGATAAAAGGATGCACACAGATAAAAATCCGTGTTTATCTGTGTGGTTAAAAACCTTAACTTAATTGCCCGGCGAGACGCCTCGTGGGCAGAAACGTTTGGTGTTTTAAACATTAATAGTTTTCCTATCACTGCCAAATAAACCTGATTGGAGCGAAAAGCCCGCAGCATAGCGAGGACTTGCAGCGTAAAGCAGGACTGAACAATCCCAAGCACTACTGCACCTGCTTTTCTAAAAAAAGGTATATAACAAAGAAGTCAAGTTTTAAAAACTTGACTTCTTTTACTATCTGGAAAGACTTTCGAAGTTTGTTAACTACCGCCCATCATCATGCATGGTATCGCTATACGGATTGGCATGCGCATAATCTACTGCCGAAACTTTATAATCGGTTGGTGCAAAGCTGGCCGAAGTGCTCAATGCCATCCCCAGTTCGTAGCGGGTTGGATAAGGTGTTTGCAATAAACTGCCTGCTGGGATGTATGGAAAACTCTCTAAATAACTCTGCATCACGCTCGGGCTCACCCTCCTGTTGATATAAGCGCGGCTTAACTGATGTGTTTCCCTTAAACCCGCAGCGCCCAGCAGCTCTACTGCACTGGCTACGGTAAGGTTATGGAAGTTTTTAACGCGAACAGTTTTATCTTCTACCACAAGGCCTTTCATTAAACTCTGATCTTGTGTGGCCACGCCAGTTGGACAGGTATTGCTGTTACATTCCAAAGCCTGGATACAGCCTAAAGCAAACATCATTCCGCGGGCTGCATTACACATATCGGCACCTAGGGCAATGTTTTTTACCAGATCGAAACCTGTAGCCACTTTACCTGAAGCAATAATTTTTATGTGTTTTTTAAGGTCGAAGCCATTTAGTACATCGTAAACAAAAGCAACACCTTCGCGTAGTGGCATCCCTACCGAGTTAGAAAACTCCTGCGGGGCAGCACCTGTACCACCTTCGCCACCATCTACGGTAATAAAATCGGGATAAATTTTGGTTTCAACCATTGCTTTGCAAATGGCATAAAATTCGCTTTTACGACCGATACATAATTTAAAACCAACTGGTTTGCCGCCCGATAAATCACGAAGTTTTTTAACAAACTTCAATAAACCAATTGGTGTATTAAAGGCAGAGTGTGCAGGTGGAGACAATACATCTTTACCCTCTGGTACCAAACGGATCCTTGCAACCTCCGGTGTTACTTTTTTAGCCGGCAACATCCCGCCATGCCCTGGTTTAGCGCCCTGCGAAAGTTTAATTTCGATCATTTTTACCTGATCAGTTTTGGCTCTTTCGGCATAGGCATCATAATTGAAAGTTCCATCGGCATTACGGCAACCGAAATAACCGGTACCAATCTGCCAGATTAAATCGCCACCCGGCTGACGGTGATAATCGCTGATTCCCCCCTCGCCTGTATTGTGTGCAAAATTGCCCATTTTGGCACCACCGTTTAAGGCTAAAATGGCATTCTGGCTCAAAGAGCCAAAACTCATGGCCGAAATGTTATAAATACTGGCCGAATAAGGCTTTTTGCAATCTGGTCCGCCTACGGTAACGCGTGGATCTAAATTTAACTCGTGATGCGAAATCGCGGCAATGCTATGGCTTAACCATTCGTAACCATTATCATAAACGTTTAACTGCGTTCCGAAAGGAATGGTATCGTTATCTTTTTTGGCACGCTGATAAATCAACGAGCGGTTTAACCTGTTATAAGGTGTACCGTTGGTATCGCTCTCTACAAAATATTGGTAAACTTTCGGCCTCAGCTCTTCCATAAAATACCTTAAGCGACCAAATACAGGATAGTTTCTTACGATACTGTGTTTAGGCTGGTATAAATCGTAAACACCAAGCAGTACAAAAGGACCGGTGAAGATGAATGTCCACCATAAAAAAGGATGGTACAGGCCCAGCATAATGGTTAGGGCAATTAGAAATGCGGCAATGGCGACGAAAGCTTTTCTCATAATAATAGATTAGCGGATGTTTTGTTGATACAAAGATTAGGATTATTAAACAACTGACACCATTAAATTGTTATTTTTACGCTATGCTTATTAAGATTTATCCGGAAAACCCAAACGAAAGGGCTATTGAACAAGTTGTTGAAGTACTGAAAAAAGGTGGCCTGATCATCTATCCAACCGATACGATTTATGGTTTGGGCTGCGACATCACCAATCCAAAAGCGATTGAAAAAATCTGCAGAATCCGTGGCATCAAACCCGAAAAGGCTAATTTCTCTTTCATCTGTCACGATTTAAAGCACATTTCCGACTACATTAAACCCATTGATAATACCACTTTCAGGGTATTAAAAAAAGCTTTACCCGGTCCGTTTACCTTTATTTTTAACGCCAATAACAACGTACCTAAATTATTAAGTTCCAATAAAAAAACGGTGGGTATCCGTGTGCCCGATAACAACATTGCACGCTGTATTGTAAAAGAGCTGGGTAACCCCATTCTTTCTACTTCGATAAAAGATGATGATGATGTAATCGAATATTCTACCGATCCGGAACTGATCCACGAGAAATACGCGGACCTGGTTGACCTGATTATCGACGGTGGCTATGGAGATAATGAGGCTTCTACGGTGATTGATTGTACCACGGGTGAGTTTGAAGTAATTCGTGAAGGCAAAGGAAATATTGAGGAGTATTTGTAAGCTTTTTCTAGTAGAGCCAGATCGCCTGTTTTACCAGGCCTGTTAGATTGCTTGTTTTTGGAAGTGATGGTTTCAGTTCCCTGTAGCGGCCTCTAGCCCTGCTTTACACTTCAAGTCCTCCCCGATTAAAATCGGGATGCGGGCTTTCCGTTTCAATCAGGCTTATTAACAAAGGGTGCTCTCCGAAGGTGAATAGCAATTAGCAATTAAAGCAGGTTTTTATCATATATGTAATTCAATTCGAATTTGTCAGATTGAATCGTATCGTGCGGGTTTTTGGCATCATGCTGGCTTGCTTAAAAAATTCCGCATCCCGCACCGAAGCACACCGTCAATCCCAGGTGGCGGCCAAATCAACTTTCGTTTCGCAGAAACGAACAAAACAAAGTGCCGCTGTTTTTTTGATGAGCGCGGGTAGTAAGAAGCCACATTGCGGGATTGACAAAGCGCTCTAGTTACTTTGGCGCTCCAAAGTACCATGCCTCGCAGCATAGAGCGGAAAGAAAATCCTTCTTAACAATTGTACATAAAATCTGCAGACATGAGAATGCAAAAATTCCCAAATCCTCAGAATTTATCAACATTTCACCTAAATATCAAAGAAATATATAAATTTATGTTTTTAAAAGTTTATTCCCCAAGCTTTTAGCCAAACTAACAACTAAATTAATATAACTGTAATACAGAATTAACCTTCTACCTCTATTTTCGTAACCTAATCACTTTATATGGCGCTACCATTACTCCAGTAACTGTTTTCCGGTTAAAATCAGCCAAATAGTGTTCGCAATACAGCTATATGTAAAATATAGCCAAAATTGTTTGCGCTAAATGATCAAAATCCTTTAATCCCAATCCTTATTATTCTTGTATGGCAAAACTTTACTTCTAATCATTCAAATCCTTGCGGGACCGTTCCCGAAAAATAAAGCAATTACTCCTGATTCGCTTCACTAACTTATTCAAAAAAATCATCCATTATTTCATATCCCTAAACAAATTATATGAAAAAACTTTTACTATTTTGTTTTACAATGCTCTTGGCAACATCGGTATTTGCCCAGAGTTTTAGCGGAACGTACAATTTTAGCAGCGTTTCTACTACCACAGGTAAAACTGATCCTACTGCAGTTCCAACCGCAACAGGGGTTACCTTTGGCTCTTTTACGGCCAACGGGGCCGTTTCTACCAATCCGAATGCAAGTGGCAGGTTTTCTTTTACCAGCCAGCCAACCGGGGCAACCAATGCCAGTGATGTTTTTACAGGCGCAATAGACTTAACTAAATATTACGAAGTAACCATTACGCCGGCTTCGGGTTATACCTTAAACATTACCGGAATTAAGTTTTCAGTACAACGCTCGGCAACCGGGATCAGGCAGTACAGTGTCCGTTCGAGCAAAGATGGTTACGCAGCTAACTTACCGGCAAGCATATCGCCTGCCAATTCAGATTTACAGGTGGTATCTGGAAATGTATTTCAGGTAATCGATATAGCAACAGCTGCTGAGGTAGGCAGTACCATTAACTTAACCGGTTTCACCAGTATTGCTACCGCAACCACTTTTCGTTTTTATGGTTACAATGCCGAAGCTTCCGGGGGTACTTTTAGTATAGATGACGTTGCAATTTCAGGATCTGCGGTTTCTGCCACTGATAACACACCTCCTGTAAATGCCGCTACCTACCCAAAAACTTCGAATATCACCTCAACAGGTTTTAACCTTACCCATAATATCGATGAAGCCGGTAAAACTTATTATGTTGTTACCGCATCAGGCAGCCCTGCACCAAGCCCTGCACAGGTAAAAGCCGGTTTAAACGGAAGTGGGACAGCAGCGATTAAATCGGGTTCGTTAACCAATGTGGCCAATACCGATGTAAGTACTTCAGTTACGGGATTAACTGCGGCAACAAATTATGCTGTTTATGTAGTAGCCGAAGATGTGGCCACCACACCAAATATACAAACCACCGTATCGCTTTTAAATGTAACCACACTTCCTTTGGTAGATGTTACGCCACCCGTTTTTGCTGCAAATTCGCCTGCAGTAACGGGTATCGGTACCACTTCATTTAACTTAGGCAGCAACATTAACGAGGCTGGTAAAACTTATTACGTTTTAGTAGCAGCCACTGCCCAGGCACCAAGCCCTGCACAGGTAAAGGCAGGACTCGATGGTTCAAATGCGGCAGCACTAAAATCAGGCTCACTTAACAATGTTGCCAATACAGATGCAACTTCAGGCATTACAGGTTTAACCGCCTCAACTGCTTATAAATTATATGTAGTAGCAGAAGATAACGCCACTTTGCCCAACCTGCAAACCGCTGCTGTATCATTAAACATTACCACTTTTGCCCCGCCTACCATTATCATCAGCCAGTATTACGAAGGCTCGGGTGTAAACAAATGGATAGAATTAACCAACTTAAGCAACAGTCCTGTTAATACCTCTACCCCACAGTTAAAACTGGGTTTATGGAACATTTCGGGCGATGCAGGCAACATCAATATCACCGGGGCACCATCGCAGGTGTATAACTTAACCGTAACCATCCCGGCCAGGGGAACCGTGTTGATCGGAAATACCAACAATTCGCCTGAAGAAATCCCATACCTTACCGCCGCAAGTGCAGCCGAAACAAGCAATTCGGTAATTAACTTTAACGGTAACGATGGCGTAGCGCTTCTGGATGCTAACAACAACATTATCGATGCTTTTGGCCAGGATGTAAACGCGAAAGATGTTTCTTATGTAAGGCACCTTGATGTTGCAACAGCAAGCTCAACCTTTATCGCCGACGACTGGACCAGATTAACCGTAGATATTGTAAAAGATGCCGTAGATGATGATGACGCGAATAAACTTGGCGTTCATTTTCCACCAAACCTGCCTAACTGTGCCGCACCAACTATTGTGCCGGGCAATGCTCAATTTACCAACACCACACCAAACAGCATTTCGTTTACCTTCACCAAATCAGACGATGCGACCGAATACCTCATCATCAGAAGTTTAAACAGCACACTTTCTGTTAACCCGACCGATGGAACAACTTATGCTGTAGGTACTGCATTGGGAGGCGGAGTGGTAGTAGCCCGCCAGGCCACACCTGCCTTTAACAATACCGGTTTAACAAGCGCCACCAAATATTATTATTTTATTTATGCCCTGAACAATACGTCTTGTTTGGGTGGCCCTAAATATTTAACCAGCGCACTTATTGCGAGCGAAACCACCAAAACGCTCCTCCCTTGTGTAAAACCAACCAGTCAGCCACAAAATTTCCTGGTTACCAATGCCAACCACAACTTTGTTCAGGCCTCTTATGCAGCTGCAGCCAATGCCGACGATTACCTGGTGGTAATGGCCACCAAACCATCACTTACTGCTTTGCCAGCCGACCAAACCATTTATAACGTAGGCGACAACCTGGGCGGTGGTATTGTAGTAAAAAGCGGTGCAGGTACCAGCTTTACCCGATACGGACTTACACAAAATACCCAATATTACTTCTTTATCTTTTCGGTAAACAGCAATTGTACCGGAGGGCCATTGTACCTGACCACAAACCCGCTTGTGGGACAGCACAAAACCAGTATCCTCGATGTAAATAAACTGAATTTCTATTACGGTAACCTGCACAGTCACAGTAGTTATTCGGACGGTAACCAGGATGATAAAACCAAAATCCCTGTTGATGATTACGAGTTCGCAAAGAAATCGATGAACCTGGATTTCCTCGGTATATCGGAGCACAACCACTCGCAGGCCGGTATGATGAAAGCAAACTGGCAAAAAGGCATCGATCAGGCCAAAAATGCGACTACACCAACTTTCCTGGCCTTACACGGTATGGAATGGGGCGTAATCAGCGGTGGCGGTCACGTAATTGTTTATGGTATCGATTCGCTGGTGGGGTGGGAAAACGACAATTACGATATCTTTGTACCGAAAAACACCTATACCGGCAACACCGGATTATTCAGAATCATTAACAGGCATGGTTTAAATGCGGTAGCCACACTGGCTCACCCAAATACCACCGATTATAATAATTTAGTAGCCAATTACGATATCAGTGCCGACAGTGCAATTGTAGGAACTGCGCTTGAAAGCGGTCCGGCCACTTCAAAGAATATTACTTATTCAGATCCTGCCAGCTCAATGAGTTACCTGAGCTATTACAACAGGATGCTTGCAAAAGGTTATCACCTTGGTGCCACAATCGATCATGATAACCACAACCTTACTTTCGGTCGCCATACCAAGGCCAGGCTGGTAGTACTTTCGCCTGCCCTCACCGAAAACGACATCCTCGATGCCGTTAAAAAAATGCGCTTTTATGCTTCAGAAGATTCGGCAGCCAAGGTGCTTTTCACCATCAATAAACAACCCGTTGGCAGCGTATTTACCGTAGCCGGCGCACCACAGATCGAGGTTACTTCTAAAACCACAAAAGAAGTAATCAGCATTAAATTAATGTATGGCGAACCCGGTACCGGAGTAAACCCAACAGAACTCTTAACAAGTACCACAGGACAGTTAACCTATAGCCACACTGCCCTGGCCAATTTAAAAACGGGTTATTATTATGCAGACATTGTTGAATCAGACGGAAGCAGGATCATTACCTCCCCTATCTGGTACACCAGAGATGATGCAGTGGTAAAAAAAGACCAGCAAATCACCTTTACGGCCACCAAAACCGTTACCTATGGCGATCCTGATTTTGATGCCGGCGCAACCAGCGACAATACCAGCATCAATATTGTGTACACCAGCAGCAATACCAGTGTTGCAAAAATCAGCAATAACGATATTCAGATTGTTGGCGCAGGTACGGTAACCATTACCGCAACCCAACCGGGTGATGCATTTTATAATGAAGCATCAAAACAATTAATCCTGACGGTGGCTCCTAAACCAATCAATGTGAAGGCCGACGCCAAAACAAAGGTTGAAGGAACGGCAGATCCGGCCTTTACCTATGTTTCTAGCCCAGCTTTATTGGGTACCGATGTATTTACAGGCACCTTAACAAGAGATGCAGGCGAAACTCCCGGCGATTTTGCCATCAAAGTGGGTACCCTCGCCATTAATCCGAATTATGCGATTAACTATACCGCAGCCAACCTGCATATTTATGCCAAACCGGTTGCAGCCTTAAGCGGTAACATTTCTATTCCGGTAAATACCACCGCACCGGCAATTACCTTCACCGCAACCGCAGGTACCGCACCATTTACTTTTACGTATAATATTAATGGCGGGGCGAGTCAAACTTTAACATCAACAACAGGCACTGCAACCATCATCCCACCAAGCAATACCGTGGGTACCTTTGTTTACACAGTAACCAGCATTGCAGATGCTTACAGTACACAGCCTCAAAACATTTCCACCACGGTTAAAATTAACCCTATCCCTGTGGCAGGCATTGCCGGAACTACCGCCTTATGTTTAAACGGCACTGCACCAACAATTACTTTTACCGGTGGAAACGGGACAGGCCCGTATGTATTTACCTATAACATTAACGGCGGTACAAGCCAAATGGTGAGCACTACAGGAACCAATACAACAGCTACAGTATCTGCTCCGGTAAACGTTGCAGGCACCTTTAACTACAATTTGCTTCAGGTGAGTGATGTAAACGCAGGTCAGGCGCAAAGCGGAACCGCAACCATTACGGTAAGGGCTTTGGCTACTGCAAGCATTTCGGGCTCAACAGCAGTACCAAACCTGGCTGCAGCACCTAATATTACTTTTACCGGAGCCAACGGAACCGCGCCATATACCTTTACCTATAATATTAATGGCGGGGCAAACAGAACGATAACTTCAACAGGCAATACGGCAACCGTTTCTGCGCCAACTTCGGCAGTAGGAACCTTTGTATATAACTTAGTAAGCGTGGCTGATGTAAACTGTGGTCAGCCGCAAACCGGTTCAGCAACCGTAATTATCCGTCCATTACCAATAGCCACCATTGCAGGTAACGCTTCGGTGTGTAATTTTGGTTCATCGCCAAACATCACCTTTACCGGATCAGTTGGGACGGCTCCTTACACCTTTACCTATACCGTAAACGGCGGCAGCCAACGCACAGTAACCACCAATTCAACTACTGCTACAGTTAGTGCGCCAACCAACGCGGTGGGTACATTTACCTATACATTAGTGAGCGTGGCCGATGCTTATGCCAGTCAATTACAAACCGGATCGGCAACGGTAACCGTAAATGCTTTACCAGTGGCTTCGATCAGCAGCAATAAAGGTTTGTCCATTTCTAAAGGTGATGCCATCGTGTTAACCGCAAGCGGTGGTACACAGTACAACTGGTCGGGCGCCGATATCATTAGCGGACAGAATACGCCTGCTTTAACCATCCGCCCTAAACAGAGCGGCACTTACCGCGTTACCGTAACCAATGCAAGCGGTTGTGTGAGCGATAAGACCATTGCCATTACGGTGATTGATGATTATAAACTGGAAGCCAGTACGGTAGTAACACCAAACGGGGATGGTTACAACGATAAATTTATCGTGAAGAACATCGATTACTATCCGAACAATACCTTAAAAATATTCGATAAGGCTGGAAGGATGTTATACACCAAACATACCTACACCAATGATTGGGACGGAACCATAAATGGTAGTCCGTTGAGCGAAGGCACCTATTATTACATCATCGATTTGGGTAATGGCATCGGTTCATTTAAAGGTTACATCAACATCATCAGAGACTAATTACAGACATGAGAGCAATTACAAAAAACATAAAGCAAATGCGTCGCGTAACGTTTCTATTTGCTGCTAGCACATTATTTATAGGATCTGCAAAAGCGCAGATCCTTCCACTCAATGCACAATATTTCCAGAACCGTTACCTCGTTAACCCTTCAATGGCCGGTATCGATGAAGGTTTTAACATCAACGGAAGTTTCCGCAAACAGTGGTCGAACATTCCCGGAGCACCCATTACCCAAAGCGTAACTTTAGATCAGCAGGTGAACAAAGTGGGCTGGGGCGTAAACATCTATAATGAGAAATCGGGCGGGATCCAGCGTACTAAGGCGGTTGGAACTTTTGCCTATCACCTGCCATTAAACAGCAACGACCAGAAATTAAATTTCGGGATCTCTTTCGGCGCAAGTCAGGATAAGCTCGATTTAAGCAGCGTAAGGAACAGCGACATTAACGATCCTTCCATCGCTCGTTTTAACGACAGGGGCTATTATCTGGACGGCGATTTCGGGATTTCTTATACCTCCAGAGGATTAACTGTTGAAGGCGCCGTGCCTAACATGCGTTCGGTTTTCAGAAAAGACGATTTAAATTTTGCCGATAAACCCACCTTTTATTCTGCAGTAAGTTACAAATTCGCCTTAGGATCTGGCATTAATGGCATCAGCCTCGAGCCAAAAGGTGTTTTCAGGGGCATTAAAAACTACGAAAATTTATGGGATGCAGGGGTTAACGCCAACTTCGCCAACGATAAATTATACCTGATGGCCATGTACCACAACACGCAAAATGCTACCGTTGGTTTCGGAATGAACTATAAATCGACTTTATATTTTATGGCTTATTACAATACCGCCACTTCAGCCATCAGCGGTTATACCGACGGCGATTTCGAAGTAAATATCCGCTTAAATATTAGTAAAAAACCATAACATATAGCCATAATCCCAAACTTGTTTCAGTTTTAAAGAGAATCGTCGTTATTCCGAATAATCGAGGATTTTAATGCTTAAAGCATTACATTTTTACCAAAGCCGCAGAATAAAATCTGCGGCTTTTTTTATGGATCGCAGTGTCCCTATCCGCCTAACGGCACCTTTCTACTGAAAGGGAAAGGCCTTGAAAAACAAATTACCGCACCCTGCAATGTGCTCCATGCGATCTGCCCCCTGCTATCGGCTTCGCAGATTTCCGCCGGAATAAGCATTGAAATTCTTGCAGCCCATCCTCAATACCTTACTGCCCAAGGTAGGATCAAAGCGGGAGCGGTGGGATAAGCAAGGGTAAGAGCCTCGATGCTGCCGCAATCAAGATTTCCGTAGCTTTTTACAAGGAAGGATGCAAGCCTTGATTTTTTGGTCCCTTTTTCATCAAGGAAAAAGGACTAGCCCCGGCGGCAATGAGCCGATAGAAAATTTTAATCTGTAGAGTTTAAATTAATAGATTTCTCCATTACGCTACGCTCCAGTCGAAATGACGGATTGTTCGCGGTAGAAATTACGCGTGATATTTCTCTGCTCCCTGCTACCGGCCTCGCAGATTTCCGCAGGAATAAGCATTGAAATTCCTGCAGCCCACTCTCAATACCTCACTGCCCAAGGCAATATACAGTCCCGATTTTTCATCGGGGCCTCCATATTGCCGCAGTGGGAATTTCGATAGCTTAGTTCAAGAAAAGGTGCAAGCCTTGGTTTTTTGTTTCTTTTGAACGAAGCCAAAAGAAAGAGCCCCTCGGCGGCGGTGAGCCGAGGCAAGCCCGAGTAAGGGGCAAAATAGAAAAGAAACTTAGCCAGTGAGCAAACACAAACCAGTGATCAACACTTAGAGATCCTTCGTGCCTCAGGATGACAATAACTCTTTTTAATGGGATTGCGGCGGCGAACCGATAGAAAATTTTAATCTGTAGAGTTTAATTTAATAGATTTCTCCATTACGCTGCGCTCCAGTCGAAATGACGGATTGTTCGCGGTAGAAATTACGCGTGATATAGCTAAACCATTAAGATTCCCGCCTGCGCGGGAATGACGACCGCTTTAGAAATGATCCTATACACCTCGCTATCTGCTCCCTGCTCCCGGCCTCGGATATGATGGAAGGAGAAAGCGTTAAAGCTTTTGCACCTCCATTCAATCAGCACAGCACTGAGGCAGCACGCCCACCCCGATCCTTCATCGGGGGCTTGTGCTGACGACTTAAAAGCTTTGACGAATTTATCCGACATCAGATCCAAGCCTTGGGTTTTTGTTTCTTTTGGACCAAGCCAAAAGAAAGAGCCCCTCGGCGGCGGTGAGCCGATAGAGATTTTCATTACCAGAATTTAAGTTTAACAGGTTTCTTCCCGAACCTTCGGGATCGAAATGACGGATTGATCGTTGTAAAAATTACGCATAATAACTTAGAGATCCTTCGTGCCTCAGGATGACATTTAATAATAAAAAAGCACCAAGAACCTCGCGTCCTTAGTGCCTAAATTTATACACAAACCTATAAAGCCTTTTACAAGCCTTATAGGTTTTTGCAAATTAATTCCAGCCGCCGCCTAACGAGCGGTACAAACCAACCACAGCATTTAACTGCTCTGTTTTAATGGTGGTAAGTTCCAGTTCGCTTTGCAATAAATTGCCTTGCGCCGTAATTACCTCCAGGTAGTTCGCCATGCCGCTTTTAAACAACAAACTTGCATTTTTTGAAGCCTGCTGTAAAGTTTGCGCTCTTTTTTCGGCAATGCTATATTGTGCTTTCAACTTCTCTACTTTCGTTAACTCATCCGACACTTCGCCAACCGCATTCAATACCGACTGACGGAACTGAATCACTGTTTTCTCACGGTCGATTTTAGCCAGTTCTAAATTGCTTTTTAACTGTCCACGTTGAAAAATAGGCTGAGTAATCCCTCCCGAAACCAGTCCGAATAAAGATGCCGGTACATTAAACCAGTTGCTTGCCTTAAAAGAGTTCACGCCACCGCTTGCGGTAATCACCAGTGATGGATATAAACTCGCTTTCGCCACGCCAACTTTTGCGTTCGCTACCGTTAACGCTAACTCTGCACTTTTAATATCCGGTCTGCGGCTCAACATTGCCGAAGGGAATCCTGCGTTTAAATCATCCGGAAGCACCATTTTATCCAAACGGCTCTCACGGTTAATCGCTTTTGGTAAAGTACCGATCAGTACACTTAAAGCATTTTCCTGCAGGGTTACATTTTGTTCTAAACGGGGGATCAGCTGTGCCGCAACCAATTGCTGTGCCTGCGCCTGCTGAATGGCCAGCGAAGTAACCTGACCAGCATCAAACTGTAAATTGATAATCCTTAACGTGCTATCGTTCAGTTTTAAGTTCTTTCTGGCAATTTCCAGTTGCGCATCAAGCATCAGCAGGTTGTAATAACCTTGCGCCACATTGGCAACCAAACGGGTTTGAACTGCTTTACGAGCTTCCTCAGTCTGCAAAAAACTGGCTAAAGCACCGGCTTTTTGATTGCGGATCTTCCCCCAGATATCGGCCTCCCAAAACACGCCCAGATTAGCGCTGTAATCTTCGATGTGTGTAGAACCCGTAAACTGGTTCAGGCTTAAACCATTTAAACTGTTATCGCTCGGACGGCTGGTACTTGCCGCAACCTGCAATTTAAGCTCAGGTAAATAACCCAATTTAGATTGTTTGAACAATACTTCTGCTGCATCAATATTTTTCAATGCAATTTGCATGTCGTAATTTTTAACCAAAGCTGTATCAATTAAATTCTGAACAGTAAGGTCGTTAATAAAACTCTTCAATGGCATGGTGCCAATGCTCGAAGAATCGCGTGGTGTGGTGTTTCTGAATAAGCCTGGCACAATATTGGGCAGAGCTGTATCTTTCGAAACCGAACATCCGCTCCAGATTAAAGCAAGGAGCAGGATGCTAACTATATTAAACCGTTTCATAAACTACATGATTATTAACAGGCTCTTCATGGTGGCGAACAACCTCATTTGATGATTTTTTTGATATTTTTTCCTGTAAAGCCTGGAAGATGACGAAAAGTACCGGAATGATGAATAAACCTAAAATTACACCTGAAACCATACCTCCTGCGGCACCAATACTGATGGAGTGGTTACCCTGTGCCGACGGACCTGTTGCAATACTCATCGGGAATAAACCAAACACAAAAGCAAGTGAGGTCATGATGATCGGTCTGATCCTTAATCTGGCGGCTTCGATAGCCGAATCAACCAGACTCAATCCTGCCTTTCGTCGCTGCACCGCAAACTCAACGATCAGAATCGCGTTTTTAGCCAGCAAACCAATCAACATAATCAGCGCTACCTGTACATAAATGTTGTTTTCGATACCGGTTAAACCCAATACCACAAACACACCGAATACACCTGTAGGGATTGAAAGGATTACCGCCAATGGCAGGATATAACTTTCGTATTGTGCTGATAAGAGGAAGTAAACAAACACTAAACATAACAGGAAGATCACTGTCGACTGTCCGCCTGAAGAAATTTCCTCACGTGTTTGTCCCGAGAATTCATAAGCATATCCGGTTGGCAATTGCTCTCTGGCCGTTTCTTCTATCGCTTTAATCGCATCACCAGAACTGAAACCTGGTTTAGGGATCGCATTGACTTCGATAGAGTTAAACAAATTATAACGCGAAGCCGTTTCCGAGCCATACACACGGGTTAATTTAACCAGCGTACTGATCGGCACGCTTTCTCCGGCTTTGTTTTTCACAAACACTCGGTCGATACTCGCAAGGTCAGTCCTGTCAGCAACATCAGCCTGAACCACCACACGGTAGTATTTACCAAAACGGTTAAAATCTGATGCCTGTGCCGTACCAAAATAGGTCTGCATGGTTTGTAAAATATCTTTTTTACTTACACCCAGCTGATCGGCTTTTTCGTCGTTCACATCCAGTTGTAACTGAGGATAATCGGCTTTATAAGAAGTAAAAGCATAGGCAATAGCCGGTTTCGCCATTAACTTACCGATGAAGTTATTCGCTACACCACTAAATTTATCCAGTCTGCCGTTGGTTTTATCCTGTAACATCACGTTCATCGCTTCCACATTACTAAAGCCCGGTACGGTTGGGAAACTGAATACGAAGAAGGTACCTGCAGATATGGCTGCCATTTTAGCCCTTACGATATTCTGGATCTCATCGATATTTTTTACTGCTCCCCTTTCTTCATTTGGTTTTAACAATAAGAAAATCTGACCAGCGGAAGGACTGTTAGATGCTGTTAAGAAGTTATAACCTGCAAGCGACATCACGAATCTTGCCGATGGCATAGCCCTCAATTCCTCTTCAGCCTGTTTTAATATTTTATTGGTATTGGCTAATGAAGTTCCCGATGGACTGGCAACCGCAATGGCCACAAAACCCTGATCCTCTGTAGGGATAAAGCCCGTTTTTGTTCTGCTTACCAGAAGAACAGTAACCGCAACGATTAACGCAAGTCCGGCCATGCTGATCCATTTATTACGGATAAGCACTTTTAAACCACCAACGTAACGGTTGGTCATATAATTAAAACCACCGTTAAAGCCTGCATAAAACTTTTCTACAAAACCTTTTTTAGGTGCTTGATGACCGCCTTCAGCGTGTTTGTTCTTTAAAAATAAGGCTGCCAATGCAGGACTTAAAGTTAAGGCGTTAACCGCAGAAATAATAATGGCAATAGCCATGGTTAAGGCAAACTGTTTGTAAAAGATCCCTGTTGAGCCGGTCATAAAACCTACCGGTAAAAACACTGCCGCCATTACAAGCGTAATGGATATAATGGCCCCGGTAATCTCATTCATGGCCTCGGTAGTTGCCGCTTTCGGACTAAGCGAAGGATTTTCTTCCATCTTGGCATGCACCGCTTCCACCACCACAATCGCATCATCCACCACAATACCTATGGCCAGTACAAGTGCGAACAAGGTTAAAAGGTTAACAGAGAAGCCAAACAACTGCATAAAGAAGAAGGTACCGATAATCGCCACCGGAACCGCAATGGCCGGGATTAAAGTAGACCTGAAATCCTGAAGGAAGATAAACACTACGATAAATACCAGTAAAAAGGCTTCCACCAGGGTGTGTTCCACCTGATTGATGGATTCGTCCAGATCGGTTTTGGTACGGTAAAACTGATTGTATTTAATGCCTGCAGGGAAATCTTTTGATAGTTTTGCCAATAATTTATCAATGGCAATCTGAATTTCGTTGGCATTAGAGCCTGATAACTGGATTACACCAATGGTAATTCCATCGTGTCCGTTTAAACGGTTAACACTACCATAACTGTAAGCACCCAGTTCCACACGGGCCACGTCTTTTAAACGTAATATAGAACCATCAGAATTGGAACGTATCGCGATATTCTGATATTCCTCAGGTTTAGTAAGTTTACCTTTATATTTAATGATGTACTCAAACGCTTCATTACTTCTCTCTCCAACCCTGCCCGGTGCCGCTTCCAGGTTTTTATCCTGAATGGCCGTAATCACTTCATTTGGGGTAATTTTATAAGTAGCCAGCTGACTTGGATTTAACCAGATACGCATCGAATAATCTTTAATACCGCCAAACACACTGGCAGAACCTACACCCGGGATACGTTTAAGCTCCGGAATGATATTGATCTGTGCATAGTTGTTTACAAAAACCGCATCGTATTTTTTTGGATCTTCAGAGTAAACCCCGATAGCGCCAATAAAACTGTTTTGCTGTTTCGTAGTGGTGATACCATATTGTACTACCTCTGCTGGCAATTGGCTGGTGGCCTGCGAAACACGGTTTTGCACGTTAACAGCTGCCTGATCGGGGTTGGTACCTTGTTGAAAGTACACCGTAATCGCCAGCGTACCATCGTTACTGGCGCTCGAGGTCATGTAGGTCATGTTCTCCACACCATTAATGGCTTCCTCCAATGAGGGGGTTACCGAACGTAAAATCGTTTCGGCGTTGGCCCCAGGGTACACAGCAGTTACCAATACCGACGGAGGTGCGATATTTGGGAAGCGCTCTAAGGGCAGCTTTGTTAAGCCCAGTATCCCAACTATTACCAATAAGATGGAAATAACAGTCGAAAGTACAGGCCTGTCTATAAATTTCTGAAACATGATTGCTTAAACTTTAAGTGTATTAATTTTTCGATTTTGCAACAGCTACTTTATCTGCTGCTTTTTGAGGCTGGATCACCATACCCTCCTGTAGTTTGTCAATGCCGCTTAACACAATCTGGTCGCCTACTTTTACCCCTGCATTAACCAGGTAATTTTCGCCGGCTTTACCCACAATGGTAATGGCTTGTTTTTTCACCTTACTGCTGTCGCCTACAGTAAATACAAATACTTTGTCCTGCATTTCTACTGTGGCCGACTGAGGAACCAGAATGGCATCATTATGCTGCAAGCCTAAGTGGATTTTACCGGTATTACCCGAGCGTAACACACCGCTTGCATTAGGGAAACTGGCCCTTAAAGTAATGGCACCGGTATTTTTATCAAACTGACCATCAATCATATCGATTTTACCTTTAAGCGGATAAACCGAATTGTCTGACAATAAAAGTTCAACCGCTGGTAAATGTTTAATCCTGTCGGCAGGGGTTTTACCAGGGTAATTTGCATTAAAGTTATTGAAGTCGTTTTCTGCAAGTGAGAAATAAACGTGTACTTCGTGGATATCAGATAACTGAGTTAACGCCACCTGATCAGTTGGCGAAACTAAACTTCCCTGTTTCTTAGGGATACGACCAATGTAACCACTTACCGTAGCCTTAACATTAGTATAACCTAAGTTGATCTGTGCAGAAGCTACGCTGGCTTTAGCTTGTTCGGCATTGGCCTGGGCAATTTTGTAAGCTGTTTTTGCAGTTCTTAACTGGATATCAGAAACCACTTTATTCTGAACCAATGGTGTTAACTTATCCACTTCCAGCTGTGCATTTAACATGGCAGCTTCTGCAGCATGTAAACTTGCTTTAGCGTTGTTTAAAGCCTCGCGGAAAGGGTTTTCGTTAATTTTAAATAGTGTTTGTCCGGCTGTTACATAAGCGCCTTCATTAACCAAAACGCTTTGAAGGTAACCGCTCACCTGCGGACGAACATCGATATCAACCGCTCCCTGTATAGAAGCCGGGTAGTCTACAAACGTGGTTTCGGTACTTGCGTTAATCGCACTTACAGGTAAAACCGGTGGTGGTGGCGCGGCAGCTGATTGCTCTGGAGATGATTTACAGCTAATCAAAATTATAGATAAAAGAGAAATTGTTAACAATGATTTAATACCATTAAACCATTTAACGGTGTTAAGTAATGGATACAAGCGATGTAGAGACTTCATATGATTAAATTTAATTGGATTATAGTGTATAAATAATCTAACAGTGTTAAATTACTGTGTAAAAAAAATATTTTAACTGTTAATAGATAACGTGATACCTTTGATGGCATCTTTTAAAATTTGCTGGTTTAGTTCGTCTGTTGTTCTTCCGTTCGGGCGCACCAGGTTAATCGAAATTAACCCGTGGATGATTGACCAATAGGTATAATACTTCATGCAGATATCATCTTCAGATACTGGTTTCTTCTCGAATAATGATTCAATTACTTCGCCTAACATACCGCCTACATTTTCAGCTTCGGGCATTGAATTTTTGACGGTACAACAAACCATATCCACACCATACATCAGCTGATAAAATTCTTTGTGGGCAAAGGCGAAGTTCCAGTAGGCAATCCACATGGCTTCCATTTTATCTTCCGGAGATTCGTGTTTATCCCTGGCTTCGCGGATATCTTTGGCCAACATTAAATATCCTCTTCTGGTGAGTTCCAGTAAGATGCCATCTTTGTTGGAAAAGTATTCGTAAATAATTGGTGCAGTATATTCGATCTGGTCGGCAATTTTACGCATACTCAATGCCTGCCAGCCCTCTGTTTGAACAATGTTCAAGGCAGCATCCAGAATTTTTGTTCTGGTTTCATCTTTTAAACGTAGAATTCTTTCTTTACTTCCCATGATCTGGAATATAAGGTGTAAATAATCTAACACCGTTAAGCAAATGTAGAACCAATTGCACAATTCACAATCATTCATTTGTCATAAACATTTTATTGCTTAGTTTTATCACTTATAATTAACCTTTACAGCGCTTAAATGAAGATTTTTAATCAGTCAAATTTTTAAGAAAATATAAATCATGATTTTTCGCTTTGCAAAAACAACTGACATCGCTGCCATGCAAATTGTCAGACATACTGTAAAAGAGAACATTTTGTCCGATCCGGCTCTGGTTACTGACAAAGATTGCGAAGAATTTATTATTGAGCGGGGCAAAGGATGGGTTTGTGAGGTTGATGGTGAAGTGGTTGGTTTTTCGATCGTAGATTTAAAGGAGCATAATATCTGGGCTTTATTCCTTCGGCCAAAGTTCGAAGGGAAAGGTATTGGTAAGAAACTGCACCCGTCAATGCTGGACTGGTATTTTGAACAGACTAAAAAACCGGTTTGGTTAGGGACAGCTCCAGATACCCGTGCCGAAGAATTTTACAGCAGACAGGGCTGGAGAAAAGTTGGCACGGTAAATAAAGGCGAAGTGAAATTTGAAATGGGTTATGAGGATTGGGTGAAACAGCCTTAGTAATGACCACAAAGGCACGAATAGTTCTCTTGAACAGATTTCAATAAAAAAGTCGTCATTGCGAGGCACGAAGCAATCCTAAAGCGTTCGCTAGTAGCGATAGTATAAGATTGCTTCGTCGTTCCTCCTCGCAATGACGAAACTGTGCTATTTAAGCATACTATTCCAGATAAGAGGTGCTTGTTTTACAAACTTACCCTCTCCTAACTCCTCAATAATAAACTCCGCAATGTTGGCCGCATTAATCTGATCGCCATCGCAATTAAGCAAACTTGTTCCTATTGCCGTTTGTTCGTCGGTTTGCATAATTAAAGGTAAACGGATTAAAGTCCAATCTAGCTTACTTTCTGAAAGCATTTCGTATTCTTTTTGCCGGTTCGCTGTAGAAACCGGATAATTCTCGTACATCCATTGAGTAGCAAATTTGGTTTTGGCATCTTTTTCATCAAAAGGCGTATCTACATTAATACCTGTAAGTACGATATAACGTTTCAGTCCAAAAGCTTTCATTGCTGTTAATATATTAGCAGCTGATTGCGTAAAGATTGTTTTTTCACTGGCTGGTTGTCCCATGCCTAAAGCACTCACAACGATATCACAATCTTTTATAAAATGATGTACGGCTTCAGCATCGTTAACATCGCCTGTTACAATTTCTAAGGCTGAATGGTTGATCTGAAGTTTTTCAGGGTTTCTAACAAGGGCTTTTACCCTATAGTTTTGCGCCAACAGCGCTTTTAAAATATAAGTACCAGCTTTACCAGTAGCACCGATTAAAGCAATTTTTAAATCTTGCATGATGTTCTCTTTATAAAATTTTAGAAAATAATGGTTTAATCCCGGTTATCGAATGGATAATGGAATTTCAGAACGGGGTTCTGTTTGGTGAATATTTTATAAAGAGATTTTAATGAGACTAATATAAGAAAAAATAATCGTTATTTACATTGATTGTAAGTGAGTTACGTCATCTCGACCGGAACGCAGTGGAGTGGAGATATCTACCTCGAGACAGATTTCTCGACTTCGCTACACTCCGCTCGAAATGACGATAAGCGGGTGCTTCGCTACCATTACATAATTTAATAAAAAAAACGTCATCTCGACCGAAACGCAGTGGAGCGCCCGCCTGCTTCGGGCAGGGAGAGATCTACCTCGAGACAGATTTTGCTTCGCAGAGCCTTCGGGTTCTCGACTTCGCTACACTCCGCTCGAAATGACGGTGCGGGGGTGAATTCCGCTAACTTGAAAGGAGTTAAAAAACTAATCCTTAAACTTCTTCATAAAATCACTCACACTTTCCTCTAAATTTCCATCGGCGATGGCTTTAACGAAAGCAGTACCGATAATTGCGCCGTCTGCATACGAGCAGGCTTTATCGAAAGTTTGTTTATCGCTGATTCCGAAACCGATCATGGTAGGGTTTTTAAGGTTCAGGTTTTTAATCCTGCTGAAATAGGCTTCGGTAGTATCGCCAACTTCGAGGTTTTTACCTGTAGTAGCTGATGAAGATAAAAGATAAATAAATCCGTTGGTTAAACCATCAATTTTGTGGATACGTTCTTCGGCGGTTTGAGGGGTAATTAAAAAGACATTGCTCAAGTTGTGTTTTTCGAAGCAATCTTTATAAAATTCCTCATACTCTACCATAGGCAGATCGGGCACAATACAGCCGTCTACCCCTACTTCGGCACAGGCTTCGCAGAACTTTTCTACGCCAAACTGCAAAACAGGGTTTACATAGCCCATTAATAAAACAGGGATACTTACTTTTTTCCGTAAATCTTTTAACTGTTCGAAAAGCAGCTGAAGTGTCATGCCCTGATCAAGCGATTGTTTGCTACTCGCCTGAATTACTGGTCCATCAGCAACAGGATCTGAATAAGGGAAACCGATTTCGAGCATATCGGCACCTGATTGCTCTAGTAATTCAGCAATTTCTAAAGTGTCGCCAGTATTTGGATAACCAGCGGTATAATAAATTGATAATATATTTTTCTTCTCCTGGAAGAGTTGTTTAATTCTATTCATTTTTTTTTGAGATGTGAGATTGGAGATGTGTGATATGAGATTGATGACCTGGTAAGGAAATCTACTGTCTCATATCTCGCGTCTCAAATCTATCTATAGGTTAAAATATTTAATATAGGTATCCAGATCCTTGTCGCCACGGCCTGAAAGGCAAACGACTACATTTTCGCCGCCTTTAAATTCCATTTTTTCTAAGTAAGCCAGGGCATGTGCACTTTCGATGGCAGGAATAATTCCTTCCAGTTGAGTACAAAGCAAACCAGCATCTAAACTTTCTTCGTCGGTAATAGAAACATATTGTCCGCGGCCGGTTTTAAACAAATGCGCATGTTGTGGACCAATGCCCGGATAATCTAATCCGGCTGAAACCGAATGCGGTTCAACTACCTGCCCGTCTGGTGTTTGCATTAAAATACTTCTGCTGCCGTGTAAAACACCTTCTTTACCCAGATAAGTAGTCGCGGCAGAAAATCCGCTCGATACGCCTTTTCCAGCTGCTTCAACGGCAATGAGTTTAACATTCTCATCATCCATAAAATGATAGAACATTCCCATGGCGTTACTTCCACCGCCAACGCAGGCCAGAACATAATCAGGCTGGTCGCTTCCGGTTTGTTCCAATAATTGTTTTTTGGTTTCTTCGGAGATGATCGATTGAAAAATCGCCACCATATCAGGGTAAGGGTGTGGGCCAACCACCGAACCGATGATATAATGTGTATCAACCGGGTTATTGATCCAATCGCGCATCGCCTCGTTAGTAGCGTCTTTTAAGGTTTTACTACCAGAACTTGCCGGAACAACCTTTGCTCCCAGCATCTTCATGCGGGCCACGTTTGGTGCCTGACGTTCGATATCGACCTCTCCCATGTAAATTACACACTCAAGATTGCGTAAAGCACAAACCGTTGCCGTGGCTACCCCATGCTGCCCAGCACCTGTTTCGGCGATAATCCTTTTTTTACCCAGTTTTTCGGCCAATAAAATCTGTCCGATGGTATTGTTGATCTTATGTGCCCCGGTATGGTTTAAATCTTCCCTTTTTAAGAAAATATTGACACCATATCGCTCCGAGTATCTTTTGGCAAGATATAAAGGCGAAGGACGCCCAACGTAATCTTTTAATAATTGATGAAATTCTTTTTGAAAACCGGCATCATCAATAATCTTTAAATAGTTTTGACGCAATTCTTCTACGTTTGGATAGAGCATTTCGGGAATGTAGGCACCGCCAAAATCTCCGTAATATCCTTTTTCGTTTACTTTGTATTTCATATTTCTTTTCTTTTCCCCCTTGGTTGAAACCAGGGGTTATGAATAACAACTTATTTATTCATTTCTTTAATAAATGCTTTAATTTTTTCTGCATCCTTCAGGCCAGGTTCGGTTTCGAAACGGCTGTTGATATCGAGTGCATATAAACGTTCGTCGTTTATGTTTTTTATAGCAGCGGCATGTTCTAAATCAATTCCACCGCTTAAAAAATAGGGTTTGGTGTGAGTATATCGGTCTAAAACAGACCAGTTAAATGTTTTTCCGGATCCGCCATGTATTTTCGTTTTGGTATCAAAAAGAAAATAATCCACCGCATCTAAATAAGGTTCTAAAGCTGAAAAACCGAAATCTTCATCTATTCCAAAAGCTTTAATTACTTCAAGAACAGGAAATGTTGATTTTAGTTCCGCACAATATTCAGGAGACTCACCTCCATGTAACTGAACTGCTTTCAGCTTTAATAAGTGTACCCTTTCCTTTACTTTTTCTAAGTCTTCATTGACGAAAACACCTACAGTTTTAATTTCTGAGGGAATATATTTAATCAATTCCGCAGAAACCTCACTGATTACCCTTGGCGTTTTTTCATAAAAAATAAAACCCATGTAATCCGGCTGCAATTCAGCAACCGCAGCAATATTCGCTGCCAAACGCATTCCGCAAACTTTTAATTTTAACATGCCAGTAAGTTTTTGAAACTGTTTAATGCTTTTTTACCCATTAACGAGTCTTCTGCTTCGTAATAACAATCAGCAAAAGACAGCTCAGGTTTTATGGTTTTAATGGCCAGTGCCGAATTGCACAGCACCACATTGTTCTGTACATCGGTAGCTTCGCCGTTAAGTACATCCATAAATATTTTGGCTGATGATTCTACTGTATCACCACCTTTAATGGCATTAACATCCACTTTTTCGAAACCCATATCATCAAGCGTTAAAATCTGCTCCCCCCTGTTGCTAAAAGTTTTCACATCGCAGGTTAACGAAATCTCGTCGTAGCCTTCCAAAGCGTGAACAATGGTGTAACTTTTATCGGTATCCTGATATAAATAAGCATATAAACGCGCCAGTTCCAGACTGAAAACACCTACCATCTGGTATTTTGGCTGTCCGGGATTAACCATCGGCCCCAACATATTGAAAAACGTTTTCACGCCCAGTTCCTTACGGATCGGTGCAACAATTTTCATCGCCGGATTAAACAGAGGAGCATGCAGAAAACAGATCCCCGCTTTATCCAGGTTGCGTTTTAAAGTGTCTTCATCATTGGTAAAGGTGTAGCCTAAATATTCCATCACATTCGATGATCCGCAACCGGATGAAACGCCATAATTACCATGTTTAGCCACCGGATGACCGGCACCTGCCACTACGAAAGACGATAAGGTAGAAATATTGAAAGTGTCCTTTCCATCGCCTCCGGTACCACAAAGATCAATCAGATCGTAACCAGATAAGTCTGTTTTTACACACATATCCAGCATCGCATCTCGGAAACCCTGTAATTCCTGCACGGTAATATTGCGCATGGCATAAGCGGTAATAAAAGCGGCAATCTGCGAAGAATTGAAAGCACCTTCTGATATGGAGATCAGGATATTTTTCGCCTCTTCCCTGCTAAAGCTCTTGTTCTCGAATAAATGGTTTAATATTTTTTTCATGTTTATTGCCAATATTATTTAACCACAGATGAAAAGGATGAAAACGGATAAAAATCTGTGTGTATCTGTGCTCATCTGTGGCTCCTTTTTCATTTATCTTGTTTTGCGCCATGGTTTGTGTCGCCACAAACCATTTGTGTTTATTCCGGTTCGTGGAGACACGAACCGTGGCGCATAAAAAAAGGATTGCTTTTTGGGCAATCCTCTTCGTTCTGTTTAAAATATTTTAAAATATATAACAATAGAATTTGCCTAACGAATTTCGTTATGCCACCACCAATTGTTATTTAAGTTTTTAATTATCATGTTTGTATAAAGCAAATATTGATATAGTTTTTTAATATTCCAAAATCTTTCTAAAAATATATGTCTTTCTTTAAAAGAAAAGTACAGTTTAATGATGATTTGGGGTTCGGATCCAATCCGGTAACCAAAAATCAGCGTATGCTAAATCCCGATGGTTCAGCAAATATCGAACGTACGGGTTTGCCATGGTTTAAGTTTGATGATACCTATACCCGTTTGGTTACCATGAGCTGGACGCGGTTTTTCTTCGTTATATTACTTGCCTACTTCGTGGTAAATACCATTTTCGCAGTTTTATATAATTTAATCGGTATCGAAAACCTCGATGGTGCTAAAGGAGTAACCCTCCGCGATCAGTTTTTTGATGCCTTTTTCTTTTCGGCACAAACCATTTCTACGGTAGGTTATGGCCATATTTCGCCGCAGGGTTTTATTACCAGCGTATTGGCCGCTTTCGAAAGCATGCTGGGTTTACTGGCATTTGCACTGGCCACAGGCTTGCTGTATGGCCGTTTCAGCCGACCTACGTCTAAGGTGAGTTTTAGTAAAAAGATGGTGATCGCTCCTTACGAAAATGGTCATGGGTTGATGTGCCGTCTGGTTAATTTACGGCGCAACCAGCTTATCGAGGTGGAGGTACAGATGGTGATGTCGTATAACGAAACCGTTGATGGTAAACATGTACGGAGGTTTTATCCTTTGGCTTTAGAACGCGATAAGATCGGTATTTTATCTTTAAACTGGACACTGGTGCATGCCATTACCGAAGATAGCCCGTTTTACGAAAAATCGTTAACAGAACTGCAACAGGCGGAGGTCGAAATTTTTGTGATGTTAAAAGCTTTCGATGATACCTTTTCGCAAACGATCCATACCAGAACGAGTTATCAGGACGAAGAAATAGAAATGGACGCCAAGTTTGATAAAATGTATTACCATAACGAAGAAGGCAAAATGGTGATGGATTATAGTAAGCTGGATAAGGTAACGCCAACAGTGTAAAGGTTTTCTGTTTTTGAAAAGGTTTGAGTTTTTTAGGAAAGCTTTATTTTTTTAGGAAAGCAAGGTTCTGTGCTAATCTGTTGCGATAGTCCCGCCATTCGCTACAATCTTTTTGTGGTGCTGTCATCCCTGAGGCACGAAGGATCTGTTCATAGCTTGCAGATGCCTCGTACCTCAGCGTGACAGTCTATTCAAGGTTGCTGCAAACAAAAAGGATTTTCGCTGCTACCGGGTTTAGGTGGGTTGTGTTGGTGCAATGAATAGAACCACCCCGCCTTGCAGGCACCCCTCCAAAGGAGGGGAATTGCCCCTCTTAGTTTCTATGCGATTTGTATTCCCCTCTCCCAGAGGGGTGTCCGCAGGACGGGGTGTTAATTATGCCCTATAAATTCCACAATATCTTTATACAACTGATTTCCACCAAAAATCATCTGGCTGATCATCGGAACATGGCTTTTGCCTTTAATCTCCTTTATTTCGACAGGAACATGGTTCGCTTTAAGCTTTTCGTATAACCTTGGTGTTTGCAATTTAATGGCGCCATAAGTTTTACTACCGTAAAAAAGCAGATGCGGATTTTTGATATTGTTTACATAATCCAGCGGCGAAGCCACTTTCCAAACCGCCGGCTGATCGGTAAAAGTCCTGATGAAATCGAAATAAAAATGATCTTTTTCGGCTGTGGTTAAATATTCTTGCATATCCAAACCAAAGGGATCGTTCAGGATTACGCCTTTGATTGGGTTTTTAATTCCGGCTTTTTTAAAATATTTAGGATCAGCATTGATCAGTTCGCCCAGGTGTGCTCCGGCCGAATGTCCCATAACAAAGATCTTGTCAGGGCTGGCAGTATAATCGGCAATATGTTCCTGAACCCATTTTACAGCTAAAGCACAATCATCGGCCATTTTTTCGTACTGAACATTTGGTGCCAAAGGATAATTGATGATTATGGTAACCACGCCTTTCCGAGCGAAATTTCTGCCCAGCCACCAATACGTTTCCTTTTTTCCACTACTCCACGAACCACCGTGAATAAAAATTAAAACAGGTTTATTTTTAACGCTATCGTTTTTGTAAAAAATATTCAGCGTATTGGCCTCATCGGTATTGCCTGCGTAATTGATGTTTTTTACTTTTTTAACCTGTGCAGAAGAAAGTATCGTTTGAAATAGGAGCATCAATAAAACAAGGTATTTGTACATAAACAAGGTTTTCATCTCAGCTTAAATAAACGAAATTGTTGAGGTGGTGGATTTTTGGAATAGGACAGCCCGCTTGATCGTCATTTCGAGCGAAGTGCAACGCAGTCGAGAACCCGAAGGCTCTGCGAAGCAAAATCTATCTCGAGGTAGATCTCTCTCCCGAATATTTGGGACGTTTCGGTCGAGATGACGACTTTTTATTAAACCTTAAGCCTTAATCAACGGATTCTTTTCTTTCGCAAACAAATCAAATACTTTTTTATCTACAAAAGCCGGGAAAAGTTTATTCATCCAAACGGCTAACTTGCCTTGTCCGGTCATGATGAGGGTGCGTTTACGTTGTTCGATCCCATCGGCGATAATGCTGGCCACTTCTTCTGACGACATCATTTTACCTTCGTCCATACTGGTTTCGCCATGCGCAGCGCCATCTTTAGATAAAGCGGTAACACGGATGTTGGAAGCGGTAAAACCAGGACAGGCCAACAGCACATTTACGCCGGTTTTTAACAATTCGGTACGCAAAGATTCGAGAAAGCCGTTCATTGCAAATTTAGATGCCGAATAACCTGTTCTGCCCGGTAAACCACGGTAACCGGCAATTGATGAAACGCCAACAATAGTTCCTTTAGTTTTTAAAATCTCAGGCAAGGCATATTTGGTACAATAAACCGTTCCCCAGAAATTTACATCCATCAGGTTTTTAAGCACTGATAAATCCAGGTCGTTAAACAGGGCACGCATCGATAATCCGGCATTATTAACCAAAATATCAATCTGTTGAAACGAAACTAAAGCTTGTTTAATAATCAGTTCGCAATCCGCTTCTTTACTCACATCGGCCTGAACCGCTACCGCCCTGATGTTATATTTTTTCTCCAGTTCAGCAGTGATTTCGCAAAGGGTTACATATTGACGTGCAGCTAAAACCAGATCGGCACCGCGTTTTGCAAATTCTTCGGCACAGGCTTTTCCAATTCCGCTAGAAGCTCCGGTGATGATGATTACTTTATTTTTTAGGTTCATTTGTAGTAGTGAGGTTTGAGTAACAGTATTGAGTAGTGAGTATCAAGTAGTGAGTAGCGAGTATTGAGTATTGAGTAACAAGTATTAAGATTTGATATCGCTAGGGTTATATTGTGATTATTTCATCATTGCGGTTTCGTAAGGTACGCGGGTAATGATCGATCTGCCCAGCGTAATTTCATCTGTATATTCCAGTTCTCCGCCAAAGGCAATTCCGCGGGCAATGGTGGTTACTGGTACATTAAATTCTTTTAGCCTTTTGTACAGATAAAACAAGGTGGTATCGCCTTCCATGTTCGGGCTTAAAGCTAAAATCACTTCTTTAATGCCACCGTGTACCATTCTGGCCACCAATCCATCAATAAACAAATCAGAAGGGCCGATGCCATCCATTGGAGAAATTAATCCACCCAAAACATGGTACACTCCGAAATATTGTCCGGTGTTTTCGATCGCCATTACATCGCGGGTATCTTCTACTACACAAATGGTTTCTTTATCGCGTTTAATTGAGGTACAGATTTCGCACACGGCATAATCAGAAATATTATGGCAGGTGCTGCAATGTTTAATCTGCTGTTTTAACCTGATAAAGGTATTGCCAAACTGATTCACCTCCTCCTGTTCTTTGTTTAAAAGATGTAAAACCAAACGCAAAGCCGTTTTTTGCCCTACACCAGGAAGTTTCGAGAATTCGTTTACCGCATCTTCGAGCAGTTTGGATGAAAAATTCATGGTACAAAAATAGGTAAAATGGTTCATTGGTTCAATAGTCATTAGTGAAAGGGTTAAGCGGTTAATTGTTTAAATTGGTTAACTGAAAATTGCATATGCTTTAGTAGTTCATGAGTCATTCGTTTATTAGTAACTGTCAAATACCAGCTAAAAATTGGTTCATTGATCATTGTATATTGGTCATTGGTTATTGTTAATCGCTTACTGGTTCATTGATTCCTCCATTACCCATCATACATTTTCCATTTCTAAATCATTAAGAAGTTAAGAACATTAAGACTTATAGAGGATGGCTATTGATCATTGTATATTGATTATTTGTTATTGGTCACTTTGACTTTGGACCGCGGACTTCCGACTTCGGACTCAAGAATATTGCTTGATTTGATAGTTTTCTTTACATTTATCAGCTTAATACGAAACTATGTCCCCAACCATTCTCTTATGCTTTCTAATCGGTTACTTTTTACTGCTGATCATTATTTCATTTGTAACCTCAAAAAACTCATCCGATAATTCGGCTTTCTTTGTTGCCAACCGGAATTCTAAATGGTACCTGGTTGCTTTTGGGATGATTGGCACGGCGCTTTCGGGTGTTACTTTTATATCCGTTCCGGGTGAGGTTGGCGCACCCAGCGGAAACCAGTTTCAGTATTTTCAGTTTGTGCTCGGCAATGCAGTTGGTTTTATCATTATTGCCACCGTTTTGCTCCCGCTTTATTATAGAATGAACCTTACGTCGATTTACAGTTATATTGAAAGACGATTAGGCCATTATAGCTATAAAACCGCAGCCTCTATTTTTTTACTAAGCCGCACACTGGGTTCAGCCACCAGATTGTATTTGGTAGTAATTGTTTTACAGCGTTTTATATTTGATAATTATGGCATTCCGTTCTGGTTAACGGTATTGATTTCGTTAGCGCTGATCTGGTCGTACACTTTTAAAGGCGGTTTAAAAACCATCATTATTACGGATACCTTACAGACGTTTTTCCTGGTTTTATCGGTTTTCCTTACGATTTATTTCATCTGCAACAGCTTAAACTTCAGCATTCCACAGGCATTTGAAACGGTAAAAAACAGCAGTTATTCTAAAATATTCTTTTTAGATGATTTCCTGACCAACAAATTCTATTTCAGTAAACAGTTTATCGGTGGTATTTTTGTAACCATCGCCATGACGGGTTTAGATCAGGATTTAATGCAGAAAAACCTGAGCATGGGTACCATTAAGGAAGCACAGAAAAACATGTTTACGTTTACAGGGGTATTTGTAATCCTAAATGTATTCTTTCTAAGTGTAGGTGCTTTATTATACATTTTCGCTACAAAAAACGGCATCGATATTCCTTTGGATCACATTACCGGTAAACCAAGAACAGATTTACTATTTCCCGAAATTGCTTTAAATAATCTGGGCGCCATACCGGCCATTATTTTTATGCTGGGTTTAACTGCTGCCACTTTTGCCACTACCGATTCGGCACTTACAGCTTTAACCACGTCGTTTTGTGTCGACTTTCTAGGGATGGATAAAGCAGAAAATGTAAATGCAAAAGATGCTGTAAAAAAGCGTCACACCGTACACGTAGCGTTTTCTATTCTGATGTTTTTAGTGATCATCGTCATTAATGCATTTAACAGTTCGTCGGTAGTGAGTTTAATTTTTACCATTGCCTCTTACACCTACGGACCGCTTTTAGGGCTTTACAGTTTTGGATTATTTGTCAAAAAACGCGGACTTCATGATAAATTAGTGCCGATAGTTTGCTTATTATCACCTTTTTTATGTTACTTGCTTGCAACGAACTCGACCACTTTATTGGGCGGTTACGTTTTTAGTGTCGAACTGATTTTAATTAACGGTTTAATCACATTTATAGGCTTGTTGTTCATCAGCAAAAAAACTGATGCGCAAACCAAATTTTAATATTAGAATAACAGTATATGACGAGTGAAGAAAAAATTAGAAGTGCTTTCGAAAACAAAGACTGGCAGGAAATTAAAGTAACCGATTCCTGGCAAATTTTTAAAATCATGGCCGAATTTGTAGATGGCTTTGAAAAACTGGCTAAAATTGGCCCATGTGTAACCATTTACGGATCTGCCCGTACGGCCCAAACACACCGATATTATCAATTGGCAGAACAATGCGGTAAATTATTAACCGATCGCGGTTATGGCGTAATTACTGGCGGTGGTCCGGGTATTATGGAGGCCGGTAATAAAGGCGCGCATACTAATGGCGGTAAATCGGTGGGTTTAAACATTGAGCTACCTTTTGAGCAGTTCCACAATAAATACATCGATCATAATAAATTACTGGAGTTTGATTATTTCTTTGTGCGCAAAGTAATGTTCATGAAATATAGTCAGGGTTTTGTGGTTTTACCAGGTGGTTTTGGCACCATGGATGAGCTTTTCGAAGCTTTAACCTTAATCCAGACCGGAAAAATTGCACGTTTCCCAATTGTATTGGTTGGTGTTGATTATTGGGGCGGGTTAATTGACTGGATTAAAGGCACCATGCTGCAAAAAGAACACAATATCCACGAAGAAGATTTAAACCTTTTCAGATTGGTAGATACGGCAGAGGAAGCTGCTGAGCATATTTTCCGTTTCTACGATAAGTATGTACTTAAACCGAATTTCTAGATTGGTTTAATCGTTCATTTGCAATTGCTTTATAGTCCTTTGTGGATGGTTAATTGTTTATCCTTCGACTACGATCAGGATGACAGAAATGATCAAACTGAGAATTGCAAATTGATAATTGAACTTTGATAATTGGTCATTTATAAAAAAAGTGCTTACAAACAATAAGCACTTTTTTTATTCCTTTTAAGGTGTAACTGTAACAATTCCAAGCCACTTCCATCTAAAATGAAACGCAATTAATATGTCGAAATTTATCAATTGGAGAAGTAACTGGCTCAGCGGTGATTTTCAGCTTTTCACAGATGGTGTTCAAAAAGGTATAATTTCTTTCAGTAGCTGGAGAAGCGATGCAGAAAGTATGTTTGAAGATAAAAACTATTTTTTCTCAAATGTGGGTTTCTGGCAGTCACAAACCAATGTAATCGACAGGAAAACCCATGAAGTGGTTGCAATTATCACTTACGATAGCTGGAAATCGAAGGCGGTAATCAGCTTAAAATCAGGCGAGCAGTACGAATGGAGATCAACTGGTATATGGAAATCGCAGTTTACCGTAAGCAATTATAAAGATGAGCATATTATGTACAGCTCGAATAGCAATACCGGAACAATATCTTCTGATACAGATAATGAATTATTGATTGTTGCGGGTTTATTCATCAAACACATTTACAATAAACGTGTTGTTGTACTTGTTGCTTGCTTTATGCCCATTATAATGATATCAATTAACCGTCATTAAAAAATAAATTAAATCCTTTTGTGAGATGGAACAGGTATTGAATTGGAGAAAAGGTTTATTTGATAGTAATTATCAGGTAATTAATAATGGCTATTTAAAATTTTCGCTGAATTTTGGTTCGTGGAAAAATACGGCCATCGCCACTACACAGGCGGGAATTTACCTGTTAAAAAGTGAAGGTTTTTCTAAACCTGAAACCAAAATCATTGATAATAAAAATACGGTTTTAGCTGTAATTACTTACGATTGGCTGGGTTTTAAAGCAAGAATTGAATTTGCCTCTGGCGAAACTTTCGACTGGAGCTATCAAAACAGCTGGTTAAGCCGCTGGTCGTTAAATAACCATAAAGACAAACAGATTCTTTTTAACGCCTCAGCAGGAAATGGATTGATCCATACCAATGTGGATGACGATATGCTGGTTTTGACAGGGCTTTTTATCCGTGAATACTATTCGAGGTTACTTTTTGGACTTATCGTCTTTATATGCTGCATGCTGACTTTTAAAAGTATTTTTTAATTCATCAACGACCGTCATCCCGACTGAAGCGCAGCGGAATGGAGAGATTTACATCCATTAGCACCCAACTCGGGCTTAGCGTCACGCAAAATAATTTATCGAATATCGTAGCGAGACGCTACGACTAGAAGAGAGGACGACCGGATTACCCCAAAATCTCTTGAATCTTTTCCGTTGGTCTGGCGATAACGGCTTTATTTTCAGCAATTACAATTGGTCTTTCGATTAAAATGGGATGAGCAATCATGGCATCAATCCATTCTTCATCATTTAAATTTTTTCCTTTATAATTTTCGGTAAAAATTTTTTCACCTTTACGGATCAGTTCCAAAGGCTTAATGCCCAGTTTAGCGATAATTTCTTTCAGTTCAGCTTTATCGGGAGGTGTTTCGAGGTAATAAACGACTTCGAAATCTTTTCCTCTTTTTTCCAGTTCTACTAAAGCATTACGGCTTTTTGTACAGCGATTATTATGGTAAATTGTGATCATTCAGCAAAATATTAAAGTCCGCTTACACCCCCACTCACTACCAGTTTCATGGCGTCGGCAGCAGTCATGTTTAAATCGGTAACTTGATCTCTTTTTACAATGCAAAGCTGACCTGCGAAGGAGTAAGAGAGTGGGAAATATACCGCTACTTCATCAGGGAGATTGAGTTTATGCAGGTCATTCTGTGTTAAAAAACCAATTTTTTTTAATCCCCCTTCCACTTCTACCAGTACAGGGTGATTAAATTTTTTCTCGTCGCCTACAAAAGCTTCTGTTAAATCTTTTATGGAGGAATAAATAAAGTTCAGAAGCGGCAACCGTTGCATCATCCGCTGGAACCAATTGTACATTGGCTCGGTTACCAAATTGGTTACAAAAATACCTGCAAGTAAGATAATCGTTAAAACCGTTAATAATCCTAAACCCGGGATGTTGCGGCTTTCTCCTGTTCGTGGATTTACGCCTAAAATATTATTTACGTTTAACCAGCTATCAACAGTTGTAACTGCCCAAACTACAATAAAAATACTCACGGCAATGGGCACAACAATTAATAAACCTTTAATCAAATAGTTTAAAATAGCTTTCCCGACTTTATTCATGGTGCAAAATTAACATTTTTTAGTTATAAGTGTTTATTGGTCATTAGTCATTTGTTCATTTGTGTAGGGTGCATGCCTTTGCAATCGGTTATAATGAAGTAGTTCATTCGTCATTAATTCATTTGTATAGGGTGCATATTTTAGCAATTACTGGTTACTGCTGTCTATGAACTATCAACTATTGACCAATTAACAAATTAACCAATAAGCAATTCGCAATACTATTGACCAATTAACCAATGACTAATAAATTATTCGTAGAAATAAACCCTCTTTACCCTTTGCGAGATATTAGTTAAAATTTCATAAGGAATGGTATTAATGTCTTTTGCAAGCTGCATAATGGTGTGTTGCTGATTGAAAACGATGGCTTCATCACCCGGTTTTACGTCGATACCGGTAACATCCAGCATGGTCATATCCATACAAATTGAGCCTATTACCGGCACTAAATGGCCATTAACGAGCATTTTGCCTACACCATTACCAAAATACCTCGTATAACCATCAGCGTAGCCAATTTTTACGGTGGCTATTTTTCCGCCATTGGGCATCACGCCTTTTCTGCTGTATCCCACGGTTTCGCCAGGTTCTAAAGTTTTTACCTGTGTTACGGTTGTTTTAAGTACCATTACCGTTTGCAGGCCACGATTATTAGCCAGGGCAGAATCAAAACCATATAAACCAATACCTAAACGCACCATATCAAATTGTGCTTCGGGCCAGCGCGAAATACCAGAAGTATTGGAAATATGCAGCAATGGTTTATAAGCTAAAACATTGACCAATTGATCTGCAATGCTCTTAAATTTGTCGATCTGTTGCCCGGTAAAGCCGTCATGCTCTGCGGCATCACTGGCCACTAAATGAGAAAAGATACTTTGCACTTTTACCCTTGCCGAATCTTTTAACAGGCCAGATAAGGCATCCATTTCCGGTTGATCAAAACCTAAACGGTGCATGCCACTATCGATCTTGATGTGGATCGGATAATCAAAGTCATAATCCGATAAGGCGTTTAAAAAGCTGTTCAGAATTTCTACACTGTAAATTTCGGGTTCGAGCCTGTGTTTAATAATGGCTTCGAAAGCAGATTCTTCGGGACTCATCACCATAATAGGCAGCGTAATTCCGGCTTTCCGCAAAGCGATGCCTTCATCTGCATAAGCTACCGCCAGGTAATCTACCTTGTGAAACTGGAGTAAATTGGCAATTTCAAAACTTCCGCTTCCGTAAGAAAAGGCCTTAACCATAGCCATAATTTTAACTCCTGGCTTCACCTTAGAGCGGTAAAACTGCAGGTTGCCCACCATGGCATTGAGGTCGATTTCTAAAACTGTATCGTGTATTTTCTGTGTAAGAAGTTTACTAATCCGTCCAAATTCGAAACGCCTTGCCCCTTTTACCAATATGGTTTCGTGGTTAAACTGCAAACCTGGAAAAGCTTCGATAAAAGCGTTGGTGTCATTAAAAAATTGTGTTTCGAACTTAAAGAGATCAGCATAACGCGAAATGTGCGTTCCGACACCAATTAACCTGTTTACCTTTTTCTGTGAAAGCAGTTCGGCAATTTCGGTGTACAAATCCATATCGTCCCTGCCTGTTTCAAATAATTCGGAAAGGATAACAGTCTTTTTAGGATGCTGGTTTTGCTGATTTAAAAAATCGAGTGCAATAGCTAAAGAAGAAATATCAGCACTGTACGAATCATCAATAATCGAACATTGGTTAATGCCATTTTTCAGTTCGAGGCGCATGCTTACATGGCTTAATTTTTCCAAACGCTGATCGGCCTGCTCCGGAGTATATCCTAAAGCCAGTAAAGTTGCCCAACAAATCATGCCGTTTTCAATTGAGGCTTTATCCTTAAATGGCAACATGCATTCTATTTCTGCGTTCTGGTAAATGGCTCTTAAATAACAATTTCCCTCAATAGGTTCAACAGTGGTAATCTGTAAATCGGCCACCTGTTTACTGCTCCAGCTGAACTTTTTCTTCCCCGGTAGATCTTTTGTATTTACCTCAGTTACATATTCTGGAGCATAAATAAATAATTCTGAAGCTGCAAAAAGTTTCAGTTTTTCCGTGAGTTTTTCTTTTTTAGAGCTGAATCCTTCTGCGTGGGCTTCGCCGATATTGGTTAAAATTCCGACTTGGGGACGGATAATTTCGGCCAGGCGATCCATTTCGTTTACCGAAGAAATTCCGGCTTCAAAAATGCCCAGCGTATCATCGGCCTCAATCTGCCAAACGGAAAGTGGCACCCCAATCTGCGAATTATAACTTTTTGGGCTTTTTACGATACTGAAATCAGCAGCCAGAAGCTGATAGAGCCATTCTTTCACGATCGTTTTTCCGTTACTTCCGGTAATGCCAATGGTTTTAAGGTTAAACTGATTACGGTGATAAATGGTGAGCAGTTGTAAGGCAGCCAAAGCATCATTTACCAATAAAAAATTACAATCGGGATATTGATTAACATATTTGGCTTCAGTAATCACAAAATTACGGATGTCTTTTGCATAAGCATCTTTTATAAATTCGTGCCCGTTACGGTGCGACGACAAGGCAAAAAATATAGAATTTTCCGGCACCAAAACCGAACGGCTATCAATTACAAGGTAGTGTATAATCACCTCTCCATCAACTAATTTCGTGTCGGCATTTAAAATTTCGGCTATTTTGGCCAGGGTATATATCGGATTTTGCATGCTATTATATTCAGAAAAATACTGTAATCGCTATTATTTTTACGAATTTCAGTAATTAATTATGAAAAGCGGTAAACAAGAGGCAGTATTATTGGATAAAAAACAAGCTTTGGCCAAAGCGGAAAGTTTTTGCGTTTATCAGGAACGCTCTCAAAAAGAAGTGCGTTATAAACTGGTAGAATGGGGCATGCGTGGTGATGAGCTGGAAGAAACTATTACCGACCTGATCATCAACAATTTTTTGAATGAAGAAAGGTTTGCCAAAAGCTATGCATCTGGTAAATTTAACATTAAACACTGGGGCAGGGTTAAAATTAAGCAGGGATTAAAATTAAAAGGCGTACCTGATAAAATTTTACAAAAGGCAATTTACAGCATCGATGATGATGATTATTTGCAGACGATAGAAAAGTTAGCCCTCAAAAAAGCAGAAAGTTTAGGTGAAAATGATCCTTTTAAAAGAAAAAACAAGCTGATGAGCTACCTTCAGGCAAAAGGTTTTGAAACTGATTTAATTTTACTTGTACTGAAAGCCAGCAATTTAAATTAAATATTAAATTTTTAACAAGAAATCTCTTGACAGAAATATAAATCTGCCTATATTTGCATCACCAAAACGAAACAACAACATCAGTTTTGTTAATGCGAAAGTAGCTCAGTTGGTAGAGCACGACCTTGCCAAGGTCGGGGTCGCGAGTTCGAATCTCGTCTTTCGCTCCAAAATGCCTTCCTACCAGAAGGCATTTATTTTAAACTTAACCAAGCCGGTGGAGATCGGCAGCGGCTAATGCTCGGGTGGTGGAACTGGTAGACACGCAGGACTTAAAATCCTGTGCTTTCAAAGGCGTGCGGGTTCGATTCCCGCCCCGAGTACATCAAGAAAAATCGAACAAAAACCTTTCAGAAATGAAAGGTTTTTTTGTTATAGGGTTATTTATACCTTTCACTATCATTGTATTGCCAAAGCACATTAATAATCTTCCAAGCCCCGTTCAATTTAACGACATGAATATAATCTATCCATTCATCTGCTATAAGCTTCACTGAAGCTGTTCTGTCAGGTACGTCAAGAAATTTAATTTCTTTTTTAGGAACAGCAGGAAATTTGTCCTTCTTTTTATTGTAGCTTTCCGCCAAGATCATCATTGATTCCGTGTATGTTTCTCTAACATAGTTTTTGCCAGTTTCCTTGTCTGCCAAAAAGTACGCTTAACCATCCTGCAGGCTAAAGCCTGCTCACCTACGGCAAACTGCTGGCGGAAGTCACCCCTTTTTTAAAGGAGAGATAGTCATCAGTCAAAAACGAGCAAAGGACTTTAAGCGGTGCCTGGAAAATTAAAGTAACCAATATTAATCAAGGCAGCATCGGGATGCAAACTATTATCATCTTACCCCCTGTCGACTTATATATCGATCAGGAATGGAAAAAATAAAACTCAAACGGCTTTATGTTACTGTTGAATTTGCAGGTCTTAACGCCGAATACGGTCTGAAAGCTGGACAAAGGTACCAGATGACCATTGCGTATCTGATAGATTTAGGAAGTACGCAGTCCATTTTAGAAAACGTTGAAGATTACTTATTCTTCATTAATTACAGCTTTGCCAGGGGTTTTGACCGGGACTGGAAAAGTTTATTATCATGCCGAGACTTAAATTTGATGACCTACTTGATCGGGTGAATTAATTTAGATAGCGTATTATGTAAGATACTACCCATTGTGTGTTGCTTAATACCAAATTTGCTGGCCATGCTCATACAAAAATATTCTCTCCAGCTTTTTATTATTCTTTGTCTCTTTAAGCATATAAAAAGCACCGCTTGGAATACTAGTAAAAGTCAATGTGGAGTCCTGATCACAGAACTTACTACCAATACCTTTCCATACATTATCTTTATCTAAAAACATCAGATTATATTCCCTGTTTTTTTTCACCCATGATTCCTGACCTACATTTGTTTTATTTAAGACGATATTTATTTTACGGTCAAAATTGGGATTTGAATAACTAATATGATTCATAGAATCAAGAATGAAAGGCTTGTCGATTAATTGATATTTATTTCCAATAGGAACAGCAATGTGATAGGCCATGTCTTTCGCCATTGCATTGAATTTTACATATTTCCCGTTTTGGAAAACCCGTCCGTAGAAAACCGGAACCCATTCCCCATAATTATATACACAAATATAAGCCAAAGGCACACCTAGCCTTTTTTCGAATTGATAAACCAAATTTGATGATGAGACATACTCTTGCGTAACATCTAATAAGTGGTCTGATTTCAGAAAATCCGGAATATAATAATTCTTATTAACGATGATTGGCTTTATGGAATCTGACCATAAATTAACCTTCCTGAAGCTCATCCTTAGAACTTTTGGAGGAGAAACGAAAGGATCGCCGGGCCTTAACCCGTATCGCTTAATAACACCGTTTTCCCTTATGGGGCCGTAAAAAACGTCCGCCGCATGACTGCCGCCGGTCTTACCCCATAGAGGGACAATATCAATGGTTGCTGGAATGCCTGCTGACCTTGCGATATATACAAAAAGATGAGACAGCTCGTAGCACTGTCCTTTCTTTACTGCCAACAGTTCGGATAGTGATGGAGATTGGGTTATTTTGGTAAAATCGTTCGTGTATTTTAACCATGACCAAGCTTCTTTTTTTAGGCTATAATACAAATGTTCACTGTTTCTATCTCCATTCCGCTCATGCTTTGCAATGCTATCCTTATATTTAAGGAACAGCCTTCCCCTCCAGTTTTCGGGATTTTCACACAATACTTTATAAGGAAGAAGGTAATTTAGAAAAATATCCTTTGAAACATTTTTATTCCAGGGATATGTCTTCCAATCTGATATTGCTTTGTTTATATTGTCCTCCAATATTTCTGAAGATAAGATGTCAGCATCGCTGATGCGGAAGGAAGAAAAATCTATTTTCTCCTTTTTCAAAATAGATTTCAGGGAACTGTCTGAAGTAACTGTATCCAGTATAAAATTCGCTTTTTCTTTATTTTCATTATAAAAATAGGGTTGTTCCGAAGTTATATCTTTGATATTGTCCTTCAAAAAAATTGCACATTGCAATTTCAAACTGTCTTTTTTTTCTTTGGAATATCTTTCAATCAATTCATCAAAATCGACCTTATCTTTATTACAAGATTGGGCCAGCATTATCACAGTTAATAATGCTATGTATTTAAACAAAATATTTATTCTTTCATTTTTCATGGTTTGGCTCTATAATGGTGTTGAACTAATTATTAAATTTTGCCATTATTTAATCTTTCCTGGGCCTTTTTTATATCATTTGATTTATCATTAAAACTTTTGGCCTTTATAGATTGCTTTCCAAAGCTCCACTTTAGCCCAAGCCTAAAAAACCTCGAGTCGTTATATTGACCGGAGTTATATAAAAGATACATAGCATTATCTTGCATGGCTCCGGTTTTCAAAATATCGGATATACTCGCGGACACTATTATACCTGGCTTTTTCCATTCTTTTACCAGTGCCATGTTTACATTTCCATAGTCAAAATGTTGGTAATAGCCGTCAAATATGGTGGAACTGTATAGGCCGCTCAACTCATAATTCCAATTATTCCCTAAAGAAACAGAGTTTATAAGGTTGAGATTTCCTGCAGGGGATAGTTTAGATTTCGGGACATCGGCATATGCCTTGACATCAATATAAAGTGCCTGACCATTAAACTGGATTTTCCAAAACTTAAGAGGATTAATGGAGTAATAGGCGCTCAGATAATAGGATCTTGCATTGAAATTGTCATATTTCTCATAATAATTTGATTCATCTTTAAGCATTATAGTACTAATAAGATTTTTACTAATCTGCATGCCAACCGATAAACTGATGTTGCGGTTGTTAGACCAGGTGATATCAATCGTATGGTCTAATTGGGGTTTGATGGAAGAGTTGCCGCGAAATTCAGCAGAACTATTTCCAGAGAAGCGTGTATAAGGGTTAAGCTGGTAGTAATCTGGTCTCATCAACTCCTTTTTGTAAGATGCGACAAGGGAATTTTTTTCATTTGGAAACCACTGGAGGAGCAGGTCCGGAAAAAGAGTAAACAATTTGTAATCATTTTGAAGATTTAAGGTCAGGTTATTGGCCAGCACTTTGTTATCCTCAATCCTCAAGCCCAGCTGATAGAATATTTTTCCTATTTGCAACTCGTACGAAGTAAAAGCACCATAATTGACTTCTCTATATTTATTATTATCAAACGCAATCAGATTTCTTTCTTTAAAATTATTTCCTGATGAAAATGATTGGTTCTGATTTTCTAATTCTGTTTTACTATACCTGACACCAAATGCCCACTCACCTTTTCCTATGGGACGACGGTACTGAATTTCAGAAGTCAAGATGCTCAGTTGTTGGGGCAAAACGTCTTCATAACGTAGGCTTTCAAGGACGAAACCACCGGTTCTAAACGTTTCATTATATCTATTTGTAACACCAGCTCTTTTATTGGACAGGTAGGCCAGCTGTATTTTTACTGATTGTTTCGTACTGTCCCATTTTAATTGATAGATACCATTTAGCGAATAAGATTCTATATCATTATCGGTCTGATAAAATGCCTTAAAAATAGAATCCCTTAATATTATTCTTTCGTCGGTAGGCATTCCGTTATTTCCAAAAACATTCTGTACATTACTGCTGGGCGCTGCTTCAGCATAAATCGACAACTGGCTGTTATTATTAAAATCAAAACCCAGATTGGTATAAATCCTATTTGAATTTTGCTTGTAGTAGCTGGATTGGTTCACTGACCATGGCAATGATGAATTGCCATCTCTAATCGTTAGCGAATTAGTCTCTATTTTAGAATGGGTAAGAGAATAACCAAGTTGTGAGCTAAAGAATTTCTTTTTGACGTCAAAGGATACACTTTCATTTATACGGGGATGCCTGCCGTAGGCAAATCCGGAATTGAAGGTGCCTCTTACACCTTCGTATTTGATATGATCTGTAGTTATGTTGATAAGCGTTTTTATGTCAGATGAAAAAGAAGAGCCAGGATGGGCTATTACCTCTACCTTTTCTATATTCCCAGCAGGAATATTTTTTAAATAGGTCATTAACTCATCACCCGATAGCGTTAAACGCCTTCCATCCAGGTAAACGGTTGCTGACTGCCCCTTTACAGTTAAGCCACCAGACTCTGTTGTAATAACGGACGGCGCATATTTCAGGGATTCCCACAGGCTGCCGGATTTAGCAAGCGGGCTTTGCTGGATATTCAAAGTAAAACGTCCCCTTTGCATTTGAAGCAACGGTTTGCTACCGACAACATGTACCTCATTAAGTGTATTCGAAGATGGATGAATGTATAAGATCAGCGGCTTCGAATTTGGAACAACATTTAAGCTGGTATCGATTTTTTCATAGCCCACGTAGCTGATCTCAAATTTGTAAATTCCAGACTTAAGCCCCTGCATCTCGAGTCTTCCATTGTTGTCGGTCAAAAATACTTTAGAGGAATCTTCAAGACTGGCTTTAATCGTAACCATTGGAAGCCCAATATGCATTAGACTGTCTCTTACTTCTAATTTCAAAGAGATCATCTGGGCATGTAATCCAAAGCTTATCATGACGAAAAAAAATGGAAATAGAAATCGGCTTTTAATCATTATTTTTTGTAGACATAGTTAGATTCAATCAAAAATTTATTTGCGCTCCGCTTAATCAAATCAACTTCTTTTGAAGGGACTTTAACTTTATAGGAAATGATGTTTTTAGCCCATAGAATTGCCTTATCATTTTTTCCTGTAGCGATAAAATAGGCCATTACAAGTTTTTTGGGAACAAAACGGTTAGGTACCATATAGGCTGCAGTCAGGAAGCATTTTTCTGCATTCTTATGATCTGCCATTTTGAAGTAGTTCATACCTAATGTTGCGTAAAGCATATAATAGCCGGAATAAACAGTAGCTAGATTTAATAACTCGGTTGACTCTTTGATTTTGTTGTTCCTGGATAAATACGTCGCATAAGCCTGCAGATATCCCTCGTCGGTACTCAGCTCATGGAAGGTCTGGACATAGGTTTCTGTAATCGTGCTTTGGTCCATTGGCTGATGTTTGCTATAATTTAGCATCGTTTGCCAAAGCGTTAATGCGTTGTAAGTTTTATAAATTCTACCGAATAAAATCAGCAAAGCAAGCGCGGTACCTGAAATAACAAACTTCATTATCCTGGTGCCTGGCTTTAGGGAAAAGACACTTTTATCTATTGATGCGCTTACTGCTAAAAAAATAATAAGATTGGTAAAAGTAAAAAAGGACCTGAAGGGAAAAGAAAATATGCCCAGCAGAAGTATCGAAATAAGAGAGAGGAAACACCCTTTAACGAGGTCAGAATTATTTTTTATATTCTTCCCAATCTTGACTAATCGGGTAAAGATTAATATCAATAAAATCAGCGAGGCAAGACCGCCTTCGACAAGCAATTGTAAATATTCACTATATCCAACATTGATGTAGGAAGCAAAGGCTTCGTAAGAAGAATTAGGATGGCTTCTAAAATAGTCTGCCTGATAATTATTGTAATAATGATTAAAATTTCCAAAACCGACACCGTAAAGAAAGTTAGATTTTAGTATTGAAAGTTCATTCATCATTACAAACAGACGTCCGGTTGTGGACCCCTGCTTCATGCTCACCAGGAAAACTAACAACAAGGTAGCAATCAATGCTACTGAACCACAGAATATATACTTATTGACTTTTAGAATTACCTTGAATTTCGACAGATCAATTTTATCGGATTCCATCCACAATGTGATTGCTAATAAAGCAATGCAGGTAATCCAGGACATACGGGATTCTGTAAAACCAATGATGGCAACCAGGTTTAACAAAACAAACATTACCCGACAAATTAATTGGAATTTCGGTGATGTAGACCTTCCTGAAAGAATGGGGCTAAAAATAAAAAAGCCCAATGTACTGCAAAGAAAATTGCTGTAATCGGTAGGGCTATTAAAGCTGCCGGTCACACTGTAAAAAACGGAGTTGGTTTCAAGAAAATGGATAAATTGCAAAAAACCGATAACAATTTCAATTCCGGATAATAAAACTAATGTTACGCCAATTGCCCGAAGAATATATTCATGCGCATATACTGAAACAAGTATTTTCACAAAAGCATATAAAAATACTGCAACAAAAAGCGTGTAGTGATTTTGTATTTTAAAAAAACCATAGTTGGAGATTGTCCCTGTAAATATGACTGATGCGAATAGAAGCATCACGATATCAAGAACGGATAAGGTTAAAGTGATTGATTTGACAACAGCAACTTTATTTACACTTGCCTTGACTATCCAATATAGCAGCACGAAGAAAAATAAAAGTGGATAAAAATAATCATATGAAAATATGGGATTCATATTAAACTATTTTAGCTTTTCCAACTTCTTCTTTTGATAAATTTAAAAAAGCTGATATATTAAGAATTATCATTATGGCCGAGAAAAAATATAGATTCAAAAAAAGCAGGATTCCAATATGCATGGATACAACCATGGCCAGCCAGTATTTTGACGTTGATTTTCTGAATATAAAGAACGGATAGGCCAACTCAATAACGATAACTGACCAGCCGATTACCGTCGGCAAAACAGACCAGGTAGCTAAGAAAGAAAAATCATAGCTATGATTCCCTAGGATGGGCATTGTGAGCGCTTTCCAAATTGATTCGCCATTCCACCAATTTTCACCAAGTGCTTTCTCAAAGCCCGAAAAAAAGTAGATAAAACATAGATGTATTTGAAGTATTTTTCGATACTTAGAAATCGAGGTAGGTTTAAGTTTAAAAATTAGGCTATCAATAGAAAACCTCCGGTTCAACGGAAAAACCATACAATAAAATAATGCAATGGTAGTAAAATTGTCCACCCCATAGGTATAAAGGGAAGCGCCCTTTGCTAGAGTAATCTGCAAAATCAAAAGGAACAATGCGCTTAATCGCGTTAGAAAACCTAAAGCCAGGGACAACGAGAAAAACAGGTAGAGTATTTTAAATAAGATAATACTTCCTGCTTCGTTAAGCCCGAATGCAGAGAAAGCTAATTTTGAAAATTCGCTAAAACCAAGGATGCCATACCCCTTGAATAACTCTCCAACCTCAGATGGAACAAAGCCATTTTTACCGTATAAAACCTGGAAATCGGAAATTATGGAGAGAAAATGAAGCATGCAAAATAATCCGACAAGAACTCTAAAGAAAGGCGCAAAATAATAATCAGTATTTCTTTCCCTTTCTATATCTGCTTTTATCTTAGACAACAGATCTAATCCACTCCCGCTGCTTTTAAGATGCCTCATAACTTTTTAATAAAATTAGTTTTGCGTTGTTTTTGATTCGGAAAGAATCTATAGTTGGTTGATCGTAAAGGAAAAGAATGCTCTTCACCTTATAAGTTCCTTTATTTTTGTTTACAAGTCCCTTGCTCATCGCTTTAATTACGACATTTAGATATTTAAGCCCGATCTCGTCTTTTTTTTTGGGTTTATGGTTGTCAAGATCTCTTAATATTTCCTGGAAGTTGCCTAGTAGAGCTGAATATCTGTTAACACTCTCTACTCTTTTAAATGGTGGCAAAATAAATTTGGATACCAGCTTATTTTTTTCATTAAAACAGCTGAACTCTATAATGTACGAGCTCGCAACATTTGGGGCAAAATAGCCGTAGGGATTTATCGTTCCGCTATATGTTCCGTAGAAATTAATGGCTGTTGTTGAGAGCACAGATCCGATGATGTTTTCAACCTTTGTTTTATCGTCTCTATTCTTAGTGATTAGAGTTGTATTTATCGTATGAACTAGACTCTTAAAACACACCATAAAAATGACGAAGAAGTGGAAAGCGGTAAAAATGAGGAATAAGTTGTTTCTTTTTACGCCTTTAATAAATCCAGGAACTGACATTTTAAAACGGGAATAATTATTCATATTTTTTGAGGACATCTAGAATTTTAGCGTAACGCTTGGTTTTTTCTAGCGTATCAATTGAAGAATTCGGACCTATAATAGTTTTTAAGAAACTCTTTGCGCCGAACTTCTTTGTTGCCGTTGTCCTGCCAATAGACAAATTGCATAGTTTTTCGTAATCTTCCTTGCTTAAAGGGATGGTTGCGGTAATCTTGAAATTAATCAAATTGAAAGACTTCCCTATTTCGTTCCTATGATGCAACATCTTGTTTGTTCGAAGCATTAAAGGCATTTCTGCTTCAATAAATGGTTTAGAATAAATGGGAGCTAATCCAAATAGAAATAGGAACATTACAACTGTAAGTAAAATATTTCGCATAATATTTTTGATGGGTTATCATATAAAAAATGGCCTATTACTCTGCGGGAGAGTTCTAGGCCATGAAAAGTCATTTTTCTAATTAATACTTGGAAAGCACTTGTTCAACTTCCAATGAAGGCTGGGATGTATCACTTCTGGTAACCGTTGATTCAACGTTTACTTTGTGCGTTTCCGTATCAATCGTTTGCTTTTTAGTAACGAAACTCCCATCAATATTTTTAATGTTCTTAGAGTAGGAAGAATAACTTTCAACTTTCAGATTCATATCTGTAGGAATAGAATTTACTGCAGACTTGAATGATGAAAATGCGATCACACCCAGGATTCCGCATGGTACAATGAATTTTAAGATATTTTTTTTCATTTTAAAAAATTTAGTTATATAAAAATAAAGTGTAAAAAAAACCTAAGTGGTAACAATTAATAATTTTTTATTTCTTTCAGAAGAAAAAATTCTATTGCTTCTGAAGATTACCTAGCCTTGTCGAGCTTTTATGAAAGTCAATTAATATTTATATAAAACATTGCTTAAACTTTCTTGGTCCATAGCCATACTTCTACTGTCATCTTCGGAATTAACGATTCTGATTGTCTGGGGTGCGGGCATCATAGATAAAGCTCTCTCAGCAATATTTCCCTTGTTTTTGTATTTCAAATAACTTTCGACCTCAATGTTCATACTTGCCATCCTAACACTATTGGACGACTTGAAAGATGATAATGCAAGTATGCCTAGAATACCGCATAGGATAATGAATTTTAATACATTGGTTTTCATAATCTTTCGAAAAGTTTATTTTTTGGTTTAATTATTAATTCTTTGGTCCAGCCATTTTCTGGTTTAAATAGGTAATCAATATTTTTTTAATATTGCTTCAGCCGAATTTGTGGGCTTTAAATCTTCATTGGAGATAAGGGAGTCAGTATTTACTTTCTTTGATTCGGTGTTTATCAATTTGTGGGTATAAAAGAAGGCATCAGACTCCTCCTCTGACACGCCATACATTCCAGGATAATAGTCCAACCGATTCAGCATCATTAATTTATGGCAAAGAACATTGTCTTCCGGAGATAGATTTTTAAAAGATTGGAGCGAAAGAACTATTAGTACAAGAAGTGATGTCGTAAGAATTAATCCTAATTGTTTTTTTCTATTCATAGCAACTTTTTTATTTGCTAAAATAGCGTTGGAAAAAGTCGTAAGTGGTAACTTTTAATAATGTTTCTAAAGCCCTATTCACCGCATAGTAGCATGCCATAATGTGAGATAAGTAAAAATATATCCTTCATATTGGGAGCACAATGCTTCATACTAATATCCCAACCAGAACGAGTAGTTGTTATTGAAACATTAAAGAAACAATGGAGCTTATCGCGTTGGTAATCCTTTCTCTCCCCGTGGGTGTTTGAATATCTATCCCACAAAACTCACCATTGTTCCTGGCATGTAACACTAAAAAGTAGGTTGCAGACATGAGAATCGCTGAAATAGCCCGTACGTCTATCTTATCTTTGTTAAACAAATCTTCTAAATTTTTGAAGATCGGCTCATTGTATTTTTCTCTTCTATCTGAAAGATCCCTCATAAATTTGCTCCTCTCAGTTATACTATGCAGTATGATTGATTGAAAACTATAGTTATCAAAAAAATCATTAAAACCTTGCTTTAAAATAAAATTCATTTTTTCTTTTAATTCGGTTCTTTGGCTTGATATAATAAACTCTTCTCCCTGCATATGATTTGTCCAATAGTCTATCTTTGAAACATATGTTCTTACTAGTGCCTCAAGAGATCCAAAATACCTATAAATAAGAGGCTTTGGAACAATAGCAACTTTACTTACCCTATTAACTCCGAGTGCCCCAAAGCCATAATTTGCAATAATCTCATGAACAGCCTCTAAGATTCTTTTCTCTGTTTGAATTCTTTTTTCAGATATCATTGGAACATTTAATTTAGATTGAGGATTTTTTTTGTTATTGCTTAAACCATAACTGTATTAATTTATCTATTTTTACAGCGACGTACCTTTTGTAAGTTGGAATTAAACTAAATGAGTAGTATAATATTTGATTCTCATTTTTTTGGACTCCGATGTAAATTTCGTTATGCAAAATCCACGCTCAAAGAGACACTCCATGGAACGCCTTTTTGTTTCTTTGAAAAGCCATTTTAAATCGTTGGAGGATTTATAACTGCAATTTAAAGTAGCCTTTTTGTAATTAGTGCTGGTATTGAAATTGATAATGACTTTATATGAGTGACGAAGCCTAAGCATTGAATCATTTGTTAGATCGAGCCCAACATTTGTCATTTTATGTATGATATCAAAAAGATCACCAGACAGGCCCCAAGTGTCTGATGCTTTTTTTTGCTTGATAGGCTTCAATAGACCTAACCAAATTATTGTACGTTAAATGACAAGATAAAAAATCTTCATGATGTTCAAGGCAAATGAAATATTTTGTATTGGCTAGAGTTGTATATTTATTAAGGAGTATATACAGAGGCAGTGTTTCTGAAACTCGTAACCATTGGAGCCTTGAACGCCAGAATTTGTATATTGATTGAGTTGAGGCATAATTTAACTCAATTATAGTTATTTTTTTCCATACCATGCAGTAATTAAACTCAAAAAAACCTGTTGCTAATTTCAAATACCGGATGGTTAATATTTTCACCAAATTAATAAACATATTTTACCAGTTTAAATTAAATTTATCGTCCTGATTTTTAAGTATTAATACATCAACCCTAAATTTTATTTTATTTTTTTTTGCATTGAAAAGTTTAATTTCTATATTTGCAACCCCAAAGGAACACAGCTGATGTGTAAATTTGCGAAAGTAGCTCAGTTGGTAGAGCACGACCTTGCCAAGGTCGGGGTCGCGAGTTCGAATCTCGTCTTTCGCTCTAAAATGCCTTCCTACCAGAAGGCATTTTATTTTAAATTAACCAGACCGATGGAGATCGGCAGCGGCTAATGCTCGGGTGGTGGAACTGGTAGACACGCAGGACTTAAAATCCTGTGCTTTCAAAGGCGTGCGGGTTCGATTCCCGCCCCGAGTACATCAAAAATCGAACGAAAACCTTTCAGAAATGAAAGGTTTTTTTGTTTATAGACTATAATAAATAGTAGTATCTGCCAAATAACAGTTGTCTGTTCTGCTTCCTCAGGCAGTTAACAGATATATTCAACCATTATTACCTGAACGTTTAGCGTAAAGAAATTGCTTCTAAAACCTTTCGCCGGTTAAGAGATCTGTTAGTTCGGGTGAAATGGCCCTGCCAATTCCGTTAAACAGAATTTTAATCCCCATTACCTCGCCTATACTCTTATTATATTTTACGGTGAGTACCCTTTTATTATTTAGCAGAACAGAGGCCATTTTGTTTTGTACATTGATAATTACCTCGCCACCATTTTCAGGATCGAAGGCTAATGCACTTAGATCTTTATTGGTACCCAATTCCTTTACATCGGAAAATTTATAATCACAAAAAGCTGCACAGCTTTTTCTAAACAGGTTTATAACGTGTTTATCTTTCGAACCGAGGATGAGGATCGCTGTTCCTACACATTGTGTACCCGGTCTGTCTTTTTCAGAGAAAACCTTGCAGTGGAACGAAAAATTGTCGCCATTAATATGTGAAGGTTTAATATTACTAAAACCAACCATGAAAGGTTTTTCGGTATCGAGGCCTGCCGAATCGAGTTGCCGGGGAGAAACGTAGATGTTTTTTGGATCGAGCTTTTTCAGCCCAATAACCGGAAAAGCGCGTGAAGTATCATTTCCCGAGTTGGCTACCCAACCTTTTGTTTGCATAAATACGCTTGCAGTATCAATGGCCTTGCCATTATGAAAAAGAGTAGCATAAACCACTCCCGGGTTTTTAAAAAACTTTGTTACTTGTTTATTGCCGCTGATTTCTGATTTGGTTGCTTCTTCGGCCAGATCGAGCTGAAATTTTTCATCATGATCAAAATCCTTGTCAGCTTGCAGCCTGAAAATTGCAGAATGCGGTACCGTACCAAAAGGATTGATGCAGATAAGCTTTACCTGTACCGGCGTGTTGTGCCTAAACCTGATTAAGGTGATGAAAACCAAAAGAAACAGCGCTACAGAAGCAGCCAGTACAATAAAAAGCTTTCGCCTACCCTTAACTGGCTTTTCGGTCAAAACAATTTGGGATTCCTGAGCTGTTGCTTCCCGGGCATTTTTAGTTTCCCTGTAAAAACGTTCGAGTTCCTGCCAGTCGCGATACCCGATAAATTGAGCAAGTACATCTCTGGTTGCTTTCTGCGGATAATAACGGTTGGAAGTTTTTAAGGTACCCAACAGGCGGCGGAGTGTGTTTTCGCTTAAATAAACTTTCGTGTCTTTTCCAATCCGGGTACTCAGGGTTGTATAATTTCCAGATCGCCATTCAGCCAAAGGCAGCCCGCCCATTTTTTTTAAGATTTCGGCTACGCAATAATCTAACAATTCAAAAAATGTATGGGTTTCCTTATTTCCAGAGTCCGACATTACAAAAAATAATCAACTATAAATCAAACGGTTAAACATACAAAACAATTCAAAAACTTTGTAGCAACAATCATTAACCACCAAATTATATTTCAAATAGTTTTACTAAACCTTAAGGGCACATTACAAACATAACATATTCCAATTAAATACAGGATGACAACCTGCATTCAATTACAAGCGCAAAAAAAACTATTAATTATTTAAATAATCAATCCCTTAAATAGTTTAAAAACCAAATAACATAACCAACAAAACTATGTCTTTAATTAAACAACACAATTCTTCACACAAATGTGCAGAGTGGTTACCTGTTAAGAAACTATCCCAAAACCGGTGGTTAATTTTGGCCTTTTCTTTTGCCCTGATTAGCCTGCAATCTAATGCTAAAAATCTATTACTGAATATTGATATGGGAAAAACCAGACTGGAAAAAACCAGCTTATTCAATAATGAGTTCTCAAAGGCCAATTTTCTTGATATAAGCGGAAAAGTTGTAGATGAAAACGGGTTACCCATCCCTGCAGCAACCGTTACGGTTAAAGGAACCAAAATATTTACCCAGGCCGATGCCAACGGCCGGTTTTTGCTCAAAAACATCGAAGATGGCGACATTATCATTGTTACTTACGTAGGTTATAAGCCTTTCGAAGTAAAAGCTTCGGCCGGTATGGTGATTAAAATGGTGCCTCAATCCAACCTGGATGAAGTTGTTGTAGTAGGCTACGGATCGCAAAAGAAGAGAAACATTACAGGATCAGTGTCTTCTGTAAAAATGGATAAAATTGCTGTTATTCCGGTTTCTAATCTTTCAAATGCCTTAGCGGGCAGGGCTCCGGGCATTACGGTTACCAACAGCTCAGGCCTTGCTGGCGCCACTTCCAGTATCCGTGTAAGGGGAAGTTTCAGGGAACCCCTGTATGTTATTAATGGAGTAATAAAAAACAAAGCTTCTTTTGATGCGCTGGATCCGAATGAGGTAGATCAGATCAGTATTTTAAAAGATGCGGCATCTGCTGCAATTTATGGTGCACAGGCGGGTAATGGCGTGGTAGTGGTAACCACTAAAACAGGTAAGGTGCAAAAGCCACAGTTTAATTTTCAGGCAACCAACACATTATCTACCACTACCCAAACGCCACTGGGCGATATTACGACAGCCGCTGATGAGCTGACCTATCAAAACAGGGTAACCAGGTTTGAATGGGAACAAGGCCCGAGAACAACCCCTTATGTGCAGCCCAATAACCAGAGAGAGTTTGATTATTTTAAGGATAAGATCTACAACGTAAACGATTATGTGTGGCGCAATCCATATTCTCAGAAATATGCCTTTAGTGTTAATGGCGGCAGTGATAAAATTACTTATTACACCATGGCGGGTTATACCAATGAGCAGGGCACTTATAACAATGTAAACTTCGCAAAATTCAATTTGCGATCGGATGTTACCACCCAATTGAGCAATGCCATTTCGATGAATTTGAATTTATCGGCCTCCCAGCAAAACAACCGCCGCTTTTTTTGGCAGGGCGATTCTGCCGATGATTTTAACGTGGGTGATTTTTACCGCGTAACCTTTAACTGGACCAAACTATATCCTTTTTATACAGAGGCTGATGGCACCCCTGCCAATCATGTTACGGCATTTCCGGTGCAAACCCCGTTAGGCAGTTTTCAGGCCTGGAGTGTTATCGATCAGGTGAATGGCGACCGGTATATCGACACTAAAAACAGGCAGTTCAACCCTATTTTAACGTTTAATGTAAAATTAGATGCCATTACCAAAGGTTTATCTGCCAAAGTTGTTGGAAATTACGAGGCAGTAGATTACATGCGGAAAACATTTATTACTTACCAAAAAAACTATGTTTTTATTCCGAAAGAGGCAAGCGGCAATCGTTTTATTCCGGCAGCGCCAGATCCGGCAAGAACAAATACCTATACCTTCGGTCAAACCCAGCCAAGCTTAAGTTATGAAATGAACAATGCCTGGCGGTACCAGCTAAACGGCTTTTTAAATTACGACAGGTCCTTCGATAAACATAAAGTAACTGCACAGGCTATATTCGAGCAATCGGAATTTAAAACCACTTACATTACCACTACCGGATATGCGCCTACAGCGAGTATCGACCAGATGTTTGCCTACTCCACCTCGGCCGGCAACAGAACTGGCAATGCAACTGAAGCCGTTGGCGTTAACGGTGGAAACGCCTTTAACTCATGGATTTCGAACATGGCATGGATCGGCAGGCTGGGCTATAATTTCGACGAAAAATACCTTGTTGATTTTTCATTCCGGTACGATGGAACACCACTCGTTGCGGAAACTAAAAGATGGGGTTTCTTCCCTTCTGTATCTGCGGGCTGGAGAATATCTCAGGAAAGTTTCGTAAAAGATCACGTAAAATGGCTGAGTGATTTAAAACTACGCGCATCATATGGTACAACCGGAAATTTAGTCACTACAGATAACAACACACTTAGTCCTTTTGGCTTTGAACAAACCTATGGCAACGGCAACTCCTATATTTTTGGCAATACCCTTTTCCGTGGCGTTTCGCCGGGCAATATTCCCAGTCCAAACCAAACCTGGGCAACCATTTATAACTACAACCTAGGCCTGGATTTTGGTCTGTTAAACAATAAACTAACCGGCTCCGTTGATGCTTTTTTAAACAACATGAAAGATATCCTGGGAACCCGGTCGGTTACTATTCCGGCAAGTTTCGGACAAGGTACAGCACCAGAAAACTATGCAGCCAGAAGTTTTAGGGGAATAGATTTTAACCTGGAATGGCAGGATAAGGTTGGCGAAGTTTCTTATTCGGTATTTGGCAATTTAGGTTATGCAAAAGACCGCTGGGATGTACTGGATCAAAGTGCAGATTATTTGCCGGGTGGCGCAAACGCCTGGCGTAATGCAATCGGACAGCCAAACAACAGGATTATCGGTTTAAAAGCCATTGATTTAATCAGAACGCAGGAACAGCTGGATGCCTTAAACGCCAGGGGATTTTTACAATATGGCAGAAAACCTTATCTGGGTGCTATTCTTTACGAAGATGTACGTGGTGATGCTTATGCCCCCGGTGCCAACAATAAAATAGACGACAATGATTTTCAGGTGCTGAGCAATAATGCTTTGCCAAGAATAAATTTTGGTTTTGGTTTCAGGGTTAACTGGAAAGGTTTTTCTGTAGATGCATTATTACAGGGTGTTGGCGCTTACGATAAAGTGATCAGTAACCAGGAAGGAGGCGGTATGCGGCAGCATGGCGGTAATTTCCGCACGTATTACCCGATATGGGCCGGCGATGTATGGACACCCGAAAATCCTAATGCCAAATATCCAAGGCCTGTTGGCCAGAACTGGCAGGAATCCGGCACGGGGACTTCGAGTTTCTGGATGGTTAATGGTTCTTACCTGCGTTTAAGAAACATCAATGTGGCTTACGATTTACCGCAAAAATGGGTAAGCAAAGCCGGACTGGCCGGTACACAGATTTACTTTAATGGCACCAACTTATTAACCTTTTCAGCCCTGAAAGAGTTTCAGGATCCTGAACAAAATAACTATGATTCCTTCCCGATTATGAAAACCTTTACCCTGGGCTTAAATGTTAAATTTTAACCGGTTATTCTAAAAAATGAAAAAGATATTTCTATTCCTCATAGCCGTTACCTTGTTCTCGGCATGCAAAAAAGCACTCGATGTTGATAATTTAACGGCTTACGACCCTGATCAGATCTGGAATGATCCGTTGCTTGCCGATGCCTATTTAACCAATATTTACCCTACTGCATTTGGCAACTGGAATGTGGGTGCCGATCGCAACAGCGACCAGTTATCGGGTATTGTTTTTCCGCAAGATGCCGTAACCATTACCAACGGAGGTTTGGGCAACTGGAACTATAATCCCGTTAGGTTGGTAAACCAGGCCATTTTAAACATTCCGAAAGGAACTTTACCCGAGGCCACCAAAAACAGGATTTTAGGGGAAGCTTATTTTTTAAGGGCTTACTTTTATTTTGGCATGGTGCGCACCTATGGCGGAGTGCCCTATATTAAAATCCCTCAGGACAGGTACACCGACGAGCTAAACGTGCCCCGCAACTCCACTAAAGAATGTTTTGATTTTATGAATGCCGATCTAGACCAGGCCATTACTTTATTGCCAAAACGTAATTTACCCACCGCAGCAAACTGGGGAAGAATTGACGGGAACTTTGCCTTAGCTTTTAAAGCCAGAATGGCACTTTACAAAGCTTCGCCGCAGTTTAATCCGGGTAATCCATGGGATAATGCTTACTGGGCCGATGCATATACGGTAAATAAAAAAGCTTATGATGATTTAAAATCGCAGGGTTATAAACTGGTAAGTGATTATGCCAACATTGCACTAGCTGAACGTAATACGGAAGTGGTGTTTTCCGTAATCAATCAGTTTCCTGATAAAACAGCCAGCTGGGACAATGGTGCACGCCCTTTATCATTATCAAGGGGAAATGTGGTAGCCGGTCCAACTTTAGAGTTTGTTAAGGCTTTTCCCATGAAGGATGGAAAGCTATATAACGACGTTTCTGGCAAATACACGGTTTCTGATGCAGATTTTTTAAAATCGTACTGGAAAAACAGAGACCCAAGATTTGAAAAATCGATGGTGTGGAATGCAAAAACGTATCCTGTTGCCGGTACCGTTACAGGCTATCGCCAATATACAGCTTTAGGTATTGCCAATGCGCTGGATAACAACGGAATTAACCCAAATTCGCCTGACCGATCTACCAACAACAACGTACATACCGGTTTCTTTATCCTGAAAAACTGCGACCTGAGCTTAACCCAGGCCACAGTATTACAATACGGAATTGATTATGTATTAATGCGTTATGCAGAAGTAATGCTCAATTATGCAGAGGCGGCGAATGAAACCAACCATTTGGCAGAAGCACTGGATATTTTAAAGCAGATTAGAACCAGGGCAGGCATTGAACCTGGTACCGACGGTAATTACGGTATTGTGGCAAATACCCGCGAGCAAATGCGCAAAGCCATTATGGACGAACGAAACATTGAACTATGTTTTGAAGGTTTCAGGTTTAACGACCTGCGAAGATGGCGGATGTTCAGTTTACTGGATAATAAAGGTAAAACCGGATTGGAAGCCATAGCCATAGAGGCTGATGGTACAGAAATGGCATTGGAAAAGGCAAGATCGCTTGGTCAGGCCAGCCAGCTGCTAGAAGAAAATTTTAAATATGTTCCACTGGCTGTACCACAATCGGGCAATAAAATAAATGTTGTTCCCGATAAATATTATTTCGCTCCGATACAGCAGAGTATTATCGCAAACGCCAATAAACTACAGCAGAACAAAGATTGGGGAGGCACTTTCGACCCTACGCTCCAATAATAAACAGAAAGAATAAGGGGTGTGCCCTGTAGCCGCCCCTTTTTTTAATAAAACACTGTTAAATAAATGATCATAAATGACTAAACCCATAAAACCACTTCCCTACTTATTTTTCATCTTCTTTTTTACCAGCTTATTTTCCAATGCCGCTACCCCTATCGAAGATTTAGCAAAAAGGATAGCCAAACCCTACGCCAAAAACATCATTTTTGAACAAATACCAGGCAATAATGGAAAAGATTTTTTCGGGCTGGAAAGTAAAAATGGCAAGCTGCTTGTAAAGGGGAACAGCTATAACGCTATGGCTTATGGCCTTAACCACTACCTCAAATATTATTGCAATACCTCAATTTCGTGGTATAAAGACGATAAAATTGACCTTCCGAAAGTAATGCCGGTAGTAGCGGGCAAAGTTAACCAGGAAGCCAGGGTTAAAAACCGTTTCTTTTTAAATTATTGCACTTTTGGCTATACCATGCCCTGGTGGGGATGGAAAGACTGGGAACATTTAATAGACTGGATGGCGCTTAACGGCATCAACATGCCACTTTCCATTACCGGGCAGGAGGCCATCTGGTACAAAGTATGGACAAAAATGGGTTTAAGCGATGAGCAGATCCGCGGTTATTTTACCGGCCCGGCTTTTTTGCCATGGCACCGCATGTCGAACATCGACCACTGGGACGGTCCATTACCTAAATCGTGGCTTGAGAATCAACTCGCACTGCAAAAGAAAATTGTTAAACGCGAACGTGAACTGAACATGAAACCAATTTTGCCAGCTTTTGCAGGGCATGTTCCACAGGCCATTAAAACCAAATTCCCCAATGCAAAAATTACCGATCTGGGTACCTGGGGAGGTTTTAGTGAAGAATATTACAGCCACTTCCTCGATCCTTTCGACCCTTTATTTAAACAGATACAAACTGCTTTTTTAGAAGAGCAGACCAAAGAATTTGGTACCGACCACATTTATGGAGCTGATCCATTTAACGAAGTAACTCCACCCAGCTGGGAGCCAAAATACCTGGCCAGTGCTGCAGATGTAATTTATAGCTCGATGAAATCTGTAGATCCATCAGCCGAGTGGCTGCAAATGACCTGGGTATTTTATTTTATGCGCAAAGACTGGACAAATGAGCGCATTAAAGCGTTTGTAAGGGCCGTACCACAGGATAAAATGACACTTTTGGATTATTATGCTGAAAGTACAGAAGTATGGAAACTCACCGAATCTTATTTTAATCAACCTTATATCTGGTGCTACCTGGGTAATTTTGGTGGCAACAGTATGCTGGTTGGCAACCTGCAAACAGTAGAAGACAGAATGGAAAATGCATTTAAAAACGGTGGTGCAAATTTAACCGGAATAGGCTCTACCCTCGAAGGTTTTGATGTTAACCCCATTATGTACGATTATGTTTTTGAAAAGGCATGGAGCACAGGCAAAACAGATGTAAGCAATTGGACAAATAACTGGGCCAACAGAAGATTGGGCACTGTAGATGCAAATACTCAGGCCGCATGGAACGAGCTGGTAAAAGAAGTGTATAATAAGCCTTCGCAATTGGGCCAGGGGATCTTAGTAAACGCGAAACCCAGTTTAAAAGGTACTGTACATTGGACACCCAACCCAAAATTTAACTACAATAACAAAACACTTTTTGGCATATGGCAGAAAATGCTTGCGGTTCCAAATGCAGCGCATCAATCTTACAGTTATGATCTTGTTAACATTGGCAGGCAGGTTTTGGGTAACCATTTTATAAAATTGAGAGACGACTTTACAGCAGCCTATGAAAAAAAGGATATTGCAGAAATGACCAGAAAGAAAGAAGAGATGTTAAGCCTGATTGATGACCTTGATAAATTGCTGGCCACGCAACCAAGCATGCTTTTAGGAAAATGGATAGCTGACGCCAGAAAACTCGGTAAAAATGCCCTTGAAAAGGATTATTACGAAAAGGACGCCAGAATGCTGATAACCGTATGGGGTGGCAAACAACGCTCGCTAAACGACTATGGCAACCGCAGCTGGGCAGGCTTAACAGGCGATTTTTACAAAAAAAGATGGCAAATGTTTTTGGATGATGTTTTACTGAGTGCTAAAGAAGGAAACAAATTTGATGAGAAAGCTTTTAAACTAAAAACGTATGCTTTTGAAGATAAATGGCTTTTAGAAAAACAAAAATATGCCGATAAACCAAAAGGCAATAGTTATCAGCTTAGTTTAGAACTGATGCATAAATATGCAGCATCGGTTAATTAAAATAGATCCGGAATCATAACTCTTCTATCAATATAACGCCTGAGATCATTTGATTTTGGGCGTTGTATTTTCTGCACGCTTTTACCTGCAGTAAGTTTTTATATCCGCTCGCGAATACAATTGTATAAATTAAAAACAACCGGCTGTTTATTTTTATTATCCTTAAATTGGAACAAAAATCTATAGCATATGAAAATCCTGATTACTTTTTTACTTTGTGTTACCGGTTTTGTAAGCCAGGCACAAACCTCTAAAGAACTTATTGGAAAATGGAAACTGGTAAAGGAGACGACAAATGGCGTGGTAAAAACGCCAGACAATGTGTACCAGGTGTTTATGGAAGGTGGTAAATTTGAAGGGATTAACGGAAACAATTCGCGTACCGGCAAATGGAAACTTTCCGAAGACAATAAAAAACTAACGGTCAGAATCAGTATTGTGTCCATCAAATTTGACGTGGAGTATTTTGATGCTAAAAAAAGGATCATCAGCAGCGACAAAATCGGAACACTGGAATATGAGAAAGTTGAATAATGCAGTTTATTTAAGTTAATCATCCCGCTCCGATGTTTACCAGATTCAATCCCGTAGAAAAATCAGTCCACTTTCCTGACGACAGGAGGTTTGTTGCATAAAAAGTTATTCTGGAATGATTTGCAGAAGAAGGAAAGCAGACAGGGACGGTTATTTTCTGTAATCTAGCTTGCATCACATCGAACCGTTTCCATTGCTGCAAGCTCAAAGGTTAGGTTAACCGATCGCCCGTGAAGCGGTCTGGTGCAATGCTTAACCATTGCAGGAATGGTAAACAGCTGTCCTGGTTTCAGCTCAACCGTACGGTCTTCAAGATCGATTAATAAAATGCCTTCGATGGCCATAAAAGTTTCATCACTGTTAGGATGGTAGTGCCAGTAAAAAGATTCTGTCATTACCCCTACCCTTACTATATGGTCGTTAAAAAGTGAAAGCGGAACATTTTTATAGCTGCTTATACCAGCAGTTTCCTGCTCAATATCAATTACGGTAAGCTGAGGGATCGTCTTAGTCATTTTTATTTTAGTTTAAAATAGGGCCCGAGTTCATTCTTACAGTGACCAAACAGCAAGTTCATAACCATCAGGATCAAGAAACTGGAACCTGCGTCCACCAGGAAAATCAAATATTTCTTTTGAAATCACCCCTCCTGCGTTAAGCACCTTTGTTTTGGTTGCTTCCAAATCCTCTGAGTAAAGAATAACCAGGATACTTCCTTTCGAAGGCTCACCCAAAGTAAAACCTCCGTCTACAAAATCCCCTTCAAAAGCGGTATATTCCGGCCCGTAATCGGTAAAATTCCATCCGAACGCCCCGGTGTAAAATGCTTTTACCTTCTCCAGATCGCGCGAGAGGAATTCAAGGTACTGAACCTGCTGGTGCTTAAGTTTCTGCTGGTTGTTGCTCATAATATTCCTTTTTTTTTCAAAAATACCGATAAATGACCTTATCCTTTTCGAAAAATTCAATAAATCATTTTCCCTTACACAAAAACCTTTACGGCGATGGTTTTCTCTAAAAATAATCTGCCAGATTGTTGGGTTGCTGATCTCCATACATCTTAAATCGTTAAAATTGAGGCATGTAATTGTTTTATTTAAGGATCATTCTATATTTATGCCTGCTGAAAAATAAATTTCAATTTAGCGCATTTAATTAGCCCAGGGCATATTTAAACAACATTATCACGCGTATAATTAAATAGCCTCTAATGTTAATATCGAGCTTGTTTCACTACGGAACAAATACCACTTTAATCCTGAGCTCATTAAACTTTCTCCACTATAAACCTGTCCATCTTCAGTAAACTGCGGTTTAGCCTCTGCTCTCAGGTTTATTTCCTTAATTTTGTACTTCTTTTTCGGATCCAGACCATTTAAGATGATGGCCGGATAATTTTGTGCCTCGCTCACCATCAAATTATAAGCAAAAAGTATAGCGTTAGTTTTAGTACTATCTATGTACATTAAAGAGGCACTATTCGTTTTATATGGAGATACCAGGCGGTATAAGTCGCCATAATTGATTAAAGGTTGTAATCGCTTATAATTTTCTACTGCCGCTTTACTAAATTCGATATCCTTCTGGCTCATTTTCTTTACCTGCACATCGAAACCCATTTTGCCCGACATTGCCACATCCAGCTTAAATTTTAAGGACTGCTTGCCCCAGTCGGTAACATGGTTACAAATGGTTAAGGCTGGAAAGAAATAGGAATATCCCCATTGTATCTTTATGCGGTCTAACGGATTGGTATTGTCACTTGCCCAAAACTCCTGAAAGTATTTAAGTGCCCCATACTCTACCCTGGCGCCTCCACTGGCACAAAGCATCATTTCCAGATCCGGATATTTGGCTCTTACCCGGTTCAACACATGGTAAAGTCCCTGAGTGTATTTCACAAATAAGGCATTCTGGTCTTTTCCCATAAAGACGCTGTATGGATTGCTCATCACGCGATTGCAATCCCATTTCATGTAAGCTATACCGGGCGATTGCCGCATTAAATTATCCACCACACCAAACACAAAATCCTGAACTTTCGGATTACTAAGATCGAGCACCAGCTGGGTACGCTGCAAATCTTCAGGACGATTTGGTGCTTTTAAAAGCCAATCAGGATGTTTTTCATATAACTCACTTTTAGGATTAACCATTTCTGGTTCTATCCAGATCCCAAAATTAATATTTTTGTTTTTTGCTTCTTTTACCAGATAACTTATACCGTTGGTTAGCTTTTTCTTATTCACTTCCCAGTCTCCAAGTCCGGCTTTATCATTATCACGCGGATATTTATTTGCAAACCAGCCATCATCCAGTAGAAAAAGATCGACGCCCAATTTTTTCGCACCATCAAATAAATTAACAAGTGTGTCCTGATTAAATTTAAAATAAGTTGCCTCCCAATTATTCAATAAGGTCTGCCTGCGCTGTTCTCCCTTCCAGATGCCGTTTTTAATTGCCCAATGGTGAAAATTTCTGCTTACCTGACCCTGCCCGCCGTTGGTATAGGTAAAGATGAAATGCGGTGTCGAAAAACTTTCCTTGGTTTTTAAGCGATAGGCTGATGCATAGGCGTTAATGCCACAGATCACTTTCAGTGCCTCTCCAAGTCGTGAGTTGTTTTTAAAAGTCTCAAATTGTAAATCAAAATTACCGCTCCAGGCCAGAGAGCCACCAAAAACCTCTCCTTTATTTTCGTCGTCAAGCTGCTCTTTCGATAGCATAAAAGATGACAGGCCATTTTCTACAGTTTTAACACCAAGTTTAGATTGAATGCTGTAAAGCCCATTTGGCAGCAGAAATTGTTCCATCTGCGCCTCTATTCCCCAATCGCCGTTAAAACGTGTAAGGTAATTGGTAGCGCCGGGGAAATTTAAAAATACAGAAGCATAACGGTTCAGCAACACATCACCTTTCTCCTGATTTTCGATAACCGTCCAGGTTTCAATAATATTTTCTTTTTGAAAAGCCTTAAAATGCAGGTTTACATAAAAATCATATGCCGGATCTTTTAACCGGATATTAGTTTCAATTACGTTATCATCCAACTTCCTTATTTCTTTTGATAAGTACGCCAGCTGCAGCGACATATTGCCATCTGCATGTGTTACGGCTAAAGCAGGTTCCTGGAGATAAGTAGCTCCGCCTGTAGCATAGGCTGGCAATTCGTATGCATTTATATTCCGGTAGGAGGCAGAATCAAGCAGATTAGTACCAAAGTAAATTTGGTTTAACTGTTTGTCTTTATTTACGCTGTAAACCAATGCTGATTTCTCGGTACCGATTATAATTTTTTGTGCATTTAAATTTAAGTGGTAAAATATGGCCAGGGCAAATATCAAAAAACCGCGATTGTTTCTATACTTCATTTGTAAGAGATGCTTGTTTGTTAAAGGATATAATGATGTAAAGCCACATTCTGCATGGTTAGATCATCAGCAACATCAGTAAACAAATTTAACAAACACTAAACAAAAGACTAACCAGCTATTAACGGATTAAGATAAGATCTTAACCTAAGATATACCACAGCACATTAATTTGTGATGACCGGTAGCCAAATAAGAAACAAAATATTTAGATGATAACCGGATGGTTTAAAGACTTTTAACTGTATCTGAATTTTTATGCCAAATGCATTACCGCATAAAGCGCTGTTAAAGAAACCATTATCCACAGCAACAAACCCTGAAGCAAAGGTTTAAAACCTACCGCTAACAATATTTTCCGCGATAGTCCTGCCCCTATTAAAAAAAGTGTAAGGGTAAGCCCTGCTTTTGCAACAGAGATTAAATAAGGACGCCATGCAGCAATGGCCGGCAAATAGGTATTGACTACAATGGCCAGTACAAACAAGATAATAAAGTAGGGAAAACTGATTTTTTTGGATGGGTTTTTAAATAAAAAGGTAGACAGAAAAGCTACAGGAATAATCCATAGCGCACGTGCCAGTTTTACGGTTGTGGCCACCTCAAGGGCTTTTGCCCCGAATTTACTGGCTGCTCCTACCACCGAGCTGGTATCGTGAATGGCAATGGCGCACCATAAGCCAAACTGGCTTTGCGAAAGGTTTAAATAATGCCCTACGAGTGGAAAAACTAAAAGCGCCAGGGCATTAAAAATAAATATGCAGCCTAAAGCTACAGAAACCTGCTTCTCTCCGGCAAGTATTACGGGTGAAATGGCGGCAATGGCACTTCCGCCGCAAATGGCCGTCCCTGACGAGACGAGGTAAGCAGTCTTTTTATCGATACAGAGCCATTTGCCAATAAAATACCCCATAACCAGCGTTCCGATAATTGAGAATAAGGTAAAAATTATACCTTCTTTACCTGCCTGAAGCGCCGAATGCACGTTCATCCCGAAACCAAGCCCTACAACAGAAAACTGAAGCAATAAACTGGTACCTTTATGATTAAGCGCCATATAAGGATGGCCGGTAAACTGAGCAACAGCAAAACCTAGCAAAAGCGCAACTGTTGGACTTACAAATGGGGTAAGGCAAAGTATTATGCAACCTGTAAATACAATTTTTTTAGTGCGTGGATTTACTTTGAAAATAAGCCCCTCATCAGATTGGGCAGAATGGCTATGAATATTCATTTCGTTATGGTTTTGACATTCAAATATCCATAACAATAAACCTGTTTTTAAATTACAATTACGAATGATCGATAACTAAAAGTTATTAAATAACACATTTAATTAATGTATTTTTTGTTTTTTAGCAAAGCGGATAAACAATTCTGCAAGCGAAGAGGCCTGCCCGTGTTGGCGGATAAAATGAAATGGCCGTTCGATATTCAATCCCTTTACATCAATAATCCGGAGTTCATTATTCCTGAGTTCTTTTAATATCGAATAAACAGAAACAAAAGCCAAACAATCGCTATGGCTCAAATACGATTTAATACTTTCCGTACCACCCAGCTGCATTTCCATTTTCAGGTCAGAAAGTTTAATGTGTTGCTTAGCCAATGCCACACCAATTACTTCGCGTGTGCCAGACCCCGGTTCTCTTAATAAAAACGGATAATTAAGCAACTCTTCGGGTTTTAAAATATCCTTTCTGATTTTAGTATTGCCTGAGGCGGCTACCAGCACAATTTCATCACGCAGATAAGGTTCATAACTGATTTGCGGGCTACGCGAAATACCTTCAATAATGCCAATTTCTACCTCTCTGGCCAACAAAGCCTGTTCGATATCTTCCGTATTTCCGGTTAGCAACTGAACATTTACCGAACCAAATTTTTTATGGAACAATGCAAGCACTTTTGGCAGGATATATTGCGCAACGGTTGTACTGGCTCCTATCCTCAGCACACCACCATGTTCCTTATTCAGCAGGTTCAGATCATATTCCAGCTCGCCATATACCGCAATTAGCTGTTCGGCATAAGCAAGCAGTACCTTTCCGGCAGCGGTTAGTGCTATTTTTCTATTTCCACTACGTTCAAAAAACGTTGTTTTATATTGTATCTCTAATTCTTTAATGTGTTTGGTTACCGCAGGCTGCGAAATAAAAAGTTCAGCCGCCGCACGGGTAAAACTGAGGCGCCTGGCCACGGCATAAAAAACCTGCAATCTGAAATCGAGCATATTCTTATAAATATTTACAAGTATATAAAATCTGGTTTATTTGTTATTGGTTAACTGGTTAATGGTTTGATTGTTTATAACCAACGATAATAAGAAATTTGCCTGTGCAAACAATTAACTCCAGATCTGGGACTAAAGACTACGGACTAACTTAACCAAATCCATTTAAGCTTATTATTCGTTTATTTACATATAAAAACACATACAATGAAAATATTAATCGCACTATCATTTCTGTTAAGTTTTGGGTTCTATGCCAATAGTCAGGAAACCAAGACTCAAATAAAAAACCCATATTATTCCCGCACCGATACTAAAAAATTAAATGTTAAAAATTCGGAATGGAAAAAAATCTTATCTCCTGCTTTGTATGCGGTAGCGCGGGAAGCGAACACCGAAAGGGCCTTTACAGGAAAGTTATGGAACGCCAACCAGAAAGGAACCTACTATTGTGCTGTTTGTGGCAATGCCTTATTTAAATCGGACGCTAAGTTTGCCAGTGAATGCGGCTGGCCAAGTTTTTTTGAAACCATCCGTAAGGGAAGCACCATTTACAAAGAAGATAACAGTTTAGGTATGGAACGCACAGAAGTAGAATGTGGCCGTTGTAATTCGCATTTAGGGCATATTTTCGACGACGGGCCTGCTCCTACCCATAAACGTTATTGCATGAATTCGATCGCGCTTGACTTTGAGCCTGATGGTTTCGCACAGTAAACAGGCTTAAATAAAAAAGGCTTTCTTTACCATTAAGAAAGCCTTTTTTTTTACAGATCAGTATCTTTTTAGCTTAAGATAATCTGGTAATTTACATTTACTCTTTTCGGATAATTGCTTTCCTCACTGTTTAAGGAAACAAATGCCGCATTGCCATGAACTTCATTTTTCAATGCATGTTCGTAATGCGCCTGGATAGCTTCCTGATAATTCTGCTGAACGCTTTTTGTAGTTTCGGCTAAAAGATTTCTGTCATTCAGGTTTTCCGGCAATAAAGTAATATCGCAGTTTCCTTCACTGATTTCTTTGACTAAGTATTTCATTTTTGGTTTTAAATCTTCGTTTCCTGTTTTATGAATAACATTTCGAGAACAGCCAAAAATATGGTAACGCTTTATTTTTCATGTAATCTAAAAGTTAATTTTTAGCCTAAAATCATGTATTAATTTTAATTCAACGCGTATCATTCTAACCACAGCAGGCTGGCACCATCAAAATAAGGCTTCACAGCCATCCTAATCACATACTTATAAACGAATATAAAAAGACTGAAACTTTTAGTTAATGCCTTTGTTTAATTATACAGAACGCATTTATTTACAATACGTTAATCTAAATTAGAGGATAAGGAAATGAAAAAGATATTGGTGGTTGATGATAATAAGGAGATATTAGAGGTTATAGAACTGATTTTAGGATCGGAAGGCTACGAGGTAAATGGGTTATGGGATGCAAGCAAGCTGAATCAAAGGATTACGGATTTTAAACCAGATTTAATTTTACTCGACGTTATGCTGGGCGTGCTGGACGGGCGTGATCTTTGTAATCTACTTAAAAAGAACAAATTAACAGATCATATTCCTGTGATTATGATATCAGCCAGCCATACCCTGGGCGATATGAAAAGCCATGTTTGCCACCCGAACGATTTTATAGCCAAACCATTTGATATCAATAACCTGATTAATAAAGTAGGCGCTCAGCTCGTAGCTTAAGGTTTCTGATTAAAGAAATTATTCATAAAAACGCTCTGAAATTTAATGGCATTTGCCCAGTATTCCCAATTGTGGGCACCTGGTCTTGTAGTAAAATCGTGAGGAATATTATTATACAACAGTTCATCATGCAGGCGCACGTTAACTTTATAGAAAAAATCCTCTGTTCCGCAATCGATTGTAATCGCTAATGATTTGGGTTTAATAAGATTCACCAGATCAATCACACTGTGTTGTTTCCAGCGTTCAGGAAATTCATCTTCCGCTCCCAGTCTTTTCGGAATGTTCCATCCGTTCGGGAAAGGTTTAATATCAACACCACCGCTCATACTGCCCGCAGCACCGTAAACATCCTGATGTTTAATGGCCAGATAAAGCGCCCCATGGCCGCCCATACTTAAACCCGTTATTGCCCTCCCCCTTTTTTCGGCTATAGTTTTATAATGTTCATCAATATACCCTACAAGTTCTTTGGCAACATAGGTTTCGTACTTCCATTCAGGATCAACCGGACTATCAAAATACCAGCTGGTTACATTTCCATCAGCACATACAATAATGAACTGGTACTCATCTGCCAGGTTTTTAATTTCAGGTACTTTTTTAACCCACTCGGCATAATTGCCTCCCGCACCATGAAGCAGGTACATTACAGGAAAAGATTTTCCGGTTTTGTAGCTATCGGGCTTAATTACCACAGCTTTAATATTTTTTTTCATCGATTTGCTATAGGTTAAAGCGGTATCTACTTCGGCAGCATAAACTATTTTTGTAAATAAAAACAAACAAACGGTGAGTAAAAAGTGGTTTTTCATTATCAAATTATAATATGGTCAGGCAATACGATGCTAAATTTATAAAATAACCCCATATTCTTTACAATTTCTTACAATTAAAAATAAAAATGATACTTGCTGTGTATAAATCCTCCTTCTAAAAGAAATAAAACTTTAAAACAATTTTGTTACATTATGGTTGTTGAACGGATGAACCTGCAAAACATGAATAAAACCTATCCATTTTACATCAAGGCGCCTGTAATCCTTTTAGGCCTGGTTATTATAGTATTTATGATGAGCGTACTGCGAGATATCCTGGTACCATTGGCTTTCGCGGCCTTAATCGCCATTTTACTTAATCCGCTCACCAACCGTTTCGAAAGAAAAATGCCAAAAATATTAAGTATCATCCTTTCCATGCTGATCGGTTTGTTGGTTGTGGCAGGAGTACTTTATTTTCTATCTTCGCAGGTGGCCCACTTTTTTGATGACCTGGACAGCATTAAGCATAAATTATCACAATTACTTGAAGAAATAAGAAGCTGGTTACAAACTACCTTTGGTATTTCTACACAAAAGCAGATGCAAATGGTTAATGATGCCGCGAATGGCAGTAAAGCATTGATCGGCCAAACACTTAGCGGCTTAATGGGTGTTTTAAGTGTGGTTTTCCTGATTCCGGTTTATACTTTTTTAATTTTGTTATATAAAACACTGATCCTCAATTTCATTTACGAAGTATTTTCGGAAGAGAACAAAGAAAAAGTTGCAGAGATTTTGGGCGAAACTAAAGCAGCCATACAAAGTTATATTATTGGTTTATTGATTGAAACTTCTATTGTTGCAGTAATGAACTCTGTAGCTTTATTGATCCTCGGTGTACAAAATGCTATTCTCATCGGTGTTATCGGCGCCATATTAAACCTGCTCCCTTATATTGGTGGTATTATTGCTATTGCATTGCCGGTATTGATGGCCACCTTAACTAAAGATGGTTTTACCACCCAGTTATTAATTATTGCGGCTTATGCTTTAATCCAGTTTATCGACAATAATATTCTCGTACCACGCATTGTTTCGAGCAAGGTGCAGATTAATGCCTTAATTTCTATTGTAATTGTACTAATGGGCGCCGCACTTTGGGGCATACCGGGCATGTTCCTGTCCATCCCATTTATTGCAGTATTAAAAATCATTTTCGACCGGATCGACGGACTGAAACCCTGGGGTAAACTGCTGGGCGATAACATCCCTACAGAGCATATGGGCCAGATGAAAAGGTTTAGGAGGAAGAAAATTACAACTGCATAAAGTTTATAGATTTAGTTAAGGGAAGTCATCATCTCCTTGGCATCGCAACGTGGAGAGATCTATATTGAGATAGATTGCTCTGCTACGCTCGAAATGACGGTAAATTATGGAAGTTATAGATAGAAATTTTTGCAGATCATATCGATTTTATGCAATAAACTCAAACTCGAAATAACGATTTGTTTTATTACATTTGGGCTACACAAACAACCATGAAACTAAGCTCTTTTCTGTGCCTCACGCTATTGGCTATGGCGCTAATTTCTAAAAGTTTTGCCCAAAACAAACTTCAACCTGCCTCATTTATCACATTTAACGGTTACAGCACCAACTTTGCCGAAAAAATAGATAAAAAGGAACCTGTAACTATTGCTTTTTTAGGTGGATCGATTACCAATATGGAAGGCTGGCGTGGTTTAGTCTGCAATTATTTAACTAAAACCTATCCGCAAACAAAATTTAAATTTATCAATGCAGGTATTCCTTCATTAGGTAGTTTACCACATGCTTTCCGCCTGCAGCGTGATGTGCTCGACAGCGGGAAAATAGATTTATTATTTGTAGAATCGGCCGTTAATGATCATGTAAACAAAACGGCAGAACAAAATCAACGTCGCGCTTTAGAGGGTATCATCAGGCATACATTAAACAAAAACCCGAAAACCAATATCGTATTGATGGCTTTTGCCGATGAAGACAAAAACAATGATTTCGATAAAGGTAAAACACCGGTTGAGGTAAAAGTACACAGCGATTTAGCCGAATATTACCATTTGCCATTTATAAACCTGGCTTTAGAAGTTGATAAACGCATTGCCAACAAGGAATTTACCTGGGCCGCTGATTTTAAAGATCTTCACCCTGCGCCTTTCGGGCAACAGCTTTATTTTAATACTATTAAAACTTACCTCGAAGAAAACCAGAAGAACACCAATAAAAAAGCAGATTCTGGTGTACCTAAAATCATTGATAAATTTGCCTATACCAAAGGTCAGTACGTAAACATTAGCGCGGCAGAAAACCTGAATACCTTTAGCATTAACAAAAACTGGAAACCTGCTGACGGTTTAGAAGCCAGGCCTGGTTTCGTAAATATCCCTGTACTGGAAAGCAGCACGCGAAACAGTAGCTTCGATTTCATTTTTAAAGGCAATGCAGTAGGTATCGCCGTTTTATCAGGACCTGATGCCGGCATGCTGCACTACCGGATTGATGGCGGAGAAGAGAAAATAATTGATCTGTACACACAATGGAGCGCAAGCCTGCATTTACCCTGGTATTTGTTATTAGGCGACCAGTTAGGAGGTGGTGAGCATAAACTAAGTGTGCGTACCAGCGAATATCACCATCCAAAATCTACAGGATATACCTGCCGTATTGCTTATTTTCTGGTAAACAATAATTAACTGTTAGTATGGGTTTACAATCCATACCGATCGAACATCAACTTTTCAAACGGTTAACCGGTTAATTAAAATTACCTTACTTAATCGATTTAGTTTAAAGCAAACAATATCCATCCTTATTTGCTTATATAACAAAAACAGCTCATGAAAAACATCAAATTAATTATCCCTGCCCTTCTGGTTTTATTTTCAGCCTGTAGCGAAGCCACAAGAAATACGGCAAACAGCAAAAGCGACAGCACAGCACAGGCTACTACATCAGGAAAAACAGATTCGCTTGAAGCCAAAATAAAAATTAATGGTAATGTTGCCCCCGGCGATCCACTATTATTAAGGTTTGTGGTGTACAATAACAGCGATACGGCCAAAAGTTTCTGTATCTGGCATACCCCGTTTGAGCCCTTAATGAGCAGTTATTTAAGCATCACCGACGAAAAAGGAGAAGAAGCACAGTACAAAGGGGCGATGGCAAAAAGGGTAATGCCGCCACCTGCATCCAGTTATTCGAAAGTAAATGCCGGAGATAGCCTGGTTGCAAACGCAGATTTGCTTAAAGCTTACGATTTGAAAAAAGGATCGAGTTACAAAGTAATTTACACCGGTGGCAATATGAGCGGACTGGTATCGAAAGATACAGTAACCTTTATCTATACCGAATTACATTAATTTTCAGTTTTTCCAGCAAATTACCCGAAGCATTTCACCCCTAATTTTGTCGCATTTACACTTTTGCGGTTGTAAAAGATCCAATAACTTTAAATAAAATTTAAAACAAAAAAAAATGGAAAATACAACAGCAATCACCGTAGAAACAACAGTAAATGCACCGGTAGAAAAAGTCTGGGAATTCTGGAACAATCCTGATCACATTACCAAGTGGAGTTTTGCTTCGCCAGACTGGCATACTCCATATTCGGAAAATGATTTAAAAGTGGGTGGTAAATTTAAAAGTACCATGGCCGCAAAAGATGGCAGCATGAGTTTCGATTTTGGCGGAACTTATACCACGGTTGATACGAACAAAAAAATTGAATATAGCCTGGAGGACGGCAGAAATGTAAGTATCATTTTCGAACCTTTAAGCGAACAAACCAGGATTATTGAAACTTTTGATCCGGAATCTACCAATCCTGTTGAAATGCAACGTGGCGGATGGCAGGCTATCCTGGATAATTTTAAAAAATATACGGAAGAGGGGTAATAATTTCATAAACGCCCTCCTCTCGAATGGAACGCAGTGGAGTGGAGAGAGCTACCTAGAAACAGACTTCTCGACTTCGTTGCACTCCGCTCGAAATGACGACCTGACTGGTAAATGTTCATAGCAACGGATGATCATTCAAAATGAATGTGGCACTTTTTTGTAATCCTTTTGTCTTATTTTGAGGTTCGGCATGATAACTGATTAATCAAAATTGGTTAAAAGGGTGTTTTTATTGGTCAGTAAGTAACATTTCGAATATTATTTGATTCGCATAATTTTTGATTTGAACCGAATACTTTGATATTGCGGCCATAATTTACATTTGCCGTGTAAATTATACACTATGCCACGCATATCTTTATTTTATTTTTCACTATTATTATTTATTAGTTTCTCTGTTGGTACAAGCGCGCAAACACTTAGCTTAAAACAAGCTGTTAACACCGCCATTACCAATTACGGCACCATTAAGGCAAAAGATGATTATGCAAATGCATCAAAATCTTCTGTACAACAGGCCAGTAGAGAGTATCTCCCCAACTTTAGTTTAAGTGCCCAACAAGATTATGGCACCATTAATGGCCAAAACGGTCCGCAGTATGGCTTAGGTGGCTTAGGTACTGCTTCATCTGGTCCATCTTTAGATAAGCAAAACTGGAATGCTGCATTTGGCGGATTATATTTAGCCAATGTAAACTGGGACTTTTTCACTTTCGGAAGAATCCGCGACCGCATAAAAGTGGCCAATGCTGCTTATCAAAGGGATAAAAATGATCTGGAGCAGGAGAAATTCCAGCAGGAAATCCGCGTATCTGCTGCTTATTTAAATTTACTGGCTGCCCAGCGCTTAACCAGATCGCAACAAAAAAATCTCGATCGTGCCATTACCTTTCAAAATACAGCCATTATCAGGGCTAAAAACGGCTTAATTGCAGGAGTAGATTCTTCCTTTGCTAAAGCCGAGGTTTCGAATGCCAAAATCGCTTTAACCAAGGCAAAAGACCTGGAGCAGGAACAAGCCAACCGTTTAGGGGTTTTAATGGGTTTAACGGCCACCTCTTACGACCTCGATACTGCTTCCATTACGCGTATCCCTGGCAATCTGCTCGAAGATACTTTAGTTAAAACGTCACATCCGCTTTTAAAGTTTTATCAGAACCGGGTAGATGTGAGCGATCAACAGGTTAACTATTTCAAAAAACTCTATTACCCTACATTTACTTTTTTTGGCGTAATGCAAGGAAGGGGATCTGGTTTTGGCCCGGGTTACGCCCTGGATCAGAGCGCTTATTCTACCAGTTATGCAGATGGTATAAATCCCACCCGCGGAAACTATTTGATTGGCATAGGAATGACCTGGAATTTATCTACTTTGTTAAAAAACCGTCCGCAAGTACGTGCACAAGAATACATTAGCCAGGGCCTGAAAGAAGAATACAACATGGTAGATCAGCAATTGAGGGCGCAACTGGCACTGGCCGAAACCAAACTGAATAATGCATTGGCCAATTACAGGGAAGCACCGATCCAGGTTAAAGCCGCGTCTGACGCTTATCTACAAAAAAACACTTTGTATAAAAATGGATTAACCACCCTGGTTGATCTTACGCAGGCACTTTTTACCCTAAACAGGGCCGAAACAGACCGGGATATTGCCTTTACCAATGTATGGCAGGCGCTGCTGCTAAAATCGGCAGCTTTGGGCAATTACGATATATTTATCAACGAATTTTAATCTGGCTATATAAATGAATTTAATACGTTTCGCACTCCGCAAACCCATATCCATCTTAGTTTTAGTAGCAGGATTGTTCTTTTTCGGTATTGGGGCCATTAACCAGATCAAGGTTGATATCCTGCCACAAATGAACCTTCCCGTAATTTATATTGCCCATCCTTTCGGCGGTTACACTCCCGATCAAATGGAGGCTTATTTCGGTAAACAATACGTTAACATCCTGCTTTTTGCAAACGGTATCAAAAGTATCGAAACCAAAAATACGCAGGGTTTAATGCTGATGAAATTAACCTATTATGAGGGTACAAACATGGCCCAGGCCGCAGCCGAGCTTAGTGCGCTTTCTACCAGAGCGCAGGCCATTTTCCCGCCGGGCTCGCAACCTCCCTTCGTCATCCGTTTCGATGCTTCTTCACTACCAGTTGGTCAGTTGGTATTGAGTAGTCCGATACGCACAAACAACGAATTGCAGGATTTAGCAAACACTTATGTTCGTCCAAGTTTCTCGGCCATTCCGGGTTTACTTTCTCCTGCCCCATTTGGTGGTAGTCCGCGTACGATAGAAATCAATGTGAATCCTTCCTTACTCCGTTCGCATAATTTAACGGTAGATCAGGTGGTGGAAGCGATCAGGTTAAATAACCAGACAGCACCTTCAGGAAATGTGAGAATTGGCGATAAAAACTACCTTACGCCAACCAATTATACCATCAAAAAAGTTAAGGATTTTGAAAACATTCCGCTGTTTAAAGGCAGTGTACAGAATTTACAGCTTCGCGATGTGGCTACGGTTAAAGATGGCGCCGATCTGGTGGCTGGTTACGCTTTAATTAACGGTAAACGTTCAGTGTATTTAAGTATTGCCAAATCAGGAGATGCTTCTACCTGGGATGTGGTGAAAAATTTAAAGAAAAACCTGCCAAACATTCAAAATTCATTACCAGAAGATGTTAAACTTTCATATGAGTTCGACCAATCGGTTTATGTAATCAATGCGGTAAAAAGTTTGATCAGTGAGGGAGCAATCGGTGCAATATTAACCGGATTAATGGTTTTACTTTTCCTTGGCGATAAACGTGCAGCCTTGATTGTGATCCTCACCATCCCGACATCCATCATTGCAGGGGTTTTGTTCCTGAAACTATTCGGACAAACGATCAACATCATGACTTTGAGCGGGTTGGCTTTGGCTATTGGTATTTTAGTAGATGAATCAACGGTGACGATAGAAAACATCCACCAGCATTTTGATATGGGCAAACCCAAGGCCCTGGCCATATGGGATGCCTGTAAGGAAATCGCTTTCCCGAAATTGCTGATCCTGTTCTGTATCCTTGCCGTATTTGCACCTGCCTTTACCATGACCGGTATCCCCGGAGCATTATTCCTGCCATTGGCACTGGCAATCGGTTTTTCTATGGTGGTTTCGTTCCTGTTATCGCAAACTTTCGTTCCGATTATGGCCAACTGGCTGATGATTGCTCACCCTAAAAAAGGCGAGGCACACCATCCGGGCGTTACACAGGATGAGGCAGATTTTAAAGCAACCGGCATTACACTCGAATCGGAAAAAGATACCCTGAACCAAAAAAGAGTTCTGGTAGAACGCGAAGATTTTAGTGGCGATGGCAAAATAGGCTTCTTTGATAAGTTCAGGAACCGTTTTATGCGTTTTCTTGATCGCATACTCCCTTACCGGAAATCTGTTGTGTTAATTTATCTGGTACTAATTATTGGATCAGCTGCCCTGTTATTGGCGAATATTGGCCGTGATGTATTGCCCAGAGTAAATTCAAGCCAGTTTCAGATGCGTTTGCGAGCACCTGATGGCACACGTTTAGAACGTACAGAAGAAAAAGCAAATGTGGTATTGGCCGAACTCAAAAAAATGGTCGGTGCTGAACATGTGGGTATTTCTTCAGTGTATGTAGGCCAGCATCCATCGCAGTTTTCTGTAAACCCCATCTATCAGTACATGGCTGGTCCGCATGAAGCCGTTTTTCAGGTAAGTTTAAAAGATTTTGAGGAAGACATGGACGATTTTAAGGATGAGTTCAGGGATAAAATCAAAAAACTTTTGCCAGATGTTAAACTTTCTTTCGAGCCTATCGAATTAACAGACAAGGTGTTGAGCCAGGGCTCTCCTACTCCTGTTGAAATCCGCATTGCCGGAAAAAACAAAAAACTGAACGAACAATATGCCAACAAAATACTGGCCGAATTAAAAGAAATTCCTTACATGAGGGATGTTCAGATTGCCCAGCCGATTAAATATCCATCTTTGAATATTGATATCGACAGGACCCGTGCTGCGCAGATTGGTGTGGATATGGCCGATATTTCGAGGTCGCTGATTGCTTCTACCTCATCATCACGTTATACAGATAAAAATATCTGGCTGGATGAAAAAGCAGCTTTGCCATACAATGTGCAAGTGCAGGTTCCGCTTAACCAGATGACCAGTAAGGATGATATCGGAGAAATTCCATTATTGAAAAACTCGGCCCGTCCCGTGTTAAGTGATGTGGCCAAAATTACGCCAGATACCACTGCCGGTGAAAATGATAACATTGGAGCCATGCCTTTCCTTTCGGTAACGGCAAACCTTTACCATACCGATTTGGGAACTGCATCAAAAGATATGGATAAAGCCATTAAAAACCTGGGCGAATTGCCACGGGGATTAAATGTTACCGCAATTGGAATGAGCAAAGTATTGGGCGATACCTTAGATAGCTTACAATCAGGCTTATTTGTGGCAATAGTAGTTATATTCCTGATGCTGGCTGCAAACTTCCAGTCGTTTAAAGTGCCATTGGTTATTTTAGCAACCGTACCTGCGGTAATTCTGGGGTCTTTATTGTTGTTAACCCTAACCGGATCAACACTAAACCTTCAATCGTACATGGGGATTATCATGTCGGTTGGGGTATCCATTGCCAATGCGGTGTTGTTGATTACCAATGCAGAACAACTGAGGAAACACAATGGCAATGCGCTCGAATCAGCACGCGAGGCAGCAGCTTTACGTTTACGCCCGATCATTATGACGAGTATTGCCATGATTGCCGGTATGTTGCCTATGGCCATCGGTCATGGCGAAGGTGGCGGAGCCGTTTCCCCACTTGGCAGGGCAGTTATCGGTGGTTTACTGGCCTCAACATTCGCGGTATTGATTATATTGCCGCTGGTATTTGCATGGGTTCAGGGCAAACAAACAACCGATTCGATGTCGCTTGATCCCGAAGATACAGAGAGCATCCACTACATTAAAGGTTTAGAAGAAAACGAATAAAATCATCAGCACAAATGAATACAAAGATATTTTCAACAGGATTATTAAGTACCGGATTTTTAATGCTAACAGCCATATACGGCTGTGGGCATTCAGAATCAAAATCTGCGGCAAAAAAAGAAAAAGAAGTAAGCATAGCCACCTTCGATCTTAAAAAAGAAAAACTATCCACACAACTGAGCTTACCAGGTGAACTGATTGCTTATCAACAGGTTGACCTATATGCTAAAGTAAGCAGTTTCGTTAAATCGCTAAAAGTAGATATCGGTTCGGAAGTGAGCAAAGGTCAGTTATTAATGACCCTGGAAGCACCAGAAATGACTTCGCAACTGGCTGCAACACAATCAAGAATTAAAGCTCAGGAAGCTATCTATACTGCCAGTAAAGCGAATTATAACCGTTTGTACGAAACCAGCAAAACCCCGGGTACCATTTCTACCAACGATCTTGACCAGGCGATGGCGAAGAAAAATTCAGACCTGGCGCAACTCGAAGCCGCAAAAGCAGCTTATAAAGAAGTAGGTTCGGTACAAGATTATTTAACCATCAGGGCACCATTCAGCGGAATCATCTCTGCCAGAAATGTAAATTTAGGCGCTTATGTTGGTCCGACAGGAAAAGGTTCTGATTTACCTTTATTTACCTTGCAGGACCAGAAAAACCTGCGTTTGGCGGTTTCCATTCCAGAGGTTTACACCGGATATTTAAAAGCTGGCGACGAAATCAGTTTCACTGTTAAATCGTTACCCAGCCAAACATTTAAAGCGAAAGTAAAACGTTTATCAGGCGCCTTAGATGTGCGCTTACGTTCAGAACGGGTAGAAATGGACGTACCAAATACTTCAAAAGTATTATTGCCAGGAATGGTAGCAGAATTGAATATTCCGCTTCCGGCCAATGCCAGTACTTTTATCATCTCGAAAAAGGCCTTATTAGACACCAGCGAAGGATTATTCGTATTAAAAGTAGCTGATAATAAAGCGGTTAAAGTAGCTGTAAAAAAAGGCAGGGAAACCGATGATAAGGTTGAAGTATTCGGAAATTTAATAGAAGGTGACAAATTAGTGGCAGAACCAACAGAAGAAATGCATGAAGGAATGGTGATTAAACCATAACTTTACGTGACTAAGGATTAATTATGTTATCAAAAAACCAAGAGCTTTCTACGCTTCAAAAAAAGGAAACTTTAGAGGATTTTTATAATAGGCTAAAAATTACCCGCCCAGAAATCCCTACGCCAAGCTTAGGGATGATTAACGATATTGGACACTTTAATGTTTTTAACAGAAGTGTGGTTTGCACCAATATTCCCTCTGCTTTTAGCCGCAGGGATTTTTATAAAATTTCGTTAATTATTGGCAATGGGATTTTACATTATGCTGATGCAGATATAGAAATAAAAGGGCGGGCATTGCTGTTTACCAACCCGAATATTCCGTATTCGTGGGAAAGCACTTCGCCAAAACCTGCTGGTTTTTTCTGTCTTTTTACCGAAAATTTTATCCATAACCGCAACGAAACCCTTCGCGATTCGTTATTGTGGCGCATAAACGATAGTCCGGTGATTCATATTGATGAGGATCAGGAATTAACTTTAAGGGATATTTTCTGCAAAATGATGAAAGAAATGGATGGCGATTACATCCATAAGTATGATCTGCTGAGGAATTATGTGCAACTGATCGTGCATGAAGCATTAAAAGTTAAACCTCAGGATATTTTATTTAAACAGAACAATGCATCGGCACGTTTAACCGCATTGTTTCTTGAACTCTTGGAAAGGCAGTTCCCGATTGGTTCTACCGAGCATATTTTAGAGTTAAAAACTGCTCATGATTTTGCCTGCAGGTTACTGGTACATGTAAACCATCTTAACCATGCGGTGAAGGAAGTAACCGGTAAAACTACGTCAGAGCATATTTCGAAAAGAATTGCAACAGAAGCCGTTGCTTTATTAAAACATACGGAGTGGAACATTGCACAAATTGCATACTGCCTGGGTTTCGAATATCCGGCTAATTTTAATATATTTTTTAAACGCCAGATGCAGTGTACGCCAAAGGGCTTTAGGGCTAATTGAGTAATCGTCATTTAGACTGACCTTTTTCGTCATTTCGACTGAAGCCTGCCGGTTCTTCACCGGTAGCGAAACGGAGAAATCTATCTGGAGCAATCGTCATTTCGACCGTAGTGGAGAAATCTATCAAAACAGATTTCTCGGCTACGCTCGAAATGACGAGACTAGACTTTAGATAAAACCATTAGTAAAATCGTCATTTCGACTGAAGCGCACCGGTTCTTCACCAGTAGCGAAACGGAGAAATCTATCAAGTTAGATTAGCTTCTCTGAGCAATCGTAATTCTCGGCTTCGTTGCGTTCGCTCGAAATTACAGAACTAGAGGCGTCATCTCGACTGGAGCATAGCGGAATGGAGAGATCTATCAAGACAAATTAAATCACATCTCCAAATTATTCATCCCACTCATTTATAACTTCAGTTAAATCGTTCCAATCCTTATTAAAATTATTGATTAGCGTTTCTTTCTTTAATCTACTCCATTTTTTTAATTGCTTCTCCCGGTTGATGGCCTCTTCAATCGATAGAAAATCCTCGTAATAAATACAATAAATCAAATTATACTTAGCAGTGAAGGAATGGGGATAAATTTTATTTTGATGGTCGTAAATACGGCTTCTTAGATTAGAAGTTACGCCAATGTATAATGTCGTCTTTTCATAGTTGGTCATAATGTAGATCCATCCTCCGAATTCCATGTTTATCAATTTACAGAGAAAAATTGTTATTCGAAAAAAATATCTTCATTTAGATTATAATTTAAAGACTATTAGTTACTGCAAAATGGAGAAATCTATAAAACAGATTTCTCGGCTACGCTCGAAATGACGAGACTAGTGAATTAGACTTTAGATAAAACCATTAGTAAAATCGTCATTTCGACTGAAGCGCACTGGTTCTTCACCAGTAGCGAAACGGAGAAATCTATCGAAACAGATTTCTCGGCTACGCTCGAAATGACGAGACTAATAAAAATATACTTACGAAGAATCTATAAGTAAAATCATCATTTCGACTGAAGCGCACCGGTTCTTCACCGATAGCGAAACGGAGAAATCTATCTAGTTAGATTTCTCGGCTACGTTGCACTCCGCTCGAAATGACGAGACTAGGGAAATTAGACTTTAGATAAATCTAGTAGAAAATCGTCATTTCGACTGAAGCGCACTGGTTCTTCACCGGTAGCGAAACGGAGAAATCTATCAAAACAGATTTCCCGGCTACGCTGCGCTCCGCTCGAAATGACGAGACTAAGGAATTACGCTAGAATAACAATCCTATTGTTTCACCACAGCAACATGATCACTCCTATCCTCATCCAATAAATATCCATAAGGATCAACAGCTACCGTTTTTGGTTTACGATCGGCAATAATTGAAATTTTAGTTCTTTTATGCCTGATGTGATACTTCCCAAAATAAACCGGTTTCGTTTTTACATCCCAATCCTTTTCCAGCTGGTTAAAACAGGCTAAATCTATTTCCAGATCAGGCGATTGTTTATTGCCATCACTTAACCTTTCGGCAGCTATTTCTACATCTATTTTATACTTACCATTTTTTAAGGTTTCACAAGCAAGCACTTTAATGCCTAAATCGTAAGTTACCACCTGGTTAAAACAATCGTTTATAAACTTTTTTTGCTCAGCTGAAGCCTGCTTTAACAACGCATTTACAAAGTCGGCTGGTGTTGCTTTCGGCTTCGGATATTCGTGATCTGCAATCAGTTGCCGCAGTACTGCATTAAACTGCTTTTCGCCCATCAATTCTTTTATTGCGTACATAATCAGTCCACCTTTCTGATAGTGCACATAAGGCTGATCTAAGGTTGTAACCAGTGGCAATTCTTTTTCGCTGTTGTTCCTGTTCAAAAAATAGAGGTTATTATCATAAGCAAGGTATTTGCGCAGGTACATTTTACCAAACCGCTTTTCAATCAGCACATTTTCGGTGTATTTAGCCAGTGCTTCGGTAAGCATGGCATAACCTGGTCCATCCATTGGCGACAGCTTATTGGCCCACCATTGGTGCGCAGTTTCGTGAGCGGCAATAGCATAACTTTGATTAATGGCACTACTTTGGCTATAATCTCCTAAAAAATTAATACGTTCTGCACTAAAAATCACACCCGGGTAAGCCGTTGCCGCCCCTTTGTATTGTGGAATTTCGGCGATGGTAAATTGATTTGAAGGATATGTTGCAAAGTTTGTACCGCCATAATCCAAAGCATCTTTAATCCCATTAAACATACCTTTAAGGTTATACTCCTGCCCTCGCTGATAATAAATACGCAGATTTACATCTTTATGTTTTTCTTCTTTAACTGCATATCTTGCACTGCTCAATGCAAACATAAAATTGATTGGTTGAACTGTTTTATATTTAAAATATCTGCGTTTTTCCGAAACCCATTCTTTTTGCAACTCACTAGCAGTAATCACTTTTTGATCGGCTTCGGTAGAAATGGTAGTTTCTAAATCAATTAATTCGTAAGTGCGATTGTATGTGGGAGGTGTAGCAATTTCGGGCAAACCTGCTTTTTTACGCTCCAGCTTATTATCACTTTCAAAATTATAACAGTAACCAAAATGGGGCACAAATTTTTCCAGTTCGATATAGGTTCCGTTTTTTACAATCGAATTTTCGCTATCAAAAGTGGTAAAACCAGATCGGATCACTTCAACAGAAAAATTCATTTTAATCTCTTCATTCGGTTTTAAGGGTGTTTTTAGCGTGATAAACTGCTGACCAAAGCGTTCATCCCTTTTGTTGTTTTGGCCACCAATCATGTTTACAGAAAAAGAAGTTACTTCAGGATTAATATAAGTCCAGATTTTAGAAACAGGCAATTTTGTTTCATTTTTCAGCAGATAAGTGCCGGTTACTGTGTATTTTCCTTCATTTGGATATAAATCTACCTTCGTTTTGACCGATTTGATAACCGGTTGGGGCAAATTTGCTAATGATTTATATTTCTTTTCATAAGTTAAACGCCATTCCAGTTGTGCATCTTTATTCTGATATTTTCCGATAATATTAGTTTGATGGTAAATGAACGCAGCAGCGGAAATCCAGATCAGCAATGCAGAAATGGCGATCCAATTGTGTTGCTTAAATGTTTTAACAATGGATTTAAACCGGTTACCTGCCTTTATTTCAACCATATTTTCCCACATTCCGATGGTTAAAACAGCAATAATAACGGCGAAAGCCGAACAATATAACATGTACCAGTTAAATGCATGGGCATAATAACCAAAACCGTTGAAGTAGGAATGCAGCAAATCGGGCACTGTAGCAAAACGGAGCAGATAATGTTCAATGCCAAACCTTTCAGCATACGAAATCAAAAACACCATTATCATGCTTAATACCATGCCCAGGTATTTGTTGCTGCTTAAATTTTGGATAAACATGATCAGCACCACAAAAAGCAGCATCGGCAATGCACTATAATAGTATAAAGTTAAATACAAGGGCAATTGGATGTGGTAATAACCGTGTGTAACCTGCAGAACAATGCCAATCCCAATATTTAAGGTAATCAGCGTAAATACCAGCAGGAAAAGACTTCCACATTTCGCCATCCACATGGCCGAATTTTGAACGGGTGTACTATAAATTAAAGCATGGATATTAACTGATTTTTCCCTGCTAATGCTTTCTGCAGCGTAAAACAGGATCAGGATCAATCCGAATTTCATGGAACGCATTTCTTCGATGATTATACCGGTTGCGGGATAACTGTGGATGCCATAAATACCGCTGAACAGCTGATCTTTTAATTCGACCCCGTACAAAAACACCCATAATAAAAGCATCACCATAATGGGGATATTTTTAAACAGGAAAATGATTTCGAGCTTAAATTGTGTTTTTAAAGTAGCTAAATAATAGCTTAAACCATTTGATGAAACCGGCAAAACGCGATATGGAATAAATGCTACCTGCTCTGATTTAACTGTTTTTACTTTCACCTGCCTTTCGCGCTGCGATCGGAAGTTGAAGAGCCTGTAAGAAATTATAGTGATTAAAGCGGCGATGCAGATCCACAACACCCTGTTAAATAGAAATGTTCCTGTTAAAGGGAATAACTGTTGATTGCGTTGCAGATCGGTCCAGGTTCTGGTTTCGCCGAAAAATGAAGCAAGTGCAAAAGGATCTAGTAGTAAAGGCAAAACATCGGGTGTACCGGCTTTCATGGTAGAAGTAGCCAGCAATGGTGAGTTGCCTAATATTGATGCGAGCATGTATAAAATGTAAATCAGCACACCAGCCACGTAAATAGCCCTGACACTTTTGCTTAATAAAGCCGTACAAAATAATGTTCCGGTAGCAAACAATACATTGGGCAGCGCGAAAATGAAAAGTGGCTGTAAGAAACAGGAAATATTTAAGGGGCCTAAACGATCTGCATCGATAAAAACCGATCCTGTAAAAATCCCAATCGCAACAAGGATATACAAACTGAAAACAGCCAGGAATAAACCCAGAAACCTTACCCCAAAATATGTTAGTTTGTTAATTGATGTAGTAAAAATAACCGCTTCTATCCGGTACATCGCATCCCTTAACACCACATTCGCACTAAATATGGTACCCGAAAATATGGAAAACAGCGAAAGTAATGCCGTGATATTGGTGATTACATAAGGCGAATTTTTATGTACCTCTACCGAACCAAAACCACCCTGAACCACACAGAAATAACCCAATATAAAAAACAAAAGTGCAGCAACTTTATAAGACACTTGCCCGAAATGATATTTCAGTTCGAATTTGATTAAATTACTGATCATAGCCTTGCCTCCAGATTCTGACTTACCGATCCAAATAAGGACGAAAAATAAACCTCTTCCAAGCCCGGATAAACCGCTTCGAAACCTTCAGCCGGGGTTTGATCAGCTAATACAAATAAATTCAGTTTACCTGATATGATTTTAGTCGAGATCACACTATAAAGCCTGACATAATGGGGCAGATCAGCCTTCTCAATTACCTTACGCCAGATCTTTCCATCCAGTTTCTGCGTTAAACCTGCCGGTTTGCCCTGTAAAATCAATTTACCATTGGCCATTACAGCCATTTCAGGACAAAGATCGTTTACATCTTCAACAATATGGGTGGATAGGATCACCACCCGGTCGGCACCGATTTCGCTCAACAGGTCATGAAAACGGTTCCGTTCCTGCGGATCGAGACCTGCAGTAGGTTCATCTACAATAATCAATTGCGGGTTGCCCAATAAAGCTTGTGCAATGCCAAAACGCTGACGCATGCCACCGGAAAAAGTACCTACTGATCTTTTCCTTACTTCGAAGAGGTTGGTTTGTTGTAAAAGTGAAAGCACTTGCTCTTTTCGCTCATTTTTATTTTGCAGGCCTTTTAAAACCGCTAAGTGGTTTAAGAGATCTAAAGCCGAAATTTTAGGATAAACACCAAAATCCTGTGGCAAATAACCCAGTTTATTCCGCATCTCCTGCGGATTTTGTAGTACATCATTCCCGTCGAATAAAATTTGCCCTGCATCTGGTAACTGTAAGGTAGCGAGCGTGCGCATCAGCGATGATTTACCGGCGCCATTTGGTCCCAATAAACCAAACATACCATTAGCGATATTCAATGTAACATCATCAAGGGCTTTCACCCCGTTCTGATATGTTTTTGTAAGTTGTTGTATTTTAAGCCTTGCCATATTATTCTAACATAAGATGGGTGCAAATTATATAGCTTAAACTGGTCTGTTAAATTTAAGTGACGAAGGAAGCTGAAATGATGATGAAGGGAAATTACAGACCTGATATTGCTTTCATCATGAAAAACAGGCCTTTCATCATCTATATTTTAAGCAACCTGCAAAGTTTCTTAATTTTAAAAAAGAAAAGTGGTCTGTGGGGATACAGACCACGGCGACTCATAGCAGACCACAGTGACAGAAGATTAAAACAAAGAAATGCTCAACACCAAAAGCTTAAACTTCAGTTATAAATACCAGGATTTCTTCATCAATGTTGGACTTTTGTTATGGATTGCCATATTTAATACCTACTCCTTATCTAGCAGCATTTGGTCAACTTATGTGAGCTGCATTTTGGCTTTGGGCTTTTGTTTATTGCCTGTACTCATTTTTTCTTTCATTAAATCCAGATTAAAACAAACCTTAAATAAAAAACGATATGCCATTTACCTGGGCATCTGCTACTTCATCCTCTTACCTGTTTTTACAGATATTGCATCTAATCTAAAAATCGGGGGACTGGATAGCTCCGTTTTTATTCCAACAGCTTTGGCTGCAATTCTTCTCGAACTGATGTTGATTGCCAATCAATATTACCAGAAAAAAGTGCAGCATATTAAATGGATTAAGAAAATCGGTTTGGAAAATGCTGTATTGATTACCATCATTTTACTTGCCGCAACCATTTCGGTGATGGCGGTATCGAGTTTAGAAAACCCCATTTATCAAAGAAAAGGTTTCCGTTTGGTGGGTTTTGAATTTGATATAAAAATGCTCCTGCATAATTTCGGCACTTTTCTCGCTTTCTTTTCACAATTTCTGATCATGTACCTCTGCGGATACCTGCTTTTTTTTATCAACAGCAGGTTTCTGGTTTCAAAAATCCTTAAAGAAAAAGGGCTTTTGATTTATCTCCTAACACTTTCTGCCACTATTGCCGTTTTTTACCCCTTGTTGGCGCAGATATTAATTTCACTGCCCATTAATACAGTTTTTGGGCGGAGTATATTCGTGGCCAATCCTTTCGAGCTTGAAAATGCTTTCGGTGCCTTCGCCATTATGCTCATCAGTTTGCCCGTAGTTTTGGCGCTACAGTGGGGAAAACAGAACAATAAAATTTTAGCATTGGAAAAAGAAAAATCGCAAACTGAACTCGATTTATTAAAACAGCAGCTCAATCCGCATTTCTTTTTTAATACCCTGAACAACCTCTATGCATTAAGTCTGCAGAAATCGGAGAAAACGCCCGAAAGCATCCTGCAATTATCAGAATTAATGCGCTATACCATTTACAAAGGACAGGAAAAAACGGTTAAACTATCACAGGAAGTGGATTATATTGAAGATTATATTCAATTGCAACAGATCCGTTTACGAAAAACATTAAATTTTGAGTTTCATAAACATATTGATAATGATCAGATCGATATCGCCCCACTCCTCTTCATCGTTTTTATCGAAAATGCTTTTAAACATGGTATTGAGCCTGCAGAAGATTCGGCAATTTTGAATCTTTTACTAAAGTGCACAAATAATTCACTCAGTTTTACCTGCGAAAATTCATTCGACCGCGAAGAATTACACAAAACCAAAGGAATCGGACTAGATAACCTGAGAAAAAGGCTGGAACTGCTCTATCCAAACCATTTTACATTGCAAATAAGCACAATTGGTAATATCTTTAAAGCAGAACTTAAACTCCAGCTAACATGAGCTTACGTTGCTTAATTGTAGATGATGAACCGCTTGCGCATGGCATAATAACCGAATATGCAAAAGAAATCCCTTTCATTACCATAGTTGGGCATTGTTATCGTGCTACAGAAGCGTTGGATTTTTTGAGCAGGCAACAGGTAGATCTGATTTTCCTTGATATCAGGATGCCAAAGCTAAACGGTCTGGATTTTTTAAGGACGTTGCAGCATAAACCTCTTGTAATTATTACTTCGGCCTACGAAGAATATGCTTTAGAAAGTTTTGATCTGGCTGTTTGCGATTACCTTTTAAAACCCTTCAGGCTCGATCGATTTTTAAAAGCTGTTAACAGAGCTTTAGAGTTCCAACAACTCCATAAACAGACTATTAATACTGCTGATACAGAAAAAGCAACTAATAAAACCGATCAACAAATTTCACTAAAAGTAGATAAGAAGTATATTCTGATCAATATCGAAGAAATACAGTTTTTGGAAAGCCTGGGCAATTATGTAAAAGTTTGGAAAGACAAAGAATTCTTACTTACGCCACGAACATTAGGCAGTTTTGAGGAGCAATTGCCATCCGTTTTTATCCGCATCCATAAATCTTTTATCTTGAATAAAAAATACGTCGATTATCTCGAGGGCAATACCATTGTGCTTAAAAACGGTCAGGAGGTGCCTATTGGTAAAAACTTTAAAGGCATTATCAAACAACTTCTCCATATTGAGAATTAGCCTTTAACCGATCTTCAACCAGCCTGTAATGCTCATCCGCGGTATATTGTTGAGTAGTACCTCATGTGCCAGATCAGAACTTTTAAAGAAAACACTTTTCCCGTTATCAGGTGAAATATTTTGTTCATCATCCATATGATAAATGCGTAACTCTCCGCCATCTTCTGTTTTCCAACCTGCATTTAAATACATAACCATCGAATATTGCCGGCTTCCATTGTTTTGAAACTGATCGATATGCTTTTTGTAAAAATTACCCGCTTCGTAAAGGGTATAATGAAACTCGTAACCCGTGATTCCCGTATAACAGGTACGGTTTAAATAAATCACGAACTCGTCCATCAGATCGAAAAAATCATTTTCATATTGATTATTATGCTTTCTATCGAGCCAGTAAATCACATCACTACGGATCAGTTTGTCCTGATTAATAACCGCATTATTCCCTATTCCCGCATTTAAAAGTTTCTTGTTTTCAAACAGGGCGATCAGGTTTTCTTTAAGGTGGGCAGCCAATGGGATGCTTAAAAAGTTTTCCGCAATCCCAACTTTATCTTCGATAAAACTATTGATAAGGCAATCAAATATTTTTTCCAACAGATTGGTTTAAATCTTAAAACAGCATGCCTAAGGCTGGTAAGGTAGTTTTAATTAATGGTTAAGTTTAAAACTAAATGTTAAATTGCATGTCAAAACCAAATCCTATGAAATATCTGATAACACTCTCACTGCTTTTGGCCTGTTTTTATTTGCGGGCACAGGATAGCATAAAAACAGTACGTACAACAAGCGCAATAATAAGCTTGAAGGCCAGTATGATCCCTAAAACAGATACCAACCAGGTATATTATGATGAAAAAGGGAAAGCGCTGCGCTATTATCAGTATGATAAAATGTTTCGTACCGGTTGGTATAAGCTGGTACCAAGTACCGACAGAACGCTGCCACAGAAAATGGTAGTTACCAAATCGACAGAAGAGGAAATTAACAGATTCACCTCAATCATCAGGGAAAATACAAAGGTTAAAACTCCTTATATTTATGAAGGCAAAAAATTGGATATAGCACCCCTGACTGCATTTTACGAACAGAATAAATTAGAGAATAAGGTAATCGTACAAATATATTGGTATGCCAGCTGCAGTACCTGTACCGAAAACTTTGCCGAGATAAGTACTTTTATTAAGGAACTGGGCGACCCAAAAGATTTGTTGGTTTTAGCCATCACAACCGACAATAGTGAAGTGGCCCTTAAAAAATTAAAAGAACAACCTTTACGTAATGCCGAATTAATCAGTTCTGGAAGGGCCGTTTCTGATGCCTACCAACTTACGCGTTATCCGGTATATATTGTTTCGGATAAGAAACAGATCATTAAATATGCCGTTGTGGGTAGCTCGAGGTTAACCATTCCAGATCTTAAAACAGCCATTAATGCCGCTTTGGGCAGATAAATTAATTAGATGAATACCTTCCCCGCACAATACTCCACCTTATCTGCCGCTGCTTTAAAAGATTATCTGATTAAAGCTTATCAGTTAAATTCTGCTACAACCTGCAGGTTGCTCATCAGGAATGTAAGCGATACTTATATTCTTGAAAACGAAAATGAGAAATACATCTTCAAAATTTACCGTGATGCACACCGGAAACGCAATGAAATTGAAGCAGAGGTAGAATTACTCAATATTTTAAAGGAGAATGGAAATTCGGTTTCTTATCCGATAGCAGATGTGGAGGGAAATCAGATCCAGCAGTTTAATGCAGCTGAAGGTTTAAGAAACGGCATATTGTTTTCTTTTGCAAAAGGTAAGGTAATTTTGGATCTGGAAGATAAACATCTGATACAACTAGGGCAAGATATTGCCAAATTGCATCAAACCACTTCATCGGTAAAACTGAGCAATCACAGACCCATATTCAACTTCGAAACTACATTATTTGAACCTTTAAGAGATTTGAAACCTCATTTTACTGAAATGCCTGAGGAATTTGAATACCTGATTGATATAGCCGGCAAACTGGTCAAAAAATTCGAAGATTTTGACACTTCAACCTTCAGTTATGGTTACTGCCATTATGATTTCTTCCCCAAGAATTTCCACTTCGATGAAAACGGAAAAATTATTTTTTTTGATTTCGATTTTGCCGGTGAAGGTTACCTCATTAATGATTTAATGACCTTCCTGAATCATTATTTCTTCCACCAGCTCAATAACCTGATTACTAAAGAACAGGCGGAAAAAGATTTCGGTACTTTTTTAAAGGCTTATCAGGAAGTAAGGCCATTAACCGAAGATGAATTAAAGGCCATTCCCTATCTGGGCATTACCTTTCATATTTTCTTCCTCAAATTCTTTTACGATAATTACGATGACTGGTCGAATGCTTTTTTAACGCCGCGCTATACGAAACACCGAGTGGAGCTGATCAAAAAATGGGAAGAACTGTATTGTAACTTTTAGGCAACGCTGTATCAAATATCACCAGCTCTTTTTATCTTGTAAATAAATCAAAATCAATAAGATGGACCAGAAAATAATCAACCTGTACGATGAGTACACCCATAGCAATATCGGTAGAAAAGATTTTATGAAAAAGCTGGCCGTACTGGCCGGCAGCACGGCATTGGCTATGACTATTTTACCCATGCTCGAAAATAACTACGCGGCAGCGGCCGGGTTTAGCAGCGATGACATTGAGGTTGAAAATATTACCTATCAGGGTGTTGATGGCGAAATAAAAGCTGTACTGGCAAAGCCCAAAGGCAAAAAGAATTTAGGATGTGTGTTGGTGATCCATGAAAACCGTGGATTAAACCCGCATATTATTGATGTAACCAAACGTGTCGCTGCCGAAGGTTTTATTGCCCTGGGAGTTGATGCACTTTCGCCATTGGGCGGAACACCTGCCGATGAAGATAAAGGCCGCGAACTGATTGGGAAGCTGGATCCGGAGAAAAACCTGCAGAATTATTTAAAAGGATTGGATTATTTACGCAACCGTAAAGATGGAAACGGAAAAGTAGGTTGTGTTGGCTTTTGCTGGGGCGGTGGAATGGCTAATAAACTGGCCGTTAACGACCCGAAACTACAGGTAGCTGTTGCTTATTATGGTGCACAGCCCAACGCCGCCGATGTTCCAAAAATTAAAGCCAGTATAATGCTGCATTATGGTGGTTTGGATGAGCGTATTAACGCCGGAATACCAGCCTATGAGCAGGCTTTAAAAGACAATAAAATTGATTATAAACTTTACATCTATGATGGAGTGAACCATGCGTTTAACAACAATACCTCTCCTACCAGATACAATGAAGCAGCTGCAAAACTGGCCTGGAGCAGAACCATTGATTTGTTTAGACAGAAATTAGCGGTGTTAACGAGGTAGGTTTTCGTGTCTCAGTATCATTTCGATCGGAACGTCCACTCGTCCCGTCATTTCGAGCGAAGTGCAACGTAGCCGAGAAATCTATCTCGAGTCAGATTTCTCCATTCCGCTACCGATGAAAAATCGGCACGCTACAGTCGAAATGACGATTTTTGTAGTAATATCAACTAAAATGAAGTTCCTTTAGTGCCTTCATTTCGAGCGGAGCGCCCACTCGTCCCGTCATTTCGAGCGAAGTGCAACGCAGCCGAGAAATCTATCTCGAGTCAGATTTCTCCATTTCGCTACCGATGAAAAATCGGTACGCTACAGTCGAAATGACGATTCTTATAGTAATTTATCGACTAAAATGAAGTTCCTTTAGTTCCGTCATTTCGAGCGAAGTGCAACGTAGTCGAGAAATCTATCTCGAGTCAGATTTCTCCGTTTCGCTACCGATGAAAAACCGGTACGCTACAGTCGAAATGACGATTTTTGTAGTAATTATCAACTAAAATGAAGTTCCTTTACTTCCGTCATTTCGAGCGGAGCGCCCACTCGTCCCGTCATTTCGAGCGAAGTGCAACGTAGTCGAGAAATCTATCTCGAGTCAGATTTCTCCGTTTCGCTGCCGATGAAAAATCGGCACGCTACAGTCGAAATGACGATTTTTGTAATAATATCAACTAAAATCAAGTTCCTTTTAGTGTTGTCATTTCGAGCGGAGCGCAACGCAGTCGGGAAATCTATTCGATATAATTATAAATAGATTTCTCCACTGCGGTCGAAATGACGATTGCTCCAGATAAATTTCTCCGTTTCGCTGCCGATGAAAAATCGGCACGCTACAGTCGAAATGACGATTTTTGTAGTAATTATCATCTAAAATGAAGTTCCTTTAGTTCCGTCATTTCGAGCGAAGTGCAACGTAGCCGGGAAATCTATTCGATATAGTTATAAATAGATTTCTCCACTGCGGTCGAAATGACGATTGTTCCAGATAGATTTCTCCATTCCGCTGCCGATGAAAAATCGGCATGCTACAGTCGAAATGACGATCGCTATAGATCAATGTATAAACAAACCTTAAAACAAATCCGTATTCAACATGGTCTTCAAAATATTCGACTGAACATCGAAATTATTGAGGTGGTTTAAGAAATTGATATCCGATATTTTATGGTAACTATCTTCCAGTAAACTGAGAACCTCGTGTGGAATGGCAGTTTTTAACACCGCTGCATTGCTTTTCAGCTTATCGTTTTTATACTGAAGCTCCTGCATAATCTTCCCTTTTTCGGAGAGATTGGTAGAAGTGTCCAGATCTTTCAAAACCGTTAAATCACAGAACAGGAAGAGATTTCTACTTGGAAAAAAGAGATAATGGCTGTCTGTTTCCAAAAATTTATAAACTTCGATAACCTGCTCACCAGATTTTAAACCGATGTAAAATTCTGTACGAAAATCGTACTTACACAATTTCCCCATCAGTTTTTTCTCAATTGTAGCATAAACATTGGTGTACACCTGTTTATCCTGAAAATTAATCAACTGAGCAAACTGATTGGTGGTTAAATCGAAATAAAAATCGTTGGCGTATTTAGAACTGAAAACGTTAATATTTTTAGAGAAAGGAAAATCTGTACTCAAATCAGACAGGACACTGAAGAGTTTCCGCAGCGACAGGTTTACTTTAAGCGATTGCTTTTGCTTATCCTGCTGAAAACTTTTCTGATCAACCAGCGTTCCGGCCATACGGTCTATCAGTTCTTCGTTAAGATCGATCTCATCATAAATGAGTGATACATTTTTTTCGTTGCTCTTTTTAATTTTTCTGAGCAGTTCGATTACACTATCGGTAAACTGAAGGTGAAAAAGATCGAGTTTTTCGATCTCCAGTTCTTCATTATTGGCAAAAAGCTGATGAATAACCTGGCTCCGTAAGTAAATTTTATAAATCACTTCATCATCAAAAAACACAGAGAGCAACTGTAAACGGTTGATCTCTGCGCTTGATTTTTTGATAATATTTAAACGGTATTCATCCATAGGTTAATTTAATTCACCCTCGTAACGTTCTTTTTTAACTCTGCTTCCAGAGTTTTAAGTTCGCCATCCAACACACGTCTGCTTTGTGCACCAGCCTCATGGATCTGTTTCACCTCATTAAGCGTTTCAATCAATGATGATGTGGTACGTTTCAGGGTTTCCAAAGATACCACAGTTTTTTCATTTTCTTTGGCCACATCAATACTGTTCTGTTTCAGCATTTCTGCATTTTTCTGCAAAATAGTATTCGTGGTATCCGAAATTTTCTTCTGCATTTCTACGTTGGCCTTTTGCCTTTGTAAAGCAACCGCAATGGTTAACTGGTTTTTCCACACTGGAATAGTGGTAGAAACAATCGACTGGGCTTTTTCTGCAATAGAAGTATTGTTGTTCTGCACCACACGGATCTGCGCCAAAGATTGTAGCATAATAAAACGCACAATCTTCATATCTGCCAGTCTCTTATCCAAACGGCTGATGAAATCCCTTAAATCGGCAATTTCATAATCCTGATAATCAGCAGGCCTGCCTTCCATTTCTGCCAGTTTGATACTCAGTTCGTTGTATTTAAGCTGACCAGCAATAATCAGTTCTTCCATCTGGTGGATGTATCCCACATTGCTGTCGAACATGGTTTGCAGCGAGCTGTTATCTTTAATAGAATTTAACCTTCCGGCTTTAATTTTGTTGGTGATTTTATCGATATTATTCACCACCACATCATATTTCTGGAAAAGTTTCTTCACATCAACTACCAAACTCTTTAAAAACGGAATTTTAGAGATAAAACTCTTAAAACCGCTCTGTTCAAGTTCAGAAACGTCGATATAATTCAGTTCGGTTAGCAGTTCGTTAATTAAACCGCCAACTTCGCCACTGTTATAAGTACGTACAGACGATAAAAATTCGTTACTGTATTTCTCCATTGAGTTTTGGGCATCGCTTCCGTAATTCAGGATAGAATTAACATCTGATGGTTCGAGCGATTTTCCAATTTCATGGTATTTAGTGGTTTCCTCGCTGGTTATTTTTTCGAGGTCAACATTTCCGTCCTTATCCAGTTTAACCGGAGTAAGCACCTGGGGAAGATTTGGGTTGGTTTCCATAGTTGATTATATGATCGGCTTTGCAGCTTATAAATAATGTTGGGTTACGGTTTTAACGGTATCTTCCAGTTTTCTATCTTTGGTAGGCTCGCCGATGGCATTAAATTTCCATTCGCCGTTTTTCTTATAAAAAACACCCATTACCATCGATACGTGACCTGCAAAGTTAGATCCGTTGGCAATATCATATTTAGCAAAAACTTCATTTACACGTTTGGTTGTACCCTCGTAAATGCGGATAGATGCAAACGGAATGGTACCGAAATCGTGCCCTCTAAAACTGTTCAACACAAAGGCTACGTAACTTACGCTGGCATCCAACATTGAAAAATCAAGGGTAATAATTTCATTGTCCAGGCCATCATCACCACCCATATCGCCTGTTAAATCATCGCCACTGTGTTTTACCGATCCGTTTTTAGATTTCAGGTTACCAAAGTAAACTACTTCTAAAAGCTGCTTGTTTTCGTTGTACAAGGCACAACTTGCATCTAAATCTACAGCCTCTTTTGAAGATCCGAAACCGAAAAGGCCTTTCTTTTCGATAGCGCCCCAGTTAATGCCCACGCAAACATTCTGCAGTTTGCTACCATTGCTTTTTTCAAGACTGATGCGCTGTCCTTTTTGAAGATTGATTGCCATAATATTATTGATATTTGTTTAAATAATCCTGTAAACCACCTTTCATGCCTACGCCTACTGCCTCAAATTTCCATTGATTTTCGCGTTTGTAAATCCTTCCGAATTCTACAGCGGTTTCGATAGAAAAATCTTCTTCCAGTTCGTACTTTAAAATCACTTCGTTGGTTACGGCATCAAAAATACGGATGAAAGAATTTCTTACCTGACCGAAGTTCTGTCTTCTGCTTTCTGCTTCGTGAATGGTTACTACAATGCAGATTTCGCTTACTTTAGCATCAATTTTGGTCAGATCGATTTTAATTTGTTCGTCATCGCCATCACCATCGCCTGTTAAATTATCGCCGGTATGTTCTACAGCGCCATCCGGAGAAACCAGGTTATTATAGAAAACAAAATTTTCGTCAGAAACTAATTTTCTCTGATCGTTTAATATAAAAATCGAAGCATCTAAATCGAATGCAGAACCTGTAGAAGAGCTGTTGGTATCCCAACCTAAACCTATTGTAAATTTAGGAGCACTGATATTTTCTCTCTGCCCCTTTTGCAAATTAATAGCCATATTAAATTAATTTATAATTATTGTTTTTGATATAGTCTTTGATAAGATGTAAATTTTTCGAGTACGCCTCTATGGTATGGTAATTATTACCAAGCGAAAGGTCGTAAAGCTGATTAATAAAATCGGCACTTCTGCGTTCTAAAAATATGGTAAAACTGCTCGAAGTACTGTTTAAAATGTATTTTACAATACGGGTATTGAAACAGAAATTTCCACCGTCTATAATTTCTTCGAGATCGAAAATAGACTTGATCTGATGGTAATTCAGAAAGTTTTCTACGTTGGGGTGGATATTTTTGTTTACCAGTTCGGCAAAGTAAAGCATATGCATTTCGTTGCTGAGGCCATATTCTTTCGCCATTTTTAAAATCATGCGCTCATGACTTCCGGTAATTTTAATATCATCCAGAAACAAAAGCGTTTTTCCTGTCAGAAAATCCTTATCGATATGGAAAGAATCATTTCCGATGAGTGAAAGCCTTTCTTCGGCACTTAACTCACCATAATCTTCCTTATAGGTAATGGTACGGTGTACTTTTGTTTCCTGCACAGCCAAACCACCATTTTCGACCAGCCAGCGGTTAAGCTGACTCACGAAATAATTTTTCATGGCAAAAGTTGCGGTGGGTATAAAGCTGTAAGGACTCGAAATGACCACAATCTGGTCGGTAATCAGGTTATCAACCAGGTAATAGCGGATAAAACCATCGGCAAGTGCCTTACCAAATGATCGGGCTACTAAATCATCGCCAAACTTAAAGCGGCTGTAATCATCGGCACTAAAACCGAAATCGGTTGTGTTGTCGATTTTGTGGAGTGAATAACTATACGGTATCATAGAGTAGGTTTGAGATAGATAGATGGTTTGAATTGATCAGCATGCTGTTAATGCCCATGGCTTCAGCGCCACGTACATCTGCGTGCGGGTTATCGCCAATGTGGATTACATCGCTTAACAACAAATCAGGATGTTTTGTTCGGTCAATCGTATCCAGCATCAGCTGAAAAAATCCGCTGCTGGGTTTCGACATGCGCACTTCATCCGAATAAAGCTGAAAATCGATATACTGACCGATTCCTAAATGGTTGATGACTTTTTTGAGGGTTTTGCCTTTAATAAAACCGGTGTTGCTCAAAATATTGGTAGAACTTTTGCCCGATTCTTTGATTTTTGCCAGCACATCTAAACAGTTATCACAGTAAAGCTTTGGCATATGGGCAAATACGATTTCTTCCATATCCTGATCAAGCAACTGCAGGTCTACTTCACGGAAACTGTAATCGTAATCATTGATCATGCTAATGATCATGAGGTACATCTCGTCGGCATCTACATTTTTACCGGCTTTTTCATTAATGGCATTTACCATTAAATCAACCTGACGGAAAATAACCGCTATTTCTTCAACAGATTTATGTTTGCCATTAAAATTCCGGTAAAAGTACTGTACCCTTTCCTGCTTGTACGTTGGATTGGATTTAATCAGCGTTAACCAAAGATCGAATGAATAATGTTTGTAAAAAGCCATTTGTCCCTGTTTCCTAATCTATTTATTAAATCCTAATATTACAAAATTTGATTCTAATATCAGGAAGGTTTGATTGTAAGATTTATCACAGATAAGCCTTACAATTAAGATTTATCCAATACATCTTCGGCATCATCCGAAATGATAATATCGCTTTTATGTTTTTTGGGATAGTTGAACAATAAAGAACTTAATACCGGCAAAATGAAAATGGCTACGGTAAAAATAGATACAAAAAGATCTGTTTTTTCGCCTTCTATAGCATGAGAAATGGGTGACTCGGGATAGAAATGCGTAAATAACGACGAAGTAAGTTTAATCCCCAAAACACCAATTACGATGAAAGCCACCGTTTCTAAAAAGGTGAATTTTTCCATTAATTTCACGAAAGCCTGTGCCACAAAACGCATGGCCAGAATACCGATAAAAACACCAATATAAATTAACCAGATGTGATCGGTAAAAGCAACCGCAGCAAAAACGTTATCGATAGAGAAGGCCAAATCCATTACTTCTACCAAAGCAACGGTTGCCCAAAAAGTACCTACTAAACCCACTGTAGATTTATAGATCCAGCTTTTGCTTTTATCTACTTCCTCTTCTTCCTCGTTGTTTTTACTGTTCTTTTTTCTGAAATAATCGAATGCGAGGTATAACAGATATAAACCGCCAAGTGGTTTTAACCACCAGATTTTTACCAGCCACGCCGCAAGGAACAAACAGATACCCCTAAAAACGTATGCACCGATAATTCCGTATTTTAATGCTTTATCGCGCTGGTTCTTTGGCAAATCCATTACCATGGTAGCCAAAACCGCAGCATTATCAACCGAGAGCAAACTTTCGATTACAATCAGGTTTAAAATAATTAATAATCCGGCCTGTATATCATCACCTAAAATTGTGTGCAGAAAATCCATTGAGCGTGTGTATTTTTAAATTAAAGTTTTAGTTTTCATAACAAAGAAACAAAATTTTATCATTTCTGCTGTTTATTTATGTTATTGTTTTATTGTTAGAATGACAATTGTTAGAATTGTTACGTATTGGCGCCAAATATTAGTTAGTGGCATCTAACTGATAAATTACACCTTTATCTCCTGCCAGTATAACTAGTTTACCTTTTTTTGCTTTTTGAACAGCATTAAAACTCTTATCAGAAATGTGTTTCCAGTTTTGGCCGCCATCGGTCGAGATATCTGTGCCAGATGTACCGGTTGCAACCAATGTTTTGGCATTGATGTAGGTTACTCCCGAACGAAAACCAAAAACTGGTGTATTTGGCTTTTGCCAGGTTTTACCACCGTCGCTGGTTAACAAGATGTTATTGGCATTTTCTCTATCTTTTACATAGTTTCCGCCAACCGTTACACCATTTTTATTATTCAAAAAATCGATAGAGAAAGGACCTGTGCTATTTTCGCCCTGTAAAATAGGGCATTTAAACATTTGCCAGGTTTGTCCATAATCAGGCGAGTAATAAATATTTGATACTGTTCCGCCTGTTGCAATCCATGTTTTGCCCCCTGGTAATGTTTTTATCGTGGTGCCACTGGCTGCAAAACTCGCTTCGCCTTTGGCTAAACTTGTTTTTAAATTTGCGGAAATATCCTGCCAGGTTTTACCGGCATCAACTGTTTTCAGGAGTTGCAGTTTATCATTGATGGGATCGCCGAAAATAATTCCTCTGTTTTTATCCCAAAAACTAACTCCATCTAAAAATATGGCAGAATCTACATTTTTATAGGTTTCTGTCCAGGTTTGGCCTCCGTCAACGGTTTTTAAGATATATGCCGGCGAAGCAATCCCCACAATAACGGCCTGTTGATCATCAAAAGCTTCTATATCCCTGAAATCGATTTTCTCATATCCTTTAGGTTTTACCCAAGTCCAGGTTTTGCCGCCATCGGTTGTTTTACCAATTGAGCCGTTGCTGCCACTTACCCACACCACCTGATCGGTTACCACACTTAAACCCCTTAAACTGGTTTTGGCAGCCTCATTTAAGGGTTTAACAACGTACGACTGCGCAGCGCAAAAAAAAGGTGCCATTAAAAGGCACCATATTAATTTCTTCATTGATTGTTATTTAACTCGTCTAAAAGTTTCCGATCGGCCCAAAAGTGAAATACCCACATAACCGCGGATGTTTAATACATCAGCACTTTTTAAGGTCATGTTACAGCTGTAGGTTTTACCGCTTTTTGGATCGTAGATGGTTCCATCGGTCCATTTGCCGTCATCGTATTTAAAATCCTTAAGTATTTCAAGGTTTAACAAAGCACGTTTCTGCAGGTTTTCATTCGGGTTTTTAACATCTAATTTAGGTTTTCCGTTAATGTTTGGCTCTTTAATCCAGGCCAGTTTCCCGTAAAATTTATCGCCTTTTTTGTAAATTTCTATTTGTCCCTCTCCTGATGGATTAAGCCATTTGCCTACAATGGCATCTTTGTTCTGCGCAAAGGCAGAAAATGATACCGCTACAAAGAGCAGCATTAAAAATGGTAGCTTTCTCATATTTTTTATTTCTAGTTAGTTTTTAAAGATAATGAATTACACCTTATACCGAAACACTAAATAAAGAGAAAAAGTATGAGAAAGTTTTTTAAAACTGAAATTTACTTTGAAACGATGGGCAGGTACTTCGCCCTGTAAGCATAAAACAAAAACAGATTGAACAATAACATTACAGCAACCATTGGTAATTCTTTCGGCCCCAAAAATGCATGATACAGAAAAACATTTAAAGTGACCGGAAAAATAATGATAGCAGCCAAAGGCGCGGTACGGTTAATGAGCAATAATACTCCCCCGATTAACTCTGTTATCTTAATTAACGGAAAGAGATACACCGATGCCATTACGCCTGTCATAAAGCTGGTTTGTGTAGCCGTCATCTCTGGTGCCTTAGGCATTAAGTTAAGAAAATAGCTCACCGAAGCAAATAAATACATGGCGGCCAAAAGTACACGTACAATAATTACAGCAATTTTCATATTGGTTAAGTTTTAGTTTGTATTTTAAAAATAATATTTTTTGTTCATTTAATGTTGGTCTGTTGGGTTATTAGTCATTGGTTAATTGTTTAAACCGGTTAATTGTTGATGAAACGCGGAACTTCAAACCACCTGTTTGGTCAATAGTTTAATAGTCCAGGGTTGATAGTCGCATAGCTTACAATGATTACTAAAACCTTAATTTCCTTAACTTCTTAATGGTCTAATTATTTATAGGGTTAACTGGTTAATTGTTTAAACCGGTTAACTGGCGCTGAAAGCCGAACTGCTACTGCCCTTCGACTCCGCTTAGGGTGACTAATCTAGATAATCGACTACGGACTAAAGACCCGGTACTAAGGACTCATGACTATAGACTTTGGACTACCTCCTTATTTAAAATCATAATTCACCATCCACTGGATCCCGAACTTATCGGTAGTCATGCCGAAAAGTGCATTCCAAAAGGTTTTTTCTAAAGCCATGGTTACCGTACCACCTGCAGACAGGCTATCAAATAAGTGTTTAGCTTCTTCTTCGCTTTGCGCATCAACAGAAAGCGAAATACCTGTGCCTAATGTGGCTGGTGGCATCGGATCAGTAATATCGGTTCCCATTAAAATGTTACCACCTATAGGTAAAGCAATATGCATCAATTTTTCCTGATCACTCGCAGGCATTCCATCGCAGCCGGGCGAATCCTTATAGCGTTGCACTACCAGAAACTCACCGCCAAAAACTGATTTGTAAAAGTTGAATGCTTCTTCGGTGTTACCGTTAAAATTTAAATACGTGTTAAGTGTTGCCATTTTTATTTAGTTAATTGGTTTATTAGTCATTGGTTTATTGGTCATTTGTCATTAGTCTAATGGTCATTGGTATAGCTTTGCTATTAGTTGGCTTCGGACTTCAGACTTGAGGCTTCCGACTTCCGACTTCATCTATATCCTGGTTAGTTTTATATCCATCCATTCTACCCAGTTTTTACCATCAAACTGCTCCCACAGTCCTTCTATTGTATCAGTCTTAAAATTCCCTTTAAACCTTTCTGTATCCGCAAATATTAAAATGATATCATCATAAATTTTAAGTGTAGAGATCGAAATATTTCCTTCGTTATCAAACGACTGCGACCTGAACACATCCTCCATATCATCATAATGGGTAATTTCTAAAGATTGCATTTTCTTTTTGTTAAACGTTACATCTACTTTATGTGTTAAAAAGAAACTGCCTTCAATCCATTCGTAGGTATCCGTTCCGGTAATTACTTCGCCCGATTTGGTTAAACCTTCGGTTTTCCATTTACCTATATAGGGATTGAGTAAATCAAGCCTGTTGTTTCTCATAAATTTAGTTAAAATCAATTGGGATTTAAGCCACTATAAATATTTTTTAATTGGTGTACATGTCTTTGTGTATGATAAATCACAAAATAAATTGCCTCTAAACGTGTTAAATAGCCATATCCCGGTAGTTCATAAGAAACACATGTTTTAGTTAAATCTAAACCAGTTGCGGCATTCGAAATTCCCGCCCTGATCTGCTTTAAATTTTCTAATAATTCCGGCTGGTTATAAGCTTTGTTTTCAGGATAAATCTCTTTGGGCGAATTGTACTTCACATTAAAATTTAAAAAATCACTTTTAATCTGACTTACCATTAAATCTGCAGGTTTATCGGTTTCCGTAACCGTTCCGTTAATTACCTGCAAAAAACCACCATTCGATAATATCAAATGTTCTGCAAGTTGTCCGGCAGTCCAGCTGCCTTCAAAAGGCACTTTGTTAACCAGATGGCCATCAAATTTTGAGAAAACGTTTTCCAGTGCCAATAAGGTTTCTTCGGTTTCTTTAATTAATTTTTCCATAGCCTACATATAATTCATTCCTGGATAGTTCAATAATCTTCGCCACAAGGCAATCTGCCCGATGCAGTTCGCATCGCGGTAAGTGCTAAAGCTGATCATTTCGAAAAGGGTAATTTCCATTCCCGGGATGGTTAACTTTTCCTCCAGCTTTTCATCCGTAGCTGCGTTAACGCTTCCTGCAGCCTTGGCGAAATGGCTAACCAGACTTTTTTAAGGTCGGCAATCGATGGATACACCGCATCATCAACAATGCCCTTATTATTAGCAAAAAGTTCGTCGGTGATGGAAGGGAGATCAATTCCGAACGATTTAGCCAGAAAATACCTCCCCTGCACTACACTGCCCGTAATCCAGGCGATGTGGTTGGCCTTGGTTTCCAGTCTTTTCTGCGCATCCTTTTCATCTATACCATCTAAAGCCTTTAATAAAAAATCGGTATGCATTTCGTAGAGTACAATCAGGCCGTACATCCTGCTACTTTTTGGTGTGGTTTTCATGTTGTTTTGTTTAGGTGATTAACTTAAAATAAAGTTAAAGCTTAATATTGAGGCACACCCTTGCCGTAAAAGTCAATATTAAGGGGCATTTCAGACAATTTTTATATATTTACTATTCCCAAATTTTAACCAAATGATACAAATAGGTGTTTTAATGCCCCAAAACTTCAGATTATTAAGCGTAGCGGCTATTTTAGATGTTTTTGATACCGTAAATGGATTCTACAGGAAAGATGAGCTCGAAACACCCTTTAATATCAGTTTAATTACTGCTGATGATAAAAATTATAACTTTAGCGAACACCCCTGCATCTCCTTACAAAAGGCCACCGATCTTGATCTTATTTTGATTCCATCTTTTGCCACCAATGATATTAAGGAATGCATTTCGGCCAATAAAAGTTATATTCCATGGTTAAACAAACAGCATCACGCCGGGGCAGAAATCGCAACTTTTTGTACCGGTGCATTTTTACTGGCCGCATCGGGTTTGTTGGATGGTAAAGCTGCTACCACACATGTTGATGCCTGTCCTGCATTTTCGACCGCTTTTCCGCAGGTACATTTAAAAGCCGATAAAACCGTAACACAGGATGGAAAACTGTTTACCAGTGGCGGTGCAACCTCTACTTTTCATTTATTGTTGCACCTTTTACAGATCCACTGCGGAAAAGATATGGCGGTGAAAGTTGCCAAAGTTTTCGCCATCGATATGGACCGCGTAAACCAGTTGTACTTCAGCACTTTTCAGCCCATCCGTCACCATAACGACGACCTGGTAGCCTCGGCACAGGAAAAAATTGAAAGCAACTACCAGGATGTGGCTACTATTGAAGAAATGATCAAGGATATTCCTTCCAGCAGAAGAAATATTGTACGCCGTTTTAAGCAGGTTATTGGCATTACGCCCATCGAGTACCTGCAGCAAACCCGCATTGAAGCAGCTAAAAAACTTTTAGAACAAACGGCTCAGCAAATGACGGAAGTGATTTACAATTCGGGGTATAACGATCCAAAAGCATTCAGGAAAGTGTTCAGAAAATCAGTTGGGATGACGCCTACACAGTATCGGGATAAATTCCAGGCGAGGTAGGAAACGCCGTCATTTTGGCCGCAATAGAGAAATTTGTGCATTTATTTTAGGGTGAGCTATTTATTTTTTTGAAGCGCAAAGCCTGTGGTTCTTGGTCAACTGCAGTCCCGCTTTTACTCCAAGTCCTCACTACGCTCCGGGCTTTCCGTGCAATCGGGGCTATAAATGGTTGGTATTTGTTCCAAAATTTAAATTAGACATCAGGCTAATTTAAAGACATAAAAAATTCAGGGTGAATTATTTATTTTTTTTGAAGCGCAAAGCCTGTGGTTCTTGGTCAACTGCAGTCCCGCTTTTACTCCAAGTCCTCACTACGCTCCGGGCTTTCCGTGCAATCGGGGCTATACAGGGTTGGCCTGCTTTACTAAAAAACATTACTGCTTAGAAAAGGCCTGCTGATATTTAAGCGGGGTTTTTCCGGTTATCTCTCTAAAATATTTATGAAAACTGGTAAAATTATAAAAACCGCAATCATAACAGATTTCTTTTACCGTTAAATCATTTTCTATTAAGAGCTTACAGGCCTGCCCCACCCTAATCTCGTTCAGAAACTGCGTGTAGGTTTTCCGGCTTTTGGTTTTAAAGAACTTGCAAAACGAATTCGGACTGATTTTAGCCACTGCAGCGATTTCTTTCAGCTCTATTTTATTTTTGTAATTGCTGATGGTATAATTATAAATCGATTGAATTCTGTCTTTTTCGTTTTCCAGAAAATTAGGTTTAAAACCCAGCGAAACCAATGTTTTTTTCTCTTCGCAGCTGGCTATTTCAGTCAACACCTCTAACAGTCTGATAATCCGCATAGTACCCGTAGCCTCAATAATTAAAGGCACCAATCGGGCTATTTTTTCTTTCGCATTCCCTGATAGCTGGATTCCCTGTTTAGATTGTGCCAGCATCTTTTTAAGTTCCTGGTTTTCGGGAAGATCGATAAATCCAGCGCCTAAAAAATCTTCTTTAAAGTGGATGGCATACACATCAACAGATTCGCCCTCCTTTTTTTCGAAAAACTCAGGATCAAATCGCCAGTAATGAGGCAGGTTACTGCCAAGCAATACCACATCGCCCTCGCTAAAATTTTTAATGCTGTCGCCAATAAACTGCGTTCCCCTGCCTTTTTTGATGTAAATCAGCTCCAGAGCAGAATGGTAATGCCACAGGTTGTTCACATCTGGCATAATATCCCTCCGGGCGCTAAAAGAATCCACCGTATTGGTAGATACATTAAGTAAATGCGGTTTCATAAAATCTTAAAAAATCACTCTAATATGCAGTAATATTTCGCAATGTATAAATTAGAGACAATATCATTTAATAATTAGATCATAAAGTTAAATTTTTATTAGTACTTAAGGGCTTAATTTGTAATGCAACAACTAACCAATAACACATTTATGAAGGTAGATTATTTATTCCTTGTTATACCGAAAGATACCGGATACGGTGCATTTATAGCCTGACCTTCCAAAACAGCAGATATTGAACAATCTTTAGTAATTGGTGCAACGGAGCCCGAAGTTTAACTACTTTTATTTTGGCATAACCAGCTTCACCAATATAACCAAACCAAATATGAGCCACAACACCACAACGAATTTTCAGGTATCCGATACACCAAAAGGCGGCAAAGGGTACCTGTTTCCATTAATTTTAGTTACCAGCCTCTTTTTTTTCTGGGGTTTTGTACATAACCTCGATCCGGTTTTAATTCCACATTTACGCAAAGCCTTCCAGCTGAATGTTTTCGAATCTACCCTGGTCGATTCGTCTGTTTTTATCGCCTATTTTTTATTGGCACTTCCTGCAGGTTACATCATGCGCAAGTATGGCTATAAAAGCGGCATTATATTAGGACTTGTTTTATTTGCCATAGGTTGTTTGTTGTTTATCCCCGCAGCAAATACCGCACAATACATCTTTTTCTTAGGTGCACTTTTTATCATTGCCTGCGGTTTAACCTTTTTAGAAACAGCTGCAAATCCTTACGTTACCGTGCTTGGTCCGCCGGAAACGGCTACCCAACGTTTAAACTTCTCTCAATCTTTTAATGGTTTAGCAGCATTTTTAGCACCTGTAGTTGGAGGAAAATTGATTTTTACTGAAGCAAAATATACTGATGCGCAACTGGCGAAATTGCTTCCATTAGAAAAACAGGCTTATGTACTTGAGGAAGCTTCAACAGTAAAAGCGCCTTATTTAATTTTGGGTGTCCTGATTATTATAGTAGCTATCTTATTTATTTTTACCAAGCTGCCGGATATTAAAGAAGAAGAAAGTGCTAATGAAAAAAGCTCTTTTGGGCATGTTCTGGGGCACAGTCATTTACGTTGGGCAGTTATCGGGCAGTTTTTTTACGTTGGCGCACAGGTTTGTGTATTAAGCTTATTTATCAGTTTCGTAACCTCATCTGCTGGTATTACCCCGGCGCAGGCGGCATGGTATTCTGGCGCAGCAGGCTTGGCTTTTATGCTGGGTAGATTTGCCGGGACCTTCCTTATGCGATTTGTCGCTCCACACAAATTGTTAATGTTATATGCTTTAATCAGCGCGCTGCTTACACTGGTATCCATTTTTGCTACCGGAATGATTACTGTTTATGCATTAATAGGCGTGGCCTTTTTTATGTCGATTATGTTCCCAACCATATTTTCACTAGGAATAGCTGGTTTGGGTAAAGATACCAAGCTGGGTTCATCGCTAATTGTAATGTCGATAGTAGGTGGTGCATTTTTGCCGCCGGTATTGGGCTTAATATCAGATGCCACACACAATATACAATATGGTTATTTGGTTCCCTTTGTTTGCTTTTTAGTGGTATTCTACTTTGGCTGGAAAGGCTGGAAACCCAATCATATTGAAAAAGAAATAAGTTTAGAAGTATAAATTAACAATGAAAAAATTAGTCATCAGGATTAATAATGCCGATAATGTTTTGGTTGCATTACAGGATTTACCTCAGGGAACCGAAATTGTTTACGAAGGAATTGCCTACCTGACTGTTGATGAAATCCCCGCCAAGCATAAATTTTTTATGCAGGATATGAAAACCGGCGATGAAGTGATTATGTATGGTGTTCTAGTGGGGAAAATCCAGTTTGAGGTAAAAGCAGGTATGCGCATGAGTGTAGAGAACACCAAGCATGCAGCTGAGCCATTTGCCTACCGAAATGTTGATTTTAAGTGGGAAGCGCCCAATGTAAGTCAATATGCCGATCGCAAATTCTATGGTTATCACCGTAAAAACGGCGCGGTGGGCACTGCAAATTACTGGTTGTTTATCCCAACGGTTTTCTGCGAAAACAGAAACCTCGATATCATTAAAGAATCCCTTTATAGCGAACTCGGTTATGCGGTTGATGCGCAATATAAATCTTACACGCACAAACTTGTTCAGGCTTACGAAAGTGGTGAGAGTATTGATAACATCAGTTTCGAACCCAAAGTAAATAAAGCCAACCGAACCTTTAAAAATGTGGATGGTATTAAATTCCTCACACATAATGGTGGTTGTGGCGGCACGCGTCAGGATTCGAATACTTTGAGCAGATTGCTGGCCGCTTATGCCAATCACCCCAATGTGGCAGGTGTTACGGTTTTAAGCTTAGGTTGTCAGCATTTACAGGTAGACGATTTTAAACGCGATCTTTTGGCGCTTGATCCCAATTTTGATAAACCCTTATTAATTTTTGAACAGCAAAAAACACAGAGTGAAGAACATTTAATCCAGAATGCAATCAAAAGCACTTTTGAAGGCCTGATGCTTATCAATAAACAAGAACGTACAGAAGCCCCTTTAAGCAAATTATGCGTAGGCGTAAAATGTGGCGGCAGTGATGGTTTTAGTGGCATTTCTGCCAATCCGGCTGTAGGTTACTGTGCAGATTTATTGGTGGCATTGGGTGCAAAGGTGTTATCGGCAGAGTTTCCCGAACTTTGTGGCGTAGAGCAGGAAATGATCGACAGGTCTGTAGACCAGCCCACTGCCGAAAAATTTATCCGTTTAATGACAGAATACGATGACCTGGCACATAAAGTTGGCTCTGGTTTTTACATGAACCCTTCGCCAGGTAATATTAAAGATGGTTTAATTACCGACGCGATAAAATCAGCCGGGGCAGCACGTAAGGCGGGTTCTTCCCCTGTGGTTGATGTGTTGGATTATACCGAGCCTGCCACTAAACCGGGTTTAAGCCTGGTTTGTACGCCCGGAAATGATGTGGAAGCCACTACCGGTAAAGCGGCTGCCGGAGCCACGCTTATCCTGTTTACCACGGGTTTAGGTACACCAACCGGAAATCCGGTTTGCCCGACCATTAAAGTGGCCACAAATTCGATTCTGGCTAAACGCATGAGCGATATTATCGATATCGATACCGGAGCGGTGATTAACGGCGAAAAAACCATAAACGAAATGGGTGAAGATATTTTAGAATATTGCATTAAAGTAGCCAGCGGAGAAGAAATCCCTAAAGCAGTGCAGCTTAACCAGGATGATTTTATCCCCTGGAAAAGAGGAGTAAGTCTGTAGAGGATGGATGATGTGAAATGGAAGAGGTAAAATAGAAGATGGATGAGGTAAGATGGATAATGGGGGAAACACTAATTGGTCCGTCATTTCGACTGGAGTGAAATCCCGAGGTTAAGTCGGGAGAGAAATCTATACAGACAAAGTCTCTCTCTATGTCCTCAACTCCTGGCACTATACTTAAATAAAAACAAAAACATAACCGAATATGAATTTAAATTTAGACGGCAAAATAATACTGGTTAGTGGTGGTGCAAAAGGCATTGGAGCAGCAATTGTTAAAGCTTTGGCCATTGAAAACGCATTTCCAATCATCATCGGCAGAAATGAAGAAGATAACCAGAAAATGCTTCAGGAAGTAAAAAATTCAGGCTTAAAAGCCGATTATTTTACTGCAGAACTTACTGCACCAGAAAGCTGTAAATCTATTGTTGATGCCATTTTAGAAAAATATAACAGAATTGATGGCCTGGTGAATAATGCCGGTGTTAACGACGGCGTAGGCCTCGAAAGCGGCACTTATGAAGCTTTTATGGAATCGCTGCATAAAAATGTGGTGCACTATTATCTTTTAGCGAAGTACGCCTTACCTGCATTGAAAGAAAGTAAAGGTTCTATTTTGAATATCGGCAGTAAAACAGCAGAAACCGGACAAGGCGGAACATCAGGCTATGCGGCATCAAACGGTGCCAGAAATGCTTTAACACGCGAGTGGGCGGTGGAATTATTGCCCTACAGCATCCGTGTTAATGCGATTATTGTTGCCGAAGCATGGACACCTTTATACGAGAAATGGATCAGCACTTTTGAAAACCGTGATGAAAAACTGAAAAGCATTACCGATAAAATTCCATTTGAAAACCGGATGACTACTGTAGATGAAATTGCGAATACCGCTGTGTTTTTATTATCAGATAAATCGAGCCATACTACCGGCCAGTTGATCCATGTTGATGGTGGTTATGTACATTTGGATAGGGCGCTGTTGTAATAAATCTCTGTCATTCCAAACCCCACACCCTCGGTCTGTGTCCTCACAGACCGAAAGAAAAAACTAATTTAAATGGCCTGTGAGGACACAGACCATGGAGTTGTCTAATATTACTTTTTCTTCCTTTCTTCCAAATAAACATGCCATAAGAACATCGTAGCAATGGTGCGGTAAGGTTCACACTCTCGGTCTGTGTCCTCACAGACCGAAACAAAAAACTAATTTAAATGACCTGTGAGGACACAAACCATGAAGTTGTTTAATATTACTTTTTCTTCCTTTCTTCCAAATAAACATGCCATAACAACATCGTGGCAATGGTGCGGTAGGTTCACACTCTCGGTCTGTGTCCTCACAGACCGAAACAAAAAACTAATTTAAATGGCCTGTTAGGACACAGACCATGAAGTTGTTAATATTACTTTTTCTTCCTTTCTTCCAAATAAACATGCCATAACAACATCGTGGCAATGGTGCGGTAAGGTTTAAACTGATCTGCAACCGCCAAAACTTCCTCTTTACTCACACTGGATATCAAACCTTTTATTTTCTTTAGTGAGTTTACCGCAGCCAGGTCTCCTATGGGGAAAACATCCGTATGGTGCAGCATAAAAATCAGGTAAATATCTACGGTCCAATCTCCGATGCCTTTAATGGTTTTGAGTTGATTTCTAATGGCAAGATCATCCATCGTTTCCATTTCACTAAGTGATAACGTTCCGCTAACCAAACTTTCAGCCAAATGCCGCACGTAAACTGTTTTTTGCCTGCTGAAATAACAATCCCTCAATTCCTGGTCAGTAAGCAATAACAAGCGTGCCGGTGTAACCTCCCCTATTTTTTCTTTCAGTTTATTCAGCGTAGCCAATGCCGAAGCCAAAGAAACCTGTTGTTCTAAAATAATATGCACCAGTGATTCAAAGGTATTTGGTCTCGACCAAAACGGAGGGTAACCGTATTTATCCAAAATCGACTGCAAATCTGCATCCCTGCTACCTGCTAAATCGCAAAGCTGATGAAAATTGGTCTGATCAAATGTTTCGAACATGGAAATGTTTTTATTCAAATATAATAAGGATTAAGATAGTATAACCTATGCTTAAACTTCTTTGTAGTTATTCTGAACGCTACCTGTCCCGAATATTCGGAGCGAAGAATCTTTCTGATTTTTGATCTGTTTTCGGGTTCGGTTTTCCATCGCTTGCAGATTCTTCGTTTCACTCAGAATGACAACCATTTTTTTAGTCTGTGCGGGCTAACACGTCATTTCAGCTACAACATAACTCATTTTGGATCATCCGGCCCTGAAAATCTGCTCAAATAACATAAAGACCATCCATTTTAATCCCGTTTTAAGATGAGATGGTTACTTTTGTTACATGCTAAAGATTGGAATAGCGGAAGACGATCCTAAAATTGCGGCACTTTTAAAATCTGCACTCGAAGAAAACGATTATCAGGTACTTACCGTAGCCAATGGGATTGATGCGCTGGAACTTTTTTTGAGCGAAAGTTTTAACCTTCTGATTATCGACGTAATGATGCCCGGCCTCAACGGCATCCAGCTTTGTAAACACCTCAGGGAAAACAATTTGCAAACACCAATCCTCATGCTCACTGCTATGGGCACCATTGATGATAAAGTTACGGGCCTGGAAGCCGGTGCAGATGATTATCTCGTAAAACCCTTCCACCTGAAAGAATTGTTGGCCAGGGTGGCAGCACTTTTGAGGAGGCAACCTGCTGCCGAAACTAAAGCAGACCATAAATTATATTTCGAAGACCTGGTATTAGATACCTATAGTAAAGAAGTAAGTCGTGCAGGGAAAACCATTGAGTTAAGTGCCAAAGAATTTGTGCTGCTCGAACTTTTTATGCGTAACCCCAAACGCCTACTCTCCAGGCAGTTTATTGCTGAGCAAGCCTGGGACATCAATTTCGAAACCGGAACGAACGTAATTGATGTTTATATCAATTTCCTGCGAAAAAAAATCGAAAAGGATTTTGAACGCAAACTTATCCACACCAAAATCAACATGGGTTATATTTTGAAATAAATGAAAATAAAGGATCGTATAGCGTTATATTTTACCCTGATCAGCACGTCAATGCTGTTCGCGGTGCTCTGTACGGTGTATTTCACCTTTATGAAATTTTTGGAAGCCGATTTCTTTGAGCGCCTCACAGACCGTACCATGGTTACGGCAAAACTCTACCTCGAAGCAGATGAAATCAGTCGCGATGCATTAAACACCGTACGTCATAAATACCTGCAAAAGCTAAACGGCGAAGTTACCCGCATTTACGATAAGAAGAACAGGGCCACCTTTATCGGCGATACCGCACAATACTGGGCACCCGCCACCATCGATGAAGTACGTCGGAAAGGACGCTTAAAGTACACCGACGGTCAGCGGCAGGTGGTGGGTATTTATTATAAAGATAATCAGGGTGATTTTGTAATCCTGGCTTCGGCCGACGATCAGGGCTCACACAACAGGCTCGATAAATTGTTGAAGATCATGATTTTTATCTTCATCCTCATTTCACTGATTGTATTGTTGCTGAGCCGGTTAATTGCCCGGAAAATGCTCGAACCCCTGCAAAAATTTATGCTCGAAGTAAAACAGGCTGGTTCGCAAAACATGGAATTCAGGGTAGAAGAAAACAACAATAAAGACGAGATTAACCTCATTGCCCAAAGTTTTAACCATTTAATGGAAGAACTGGAACAGGCTTTTATCTTGCAAAAAACTTTTGCTGCCAATGCTTCGCATGAATTAAGGACGCCTGTTACCCGCATGATGATGACCTCCGAACTTGCACTATCAAAAGAAAGGGATCAGGAAGCTTATCAAAAAGTGATCGCTTCGATGCTTGAGGACGCCGAAAAAATGGGACACATCATTACCGGTTTAGTTGCCCTTGCAAAAATGGACCTCGAACTGATCAATTCGCAGCTTGTTCCGATCCGGCTGGATGATTTACTTTCCAAAATCCAGATTGAATGGAAAACACAGAAAAACCTTGATCTTAGAATTATTGATCAAAATCCCATTGAACCAAATTCTGAAATTTTGGCCAATGCCGTTTTATTACAGATTGCCTTGGATAATATCATTTCAAACGCTTTTAAGTTTTCGGATAATCAGGAAGTTAATATTCTTGTTGAAAGCACTGAAAATGATTTCCTCATCCACATCACCGATCAGGGAACGGGTATTTCTACCGAAAATCAGGCGGATATTTTTAAACCTTTTTACACGCGTGCAAATGAACATGGCCACAACGGTGAAGGCATGGGACTTTATATGGCACAAAAAATTATCGATCTGCTTAAAGGCGAAATAACCGTAAAGAATATTGATAAGGGTGGCTGTACTTTTACGGTGAGGTTGACAAAGTTTTAGATAGTACTGCTCGTTTCTAACGAGCCTTGAATAACATATCATTTACAACGATAAAAAATCGTATAACTATTTATACACTCGTTTGGAAACGAGCGCAAGCATGAAAAGTTTTAGTTATTACTTCATGAGTTCGTCATCTCGACTGAAGCGCAGCGAAACGGAGAGATCTATCTCGAGACAGATTTAGCTTCGCTGAGTACTTTGTGGTTCTCGGCTACGTTGCACTCCGCTCGAAATGACGGAACGAATAAAGAAGTAATCCCCCAACGCGTTTAATAGTATATCATTTACAACGATAAAATCGTGTAACTATTTATGCACTCGTTTGGAAACGAGCGCAAACGCTAACCAACTTTAATCCCCTTTTAAGCCCGATTTAATCCCCTTTTAATTCGGCGGGAATAGCTTTGCAGGATGACAAGAATATCTACGTTGCTTCTTCTCTTTTTAGTCCTTATAACCAGAGCAACTTTCGCACAAACCGATACACTAAGCTTAAATCTGAACCAGGCAGAAAACCTCTTCTTAAAAAATAATTTCGATCTCCTGGTCAGCAATTATGACATCGACAAAGCTAAAGCCGAAATTATTACCGCCAAACTATTCGAAAATCCTACTCTCGAATATGAAAACCTTTTCTACAACCACGAAACAAAGAAATTTCTGCAAACCTCCTATGCTTACGGACAATTTGCAGGGTCTATTTCGCAGTTGTTTAAACTGGCAGGCAAGCGCAATAAAAACATCAAACTGGCCCAAACAGGGGTTAAACTGGCCGAATACGAGTATTTCGACCTGCTAAGAACACTCAAATTCGAGCTGGTTAATACTTTCTATAAGACCTATTTTGCGGCGCAATCGGTAAAGGTTTACCAGGAACAAATCAGTTCTACTGATCAACTGCTAAAAGCTTACGATCTTCAGTTAAAAACGGGCAATGTGGCCGCAAAAGATGTGATCAGGATTAAATCACTGCTGATCAACCTCAAAGCAGAACAGGCCGGATTATTGAATGAACTGGAAGACAATTACAAAGATTTAAAAATACTTTGTGGTATCAACGCTACAACCTCAATTAACTTAATGTTAGATCAGGTAGATCACGTATCACCCGATAAAATTCCTTACAGCGCATTACTCGATTCGGCCAGAGCTAACCGCGCCGATCTCAAACTGGCCAAAACTGATCTGCTTTATAACGAACGTAATTTAAAACTGCAAAAAGCTATGGCCATCCCTGATATAGAAATTGGTTTGAGCTACGACCTGAAAGGCAATTATCCCGAAAAATATACCGGTTTGGGCATCAAAATCCCTATTCCGCTTTTCTCCAGGAACCAGGGCGAAATTAAAAAAGCACAGGTTGGCATAACCGCAGCCGATTTGCACCTAAAAAGACAGGAAGCCCTGCTCGAAAATGAAGTATTTAACAGCTACAAAACCGCTTTACGCAACGAAAAACTGTATGCAGAGATCGATCCCACCTTTAGTACCGATTTCAATACGCTCATTTCTGGTCTGATTAAAAATTTCAAGGCAAGAAACATCAGCCTGATCGAATTTTTAGACCTCTACGATGCTTATAAAGAAAATACACTGCAACTGAACAAAGTCGAATTCGAAAGAATGAGCAGCCGTGCGGAGCTCAATTATGTAACCGGTTCTAATCTTTTTAAATAAATCTCATGCAAAATCTCTATAAAAACACCGTATTCATTGCTACTGTCAGTTTAATATTTAGCTGTAGCGAACATAAAACGGCAGCCCCAGCCGAAAAATTTGCGATCACTGATTCATTGATCAACCGTTTATTAATCGATACCGTACAACAGGCCAACAGTAAAACCGAACTGATTTTTTCGGCCAAAATTGCTGCAAATGAAGAACGTCGCTCAGAACTTTTCCCCATGGTTAGCGGAACAGTAAACCGCGTTGGCGTAAGGCTGGGCGATCAGGTTTCAACTGGCCAGACACTAGCCACCCTCACCAGTTCCGAAATGGCTGGTTTTGATAAAGAAGTTATCGCCGCCAATGCCGAACTTAAAAATGCAGAACGATCGGTAAAACAGGCCGAGCAGCTTTTTCAAAGTGGTTTATCATCTGCTAAAGAACTCGAAGAAGCCAAAAACGATTATCAGATCAAAAAAGCAGAGGTAAAAAGAGCCAATTCTGTATTGAAACTCAATGGCGGTAGCAGTACGGGATTATACGCCATTAAATCGCCCATAAATGGTTTTGTGATCGAAAAAAACGTAACCCAGAATATACAATTGCGTGGAGATAACGACAAAAGCCTTTTTACCATTGCCGATCTCTCTAACGTTTGGGCCATGATCAACATTTATGAATCTGATATTTCGAGGGTTAAGGCCGGGGATGAAGTGAGTTTATCAACCCTCTCCTACCCTGATAAGATTTTTAAAGGCAAAATAGAGAAATTATATAACCAGGTTGATCAGGAAAGTAAAGTAATGAATGCTAGGGTGGTAATTCCTAATCCGGGCTTCCTTTTAAAACCAGGCATGCTCGGAACGGTAAAGGTTTCGGCAAATTCAGCTATCGATCTACCTGTTTTAAATTCGAGGGCCGTTATTTTCGATGAAAACAAAAATTATGTGCTCGTTCTGGGCCAGGATCATAAGGTGAGGATTCAGGAGATCGAAATTGGCCGCAAAACCACCGATAAAACCTACATCAGCAAAGGTGTACAGGCCGGCGACCGCATTATTGCTTCCAAACAGGTTTTCTTGTTCGAAAGCCTGAAAACACAATAATTTCTTTTCATCACCTAGATTTTAACAATGAATAAATTCATAAAAAGCATTATCGGCTTTGCACTGAAGAATAAATATTTCATCTTTTTTGCCACCTTTATTTTAATCCTCGCCGGTTATTTAAGTTTCAAACACACCACAATAGATGCCTTCCCCGATGTAACCAATACCAACATCACCATCATTACCCAATGGCCCGGCCGTAGTGCCGAAGAAGTAGAAAAGTTTGTAAGCAGGCCTTTGGAAATTGCCATGAACCCGACCGAAAAACGCACCAGCATCCGTTCTTCTTCCCTCTTTGGTTTATCCATCGTAAAAGTAAGTTTCGAAGATGATGTAGATTATGCCGAGGCGCGTGTACAGGTAAATAATCACCTCGAAGAAGCCGATCTGCCCGAAGGGATTCAGCCTGAGGTACAGCCACCATACGGACCAACCGGAGAGATTTTCCGTTATACCTTAACCAGCGATAAAAAATCGGTCCGCGAGTTAAAAACCCTGCAGGATTGGGTGATCCAGCGCGAACTTTTATCTGTTTCGGGCATTGCCGATGTGGTGAGTTTTGGTGGCGAGGTAAAAACCTATCAGATTACTGTTGATCCGCAAAAAGCCATTCAATATGGCGTAAGCGCAACCGAACTTTTCGAAGCGGTATCTAAAAGCAATATTAATGTGGGTGGCGATGTGATTGTGCAGAGCGGTCAGGCTTATGTGGTGCGTGGTATCGGCGTACTCAACAATATCGACGAAATCAGGAATGTGGTGGTCGATAACATCAATGGCACACCCGTTTATGTGAAAACCATTGCCGATGTCGCCGAATCGGCCCTGCCACGATTGGGTCAGGTTGGCCGCGACAGAGATCCGGATGTAGTGGAAGGCATTATTGTAATGAGAAAAGGTGGTAATCCCAGCGAAGTAATTGCAAGATTGAAAGAAAAAATCAACGCCATAAACAGTACTATTTTACCAGATGATGTAAAAATAAAACCCTTTTACGACCGTGAAGACCTTGTCAATTATTCGGTACATACCGTAATGGGCAATATGCTCGAAGGGATTTTGTTCGTAACCCTCATTGTGTTCCTTTTTATGGCTGATTGGCGCACCACCCTAATCGTTTCGATCATTATTCCACTCGCATTACTTTTTGCTTTTATCTGCCTCAAATTAAAAGGCATGCCGGCCAACCTGCTCTCTATGGGGGCAATCGACTTTGGGATCATTATAGATGGTGCCGTGGTAATGGTTGAAGGGATTTTCGTCGTACTGGATGCCAAAGCCAGAAAACTGGGCATGGATAAGTTCAATAAAATGAGCAAGCTCGGTTTCATCAAAAAAGCCTGTCTCGAAAATGGAAAAGGCATTTTATTTGCCAAACTGATTATCATTACCGGTTTGCTGCCCATTTTCACCTTTGAGAAAGTGGAAGGTAAAATGTTCTCTCCTCTGGCCTGGACGCTAAGTTTTGCCTTACTGGGCGCTTTAATCTTAACCTTTACCCTCGTGCCAGCCATGGCCAGTGTGCTCTTAAAAAAAGATGTAAAAGAAAAGCACAATATTTTTTTAGAATGGATTACCAAAGCAACCCTTAAATTTTACGATGCCTGTTTCAAAAAAAAGAAACTCGTTTTTGGCATTTCTGTCATTGTGCTCCTGTCAGGTGCCTTTAGCTTTAAATTTCTCGGCACCGAGTTTCTGCCCAGCTTGGATGAAGGTTCTATTTATGTGCGTGCCACCGGGCCTCTAAGTATTTCATTGAATGAAACCAAAAAGCTTTCGAACGAGATGCGAAAGATCTTTTTAAGTTTCGAAGAAGTAAAACAGGTAATGTCGCAAACCGGCCGGCCAAACGACGGAACCGATGCCACCGGCTTTTACAATATGGAATTTCATGTGGATATTTATCCGCGGAAAGAATGGAAGCGCAAGCAGACCAAAGAACAGCTGATTGAGCGGATGCAGGAAAAACTGAAGAGTTTTCCAGGCATTAGCCTCAATTTTTCGCAACCCATTTCTGATAATGTGGAAGAGGCCGTTTCGGGTGTAAAAGGTTCGATTGTGGTAAAACTTTTTGGCGAAAACTTCGAATACATCGAACAGGAAGAAGAAAAAATAGAAAGCATTTTAAAAACGGTTGAGGGTATTGAAGATCTGGGGATTTTAAGAAATCTTGGTCAGCCGGAACTGCAGATCAATCTCGACCAGAAAAAAATGGCGCTTTATGGCGTAAGCACAGCAGATGCCAATGCGGTAATCGAAATGGCCATCGGTGGAAAAGCGGCTACCCAGATTTATGAGGGTGAACGCAAATTCGACCTGATTATCCGTTATCCGGAAGATTTCAGGAATGACGAAAGTTCGATCAGTAAATTGCGTGTGCCTACCCTATCCGGATCGAACGTACAGTTGGGCGAAATTTCCAGCATCCGCAAAATTACCGGCCCCAGTATGATTTACCGCGACAAACACAAACGTTACGGTGCCATCAAATTCTCCATCCGCGGCAGGGATATGGGCAGCGTAATTGCCGAAGCCCAACAAAAAGTAAATGCAAAAATCAAATTGCCACAAGGTTATCAATTGGAGTGGGCCGGCGATTTCGAAAACCAGCAAAGGGCCATCGCCCGTTTATCGCAGGCTGTTCCCGTAAGTTTGTTATTGATCTTTTTTATCCTCTTTGTACTGTTCGGAAACATCAAAGATGCTTTATTGGTGTTAAACAATGTCCCTTTTGCCATGATTGGTGGCATATTAGCCCTGTTGGCCGCTGGCGTAAACTTTAATATTTCAGCGGGGATAGGTTTTATTGCCTTATTTGGGATCTGTGTCCAAAATGGAGTGATCCTGATTACCCGTTTCAAATCCAACATTTCCGAACTCAAACATCATCCCGGCTGGACCTTTACCGATGCCATGCGTGATGGAATTGCAAGCAGGTTCAGGCCGGTATTGATGACTGCTTTAATGGCCGCGATAGGTTTAATGCCCGCAGCACTTTCTACCGGTATTGGGTCAGAAGCATCAAAGCCATTGGCCATTGTAGTAATCGGGGGATTAATCACCAATACTTTATTTAACCTTTTTGTTTATCCGATCGTATTTTATTGGTCGTACCGTAAAAAAGTAAATAGTCTATAAATATCAAGGGCTGTTCCTTTTTCATTAGGAACAGCCCTTATCGTCATCAGAATAATACCTGATTCTTTAACTTAATGAATGAATTATATTAATTCACATCACCTTTAACTTTGTTTGCCGTTCTTTTTCCAGGAAGATAAATCTGGAATCCAAAAGACAGATTTAGGTTGTTTTGCGTGGTAGCATTACCAAAGCCTACTAGGCCTTTATACTTAAGCAAGGTTTCTAAACCAATGTTAGGCGTAATAAAATAAGCAAAACCAGGACCTACACTTAAATCTAACCCATTAGTGTTTGCACCGCCTCTGTTAACATTAACACCACCAACACCTACAGTTGCTTCTGCAAAGAAACGGCCGTGTTTCAATACTTCAACATCTTTTCCTGTGTAATAACGGCCCAATGCACCTACACCATAGCTGGTTGTGGTACTTGAGTTTTTAGCCGTTTCCAGACCAAAATTTACGTAACCACCCACCGCTACATTATCCTGAATAAACCAGGCAGCTTTTGGGGTAATGTCAACACTGAAAACATTTGGCGCATCTAAACCAAGGTTAATGTTGGTAAGATTTCCACCAACCATTACATTACCTTTTTGGATTTGTGCCTGTGCACTGCCCGCAAATAATAATGTGGCAAATACAAGTTTTAATAGATTTTTTTTCATGATAGATAACTTTTTATTATCCATCTCTAACACTCTCCTGTGCATATAGTTTAAAAAAAACGCACTCACGCTATTAAATCACTGAAAAAGAGCGCCATAAAATCATTTCAAAAACTACTTTTTATCATAAAAGTTACTAACAATAATAAATCTCATCTTCAGGTAACTGCGAAGTGCTTATTTTGAAACGGGCTTTTATCTCAAAAAACCGGCAAAAAACATACTGCCCGAACATTTGTTATGCTCTTAAGTAAATCTATTTAAACGAACAAATTTTGAACCCACAGCATATCATTTACCTGTTTATCGGACTTGCATTGCTATGTATCGCGGTAATGAGCATCGTAATCCGGCAGCGGAATTTAAAATACCAGCAAGATCTCATTAATGCTCCTGTAAAGCTACCCGAAGCTTATGGTCTTGGTCAAAAAATGTTTAGTGTACACCTGAAATGCACAGATTTAAAGCAAGGTAATTCTATTTTAGGCATTGTTTTCAATCTGCTTACGATTTTAATGCTGGTGTTGGTAACCGGAGGATTTGATTCTTATAATGCACTTCCTTATCCAAAAATTGTTGATGCGTTACTTAACAAGAAAACTTTAGTACCCATCGGGATTGGCATAGTTGTATTCTTAATGTATAATGCTTACCACCGCGTAAACATTACCTGGGAAAACGGGCCTGTTGTAGCAGAATCTCCAGTAAACGTTACGCATTATGAAATCAAGAAAAATGGCTTGCTTTTAAATGTAATTTACCTGCAAACCGATCAGAAGCTATGGATCCTGGTTCCGGGTACTTCGCAGGATAACACAAAGTTTAAAGATTTTAACCGGCTCAGAAAAGAGCAGCAGGAGAATGAAAAGTACATACAACAACTTAAAGAAAACTTAAACCATTATGGTGCGCAGGAAAGAAAATTCCCTTTTTTCACCCTCTATCTCAAGCTTTCCTTTTTCGCCTTCATCCTAAGCCTTGTTTTGATACTGGTTATTCTAAACTTCCAATAATCCATTCGTTTTTCTATTTTCTCATTTTGGCTACAAAAGCCCTCAATTAGGCTACAAATTTGCATCGCGTCGTCCTCACCTTTGGTTTATCATTTATTCAGATAAAAAATTATGGAACATCAACAAGAAAATCAAAGTAACCTCAACTCAACAGCTCATAAAGTTTGGTTTATTACCGGTACCTCGCGTGGATTTGGGCGTGTATGGGCTACTGCCGCCTTAGAACGGGGCGATAAAGTAGCGGCAACCGCACGAAATCTCTCCAGCATTGCCGATCTTCAGGAAAAATACAAGGAAAATATACTAACCCTGGAACTTGACGTGACCAATCATGATCAGGTTGAAAAAGCAGTTAAACGGGCCCACGAGCATTTTGGGAAATTGGATATCGTGTTAAACAACGCAGGTTATTCGCTTGTAGGTACTGTTGAAGAAGCCACGATTGATCAGGTAAAGGCCATGTACGATACCAACATTTTCGGGGCAGTTGCGGTTATTCAGGCAGCCTTACCAATTTTACGCAAACAAGGTTACGGACATATTTTAGGCACATCAAGCAACCTCGGCCACGTGGTGCTACCTGTAATCGGCTATTACGCTTCTTCTAAATGGGCATTCGAAGCCATTCACGAGAGTCTGGCCGAAGAGGTAAAACCATTTGGCATTAAAGTTACCATTATAGAGCCGGGTGCATATGCCACGGAATTTGGCAGTCAGGAATCGTTGAAATTTGCAGACGGACTGGATATATATACCGACTTCAAAGCAACATTTTTTGAAGGTTTACAGCACATGGAAAGAGGAAATCCGGATGCTACACCAGATGCCATTTTCAAAATTGTCGACATGGAAAACCCACCTTTACGCCTTTCGCTCGGCAGCCATAATCTGGCCTGGGTACGTAAGGCCTATGCTGAGCGTATGGCAAGCTGGGAAGAATGGGAGTCTGTATCGAACGCAGCACAAGGTTAATTAACCAAAAAATCAACCATATAACCGGTAAACAAAAGCTTATCGGTTATATTTGTATTAACTAATATGAAAAAGGAAGACCATAGCCCATATAAATTCAGTTCGCTAACCGAAGCACACCGGATGATGGGCTTGCCGCAACCGAAACACCCGCTCATCAGCCTGATCAATAATGAAGATCATCCGGTTGAAATGAACGGACAGCCCAATTCGCATATCCTCAACTTTTATAAAATCTCGTATAAACCAAAATTGAGCGGCAGGCTTAAATACGGCCAGAGCTATTATGATTTTGACGAAGGTGGTTTATTATTTGCCGCTCCAAATCAGATTATCGGTCATGAAGAAGATTTAAGTTCCAGTGTTTGTTCGCTATATACCTTATTAATCCATCCTGATTTTTTACTATCGTATCCGATAGCCAAAAAAATCAAAAGTTATGGTTTCTTTTCATACTCGGCCAATGAGGCATTGCATTTATCAGAAAAGGAAAAGGTTACCATCATTACCATCTTTAAAAGCATTGAAGAGGAACTGAACAGCCGGATTGACGATTTTAGTCAGGATGTGATTATTACGCAGATCGAACTGTTGTTAAATTACAGCAACCGCTTTTACAAACGTCAGTTTATTACCAGAAGGGTGCTGAACAGTGATTTGTTGCAAAACCTGGAAGAACTGTTGGAAGATTATTTTAACGATAAAATGCCCATGTTTAAGGGCTTGCCAACGGTTCAATACCTTTCCGGTCATTTAAATGTTTCGCCCAGTTATCTAAGCGACTTATTGCGCTCACTTACCGGGCAGAATGCACAACAGCATATCCATCAAAAACTGATCGAGAAAGCAAAGGAGAAATTATCCGGCATCAATTTATCAGTAAGTGAGGTGGCCTACGAGCTGGGCTTTGAACATCCGCAATCTTTTAATAAACTGTTTAAGGCAAAAACGAAGGTTTCGCCACTGGCATTTAGAAAATTATTTAATTAAGTAGCGTTTTTGTTCTTTCGCACGTATAAGCTGTAAATTAAAGCTTTATGAAAAAGATATCACTCCTTCTATTGACAATTGCATGCATGATTTATGTATCATGCAAAAAAACCACAATCGACAACGATGGTCCGGGTGAAGTTTTCGGCAAATGGAAACTCACTGAAACCATGTTCGATCCCGGTGATGGAAGTGGAAAATATAAAAAGGTAACCGGCGATGCCAAATACCTTACTTTAGAAAAATCAGCAGACAAAGCAGGAAAATTTAGCGGAAATGCCGTTCCGGATATATATGCATTCAGGATTTTAGACAGTGTAAAAATGGAAGTTTTCAGCAATACTTATAAAATGCCATTAACTTACTACTATAAAGTTTCGGCAAAATCGCTCCTGCTTAATCCACCCTGTATAGAAGGTTGTGGTTACAGGTTTGTGAGAGAATAAAGGTAATCAGCCCCTCGGGTTGCAGATCTCCTGCTGAAATCTCAGGTATTTAGATGGGCTTAGGTTAAGGTAATGTTTAAAATCGTGGATCAACTGGCTCTGATCATAAAAACCACAGGTTTCAATTACCTCGAACCAGTTAACAGGTTTGTTATGGAGTAACAGGTGCTGTATAAGTTCAATTGCTTTTAAAAAGCGCATATACCGGCCAATCTCGCGTGAGGAATAACCCAGGTGTTTTTTCAGGTTCATCTGTACCGATCTTTCCGAAAGTTTTTCCTGAGCAGAAATTTCTTTTACCAGACTTATCGGGCCATTGCCCAGAGCAATAATCTGCCTGGTTAAAGGGTGACGGTTTTGTATATACGGGCGGCTAAATTCGAGCAGCTGCGTTACCCTTTCACTTATAGTATCTAAAGCATTAAGGCTTGTCCATAGCGTGGTAAAACAGTTGTCATTCAATAAATCATCCGGATGAAGATACCCGGTAAGTGATGCCGTACCAAAAAAGCGGAAAAAGGCATCATCTTTAAAATTTACGACCAGCATTTCGCCTCCTGCGGGAAGAATGTAAGTAAAAGCCTGCTTAACAGGACCTAAAACCAGGCATTTATCCATTGATATTGCTTCATTTTCCTTGCTAAGCAAAGCAAGTGAAGCACCAAAACTGAATACCATCATGGTTTGAAATGCAGGCAGCAAAGTTTGGATAATTGGAGCATCAGATTTATTCTCTGCGAAATAAAAATGAGAAAACAACTCCTCAAATTCAGCAGGAACAGTGATCCGGTAGCCGTGATATGCCTCATTATTTTTCATGATCAAAGATGATCATTTTTAGGAAAAATTACCATTTAAGTGGCTTATCTAATCTAACCAAAAGCCCCGAAATTGATACGCTTATTAATTTAGTGGGCTGGGGACACAAACCACGGTTATGGTAAGGCCCGCAACCGCTGCTGTAAACCTCGCAATTGCATGTGCAAACCTCGCAAACGCATGTGTAAACCTCGCAAACGCATGTGTAATCATCGCAAATACATGTGTAAACCTCGCAAACGCATGTGTAATTATCGCAAATACATGTGCAAACCTCGCAAACGCATGTGTAAACCTCGCAAACGCATGTATAATTACCGCAAGCGCTACTGCAAACCTCGCAAACGTATGTATAATTACCGCAAGCGCTACTGCAAACCTCGCAACCGCATCTGCAATTGTCACTAAAGAAGCACAAGAAATCAATTAAACGATTGCCGGAATGCGATCGGAGATAGATTGGTTTTTGATTTAAACAGCTTACTGAAAGATTGAGGATGCCCAAAGCCCAACTGGTAAGCAATTTCGCTAATGGTAAGCGTGGTAGTTGATAGTTTTTCTTTCGCCCTTTCAATCAGTTTATCATGGATATGCTGCTGCGTGCTCTGTCCGGTGGTTACTTTCAGCAGACTGCTGAGGTAATCAGGCGAGAGGTTTAATTCTGCAGCAAGATCGTTTACCGTTGGCAAGCCATTTTCTACAGCGTTTTCTTCGAAATAACGGTTGAGGAAACTTTCTACCTGATCTAAAACCTGGTGGTTGGTAATGCGCCGGGTAATAAACTGGCGATGATAAAAACGTTCTGCATAATTAAGCAGCACCTCAATTTGCGAGATAATAATCTGCTGACTGAAGTTATCAATATTGGCCTGATACTCCTGCTGAATATTTTGTATGATACCTGCCATGGTGGTTTCCTCTTTTTCAGAAAGAAACAGGGCTTCATTTACTGAATAGCTAAAATAGGCGTATTTTTTAATGGTATTGGCCAATGGAAAATTCCATAAAAAATCAGGGTGAACAAGCAACATCCATCCGGATTTATCGGGTGCGTCTCCTGTTACCTCGATCCTGAAAACCTGCCCTGGTGAGATAAAAAACAAAGTGCCTTCGTCGAAATCATATTCCTGCTGACCGTATTTAAACCGGCCGTTCATGTTCTTCTTTAAAGCAATGAAATAGAAATCGAATACCCAGCTCACAGTATTAATGTCCGTCGAATGTTTCATATCCGCATAATCGATCAGGCTGATTAGCGGATGTTCAGGTTTTGGAAGTCCCCTCACCTTGTGGTATTCGCTGATGCTTTTTATGCGTTGAACGTGTTGATTGGCCATTGATTGAGCTGGTTATTGATTACAAACTAAGAAAAATTCCTGAGAACCAGGTTTAAGTATGCAAATATCTAATTTCCCGGGGTAACAGCTGTAGGCAAATCCTTTGGATTTGTAGCCAAATCCGGTTCCTCCTGCACTGTCATCCTAAGCGATAATTTATTTTATAAAAATTAATATGAATGACAGATCTTTATGGCAAAATGTTAGGCTGCGCGAGATCGTCATTGCGAGAAAGGCTTTTTCAGCCGACGGCCTGCCCCGATTTCGGGGAAGCAATCTTTCTAGCAAGGATCGCTAGCAGGAAAGATTGCTTCGTCGTTCCTCCTCGCAATGACGACTTTTCTTTGGATCTGTCAATGGTAGCGCAGCGAAGGATTTTTTGAAGAGAATTAATCCAGAAATAAAGCCGTTTTTATTTGAAAACGAGCGTTCTGTTCCCCATGGACAAAGTAGCCCCGCCATCGCTTGTAGTCCTCGTTACGCTGCGCTTCACTACGGGCTACCCGCTCTGTCGGGTTTATTTAACAAAGATGGGTGCTGCGATGCTATAAAACCCCGAATAGAATTACTGGTTTTGCCAGCTAAACCCGACTACAGTGTAAAACCCACAGCCCGAAGCATGAGGGCGAGGATTTGGAACGGAGGGCGGGACTGCCTGAACCAAATAGCACTGTGATTGCTTTCCAAAAAAAAAGTGAGTTGAGGTTGTCTCTTACCAATAATCACGACTTTACTATGGAATCTGTCAATGGTAGCGCAGCGAAGGACCTCCAACCGATGAAAAGCAAAACCTAAAAAACACTTTACTCAAGGATGTGCAATTATGAAACAGATTCTTCACTGCGTTCAGAATGACAAACTAAGTTTATTTAACCGTCAAGCTCTCCCATATCACCTCATAAATATCAGGTGCATGCAAAGTTTTACCCACAGGTTTAGAAGTTACCAAAACAGGTTTATATTCATCTGTAACGTTCGTGCGCCCGTGCGATCCTTTAACCAGTGTTGCATCAAGCGGAATTACATCCATTACATAACGGAAACCTGCTTTTTTCCTCAATAATTTATAACCTGCCCTCAGTTTAGAAGTCATAAACATTTCTACCGGATCGTAACCCGGTTTTTTATGAATATCAACCACCCTTGCATAATCGGGTGCTTTGGCATCATCGAGCCAGAAATAATAGGTAAACCAGCTGTTCTCTTTGGCTACCAATACCAGGTCGCCGGAACGTTCGTGGTTGATGTGGTATTTTTTCTGTTCTTCTTTATCTAAAACCAATTCGATGCCCGCAGCATTTTTCAATAAAGTTTTCACCTGTTCGGTTACGCTTTTATCATTGATATACACATGCGCAATCTGATGGTCGGCCACAACGAAAGCTTTTGATGCCCCAGGATCCAACAACTCCAATCCCCTTTCTTCGCGAATCTGGATCAATCCGTTTTCCCTGAACAAGCGGTTTAAATGGATCGGATTATTTACCGGTGCGATGCCATATTCGGAAAGTAAAATGATGCGTGCACCCTTTTCTTCATAAAAACGCACCAGCTCTGATACCACCTGATCAATTTCCTGTAATTCGGGTTTGATTTTTTCTAAATCCGGACCGAATTTTTGCAGGCAATAATCCAAATGTGGCAAATAAATCAAAGTAAGCGTAGGATGATGGAGTTTCTCGGTTTCCATTGCTGCATCAGCAATCCATCTGGTTGATTTGATGTTGGCACCCGGCCCCCAAAACTGGAATAGAGGAAATTGCCCTAATTTATCCTGCAGGTAATCGCGCAGTTCGGCTGGTTGCGAATAACAATCGGGCAATTTACGTCCATCGGCCAGGTAATTCGGTCGTGGTGTTACCGAATAATCAACGGTAGAATACATGTTGTACCACCAAAACATATTGGCACAGGTAAAATTCGGATCTTCTTTTTTGGCCTGATCCCATATTTTTTCAGCATTAACGAGCTTGTTCGACTGTTTCCAGAATTTGATTTCAGCATCGGCATGATCATACCAGCCATTGCCTACGATCCCGGTTTCGGACGGAAATTTCCCGGTAACATAACTCGACTGCACGGAGGTGGTTACCGCCGGCAACAAAGGCTCGATGGTGGTAAAATGATTTTCAGAAATGTATTTTTGGATAAAAGGCGTGTGTGCCCCAATTACGGATGCAGACAGGCCTACTATGTCGATAACAACTGTTTTATGCATGCTTTTATTGTTCTAATAATGTTTTCACCCAGGCCAGTTCCCTGATGATGGAATCGTTTAAGGGAGCTTTTAAAGCGGCTGGCAAAACTTCCCAGGTATAGGTTTCTACTTCGAGGTGATTTGTAAAAGGATGGTGTTTCTGCAGGTTTAACACCTCGGTTATATCACTTTGGGTTGATTGGATCAGCCCCATATCTTCTACAAAAATCGGCACATGGAAATGCGCCCGCCACTCTTCTACTGCCGGATCTTCACCTTCTGCCAATGCATCAGCAAGATCGGGATAACGAAGTAAAGTGCCATCGTTTTTGCGTGCAATCACCTGGTGCAGGTAAGTTGGCTCATCAAAACGGCTTAACTGATCCAATACAGTCGTTCTTTCAGGTGAAGAAGCCGGCAATTTGGCTTTCAAGGCTGCACTGATCTGTATTTTACCAATCTGAATGCCTTTCTCCTGCAGTTCTTTTATAATTGAGGTATGTGGCTCGTAGCCGATGGCAAAATGACACACATCGTAACATAAACGGATGTGGTTTTTAATCAGCGCTTCATCATTTCCGGAAGGTAGAAGTACATCCTCATACCAATCAATAAATTCCGGACCAGATTCAAGAAAACCATCGGGTTCGGGCTCGATATCGATGTGGATAACTTTGCCACTCTGTTCCTGGATCTGATGTAAACCTTCAGCAACTTTTAAAATATTGGTTGTGGCGGTAATGGTAGCATTTTCTCTTGCTTCAGCATTGGTAAACCAGGGTTTATAACTCAAAGGAGAAGTTGAAATACCGCCATCCATACCATCAGGAAGCAGTTGCGAAAGAATGTTAGCCAAACGGAGCGTATAATTTACCCGGTCATCCGTAGTCCAGTCGGGTGCATGTACCTGATCTTTAACCCTCGTATGATGAAAACCACCATATGGAAAACCGTTCATGGTAAATACATAACCACCTTCATCTTCGAGCCATTGTTTAAAAATGGTTAAATGGTTTTCCTCCAAAAGTTCGATACTGGCCAGGTTAGAAAGGCGCAAACCAATTCCCATTGGTGCATCAGGCGATAATTGCCCTTTTAATTTTGGAAAACTGTCTTTCAACACCGCAAAATGTGCTTCCCAGCTTTCTCCTGCATAAATATTGGTGCAGAAAGTTAAATGTCCGGAGTTTAATTTCATCTTTTAATGTTGAATGGTAACCGTCTGGGTATTTAAAATCTCAGCAGCCTGTTTTAAAATTTCAGCATCAATTTCATGTACTTCTTCACCACTGCCAATACCGGTAAGCAGGGTAATGGTTAGCTGGCCGCCAAGGTGCTCGCGAAATTCTTCCAGCCCCTGTAAAATCGGACTATTGCCTTCGGTAACCTGTAGTAAAGGATGCGTGAGTTCGAAACCCAATTGCTGGATCAGGTTAATTACCCTTTGTGCTTCATCAGCTGTAATTCTTCCAGATAAGTTGGAATAAACACTATCTAAAGCAATACCCATGGCTACCGCTTCACCATGCCGTACCTCAAAATTGGTGAGATATTCTAATTTATGAGCACTCCAATGACCAAAATCCAACGGTCTGGCAGAGCCATTTTCGAAAGGATCGGCACTGCGGATATGCTCCATGTGCAGTTTAGCACATTTCCAGATCTGGTAATTCATGGCAGTTGTATCGCGGGCGGCAAGTGCCGCTGCATTGGCTTCGAGCCATTCAAAAAATTCAGCGTCTTTAATCAGCGCCACTTTAATGGCTTCTGCAATGCCTGAACGCCAATCGCGGTCGGATAAAGTGCTTAAAAAAAGTTCGTCGTTAAAAACAGCCACGGGTGGCGAAAACGTGCCCAGGAAATTCTTTTTATTAAAATAGTTGATGCCGTTTTTTACGCCCACGCCAGAATCATTCTGCGAAAGTACCGTGCTTGGAATCCTGATGTGTTTAATCCCCCTGTGGGCAACCGTAGTGGCATAACCCACCATATCGAGCACGGCACCACCGCCAATTGCGGCAACAAACGAGTGCCTGTCGATACCGTGAACATTGATGGCTTCCAATACCTGATCGAAATAGCGGGTATCATTTTTCACCACTTCCCCACCCGGGATAATCAAAATATCCTGAACCAGCTGTGTTTTATTGTAGCTGGAGAAATAGGTTTTAATCTGCGCAACAAGCTCCTGATGTGCATTGGCTACGCCTTCATCTATCACAAATAAAATTTTCTTTACGGTAACCGCCGGATTTAAACTGAGCAAAAAGCTGTTCAGCAATTCGTTTTCAGGCGAAAAAAGTGATGAAGTAAAGAAAACGTTGTAGTTATATTGTACGGTGAAAGATTGATGTAAATGTTCCATATCAATTTGATAGTGTAAGTTGAATTAAGTTACGGCAAACAATTTAGAGAGCCATAACGATAAAGGCAATAAAGCGGCAATTACAAAGGCCATCATCAGCGCATCGAAAGTTACAGCCCAGGCAGCATCCATTAAAATTAAGGATATTACCCCTGCTTTAACCGCAGCACCGATATTTTTGCCAATGGGCTGATTAATCGCTTTTAAAAGTGGCCTGAAAATCATAAAGGTAAAAGGCACCAGAAACAACAGCGACCATAATAAGCGATCGTTTATGAAAGCGAAATAAGCAATCGCAAAAATCACAATGGCATATAAACCGGCGGCGATGTATAAATTTTTGGTATTTCCGCCATGTACTTCTCCACGGCTGGTAAGGGTAATGGAGAATATATATACCACCGGAATAATGGCCAGGTAATAATGACTATATAACATTTCGGGCACAATACTGATGCCCAGCAATAAATTAAAGCCGCGGCATAAGCCCATATTTAACGGGCCAAAGAAAGAATGGTGCTTTCCGAATTTATTATAAAGCAAAGCAAAAATTGCCACCAGAAGCGCCAGTATGCCCGATGTTAAACTGTTTAAAGCGGCCAGTGCAATTCCGGCAAAAAGTAAAAGGCCTCCAAAAATAGCTGCATTTTGCAGGCTGATCAATCCGCTGGGAATGGCCCGTTCCGGACGTTCGATTTTATCAAGCTCAGCATCAAATACATCGTTAAAAACGATGCCCCCGCCATACAAGCAGGCAGTAGATACAGCTAAGAACAACATTGAAAGCCATGGAACTGAAAATCCGCTGCTTAAAACACCGGAAATGGCAATACCAGCTAGAATATCAGCTACAGATGTAACGATATTGGCAGGGCGCATCATGCGCAGGTACACAATTAATTTTTCCAATACAATTTAGCTGATGATGATCGAAGATTTATCGGGTCTCGGTTGTTGTCCGCCGCGCAGAATGGTATTGCCTTCAAATTTCTGGGTAAGATCTGCCTGTGCATTAAAATCGGCTTCATCAATCTGTCCGCTTTGCGCAAAAGCCGTAATGGCATTACGGTAAGTTACCAGTTCAATATCCTGATCACTTATACCACGCATTTTCATTAAGGCTGCCGTTTTAGGCACGGCTAAGGGATCGCTGATGCCCCAATCGGCCGCAGAATTTACCATAATGCGTTCTGCACCATATTGCTTTACAATCTCAACCATACGCTCGTTACCCATTTTAGTAAAGGGATAAATGGTAAAAGCTGCGAAAAAACCCCGGTCTAAAACCTCTTTTACCGTTTCTTCATTGTTATGGTCGATAATAACCTGATAAGGATCAAGGCCATGCTCCAGGGCAATATCCATACTACGCTGAGTACCCTTTTTCTTATCGCGGTGCGGGGTATGTACCTGTACCGGCAAACCGGCTTCTTTAGCCAGTTCGAGCTGCAAACGGTAATATTTTTCTTCAGCAGCAGTCTGATCGTCGAATCCAATTTCGCCGATCCCTACTACACCTTCCTTATAAATAAATAACGGCAGGATTTCCATTACCTGTTCGGCTAAACTTTCATTATTCGCCTCTCTCGAATTAAGCCCGATGGTGCAATAATGTTTAATACCAAATTGTGAGGAACGGAAACGTTCCCAACCAATCAGGCTGCTGTAATAATCCCTGAAACTATCCAGGCCCGTTCGGGGCTGGCCCAGCCAAAAAGCCGGCTCAATAAGCGCAACAACGCCTGCGTCGGCCATAGCCTGATAATCATCTGTGGTTCTCGACGTCATGTGAACATGTGGATCGAAGAATTTCATTCCCTTAACGGCACTGATATCAAAAGCCTCGGGTTCTCCCATCGTTGCTTTATCTCTTGCGATTGAACTGCTACAACACATATCTATTTGATTTTTTATTTTATAATGAATTCCAGTTTAAACTTCCATCGGCCAGGGCCAGTTTCAGTTCCGGAAAGGTATTAATATAATCTTTTGCCGGCTGGTAATCTGATTCGGTTACGGCCAGTGCAATGGCGCGCTGCTCTGTCTGATCGTAATGTTGCAGACCAGTTTTAAGGTCTTCAAAAATTTCAGCATTAATGAATTTCCCCACTAAACGCCATAGCTGTGGGTGTACCTGCCTGCCGGCTGCCCAACGCTCTTTAGCATAATCAATCAAAGTTAAAGCCAGCTGAAGATTAGCGCGTTCATCTAAACCAGCAATGAGTTTAATGTTTTTTTCGGTGAAGAATGCCTTTAATACGAGCTGGTTCCAGGCCGATTCATCCAGGTATGCTGCAGGATAGGGATTGTTTTCCATAATTGCTTCTAAAACCGAACCAATATTACTCCTGATGCCCTCTGCACAGCGCTTAACCCAAATTTCCGGATAAGGTAAAAATGGCAACGCCGAATATAAAGCCACCGCTTCGTTCACCTCTGCCGACAGAAATAAACGGTCGAGAGTAGAGTATAATTGTTCTTCATCAACCGCTGTAAAATTGCTCAGCAACCACACCCGGCTAAGCCTGTCGATGGTCCAGTTACGGATATAACCGAAACCCGCTTTATCGAGTGCTTTTTGCTGATCATCGTTAACTGCAACCAACAGTTTGCCTGTTTTACGCGGCAGCATCACAAATACTTTGGCTATTTGCGCTGGCTGATCCGGCGATTGTATAAAATCCTCCAGCCACTTTTCGGGCTCTAAACTTATATTGTTTTTAACAACAGACCATATTATTTCTTTTACTGCCTCCATATTATTACCGCTCATAAATACAATTGCCCAGGACATTTATGCGGTAATGCCCGCAGAAACAAAATAATTGATCAACAATGCACCTGCAATAATTAACAGGCCAAAAAACTCTCGGGTTTGTTCGATGTAAGGTTTTGTAGCCTGCATGCTCTGCACCAGGCTTTCGCGGCGGTATTTTGTAATCCAATCGCGTACACCATCTTTTGCAAAGAAAAGAATAATGGCGTAAACCAGGTAAAAGGCAATTAAAAACAAGTACACAAAAGGATAAAATTTGCCGGCTGCCGCTAAACCGCATGATATGGCCGCGCTTAAATAGATCGATACCCATAGAAAAGCATCGTTATCGTTTAAATTTACATAGGCAAAGCCCAAAAAGGAGATGCAAAAAATAATGTTGAGAATAATTAAAAGCATTTTGAATTATTTGGTTTAAAACAAGCTAAATCGATTTCCCGACTCAATCACTGAAAAACAAAGTTATTTAAACTGAACACTTTTTTAGTATTAAAATATGTAAATTATATACTGCTATTAAATATTTTTTTGATTAAGAAAGTGAATGATAAAAGCTAAATCCAAATCATGTGCAATGAAAAAATTCTCTGTTAGGCCATGCATCTAACTTAGTGAAGGAAAAATAGTATCGAACATGATGTTTGCCTGTTCCTTAATTAAATCAATATCTTCATGTTTATTATTAACCAATAAATAGGTGCTGTTTTTTTCTTCCATAAAATGGCTAAAATACTCTTCGCCAATAAGATTGTAAACGGCATAACGATATATTTTAAAATGTTTTGTACATTCCTTACTCTCCACATAAGATCTTTTCGGATCAAAAGTATGAGATCCCAGAAAGCCAAAGTTGGCCATAGGGTTCTTTTTTAGGATCTGTAATATTAGTTGAATACAGGTTGCCACAATTTTACCCACCTTATTTTCACCAGTGAGAATGTTGAACCTTCTGGGGTGCTTTTTTAAACGTGCAGGAAAAAATTTAAGCACATAAATGTTGAAAAGATACTCTTCAACCTCTAAATGATATTTTTCTTTCTGAGTTTTAAAAATATAAGTTGTTCGCTCTTTTAAATACTGAGCCCCTTAAAATTTGTCGGTAAAATGTTTAGTAAATGGGAATGAATTATCAAACATTAAGGTATCAAGTGCTTGTATGCTTGTGAACGTCCATTATTGATTTGACTGGAAGTCACGCGTACAAGATTTGATTTTGATGCAGAATTGATTTTAACACAGGATTTTCCGGCCGGAACAGCACTGTTAGCGTGCATTTTATTTTGTCCGTATGAATTGTTATTGCTTCCCATGCTAATTCTTTTGAGTGTAATATAATAACAACAATTAATTTAAAATGTTATTATATTTTCTGCCTACTTATTGAGAGTGACTAATTTTTATCAAAGTTATGGCATTTTCATCATATTTCAATACAATTTAGATTTTTATATATTTCTAAATAAATGTCATTCAAACCTTTATCAATAAATTAAGTGAGGTTATCCTAATCTCCAAAAACAAGTTTTAAAATATTTGCCAGCACCGGATTATGGTCGTCGGCCCGCCAGTTGATTAACAAATCAGTTTTAAAAGGCAGTGGGATAAACCGCAGTCCCGGGCTCTGGTGATGCATGTACGAATCGGGCAAAATAGCAATTCCCAAACCTTTCCTTACCAGGGCAATGATGGTAGATCCAAATTCGGAGTGCAGAAATACATCCGGAACAAAATTATAGGATTTAAAAAGTGCCTGAATAATTTCACTGTAGCTACTGCCCCCGTCATTGGTGGGCAAAATAAACTTCTGCTGCCTGAGTTTTTCTGCAGATAAATCTTCGAACCTTTTAAAAGGATGTTCTAACGGAACCACTAAAGCCAAATGATCGGTATATATTTTTTTCGACATGATCCCCGGTTCACTGGTAATATCGCGGGTAATGGCTAAATCGATCTTGTAATTTTTTAAAAACTCCAGTTGATTTTCATATAAAACCTGCACCAGTTTAATCTGTAGCTGAGGAAATGCTTCGGTAATTTTAGCCAAAATATCGGGCATAATGGAAGCCGATATCGAATCGGGATGCGCAATCGTAATGGTTCCGCGTTCGCCCAAATGGAGCTGCTTTGCAAACTGATGAATATATTCGAGCTCACTCAGTTCTACTTCCCATTTTTCTTTTAAAAATTTACCGGCCGGAGTGAGCTTAACATTGCGTTTATTGCGTTCGAAAAGCTGTAATCCCAGCTCACTTTCGAGTGATTGAATCTGGCGGCTAAGCGCTGATTGTGTAATGTTTACCTTCCCGGCTGTCTTCCAGTAATGAAGCTCCACAGACAGGGCTAAAAAATATTTAATTCGCTGCAGATCCATTAATGCAAAATACGCATTAATAAATGAAATAATAGCATTTTATAACATTTAAAGAGTGCTTACATTCGTGCCATGGAGCAGATCACAATCGAAAGGGCAACAATTACAGACCTCAAAAAATTACAGGAAATTGGAAGAAATACATTTTTTGAAGCTTTTGCTGAAGTAAACAGCGAGGAAAACATGAAAGAATACCTCGAAAACAGTTTTTCGGAAGAGAAACTGAAAGCTGAACTAAACAATAAAGATTCACAGATCTATTTTGCGGTACTTGAAGGAAAAGTGATTGGCTATCTTAAAATTAACCTTGGAGCAGCACAAACTGAGCAATTAGACCCGGAGGCGCTCGAAATTGAACGGATTTATCTCCTGAAAGCATTTTACGGACAAAAAGTTGGTCAGTTACTCTATCAAAAAGCCATTGATATTGCCCACCAAATACGGGCATCTTATGTATGGCTTGGCGTTTGGGAAGAAAACTACAGGGCTTTAAAATTCTATAAAAAAAACGGCTTTAAAGCCTTTGGAAAACATTCATTCTGGCTTGGCGACGATGAGCAAACGGATTTGATGATGAAAAAACAATTGGTAAACGCTAATGAATTAAAAGTATCTTAATGGAAAAAAGAAACCTCTTTCTTATTTTACTGATACTGGGTACAGCTTTCTGGGGAATTTCCTTTTCGGTAACCAAACTAGCCATAGGACAAAACCAGCCCGTTTTATTTCTATGCTATCGCTTTATGCTGGCCACCATGGTTTTATCCGTCATTTTCTGGAGGCAGGTAAAAAAACTTAACCTCGCCATAATTAAAACCGGTGCCAGTTTAGCCATTCCCCTGGTATTGGGCATCTATTTGCAAACACTGGGCATCACCCATACCTCGGCCTCGCAATGCTCGTTTGTTGCCGGGATAACGGTAGTAATGATTCCTTTAATCAAACTCATCATCTACCGCAAATCTGCGCCTTTAAAAATATGGATAGCGGCATTTACCGCATTAGTTGGTTTATTTGTAATATCGATAACCGATAACCTTAAAATCGGTACCGGCGATCTCTACACCATTGTTGGTGCATTTTGCTTTGCGATTTATCTGATTCAGATCGAAAAGGAATCAAAAGCCGGAGACATTGTGCCTACCATTGTACCCATGTTTGCCACCTGCGCCATATTAACCTTTTTATTGGCATTGTTCCAAAATGGAACGGTTTGGATACCGCAGGAGCATACTTTTTGGGCAGGTATTATTTTCTGCGCATTATTCTCAACGGCATACATGTACACGATATCAAACATTTCGCAGAAATACATCAGTGCCGAAAGGGTATCCATCATCTATCTTTTCGAACCGGTTTTTGGCGCCTTTGCAGCACATTTTATTTTGGGAGAAGAAATTACATCCCGGTTATTAATGGGCGGCGGACTGATTTTTATGGCTACCCTGATATCAGAACTTAAATGGAAAATGCCACGGCAAATGGCAATATCGAGCCTGTCGAAGTGGAAAAAGGATTAATCCTGATTTTTGATGCCCGATAAATGATCGGTATATTAGTGCGATGGAACCTATTGTACTCAACAGATCGCAGGCACGGAAAATCATTATACACGCAGCAGGACTCTCAAAAAAAGCACAATTCGGAACGGGAACAGAAGCCGTTTACAGGGTGATAGACCACCTGGGATATGTACAGTTAGATACCAATTATGTGGTAGAACGTGCACACCATCACGCCATGTTTGCCCGTGTTCCTGATTATCAAACCGAATGGCTTGCAGAGCTTGGCGAACAGGGCGATATTTTCGAATATTTTACCTCGGATGCCGGATTTTTGCCCATGCACGATTTCCGTTTTTCGTTACCGGTAAAAAAAGCATTTGAAACACAAGGCGCTTCTTTAACGAAAAGAGAATCGGACCTAATGAATCAGATTTTAGACCATGTGGAACGTGATGGGGCAGTAATGGTAGGAGATTTTGAGAACGACCGCGTAGAGGCCAGTTCGGGCTGGTGGGACTGGCGGCCGGCAAAGGTTGCGCTCGAAAGGCTTTACCTGGAAGGGAAACTGATGATCAGCCGCAATAGCGCTTTTCAAAAAGTTTATCACCTGCCTCTGGATGTAATACCTCAGGATACTGATCAAACCATGCCTTCAGATGAGGAATATGCGCGTTATGTGATCCTTCGCACGCTTGGCGCACTGGGAATTTCTTCTGTAAAGGAAATGGCCTGGCGTGCACGCCGGGTAAAGGGAAATCTGGTAAAAAAAGAACTGGAAAAAATGCTTCAGTCAAAAGAGGCGCTCACAGTAAGTGTTGATGGTGTAAAAGGCCCGCTATACATGCGCTCCGACACCGACATTAACATTTCCATTGAAGATGAACTTTTCATCCTGTCCCCATTCGATATACTGAATGTATTCCGTGCCCGCTTAAAAGATTTCTTTGATTTTGATTACCAGATTGAATGTTTCGTGCCGGCGCCAAAGCGAAAATTCGGTTATTTCTCACTTCCAATTCTCTCCGGAGAAAAATTTATTGCCAGAATGGATGCCAAAGCAAATCGTAAACAAAAAGTACTGATCATTCATAACATCCACTTTGAACCCGTTGAAATTGGCCAGAAAACCATCAATCAGTTAGTGCAAAACCTGAAAGAATTTATCCTATTCAACAAATGCCAGGATGTTACCTTCGGAAGATCGAATAACATTACTTTGCTGGAATTAATTAGTCAGGAATTTTAGAATAAAAAACAAAAAGGATTGCTCAATAAGTTTAGCTAACAGCTCTGGATATTGCTTTAAGTTTTTGATATAAGTTACGCTTTTCATTTTTTCGATATGTAATTCAATCAATCGACGCTGTTTGCAATCAAGGTCATTTATAGTAAAGATAGTTCCCAATCTTCAGCCTAACCATTAAAAAACATTAAATTAACACTCTAATTTTAACAAAACCATTTTTTTGTTAACTTAAACAGGTGGCAAATCTGATTTAGCTGATTACCCAATATGGATTCGAATTACAATAAGGACAAATTGATTGCTGAAATTAAAAATGGTTCAGAAACCGCATTTAAATGGCTGTTCGATGCTTTCCATTTGAAGATTTACACTGTTGCAAAAAAAATGGGCATGAGCGATGAGGAGGCCGAAGATGTAATTCAGGATAGTTTTTTACAGCTGTGGAAACAAAAAGACTCCATTAAAGAAGATTTATCTGTAAACGGTTTACTGTACACCATTGCCAAAAGAATTGTACTGAAAAAACTGGAAGAAAAAAAACACTACTATACCGATGAAGATATTGAGCAGTATAGCCATGCAAGTACCAATACCACACAAGATGACATTGCTTTTTTAGAAACGAACAAATGTATAAACGATACCATTAACCGCCTTCCGGAACAGCAACGCATCGTTTTTTCGATGAATTACAAAAATGGCCTTTCGGCTGAAGAAATTGCCGATAAACTTGGTATCTCGAAGCGGACAGTAGAAAATCAGATATTCAGGGCAAGAAAAATTTTAAAAACAGCCTTAACAAATGCGGGCATCTTATCCCTGATAGTTTATTTTATTTGCAAGGCAATATGAGTATAATTTGTTTTTTTTCATAATAATAAGTTAATGCTAACTACACATTAAAATGTCTGAAAGTAATAAAAAAGATAAATTAACCAACGAAGAACGGTTCGACCAGCTTTGGAACGAAACGGATAACTATATTGAAAATCCAAACGCCGGCCTGGTTTATCAAAAATTAAAAGATGAACTTTTTCCATCAGCGCAACCAAAAATACTTAGATTAAATAAAATGGGTAAATGGCTGGGCTATGTGGCCATTTTTGCAGTTGTTGCCGGCGCATTTTGGTTTTATCAACATCAAAGCCACAATAGCCTCGTTCAAATTGTAACAGCCAGGGGCGAAAACAGGATCATTAACCTGCCTGATGGTTCAAAAATAGCGCTACAGGAAAATTCGGGCATAAGCTATAAAAAATCGGCTAACCGAGAAATTGAACTGAAAGGCAATGCCCAGTTTACCGTGGTGCACAACAGTTCAAAACCATTTATAGTTACGGCTGGCGAACTGCTGGTAAAAGATGTGGGCACGGTTTTTAAAGTAACCATGCAGGATGATCAAGCCTCTTTAAAATCAATAAGGGTAAGTGTAAGCGAAGGAAGTGTTTCCATTTTAAACAAAAAAACATTAAAAACTGAGCTAACTTTAGCGCATGGCGAAGAAGCCGTGTATGATAAGCGAAACGGAATGATCAGCAAAAAAAATACTGGCCCGGAGGTTAAATCTATAACATTCGACAACGCGACGATTACAGCTGTTTTGGAAAAAGTATCAGCCACCTATGGCGTAAAACTGGATGTTGCAAACCAGAATATCACCCAAAAAACCTTTACGGGAAAATTTGAAGGGGAAAATATAGACGAGGTGTTAGATATGATTGGTTTCACCCTAAATTTTAGGCATATTAAAAAAGATGGGAAAATTTTAATTTTATTTAATGGCGATGGCAAATAAGGTATTTATTATACTTCTTTTAATATCCTTAACAGTATTTGCAAATGCCCGGCAAAAAGCATCAATTAAGCAAACGAGGGTAAGTTTTATAGCCAAAAACCAAACCGCCAGCCAAATATTTAAGATTATTGAAGCCAAAACAGCCTATCGGTTTTCTTATAGTCCATCAGATATTTCGGGCAAACTATTGCTTAATTTTAGTTATCATCATCAAACTTTAGAAAAAATTCTGCAGGATTTGGCGCTAACCAGTAATTTAAAATTCCTGGTACATGAACATGCTATAGGGGTATCGGTTAATTATCCGCCAACCAGCAATGTTATACGCATTAAACCATAATACAATGGCAAAAAACAACACAGGTAAAGCACTTTACCGCTGTGCCTGCTTTTTAATGCTGTTATTTGCCACATCTGTTTTACCTTACAAAACCCTTGCACAAACCATCACCACAGCATCATTATCGGGCACGGTTTATATAGATAGCGCTAAAGCTATTGGCAATGTAGTGGTTATTGCAGAACATGTTCCATCGGCAACCAGGTACGTAACCATTAGTTTTGGAAATGGAAAATACGTGCTCCCCAATTTGCGCATCGGCGGGCCATACAAAATCACCGCCCGGCTAATTGGCTATCCCGAAGCTGTTTCCTATATCAACCAATTATCTCCACAAGATTATCCGGGCTACAACATCAGGCTAAACAGCAATGTTACCAATTTAGAAGAAGTAACCGTAACCGAAGTAAAAAAACAGGTTTTAAAGAATGATGGCACTGTATTTTCCATCAGCCAATCCTTAATCAGCAAAATACCATCAATAAACAGAAACATACAGGATATCATGCGCCTCTCGCCTTTTGCATCTGGTGGCGGAATAATGGGCGTTAATCCGCGATTGAATAATTTTACCATTGATGGTTCGCTGTTGATTACTTACGGATTGGGCAAAACAGTAATTGTTGGAAACACAACCGGCACCGACCCCATCGGGCTTGATGCTATTGAAGAACTGCAGGTAAATGTAGCTCCTTTCGATGTACGGCAATCGGGCTTTACCTCTGCCGGTATTAATGTCATCACCAAAAAAGGCGATAATAATTTTCGTTTATCCGCATTTAATTTTTTTAATGGCGCTAATTTAAAAGGCACTAAAATAAACCATACCGATATTAAAGGGCAAAATTATCAAGAAAACCAAACAGGCTTTAATTTAGGGGGTGCCATTGTAAAAAACAAGCTTTTCTTTCAGCTCAACTACGAAAAAAGGAACAATATCAGTTCGGCAAGCAGTTATATTGCCAATACAGGTAGTACTGCCGAAGAAAATAGCACCAGGGTTTTAGCCACCGATTTAAATAACCTGAGTGCCTTTCTGAAAAAAAATTACCAATATGAAACAGGCCCTTATCAAAATTACAACCTGCACAGCAATAATGATAAATTAGTGGCCCAACTAGATTGGAACGTGAGCGAAAACAGTGCGCTGGGCCTCAGGGTGCTTTACCTCAATTCTTATCAGGGTAAAACATTAAGCAACGATAATTTTGTAGGCCTTGGAAACCGGAACAACAACCCATATGCCATGAGCTACCAGCGCAGTAATTTCGTTAGGTTTTCGAATGCCTTATCGGCAAGGTTGGCCTATACCAGCAAACTAAACAAAAATATAGCCCAGCAACTTACCGTTAGTTATGCCAACCTGCCAGATTACAGACAACCTACGGGAGATTTAAAACCGCTTGTTGATATTTTAGATGGCGAAAAAAACTACATCTCTTTCGGCACAGACATTTTTGCTCCGCAGAATAATTTAAAAACAAATATTTATCAACTACAAGAGCATATTAATTTTCATATACTTAACCATAATTTTATTGCCGGTGCAGATGCAAATCTGGTAAGCGTAAAAAATACTTTTGTACCTGTAATGCAGGGCTATTACCAATTTAACTCCTTAAACGATTTTTATAACAGCACGCCCGCCGGCACAGCTACACCGGCAGGCGCCAGTTCGGGTTTAGCCCGGCCGGCAATGTTCCAAAAAGGGTATTCACTATTACCAAACGGGCAAATCCCAACTTTTAATTTTGGTTATGCTGAAACCGGTATTTACCTTCAGGACAGCTGGCAAATTAGCAACCAATTTACCATAACACCTGGCTTAAGGCTCGATAGAAATTATTTTATTGGCAAGCCCGGCAACAATGCATACGTTAGTGGTTTAACTTTCCAAAAAGCCAATGGCAATGCCGAACAGCTAAATACCGGGCAATTGCCCCCTAACCAATTTAGGTTTTCGCCCCGCATGGGTTTTACACTTCAGCTAAAACAAATCGATTTTTTAAAAATCCATGGGGGCATAGGTGTTTTCAGTGGCCGGTTACCCATGGTTTTATTGGGCGAACAGTTTAGGAACAACGGACTTGGAAGCGCCACTTTCTTTACACAAAACACTCAAAACAATCCATTTTTATTTTCGCCTGATGCTTACACACCAACCAATACAGCCCATACCAGCTACGATATTGTTTTGTTAGATAAGAACTTTAAATACCCCCAGGCGCTTAAAAACAATTTGTCCTTTAATTTTTATGCAAAACAAAACTGGATCATATCAATAGAAGGTTTGTATAACCACGATATTTCTGGCTTTTATGCACGTAATGCCAATATAGACAATACCAGTTACACCATTAATGCCGATGGCAGGGAGCGTTTATTAAACAATGCCATTAACGCACCAATCATTCAACACGCCTACATATTGGCCAATACCAAAGGCGGAAGACAATATGCAATCAGCGTAAACGCAAAAAAATCTTTTAAGGATGACTTGTACCTGTTTTTAAATTATACCTATGGAAATGCGAAAGACAGGGGCAGTTTTACGGGTACCGAGCCTGCATCCGAATTTATTTCGGCACCCGTAAACGGAAATCCAAATCAGCCTAAATTAGCTTATAGCGCTTACGACCAAAGGCATCGTATTTTCGCTTTTTTAACTAAATCTTATCATTTTACGGCAAAATCTACCACTACTTTTTCTGTAATTACCGAATTTAACCAAACTGGCCGGTTTTCTTATACCTACGCCGGCACTGGCGACGTAAATGGCGATGGAGCACCTGGAAATGATTTGATTTTTGTACCGGCCAATAGCAAGCAAATCAACTTAATTCCCTATACCAACAACAAGGGCATTTTGGTAACCGAAGCCATGCAGTGGCAATCATTAGAAAAATTTATACAATCATCGCCCTATCTCAATAGTAAAAGAGGAAGTTTTGCAGAGCGTAACGGTAGCATTTTACCTTTTGCCACACAGGTGGATATTAAAATTTCGCACGAATTAAAAGTAAATAAACATAGCTTTCAGTTGAGTTTAGATTGTATCAATTTACCCAATTTAATTCATTCGAGTTGGGGAGTGAAATACCTTCCGGCCAATACCCAACCCATAGAAGCGGTTACTTACGATAGCTTTCGGGTATATCCCGATCATTTGAACAAGGCCTTTACACCCGATAACGCTTTGTTATCGGTTTGGCAAATACAACTTGGGCTAAGGTACCGTTTTGGGAATTGAAGAGAAATGATTTAGCCCTAAATTTATTTTCCTGATGAGTATTATGGCGATTTGTTTGCAATTAAGGAGTAAACAAAATAACCAAATTATGAAAAAAGGATTTTTACTCTTATTTGCCGTGATGATGCTGTTTACACAACATTTGCTGGCGCAAGGCTTAACTACCGGGAGTATCTCTGGAAAAATTACCGACAACAAGGCATTGGGGCTTCCGGGCGCAACCATTATAGCCATCCACCAACCATCGGGTACAAAATACGCTACCAGTACACAAAAAGATGGCCGGTTTAACCTGCCAAGCGTACGCATAGGCGGGCCTTATACCATCACCGTAAGTTCTATTGGCTTTACCACAGAAACCCTTACTGATGCAAAAGTTGGACTGGGAGAAAACCTATCGATAAATATTGCAATGAAAGATCAATCATCTCAATTACAAGAAGTTGCTGTAAAAGGGAGCAGAAGCAACAAAGTGATGAACAGCAATAAAAATGGCGCTGGTTTATCGTTAGACAGGACTACATTGGATGCTTTGCCAACCATTTCTAGGGGCTTAAACGACTTTACCCGGCTGGTGCCACAGGCCGGCTCGCAAGGCATGCTGGGCAAAGGAGGCAAAAGCAACAACGTTTCGGTAGATGGGGCTAGCTTTAACAACGCTTTCGGTTTAGGGAGCGAACAGGCAGGTACCCCGGGCGCAAATGCGAATGCCCAGCCCATAAGTTTAGATGCAATTGACCAGGTATCGGTAGAGTTATCGCCCTACAATGTTAAAGTTGGTGGCTTTACAGGCGCCAGCGTAAATGCAGTTACCAGAAGTGGCGATAACGAGTTTAGAGGCTCTATCTATAATTTTTACCGTAACCAGAGTTTAGTTGGCAATAAGGTAAAAGATGCTGAAATTACCCGCTCAAAATTCAATGAAAATACATTTGGTTTCCGTTTTGGTGGCCCCATTATCAAAAATAAACTGTTCTTTTTTGCAAATTACGAACAGTTTAAAAATACTCAGCCCGGCGCTTCATTCCAAGCCAATACAGGGCTTTCGGGCGGAAATATCTCCAACATTAAAGCTACAGATTTAGATGCTTTGAGCAATTACCTCAACACTGTTTATAAATATGATGCAGGCAGTTACCAGAATTATACGCTACCCACCGAGAATAAAAAATTCCTTATAAAGTTGGATTGGAACATCAATGATAAAAATAAGATGAGCGTGCGCTATAACCAGCTCAATGCAAGTACCAGCTTTGGCGCTACCAATAATTTAACAACCATGGGCTTCAGTAATAATGGTTTTTCCCGTAACAACGATATTTACTCCATTACCGGCGAATTGAATACCACCTTTAACAATAAAATAAGTAACCGTATTTTCGCATCGTACAACTCCATGCCAGATTACCGTAAATATTTTGGAGATTTGTTTCCCCAGGTTGCAATTAGCGATAATGGAAACACCTATATTTTTGGCACCAACCCCGCCGGTCGCGATAATCGTGTTGACCAAAAAATATTGCAAATACAAGATGATATTACCATCAGTTTAGATAAACATAAAATTTCTACAGGCATCAGTTACCAGTACATCAACCTGCAAAACCAGTTTACCTATAACCCACAGGGTATGTTTAATTTCGGTTCTCTGGCTAAATTTTATAACAGTTCTCCGGCAGGTACACAAACCCCTGTGGGTGTAAGTAACGGAGAAGGCCGGCCAGAGAGTTATGCTTTAAATTATACCTTACAACCCGGCCGTACCGTTACCATCGATAACCCAAAATTTGCACAAACAGGCTTATATGTTCAGGATGAGTTTTTCCCTGTAACCAACTTAAAAGTAACAGCAGGTTTAAGGGCCGATTTTACAACTTTTTTAAACACACCGCAAAATAACCCTGCCGTAGCGGGCTATCAATTTCAAAATGCTACCGGTGGTACCGAAAATTACAGCACCACAAATACACCCGGTACAAAAGTTTTATTTTCGCCCCGTGTAGGTTTTAATTGGGATATAATGGGTGACCGTACGTTACAATTAAGAGGCGGTTCTGGTTTATTTGCCGGCAATATTCCCTTTGTTTTTATAGAAAAAGCCTATTCTATTAACGGTTTAAATGAAGGTAGCTTAGCACCTACAAACACCCAGACAAACCCAAATGTTACTGCCCCTTACCCTTTCAACCCCGATCCCAGGGCTTACATTCCGGCCAACGGTACCCTCGCCCAAAAATACGAAGTAGATTTAGTTTCGCCCAATTTTAAACTGCCACAAAGCTGGCGTACTACTTTAGGGCTCGATGCAAAACTGCCTGGCGGTATTATTGGCTCAATAGAAGCCATTTACAGTAAAGATATTAATGCACCTTATTACCGAAACGTGAATTTTGATTATAATACCGCTACAACCGCTCCAGATGGCAGGTTAAAATATACATCAAATAAAATTAACCAGAATATCAATGGCGCATATGTTTTGGATAATATTAACCAGGGCCACCAATTTTTCTTAACAGAATCAATCAACAAGCAGTTTAACAAAGCTTTTAGCACATCTCTATCTTATACCTACGGTTCATCAAAAGATGCCTATTCGTTTAAAAGTACCACGCCCAACACCGCATTTAATGCTATTCAGGTAGTTGGCAATCCGAATATCCCGGTAAATGCCTATACCGATTTCGATTTAAGACATAGAATTGTGGGAAGCGTTAATTACAAAATAGCTTATGCAAAAGAAAAGATGGCCACCACGCTAGGGCTGTTTTTTGAAGGCGCACAACAAGGTAGGGGCTCGTATATTTATGGTGGCAGTGGCGATGTAAACCAGGATGCCGTACCCGGTAACGATTTGATTTTTGTACCAAAAGATTTAGCTCAAATTAATTTAGTGCCATCAGCAACTGCAACCGTACAACAACAATGGGATGCATTGAACACTTTTATCTCAAACTCTAAATACTTAAATAGCCGAAGAGGACAATATGCCGAACGCAATGGGCTTATTTTACCCTGGTATTTTCAGGCTGATTTAAAATTTGCCCAGGATTTTTCGGGCTTGTTATTTAAAAGCAAAAACACTTTGCAGTTAACGGTTGATATTTTGAACGTTACCAACCTCATCGATAAAAACTGGGGCGTACTCAATACCATGGCCAACCCTGCGCCAATTACAGCAGTAAGCGCTAATACTTTCCAGGTAAACCCCGCATTATTGCAAAAAGGAGAATTTATACAAGATAATGGTTTAAGCTCGGTAATTAATCCTGCATCAAGCTCTCGCTACAGGATACAATTTGGTGTAAGGTATTCATTTAATTAAATTGATGTGAGGTTAGTCAAATTCGTCATTGCGAGAAGGCTTTTTCAGCCGACGAAGCAATCTCTCTAACAAGGATTGCTGGCAGGAAAGATTGCTTCCCCAAAAAGTCGGGAAAGGCTGTCGCTCCTGCTAGCACCCCATCATTTTTATAAAACAACAAATGAAAAGCATAAAATATTATTCCATAATTTTAATTTGCCCGGCATTTCTTTTGCTCGCGTTTAAAATTCAGCCATCAGCATGCCCTAAACCCGGTCAAACCCTTCAGGATTATTTTAAATGGAGGGCAGGACGAAAAATGCCATTAATTATGGCGCATAGAATGTCTCCCGAAACCGGATACCCGGATAATGGCCTGAAAACATTGAAATTTACACACCAGCTAGCACCCTGCGTGATCCAGGAAATGGATGTACGCATGACCAAAGACAGCGCTCTGGTAATGTTGCACGATGCGACACTGGATAGGACAACAACCGGAAAAGACAGCTTAAATAAATTTACCCTTAAAGAAATTGCACAATATCAACTCAAAGACATCAATGGCACTTTGATAAAAGGAGAGCGGATTCCGAAACTGATGGATGTGCTCCACTTTGTTAAAAAAAATAAAATTATTGTTGCTTTGGATATGAAACCGGGTACCGATCCTAAAAAATTAATGAGAGAAGTTGTTTCTTCACGAACATTAAACCAGGTGATTATTATTTGCTATACCATTAAGGATGCGCAATTACTGAATAAAAAATATCCCACTTTAATGATGGCGCTGGGCTTTAACAGCTGGGAGAACATTAAAGCCATTGAACAATCCGGGCTTCCGTTTCAGAATTTAATTGCATTAACCCCATCTCAACTACAAGAAAAATCATTTTACGATAAAATACACAGCATGGGCATTATGGTTTCATTTGGTGCACAAGGTGGCGTTGATGTTTACCCCAATAACACGCGTAAAGCTTATCAAAACGTATTTGCCCGTGGTGGTGATATTATCTGTACCGATAGCCTTAGCAATGTTTTTAAAGCTTTTAGGTAAGAAATAGGTTATCTTCTTTACAAAAATTGAAATGTTGCCCAAAAGAATATTTTATGTAGATGTTTGTTCAAAGATAATCCAGTACAGTATCAGTTTTCGTTTAGAACAAAATCTTCAAAACCTTTCACAATAATCTACTGAAAATCAAAAAAAAATGGTTGCTTTTTAACGAGCAACCCTTACGAAAACAGGATGATAATCCGCTTAGTACCCAAGAGGAGATTCGAACTCCCACACCCATACAGGCGCCAGCCCCTCAAGCTGGTGCGTCTACCAATTTCGCCACCTGGGTTTGTGCTGCAAATATAATTTAATTTTGGATTTTAAAAAGCGTTTAAATTTCTATTTTCAAACTATCGTATGCCAATCTAATATTCGCAGGCAAGTCTTTTTCTATATCCTCATGTTTACCTAAATTATGGCTGATGTGCGTGAGATAAGTGGTTTCTGCACCAACTTTTTCCGAAAAAGCAATGGCTTCGCTCAAAGTAAAATGCGAAATATGAGGTTCTTTCTGCAAAGCATTAATCACCAGTATTTTTGATCCTTTTATTTTATCAAAACTTTCTTCCGGGATGGTTTTAGCATCAGTGATATAAGTAAAATCACCGATCCTGTATCCCGTAATGGGTAACAGGTGGTGCATTACTTCGAAAGGAATAATGGTGCTTTTTCCGATTTTAAAATCTTCACCATTGGTTACCGTATGCAGGTTAATTTGTGGCAAACCATGATATTTGGTTTCTGCAAAAATGTAATAAAACTCTCTTTTTAATGCCGTTTGAACCCTTTCTGTAGCATACACATCAATTACCTTATGCAAAAGATAATTAAACGGCCTGATGTCATCTAAACCAGCAATGTGATCTTTATGCTCATGTGTAAATAAAACAGCATCCAGGTCTTTTACGTTTTCGCGCAGCAATTGATAACGAAAATCCGGTCCGCTATCTACTACAATGGTTTTATCGGCGGTTTCAATTAAGATAGAAGTTCTTAAACGCTTATCTTTTTTATCAGGAGATGTACAAACTTCACAACCACAAGCAATTACCGGAACGCCCTGCGATGTACCCGTACCTAAAAAAGTAACTTTCATCTGCTTAAACTTTCCTTTCTATGCCTATAATTTCTGTCGTGTATCTCCATTAAAATAATTCGGTTTGTTGTAAAGATTGATAAAACTGGCGCTGTTTTTCATCCAACTGATTTTCATCAGCGTTGGTCTGTTTTACCAGGGTAACCAATGCCGCAATTTTTCCTTCCAGGTTAGAAAATTTATTTACCACAATCACCTTATTATGTTCCAATAAACAAGAGCCTGTTTTAAAGTTCCCTTTTTCGTAGCGTACCTTATAGCCCATTGCAAAAAGCAAGGCCTCTAATTTCTCTAAAGTATGGTTTGTTAGTGGCAAAGACATTGGAACAAATGTAAACAATACAGATTTAATTAGGTAAGTTTTTATAATTTTAGCCCATGGAAATCGTCATCAACAGAAACGCTCAGCAACAAAAGGCCCTAATCAAAACCATCCAAAAACAATTCTATTACAAACAATTTGCAATTGCATTTGGGCTTTTTATTATTGCTTTGCTTCTCATGTTCATGAAATTAGATGTAATGAATAAAACGTTACCTTTCTGGAATCCATTTAGTGCATTTGCCATGGGCATTGTTATGATAGCTGTATTGCGGATGCAAGGCTTATACAAACAATATAAGCAAGCCAGCAAATTAAAATCTGAAAATGTTCATATTACTATAAGTGATGTAGCAATTACCTACCGCGCAGAAACGCATGAACTAAAATTTCTATGGCCGTATTTTAAATTTTACCGATTAAATGGCACGTTGATTATTATTGCGAAAGATATAACGAATAAAAACACATTAGTTATTGATAGAAATGAAATAAACGAAGATGAATTTAAATTTCTTCAAAGTTTATTGTTTGATAAAAAGATTTTAAACCGTAAATAAATAGCTGATAAATTTAATTGATTTACCATTTAACTTATTAATATCAGGTGGTTATTTTTTACTATTGTGGTTTTTCCACCACCTAATTCTGAGACCATTTTAGTTTATAAATCCTCAGCATGGTCAAATTGAAAAGCAATAACAATTAATCAGTTTTCAGTTGGCAATTTGCAATCACCAATAAACTAATGACCAATGACTAATGAACGTTATTAAGTCTGTTAAACAAAAAAGGTTCAGCTGTTTCCAACCGAACCTTTCAGGTTTCATTTCGCATTTGCGAAACTCACTATTATCTTAAATCTACTACTTCAACACCAGGATATTTTTTAGCGTCAAAAGCAAAAGTAGTTTCCGGTACATTTACATTAGGAGAAAAAGTTTTCACGTTATAGGTATATTTATTTCCGTTTTTATCAAACAATACCACGTTTGCAATCTGCTTAGCCGCTTTATCAATGCTTAAACGAACTTTAAAGATCGATTTTTTAGCATCAACAGGTGTTAAATCAATCATTTCATAGGTTTTACCACCTACTTTCTCATCGCCGGTGTAAACGTATTTAAATCCTTTTTCGTAAACGGTAAAAATTTTAGCAGGATTAATGGCGTCACCACTGTTATCTACATTACTTACCTGCACCTCTTTATCTTTTTTTAGGTAAGTCCACTGGCTTTTACCATCACTAAACAATTCCTGATTCGTCATGGCTACTTTATATTTATTAGAGTTAGCCTTAACATATAAAGTACCTTGCTGGGTTTCTTTTACTTTAGCTTTTGGATTATCCAAAGTAAAGGTAAAGTCTGTTTTTACAATATTGTACGATTTGTATTTTTTACTCACATCAGCTAAAATTGCTTTAGCCTTCGCATCAGTTTGAGCATAAGTTGAAGTTGTAAAAGCAACTACAACCATTAATGCTGAAATTAATTTCTTCATCTTTTCTTTTTTAAGTTTTTCTTTGAAACGTTAGAGTAGATTTTCATTAAATAGTTTAATCTAACCTTTGTCATCCATACTGTTCAAGAATTGTTCCAAAGAATACTCGTCAGGATATAAAACTTCTCTTGCTTTACTCCCTTCAAACGGACCAACAATACCGGCGGCCTCCAATTGATCAATAATCCGCCCTGCACGGTTATAACCCAGCTTCAGTTTACGCTGTATTAATGAGGTAGAACCCTGCTGGTGCATCACAATCAGCCTGGCAGCATCTTCAAAGAACTTATCACGCTCGTTAGGATCAAAATCAGCCTTGCTTCCCTCTCCTGCTTCATCTATATATTCGGGCAGCTGGTAAGCATCTGCATAACCGCGCTGGTTACCGATGTATTCAGAAATCCGGTCTACCTCGGGTGTATCAACGAAAGCACACTGTAGCCTGATTAAGTCGCTACCGGTAGATAAAAGCATATCCCCGCGACCAATTAACTGATCGGCACCACCACTATCTAAAATAGTCCTCGAATCGATTTTCGATAAAACCCTGAATGCCAGCCTGGCCGGGAAATTCGCTTTAATAGTACCCGTAATAATGTTTACGGACGGACGCTGCGTGGCCAGTACGAGGTGGATCCCGATAGCCCTTGCCAGCTGTGCCAAACGTGCAATAGGCGCTTCAACCTCTTTACCCGCAGTCATCATTAAATCGGCAAACTCATCCACCACCAAAACAATAAAAGGCAAAAAGCGGTGTCCGTTATTCGGGTTCAGCTTACGTTTAATAAATTTATCGTTGTATTCTTTAAGGTTCCTCACCTGTGCATCTTTTAACAGATCATAACGCTGATCCATTTCAATACAAAGCGAATTTAAGGTATTTACTACTTTTTTAGTGTCGGTAATAATGGCATCAGCTTCTCCCGGGAGTTTAGCCAAAAAGTGTCTCTCGATCCGGTTAAATAAGGTTAATTCTACCTTTTTTGGATCTACCAACACAAATTTCAGCTGTGCAGGGTGTTTTTTAAATAATAGTGATACCAAAATGGCATTAATACCCACCGATTTACCCTGACCCGTAGCACCTGCCACTAATAAATGGGGCATTTTGGCCAAATCCGCAATAAAAACCTCATTACTAATGGTTTTACCTAATGCAATAGGCAGATCCATCGTCGTTTGGCTCCATTTTTCGGTATTTAAAATGCTGCGCATCGGCACCATTTCAGGGTGTTGGTTAGGTACCTCAATACCAATTGTACCTTTACCAGGCATTGGCGCAATAATACGGATCCCTAATGCCGCCAATGAAAGCGCGATATCGTCCTCCAAATTTTTAATTTTCGAAATCCTTACACCAGGAGCCGGAATAATTTCATAAAGGGTAACCGTAGGGCCAATTGTTGCCTTAATCTTATCAATTTCGATGTTATAGTGGTTAAGCGTTTCAACAATTTTATTTTTGTTGGCCTCCAGTTCTTCGGCATTAACCGAAATTTTATTGGTACCGTAATTTTCCAATAAATCAATGGTTGGGTACTTATAACCTGCTAAATCCAGTTTTTCGTCGTAATTACCAAACTGCTCAACCAAATCTTCTGATTTTTTTTCTTCTTCAGTTTTTTCGATGGTAAATGCAGGTTCTTTTTCGGCTTCAACTGGTGGTTCTACCGTTAAAGGCATTGTAGCAGCCGCAGCAGTTGCCAGAGGTAAATTAGTAGCTAAAGGAGATAATACAACTGGTGGAGCAACTTCTTCCTCTTCCTTTTCTTCGTAACGGCTTGGTTGTAATACCACATTTTGTTGTTTGCGCTCGTTGCTTACCGGAGGTTTATCTCGTACCGGAAATTCAATCGGTTCAGGAGTTTCTTCAACAATTTTATTTTTGGTTGATTGCTCTCTGATATCATTCACATAATCAGGAGTTTCATTATCCAGATAAACTTCTTTTGCTTTACGCTCGGGAAATTTAAAATCGATGTTATATGCAATAATCAAAATGGTTAATCCGGCAAATGCGATCAAACCCGCAACACCAGCCGCGCCAATCTGGGCACCTAATAATTTGTTGCTCCAGTAACCAAATTCGCCTTCCAGATAATGTGGCGATTCTGACCAGAAACCATGCACAAAACCTAATGTTAAAGATATAAAGAGTAAAAAGAAAAAGCTATAACCCAGTGTTTTAGAAATAGAAAGGATTTTAACTTTAAATAATAAACGGTAACCGATAATAAAAAAGGCTAAAACAAATAAGAATGAGGCAATACCGAACCATTCGTAAATAAACTGATGTGACAATAAAGCGCCAAACTTGCCCAGCCAGTTTTGAACAACCGGTGTAGTAACGCCTGCATTTTTTAATTCTTCGGATGTTTTAAACAGATTCCCCCAGCCGCCATTTGCGTCAATTACATAACTCTGGTCATCCTGCCAGGTAAAAAGGTACGAAGTAAAGGCAATTAGAAAGTATAAGGATAAGATCACAAAAAACAGACCTGCAATTTTAATTGCACGTCCATCTGCCAGATCGAACCTTGGTAAAAATTCTCTTTTTTCTTTTGGCTGCCGACCCGATGAAGATCTGCCTGGTGCATTTTCTGCACCCTTATCTCTGAATGTATTGGTTTTAAACTGGTTACCCCGTACCGACATTTTCTTTCCTAAATAATTTAATATTGAACAAACTTAGATAAAACTGCGCAGCATTAATAAAAAAAATAATCACAAATCGCCTCTGTAAATAATTTTAAATAATCTGCCTTAAATTAAATAAAAATATCCACCGGGCATTAAACCTTAAACAGAAATTATCGTCTATTATTTTAACAACGCACAAGTTGTTACGTTTTTGTAAAATGAAACGGATTTTGTTTTAGGTTTTATCCCGTTTTACCTGGAGAGGTTAAACGGGATTTTTTATTAATAGACCTCGCATGTTTCGCAAATCTGCGAGGTCTGAAAAAAAAATAAATGCCCTAAAATTATTTTGAAAAGCAAGGTTCAGTTCATTTTGGCCGCGATAGTCCTGCTAGCACTTCAAGTCCTCACTCGTACCTCGTTCCGGGCTTTTCGTTTTATCAGGTTTATTTACCAGGGTCTGTCTTTCTTAGGATTTTAGACTCATGATCAAGACCTCGCAGGTTTTGCGTTAGGGATTGTAAGGGTTCAGTACCGATCCTTCATCGGTACCGGAGCGAAGCGAAGCCCTGAAAAGCCCGGACCCAATCCCGATTTTTTATCGGGATTGGATAACGCCCACATCAATTAGTTATTGATTTTTTTTGCAGATGGCTATTTTAAAAACCTGCGTGGACTAATCTTGATAATTTGCTGTACACTATATATATTTAGACAATAAAGTTTACAATTCCTTAATTTTTGGTAATTTAAGTCGATTTTTAAATAATATTATGGGTATAGCGCAGCTCGAAGAACAAATTGAGGCAGGAAATTTACAAGCCGTAAAAAAAATTTTGGTAGAGAACCCAAAATTGGCAAATGTTGATACATCCCATCATATTTCGCCATTATTATTGGCCTGTTATTATAAAAAGCAGGAAATTGCCGATTTAATTGCCGAATTTGTTGATGATTTAACCTTATTCGAAGCCTGTGCAGTTGGTAAATTTGATGCTGCTACCCTATTGATTTTTCAAAATCCCGGCAGTATAAACGAATTTTCTGAAGATGGTTTTACACCTTTAGGTTTAGCCTGCTATTTCGGACATGAAGATTTAGCCCGTTTTTTGGTTTTAAAAGGTGCTGATGTTAACCTGGCTTCAAAAAACGGATTTAATGTATTCCCCATCCACTCGGCTGTTGCGGCCAATAATTTTAACATTACCAAAATGCTGTTGGATGCCGGTGCATACCCCAATGTTTGCCAGAAGGCAGGTTTAGCACCATTACATACTGCAGCGCAGCTTGGAAACATAGAAATGATTATTTTACTTTTAGAGCATGGTGCCGAAGTATCTTTACGCATGGAAGGCGGAAAATTACCGGCTGATTTAGCCGCAGAAAAAGGATTTAACGAAATTGCAGAAATTTTAAGAGACGATGATTAGTCAGTCCTGAGTCTAAAGTCATGAGTCTTGAGTCCAACAGACCTTAGCAACCATTTCCCATTTTACATTATCCATCTTACATTAACCATCTTACACACTTATTCCCATATCCTCAGCCGCATTCTTTTCATATAAGTTCTGATATCCAGTACCACTGCAGCCAGAAAATAGAATAAGATTGGAAAGCCTACCGCTAAAAACGACGAATAAATAAAAAACAAGCGGACTTTTGCCGTACTCATATTCAACTTGCTGGCTAAATAAGTAGAGACACCAAAACTCTGCTGCTCAAAATAAGTTATAATTCTCTGGAACATTTCAAGCTTATTTTAAAAATCATTTTAACGGTAACTCAATATAAATTATTGCAAACCAGGTTATGATTTTGTTTTCAAACCCTAATTTAGCAAAATTAATCGGTTAAATCTGCATATTATTCAAGAACAAGCTTTTCAAAATCCTGTTTATCCTCGTGTTTAATAAAAAGAATCTGCTGCTCCTCCAAGCCTGAAAATTTCTTAATTAATTCAGCTTTAAATTTATGAAGATCAGCCTCTTTTTTCAATATAACAGTTAAGGCATCTGCATTACCTCTAACTTCGATAATCTGATCAGGATAAAGTTCTTTTAGTTCGTGTGGGAATTCCATAGTTGTTAAAACGGATTATTGGTTAGAAAGTTTTCTACTGGAAAAATTAATCTGATCAGGCTTGTTTTAGAATTTTAATTCCAATACCACAAGATAGGCATTTTTTCTCATCACAGTATTGCTTTTTCAACTGTAAAATCCCTTGCGAAGCAAATGCATGATGGATTTGCACTCCTGCCCCTTTAAATTTATCAATAATTGCATTTTCTTCGGCAGGAAGGCTTTCTAACAATTTTACAGCCCTGTTGATGTAAAACTGTGTTGCCGTGTGTTTGCCATAAGCAAATAAAAACAAAACAACAGTATTTAAGAGGATATTATCTACAGAAGCTTTACCGATCTGCAGGTTTATACCTGTAGTTTCTTTTTTAAAATGATAATGTGTTTTCCAATAATCGTTAACGGGCAGGTTTTCGAATAAGGCCCGTAACAGCGCTATATCTCTTATTTCCATTACCTTCGAAAAAAGATGATTGGCTTTTACAATTAATGCTGCAAACTGAGCCAAACGGATGGTTGGAAAATTTTGCGGGCGCATCCGCATAAACTTCCAGACTGAAATTTCTACAGGTTTAATCTTATATTTCTTTCTTAAAAAATCAAATTCGGCCTTTAGCTTTTGAGGATATTCTTCTTCAAACTGATCATTTAAAAAGCCAGATGCGCCAAAAACCAGCGCTTCAATTTGATGGGGATTATTTTTATGCCTGGCGTAAATATTTTGCGGAACTGCTTTTGCAAGCAGTTCAAAAGGCAAAGCATTTATTTTAAAACCAAAATTACGGGCCAGGAAACGATAAAAAGTTTCGTCCCAATTCCCATTCAATTCGTTTAAGGTTTCGGTAACAGCTGCTGTTTTTTGCTCAAAACGTTCAATCAAAGTTCTTGATAAAAAAGAATCTATAATCAATGGCTCAATGGTGCCGATCTGGGCAATGCAGGGAAAATCGGTAAGGGTAAGAAACAGCTTTTCATATTTTTTTATCAGATCGGCAGAAATGCGTTGTTTTAACTCGAGCACGGGCAAAACCGTGTTATCCATTCTTTTAATTTCCGCATCATGTTCGTAAACCACATGCAAAATCACATTTTCGTATGCAGGATCTTTTTGATGGTTATGTTTTAACCAGTCTGATGATTTAAGGTGGATTTCTACATTGCCAGCCCAAATGGTATCGCCTATTTCGATTTTCGCATGAAAAAAATCAGGTCCGGCATTTTTATTGAGTAAACCCGGATTGATAATTTTCAGATTTTCCCCGGCAGCGGTATGCAGGTCGCCATAATTAAACGACCTGAACTGCCATACATAATGAAGAAAATCTTCAGGAAAATTCATGCTTCAAGATAAGGATTCCTGAAGCTTGTATATTAAAAACTATTGATATGTAAAAAAATATATCACTTTTACTGCAATAATATACTTAAACTTTAGTAAAAAGGAACATCATCTCTGCCAGAACATCCCGAATATTTGGGAGAGAGATTATAATAGAATAACTACACCAACCCGGCATTAAGTAATATCTGCTCCATTTCTTTCTGTAACTTCAGTGCTTCTTCCCTGGCTTTTTCTGCAAAATCTTCACCCTGGCTGGCATAAATAATACCCCTGGATGAGTTGATCAATAATCCGCATTGCGAATTTAAACCGTATTTACAAACTTCATTTAAATCGCCACCCTGTGCACCAACACCAGGAACTAATAGAAAATGATCTGGTGCCAGTTTACGTACATCGCCAAAAGCTGATCCACGGGTTGCGCCTACTACATACATCATCTGTTCGTCGGTTGCCCAGGTTTGAGATGTTTTAATCACTTTTTCGAAAAGTTTATCCTCCCCAACCTGCTGTAATTGAAAATCAGCATGGCCGCTGTTGGAGGTTAAAGCCAGAAGAATAACCCATTTATCTTTAAAAGTTAAAAAGGGCGTAACCGAATCGCTTCCCATATAAGGCGCTACGGTAACCGAATCGAAACTCATTTCTGATGATGCTGCATTAAAAAATGTTTCGGCATACATGGCTGAAGTATTGCCAATATCACCACGTTTGGCGTCAGCAATAGAAAAAATATCCTCCGGGATATATTTCCAGGTTTCGATTAAAGTTTCCCATCCTTTTTTACCATAACATTCATAAAAAGCGGTATTTGGCTTAAAAGCTACACAAAGATCTTTAGTGGCATCTATAATCTGTTTATTGAATTCCAGGATCGGATTTTCATACTTTAACAGGTGTTTTGGGATTTTATCTAACGAAGAATCCAATCCTACACATAAAAATGAACGTTTTTTTTGTATCTGCTCAAAAAGTTGTTGCTTTGTCATATATGGGCTTATTTGCTGCAAATATGAAGATTTTTAAGTTTTTTGAGCGAGAAAATAATACCCATTTAAATTATTTTTATAAACATTTTAAACTTTTGCTTGCAGATTACGTTTCAAATACATACAATTGCAACATAATTTCTCAACCGTTTATCTGAATATCCCAGAAAAATTTATCAAGACTTGTTTTTTGTTATCCTTTTTTAAAAGCAAAATTTGCTTGTTATTCAGCTTGTAAACAATTATGAAACAATTTGGGCATTTTCCATAATGAACTCAATTCATGTTTTATAACCTTAAGAATTTATACACAATGAAACTGCCGGGCTTACGCTAACATAAATATTATTAAGCCTGTGTAGATTTATAACAGAAAACATCCGTTATAAACAAATGAAAAATTTCTTGAAACATATATATCTAGAATGTTTAGTAAAACAGAATTAAATGATAAGCTCACAACTGAATTACGTGAGCTGGCAAAAAGCTATGGCATTGAAGGTGCCGACTCCCTAAGAAAAATCGACCTTGTTGAAGTACTTTTACACCAACAGGAAATTATAAATGCCGCTAAGGCTGGTGCAGATCCTTACAGCGAAATAGAACCAGTTGCAGCTGCCCCTGCACCAAAAACCAAAGCTGCTAAAACTACTAAAGTTGCTGCAGCAGCCGCTGCCGCTGCTTCTACAGTGGTTGCCGATAAGCCGGTTGCAGCCGAAAAAGCTGTTGCGGCTGAAAAACTAGTTAAAAAAAGAGCCAGGTTAACGAAAGACGAAACAGCAGCCCCAGTTGAAAGAAGAAGAGATTCGGTAACATTATTCGACGAACCGCAGCACCACCAGCAACCTGAAAGGCAACCAGACAGAATCTCTGAATCTGAGGAAAGTGTAAAACCAATTTCTGCTTTAATTGAAGAAAGTGCAGAAGTGCTTCCTGCAGTTCAGAAACAAAAACAAGAGCCAAAAGAAAAACAGGAAAAACCACAACGTGATGAAAACCGCCAGCAAAAACAACCGGGCGGTGGCAACCACCACAAAAACGAAAACAGTTATTCTAACCTAGATTTCGATAACGTAATTACAAATGAGGGTGTTTTAGAAATTATGCCTGATGGTTACGGTTTCTTACGCTCTGCAGATTACAACTATTTAACTTCTCCTGATGATATTTATGTATCTCAGTCGCAAATAAAACTTTTTGGTTTAAAAACAGGTGATACTGTTAAAGGTAGCATCCGCCCACCAAAAGAAGGCGAAAAATATTTCCCGCTTGTTCGGGTAGAAACCATTAACGGCAGAATTCCGGCTGAGGTTCGCGACCGTGTTCCCTTCGATTATTTAACGCCGCTTTTCCCAACCGAAAAATTAAATTTATTTACGGATAACAGCAATTACTCTACCCGTATTATGGATTTATTTACTCCAATTGGTAAAGGGCAGCGTGGTTTAATTGTAGCACAACCGAAAACAGGTAAAACCAATTTATTAAAAGAGGTTGCCAACGCAATTGCCAAAAACCACCCGGAAGTGTACCTGATCATTTTATTGATTGATGAACGCCCTGAAGAGGTTACCGATATGGCACGTAGTGTAAGGGCTGAGGTAATTGCTTCTACTTTTGATGAACCAGCTGAGCGCCACGTTAAAATTGCCAACATTGTTTTAGAGAAATCTAAACGTTTGGTTGAAAGCGGGCACGATGTAGTGATTCTTTTGGATTCGATTACACGTTTGGCGAGAGCTTACAATACAACTGCACCGGCATCAGGTAAAATATTATCAGGTGGTGTTGATGCAAACGCATTACACAAGCCAAAACGTTTCTTTGGTGCGGCACGTAACATCGAAAATGGTGGTTCATTAACCATTTTGGCTACCGCATTAACAGATACAGGTTCTAAAATGGATGAGGTAATCTTCGAAGAATTTAAAGGAACAGGTAATATGGAGCTTCAGTTAGACCGTAAATTATCTAACAAGCGTATTTTCCCTGCTATTGATATTACGGCTTCAAGTACCCGTCGCGATGATTTATTGCTTGACAGAGATATTTTACAACGTGTATGGATTTTACGTAACCACCTTGCTGATATGAACAGTCAGGAGGCTATGGAATTTGTTCAATCACAAATAAAAGGAACAAAAAGTAACGAAGAGTTCTTAATTTCGATGAACAGCTAGATTAAGGCTGAAAGGTAAAAGGCGTAAGGCTTAAGGTTTCTTGATTTGGTGCTTTAAGCCTTACAATTTTAAAGGTTTTTACACTTACATTTGCAACCAAAACCTTACACCTCAAACCATATACCTTAAACCTTATGAAAAGGCATCTCCCTAATGCGATTACCTGTGCAAACCTTTTTTCTGGTTGTATCGGAATCGTTTTTGCATTTAAAGGCCATTTAGAAACCGCAGCTTATTTTGTAATCTTCTCCGGAATTTTCGATTTTTTTGATGGTATGGTTGCCCGTTTGTTAAATGTAAAATCGGCTATTGGTAAAGATCTTGATTCTTTAGCTGATATGGTGAGCTTTGGTTTTTTACCAGGAGTAATCATGTTTCATCTGTTAAAGGCGAGCGATTATTCATCCGAATACCTGCCTTATTTAGGCTTTATCATTACTATTTTTTCGGCGCTCAGGTTGGCTAAATTTAATAATGATGAAAGGCAAACGGAAGATTTTATTGGCTTAAATACACCAATGAACACCCTCTTTATCTGCTCATTACCCTTTATTTCGGTTGATTATCCTCAGGTAACAGGATCCAGCATCTTATTAATCGCCATTACGGCTATCACAAGTTTCTTGCTGGTGAGCGAAATCAAAATATTTTCTTTAAAATTCAGTGATTTAAGCTGGACAAAAAATAAAATTAAATTTATCTTCCTTATTTTATCTTTTGTATTAATCGCTTTTCTAAAATTTGCAGCAATACCTTTTGTACTTGTGTTATATATTGCTTTATCAGTACTACATTTTAGGGGTGCAACCGCCAATAAAAAAATTTAAATTCATTTTGAAGAAATGAACCCGTAGATTAGAACATAAGCTTTCTTACCGTTTAGAAGTAAGTTTTATTTGTTCTTGTTCAAGCTGTTTACAGATATCAGCACACATTAATTTTAGCTCATCCACATCTGAAGGGATTTTTTCAAGTGCGATTTTATTTCTCGCATGATACTCAATTGCCTCTACCAGCTGTTTCGCATCATTCCGCCCAACATAAGTGAATGTGGGCTTTATTTTATGTGCATAATTGGCTACTTTGCTCCAGTTCTTATTGGCCAGAGCACAGTCCATCTCTGCTAAATAAACTGGCGTATGCTCAATAAAGGTTTTAAAAAAATCAGCTAAAAATACGGGGTCATCTCCAACCATTTCGATCAGATAGGAAAAATCAAGTTGCCGGCTCTTCTTCATGTTATTAATTTCTTAACCTCAAGCGGGTCTTCAATATTTCTGCTGATTGCTAAAATGGTTTCGCCCAATACCGGATGTAAAACATCAGGCGCTATTTCAGCCAAAGGTTCCATTACAAATTTTCTGTATTGCATGTGCGGGTGCGGTACCTGAAGCTTATTTGAAATATTAATAATTTCATCACCAAAAAGAATCAGATCGATATCAATCAACCGTTCGCCCCATTTATCTTTCCTTACCCTGCCCAGCTCCTGCTCAATATTTAATGCATGATCCAAAACTTGCAAAGCACTTAAACCGGTTTTTAAAGCTATGGCCTGGTTTAAAAAAGCGGGCTGATCGGTTTTACCCCAGGCTGCCGTTTCGTACAGTGATGAAACTGATATTACTTTGCCAGTTTTTTCTTCCAATAACGCAATGGCCCTCTTTAAATTCCCTTCCCTATCGCCCAAATTTCCACCCAGTAACAAATAAGCAGTGCTGCACTCTAAAGCCTTATTAAGCATCATGTATTTTTATATCTTTACAGCACAAAATTAAAACATTTAAATGAGAGAATTCTTTAAGTATTTATTTGCCTCTATGTTGGGCTTTTTCTTATCGATGGTAATTATATTTATTATCTGCTTTGTAATTATTGTAGGTGCAATATCATCCATTGATAGTGATAAAACAGTTGTAGTAACTAACAATTCGGTTCTGTTCCTGAATTTAGACCAGGCCATTACCGAGCGTACTCCAAAAAATCCGTTCGGAAGCCTGCCGATTGTTGGCAGCGAAGAAAAAGACGGCATTGGTTTAAATGATTTCATTAAAGCAGTACAAAAGGCGAAAACAGACGATAACATTAAATGTATCTACTTAAATGTAAGCAGTCCTAATGCGGGTTATGCTACTTTGCGTGAAGTTAGAAATGCTTTGATCGATTTTAAAAAATCGCACAAAAAAATTATTGCCTACAGCGAAGTTTACACCCAAGGTGCATATTATCTGGCTTCGGTAGCTGATAAAGTTTATCTAAATCCGGAAGGTGCTTTAGAATTTAAAGGTTTCAGCTCCGAATTAACCTTTTTTAAAGGAACTTTAGAAAAAGTTGGCGTAGAAATGCAGGTTATCCGTGTAGGAAACTATAAAAGCGCTGTAGAACCATTTATTTTAGATAAAATGAGCGATTATAACCGTAAACAGGTTACCGCTTATGTTGGTGGTTTGTATAATACATTCCTGTCAGACATTGCACTGAGCAGAAATATCCAGAAAGACAGTTTATACGCAATTGCTGATAACTATAAGGTACAACAGCCACAGGATGCCGTAAACTTTAAAATGATTGATGCTTTAAAATATAAAGATCAGATTTTAGAAGAGTTGAAAGGATTATCAGGAAGAACCAGAGGTGAAAATATCCGTTCGGTTTCTATTAACGATTACGCTAAAAACAACACCGACACGGGTGAAGGAAAAGATAAAGTGGCCGTAATTTATGCAAATGGAGAGATTAGTGGTGGCGAAGGTTCCGATAACCAGATTGGTTCGGAACGTATTTCCAGAGCCATCAGAAAAGCCCGCTTGGATGATGACATTAAAGCAGTTGTACTACGTGTAAATTCACCGGGTGGCAGCGCATTGGCCTCGGATGTAATCTGGAGAGAAATTGTGTTGACTAAAAAAGAAAAACCGGTTATAGCATCTTTTGGTGATGTGGCCGCATCGGGCGGTTATTACATTGGTTGTGCGGCTGATAGTATTTTCGTTCAACCCAATACCATTACAGGCTCAATTGGCGTATTTGGCATTATTCCGAACTTCCAGAATTTAATGACCAATAAACTGGGCATCACCTTCGATGGTGTTAAAACCGGTAAATATGCCGATATCATGGCTACTAATCGCCCTATGACGGAAGGTGAAAGATTTATCATCCAGAACGAACTAAACCGGATTTATAGCGGTTTTGTGAGTCGTGTGGCCGATGGCAGAAATAAAAGCAAAGCTTATATTGATAGCATTGGAGGTGGACACGTTTGGATCGGTACAGATGCCGTTCAGATTGGTTTAGCCGATAGGATCGGAAGTTTTAACGATGCCATTAAAGCTGCAGCAAAAAAAGCAAAACTGAAAAAATATAAGATAGTAGAATACCCGGATGTAATTGATCCATGGAAATCGTTAATGGATGAAGGTACAGACAAAATAAAAACCTATTACACCAAACAGGAACTTGGCGATAATTACTTCTTATATCAACAGATGAAAAAGGTAATTGCTAGCTCGGGGATCCAGGCCAGAATGCCGTTTGAAGCAGTAATTAAATAATGTAAGATGGAAAATGGATGATGGAATACTTGGATTTATATAAAAGGTTGATGGTTCATTGTTAAATAGTTGTGGTACTAATAGTCCGAGCTATCAACTATGAACCATCAAACCATAAGTTAAAAACTCATCTTCCATTTTCCATCTTACCTCTTACACCCCATCATCCATCTTTACCTCTTACATTATCCATCCTATTGCACCAGTTTCCATTCCGGGTGCAGCGTTAAATAAGTTGCGTTAACCGGAATATTTACCGGATGTACCGTTAAAGAAATACTTTTCCCTTTTAAAAATTCAAAACCAATTCCATCTTTTTTCGCATCGTAAACCGTTACGGTGTCTTTTTCTTCATTTAAATACGCAGAAAGTTTTTCGATACCCGGAAATTTCGATTTTGTTGCCTCCAGCGTACTACCTGTTGCCAAACCATCTTTTGTTTTAAACTTGCTTGAAGTAATCCGTACCTGCTTTACGTCTTTTATCCGCATGCTCGTATCCCGGTAAGAAGAATAAACAGCAATTTCGTTAGGATGCTTAGCGGTAGAATCATTGCTGTACCAGATTCCCCAGGCTTTTCCCATTGCGGCATCACCGGCATCTGGTCTGCCCAGTTTTTTACCAACCTGCTCCATATCCTCTCCCAAGGCAATTTCTCCAATCGATTTACCTGCAATAATCAGAAATCGCTCATCAACAACCTGCGTTGTGGCTGGTGTTAAATTGCTTGCCGAATCTGTTTTATCCTGGCTTTTTTTATTGGCAGATTGACATGCAACCAAACTTATGCTTAATCCCAAGAGGGCAAATTTTATATTTTTCATGAGTGTAAAACAACACTTTAATAAAATTGTGTTTATAAATTGATAAGCCGGAGAAAAATTTGGGGCATTATTTCCTAATTTTACCCCTTATGGAAAATAAGACCATCGCCCGCACCTTACGCCTGTTATCGCAGCTCATGGAACTGCATGAGGAAAATCCTTTCAAGATTAAGTCTGTTGCAAACGCCTATTTTAAAGTTGATAAGCTGCCTTTTGCATTAAAAGATAAGCCTTTAGATGAACTGGATAAAATTGACGGCATTGGTAAAGGTCTGGCTTCCAAAATAGTAGAGCTTCTTCAAACCGGAGAGTTACAGGAACTTAAAGAAATCCTTGATAGAACACCAGAAGGTGTGGTAGAAATGCTGGCTATAAAAGGCATCGGCCCAAAAAAGATTTTCATTATATGGCGTACCCTCGGTATAGAAAGTATTGGTGAATTGTATTACGCCTGTAACGAAAACCGCTTAATCGAGGCAAAAGGTTTCGGTTTAAAAACGCAGGAAGAAATTAAAAATGCTATTGAGTTTAAACTGGCTGCAAATGGCAGATTTTTATACGCACAGGTAGAAGGTTTTGCTAAAACTTTGCTTACGCAGCTATCTGAATGGACTGCAAATATTGATAGCAGTGCGATTTTAGGCTTCGCTGGTCAGTACCGCCGTGCATGTGAAATTATTGATGAATTGGAGATTGTAATCGGCACAGAGAATATCGAAACCTTAAAACAAAACTTACCGGCTTTCGAACCACTTTCGCTTATTGAAGCCGAAAATTCTTTCATCTGTACTACTGAAGCAGGTTTTAGGATAAAAATCTATGTAGTTGAAAAATCGGCTTTCTATTTGCAGTGGTTTAAGCTAACCGGAAATACCGAACATGTAGAAAAAGTGCTGACTTTAGCTGGTGAAGGGCTTTTTACAAGTGAAGAAGAAATATACAGCAAGGCAGGTTTAGCATTCATCGAACCCGAACTTCGCGAAGATTTTGATGAAATTGAACTGGCAAAGGCAAATAAACTTCCAACCCTGATCCAATATGAAGATTTAAAGGGCAGTTTGCATAACCACTCAACCTGGAGTGATGGGGTGCATACTTTAGAACAGATGGCGGTATATTGCAAAGAAAATTTAAACCTTCAGTATTTAGGCATTTGCGATCACTCTAAAACGGCCGTTTACGCCAAAGGATTAAATGAACAACGCGTTTTTGGTCAGCATCAGGAAATTGACGAACTGAACAAAAAACTGGCACCTTTTAAAATTTTCAAAGGTATTGAAAGTGACATTTTAAGTGATGGTTCGCTCGATTATGCTGACGATATCCTTAAAACATTCGATTTTGTGGTGGCGTCTGTACACAGCAACCTCCGCATGGATGAAGCCAAAGCGACTGCACGCTTGTTAAAAGCTATCGAAAATCCATATACTACTATTTTAGGTCACCCAACCGGCCGTTTATTGTTAAGCAGGGCCGGATATCCGATTGATTATAAAAAAATTATAGATGCCTGTGCTGCCAATAAAGTAGTAATCGAAATCAATGCCAATCCTTTACGTTTAGATCTCGACTGGCGCTGGCACCGTTATGCTTTAGAAAAAGGCGTTTTACTTTCTGTAAACCCCGATGCACACCGTACAGAAGGTTTCCACGATATGCATTATGGTATTTTAGTGGTCCGTAAAGGAGGATTGAGCGCCGGTAAATGTTTAAATGCTTTCCCTTTGGAAGAAATAACGGCGTATTTTAATAGCAAAAAGCCAAATTAACCACAGAAAAAAAGGATAAACACAGATAAGTTTAAATCTGTGTTGATCTGTGAAAATCTGTGGTAAAAAAACATAACTTTGCCCCATGATAAGTGAAATTGCCAACCGCATATTTAATCAGGTTATTACCGAATACCATAAGTTTGATGATATTGACCATCCGGTTGAAAACCCTTACGATGCTGAAAGTTTAGAGCATCTTTTTTACATCAAAAACTGGATTGATACTGCCCAATGGCACATGGAAGATGTGGTGCGCAATCCACAGATTGATCCTATTGAAGGTTTGAGCTGGAAAAGGCGCATTGATGCTCAAAACCAGGTACGTACTGATATGGTAGAGTTTATTGATGGTTATTTCTTAAACCTTTATCAGGGAATTTCTGCTTTACCGGAGGCGAAAATCAATACCGAAAGTCCGGCATGGGCGATCGACAGGCTTTCTATTCTTGCACTGAAAATTTACCATATGCGCGAAGAGGCGGAACGCGAAACCGCATCGCCTGAGCATCGCGAGCAATGCCAGACCAAACTGAACGTATTATTATCACAACGCGAGGATCTTTCAACCAGTATTGATGAATTATTGGCCGATATTGAAGCAGGCAAAAAATACATGAAAGTGTACAAACAAATGAAAATGTATAACGATCCGAGTTTAAACCCGGTATTGTATAATAAAGCATAATACTTACTCGCTAAATCGTCATTGCGAGGTACGAAGCAATCCTACAACTTTCGCTATTTCAAAAACCCATAGCCTTAAGATTGCTTCGTACCTCCATGACGAATCACTTGAAAAATATGGCTGCAACCCAAAAGATTATCGTTTTACGTTTTTCGGCCATGGGCGATGTAGCCATGGTGGCTTCCGTTTTACAAGAGTTTTCGGAGCAAAACCCATCGGTTGAGCTCATTATGGTAAGCAGGCCTGCTTTTAAGCCATTTTTTGATCAGATCCCTAATCTTATCTTCCATCCTATCCATCCCAAAACCACACATAAAGGGATAGATGGATTATATAAAATCTATCAGGAACTCATTAGCTATCAGCCAGATGCGATTGCCGATTTACACGATAATTTGCGCAGCAGGGCCATTTCTACTTTCTTTAGGTTAACAGGTGTAAAAATCAGGCGGATTGATAAAGGAAGAGCAGAGAAAAAAGCATTAACGCGTGCTAATAATAAAGTTTTTAAGCCTTTAAAACAGACCGTAGAACGTTATGCAGATGTTTTCCGGGAGCTGGGTTTTAATCTTAAACTAAGTCATCAAATAAATAAATCCCAGCAAGCTATTCCTGCAAAGGCGAAAGATTTATTCACAGATAAAACCACTAAAAAAATAGGGATTTCTCCTTTTGCACAGCATATTTATAAAGTTTACGATTTAACAAAAATGGAAATGGTAATTGCCTCGCTAAGCAATTTGGGCTACGAACTTTTCATTTTTGGAGGTGGGAAAACTGAGCAGGATATTGCCGAGGATTGGGCACAAAAACATGCAAACACCTACAATTTAATCAGCAATTTTAACCTGACTGAAGAACTGGCTATGATATCAAATCTGGATGTAATGCTGAGCATGGATTCTTCAGGCATGCATATGGCTTCGCTGGTTGGGGTATCGGTGGTTTCTATTTGGGGGCCAACGCATCCTTATGCCGGCTTTTTAGGCTACGGACAATCGGAAAGCGATTGTATTCAGATCGATCATCCATCGCGACCAAATTCCATTTACGGAAACAAACCCTGCCTTTGTGGTGTTGAAAGTTGTATAGACTTAATTAAGCCTGAAACCATTGTAAATAAAATTAAAGAGAAACTAAATGGCTAAACAATTACTTTTAGTTCGCCACGGAAAATCGGATTGGGGAAATCTGGATTTAAGAGATTTCGACCGCCCGTTAAATAAACGCGGTAAGGAGAATGCACCGGAAATGGCCGAAAGATTGATTAACCGCGGCTTTAAAATCGATCAGATTGTGAGTAGCCCTGCAAAAAGGGCAAAATCTACTGCAAAATATTTCGCCGAAGCTTACCAAATCGATCAGATTCAATTCGAAGAATCTATTTACGAAGCCAATACAACCGCTCTGCTCAAAGTAGTTAATGGTTTAAATGATGCTGCCGATCAAGTGGTAATGTTTGGCCATAACCCAGGCTTTACCGATTTCGCTAATGAGCTAAGCGGAGCCGATATTTACAATATCCCAACTGCGGGTATGGTTTTAATTTCCTTCCCTTTTGATTCGTGGCAGATGGTAAGTAAGGGCACGGGCGACCTGGTGTTTTTTGATTACCCGAAAAATAGTGATGAGATTTAGAGTTATCGCTAAATATTAAAGATTATTTTTTAATCACCAATTCCCAATTAACCGATTAACCTATCAGCCACGGATTCACAGATTAACAACGGAAACTACTTAAATTTACTTGTTAATTCTTTACAGTTGACTTCAGTCAACTGATTATTAACTTTTAAAAAACATCACAAATCAAATAATTTTATTAACTTTGAACATATAACACGAAAATCTGGCAATAGACATTTCGGTGAATTCATAACCTAAACTCTTCTGGTTATTTCATAATTCGTATCGCCAGAAAATTTATCCATTAATTTATCTGTACATGAATTTTGATTATAATACTACGCGTAGCCATTTAATTTTATCTGAATATGGCCGTAACGTACAAAACATGGTGAAGTATATCTGCGAATTGCCAACCATAGAAGAACGTAATAAATATGCCCAGGCGGTAATTGACCTGATGGGATTTTTGCAACCACATTTACGTGATGTTGCCGATTTTAAACACAAACTCTGGGATCACCTGCACATTATTTCGGGTTACCAGATTGATGTGGATAGCCCTTATCCAAAGCCATTGATCGAGAATGCATATATCAAACCAGAGCCTCTTGCCTACCCTCAACAACGCATTACCTATAAACATTATGGTAAAACGGTTGAAAACCTGATTGAAAAAGCAATGCGTGAGGAAGATGCCGAAATTAAAAAGGCAATGGTGCAGAGCATTGCAAACTTTATGAAAATGGCCTACGTTACCTGGAATAAGGACAATGTAAGTGATGATACCATTATCAAAGATTTAAAATATCTTTCTGGCGGATTATTGTCGCTTGATGAAGGTGTTAACCTAGCCAAAGTTGAATTCAGGGCCCAAAATCCGCGTCAAAATAATAATAACAACAATAACCGCGGCAGAAGCAACAACAATAACAACAACGGAAAAAACCGTCAGAATAACAATAACAACAATAATCGTCAGCGTAATAACAACAAACCTAAATATTAATAACCATACGTCATTCTGAACTTGATTCAGAATCTTTAAGACAGATGCTGATCCCGAAGTTTCGGGACAGCATGATGAAAGGGTTAGCAAAAGAAAAATATATGAACGCATTTGAAATAACAGGCGGAATTAAATTAAAAGGCGAAATCACTCCACAAGGTGCCAAAAATGAGGCTTTACAGATTTTATCTGCTGTATTGCTTACCAAAGAAAAAGTAACCATCAGCAATATCCCTGATATTAAAGATGTAAATAAACTGATCGAATTATTGGGCGATTTAGGTGTTGCCGTTGAGCGTATTAATAAAGACACTTATACCTTTGAAGCTAAAAATATCGATTTAAATTTCTTTGAGTCTGATACTTTTAAAGCTAAAGGCGGTGGTTTACGTGGCTCGATTATGATTGTGGGGCCATTGCTGGCACGTTTTGGTAAAGCAGCCATCCCTAAACCCGGAGGTGATAAAATCGGCAGGAGAAGGCTGGATACCCACTTTATAGGTTTCGAAAAATTAGGTGCAAAATTCGTGTACGACAGCAAAAAAGCTTTCTTTAATGTTGATGCCACCAATTTACAGGGCGCTTATATCCTGTTAGATGAAGCATCGGTAACAGGAACCGCAAATATAATAATGGCCGCTGTTTTGGCTAAAGGCACCACCACCATTTATAATGCAGCCTGCGAACCTTATTTGCAGCAGCTTTGCAAAATGCTTAACCGCATGGGCGCAAAAATTTCGGGCATTGGTTCTAATTTATTAACCATCGAAGGGGGTACCGTTTTAGGTGGAACCGAGCACAGGATGTTGCCTGATATGATTGAAATTGGTTCTTTCATCGGTATGGCAGCAATGACAGAGTCGGAAATTACCATTAAAAATGTTTGTTATGATGAGCTTGGCGTAATTCCGGAAGTTTTCAAAAAACTGGGTATTAAATTGGAGCGCCGTGGCGACGATATTTATGTTCCTTCTCAAAAACATTATGAAATTGATACTTTTATTGATGGATCGATTTTAACCATTGCCGATTCTCCATGGCCAGGTTTTACGCCTGATTTATTGAGTATCGTTTTGGTTGTGGCCACACAAGCAAAAGGAAATGTTTTAATCCACCAGAAAATGTTCGAAAGCCGTTTATTCTTCGTGGATAAACTGATCGATATGGGTGCACAGATTATCCTTTGCGATCCGCACCGTGCAACGGTTAACGGTATCGACAAAAAATACAAATTACGCGGCATCAGCATGACTTCTCCTGATATCAGGGCTGGAGTTTCATTATTGATTGCAGCTTTATCTGCAGAAGGCAAATCAACCATTTATAACATCGAACAGATTGAACGTGGCTATCAGGATATCGATACCCGTTTACGTGCCTTAGGTGCGCAGATTAAGCGTGTAAATGCTGATGCGCCGAGTCATTAATAAGATAGAAGGCAGAAGGTTTAAGGCTTAAGGTAAAACCAAAGCGAAAATAGCATAACGAAAAAACGCCCCGGTAAAAATTTACCAGGGCGTTTTTTTGAGACTCCATTAAAATGTCGTAATCTCGGACTGCCTTGCACTACGCTACCCATTGAAAGAGTTAAAAACGTAGCGTCATCTCGACTGGAACACAGTGAAATGGAGAGATCTATCTAAATAGATTTTCGTTAGTCGGGATGCAATCCCATCTTTTGAACAAAGGATTTTTAATCCTTAAGATGAATTGAAAATTCATTAACCCAGCGGTCGAGATTACAAATCCTGACTAATGCGAGGCGTCATCTCGACCGAAACGCAGTGGAGTGGAGAGATCTACCTCGAGATAGATTTCTCGACTTCGTTGCACTCCGCTCGAAATGACGGTAAATTAGATGTTAAGTATCGAAACTTTCTGTAGTTCATCTCACATCCTCCCTCTTACATCCCCCTAGCCTGATATTGCATTAATAATATCGTACTGTGTGATAATTTCAATCTTACCGGTTTCATCTTCTACCAATACGGCCGAATTTTCTTTATTGATCAGCGAAGAAATTTTGTCAATCGACGTATTCAGATCAACAAACGGAAAGGTAGCCGTCATGATTTCTGAAATTGGCGCAGATTTTAAACCCGGATTTTCCAATAAGGCGCTTAAAATATCACTTTCTGCAATTTTACCTACAATCATTCCCTGTTGCGTAACCGGAATTTGAGATATATTCATTGATTTAATCGTATTTATCGCTTCCAATACCGATTTTTGAGTATCTAAGGTCACAATTTCAGTATTTTCTTTCTTAGCGAGGATTGATTTTGCAGTCAATTTCTCATCCTGTAAAAATCCACGTTCACGTAACCAGTCTTCGTTATACATTTTACCCATATAACGGCTACCATGATCGTGAAAAATCACCACCACTACATCTTCGGGTTTTAATTTATCTTTTAACTGGATCAATCCGCCAATAGCAGCACCAGCGGAGTTACCTACAAAAATCCCTTCTTTACGGGCGATATCACGCGTCATTAAAGCAGCATCTTTATCCGTAACTTTTTCGAACAGATCAATCACATCAAAGTTTACGTTTGCAGGCAGAAAATCTTCGCCAATTCCTTCGGTGATGTAAGGATAAATCTCATCTTTATCAAAAATGCCTGTTTCTTTGTATTTCTTGAAAACCGAACCATAGGTATCAATTCCCCAGATTTTAATATTTGGATTTTTCTCTTTTAAGTATTTTCCAGTTCCTGAAATGGTACCACCAGTACCCACACCAACCACTAAATGCGTAATTTTACCTTCTGTCTGCTCCCAGATTTCAGGACCGGTTTGTTCGTAATGTGCCTGAGAATTTGCTAAGTTATCGTATTGGTTAGGTTTCCATGAATTTGGAACTTCACGCTCTAAACGCGATGAAACTGAATAGTACGAACGCGGATCTTCCGGCTCTACGTTTGTAGGACAAACAATTACTTCAGCGCCGAATGCACGCAAGGCATCAACCTTTTCTTTCGATTGTTTATCAGTTGTGGTGAAAATACATTTGTAACCTTTAATAATGGCCGCCATGGCCAGGCCCATGCCTGTATTTCCTGATGTTCCTTCAATAATGGTTCCGCCTGGTTTTAACTTCCCGCTTTTCTCCGCATCTTCGATCATTTTAACCGCCATACGGTCTTTAATCGAGTTGCCCGGATTAGTAGTCTCTATTTTGGCCAGGATTGTGCCCGGAACACCTTTTATAATCGTATTCAATTTTACCAATGGCGTATTACCAATGGTTTCTAAAATATTATTGTACCACATGATGCAAAATTAAGCAAAGGCATTAAGTATTTTATAAACTATATTTTATTTGAAACAAAATTTGTAAATTAAAAATAAAACAAAATTTAATTTCATAATCTATAATTATAATAGGCATTATAGATTGATTATTGGGCAAAACGCAATTTCAGATTAGGAGTTCGTCATTCCGACTGTAGCGTAACGAAATAGAAGATCTAACTGACAACCTAAATTACACCAGTTTATAAATCTTCCCTGGTAATGAAACAATGATCCCCTGCATTTCTAAAGTAAGTATTACTATGGATAATTTGCTTTGCTGAATATTTAACCGGATACAAAGCTCATCGATAGAAAGCTGACCATTTTGCAAAGCATTAACCACTTTTTCTTCGTTGGGTGTAAGACTTAACTGCAACGTAATTTGCGCATCCTTTTTCTTTTCCTTTATTTCATCATCCCAACCGAGATAATAAATCAGATCGTACGCATTATTGATTAAACCCGCCCTGTTGGTTTTTATCAGAAAATTACAGCCTTCCGAAAAAACGTCGGTTGTTCTGCCCGGAAATGCATAAACATCTTTATTATAAGAATTGGCAATTTCGGCAGTAATTAATGCACCGCCTTTTATCGAAGCTTCTACCACAATAGTGGCATCGGCAATGCCTGCAATGATCCGGTTACGTTGTGGAAAATTTGGCCGGTCTGGATTGGTCAAAATAGGAAACTCAGTTAATAAACCTCCATTCAGTACCATTTGCTGTGAAGTTGCAATATGGATCTTTGGGTATAAACGATCTAAACCATGTCCGAGTACTCCAACCGTAGGAATATTATTAGCCAAACATTCTTTATGGGTAGCTACATCTATTCCGTAAGCAAGTCCGCTTACAATGAGCACATTATAAGGTGCTAAGATTTCGCAGAGTTCTTTACAGAGGTTCTTTCCGTAAGCCGTTGCATTTCTGGTCCCAACAATACTGATGATACGTTTATGATTTAAATCGGCGGTTCCTTTGGCATAAAGCAGGATGGGCGAATCGTAACAGTTTTTTAAACGTTTGGGGTATTTTTCATCAGAGAAAAACAATACGTCTATTCCATGTTTTTCTACAAAATCCAACTCCTGCTGTGCCCTCGTTAAAGCATCGGTTCCACGAATGGCTTCGATAGTCTTCTCGCCTACACCCGGAATCTGCAATAGCTGTTTTTTTGATGCCGAAAATATATTTTCTGCACTTCCGCAGTAGGCCAGAAGGTTTTTGGCCGTTACAGGGCCAATTGATTTAATAAAAGTTAAGGCAATTTTGTGCAGCGTGCTCATATTTTATAAGGTTAAATAAATGCGGGATGATTTATTTCCTTAAAGCAAGCCTAAAAATCGATGTCAATTAAACTTTTCAGTGGAATATGGATATTATTTTTGAGTTGTATATATTTTTCAGTAACAGACCAAACGGTGGTATCAACGCGTTTTGGACCTATGGTGGTATTGAATGTGATAACAGCTTTAGATTTAAATTCGTTACCAAGTCGCTGCGCTTCATCAAGTTTTGATTTTAGTTCAACGGTGTGGTCTTCTTTTGCATTGATGATGTTTAAATAACTGATGTGTTCCTTTTCTACAATTTCTATTGGCATGGTGTCTCTTTAACGATTAATGTTAAACAAGCTTATCAATTTTTTAGAAAAAATGCAACTCTTATTTATTCATTTATTGTAAATTAATACATTAAAAAAGGCCGGTTTTGAACTACAAAACCGGCCTTTTATGTTATAAAATAGGTTAACTACTTAAATTTCAATGCCCTGGTTTCAACCATTCCTTTAAACTCATGGTCGAGCTTTTCGTTTGCAGCATCTATCTGACCTCTTGTAGCTCCTGAAGTGCTGCTTAAGTTATTATCTCTTGCAAGGGCTGTAAAATTATTATTTGCAGAATAATATAGAGCCTGTGCTAGCATTTTTTCAGATGGATCTCCGAAATCCTTAGATAAATCATCTGCTACATCTTTATCAACAGTCATACCTGAAAAATAATTGCCTTGATCTAATTGATTTTTAGTCTGGAATTGTGGGATATAAAGGTCATTTTTATCAATTCTGATAGAGAAAAAGCCAACAGGTTTGCCATAGGTGGTTTTACCAATTAGTTTCACATCTATAACAGGCTTTAAGTTATTGATTAATAATTCGCTTGCTGAAGCTGTACCACCGGTAACCAGAAAATAAACTCTTGTTAAGCCATTTAACGTACCTCTTTTAGCAAAACTTTCCTGATTTCCGGCTGCCAATGTTGGTTTATATGAATAATCGGCATAAGAATATAGTCTTGTTACACCATCGTTGCCTTTGGCATAAAATTTCTGGTTTTGCAAAATGGTTGCTGCTCCATCCTGCATGGTTTTGGTCCAGTAGGTAGTGTACATCACTTTTCCGTTTTGCGAAGGAGGTGCAATTAAATTTGTAAACGTTTCAGACGTAGCTACAGAACCTCCGCCGTTATACCTTAAATCTACAACAAGTTCGGTTACACCATCTGTTGTAAATTTTGCAAAAGCAGCATCCAAAGCAGGAACTGCATTTGTGGTAAAACTGTTAAATACAATATAACCTATCTTTTTCGCACCAACTGTGTAAGTATTGGTATATAAAACAGGATTTATATTGTAGGTGCCCCGGGTAACAGTAACATCGCTTGAAACTTTATTTTTCTCTATCGTTAAAGTAACAGCGGCATTATCTCCGAAAATGGCATTGTTCAGATAGTCTAATTCTGCTGATGAGGCTCTTGACACGACTCTTCCATTTACTCTTTTAATTTTATCTCCCCTTGTTAAACCTGCTGCAGCTGCAGGAGAACCAGCATATACATACTTAACGCGAAGTGTGTCGGTGTTGCCTTCAAAATTGGCAGAGAAGCCATAATCGCCACCTACCCCACCAAGCTGACTGGCAACACTGCCATCATCTATAAAAGAATATTTATCTTTTCCACCTGTGCTGGGCAAAGCTTTAATGGCATTTAAAACAGCATTATTTGACGTATATTGTCTCGGGTTAAAAGAAGAGTAGCTCGGCATCCCCACGTTCCAAAAGTAAGTTTGCTGTGCATACAGGTAAATCGAATCTTTGGTTAATTCATCCCTGGTTCCCGAAGCACCCTGCGATACCCCATTTGCATCAGTATTGTTTGAAGATTTCTTACAGGATACCGTAAACCCAACCACAACAAGCAAAGCGTATAAAAATGCGTTTTGCGAAGTCAATCTTTTTAGCATATTTTATTTGTAAATTTCTAGTGACACAATATACGGCAAATTAATTAATTTAGATTGTTGCTCATCAAAATTATTTGCACCAACAACTAACGCCTGATCAGGCGATAAATTATTGTTGTTTAGTATGTTCTGAAAAATTTCTGCTTTTGACTGTCCAAGTTCTTCGGTAAAGTAAACGGTGAGGTATTGCTCCAATCCGTTCCACTCTGTTTGCTTAATTTTATTGAGTTGTTGTTCCGGATTATCGGCCGTTACAATAAAAATCTGTTTCCGGTTTACAACAAGCTCCTGCATAAACTCAAGTATGTTTTTATAAAGCAGTAACTTTAATGGCAAACGCGCATTTAAGTGCAGGAGATCGAAATTGTATTTATATTTCTCATCAATCCCGAATTGCTTAGCTGTTTTTTCAAAAAGACCTTCTGTTCCGTTATTTTCATATTCAGCCTGCATAAAGCCGATGATAGGCTGCGCATTTTTTTGTTCGGTATATTCTATAAACTGTGCAAACAGGTAATAAACCTGCAACAAATAGTCTTTTTCTGGAAAAAGCACATTGTCTAACTCAAAAATGACAAGCTGTTTATCTTCAACGTATTGATATGCGTCCATATTAAATTGTAAAAAGTTTTAGGTCATCAGCATTGTTATAGCCAAATACACCATTAAATGTAGGAGAAACTTTTTTAAGCGCTGAATTTTCTTCACTGGAGAAAATGCAGTCGCCATGGATAAATACAGCAAAATACTGAAAAACAGCGCCATCTTTATCTATATAATCTGTAATGTTATCCGCTTCAGGAAGCAAAACCTGAATACCATATTCTCCAAAAAGTACAGCTGATTTTGCCAGAGGCTCAATTTCATAATCATGCAGAGGAATGATACAATCTATGGCTTCGGTAATGCAGAAATTGAGTAAAATATGGGCGATACTGTCTTTATTCAGGATACCTAAAGATGAAAAGGCATATTTTTCGGTTATGATACCCGGCACATCGCCATAATCGGCCAGTAGAACAAAATGGCTTGGGAATGCTTTCATCAGCTTTAAGGCTTTAGCATTGTTTCCGCCGGTAATGAGTATTTTCAAGATTTAATTATTGAATGAATAAATTAGTGAATGAATAAATTAGTGAATGAATAAATTAGTGAATAATTGAATGATTGAATGTCTGTTTTTATTTCCAAAAAATCATACATCATTTAATCCTAGCTTTTATACGATTAGTCCATCCTTCATGCTTACTACCCTGTCGCTGGTTTTGGCAAGGTGTTCGTTATGGGTAACAATTACAAAAGTCTGATTGAAATTATCGCGAAGGGTTACGAATAATTGATGCAATCCCGCAGCATTTTCAGAGTCTAAATTTCCTGAAGGTTCATCGGCCAGTATAATAGATGGATTATTGATTAGCGCCCTTGCAATGGCAACACGCTGCTGCTCACCGCCTGATAACTGATTGGGTTTATGCTGTGCCCTGTCTTTCAACCCAAAAAGATCCAAAAGCTCTAACGCCCTGGTTTCGGCTTGCTTTTTATTCGTTTTTGCAATAAATGCCGGAATACAGATATTTTCGATGGCGCTAAATTCAGGCAATAAATGATGAAACTGAAATACAAAACCAATATTCTGGTTCCTGAAAGCACTCAAGAGGTCGCCGCTTAGTTTATTGATTACAGTTCCCTTTAACTCTACCGCGCCATCATCAGGTTTATCCAGTGTGCCTAAAATATGCAGCAAGGTACTTTTTCCGGCACCAGATGGACCAATTATACTGACAATCTCCCCTTTTTGTACTTCAAAATTTACACCTTTTAATATTTGCAGATTTCCGTACGATTTTCTTATTCCAGTGGCTTTTAGCATGGTTCAAATTTAGTAAAAAAGCTTAAAGGGCAAAGACCAAAGACTTAAAGGCAAAATACAAATACTAAAGCATAAAGGGCAAAGCATTAATAAAATCTGCGTAATCCAATATCTGTGTAATCATATTTATTAAAAAAAGATTTGCAGATATCAATTTTCTATTTAACTTTGAAAAACAAAGCACTTTTAAAATGAGCAATCAGGAAGAACAATTAAATGCCTTAAAAGATATCAGACAAATGATGGACAGGTCATCGAGATTTATCTCTTTGAGTGGCTTGTCTGGTGTTTTTGCGGGGGTGATTGCATTAATCGGTGCCTATTTTGCCAATGATGAAATTAATAAGTTTATAAATAAACGTGGTTATGGGTATGGTGTAGATGGAGAAATGGACCTGGAATTTAACCTGATTAAACTGGGTGTTTTCGTGTTGATTATCGCCTTGGCTGGCGGAATTTTGTTTACTTACAGGAAAAGTCAGAAAAATAACCTGCCGATCTGGGATAAAACTTCTAAATCACTTTTATTCAACCTATTTGTTCCTTTGGCAGCAGGAGGTTTATTCATTATTGCTTTATTGATTAACCACCCGAATACCTATAGCATTATTACCCCAAGTTGCCTTATTTTTTATGGTTTAGCGCTGATCAATGCCAGTAAATATACTTATAGTGATATCCGTTATTTAGGCTTTTGCGAAGTAATATTAGGTTTAATCTGTATGTTTTATATAGGTTATGGCTTAATTTTCTGGGCATTTGGCTTTGGTGTTTTGCACATCGTTTATGGTCTTTTAATGTATTTTAAATATGAGAGAGGTCAGTAAGGATGAAAAACCCGATAGCAGATTTAAATAAAATATTCGATAGCCGGATCAGGCTCGGCGTAATGTCGATGCTGGTAGTAAATGACGAAATTGGTTTTAACGACCTGAAACAAATGCTTGAGTTAACAGACGGCAATCTTGCCTCACACCTGAACACCTTAGAGCAGGCCGAATTTATTAAAGTGCACAAAGGTTTTATCGGCAGAAAAACCAGTACCACCTACTCTATCACGGCTTTAGGCAAACAAGCCTTTAAGGCGCACCTGGATGCACTAGAAAAAATGATAAAGGAATTATAAGCTATTTTTTTTAACTATTTACTTTGAAATACAAAGCACTTTTAAAATATAAATATGAAAGAAACCACAGAACCTCAAATGATTTATGTCGGCAAAAAACTTGCTTATTATTCTGCTGTTATCGGAACCATCATCTTAATAACCTATCTGATATCACACGCCAATTATTTAATTGAGCTAGGACTAATTTACGTCCTGTTAGCATTTGTAGTAAATGGTATCTTTTTATTGGTTCTTTTATTAGAACTTATTTATAACCGCGCTTATTGGAAAAGTTATATGGCAACGATCATTGCTATGCTACTGAACATCCCTTTAAGTCTTTTATATATTTCTCTCGCAACTCACCACATTTTTTAGACAAAATTATAAAATGAAAAATAAATCGAACCTTTTACTCCTCTCTGCCCTATCTGGCGGTTTGCTATTTACGCTCCTTTTTTGGGAAGAGCGGCTAGCCCTTAACTTGCTTATTTACAGCATTTACCTGCTGATCGTTACTTTTATCAATCCAGATGTGGTAAAAAGCACTAAACTTAAAATTTATGGCTTAGCGCATTTACTGGCCGCAGTGCTGGTGGTAATCAACAATTCCGATTTATCAGTGGCAGCTTACTACATCAGTCTGTTGCTGTTTATTGGTTTTAGTCATAATCAACAGATCAGAACAATTTTCACCGCTTTTCTTGCGGCCATTTTACAAATGGTAACTGTTCCGTTTAATGCGATTCAAAACTTAAGTAAAATCAGCATCGGTAATTTTAAACTGAAGCCTGTTTTCACCTTAATCAAATACATTTTTATCCCGGTAATCATTGTAACCATTTTTGCCTGCTTATATGCCGCAGCCAGCAATGTTTTTGCTCATTATGCAGAGGCGCTACTCACCAGCATTGGTAATTTCTTTGAAAATATGCTCCATTTCTTTTTCAAGGATTTAAGTATCCGACGTATTATGCACTTCTTTTTTGGCCTGATTTTAACCAGTGGTTTATTGCTGGCATTTTTTAATAAAAGCCTGGAGAAAGCAGAATTGAAATGCAGAGAGCAATTGGTACGCACTAGACTAGGTTTAGGACATAAATCATTATGGTACAATATTATAGAAACATTTACAGGCAACCTGTTAACAAGAAAAATGGCATTAAAAACGGAATACATTGTTGGTATTATTTCGTTTGCTGCACTTAACCTGCTATTGTTATTGCTAAATATCATTGATATTACCACACTTTGGTTTGGCTGCGAACCTACCGGCAATTTCTCCGGAGAACTGCATCAGGGCACAAATTCCTTAATTTTCAGTATTGTAATGGCCATGGCCGTAATCCTCTATTATTTTAGGGGCAACTTAAACTTTTACCATAAAAGTAAAACGTTAAGGCTGTTGGCCTATACCTGGATGGTTCAGAATTTCATCCTGATCATATCTGTATTTATCCGTGATGGTTATTACATCGAATTTCATGGCCTTACCCATAAAAGAATCGGTGTTTTGGTATTTGCCACACTTTGTATCATAGGTCTCGCTACAGTTTATTTCAAGGTAGCCAGACAGAAAACGATTTTCTATCTCTTCAAGGTAAATGGAAATATCTGGTTTGCATTATTGTTAACTTTTAGCCTCATCAACTGGGATGTTTTAATTGTGAAATATAATTTAAACCATGTTGATGCTGTTTCCATCGATCCTTATTATCTAACATCCTTATCAGAAAAAACTCTTCCTTTTCTGGATAAAAACAGGGCAAAAATCCATCCTTCTACCAATAACGACTCGGAAGTTGCTAAGGTAGACAGGCCAGAAGAAGCATTAATGAGAAAACTGGATAACAGAATTGACTATTTCAAAACGCGTTACGAAGGATCGAGCTGGTTATCGTGGAATTTACAGGACTGGAATACAGCAGAATATTTTGGACTGAATAAATAAAAGCAAAATGGATAAAAGATATAAAGTAATGGCAATGGCGTCGGCATTAATTGCATTAGCCTGGTTTGTTTTAAACCGTGCGGTTCACAAAATTTTCAACCTATACACCAACTGAAGTATAAGCTAATCTGCAATATCATGAAAATACAAACCTCGGCATATTGGGTGAATCAATTCTCGAATAACAGCAAAATTAACAGGATTGACTGGACACTTAAACCTGAAATTTCGGAGCCGGAAAAACAAAATATCCTAAAATCGCTGCAGGCCTGGCAGCTTGGCGAAACATCAGAAGGAACGCATTTGATTAACGCCTCAAAAAAATATGCGAAATCTATAAATGATGAAGAGTATCTGGAAGCGGTTAAGCTTTTCATCAAAGAGGAGCAAAAACATGGCAACAACTTAGGTAAATACCTCGATTTAATTAGTGAACAGCGAATTAAAAAAGATTGGGGCGACAGCTTATTCCGGAAAATAAGATACTTTAATACCAACATGGAGCTTTGGACGATTGCTGTAATTACGGTTGAAAGTGCTGCACAGGTATTCTATCAGGCATTAAAAGATGCAACAAATTGTGCTTTGTTAAAACAGATCTGTACGGATATTTTAATTGATGAAGCCTCGCACATTACTTTTCAAAAAGAACGCCTGTACATTATTTTTAATCAAAAAAGTGCCTTTTCAAAGTGGGTTTCTTACCATGCCTACTCCTGCTTTTTTATCTGCACCAATCTGATTATCTGGTTTGCACACAAAAAGTTATTCAAGGCCGGCAAATTAAATTTTAGCAGATACATGACTAAAATATGGTTTAAACTCAAAAAAGTAACGGGTAAAGTAGTACTATATGATCGTGAAGAAGTTTTTAAGCCAGCAATGAATATGAATGAAGTTCTTTAATAATTAACCGCTCCACCACTCCAGCTCCGGCTGGATTTCTCCTGATGCAAAAATGTATCGGGAGAATTAAAAATTAATTTTTAATCAGTAAATTACATAAAATCATGAAAATTCAGGAAACATTAAATTCTGGTAAACTAAGAATTATCGCTGTTTTAACACTAACAGCCGCATTATTGGCTATTCCATTAATAGCTATGCAGTTTAGCAACGAGGTAAAATGGACATTAACCGATTTTGCGACTGCGGGCGCACTATTGCTCAGTACAGGTTTGGCCATCGAACTGGTAATCAGAAACCTTAAAACAGGTACGTTAAGAACAGTAATTCTGGTTGTTATTTTATTAGCGCTGTTTTTAATTTGGGCAGAGCTTGCTGTGGGAATCTTCGGAACGCCCTTAGCAGGTAGTTAACAGAAGCTATTAACCATTCTGTTGCCGCAGATTTAAGATGATTAGCGTAGAGGAATATTTTTTTGCACCTGACAGTAACAAACATTGTTTTTAAGCCTGATTGCAGCGGTAAGCCCGGAGCGTAGTGAGGACTTGTAGCGTAAAGCAGGACTACCAGCCGCCACGAAGAACCGGCCCCTCACTTTCAAATAAAAAATATCTGCGAAATCAAGCATGACATCATAAACCAGTGCCCATTACAGGCACTAATTTCCCGATTAACATAAAACGTTCATTTTCTGAAAAAATCGGCATTTGCTATTTGTTTAAAGGGTTTGAAATTGTAGCTTTGGGCAAATTTTGTAGCAAATGAACCCGATATGATTAAAATAATTATTTTGATTATATGAGGCTCCATCTGACAGATAAAGATAAAAATATAAACAGATGAATATTCACGAATACCAGGGTAAACAGATATTAAAAAGTTTCGGTGTTAACGTTCAAGAAGGAATTGTTGCCGATACTCCTGAGCAAGCTGTTGAGGCTGCTAAACAACTGAAAGTAGATTACAATTCTGACTGGGTTGTAATTAAAGCGCAAATCCACGCTGGTGGTCGCGGTAAAGGTGGTGGTGTTAAACTGGCCAAAAACCTTGATGAAGTTAAACAACGTGCAACCGATATTATTGGCATGCAATTGGTTACACCTCAAACCGGTCCGGAAGGTAAAAAAGTGAACAAAATTTTAGTGGCTCAGGATGTTTATTATCCGGGTGCTTCTGAAACTAAAGAATTCTACATCTCAGTATTGTTAGATCGTGCAAAAGGCCGCAACATCATCATGTACAGTACCGAAGGTGGTATGGACATCGAAGAAGTTGCTGAGCATACACCACACCTGATCTTCAAAGAAGAAATTGATCCTAAAGTTGGTTTGCAAGGTTTCCAGGCACGTAAAATTGCTTTCAACCTTGGTGTTAGCGGTAACGCTTTTAAAGAAATGGTGAAATTCGTTTCGGCATTATATAAAGCTTACGAAGCAACCGACTCTTCAATGTTCGAAATCAACCCGGTTTTAAAAACATCTGATGATAAGGTAATTGCAGTTGATGCTAAAGTTAACCTGGATGAAAACGGTTTATTCCGCCACCCTGATTATGCAGCAATGCGTGATGTAACTGAAGAAGATCCAATGGAAGTTGAAGCAAGTGCATCTAACTTAAACTTCGTTAACCTTGATGGTAACGTAGGTTGTATGGTTAACGGTGCCGGTTTAGCAATGGCTACCATGGATATCATCAAACTTGCCGGTGGTGAGCCTGCAAACTTCTTAGACGTTGGCGGAACTGCAAATGCTCAAACCGTTAAAGCAGCTTTCAACATCATCCTAAAAGATCCTAACGTTAAAGCTATCTTAATTAATATTTTTGGTGGTATTGTGCGTTGCGACCGTGTTGCCCAAGGTGTAATTGATGCTTATAAAGAAATCGGTAACATTCCGGTGCCAATCATCTGCCGTTTACAAGGTACAAATGCCGAAGAAGCTAAAAAATTAATCGATGAGTCTGGCTTACAGGTGTACTCTGCAATTGCTTTAAAAGAAGCAGCAGATTTAGTAACCAAAGTTTTGGCAGAACAAGCATAATTTTTAACGACTAAAGTTTAAGCAATATTATATTTGAAGCCTTTCAGTGAAAACTGGAAGGCTTTTTTATTCCTCCTCTTTCAGAGGGGTGTCCGCAGGACGGAGTGTTCCTTAATACTATCTATACCAGCAATTCAATGGTAATACGACTTAAATGTACTAAGGCGCATCAGGTGGCTATCTTTTTTTTGAAAAGCAAGTTTCTGCACATTTCGGTTCCGCAAGCCCTGCTATCACTTCAATCTTTTTAAACAACAGCCGTTATGCTGAGGCACTAAACATCTGTTTCATCGGTTGCAGATGCTTCGTACCTCAGCATGACAATAAAATTTAGGGTTGCTGCAATTAAAAAGTATTTTCGTTCTATCAGGTTTATTTAACCAGGGTTTGTGGTGCTTAGGCCGATCAAACGCAGGTTTATCTTATTACCCTCCCCGAAATTCGAGTATATCGCCCGGCTGGCAATCCAGAACCGCGCAGATGGCCTCGAGTGTTTCTAAACGGATGGCCTTTGCCTTACCGGTTTTTAGTATCGATAAATTAGACATCGTAATCCCTACCCGCTCACTCAATTCGGTTAGCGACATTTTACGTCGGGCAAGCATTACATCTAAGTTAATTATTATAGGCATTTGGATCGGTAAAGTTAGGAATGTTTTCAGTTAACCTAGATGGTTAAATCATTTTCTTGTTTAAGCTCAATTCCCTTTTTAAATACAAAAGCTATTGTTAAAAGCGTTAAGCCAAAAATCAGCAACCAGATCTGGAAGTCTACATTTTGAGCGATTTTAAATATTAAACCTTCATTATTATTTGACGAATGAACATAATCCATTGCATTAAAAATAAACAGCAGAAACGGAATAGCAGTACAATACCAGCCCATCCGCTTTAAACGGTTTGTATTTTCTTCACTAAAAACATTACCTACCTGAACCGAATCGATAAAGCGGTACAGGTATATTAGTACCCTCGCACTGAAGAAAGTAATTGTTAAGATAAGCGTGCCATGTACGAAACCAAATATCCCTCCATTACCTCTGTCAGTATAACCATCTTCAAAACCACGGGACATATCTTTAAGCGAAAATAGCAATACAGCTACGAGCGTAGCTACGTAACCAAGTTTAATCAGCCTGATTTGATTTTGCGTTTTCATATTATATCGTTAAATCGTTTTCTAATTTTAGTTTTCTCGTGTACACAATAAACTGATAGGTTGCATTGGCGAGTATAATCAACCCCATTCCGAACAGACTGGAAAAACCGTTTAAATCATCATGATACTTAAAGGCACCATTTGTTAACGTCTCTACATAATTATCCATGATGTACTTCCCACCGATGGTGACAGCAAAAAACAGGAACATTACAGCAACCAATAGCTGATAAATAAGCCATTCATCTATCGCATAAATATTGATAGTTTTAAACTTTAATACCAGCATAATCGCCGTACCCAGTAATAAATAAAAAACCATACTTGCACCGCCATCACTAAAGCTCCATTTTCTAACACGATTGCCTGTGATAGACTGGGTTTTATGTTAATTACGCCTATTTCTTGTCCAGTAAATGTGAAACCGTTTACTTTACGGGTTACATCAGGCAGCGTACGGGAAACATTAAAACTCAAAGTACCCTTATTATAATCGATCACGGCATAAACAATATGCGATATTGCTGACACCACGGCGTAAAAAATAAGGCTATATGCGCATCCTTTCAAAATTTTCACTGTATTACTCATTTTTTAAATGGTTTAATTGCTTTCTTTTTTTAAGTTGTTTATAGGGATAGAAATAATTTCAACATACAATTCAATTCAAATTGAATGAGCACTGCAAACAACAAAATCTGACAGAAATTCTTAACTCCAAAACCTTCCTGAGATTAGGTGAATTATTTTTTAGCTTAAAAAATAGAAACTTGAGAAACGTCATATTTATTTAATTATTTATAGAACAAACATAGAAAATAAATTATTACAAATCAAAATAAATTTATTGATTTACAATAAATAATAATTGAATATCAACTATAACCTCTAAAAGCTGGCAAATAGCGACAGGATTTTATTTGGAATGATTTTTGTTGTAAGTAAAACTGTAAAAAAATTGTGCAAACGGCAACATTTTCAGCATTTTATCCTTTCAGAATGCCATACAATTTCGTAACTTTGCACACTCAATAATTAAAGAGCACACAATTCGTATAAATGAGACAACTCAAGATAACGCAATCTATTACCAACCGTGAAAGTCAATCCCTGGATAAATATCTGCACGAAATTGGTAAAGTAGATTTAATAACAGCAGAAGAGGAAGTAATTTTAGCAAGAAAGATTCGTGAGGGCGATCAGGCTGCATTAGAGCGATTGACTAAAACCAACTTACGTTTCGTTGTATCTGTTGCAAAACAATATCAAAATCAAGGTTTAACTTTAGGAGACTTAATTAACGAAGGTAACTTGGGTTTAATTAAAGCGGCGAAACGTTTTGACGAGACCAAAGGTTTCAAATTCATTTCTTATGCTGTTTGGTGGATCCGTCAATCAATTTTGCAGGCAATTGCTGAGCAAAGCCGTATTGTGCGTTTACCATTAAACCAGGTAGGTTCGTTAAGCAAAATCAGTAAAGCTTTCTCTAAATTAGAGCAGGAATACGAGCGTGAACCTTCTCCGGAAGAACTGGCTGACATTTTAGAAACTACAGTGGACAAAATTTCAGACACACTGAGCAACTCTGGCCGTCACGTATCCATGGATGCTCCTTTTGTTCAGGGCGAAGAAAATACATTACTGGATGTATTGGAAAACCACGAACCAAACACAGACAGTTCATTAATCAACGAATCGTTATCGGAAGAAATTAAACGTTCTTTATCTACCTTAACAGAGAGAGAAAGAGAAATTATTGTTTTATTCTTCGGATTAGGTTCTAACCACCCACTTTCTTTAGAGGAAATTGGTGAGAAATTTAACTTAACACGCGAGCGTGTTCGTCAGATTAAAGATAAAGCGCTACAACGCTTACGTCATACTTCAAGAAGTAAAATCTTAAAATCTTATTTAGGATAAGAGAATAGATTTACAAAAATATTAAAAGATCGGCTAACGCTGGTCTTTTTTGTTTACTAGTGGTATATAATAACAAGATCGTCATCTCGACCGGAGCATCGCGGAGTGGAGAGATCTGCCTCGATAGATTTCTCGACTGCGTTGCACTCCGCTCGAAATGACGAAACTCTTAATACTCAACTTACAAGCAAAAGCCTTAAAAAAGGGCAGAATGATAAAACTCTACATAGGACTTCTAATGGACGTTTAGAAGCAAGATGATTATTAACAATATCGAATCTTACGGCAACAGTCATTGCGAAACCAATTTTTCATTGAATGAAGCGATCTTAATGTGCTTGTTTATAGCGATAGCTTTAAGATTGCCTCGTGCCTAGCAATGACGACTTAGCTACTTAAAACCCTTTTATTAATAATTTATTTTAGCTTCTAATTTACAAAAACAAATTATTAATAGACCTTGAACATGTTTGAGGGACGGAACTCTAAAATAATATACCCAAATTAAAACAACAAGTGTTTCACAGTTAATCCGTTATTGATCAATTGTTTTAACGAATCGATACCAATACGTAAATGTGTTTCTACATATCTTTCGGTTACAGTGCTGTCGCTTTCCGCAGTTTTAACACCTTCAGGGATCATGGGTTGATCAGAAACCAGAAGCAATGCCCCTGCCGGAATTTTATTTGCAAATGCGGTAGTAAAAATCGTTGCGGTTTCCATATCAACAGCCATTGCACGTAAAGTTTTTAAATATTTTTTAAATTCTTTATCGTGTTCCCAAACCCTGCGGTTGGTGGTGTAACAGGTTCCGGTCCAGTAATCCCTGCCATGGTCACGAATTGTTGTAGAAATTGCTTTCTGCAAAGCAAACGCCGGCAATGCCGGCACTTCTGCAGGAAGGTAATCGTTTGATGTACCTTCCCCCCTGATGGCCGCAATTGGCAGGATTAAATCACCTAGCTGGTTTTTCTTTTTTAAACCACCGCATTTACCCAAAAACAGCACCGCTTTAGGTTTAATGGCTGTTAATAAATCCATCATAGTAGCTGCCAGCGGACTTCCCATACCGAAGTTGATGATGGTGATCCCGTTTGCAGTAACACTTTGCATAGGTTTATCTAAACCCATAATTGGTGCATTATCGTTCCACTCTGAAAACATGGATACATACTTGCTGAAATTGGTCAACAGGATATAATCACCAAATTGATCTAATGGCCGGCCGGTATAACGTGGCAACCAGTTTTTAACAATTTCATCTTTGGATTTCAATCCAGATTTAACAGGAGATTCTACCTCTTTTATTTTTTTTGATTTTTCTACAATTTCCTCGTCTTTTTTTACGTCTTTTTCTTCGTTCATATCATTTAGTTTAGAGCCTGGCGCATGGCGCACAGCGTTAACAATACTATATTACAAAAAATCCCTCCCGAATTACGGGAAGGATTTGATTTTTTAGGCGGCCTGCAACTTTTTAAAGTCGGCCTTTTCAAATTTCTCTATCGCGTAATCGAGATTGATATGCAACTCCCTGACATCCGTCTGCGTTGGCGTATCAAACATCGCATCGAGCATAATCGCTTCACAGATCGATCTTAAACCACGTGCCCCCAATTTATATTCCATTGCTTTGTCTACAATAAAATCTAAAACGTCTTCATCGAAAACAAGCTTTACATCTTCATAAGCAAAAAGCTTAACATATTGCTTGATCAATGAGTTTTTAGGTGCGGTTAAAATGTTTCTTAAAGATTCCTTATCCAATGGGTTTAAATGCGAAAGAACCGGAATACGACCAATTAATTCGGGAATTAATCCAAAAGATTTTAAATCCTGAGGGGTAATATACTTATAAAGATTTTTAAGATCCAATACGGTCTCATCTTTCTTTACCCTGTAACCTACAGCCTGGGTGCGTAAACGGTTGGCGATTTTGCGTTCTATGCCATCAAATGCACCACCACAGATAAATAAAATGTTATTGGTATTTACCGGGATCATTTTCTGATCCGGGTGCTTACGTCCGCCCTGAGGTGGAACGTTAACCACAGTACCTTCTAAAATCTTTAACAATGCCTGTTGCACACCTTCTCCTGATACATCACGGGTAATAGACGGGTTATCGCTTTTACGCGCAACCTTATCCACCTCATCAATGTACACAATACCACGTTCTGCTGCTGTTACGTCATAATCTGCCGCCTGTAATAAACGCGTTAAGATGCTCTCCACATCCTCTCCCACGTAACCTGCTTCTGTTAATACAGTTGCATCGCAGATACAGAAAGGCACATGCAAAATTTTAGCAATGGTTTTCGCCAAAAGTGTTTTACCTGTACCAGTTTCACCCACCAACATGATGTTCGATTTTTCAATCTCGATCTCGTCTTTATCAACCTTTTGGTTTAAACGTTTATAGTGGTTGTAAACGGCAACGGAAAGTACCTTTTTAGCATCATCCTGACCAATTACATACTGATCAAGGTGTTGTTTAATTTCAAGAGGCTTTAATAAGTTTATCGCCTCCTGAATATTTTTTGTCCCTTTGGTTCCTAATTCCTGCGCAAGTAACTGGTTGGCCTGGGTAACGCATTTATCGCAGATAAATGCATCCATACCTTCAATCAACATTAAAGTTTCATGCTTGCCAGAATGGCAGAATGAGCAACGGGATTCTTTATTTTGTTTCGCCATCTTTCTTTGCGTTTCTCGATAATACTTCGTCAACCATACCAAATCCTTTTGCCTCATCGGCAGTCATCCAGTAATCGCGGTCTGAAGCTTTCTCTACCCAGTCGTAAGTCTGGCCAGAGTGCTCTGAAATAATATCGTATAATTCTTTTTTCAATTTCAACATCTCTCTCAAGTTGATCTCCATATCAGATGCCACACCTTGTGCACCTCCTGATGGCTGGTGGATCATTACCCTTGAGTGAGGTAAAGCAGCACGTTTTCCTTTAGCACCTGCAACCAATAAAACAGCACCCATTGAAGCGGCCATACCAGTACAGATCGTTGCTACATCTGGCTGGATATACTGCATGGTATCATAAATACCTAAACCTGCATAAACCGAACCACCTGGCGAGTTAATGTAGATCTGAATGTCACGATCTGCATCTGCTGACTGTAAAAACAACAACTGCGCCTGGATAATATTGGCATTCTGATCATAAATGGCATCACCTAAAAAGATGATACGGTCCATCATCAACCTTGAAAAAACATCCATCTGAGCTACGTTCAACTGGCGTTCTTCGATGATATATGGTGTCATGCTCTTAGGGTTCAAATTAGCTTGAGCAATAAATTTATCTACGTGTAAACCGCCAATCCCCTGATGTTTAACGGCAAATTTTCTGAATTCTTGTGAATCTATGTTCATGAGTTATGAGTTTTTTAGCAGAGGGCATAGAGTTTTGAGCTCCAGTTCCCCATAGTTTCGTGAATAATAAAAAACCAAAATATAAATAATATTTCAATTATATTGGTTTAGACAAAGAGCATACCATATCAGAATCTATGACAATATAGCACACTCACTATTTCAAACTTTTAGAAAAGCTGGAAATCATCCTTGCTAAAATATCTAAATCTTCTAACAAATCTGCCAAATCCTTGTCAGAAACTAGTAATCTTAAATTTAATACTAAAAGAATATTAGCATTTTCGAAAATAGACCGATGTGCAAAGTTTAAGAACCGTCGAAAATCGGGCGTGGAATTGGAGCCAGATCCTTCTGCAATATTATTAGATACGCTAAGAGCAGCTCCTCGAAGCTGCTCTGCGAATCTAAACTTTTTTATTTCTTCTAATTTTTCAGAAATATCAATTAACTTATTACCTACCGTTATGGCTCTCTGCCAAATTAGCAAGTCTTGAAATCTAAATTTTGCCATATAGCAAAATAAGATTTTTTATTATGATATTAAAATCACCTGGCGCTATGCCCTATGCTTTCTTCTCTACCAGCGCAACAAACTTGTCGTAATCAATATCCTTTTGCTCCAAAGTAACAACAGATTTGATTTGCTCGAAAGTTTTTAATGCTTTTACTTCTTCGAAAACACGGTTTGCATTTTCTTTATCCTGTAAAAACTGAACAGCGTATTGAGCTAACTGATCTTCAGGAAGCGGACTTGGGCTGTACATTCTGAACTGTGCATCTAATTTTGCCTTAGCTGCCTGAACTACATCCTCATATTTGATTTCGATGCTGTTATCTTTAATGATTTTATTTTCGATTAAAGTCCATTTCAGGTTTTTAGCAAAATCATCATAACCTTCTGCCAGTTCTTCGTCGGTTAATTTTTCGTTGGTTGCTTTTAACCAGCGGCGTAAAAATTCGTCAGGTAATTCGAAGTTGTGTTTAACTAATAATGCTTCATAAATATCGTTCGATAATTTACGCTCAGCATCCTGTTTAAACATACTTTCTACTTCTTCGGTAATTTTTGCCCTGAAACCAGCTTCGTCAGTAACTACACCTTCGCCAAATAATTTATCAAAAAACTCCTGGTTTAAGTCTGATTCTTCTAAACGGTTAACGTTTTTAACGTGAAGTTTGAAATTTGCCTTTAATTCTGCAGCTTCTTCCTCCGAAATATTTAAAGCTTTTGAAATTACTGCAGCATCTTCAAGCGCTTTTTGAATATCGATGGTCACTTCATCATCTTTCTTTAAACCGATTAACGATTTAAGGATTTTCTTATCTTTAACCTGATCTAAGCGGATTGTAGCAGTACTGGTAATGCCACCTTCTACCGCAGTTCCATCAGTATCTACCTGGGTTAATTCGGTATATAAAACATCATCTTCAGCCGAAACCTCAGGATTTGTCATTTTACCATAGCTGCGACGGATATTTTTGATGCGGCTTTCTAAAGTTTCCTGATCAGCTTTAACTACATACTCGGTAAATTTATCTTTAGATGAAACGTTTACATCAAAAGCAGGTGCTAAACCTAGCTCGTAATCAAATTCGAAATCATCTGTATTATCCCATTTAAATTCGCGCTCATCATCCATTTTAGGAAGTGGCTGACCTAATATTTCTAATTTTTGCTCAGCAATGTAGTTAGATAGGGTATCGTTTAACAAATTATTCACCTCTTCTACCAAAATACTTTTGCCGTACATTTTTTTAATGTGAGCCGCAGGAACCATTCCTTTACGGAAACCAGGTAATTGTGCTTTTTTGGCCTGATCTTTAATTGCTTTATCTACTTTAGCAGTGTAATCAGCAGGTGCGATCTTGATTTTTACAACAGCATTTAAGTTGCCGGTTTTTTCCTGTGTAATATTCATTTTTATGAGATTGAGTATTGAGATGTGAGATGTGAGACCTTTTTCAAGCTCTAATTCCACATCAATTTTTATTAATCAATGTTTTTAAAAACAAAACCGTTTCGATGTTTAAATCGAAACGGCCTTTATCTTGTTGTGCGGAAGAAGGGACTCGAACCCCCACGCCGTGAAGCGCCAGATCCTAAGTCTGGTGCGGCTACCAATTACGCCACTTCCGCAGTTAGGATGTTGTAAGGACTGCAAAGATAGAAACAAGATTGAATAATCAAAAGGCCTCGGCAATATTTTATTGATTATTTTGATCAAAAAACGATAACTATTTAGTTTTTAAGGAGAAAAAATTACCAAAAAAGATTTTCTGGAGCTTTTGCGATGGTTTGTGGAGACACAAACCATGGGGACAGACTTTATTTTTTGGAAAGCAGGTTCAGTAGCGCTTAGGATGATACATTCCCGCTGTACGCTTTATCCCGATTTAAAATCGGGAGGTACCGCTTCCATCGGGTTTAGTTGGCAGGGCCTAATAGTACTATTTATGTGTAAACACCAAACGTTCCTACGGAACGAAAACGCCAATTTTTCAATTTGGCTACCTATCAGTCGTCCTTACAGGACGATTTAGATTTTTTTAGATGGTTTGTGGAGACACAAACCATGGGGACGCAAACCATGGGAACACAAACCATGCAATTCGGGCATAAAAAAACCGTTCTGATTTTAAATCGGAACGGTTTATCGTGTTGTGCGGAAGAAGGGACTCGAACCCCCACGCCGTGAAGCGCCAGATCCTAAGTCTGGTGCGGCTACCAATTACGCCACTTCCGCATTAGGATGTTTTAAGGACTGCAAAGATAGAAACTAAATTGAATAATCAAATTTTTAAGGTGTTTTGTTTAAGCATAAATTTGATTATTTATTGATGGATGAACTTGACCTGCCGCACATCATCCATCTTACATTTTCCATTTTACATATTTCCCATCTCTAAAACTCAACCAGTGTTACATCAACCAGCTCCGGACCACCATCTATTGGGTAGCCTTTAACTTTTCTTCCTTTAATCTTAACTTTTCTATCTAAATAGGTATCAAGATTTATAGAGCCACTTTTTAAAGCATAAGTTTTATTATCGGCTTTTAACAGGTGTGTACCATATTGAAAGGTTGTCATTCCAAGTTTTTGAATAGTTCCGCTTGCGGTAACAGAGCCGGTGTGGTTTGCATCTTTTAAGGGGCTACAGCCAGAAATCACAGCAACAAACAGGGATAATATTAATATTTTTTTCATGATAGTTTAAACGGAGTGATTTAATTTTATGCTACAATTTACAACAATTAAAACGGTATGCTTAATAAAGTTGTTTTTGGAATTCGAAAAAATACTGAACGGCTTTAACCAGCCTGCTGCCATACCAGCTGAACATTTCACCATCAACCAATATAATTTTGACTCCAGGTATTGCTGATTGGATTTCTTCGATGTGTTTTTCTCTGAAAGGATACGGCTCTGATGAAAGTAAAATCAGCTCACAGCTAGAAGTTTTTAGTTGTTCTAATGTTACAATAGGATAACGATCCTCTTTAATTACATTCATCATGCCGTTTGTAAGCAAAATATCATCAATAAAGGTATTTTTTCCGGCGGCCATATAGGGTTTGCGCCAGATGAGGTAAGCTACCTTTTTTTCAATATGGTGCTGTAATGCAAGTGTTTTCAGGTCGTTAAATCCGGCAGAAATCAGGTGGTTCAGGTAACTGGCTTCAGGTTCACGATCTACCAGCGCCCCTATTGCGGCAATGGCTTTCGTGGCATTGTCAAGGGTAAAAATATCGCTCATCCAAACAGGAAAATATTCGGCAAGTTCTTCTATATCACCCTGAGTATTTTCTTCTTTGTTGCCGATAATGAGATCTGGCTTTAAATCTTTAATTAAATCGATATTGAGCTTTTTCGTCCCTCCTACTTTGGTGCGCGTTGCAAACTTTTCTATCGGATGGATGCAAAATTTGGTTAATCCGATAATTTCCTGATTTAAGCCTAAATCGAACAAAAGCTCTGTTTGTGAGGGCACAATAGAAATAATCCGTTTAGGAGGGAAATTGATGGTAATCTCCCTACCCATCTGATCGGTAAACGTTTTTTGCATGAAGCAAAGGTAAGGTTTAGGGATGAAACTACACACGTCGTCCTTCGAGCGGAGTGCAACGTAGCCGAGATATCTGTCTCGAGATAGATCTCTCGCCCGAACATTCGGGACGTTTTCGGTCGAGATGAGGACGCTATTATAAATAAGATCTACGCACCATTCTTTTTCTGTTCTACATAAGCATCGTTATAAAAATGATTCGGTTTAAGGTAAACTGCATTATTCTGGAAATCGAGAAAGGTATTAAACCGCTTTAAAACTTCGTTGCCTAAAATGTGGATATTTGCGCCCCTTAGTGGTTTGTTACCTGTTATTAGTTGTACAGGTAAATTTTTCAGGTTGTATTTGCCCAATTTAAGCGTTTGCAGGTTTGAAGTAATTACAGGCACTTCGTTTCCTGTTGCACCATGCATCATTACTTTTTTAATCACTTCCATTTTATCTGTAGGAAATTTGCCTGTTTTTAGCAAGTCGTTATCCAACATGGCTGTGCGATGGTAGCCGGTATCGAAAAGGAACCAATCGGTGTTTTTTGTTCCACTCTGCTCAATAGTGCTTTCTACCAGAAGAAGTTCCGCAAAATATTTAATGTTTAATTTCGTAAAGCTTTTATCCTTTGCCACATTTTTAGGCATAACGGAATGAACAACCATCAGGTTTTGATCGTAATTGAGTTCGACAATTTTTCCATCGAACAAATCCCAGCCAAACCTTCCATCGGTACCCGCACCGGTGAGCTCGGCCGGATAAAGCTTAGTTTTATAATCACTGCTGCCTAATTTGAGGTTATAAGTAGTATTGTATAACTGAGGTTTAGATTTTACTTTACTTTTTAATACTTCGTTGGTAAACACCAGTTCTGTAGTTCCGCTATCGAAATTTAAATTAAGCGTGTCTATCTGGTTGAAAATAGATTTGACATAGATGGTACTTTCGCTATTGATAAACAGTGGAATACTGTCGTGGATTTCGGGTTTTATTTTGCCAAAATTTTTAATATCAGGACTTGCAATTTGTGTATAACAACTATCCTTTCCATCTAACAGCACAATGAAATCCTTTTTTTCACCTGGTTTGATTTTTAGGGTGATTGAATCGATATCAGTTTTAAATTTAACCGTTTTGGCTTTTATTAGTTTTGAAGTTGTAAAAATATCGGGTTTTGCCTTCAGATTGATATTCCAGCCTTTAGTAAGACCATCTTCTTCGTAAATTTTGGCTGTTTTGGCATTTGCTTTAACAATCGGGAGCTTTTTTTGTGCAAATGTTGTTACTGAAAGGCAAGTGAGGGCGATAATCAGAATCTGTTTCATTAAAATGGTTTTATAAAACGAATTTAACAATTAACTATAGCATTAGGTATTAAAAAATGTTTTTATTCGGGATGCGCTTTATGCTACAACCCGAATATTTATTTAGTTTGTTTTTAAACCACAGATGCACACAGATAAACACAGATTTTATATTGGATGAGTCCTGATCTTCCACCAAACAATGTTTTCTTTACCTGAGATTTAAGTAATAGCAACATCTTCTTTTACCACGCCATCGGCAATGTGTAAAATCCGGTTGCCATATTGTGCATTTTTTTCTGAATGGGTAACCTGGATAATGGTAATGCCATCTTCCTGATTCAATTTTTTAAATAAGGCCATAATTTCTTCTGCCTGTGCCGATTGCAGATTACCTGTTGGCTCATCGGCGAGGATTATTGATGGTTGTGCAGCCAATGCCCTGGCAATCCCCACCAATTGTTGTTGTCCGCCTGAAAGTTGATTTGGGAATAAATCTTTTTTGGCCACAATGTTAAAACGATCTAACAGATCGGCAATTCTGCTCGCCCTTTCGGAGCTACCTACTTTTTTATATAATAAGGGTGCTTCGATATTTTCATAAACCGTCATTTCGTCTATTAAATGATAAGCCTGAAACACAAAGCCGATGTGGTTGCGGTAAAGTTCGATGCGTTTACGTTCGTTTAGCGAGGTTACATTTTCTCCCAGAAACTCATAAGTACCGTAAGTGGGTTCTTCGAGCATGCCGATAATATTGAGCAGTGTAGATTTTCCGGCACCCGATGGCCCCATAATGGAAACAAATTCCCCTTGTTTAATGGTTGTGGTGACCAGGCGGAGCACATAATTTTTAACGCCTTTGTTTGCGTAGTATTTTTCGATGTTGGTTAATTGTATCATATTTTTAGCGTTGGGCGAATAGCGTTTGGCGGTTAGCAGAAAATCAACGCTGAACGCCAAACGCTGTCCGCAGGTGTTATTCGTATTTTAAAGCATCAATGGTATTGGCAACCGCAGCTTTGTAAGAGCGGATGCTTACGGTAATAAGGGTTATCGTCATAGAGATAATCATTGCGAGAATAAAAGGCCATACATTCACCTCTATCCGGTAGGTAAAGGTAGCCAGCCATTTGGAAACAAATAAATAAGCCAAAGGCCATGCAACTAAATTGGCAATAAAAACCATCATCAGGAATGAGCCGTTGAGCATTTTAACCAGTTCTACGGTTGAGGCGCCCAGTACTTTTCTAATGGCTACTTCGCGGGTACGTTGTGTGGCTACAAAAGAAATCAGCCCAAATAAGCCAATAAAGGAAATAAAGATAATTACGCCTGCAAATACTTTAAAAAGAGCACCCATTATTTTTTCCGTCTGGTAATATTCGCTGATTTTATCATCCATAAAATTAGCGCCATACACATATTCCGGCAACACATTGTTCCAGGTTTTTTCGATGGCCTGCATAGCGGGCAAAATACTTTTACTATCCAGTTTTACTGCAATAGTGTTATAGGACTCTTTATCGCTGTTTAAAATAATAGGCGAAATTGGCTCATGCAGGCTTCTGTTGTTAAAATCTTTAACCACTCCAACAATAGTCCCGGTTTTACCATGTACCCTAATGGTTTTACCAAGCGCTTCGTTATAATTAATTACATTTAGTTTTTTCAACAGGGTTTCGTTTACCACAAAATTTTTAACGGTATCGCTTTTAGCTAAACCTTTTCCGGCAATAATTGCTAAACCAAATGTTTTAAAATAGTTTTCGTCGCCGGTTTTGGTATTGGCCTGAAAATTTGCATTTACAGTGCTATTGTATCTGAAATTACTTTCGTTATTAAAATCGGATGATGGTGCAGCACTGCAATAACTGGTAGATAATACTCCAGGGATTTTATTGATCTGATCCTGCAGGGTATGGTAGCGTGTAATCGCCATGCTATCAGAAGGAATGTCGACCAAAGCTACAGCGGTTGGAATAAAACCAAGCGGTTTCTCACGCATATAACTCATTTGCCTAAGTACAACCAAAGTACCGATAATGAGTATAATGGTAATGGCAAATTGCACCACAACCAGAATTTTACGTAAACTTAAACCTCCGGCATTTGCGGTAATTTTATTTTTTATTGCCAGTGCAGGACTATAGCCTGACATCACCATGGCAGGATAAAAACCTGCCAAAAAGCTTACTAACATTACCAAAACAAGCATAAACACCAGTATAATGGGATGCTCAATGATACTAAAAGAAATATGATCTTTAAATAAACTTTGCATGCCAGGCAGCGCAATTTCGGTTAAAACGCAACCCACCAGTAAAGAAAGAACCGTTATTGTTAAAGTTTCGGTTAAAAACTGAACGATTAATTGCCTGCGTAAGCTACCCATTACCTTACGTACACCAACTTCTTTACCCCTGCTTACCGCCTGTGCAGTAGCAAGATTAATGAAATTTATACAAGCGGTTAGCAATAAAAAAACGCCGATAATAGCCAAGCCGTAAAGTTCTTTTTTAGAAATAACCTTATTTGCAAAATTACCAAGCTCTTCATTGTAATGTATGTCCTTTAAGGGTTGAAAACGGTGCCCCTCTTTAGAAATATCATCTTTCTGATAATATTTATCTATAAACTGAGGAATATTTCTGTTTACTTCTTCTATAGAAACACCTTTTTTTAACAAGACATAACATTCGGATGATGAAGAAACCGAACCCCAGCTGGTTAGCTCTGGTCCGGCCAGGTTTTGATAAGTTTTGTAAGAAATTACAATTCTAAGTGGAAACGAACTGTTTTCTGGTGTTTTTTCTATAATTCCGGTTACTTTAAGGTCTAGTTTATTTTTAAAGTTGATGCTTTGCCCCACCGCTTTGTGCCAATCGCCAAAAAGTTTATCGCCCATTTCATCAGATAAAACAACTGTATTCGGCTGACTTAATGATTGACGCGGGTTGCCTTCCAGCCATTTAAAATCAAGGATTTCGAAAAAATCAGGATCTGCATATTGCACATCCTCTGCGGTTTTAATGCTTTCTTTCCCTGATGCATCTTTTACCTTAATAATTCCACCACCGCCCTGAATGGCTCCTACCTTATCAAATTGTTGACTAAAATCGTTCCGCATAGCAGCCGGAAGTGGCCTGGCCGTACCTGGAGATTCAAAAAAACTATCAGGAGTAGTCCAGCTGGTTATTACCCGATAGATTCTGCTTTCGTTTTTAAAATTTTCATCAAAACTGAGCTGATAACGGATAAAAATAAAAATGAGGATACAACTGGCCATTCCGATAGAAAGGCCGAGGATATTGATCAGGGTATAACCTTTGTTTTTCCAAAGGTTCCGCCAGGCGATTTTTAAATTAAGTTTTAACATGTTTAGTATGTTTTAGCGAGAAGCATTTAGCGGTCAGCGGTAAATTCACGCTAACCGCCAAACACCATCCGCAGGTCTTTATTCGTATTTTAGCGCATCAACAGCATTTGCTTTAGCTACCTTGAAAGTTTGCAGGCTTACCGTTAAAATGGCAATAATTACCGAGGTCAACAACGCGAGCAAAAATGGCCAAAGGTTTACCGTTATTTTATAATCGTATTTTTCGAGCCATTTGGCAAGCAGAATGTAAGCCACCGGAATGGCAATAATATTGGAGATAATTACCAGTTTCATAAAATCTTTGTTCAGCAGGATCAGAATATCCGAAAGATTGGCACCCAGCACCTTGCGGATACTGATTTCTTTGCTACGCTGCTCGGCAGTATAGAGGGCCAAACCCAATAAACCAAGACAGGAGATGAAAATGGCAAAGCCTCCAAAAATGTTCGAGAGTACACTGAGTAACCTTTCACTGCGGAGTTTTTCGGCCATACCCTGACTAACCATCTTTATTTCTATAGGATAGGCCGGATTTAAACTTTGACTTACCGATTTTATTTTTTCGATAGAGGCAGACAGCGATTGCTTTGGATTTAGTTTAAGCAAGAGAACCTTACTTGTGTTAATATTATAATAATAAACCGTTGGCTGTATTTTTGAAGCAAGCGATTCGCTCGAATAATCCTGTACCACACCTACAACTTTAAGTGGTGGGTTATCGCCCCAATGTATAATGGTACCAACAGGATTTTTTAAACCCATTATTTTAACGGCACTTTGGTTCAGCAAAAGCGATGTGGAGGTATCAGCCGAAAATTTAGGATCAAAATCCCGTCCTTCTATAATTTTAACACCGGTAGTTTTGGCAAAATCGAAACCAGTGCTCCTGTAATTGATAATAGATACATCATTTTTAGGTTTGCCCGGCCATTGGATATCGCCGGTAATAGAACCGCTGCTGGTAAAAGAACCTGCATATTCAGTAGAAGCCACTATGGCACCTGCTCTTTCCAGTTCGTTTTTAAAAGTATGTAGTTTCTCTGGTTTTGTCCATTCGCCTTCCAGATCTATCTGTGCCAATGCAGTTTCATCAAAACCCAGGGGCTTATTTTTAAGGTGCTGAATCTGGCTGTAAATTACAATTGCCGAAATAATCATACAGATAGAAAGGCTAAACTGCACCACTACCAATGTTTTACGGATGGATAAAGAACCCGTTGAACCTTTAAATCCTTTTAAAACTTTTACCGGGATAAAAGATGACAGGTAAAATGCAGGATAACTTCCCGCCAGGATACCGGTGAATAATACCATTGAAAGCAAAACCGCCCAAAATCCAATTGAACTATAGTTGATTTTAATCGAAATATCGAGCAGATTATTAAAGTAAGGCAAAGAAACTTCGAGCATTGTAAAGGCAATTAACATGGCCAAAAACGACAACAAAAGCGATTCTATCATAAACTGCCCCATGATGGTATTCCGTGTAGAACCCAAAGCTTTTCTCACACCAACTTCTCTTGCCCGTTTTTCCGATTTGGCGGTAGAAAGGTTCATGTAATTGATACAGGCGATAAACAGCACGCATATCGCTAAGAAAACGAACAACCTTAACTGATCGATTTTACCACCGACCACTTTACCGTTATCAAAATCATCATACAAGTGCAATTTGCTTAAAGGAAAAAGAAAAGGCTGGTAGGTCATTTCTTTTAAATCAGGCTCTTTATTTACAATAAAATGTTTCAAGGCTGCATTTGTAGCTTCTAATGAAGCGTTATCTTTAAGCTGGAATAAAGTTAAACAGGTAATCGATCCCCATCCATTTTCCTTCTCCGAAGGATTTTCCTGTTCAAAGAAGGCCCAGGGCTGCAACACATCAAACCGGATACTCTGGTTTTTAGGGAGATCTTCTATTACGGCACTCACTTTTAAATTAATACGGTTATCGTATTTAATGCTTTGCCCGACCGGATTCTCCTCGCCAAACAGTTTCTTAGCCGTAGATTGGTTAATAAGTACATTATTTGGTTCGGTTAAGGCCGTGTTCGGATCTCCATAAATGAATTTATAATCGAGCATTTTCAAAAAATCGGGATCAACATCAATGCTTTTCAGTTTAAAATTTTGCTGGTTTCGGCTGTATAATTTCTGTCCGTTATTCATTGAGATGCGTGCGGCACTCTTAATGCCCGGCAGTTCTGAAGCTCCGGCTTTGGCCAGTTTATTCGGAACCGCCATAGTAGTAGCCAGTTTGCCGTTAAACTTTAAATTCAGGGCTGATAAATACACTTTATCGGCATTTTTATATTGCTTATCGAAGCTCCATTCGTAATACACATATAACAGCAGCATTAAACAACAGGCCATACCAATTGCCAGTCCACCAACATTGATTAATGTAAAACCTTTGTTTTTCCAAAGGTTACGCAGTGCTATTTTTAAATTTAATCTGAACATGATAGGCTAACTGTATAAATTGTTAAATTGGTTAATTGTTAACTTGATAACTGAAAACTGCCAACTGGTTTACTCGTATTTAAGTGCATCAACAGGATTCGCATTTGCAACCCTAAACGATTGTAAACTCACAATAACAACCGTAAGAAAAAGCGTAATCAATCCAGATAAAATAAAAGGCAAAACAGGCATGGCTATTCTAAAGGCGAAACCGTTAAGCCATTCTCTCAATATAAAATAGGCAACCGGCCAGGCAATTAAATTCGCCAGAACAACAAGTTTGGCAAATCCTTTATTTAAAAGCCCCAGGATATCAAAAATTGAGGCACCGAGAACTTTTCTGATATTAATTTCTTTACTTCTGCGCTGCGTGGTAAATGTAGCTATGGCAAAAATCCCCATTAAAGCAAGCGCAACCGTAATGATGGATAAAAATGCAACAACACTTCGGAGTTGCATCTGTTTTTGCAGCAGCTTTTCGAATGATCTATCCAACAAAGTATATTTAATCGGAAAATCGGGCTCGAGTTTTGTCCATTCTTTTTCAATCTGTGCGATAACCTCAGCCGATTTTTGCGCAGAAACATTAACCAGAACATACCGCAGCGGATTCCCTTTAATAAACTGAAAAACAATAGGTTGATACGATTTTTCAGGACTGTAATGATTAAAATCCTTTACCAGACCGATCACTTTCACATCCCTGGTATGGAATTTAATCATTTTCCCAACCGGATTTTGAAGGTTAAAAGTTTTCGCTGCGGTTTCGGTCAGTATCAGTGAATTTAAAGTATCGGTTGCTGTTGCAGCACTAAATGGTCTTCCTTCTGCAATCTTCATCCCCATCGTATTAAAATAATCTACATCAATAGAAATGAAATTGGCACTATAGGTTTTTCCCTGGTTCACGTAGCTATTTCCACCCATGTCTTCACCGGGAATATGGTCGGCCCTGCTTATGCTGTTTATACCACTGATATTTTTCAGTGTATTTTTTACTTTCTGGTAATGCGCCTCACTATCGTTTTGTAAATTAATGGCCATTACCTGCTGTGGCTTATAGCCTAAGTCCCGCTGTTGCATGTAGTTCAACTGATTATTGATGATCCAAATGCCCGAAATAAATAAAACCGCAATAGCAAACTGAAGTACAATTAACCCGTTTCTGATCCAATAACCATTATTGCTGTTCGCAAAATTTCCTTTTAACACCCTGGCAGGGATAATATTACTGATGAGCAATGCCGGATAAAGCCCTACGATTAAGGTTATGGTTAAGAGCAACAATAAAATCTGACCGGCTATCTGGCTATAATCAGGAAAGTTACTGAGCTGGATAGCCGAGCCAATCGTGTTATTGAAAGCAGGCAAGAAGAGCTCTACCATAATAATGGCAACAACCAGGCTTAATAAGCACTGAAAGGCTGTTTCTAAGATAAACTGCACACCAATCTGCATTTTATGGGCACCCAAAACTTTTCGTACTCCGGTTTCTTTAGCCCTTCTTGTAGCAATGGTAATGGATAAATTGGTAAAGTTGACAGCTGCGATAATCAATACCAGTGTAGCCACTATAAACATCAGGTACATGTAACGCCCTATTCCGTTACCTGCAAATTCGTACTCAACACTGGCTTTAGTTAAGTGTATGGTTTTTACAGGTTGCAGATAAAGTTTATTTTGGGTAATGAATTCAGAAAAGCCACTTTTTTCTTCGTTTGGTAATTTGGCCAGTTCGGCGTTTAATATTTCTGTGCGGTTCTTATTTAATAAACCTTCTGTTTGTGCTACATCACTGTTTTCATTTAATTTAACATAGGTATAAAAGTTATTGCTGTAATACTCATCGCTGGCACTTTTTTTAAATCTGCGGATGAGTTTAAAATGAAAATGTGAAGGAAATCGGGCTTCATCTACCACGGCTGTTACCGTGCAGGGCAATGTTTGATCGAGTATAATGGTTTCACCAACCGGATTTACCCCGCTTCCAAAAAGCGTTTCGCTCATTGTTTTGCTTAAAATCAGCGTTTGTGGTTTACTAAATGCCGTTTCGGCGTTGCCATAAACCAATGGGTAATTAAATACCTTTAAAAAATTGCTGTCGGCAAGCAAAACATCGTTTACATATAAACTTTTTGTTTTTGTTTTGAGCAGCAGATCTCCAAACCAGTAATCCTGTATCCGCGTTGCGGCTTCAACCGCAGGAATTTTCTCTTTACTCACTGTTGCCATATTGCCTGGGCTTAAAGCAACATTTTCAGTTGATGACTTATAATTTACGCGATAAATGTGTTCATACCCTGAATTCCATGAATCAAATCCTTTTTCATAATTCGCATATAACATGGTTAAAATAAAAATGGTTAAGGCCACGGCCAAACCAAATATGCTGATCAAAGCATAACTTTTATTTTTCCAAAGGTTACGTAGTGCTATTTTTAAGTTTAATCTGAACATGATAGGTTAACTGTATAAATTGTTAAATAGGTTTATTGTTAAATAAATAACTTAAAACTGCCAACTGGTTTACTCGTATTTAAGCGCGTCTACAGGGTTTGCCTTTGCAACTTTAACTGATTGTACGCTTACCGTAAGTATTGCTATAATAACAGAAAGGCTTATGGCGGCAATAAATGGCAATGCTGAAACCGAAATGCGATATTCGTAACCCGAAAGCCATTTACTGATAATAATATAAGCCAGGGGAAATGCAATCAGGTTGGCAATGGCAACCAGTTTTATAAAATCTTTGTTCAATAAAGTAAGGATGTTGGCTGTACTTGCCCCTAAAACTTTACGGATGCTGATTTCTTTTTTACGCTGCTCGGCCATAAATAAGGCTAATCCTAACAAACCTAAGCAGGAAATGAAGATGGCAAAACCACCAAACCAGTTCGAAAGTGTTCCCAGCAGTTTTTCATCCCTGAATTTCCGTTCGAAGTTATCATCAACAAATTTTATCTCGGTTGGGTATGATGGATTTAACCTTTTTACCGCTTCATTAATCTGGTTAATGGATGTTGTAATGTTGTTTTTATCATTTAACCGCATAATAATGGTAGTGGCGCGACTGGTGTTTTGAGCAATAAGCAATGGAGCAGCTTTTTGATAAGGCGATTCCATTACATAATCTTTCAGTACGCCGATAATCCTCAATGGCCGGTCCCAGGTGACCATTTTACCCACAGGATCTTTCATGCCCATTACCTTAACCAGTGCCTCGTTAACGATCACATTGGCGGTATCGGCAAAATCTTTGGAGAAATCCCTGCCCTGTAAAATTTCCATGCCGGTAGTTTTGGTCAGGTCGAGGTTGGTAAACCTGAAATTGACCAGGATTTTATCTTTTTCATTTTTGCCGGGCCAGCTCACACCGTAAGTGTTGTTCCCTCCGGAAGTTAATGACATGCTATATTCTGTAGAGGCAGTTATTGCGCCAGCTTTCAGCAGTTCATCCTTTAAGATTTCGCGTTTTTCTTTTTTAGAAAATTCACCCTCGGTAGAAATCTGCACCAGGTTTGCCCGGTTGTAACCAATGGGTTTATTTTTAATATAATTTAACTGCTGATAAATTACAGCCGTACAAACAATTAAACAGGCGGCAAAAACAAACTGAAAAATCACCAGAAATTTACGGATAGATAAGGTAGAACCTCCTGAGATTTTAAAGCCTTTTAAAACCTTAACCGGATCGAAAGAAGACAGGTAAAATGCGGGATAACTTCCGGCAATAAAGGCAGTTAACAGGGTTAAACCTAAAAATACCGCCCAGAATTTATAATCGCTGTAATTAATATCGAGGGTAATTCCCAGCAGGTTATTAAAGTACGGCAAACTTATTTCGATCAGCACAAAAGCCAGCAGCATACTTAAACTGGTAAGTAATACTGATTCGAACATAAACTGACCGACTAAATTTTTCCTTGAAGAACCAATGGCTTTACGCACACCCACCTCCCGCGACCTCTTTTCTGATTTTGCGGTAGAAAGGTTCATAAAATTAACGCAGGCAATTAACAGGATACAAAAAGCCAAAAGGAAAAAAATCCTCAGCTGATCAATCTTTCCGCCTACATTTTTGCCATTTTCAAATTTATCGTATAAATGCCATTTGGATAAAGGATGCATAAAAGGTTCGCCATTGGCTTCTTTATCATGCGCCTTAATCATGCCTTTCAGCTGGTTATTGGCACGGTCGAAAAAGGAATTATCCTGAAGCTGCGCAAACAACATGCAATAATTGTTGCCCCAGCCACTTTCTTTAGTCCATGGATTTAATTTTTCATACAATTTCCACGACATGACATAGTCCAGCTGAATGGTCGAATTTTTAGGCGAATCTTCGATTACCCCTTCTACCCGCAAATTTTCTTTTTCATCGAGTTTTACGCTCTTGTTAATCGGATCTTCATTTCCGAACAGGCTTTTCGCCAGTGTTTCTGTCAGAACTACTCCATCAACACTATTCAGCATGGTATTTTTATCGCCTTTTAAAACTTTATAATCGAACATTTTCATAAAATCAGGATCACTGAAAACGGCGTTCTTTTTAAAATTGTTATGGTTATAAGAAATGAGCATCTGTTCTGCATACGATAAACGGCTCACTTTGGCAATGCCTGGTACTTTATCTTTTATTTCATCTCTCAACTGACCAGGAAAGGCCATAAAACTAAAAGTTTCTGTAGCGGTTTTCTGGTTATTGTAAAGCACATAGGTTTTATCATAATCCGTAAACTGCTTATCGTAGCCATATTCGTAAGCCACATATAATAATAAAATCATGCAGCTGGCCAAACCGATGGCCAATCCACCCAGATTAATCAGCGTAAAGCCTTTGTTGCGCCACAGGTTGCGTAATGCTATTTTAAGGTTGAGTTTAAACATTGTAGGGTTAACTGTATAAATTGTTAAACTGGTTAATTGTTAAATTGCCAACTGGATTACTCGTATTTTAGTGCATCAATAGGGTTTGCTTTTGCCACTTTAACAGACTGGACACTAACGGTAAGTATGGCAATAAGTACCGACAAGGCAATGGCTACAATAAACGGCAATGCAGATATAGAGATGCGGTATTCGAAAGATGAGAGCCATTTGTTTACTATAATATAAGCCAACGGGAACGCGATGAGATTGGCTATGGCCACCAGTTTTATAAAATCTTTATTTAGCAACACGAGGATATTGCCGGTGCTGGCACCCAAAACCTTACGGATGCTGATTTCTTTTTTGCGTTGCTCTGCCATAAAAAGCGCCAGGCCTAATAATCCTAAACAAGAAATAAAAATGGCGAAACCGCCAAACCAGTTTGAAAGTGAGCCTAAAAGTTTTTCATTTTTAAATTTCACTTCAAAAGATTCGTTTACAAATTTGCGGTTAACAGGATAATTAGGTTCCATTTGTTTTACCAGCTCGTCAATTTTGGCCAGCGATGTACTAATGTTTTGATTTGGATTTAAACGCGCAATGATAACCCTAGCATCGTACTTTCCATTTGACCTGAAAATCATCGGAGATACTCTCTGGTAAACACTTTCTACCACAAAATCTTTTACTATACCAACTATAGTTAGTTTATTACCCCAGAAAGTAATTACTTTGCCAATTGGATTTTTTAACTGCATCATTCTTACAGCCGCTTCATTTAACAATACGCTGGCTGTATCATTAGGAAATTTCGCAGAAAACTCCCTACCACTAATCATTTTAGTACCTATTGTTTCAACAAAATCATACCCTATTGTTCTATGGTTAAAAGAAATTTTCTCGTTCGGATTTTTACCTTCCCAATCTATGCCCGTTGTATTATCTCCACCTTCAGTAAAATCGGTACTAAAAGAAGTAACCTGAGTTGTTGCACCAGCTGCTATGAGTTGTGTTTTAAGCAATTCCAGCTTAGCGGCATCGTTCATTGTGCCAACTACTGCAATTTGAATTAAATTGGATTGATCATAACCAACAGGCTTGTTTTTAATGTAGTTAAGTTGCTGGTAAATTACTGCTGTACAAATAATTAAACATGCAGCAAAAACGAACTGGCCAACTACCAATACTTTCCTTACCGACGTGGATGAATCTGCTTTAAGTGTGAAACCTTTTAGCACCTTAATCGGTTCGAAAGACGATAGATAAAGTGCCGGATAACTTCCGGCAATTAATCCGGTTAAAATCATTAGCCCAATAAGTGTTAACCAAAACAGGCTGTTATGATAATCTATTGTTAATTTAATATCTAACAAACTGTTAAAATATGGCAAACTCACCTCAATTAAAATAAAAGCGAAAACGGTGGCAATAAATGTGATAAGCAGGGATTCTAAAAAAAACTGATTAATTAACGATTTACGTGTTGATCCGATTGCTTTACGAACGCCAACTTCTTTTGCCCTGCGCTCTGAGCGTGCCGTAGATAAATTCATAAAATTTACACAGGCAATTAGCAAGATGCAAAAGGCCAGCAATAAAAATATTTTAAGCTGATCTATTTTTCCACCTACCGATTTACCGTTTTGAAAATCATCGTATAAATGCCATTTGGTTAAAGGATGTAATAAAGCTACTGATGTGTTATCTTTTTGATTGCGTTTGTAAATGCCGTGCATCAAATTATTTGCAGTAGTGAAAAAGCTATTATCCTTTAACTGAACAAGTGTTAAACACATGTTATTGCCCCAGTTGCCTTCCTTTACCCAGGTTTCTCGTTTTTCGAACAATGCCCAAGGCATAATACATTCAAAAATTAAGCTGCTATTTGCAGGAGCATCTTCTATTACCGCTTCTACTTTTAATACTACCTCGTTTTCGAGCTTTACGGTCTTATTAATGGGATCTTCATTTCCAAATAATTTTGTTGCAAAGGACCGGGTCAGAATAATGGTATTTACATCTTTTAAAACCGTGGCTACATTACCTTCAAGAAATTTATAATCCAATATTTTAATCAAATTCTGATCGGCAAATATGGCGTTGCTATTGATCTTATTATCGCCAACAGTAATGAGTTGTTTTCTTGGATAAGTAGTATGAGAAGCATATTTAACGCCAGGGATTTTTTCCTGCACTTCTTTAGCCATTACATTTGGTGTCCACGCCCAGCTAAAAGTTTTGCCGCTTGCCTCCATATTCTGATAAACTACATAAGTTTTATCGTGATTGGAGAACTGTTTATCGTAGCTCCACTCGTAAGCAACATAGAGCAATAAAACCATACAACTGGCTAAACCAATGGCCAGTCCTCCAATATTAATTAAGGAGAAGCCCTTGTTTTTCCAAAGGTTACGTAAGGCTATTTTAAGGTTTAATTTGAACATATTTTTAAGGTTAAGGGTTGGAAGGTTAAAAGGTTGAAGACTTTAGTGCGTTAGACCTAAAGTTTAAAATCTTACCTCGCCAATGCCGATCCAAAATCCCCCCATCCGGGGAAGATTGTTGGCGGCTATTATTAACTAAACTAAAATCTTTTTTGAGGTTGAAGGTTGGAAGGTGAAGTTTAAAGGCTGATATATCCCGACCTTTTACCTTAAAACCTTCAGCCTTTTACCCTTAAATCAGCTCCTCGTTCCGGCTTTTGTTGATCTTTTCCGAAATCACATGACCATCTTTCAGGTTAATGATCCGGTTGGAGAAACTCGCATCGTGGCTGGAGTGGGTAACCATTACAATGGTGGTTCCGGTTTCGTTCAGTTCGCAGAGCAATTCCATTACTTCGTTACCGTGCGAGCTATCGAGGTTTCCGGTAGGCTCATCGGCCAAAACGAGTTTGGGTTTGGTTACCAGGGCCCTAGCCACGGCCACACGCTGCTGCTGTCCACCTGATAACTGCTGAGGGAAGTGTCCGCTACGGTTTACGATGTTCATCCGTTCAATAATTTCGTTTACCAGTTTCTTGCGTTCGCCAGCGGCAACTTTATTATAGATTAATGGCAGTTCGATGTTTTCGAAAACGGTTAGCTCATCAATCAGGTTAAAATTCTGGAAAACAAAACCCATATTCCGCTTACGGAAATTAGAGCGTTCCCTGTCGTTCAGCGTTAAAAGTTCCGTATCGATAAATTTATAACTTCCGCTTTCAGGCTTATCCAATAAACCCATCACATTTAACAGGGTAGATTTTCCGCAGCCCGATGGCCCCATAATGGAAACAAATTCGCCTGCAGCCACATGAAGGTTAATTCCGTTAAGCGCAGTAGTTTCTACTTCTTCAGTTTTGTAAACTTTTTCCAGATTTTCTATTTTAATCATTGTATCAAGTGTTTTTTTAGTATCAAGTGTTTAGTATCAGGCATTTAGTATCAAGTATTAAGACCTGATTATATTATTGATTAACTTTACTTCCCATTTTTAACAAACTCCAAACTCCAAACTCCAAACTTATTTATTAATTACCACCTGATCGTACTGGTTAAACTGGTCGTATGAAGATGTGATTACTTCGTCGCCTTTTTGTAAACCATCTAGTATTTCGTAGTACAGGTAATTTTTTCTGCCGATTTTTACGTTTTTCTTGGTTGCTTTGCCATTATTTACCACGAATACCCATGAGCCGCCTGTGCTTTGAAAAAATTGTCCCTGTGCCAAAAGCAACGATTTGCTGTTATCAGATAACGTCAATTTGGTTTGTAAAGATAAACCACGGCGTAAACCTTCAGGTGCAGGGCCTTTAAAAACCATTTCTACCTGAAACTGACCTGCAGTAACCTCCGGAATTACTTTACTCACCGTTAAGTTATAGGTTTTGCCATTAAATTCGCAGTTAGCAGTCTGCCCTTCTTTAACCCTGTTGATATAATATTCATCCACACCTGCCTGAAGTTTATAGCCCTGTAATACATCAATTTTGCCGATCATCTCATTTGAATTGTACGATTTACCGATTACCGGATCGTAAGACGATAATTTACCTGAAACAGGTGCCTTGATGGTCATGTTTTCAATGTTTTTGCGGATCATTTCCAAACTTTCGTTCATCTGGCCCATCGACTGATCGATTTGTGCCAACTGCATTTTTCTACTCTGGTTTTCCTGTTTAACCGCCTGACGCACAATTTTCAGTTTGCCCTGGTAATATTCAAAATCCTGACTCGATTTGTTAAATTCCTGTAGCGTAATTACTTTTTTGGCAAATAAAGAGCTATCTAACCTGTATTGGCGGGTAGCTGTTCTTAAACTGTTTTCTACATCCAGCACATCCTGATTAAGTACCCTTTGATTTTGCTCTAAATCCAGTCTGGATTTACGTAACTGGTTAATCTGCTCGGTAGCAGCAGTTTGACTGGAAGTGTAACTCAACATCGCATTTGAATTGGATATTCTCAATAACGGTGTTCCTTTTACAACCGAAGCACCGTTTTCGGTAAAAATTTCGGCAACGGTACCACCCTCTGATGAACTTACAATTACCGAAGTTAATGGAACAACACTGGCATTAAGCAAAACTACATCTTCAAAATCGCCATATGCTACCTTACTGATGGTTAATTTATCAGCATCGGCGCTGTAAACTTTTTTAAGTGATAAAGTGTAGCCATAAATTACAACGGCTACAAAAGCAATTGCGCCACCAATAATTAACAAGGTTTTAGTGCTAAATCTTTTTTTCTCTATTTTCTTATCCATGTGTTCGGTTGTACTGTTCGGTTTGCCTTATGCCAAGCTTGTGCCAAAAGCCAGAAACACATTTAAAGTACTGATAATCAATAAATTAAAATTTTTAATCATTTTCACCTGTTCATTATCGGACAGTTAATGTGCGGGAGCGGACAGTTTTAGTATTTTTGCCCCACCCCTTCATCCCCTCCCCTTGAGGAGAGGGGGCGGGGAGGTGATTACAGGGTGCAGATTTTTGTTTATCGCTTTCTTTTGGGAGGATAAATAGCTTAAAACCATTATATTTAATAGGCTAAGTAAGTCTATTAGATATGGAGGATTATAAGAACAACCTATTTCATGGTGCCAATTCGAAGCTTTTTGAATTTTCGAAGGCATTACGGAGAAACAAACAGACGCTGAAGAAATGATGTGGCAATGTTTGAGGAACAAAAAAATCCTGAATTTTAAATTCAGAAGGCAGCATCCATTACATCAATATATTGCAGATTTTTACTGCCATGAGGCTAAATTAATCATTGAAATTGACGGAGGAATACACAACAATCCCGAAAATCAAGAATATGATCAAAATCGCACTGTTGAACTTATGAAGATTGGTATAACGGTAATCCGGTTTACGAATGAAGATGTAAACAATAATCTCGATGAGGTTATAAAAGTTATTAAAGATCACCTTTTGCGCTGAAATAAATGTCAGGGCAAAAATATAGAACTAAATAAGAATTGTGGGTTCAAACCACTGAAACAAAATTCCATCTCCTACAGGAGAGGGAGAGCAAAAAAGAATAAATAATACTAACTTTAACAGGGAGAGGTTATGCTAGACGCTACAGTTTTAATTATTGATGACGACGACGATATCCTGCTAAGTGCCCGTTTGTTTCTAAAACAGCAGGTAAAGCAGGTAATTACCTGTAAATCGCCAAAAGAAATCAATGTTTTATTGAGTAAAAATGAAGTAGATATCATTCTGCTTGATATGAATTACCAAAAAGGTGCAAGTGATGGTCGCGAGGGTTTGTACTGGCTAGAACATATTTTATCCATCGATAAAGATTATGTGGTCATCTTGATGACGGCCTTTGGAAACGTAGAACTGGCTGTTAAAGCAATAAAAAAAGGAGCTACAGATTTTATTTTGAAACCCTGGGAAAACGAAAAACTTTTCGCCACCATTTCTGCAGCATCCAAACTCCGCGAATCGACCAGAAAGGTTAAAAAACTCGAAAAAATACATTCTTCCTTACAAAAAGACCTCACAAGGGGTTTTGAAAACATTGTTGGTCAGGCCGATGGGATAAAACAGCTACAGGCTACTTTGCTCAAAGTGGCACCAACTGATGCCAATGTGCTGATTTTAGGTGAAAACGGAACGGGTAAACAGGTTTTTGCCTATGAAATCCATGGAAATTCGCAACGCAAAAACCAGGTTTTTATGCACGTTGATCTAGGCTCTTTAAACGAAAATTTATTCGAAAGTGAACTATTTGGTTATGCCAAAGGTGCTTTTACCGACGCCAAAGAAGATAAACCCGGCCGTTTCGAGCTGGCAGATGGCGGAACAATTTTTTTAGATGAGATTGGCAATTTAACCTTACCACTTCAGGCCAAGTTATTGAGCGTTTTACAAAACCGCACGGTTACACGCCTTGGCGAAAGTAAAGAACGGAAAGTGAATGTGCGCCTGATTACCGCAACCAATATGCCTTTGAATGAAATGGTGGCTAAAAATACCTTCCGGCAGGATTTACTTTTCCGTATTAACACGGTTGAACTGTTATTGCCACCTTTACGCAAACGCGGAACGGATATTTTACTGCTGGCCAATCATTTTATGCAAAGTTTCAGTTCTAAATATCACAAAGAAATCCGTAAATTAAGCCATAAAGCAGAAGAAGTGCTGTTAAATTATAAATGGCCAGGCAACGTGCGCGAATTGCAGCATGTGCTGGAGCGGGCCGTAATTATGAGTGACGGAAACGAGATTTCGGAAGAAGATTTACAATTAAGTCATCAGCGCTTTGCTCAGAGCAACGCAATGCCTGACGAGATGGCACTCGAGGACATGGAGAAAATGATGGTGCAAAAAGCCATCGACAAGCACAAAGGCAATATATCAAAAGCTGCTGCCGAACTTGGTTTAACCCGGGCTGCACTGTATAGAAGAATCGAGAAATTTGGAATATAAGCTTAAAGTCTAAAGACCAAAGGTTAAAGCTTTAGTCTTTCAGCTTTTAGCTTTCAGCTTAAAAAACATGTTTTACCAACGCTTTACCTTTCGTTTAATATTCCGCCTGGTGATTATCAATCTGCTGGGTTATCTCTTATTTTACCTGATTAAAAACACGCAACTCTGGTTTACCATTATTGGTGTTTCATTGATATTATTAGGGACCATTATTTCACTTTATTATTACATTAACCAGATCCGGTCGGATATTAACCGTTTCATATTGGCGGTTAAAACACGGGATCATACCCTAAATTTCAAAAATAAAGTAACCAAAGGCAGTTTTCCAGAGCTTTATGAATCATTTAGTGATATTTTACAGGTACATAAACAGATCAGGCTGGAGCAGGAAGCCATGTTTCAGCTCATCAAAACCATTCTGGAGCAGGTTCCTGTTGGCGTAATCGTAGTAAACAATACAACAGGAGAAAAGGATGAGGAAATCGCCTTCTTTAACCAGGCAGCTTCAAATCTTCTGGCTGTGCCGGCCTACAAATACTGGCATCGGTTAAAACAGCATCTTCCGGCATTTGCAATGGAAATAGAGCATATTTTAACAGGCGGAAAGCGGTTTCTGGAACTAAAAATCCAGGATAAACTGATTCAGTTATCAACGGAGGTCATCCCCTTAAATCTTTACGGGAAAAATTATACGATCATCAGTTTTCAGAATATTAAGGACGAAATTGAGCAGAAAGAAACCGAGGCCTGGAATCGATTAATTGGCGTGATTTCGCACGAAATTTTAAATTCCATTACTCCTATCAGCTCATTATCGGATACGATTAATAAAATGGTAACCGACAAAAAGAACCTCACAGAAGATGAAATGGACGACCTGAAAACAGCCTTACAAACCATTCAAAGACGCTCGTCGGGTTTACTGGATTTTGTAAAAGATTACCGCTTAATTGCTGAACTGCCAACACCAAACCTCGAATCACATACCATTGGCGAAATATTGAAACACATTAAGGTTTTGATGCAGCCATTCGCCAAGGTTAAAAATGTGGTACTTGATGTGGAACAGACTTCTTCAAAAATTACGGTACAGCTTGATCTGAAACTGATAGAACAGGTATTGATCAACCTGATTACCAACAGCATTTATGCCGTCGAAAATAAAGAAATGCCCTATATCAATGTAAATTACCGCCTTGAAAACACGAAACTTTATATCGATGTTACAGATAACGGAAAAGGAATTGATGCGGGAGATTTGGAAAAGATTTTCGTTCCGTTTTATACCACGAGGAAAAACGGATCGGGCATTGGGTTAACCATTAGCCGCAACATTATGAAGATGCACAAGGGAAGTATTGAAGTAATTTCCACTCCGGATAGTGGTACTACTTTTTCGCTTTTATTTAATTACGTTTAATCATTTGAATGTTTTTTTGGGCTAAAAATCCAAACAAAACCAATTTGATATGCTTTTAATGATGTAGATACATCAAATACAAGCATGAAGACAGTTATAATATCGAACAGACTACCCGTTAAAATCATTGAAGAAAACGACGAATACACGTTTATTCCCAGCGAGGGCGGACTTGCCACCGGCCTTGGCGACGTGTATAAATCAGGCAATTCCATCTGGATAGGATGGCCCGGAATCGAGGTTCCTGAAGAACGTCAGGAAGAAGTTACACAAAAACTCGCCGAATTAAATCTCTATCCGGTTTTTCTTACCCAAAACGAAATCAATTTATATTACGAAGGTTTTTCAAACGAGGTGTTATGGCCCGTATTTCATTACGTAGTTACTTACGCCCATTTTGAGCAAACTTATTGGGACTGCTACAAATCAGTAAACGAAAAATTTGCAAAAAGCGCCATGCAGGTGCTCCAAAGAAGAGATAAAATCTGGATCCAGGATTATCAGCTGCTCCTTTTACCGGGCATTCTGAGAGCAAAACTACCAAATGCTACCATTGGTTTCTTTCAGCATATCCCCTTCCCTTCTTACGAAATATTCAGGTTAATCCCATGGCGCGAAGAAATCTTAAACGGATTAACCGGCGCCGATTTAATCGGTTTCCATACTTACGATGATGTACGCCATTTTATCAGCACGGCAACACGATTGCTCCCGGTAAATTCATCGTCAAACGTGCTCAACAGCAATGAGAGGCAAATCGTAGTAGAAGCTTTCCCGATGGGAATTGATTATGATAAATTTTCTGATTTAACCCAAACGGAAGAAGTTAAAAAAGAAATCGATTATTTCAGGACCGGAAAAGAAGATATGAAAGTAATCCTTTCCATCGACCGCTTAGATTACAGCAAAGGCATTTTAGAACGCTTAAAAGCTTTAGAACTACTGTTGCAGCTTCATCCTGAATATATCGGCAAGATTGAGCTTTTTATGATTGTGGTTCCCTCACGCGATACGGTACCGCAATACAGCGACCTGAGGGATCAGATTGACCAGTTTGTGGGCAATTTAAATGCACGTTATCGCTCCATCAACTGGATTCCGGTTAATTATTTTTACCGTTCCTTCCCTATTGAAGTATTATCGTCACTTTATGCTACCGCAGACATCTGTCTGGTTACGCCGATGCGTGATGGAATGAATTTGGTGAGTAAGGAATATGTGGCCAGCAGGAATAACAACGATGGTGTACTGATTCTCAGCGAGATGGCTGGTGCATCCAAAGAGTTAACAGATGCGGTAATTGTGAACCCGAATAACCTGGGCGACATTATGGAAGCCATAGTAACCGCATTAAAAATGCCTTTGGAAGAACAAGAACAGCGTATGACCGCCATGCGTGCAACTGTAGAAAAATTCAATGTAAAGCATTGGGTAAATAATTTTATTTTAAGATTAAACGAAGTGAAAGATTCTCAAAAATCGTTACTAACAAAACATGCCGTAAATACCATTAACGAGGTAATTGCCGCAAAATATGCTAAAACATCCGACAGGGTTCTATTTTTGGACTATGATGGTACACTGGTAGATTTTACCGGAAATATTGATGATGCCTCTCCGGATGCCGAACTTTATGATTTAATCGAAAACCTGACACTTGATAAGGCCAATAAGGTTGTTATTATTAGTGGAAGGAGGCATGAAACTTTAGAAAACTGGTTTGGCCATTTAAAGGTCGACCTGATTGCCGAGCATGGCGCCTGGCAAAAATCATACGGAGATAAATGGAATAGTCTCCCCCTACTTACCGATCAGTGGAAACAGGAAATCAGAACTTTGTTGGAAACCTATACCGACCGCACCCCGGGATCGTTTATTGAAGAAAAAAGTTATTCTTTAGTTTGGCACTACCGCAAAGCAGAAGAAGGTTTGGGCGATTTAAGGGCCAATGAAATTATCAGCCACATGAAAATCCTCGCAGCAGATAAGGGTCTGCAACTGATGCCGGGTAACAAGGTAATTGAGTTTAAAAATATGGAGGTAAATAAAGGAAAAGCTGCTTTAAACTGGCTATACGATAAAGATCCTGATTTTATTCTCGCGCTCGGCGATGACCATACTGATGAAGATATCTTCAGGGCGCTACCGGATGAAGCTTTTACTATTAAGGTAGGCAACAACATTTCTGAAGCTAAATATTACCTGAACGACTTTAAGGAAGTAAGAAAATTACTGTGGAGTTTGGTGAAGGAAGAGTTTGTGGAGCGCGGTTAAATAAATCTTCATTTCGAGCGAAACGCAGTGAAGTCTAACACAAAGGTCTGTGTCCCCACAGACCTTTTTTATAATAACTTGGACAACTTTAATGCATTGTGTATAATTAAAGTTGTCAAAGCTTTATGTTAATTAGAATTTAACACCAAGGTCTGTGTCCCCACAGACCCTTTTTAATACTAATCTATTTTCCTTCGGTGTGACACCTAATGATAGGATTAAATAGCAAAAATAATTTAACCACAGATAAAAAGAATGCACACAGATAAAAATCCGTGTTAATCTGTCTACATCTGTGGTTAAAACCCTAACATAACTAATGAAAAAAGGTATTGATTACAAAAATATCGGTCTATCCAGTTTAATTGCAATACGGTAAGCCGCATTCATCAATCCCATATGGCTATAAGCCTATACCAAGGTCTGTGTCCCCACAGACCTTTTTTAATATTAATCTGTTTTCCTTCGGTGTGACACCTACCGATATGATTAAAAAGCTAAAATAATTTAACCACAGATAAAAAGAATGCACACAGATAAAAATCCGTGTTAATCTATGTACATCTGTGGTTAAAAACCTAACATACTAATGAAAAAAGGTATTGATTACAAAAATATCGGTCTATCCAGTTTAATTGCAATACGGTAAGCCGCATTCATCAATCCCACATGGCTATAAGCCTGCGGAAAGTTTCCCCACTGACTACCGGTTTTTGCATCAACATCTTCACTAAACAATAGCAAATGATTACAATATTTAATGATGTTTTCAAACTCCTTAATTGCCTCATCAGTCCGGCCTACGCAAGCTAATGCTTCTACATACCAGAACGCACAGATTAAAAACGTAGTTTTCGGTTTCCCAAAATCATCGGCATGCAGGTAACGGTAAAATAAACCATCCTCGGTTTTTAATTCCTTTTCTAATGCAATTAAATGGTCTTTTGCACGGTCTGAAGCCGGATCAAGGTAGTTCATCATAATCAGCTGCAAAGTACTGGCATCTAAATGCGAACTTCCTACAGCATTGGTATAAACTTTTCTTTCCGGATCGTAACAGGCTTCGATGTGTGCTGCAGCTTTATCAATTAACACCTGTGCACGTTTTTCAAAATCTGCATTACCAATGGTTTTCGCCATTTTCAAAGCAGCCTGTGCACCAGCCCACTGAAACAAATTACTGTAGCAATGCACATTGGCAATATTCCTGAACTCCCAGATCCCCGCATCCTTTTCATCAATGGTCCGTTCAATTTTAGAGAGTACACTTTCTATCCATTTTACCGAATCGCTACGTTCTGAAAATACAAAACGGTGATCGGTATAAAGTGGCAGCATCGAAATTAAAACCTGGCCGTAAATATCATTCTGAATATGCTCGTAAGCCTGGTTTCCAATTCTGATCGGTTGTTCGCCCTTGTAACCTTCCAAATGATCTAAAGTGCGTTCCGTAATTTCCCGTTCACCCGCTATACCATATAAAGGTTGGTATCGTGTATCCTCTGCGTGCGAAATATCAGAAAGGTAATTAAAATACTTTTCCATCTCTTCAAAATGGCCGATGTGGTTTAACGAAGTTAATACATAATGCGAGTCGCGTAACCAGCAATAACGGTAATCCCAGTTTCGGGTACTTCCGGGCGATTCGGGCAAACTCGTGGTACTGGCTGCGATGATAGCGCCCGTATCTTCATACTGATGGATTTTTAAAACCAGGGCCGAGCGGATTACAAAAGGTTGATAAAAGCCGGCAATGGATGAATGTTTAATCCATAACCTCCAGTAAGCAATGGTTTCACGAAGAAAATTTTCGGCCGTACTCACTACTGGGGCTTCCAGGTTTTGTCCGTAAGTCATGATGAGGTATTTGGCTTCGTTCAATACAAAAGCTTTTTCATCGATGATATAGGTAAGCGAAACATTGGTACTTAAACGGATATTTTCATCACAACCCAAATAATCGATATGGTTACTTCCCCTGCTCGATTTCATTTTCCCTTTTCCATAATCGCAAACCGGCTCACATTTTATTGTGATACGCGGATTTCCTTCCAGAGGTTCAATTTTTCTGATGAACATTAAAGGTTTAAAATAGCGTTCGTAAAGGTGAAAACGCGGTGCAAAATCAGTTATCCGGTATTTTCCGTCTTCAGCGGTTATTTCTGTGCGTAAAACATTGGTATTTTCGATATAATATTGGTTAGAGGTAAATTCGCCCTGTGGCAGGATTGAAAATTCACCTCCTTTTTTCTTATCCAATAAACTCCCAAAAACAAACGGACTATCGAAACGTGGCCAGCAAAGCCATGAGATATCAGTATTTTTATTTACGTGTGCAATGAAAGCGCAATTTCCTATAATTCCTGTTTGATAAAGGTGCTGTTCGGCCATAAGCTATTTTTGTTTATTTTACTAACAAGCTTATGGGGAAAATGTTGGATAGAAAACGAAAAAGACCTGGCAGGGTTTAACTAAGGCTGTCATTCTGAGTGCACCGAAGAATCTGAAAGCCAAGAACCACAGAATTGACCTCACAATATTATTTAGGCATTTTGCTTTTAAAGATTCTTCACTTCGTTCAGAATGACAAAAAAAGACTGAACGAAAAGACCTCGCAGGTTTTAACTAAAGCTGTCATTCTGAGTGCAACGAAGAATCTGCAAGCCAAGAACCACACAATTGACCTCACAATATTATTTAGGCATTTTGCTTTTAAAGATTCTTCACTTCGTTCAGAATGACAAAAAAAGACTGAACGAAAAGACCTCGCAGGTTTTAACTAAAGCTGTCATTCTGAGTACAACGAAGAATCTGCAAGCCAAGACCCACAGAATTGACCTCAAAATAGTATTTAGATATTTTGCTTTTAAAGATTCTTCACTTCGTTCAGAATGACAAAAAAAGACTGAACGAAAAGACCTCGCAGGTTTTATCTAAGGCTGTCATTCTGAGTGCAACGAAGAATCTGCAAGCCTAGAACCACACAATTGACCTCACAGTATTATCTAGACATTTTGCTTTTAAAGATTCTTCACTTCGTTCAGAATGATAATCCGATAGTAAAAAAAAAGCCAGTCACGAAAAAATCGCGACTGGCTCAGTTAATGATAATGATTATCTTAAATTACTGTTCCACTTGGTACAACAGCGCCCTTTTTAATTACCACAATACCATCTTTAACGGCATAAAGTTCAAAATCTCCATCTTCTAAATGGTCGCCGCCGTTAATTTTTACATCGTTACCAATGCGGCAGTTTTTATCGATGATGGCGTTATTAATAAAACAACGATCACCAATACCGATTAAAGAATTTCCTTTATTATTCTCTTCCTGTATCTCTTCCAGCGTCTGGTACCTGTCGCTGCCCATAATATAGGCATTGGTAATTACCGTATCTTTTCCAATCCTCGAACGGATACCCAAAACAGCATGTTCTACCTTGCTGGCCTGAATAATACAACCCTCGGCAATAATGGTTTTGTCTAAAGTAGTACCCGAAATTTTCGAAGGCGGCAACATCCTCGCCCTGGTAAAGATGGCGTGGTTGCTATCGAACATATTAAACTTAGGAATTTCGTCCGTTAAGCCTAAATTGGCTTCAAAGAAAGATGAGATATTACCGATATCAGTCCAATAACCTTCGTACTGATAGCTTAAAACCCTGCTCTGAGTAATTGCCCTTGGCAAAATTTCTTTACCAAAATCTTTTTCCTCTTCGTTTTCATTTAAGATATTGATCAGGTATTCGCGGTTAAAAACATAAATACCCATCGAGGCCAGGAAATTACGGCCTTCGCCCTGCATCTCTTCGCCTGTATCCGAAACCCAGTCTTCCAAACCCGTTTTTGGTTTTTCGATAAAAGAAGTGATCATGTTTTCATCATCAGCCTTTAATATACCAAAATCAGTAGCATCTTTTGCTGTAACCGGAATGGTTGCAATGGTAATTTCCGCATTCGCTTCGATATGTTTTTCGATCATATCTTTAAAATCCATCTGGTACAACTGATCTCCTGATAAGATTAAAATGTAATCGAACTCATGCGAAACAATGTGATGCATACACTGACGGACTGCATCTGCTGTACCTTGAAACCAACCTGAGTTTTGTACAGTTTGTTCAGCCGCCAAAATATCAACAAAAGCCGTACTAAAATGGCTAAAGTGATACGTGTTTTTAATGTGCTTGTTTAGGGATGCCGAATTAAACTGTGTTAACACAAACATACGGTGGATACCCGAATTAAGACAGTTCGAAATTGGAATGTCTACCAAACGGTATTTACCTGCAATCGGAACTGCCGGTTTTGAACGTGTTTGTGTTAGTGGCGATAATCTAGAGCCCTGGCCACCGCCAAGGATAACGCCTAAAACTTTGTCAGTCATGCTTAAGCTTATTTTAATTTTTGGTATAATTCTATATAATTTAATGCTGCCCTATCCCAAGAATGATCGATTTTCATCATTGTTTTTCTAACAGCTTTAAAAGCTTTTTTATCATTGTAAAATCCAACGGCGCGGTTTATTGAATGCGTTACATCCCATATACTCGTTTGATCGTGGCAGATGCCGAAACCATTGTCGCCTATATCAATTACTGTATCTCTTAATCCTCCAACCCTGCGTACAATTGGCACGGTTCCGTAACGCAAAGCGTAAAGCTGGTTTAGTCCGCATGGCTCAACCCTCGATGGCATGAGCAGGAAATCTGCCCCGGCATACATCTCGTGCGATACCTGTTCATTGTAACCGATGTAAACATTGTATCTGCCACCAAAAAGATCCTTTAACTGGTTTAATCGTCCTTCAACCCAATTCTCTCCCGAGCCTAAAACCAGAATATTAATGTTATCGCCATGTTGCTGCAGCGCGGTGTAAAAAATATCTGGTAGAATGTCAGCTCCCTTTTCATCGACCAGTCTGCCTATAAAAGTAAATAGCGGTTTAGACGGATCTAATTGAAAAACATTGCAGAGGGCTGTTTTGTTTGCCAGTTTTCCAGCTTCTACTGTTTTTAGATTGTAATTTTTACCCAGCATCGGGTCAGTTTCAGGATTCCATACTTCGCTGTCGATCCCATTTAAAATTCCGACTGATTTCCAGCGCTCCTGCCTCAATAAACTTTCCAGTCCGCGGGCATTACCCATCATTTCTTCCAGGTAAGTTGGCGAAACGGTAGTTACCCCCCAGGCACATTTAATGGCCGAAGCCAATGGGTTAATTGCATCTTCCCAACCCAATAAACCACCTTTCCATAAATCGAAAGCTGGCAGGTAGTATAATTTATCCCATCCAAACTGTCCCTGATATTGCGCATTATGGATGGTTAAAACCGTTGGAACGCCACTAATGGGCTTGTATTTTACAGAATTAGAAACCATAAACGGAATTAAACCCGTATGGTGATCGTGACAGTGAATTATATCCGGACGGTGTTCCCATTGCACAATCCAATCGAGTGTAGCAATCTGAAAGGCAATAAAACGTTCGGTATCATCACCATAGCCATAAACATTCGGGCGATCGGTTAATCCCTGAATATGGATCACGTATAAATCGAACCCAAGTTTATTGGTTTTTTCTTTTAAAATGCGGTATTGAAAATGGTGGTTGCCATAGTTTGCCCAGGCATCGTAAGTAACTTCAAATTCACTTTCGCGGATAAATTTTGTATCGTAAGCCGGCACAACCACTTTGGCTATATGGCCCAGTTTATTCTGGTATTTTGGTAAGGCCCCTACCACATCGGCTAATCCGCCAACTTTTGCAACAGGGTAACACTCGGCGCTTATATGTATAATTTCCATCAACTATTTGGTGTAGATAACCCAAGTAAGTTACTAATTGTTTTGAGCTTTGCAAATAATGTAAATTATATTATTAGTTGTTATTTTAAAGGAAAAATAGTCGTCCTTACCGGCGCAAAGCAGAGAAATCTGATTCATACCAATTACTTAGCTTTTTTATTAGAAAGTGAGTGGTAGATTTCTCCGTGGCGGAAGGTAGTCCTGCTTTCCACTGCAAGTCCTCGCTGCGCTGTGGGCTTTACGTTTCAATCAGGCTTAACAACATCGTAAGTTCTAAGAAAGATCCAGAAAGTATGCTCTGCGGTAATTATCTTATATCTGCGGAACATCAAAACGAAAAAACCGCTTAAATCCATAAGCGGTTTTTAACAACAAAACAAATATATTTTTGGTTTAAAAATATCTAGTACTCTTCTGCGATGATTTCGTAAAAATCGCGGATCGGTTGAAACTGAGGGTGAAGTGAAACCACATCACCAAAAACCAATAACGCAGGCGCATCAATTTTTTTATCTTCAACAATTTCGGCAATGGTATCTACAATACCTATTGCAATTTTTTCCTGTGGCGTAGAGCCGTTCTGGATTACCGCAACAGGCAACAGGTTTTTATTTTCTGCCTGAAAAATCGCAGCAATTTCTTTTACTTTTTCAATTCCGTTTAAAACTACAATGGTCGCTTTGGTTTTTGCAGCAATATATAAATCCTCAGAAATTTCGCCCCTGCCATTTGTTCCGGTTACTGCCCAGAAACTTTCGCTTAGGTCTTTGTAAATCATCGGGATTTTTTGCAAACTCGGTGCGCCGGTTGCACTCGAAATACCCGGGATAATTTCGGTTGGAATGCTGTACGATTCTGCTGCATCTATTTCCTCATATCCTTTTGCAAAGAAAAACGGATCGCCGCTTTTTAAACGTACCACATGGCCATAGTTTAAAGCATAATCAATAATCAGCTTGTTTACCGCATCCTGAGAGAAAGATTCATCATCAGAACGTTTGCCCACATAAACTTTCGGAATACCATCTGGCGCATGACATAATAAAGCTTCGTTCACATTTGCATCATATAAAACAACATCAGCTGTTTTTAAAGCTTTAACACCTTTTAAACTAAATAAATCCGGATCGCCAGGACCAGCACCTATTAAAGTAATTTTTGGTTCAATGTTCGCTTTTTCTACTTTATTCAAAATCATAACAGAAAGTTTATGCTCGTTATACGTTTGTTTAATTATACAAATATATAAAGTCTATAGGAATTGTCGTAATTTATTTTAAAATAATTTTTAGCTGTCATTCTGAACGTGATTAAGAGTCTTCAAATAGTCGTCATCTCGACTGGAACGCAGTCCCGAATATTCGGGAGAGAGATCTACCTTGAGGCTAGATTTAGCTTCGCTGAGCACTTACGTGGTTCTCGATTGCGTTGCACTCCGCTGCCATTGACAGATGATAAGGAAAGTCGTCATTGCGAATAGGTACGACGAAGCAATCTTTCCTACTGGCGATTATTGCAATAAAGATTGCTTCGTCGGCTGAAAAAGCCTTCTCCCAATGACGACACCTCTCTTGAATATACTTTGAAAAAAAGATTTTAAAGATCCTTCACTGCGTCCAGGATGACAAACCGGAAATTTATTTACAGTTTACTTCTGCAAAAGTAAATTTGCCGGCTTCGTAATTAATCGGTTTGCCTTTAACAAAATACGACCGGCCCAATGTGGTTTCAATCTGTGCAACGCCCATAATGAGTTTACCATCTTTCTTTAAAAAAGCTAATGGATTGGCAAAAGCTTTAGTGGTATCGCCTCCGGTATTAAAGCGATAATCAACCAATAATGTATCGCCACTAAACTTGCCAGTTATCTTTCCATTATTCTGCGGTTTATCTGCATATTTTACCAATAGCGATCCCGTTACCTTGCCGGATGACATGGTTTTCACAATCATAGCGGCACTATCTTTCTCAAAAAAAGCAGCATAACAGCTTTGATTCATAACAGAATCCTTTTTTGCGGTATCGGCCTTTTTCTCTGATGAGTTACAGGCAAAAACAAATGGAACAGCGGCAAAAACGAGGTATAAAAGATTTCTTTTCATGTTTTCAGGATTAAGTTATAACAGGAAGATGAGCTTTTAGGAACATTTCCATAATAAAGATACAAAAAACCTTAAACGAAAAATGGGGCTAACCATTTGGCACCCCATCGAAATTGCTTTCACTTCAGATCAATCTAAAGCTTTCATTATTATATTTGGTTGTGGTTCTAAATTAGGATTTTCAGGATTTTATGATTTTAGGATCAAGAATTTATTGATCGTTTTCCATACTCAATTCTTCCAACATTAACAACATTAAGGATTTAACACGGCCAAAAAATCCTTCGATTCCGCTCAGGATGACCAACCACTCTAGATTTTCCACGTTAACAATCTTTGTGGCTAACTTTTAAAACAATGGCTAATTGATCATTGAAAATTGGTTATTGTTTATTCCTCCATCATCCATCCTACATCATCCATTTTACATCTTACATCTTACTCCACTGCCGCCCTGAACATTAAAGCGCCTACAGTTAAATTGGTGCGTGGATCAACTAGTATGGCAGAACCGTTTGCACGGTTATCGTCGTATAAATCAAAGGCCAAAGCATCAGCGGTTTTAACAATTACGCGGCCAATGTCATTTAATTTAAATTCGTCGGCAGCATGTTTCTCCAGTGTGTTGATGTCAACCTTATGCAAAATTTCGCTGATTTTACACTTCGTAATCTTGCTGTTATGCTGAATGTTGTACATAATTGAAGTATCGAGTGCACGGGTATCCATCCAGCAAAGGTCGGCCTCGATCAGTTTTGATTCCTGGGGTAAAGCAGAGGCATTTACAATGCTATCACCACGGCTAATATCCACATCATCTTTTAAATGGATAATCACCGACTGACCAGCATGTGCAGCATCAAGTGTTTGATCAAAAAAATCGATTTTTTCTACGGTAGAACTGGCTCCTGATGGAAGAACTGTAACCTTATCATTTATGTTAAAGGTTCCGCTTAAAACCCGGCCGGCATAACCGCGGTAATCGTGCAGTTCATCCGTTTGTGGTCTTACTACCCATTGTACAGGCATACGTGCCAGTTGCGATTTGTCTAAGCTATCGGTATCTACTTTCTCTAAGAAATGCAGCAAGCTTTCGCCTTCGTACCAATCCATATGCTCAGAAGCCTGCACCACATTATCGCCTTTTAAAGCACTCACAGGAATATAAGTGATATCAGCCAGTTTTAATTGCTGCGCCAGGATTTTGTATTTCTCTATAATCGAACTGTAAACGGTTTCGCTGTAATCAACCATATCCATTTTGTTGATACAAACCACCACATGTTTAATGCCCAATAAGGAAACAATATACGAGTGACGGATGGTTTGCTCAACCACACCGTTTCGGGCATCGATTAAAATAATGGCCAGATTAGCCGTAGAAGCTCCTGTAACCATGTTCCTGGTGTACTGGATATGCCCCGGGGTATCGGCTATAATGAATTTACGTTTTTCTGTTTGAAAGTATTTATAGGCTACATCAATGGTGATGCCCTGCTCGCGCTCTGCTCTTAAACCATCGGTAAGAATGGCAAGATCTATGGATCCATCGTCGTTTTTGCGGTTAGAACTCTGTAAAGCTTCTAACTGATCGGCTAAAATAGAATCGGTATCGTATAACAAACGGCCAATCAGGGTACTTTTACCATCATCTACGCTGCCTGCTGTGAAAAATTTTAATATGTTCATTTTTTTTTTAGATTTGAGATAATAGATAATAGATATGAGATAGATGCAAGATTCTAAAATCTCACATCTAAAATCTAACGTCTCCTTTAAAAATACCCTCCCTTTTTCCTGTCTTCCATTGCGGCTTCAGAAACTTTATCATCCATACGGGCACCACGTTCTGAAATTTTAGAGGCACTGATTTCCGAAATAATATCGTCGATCAAAAATGCATCCGATTCAACAGCAGCTGTGCACGACATATCGCCAACTGTACGGAAACGCACCTGTTTACGCTCAACAATATCCTCATCATCCATATTTAAAAACGGAGAAGCAGCCATTAATTGTCCATTTCTGGTAATACAATCGCGTTCGTGTGAAAAATAAATACTTGGCAGATCGATTTTCTCCCTGCGGATATAATTCCAGACATCTAATTCTGTCCAGTTGCTGATCGGGAACACCCGGATATTTTCACCTTTATGGATCTTACCGTTATAAATGTTCCAAAGTTCCGGGCGCTGACGTTTTGGATCCCACTGACCGAATTCGTCACGAACAGAAAAAATACGTTCTTTAGCCCTTGCTTTTTCTTCATCCCTGCGGGCACCGCCAATACAGGCATCAAAACCGTATTCTGCAATGGTATCGAGCAGGGTTACCGTTTGTAAAGCATTTCTACTGGCATTTTTACCGGTTTGCTCTACCACTTTACCCTGATCTATCGATTCCTGCACTGAACCAATGATTAATTTTTCGCCAATTCTTTCTACCATTTGGTCACGGTAAGTAATGGTTTCTTCGAAATTATGGCCGGTGTCTATGTGTACCAAAGGAAAAGGAAATTTCCCCGGGCGGAATGCTTTTTCTGCTAAACGAACTAAAGTAATCGAATCTTTCCCACCCGAAAATAACAGGGCCGGTTTTTCAAACTGACCTGCTACTTCACGCAAAATGTGAATGGCCTCGGCCTCCAGTTCATCTAAATAATCAAAATTATATGTACTCATTATCAAATGTTGAATGATTGAATAATTGAATGACTCAATGAGAGAATGACTGAATGTCATCAATATTCAAAGTTATATTTGTTATTGTGTTGTTGTTAAAAATTGTTGGAAAGTTTAAGGTTGGAAGGTTGCCGTGCGATCGCTCAAATACACAGTTCCCCATCATCCATTTCACATCTTCCATTTTACATTTTCCCTCAGGAAGCGGCATGTAAACCACATTCTTTCTTGCTCTGGTCTTCCCACCACCATCTTCCGGCCCTAAAATCTTCGCCCGGTTGTACTGCTCTTGTACATGGGGCGCATCCTATGCTCGGGAAACCTTTATCGTGCAAGGTATTGTACACAATGTTATTTTCTTTGATGTAGGTCTTCACATCATCTAAAGTCCAGTCGAATATGGGATGGAATTTAACCAGTTGATTGCCTTCATCCCATTCTAGATCGTGCATGTCCTCACGATTGGCACTCTGATCGGCCCTTATTCCTGTTATCCAGATTTCATTCCCTAGTAATGCTCTTTTTAAGGGTTCGATTTTACGGATGTAACAGCACTCCTTCCTGTTTTCTACCGATTCGTAAAAGCTGCTCGGTCCTTTGGTGTTCACCATATCCTGCAACAGCTCATTTTGCGGATAATAGGCATGGATCGGCTTGTTATAAATTTCGAGGGTACGGTTCCAAACGTAATAAGTTTCGGGGAACAGGCGACCAGTTTCTAAGGTAAAAACTTTAATCGGAATGTTATTGGCAAAAATCAAGTGCGTAATGGCCTGGTCTTCCCAGCCAAAACTGGTCGAAAATATAATGCGACCGGCATATTGATCTGCCAAAAACTTTAATTTATCAATTGTACTTAAACCTGCCAGTGCTGCTTTTATCTCCTCAAGGTTATCCATCACTAAATTAATTTTAAAATAAACATAATTACACTGCGCAAGCTTACAATCATTACGATAATTCCAACAGCTACCATAATGGTTTTTGCCGAAATTTTGTTCGATACTTTTGCAGCAATCGGCGATGCAATTGCACTACCGATAATTAACCCTACAACTGCTTCCCAGTGTTTGCCACCAAGCATGGTAAAAAAGGTAAGCGAACTGAGGGTAGCAATAAAAAAACGGCTTATTTTTACAGTTCCCAACGAAAACAAAGGGTGACGACCGCCGGCAATCAAACTCGATAAAACGATCGATCCCCAGCCACCACCAAAAGCTGCATCGATAAAACCACCAAAAAAACCCAATAAACCTATTTTCTTGATTTTCTGGTCAGCTTTTTTTCTTTTAATGTTAAAGGCTTTCATTAAAATAACAGCACCTAAAAATAAGGTGTAAACCGCAACAACCGGTTTAACATAACTGCTATAATGTTCTAATGAAGATAAAATATAGGCACCTAATACCGCACCAATGATGGCCGGAAGAATTAATATCTTAAAAAGCTTCCAGTTTACGTTACCCATGCGGTAATGCATCCAGCCGGCAATCCCGTTGCTCATTACTTCCGAAATATGGATCGCCATACTGGCCGATGCCGGTGGTAAACCCATGGCCAGCGAAAAAGATGCCGTAGTAACGCCATACGACATACCGATTGCGCCATCAATTAAGGCAAATAAAAACCCTGCCCCTAAAAACCAGTAGAATAATGGATCTATATTAATCAGGAATGACTGAAACTCCGGCTCGGTATTCCAAAGGGATAGCCCAATTGCCCCAAGCAGTAAAACTGCAGCCATCCAGATTAACCATTTAATATTACGCTCCGCAAAACTCTTTTTAGGATTGATTAAACTCTGGGTAACTTTATTAAGTTTTTTAACTTTTGCAGAAAAATCACCGTTTAAAGTCTGACGCAAAGCACTCATATTCTGTAGTGTTTCGTCCAGTTCTTCAGGCAAACCCTCATTCAAAATCTGCTTTAAACGTTTGGCAATGGTAGGCGATTTTCCGTTTGTAGAAATCGCAATTTTTAAATCTCCTTTTTGAACGATTGATCCCAGATAGAAATCGCAAAGTTCGGGTTTATCGGCTACATTGATCAGCAAACCACGCTCGTGCGTTACCTTTCTGATCTCTTCATTTAAAATATTATTATTGGTTGCCGCGAAAACAATATCGACATCATCCAGGTCGTTGATATCAAAACTTTTCTGCTTTACCTTTATCAGCGGGTAATTTGCAATAAGTGCATAAACCTCAGGCGATACGATTTCTGCAACAATGGTAATGGTAGCACTGTGGCTATTATTTACAATCGCTGTTAATTTCTCGAGCCCGATATTACCTGCCCCAATTAATAATGTACGCAGCGTATTCAGCTTTACAAAAACTGGAAAAAGCTGGTTGCCTTTTTCTTCCTCCGAAAAAGATTCTACATTATCAGGTTGGTTAGGCAATACTTGCATATTGTTTAATTAAGTTCTTAAATGACGGATGTAATGATACAACTTCTCCAAAAATTAATAAAGCCGGGGCCTTAATATTTTCCTGTTGCACTAAACTTTCGATGGTTTCTACTACGCCTACAACTAATCGTTCATCCTCTGCCGATCCGTTCTGCACTACGGCTGTTGGCAAATTGTGTTTGCCTGCAGCTTTAAAAATCTCTACAATTTTAGGCAGTTTTTTTAATCCCATCAGCACCACTACAGTAGCGTTAGATTGCGCTGCCTGGTAAATATCGGCTGAAACCTCTCCAGAAGTAGTAGTCCCGGTGATTACCCAAAAGCTTTCGCTCATGCCACGGTGCGTAACCGGAATCTGCTGTAAACCCGGTACACCGATCGAACTCGAAATACCCGGAATTACACTTACCGGAATGCTGTATGATGCGGCATAATCAAGCTCTTCGTAACCTCTGCCAAAAACAAAAGGATCGCCACCTTTTAACCGCACCACATGTCCGTAATTTAAAGCGTAATCGATCATTAATTTATTGATGGTATCCTGCGGATAAGAATGCTCACCCGAACGTTTTCCTACATAAACTTTAATGGCTTCTGCCGGGGCATGCTCCAATAAAGCTTCGTTGGTTAAGGCATCATACAATACCACATCAGCAGTTTGCAATGCTTTTACGCCTTTTAAAGTCAGTAAATCCGGATCGCCGGGACCTGCGCCTAAAAGAGTAATTCTTGATTCTATATTTAATTTCTGATCGCTCATCTTGTGTTTTAAATTTTGAATGATTAGATGAAGAGTTGTTTGGCGCATGGCGTTTAGCGTCTGCAGTTCTCAAATCTCATATCTATTGTCTTAAATCTCATTTCGCTAATACCGCTCTTTTCTCCTTAATCTGATTTAAAAATTGACTGGCTTCCTCAAAATATTTCTTTGCAAACTCCTCAGTCGGTTCGTTTTTGTTAATCTGTAAAACCAGGTCCGAGAAATTGGTCGGTAAATTAAATTCTCCTGTTTCTACGTAGTGGTTATCAAATTCGCGGATCACGCCAACCTGTGTACTGCTGTTTACGCCTTTATCCAACAATAAAGATTTTGCTGCGCTTACAAAAGTGCTGTAAGTATGGTAAATGGCATCGGCAAAAGCGGCTTTGTCCAGATTTTGTTTTGCCCAGCCAAATTTTTCGTCGGCTTCTAATAATAAAGTAGCTACTAAATCGATCACTACACCGGCACATTCACCCACACCAATCGCAGTTACAAATTCTTCAACGTGGCCCCAGTCTACAAACTCTTCTGTTTGCAGGTTGGTTAAATCGGCTAGTGGTTTTAACAGCTGATAAAAATAGTCTTTACCTTTTCTGTCATAATATTGGTGGAAGTTTTCATCTTCCTGGTTATTGGCTTTAAAATCATTTAAAATGAAATGTAAAACACTTGTTGCCCTTTTTGAAGGCACTTTGATTACGCGTTCGGCCACTCTACCAACTCCATTCCCCACTGTACCACCACCAAGCATTACCTGTACTGCAGGAACCACTTTTCCTTCAGCTTTTACCGAACTTCCGTGGAAACCAATTTCGGCCAAACCATGCTGACCGCAAGAGTTCATGCAACCACTGATTTTGATCTTAATGTTTTTCTCGTAGATAAATTCAGGGAAATCGGTATAAATTACTTCCTCTAAAACCTCTGCAAGTGTCATGGAGTTCGAAATACCCAAATTACAGGTATCCGTACCCGGGCAAGTGGTAATATCAGCCAAGCTATCAAAGCCGGCTGTGGTAAAACCAATTTTATTTAAAGCAGCGTACAAAGAAGGTAATGCTTCCTTACGCACAAATTTTAATAATAATCCCTGGTTTTGGGTTATCCTGATTTCATCAGCAACATATAACCTGATGGCATCAACAAAAGCCCTTGCCTTATCGGTTTTGATATCGCCAACCTGAACTTTTATATACACGCCATAAAATCCGGCCTGCTTTTGTTCAATTACGTTGGTAGCTAACCAGTGTTTATAATGTGCCTCATTCAATATTTCTACTGCCGGATATTCCTGTTCTAAAGGCAAAGTTGGTTGAGGAACAGTATTAAGATCTATTTTAAAAGTTTTCACCTTATTGGCAATACGCTCTTCGGCAACCAAACGCAACACTTCTTCCAATCCTAATTTCTGAACCAGGTATTTTAAACGTGCTTTGTTACGGTTAGTGCGTTCGCCATAACGATCGAACACACGGAGCACAGATTCGGTAAAAGGAATTAGTTGATCTTCAGGCAAAAATTCATGAACCGCATTTGCCAGAAAAGGCTGTGCACCTAAACCACCGGCAAATAAAACCTTAAACCCACGTTCGCCATTTTCGTTAATTTTCGGAATAAAACCTAAATCGTGGATATAGCTGAAAGCCGTATCCCTATCGCTCGAAGAAAAGGAAATTTTAATCTTGCGGCCCATTTCCTGACAGATTGGATTACGCAAAAAGTAAGCAAAAACTGCCTGTGCATAAGGCGAAACATCAAAAGGTTCTTCTGCATCGATGCCTGAATTCGGAGAAGCGGTTACATTACGTACCGTATTTCCGCAGGCTTCGCGCAGTGTAATATCATCCTGCTCCAGTTTGGCCCAAAGCTCGGGTGTTCTATCTAAACTCACATAATGGATCTGGATATCCTGACGCGTGGTTAAGTGCAGGTTACCGCTTCCGTATTCATCGGCAATATCGGCAATGCGCAATAACTGCTTAAAAGTTACCTTACCAAATGGCAGTTTAATGCGCACCATTTGTACGCCTGGCTGCCTTTGTCCGTAAACACCACGGGCCAAACGGAGGCTCCTAAACTTTTCGTCGTGGATGGTTCCATCTCTAAAAGCTTTAATCTTATTCTCTAAATCGATGATGTCCTGCTCGACGATCGGATTTTCGAGTTCTGTTCTGAAACTTTGCATATGTGTTGTTAGCTTTATTCAAAAAATGCCTCCCTGTTACCGAGAAGCATTCAATATTTTATACATAAAATTATCTGTAGGCTCCTGTTACTGCGTTTTACAACAACAGCACATCATTTGCTTAGCGGTTAATTGTTTAGGTATAAAATTGAAGTTCATACGCCAAATATATAAAGTATATAGGAATAGTCGTAATTTATTATGAAAAAATTTACATTAAAGAAACGTCATTTCTACCGGAGGGTACCTGAATGGAGAAATATATGTGTTAAAAGGCTTAATAATAAAGTTAAAACTGCCAACCGAAAATTGAAAACTGATAATTGATAACTGCAAACTGACAATTGATTCGGGCGTTCCCCAAGGGTCGGGCTTTTCAGGGCTGCGCTTCGCTCCGATACCGATGAAGGATCGGTACTGAACCCTTACAATCCCTAACGCAACTGCCTCTGTTAAATAAACCCGATTGAAGTGAACATTCCGATTCTTTACCGATAAATCGGCACTAAATTAGCATCGGAATAAAACGGAAAGCGGGACTGAAACCCCCTATGAAAAACTGAACTTTCATTTACAAAAAAATCCTAGATTCGATAAACGAATTTGGGATTAATATTTTGAAATCTAGTGCTAACGCTCGTTTCTAACAAGCGTTGTATAATTTATCGTTTACAAACGATAAAATCGTATAGCTATTAATGCACTCGTTTGAAAACGAATGCAAGCGTTTCCTTGAAAATAAATATTATAAATTAATAACCCCGATTTTCAGGTTATCCTCGCGACCAATTACATCTGCAATGCTGGTTTCGGTTAAAACCTTTAGTGTGGCATCCCTTACATCAATAAAAGCACTTCTGATGCCGCAGGTTTTCTCATCCACGCACTCATCACATTTATGGTAAAAGTTTAAACTTGCACATGGCACCATTGCGATAGGGCCATCGGTTACACGCATTACGTGCACCAATAAAATCTCTTCAGGTTTTTTGTTTAAGCTGTAGCCACCGCCTGCTCCTTTTTTACTGTATAAAAAGCCGGCATTGCGCAGATCAAGAAGGATCTGTTCCAGGAATTTTTTTGGGATATGCTCCTCCTCTGCAATTTTCGAAATCTGCATTGGTGGTTTATCTAAATTTTTACCTAGCGCAACAAGCGCTTTAATGGCATATTTTGTTTTTTTGGACAGCATATTCGCACAAAGCTAATAAAAGAAAGTAAATTATAAAATATGCAACAGGAAGTTGATTTTAATTCAACAAACTATCATATTCATAAATATAACGCATTAAAACAGAAATTGCTTTAATCAAAGAAGCGTAAAAATAGCTGTCAACCGTAACAGTAGGTAATTCTATTCGTTTAAATTCTATTTTTACCACATATACTGATTACAGATTTTTAACAATGAGAAGAAAACTCAATCTATTGCCGCTCCTGATAGTTGCAATTATATATTTTGCCTTAAATGCCTATGTATTATCGGGCCTGGGCACCATTAATCAATCAAGTTTGCTTAGCCCAATATTCTGGGTATTTATTATCGGTTTAACTTTTGCCTTGTTTTTCGCCATTCAACAAATGCGGATTCAGGGAATAAATAAGTTCTTTCAGATTGTTAGTCACGCTTTTTTGATTGTTTTTGCCTCAGAAATTGTTTTCGCCTTTTTTCTGCTTCTTGGCGATATTTACCGCTTACTTATAGGCTTAGCCACTAATTTCGAACCGGGAGGCTTTCATATTGCCGGCCGCAGCAGCTATTGGGTCGATTTTGCCTTTATCATGTTCTGTTTAACCATCGCTTTATTTGCCTATGGCATTACCCAGGGTAAATATGCCTATCGCGTAATTAAACATACCCTGTATTTCGATGATCTACCCGCGGCCTTTGACGGTTTTACACTCACACAAATTTCGGATGTACACTCAGGTAGTTTTACCAACCCTAAAGCAGTACAAAAAGGAATCGACATGATTAACGCTCAAAAAAGCGACCTCTTTGTTTTCACCGGAGATTTGGTGAATAATGCTTCTTCAGAAATTGTGCCTTATATCGGTCATTTCTCGCAGATTAAAGCTCCATTCGGACAGTTTTCTGTTTTAGGCAACCACGATTACGGCGATTATATCAAATGGCCAAGTGAAGCAGAAAAAATCCAGAATTTAAACCAACTGAAAGCTTACCACAAAGAACTGGGCTTTAAACTTTTACTGGATGAACATGTAGAGCTGCATAAAAACGGTGAGAAAATTATCCTTGCGGGAATAGAAAACTGGGGAATCGGTTTCGGGGAACGCGGCGACTTGAATAAAGCGCTTCAAAATACAAATGTGAATGATTTTAAAATTCTTTTATCTCACGACCCATCGCATTGGGATGCACAGGTAAAAAACTATCCTTCTAAAATCCAGCTTTCCTTAGCAGGCCATACGCACGGTATGCAATTCGGAATCGAAGCTTTTGGGATTAAATGGAGCCCGGTAAAATACCGTTATAAACACTGGGCAGGCATTAAAACCGAAAATGGCCGCTATTTAAATGTGAACCGCGGTTTTGGTTTCCTCGGTTTTTCAGGCCGGATCGGGATCTGGCCGGAGATTACGGTAATTGAGCTGAAAAGGAAGTAAAAATCGTCATTGCCTACTATTCTTTCCAACAAAAAGGTCGTCATCTCGACTGAAACGCAGTGGAATGGAGAGATCTACCTAGATAGATTTTGCTTCGCAGAGCCTTCGGGTTCTCGACTTCGTTGCACTTCGCTCGAAATGACGACCTATAAAAATAAATGCCGTGGTCTGTGTCCCCACAGATCACTTGAAATAAAATCTGGATTGGTTGGTGAGACACCAACCAAGGAGTCTATCTAGTAATTAAGCGTATATGTTAAATTATATGTACGGCCGCGTCCTGCATAATAAAATGTTTCTGGTTTTGCCAAAGCTTGGTATAACAATACCGAACGTTGGCTCCAAATGGTTTGATACTCTTTATTCAACAGATTTTGTACACCAATTGATAAGCTTCCGGTAAATATTTTAACCGATCCCAATAAATCAACAGTGGTGTATCCTTTTAACTCATATTCTACCGGCTTATTTTGAACAACAGAAATACCTTTCGAATCAAATGAATGGAAAATCTGTGCTTTTAAGCCGAATACTTTTCCATTATAGCCTAAATAACCAGCCAGTTTAGATGGACTAGCCACGGTAACATCCTGTAAAGACCAGGTTCCATCGGTATTCTGTTTCTGTGTTTTAATATACAAACCATTTGCTCCTGCCTCGAAACCATTTTTCAGGTTTAGCGATAATGAACCTTCAACACCGATATTTCTTACTTTTTCGTCAAAAACTTCAATATTGAAAGTGCTGTTGGTTTTCACATTTTTATCAGATAAAGCATAAAAACCAGCTACCTGTGCATTAAATACACCTGTACGGTAACGGTAACCGGCTTCATATTGTTCTGTTTTAATACCCGTTAAAGGAGAACTGGCCACATTGATAGAGTTACCCAAATTAAAGTTGGTACCTACCAAAGTGTAACTTCCCTGTCCATAATATTTTGCAGGATCGGCTAAGTTAAAGCCTTGCGAAAAGTTAACCCAAACCTGTTGTGGCGCGTTGATTTTTACCACTAAACCACCATTTAGCAGGTTTACATCGTAATGGTTTTTACCACCTGCAATTGGTGTAGCTGTTCTGCCTACACCATAAGCCAAAGGCACTGAAGCTGTAGTACCTACAAAATCGCCTACTTTAACAAACATACGTTGCTGACGCACACCTCCTGATAAACTTAAAAAGTCAGTTACTTTAACCTGTGCCTGTAAAAAGCCAGATAAACCGTTCACCCTGAAATTAGGATAACGTGCAATGGTTGCCACGGTGGCATTGGTAAGTCCGCCTGATGTAGCAGCCTTTACCCTATCAAACAAGGCTTGTTGTGCATTAAAGTTTTCGTTGTCGGCATCTATACCGTAGGTAAGGTTTACCCTGTTCCAATCTTTATTCAATACCAGTTTTAAGGCGCTATAATTGGTATTCTGGATGGATGAACCGCTGTAAAGTACACCTGGTATAGCCGCCTGCCCTGGGAATGGGTGGAAGCTAAACTGCTCATTTCTGGCAGCTGCCTGGATATAAAGCGTTTGTCCGCCTAAAATTTCGCTTGCCTGATAGTTGGCATTGATATTTGCCCTGCTTGTTTTTGGATCAACATCTGATGAATAACCATTTCTCATTTCCAAAACTGCCGGATTTGATAACAAACCAGCGTAGTTTGTGCCTAAAAACAAGTCTTTATCTCCGCGGTAACCCGAATTATAATACTGGCCGTTTACCGTTATTTTTTGATGATCGGTTAGTCTAAATTCGGTACTTCCGAAGAAATCGAACGATTGGTTATACTGTAAATCAGTTTGGGTAATATCGGTAAAAATCTGTTTTCCGTCTGCGCCATAAGCCGCGTTGTTTTTCTGGAAAGCCATACCTATACGTCCGTTCCAGTCTTTGCTCCCGCCCGAAATGGCTTGAGCTACACGTACATCATGATCACTTTTTTCTTTTAATCCGCTGCGAACACCAACCTGTGTAGTAAAACTCGGCTGACTGTCCTGCCCTTTTTTAGTGATTATATTGATGATCCCACCTGTTGCACCACCGCCATAAACAGCGCTTGCACCAGATAAAACCTCGATACGCTCAATGTTAAACGGATCAATCGATTCGAACTGACGGCTAACTCCACGGGTACTGTTTAACGATACCCCATCAATCATCACCAATGCATCTCTGCCACGTTGGTTTTGGCCATAATTGGTACGTCCTTCAGGTCCGGCATCTAAACTTGGGATCAATTGCGCCAAAGTTTGTTTTAAAGGAATACCTGCCCTCGCCTGCTCCTGGATTTTTGCACCATCTACCACCCAAACGGTACCCGGTATTTCGCTGATTTTGGTTGGTTTACGCGATGATACCACCACAACCTCCTGCATATTTGAGGTTGGGCTTAAGCTAAGGGTTAAGTTGACCGTTTGGTTATTAGCTAAATTAACTTTTTGTAATACAGTGGTATAACCTACATAACTTACCTGTAAAACGTAAGCACCTTCGGTTAATTTCAGTTCGAAAGTTCCATCTGCATTAGTTGTAGCGGAGTTGCCCTTTCCTTCCACTTTAATATTTGCCCCGGCCAAGGGAGCAGTTTCTCCAAGCACTTTACCAGTTACGGTCTGCGCTTTGCCTGTAAGGATAAACCCACAGATTAAGATTGCAATTAAGTATAGATTCTTCATTAATGATTATTTTTTTGCGCAAAGCAATCATTAATTTAGATTAAATCCAAATAAAATGAATTAATTTTTATCACAATGTACCTAACAAACGTTTGATAAAACCAATACAATAGACTTATTAACAATGTGTTAAAAATATTTACAATATTATTTTTAATCAATCTAAATAAACACATACCTTAGCAACCGAAATATTTTGCTAAAAACGATTACTAAGTTCGAAGCATCCTCCTAACTAATTATTCATACAAAGCTGGCTTTTAAAGCTGGGTGGTTATTGCCTTAAACCTTAAATTTTGAAAAAATAAAAAAATGTTTGCATCAGACCTCGAAAAACATGAGCTTATAGATTTCCTCACGGAAAGTCCGACGAAGGAAATCTTTCACCACGATAACGAAGAAGAATACCTCCATGCGGTAGGTAAGGTTACCCAGGCGGTAAAAAAATTCCTTCACAACAATCAAAAGCCATTTAGCGGGGTAACTCCTGTACAGTTAAGGCACTTGTTTGATGCGGTTGAATTTGAAAAAACGCACGACAATTACGATTCGCTGCTTAAAGAAGTAGAAGAACTTTACACGAACCATGCAGTTGCTTTCCACCATCCCGCCTACATTGCCCATTTAAACTGTCCGATTGTAATTCCGGCCGTAGCTGCTGAAGTGATGATTTCGTCGATCAATTCATCGATCGATACCTGGGACCAAAGCGCTGGCGGAACATTGATTGAACAAAAACTGATCGAATGGACCTGCGATCAGATTGGTTACAGCAAAAAAGCAGATGGTATTTTTACCAGTGGCGGTACTCAAAGTAATTTAATGGGACTTTTACTGGCGCGAGATCATTATGCCATTACCGTTCTAAACCACAACATTAAATTAAATGGTTTACCGCAGGAAGCCTCCAGATTCAGGATTTTTGTTTCGGAGAAGGCGCATTTCAGCATCCAGAAAAACGCTTCGCTGTTAGGTTTGGGTGAAAAATCGGTGATCAAAATTAAAACCGACCGGAGTTTCAGGATGAACACTGTTTTACTGGAAGATGCCATTAAACGTGAAATTGCGTTTGGCAATATTCCCATTGCGGTGGTGGGTACAGCAGGTACAACTGATTTCGGAAATGTAGATCCATTGAAAGAACTGGCTTCTATCAGCAAAAAATACAATACCTGGTTCCATATCGATGCGGCTTATGGCTGTGGTTTATTATTGACCGATAAATACCGCAGTTTGCTCAATGGCATCGAGCTGGCCCATTCGGTTACGGTTGATTACCATAAATCTTTCTTCCAGCCGGTAAGCAGTAGTGGTTTTTTGGTGAACGATAAAAAATATTTCAACCTGATTACCCACCACGCCGATTATTTAAATCCTAAAGACCATGATGAAGATGGTTTGCCAAACCAGGTGAATAAATCGATACAAACCACACGAAGGTTTGATGCATTAAAACTTTGGTTTACGCTCAGGATGATGGGCAGAAATAAACTGGGTGGCTATTTTGATACCATTATTGAAACCGCAGCCCAAATTGCCGACCGCTTAAATTTCGACAGTGATTTTGAACTGATGAATGAATCAGATATCAGTGCGCTGGTTTTCCGCTACCGTCCGAAAAATGTTCGTCTGGATGTTTGCGCCATGAACCAGTACATTAAAAAATCCATGTTCAGCGAAGGAAAAGCCTTAGTGGCAGGCACCAAAATTAACCAGCAATTCTACCTCAAATTTACCCTACTTAACCCGCTTACTACCATGAGCGATATTGAAAACATTATTAAAATTATTAAAAAACATGGAAACGAATATGTTAGACTCAACCAGGCTTCAGCAGATTTCAGAAGAAACTAATTTTAATGCCCTTTTAAACAGTTATTGCAGAGAATTTAGTAACTGGAGCCGTTATGTGGGCATTCCAAAATATGATGCTCCTCTCGCTAATTACCTGTTTACCACAACCGACCGTTTGCATATCAGGTTCGATTTCAGCTCCATTGGTTTTGAAGTATATGCACCGTTAAAATTTTACGCCGATAGCGGTCGCCATGTGTTTAATTTTCCGGTAATAGAACGCAATATTGCTACAGATGCAATCAATCCGATCAGCATTTACCGCTTTATGGAACTGGCTATTCAGTTTAGTGCCGAAGAATTTCCTAACGCCAATACTAAGATTATTAACGAACGTTTAACCAACAGTGTTGAAAATATGGAGGCATTTCTATCGTATTTTAAACAAAATGGCAAGCCAGTAAATTTTCCTAAAATGAGTTTTATTGAGGCCGAGCAATCCTTATTTTTAGGTCACAATGCCCATCCCCTGCCAAAAGGCAGAGCTGGTTTTAACAGCAAGGACGAACTTTTCAAATTTTCACCAGAAACCCAGGGCAAATTCCAACTGGCCTATTTTTTAATTGCCGGCGATAACATTACCGAGAAAAATGCAGAAGGTTTCGATATCACCGATCTTTTCAGGATTGAACTGTTAGATAGTGGAAATGCAGATTTGATTGCTTTATTGGATCAGCATCCCAACCATAAAATAGTACCGATGCATCCCTGGGAGGCAGATTATCTGCTAACATTGCCAACGGTGCAGGCCATGGAAGATGAAAAATTATTGTTCTACCTGGGCTGTTTTGGAGAACTGTACACACCAACTTCTTCGGTAAGAACCGTTTACAATGCAGCGAGCGATTGGATGCTGAAGTTTTCCTTACATGTAAAAATCACCAACTCACAGCGGGTTAACCTGGTAAGGGAACTTCACCGTGGTTATGATGTAAGTAAATTATTAAAAACAGAATACGGCAAAGCAGCTAAAGCCGAATTTCCGGAGATTGAATTTATTACCGATCCTGCATTTATCACCGTAAACTATCAGGGCGAAACCATTGATGGTTTTAACATCAGCATTAGGCATAATCCTTTTAAGGGAGAAGATGCCGGCAAAAATGTAAGCCTATTGGCGGCGCTTTGTCAGGATGGTTTACCCGGACAAAAACCGAGGATTGTTCACATTATTGAAGAGGCTTCAATCAATAAAAACAAAACAGTTGCCCATACGGCTGTAAACTGGTTTAAACAATACCTTCACCTTTGTGTGGCTCCAATTGTTGGCCTTTACAACAATTTTGGGATGGCTTTCGAGTTTCACCAGCAAAATGTGATGCTAGAACTGGATAAGGATTTTTATCCTGCCAAATTTTATTTCAGGGATAACCAGGGTTATTTCTTCAGCGACGCTAAAGCCGAAGCCTTAGAAGCCGTTTATCCGGGAATTGCCGCAGAAAGCGGATCGATTGTTCCGAACGAATATATTATTCCTAAATTAACCTATTATCTGCTCATCAACAACATTTTAGGTGTAGTAAATGCTCTTGCCAGTAATGGTTTGGCTGATGAAAAAACTTTGATCGATCTGGTTTACCTGGAGTTTAAACAATTTGAGAACAGCGATACCACCGGTCTGGTCGATTATATCATTAACCGCCGCAGCTGGGAAGTAAAGGGTAATTTATTAACCAATCTTTGCAACATCGACGAAGCCAGTGCTCCTATCGATAATCCGGCTATTTACCGTGAATTTCCAAACCCGCTGTCTAAATATTTCTTTTCTAAAAACCTGATCAAACCAAAAAGCAATGAGGTTTTATACAGCAGGTTTTTTCCGAAAGAAAATATAACGATCAACATCCGTCCGTTCAACATCGACCGCGATCTGGAAATGGTGCATGATTGGTTTAACCAGGAACATGCCAAACCGATCTGGAAAATGGATGGCCCGATTAAAGGTCTGGAATTATTTTACAGAACGCTGTTGCCTAACGATGCCTCGCACAGTTTTATCGGCGAAATTAATGGTGAACCTACCTTTACGATAGAGCCTTACTGGCCAATGCGCGATGGTGTAGGTGCCTGTTATGAAGCCCTTATGACCGATTATGGCGCACATTTATTGATAGCCCCTACTGATAAAGACAAGAAATTTAGTTTCGAAACCGGACAAGCCTTAATGGATTTCATTTTCGAACAGCCGGAAGTAGGCAAATGTATCGGTGAGGCCGCAGTTGAAAGCCGTGCGATGCACATTTTTGTAACCAGATTGGGTTTCAAATTGGAGAAAGTAATCCAGATGCCTTATAAAATGGCCAACCTGACTTTTTGTTACCGCGATTGGTATTGGGATAAATTTCCTGAAGCCAAGGCTTACGCCATGATGAAAACAGCACAATTTGAAACGGAGGAAATATAATGCAGGAACAGAAAATATATGATATTGTTGGGATTGGAATCGGTCCATTTAATTTAGGTCTGGCCGCTTTATGTGCCCCTATAGAGAGTTTATCGACGCTATTTTTAGATCAGGCGAGCGAATTTAACTGGCACCCGGGCATGATGTTGAGCGATGCGACTTTACAGGTGCCTTTTATGGCCGACCTGGTTACCATGGCCGACCCAACCAGTTCGTACAGCTTTTTAAACTACCTGAAACAAACCGATCGTCTTTATAAATTTTACATCAGGGAAGATTTTTTCGTGCTGCGTAAAGAATATAACGCTTATTGTAAATGGGCCATCAGCCATTTAAAAAACTGCCATTTCGGACAAAAAGTAAATAATATAAACTATGCAGATGGTATTTATCAGATCGACAAAACAGATCAGACCACCGGAGCGACCGAAACCATTTATGCTAAAAAAATTGTGCTCGGAACAGGAACTGCGCCTAAAGTGCCTGCTTTTATTGATCCAACCGTTCATCAATATGCCATACACTCGTCAGAATATTTAAAGTTTAAACAGACTTTACTGGAACAAAAAACGGTAACTGTTATCGGTTCGGGACAAAGTGCCGCAGAAATTTTCTACGATCTGTTGCCTGAAACGGAGAATGGTTTAAAATTGAAATGGTTTACCCGTCCGGATCGTTTTTTCCCAATGGAATATTCGAAGTTGACTTTAGAACTTACTTCGCCAGAATATGTAGATCATTTCTACAATTTAAGCGATGCCAAACGGAAACAACTTTTAAGCAAACAGAATTCATTATTCAAAGGAATCAATTTTGAACTGATCAATCAGATTTTCGATAAACTTTACGAATTAAGCGTTGATGGTGAAAAAATCAATGCCGAACTAATGCCGAACTGCCAGTTAAACAACCTGAATATAAATAATGATGGCAACTACCAGCTCGATTTTTATCACACTGAAAGCGAAAAAGATTTTACGGTTGATACAGATGCTGTGGTATTGGCAACGGGTTATAAATATAATGAGCCGGGATTTTTATCGGCCATTAACGACCGGATTGCACGCAATGCCGATGGACTTTTTCAGGTGCACCGCAATTATGCCATTGATGTAAATGGAAACGAAATCTTTGTTCAAAACGCCGAACTGCACACGCACGGATTTGTAACGCCTGATCTGGGTATGGGTGCTTATCGCAATGCATCTATCATCAATGCCATTTTAGGCTTCGAGATTTATCCGGTAGAAAAACGGATCGCTTTCCAGCAGTTTAGTGTAAATGGAGAGGAAGAGAAAGTGGAATTTACTGAAGCGGATTTACAATTGGCTGGTCGGGATTTGTAATGTTTATATGCCGGATTTAAAATCCGGAGTATAATAGGGTCCCGATTGCAAATCGGGACCAACAAGACCACGTTGGTCGGGATTTATAATCCCGACCATTGAGAACCGGATTTGAAATCCGGGGTACAACAAGTCCGGATTGCAAATCCGGACTAACAACTTAAAAAATTAAATACCATGAGTTACAACAATTTCAATCACATAAAACCTTTAAAAAAAGAAGTTTGGGATAAGGTAAACCTAAACTATATTGCAAAATCGATCGTGGAACTGATGCACGAGAAACTGGCAGAACCAACATTAGTGAATACAAATGAAGATGGTGTTCTCAATTTCCGTTTGGCTACTGATTCTGAGGATATTTACTATACTTTCTCTGGTCAGCAGCGCGCTTTGGATTACCTGCACATCGATAAACAGAGCATCAAAAAGTTTGTAAACGGCGAAAATGTAGCGGTAAACAATGCGCCTGCCTTTTACGCCGAATTACAGCAAACTTTTGGTATTAAACCATTTACCCTCGCCCATTTTATTGAAGAAACATTAAATACTTTATATGCTGATGCTTATATCCACGAAAAAGGCCGGTTAACCGCTGATGAACTGGCCAATGCCGACTATCAAACCATTGAGCATCAGATGGATGGTCATCCATGGGCTACGATCAACAAAGGCCGTATTGGCTTTAACCACAGCGATCAGGGCAAATATGCACCCGAAGCTGCACAGCGTACACAATTGGCCTGGTTGGCGGTACACCGATCAAGGGCACAATTTAAGAGCATCGAAAGCATTTCTCCTTTTTCTTTTTATAACGAAGAATTGAGTTTAAAACAGGTTCACGATTTTAACCAGGTATTGATCCGACAGGAATTAAATCCTGAAGATTATTTTTTTATCCCAGTACACGAATGGCAGTGGAACAATAAAATTGTATTGCAACTGGCGCATGATATTGCCCATCAGCTAATTGTACCTGTTGGCCTTGGTAACGACGAATACATGTGCCAGAACAGCATCCGTACTTTCTTTAATGTGAGCGAGCCTAAAAAACATTACGTAAAAACTGCTATTTCAATCTTAAATACCTCAATTTTCAGGGGATTATCACCTAAAAAACTGGCTATTGCACCAAAAGTTACCCAGTGGGCAAAAAACATGCTGCAGGGTGATGAATACCTGAAACAAACCCGCGTGGTTCTTCTAGGTGAAGTAGCTACGGTAGCCTATACCCATCCGCAATACAGTGAAATTCCGGGTTCGCCGTATCAGTACCAGGAATTTTTAGGTGCCATTTGGCGCGAAAGTGCTGAAAATTACCTGCTGGAGGGCGAAAACATCATGACGATGGCCAGTTTACTTTATGTGGATGATAATGGCAAAAGTATGGTGCAGGCACTGATCGAAAAATCTGGATTAGACGCTTCAAGCTGGTTAAACGCTTATTTATCGGCTTACTTGAAACCGGTGTTGAGGATTTTCTATAAACATGCCTTTTTCTTTAGTCCACATGGTGAAAATACGATTCTGGTCATGAAAAATGGTGTTCCGGAGCGCATTATCATTAAAGATTTTGTGGAAGAAATTGTATTAACAGAAGAATCGAAAGCTAAATTACCGAATGACCTTGTTGATGTTTTAAGAGAAATTAACGATGAACTGGCGCCATTATTTATCCTTTCAGGCATATTTGATGCGGTATTCAGGTATCTGGGCAATATTTTCCATAGTTATGTAGGAATGGACGAGAAACAGTTCTGGCGTCAGGTGGCTGATGTAATTTTAGAGTTTCAGCAGGAAAATCCAGAATTATCGCCAAAATTTGAAAAATTCGACCTATTTGTACCAGAATTTATCAGGGTTTGCATTAACAGGGTAAGGTTGTTAACCCATGGTTACAGCGAAAGCACGGATGTTCCTGTTCCTGAACTGATTGGTACTTTGGTTAATCCGGCCGCAGAGGCGCTGAAAGAGGATGTTTTGGCGTAGCTAAATTCATACTATTATCGTCATTTCGAGCGGAGCAAAGCGAAGTCGAGAAATCTGTCTCGAGTTAGATTTCTCCATTCCACTGCGTTCCAGTCGAGATGACGATTCTTTCTATAAACTATAAAAATAGTTAATTTCTTTAAATAATGTTATCTTGCTTTTAAATCCTTAAAGCATGAAAACATTACTATTTATCTTTTTATCAGCACTTTTATTCGAAACACCAACGATTGAAAAAGACCGCGATCGCTGGAAACCTTATTATACGGATGCGGCTCCTTTAAAAATCGCCGATCAATGGTATCTTCCGTTTGATGTGGCCAACCGTAAAAAGGTAAACAACATCAAAATCATCAGCATTTTTGGCGATCACCGCGATAGTTATGTTAAAGGGCATATCCACACGGCTATTGATATTAACCCTGCACAACCAAAGGCAAAACTGGTGAATGTTTACGCCATGGCCAATGGAATAGTATGTTCTGTTCATTTGAGCGAAAACCAGCGCACGGTTGTGGTTAAGCATAAATTACCGAACGGACAGATGATGTTTACCTCGTACAAACATTTAAAAGAAGTTTATGTAAGCAATGGTCAGGCGGTTGATCAGAATACCAAACTGGCCAGGTTATTTACCCCACAGGAAAGCAAAAAATACGGTGGCGATTATCATCATCTTCATTTGGAAATCAGAAAGAAATTTGATGATTTTGGCTGTGCCAGCTGGTTAACTTTTAACAATACGCAATTGAATGATCGGTTTTATAATCCGCAAAGCTTTATTAAGGAGCATGTAAAATAAAGTTTTGGTTGGTGGGCCACCAAGCAAGAGAATTGACACCAACCATAGAAGAGCGGTCTGTGGAGACACAGACCACGGCGGTAAAGACCACGGCCATTGGACCTTTAGTATTTTTGTCCGTGGGGACACGAACCATGGCGATAGTTTTGGTCGGTGAGACACCAACCAATAGAAGAACGGTCTGTGGAGACACAGACCACGGTGATATAGAAGTCAAATTTGAATAGCCACCCTGCCAATAAACTTGACTTCTCTTTTGAGAGGAAATAAGGAAAGTTTCAGTTGGTGAGACACCAACCGATAGAAAAATACTCATACCTGAAACCAAAACTCTTTGCTACTTGTTGATTAAGAAAACGCTCGTAACTAAAATTTGATTGTTATGTACGTAATCTTAGGCGCGTCTGGTCAGGTCGGATCAGCAATTATGGATCATTTATTGGCTAAAAAACTACCTGTTAAAGCTGTTATTCATCATCCTGAAAAAGCTTCAGAAATAAAAGAAAAGGGAGCCGAAGTGGCGGTAGCTGATGCTATGGATTTAAATTCTTTAACCGATGCTTTTAAAGGCGGAGATATACTATTCGTTTTAACACCTGAAACCGGAAAGAATGAGGATGTGTTGGGTGAAACTAAAACCATTCTCGAAAATTATCATAAAGCGATCCAACAATCTTCGATTAAAAAAGTGGTCGGTTTATCATCCATTGGTGCGCAATATGATAAAGGCACAGGGAATTTGTTAATGTCGCACATGCTGGAGCATGCTTTTGAAGATCTGGATATCCCACAGATATTTGTCAGGCCGGCTTATTACTATAGCAACTGGCTTTTACAAATGCCCGAAGCTAAAAAAAGCAGCATATTACCTACTTTTTACCCAACTGATTTAGCCATCCCGATGATTTCACCCATGGATGTTGCCGAATTTGTTGCTAATGTGTTGGTAAAAGATGATGAATCGAAAATCTACGAGATTGTTGGACCTGAAAAGTTAAGTTCGGATGATGTTGCTGCCGCATTTTCTACAGTTTTGAATAAAGAGGTAAAAGCAAAACAGATTCCGCATGAAAATTGGGATGAAACGCTGGAAAAGATAGGTTTTTCGCCGGATGCAAGGAAAAATTTTATCGAAATGACCGAAACTGTTGTGAACGGGAATACGGATCCTGAGAATAACGGAACAACACTGGTTAAGTTGAAAACAAGTATTTCGGAATATTTAGAAAATGTTGTTTGATTTTGATGGTGCCTGATGTTTCCATCTGACACCACTATTATCATATTACAATTTTAATCTTTGTTCCGCATGGATCCATTGCCATCTTTATGGCCCCATGTTAAACTTATAATCAGTACAATAGAGGTTAATGTGTAGAGCATCGTTTAGTTTATTTGGTTTGTTACCTTAAACGGGTGCTCCGATAAAAACGCTACAATTACTAAAAAAAACTTATAAAGCTGACCAGTATTCCACAGGTTTAAGCAATTTAGAATTTAATCTTTAACGTGCATTTTTTTCGGTTTTCATCGTTGGTCAAGCCATCAGGCAGGGTGATGCGCAACCCTTTTGTATCCTGCTTCCATTTTATTTTAAACCCTTCATCCTCCATAAACAATTCTTTTACTTTTAAAATGGCTGTAGACAGCGACTTAATAATCAGTTCGCCATAATTGAATTCCAAGAGTTCGATATTGAGTTCGTCTGCTTCGCCGGAGTAAAAGATAATTGGATTTACTTCATAAATATGAAGCTGATTACCGCTTTGCTCATCGGTTTTTAAAGCAATTTTTCTGCTTACAGCCATTTTTGATTGATTTAAGCTTAAAGTTTTAAACTTTTTTTAGCCGGAAAACTTTGGTTTCGTGAGCGGTCACTTCACCTGTCCACTTGTTATTTTTGCCAATCATTTTATGCTGCCATAAATCTTTAATTTCATATTGATCGGCTAAGCCCAGCTCCGCAAAATTTACTTTGGCATTTTGTGTGGATGCTGATTTATTTAAAATTGCAACGGCAAAATCGCCATTGGCCAACGGACGAAGAAAAACATCCCATATATCGGTTTTGATTTTTCTTTCGGCCTGTTTGCCCAAAACATCCTGATTTAAGGCAATTATTTCAGCATTGGTAAAAATATTTTTTGCTTCATCATCCATTTTACGGATATCGCAACTGGCATATAGCGGAGAATTAAGTATGCTATATAAACTCATCTGGCTCTGGTATTCGGCTTTTGTGCAGCCATTACCATTAAAAGCAGATGAAGGCCCTTTTGTACCATGCAATCCAGCCACCAACATATCGCCATCGTTCCACTTACCGGGACCTGAAAAACTCGCCAATCCCGCCATTTTATCAACCACGTTGTAAATGCCTACGCCTCCTTTCCCTTCAATATCCATCCATTTATCCCTGATATCAAAAGTGGTGCGCCAGCTTTGTCCGCCAACCTGTGCGCCCCAGTTCCAGGGTTCGCGTGGCCCCCACTCGCAGATGCCCAACACAATATCCCTTCCTGATTTACGCAGTGCCTTTGCTATGGTACCGTAACGTTTTTTAGCCGTTTCTACATCCTCAGGCGCATTGCAATAGTCGTATTTTAAATAATCGATATCCCAGGAGGCAAAGGTTTTGGCATCCTGTTCTTCAAAATTTAAACTTGCCGTATAACCGCCACAGGTTAAGGGTGCAGCATCAGAATATATACCCAGTTTCATGCCTTTACTATGGAGGTAATCGGCCAAAGCTTTAATGCCCGAAGGAAATTTCTTTGGATCAGCAATAATATTGTTTTTGTTGTCGCGGCCGCCCTGCCAGCAATCGTCCAGAAAGATATACTGATAACCTGCTTTTACCATTCCGCTGTTTACCATGGCATCAGCCATTTCTTTAATATCCTTTTCGTTCGGATTTTCTGACATGATGTTCCAGCTCATCCAGCCCATAGGCGGCGTTGCTGCTAATTTTGGCACTTGAGCATATACAGCAGCGCCAATTAAAAACATCAGAAGGGTTAATTTTAATTTCATAAGTAAATTGTTAGCAATGTAAAATGGATGATAGAATCACATCATCCATTTTACGTCATCCATTATTTAATCGGTTTAATATAATAACTATACTGGTAATCTTTAAATGGAATCTGATACTGAATTAAAGGCATGGAGCCCCAGCTGTCGATTCCCTGAACGCCCAGTTGCTGCAAATCCATATGTACATAAACCTGGTTGCGCTTTACCAGTTCGCCGGAGTGGTACTGCTTTTTCTCTGCTTCGGGATCAAGATCTTCTACGGCATAAGGCAGTGCATTAAAACTTAACAACTGATCTGCAAATTCGAAACGTAAACCTTTACCTGCTTTATTGGTGAAAGTTACCCAGCGTACTTCTGTTTTATTTCCACTCTCCTGCGGACGGGCGTAAGGAAAATACTGATCGGAAACGGTTGATTTATAGGTACCGATTAACGAAGCCGTTTTCCGGTCTGCATAATTCTCTCCCGGACCACGGCCATACCATTGAATATTGCTGAAATCGTTTTTCAGCTGCAGATCGTTACCGATGCGCATCAGGCTTTTATAATTACCGGTTACCGCTTTAAACTGATTGTTTACTTTGATGGTTCCATCGGCCAAAACATTAAATTCCTGCGTGGTTTCGGCATCGCCTTTCAATAAACTTGACTTAACGGTTAAGGTAAAACCATCAGCTGTTGAATTTACGGTAGATTTTATATTTGCTACATCGTTATCCTGATACACATTGCGCCACATGCGTAATCTGGTATTTAAACCCGCGCCGATGTCGTTATCGGTTGGTGCACGATAAAAGCCAGGCTGTGGTCCGGAGGCCAATAACTCCTGCCCTTTTGATAAATAACTGATTAATGTTCCTTTGGTTAAATCGAAAGTAATGGTAAAATCGCTTCCTTTAACTACTGCCCTATCGGCTGTTTGCTCAACTTTTAAAGCTTTTTTACCAGCAGCATAAACATTAGCTTTCGGCGTGCCGGCTAATGCAATCTGCTCGTAAGCAATCTCATAACCTTTTTCTAAAAATGGCTCAGGTGTTTTTAAACGGTAACGCACATTGAGGAAATATTCTTTTCCTGCAGCATAATTGGTTTTAAACGGTAAAGTTAATTGCTGTGTTTGGCGAGGACCAATATTCAGGTTGGTTACCACTCCTGTCTGGATTACTTTTCCATCTTCTACCAGTTCCCAGTTTAATTGTACATTACTGATATCTTTAAAGAAATAGCTGTTGTTTACATTGATCTGGTTGGTGCCGTTAAAGGTTGTTTTGATGTACTGATGTACTTTTTTCAATTCAACGGCCATTGGTGTCATCCCGCGGTATGCGGTTACCACACCTTTTACACAGAAATCGTTGTCACTGAAATTCTCGTCAACAGGACCGCTTAAAGGGAAATCGCCGCCATAAGCCATAATGCGTTTGCCATTTTTAACGGTATCAATCGCCTGATCGATCCATTCCCACACAAAACCGCCTTGTAGTTTAGGGTTATTTTCAATGGCATCCCAATATTCTTTAAAATTACCCAGACTGTTGCCCATAATGTGTGCATACTCGCTCATAATAAACGGACGGGTTTCTTTCTCCTGTTTTGAATAGCGCGGCAAATAATTTGGTGAAGGATACTGCGGAACGATCATATCGGTGTTGAAATCGCTCTCCGCTCTTTCGTACTGTACAGGTCGGATATCTTTTGCTTTAAGCCATTGGTAAGCTTCGTAAAAGTTAACACCATTACCGGCTTCGTTCCCTAAAGACCAGGTAATTACGGAAGCATGGTTTTTATCGCGCTCGTACATCCTTGTAATGCGTTCGAGATGTGGGTTTCTCCACTGTTTATCGTTGGCGAAAGTGGTTTCTAAGCTGTAATAACGTCCGTGCGATTCGATATTGGCTTCGTCAATTACATATAAGCCGTATTCATCACAAAGTTCCATCCAGTAAGGATCTGGCGGATAATGAGAATGACGAACGGCATTTACATTGAGCTTTTTCATCATTTCCATATCTTTTTCCATATCGGCGTGGGTTAAGGTATGGCCCTGGGTGGCATTATGTTCGTGCCTGTTTACGCCTTTCAGAAATACGCGTTTGCCGTTTACCAATAAGTCGCTTCCTTTAATTTCAACAGAACGGAAGCCGACACGTTGCGGAATAACCTCGATAATTTTATTGTTTTTATCTTTTAAGGTGATATAGAGGGTATATAAATAAGGGATTTCTGCAGACCAGTTTTTTACATTGCTGACCTGCGTTTTAAAAGAAAGATTGGTTTTATAGTTACCTAACACTTTTTGAAGCGTTGTTTCCTCTTTCCAAACCTTATTGCCTTTTGCATCAACCAGATCGAGTGCTACATAAAAACTATCGGGACGGCTGTGGTTGGTGCGCTGATCTATTTTATAATTTTCTACAGCTAAATCAACATTTAACAAGCCGTTGGTGTAAGTGGCATCTAGATTACCAATTACCTTAAAATCGCGGATATCCAGTTTTGGGGTAGAATAAAGATAAACCTCGCGTTCGATGCCCGAAATGCGCCACATGTCCTGGCATTCTAAATAACTTCCATCGCTCCACCTGTAAACCTGCAGTGCAATGGTATTTTCGCCGGGTTTAACAAATTTGGTGACAACAAATTCGGCGGCAAGCTTGCTGTCTTCACTATAACCCACTTTTTTGCCATTTACCCAGATGTAAAATGCCGATTTAACTGCACCCAAACTGATAAATACCTGTCTGCCATCCCAGTTTGCAGGAATATTGATTTTTTTACGGTAAGAACCTACCGGATTATTGTCTGCAGGAATATCGAATGGCGGGTTCATTTTTGCACCGGTTAACTGCCGGCCGGCAAATTCGTAAGGTTGATTTACGTAAATAGGCAGCCCGTAGCCATTCACTTCCCAATTGGCCGGAACTTTAAAATTATCCCAGGTTTTATCGTCAAAATCTACTTTATAAAAATCGGTTGGGCGTTTACGCGGATCTTTTACCCAGTTAAATTTCCAGGTTCCGTTTAAGGATAAAAAATAGGCTGATTTTTCTTTTGCTCTCTTAGCGGCCAGCTCCTGGTTTTCGAAGGCAAAGGCCGATGCGCGCATGGGTAAACGGTTTACCGAAACTACTTCTGGAGTTTGCAGCTCGGAAGGCAGATCCTGCGCGCTGATTTGCCCGGCGATAAATAATAATGTAAATAAAATGGTTAGCTTTTTTTTCATTTGTGTGTGTTAAAATTGGTCTCGTGGAACCAAATTACTGATGATTAGTTTAGGATGATGAAAATGTTTCTGCGCAAACGTTTGAGTTTTAAAGATGTTACGATGGGGTGAGTAGTGGTTTAACGTTTGACCATTAAGAATATTAATTTAAACTATGACAATCTTACGGGCATGATGCCGAAAGATTGCCAAGGTAAGTTTGATTAATGAATTAAGAACATTAGACTTTGGTTTTAGCTTTCACAATGACGAAATCCCAGCTTACTAATAGATTTAAAAAAAATGATATTTATTAAAAATTATAAGCAATAGACCCTGAAATGAATTTAAAGCGATCGCGATTACATATTAATTTAAACTTTGACAATCTTACGGGCATGATGCAGAAAGATTGTCAAAGTAAGTTAAGGAATTAAGAACATTAGACTTTGGTTTTAGCTTTCACAATGACGAAATCCCAGCTTACTAATCGATTTGCAATAGAACCTGAAATGAATTTAAAGCGATCGTGATAATCCATAGTAGTAAGATTGCTTCGTCGGCTGAAAAAGCTTTACCGCAATGATGATTTCTTACCAACTATTATCAGCATTAAACTAAAAAACCCTTTGCCACCTCCGGCGGCAAGGGTTTCACTAACTAAACTAACTACTATTTTAAAAATTCTAATTCGAACTGATTTAAGAAGGGGTTTCCATCTATACCAAAATCTGCTAAAATTTTGATATTCATCCAGTATAACATATTTGCACTAACGGTAGCAGGTGTTAATGCTATAGATTTACCCGAAGCATCAGCATCAGGTGTTACGGATGGTGGAGCATCGGTTCCCATAGCTTTCCAGGTAAAAGGGCCATATAAAGACATATCGTAGCCGCCCGGCGCTTTATTTCCTAAATAGGCATCGGTTCCTTCGTTATTTTGCCAATATCCAATCAGATTGGCATAATTGGGATGCTTGGTCATATCTTTTAAGCCAACATTTGCTTTTACTGTTGCAGCATCAAGTGCCGTATTAAAATAAGCCAGTTCTGCACCCTGAAAACTTAAACCGGTTCCGCCTGAAAACTGCTTATAGCCTAATGTTAATTTTTCTGATGTTGATAAACTTTTATGCGCACTAATATTTATAGATTGATTTGGGTTACCATCGGTATAAAGCGTTACTGTTCTGGTTGTTGCATTTACATATTTAACCGTCATGGTTAAAGTATGCCATCCGCCATCAAACACTACCCCACCGCCATTAACCTCCTGCCTGTTAATACCAGATCCGTTGGCGGTACCGCCAAAAGAAACATTCCATTTTTTAGAATCGGTTTGAAACCACATCCATCCTGTTTGCGTGGTGCCGCTGATTATGGTACTTTTAGATAGGAAACCAACATAATAATTCTCGGTATTAAATTTCGCCTGCATCTGCACGGTAAAATCTTTTGTTGATCCGGCATCATATAAACCATTATCATTATTAACCTGTGCGCCTATTGCGGTGGCATTAAACAGCGGAGTATTAAAGCCTCTTTTCTTTACTTCTTCTTCTTTTAAATTTTTATTTGAAGCAATTAAAAAACCAGATTGCGGATTTATACTACTGCCACCATGGTTGGTAGTAACAATGACTAACCAATCTTCTGAAGCATAATTTTTTCTTGCTTTTAAAGCGGTTATGATATTGCCAACATACTCATCTGCCTTTAATATTGCATTTTTATAATTGCTGTTTGTTGCGATGAAACCACCGTTTAAACCTGCCGTTTCTACCTCTCTAAAATTAACAATAACTGCACCCACGCCTTCCTGCCTGGTTAAGATATTAACTGTACTGTCTTTAACAGCCACATCAGTACCCACCACAGGTGAAAAATCAGCATTTCTTAAATATCTCCGCAGATTATCCCATGGTGTAATTACTGCTGTTTTTGTTGATTTATATTGAGTAATGTAGTCTAAAACATTTCTATATGATTTAATTTCGGCATGTTCATCTGCATTAGGGTCTCTTAATCTTTCAAAATTATCGGTACCAATGGAGTGCTTGATGTAACTTACACCGGTTGTCATGGTTACCCAGGAAGATGCATCGTTACCTATTCCGCTTTTAAGCACTTCAAAAGAATATTTTGATGTTTTCTGTAACGCTGTTATGCTTGGTGGAGCGATGGTTTTAATTTCACTGCCGGTAACGCCATCGATACTAATGACTAAAACTTTGCGCTGTCCGACTGATTGTGGCTTTAATTCTTCATAAACTGCGGGCGGATTAGCATATTTTTTACAGCTGGTGTAACCCAGAATACTAATGGTACAAACACAAAGCAGTATCTTATATATTTTATTGTTGGTTTTCATAATGGTGCATTAAGGTTTGATCAGATTACATTCGGCTAAAGAGCAAAACACGGTGCTGGCGCCTGTTTTTATCAATACTTTTATAAATTTAGTGTTGACACTCCCCCCGGGAAAATTGAAATCGTATTTATTTGCATTCTGCGGTACTGTAGTGGTTCCTACGGATGTGTAACTAACATTATCATTACTTGCAAATATTTCAACATCTTTTATATAACCATTGTTGTTACTCGTTCTCTGATTAAATGTAATTCCTTTAACCGGTATAGCAGTACGGGTTCCGGTACCGATAATTACGGTAAAAGGAAAGGTTTCTGCAGCGGTTGGGGCCGGGCTATATTTAGAATGCCAAAATGTAGCCGTATTGCCATCAATTAAATTGGAACCCAGATCACTGGTGGTACTCTGCAAAGAACTTACTGAAATTACACGCGTCGGATCGTATGCGGCCGTTCCACCGGTTTTGTTTAGTGGATTATAGGTCCAGATGGCCTTATTTAACATTGGGTATTTAGCTGATACTTTTGCAATTACGGCATCACTAATCAAAATCCCCCATGCGTCGAAAAATGGGGCCAAATCAATTTTGGTATAATCAGAAAGCTTTTCGTAAACAAAGTTATGTTTGGTAATATCGTTGGTATTTAAACGATCAGCGTGGCGGGCTTCTTTATACAAATAAGTCATTGCACCATATCCGTATAATTCGAAAATTTGCACAAAAGGCGTCATTTTCATAAAGGGTGCTTCATCTACAGCATTCATCGCTGCATCGGTATCAAAATTTTTGGTTCCAACTGCTGTTGCATAAGCAATTGCTTTAGGAAAACCACTCGAAACCGCTGGATGCAGGATATTGTAATTGGCACCAATTCTATTGGCCACTTTAAAGCTAAACAGGTTATTGGTGGTTTCGCCTAAAGTACTCCAGCTCCAAACACTTCCTTGCTGACAATTGTGCCCAAATTCGTGATATGAACCCCATTGACCTTCGCTGGTGTTTAAACTTTTTACACTGGTAAAACTTCTGAACCATTCGCTATCATTGGTACCTACAAACGGGAATCCATTATGTCCGTATCCGTTAGTGAGCTGAATATCGAGCACGCCACGCCATTGACTTTGCGGACTACGGTCTCTGATATCCGGTGCATTATCTGATAAGCCCATCCAGGCGTTATAATCCAGATCAAAAACATCGTTCCACTTGGTCATGGCCAAAGTAGGATTGGTAAATGGCTCAGCAGAATTGAAGGTAGCCAAAACCTTATCTCTGGGAATAGTAAAAATTACACGTTTTGTTCGCAGCTCGAGCCATGGCACAGATGATGCTTTTACCCTGTTTATCCATTCTGTATCAGTAGATTGACCTAAAATAAAATCAGGCGATGCGCATGCTCCGGTTATGCTAAAAGTTACCGGACTTGCATAAGCAAAAGTTGCGAGGATGTAAATGTGGCCACCGTAAAGATTCCTGATATAATTTACACCCGAAACCAGTTTTTTCCTGTTGTAAATCACCGGATCGCGTAATAACGGAGATTTACCTGCCAGGTTATCGGTATGTGCACCAATCTGTACGGTTAAACCATCAATGCCGGCAGGAACCACAAGTTTGATCAACTCACCCGGAGCAGCGTAATACCCTGTACTATATTGTGGTGAGGGTGCTACGGAAATCCTTAAATTTTGTGCAGTTTGATCGGTAAAGTTTAAGTCTAAAGTAAACTGAGCATCTTTTACTCTCGGCTCTGATTGATCTACCAACCCTGGAAATACCCTTGCCTTGGCGTACATCGACTTATCGATCAGTTTCATGTTGGTATCGATGGTGCCGTCGGCTATGTTTTGAGAATCATCAGGATATCCATCCGGAACTTCATAGCCATACTTTTTACAGGCAGTAAATGCCACTAAAAGAGACAGGCCAAATATTTTAGTTAACTGATTAAATTTCATGTTATTAATATTTAAAGTTAATTAGTTGGTAATGCAACAGTTGGACTATACAACCTGCCTGTTAAACCCCATTGAGGCGAAACAGCAATATTTAACCAGTTGTAAATAAGCATTGGAATATCGACACCGTTAGGTACTGAAAGATAAGCTGCAGGTGAAATATCAGGTGAGATATTTGGCGAAATTTCTTCGAAACCTGCAAATGTTACGTTACTGCTGTAGGTAAAATTATTTCCTTTACCAGATTGATCGAGCATTTGGGTACCACTGGTTTCATTGCCAGGCCAAAAGCCAAGTAAGTTATTGTAAAAAGGTGTAGTTGTTTTAATCTGCGTCCTCATTACTGCAGCTACATCTGTTGCAGACATCGCTACGTTAAACAAGGCCACATCTCTGATTAAGATGTTGGTTTGTGTATCGCCATTGGTTCCAACGTCGCCGCCTAATCTGAGCGGGATGCTGTTATCAATGTTTCTTCCATTTACAGATCCTGAATACCTGGTTAAACCATCCACATATAAAGTAAGTGTTCTTACATTGTTTAATAAACCTATGGTAAAGGCTACGGTGTGCCAGCGTCCGTCGCGGATATCGATACCAAAGCCCGGACGGGGGTTGCCACCCCAATCTAACTGTGCAGAGTTTGCGCCGAACAAAAAGCCCCATCCGGTAGATGAAACCGAGTTAAAAGCGTTTCTTTTTGCAAGGAACATCGGATAGTAATTGGCCTGACCATAATCATCCCTAAATTTGAACATAAAGGTAAAATCGCCTGTGGTGCCAAAATTGCCGATTGAGGTGTTGTTTTGTATTGCTGTAACGTTCGAATTGGTTGTTGCAATAAAACGCGGACCAGTACCCACAAACGGATAGCTATTGGGATCTGGTTGTGAGATCATTACGGATGAAAAACGCGGGTTGTAAAAAGCGATATAGGCATTTCGCGACGGATCGTTAAAAATATTTGAACCTGGTGCGCCACCCGATGGACCACCGCCTTTATTTGATGCAATAACCACCAGCCAGTTTTCTCCTGAATATCCTTTTCTGGCTTTTAGTGCGGTTAATATTTCACCAATGTAACCATCAATACTTTTTATAGCGGCAGCATAAGCAGGCGTTGCAGCTGTATAGCCATTGGCGGCGCCAGCAATTTCTGCACTGTGAAACTGCGCGACCACCATTGATGGGTTATTGCTGCTTAATTCGGTAACTACTCCGGCTTTTACCGCAGCATCATCGGCTACGTTCTGTTTTACGGTTGCATCAGCTGCAAGTTTATCGTTAAACACTGTGGTTGAGGCGATTGAAACAGTCCGGGCATTATTTAACGAACTTTTAACCCGGGTAAAAATAGTAGGTGTATTTTGTAAGTTTAAACCGGCAAAATCTTCGGTTGTTACCTTATGCGTGGTATAATCGTAACCGGTTAACATGCTTGTCCAGGCTGATGCATTGGTAATTACATTGTATTTATTATCGGCCAAACCATCGTATGTGTAGGTAGCTTTTGCATTAATCTGAGCCAGATTGGTGGGCGCCAGTGCTTTTATTGCAGCCCCTGTTACACCATCCAATACAATGTATAATACTTTTTTTCCAGCACCTAAACCTAAGGTATCGTTTCTGAAACTCTGTGGCAATGTATTTTCAAAATCCTTATTACACCCGGCGGCCATAAGGAATAACCCGAATACGAGGCAAAGGCCCGGATATTTTAAGGTTGCAGTTAATGTAAATCCTTTTTTCATCTGTTATTATATTTGAAACTATATTGATCAATTAGCAAAATTGAGGCGTATGATGTTGTGTGGCAAAGTGCCATTAAAACGAAGGATATCGCCCACCAGAATCACCTTTGTACCTGTGGCAACTGTAGTTTCTGCCATGTCGTAAATTGCACCCTGAAAACCGCCCGTATTGTTGTAACCAACAGCTAAAGCTCCGTTGGCTTCTAAAACCATAAAACCCTGGCGCAGGTAATCGCCATATTTATTAAAAGAACCGCTTACAATAATTTTTCCGTTGTTAAGCTGGCCCACAAAGTTTGTGATACCGCCTGTTATGGGCTGGCCGGTAAAGGTTGTTACATTAGAACCATCGGCATTTAGCAGGTTAATACCCGAAGCTGTTTTACCATTAAAACTGGTAAATGTACCTCCCACTACAATTTTGTTGGTGGTGGCATTATATCTTATCGAAATAATGTCGCTGTTGGCACCTGAGCCTACATTAAAGCTGTTATCTACACTGCCATCAAGGTTTAACCTCACAATTCTGTTGGCCAGCGTTCCATTAAAGGTGCTGAATGTTCCTACCAGGATTAATTTCCCATCGCTCTGCATCATGGCATCTAAAATAATGCCGTTGGCACCTATTGCACTTTGGCGGGTAGATTTGTTGTAATGGAAGGTAGAATCCATGGTACCATCCATATTTACCCTGACCATCTGGCGCATCCGTGTATAATCGTACACTTTCTCATCGTAACTGGAATTGGGTAAGTACATCCGTTTGTAATTATTAAAATTACCTACAATGTACACCTGTTCGTTAAATACAAAGGTTTTTCTCACCACACCATCTACACCTGCGTTAAAAGTGGAAACTGTATCACCATTTTTATAGGTTTCCTGTGGTTTTGGGTTAATTACATCCCTGAGTATTAAACTATCCAATGAGCCATCGCCATTTAACCGGGCCACATTACTTAGGGTTTGGCGGTTAATACGTGTAGAGTTAAAGCTGGTAAAACTGCCGCCAATAATATATTTGCCAGCCTGTGATCCGGTTGAAATACGGGTAATTGAATAAATGGATTTATCGGCACCTCCTGCTCCTTTACCAAATTTAACCCCACTTGTAGTGTAGGCACCATCACCCGAAATTTGTGCGATCCCCCCGATAGGCAATTTTTCGGTTCCGTTTAATTCAAAATCATTAAATGCACCTCCAAGAAAATAATTACCGCCAGGTAAAGCCTCAATATCGTATATGGTACTGGAACTAAAACCATTGGTATTGTTTGTTGCGCCATTAACTACTTTCCAGCTGGCATCAACACTTACTTTACCACCCACTTTAACAACCGGACCAAAAAAACTTTGCCCCTGCGAGGTGATCCACATGCTGCCTGTGCTGGCCGTTAAAGGAACTTTGAACGTTAAGGTGCTATCGTTTGTAGATGCTTTAACCACTTCGGCTTCTATTTCATTTACAAATACTTTAAAATCGTTGATGTATTTGCTTAAGCCTTTTACCTTTACCGTTAAAACATCTCCGGCGTTTACCACATCTGGTTCGATCGTTTTAGAAACGAAAGTGAGATCCAGTGGTTTTTTACCGCCGGCATAAGGATCTTCTCCCAATCCTTTTTCCTTTTGGCAGGAAACCAATGCTGCTGTCAGGCATGTTGCCCCGAACAAAAACAGCTTAAATTTATATTTTATGTTAGTTAACATTTTTAGTCAATTTATGGATGAGATAATAAACCTATGGTGTTGGCGGATTAATACCGGCGGATATGGCCTGTTCGATAAAAACATTTGTATTAAAGCCAAAATTATGCGTGATTTTAGTAAGCACATGCAAAACACCATTTGTGGGCTGAATATCTGAAGTGGCAACCGGAATATTAACCAATGATACCTGAGGATTAGATAAGTCTGGAATATAGGCCAGGTACAACTGCCGGTAACCGGCATAGGCAACCCGCGAAAGCTCTTCTCCGTTAGCACTATACACCACTGCATCATTAAATATCACCCCGATATTCATGATCCTGCCGCTGTAAGAGGTATAACCCTGACCCGGGTAAGCGAGGTATGATAAGGTATCGCGCTGCGGATAATCTTTCAGGCGGTTACTTCCTTTAAAAATGTATTGTGAAAGTATGTTCTTCCATACTTCAGGCTTGATTTGTGATAACTGCGAAACAGTATCTTTACCTGTTACCCTTAATCTTACATTTAATCCTTTGATGGATTTAAAGATAGAGCCACTAGGGGGCGCAAAAAATGTAATGTTCTCTTTGCTGATTACATCGGCCAGTCCAGCCAGTTTAATCACCGTGAGGGTTGAATCGAAAAACGGTTTCTTTGCTTCCATATACTGCATAATATTGCCATTATACTTTGCTTCGTGCACGCCCGTTTCTATGTAGTATTTTTTACAGCCGGTTAAAACCGACACCAGACAAATTACTGAAAATAGCAGTGTTTTATAATTCTTCATCATCATATCTATTAATTCCAAAAATTATTACCGATTAAAGCCGGGTTTGCACTACGCTCGGCAGCAGTAATGGTAAGCGGCCAGGTCCAGGCACCTGCATTGAGGTTGGCTACCGATATGGGAGCGTTGGTGAAATCTGAATTGAGTACCCTTTTTGTTCTTACCAGATCGAAAAAGAACTGCCCCTCGCCTATTAGTTCCCTGCATCTTTCCCTGTAAATTTCGTCTTTTAAATCCTGCCCGTTTTGTGTAATAAGTGGCGCATTGGCGGCTATGGTTACCCTGTTGGCAAAATCTCTTGCACCGCTTTCGTCGCCAAGTTCTGCAAGGGCTTCGGCGGTTAATAAATAGCAGTCGGGTAGTCTGAAAATAATGGCACTGTCATCACTTGTGATCGATATTGCACTGCCTGATCCGGTTGAATAAATATTTGCAAATTTTTTAAACTGGAAAGCTCCTCCCTGAGCATCATAGTTTTCAAACCAGGTGGTTATCCTTGCATCTGCAGAACCAGCGGGATAAAGTTTACGGATATAATCGCTTTGGTAAGTAATAGAGCTTTGGGTTTTGGTTACATTGCCCTGGTACGGATAATGTGACAAATAATAAGAAAGGCTGGCAGGTAAAGAAAAGCCTTCGCCATAGTTAAAATCCTGCAAAATACCGAACAGGTTTTCGGTGCTTCTTCCTTTAAAAATTTTCAGTGTATTGGCTGGGGTAACCGGTAATATTTTATAATTGCTATAAGTATCCAGTTCGGCAGCCAGTGTTTTTACGGCCTGGTAGTATTTGGTTTTATCACTGGTATCCCAGGCTGATGCCCACATATTTAGATGCATTAACAATGCCACTGCCGATGCTTTTGTTGGCCTGAAACCGTTAGAGGTGGCATCATTATAAAAAGCCGGTAAATCGGTTTTTGCCGCAGTCATATCTGCAATACACCTGTTCATTACCGTTACTTGTGGTGTTCTGCCCAGCGGCGTACTGTGGTAAGCATCTGTATAATAAATGGCATCGCCGAATAATTTACAGATAAACATGTAGCTCAGGTTACGTAAAAATACGGCCTCGGCCTTATATCTTTTTTTATCGGCATCGGGCAAACTTGATGAAGGCACTTTATCAACCTCAAAGTATAAGATGTTGGCCGCAGCAATTACATCGTACCATTCTTTCCAGCTCATGATGTTTTTCATCATGCCGTTAAACCGCCCGGAACTGGAAACAAGAAATTTCATATTATTGCCTGCAAGTGCAATAAAGGTATTTGCCCCATCGCTACTTAAACTTCCTATTGACACCTTATTGCCCCTCATTTCTAATGCAGGGAAGAATGCGCGGTCGTCATCATTAAAAAAAGTCGGTGTGCCTGCCACTTTCGATTTTAACCGTGAGTAAATTCCGTTTGTAAATCCTTCTACATCTTCACGGGTTTTCCAAAAGTTGTTTCCGCTCTGTGCTTCAATTGGTGTTACGTTTAGAAATTTTTTGCAGCCCACTGTGGTAAATACCAGTGCAGCAAACAGGACTATATATTTTGTATTTTTCATCTGTCTAATTTTTTAAAACTCAATGTTTAAGCCTAGTGTAAACTGCTTTGGAGAAGGATAACCGCCTGAATCATCTCTACCCAAACTCGTCACATTCTCGGGGTTTGGACCAGAGTAACGTGTAATAAAACCAAGGTTTGCCGCAGTGGCATTGATGCTTACCCTGTTCATGCCGAACCTGCTGGTAAATTTCTTATCAAAGATGTAATACACCTTAACCGAGTTTAACTTAAAGTAAGAGCCATCTTCCTGAAAAGCCGTTTGGTTTAACCTGAAAGGATCGATGATGCCTGCACGCACAAAATCTAAAGGGTTGGCATAAGTTGCATTCTGACCAGGTGCACTCCAGTAGTTCAGCTGATCTAACGGAACCAAACTGCCGAAATGTTTAAAATCAGTATAGTTCTGTAACTGTTTACCCAAAGGGTTATTGATAATATCTCGAACCAGTGTAAAAGAAGTATTTACCTCAATACTCCAGTTTTTCCATTGCAGGTAGGAATAAAATCCTCCGGTTATCTGTGGCTGCGAATTACCCGCAATAACCCTGTCGTTACCATCCAGTACGTAATTTCCATCCAGATCGGTAAAAATAGGATCACCTGCCCTAAAATAATTTAAGCGGCCGGTACCCCCTACGCGATAAGGTAAACCGGTATTCGGATCAACAGGTACCTGGGCATTGGTAGAGTACACTCCTTTTGTGTTGTACAGGTAATTAGATAATGAGTTTGTACCCAGGCGATAATAAGTATCTTGTTGTAAAGCTTTATCGTAGTAAATAAAATCCCTCAGATTATCTGGCAATTGGGCAAGGATTTCCCTGTTGATGGCTAAGTTTCCGGATATGGTCCACTTAAACGGGCTGGAAGGACTTAACGGACGGGCAGTTGCCTGAAACTCCCATCCGTAGTTTACGTTACTGATTTCGTTAGAGGCCACTGTTTCGAATGAATTGGCGCTCGAAATATCCTTGTACCTGAAAATATTATCGTTTTGTTTATAATAGGTATCAAAAACGAACGACAAGCGGTTCTGAAATAAACTAAAATCAACACCAGCGTTATAAGTGGTTGCTTTAGTTGGTTGTAAATCTAAATTTGGCAGCCTTTTTAAATCCAATATGATCGAATTGGCATTATTATAACGGTTTCCTCCCACATATTTACCATAAGCATCAAAAACACCTCCTACCGGCTGTATGTTAGAACCATAACTTAAACGGATATCGGCATAATCAACCCATTTAATGTTCTGCATAAACTTTTCCTTATTAAAGTTCCATTTTAAAGCGATGGATGGATTGGCAATGTAACGGGCATTTTCGCCATTGGCCGAGTTGGCATCTAAACGATAGTTAAAATCCAATACATATTTTTGTTTATAGTTATAAGAAAATGCACCTGCAAAGGCCACGCTTCTGGCATCGTTATAATCGATGGTTCCACCCAAAGAGGTCAGGTAATCTGTCATATTGGTTAGCGGCCCTCTTAACTGATCGTTCACCCCCCTTTCGTTTAACATGGCATCGGCTTTAAAAAAGCTCGAGTTAATCTCAGTAAAGGCAAAAAGGTTAAATGTGTGTGTATCTTCTCCGGCAGCATCTTTTAGGCCATATACATAAGAGAACTGGTTACGGTTATATAATTTAGTGGCACGATCGTTATAGGTATAATATTTCGATTGGTTGCCGTTTAATGCGGCAGGCGAAAAATTATCTTTTGTACCGGTATTATTGGTATAGTTTAAGAAAGTAGCGATCCTGAAATTTTTAAAAACCTCATATTCCGCATTAATGGTGGCAAAAGTTTGTAATGATTTATTATCATTATCGGTTTGCAATTGTGCCAATACCCCGCTTTGAGAGGAAAATAGCGATGGTGACGGCAGTAAGCTTGAGGCCTGGCCCGTAGTGGCTAAACCACTATTTAAGAACCCATTGCCACTCCCGACCTGTTGCTTTTGAATTGAATTTTGCAACTGACCAAACAACTTAAATTTAGGCGTTGGATTGTATTGCATATTCATGTTGAGGTTATACCTCGAATAGCCTGTATTTTCCTGGATGCCCGTTTCATCATAAGCACCTAAACCTACCTTATAGTTAAATGCCACATCGCCACCCGAAATGCTTACATTATGGGTTTGATTGAAAGTATTTCTGTAAAAATAGGATTGCCAATCGGTAGAGTTATTAAAATAGGCGTTTAAACTATCTGCTAAAATGGGATTATAATTGATCATGTCTATTGCATGATTATAAGTGGTATCATTTTGCAGAATCTGATTGATCCGCAACAGCCGTTCGCCTTTACCTCCAATAACACTGCGTAACTGAGGAACCATTGAAAAGAAAGATGCACCTGTATAACGGACTACCGGTATTTTAGAATTACCACGTTTGGTGGTTACCAAGATTACTCCATAAGCGCCTCTCGATCCGTACAAGGAGGTAGCAGCCGCATCTTTTAGAGTGGTAATGTCTTCAATATCTTCTGGCGGGATTTGTGAAATAGGCGATACACCCGGCCCGGCCTGTTGAAAACCATAAGAATAATTGGTATTATCATCAACGGGTACCCCATCAATTACAAACAATGGCGAGGTTGGGGTTAAGAAACTCGAGCTTCCTGAACCTGATACGTTGATGTTTGAAATACCACGTAAGGTAATTGACCCCCTGAAACCCGGTGCGCCTGTATTGTTCTGAATGTTAAGACCGGCAACTTTACCCTGTAGAAGAGACATGATATCACTTGCAGGCTGTCCCTGAATATCTTTACCTGAAATGGTTACGGTAGAGCCCGTAGTTAAAGTTCTGGTTTTGGTTTGATAACCCGCCGTAACGGTTACTTCTTTCAAAGTAGCATTATCGCCCTGTAAAGTAAGGTTAATGGTGGTTCTTCCATTTACTTTTACGGTTTGCGTTACATAACTTAAATATTTAAAGGTAATTTCTGCATTCGATGCTACAGTTACCCTGTAACGGCCATCGCCATCAGTTTGGCCCAAAACCCTGCCAGCGCTTAAAATACTTACGCCGGGCATGGTTTCTTTCTTTTTCGATTCGCCGTCATAAACCGTACCGGTAACCGCAATTTGCTGTTGTGCCAGGGCGAGATTGTGCAAACCAAAAATCAATAAAATTACTATGCTGTAAAAATACTTCATTGGAAATATGTTTTGTTTGGATTTAGTTTGTTTCATCAGTCGTTATCAAATTTTGGTCTGTCGTTCTTGAACTGAAAGATAATTTCCCAATCCCCCTCCTCGTAGATCTTGAAATTTAAGGCGAGATAACAGTGAAGTAAAGCCGCACCAAATGCCTGCCTGTCGAACCTGAATACAACCCTTGCAGCGGCACCATCTGTTGTGGTGTACCGGGTAGGATAAGCGGTTAAAGGAATAGGGTAAGCCACATCAAATTTTACTTTAGTAGCATCTTTTACCATGTTGAAACCGTGCACCAGATTGCCCCAGTCGGTTAAAGCGAATTTATTCGGATCGATTACCTGCGCCAGCGTATCTATAAATTTGAAACTGATGCTATGGCCTGAATAGCCTGGCAACCCTTTTGGCAGTTTATTAAATACTACGGCTACATCGTTGGAAGATAAAAACTGGTTGGTTCTAACACCGGTGATGAATAATCCGGCCGGATTAACAGAAGTGGATGTTCCCTGCCCTGTTACCGGATCAAGCGGTGATGGTTCATACGGACGTTCGCGCAGCGGTGCAAGGCGCATGTTCTGAAAATATTTCCTTCCGCCGGTATTCGACATTTCCACATCAAAAACATAACCCGAATCCGGCTGGGCTTTAATCATGTTGGAGTTAGCTTCCGCCCACATTAAAAACTCGCCAGAATGCGGACGTACTTCAAACAAAGGATGGTTTTCGATTACGCGTTTTGCCTCAATTTCTGCCAGCGATTTCTCGGTACCATCATAAGCCGTTTTCCATACCTTAACGGGATAAAGTTTGGTTAATTCGGGAGCAGGCTCGCCACCAAAGGTGCGCATGTTTACAATTTTAAAATCCAGCGGCCTGCTGGAGTTTCCATAGGTAAAATTGTTGGTAAATAAGGTATTTCTGCCTAAAGTAGGCTGATATAGAAACTGTGTGTACTGGCTGTCATTGGCGATAGACAACCTGTTATCCGGTAAATTTTTCTTACACGACACCAATGCGATCATCATACCTGATAGCATTATTGCTACACTAAGAAAGTATTTTTTAGTTTTCATCTTCATAAGGCTATTGGTCTAATCTGTATGTGAATTCATCAAACCCGAAATTGTGCAGTGGGGTTAAAATGTTTATGATTGCATTGTTGGTTTTAATATTAACTGCATTAGTAGTGGTGGTAATCCAGTTAAGTTTAATGGTTGAGCCAAACATATCGCTATACTCGAGTGTGGTTGCTCCACCACCAACAAAACCTGATGCATCTGCCTGTATGGCCTTAACATGCATCGGATAGCCGCCATCTATTGCAGTTACCGAAATACCATCAACCGTGCTGGCGTAGGTACCAGTGGTTAAATTGCCCCTGACAATATATTTCGAAAGCATAAATTCCAGTTCTACCGGATCAGCTGTTTTTAAATAAACTGGAGTCCTGCCACCGGCCTTTCTAACCTGGTTTAAATACTTAACTGATGCTGCAAAATTTTCATTTACAGGTGCAAACAGGGTAACTTTCTGATTCGTTAGTGAATCTTTAAGGGCAGGAAAACGATCCAATACCAAAAGCAGCGAATCGAAAGTGTTGGGCTTAGATTTTAAATAATCCATGGCCGACCCTTTAAAAGTTTGTATTGTATTGGTATAATCGTAATATGGCGAGTCGCTTTTTTTACAGGCACTAAAATAAATGCCCGTTACAGCTACCAGCAACAATAGGCTATGCTTATATAATTTCTTTTTCATGATCTTCTGATTGATTATTGCCAATATGGATTTTGGGTAACCGAAGGGTTGGCGTTGATTACATCCTGAGATACCGGCCAATAAATTCCTCCGGCACGCTCAAACTGCGTGAAGGTAAGTGGCACGCCATTCTTCTTAATAAAGGTGCCGGTAGAATTTTTAATTCTGTTGAAGCGTACAATATCGTACCATCTCCAGCCCTCACCCATTAATTCTCTTCTGCGTTCTTCAAAAATGGCATCTATTAAATCTTTGCCCGATGCAGAATCGTAAGTATCTGTGCCCCTCAGGTTAGCGGCTTTGTTGAGTGCCGAAATGGCTTCATCACGTAAACCCAATACCGCACAGGCTTCTGCCCTGAGCAGGGTAATTTCCTCAATACGGCTAAACAGCATGGTTGAACTGAAAAGGGTTAAATTACCAGAGGTTTGAGCAGTGTAAATCACCTTGATTTTGTTAAAAATAGGTTGTTCAGAAGGGAAATTGTAAAAATAATTGGTCCGGTATAAGCCTGTGGCAGGGTTAACGCCAAACCTTAAATCTCCCGGATCGGTAAATATTTTAAGGATGCTGTCTTTTGGCACAAACATCTCAGGCTGAGTTTTAGGAATAAACGGTGATGCCAGCGTTAACTGCTCAATGTGGCCGTTAGCGGTTGATAAACCATTACCTGCCTCGAAAGGAAAACCAACCAGTACAGTTGCGCGTTTAAAGGCAAATGGACTATAATAGTTTACATTCTCTGTAAGGGCATCCATATCTAAATAAACAATCCCGTTAGAGCCGCTCCCGTTAGATTTGGTATAATTATCCAATACAAATTTTGAGTATGTAGCTGCATCGAGGTAATTGCCCTGCCAGGCTGCAATATGGGCTAAAATAATATAGGCCGATAAGCGGGTAAAAATATTTCCGTTCCAGCTTGCCCAGCCTGCGCCATAATAAAGCCCAGGTAAAATTGGATCGTCGCCACCATATTTAAAAGGCACCACTTGTGCTGCAGCCAATAGCTCGGCTGTAGCAAACTGTAAAACTTTTTCTTTACTTGTTCTGGGCAACTGAACAAAATCGCCATCGTGAGATGAGGTTAACAAAGGCACATCACCCCAGATCCTAACCATGTAGAAATATGCAAATGCCCTTAATATTCTAGCCTGAGCAACATCTACATTATTGTTGATTGTGGTATAACGCGAATCTAAAGGTATAATCTGTTTAGAGCGTTCGATAAATAAGCTTGCGGCATTAATTACCGCATAAAACCTGCGCCAGTTGGTAATCCTGTTAATTACCGGATACTGTGCATTTAGTTGCCCCGTAACAATAGATTTCAGGTCTGCACGGTTGGTAATCTGAAAATCGCCCTGGCGTAAATCGCCCATTAACCAGTGCGTGTTATCAGAAACGGTAGCCGAACGCATTAAACCATATACCGAAAGTAAGTTGGCGCGGGCATCTTCCAGCGTTTTCCAGTTGCTCTCTTCGGTAGCTAATCTTGTTGATTGTACATCATCAATTTTCTTACAGGAAAAGTTGCCCATACCAACCAGGGTTAGTATTAACGCCAGGGTAACCGACCTGCAGATACTAATTTTATAATTAGAATATTTCATATCAATAATGGTATATTTTATAAATCGAGTTTGAAGCCTAAAACAAATGTTCGCGGGATGGTGATGTTGGCACCATCATATATTCCATTGTAATTGATCAGTTCCGGATCAACGCCTGAAAAATTGGTTAGTGTAAATACGTTTAAGGCTGTAGCATATAAATATGCCCTCCTGATTTTTCCACCGGCTTTTTTGAATAAACCGGTTTTACTGAAATCGTAACCCAGGGTAACCGATCTTAATTTCACATAAGAGGCACTTTCTAAAAACAAATCCTGATCGGTACGGTAAGCATCTACAGGGCTCCATGGATTGTAAACCGGATAGTTTTTCTCATTATCGAATGATTGCCATGAAGAAACTTCTTTAACCGAATTAATGTCATTTCCAGCTTCGCGGTTTACAAAGCCATAACGGGTTGCCTCGTATTGGTTAATGGCTTTTTGTCCTGCAGCAAAAATGAAATTGAAGTTTAAATCGAAGTTTTTGTAAGCTATGGTATTGTTCCAGCCACCCAAAAATTTTGGTAACCTGTCGCCGGTTAATACTTTATCTTTACTATCAATCCGGTTATCATTATTATAATCAACCCATTTCGGATCGCCGGCTTTTAAAGGAATCCCGTTAAAGGTTCTGCCCGCAGGCACTTCAGCATCACTGTTGTAAATGCCGTCATTGCTATACAACCAATAACTTCCTGCTGATTTTCCTACTTGTAGTTTATTATCATTCTGATAAATTAATTCATTTAAACCATCTGGCAATGCCGACAGCTTATTCTTGTTATAACTCAGGTTCAAACCCGTATTCCAGTTTAAGCCATCGCGTTGTTGTAAAACAGCACCGTTAACCAAAAACTCGATCCCTTTATTATTGATATCCATACCCGATTTATATTGGGTAGAATAACCTGTTTCAACCGCGACAGGTAAGCCGATTACGCTGTTCTTATCCTCGCGGTTATATACCGTTACCGCAGCATTAACGCGACTGTTTAAAAACGATGCATCTAAAGTTACGCTGGCTCGATCGGCAAAGGGAAGGCTAATGTTATAGCCGATAAATCCACTATTGTACGGACGGTTAATCCCCAGCAAACCACCATAGCCCGGTATAGTAGGTTCTTCTTCCCATCCATTTTCTGAGCGATATTGTGGCCCTGCAGCAAAACGGTCATCCTGGAAAACCCTCAAAGTCCTGCCCCAGCCTGCACTTAAATGCAATGCATCAATCGCTTTATTATCTTTTAAAAACTGTTCTTTTAAATTCCAGTTGGCATTAAATGCGGGTGTGGTTACCCAACGGCTATCTGGCTGACCATTTGAAGCGCCATCTCTTCTTACCAGTGCACTTAATGTGAACAGGTTTTTATAAGCGTACTTTGCAGAGCCGTAAAACGACATTAAATTATTACGTTCCTTATCAATATACCTGAAAACATAAAAATTACCGTTAGCCAGTACGTTTAAGTAATCGGGGTTATCCAGTCCGTCTCTGGTAGGGTTTCCATCTACAAAAGTCAGTTTTACATAATCATTAGGACCATTGTAAGCCCTTGCATAGTTATATTTGTAGGTATCTCCCTGTAGGCTCTGGCCAAGTTCAAAATCTACAACATGATTTTTATTAATATCATATTTGTAGCTGATGTTATTATTGATGGATACCCTTTGGCTATAACCGAAGTAGTTAGAAATATAACTGATACCCGCCAGTAAAGTAGATGGTATAAAATAATCCCTCACGCCCTCGTTGTAATTAAACAAACCAGTAGTAGAGATTACAAATTTATTCACCTTGGCACTTAAAGTCAGGTTTCCGTTTAATACGGTAGAGCGGTTGTTATCTACGTTTCTATCGTTTTGCGTTAAATATGAAGCGTACGATTCGGCATTCGGAGACAGCGGACTGCTTAAATCCGGAATGTAACGTGTTTCGGCAAAGCGATCGCGTAAACTTTTGTTCCTGGTACGGTCTAAGCGCGCCGTATTAACAGTACTTGATACGGTAAGCCATTTAAAAGGTGCCATATTTATCCCGAAAAACAAATTGTAACGGTCAATCCCGGTATCATCAGCATTTCCCGCATTTTTAGTTCCCGAACCAAAAAACCTGAAATTGGCGCGATCTGTACCACCTGTAATCCCCAAATCGGCAGAAAAAGTTGGTGCATTCTGGTAGTACAAATCTGTCCAGTTTGATGGCCCGAAATAGGCCACATTGGTAGAATCGCGTAGGTAAGATGCCGGACTGCCCGCCGGATTATATTTTTGATAAAACTGACTTCTGAAATTATTTTCGTACACTCCGTTAATGGTATTAACCTTTGGAGCAGTAACATAACCAAAATAAGAGTTGAGGCTTATGTCTCTAACACCTGCCCTGGCATTTTTGGTGGTGATGTAAATAGCTCCATTGGCTGCATTCGGACCAAGTTTGGCCAACTCGAAAGGATCTTTAATTACTGTAATCGATTGTATATTGTTAATATCTACCTGCGATAATAAATTGGTTGCAGGGCCAATCCTGTTGTAATCGTACTTTTGTACATCAAATGCAAAAGGGTTATCGGCCACCAAGGGCACTCCATTTAAATAAATAGCCGGCTGTAAAGCGTAGATGTCTTTCTTATTAAAAAGCAGGCCCGATGCACCCTGTATAATAATACTTTGCTCCGTTCCGGGCTCTCCATTTGGTTCCTGTACGTAAACGCCGGCTAAATTGCCTTTAATAATCTGCTGTAGTGACAGGTTTGGAACTGGTGCTGCCGAACGAATGTTAACCGTATCGCGCACTGTTTTAAATTTTTGCAACGCCCTGATCATTTGCCCGATCGTATCTGTTTTTACAGCGTTGGCGGATAAATCTTTTTTCGATTTAGAGGTATCTTGCTGAAAGGCAAAATAGTTGCTGTTGATCCTCTTAATCAATGCCTCATTGGCATGTGAAGATTGAAATCCAAAAACAGATAAAAACAAGGCAAAACAAATGCTTGTGTAAATTTTAACCATTTGATTAGTTTTTGTTTGATTTTTGTTTAAAGAAGAAACTCGGTTGCTTAAAAGATAATTGAAAAATTACCCCTGTTTGGTTTTTTTTGGCATAGCGATGCCCGTAGACAAAAAGTAAAATTTTTGAACATAAGGTTTGAGTTTGGATGATTAAAATTGATTCATAGCCCAAATAGGCTGTGCCATGAATGGATTAGTTATTGTTTGTTTTTGGGCACATAAATGCCTATTGACAAAAAATGATTTTTTTGAACATACAGTTGGATTTGGATGATTAATTTTTATCCATAACACAAATAGGCTGTGCCATGAACGGTTTAGTTATTGTTTGTTTATTATACCTTGGTTAGAGGTTATTTTATTAGTCCATTATTCCTGTGGTTAGCAGGATTTTTTTGCTCGTACACTAAAATAAAATATCGGCTCGTTATGATTTGTTAATGCAAGGTATAGATTAAGAAAGCCGGATTTTTATTTTTTTCAACGCAAACGTTTGCCTAAAAAAATGCCTTAATTACCAAACTATAAGCACTTAAGCCATTTTAAAAATAACCAGCGACGAGCAATTATAAGTTTTTCTGAAAGAGGCATACAATTATTGTACAACATGCTTAAAAAAACATTAAAATGACAATTAGTGTTGTTACAAAAATTAAACCTTTGTCATCGGATTTTGATAAAGTATAGATTTTTAAATACAATCAATCATTCCATATAACAACCAAAAGAGCAAGGGATACAAAACTAAGCGCAAACGTTTGTTTTTTTTAAGATACAACAGAGAAACAAAAACACAAAAGATTAATTATCAGTTATTTAAAATAAAAAAATCACTTAAATAAATTTAAGAGATCTTTTAAAATCATACCAAAATGTAGCTGTTTATTTAGCGCAGAATGCTGTTAATCACGGCCTCTGATGCAGCCTCACAAAAGTCTATTCCTGAGTAATCGGGGTTGTAACCACCAATGTATGGAACGGCCATGATGTAAATTCTTTTGTTTGGAATACCCTTTTTATCCACCACCTGAAAATGATCATTTATGGTAATTCCGGGTACTGTTAAAAAGTAATTATCTCCATCTTCCTGCGTTACTAAATCGTTATTCTTAATTTCTGCTTTTCCTCTTTCAGCCGATTTGAACTTTAACCTTGCGGGGCTCAGCGTTTTGTTATTGATCAGGCTTTTAAATGGGAAATCGTTAAAAGAAAGGTGCGGCTGACCGATACAATCGACAAAAGTATCGAAGTGCTTAACCGTTTTTTCACCGTTTATTTCGTAGTGATAATCTGCACCACCGGTTTTTAAAGGCTCTACTTTGGCATCGTCTCCAACTGCAACAATGCTCAGCACACCGGCGTTGTGCAAGGCCAGCAACTCTCTGCACGAGCTTTGGGGTACAAATGCAATTACAATAGAAATTAATGGCATTAATACTTTCTGCAACCTTTCCATATCTTCTGCCGACAAGTATTTTGCAGGATAATTCATTGCGAAACTTAAAACAGCCAGGGCTTCTTTCCAATAAATGGATTTTCTCTTTTCAATGGATTTTTCAGCTTCATCATATTCTTTCCTGAAAAGATCGAAGGGTTCCATCCTTTCCCGATAGCCCATCATGGCCTCTACAAAAGCTTCAAGATTCATATCTTTGATCTGTTTGTAAAAATCAGGATCTTTTTTAATAAATATTTCTTTAAAATTCTTTTCAAACACAAAATCTAAAGGTAAAAAACCTCCGTTTTCGGCTATGCTTTTATGAATTTCGGCCTTGCTCAATGTTTCATCCTTACCCAGGTGCGAATCTTCTAAATGAAACCTGATGGCAGGCAGCAAACCACTGCGAGAATGCATCACGATTTTAAAACCTTTACTTTCTAATTGATAGGAATAGGTTCCGTCTTCATTGTCTTCGAATTTTCCATTTTGCCTGGCCAGTGTTCTCAGGGCGTCAATCGCCGTTAACGATGAACCCATAATGCCAACCGCATGATTCAGCTTTTGCTCTAGTTTTTTAGGTGGATAAGGGGAATCGAAGTAGCTGGGAATACTACCTTCATATTTTTTTGGCCAGTTATGCCCGGTACAGATCACGATCTGATCGAAATAAACTTTATCCTCGTTCTGTACACATATGGCTACCTGATTTTCTGCCGGTAAATCAATAATATCTTCTACAATGCAGTTTAAATGAACATGGGTTTCGATGCCTTTTTTCGCCGCAGCTTCTTTAAGGAGATTAAACTGGGCTGACAGGTACTCGCCGAAAAATAACCTGGGCAATACTTTATATTCGTTAAATTTCTCTTCGTTAATATCAAACTTTTTCAAAATGGCCTTTGGTGCAATTTTTACCCAATCTTCTATAGAATTAAAAATAATGGGAATTTCATTGTCTGATACATTGGTAATATGCTCTACATTTGCCCCCTCGGCACTGTATGGCATACCAGCCCCCAAATAATCCTTGCGCTCGAATATGCTGATTTCAAAGTCAGTATTCTCCGATTCTGTTAATCTTTTATACATGAAAAGACCACTTGGGCCGCCGCCGATGATGGCAATTTTCTTTTTTGCTGTTTTCGTGTCCATTTATAGTTCATACAATCATAAAAAAACAGAAATTGTTTTGGTTGTGTTTAAAAAGTCGAGGAACGGTCTGAAATGAGAGGATAACTTACCAAGCAGGAAAGCTCTGGTTTGATAGATCTCCCAATTACGTTATACTCCACTCGAGATGGCGATCGCAAACAAAATTTGCAATAAATAAGAACCAACTGTGAGAATTGCTGTTAGAAGAGGTAAGCAATATTGTATCAGTTACCCCCCTAAGCGTAGCCGAAGGGTAAACAATTACCAATTAATGAAACTATATATGATTTTACTGGGCTCGAAAGCCCCGAAGCGGAACGTAGAGCAGCACGATTACTTTTTTGGCATTGCAGACTCACTAAAAGATCTTGTTCCGGAGATTAAAGCTTTTTGGCCTGAGGCGGGTAATAGCCTGCATATTGATGGCTGGCGGGAAGTAAACACGGTTGATGATTACGAAATCAGTATTAAATTAAGAGATGAACATACGCCGCCATCACTACATAAATTATTTTTTATCAATCTTGGGGGCTATATATCCAACAAATTATACGAGCAGCATCATATTGTATTATCGGTGCATGATGAGCGGGCCAAAGCCATTCAGGATGCAAAAAAAACGATCTTTTTTAAAACCAATTCTATAAAAGGCGCGAATTCACACATCGACGAAAAATATGGCATCGATGTAGATGATATTTATAAAATAGAGGATATTTTAAGTGAGGAGGCGAAGCAAAAATACCACATCGAAATAAAACCATCTTCAGGATTACCTGAAGATGAGATTCATTTAGGCTATTTTAAGTTGGATAAACTATAAATCCTTATTTTTTAACAAGGCTTTTTAACCAAAGCACCAGATCGTAAGCGGCTTTATCATTTTCGAAGCCCATTTCTTTTGGCAAACGGCCGTTTACATATTCATCATACAGCCATGGGTCGGCAATGGCAATTACATTTCCTTTACCAAATTTGGCAGAGGCAATAACCGTTGCGCCCGCAGCATTTTTAAGTACAGGTTTTGCACCGTTTTTGGTATCGATAGAACAGACATCTTTCATAAAGATTTTTTTGGCTGTTTTAAATACCGGATTATTTTTAATTACAATGCTGCCATCTTCAAAATGAGCATCGTCAATCACGTGGTTCTGCATTTCGTTTGTAAAATGCATGCCAAATACATTGGCTAGTTTATTAAAATGCGGCAATTCTACATTGGCACTATCGTTGGCAAACATTACCAATACCCCGCCCTGCTTTACCCAGGCAGAAATTGCAGCAATGTGCTCAGCCCCGATGTAATTGGGTTTAGGATTTTCTTTCGGACGGTCGGGATCTACAATTAAGTAAACATCACTTCCTTTTAAATTGGCCTGTGTGGGTGCTGTTTCAAGTGAATCTAACTTAAAACCTTGCTTCTTGAATACATGGCCAAGAATAGAAAAACCACTCATGGCCTGTTCACCCCACAGATAATGAAAACGAACTTCTTTACCCTGTTTATCTTTATGCGTTTCGCGGTTAAAGAAATAATCGAGCGTAACGGTTTGTGCATCGGCCACAAGTGTTGAACCTGTTAAAAGTCCAAGCAAACAAAATCTAAAAAGTAGTTTCATAAAATGGTATGTGATTAGAAAACCAAAAATATAAATTAAAAGGGTAATCAATCCACTAGCAAAAGATTTTAAACAGTATTGATAGATTTTTAATCGGGATTGAAAGCATGGCCACAGATATTATCATCCGAACAGCGCAAGGAAAAACGAAGATGATCTCAGGTAATTCAGGTACAAACGCAGCGATTATATATACTACAGCAAAAATAATTTGAATCATATAAGACATGGAAGTTTCATATAAGCTCAATGCGATTGCATGCCCTTATATACTTGATTATGAAATATGGTAACAGCGAAAATAATTTGAACCATATAAGACATGGAAGTTTCATATAAGTTCAATATGCTTACATCTTCTTATATCTAATAATTAACTATAAATATTGAACCACCTAAGTCACCTTAGTACACCTAAAAAGACTCTATGCAAATGTAACTAAGATGCGCTCAGGTGATTCAGGTGGTAAAATAAATGAACCTATATCTTTTTTGAACCATATAAGACATTTAAGTTTCATATAAGCTCAATGCGCTTAGATGTTCTTATATTTCTTATATGGTTAATATATAGAGAACAGGGGTGGTAGATAATAAACAAACTATCCAATCTATCAAATGGTAACATCTGACAGCACCAGCAAAAACCTAACTGTTAACCCCCATGGCATACAGGATAATATTTACCCCGAACTTGGTGTTATCTTCTGCCAGAAAGCGCTTATTCCTGAAATCGTAATCCCACTCACAGCCATAGTCTTTATTGCTATACAATACTCCTATCCTGTTGTTAACTGTAATTGCTTTCAGATAATCGTGCACCAGGTCGTCTCCCCAGCCGTTTAATTCAAATGATGTGGTTGGTGGTCCTTTTTCAAACTTGAAAAAAGAGTTGTAAATACCATGGTTATTAGGAATTTTTTTCAGCGCCTGTGCACCGAACAGGTTAGTCATCTGCGTTTCGAAAGAGCGGGCAAATAAACCGTCAATATCGTGGTTGCAGTCGTCAACAAAAACGAAGCCCCCATTATGTACATAGGTTTTAAAATTTACGGCTTCCTGGGCACTGAACTGCACCAGTTTATGTCCGCTTAAATAACAGAATGGATATTTAAACAAATCTTTGCTCCCCAGTTCAACAATTTTTTCTTCTTCATCCAGAGGAATGGTTGTATATTCTAAAAGAGAATTTAACAGATTAGACGGCATGCGCTGATCGGTATCCCAATCACCAGAATTGTATTTTAACCTCGCAAATGTAAATTTTGCTCTATGCACAGCATAAAATTAGTTTCATTTTTTATTAAAACCATTTTTTATGCCAATTATCTTGTAAATTTTTTGATATTTTTTCTATTTGGCTAAAAACTATCTTCCAATATGCGCTATATTGAAGCACCATATCGTCAAACTAAAAAAACCAACCATTTTGGAGCGTTCAGAAAGCAACCTAAAAATATTGATCGATAAGATCTCCCTGTTAAAAACCGAAATACAGAAAGTAATTGTGGGTCAGGATGTGATCATTGAAGAAATGCTGATTGCCTTAATGGCCGGCGGACACTGCCTTTTGGAAGGTGTACCCGGTTTGGCAAAGACCTTAATGGTAAGGACTATGTCTCAGGCCTTAGACCTTTCTTTCCGCAGGATTCAGTTTACACCCGATTTAATGCCTACCGATATCGTGGGTACCGAAATATTGGAAGAAGACCATGTAACCGGGAAACGTTTTTTCAAGTTTAACAAAGGTCCGCTGTTTGCCAATATTATCCTTGCGGATGAAGTAAACAGAACTCCGCCAAAAACACAATCGGCCTTACTCGAGGCAATGCAGGAATTTGAGGTAACCTATGGAGGACAAACCTATCCTTTAGATCGTCCGTTTTTTATCCTTGCCACACAAAATCCTATTGAACAGGCCGGAACCTATCCCCTGCCCGAAGCACAGTTAGACCGTTTTCTGTTATATATCAAAATTGGTTATCCTACCGCAGCAGAAGAAACACAGATTTTAAGCAGCACAACAGGCAGCAAAAAAGCCGTAATTAACCCGGTTATTGGTGCTGAGGAAATCAAAGAACTCCAGGCCATTACCCGTGAGGTAAGCATCAGCAACGACCTGATTACCTATGTAAGTGAGATCATCCGCGCCACCAGACCATATACCACTACCGTAAATTTTGTAAAAGAATGGGTACGATGGGGCGCTGGACCACGTGCAGGGCAGGCATTAATCTTAACCGCAAAGGCTAGGGCCCTATTTAAAGGCAGGTACGCGGTAATTCTGGAAGATTTACAAGCCATGGCCTATCCGGTATTGCGCCACAGGGTATTGATGAATTTTAAGGCAGAGGCCGAAAATGTTTCATCAGATAAAGTAACCGACGAACTGATCAAAGCCATTTCGAAACCAAAAGCCAATATTTAATGAGTAAACTGCTCGATCCAAAAATATTGATGGCCATTAAAGACCTTTCATTATCGGCTAAAATGACGATTGATGGGTTTATGAACGGTATTAACAAAAGTACCGTAAAAGGGCCTGGATTAGAGTTTAGTCAATACAGAAGTTATCAGCCTGGTGACGATCTTCGTTCGCTCGACTGGAAAATGTTTGCCCGGTCAGACCGTTATTACATCCGTGAATCGGAGGTGGAAACCAATATTGCCATACGTATATTAATTGATGCCAGCGCCTCGATGCACCACAACGATGGCGATTTCACCAAAATAGATTATGCAAAATACCTCGGTGCATCCTTAGCTTACCTCGCTAATTTACAGGGCGATGCCATTGGATTATATGTATTGAAGAATTCGGGCATTTTCTCGATGACGCCCAAGCAGGATTACCAGCATCTGGCACGCTTGTTTTATCAGCTGGAACAGATCCATCCCGATGGAACATTCACCAAGCCCATTCATCATAAAGAGTTGTTTGCAGGTGCCCAAAAACGTGAACTGCTGATTTTTGTAACCGATCTTTACCAGAAAGATGACGAAATCATCAAATTATTGGATACACTGAATACTTTAAGGCACGAAATTGTGGTTTTCCATGTATTATCAAGAAACGAACTCGATCTTGATTTTAAAGGTTACACCAATTTTGAGGATCTGGAAACCGGAGAAACCATCCAGATTGATCAAAGCAAAGCAAGAAAAGATTACCAGCACAAGCTTAACGCTTACCTGGAAAATACCAGGATACAACTGCTCGACAGAAGGATTTTTTACCGTACCATCACTACCGACGAAGCTTTGGATCAGGCTTTAAGGGATTTTTTAAAACAAAGAAGTAAACTCAGAATTTAACCGTGCAATTTTTATATCCTATAGGTTTATTTGCGCTTGCAGGCATCATTGTGCCGCTTGTGATACACCTGTGGAATGTAAAACAGGGCAAAACCATCAAAATTGGCAGCATCGCTTTGCTGGGCGAAAGTTCGAGTGCAAGCTCCAAAAGTTTTAAAATTAACGACTGGCTTTTGTTTGTATTGCGTTGTTTACTGCTGGTGTTGCTGGCCTTTCTTTTAGCACAACCCTATCTTAAAAAAACAATATCAAAAAGTAGTAAAACAGGTTGGATTTTGATTGATAAAAGTAATTTCCCACAGGTTTTTAAATCACATCGAAAAACGATTGATTCATTGTTAAAAAAAGGCTACGAAATTCATGATTTTAATGCGGGTTTTTCGTTATTAAGCTTAAAAGATACTGTTGTTCATCAAATTAAACAGCAAAATAACCTCGGTTATACCACCTTACTGAGTGCAGCCGATCAAGCTGTTCCTGCAGGGGCGCAGGTTTATCTTTTTGCCGATCACCGTTTAAAGCATTTCGAAAACGAATTGCCTCTTGTAAATTATAAACTGAACTGGATTCCGCTCAACCAAAGCGATACCTTAAGTAGTTGGATCGCCACTTATGCAGGAAAAAAGTATAAAGCGAAATCCAATCCATCAGGTACTGTTTATCAGGCTTTAAACACATCAGAGAACACGCCGGTAAACATAACGATACATGAAGGAACCGGAATTCGCGACAGTAAATACATTATTGCGGCTTTGAAAGCCATCGGCAGTTTTACCCAACGGAAGATAATCATTAACCCTCCGGCAGGCAAAGCTACCATCGGTTTCTGGTTATCAGATGAAACAGTTTCTGCAGCATTTAAATCATCAATTGCTCCGGATGGCACCTTGTTTCAATATGAAAAAGGAAAAATACTCACTAAACCATCCTTTATAAATATCGATGGAAAACAGCTAAAATTGAGTAAAAGAATTGCATCAGGCAATCAGGCAGAAAAAGTATGGACAGATAGTTTTGGGGATGCCATTTTAGCAAAAGAAAGGACTGGTGATTTCAATACTTTCCATTTTTACAGCCGTTTTAATCCACAATGGAACGAACTGGTTTGGGATCCTTTATTTGTAAAAGCACTGATGCCGATCGTTATCCGTGATAAAAATCCGGAAGATTTTGGTTTCGAGAATAACCCAGCCGATCAAAGAACCCTATCGCTTAAACAGAAAACGGTAATTGAGGCCAATAAAAGTGTTTCAGCAACAAAAAGCACCAAAAATAAGCCCCTTTCCACTATATTTTGGATCGCGGCACTTTTGATTTTTGCTACCGAACGTATTTTATCATTCAGAAAAAAACCACAATATGTTAAAAACTGAAGGACAAAACTGGATACGTAGGCTAAAAATCAGATGGATCAGTTTTTACCTGATTGGTACTATAGCCACTGCTTTAGCCATCGCTTTGGTTTTATCGGTTACAGGTTTTTATCTGCTGCATGCCCCCATCTGGATTTTTGCAATTATTTTTCCGCTTGCCCTTGCCATTTTATTATTCAGCAAACCCGTTTGGAAAACCACAGATCTTGATGTTTCCAGATTTGTAAATAACCATTACCCAGAACTGGAAGAAAGTGCCGATCTGCTGCTTCAAAACGACGCAGAATTATCCATGCTGCAACAATTGCAACGTAACAAGATAGAAAACATCATTCTAAGCCTTCCACAGCCGAACGAACCGGTAAAGAAATTATATTTTGGCTTAACAATATTTCTTGTTGCGCTATTAATCAGTTTCGGGATTAGTAAAATCCCTCAAATCAAAAAAACAGATTTAAGTTCACCAGAAGCCAATACTTCAGTTCCGCTGATTAAAGAAAATATCCCTGCAGAAATTTCAGATTTCAGTGCAACCATTATTCCTCCGGCTTATACCAGAAAAGCAGAACGGAAACAAAAGCAGTTTACCATTAACGCCGAAACGGGGGCAACAGTGAACTGGAAAATTGAAACGAACATTGCAATCAAAAAGCTAAAGCTCATTTTTAACGACAATGAAACCTCATCATTAAAAGCCTTAAATACAGCGCGTACACAATGGAGTTTCAGCAAAACCATTAATAAATCAGGTTTTTACCAACTTGATCTTGATGGTAAGAAATCAGATCTCTACCAGATCGAAGTAATCCCCGATTTGCCGGTTACCATTAAAATTACGCAACCTAAGCAGCACACCACCATTGATATCGGTCAGCCGCAAAAGTTCGACCTAAGTGTATCGCTCACTGATGATTATGGTATAAACGATGCTTTTATATCTGCTACGATGGCCAGTGGAAAAGGTGAAGGCGTAAGTTTTACGGAAAAAAAACTCCCTTTCAACACCGGTTTCGATAATAAGAAGCATGTTTCCTTAAATAAACACATCGATCTCAAAAGCCTGGGCATGAAACCCGGTGATGAGCTTTACTTTTTCATCAAAGCGATGGATAATCACGGTCAATCGAGCCGATCGGACGTGTATTTTGTTTCAATTGTGGATACCACAGAGTTAATGAGTCTGGCAGGCATGACCAATGGCGTAAACCTTGTACCCGAATATTTCAGGAGCGAAAGGCAGATCATTATCGATACCGAAAAATTATTGAAAGAGCAGGCTAGCCTACCGATAATAACTTTTAAAACCAGAAGTAACGACCTCGGCATCGATCAGAAGTTATTAAGGCTTCGTTACGGTCAGTTTTTGGGCGAAGAAAACGAGACCGAAATTGGTGGCGATCATGATGACCATGATGAACATGCCGAACACAAAGCCGAGGGTGAAAAATTTGGTGATGTGAGTGCCATTATGGACAAATATGCGCACAAACACGATATTGCAGAAGATGCCACCTTTTTCGAACCCGAAATGAAAGCGCAGTTAAAAGCTGTTTTAACCGAAATGTGGAACGCCGAACTGCGTTTAAGAACTTACAAACCACAGGAAGCTTTGCCTTACGAATATAAAGCTTTAAGATTGCTTAAAGACCTGCAACAAAAATCGCGTGCTTATGTAGCCAAAACCACAGTTAAGGTTTCGGCTTTAAAACCTGAGAAACGATTAAGCGGTGAACTCGATAAGATTACACAACCTGTACAAAAAATGAGCTTCGAGCAGAAAGAGAAACGAACAGCTTCGCTAAAAACCGCACTTGCCCTTTTGGAAAGCAGAAAAACAGGCAAAAAGTTTACCGAAAACGATCATTTTTTACTCAGCGAAACTGAAAAATATATGATTGGTGCCGCAGCAGATCATCCTTCCACTTATTTAAATGCATTAACCAGTTTAAGAAAATTAAGCACCGCAGATAAATTGATAGTTAAAGATATTGATCTGGTTCAGCAGGCTATCCAAAAAATGATCAGTAATGAACCGACGAAGCCACAAACACCAAATGCTGGTCCGGCTTCGGCCTTGTACCAGGATTATTTTAACAATTTAAACAAAGCGGGCAGATAGATATGGAATTTAAATACATCGCTATTTTGGTTGCGCTATTATTGCTAGGCTTTTTGTTGTTTAAAGAGATCAAAAGGTTAAATAAAGCCAGGTTATTCTGGCGTATTTTAGCCAATATCATTGCTATTGCCTGTTTTGTGTTATTAATCATTCCCATTAAATATGAAACACACCTCCACCAACGTGCCGATGAAATCATTTTACTTACGCAAGGCACCCATCCTGATTCTGTTGCCAGCTTAAAGGGGAAAAAATATGCGCTTTCGTCGATAGATCTAAAAAATATAAAAGCCACCTCCATTCCTGATCTTTCTTATTTTTTAAAAACCAATCCCAATATCCGGAAACTGAATATTTACGGTTATGGTTTAAATGCTGTAGAGCTGGAAAAACTTAAAGGCTATCAGGTCAAATTCCATCCATCTGCCAATCCTAACGGGATTATTGCAGCCTACTGGCAGGAAAAATTAAAAGCCACCGACGTTCTTGCCGTTCAGGGACATTATCAAAATACCAGCAAACAAACCATTAAACTTTTGCTTAAAGGTTTGGGAAAAACAGTCGACTCAACTACCATTGAAGGAAAATCGAATAAAACATTTTCTTTTAAAACAACTCCAAAACAAAGTGGAAAAGCCATTTATCAACTCATTGCTTTGCAAAAAAATGATACTTTAAGCAAAGAGCCTATCCCAATACAGGTAGGTGATCAGCCAGCAATGAAAGTACTGATTTTGGCTTCTTTCCCCGACTTTGAGTATAAGTTTTTAAAAAACTGGCTATATGAAAATCAATATCCTTTGGCTTTCAGAAGTCAGATCAGTAAAAATAAGTTTGCTTCCGATTTTTTAAATATTGATAGTGTAAACCTCAATCAGATCAATGCTTTAACCTTAAAAAAATTCGACATCCTGATTATTGATGAAGATGAACTGGCAGCCATCAATCCAAACGAAAGGGCTTCGATAAATGTTGCAGTTAATAGTGGGATGGGTTTATTTATCAGGGTTTCAGGTCAGAAAGCTTTAACCACGCTTAGCGGCAGGTTCAATCGTTTCGAATCTCCTGTTTTAAAGGACAAACCTTTAAATTTAAGTCTGACCGAAGATCATTTCAAATTTAAACCATTGCCCATTGAGCAAGCTTTGTTTTTGAAATCAGGCGACCATGATCAAAGTATTATTACCGATGCCGGTGGAAAAACTTTGGTAAACAGCAGCATTAGTGGTGCTGGCAAAATAATGGTTTCTACCCTTTCTTCAACATATAACTGGCTACTATCCGGACAAAAAACAGATTATGCTACCTATTGGTCCAAACTTTTAAGCAGTGCTGCAAAAAAGAGAAACGAGATTTTAAGCGTAAACATCCTTCCGCAATTTCCAACGGTGAATCAAAAAACCAGGATCATTACTGATTTAGCAACATCGGGTAAGATGCCAACATTAAAAATAGATGATTTTGCGTTAAGTCCGCGGCAAAATATGGAACTTCCTTTCCAGTGGGATGCATTTTACTGGCCGCAACAAGCAGGCTGGACAAACTTACAGGTAAATCAAAGCATCCAATCTGTTTATATCTACGAAAAAACCGATTGGCAAACGCTTAAAAATCAGCAAACCTTAAAAGATACCCGTCAGTTTATCAAAAATTTAGGCGCTACCGAAAACAGGCCTCAGTTAACAGATAGCATTATCGAAGAAGAAGTATCAACGTGGTGGTTCTTTGCCGGATTTTTACTTGCAGCCGCCTTTTTATGGTACGAAGCAAGGATTTTGACGGTTTAAAATCGATTCGTCATCTCGACTGAAGCAAAGCGGAATGGAGAGATCTAATAACAAACATCTTCTAATAGATTTCTCCATTCCGCTACTGATGAAAAATCAGCAGCTTCAGTCGAAATGACGGATTGCGGGGGATGAAAATCGTATCGAAATCATTTAAACAGTAGCTTTTCGCTTAATTTCCGTGCTTTTCTGTGTCCTCGTGGCAAAATTTACTCAATTTGCTGTTGCTAACACTCGTTTCAAACGAGCGTTCAATAGCTTATCGTTTACAACGATAAAATCGTAGAACTATTTCTGCACTCGTTGGGAAACGAGTGCAAGCATAGTCGATTCGTCATCTCGACTGAAGCAAAGCGGAATGGAGAGATCTAAGAACAAAGATCTTCCAATAGATTTCTCCATTCCGCTACTGATGAAAAATCAGCAGCTTCAGTCGAAATGACGGATTGAGGGGGATGAAAATCGTATCAAAATCATTTAAACACTAGCTTTTCGCTTAATTTCCGTGCTTTTCTGGTGTCTCCCGTGGCAAAATTTATCCAATTTGCTGTTGCTAACGTTCGTTTCTAACGAGCGTTCAATAACATATCGTTTACAACGATAAAATCGTAGAACTATTTCTGCACTCGTTGGGAAACGAGTGCAAGCATAGTCGATTCGTCATCCCGACTGAAGCAAAGCGGAATGGAGAGATCTAAGAACAAAGATCTTCCAATAGATTTCTCCATTCCGCTACTGATGAAAAATCAGCAGCTTCAGTCGAAATGACGGATCGCGGGGGATGAAAATCGTATCGAAATCATTTAAACAGTAGCTTTTCGCTTAATTTCCGTGCTTTTCTGTGTCTCCGTGGCAAAATTTATTCAATTTGCTAGTGCTAAAGCTCGTTTCTAACGAGCGTTCAATAACATATCGTTTACAACGATAAAATCGTAGAACTATTTCTGCACTCGTTGGGAAACGAGTGCAAGCATAGTCGATTCGTCATCTCGACTGAAGCAAAGCGGAATGGAGAGATCTAAGAACAAAGATCTTCCAATAGATTTCTCCATTCCGCTACTGATGAAAAATCAGCAGCTTCAGCCGAAATGACGGATCGCGGGGATGAAAATCGTATCGAAATCATTTAAACAGTAGCTTTTCGCTTAATTTCCATGCTTTTCTGTGTCCTCGTTGCAAAATTTATTCAATTTGCTATTGCTAATGCTCGTTTCTAACGAGCGTTCAATAACATATCGTTTACAACGATAAAATCGTAGAACTATTTTTGCACTCGTTTGGAAACGAGCGCAAGCATAGTCGATTCGTCATCTCGACTGAAGCAAAGCGGAATGGAGAGATCTAAGAACAAAGATCTTCCAATAGATTTCTCCATTCCGCTACTGATGAAAAATCAGCAGCTTCAGTCGAAATGACGGATCGCGGGGGATGAAAATCGTATCGAAATCATTTAAGCCCTAGCTTTTCGCTTAATTTCCGTGCTTTTCTGTGTCTCTGTGGCAAAATTTATTCGATTTCCAGCTTTGAAACTAAAATGTTATACTCATTTCGGAATCATTAGCCTCAAAATTCGCTATATTGAGAACGTAAACTAACTAAACTGAACCAATTGAAAAGAAAAGATTTCCTCTACTTAACCGGAATGGGTATGGGTGCCTTAATCCTTCCCGACCTTTCTGCATTCGGAACGCCCATCGATCCTTTACAGGCACTTGATGGAGTGGATGTAAAAATTAAAAAAGAACTGGCCAATGTTGCCCTCAACGCTGCAAAATCTAAAGGTGCAACCTATGCCGATATTCGCATTGGGCGCTATTTAAATCAATTTGTAGCCACACGCGAAAAACGCGTTCAAGGTGTGGCCAATACCGAATCGTACGGCGTGGGTATCCGTGTTTTGGCCAATGGATGCTGGGGCTTTGCCGCTACCAATAACGTAACCAAAGATGCCATTGCCAAAGCGGCCGAACAAGCCGTTGCAGTTGCAAAAGCCAATGCTAAAATACAGGGAGAACCTGTGCAGCTCGCCCCTCAAAAGGGTTATGGCGAAGTAAGCTGGAAAACTCCGATCGAAATCAATGCTTTCGAAGTCCCTGTAAAAGAAAAAGTAGACCTGCTTTTGAATGTAAACGACGTAGCGATGCAGAACGGGGCCAATTTTGTAAACTCTGTTATTTTTGCCGTTAATGAGCAGAAATACTTTGCTTCTACCGATGGTTCTTATATCGATCAGGATGTGCACCGCATTTACCCTACTTTCAATGTAACCAAAGTTGACCGCGAATCGGGTAAATTTAAAACCCGTAATGCCCTAAGCGCTCCAAGCGGAAAAGGCTACGAGTATATGCACGCACGCCCCGAAGATAAAGTTACCGGTATTGTAACCCGTTACAAAGACCGTTACGATATGCTCGAAGATGTGAAAGAAGCAGCCCGTGTTGCCAATGAAAAAGTAAAGGCAAAATCGGTTGAACCGGGTAAATATGACCTGGTACTCGATCCTTCGCACCTTTGGCTTACCATCCACGAATCTGTTGGTCACCCTACCGAACTCGACCGTGTTTTAGGCTATGAGGCCAATTATGCAGGTACGAGTTTCCTTACTTTAGATAAATGGGAATCGAAAAAATTCAAATTCGGCAGCGATAAAGTAAACATTGTGGCCGATAAAACCCAGGTTGGATCGTTAGGTGCGGTGGGTTATGATGATGAAGGCGTAAAATGCAAAAAATGGGATTTGATTAAAGATGGAGTTCTGGTAAGTTATCAGGCCATCCGCGATCAGGCACACATTATCGGTTTAACCGAATCAAACGGCTGCTGCTATTCGCAGGGCTGGGATGATGTGCAGTTCCAGCGTATGCCAAATGTTTCGTTACAGCCGGGTAAAGAAAAATTAAGTGTTGACGATATGATCAAAAATGTAGAAAAAGGCATTTATATCATCGGTGACGGTAGTTTTTCTATCGATCAGCAACGCTACAATTTCCAGTTCGGCGGACAGATTTTCTACGAAATCAAAGAAGGTAAAATTGTAGGCATGCTTAATGATGTAGCTTATCAGGCCAATACACAAGAGTTCTGGAATTCCTGCAATGCCATCTGCGATGCAGGCGATTACCGTTTAGGCGGTTCGTTCAATGACGGAAAAGGTCAGCCTTCGCAAAGCAGTGCCGTTTCGCATGGCAGTTCTACTGCACGGTTTAATGGAGTTAATGTTATCAATACAGCAAGAAAAATATAATTATGGCCATATTAAGTAAAGAAGAAGCCCAGGCGATATTAAAAAAAGTAGTAGGTTTTTCTAAAGCCGATTTCTGTGAAGTAAGTTTAAGCGGTTCGGACGGCGGAAACATCCGTTATGCACGTAATGCCGTTTCTACTGCAGGCCAGATCAGCACCATGAGTTTAGGGGTAAGCTCAACGTTTGGTAAAAAAACAGGTTCAGCAACCATCAACGAGTTCGACGATGCCTCTTTGCAAAAAGTGGTAAAAAGAGCCGAAGAACTGGCCATGCTGGCACCAGAAAACCCTGAGTTTATGCCACCATTAGGTCCGCAAACATTTGCTGAATCGAATACCTTCAATGCAAAAACTGCTGCCATTACACCTGATACCAGGGCCGAAATGGTGGGTAAAAGTTTAAGCGTTTCAAAAGCCGCCGGTTTAGATGCTGCTGGTTTCCTCGAAAACGCTACCCGTTTTAATGCGATCATGAACTCTAAAGGTTTGTTCGCCTACAATAAAGGAACAAATGTATCTTTTTCGGTTACCGTTAGGAATAAACAGGGAACAGGTTCGGGTTATGTGGAGCAGGATTTTAACGACCTTGATAAAATGGATACGCTTGCGCTAAGCAAAATTGCAGCAAGCAAAGCCAACGGTTCGGCAGGTGCAAAAGCCATCGAACCCGGAAAATATACGGTAATTTTAGAACCGCTCGCCGCCAGCGATATCATTGGCAACATGTTCAGGGGTTTTGATGCCCGGAGTGCCGACGAAGGCCGGAGCTTTATGAGCAAAAAAGGTGGTGGCACGCGTTTAGGGGAACAATTATTCTCCGAAAATGTAAATATCTATTCCGATCCGATGAATACCGAAATCCCGTCTTCAACATTTACAGGCGAAGGTTTACCCGTAAAAAGGACGCAATGGGTAGAAAAAGGTGTGGTAAAAAACCTGTCCTATTCAAGATATTGGGCTGCACAGAAAAATGTTCAACCCCTTCCATTTAGCCGAAGCATGATTATCGAAGGAGGCAATCAGTCACTGGAAGAGCTGATCAAAAGTACCGAAAAAGGCATTTTGGTAACCCGTTTCTGGTACATCCGTTCGGTTGATCCGCAAACCTTATTATTAACAGGGCTTACACGTGATGGTACTTTTTACATTGAAAACGGCGAAATCAAATTCCCGATCAAGAATTTCAGGTTTAATGAGAGTCCGGTAATTATGCTTAACAATGTGGAAGCTTTGGGTAAACCAGTGAGAACCGGAAGCGGATTGATTCCGCCAATGAAAATCAGGGATTTTACCTTCACTTCATTATCAGACGCGATTTAACGAAGCAATCTGCAAAAAAACTCCGTCATTGCGAGGTACGCCCCTAGTTACCGTCATCTCGACTGAAGTGCAACGAAATGGAGAGATCTGCCTAGATAGATCTCTCTCCAGAACATTCGGGACGTTCCAGTCGAGATGACGGCCTTTTTTATTAATAAAAATTAAAAAAATTGAGAAGAAGAGATTTCCTATACATGACAGGTGTTGGCCTTGGCGCCAGCATGATACCCAACATCCCTGCTTTTGGCAAAATTATTTCTGTTGAAGAATCTTTAACTCCTGTTGATGTTGCCCTGAAGAAAAAAATGGCCGATGTTGCCCTTAATGCAGCAAAAAGCAAGGGTGCAACTTATGCCGATGTACGGATTGGCCGCTACCTGAACCAGGTTGTAGCCACCAGGGAAACACGGGTAGAAAACATCTCCAATTCCGAATCTTATGGTTTGGGTGTACGCGTAATTGCTAACGGAAGCTGGGGTTTTGCCGCCACCAACAATATGGATGATGCCAGCATTGCCAAAGCTGCAGAAGCTGCCGTAGCCATTGCAAAAGGCAATGCCAAACTGATGGAAGAACCTGTTCAACTGGCTCCGCAAAAAGGTTTTGGAGAAGTAAGCTGGAAAACCCCTATCGAAATCAATGCTTTTGAAGTACCTATCGCCGATAAAGTAGACCTGCTTTTAAAAGTAAACAGTGAGGCAATGAAAGGTGGTGCAAAATACATCAGTTCTAATCTCTTCATGATCAATGAGCAGAAATATTTTGCTTCAACCGATGGTTCGTATATCGATCAGGATATCCACCGGATCTGGCCAACTTTTACGCTCACCAAAACTGATGCGGCAAGTGGCAAATTCGAAACCAGAAATGCGTTAAGCGCACCAATGGGAATGGGTTTTGAATATTTGAAACCTAAAGACGAAGAAAAAATTAAAGGCGGTCCCGTTACGATGTACAAAAAACGTTACGACATCCTGGAAGATGTGCGCGAAGCCGCTGTACATGTTGACGAAAAGTTAAAAGCAAAACCCATTGCCCCCGGCAAATACGATCTGGTATTGGATCCTTCGCACCTTTTCTTAACCATTCACGAATCGGTTGGCCACCCTACAGAGCTCGACCGTGTTTTGGGTTACGAGGCCAACTATGCCGGAACGAGTTTCCTGACACTGGATAAATGGGAATCGAAAAAATTCAACTTCGGGAGCAAAGAAGTAAACATTATTGCCGATAAAATGGAAACAGGATCTTTAGGTGCTGTGGGTTACGATGATGAAGGTGTAAAATGTGGAAAATGGGATATCATTAAAGACGGAATCCTGGTGAATTACCAAACCATCCGCGATCAGGCGCATATTTTAGGTTTAAAGGAATCGCAAGGCTGTTGTTACGCAGATAGCTGGGACAGTATCCAGTTCCAACGAATGCCTAATGTATCTTTAGCGCCTGGGAATGCCGCTTTAAGCGCTGCAGATATGGTTAAAAATGTAGAAAAAGGCATTTATATGTTCGGCCGGAATTCTTATTCCATCGATCAGCAACGTTATAATTTCCAGTTCAGCGCACAACTGGCTTACGAAATTAAAGAAGGAAAAATTGTAGGCATGTTTAAAGATGCCGCTTACCAGGCCAATACCCAGGAATTCTGGAATTCATGCGTGCAACGCTGTGATAAAAACGATTACCGCCTGGGCGGAACATTTTCGGACGGGAAAGGACAACCTGGGCAGGCAAGCGCCGTTTCGCATGGCAGTGCCACCACCCGTTTTAATGGTGTTAATGTGATTAATACGGGAAGGAAGTTGGGTTAATAAGACTCCCCTGCTATACGTCATCTCGACCGGAACACAGTGGAGCGGAGAGATCTATCTTGCTAGATTTCCCGGCTCTGCTACACTCCGCTCGAAATGACGATCAGCGTTTACCATATAAAAATATAAGACATTTAAGCTTATATTCTCTTAAATGCCTTATATGGTAAAGACGATAAGCAAAAAAAAGATCCTTCGCTGCGCTCAGGATGACAGCATCTTAAACAACAAAGGGCATTCTATCCAGACATGCCCTTTTTTCTAACCAAATATAAACCTGTTTGAGCCAGGAGTTTCTTCTATCGGTTGGTATCTTACCAACAGAAAATGTTAATTATGCGTAATAATTGTTGCGGTAATAGATGGTGTTCCAGTTATTATACCATTGATATAAACCGTATAAATTTTTCCGGCCTCGAAAGTAGCTGCATTTAAAGCTGTATTGGTTAAAGGAATAACCGCCTTAGTGGTATTATCTTTTATCAATAAACTCACATTGGTACCTGCGTCTATTTCCTTAAAGGGTCCGAGTGTTCTCCAGCTCAAACCTTCAATTACTGCAGGTGCCTTTCCTGATGTATAAGGAATAATGGTTTGGTTACCAAAATTACCATAAGCTACACCAGCAAATATTTCTGTTCCGGCGGCATAGGTAAGATCAACTTTTGATGCATCCGGCGAAAAATTAGCAAACCTGATTTTGGCCCTACCTGCTGCAGGAAGGGTTAAATCATCATATACCAGGATCAAACTATCGATATTGCCCGGATTTAACGTACTGCTTAATTTTTTCTTCACGGTAAACAAACTGTGTGCAAAATCTGCAATGGGCCCGTTCGGACCAGCAAAAGATGCAGAATTAGTTTCCTGTATAAAATTTGCACTTCCACCAAAAACATAAGATGCTTTGTAAGAAGGCTCCGTTCCTTCGGTGAGGTTAAACTGAACTTTTCCGTATTGGGTATCTAAATAACCCGTAGCCGTATTGCGTTGCAATGCAGTTGCAGTAACTTTTCGGGTAAAATCCCAGAAATTAACGGCCGTAACCGATTGGCGTGCATTGATAAATTTAACCTTTGCACTTAAAGGTGGCCTGTCGCCGGCATTAATATCGAGGTAATCTGTCTTTTTGCACGAAGCAAACAATGAAACGGCTAATGCAAAAAATAATATTGGAAATTTATAAATTCTCATCTGTGGTTTTATTTAAAGGTGGCCGAAAGTCGGATAAAAGGTTGCAAACCGGTGCTGGTACCAGATTGTGCCGCACTTGGTGAATTTGTACGGGTAATATTGCTTCCCGGTGCAGGGATAGAATAATCGCCTAATACGTTGAACAGGTTATTTACACCAACGGTAGCCTGTAGCAAAGGTGTAATCCTGTATCCTGCCGAAATATCGGTAATCCATATCGGACTATAGGTTTGATAATAATAATCAGGTTTCGGGAAGTTGGCATTTAACTGGCTCACTGCCGATACGGATCCAAAATATACGCTTCGCAATAGAAAGTTAAACTTATTGATGTTGTAGGTTCCCTGCAGGGTAATTTTAGTTTTTGGTATGCTACGGGTTACACGCACCTCTTCGCTTTCGTCGAAAATGATATAACGGTAAGCCTCCAAACCTTTAGGTGTATTTACCTCGGTAAGCGTTGTTTCTTGCAGGTTTGCGCCGGCCAAAAAGGCTACATTACCGCCGTTGGGCAATAAAAAACGATAACTTCCTGTAAATTCGATGCCCCTGGTGCGTGTACTGAATGAATTATAGAAAAACTTGGCCTGTACGGTACCGGTTTGCACAAATAATGCCCTTACATCTGCAGGTAAATTAGCATCTGTTGCAGAAAAACGTCCGGTATTACCCACGCGGTCTTTAATGTCGATCTGATAAGCATCAACCGTTAATTCTACGTTCTGGATCGGCTGTGATGTCAATCCGGCAGAATAACCTTTCGATTTTTCGGGTTGTAACGATGGAATTCCCAAAGCTTTGGTTGCAGGGTTTACGTTGTTTGCCGTAACCTGATCTATCGCAACTCCGTTCTGAAAGGTAGTAGAGGTTTCGGTGTAGTAAAACTGTGCCAGATCGGGTGCTCTGAAACCGGTATTGTAACCACCACGAACGGCCAGCCATTTAGCGAAACCGTAACGCGTTGCGGCTTTGTAAGTGGTTACGCTTCCAAAATCGGAATAATTTTCTACCCTAACCGCACCTGATAAAAGCCATTTATCGGTTACGTTCAATTCAAGATCCGCATAAGCCGCAGAAATAGAACGTTTCACATTCACTTCATTTGATGGCCTGAAACCGGCATGGATTTGCGAACCCGGCGAGAGTCCGTTTAATGGCGTGCTACCTGCAGCCACAAAATAAGGAATACCGCCGGTGGTGTAACCGATAGAATAAATAGTACTTAAATCGGCTTTCGAATAAGAACCTTCTTCGCCAGCAATAATCTGATAGGTTTCTACACGGTACTGTCCACCAAAGGCAACGTTTAATCCTTTAAGCACTTTATCAAATTTCCTTGAAAAATCTAAACTTCCGCTGTTCTGCGAAGCATTGTAACTGCCCGCATTAAAGGTACGAGGTGTTTTTTGACCTAAACTAGCATTCAACGTATTGCTGATGATGTTATCAAAAGCATTTCTCCCGTAAACATTGGATACGTCGAAGTTCCATCCGCTTATCTTGCCTTTTACACCTATTGCCAGAGATTGATCGGTAATAATGTTATCCATGGCAGGCAGAAATCCATCCGGATAAACAAAGGTATTGTTACGCTCTGTCCAGCCTGGCAAACGGTATACAGCGGTAAACTGCGAGTTACGGTGACTGATGCCACCAAATGAATATACTTCAAAACCATCTTTCAACGGGATTCCGGCATTGAATGATAATAAACCATCTTTGGATTTATTGGTTGATCCACGCTGATCAAAGAAATGGCGGTCGATACCGCGGCTGGCAATAATGGCATCGTCAATTTCTTTGGTATAGATCTGGTCAAAGCCCCTGGTATTGGCCCCACCACCATAAGCCGGACCGATGTAAATCCCATCTGAATCATTTCCGGAAGGAAGTGAAACCGCTTGTGTGGCATATTCGCCGGTGATATTCAGGAAACCTTTCGCACCCAGTTTCAGTCCGATATTGGCATTGCTCCTGGTGGTTAAGCCATCTCCCCTACGGCGGATGCTTTCTATTGTACTGGCCGTAATTTCATCAGGAGTATTTTTCAGCACCACGTTAATTACGCCTGCAATGGCATCAGATCCATATTGGGCCGCAGCACCATCACGTAAAATTTCGATACGGTCTATCGAACCTACCGGAATGGCATTCAGATCGTATCCGGTTGCACCATTACCCAAACCACCCCAACTGATGTTCGAGCTTTTATGTCTTCTTTTTCCGTTTACCAGCACCAACACCTGATCAACCCCCAAGCCTTTCAATTGTACGGTAGAAGTTGCCGAAGCGGCATCGCCACCACCGGAAACCGAAGAGTGGAAAGATGGTGATACATACTGGAGTAACTGCGTTACACTGGCCTGTGGTGAGGTTTGCTGCAATGTTTTCAAATCGATTACATCTACCGGAACAGGCGAATTAAGTTTGGTGCGGTTAGCATTCCTCGAGCCTACAATCTGTAATTCGGTTAAAGTATTATCAGCTTGTTCGAGCGAAACGTTCAGTTTGGTAGCTGATCCGATTTCTACCGTAGCGGTTTTATAACCAATGTAAGATACTTCGATGAAACGACCGTTTTTGGTTGAAATTTTAAATGCGCCATCTTTATCGGTAACGGTAAAGCCATCTAATCCTTTGATCCTTACCGATACACCGGGCAATGGTGACTGGTCTTCTGCAGCAACCACCACCCCGGTGATGATCCGCTGCTGGGCAGATAATTTTGAGTAAATAACTGTACTCAGCAGCAATATTAATAGTAGTTTTATCTTCATGTTGTTTATTTTGGAATAGACATGCCACTGGCCGTTCAACCTTTTTTCGGGTTGAAAAATGTTTTAAAATTGATTTTTCGGATTTTGGCTATTGGCCTGTTTTATGGTTTGGTTTTTTGAAATCTGTCGTCGGTTAGCGACAGTAAAAAAGCTTCAATATCGTTTATTTCAGTTTCACTTAGTCCCAATGGTTTATTTAGGGAAAGATCCCTGTTTTTGCCATTTTTAATTACTGCATCTGGGTTATTGTAATACTGGATCACTTCTTTTAGTGTTTTAAACATCCCGTTATGCATGTATGGGGCCGTTAGGCCAACATTTCTTAAACCCGGGATTTTAAAATGTCCTTTATGTTCTGGATTACCGGTTACATCGAATCTACCCTGGTCTTTCAACTCTTCATCGTTAAATAATCCTATGCCTTTAAAACGATCGGCAGTAAAATCTTCACCCGAATGACAGTTGTTACAGTTGGCTTTTCCGATAAATAACATTCTGCCACGTTTGGCATTTTCGGATATGGCTTTATCATCACCATTGATGTAACGATCATAAGGACTATTTGCGGTTTCTAAAGTCCGTTCGAAAGAAGCAATGGCCAGCAGTAAATTCTTTTGTGTGGGCGGTGCATTAAAAATCTTTTGAAAAAGCGCTGCATATTCTTTGTCTTTCTGTAACCTATCGATGGCATCAGCAATGGGCAGGTTCATTTCAACCGGATTGATGATGGGTTGCAAAGCCTGATCTTCGAGAGAGGCTGCCCTGCCATCCCAAAAAAGATTCGGCCGGCCCGAAAGGTTGGTTACCGATGGAGAATTTCGCGTTCCCTTAGTTCCGCCAACGCCCAAACTCACCTTTGCGGTATCGGCAAAAGCAAATTCGGGTTTATGGCACGAAGCGCAGCTGATGCTTTTATCTTTGGAAAGAATCGGATCAAAAAACAATTTTTCGCCCAAACGCTCCCTGCTGTTGATTACTGTGGGATCATCGGCACCAAAACCGGCCATCAGTATCACTAAGGTGATAAGACTTAGGGGGATTATGAATTTGCTTCTTTTCATTGGTTTATTTGGGTAATATCAGATTCTGCTGTCCTACCATTGACAGACTCTATAAAAAGGGTCGTCATCTCGACTGAAACGCAGTGAAATGGAGAGATCTACCTCGAGATAGATTTCTCGGCTACGTTGCACTTCGCTCGAAATGACGGTACTTTTTTGGAAATCATTTAGCCAGAGGCAGGGAGAACAAACATCCTCCCACACTCCACTAACCTTAACAAGAGATTTTTTAATTATTGGCAACAAGCTGTACATTCAGCTCAAAATCATCATAAATGGTTTTGTCGCCAAGGTTTTCAAAAAAACTTTTTGATCTGAATTTGATATCATACTTTGTTCTGTCGATAATAATTTTTGCATTGGCAGTTACTTTGTTGCCATCTTGCTTAACCGTAGCCGGGAAACTGATTTCGTTCGTAATGCCTTTAATGGTGAGTTTTCCTTTTACATCATAAGTTCCTGCACCTGTACTTTTGGCCGAAGTGATATTGAAAGTGGCTTTATCAAACTTATCAACGGCAAAAAAATCAGCACTTTTTAAGTGGCCCAATAGTTTTGCATTGGTTTCTTTATCCGTTAAATCGGTTACCGCAATGGTTTTGGTATCCAATTCAAAACTTCCGCCTTTTAGCACTTTATTATCGAGGGCCAAAGATCCCGAAGTAACATTGATGGTTCCCGAATGTTCGCCGGTTACTTTTTTAGCCAGCCAGGTTAATTTACTCTGTTCGGCATTTACTTTATAGTTTACCAGTTTACTTACCGAAGTTTCGGTATGTGCTTTAACTTTGGGTTTTGGTCCGTTTAAAGCGGTTAAAGATCCAGCTACGATGGTGGTAGCAATAAGTGCAATCGTTTTGTACTGTAACATTATATTTTGGTTTTTAGTTTAGGTGGTATCTATTTTCCATTTGCCTGCGCCTCAAAATAGGCTGCCGACGGTACTGGTTCTGCAATTAATTCGTCCAGCACTTTATTGAATTTTTTCTCGTAATCATCGTAATATTTTCCGGTAACGGTTCCGGTGTATCCGGTGTAGATTTCGCGTACTTCTCCTTTACGGTCGATAATAATGGTGGTAGGGTAAGCGATAAATTTGTTTAAAGCTGGCAGTTTATCTGCAACCAAACGTTTATCAGCTAATCCGCCAAACAGGATATCATATTTGATATTGTATTTATCGCGGAGTTTACCCAGGGTATATTTTCCATATTCCAGGTCGTCTTTCTGTTCGAAACCGATAGCAATAGCCTCTACACCCCTTTTGCTATTTTTATTGAACCAGGGCGAAAGAAATACGGTTTGATCGGTACAGTTAGGGCACCAGGTACCTACCAGTTCTACAATCACCACTTTACCTTTATATTTATCGTCGGTTAAGGAAACCGGTTTGCCGTTGAGGTCTGGAAAAGTAAAAGCAAGTTTTTTAACGCCCTCTTTTAAGTGTGTTAATTTGTAGGGATCGGGCAATTCTGCCTGACTATCTTTTACACCTGTAAACTTTAAGTTATCGTAAATCCCCTGACTGATTTCGCCAGAAAGTGTGCCATCTTCGTTAATGGTACCTTTATATATTTTCGGGCTCGGGCCGCTGAAGCCTGAAAGCACAAACTGGTTTCCCTGTACGGTACCTTCGAGCTCGCGGCTATCGCCTGTTACCTGCATAATTACGCCGGTAAGTTTATTGCCTTCCTGTTTCAGTATGGCTACTTTATTTGGGACAGCTTCTTTAGAAAATCCTTTAAATTCCCATTTACCGGTTAAATTTGCGGTAGGTGCTACATCTTTACCAGGTTCAACAAAGCGGTACGATTTGCCCTGCTCTGCAGTGAAAGGCAAAGCATTGCCCTGTAAACCCGGCACTAAGCTTTTATATTCGCCAGAAATCCTGCCATCGCTTTCTATTTTGGCTACCAAAGCAGCATCGTAGGTATTCATTTTGATGAACAAAGAATCCTGACCTAAATATTTGATGTGGAAATCATCTCTGCGTGTTCCGTTTAATAAAGTGAAGGTAGCATGCTCGGCATCTTTTCCTTTGAGTTCGAAATTAAACGGTACTTCGGTTTCAGCAACCTTGAATACGCCTCGCCATATTCCTTCTTTTATAAATTTTTTGGCCACTTTTGGCTCTTCGTCTACCTTATTTACAGCAAAAGCTGCAGTAGAAATGAGGGATGCCAAAGCCAGCACCTGCATTTTAGCATAGTAATTTTTCATCTTTTATAATTTTAGGTGTAGGTTAAAATATGGGCTGTATCTCAATTTTTTGACGTATTCTTGGACGAGTTACTTTGGCAGAATAAAAAAGTCCGTCAATGCGAGGCACGAAGCAATCTTAAAGCGCACACTTTTAGCGATCGTTGTAAGATTGCTTCCTCGGCTGAAAAAGCCTCCTCGCAATGACGACGTTTTGCGTCCATTCAATAACCAGGAAACTTCTCTGTCAATCATACTATTAACAAATCTTTATATACAGCCCAATATTTAATATAGTTGGTTTGGTTTTATTTACTTTTTAATGTTTCGGTAGAGGCGAACTTTTCGGGTACTGGTTCAGCAATCAGCTCGTCTAACACTTTATTGAATTTGGCTTCGTAATCGTTAAAGTATTTTCCGGTTACGGTTCCGGTATAACCGGTGTAGATTTCCCTTACATTTCCTTTTCTATCGATAATAATCGTAGTTGGGAAAGCAATGAATTTATTTAGCGCAGGCAATTTTTCGGTCACTACTTTTTTATCGGCAATGCCTCCAAAGAGGATATCGTAAGTGATACCATATTTTTCTTTCAGCTTGCCTAAGGTATATTTGGCATATTCCAGGTCATCTTTCTGCTCAAAACCAATAGCAATAGCTTCTACACCGCGTTTTTGGTTCTTTTTAAACCATGGTGAAAGGAATACCGTTTGATCGGTACAATTCGGGCACCAGGTACCAATGGTTTCGATAATCACTACCTTACCTTTGTATTTATCATCACTTAAAGAAACATTTTTCCCGCTCAGATCAGGGAAGGTAAAATCAAGTTTGCTGTAACCTTCTTTAAGGAAAGTAAGTTTATAAGGATCAGGAAGTTCGGCTTTTTCGTTACGCTGACCATCAAATTTCAGGTTTTTGTAAATTCCAAAACCCTGTTCGCCGGTAATGCTGTTATCATCGTTGATTTTTCCCTTCACAATAAAAGGACTCGGCCCGGTAAAACCCGACAATTCAAACTCATCGCCCTGTACGGTACCTTCGAGCTCGCGGGTATCGCCTACAACGGTCATAATTACACCGGTAAGTTTGTTGCCGTTCTGTTTTAACAAAGCAATTGAGGCCGGTACAGCTTCTTTGGTATAGGTTTTAATTTCCCACTTACCAGTAATGTTGTGTTTTGGAGCTACATCTTTACCCGGTTCTACAAAGCGGTAACTTTTGCCATGTTCGGCAACAAATGGCAAAGAATTGCCCCTGAAACCGGGTACCAGACTGCGGTATTCGCCAGATAAGGTACCATCAGTTTCGATCTTCGCTACCAGCGCCGCATCATAAGTGTTCATTTTTACGTAAATCGAATCGTCGCCGAGTCGTTCTACGTGAAAATCATCGCGTCTGGAGCCATTAATGAGTGTTAAAATGGCTGTTTTTGGTGTTTTTCCTTTTAACTGGAAGTTAAAAGGCACTTTTGATTCGCTTACACTAAACTCTCCCCTCCAGATCCCTTCTTTAGGGAACGGTTTTGCCACCCTGGCTGATGCAATGCCTCCCAGTAGCAATACTGAGGTGGTTAGGCATGCAATTTTTGAGGTAATTCTCGTTTTCATAATCATCATTATTAGTTAAACACTATCGTTTTAGAGTTTTTGATAACAAGGCACAATGATTCGCACGGAAAACCATACAGCAAAGCTACAGGCTGTTTAACAGCTGTTATTGCATCATGATCTTTAACGGGAAACGATGTGTTTACTTGTTACCGGTTAATTTATAATCTATTGCTAGATCAGTTTGAGCACTTTTTCCTATGGAAAGTTGCTAGAAGTTCAACGAGTACTGACTCTCCCTTCTTCTGTATAAATCAACTAATTAATGGTGGTGAATTAATTAGAGTAATAACCTAAACTAGTGGTGGTGATTAGTTTTGGCTGTTCCTGATACCCCGGCAACTTATTGACTGAAATACATGACCACCATAATATTCTATCAAAATGCCCCGGGGTACCAGGATTTTTAAATGAGAATATCTGAATGAAAACCTTTATCAGGTGATCCGTATCTTAGCTTATATTAGCGGCAACAGCAGTTATACTGACCTGAAAAATGGATCAGAGAATATGGCTGAGGTTGTCTGCGGAGTTTCATATCGAACGTAGATTTGCTGGTGAACTGTTTTAATTTTTTGTAAAAGTATAAACTTTGAACAATTTACACAAGTATTCCTATAGATTTTATAGACTTTATTTATAATCAATTGATTTACAGTAGAATAATTTATTTTTTTAGCAAAGAGCGCTGGGGAGAGAGCATGGAGGGAGAGCATATCGCTTCGTCATCTCGACTGGAACGCAGTGAAACGGAGAGATCTACCTCGAGATAGATTTTGCTTCGCAGAGCCTTCGGGTTCTCCCCTACGCTCGAAATGACGATAATTTGAAGGAAGTAAACACAAAGAATGTATCGCCTGGATATTCCATCATCCATTTTCCATCATCCATTAAAAAGATCCTTCGTTGCACTCAGGATGACAGCCGAAAAAACAAATTAAAAAAAAGCTACTATTTCTATAGAATTTATAGAATTAATTTTTACCTTTGTTCTGTCTTATACGAAAAGCAGATAATAAGCTAATCGAAAAAGAACACATAGTCATGTGGCCGAGTGGCGAGGTAAAGGTCTGCAAAACCTAGTACGGCGGTTCGATTCCGTCCATGACGTCTGAAATTATATAAATACTTATCAAGAAAGACGGAGGGAATGGCCCTTTGATGTCTTAGCAACCTGTTTTTAACAAGGTGCTAATTCCATCTGCAGGTAGCAGAAAAGATGAGTTTGAAAATAGCCAATGTGGTTATTTTCGACGAATGACTAACGGCTATCCCCTCTTTCTGAAATTGGTAACCTAAATTTTAAGAAATGTCAGTTCATTTTGATTACCCATCAATCAGGGATTTTTTTGAAATCCATGGAAATACATCCTGCGAAAAGTTAAACGACTATGAACATTGCAGGGCCGAATCAGACCGGCTTTATAATGAACAGTTAAAAGAAAGCGAAGAAGAAACTCCAAAGGAAAATCAAGAAAAAACAGACACCTGAGCACAAATAAACGGCTCATTCATATAAAAATCCTGAAATGCATTTAATACCACCGCCATTTTCAATATCGACCAAAAACTTATTTTTAACCGTTTTAAGCCTTTTTCTTTTCACAACCCAATCCAGGGCACAAACAAAAGACCCCTCTCCCATTAATTTTCCTACGCCTAAAAATGTAGATCACATGCTGTTCTATCTTCAGCGCGATCCGAACACAAATACGCTTATTTATGCTTTAAATCTGAAAGAAAACGGCAATGTTGATGCCGATTCGCCCATCCAGGTATACTGGATCCGTTATGGAGAGAAAGGGCAAAAGAAAGATCTTGGTTATATCCAGCGAAAATTTGCCTATGGTATTGATACAAAAGCATTAGGAGGCGATAAATACGAATTTCGCTTTGTATCGCATAAAAAGCTACCCTTTTATCTGCAACGCTCCGCTGATAAAAGTTATCATGCTTGGGTAACGATTAATAACCATACAATAAAAGTTAACCGCTTGTTTATAAGGATACAGGGCGGAAGTTTCTGGCTCCCGAATGTAAAATATGCCGAGATAGAGGGAACTGATGAAGCAACTGGTAAGCCTATTGTGGAAAGGGTAAGTGTAAAGTAGTCTTTCGACTCCATACATGTTTATTAACCCCAAAGAATACTGAGGGAAAATGCAAAGGGCGTAACCTGCTGTCATTCTGAACGCAGTGAAGAATCTTTTATGAATAGTAAAGTTACTGATAAAAGACCCTTCGTTGCACTACCATTGACAAAATCCAATAGAAAAATCGTCATCCCGACTGAAACGCAGTGGAATGGAGAGATCTATCTTAATAGATTTCTCGACTCCTCTGCACCACCATTGATAGAATCCAATAGAAAAATCGTCATCCCGACTGAAACGCAGTGGAATGGAGAGATCTATTTTGAGGTAGATTTCTCGACTCCTCTGCACTACCATTGACAGAATCCAATAGAAAAGTCGTCATCTCGACTGAAACGCAGTGGAATGGAGAGATCTATTTTGAGGTAGATTTCTACGTTGCACTCCGCTTGAAATGACGACCTGCCTGGTTAACAATTTCTATTACTTTGATTCCTTTTTGTTATCAATAGCAGCACTAAAAGTTTTATTAAACTCTCCTTTTATCCAGGTCGTTTTTCCACTTTGTTGTATAGGTGGCGCAATGATGTAATTCCCGGTTTCGCTATCCAGGATAACCACCATATTATTGGCATTTACTTCTGTACGATATTTCCCGATAAAAGGGCTTTGTTCGTTTTTAAAACTGATGGCGGTAAACATTAAGCCAGCGCCTAAAAACCCCAATAAAAGGGATTTGGTGTCCAATGTAATTCTCATATTCTAAAGATTTATTTGTGTGTAAAATCAAGATAAGACTTTTGAACGCCACATTTTCATTCTATCAGAAATATTGCAATCTGCCCAAGTTAAATTTTGAACATGAGATAAGTTAAAGCTATCGCCACAAGCAAAATAATCAACAATTTGATTAAAAATCTTTTGAGGGGATTTTGGCTGTTGATGGTACTGTTGGAAATAAGATTTTGAATATCGGTATCCCTGCTTTGCTGTGCAATATTGCCGCTAACCTTGTATTGCATCAGCTTTTCCACATAATCTTTACTTTCTGCCAGGCCTAAACCTGTGGCATCTTTATAATGTTTAATAGCCGCCAGCTTATTACCCTGACTTAAAATAGCCAACACCTGTTCATCCAGATGAACAGGATTTGATAAAGGTTTCTGAAAACCAGCCTGTAAACCGTCTATATAATCTTTGGCTTCTTTTAAACCGCAGCGGGTATGATCGATAATTAATTTTACTGCCAATATTTTCTGGTTATTGGCGATAAGTAATTGTGCTTCTTGCTGTAATTCGGGACTAACATTAATCATAATTTAAGTTAGCAAATTATGAACCAATTATTCGGTCAGAAAACCAGGTTACCCTCGTGGATTAATGATTTAACAGGCGATACCCTCGAAACAGCTTCGGCTGAGCAGCTCGCATCAACCAGCACCACATTGGCCTGATCGCCAGCTGCAGGCCATTGCCTCTTTCCTTTATCATCCAAAGGAAGAATGTTACCTGTGGCCAGTTTTAATATCCTCGAAAGTTCAAATTCGGTACGGTAACCGTAAATCTGGGCAGCAACGTTCGCTTTTTGCAAAATGCTGCCCGTGCCAAAAGTATTCCAATGGTCAACAATGCAATCGTTACCTGCAAGTACTTCTACACCATATTTGTAAAGCGTGGGAATGGGCATCGGACTGCCCGAAAGTGGAATGGTTGATGCAATACCTACTTTTGCAGCACCTAATTTTTCGGCTATTTCTTCGGTTTTGGTTTTATCGAGGAATCTCAAGGAAAAAGCATGACTTACATAAGTTTTCCCTTTCAAAACCGGGTTCTCGTTTACTTTATTAATCAGGTATTCGATGGTTTTAATTCCGGATTCGCCTGATTCGTGAAGGTGGATATCAATGCCTTTTCCATTATCAAGGGCTAGCTGAATCACAAAATCCATGTGTTTTTCGATATCCCCATCAATAGAAGTCGGATCGAGTCCGCCGATAAAATCGATGTCCATTTTGGCTGCTTCTTTTAATAAATCAGCAGATTTGGTGTAATAAATCCCATGTTGAGGGAAAGCCACCAGCTCAGCGCCGAAAGATTCATTTTTATTTTCTAAGGCAGTTTGTAAATGTTTTAAAGAATCGAGTTGAGAAGTAGGATCGATATTTACGTGCGACCGTGCATAACTGGTTCCGTACGACTGAAGCAAGCCGATTAGTTTTTCTGTACGCGGAATGGAAGTTTTTAATAATTCAGGAATTACCTGTTGCTCAAAAGCAATCATATCCTTTACCGATTTGTTCTTTTTTAAATGAGCCTGCCACGGTAAACCATAATAGGTTTTATCGAGGTGGATATGCATGTCCCTGAAAGCCGGAAGCATCAATAACCCTTTAGCATCAATCGCTTTTACTTTGGGTTGATTAGGCAGTACATTTTTGATCTTCCCTTTTTCGATTTCTACCGTAAAGAGTTCGGTTTTGGTATGGATTACTTCATCGCCATCATAGTCAAATCCGGTTTCGAGCCTTACATTTTTTAAGGTAAGCGTTTTATCTGCAAAATTTTCCATTATCATTTCATTTGCCTTTGTTACCGCTGTTGAAGGAATACAGGTGCTTGCAAGCAAAATAGAAGAGCTTCTGATAAAATCTTTTCGGGAGATCGGTTGTGGATTCATCGTAACAGGGTTTTCTTTCACAAATGTAAAACACTGTCAGTTTTTTTAGTAGTAAGATTTATTTCAAAAATTGTATCATTTATAACTATTGATTCAAATTTTTCAATAATGGAGTATAATTTACAGCTTTATTCATCACTGTTCACGAAAAGCATGTGGTGTAATCTGCGTATGTTTTTTAAAGAATCTGGAAAAATAGGCTACATCATAAAAGCCGAGATCGAAAGCGATTACTTTAATTGGTTTTTCGGTAGTTAATAAGATCCGTTTAGCCTCAAGGATCAATCTCTCGTGAATAAGTGCTGTAGCGGATACATTGAAATATCTTTTACAGAGGATATTCAGGTAATTTGCCGAAATATTCAATTCATCGGCATAAAAAGCTACAAGCTTTTCTGCTTTATAATGGGCATCAATCAGCGATCGGTATTTAAAAAGCAAGGGTTTAGTTTGGTAAACGGTGTGGTTATTAAAAATAGTTTCCGCTTTCCGACTGATCATCAGGGCAATAAGCCTGGTTCTGGACTGTACAATTTCCCATAATATATCAGGCTTTGCAAGTTCATTTTTAATCTGTTTAAACTCATATAAGATATCCTGATAGGCTGCGGCACTTAACTTGATAACCGGATAATTCTGGTACAGAATTAACGAAAACCGTAAAGAATTAGCCAGGGTTTCGAAGATACCTCTGCTAATCATCAACTGATGCGCGTGGGTATTTTTCTGTAATTCCCATTTATGGATCTGCTCAGGAAACAATAAATGCAACTGCCTGCCCTTAACCTGATGATCGATAAAATCGATGCTGTGCGTGCCACTCCCCTCTTCGAATAACATAAAGAGAAAAAAATCGTGTTTATGTGGCTTTTCGATGTTTCTTTCCCCGATGATTTCGTGGTACAATAAATTATTTCCTGCATCCTGGCTGGGCCAAAATTCGCTGATATCGAGCGTTGGAAAATTTGTAATCGCATCCATTGGCGAAAATTAACATTAATAATGGATGTAAAATGGAAAAATGTAAAATGGATGATGGAAGATGTAGGATGGGAAAGAAAAATCGTCATTGCGAGGTACGAAGCAATCTTAAAACGGAGGCTATGTAGCGATTGTTATAAGATTGCTTCCTCGGCTGAAAATGCCGCTTCGCAATGACGAATGATGATACAAACAAAAGAGAAAATCTTATTTCTTAACCGGAGCCAGCAAACCCGGATATAAAACGCCGTCGGTTTTAAGGTTCAGGTTTAACAATTTTGCAATTAAAGGCGCAATATCCTCCTGTCCCATTAACGGAAGCACAGTACCCTGTTTAATTCCTTTACCGAAAACAACAAAACCAGTCTGGATTTCTTTAAAATCAGTAGGCAGATAGCCATGAGTACCACCGCTGGCAGGGGTAAGCATTTCGCCCGATGCCGCAGCGCCAAAACTAAAACCCTGGTTGGCAGCCAGTGCCATAAATGCATTCGGGTCGCCCTGTGCCTTGGTTAACGCTTCTTTATCCAGTACATGGAAAGTTTTTTTAATACCTTCAGGAAGTTCGTTTAAAGCCTGTTTAACTTTTTCTAAAGTGGCTTTATCTTTTGGATCTCTCAGATGCAGGAAAGAAGAACCGCCGCTCTGCTGGAAATAAGCTTTCCAGCTTTCTCTGTTTGTATCGTTGTACAAGCCCAATTTAGCCAGCATTACGTTTAGGTTAACCTGGGTATGGATATCTACAAAACCATGATCGCCTGTAATGATGAAAGTGGTATTTTTACTGATACCGGCAGCTTCTGCCGCATCTATAATGGTTTTAATGGCTACATCAGCACCAACAATCGCTGATCGTACTTTATCACCATCTCTACCCTGCTCATGTTCAAAATGATCAAGCAGTGCAATATGCAACGCTAAAAAAGCGGGTTTATACCTTTTCAGGATATAAGCGGCCATTCTTGATTTGTTCTGATCGCTGGTAAAAAAATCAATCGAAGCACCAAATTCTCCAAATTTACCAATGGCATTATCCTGAACTTCCTGAAAAAGTTCTTTCGGATTCGATTCCTGTAACATGGCTTTGATTTCGTCTTTCTTTTCGCCTTTACCCTGTGGCAGGATTACATATTCGGGCAGGTTATAGTTAATCGGTGCGCCTACAGTAACCGGCCAGCTCACGCCTGCAGTAGTTAAACCCGCATCTTTAGCAGCTGTCCAGATGGTAGGTACCTTAATATCTTTGTAATACCAGAACCATTTGCCCGAAATACCCAAAGGCTCAACCGGTGTGTTATAATAAATACCATGTTTTGCAGGCAATACACCACTTACAATAGTAGTATGCGAAGGATAAGTTACGGTAGGAAAACTCCCGCGCACACCTTCTGCGTAAGATCCTTTGTTCATGCCCTGGCGCACGTTGACCATGCCCCACTGCGGATCTAAATAAAATTCGGGACGTAAACCATCTATACTGATCAATACTACGTGGTTCTCCTGGGCCGATAAATACCCTGCCGAAAGCCCAAGTATGGCGATCAGCGAAACGATCTTCTTCATAAAATTATTTTTACGCGAAGGTATTTCGATAAGATGCCGGTAAAGTTGCGTAATGGTTAAGAAAATATTAAGAGGAAGTAACTTTAAGGATAGAAAATTTTAACAAGATTACCTTTAAACTAATAAGAATGAATTTTATTTCAATTACCACTCATGTTAGTATGTATCAATCACATTCAATCAGGTATTCGCTGCCTGAGTATTTATAAATTCTCCTTTTTGTTCCGCGATGTGGTTGCCCCATAAAAGAATGGCGTTGAGTAAGGGTATGCACGATCTGCCAAATTCTGTTAAGCCATAAATAACTTTAATAGGCGGCTTTTCACCATATACCTTCCTTGAGATTAAGCCATCCTCCTCTAATTGCTTTAATTGCAAACTCAGTGTTCTTTCAGTTACGCCAGGCATTTCTTTTCTGAGCTCGTTATAGCGTTTATCAGCATCTTTTAAATGATACAAAATGACGGTTTTCCATTTTCCACCGATCAGATCCATCGCTAAACTGACAGTGCAGGGATATAACTTTTCGTTAACTTTTATATAGTCATTTTCACATTCTATATTCATAACCGTTAATTCTTTAGGCCTATCCAATTGGATAGTTATTGCAAATTTATGTAACTATAAATAGTTTTGCAACTATACTTTTTATAGCTTAATTTTTTAATCATGAAATCCAATCTAAAAATAGAAAATGCATCAATACAAAAAGATAAACCACTCATTACGATCACCGGTGTTTTGGGTAAGCAGGGAATTAGTGTTGCCCGTACACTATTAAATAGTGGACGTTATCGTGTGCGTGGTATTACCCGCCGTATTGATTCGCCTGAGGCACTGAATTTAATCGAAAAGGGTGCCGAACTGATCAGTATACCGCTTGATCTGGGATATGAGAAAGATTTTGTAGAAGCGTTCCGTGGCTCAGATGTTGTTTTTATGATGACACCCAATATAGCACCTCCACAAACGCACGAGTTTGATTTGGGTAAACAGCTGGCAGACTCGGCAGTTAAAGCAGGCGTAAAACACCTTATTTTCAGCAGTTTGGAAAATGTAGATAAAATTACGGGAGGCAAAAAATTTGCACCCCACTTTACTGATAAGGCGAATATTGAAGAATACATCCGCACACTTCCAGTTACAAGTTCATTTATCTACATGGCCTTTTTCTACACTAATTTAATGGAGTTCTATACGCCCAGGATTGAGGGTGATACACTCGTGTTTCCGATATATTTGCCAAAAAATTTTCGTGCCCCATTTGTTGATCCGCTTACTGCTACAGGACCTGCTGTTTTAGAAATTTTATCAAATCCAGACAAGTATGCTGGCAAATCTTTACCAGTAATTGGTGATATTATTTCCCCCCAGGAAATGGTAGATACTTTTATTAGTGTTACCGGAAAAAAAGCTGTATATAGTTCTGCTTTTACACGGGCAGATTTTCTTGATTATTTTCCTGAATTTAGTTCAAACGAGCTTTTAGTACGCGAAATACTCGGAATGGCAGAATATGCTGTTGATTATGGTTATTTCAGTAAAGACCGCGATTTGTTATGGAGCCGCTTAACAAACCCGAATAGCCTGAACTGGGAACAATTTCTTCGAACCACTGGCTGGCAGGGCGAAAAGATTTCCATGTGATTGTTTCAGGTGTTTGTTAGTATAGATTCTATAGATCCACTTAAGTTAGATATTAAACTTCCTTTTACGCTTAAACCAGAGTAATGCACCCGTAACAGAAAGAAACCCCGGCAATAAACCAAGCAATACATAAAATAATTTGAGTAAAACACCACCAAAAGCACCAATGTGAAGCTGGTACATCCAGGCATCAAACCGTGCAGCGAAAGGCTGTTTTTCGATGATACTCGTTTTTAGTAATCTCCCGTTGTTCTGATCGAAAGAAAACCCACTCGCCTTGCCGCGATAAAGCAGATTTCCACTGCTTGGCATGTGTCCGCGAACCTGTACCGGAATTCCAGGTGTGGTAGGGATATTTACCGCAATGGGCTCAAAGCCCTTAACCAGTTTTTGCGAAGCAGCAACAAGCGAATCGATATTCACTTTTACCAAAGTATTTTTAACCGGTGGATTTATTTTCCATGTTTCGGGGCTAAAATGTTCCCTGTTCATCCAAAAACCCGTAAAAAACAGTAATGCGGTAAATAACATGGCCCATACGCCAATAATTCGGTGCAAAGAGGAAATAGCCGTCCTCGAATTTTTAAAATTAAGGCCTGCCCGAAACCGAAGCGCATCCCAGAAATGTTTCCGATACACAATTATTCCGGTGATTAATGAAAGCAGCATAATTAACCCGATTATCGCCGAAAACAGTTTACCCGGCATCCCCAATTGCAGGCTGTAATGCAGCGAATATAGCCAGCGAAAAAATGAAGGCTGAAGATCGGCATAACTCCCTTCTTTCAATATCTCGCCCGAATAAGGATTTACACAGATATAATAAAGGTAATTTTCAGTGATTTGCTGCTGATTCAGGTAAATCATAAACTCATAGCTATCGTACTTGTTAACAGGAAAATCATGCAGTACAATTTTCTTAAGATTAGGATGAGAACGTACCAGATTTCTATAAATCGCATCCGCCCCGAACCTTTTCCCCTGAGGCGTAATATGATGTAGCTCGGGATTGAAATATTTGTCCAGTTCCCCACGGAACATGAGCATGGCGCCGGTTATCCCATAAAAAAGAAAGAACAGCCCGGCCATCAGACCAAGCCATCCATGAAGATTGAATGCCCATTTGGTAAAGCTGTTCTTTCTTTTCATCTCCTTAAAAATTATATCCAACCGTTAACCTGAATTCTCTTGGCGCAAATGGTACGTAGGCATTTAATCCAACCGGATTTGAAGACACTGGCGTAACCCAGGCACTGCCATAGTTATTGCGATTAAGGATATTGTTTACAATGGCATTCACGGTAATGCGGCTATCGGTCCAGCCAATGCCACCATCCAGCCTGAAAATGGGCGCAATGCCCAGGTTATTCTCCACGGAATAGCGACCAGAACGGCCAGATTGAAGCTGGTAACCACCTGAAACGGTAAATGAACCGGGCAGCCCAAGCGGAAGCCTGTAATTTAGCCAGGTATTTTGAATATGTTTGGTAAGGTATGGGGAAGGAAGCCCGATTAGTGCTGTATTGGCATCTTTTGAAATTTCTGCATCAGTATATGCATAATTGATTACAGCGTTAAGTCCTTTAACAATTTCTCCTTTCAGGTCGAATTCGATCCCCTTAGATTTAGTTTGACCAATTTGCGACTGTAATAGCGTTGCAGGATCGGTGACAATGATATTGTCGCGGGTTAACCTATAGAAAGATAAGGTTGTATTCCACTTGCCGTTGGCCCAGTCTTTTTTCAGGCCAAATTCAAAATTTTCTCCTTTTAGGGGTTTAAAAACTCCTCCGGCAGTACTTAAACCACTTTGCGGGGTGTAAGTATTATCGTAAACGGCATAAGCGGCAAAATCGCTCAAAATTGAATAACTGATCCCGGCCCTTGGTGTAACTACCCAGTCTTTCACTTCGCTCACCGTTGGAATGGTCACAGCACTTTTTGATCCCGTAAGCCGTGCCGCCACAGTAACTCTTAATTTATCATCCAGCATATTCAGTTCATCTTGTGCATATGCGGCATAATATTGAACAGATTGTTTGTTGGTAGCAATATCTTTTAACGCTCCATCCCTTTTGTTCGAATCGAAACTGATTCCATATACCGGGTTGTTGATATCCAGGTAATATAAGGCTGGATTAGCGGTTTTATCGTTATAGCCCGAATAAGCCAAAAGGTTTTTACGGTTGGCATCTACCCCACCCAAAAGTTTATGCGTAATACTTCCGGTTTTCACTTTTCCATTTACGAAAGCCTGAAAAGCATAAACATCAGTGTTGAACCTTTCGTAAGTTACACGCCTGGGCAATAAATTCGGGGCAGCCTTATTGTAACTGGAAACAAAAAAGTAATTCCCATCTAAATGGCTGCCTGCAAAAACTCCTTTTGCGGTTAAATGCCAGTTTTTTCCAATCTGGTTTTCATAAGTCAGAAAAGCATTGTTTTCCGAACCTTTAACTGGTTCTTTATTGGGATCAGAGATGCTAAAATCCCTCGGTAACGAAGCAAATCCATCAGGTGTAAATACGGTAAGCAGGTACTGTAGAAATTTTTGTTTTTGGTAAATGTATTCGGCGGTGATGGATGAATGGTCGTTAATGTAGTATTTCAGTACCGGATCAATCACAAATTTATCGTTGAAGGCAAATTTCTGAAAGGATTTGGCTTTTTGCCCAACCACATTTAACCGATACTGCCATTTTTTGTTTTTATCAAGGTTTCCATCAAAATCACCGCTCAAACGAAAAAGATCAAAACTTCCGGCAGTAAAACTGACGTTGCTGGCAGATATTCCTGAAGGACTTTTCGTTACGATATTGAACGAACCAGCCGGATCGCCAATGGCATTCATAAAACCAGCCGGACCTTTGATAAATTCCATGCGATCTATAATGGCGGCATCCTCAGGCATCGGTCCGTAATAAATCATAGAAAGATCTACCCCATTGCGAAGCGTATTTACACCAGCACCACGCATAAAAATAAAGGGGCCATAAAAATCGGCGGTATTATTGCGGATGGCACCACTTACATTCCGCGTAACACTTTCGTTGATATTAATGGCCTGCTGATCTAAAAGGATGCTTTTGTCAATCTCCTGGATATTCTGCGGCAATTGCAACAACGGAGTGGTCTGTTTTAAAGTAGCTGACGATTTACCAATATTATACCGACGGTAATAGCGCGAGTTAATATCAACGGTTTGCAAATGTTTAACACTATCAGTTTTCGTAGTATCTGTGTTTTTTGTTTTGCTATTCTGTGCCATTACCCCGCAAGGCATAGCCAGAAATGCAAATAGCATAAATCTGTATGTCATAATTTTTGGGAAAATATCCCTGAAAATAAAGTCTGTTAATGCAGCGCTTTTCTTTTTTCAATATGAAGACTATCGAGATAGCGGTCTGAACGAACAATTGCCGCCTTAAACTGCCTGTCGAGATTATTTATCTTTTTCAGCTCAACTTTAAAATAGTCTATTGCCTCTGCCTCACTTTTTCCTGAAATATCAGGGTCAAAATGATTCATCCAGCTTTCCATCTGATTATTGGCTTTCTCTATCCCACCAATCACCTCAATTAGGGCGACCGAATCAATCAGATCATCAGGCTTATTACCGGAAGACTTAACCGACCGGTAGATGGAATCGAGAACCACCTTTTGACCATTGGCCAGATCGGCATCATTCATCACTTTATCGTGCCTGGCAACTACTTCCGACCGGAGCGTTTTATAGTCTTGCTCTTGCTTACAGGAAAACCATAAACAAGCTACGATAATGGCCAGCAGGTAAGAAAAAATAAATTTCATAAAGAATTTACAAACGCTTGTATATTATTATCGTTCTGACCTCAAAATTCTGCAGTTGCAAAAAAAGATCAGAGTTTAACAGAAATAGATGATTAATCTATTCCGGATATTAACAGGCTTGCTTTGGTGGCTGAAATATAGAGAAATGACAACTAATGGGACTTTCTATTTTAGCCAGCGAATAATGACGTTTGGGACGTAAAGGGGTAAAATGGAAAGAAATGGGTGAACTGGGCATGGCCAGTTGAAAAGCTGCACGCTGACTTTCGCGTTCCTGTTTCTTTTCTTTCTCTTCGGCCTGTTTTAGCTTTTTCATCAGGTAGCACTTTCCGTTACAGTGCATCCAGGGCCTGTTTTTATTCACACAAAACTTTTCAGCCAGCTGCTTTTGGTTCACTTCAAATCCAGCATATACAAAATAAGTGGAAAGATTGGATCCAACAAGGGAAATTAACAGCAAAATGACGATAAGCCTTTTATACATTTCGCGCCAAAGATAAGGACTAAAAATGTAAAAGGAGGTATTTCAGCAATTCATTGATTATTTTTCACAGGCAGATGAAAAATAATCAATGTTTCAGATTTATAATAGCAGATATTACCCCAATTAAAAATGACACCAGGTAGTAAGAGGCAGGAACAAGGATGCTTCTTAAAAGTAATCCTTTTTTACTATAGTTAAAGCCAGAAAAAAACTGGTAATAGAACCAGATGCTGTACAGAAATGAAAATAAGGTTACCGCGCCAAAATATAACAATACCAGTACTTTGCTATTGGTGTAAAAAATAGTGATGACAGAGATAAGCAAACCAATAATTAACTCGACAATAATGCGGTTAGAGTTTAAAACCAGATGCTCGGAATAATTAAGTTTTGCTTCTCTGAACCAGATAAAAGTAAAAAATGAATAAATGGGAATGGTAATAATGAGAATGAGCTTTGGATGGTCGGAAATAAATTTTTCGATCTCACTCATCATTGCCTTGCTTCCCTGGGGCATCAGATCAGACATGCTACCGTGCGTATATGGCGCAATGAGACTTGATGCCGTTAAGATAAGCAGTATGAGCGTAACGAAACTAAAATACGGAACCCTTTTGCCCTGGATAAATTCACGGACACTGTGGCCCGGCCGTGTGAAAAGTGCTTTGAGGGTAAATAAAATACCTTTATCAACATGCCAGACTCCGTGAACAAAATCATGGGCGAGGAAATGTTTAATGGAATAACGGTGTGTGGTAGATTTTTGCCCGCAATTGGGGCAGTAATTATGTGTAACTGGAGCAGCACAATTCAGGCAATCTGGCGACATGGAACAACTATCTTCTTGAGGCGCGGTTTTTAATTTCAGTATTAATTTGAGTGAGGCTAATAAAAGCGGGTAACAGAGCTAATAAGCATGATATAGGAATTGCTGCCAGTACTTTTGGTGTTTTAGCCGTAAAAACCAGGTAAAGCAAAACAGCGAAGGCGGCAATCATAACCACACCAAGCCCTATTAAAGCTCCTTTTATACTTTGTTTTTTCTTGTATAATTCTTCTACAGATAATTCGTTAAGTGGAATTGCTTTTTTCATTTCAATTTTGATCAGGTTAATATAGTTTGTGGTATAACAGAGAAATACATAGCCAATTTGCGATGTTTCCTGAGCCTAACAAATATACAATATATCACTATATAGTGACAAAAATTATTTTAAATCTATTTCGTAATTTTCTTATGTGATATCTTTAACCAAAATAAAACAGGGCTTAAAACGTTAAACAAGAAAAACCGGATGCAATTGAGAAGGTATTTCTTAGCAAAAGTTTTTAATCCACTTCAAAATTTTTAATGTTGAAATATGAACCGCATGTAATCGCCAAATCGAATTGTACAAATTTTAAAATCGATTTGTGTATTAAAATTTAATCACACCAAAAAAAAGCACGGCGTTAAACCGTGCTGTTTTTCTTTTTAACATTTCGGAAAAGGCCACATAAGCCTGCCCCGAATAAGAGCCAACCTGTTTTGGTATTGGCTAAATCTAAACCCGAAAGATTTCTAATTATTGCATTTGCATTGGGTTCGATGTAAAGAATCGCGGTGGCCACTACAATTACACAAAATGCCCAAAGCCAGATTGCTAGGTTTTCTTTTATGAAGATCGCCAATATAAAGGTATTGTTGGCAATGTATTCTTTAGCTTTAAAAAGGTTGTAAATGAGGATGCCTAGCATCCCCATGATTAGAAAATTTGCCATTATAATGCGGTTGTAGTTAATGTGCCTGTATCACTAACGGTAATTCTAAACCGACTACCATTAGGAGATTTTAAAATCACACCTTTTGTTAAATCCGTGACTTCAATATCATTACCAATTGTTGTCTTTCCAGCAGAATCTATAACTAATCTTTCTACTCCGTTATTATAAAAATATAAGTCACTTTCTTCATTGCCTGCAATCGAAGTAACACGCCCACCAATGCCATACTGTGTACCGGATGTATTCCACGAACTAAATCCGATTTCGTGCCTTGATCCAATTATGGAACCAAGTTCAAGCGGTGCAACTTTAATACTTGCCGCATCACCTACTGAGAAGGCATTAATAGCATTGGGACTTAATCGAATAGAATCCTTTACAGTTTTTAATCTTTTTCCTTCATACGCAAGCAAAGGAGATGCGAAACTGTTTTTTGCTTCTAATCTGTAAATACTTACGCCTGCACTATCAATGCGCAAACTGTTCCCTTTTGAGGAAAGGTCTAATAAAATTGTTGCATCAGATGCAGAAGAATAATTATTTATCTGAAATTGGTTATTTTGTCCATTATAATAATTCTCACCTGTAAAGTTTATACCCCCACTATTTGTCCCTGCAATAAGGTTTATAGGAGAGTTACCTTTTGTATTTGTGTTAGTGATTTTAATTCCACTATATAAATCAGTCGGGACATTCGTGTTAAGAATAATACTTCCATCAGAGCCAATTTTAGACCCATGAAAAGTATTTTCATCCCTAGCAAATAAATAGGCCACTGCGTTAGTATCAAGTTCGTTGGAAATGATTAAATTTCCTTTTTTGATTTCTTCACCAGTTTTATGTATCGTATTTTCATCAATGGCAAGCGTGCTGTATCCATCTTTAGGAAGCCTGATCTCTATCTCTCCTGGAACTTGGTTCTGATTACTGATAATTTTCACTGATTTTCCACCAGTAAAATCTATTAATTTAAATCCATCCGGTTCTACATTGGCTTGTCGATCACTTAATTTCGACACAAAAACACCTGCATCAATAGTACTAGAATAATTGCCGTTAACCCACTGCTTAATTCCTTTAAGACCTGATTGGTCTCCTGTTGAGCTTATTGCATCGCCATCAATTAATACTTGTTTATAGCTTCCTGCTCCATAATCGTTTGTCCAAAGTAAATGATCAGAATTAATGGCTGAATTATAAATAAGTCGTCCAAATTTGTTTGCGTCCTTATTATTGAAAAATAAATCAGCATATTCTGTTCCCCCCTCCAAATTGAATGCACCAAGATAATGTTTGGAGCCATTAGCCGTAATACCTCCACTAATGGACATACTTGCATCCTGTCCCTGATTATACTGATTTTGGTTTTTTATATAGGCATTACTAACAGCCGCCTCAATCTGAGCCTTTGTGTAATAATTATTCAAATCAGTTGCATCTTCCCACACGCCCGCAAGAGGATTATAAACCCTAAGCTTCCCCAAAGTGGTGTTGTAGATTAATTTAACCGTATTCTGAGGTAAACCTCCCGCATCTAAATTATCGGTTTCGCTTGTAGGGATACCTAAACGTTTCAATCCAATTAAATAGTTATCTACCTGCGAAAAGTCGTTATTAGATCGTGTTTTATTTGTTGGTGTTTGTTGGGCTGCTACTGATAAACAAATGCTTATCAGCGCAATTAATAAATATTTCTTCATGTTTGTTTTATTATATCAATATTTGAAGACTCAATTCAAATTTTGGAACGTATAGATCTAATCTTAGCGCCAAAAGGAACTAAATTCAGGTAATACGAAATTGTTATGGAGTGGTTTTAGTTGTAGGTTAGAATGCAAGCAACTATAATCATTGCTATTTAAAGGACGACCTTTAAAGGGCTGTTTTGACAAAATCGCCAGCATCATTAATGGTTACCCTATAGCGTGTCCCGTTTGGTGAGTGAAGAATGATGCCTTTTGTTGCATCAATAAGTTCTACATCATCTAAAAATTCTGCCCTACCATTATCTGCAATTCTTAGTGGTCTAATTCCAGTAGCGATTAAATCAGCATTATTATTACCTTTGATCCAAAAATCTAAACCACCCGAACTATATCCGATACCTGCTGATTTTCCATAGCCTCGAGACCTAAATCCTAACATTGGCTGTGAACCCGAAACTCCTATCGGAACATTAAATCCCCCAGCCCCCTCTCCACCATCTGCAGAAATGCCATTACTAGCCTTTAAAGAGTTACTCAAATTTAATCCGCCATTAAGGGCTATAATATCATTATTAAAATCGAAATTAAATTTTCCTGACTCAGAGTTTCTTCCGAATGACCAAGTACCGGCGTCACTTGCACCTGAAATTCGCCCCTCCATCACGCCACCACTTAAGGATAAAAACTTATCGTTTATGACAGACATATTACCGGAGGTTTGATCTTTAACTACAAATTGGTATGGTTGTCCTGTTATATTCGGCATCGTACCAACCCAAAGATTTCCGTAAACATTTTGAGAACCGTGGAAATCAGTATTTCCATTATAGCTAAAAGAACCTTGATTAAGATTGAACCAGGTTTCACCATCTTTAATCCACTTCAAATATTCTTGTGTCCACACTATTCTATCCCCTCTTTGGTCTTCTGTTTTGTACATAGCAAAAGATCGGTCATTTACCGTAGCTAAATCACCATTGATAGTACCGCCTGCTAGTGGTAAATATCTTTCCAAATCAGATTGATAAGCTACGTTAGCATTGACCTCAGGAATAGGAAAAGTAATATTATGCCCACCATCAAATTCGGGAACTATAAATTTCAAAAAACCTGTTCCAGTACCAAAACCCCAACCATTACTTCGATAAGTACCTCTTATTCCAGCTGTATTGTCTTGACTTTCGAAATAATTATATGAGCCGCTTGTGTTGTTGTCTGCTATTACTGCGCCATGAAAAGTACTATAACTCTCTGCAATTTCTGCTACAGCAATATTATTACTGGTTCCAATGTTTAAATTTCCGGTTATTTTTATTTTATCAATTCCCTGTGGTGCAATTTTAAGATCACCATCGATTGTACCTAATTCAATAGAATTGACATGTATTGAATTAGTTTTCAAATCTCCATTTAACAAGCCATTTCCGTTCAAATTAAAACTTGCATTTTGGGGGTTATCGGCGGATGTTATATCTTTTATAAAATTATTATCGATGTATTTTTTAGGCATCATGGTTTGTGGGCCTGCATTTGCCCAACAATAATCACCGTTGTATTCTAAACCTACTCCTCCAATAGCATCGTTAACTACTATGCCTCTGTTTGTTTCTGTAGTATTCATAGCAATACCGCGTTGCCCTAGGAAACCGGCAACAAAGAGATTTAAATCAGCCTTTGATTCAGAAGAAGAAGCCTGTAATAACCCGGCAGGGCCACTGTCATAATCACCATGACCTATACTAGTGGCGTCTTCATTCATCCTTAACCATGGTTGTTTAGGGTCTGCTAAATTACCAAGTTGAATACCATAGGGCTCCAATAATCCGCCAAATTCTATTCTGCCTGCGCCCCTATCTATCAAACCGTTAGAAAAAGTAAATAAAGCATTTTTTTGGGCCTGTCTGATTGTACCATCACTTCCCTTAACAACTATCTGGAACGGATCATCAATATTAACACCAGGAAAATTTGTATCAACGTTACCAGTAAATGGGATTGCATCACCTTGTTTTAAAAATTTAGTTCCATTCGAATCATAAATATCAGTTTTATAAAACTGCAACGCACTATTAAAGGGAAACATGCCTACATTAATTATTTCATCATCTGGCTGAAATCTAAAACCCAACCAATTACTACCGTCTGACTTGTAAGCAGCCCGTAAATCTTTATCATCGAATGTATATCCACCAATTCTATTCAAGCTAGACATAGCATTTAAAGAACCTGTTAAATTTGAATTTCCTGTTAAATTTAAAGTACCATCAAAATTTATACCGTAGGGGGTTACACTAATCGGTCTATAGTCTCCAATCCAAGCATCAAACTTAGTACCTTCAGTACTGTGCAATTCGATACCACCTGCATTCCTGATATAAGCACCTGTGTTACTTTCAATATTTTCAGCACTATAAACCATACTAGAACCATTAGAGTGTGATATGGCTAGGTTACCAGTCATTGTACCTCCTGACAATGTCAAATAACCTGATAAATCAGTTGGCGAGGCATCTGCCCAAGTTCCTGCAACAGGATTATAAACCCTTAGTTTACCCAAAGTAGTATTATAAATTAGTTTCATTGTATTCTGCGGTAAGCCCGCAGCATCTAAATTGTCGGTTTCGCTTGTAGGAATACCCAAGCGTTTCAATCCGATTAAATAGTTATCTACCTGCGAAAAATCGTTATTAGACCGGGTTTTATTTGTTGGGGATTGCTGGGCTGTTGCTGAAAAGCCAAGGGCAATAAAAGCAATTATTAAATATTTTTTCATCTGTGTTTTATTTGATCAATATCAGTGCGTCGATTCCGCTCAATGTGAATCGGTATTCGTTTGGCTTACCATCTTCTCCTGTAGTAAATGTGATCGGTACCTGTTCTAAACTACCATTTAACCAAACGCTAAAATCGCCATAGGCTCCAAAAAGTGTTTTACGTTCGTCATCCCAGGGAAGTACATATTCTTCTGTTCCGGAAACTGTAATCGGAAGGGCTTTTTTATTGACGACTTCATCTACATAACTTTCTAAAGCTAATGTTCCCGAGCTTGCTGGAAGTTTGTAGATAACTGATTCAGTTAATGACTCATCAATATCAATCCGGCTAGATACATTACCGGAATTTCTAAATATTAATTTATTTGGAGTAAAAGTAAACCCTTTGCCTGTTGAGCCATCATTAATAAATAAATATGAGGAAGTTAACGTTACTAATTTACCAGAAGAGTTCAAGTTGACCGATTCAGAATTGACAGAAAAACTACCGGAGTTATTGCTACCATTAAGGGAGGATGGACTTAGCCCAAAACTCCCTGTCGCCCCTCCAAATGAAAATCCTGTAGTATTAAAACTTCCTCCTGCAGCCCCTGTTGATAAAGAAATTGAAGCATTCTGTATTTGTGTGTAAGCTGTTGTACCAAAAGTACCACTACCTGTTATTTTAATATCAGCCAACTGTGCATCAACAGGACTTGCTTTAATAAATTTACCTTCCAAAGGGCCAGAGTCTCCACTTAACAGTACATTGATTTCTTCTTTAGTGTAAAATTGCGTTAGATCTGTTTCTGTTGCTAGTTCCCACACCACACCATTATAGATGTAAAGTACCTGCTCAACAGTATTGTAAAAAAGGTTTGCGCGCGTGCTGCTTCCTGTTAAAGTATTAATTGGTCCGGCAGGGATAGAGAGGTTACCTATATTGTGCGCATTAAGATCATTAAGATGTGCTTCGAAAGCTTCCTGATCAGCCTTCTCATCAAAACGGGCATCCAGATTCTCAATAGAACTTGCAGGAATCACCTGGTCTTTATGCCAAAAGCTGTCCCAGGTATCCCAAAACTGTTGTTGCGTTGGTTTAAAACCAGTTTTAAACCAGTTTTTTATCGTATTTAAAGTTTGTTTTGCCATTGTTTAATTTTTGAGGCGATGCCAATAGTTTTGATGTAGTTTATTATTGATTGATCATCACTTACACGTGTTAAAAGTGATGTAGTTTATCCTAAAGCGAGTAACGAAACTTTCGTTCCGTATTTTTCTTTAGATAAGATTAAATGATACCTGAATTGATGTTAGCAATTTTCAATCTGGATTGAATGAAAACCTCGTTTCGTTAATGAGATATACATGGGAAGGATAATCTTTAAAAGTTATAGACATCCCGAGCAACTTAGTTTCCTCATTCACGACCTTTTCAGCTTCTGTAAGTTTAAATTGTATCGCCATGCCATTTATTCCCGTAGCCGCTAAAGGAAAAGAAAGATCACTATGAGTTTGCTTAAAAAGGATTGTTCCTGACTTTATCTCTGATATTTCAATTAAGAGCCCTATACCATCACCAGTAAAAACAAACTCTTTAACACCATCAATGCCCCTAAAAAATTCACCTGTATGATATTCATTATCGGCGTAAATAACATTTTTATCGCCTATAACTTTATAGAGCGCGTTTGGTATAATCTGACCGCTTTCAACGCTATACATAAATTAAGGTTTTAAGTTTTTAACCCTGATGATGTATTTTAACTGGATGAAACGGGCATTGATAGGAAATTCAAATGCAGTACCCCTTACATAATCAGGATCGCCATTACCACGCAAAATTTCTCCTGTTCTCACATTACCAACATTATTACTAGAAAATGCAATACCGGGTTCATAGTGCTGATATTCTTCATTGGTGAAGGCTTCGACTAAAACACCGCTATCAGGAGTTGTGAAACTATTGGTATCAATCGCTTTAAACGACTTTTGAAAGTATTCTACACCGTTATAATTTATTGTTCCAGAAATTGGGTAATACCAATATCCAACAACCAGGGGATCACTAACACTTTTTGAAGCACCACCATTGCTAAACCTGGCCATTATGGTATGTCTTTGCGGCGCTTCTAATATTTCTCTGCATACACCTCCTCCATCAGAAGAAAAGTCCAATACATCTTTTGTTGTAAATCTTTCTCCTGGCTGATATATATTACCATTTAGGATAATTGAAGCCACTTCAACGATATAGGGTGTTAAATCTTTAAGACTTGTTCCAACTGAAATCGTTTCTTCACTAAGATCAGCTAAACTATCAATATATTGACCACTTCTATCTGCGTTAAAACCGAAAATTGGTGCTTCTGCTAGTTCTCTACCTTTTAAGTTTGCTGTAACCTTCGTTTCTATACTTGCGTCTATTTCAGGATTAATTAGCATAATGCTATTATCTGTAATACTTAGATTGACTGCAGTTGAAAAATCAAAATCGCTTTCAGCTTCAATTGCCCGAGCTTTAATAGGATACCCAATGGACTTGGCTCCAATATAAGTACCAAAATATGAAGCATTTTTAGCAGGACTATCAAACGCTAAGGAATAGTCACCAATTTCAATATTGTTAAATTTTGGATCGGCAACGATACAATTTTCAAAATATTCATTAATATCAAGGGAAGGGTGAACTATTGCAAAGAGATCCTTTAAATCTTGCAAACTATCGATTTTAGTCCATCCTGCCTCTGTTGTTGGATAAAGCGTGTTAGGAACCTTAGCATAGGCTAAGGCAACGTTGCATTCTTGCAAAATTGAATACTTCATTGCACATGATCCTATATCCATAAGCAGATTGCATCGCTTAAAAATATTGCTGTGAATATTAAAGGGATCGACATTCGTGAAATTGTCAAATAGGTTTAAAAATTTACAATCAACAAAAGTATTGTTCTTAGTTGATGGGCTTCTTTGAGCAGGATACAATGCGTTGTTGCCATTGTATACTGTTATATTAGTGAAAATATTATCTGTGCCATAAAAATTACTTATTCCAGTGTTTTCAACTCGACATCTATAGTAATTACTTGGGCCTCTTGATGCATAATAAATTGCGTTTTTCATTGTCACATCTATTACTACACAATTATTTCCCCCACTATCATTTGAAACACAATAATCTAATCCAGTTCCATCTAATATTACATCACCATCGCCACATATTCTCGGTAAAAATCCCTGTACAGTTTCTCGATAAACTCCGGAACCTACAATAATCATCTCTCCAATAGCAGTTGAACATCCTTTAGAGATTGTTCTCCATGGTTTATTTCTGGAACCATTACCAGTTTCATCATTTCCAAAAAGCGCTACATAACCAATATTATCAGGCTTAACATCATCATCTGAATTTGCTACAAATAGACCAGTGTTATCATAATATTTTATAAATGAGCCACCCTTGTATTTCCAATTATAAGTTGCCATAATTAATTATATTTTCCTTTAAGTATTACGTTGCATTTAGCAAACATTACATCATCATAGTTGAATGTAAAGAACACCCTGTCGCCAGCATTAAATATAAATGGGTAAGCCTGAGCATTATCAGGATATAGACCATTCAAACCGATCTTTAATTTAAGCGCATTACATCCTCCTAGAAGACTTGAATTGATTTGGCCTGAGTATTCCATCAAAATAGCCTGTTCGGTTTCTCCTGTCATCGCGATTTGAAACTTAAACCATTTCTTTTCGGCTGCGATTGTTGCACCAATTTTAGCAGGTGTCATCATTTCGGTATCACTAAGTTTGGCAATTGCCTGAGCGACGGTTGCAACCTTTGCTATTCCAGTACGTGTTTCCGTAGCCTGCTGGGTATTTACCTGGCTACTACCCCAGTTTGCTGCGATTTGACCCGGGGCGTTTATTTTAGCTCGTAACTGATCGCCAACCTCGTACTCTTTATCATCAATTATTCCTTCAACATTGATTTCAAAACTATCGCCACGCCTAACGGTACCATCTGTACCGGTGCCAAATGCTGGATATTGTCCGGTACCTGCATCCCAATCACCTGCATACCTCAAAACATCTGTTGCAACTAAATCAGCGTAATTTTTTGCATTGATTTCCTTCTGATCGGCATACTCTTTATTGGCAACCTGTCCATTCTCTTCAGGGCTAGCAACATTTAACCCGGTATTTCCGTTAAAATCAATAGCGCCTAATATTTTATTATCTAGCGCCCTTACTACTTCTAATGATCCGGACGGCCTGCTAAAAAGTTCATCAACCTGACTTTGCAAATAATTATCTCCATCTACCCTTTTAGTTACTTCTGTTTCTAACTGATTTATACTTGCCTTATTAGCCAGGCGATCATCAATATTATGCGCATTGTTATCGTTTGAATGGCTTTGAAATGCTTCTTTATCTGCTTTTTCATCAAAACGGGCATCCAGATTCTCAATAGAACTTGCAGGAATCACCTGGTCTTTATGCCAAAAGCTGTCCCAGGTATCCCAAAATTGTTGCTGGGTTGGTTTTAAACCGGTTTTAAACCAGTTTTTTATTGCATTTAAAGTTTGTTTTGCCATTGTTTAATTATTTGAGGCGATGTAGATTAACATTACTGTCATTTGTAGAGTCGATTACAGTAATCGGTTTTAATTAAGGCTTTGAGTAGCATAATAGTTGGTAACGATCCAATAATTACTTATGGCGACCAAAATAATATAATTCCACTGTTGCGGAAGTACTTTAGTAAGCTCGCCCTCTATGACATTCATTGGATCTGATTTAACAATTACCAAATAGTTAGATTGGTTATGATTATCAATTCTCTTTATGATGACCTGCTTTCCCTGATGAGGAAGACTACCAGACAGTTGAGGCAAATTTACTTCTACATCACTAGCAGATGCATCTATTAGTTCGATATCTTTGGTCATATCTACAATAAAGCTAGAATTAGATATTCTTACTGATTTTTCAGTGATACTAAGTGTTCCACTGACATTAGGTAAAGATAAACGCGCAGAATTATTTTCTAAAAATCCCAACCTTAAATTGGTTGTAGTACCATTAGACATGCTCGCTACACCTAAACCTTCTTCTGTAAAAGCAGCTTGCATTTGGTTTGCTGGATTGAATGTATAAAATAGTCCCCCATTTACATATGAAACTTTATTTCCATCCCTATATTCCTGATTTCCTTCAAATTGATTTCCGCCCGATAATTTGGCATAGCCCGAACCTGCTTCGGTAACATCACTTAATAAGGCAATAGTACCATCTTTATCCTGGAATTTAACAGCACTATTCCCCGTTAAAGGAGAAAATTTTATTTCTTGAATATATCTATCGCCATGAGTATAGGTAATACTATCTTTCAATATGCGAAGACCTTTACCATCATACGTTTCCCAATAACCAGAAGTAGAATTGATACCACCGTAATAATTATTTTCATTTAGTTTTGCATGCCCATTACTCATAGAGCTGGCTAAGTTATCTGCATACTTTTTTGTTATTAAAATATTTTCATCACTGGCATCCCAGTTATTTGAATAATCGGAGTTATAACGGATACCTTTGCTCTTAATGTTATCTGTTACAACAAAATAGCCATCAGTCCTACCGCCTATACCTAGATATGATGTTGAGATATTTTCACCTTCCACAGCCGTTAAATTAAATTCTGCGAGGTTAGCTCCATTTAGCCCTTTTTGAACACTTACACCAGCTCTATTATTATCAAACCCTACAGCCACCCCTGTGGCTGAGTATGTGCCCATATCCATAATGGAAATAGATGGACTATTAGTTCCCATTGAACCAATGATAGTCATTGGCTCCGTTAGATCACCACCTAATTTTATAACATCATTGGTCTTTGTCAAACCATTAGAGACACTAAATGCTGGCGCAGATACAACAAGTAATGAATCTATCTGTTCTTTAGTATAAAACTGAGTTAAATCAGCTTCTACTGCCGGTCGCCATTCTACCCCATCATGAATATAAAGTACCTGATCGCCGGTATTGTAAAAAAGGTTCGCACGTGTGCTACTCCCCGTTAAAGTATTCGTTGAACCAGCAGGTATCGAAAGATTGCCAATATTATGGGCGTTGAGATCACTAAGATGAGTTTCGAAAGCTTCTTCATCAGCCTTTTCATCAAAACGGACATCCAGATTTTCGATGGAACTTGCAGGAATCACCTGGTCTTTATGCCAAAAGCTATCCCAGGTATCCCAAAATTGTTGTTGGGTAGGTTTTAAACCGGTTTTAAACCAGTTTTTTACTGTATTTAAAGTTTGTTTTGCCATTTTTATTTTTTTGAGAAATGCGATACATCTATTTCGGTGTTTCAGTTTTGAAATGCGCTTTGTTCTTCCTCTGGCAACAATTGCGCGAATACCTTAAAGGCATGATATTATAAGCGACTGTCTGCACGGCTTAATGGTAAGGCTGCAGTAGCCTGATAAATAATATCAAATGCCTGCGCTGGTGTTAATTATTTTTCTCCATTATATGATGTCAACTATAAATCCACCGTTTGGAGTTTCATAATGTAAGCCAGTACATAAAATGGAGGCATGTTGTTATGTGCCATACCGCCCCCTGTATCTGTAGTAAAAGGATTAGTCGCATCTACTGAGTTTCGTCCACTACCACGGTCAGCGGTATAACTTTGCCCGATATTTCCACCAATGAGTTGATGATGGTGTGCTGGTATCTGCTCAATAGTTAAAGTATGGGTTTCAGAACCACCAATACCGGGACCAACAGCTCGGGATCCTCCAGCTCCATAAACAAAGCGATCGATTAAATTTGGTGTACCATTTTGACCATTACACAATGCCCAGCCTATTGGAATTGCGTTAATTGCACCACTCCATATTACAATGGCTCCTGCAGGAAACTGGCTGTTAATTTTATCGTTTAAAGTTTTTACTGCTCTTGAGGTTGCTAAACTGTCTGTTGTATCAAAGTCAATTGCCGAGCTAACCTGTGAAGGCAGATCTTTAAAGGCGGTAAGGTTTTTTAAACGTGAAAGGCTTGCCCAGGCAATGGCATTTGTTCCGGTACCGAAAGAGGCGTAACGGGTAAAAAATACATCTTTAACCTGTCCGTTCTCGAAAGGGCGTGTTTGTTTATCTTCACGAATAACAATATTAGTTTGAAGTAAACCTCCTTTAAAAGGTAATACTTCATTGTTAATTACGATATAACCATCGGCTACCGTAGTTCCGGTGGTTGCGCAACCTGATAAGATGTAATTATCGCCACCCAATGCAGTAATAGCCTGCAATGCTGTGTATGCGGTTTGCATAAAATCCAGTGTATCTGTTTCGAGTGGGAAACCACCGGTTTGCTGTAAATTTATTTGATTCATTCTTTTTCAATATTATAGCGTTTGCCCGCCAGTTTATAAAAATCTATCATTGCTTTTAACTGGTATATATTGTTTACCAGATCGAAATCCTGAGGTACTACAACTCTAAAATCAATGCCGGTATCAGCGTAATCCCCTACCTGCATCAGATAATTTATTCCTAAGTATTTCTGTTTCTGTTCTCCACTGGTGTAAATGTACCTTCGCTGATATTTATTCCCATTGGCAATCTTGATCCTTCTTTGGTCGGGATCGAAAGTATCATTCAAAGCGGCGCGCAAATGGCACACCTGACCATTGTGGGCCAACTTATACAGGTTATCTAGCCTTTTATTGTACCACTGCTGATGGAGCGTTATAATAGGTGCTACCAAAGCCTGTAACCATGCCACAAAGACAGGTTTCCTAAGAAAAGTGGGAATAAGCAGGATGACGAGTTTATTTATATCTATCGTATACCACATATTTTATATTATCAAAATTCACAACTTCAAAATATCCCGATGTTGGGATAACCTTGGCAATAATGGCTACCGGTGCTCCATAAGTAGACGAATCGATGTTCTCTTCGATCCAGCTGCTTTGTGCACTATCTACCTGTGGAATCAGAACGCCTTCCACTTCCTGCAGGCGATCGACCAGATGCGCCAATATCAGTTCGCCGTTAAATGGCAGTTCTTTAAGATATTGAGTTATGGCCTCTTCTACAGGCTTGCCACCGCTTATTATACTGTTGCCCTGAGCATCCAAAATCAACGGGCTGAAATAAACCGTCATGTTCAGATACAGTTTATCTGGTAAAAAATTTATGGTGTTAATGTTTACCCCGGCATCCTTGATTTCACGGATATAAGTTTCAAAGCTTGTTTTTTGCACATCGCTTATCGGGCTCAGTACACCATCGTTTTCAGTCGCGATTTTAACAATTACAGTACCGTTATCTGATTCTGTTACAGCCGAATATTTCACTATCCTGCTCAGTTCCAACTGGTCTTCGCTAACATTACTATTGTCGTAAACATCCGAATCGGTAACCAGGGGATAACCATATTGAAAAGCCAGTGCCTTTTGGCGGTACCATCTTGCAGTATGCGGTTTTAGCAAGGAGATTTTATCATCAGTCTCTGCTTTATGAATATCGAACAGTTTTTCGAGAGCATAAATGGAAAAAGCTATAACAAAGGTTATCAGTCTCCAAACTGCTGTTTTACTGGTACTGGTTAGTTCGGCTAAATCGGAGTTACTTTCTTTAGCACTAATAATTTCATTTTGAATTTGTTCTATACTTCTTGCCATTATCTTACAATAAAAGTGCTTAAAATCCTCATCTCTCCAATTCCGTAATCGGTATCAATAAGGGTTGCTGTTGCGGGTTTATAGTTATTACTGATGTAGTAGTTTAAAATATCGGAGTCTGCCAGCAGCTCGCCGCTAAGTGGGTAACTGTTGCCAACCTGAAGGTCGTCGGTGATCGAAATAGCCGCATCGAAACTGAAGTCGATAGCCGCAGCGATGCTGCCAGTATGATTAAGAACAAAATCCAGAACCGATTGATTATGTAGGGCTTCCTTAGTCATGATTCGTATTATTTAACTTTTTATGCTTTTTCAATTCCTCAGTCAATGCTTCCACTTTCTCTTCGAGTTCTTTAACCATTTCTTTTGTTTTGTTTAGCTCCAGTATTGCCTCTTTAAGCCGAAGCCCCAGATCATCAACCATTTCCCTGTAATACCTTAAAACTTTATCTGCGTTATCGATTTCGTTGGCCTGCAGCTCAGCCTTTTGTTTATTCCGTTGAAAAAACCAGCCGCCAAAAGCGGCAATAACTGCTGTAATTAATTCGCCAACATGTTGTTTAATAAATTCGTCCATTAGCTTAAGGTTGTGTTAAAGGTGCCTGATACTGCTCCGTTTGGCGCAAGCAAACCGCTGTTATAGGTGATGGTTAACTGCTTAATTTCATCAATCATGCATTGGGCAAGTTTATCCGCTATTCGGTCTAAACTAGCTACATAATCTTCCTGTTCGGTTTGTTCTGCCTCAAAAGCGGCTATGATTTTAGATTTTAATCTGTTTTTGTTTAAAGCCATTTTAATTATCTTTTAAAAATTGTTCGAAACGGTTTTCTATAGCAGAAAACTGCGGTGTATTTACCAGGGCGATAGTAGGGCCTGCATTGGTTGTAAACTTCATTGCTTTAATTTCTTTGATTAAATCAATCATCAGGGCTTTTAGCGTTTCGTTATTTTTCTGCAGTAAAAAACCGTCTTTATTGATTTCAAAAACTACCTCCCCGATCTGTAAAACCATTTCTTCCGGCTCGCTTATTGCCGATATAAACTGCATGTTATAATCAGCATCGATAGGCGTTACCAACACAGTGCTGCCCACTTTCGGAAAGAGGTAATATTTTTGCAATTTCTCATCAATAATGGCCGAGAGCCTTACATCAGTATGTAAAACTCCACCTTCATCGCAGGTGCAGGTACCTTCTTTTTTATCCACTGTCTTTACTATCATGATGGTGGTATCGGTATCCTGTTTGCCCAGCAGTTTTATTTTTTTTGCGATCTCTTCAATCATTACTTTTTGTTGGTGGTTAGTTTATTGCCAATGCTCACTGTTCGCCTCGCGCCACCCGTACCGTAAGTAGTTACTACTTTTTTTATGAAGTATTTCCCTTCACGATTGGGGTGTTTTTTATCGAAAATTTCGACAGCCATTGCGGGTGCGGCAACGGGAAGTAAAAAACTGGTGATGTCTCCGCTGTAGCCACCATATTTTGCAATTTTCAGGTATTCGTCTGCCAGCTTATCTATCGACTGTTGATCGGTAACCACCTTGCTGTTGAACTTAAATTCTTCTCCGTCTTTATCTCCGCGCGTAGCCGTTATCTTTTTATTATCCCTGGCGCATCCTTCACAAATGATCTTTACCTTTCTATCGTCGCCACTTTTAAATTCGAGTTTATTTTCAATGATGTTATAGTTAAGATCATAGCTGGCCTTTTGGTTTACATTGTTCAACTCCTGCAGACCACAGTACAGTTCGCCCTTATCATTGAGGTAAATTTTATAGATCTCTTTAAATTCATCCTTAATCTGTTTCAGGGCCTGAGCACCATTTTTATCTTTGATGAGGTATTTATTTAGCGCCATTTCAGGGATATTCCCGGCCAATTTTAAAGCTGTACCACTCACAATGTTTTCGAGCACTTCTTTTAGAGTTGTTTTACTTTTACTAAATGAAGAAGCTTTACGTTTTAACAGCCAGGTGGCATCTTCACAGTATATTTCTATCGGTGTAGTGCATTTAATGCGGTCTACATAGCCGGTAAATTCCACTCTTTCCAGTTTATCCTTATAACCCAGTACAATTTTAACGGGATCGCCTTTTTTGATTGCTTCCTCTACATATACTGCTTTTCCAGATCCCTCTTTAATCAAAAATTTGGTTGGCATTTTAATTACCGCGGTATCGGTAATTTCATCTACCGAACGAGTAATTTCGATGTTGTTTATCACTCTGAATTTATAAATTCCTATTTCAAAGTACCCCTGTAAGACGAACATTATTTAGTGCTTTTGTTACTGATTCGTTAATAAATTTGCCTCTTTCTGATAACTCAGCGAAGAAAGGCATATCGCTTACTGCACTGATGGTATATTTTTGTACCCCTTCCTGCCCAACCATTTCTTCGAGTTTAAAACTTTTAAGCACAATTTTATTGATACCAAAAAGCTCGAAAAAATTGTTTTCCTGTATTTCAAGGGCTTCGTTTACCAGAAAGAGATCTTTTACGGTTTTAACCTCTTCAGTTGGATACTTTGCATTTTCTCCGATACAAACGCCTTTGATCTCGATATCATAATCTTCAGTACAGATATACTCTTTTACGGTACCTATTCTTCCCTCGCCAACGGTTGCTGTTTCTACAATCGTTTTTTGCAACGATATCGAAACAAGCGGTTCGTTGGGCATGGTGATGATTTCGCCACTTTGTCTTTTTAAGCTTAGCTGCATAAAATAAGGCGAACCTAATGTGCTGCCAATGTTATTGATATCGGGCAGGTTGAACATTTTAAGCTTTTTATCAAAGCCTTGGTATGGCGAAGCGATATAACTCAGATGGGCCAGCGCCGTTAATTCTTTAATATTTAATGTCATTACGCAGTTTGCATTAGTGTAATTGATCCTAGTAAACGGTTTAATTCTTCTTCGAGCAGCTGGCGCATTTTGGTAGCCCCTTCGCCTGAATTGATGGTATTGATTACGATCTGATCCTGCATTTTGGCGAGGTTGATGGTGATGTGGGAGGTTTGTGTACCGCCACCGGTAATACTATTGCTGCTATTTCTGACGTTGGTAATATTCTGATCTTTAGAAGGTTCTTTTTTAGCTTTATCGGTTAATAAACTTTTAAAAACATCAGATGTGGGCTGCTTAGGACGCATCTTTTCCAATTTCTCATTAGTTGTTTTTGTAGCAACTACCACCTTAGGTTTAGTGGCTTTTGAGACTTCATCATGATAAGCTTTACCTACTTTTTTTGCAACATTCATTCCATCAGTAGCTAATTTACTTATAGACTTAACACCTGATAAATCAACTATTGCATTTTTACCTACTTCCCATGCTTTCTTAAAATCACCTGTAAATAATAAGTATAAGGCTTTAGCCAAGCCAGTCATGCCGGAAATTAGTTCTTTAATCCTATTGATGATATGTTCTCCTATCATCATACCAAACCCCTTCACGGCTTCCCATACCCCCATGATTACTCCTCTAAAGCCTGCAAACTTGTTCCAGCATACCATAATAATCGCAATCAGCGCACCAATAGCAATAATAATTAGTGAAATTGGGTTCATAGAAAGGACGAAATTAAAAGCTGTGGCAGCCAGAGTCGCTAAACCATATGCTCCATCGAGTATCCCTATCACTACTGCATGAGCTATAGCTAAGCCATTTGCAATTAGAAATTGTCCTCCTAAAGCCATTACTACAGAGCCCAGAAATATAAGTAATGGTGTACAATCTGATACCCATTTTATTACATTGAGTATTGCTGAACCAAAAGGAATAATCCAAGTAAGTAAAACTGAACCTATCTCAAATATTGGACTAACCCAGGTTGCAAGCTTTAACCCAATTTGTCCTGCAACATTTGAAAGTGTGTTCATTAGTGTACTCCATCTACCGCCAGCTGACTGTGCAAGTTCATCAATAACGCTATGATATTCTCCTCCAGAAGTCGTCGCCAACTTAAATGATTCTCTAATCATATCAGCAGAAATGGCCCCATCTTCCATTTTGGATTTTAATTTATCCATTGATATGCCGGTGTTTTCGCTAATTACTTTTAATGGATTAAATCCTTGCTCAATTATCTTCGATAAGTCGCCTTCCATTAACTTTCCTGCACTCATTACATTGGAAAATGTTTCGGATAATGTTCCAAATTTTTCTTCATTACCCATTGCAACATCACCAAGCATTTTGATATCCGGAACTATTTTATCATGTGCTATTCCTAAGCTCAACATCTGTTCTGCACTTTTGGTAAGTACGTCACCAGAATACGGACTTTTACCAGAATAGCTACTTAATTGGTCAAGCATTTTTTTTGCCTGACCAATACTACCTGTTAAGGATTCGAATCTTATTTGTGTTTGCTCAAGTTCTACACCTTTATTGTATATCGTTTTTAAGCCATCCCAAGCTTTCTCTGCAATGAATGCTGCATTTTGTGCGCCAATAACCTCTTCAACTTTTCCCTTAATATTCTCATATTTATTAACCAGCCCCTCAAAAGAAAAACCCACAACTAATGAATTCGTCTTATCTATCTTGTTTTGTAGCTGCGAAAATATCGCGTCTGCCCCAGATTTAAATTTTTGTAAATTTTCTTGCACTTGACTAAGCTTATTACTTACTAAATCTTTAAGTGTAATTGAAAAACTTATATCGCTCATTATAATTGAATCTATTTTATCTTTATTTTTTTATTGGTATTTTTACCTGCTGGCAAAACTTTTCTTATTAGAATTATTACTGGACATAGCAACTTTTGATCAACTCCCATAATGTTAAGTAATACAAACAGTTGTGAATAGTACAAATACCGGAGCTTCTTTTTTAGTTATCTGGCTATAAATTATTGACTTGTGAGCATTGTCCTCTTTATGAATGCAGGATAATGCTTGGTTCATTTAAAATGAACAGAAAAACACATTACTATTGGAATCCCATTATTAGAAACTGGAACTTTTGGCTTCCTTTTCTCTTATATCCTGTAATTGTGCAAATTTTTCTGCCCATTGTTCGTCACCTAATTGATCGGGATCAACACCCAAATAATATTCCATTTGGGTGTTGATATAACCTATCCAGTTGGCTTCAAAACTTCCGTTAGAAGCCTCTATAACTTTTTTAACTCGGCTGCTTTAACCTCCATTAAACTATCGAGCTGGCCACTTGCTCCTAAAAAATAAGCATCATCCGTACGTATTTCCTCATCACCGCCCAACCAGCAATTCTGCATAATCACTTCGGCAAAGCCCAGCGGATTGGATTGAACTTTAGTCATTGCATAACTAAGTTCTTTACGATTCGGCTTACGTAAATAGCCTGTTTTATCATCTTGAAAATTGATTTCGAAGATATCACCATGCTGTTTTTTCCAGTCAGCAATCTGTTGGGTTGTAACTTTACTCATGATTGGGTTATTGTTGGGTTTTAATTTTTGTGAAAACGATCGGCATGTCTACCACCATATTTTTATCGCCCTGTTTCATGGCTTTCTTTACTTCCGTAAATTCTACGTTTTTAAGAATATCAACTACAATAGCACCACCATCTTCTGGTACATAGGTAATCACTACATCAAATTTTAGTGATAATACATCGCGGTTGGGTGCAGATTGAACCAAACTTTCGAGTTCGCTCTGCCAAATGCCCAGCTTCCCTTCGTAAGTGTTTTTACCACTTAAAATAGCGTGCGGATCAGAGCCACGGCCGTAAAGAGCCTCTTTTTCTTTTTTTACAGTGTACTCTACCTCCGTTACACCGTTGATAATTTTTCCGCCTATGGCGATGCTTACATCGCTCCACGAATATTGTTTACTTCCAAAAGTCATATTAGTTATTAATTGTTGTGGTAAAACCAATGTTTACGGTAATCTGCTTAGCATATCCTACCGGCTGTAATTTGATTACAACCTGCATAATGCCCGTACTTAAAATGTTCTGATTTTCGTCGATATAAACCTCTGCGTTTGATAAGTTACCAGCGGCAACCATGGTGTTTAGGGCATTTTCGACCTGACTTTGCCAGCTTTTTACAACTGCCGGATGGATTGCGCCTGAAGCTGCAACTTCAACCTCATCCAATAAGTTATTTACTAATGATGCGTAGGCTAAAATAATCGCCTTATCCAATACCAAACCACGTGCTAAACTGTTAAAATCGTCTGTTTCGCTTGTTAAAGTCAAATCATCGCTGAAATAGTAACCGCTCTTACTTACAAATGATCTCAAAAAAATGTAACCCTTGTTATAAATGGCATCCCAGGCATCTTGCTGGCTTTCTACCTTTTCGCCATTTGTAAAATAAGCGGTAAGATTTTCTACTGCACCATCGGCTACACGACCTAGGTTTCTTTGTACAGGTGTTTTTGCCAAGCGACCTAATGCTAAACCAACTGAAGCTACTTTAGTGGCATCGGTATTGGCCAAAAGGCAAGCTACCCTGTTAAATGCAGTTGTGGTATAATCTTTTAAATCGGCAATGGTTCCACTGTAATTGTTACCAGAAATAATTACACGTACAGGCATATACTTTTCAGCGTAATAGTCGGCCAAAGCCTGCGCTTTAACTACTGCAGTATGCACATCGCCATCTAAGCCTTCTACAGCTACTTCGCTACCAGTCGATTTTTTCAAAGCACCCAACACACGAATTGCGCCACCTGCATCGGCAAGTAATTTTTTAGCGTGTGCTTTGGTTACATCGAGCATCTCGGTATAAGTGGTTGCTGCCGACACCAGCATTAACCATAACTCGGCACCCTGGCCAGCTTCGGTATAAAACTGTTCTAACTGTTTGTAGATAAAATCGTTGGCACCGCCTGCTACAATTCCGATGTTTTCTGCATCGCTTAAACTGAATAACTGATACGAGGTATCAAGTGTTAGGTCCGAAGTTCCTGTTACGGCTACACCGGTTGCAATAAGGCCGATAACTTTATCGCTTGTTGCTGGCTGTTGTAATAAACCGCCGTTTTGAATGTTAAATTTTACTGAAGGTAAATTCATTTTAACGTTATTTAATTTATTTTTAATTTTTGTTTGATTAAGCGATAAACCAGGTACACCACGCTGAGTAAAAGCGCTATCCTTCCCAGATAAATCTGTATTTTCTGCCACCACGTTAAAGGTTTCGACACATTAATGGGGTACCTTATAGTGGATACTGTTTCGTGCTCTTCTATGTATTCCTGCTGCCAGGTTTTAAATAGTTTTTGTGCAACTGCATAGCAGTCTACACTCAGATCGTTGCCTTCTATTTTTACATTTGGAACATGGAGGTAATTACCTGCCTTTTTTGTTTCGCTGTTCGGTTTGAGAACGGGTTTGCCATTAATGCAATCAATCCATGCCTTATAGAAGCTGCTGTCCGGATCTGTTTTTAAAATCGTATCGCGTTGTATCCTGATAACGGTTTTGGTTTTTGATACCTCGTTTGTGGCAACCTGCCTGGTTCGGCAAGCCACCTGCAAACAAAGTACAATCAACCCGAAAAAAACTATTTTAAACCGCTCCATTTAATCTGATATATGCTTTAATGGTTTTTATATTTCTGGTACGTCTGGCCACCTGATATCCTTCTCTCGATCCGTCGGCATTTGTATTTCCTTCAATGGTTTGTATAATCCCATTATCGAGTACCTTTTCAACAAAGCCGGTATGTCCGGTACCGTTCGGGTTAAGCATGATAAATATGTCACCCGCCTGAGGTGTGCTTACGGCTAAGTTTTTGCAGGCGATATACTGATCGTTTACACCGCCGGTACGTTTCAGTAGCATTTTTGTTCCTTTTGCCGTGCAAGCCTGAAGCACGCACCAATACACAAAAGCCATACACCATGCGTAACCCTTACCTAACCCAACCGCTTTTAAATAAACCTCTACTTGTTTACCGCCATTGCTTCCTTTTGGATACTCTTCTACGCCTATTTGTTTTTGAGCTACATTAATCCAGTCTGCCATTTTTCTCTTTGATTTTTATCGGGAGTTGATGTGTTTATCCCCCGTTGTTAGGACAAAACTGCAACGATTTTGGGGGCTAAAAAAATTGGGTATCAGGCATTGTATTTTATTTAACAAGCCTTGTAAAGTGTGCCTACAATGCCTGATTCCTGTTTTCACGAAGACTTAAATTTGATAGAGATTTGCTGATATAATTAAAACATGCAAGACTTAATATTTAACACAGACTTAGAATTGGAACAAGGAGATTTCCTTGTAGGCTTCTCAGACGAGTTGCACCAAAAACACATTCTAATCGCCGAAAAAGGCGAGTACAAGCAATACCCTGAACTTGGGGTAGGCATTTTAAACCTCTTAAACGGAGAGAATGCAACGGCCATGCTGATTGAGGCCAAACAGAATTTTGAATACGATAGGATGAAGGTAAAGGAGCTGAGGTTTACTGACGAGAACAGTTTACATATAGAGGCTACCTATTAATGATGCTTATCGCAAAAACACTTGCACAACACAATGCCATTATAAATACAGGGCATTGTGTTAAACCACTTAAAAAGAGACAAAAATTATGACACCACGGAAGGAATTATTTTTGGCGGTAAGAGATAAACTTACCGCTATAACAGGGATTGAATATGTTGATTTACACCGTAAACAGTTTGGCCCAGGCAACGAAAATTATACTCATTACCATACCGCCTGTTTGATTAAAATTTTACCAATACAATGGACCACTATGGTGGAACACCGACAAGAAGGGATTGCCACAGTTGAAGTAAAACTATATACCAGAGATGGTTTTGCTGACCATATTCTGGGTACTACAGGAAATAGTGATGGATTGGCAGAGATTGATCTGATTGATCATATTGCAGATGGGCTGCAATTTTTAAAGGGCAATTCATTTACCGCCCTGCAACAGCTAGCAGAAGAAAATGTAATTGAGGATGAAGAAGCCGGTGTTGTAGATATTTCGATCTATAAACTTACTTTTTCGACTATGGTTTATAAAGTAACTGCTCCTAAATACTCAACGAAGAAAATTACTTTAGAATAGCCGATTGAATTTTAAAAATTTGGCTTAAGGGCATGAACAGTTTAGCGATGATACATGCCTTAACGCGGTTTAAAAGCTAATTTAAACAACACTTAAAGGGCGTAATTGCCTTCGCCCTTTAAGATTGCCCTAACTGTACGTGGACTAATATAGAAACGTTGTGCCGTTTTCTCTTCAAGGGCATCTAACCGCCACTCCGGGTATTTCCTGCACAAATCGTCGAAATAGGTTTTAACATCCTGGTTCCGTAATTTAAATTGCTGTTTTGCCATGGTATTAATTTATTAAATGTGATTTATTGTTATGTGTGAGCTATAAATGCTGTTTTTTAAGCTATTTCTATTTTAGGTATCATCTATGCGTTCAATACCTTTTGATGTCTTTTTCCCACTCAGGTAGTCCATAAGCATACCAATGATAAAGATGATTCCAAATGCTAAAATGGAAGGTATGATTTCTGTAGTCGCGTTATTTATCATAACCAGGTTTAAAGACTTGAAAAATTAAGGCTCAGGCTCTCCCATTTACCGGTTTGATTTCTTTTTTTGAATTCGTAACCAAAGGCTTTAAACGATTGGCTATAACTTTCTTTAATTAGTTGTAAACCATTTACCCAGCGCACATCGTTAAATTTATCTTCATGCTTAAGCAGATCCATCACTTTGGCATATTCTAAATCTCCTTTAACATTTCTCTCCAGGAAACTCATTAAAATATCATGGAGCTGCGCGTCTCTTTTTTTCACGGTATCACTCAAAAAATCTCTAATTAAACCAACAGCCTTTGTTGCACGTTCATCCCAGAAACGATCAGTATCTCTACGGCGGGTAATATTTTTAGCACCACTGCTGTGTACAATCGCAAAACCTCCTTTGCTATTACCTCTAATGCCACCATATTGGTTCAGTTTCTCGGCCTGCAGATCCATAATGGTATGCAGTTTATTTTTAAACCTTGCTGTGGCCAGTGCCAGTTCATTGGCTTCATCCCAGAGTACTTCGATAGTGCTGTCTTTATCTTTTTCGTAGGCGGCTTTTTCTGCCATGCGCTGCTGTTTTTCAGCTTTCTTTTTATCTGCAAGTAATTTTTCCAGTTGGGCAGTGCTTAATTCGTTAATGTTGATTGATGTGTTTTGCATTTTCTTTTATATTTATCAGGTTAATTATATTTATCCGGGATTTCAGGGCTTATTTTCGCTTGGTAATCTTAATGTCGGCCGCCTGTACAAAAAAGATTTGCTGGGTATCGAAACGTTTTATTTTAAGTCCTGTTTCTTCACCCCCAATCACATCTCCTACAGCATTAAAGTGCGGATGCATATCGTTAGTTACCATTATTTCACTGTTGTTGTAATATTTCAGCAGCTTTTCAATTTGTTGTAATTCCATAGTTATATGAGTTGTTTAAGTAAAATTTTCTTTTGTTTTAAAGTGCGTATAAAGGCTTCGTAAACCACACAGGTTGGTTTTATGTCGTTGTATTTCGGATTTTGCCATACCGAATAAAGGCTTAATGTATTTTTACCGGTTAACCGTTCAGGGTATCGCTTCAGAATCATCTTATCGCGGTTTCGCCACATTTGCTGCCACCAGAACCAAAACTCAGGTGTTGCTTTCCAGATTTTAGCAGCATTTGCATTACCGGCATAATCCATTAAAAATTCGTCTGCCAGATCCAGAAACAGGTTATGAACTTCTTCCTTGCTTATGTTCAAATGCTGCGACATCTCTTTGATGTGCTGGTTAAAGTTTTCCATTTTTGATCAGGTTAATTCGTTCCAGTACCTTGCAGCTTCTGCAGGCCATATATCATAATGTGCCGATCCTTTTCCGCGTACCTGTGAAAAAGCACGGTAGCCTTCTATTCTGATCTTTTTAGCTGCATCATATTTAATTTTTTTTGCCACCCGGCCTTCAGGCTCTTTACCATCGGCATGACTAATGATGATGAATAGTTTTTTAGGGAACCTGGCGCGCAGTTCTTTGTACGATTTGAGGTTGAGATCTGAATACTGCAAACTGTCTATCACCACTATGGCTGCGCTTTTAGGTTTATCGAGTCTGGTAACCAGATCAGGAATACTTTCCTTACCTAAAAACTGAAATTTGTTTTTAACATCTTCCATGCCTACATCGATCAATGCATCCTGCATGTCTTTACAGAAACCTTCTTCTAAACTATCATAGGCTACTTTTCCGAAAGCGGTGAGGTATTTGCATAAGGTAAGTACAAAACGTGTTTTACCGTTAAAGGAGTTGCCCCATACCAACCAGCAACCGGCAGGCTCTGGTTTACCCAGCAAATCCAGCCATCCACCTGTAAAATCCATGGTTTTAAATTTCATGGTTTTTACTTCGGCACCGCTTAATGCTCTTTTTAAATTCATTTTATACTGCTTTTAATTTTTGAACTTCAGTAAATACACGGCGCAGGCTCCCTCCTGTTCTGGCATAGATTTTCTGGATATCAATTGCTCCGTTTACTTTTGCTACCATCGCCACCTGGCGTCTGATAAAATCTTCCCTCGCTTCTTTCCCCTGGGGTACCACCTGCTGATACTTATTGCCGAAACGGCTGAATATTTCGGTATAACCCACTTTTTTAAGGTCTTTATTCCTGGTTATTTTAGCTTCAAGTCCTTCTGCTCCCATCATGTACCAGGCGCAAAACCGCTCGGTTGCATTCCACAAAGCTTTTAGCTCTAAAAAGGCAGGGTAATCCAGGTCGCCGGCTTCATCGAGTACAATAATGGGTTTATCAATGCTGCGCAGATAATAAATCAGGTCGTTATATACATCTGTATATCTGCTGGTATGGTTTACTCCAAATTCCCGAGCTACATAGCGAATTAATTTCTGACGGCTTTTAACCTGGGCACAATCTACATACACCGAGTTTTGATGCTCTTTAACATATTGGCGGGCGGTATAGGTTTTTCCAATATCAGCCATATCGCATAATATTCCCGACAGAGAATTATTTTGACAAGTTTCGAGCTGGGTATATACAAAGTGAAAAACATTGGTTTTTGCGGTTACCCAGGTTGGCGCATCAGTTAATTGTACATCAAGTTTCCGGGCGATATTGATCCATTTTCCATGGCTCAGCACATTTTGAATGTCTCCCTTTTTTATACGGTTAAGCTGTGCGGCATTTATACCTAAAGTCACTGCCTGTGCAGCATCGCTTGCAAATTTTGATCGCTGCCGCTCAATAGCGGCAACAATTTTAGTTTTTATGTTTTCGGGTATCATATTATAATGCGTTTATGGCGTCTAATCTGTTGTAATCTTCGTAATCGTATTCATCTGGCCAATCAAATAGCTTGTTCGGCTGCACCGCACTTTCGGCAATTGTTTCTACTTTTTCTTCTCCGTAGTAATTGGTATTTTCGATGATTTTAAGTCTTGATAAACTCTCTTTTCTTTGTTTGACCATGCTATCGAATTTGGATACATAGCTTGCCTGTTTCGAATACCTTAGCGGATCTTCTTCTGTCCATTCGGCATTTGCGCTGTTGTATGCTTGTATTTTATCGCATTTGCAGATAAATAAGTCGTTTTGGTAGAGGTAAACACTTTCGGTTTCTCCGAGGTTGTTTGCTAAAAAGTAAGCTTTCACTTCATAATTGTTAGGTGCCAGGCGCTGCATGATTCCAGGATCGGGTAAAGCGTACTTGGCATATTGCACTTGTACATACTGACTTCTTCTGATACTCGTAGCCACAACATTGCCAATGTACCGTAGTAACAATGCCTGGTCTATCCGGGCCAATTGAGGGTTTATATACATTGCCAAAACCTGCGCCCGCGTTAAATCCTTGAATTTTTTTTGGTTTGGATGCAGGTCATTATTATATTTCTCAATAATTTCTTTGTCATCCGCTACAAGCATCTGATATGAATATGTTTTCTCTTTATAGTTATCGTTCTGCGCATCGAATATTTTCTCGCTTTTGGTTTTATTGGCTTCCAAACGAGAATAAAAACGACCTATACCATCCTGATAACGTTTTTCGTAACCATACTTTTTAATCCGGTTACCGGTTTCAGCCCACTTTTCCTGTGAGTTGCCAGGGTTACACCAGCGTACGAATGGAAAAACTATTCCAGCCTGCATTAAATCTTCCTTGAAAGTATTTACCAGATGATGTTCTACCTCTACCTGCATGGGCATGCCATACCCGTTCTTATCAAGGAAATGAAACATATTGCGCATACATTCGATAAATAATGCTTTATCTTTAGTTTGACTATAGGCTGCCCCAATTACACATCCACTAGTAATATCATAAGCATAGTAAGCTTTAACCCGATTACCATTTGGCATTTTTCGTGGTAAATCACGGTCATCCATTGATATTTTACTAAAAGAATAATTGGGTGAATGCCTGTGGTGATGCGGCCGGTGTGTATTATTAAACGTGAGACTATCGCTTCTGAACTTATCCACAATAATTCTATTGCCAGGTTCATTAATGTAGTTCCAAACCGTGGCTTCACTTAAGCTAATCGGTTGTCCGTTTTCACAGAATTGATTGCGGTCAAAAACCTCACCTGTCTCGAAATCAAAAATATCGATGTCTCCAGCCAGAAAACGAAGGTAATCATTGCTCACATCGCCCACATAAGGTTTGTTCTGAGCAATGTATAAGCTCAAAATCAAACGTTCAACGTCTACTGTTACCTTTCTGCTGTTATCATTACAAAATCCCCTGTGTATTAATGCAGTATATCCTTCTTTTTTATACTTTCTAAATTTTTCCTGTAAACGGCGGTAATTTGGCGGTAAAGCATGTGCAAATTCTTTTTTATCTAAGTTTATAACGCAGTCGGCCAGTTTTTCCCAAATGTTAGCTTTTACACCACCCATTGTTTTACGTTTTACATTGTTATTGGTAATGATGGTATGACATGCGTTTAAAACAGATGCGTTCATCGTATAATTTAAAATAACTTCCTTAGGTAGCGACCGACCGTCAGCAAGACGATAAGCACTAAAAAAGTTAAGCGCTGCAGCATCAGGAAGAATAAAATCTTTAAATTGATGATGTTTGGTTGTTTTAGCAGGATCACCCCATTTTTCAATCAGCACCTTTTGTTCCTGCACAGGCAATTTTGAGAAATTTATCAATGCTTCATTACCAGGGCCCCTTCCTTCTTTAATCCTGAAACCTTCCTTACGGTGAGAACGCAGTTTATATGCACTGTAGCTTAATAAAGCCACACTCTCGGCATGACGCTTATCTACATCACTTACAATGTAGCTCAAGCGTACACCGTATTGATTGTTAAATAATTCGTACGGAGAGTTAAGCATATATTAGTGGTTTAATGCGGTTTCTACTTTCTTTACCAGTTGTTTATATTCTTTTCTAATGGTATCAGCTGTAAGGCTATTACGATCACCCTTAAGGCATTGCCTGATGAAAATTTTTGTAAATCCGTGCCGCGATGATAATTCGGAGATGACCACGGTATTGTAGGTATTACGATTTTGATTACTTTTGTTCATTGCTCTTATTGCTTTTAATACGAAAGCAAATGTATAGATAAATATCTCAATTTTAAAAATAAATCATGAAAAATATCTCAACTCAAAAGGAGCGTATCATTCAATACCTTGAAACAAAAGGAGTTAGTAAGAACAAATTTTACACTGAAACAGGCATTTCTAATGGCGTTCTGGATAAAAGCAGCGGACTTACGATGGATACGGTTGAGAAATTTTACTCAAAGTATAGAGATATAAATCTAGAGTGGTTAATAACTGGAACCGGCTTAATGATGAAAGAACCTCAAAATCCCAACAACGAACAAGTTGCTATAGTTAATAAAAAATATTTGATGCGTACAGACATCAAACAGGAACTGCAGGAAATCCCCCTATATGACTTTCAGGCGGCCGCAGGCTTAACCTCGGTATTTAATGAAAAAGCAAACATTTTAGATCGCATTAAAATACCCAACCTGCCAAAATGTGATGGCGCGATCAGTATTGTTGGAGATAGCATGTATCCTTTGTTAAAATCGGGAGATATCGTAATATACAAGGTAATTCAAAACTTTGTTGAAAATATATTCTGGGGCGAGATGTATCTTTTATCCTATTCATTTGATGGCGATGAAATGGTGACGGTGAAATACATTCAAAAATCAGACAAAGGAGATGAGTACATTAAACTGGTAAGTCAAAACTCCAACCACCAGGCTAAAGATATCAGAATAGATGGTATTAACAGTTTAGCTTTAGTAAAGGCAAGCATCAGGATAAATAATATGTCTTAAAGCACTCCACACCACTTAAAAAGCATCACGAAACCTAACAACCTATGCAATAATCAATTAACTTAATTAATATTTAATTTATTCAGGTAATTTGGGGTAGCTAATCATTATAAATCATTGTTATTTTAACGCTTTCAAGGCAATATATAACCTTTGAAATAGTTATTTTTTAGCCGAATTGTAACCCTACAAGTAACCCTAAATGCAACCCTATCAAAATACTTATTAAATTTAACCCACAAAAAAAGCCCCTAAAAGGAGCTTAAGAAAAGCAAAATCAGGTTAAAAACCTAATTAAACGTAAATAGGAGCCATATATAACTATGTCTCCATATATAACTTAAGTTTTCATTTAAAGGCTTCCATAATTAATTTGTACAATTGTTTTTTTCAGGAACTCCTATTTCTTTACCTGAAAAGCATTACCTAAAGCAACGATACCCTTCTTTTTTCCATTTTACCCGTTAATTAAAATACACTAATCGTTTTATAGCTTATATAAAAAAGTAGTGATCCGACATTATCTTCTGATTCGATCAGGGGAAAACGCAATAATGTATTCTGCTCCAGGCAATACACTGATAAAAAGACTCGAAACGTTTATCTTCGGCTGCGCCTTAAGATTTAGCATCACATTGGTCGAAAATTCTTCCATCACCTTCGGGTCCACTTTGGCAGAAACTGTAGGAGAATAATTTCTTTCAATATCGAGTTTAGATTGCTCACTTACTTGCTGGAGCGTCCAGCTCTCATTTCGGCGCATGCCGTTTTCATCATTAGAGTTGTTTAAGTGGTATAAAAATACCTTTGCCTGTAAGGCTATGTTTTCATTTTGCATATTATTTTTTAGCTGCCTGTGGCAATAATTGTTCGGACGAGTTGTTAATTTGTTATGCCCAGTTTTTTCAAATGAGACAGGTGCGAAACAAAAGCCGTCAGCATTGTCCTGTGCTCAAGGTAACAGATGTCGAACTCTTTACAAGTCTCTTTTACAAATTCATTAATCTTGGGATAATGTACATGGCTGATTCCCGGAAACAAGTGGTGCTCCACCTGAAAATTAAGTCCGCCGAGAAAAAAATAAGCCAGCTTACTTCTTGTGGCAAAGTTTGCAGTTGAGGAGATCTGATGAACAGCCCATTCATTTTGAATTTTCCCGTTTATATTTTCAGGAAAGGACGTACCCTCAACTACATGGGCCAACTGAATCACAATACTCAGGGTAAATCCACAAATTACTGCCGCAATGATAAATCCTATTAGCGCCTTTGCAAATCCAAGCATTAACACTGGCAGCAACAGATAAATAGCGATGTAACCCAGCTTGGTCACCCAGAAAATCAGGTGCTCTTTGAAATTAATCTTGATTTTTTTTCCATCCCTGCCCATCTTTCCAGAAAAATATTTCTCAAAATCCTGATACAGCACCCATGCGATATAAGATACCCCATACAACAAAATCCAGTAATACTGCTGAAACCTGTGATGGCTTTTTCGCTGCTGTTCTTCATGCATGCGCATAAACTTAATATCAATATCATGATCCATGCCGTCGATATTGGTGTATGTATGGTGATCAATATTGTGCTTTTGTTTCCAAAAATGAATCGTTCCGCCCATAATGTTGAGCGAATAAGCCGAAACCGAATTGATCCATTTATATTTAGAGAAGCTCCCGTGCCCACCCTCATGCATCACGTTAAAACCAATGGCAGCAAGGTTTGCCCCAAATACTGCACACAATAAAACAGCAATAATCCAATGCGGGGAGAGAAATACCAATATAAAATAAACAGTTATTGCAGAAAGGATAAGTCCAAGTCCTTTAAAAAAAAGTGCTAAACCACCATTCCTGCTCTTACCAGTCTGCGAAAAGTAATCGTTTACCTTTGCTTTTAATGATTTAAAAAAGGGAGTAGAACTGGATTCGAACGATGTTTTTGACATAAAACCTGATTAGACACCTGATCTCTAAGCAACCAGGAGGATTCCCGTTGCGCGCAAGAACAAAAAGAATGCACCTTTTTCAGGTGCGTGTATTTTAAAAACGTAAATATAAGCTTTTTATTGCTATAAAACAGGCTTTAAAGGGCAAAACTCAAATGAGACATCTAAAAATCCTTGCATAATTATTTATTATACAAACAATTAAAAATAATTAATTGTAAAAGAGGAATTAAAGAGCGATCGGTTTCCAATATTTTTTCAAATAAAAAGCCTGACTATCAGATAGTCAGGCTTAAATTGTACCGATCAGCGGGAATACTTTCAATATTTAAAAGCCTTTTTGTTGCTAATTGAGCCTATAGTAGACGATTTAAAGTTGAAAGGTTTTATATAATTTCAAATAAAATTTGAGAAATGATATCTTCAACAAAACCTTTACCGGGAAACTTTGAACCAGAAAACTTGACATTTGCTTAATGGGCATGTATCCCAAATTTGGGTATTTCGTCAAAAGTGGTTCTTTCCCACTTTTGGTGGTGAAATTAATTCAAATACATTTGTCTCAAAAAGTTATCTACAAAGTACTGTGAACATATTAAGGATTATTCATTTTGGCATAGCGGCTAGCCTACCACCAAAAGTGGGAAGTGCCATTTTAAAGCGAAACGGGGCGATAGCTTAAATGCGTAACAACCGGACATTTGCAAAATGTCCGGTTGAATAAGGCTTTGTCGTATGAATCTTCACCTAAAACTTCTGGATTGGTGTCGGTATGGTGCTGTCCAAAATCAGAAATCTTTCCTGGATTGGGTACAATTTCTGAGGAATATGTGGCTGAAGATCATCTACAGCCTGCGGGAATTGCAGTTTCCGTGAAAGATCATTTCAGTTGTACATCTTGTGGTTTTACACAGTAGATGGTGTCAGGCAGAAGGTTTTCGCACTGTCGTAAATGCGGTTACAAAGAATGGATCAGGTCAGTTGAGTGCTATTAATGGTCTCTAGTACCAAAATTCCCACTTACATAAAAGACTCGTTCTAAACCTGTAATTATAGATAACAGAATGAAATAAATATATTTGTTTAATGATGCAACAATTAAGCAAAAGCGAAATCACCAACAGAATTGAAGAAATACGCGTCCAAGTTGCTGCACTCTTGCAAGAAGAAAAAATTATAGAGAAATCAATTTCATTTATAGAAAGTAATTTTGAAGCACACGGTGATACTGCCAAATATTACGTTTCAACCAAACATTTAAACGTACTCCAAGATATAATTCTTGAAATGGAGTTCAGGGAAACAATTGGTGCAAATTGGGATAACTCAGATAGTAACTGGACTAAAGTCTGGCAGATTCTTTCTGCTTTTCAACGTCCCATGAGAATAAGCGAAATTGCCAAATTAATGGGTGCAATGGATGGAAGAGAAGATTTTGATAAATTGACGTATACAATTAACAGTCTTTTTCAATTTAAAATGAGAGAGGGTGTTCTGGCTTCCTTAAGGCTTTCAAAAAAGCATATCCTGTACCATCTGATTAAATCTGAAATCCCACCTGGGCAATTAATCTTACCGGATATTGCTCTAAAAATGGAGTTCAGGAAAAAAATGGGTACGAATTGGGATAATTCCAGTAGTAACTGGAATAAAATCCACCAGATTTTATCTGCTTTCCAACGTCCCATGAGGGTAATTGAAATTGCCAAATTAATGGGCAAAATGGATGGACGGGAAGATTTAAAGAAATTGATGACTACAATCAGGAGCATTTTTCAATTAAAAATGAGAAAGGGTGTCCTGGCTTCTACACGTCTCTCAAAAAAGTATGTCGGGTACCATCTGATTAAACCTGAATGCACACCTGAGCATTTAAAGATCTTGGAAGATATTACGCTACAAAAGTAGTTTAGGGAAAAAAGTTGGTACAAACTGGAATAGTTCCAATGGTAACTGGGATAAAGTCTGCCAGATTTTTTCTGCTTTCCAACGACCCATGAGATTAATTGAATTGCAAAATTAATAGCTAGCATGGACGGACGCGAGGATTTGGAGAATTGAAGCGTACCATTGAGAGACTTTTCCAATTTAAAATGGAAAAAGGTGTTTTGGCTTCTATACCTTTGTCCAAGCGGCATATCGCGTATCAGCTAATTGAATAATGGAAATTTCTCCCAAAGCCCCCGCTTTGGGAATTACTGAGTTTGAACACTAATCTTTTCGAAGTAATTAGAAACCAGAACCTGTTTAAAGTAAAAGGCCTGGATAACTACCAGGCCTTTTCTATGAGTCATTTTTTCTCAATGACTTTGCTATCCAATATGGAGACAGATGTATGATAGTAGTTACTGATACACCACCTCAAAACTTCCATACATCGCCATCTCAGCACTATGCGAAACAATTAACTTTAGTTTTAACTGGTCAATGAGTTCCTTTGCAAAGGAGACACTTTTATTCAAGTCCTTGATCCCGCGGATTTCGATTCCCCTTTGTAGCAATTTGAATTTAGATGGCTCAAACTTTTCAATAAATTTTTCAAGGTCTTTAATAGGTATTGTTTTATCCATAGCTAAATATTTTTCTAAGCTCAACCACTTATCGCCTATTTTGTTTTTAAGGTTACTCAAAAAATATCCACACAATGATAAGTTATCGCACCTTCGGTTCCATGGAGCACATTACCAAAAACCTTTCTACAAACCATTTCAAAAAAAGCGGGTTATTTAAGGTATGAGAGGCTTTATCGGTGATTGCATATTTAAAATAGAAAAAAGCACTGTTATTGGCACGGGCCTTCTACTTTCACCACCACTTATAAAAAAATGCTAAAATGGAGAATAAGATTATTTTCTTTGGTGATAGCCTGGTAGCAGGCTATGGGCTTCTAAATCCTTCAACTGAATCAATCCCTGCGCTAATCAGCGCAAAGCTGAAACAGCTGGGGATGAACTATAGTGTAATCAATGCTGGCATCAGTGGTGAGACTACTTCTTCTGCCTCATCCAGGCTTGATCTGGTATTAACAGAAAAACCTGATATTTTTATTTTGGAACTTGGGGCGAATGACTTTCTTCGCGGCGTAAGCCCTTTGCTGATTTTAACAAATCTCCAAAGTATCATTTCCAGGGTCAAACTTGCCTGCCCTGGAGCTGCCATATTGTTATTGGGCATTGAACTTCCCGGCTGGGCAACCGGCCTTCACGAGGGAGATTACTCCGAAATATTTTCGGCATTGGCCGATAAAAACAATATCGCACGGGTTCCTTCATTTTTAAAAAACGTGGTTGGCATCCGCTCGCTCAATATGCCTGACGGTGTACACCCGTTAAAGGAAGGTTATGCGATTGCGGCGGAAAATATATGGCCCGAGCTATACCGGATTATCCAAAGCAGGCAGAATGAAAACCAGCAAACAGCGTAACAGATGTCAAAAAAGGCCAGGCTTATAGAAAAAGACCGAATGGAAAAGGCAAAGTTTTTGAACTCGCCGTTGAGCTACCCCAAGCGATTAAAACCTACCGGTGTGTGCTTGGTAGAAACCCTGTCCATCTCCAGGCTGCATCGCGCCTGCTCGTGCTGCTCCGGAAAACAAAATATACAAATGCCGAAGTTAGGCTATTAAAGGACCTCATTACAGCTCAGCAAGCCCATCTGGAAACGAGCCAAAAAACTGGATTGATACGCATAAACAGCTTGCCCGGGACTCTACCCCTCTTGCCAAAATCCTGGGCCTGCTTAGCAGCAAAGACCTTCCCATCTCCCGGGATGAGACGCTTGAAAAATGGGAAGCCAGACTCAGGGCCCTAGAAAAAAGATTAAGCATAAAGGCAGCAAAAGCCGCCACAAAATCCGGGATCAAAAATCCATCAAAAAAAGCCGCCGGGACCAAGGAGGCAAAACCCCAGATAAAAGCCAAGCTTAATAAAACATCAGATGAGGTCAAGCGCAAATTAAAAAAATAAAACCAGAAAGATTTAATCAAAAAGGGTAAGGTCGGGTCCGGAGGGCATGTTATTGTTCTCATCCTTATTGCGCGCATTGTTAATTTTTGGATCCACCTGCCAGCCTTTCAATAAGCTATCATCCACCGGATGTAAGACTTTTAACCTTTCTGAAACGGGCAGTTCACGGTCAAGCCAAACCGCACTCTCGGCCTGCGAAAGTATGCAGGGCATACGGTCATGTATCTTACCAACATACTTATTGGCTGGCTGCATAATCATTGTACAGGATGGGATCACAATACCTGTTTTAGGCTCCTTCCAGCTGTCCCAGAAACCTGCAAGCAACAACTCCCCCATCAGTCCTTTCGAAATAATATGGCTGTCTACTGCTTCCGCTACGGTCCCACTCATAAAACCCATCCACCACGAATACGCAATGTCTTCTACCAATCAGGTTTTTGTAGCTGGGCAAGGAAAACATGGTTTCTATCCTGCAATAGGTTGTTGAAAATATGGGCAGCTCGGTGGAGCCCGCAGGGATTAACCCGCATTTCACATAATGAAGCCTGCCGGGCCTTGCATCCAATATAACCGGCATATCCGTTCCCGGCGGACGGTTGGTATCTTTTTCCCTTGAATCCCCTCCAAGCAGTAACGCCATAGGAGAATGGTAGTCATGTTTTCAGATGTAAAGGGAACGACTAATATTTTCTCACTGAATCTCCCGGATCAAGTCTTTCCTGCTGCTGTAAAGTATCAGCCTTCTTCGCAATGGTATCCTTTGAAGTCATTTTTAACTTCGTTTTTTTACCCTTTTCTGAAGGGTTATGGCATCCCTGCAGGGCCATTCCAGCAATAGCTGTAACACATAGAAATATCCTGAATATTTTCATATCTTTTTATAGATACAATCCCGATCGATGGGGAATTGTTTTGACTATTTTGCAAATGAGGCCAAATCTGCATTTCTAAGAGACAAAGAAAAAATATGCCACCTAAGATAGAATATCAGTAATTCTGGATAAAAGATCGAATGCATTTTTTTTTCGGGCAATAAAAAACCGGATCGACTGGTAATCCGGTTTTTCACTGAAGGCAGATCAGCAAAATCAGCTTTACATCTGGCGACAACAAAATGTATGATGTTAAAATGATTGACGATAAGAATTTAGGTATTGCCACCCGCATTGCCTGCAAGGTCGCCGCCAACATCTTCTTCATCGTCGGTTTTACCGGTTAAACCGCGCTGCACATCATTGTCGTCCACTTCTTTTTCCTCGTTAGGACTATTTTGAGACTGCCCGCTACTGTTTTCAGTTTCCTTATCTTTTGGATCAATATTCTCTTCCATGATATTTTTTTTTATTAAAACATGTTTTTAGGCGAATAGTTTTAGCCTGATCTAGTGGAAAAGCTCCTGGGATCTGGTATAATAAGATGTTCTCCCGTTGATTTTTTCAGAAAGGATTTCCTCACCTTTCGGGGTCTTTTTTAATCTCGGGCTATGGACCTGCATGAAATCCCTGAGTTCTCCTACGAGCTCATCGCCATTTTCTTTTTCGATCTTCTTAATGGCCGTTTCCAAAACGGAATGGATGCTTTTATGAAGCCTTTTGACATTTTCTTCCGGGATTTTACCAGCAATTGAAAAAGGAGAAATTCCGGCATGGTAAAGTATTTCATCCCCATAAGAATTACCTATCCCACGGATTTTTTTCTGATCCATCAAAAGTATTTTGATTACTGTTTTTTTGTTCTCCACCAGTTCTTTGAAATCAGGATAATTCAGATCCAAAGCATCTGGGATATTGTTTGTAGGTGGATTAAGGGTTGGCGTAGCCTGTTTCTGCATATCTGTAACTGCAAACCCTTCACCATTTTTAAATTGAAAAACCAGCACCGGGAATTTCGGCCGCTCCTCTCCTAATGCCTTCAGTTCCCCGCGGAGCATAAGGTGCAGCCCTAAAACGCAGTCTTGACCAAAATGAAGCTGCAGCGTTTTACCGGCACGCTTTACTGAAGAAAGCTTTTGGCCTTCCAGGGCCTCTTTTAGTTTCTTGCTGGTAACATTAAGCTTTTTAGCAACGACTATCTCAACCTTTTCCAGTATTTTCCCGCCATACTTACGGGTGAGGATCCTGGAAAACACTTCTAAATCCGGGAGTTCTGCCATAAAATTATGTTTTTAGGTACTTTTTAATTTCTGAGACTTTATTGCCCCGCATAACCGCGGCGGCCTTGAGTTCATCTGTACTGATCTGGAACTGCTGCGCCCAGTATTCAAGTTCGGTTTGGTTCTCGGTATTTATTGTTCCATCTGTTGTTCCAAAATCGCCGGGTTCCAACGTTCCCTGGTCATCTTCGATCTCATGCAGCTCATCAGATTCATGCAAGGAATCATTCTGAAAAAACTGCCTTGCACTTTTAAGTCCTGTGGCTATGGCTATACCTTCTTCCACCCCTTCTTCCAGCAATGCATTTGCGATCTCAACGGCCTTATCCCTCAAAAAGATAGGCTGGTTTTTATATGATGGTGGGTAATCCCCATTGTACCATGGCATAGGATGTGCTTTTGATTTTTATACTTTATAACTATATTTCAAATATCATTTTGAAAATAAATCATTTTAAAAATGACCTCCATTATTTCTCTTTCAAATCTTTATTGATCCCATGCGGATGGTGCGCTTCGATCTGGTCTGCCAGTAGGTGCAAGAGTTCTTCCTTCAGCCTTCCGGGATTCTTGCAGATATGCAGGAGACCGTGACGGTCGGGTTCAAAGCTGGCTACATAATTCCCCTGCTGAAATACTTTTACCTTACAGCCTTCCCCATCCTGGTGCAAGTATTCTCCGACTTCAAAATGATGAACCTTTTTATCCAAACTGATATTGATCTGATAATTTTCCATAATGCCTGTATCTGGAGTTAACAATAAAAAAAGAGGATGGTTTTAGTATTTGTTCTGCCCGTTAAAAACCGGTATTATAATGATTCATAAAACTATTTAATAATGCCAATAGTTAATTCATATAACCTTTTGAATTTGAAACTATGGAAGATAAAGATGATTATAGAGGTAGTTCAAGAGCTGCCGGGGATGAGGATCTGAAAAAATTTATTACCGCACAGGAACGAGACTATCCAACTGCGCTCGATGAGATTAGCAGGGGCAGAAAACAGTCCCACTGGATGTGGTACATTTTCCCTCAGATCCGGGGCCTTGGGTTTTCCGAGACCGCAAAATATTATGCCATAAGTGATCTTAAGCAGGCTTCAGCATATCTCAAGCATCCTGTATTGGGCACCAGGCTGATCGAAATCAGTGAAAAAATACTCCTTCACAAAAACAGTAGTGCAAATGAAGTTTTTGGGAATCCGGATGATTTAAAACTTCGGTCAAGCATGAGCTTATTTGCTTCTGTTCCGAATGCCCCGGCAGTGTTCCAACAGGTACTGGATGCATTTTTTTCCGGAGAGAAAGATATCAAAACGATGCGCATACTTGCGCTATGACTTTAATGGTATCTGTTTTAATATATACGTATATTGTGGATTATAACCTAGTCAAAAGTATCCCTTGCCATGGCAATTGCCGCACCCATATCAATACCCTCCGCCAGCACACCTGAAAACAGATCGCCGGTTTCCTTCAATCTATCAATGGCATTGAGGATGGTAAAATCACGCATTTTTAGTCCAGGTTTTACTTCATCCCATAACAGTGGCATCGATACCGTGGCACCGGGTTTTGGTCTAAGCGAGTAAACTCCAGCAATGGTGGCGCCCGGCCTGTTCTGCAGAAAATCAAGGTACATTTTTCCGCCACGCTTTGAAATGGTCCGTTCTAAGGTGGTGAACTTTGGAAGTTCTCTGTTTACTTCCCTAACGATAATGTTCGCAAATAGCTGGGACTGTTCGTAGATATATTTGGCGCCAAGCGGAATATAAATATGCATGCCGGTTGAGCCTGAGGTTTTTGGGAAGCTCGGAACGCCAATGGCATCCAATATCCCTTTGGTAACCTGAGCGGCCTGGATCACTTGTTCAAAAGTATTCTTGTCGGGATCCAGGTCTATCACGCAGTAGTCCGGATAATCGGGCGAGGCTGCCCTGCTGAACCACGGGTTCATTTCGATACAGCCAAGGCTTGCCATCCACAAAAGAGTAGCCCTGTCATTGCCAAGTAGATAGCTTTTTTCTTCGCCTTTCTCATTGGTATGGGGCATTGTCCGTGCCCATGTTGGCGCAGTTTCCCGGACATTTTTTTGGTAAAAACTTTCTCCGTGGATGCCGCCTGGAAAACGGTTTAGCGACATCGGCCGGTCCAGTAGGTAAGGTAGCATAAGTGGAGCGACCTGATCGTAATAGTTGAACATGTCCCGTTTGGTCACTTTATCCTCCGGCCAATAGAGCTTGGAAAGGTTGGTAAATTTCAGCACGTGCCCATCTACTTTTTTCTCCTGCGTTTCTGATGGGCCTTCCAGAAGAAGCCTGCCAGTGGTTTTCAGCGCCTTTCCCTTTTTAGGTTTTGGTGCAGCTGTAGCCTTGGCCTGTTTTGCACTGTCCCCGAGATCATGTTCCAGGGAAACTTCATCGACAATGGATCCGGTATCTTTTTCCAGTTCAAGCACAACATCCTTTGGGTTTTTATCTGCCCTTAATCCCTTAAAAGAGGCTTGCCTTACCTTACCATCGGAAGTCAGTTCTGCAAATTCGATTTCACATACAAGTGTCGGCTTTAGCCAGGTTGGTTTGGCGCCCAGACGCTGCGGGCGAAACTGCGATGGTTCATCTACGTCAGGTTCTACCTCAAATGGGCATTTAGTAGTAGAAATTTTCTCGAATTCGGCCATGAGTTTTTTTTGGGAACTTTGGTTAAATCCCGTACCCACCTTTCCGATATACTGGAGTACACCCCTTGCATCATATACGCCAATGGCGAGCGCACTAAAATATTTCTCGGTTCCTTCGTTTCGGGTATAGCCGCCAATCACCACTTCCTGTCTGCGCTTGGCCTTGATCTTAAGCCATTCCCTGGAGCGGCTGTCTGAGGAATAATAGCTGTCCGCACGTTTAGCGATGATGCCTTCCAGTTTCATCCTTCTTGCGGCCTCAAAAAAATCAATGCCGCTGGTCTGATAGGCCTCGCTGAGCTTGATGTTGGGATGGTCTTTTGGAATCACCCTTCCCAGCAGCTTTCTCCTATCTGCCAGGGTCAGCGTTAATAGCGAATAACCCTCCAGCCACAGGATATCAAATACATAATAGATGAGTGTGGATCGCTGGGTATTCTTCCAGTTCTGGAGCGCACCAAAATCAGCAGTGCCATCATCTTTTAGTGCTACAATTTCCCCATCAATAATAGCATTTAGATTTAGATGTGTCAGTGTTTCTGAAACAGAAGTAAATTGTGTGAATTCTAAGTTGTTCCTGGAATAGATTGAAGTGCCGGAGGTACTTAAATAGGATAATGCCCGGTATCCGTCCCATTTGATTTCGTAGAGCCAGCCGGGTTCATCAAAGGGGGCATCTACCAAGGTGGCCTTCATGGGTTTTAAGCCTTTTGGCATATCGGTTTTTTCGGCCTCATCAAGTAGATGCCGAAGGTCTGCAGGAATTATTCCATCGATTTTTTCCGATTTGCCTTTTTTGGATTTAGTTGTTTTTTTAGCGGATGGTTTATCAGATAGCTTAATCCATACCGGAGCGTGATCACTGGCACCCTGCCATCCCCTGACCTCCTTGTCCACTTCAGCTGAGGTTAGTTTTTCCGCAAGATCTCCGCTCAACAAAAAGTGGTCAAGGCGAAGACCCGCGTCGCGTTCGTATGCTTTTCTTAAGTAGTCCCAAAACGTGTAAATGGGTTTGTCAGGATAAAGCGTACGGATGGCATCTGTCCAGCCCTGGGCAACCAGATTTGCATAAGCCGTTTTGATCTCATCCTGGAAGAGTGCATTGTCTTTATATTTTTCAGGCTTATAGGTATCAAGGTCAGTAGGCATAACATTATAGTCGCCCACTAACATTACCGGTAATCCTGTTGCTAACAAGGTTGTGCCATGTGCCAATAATCTTGAAAACCATCTCTTTTTATATTCGAATTTCGGTCCCGGGTAGGGATTACCGTTGGGAAGGTAGAGGCAGCCGATGACCATTTCGAAGGTGAAAACCTCTAGGTAACGGCTATGGGTATATTCATTGTCTTCGCCTGGCAAGTCTCGCCTTAATTCCCTGATTTCGTTTTTGGAAAGCACAGCTACTCCATTCCAGCTTTTCTCGCCTTGCCAGACGGCATGGTAGCCGGCATCTTTTAATTTTTGTTCAGGGAAATTCTTATTCTCGCATTTAAGCTCCTGAAGACATACCACATCAGGGCTGGCAGCTTTGAGCCAGCGCAGCAGGTTTTCCAAACGGCCATTGATGCCGTTAATGTTGTAGGTTGCGATTTTCATAAGAGCTAAAAAAAGCCCCAATCGGGGCTCATCGTAATTACTTAACCTTTTTTTCTATCGCTTTTCGCTGGTTGCCGGCTGACTCCTTAGCATCTTTTATCTTGCCAGGTTTAACATCCAGTTTATTTGCCTCATAGTTGATTTCGTGGTCCTGGTTCGAAACCGAATTGCGTTCCACTTTTGTTCCTCTTGCCATAATGTTTTTCTTTTAGGGTGTAGGATAATAACATCTCATTTTCAAATTGGTTTTCAGAGCTACCCCTTTAATGAAATTCAACAATAACACTTACTCTTAGAATTAGTTATGGGTTTAACGTATCCATTTTCTTCCGCATCGTCCATATCCTAAACTCGATTGTTAAGATTTCCAGGCAATAAACATAATAGGTTAAGGTATTAATCTTCCTCAATTTCAACAACGCGAAAACCAAATGAATAAAAGCATGGTTGTGCTAATACCTAAAAAACCGGATTATGAAAAATGAGAACAACATCAGCAGACGGAAAGCAGTGCAGGGACTTGGTCTTGGAATCGCCACCTTATCTTTAGCACCGACATTCACTGCAACAGCGCTGCCATTTGATAGCACCTTCCCAATACCTCTGGAAGATCCAACCACGAAATATCCAAAACCACCCTTTATTCACCAGAACCAACCCTGGCCCGCCCTGGCAAGCAAAATGGATCCCCGACCGGACCATGGTGAAACCAGTTATAAAGGTTCAGGCCGGCTGGCAGGCAGAAAAGCATTGATAACAGGGGGTGATTCGGGCATGGGACGTGCTGCTGCGATTGCTTATGCACGCGAAGGCGCGGATGTAGCGATCAATTATCTGCCACAGGAAGAACCCGATGCAAAAGAGGTAGTCGATCTCATCAGAAAGGCGGGTAGAAAAGCCATCGCAATACCAGGCGATTTACGTGATGAAAACTTTTGCAAAAAACTGGTGGATACTGCAGCCAAAGAATTGGGTGGTCTTGATATCCTGATCAGTAATGCGGCACGTCAGCAAAGTAACCCCTCAATCACCGATATCACTACCGAACAATTTGACTGGACGATCAAAACCAACATATATGCGCCATTTTGGATCATAAAAGCTGCGTTGCCCTACTTAAAACCTGGCTCTGCGATAATCGGTACGACCTCGGTACAAGCCACAGATCCTTCCGCCGACCTTTACGATTACGCACAGACAAAAGCAGCAACAACAAATTTTATTAAATCATTGGCTAAGCAATTAGGTCCAAAAGGGATTAGGGTAAATGGCGTGGCACCGGGCCCGATCTGGACACCTCTACAGATGGGAGGAGGTTCCACTCCCGAAAAGTTAAAGGAATTTGGAAAAGAAACCCCACTAGGCAGGCCAGGGCAACCAGCTGAACTGGCTTCGATATATGTGCAACTTGCCGCTAACGATGCCAGTTATTCTACGGGGCAGATATATGGAGCAGCAGGCGGAAGTGGACAGCCTTAAATGCAACATAACATTAAGCCTAATTAATATTTATTGTGTTTGTATTTGCTAAAAGTAGTACCATAATATAATTGGTTGCGACCCCGTTTTTAGAAAGCAGACCAGTTGATTATAATCTATTCAATCAAAAATCTATGAAAAGCTGATGATGATAGGTTGGTAGGATCTACCTCTAATTACCAGACAGGTCAGGACATAGCCAAAGAGAAATAACCAAACTACCCAAGAAAACAAAATGGCTAAAAGATACAACTGGAAGAAGTAACCTCCCGGGTGACTACAAGAAAAAATCAACCATATATGGCCCGGCCCGTTTGTTCGGGCCTTTACGATTGTTATCTTCCCTTTGGGTGAGTACTTTGGTTTTCCAAAATGTGGCAGGTTATCCCTGAGTGAACACCAGTGGCAGAGCATTTTCGAGTTAGCTTTTCATTTTATCATTAAAATTTAAAAAACTCAAAGACCACAAAACCAGTCGGCTTAATGCTACCCTCAGAACCATTAATAGCCCCCCTACTCACTTTTTATATCAGATGCTATAATATTCGAAACAGTTTGCTACCATAGGCAGATTCTGGATATCGGTATGGTTCACCCTTCTAGACTCTCCATACTTTCATCAAGGTTTATTATATCCGTTTAACCTGCGGCTTATCCTGACATAAATACGATAAGTAGTAAATCCGGTATTTCATGCAAAACTATCGGTATTCCCGTATGTTTTAAAGAAAACACTTAATACAATTCCAATAACTCCCAAGCACTAACTATGATACGCGCGATGATGCAGCAGTTGGGCAAAATGCTAATTGAAAAAAAACTCACTATCGCTTTTGCCGAAAGCGCAACGGCTGGACGGCTGTGCTCAGAATTTTCACTGATAGAAAATGCCGGTTCATTTCTTAAAGGGGGCATTGTGTGTTACGATGCCTGTATCAAAGAAGAACTTTTAAAGGTAAAACCTTCATTGATAAAAAAATATACACCCGAGTCGATGGAGGTTACTAAAGCAATCGCCGAGGGTCTCCGGAAATTGATACCTGCCGACCTGCACATCGGCATAACAGGTCTAACGTGTCCCGGGGGCAGTGAGACTCCTGATAAACCCGTCGGTACAATGTTCATTTATGCCGCTTATGATAAGGGAATGCTTTTTTCCAGGCAGATGCACTTTACAGGGGAAAGAGAAGACATTGTGTATTCAACAGTTGTAAAATGTGCGGAATTGCTTGATCAACACCTAGGACATATCTAACCATAAACCATTTAATGAGTCATAAAATGAAGGCAAAAGGAAAATCGTGGCTATATCGAAACGGTCTTTCGATATTTTTTATCAGTATTTTTTTGATCACATTGATCGCACAGGCCCTTACCGGGTGGAAAGAGCATAACAGTGAGCTCGAAGACCTTGGGTCTTCGGAGCTGTCATTCCAAACCTATCTTTGCTCGGGACATTTTATTTCTGCTACTTTTGAAAACTTCGAAAGCGAGTTTTTACAGATGGCCTTATATGTTATGTTAACCATTTCACTCCGTCAGATCGGTTCTGCGGAATCAAAAAAACTGGATGAAAAAGAAGAAGTTGATAGGGAACCCGTAGCATCTAGAGATGCGCCATGGCCAGTAAAAAAAGGTGGCTGGATACTCAGGGTTTATTCACATTCACTTTCTATTGTTTTTGGTTTATTGTTCTTTATAAGCTGGGGCCTGCATCTTTACGGGAGTTGGCAGGAACATAATATAGAGCAGGCATTAAAGGGAAAACAGGCCGATAGCATTCTTGCATATCTTGGCCAGGCAAATTTCTGGTTTGAAACCTTTCAGAACTGGCAGAGCGAATTTCTGTCAGTGGCATCCATCGTAATTCTGACTATCTTCCTTCGCCAGAAAGGCTCGCCCGAGTCTAAACCTGTCGATGCCCCGGACCTGGAAACCGGAAAGTAAGAATTTCAGGCAACGCCGGCAAACTTAAAATAATGAAAACCAACGGTGCAAAACTACGGTTTTAGCTATACATAACCTATAAAACTAAAACATATGGCAACTACAAAAACAGCCGCAAAAGCAACAGGAAAAGCGGCGGCAAAACAGGGAAAAATTGAAGACACAGAGTTCCATGAATTTTTTGTTGATGAATTAAAAGACATCTACTGGGCGGAAAAACATCTCGCAAAAGCCCTGCCCAAACTACGAAAAGCATCTACAAGTCCGGAACTTGCGTCCGCATTTGAAAAACATACTGCTGAAACCGAACAGCATATCACAACCCTCGAGCAGGTATTTGACCTGTTGGAAGAAAAGGCTACAGCTAAAAAATGTGATGCAATGGCGGGTTTACTGGAAGAGGCTGAGAGTATCATCTCCGATACCGATAAAGGGACGATGATCCGGGATGCAGGCCTGATCCTGGCCGCCCAAAAAGTCGAGCATTACGAAATCGCCACATACGGGACCTTAAGGGTATTTGCACAGAATATTGGCCGCGATGACATAGCAGATCTTTTGACACAGACCCTTGAAAATGAAAAAGCGACAGATGTTGCATTAACAGAAATAGCAGTTGGTGCTGTTAACGCTGAAGCAGCTTCGGAGTAGGAAAATTAATCACAGAAGTACTAAAAGGCCTTTCGAGGCCTTTTTTTTATTGTAAAATAGTTTAACCCAGCCTAAAAACCAATCAATCTTTTTCATGGTTATAGCTATAAAGAATATCATACTATGAAAAAACTAAATTTATTTGAACGGATCTCAGATAAGATCACCTGCGCGGCCGGAAGCCCGGGAGCTTTTGCTATAGCGTTTCTTATCATTATTATCTGGGGAATCTGCGGGCCTGTTTTTCACTATTCAGATACCTGGCAACTGGTAATCAACACCGGCACAACCATTATTACCTTTCTGATGGTATTTCTTATCCAAAAAACGCAAAACAAAGATTCGAAAGCCATACAATTAAAACTGAATGAACTTTTAGCTGCCAGCAGGCATGCAAGTAACCGCATGGTGGATATTGAAGATCTTTCAGAGGCTGAACTGGATGTACTGCGAAAATACTATCAAAAACTTTCCGATGTGGCAGAAGAGGAGGATGATATACATAAATCGCACTCTATTGATTCTGCCGAAAAATTATCCAGACAAAAGTCCCAACAGCCGGGAGTACAATCTAGGGAAAAATGACACGCAGGGGGTCACAAATTTCATGTTGCCTATTTTAAAACTTTGACATTTTATTCTGGTTATATTATAAAAGATATACCTATGAAAAATGATGATATTAGAGAACGAGACGGCGCCAATATTAGTTTGTGGCAAAGTGCAGCTTCAAAACTGGAGATAAATGGATCAGTGGGACAGGACATCTATGATGTGCTGATCGTTGGCGGGGGGATTACAGGGGTATCTACAGCATTGGAGCTTCAGAAAAAAGGAAAAAAATGTCTGCTGATAGAATCCCATAAGCTGGGATTTGGAACCACAGGCGGGACCAGCGCACACCTCAATACTTTTCTGGATGCCACATATCCTGAAATCGATAGTGATTTTGGGAAAGAGGCCTCTAAACTTCTTGGACAGGCGGCAAAGGAAATGATAGAGCAGATCAGAAAAAATGTCGAAGAATTTGAAATAGATGCTGATTTTGGGTATAAAGAAGGTTTTCTTTTTTCCCAGAATGAAAAGGAGAGCAAGCAACTTGGATCCATCCTTTCCTCCTCTATTGAAGCAGGGATAGATGTCTCAGAAGTTTCCGAAAATGGCATTTCTTTACCATTTGAACGTGTACTCAAATTTCCCGGACAAGCGCAGTTCCATCCTGTAAATTACATAGTCGGTCTTTCCAAAGAATTTCTCCGTCTTGGTGGAGAAATTATTGAAGATATTTTTATTGAAAGCACAGAATTCAAGGATGATGTACATATCGCCAAGTCGTCAAGTGGGACCTATAGGGCTAAAAGCCTCATTTGGGCAACCCATATTCCTCCGGGAATCAATATTCTATCTCTCCGTAATGCTCCATATAGAAGTTATGTCCTTGCAGTGAAATTGAAAAATGGTAATTATCCCGATTGCCTGGCCTATGATATGCAAGAACCCTATCACTACTTCCGTAGCCATATTATTGATAGTGAAAGATATTTACTGATCGGGGGTGCTGACCATAAGACCGGACACGATGATCCCAAAAGAGCATTTTCAGATCTTGAAGACTACGCGAGGGAGAACTTTCAACTTGAGGAAATCTGCTATCGCTGGTCTTCCCAGTATTATGTCCCGGTAGATGGCCTGCCCTATATCGGAAAATTTCCCGGTGGGGATGAGCGCAGCTATGTTGCCACAGGCTTTAACGGGAACGGAATGATTTTTGGATCTCTTTCTGCACAGATCCTGACAGATCTGATCGAGGGAAATGAAACAGAACTTTCCAAACTGCTCAGCCCTTCAAGGATCAAACCGGTTTCTGGCTTTATGGATTTTGTAAAAGAAAATGCCGATGTGGCCTATCATCTTATTGCTGACCGCTTTAAAACAGAGATCATTCATTCAGTAAGTGAACTGGCAAATGATGAGGGAAAAATTGTGGAATTTGAAGGCGAAAAACTTGCTTTATACAAAGATAAAGTAGGAAAAGCTATTGCAGTAAGCCCCGTTTGCACCCATGCCGGCTGTATTGTAAACTGGAACACCTCGGAAAAAAGCTGGGATTGCCCTTGCCACGGCGGCAGGTTTGATGTTCAGGGAAAAGTAATTACCGGGCCTCCCAGAAAAAACCTGGAGCAGATTAATCTCTCTTCTTGAAAGATTTTCACAGACCGCTCAAAACCAGCCTTCCAGTTTTCCGCAAAATATTGTTCATGCGAGTACATCTATAATTCAGAAAGCCTTAGGTCGATTCGCTAATTTGATGGGATTTAAAGCGATTATACGCTTGTCAAATCAATCAGCTCATTGGAAACCCGGGGAATGGCGATAAATCCGGACGTAGCATACATTAAGTTGAAAGTTCCTAAAAAAAAAAGAATTTCAATCCGCATTATACGACCAGTTTGACTCTAAACAAAGTCCACTCTGAAATAAGCAAATCGAATACAGATTACGGAGCAAAGAGCTGTTTTCCTGAAATGCCCAACCATGAATAACATACCTAGAATAATTCCAGTGAAACTGTAAAATGGTTATTTGGGAAATGAACTATAAACTCAACCAAAATATTAAAACAGGCTAGAATAATCCAAAACTATTTTAGTCCGTGGCGGTTATATACAGACCTAAAAACCTAATGTCTATGAAAAATGCAACTTTTAGCAGCATGATTACATTACATGCAAATCAACTGCACGCACATGCGTTAAATTTTACCAGGGACATCGAAGACGCAAACGACCTGGTACAGGAAACACTAATTAAAGCATTAAGATTCAAGGATGGATTTGAACAGGGATCTAATTTTAAAGGCTGGCTTTTTGTAATTATGCGGAACACATTTATTAATGATTACCGTAAAAAAGCAAAAAAAATCTCAGTTATCACAACGGAAGAAGAACTGACCAGTTCGCACCTAGCAGGAAATGCCCCACTTAATGGCGCTGAGCACAGATTTGCGATGCAGGATATTCAAAATGCCCTGAATAGGCTGCCGGAGACATACCGTTTACCTTTTGTTAGATATGTTGAAGGTTATAAATACCATGAAATTGCTGACGAACTGGGAATACCCTTGGGAACAGTGAAAACACATATCCATCAAGCTAGGCTCGACCTCAAAAAGCAATTAAAAATATACAGGTAACATCCAATATGTATGAATGAGCAGCGATAGACATTTCATTGTTTGAAAAACCGACGGCCGATGCCACTAGGAATCGGCCTTTTTGTTAACATTTTTCCTCCTTTTGATCCATTCTGACAGAAGAAAAAAAATATACCTATAAACAGGTTTAGTCAGCCAGACAGTGCTTTACAGCCCTCGTCAGTTCTTCGATATCAAAGGGCTTGTTGATTATAAAATCTGCGCCGTATTCTACTGATGATAAGATTTTCATCTCACTTGTGGCGGAGACGATGATAACTGGTGTGTTGCTTAACCCTTTGGTAATTTTCAATTCTTTACAGAGTTCCCTGCCGTCAAAACCATCAAGTTCAATATCTAGCAGGATCACATCCGCAGCAATGTTTTTGGCAACGGAAATGAAATTCTTAGCGGTATTCAGTGGAAAAACCTCAAATCCCTCCATTTCCATGGCAAGCATCATAACCTCAAGATTCGCAGGTTCATCATCTACAATCAGTATCTTCATGCTTTTAATAATTTATCCGCAACCGGTACCGCTATTAACAAATTTCGCCCACTTATAGTTTGAAAAGATAAGTATAAATACGCGGGGCAGAATATTAATAATACCATTTGTAGTCCAGCTTATTCCCGTAATCATCTATACAAAACTCACAAACAAGTAAGCTTTCCGTAAGTTTGTGAAAGCCGCTGTACACAGTTTAGAATGAAATCTGATGGACACTTTTTATCGAAATCCCCAGTTTAAACCCATAAATGCCATCCTGATAATTCTCATCGAGGCCAAATAGGCAGTATCTCATCAGATTCTGAGTATATAGCTTTGCATCGTATGGATGCAAACTTTCATTCCCTATCCACCTGGGCCCATAGGTAAAAGAGAAATTGCCTTTTAGCTCTATCGGAAATCCACCCTTTGTCTGAACCTCAAAGAAGGCAGCATTAAATGTAAAACAGGAGTCATTCTAAACGACTGTTATGGGCAGGCCCAATTTAAGTGTAGGCTGCCTGCCCATATTATGTTAATCTTTTGTTAAGGTTTAAGTACAACCTTAACGCAATCTTCCTCTTTTTCATCGAAGATTTTGTATCCGTGTGATGCTTCTTCCAAGGGAAGCGTGTGTGTGATGATATCATCCAATACTACCTTACCATCGTTAACGAGTCCAATCAGCTTATCGATATAGTTTAATACTGGGGCCTGGCCCTGTTTGATGGTAATCCCTTTATCGAAAATCCTGAACAGGGGAAAGTTATCATATGGTGAGCCATAAACTCCCATAATCGATACCGTGCCCATTCGTCTTACTGCCTCAAAGCACATTTCGAGTACTTTGATGGAGCCCTTTTCAAAATTAATGGTGGCCTTTACCTTATCGAACAATGTACGTTCCGGTTCGAATCCAACAGCATCAACACAAACATCAGCACCGCGTCCTCCAGTCATTTCACGGATCGCTTCCACAACATCTACTTTATGGGGATTTAAGACATCTACATTATTAACGGCCTTGGCTTTTTCAAGTCTGTATTCCAGGGGGTCAATAGCGATTACCCTGCTGGCACCATTGATCCAGGCGGCTTTCTGGGCCATTAAACCAACAGGTCCAGACCCAAAGATGGCAACAACTTCACCTCCTTTTAACTGTGCCCAATCGATTGCCGACCAACCAGTCGGAAAAATATCGGTAAGGAATAAGGTTTGCTCATCGCTTAAATGTTCAGGGATGACCCTTGGGCTCACATCGGCATAGGGTACCCGTACATATTGCGCCTGGCCACCGGAATAGCCCCCATAGAGATCGGTATAACCAAACAGTGCACCGCCCTTCTGGCTGGCCATATCACCGTTGGGTCCATAGTTTTTGTAGTTGGAATTCTCGCAGGCCGGACTAGCGTCATGATTACAGAAAAAACACTTACCGCAAGAAATCGGAAATGGGACCACAACCCTGTCCCCTTTCCTCAGATTGGTAATTGCCGATCCTACTTCTTCAACAATACCCATGAATTCATGTCCCATAATCAACGGATCTTTCTGAGGTACAGCTCCACTCAATATGTGAAGGTCAGAACCACAGATAGCGGTAGAGGTTACTTTTAGGATTACGTCGCGGGGATCGAGGATCTCCGGATCCGGTACAGTGTCGACACGGATATCGCCTGGTTTGTGAAATACTGCTGCTTTCATAGTGTTGATGCTCTAATTAGTAAGTTTTATTATTTCTTTCTGCATTTGGGCGTAAAATCGCCGAATTGGAATAACTTATGATTCGGTGCACCCAGTTACTTTATAATTAACACAACACAAATCCAATTGGTTTATAAAAAAATATTTAGATTTTCTGGTTGTTTCCCATGCAAAGGATGCCCCGATCTTTGCTGCAGACCAGTTGAAGGATGCATTTGAATAAAATATTTGATAGTTCCCTAAGGGCTCTACTGAATGATCAGACAGACCATTTTTATTCGGGCGTGTATAATCCTGGTTCAAAAACTTCTAAATTAGTATTGGCCGAAAAACTAATCCAAGAGTACTTACTGCCACCCTAAGCGATATCCTGTTGCACTGGAAGGAAAAGATAAAAATGCAAATCTTTTTAGCCTTATGGCTGTTCTTAATTTACACCTAATATGAAAAAGATGAACAGTGAAAAAAAATTCGCACTGATTACCGGTGCTACAAGTGGGATAGGCCTTGAGCTTGCGAGGCTTTTTGCTAAGGACAGTTTTAACCTGATTATTGTGGCCAGGGACGAGCAGAAACTTGAAAATACTGCCGTAGAATTGAAAACAGAGGGTATTGACGTGATAACCATTAGTACAGACCTATTTCTTTCAGGCAATGCAGAAGAACTTTATAGGCAGGTAAGGGGACTTGGGCTACAGGTAGATGTGCTGGTAAATGATGCCGGCCAGGGAGTATATGGAAAATTTATTGATAATGAACTCGCAAGGGAACTCGACATTATCCAGCTAAACATCATCTCTCTGGTTACCATCACCAAGCTGTTTATTAAGGATATGGTAAGCCGTGGATCTGGCAAGATACTGAACGTAGCATCAGTTGCCAGTAAAGCACCAGGGCCATATCAGGCAATATACCATGGGACTAAGGCGTTTGTCCATTCTTTTAATGAAGCAATCAGGAATGAACTGAAAGATACCGGAGTTACCGTCACCTCATTACTTCCCGGAGCAACAGATACTGATTTTTTTAATAAGGCAGATATGCTGGATTCAAAAATTGTGCAGGAAGGAGAACTGGCTGACCCGGCAAAGGTGGCAAAAGACGGTTATGAAGCTTTGATGGAAGGCAGGGATATGGTGGTTTCAGGCTTTAAAAATAAGCTACAGGTAGCTTTGGGAAATATCACCCCGGATAGTATCCAGGCCTCACAAATGGAAAAAGTCCAGGAGCCGACCGAAAATAATAAAAAGTAATTTTCATAAAAAGATCTTCATATCGCGCAGCATTGACTTACTTCTCGCAGTTCTTTTACTTCGCGAAGTTCTTGATCTTAATAAAATAATGATTTATTAATTTATAACATATAATTTATGCGTGCTGATGGTGATGCTTCATAATGTTACGATGGCATCTCCTAGGCTTGCTGAAATGCGATGTACTACTTAGGTTTACTTACAGGCTGGTGTTCGTAAAAATTTAGAAGCATGCTGTTTCAGAGGGCCAGGATGCTGGCGATAATCCCTTTATTTTCTTGGTAAAACCGGGAATGATTTACTCCTGGTCCCTTACTGATTTTTAACCTTGTTCCTCAAATGGTATTAGGTCACCAAAGATGAGCAGAAAGAAAACGCCGTAAATCCAAAGAAGTTTATAGGTCCCCAACAGTTTGGTATTTATACGCGTGCTGGATTTTCAGCAGATAACAATTTGCCCTACAGGTTAACTGGCAGCAATATTGCTATATAAATTAGCTCATCAGTAAGTACCAAAAATTTATTTTGTAAGGGCAAAGGAATTGGTAGCAGAGACAACTTATGGAAAAGAAAATCGTGATCATCGGTGATGATTCACTTGAAAGGGATACGCTCACCCAAGTTTTGATTGCGCTCGGCCATATTGTAAAAACAATCAATGATGTAGAAAATATCTACCTTACACTTCACCTTTTTAATCCCACTGTAATCGTTATGGATATAGATCTATATCGAAGTGATGGACGAACCGTCTGCAACGAAATTAAATCAAGCCTATTATATTGGCATATTCCAGTGATCCTGCTTACCTCCCTAAGCCATGATGAGATTGGTATAATAGAATGTGAGGCAGATGCAATCCTGGGAAAACCCATCGATACCTATAACTTATTGCTTGCCATTGAAAGTTTTACCGTGACTTAAATATCTTCTAACTGCATTTTAGATTAACAAGGCACTTTGCACATAACCGATTATAACCTGCATTTAGTTTATGTAGCTAAAATGCATACCCTTTTCGTCATAAATCGTAGAGCCTCAGGGAATAAGCTAAACTTCCACCCTGCCCGCCTGTTTAAGAATTAATTAATTATCTCATATGGGTCAAATTTTACCATTGGCATTAGAAAAAATATCCCTACCAAGGAAAAGTCCTCCTCTTTCTGAGAATGATATTATTCAGGGGTTGCAAAGAAGAGACGCTGAAGTTTTCCGTCGCTTTTACCAGATGTATGCGGCGAGTCTGTTGGGAGTTATTATAGGTATGGTTCAAAACCGGGAAACTGCTGAAGATATCCTGCAGGAAAGTTTTATAAAAATCAGCTGTAAAATAAATAGTTACAATGAGCATAAATCCAGACTGTTTACCTGGATTTTGAATATTGCCCGCCACAGTGCAATAGATCATCTTAGAAGAACAGCAACCAGAAATGACAAAAGGACCTTTGATCTTGAAGAGAAAGATCTTGAGATAGACAATTATCAGTCCTACACTATAAATACAGATATTATCGGATTAAAAAACCTATTGCTAAACCTTTCTGAGAAACAGCAAAAACTCCTTGAGATGATTTATTTCCAGGGATACACCCATATTGAGACTGCAGAACGGATGGGGATGCCCCTGGGAAGTGTTAAAACTTCGGTCAGAAATGCCATGATATTGCTTAAGGGATCATTTAAGGAAAGATATTATCATAATCAATCAGCTTAGCGACAGATGGGTTAATTATAGCCTCCAGAGTTAAGTGCAGTCTATTAAAATAAAGGGGAACATTCCAATTGGTTGTCCCCCTTTATTAATCAAGACCTAATTAGTCTTATGATTTCAGGCTATCAAAGATGCCAGCGAGGCTGCCACCAATGTTATTACCTAATGAGAACGAGGTGCTGCTGGATTCATCTCCGTCTTGTGATGAACTGGAGAATGATAACAGATTGCCGATATTAAGCGCACCGCCCAAACCACCAGAATTTGCGGAATCATTGTTGCCAAAAATTCCACCACCGTTAATTTCTTTCATTTCGTTTAAATTCAATTCTTGCATTTTCATAAGTTCAAGTTTTAAATGTTGCCTACTCTGTTATAGATTTTCAGCTTCTTCTGTTCCGGTTTTAACCGTCGTTTGAATTATAAACGCAAACTTTCGGCCAATGGATGTCCCTAAACCCGATAATCTAAGTAGTTATTTGAATAAGTTAAAGCAGGTGGTTGTGGCTTGTTATAAACTTTAGTGCTCAAATGGATGTTACGCGATTGCTTTGGGAATCAGCAAAGGCAAATTAACAAAGTATTAGAAGTCTTCAGAGATATTTTATTATGCCATTGAAGTCTCATGCATCATAATAATTCATTCCAACTAAAAAAGCTAAACTATTCCTATCCATGGTTCTATCGCTAGATTTTACACTACACGTTAAAAATTTCATGGCAAACTTTACAATGCTGCAATATTTTCAATGGTACTACCCAGCTGACGGGAGCCTTTGGAAAAAAATAATTAACGAAGCGGCCGAGTTGAAAACCTTTGGCATTGATACGCTCTGGCTTCCACCGGCACATAAGGGCATGGAAGGAAAATCTTCCGCCGGTTACGATGTATATGATCATTACGATCTGGGTGAGTTTGACCAAAAAGGAAGTATAGCCACTACATATGGAACAAAACAAGAATTGCTCCAGGCGGTAAAAAGTGCCCAGGAAGCAGGGCTTCAGGTCTATATGGACATTGTGCTGAACCACTTAGGCGGAGGAGATGAAACTGAAAAAATTCCTGCCAGAAAGGTTGACCCTGAAAACCGCAACGAGTTCGTCTCCGACACCATTGAAATTGAGGCTTACACGAAATTTACTTTTCCGGGCAGGGCAGGGAAATATTCCGGCTTCCAGTGGGATTTCCAGTGCTTTACTGGAGTAGATTATGATGAGCGCTCAAAGGAATCTGCTATATACAGTATCCAGAATCAATATGGAGAAGGTTGGCAGGATGTCCTGGATACCGAAAACGGCAATTATGACTATCTGATGCTTTGCGACATCGACTTTAGAAACCCAAGCGTGGTCGAGGAAATAAAGCACTGGGGAGAATGGTTACATGAAACGGTTGGCTTTGACGGATTTAGGCTTGATGCGATCAAACATATGCCGGCAAGCTTTTTCAATGAATGGTTGGACCACATGCGGTTGGTTACCGGTAAGGAACTCTTCACTGTCGGCGAATACTGGTCGCCTGGGAAACTCGGTGATATGCTAAGGTACATTGAGGTTACAGAAGGGAGAATGTCCCTTTTTGATGCCTGCCTACAGGGGAATTTCTCTAATGCTTCCAAGCAGGGATCTGATTTCGATATGTCAAAAATCTTTGATGGGACTCTGGTAAGCTCCCGGCCTGAACTGGCGGTAACATTGGTCGAAAACCATGATACCCAGCCTCTGCAGTCTCTGGAACAAACAGTAGATCACTGGTTCCGTCCCTTAGCCTATGCCATGATTTTGCTCCGGGCAACGGGATATCCCTGTATTTTTTATCCGGACCTATATGGTGCCAGCTATTGCGATGAAGGTGGAGACGGGGAACAGCATGAGGTTACATTGAAACCTGTTCCAGAAATCCAAACCATGCTGGGCCTCAGGAAAAACAACCTTTATGGGAACCAGAGGGATTACCTTGATCATGCGAACTGCATCGGGTGGATTGTAGACGGGGATGCTGACCGTCCCGGATCAGGAATCGCTGTGCTGTTGTCCAATGGAGAGGCCGGATTTAAGGATATGGAGATGGGGAAACATTTTTCCGGAAGGATCTTCCGGGACAGACTGGGCAATATCGGTCAGGATGTGATCATCAATGAAGAAGGTTGGGGAACCTTCCATTGCGAAGGAGGAAAGGTATCAGCTTACACAGCCGATTAAATACTTACGGGAAGTCCTGCAACAGGTAACAAAACCACAGAAATAATTTAGTTAATTTCAATGTCAGCGCGTTCTAAAAAAATAAAATCCTTTAACTGCAACAGGGTCCCTGAAATGCTTCAGCTCAAATACGAAGCGATGAAAGAGAATGCTTTCAGATTTTACAGGGGCACCTGCGGGCTTTTTTATGAAAGGTTATCGCAATTGAAAAGCATCCCAAAATCGCCTGTAGGATGGATCTGTGGTGATCTGCACCTAGAAAACTTTGGAAGTTACCGCGGCAACAATAAACTGGTCTATTTTGACCTGAATGATTTCGATGAGGCTATAAAGGCACCCGTACTTTGGGAGGTCATCCGGATGGTAACCAGTATACTGATTGCTTTTCAGACGCTTGAAATTGAGTCGGACCAGGCAATGAACATGGCCGCGCTCTTTTTAAAAAGTTACGCCGCTACACTGTTTGGAGGGAAGGCAGTGGATCTGGATCCAAGAACTTCAAAGGGGATTGTTTGTGATTTTCTTACTCGGGCAGAAAAAAGCACGTATAAAGACCTTCTCAGAAAACGTAAGCTTGAAAAACGTGGCAAGATACAACTGGATCTGGAGGATGAACGCCATTTCAAACTTGATAAGGCGCTAAAGCGGGAATTGAAGGAACACATGATGGGCTGGTTAAGGGAAAGCAGTGAAAGTCCATATAATTATAAGGTCAAGGACGTTGTTTACAGAATAGCAGGAACAGGGAGTCTGGGGCAAAAAAGATATCTGTTCTTGCTGAAAAGTACCAACAGAAAAGAAAATTACTTACTGGTTGATATGAAACAGGCATTTCCATCATCACTGGCACCTTATGTGCAGGAACAACAGCCACAGTGGTCTTTTGAGGCAGAGCGGATTGTGTCCGTACAAAAAAGGATGCAGCATGTTTCTTCTTCCCTCCTGTCAACAAGTGAGTTTAAAGGAGAGGATTACGTCATGCAGGAACTTCAGCCGGTAAAAGACACCATTAAATTCAAACTTATAAGGGAGGATTACCGTAATATGTACCAGGTAATTGACGGCATGGGTATGCTTACAGCCTCATCACAGCTTAGAAGTTCGGGAATGGATGGCACGGCATCAAAGGATGAACTTAAAGTCTTTGCCGCAAAAAAGAACTGGCAGCAAAGCCTTCTTGCGATCTGTGCAGAGCAGGCGGCATTGGTGTGTTCAGATTATGGCGCTTTTGAACAGGATTTCCGTAATGGAGATTACAGCTCAACTGAAAACTAAAAAAGGAAAGTGTATGGTTAAAATAAAACTGAATCAATTATCATCATGAAAAAATCCGGTACAAGAAAGCAGCGGCAAGCTGAGGAAGAAAAATTCAACTCTGCCAGGCAACTTGAAATCATGGGCGAACTTCCCGGGGCGATAACAGCATATGAGCAGATCCTGAAAAAAAACCCTTTACATATCGATGCAACTTCCCGCTTGCTGATCCTCTACCGTAAGATGAAAAATATACCTAAGGAAATCAGCCTACTTTCAGATGCAATTGCCAGTCACGAAGCACATGTGGAATCCAGCCAGAGAGCTTGGATAATGGAGCATGAGGATATTGCTGAAAGATCAAGACCGCTTGCCAAAATGCTTGGGCTGCTTAACGCCAAAGAACTTCCCTTTTATGAACATGAGGTAGTTGAGAAATGGAAAAAACGATTGGAAGCTGCTAAGAAAAGATGCGATAAAAAAAAGGAGAAGCAAAAGACAAATATTAAAAAACAGGGTAAGATTGTAAATAAGCGTTAGTGCTTATTATAATTTACCATAAATGTGATTAATACAAATCTTTAAGGGCAACAAATCTGCCTAAAAAAATCAAATACTTCATGTTGCCTTTACGATTATTTTTCTATTTTTGAATCAGCAAGGGGTGAGAGCCTTGCATCAAACTCCAAGTTTGAGAGCGTTAATTTAGATTAGGGGCGGACAATTAATTTTGTCTGCCCTTTTTATTACCAAGCCCCGATTACCTATTATTTTTTCAGATTGTGTATAATAAAGATCGCGGGACTTTTATCTGATTTTTTTAATAAGGAGAATAAATACGCTTCTGACTAAAAATCTAATAATGCCAGGATATCCATCTGGCGTCCTTGAAAGCAATTGAATGACTGGCAAAAACATTAAGGCCGAATTAAGATTTAAAATAATTAAGGATGGCCACTACCAGCTGCCCAATCATAAATTAATCCGGCTACACCTCCATTTTGATCTTTACAGCTGCTTCTGAGATCTTGTTTCGCAAAATGACTACATTCTGCTCCTTTGCCCTAAAGGGTATCTTTACTCAGTGAAAGTATCATCATCATTGGTTTCATCATCTTCCCCGTGATCATCCCCTATCATAGACTTTAGCAGGTTCATCCCCTTTTCAACATCAAGCGCTGTGTGAACTCCTTTTAAAGGTAGCCCTAGTTCAATCAACGTTATTGCCACTGCAGGTTGCATACCTACAACAACAGTTTCGGCATCCAGGATCTTGGACATGCTGGCAATGTTCCCAATGATGCGCCCCATAAAGGAATCGACTATGGACACTGCCGAAATATCAATGAGTACACCTTTCGAACTGGTTTTATTTACCATCCGGACTAGGTCCGCCTCTAAATCAAGCGCAAGCCTGTCATAAAGGTCAACCTGAATGGTTACCAACAGAAAGTTTCCCATCTTAAGAATAGGAATTTTATCCATTTTTATAAATTCTTAGATTTTTGAACAGAACTGGTTTTACGCACCTCCAGCCTTAACACCTTAAATGCATAAGATAATGCACTTGCCAGGGTCGCTTTGGTTATAATATTAGATAAATCAATGCCAAGGTGAACAACAGTCTGTGCTATTTCCGGTCTGATACCACTGATGATACATTCCGCGCCCATCACACGGGTTGCACTAACAGTTTTAATTAAGTGTTGCGCTACAAGCGAGTCTACAGCAGGAACGCCCGAAATATCAAGAATGGCAATACTCGAGCCAGTTTCTACAATTTCCTGGAGCAGGTTTTCCATAACAACCTGGGTACGTGAACTGTCGAGGGTACCGATTATCGGAAGTGCCAGTATACCATCCCAAACACGGATTACAGGAGTCGAAATTTCTGCGATTTCATCTGTTTGGCGAAGAATTACCTCTTCCCTGCCTTTGATAAAAGTCTCAAAGGTAACGATGCTGAGATTATCCATTACCCTATTTATTTTAAGGCTTTCTTCAAATAACTGTTTTGGATCCTGAACTTCATGCTGCAATACTTCAAGCAAAGCTTCTTTGAGCGTATGCACAAACCTGCCTGTTTCGCGAGGTGAAAACCCCTGACGGGCACGTGTGATGGCTAAACCCCCTAATATTTCAATAACCGGATTCCAGCTATCACCCTCAAGATCGACCAGGTCTTCCCCTGAAAGATTGGCTACCAAAGCCGAAATCAATTCCTCTGACTGGCCTAGAAGATCTTCATTGCTAATCAGGTCTTCCCTAAGCCCCTCATCTGAGAGTTGTTTTTTCATCCAGGTTTCAAGGATGTTTTCTTTTTGTTTCTGTAGCAATTTCAGCGGATTAGATGAACGGTTAGGGTTTTAGACCCGACTTCCCATACAGGATTTTAGGTGTGAAAGTAAGCAATGTCTTTTGTAATATAGATTATTAATTGGACTTTATTGCCCTTATAGCAAATAAGGCAAATAAATGGCTCCCAGGAGATTTTTTATATTCCCAAATGGTTTTAAATATTTCTGTTCATCAAAACCTATGGTCAAAAGAAAATGTTACCAAAGAAAAAACCGGAATATGAAAAACAGAAATTTACGATTTATCATCATGGGGCTGGCGATGTCGGCTGCCCTGGGTGTGCAGGCTCAACGCGGACTCCCGCCAAAAGAAGTTACCCGATCCATGTCAGTAACCAAATATGCACAGGTGCTCGAATTCAAGCCAGAAATGGTTAAACTGTTAAAAGTCCCTAGCGGGTGGCAGGTGAATATTGCCGCTTCGGGTCTGGGCAAACCCCGTATGCTTTATACCAGTCCATCTGGAAATGTGTATGTGACCAGAAGAGATGGTGGCGACGTACTTTTACTTGAAGATAAAAACAAAGACGGCAAATTCGAAAGTTTGGTCACCGTTGTATCTGAATTTAAAGGTGTCCACGGCATAACCATGAAAGACAACTGGATGTACCTGTGCAACAGCAACGAAGTCCGCCGTTATCCGGTTAAACCAGATGGCACGCTCAATATCTACGGAAAAGAAACATTGATCAAAGACCTTCCAGATGGAGGTCAGCATCCAAACCGTACAATGGATTTTGGACCAGATGGGATGCTTTATATCAGTGTAGGTTCGTTATGCAACGACTGTAAGGAAAGTGATAAGGAAACGGCAGTAATGCTACAGGTTGATCCAAAAAACTGGAGCAGAAAACTTTATGCCAGCGGTCTGCGCAATACTATCGGTTTCGACTGGCATCCTCAGACCAAAGAACTTTGGGGAGTAGATAACGGAGGAGATGCCAAGGGCAGCGAATGGCCGCCAGAAGAAGTCAACAGGATAAAACAAGGTGCAGACTACGGCTTCCCATATGCATATGGTAAAAGGGAGGTGGACAAGAGCCGGGAAGATCCTGCCGGAAATACGAAGGAAGAAGTTGTTAAAACAACCGAGCCCTCCGTATTGGAGCTTACAGCGCACATGGCCCCTATCGCCTTCACCTTCTTTAGGGGCGCATCAAATATCCCTGCAGAGTGGTCAGGCGACGGACTGGTTGCCTGGCATGGCTCCTGGAATGCCGAAAAACCTGTGGGGTTCAAGGTACAACGCATCCATTTTGAAAATGGAACAGCAGTAAAGGCGGAAGATTTCCTCACCGGTTTCTTGCAGGGGGATTCCCGTTTTGGAAGACCTGCCGGGTTAACAGTGACCAAAGAAGGTACAGTTTACATTTCGGATGATGCATCCGGTAATATTTATGCAGTAAAAAAATCGAACTAAAATGAAAAAGATCCCATTTATCGCACTGGGCATTGCATGTATTGCAGGCATTGCTGCAATGAATCCAGAACCTAGCCCAAGAATAGAATTTGATGCACTGGAGAGTTACCCCGAAGGCATTACCTTTGATAAAGCCGCGAATGTTTATTATGTATCTTCTGCGAGGCTAGGAAATATCGGCAAAGTTACCCCACAGGGAGCTTATAGTGTCTTTCACGGCGATACAACGCTAAAATCGTCCTATGGGCTTAAGATCCATCCCGATGGCAAAAGGCTGTTCGCCTGCGTGGGTGATGCTAATTACAGCAAATATACCAGCCCTGCGACCAGGACCAGGATGGCAAGGTTGATCTCAATAGATCTCGCATCCGGCCAAAGGCTCTCTGATGTAGATCTTTCTACCCTACTGCCTGGTAAACACTTCCCTAACGATATTGCTTTTGATCTTCAGAATAATGCGTACATCACGGACAGCTTTGCAGGAGCAATTTATAAGGTCTCTCCGGAAGGAAAGGCTACAATATTTACCAGGGACGAAGTGTTTAAAACTGAAGGCGTCGGGCTAAACGGAATTGTTTTTCATCCTGATGGATTTCTCATCGTTGACAATAGCGCTAAAGGCCAGCTATTTAAAATTGATATAAAAAATCCCAAAAGCGTAACAAAAATAGGCATTGATCAGTTCTTCCTGGGTGCAGATGGACTGCTGTTAAGTGATAAAAACACGCTGAACATGGTAGTAAACGGGGGGAGTGATAAGATTTATCAGCTTAGCTCTACCGATAGCTGGAAAACCGCAAAAGTGGCCGCATCAACCCTTTCAACAGACCGTTTTACCTATCCTTCTACCGCCACCCTAAACGGAAATGATATCTGGGTGATGAATGCACAGTTTAACCAGCTACTGGATAGCAATCAGGTACCGGTTAAAAAATTCGCCATCCAGAAAGCGATCTTTAAGCCTGTTAAATAAAAAGCCTATCATTAAACTGCAAAAGGCAGCAGGTAACATAGCTGCCTTTTCTTTTTGGCTATGAGCCAAGGTCTGGCATTCCATTGATGGGTACTCTTTTTTACTTTTTAGTGCGATGGAATTAGAACTGTAAAAAAACGGCTTAGCCTAAATCCCAAAACGAATAAAAAACGCATAAAAAAAAGCAGGTTTTTTCTAACAGATTTGATTATGAGCAAAATAATAATGGTAGTTGAAGATAATGAGGATATCAGAGAGATCATAGCTATCCTGCTGAGCGAGGAGCAGTATGAAGTAAGGTTATGTGCGGATGCGAAAAGTTTCCGAGCGGATATTTCAGGGAGTAATCCAGATCTTGTGATCCTGGATGTGATGCTTCCGGATGGAAACGGTCTGGATCTCTGTGCCGAATTAAAATCCCTGGAGCGGACAAGTACAATACCAGTACTGATCATGTCTGCACATGCCTCAATATCTGAAGTTACCGGAGCATGCAGTCCGACCGGATTCATCAAAAACCTTTCGACATCAACAACTTTATAAAAAAGTTGCAATTACAATGTCGTAGGATTATGTTTATCAAATCTGAAGGTATGGGTTCTTCCCTGAACTTAAAAGCACTATAACGATATATCCATTAAAAGCTTTTTTCGAAAATTACGAAGCGGGAAAGTATAGCCATAAGTAACAAGAAAACCCGAGGTAAATGGGAACATATCGGACGTGGTTAATTTATTTCATTTCTTCATTATCAGATTAGTTCTGGCAAAAGATAAAACTAATTCAAACTTTTCAGCGTGGAAACCTGTTCTTCTTTCAAGGGCATGTCAGTCGAATTTCGATTTTTTGTGTCCTGTTCTGCTGGTACAGGTTCTGCACCAGCATTTTTTATTTAAACACCACGATCATCAGCCTGGCATTCGCTGCAATCAAGCCTTTTTGGGTAGGGTAAACCAAAAGGTACTTCCTTTACCTAACTTTGAATCCACGCCTATCTCCCCATCATGTCTTTTAATAATCTCTGAGCTAATATATAGTCCAAGTCCAAGACCAGAATATTGTGCCCCACTGTAATCCGCACGATAATACCGGTCAAAAAGATGGGGAACTTTGTCCGCAGGGATGCCCCGCCCAGAGTCTTTCACTGAAATTTTCGCCTTATCCCCAAGGTCTTCCACAATCAGATATATTTCCCTTTGGTCCGGAGCATATTTTGCCGCATTGTTTACAAAATTTACTACAACCTGATCTATCCTTTCCTGGTCTGCGCTGATCATTAATTCTTTTGCCCCCTGAACAATCAGGTCATGCTTCCCACCCATCCTGATGTGGCTGCAACAAACCTCCAGCATACCGGCAATGGAAAATTCCTGGTAGTTGAGGTGGAGCTGTCCATCATTGGTCCTGGTAGTATTAAGCAGGTCGTCGATCAGCGAGGTAATCTTTGCTACACTTCCATTAGCCTGATCAACCAGTCGCGGCACAAGCGGATGGTTAAGATTTTCCCGGTAGCGGTTCAATAACTGGAGTGATCCCTTTAGGGTTGTGATAGGGGTTTTAAGCTCATGGCTTGCAATGCTTAGAAAATCATCCTTGCGCTGCTCTTCAAGTTTACGGACTGTTATATCCTGCACAGTACCTGAAAAACTTGCTGCACCTATTTTATCTTCCCCATATAGTTTTCCGGTTGCACGTACCCAGCGTACCTCACCATCGTGATATCCCTTGATAGGATATTCCATGTCATAATTATTGCCCTCAGATATTGCAAGCTCTACTGCCTGGATCACTTTGTCCCGATACTCGTCCAGGATCTGGCCGGTTGCCATGTCGAATGACATGTTATCATCTGAATAAAAACCGAATATCTGTTTGAGCCTCGGTGAAGGACGGAATTCCCTTGTCACGGCATCTATAAACCAGGTACCGAGTTCTGAAGAATCAATTGCCAGGCGAAGTTGGGCTTCAGCTTCTTCAATCTTTTTCCTTGAGCGCACTTTGTCTGTTACATCAAGTACGGTAGCCAGTACGCCGGTCCGGTTACCATTTAAATCCGTTAACGGCTGATAATAGTAATCCACGTAAAACGGGCGATCCCTGCCGGTATATCTATCCTTGAACACAACCTGCTGCTCACGGTTGATAATGGATTCACCAGTTTCCAAGACCTGTTTCCAGAGCATCGGGAACGGCTGGTTTTTAAGCTCTGGGAATACCTCGAGCATAGGCTTTCCGATTACCTCTTCCTTGGTCCGGTTCCAGAAACTGAGCAAAGCTGCATTGGTTGTGGATATAATCTGGTCTGGCCCTAATAGAACAACAATTGGAGCAGGAAGTTCACTCAGGATCTTGTCCAAACGTTGCTCGCTGGCCCGAAGATCCAAATTAGTAATCATTAGCCTTTCCTGCGATTCATTAAGTTCTTCATTGATTGCTGTGAGTTCTTCATTCAGCTGCTGGACACGGTGCCGGGCGGCAACCTGTTCAGAAACCACACTGGCGGCAAGCATTATCCCATCAACGTCTCCCGATTGGTTTCTTAAAGGCTGATAAACAAAGTTGGAATAAACTTCCTCTATCTTACCATTCTGTTCCAAAAGCGCTTTAACCTCATAACCATAGTAGGCCTCACCCGAGGTATACACATTATCCAATATCTGTAAAAATTCCTGACCGATAAGTTCGGGAACGGCTATATGCAGGGGCTTACCAACAATATCTGGCTGTTTGCCCCAGGCCTCCAGCACTTTTTTATTCACCGATTCAATAATCATATCCCTGCCATGGAATACCGCAATGGCAATGGGAGCATCTGATAACAGATAGCGCAGACGGTTTTCAGAACGCGAAAGTTCAAACGTCCGCTCCTCTACCATAGTTTCCAGATCTGCATTAAGCTTATGCAATGCTTCCTGGGCCTTATGCAGTTCCTCATTGGTTGCGAAAAGTTCTTCATTTGATGCTGCAAGTTCTTCGTTGAGCGCCTGCTCCTTTTCTAAAAGTTCAAACTTGCCACGCGCAAGCTGAAGTTCCTGTTGATCATTTATCTTATCGGTAACATCTTTGGCTGTATGCATTATTGCAAAAACCTCACCCTGCTCATTTTTAATCGCCAGATAGGCATAATCAAAATAATACTTCTGTAGCTGCCCATTTACCATCAGCTCAGCAGGGATTGCTTCGCCAATGTTATCCTCGCCGGTTCTCCAGACTTCTTGTAACATGGCTACAAAAGGCTGCTCAGAAATTTCCGGCAATGCCTCCGAAAGTGTTTTACCAACTACAGATCCGCTTCTTCCCCAGGCGGCCATCATTGCTGGGTTTGCTAGCTCTATGAGGATTTCCTCCCCAGTATAAATGGCAACAGGATTTTCTGAGCGGCAAAGTATATCCAACAGGGTTTTATCGTTCAATCGTAGTTCGTGGCTCATATATTATTATACTTATATGCCCTGTGCCAGATTATTGCTGGTGAGCAGGTTTATCCTGCAGGAAAGATTATCAATATCAAAGGGCTTAGAGATTAAATCATCAGCACCGCAGGAAGCTTTCATTTTGTCTATTCCAGAATTTGCTGTCATAATGACCACCGGTATAGACCTGGTGTTAATATTACCTTTAATATAGTTGCAGACATCAATACCATTCCCGTCAGGCAGCATTACATCAAGCAAACATAGTGCAGGGTTATGGGCTTCAAACCCAGCAAGAAATTCGGAAACCGTTCCAAAACCCCAGACCTGATAGTTCTCCTCTTCCAGGACTATTGAAATAATTTCCAGGATCTCCTGGTTGTCCTCCAGGACACAGATCGTTTTTTTCATATGTTGTTTTATTCATATTCAGTGCGGAGGACCTGCACTAAAATAAATAAACCTCGCAAGAATTATTTTGTTTTGGAGTATCCTGCAATTTCTATGAAAAAAAAGTGCCTTTCCGTATTTCTTCCAAAAAATTACGGCATACTGAATAATTTCAGACATCCAATAAATTATGCAAAGCCTTAAAACTGAAATCTTGCTCTTTTAGCAGGTATAATAACCCTAAGATTCTTTTACATTCTTTGTTATTCAAAAAACACAGGACGGGGGTTTGGGCACTATCCAGTTAAATTAACCAACCTTTCGGCATTTCAAATACAGTTGTTTTTGCTTTACGCGCGGAGCGCGCCCGGAGGATTTCAGAGATGAAATGGCCTTTCGGCCATTTCATCAATTTAGCTGAACAGTTCCTTTATGCGCATATCTTTCGCATAGGTCGAATGTAGCCTGGGCACGCTGGAAGCCAGTGCCCCACATCATACTTTTGAGTTTATGTTCTTCAGATGCGTAATTTCTCACATTCTGAAAATAACCTGTCACGGCATTATACGCGCCAAACAATGTACCTTTTGTGGTAACCTCCTGTTGCGAAGGTGCGACGAGTGCATACTCCAGAACATTTTCGACAATATTTAAATAGTGGCTGGAAAGGTGATGGAATTTTTCTTCCTGTAAACTGTTTAGCACTTCTTTGCTGGGTGCCATGGCAATTTCTATCAATTTTTTAAGCTCTTTATCGGTAATGCGGACCTTTGACCAATGATTAAAAAGCGCTTCCATTTCATTAGCCAAACTATTGCTGATGCCCATTAACTCGTGTGCCTGCTTTAATCTTTCTACTGCATTTGCGGTATGCCGGATTTTTATGTTATTCTGTTTTGACCGGATGGCGGCGTTCAAGGTATTTTGGCATACTATCCTGACGGGTGTAAAAGCTGCTGTAATGCTGCCATACCCATCATGGGAGGTAGTCAGAAAAATGTATTGTTCGATCAGGTCATCCCTTCCAACCCTGATATAACTGGGAAGTTTTGCCGTGATAAAAATCCGCTCCCCTTTTCCCAAAGCGCCAGCAGTTTCATAAAGTATTCCTGTATCATTGCCTACGATACTATCAAAAAATGAAAATGCATCGGTATTCTGTACGATGTGATAGTCCTTGCCGACCACCCCCAATATTTCCTGGGTATCTGTCCGGATGGTTGCGAAATAATTGGGTACCGATAATTGTGGTTCAATTCCATCGGCTAATGTATTGAGCAGATCAAAATTTGTGTTGTCAAGAGTGAACAATGGCCGCTTCTCAACAGTATAGTTTAGCCCTGCATATTTGATCGCCCCGGCGCTGGTGGGATGTTCTCCAACAACCTTACCCAGTCCATGCCAGGCTTTTTCTCTTACTGTAAAAAAACTGTGTTTTTTGCTCTTTTGGTTGTAATATAAGTTATGCGCCATGGTTTCTGTTTTTTAGGTTACGGGGTTGGGTCGTTAGGATTTCAGAATAGATGACCTTTACTTTTGGGGTATTGGTCATAAAAAAACGGGATGTTTTTTCCATCTCCTGCAAGGTTTCACTGATATGTCCGTGCTGGGTCCTAACTTCGATTCGGACAATAAAAAATATTTCTTCTGTTTTGATTGGGGTTTCAATTTTATAAAGACTTAAAAACCGGTGGTAAGCTGATCAAAAGCATTTGGATCTTCCTCCTGCAGGTTTTCGGCATATCCTTTCCTGTATAACTGATTGGGAAGTTCAAAAAATGCGGCATACATCATCATTAGATTTAGAGTTAACCCTGCCCGCTTTGGGCAGGGTAAAAACGGCTAAACAGGGATTGTAATTTCTGCCTCGATTTCTGCCAAGCGGTCTGTACATAGGTTACGCACAAACAGGGCAACGGCTTTAATAATTACAGGGTTTTTGGTGGAAAACTTATTGCGTTTATCGTCTGTAATCTCCAGTTCACAGCCCTGGTAATAATTGGAGGTGGTATCTTCGGCCTCCTCTTTTTGTTCAACTTCGAATCTGTCAAGGTTAGAAATGGTATACACCAGTCTACCCCTTTGCACCATTCGGCGGTGCAGTTCTTCAACCAGTTTTAAGGTTCCTTCCAAATTCAGTACAGGTTTTTCGGTTTTGGTTTCCACTTTCAAGGCTTCGGTTTTTTCCGCTTTTGGTCCTTGAGGCTGAACAACTGCGCCGAGTGATTTTGGTTCTTCGATAATTCCCTTTGCTGTTTCGGTTCTTAACGTGGATGGGATTTCTTCTTTTTTCGGCTCATCCTTAACGGTTGCTTTATTTTCGGTATTTAGATTTACCTTCCCTGCCATTGGCTGATAGATTGGATTTTTTGCTGTTTTAATGTCCAGGAATTCTGCTTTTCCGTTCGCTGTATTGATACTTTGATTTTTCATGATTGTTGATTTTAAATGTTTTATAAAAATTTGTTTTAATGATCTGCCCAATCGGGGCAATGTTTCCGATGCGCTCCGCTCTGCGGAGTACCTGGATCGGTGGGCTTCTTCCTTTTAATGGGTTCATGGCTTAATTATTTTCAGTGTTCAAAGTCAGTCGGCAGGAGCCTCCCGGCTTTTTGTTAAGCCACCTCACCTGATTACAATGCGTACTGCAAGGCAAGACTTTGCGAAAAAAAATACGCTCCCGAAGGGAGGAAGATTATTTTTCAGCAAACCCTTTAGGGCATGGTCTTTCCGGCAGGCGGATTGTTCAGAAATTTGCTACTCAAAATGCCTACAGGTACTTTATGCGCTTTATTGCAATCAGGAAAAAGAAATAAAAAATCTGTGGAGGAAAACAATGAGATATTAAAGGATTTAAATGTAAAAAGACAAGGAGGGAAAATGCGACAAGCTTATAAAATGAAAGGAATGAACAAAAAATAAGCTCCTATGAAAAATCACAGGAGCTTATTTTTTATAGGATACCCTCGTCCAAAAAGCTAAAATACCCGTCCGAGCATACGATGATGTGATCGAAGACATTGATATCGAGCAACATACCAACTTCTGAGAGCTTTCGGGTCAGTTTGATGTCCTCTTCGCTCGGAGTTGATTCTCCTGAGGGATGATTATGGGAAAGAATAATCCCACTGGCACAGGCCTTTAATGCAACAGCAAAGATAATTTTTGATCTGCTATCGTTCCGGATATCCCACCCTGTGAGATATTGACAATACCTAAAACCCTGTTTCTTCTGTTGAGCAGAATGATCTTAAATTCTTCGATCAGGTCTATTTTGTCCTGGTTCCAATTATTGATAAGGGCACGGTAAGCCTTATTTGAGCTATCAATCTGTGGCCTTTCTATCGACGTAAACTTTGGCCGGTAGCTGATCTCGATCTCTGCGAGCTGATAAAGTGAGTTTTCCATAATATTTTGATTTAACTATGGTGCAGTCACAGGTTTGCGGACCGCCAAAGCAAAAGAAGCAACGGAATAAATGGCAAAGTGCGGAAAGGCCATAGGTGGGTTTATGCCGGAATTTCTTTGTGCGTGCCGGGCATCAAACCTTAATTTGTACCCGGTTAAATGAAACTATTCACCTTGATTGCCCAATGCTTTCCAAGTAACGATATTCCGATAAACGGTCCCATACGATATCTATAGGATGTCAGTTATCTTAATTATACCACGGCATACTGATTTCATTTCCTATTTTTAAACAATCAGTTGATCCCTATGATTTTTAAAAAGGTATTGCACTTTTCTGATTTTATCTATTTTTACGCAAGTACACGTTAACGATTCATCTTGTTATGACTAGGAATGATATAGTACAGTATAGTTTCAAACTGTATTTCTTAAGAGCCCTCTCAACCAATGTCCGATCTCAATTCTCCACCAAAAAGCCAATCTTTTCCACATTCCATTTTTTACTAACATTTTTAGTATTATGTTTGTTATTAAATTATAAAGCTAATTAAAATAGCTAATAATTTTAGTAATTAATATGGGAACGAAAAGCGAATTGGTGCATAAACTGCAACAGGATATCCTGATGTGGCAGGGCTTTAAGCCTGCTTCTGCCTGCAAGGCGGAGCGGATCGGCCTTGGTGCAATCGAAGATGCTTTCCCAGGTGGTATATTTCCAAAGCGGGCTATCCATGAGTTTATCACCGTTATTCCTGAAGATTCCGCTGCCAGTGATGGTTTTATCGCTGGATTGCTTTCGGCTTTGATGAAAGATGGGGCAGCATGTGTATGGATCAGCACAGCAAGAGGCTTATTTCCAGCATCCCTAAGTGCTTTCAATGTAGAACCTGAACGGATCATTTTTATGGATGTTGCGACAGAGAAAGATGCGCTTTGGATTATGGAGGAGGCCTTGAGGTGTGAGGGGTTGGCGGCTGTAGTGGCGGAAGTTGATAGTTTGAGTCTGATTGAATCCAGAAGATTACAGCTTGCAGTGGAAGAAAGCGGGGTTACGGGTTTTATACTGCGAAAAGATGCACGAAAAATGGCCAGTACGATTGCTACTGCGCGCTGGCAGATCAGCCCATTACCAAGCGAGCTGGAAGAAGGTATGCCTGGCCTTGGTTTTCCACGTTGGCAGGTGGAATTGTTAAAGGTGAGAAATGGCGTTCCGGGAAACTGGATAATGGAATGGGCCGGCGAGGGCTTTTTAGAAGTTGAACGGGTATTGCAGCAGGATGGCTGGAGAGAAGATGAGAACAGGAGGATTGGGTAAAAGATATGCAAAGGCGTTTTGTTTCGATATGGTTTCGCCAGCTACTGACGGACTGGCAGCTTATCCGCCGTCCTGAACTGGCGGAGGTTCCTTTTGTATTTGCTGCTCCCGATCATGGGCGGATGATGATCACTGCGGTAAGTCTTTTAGCAGCTGAGGCCGGAATCGAGACGGGTATGCGTGCGGCAGATGCAAAAGCAATCTGTCCGGAACTGGAGGTATTGGATGACAAGCCAGGCAGATCTGAAAAACTATTACGGGGACTTGGGGAATGGTGCATCCGCTACGCTCCTATTGTGGCTATCGATGAATACGGTAAGGATGGATTACTGCTGGAGGTAAGCGGCTGCCCACATCTTTGGGGTGGTGAGCGTGAATATATCAAAGATATTGTTTCGAGATTGAAAAGTAAGGGCTATACGGTACGGTTGGCTATTGCGGATACCCCGGGCGCTGCATGGGCTGTATCGAGGTTCGGAAAAGTTACGCCACTTATTCGCAGTGGTGAACAAACCGAGGCTTTACTTTCTTTGGTGCCCGAGGCACTGCGTTTGGACGAAATAGTTTTGGCTAAGCTGCGCAAATTGGGTTTTTATCAGATCAAGAGTTTTATTGGTATGCCACGGTCTGTTTTGCGCAGACGCTTCGGCGAAGGATTTTTAATGCGGTTGGCGCAAGCCCTTGGGACTGAAGCAGAGACTTTGGTTCCTTTACAGGTACCTGTGGCTTTTCAGGAAAGATTACCCTGTTTAGAACCGATCAGAACGCGTACGGCGATTGAAATTGCGATTTCTAAATTACTGGAAAGTCTTTGTGCAAAACTTCAGGTTGAAAGCAAAGGACTTAGAAAAGGCATCTTAACGGGTTACCGTTTGGATGGGCAATTGGTACAGGTAGCTGTGGGTACTAATGCAGCAAGCCATAGTGTAAGTCATTTATTAAAGCTTTTTAAGTTGAAGATCGACCAGATCCGTCCGGGACTAGGAATTGAGCTGTTTATTTTAGATGTTCCTAAGGTAGATGATGTAGCGGTAGCGCAGGAAGCGATCTGGACGGCGAAGCCTGGACTGGATGATCAAAGCGTGATCAGGTTGCTTGACCGTGTGGCTGGAAAAGTTGGCCCGGAAGTGATACACCGCTATCTGCCTGCTACGCGTTACTGGCCGGAGCGGTCAGTAAAGAATACTTTTTCGGTTATTGAAAAGCCAGCTGCTGACTGGCGTTTAGATATGCCGAGGCCAACAGAGCTTCTTTCTACTCCCGTCGCAATTGAAGTAATGGCACTTATCCCTGATCATCCGCCAAGGTTTTTTATATATAAAGGCGTTCAGCATCAGGTGGTAAAAGCAGACGGACCTGAGCGGATCGAGCGTGAATGGTGGCTGGATCAGGGTGAACACCGCGATTATTACCAGGTGGAAGATGATAAGGGGCGCAGGTATTGGCTGTTCCGGTCCGGGCATTATGGGAGTGAAAAGCAGTTCAAATGGTTTTTGCATGGATTTTTTGCTTAAAAACAAGGGTTATGGGATATAGTGAATTACAGGTAACTTCTAATTTTAGCTTTTTGCGTGGAGCATCGCATCCCCATGAACTGGTGGATCAGGCCGCAGCTTTCGGTTATAAAAAGATTGCCGTTACCGACCGCAATACGCTGGCTGGGATTGTGCGTGCGCATGCCGCAGCACGTGAAAAAGAGGTTTCTATTATTCCGGCGTGTAGACTCGATTTATTGGACGGACCCAGTTTATTGGCATACCCAACTGACCGGGAAGCTTACGGGCGATTATCGGCGCTATTGACTTTAGGCAATATGCGTGCAGAAAAAGGTTCATGCCATCTCTCTAGGGAAGATGTTTATGCGCATTCCGCCGGGATGATTTTTACAGCGGTGATGCCGGGCATTTTGAACAGGCGTTTTCAATTTGAGGATAATTTTATTCATGCAATAGCAGAATATCGTGAGGCGCTGGGTAATGGACTTTATTTAGGTGCCACGAGAAGTTATTTAGGAAACGATGATAAACTGATCTTTCGGATTTCGCAACTCTCAGATCGTTATAATATTCCGGTAGTGGCAACTGGTGATGTGCATTACCATGACACTTCGCGAAGGGAACTTCAGGATGTATTGACCTGCGTGCGGGAAAAGTGTACGATTGAAGAGGCTGGTTTTCGATTGCACCAGAATGCGGAGCGGTATATGAAACCGGTGGATGAAATGAAAAGGCTTTTTAGAAGATATCCTGAAGCGATTAAAAATACTCTGGCCATTTCCGAGGCCTGCACATTTTCACTCGATGAGCTGAAATATGTGTACCCAGAGGAAATAAATAAAAGCGGAAGGCCGCCACTGGAAGAACTTGAACATTTAACCTGGAAAGGTGCTCACGCGTTTTATGGCGAGGTGATCCCAGAAAAAGTGGTGAAGATGGTACAGTATGAAATGGAATTCGTCAAAAAGATGGATTATGCAAACTATTTTCTTTTTGTGGAGGATATTGTTCGCGAAGCGCGCAGTCGCGGAATCTTATGCCAGGGACGTGGTTCTGCGGCCAATTCAGCGATCTGTTTCTGTTTAGGCGTTACTTCTGTTAATCCAATGAAATTCGAGCTACTGTTTGAACGTTTTATCTCCCCTGCCCGTAATGAGCCACCCGATATTGATGTGGATTTTGAGCATGAGCGCAGGGAAGAAATCATTCAGTATATCTATGATAAGTATGGGCGTGACCGCGCGGCTATTGTAGCCACTGTTACCCAGCAGCACCAGAAAGGCGCAATACGTGATGTGGGTAAGGCAATGGGTTTATCAGTTGATACGATCAACAGGCTTTCCGGTTCGCTCTGGGAATATACAGACGAATGGTTTGAGGGCAAGCGGGTTACCGAGCAGGGGCTAAATCCAGAAGATCCGCATCTGAAGAAGACATTGGAACTCACGGGGCAGATGATGGGCTTTCCACGCCAGTTAGGACAACATACCGGAGGATTTGTGGTAACTCAGGGGAAACTGACCGACCTCTGCCCTATCCTCAATGCACGGATGGAAGACCGCACCAACATCGAATGGAATAAGGATGATATAGATGCGCTTGGATTTTTAAAAGTGGATGTGCTGGCTTTAGGTATGCTGACCTGTATCCGTAAAGCATTTGATCTATGCCGTGATCATTATGGCAGGGAGCTAACTTTAGCCAACATCCCCCAGGATGATCCGGATGTTTATAATATGATCAGTGCGGCAGATACTTTGGGCGTTTTCCAGATCGAAAGCCGGGCACAGATGTCGATGCTGCCAAGGTTACGCCCAAAATGTTTTTATGACCTGGTGATTGAAGTGGCTATTGTCCGGCCCGGGCCCATACAGGGAGATATGGTGCATCCCTATCTGCGAAGGAGAAATGGCGAAGAGCCTATTGTTTATCCCTCGCCAGAACTCGAAGAAATATTAGGCAGAACTTTAGGAGTGCCCTTGTTCCAGGAGCAGGCGATGAAAATAGCCATTGTTGCCGCAGGCTTTACCCCTGCTGAAGCGGATGGACTGAGACGCAGTATGGCGACATTTAAATTTAAGGGACTGGTCAATCAGTATGAGCAGAAATTAATCGATGGAATGCTTGCCAAGGGATATTCTCTGGAATTTGCCAAGCGGATTTTCAGGCAGCTGGAAGGGTTTGGTAGTTATGGTTTTCCGGAAAGCCATGCGGCCAGTTTTGCCTTATTGGTTTATGTATCCTGTTGGCTAAAGCACTATTATCCTGATGCCTTTGCCACAGCATTATTAAACAGTATGCCCATGGGCTTTTACCAGCCTGCCCAGATTGTGATCGATGCGCAAAAGCATACTGTTGAGGTCCGGGAGGTGGATATAAATCATTCATCCTGGAATAACCTGTTAGAAGAAAAATCAGGCAGGTATTTTGCAATAAGGCTGGGATTTCGGCAGATCAAGGGCATCCGCGAGGAAGAAATGGAAGTGCTGGTTTCCTGCAGGGCCAATGGCTACAGCAGTATAACGGCACTTCGCGATGTTGGTATTTCACTGGCAACATTGGAGCGCCTGGCCGATGCAGATGCGTTCCGATCAATGGGGCTTGACCGCAGAAAAGCGCTTTGGGAGGTTTCTGCATTACAGGATATGCCAACAGATCTTTTTAAGGGTCATCCTTCAGAAAGCATCCTCGAAACACAGGTTAAACTTCCCCTAATGGGAAAAGGAGAGCATGTGGTGCAGGATTATGCTACCATGGGCTTATCATTAAAAGCGCACCCCGTAAGCTTTGTAAGAGATCAGTTGGAGGTGTTACGCATCCGCTCATGTCACCAGATCAACAATGAAGCTACCGATGGCCAACTGGTGAAAGTTGCAGGATTGGTATTGGTGCGGCAAAGGCCTGGCACGGCTGGCGGAGTATGTTTTATTACGATTGAAGATGAAACAGGCTATTCAAACCTTGTGGTATTTGAAAAGCTTTTTGAAACTTATCGAAAGGAAATTCTGCATTCGAGGTTACTGATGGTGGAAGGCCGGTTACAGCGTGAGGGTCAGGTGGCGCATGTAATTGTAAGCAAGTGTTTTGATTTCACCAAGATGCTGGGCAAACTGCTACAGCGCGAGATGGATGACCTACCTGTACTGACCTTATCCCGGGCAGATGAAAAATCTGCACCCTATCCTACTCAGGACAAACGTTCCCAGGTAAGGGAAGATGTGAACAGGCAAACTAAGGAGGCTTTCCATGGCGGAAGAAATTTTAAATAGCAATAAGCAGTATAGGCTAAAGTATATCACTGCGAAAAAAAGTGCCCTCAAGTGACAGAAATAAAAACAACAAAGTTTGTATATCTATGGAAAGGAATTGAATATTTCTTTGAAAAATAGTATGCCTGATGAACTCAAAGACTAGAGGAGCAGGTCTCAGATTACTAAGATATATGTTTTGAGCTGGTCAAATCATATACTTACTTCTTTAAACGAGATTTTATTCTAATCTTTAGCTTAAAATTAACCTCACGTGAGTTTTCCCATTATCCTATTGATTGGCGCTATGCTTTGCCGGATTTCTTTTATGGTTGTAACCATATTCCATGAACTTGGCCATGCGATTTCAGGAATGCACTTTTCGAAAGCGGGTGCAACCATTTACCTGGGTTCCTATGGAGATGCCTCCGGGTCTGTGAAATTTTCAGTAAGAAGACTAAAAGTTTACATCCGGAAAAACCCCTTGAAGTGGTCTGGTGGGATGTGTGTGCTGGATAATAATTTATTTCCGGTTAATAAAAAGATTATTGAGCTGCTGGCGGGTTCACTCACGCCTTTTCTGTTTGGATCTGTTTTCTTTTTTGCGGCGCTGTACTTTGACATGCATGGTTCAATCAAACTTTGCAGCGGGATTTTTTTGGGAGTAGCAATTTTCAGTATGTTTCAAAGCCTTGTCCCCTCTTCTAGACCTATTGAGAGCTTTCAGGGAAAATTTATTAATAATGATGGGCAGCAGATCAAAAAACTACTGAAGTTCAGAAAGGTAGCTCCTGTGCTGGACCGGGCTGTGGAATTATATGACCAGGCGCAGTATAAAAAGGCTGCGGAGTTATTTGATAGCCAGGTGCTCCCATTTGTCAGGGAACCGGAAATTTTTAAGCTTGCGACCCTCGCCTATTTACATGTGAAAAACTTTGAAAAAGCCAGGGAGATGTCTACTGAACATTTAAAAGTGGCTGCCTTCGATGCAGATGATTTCTCGAATGCAGCTTTGGTCTGTTCGCATTTTGAAGAAAATGACCAGGCACTGGCCTACTACCATGAATCACTTTTGCTTGATCCTTTACATAAATATTCACTGAACAATCTCGGTTTCACTTTAAACAACATGGAGAGGTACCAGGATGCTATTCCCTATTTTGACAGGGCCATAGCGCTTGATCCCGAATTTGCTTATTCGTATAACAACCGCGGACTTGCTAAGTTAATGCTGGGGGACCGGCAGGGCGGACTAGCAGATATTAATAACTCGTTTAAACTTGATGCTGAAAATGCATATGCATACCGCAATCTGGGTATTTACCACCTCACAAAAAATGAATATGAGGTGGCCCTGGAATTGTTTGAAAAGGCAAAATCATCAGATCCCGATACCCATAAAATAGATTATTTTCTCGAGATGGCCAGGCAACAGCAAACGCTATAAAAGACATTGTACACGCTAATATGGCCTTCTGAAGTTTGACGCGCTATTAAAAATATCCCTTCTGAATAAATACAAGCGATTGTATTTTTAGCTGAGGAGTTTCTTGCCCCTTACTTAAGATTAATAGTAATGTTTCGTTGCGCTAAAGCCATTCTGGCAACAAGGCAACTGAATGTTATCTTTGTTTAAATTATCCAGCTATTAATGCCTCTTAAAACGCCCAGACCTCAAAAATCAAACTGGTTTGATGATCTTCCTACCTTTGTTCAGGTTGTGCTTTTTGTGCTATCCTGCGGTTTTTTGTACTGGCTCAAAACCAGGCAGCAGGAACTGGAAAGAAGGGAGAATATCCGTGCGCTGATTCCTGATATCGCGCTGGCTTTAAAGGATATCTCAAAAAAGCAGGACATGGTTCTGTATTTTTCCAATGATGATGCGAAGAGGCTACGGGCGAATCATGCGCAACTGTTGCGGGCGATTCCAACATCTTTCCGGGATTGCGGACTGGATGATACTGAGCAGGCGGTTATTTCCCGTTTCCTGGAAGCGCATGAAAATATGGAGGAGATCAGAAGGGCTTACAATGAGCTTTTTATCCCGCATGAAATTTCCGAATTTAAGGACTTTCTTTGCGGCCTGGAAGCCTATCCCCTTTCTTTAGAGCAGATGCGGGCGGTGGTGTGCGAGGAGGATAATAATCTGGTGATTGCGGGTGCCGGTACGGGAAAGACAACGACCATTAGTGCCAAGATCGCTTATATCCTGGAAAAGAACCTGGCAAGGCCCGAGGAGCTGCTGGTGATCTCTTTTACCAATACTGCGGTGGATGAGATGTTTGACCGGACTTGTAATTTTTTAAGGGATGATGATTTAGCCAGGGGAATTACTTTTAAGACTTTTAACGGTTTTGGTAATATGGTTTGCCGGTATTGCAGCCGCGTTCCGGTGAAACTGGCTTTTGAGGGAAAGGATTACCGGGTGAAATCGTTTTTGCAGCAGGAGTTCGACAGGCTATTTTTAGCAGATGCCGACTTTGCACAGAAGGCAGTTAATTTTCTTTCATTCTTTGCCCGGCCGCCCAGAGATGATTTTGAATTTAAATCGGAAAATGACTTTATAAAGCATGAACGTGCCTTCCGTAATTTGAGTCTGAACGGTACTGAGTGCAAGAGTTTAGAGGAGGTGATGATTGCCAATTTCCTCTACCTGCACCAGGTGGAGTTTGAATACGAGCGGCTTTATCCGCTGGCCCAGGAAGACCAAAATCCTGATTTCGGGGCTTATTCGCCAGATTTTTACCTGCCGGACTATAAAATTTACCATGAGCACTATGGGATCGATGAAAAGGGTAATGTTCCCTCTTATTTCAAATACAAGCCTCCTTTCAGGTCAGCTACTGAGCAGTATCAAGCGGGTATGCGCTGGAAGGAAATGATCCATGAGAAATATGGCACCCGACTGATCAAAACCTATTCATTTCAGAATCGCGATGGTACGCTACTTAAAGCGCTAAAAATACATTTGGATAGTCATGGGGTGGTTTTAAGAAAGCGTGATCCGGGGGAAATCTTAACCAAGATCAAATCCCTGGATGATTATGAAGATTTTATGGGTCTGATTTTTACTTTCCTGAACCTGATGAAATCCAATAACAATAGCGTAGAGCAACTATTTTCTAGGGCGATTAATCAGCGCTTTGAAGTATTCTTAGGTGTGTTTGCCCCGCTGAGCAAGGCATACCAGGATGAACTGTCCAGGACCGCATCTATTGATTATAACGATATGGTTAACCATGCGAGCAGCTATATTTCTAAAGGGGAATTTGTCAAAAAATACCGCTATATCCTGGTTGATGAATTTCAGGATATGTCCCTTGGCCGTTATGATCTGATCAAGGCCTTGAAAGGCGCCAATCCCGGCGCAAAACTTTATGCGGTTGGGGATGACTGGCAGTCGATCTTCCGCTTTACCGGAAGTGATATCAGTATCATTACCCAGTTTTCAAAGCATTTTGGGACGACAGCTGAAAACGCGGTGTTGCAGACTTACCGTTTCAATGAGGAGATTTTAGCTTTAAGCAGCAGTTTTATTCAGGCAAATCCAGCGCAGCTGAGGAAAAGCCTCGCTTCGCCTTTTAAAGCGAGCAAGCCTTCATTTGTTCCCTGGCCCCAGAGTTTGTATGGCAATAAGGCGCAAAGGGATTTGCAGAAGTTTGATGTTTTAAGTGAGGTACTTAAAAAGATCTCTGCGGATCATTCCAAAGCTTCGGTATTTCTGATTGGCCGGTACCACCATAATGCACCGGCTGATCTTCGGGAGTTGCAAAAAGCTTTTCCAATGTTGAAGCTTTCTTATTTTACTGCGCATGCCTGTAAAGGGCTGACCTGTGATGTGGCTGTTTTGCTGGACCTGGATGGCGGGGTTTATGGTTTTCCTTCAGAGATGGCAGATGATCCGATTTTAAATTATCTGCTCCATGAAGGGGACAGTTTTGAAAATGCGGAGGAAAGACGGTTATTTTATGTGGCTTTGACCAGGGCACGTCATCAGGTATACCTGTTACATCACCCCCAGAATATGAGCAAGTTTTTAGCTGAGCTGATCGATCAGCATGGTATTGGTACCAGGCAGGCGCATCAAAAGAAATGCCCAAAGTGTGATGGACTGATGGTGGCGAGAAACTCCGATAAGGGAGTTTTTTTTGGATGCAGCAATTATCCGCGATGTAAACAGACCCTTCGGGCTGCTGTGCAGTGATGTTACGATGCGGAAGGAAATTTTCCGGAATGATGTCGATCAGCTATTGGGCAGCAATCACTAAAAGGCAAGAGGATTATTATATTTAACGAATGGAAAATCAAAAAGGGAAAAGCTTTTATCTGATATTTGTGCTGGCTTTAGGCTTTACCGTTTATTACGCTTTTTCTGTCTACCGGGGTAACTTGCGGATGGCTTCTTATGAAGACGCATGGCAGGATAATGAAATCTCAATTGGTAAACTGGACAGCCTTATTGCGCTTACCGATGAGAAGGGTTATACTGAAAAGGAAATTAATGACCTGGCTGATGAGCGGGAATCGGCTTACCACATGCGGGCTATTATCAAAAACAATAAGATCATGGGTACGGGAGTTTACCACCGGCGTTTGCTGAAGCTGTATTTAGGGTTAGGGGTGATGGCGATCTCTTTTGGCATGTATCAATACTTAAAACGCAGAAAAGGCGTAACACAACAGGCCACGCATAATATCTAAACCGAAGGCTTAAAGTTAGCGATAATTTTTACGCTCATTTGCTGGACTTTACGCTGCTATATCCTGATTGCTAAGCAATAAAGTGGATCACTTTTATTTGCGCACGCACCAGGTGGTCATCGCTCTCATATTCTGTACGTTGGTGGTTTTAATGGGTTCGTGAAGTTGTCCGCCAAGTCTTTTGGTTAGGCGTAGGAGCATTTCCTGATTGACTAGAAAGCGTTCCGATCCGTCAGGAAGGATATACCTGCCGTTTCCGATAAATCTTACTAAGGACTCGATTCCGATTTCCGAGGCGAGCCGACAGAAGAAATAACCTCCAGGTTTTAATACACTCCACATGGAATTAAGCATAGCATCAAAATGCTGTTGATTTTCTGCAAAATGGAGTACTGCTGAGCTGATGACCAGATCAAAGCTTTCATTTTCAAATGGTAATTGCTCGACAGGCACTACTTGGAAATTTTCTTCCGGATTGATATGAGGAAAGGCATTAGAAAGGTTTTTAAGGTGTTCAACTGCCTCGAGGTTTTGATCTACGCCGTATACTGCTGCGCCGCTTTTTAAAAAGTAATGCAGGTTTCTGCCACTTCCACAACCAGCGTCTAAAATGGTGTGGCAACCATCGTAGGTGCCTTTTAGTATCTGGTCAAATAAATAAATATCAATGTTTCCGAAGGTTTCCTGTATATGCTCGCTTTTCATCTCTAGGCAAAGATAGGGACAAATTACCCGGTATGGAAATCATCCGTGCAGGCAGATAGCGGCTTTAAAACCCTGATCTTTCTGATTATGCTTGGCTCTGTCTGTTAACGGGTTTTGGCTGTTTGTTGGCAAAAGTTCTCTCCTGTTGTTTACACTTGGTGAAAATTGCTTATTTTTATATAAATGAGCAATAATACCCCCAGTCTTTATTTTAAGTCGAAAAAGACATCTTTAATCATACTAGCGGTAACGGCACTGACCTGTTCCCGCATGCTTTTTTTCTTTTTTGATGATCCTGAAGATCCCAATCTCTTGATTGTGTCCGTTCTGGCCTTAGTTATTTTTCTTTTATCTGCTGTGGTATATTTATCTTCCTTTTTTAAAATTTATAGCCTGAATCGGCTTTTAGCGGCATTTGGCTTGCAGATACTTGCAATCGTTGTTCTATATTTTTGCATGTAGTAGCTAACTTATTATTGCACTCAAGGTTTAACTTTTGGATTTTAAACTCCGAGAAGGTGTTTTTGGTTAGTGAAATGTTTTGCTATTTTGCGCCTAGATGTCTCATCCCATTTATTTCGAAAATTCCCGTTACCTGATTCATGGCTTCAGGCCGATTGATCTGGAGCGGTTTGCTGATCTTACAGCGGAGGTCTTCCGGATTTTATCGGATGAACGTACTTTGCGCTACATCCCATTCAAGCGGATGGGAAGTTTGAAGGAGACTGAAGCTTTTCTCAGGGAGATGGTGATTAGTTTTCATACGGGTAAGAATCTCTTGCATTTTATTACAGATAAAGCTACGGGTACGGTGGTAGGAATGATTGATTTGATTTCTCCGGCACTGGCCAGGGAGCATTACCGGATTAATGATTATCCTTTTTTTGTTGAGTTTTATCTGGGCAGTTTTGCAAGTGGGTGCTATCTGATGACTGAGTTGCTTCCTGCTGTGGTGGAGCAGTTACTGGAGGGTGGAATTGGTAGGATTGGTGCGGTGGTGAACAGGCGGAATATTGCGGCGAAGAAAGTACTTAAGAAAGCGAGGTTTAAAAAGAAACATGTTTTTGATCTGGAGCAGGATTTCTATGAGGTTGGGTGATAATGGGTAAGCAATCAATAGTCTCACATGGTGACTTGTCCTCCTTGTGGATGGATTATTAAATTTTCCGATCTGTAATATTTAATTGCGGTGAGTGGATTCCTTATCATGGAAATATTGATTTAGCCAAAGCTAAGCTGATCAACAACAGATATTGCTTATCGAATTTAGACTTTGATTCGATTTTTATATCTTTAAACATGAAAAAATATCTAACGCCTCTCCTTTTATGCCTGATTTTTTGCTTCAGCTGTAAAAAGAAAACCCCTGGTGATACTGAACCACCTGTAGTGGACCTATATTCTGATCAACAGGTGATTGGAAAGTGGGTTTATCAAAGTTTAAAGGTAAATGGAACAAGTTACCCCTACCCGCATAAGAGCGGTTGTGGGAAGGATCGTTTTTATTTTCTTAATGGGCCCAGCCAGGATCATGACTATGTTGATGTAATCCACCTCAATTCCAACTGTGCGCTGTCCACAACCAATATGGATTGGAAGCTTAAAGGAGAAAACCTGATTCTGAATTTCGGCACTCAACTGTTCACTTATAAGATACTAAGGCTCACCCAGAGCAATTTTGATGTAAGTATCAGCACGGATTATGATGGAGATGGCAAAGCAGATAATTTAGAAATTTACGCCACGCGTGAAAGCTGTACTACCGGGGATCCGTATTGCCAGAATTAAAATATGGATTTCAACGTGTGGTAAGGGATACAAAGGTTTTGGATCCCAAAGTCTTTATAGCAGGCTGGCTATTCCTCGAGCAAAGTTTCATCGTATTTTGCGTTAACTTTTGAGTGTCCAGTTTTATTTCGGGTAATTTCTAATTTAATTACATCTGAAAGCTCTACGACACTATCCATTTTACTGCTTGTACTGTCTCGCCAATGAATAAAGTCGATGTTTTCCATTTTTTCATTTAGCTTCATCAAGCGGTTATCTACCGTTTGACTAAAGTCATCTGCTACGGGTATGACCTCAACAGTTTCATCTTTTTTAATATGAGGAAGGCGGACATTAATCCGTCAAATCCACTGAATTTTGATAGAATATATCCCTTTGGCAGGTCTTTAGTGTTGTCGAATTTTCCGTAGTAGAAATAGTCTTTTGGATAATTATTTACCCTTGTGATCACTACTCCGTTATATTCGTATTGAATGATTTTGCCACTGTTTGAGCAGGCAGATAAAAGTATCGCCAAGGATAGGAAAATGTGGAGGCGAAATTTGGGATAAGCCATGGGGATAGATGGATGTGAGTTCTAAGCTATAAAATTCTTTATGGTTTCGTTCAGCTCGTAAAACTTTATCAGGTCAATTTTTTGTGCCTTTGCTGTCGAGATTGCCGGTTTGCTAAAATCGCTGGTGGTAACAAGCTGTGCTTTGTCCGCCTTAAATAGTTGACTTGAGCCCATCAGCTCCCTTACTTCAGCTGATCCGACATGGTTTTTCTTAGCATATCGCTTAGCCTGTATAACAGTTAGAAAACTGTCTCCTAAAACAGGTGGTGGTGTCCAGACTAGAACATCAGCTCCATCGTCTCTAGATGTTTTGGTTAATTTTGTTTTATAGCCACTCAGTTTATAAATATATTCAACCAATTCTTCAAATCTTCTTGGACTGATCCTGTATACGTATTCATATTGAACTTTTAGCAATTCTAAAATTTCCAAGTTGGTGTCGGCAGTAATCACTTTATTCTCCGAATTATTTATACCTAAGAGGTGTTCAAGTATATATGATTTGCTTGTAAAAATTAAGTCTTCCAAGGAAGAAATATAAATTAATTCATCTTTGTTCACAACTTCTGATACATCAAAATTTGAAACGAATTCCTTAATCAGGGAACACAGAAGTTTGTCCATTTTGCCAAATATCTCTGCCTTCGTTAAGCTGGGATTGATCCTTTGCACATCGGAATTTTTAATCAAAAGTACATTCGATGTATAGGCATTCAAGTTAGTTATCGCATAAGTAGTATTTGTTGCCTGGAACTTTTGCTCATTTTCAAATGGAAGATTTCCAATGACGATGTACTTTTTGCTTCGCGCATTTAAAGATGCAGCCAGTTCGGGTAGAAGACCGGAGAAAAGCCCTCCTCCTAAACTTCCCACTAAAAAGTATATGCTGTCGGATTTGGTCAAACGCAGGAAAAGCTCTTTATCCTCCTTAAAAATCTTTTTGGAAGCATCAGTTTTGCCTTTTGTACCTTTTCCAAAAGTAATAAAAGTTCCGATTTGAAATTTATTTTTTAAAGAAATCGAATTTAAATCATCAATCTCGGAATCAAAATAGAATATCTTTTCGCTATCAAACCTTTGACGGATTAACTCCTTTGCAATCTCGGCGCCACCTCCGCCAAAGCAAAGTATCCTGTATTCTTTAAGTGTTTCAATAATCATTTTTATGGGATTCAGTCAGTGTTAGCATGGGTGTATCGGAAGGAAAGGTATTCAATCGGATGAAACTTTGCTGATCATTATTTTTTCGAGCATAACCAAGTCTGGAATAGTTAGCCTGAACCATTCTCCCCTTACACGTTTTTGGTGAAATTTTTTGTGTAATTCTTTCTCTATTTGCTGATCACAGCACCATAGGGCAATCAGATGGACAGTCGGTTCTTTAGAATGGAGCGTTCTTTCTCTATAGACTGGATCCATGCTTTTGCCAATCTTGATTAGGCCAGTATCGGTATTGACCATCAAATACACATATTCTTTACCTTTTTCAATAGGGTTATCTGCTATATTATCGAAAAAATCCCTGTAGAATTCCTTTGGATCGATGAAATCCAGCTTAATTATGCCCCTTTTTGCCGAACTCATCATTACTGTGTGACGTCCTTTGAAAACCTTAAGCTCCAAGCTAGAAACGGTAAAGAATTCTAACTTTTCTAAAAAACCGCGTAGTTTCTTTTGGAAAGTGTTGAACGCTCCTATCGCGTCGACTCCTGGGTAATCTTTTGCCAACATATCGCAGAAACGGAGTAACAGTTCGTAGTATTGTTTGTCATAAATATCGAGTTGTAAAATATCCCCTCGAAGTTCCCTTTCTCCATTGATATAAAACATTTCCACCATGACTCCGTGCTCATCATCGTATAACTTGGTTCCATAGCAGTGTTTATCAATACCTGCAATGACATTAGTTATCGGGCCGTTGTCTTCCCGGTCGAGTTTGTAAATGTCTTCAGGTCCTAAAGTGAAACAGCATTTATAAAAATTATCGTCTTCTATTTGTAGAGTTTGCATAGCGTTAGTTTAAGTATAAAGATAAGATATTATTAATCTTGAAATATCGCGTCCATCCTTTCGATAACAGATTTTATTTTCTGAATGCAAAGCTATAGCTGATCTGCCATTTTAGCATTCAAGGATATATAAATCTCTCTTCGCTCGTCTCCTGACCACTAAGGCAGCCAGCTATTATTTTTCCTGCATTAAAAAACAAAATCTTAATGTTGTGGAAAATCAACTTCAAAAATTAACGTTAAAAAACTACTTAAAGCTGCTAAAGACCATAATTTCTGCTGGGATGAAAGAGCGAATTTTGAGGAATTGTTAGCTGCAATTAACTGTGGTGATAGGGATAAGCCGTAATGGTTTGTAGTTGTTGAAGAGGGTTTGAGAACGATCCTTTTGAATGTGCACGCTTAACGCAAAGGGCTTGAACTTGGGCTTTGTGAAATTGAATTCGATCGTATGGCTGGTTTAAAAGGCCGGTGTCTTTAAACGTGGAGAAATTAAAGTTTGGTCTAGCTGATAAAAGCCGGTATGGGACTTATAGTTTGATAACTGTTGGTCATGGCCCGAATGGGAAATGGACTTATGGGTTGAGTATAAGTTTTGGGACTGCTGGTTCATTTAATGGGTTATCAGTCTATGGGACTATTTCTTCTTACAGGGAGGATGCGCTTGGTGAGATATTGGCGGTATTGAAAAAAGTGATAGAAGAAAAGGTTGAACATATGCCTCCACAGTCACTAATTTTTCCTGAAGGGCAACGGAAACGGCAGGCATGGAATCAGACCACATGGAAAATATGTGAAACGCTCAATAGCGTTTCAAGAAAAAGTCCCGGCCAGTGGCCGGGACTCTTATAATTCCCAAAACAGCTACAAGTTATTTAGCGCTATTTTTCTTTTCTGTTACTTCTTTCCTGATGTCTGAGGCCAAAACTTTCAGGTCCTGCATGGCTTTACGCACACGTGTACCGGCTGCACCGTTGTTGGCATCGTAAAATTTGGTTACATCTGCTTCAATCGAAGTGATCACTTCTTTAACTTTTTGAAATTTGTCCATAATTGTTTTGTATTGCCGGCCAAAAGGATCGGCTGTTAAATTAATTAATTTTAGTTTTACAAAAAATGAGCCGCTAAATTAGCAAAAGCATCTAAACGCTCAAACCCTGGCTAGCAGAAACCTCTTTTCCCTTTGATTTTGTTACTACCTTATTTAAAGAAGGCTCTTTTAGGAACTGTTCTCTTTTCTCCGGCCTGCCATTGGCCGCAAACATATTCAGTTGAGAATAACGTGGAACCGCTTCAACCTGAAGTTTCAACTGCTCACCATTCTTTTCTACAGTGATGAAAGGACGGTCACCGTTTTTGAGCTGTGCTTCCAGCTTTTCCCTTTCCTTTGGTGATTCCAGCTCCTTGATATTAAACTTATCCAATACTTCTTTTAAATTAAAGCCATAAGAAGGATCATGATATTGGTTCATATTAAAATTCATATGCCTGTCACGGGGTCCATCAAGATCCAGCTTCATCCATGCCTTGTAAGGCAGCCCGCCCTGGGTGAGCATATCCTCGCGATAAACGGCACGGCCTTCAATTAGGTTTATGGACTGCGATGCGGTGAAGCCTTTCCCACGTTCCACCCAAATGGTCTGTGGTAAGGGGGGATTGCGGAAAGTCCTGCCGAATTCCTTATCCACGTAATTGACTTTACCATCTTCCATAGAAGCCAGCTTGGTTTTATGGGCTGCATCCTTTCCAACGGCAAGCTCGGCATTTCCCGTATGTTTCTTGAAGACTTCAATAGCCTCGGCTACATTTTCTTTTTTCCAGACATTATTTTTTCCAGGGGTTTCACTGGGCGAGATCACCAGGTATTTTTGGCCGGCCTCGAGGGGTTTGCCCTCATTTAATGCTACATCATATTTGTTCAGGTAATAATTCTCGGACTGTCCCGACTGTTTGAAATAGAGGTTAAGATCGATCTGTCCCTTTTGACCGGCTACCTGATCCTTTAAAATAAATTCAGGAAGATTGTTTTTCATGTTTTCTTCCATCTTTTCCTGAAGCTCCTTACTGAAGCCTAAAGATTTCATCTCGCTTTTGAGATTTTCTAAATTGTTTAAATTCATACTATTGTAGTTTATGGTTAATGGATTAGCTCGCCTTAGTGCTTTTAAAAAATCATCTGCATGTTGATAATAAACGGGGTGTTCCGGACCGCTTCCAGGCAAGTCCCGACTGCCCAACTTTGAATCCAGATCGTCAATCGCTTCATCAATGGTTGCAAAAGAATTTACCTGATGGGGCTGCAGGCACATATCTGCTGGCTGTAGTTCAACGACCACATATGGATGTCCAGTATACCTGGCATTTTCTATTAAAAGGATAATCGATTCGGCGTACCTGATTTCCAGCGACATCTTAATTTCTTTAAAGTCCGAGTGAGTTGCTTTGATTAAGTGATTTTTTGGTTTTCAGCTTGATGATGGCTGGGTACTGTTCCTTCCCTGTAGATTTATGCTCAGTCATCTTTTTCTTCAAACCCTCGATCGGAATCAATTTTTGCTGCTCATCGCGGAAAACGAGATCTTTTTGTTTTGGATTGACTTCTAGATAAAAGGTCCCTGTACTTTCCAGCTTGAATACGGCCTGCGCACCATTCTTAACGATTTCCAGAACTTCAGGCCGATCGATAGCTGGGAAATTCAGTTCTTCAGCAACTTTTTTAAGCAGTTCATGGGCAAGGAAGCCTTCCTCTGCAAAGATCTCGCGAACCGGGAATTTCCCGGTAGCATCCATGGACTCAAAGTCGATCTGCAACCACCGCTCGCCTTTTAAGTGATTTATATCCACGCTCACCGGTCTACCTTTTAACAGAGAAATGACCTGGTTTATATTTAGCCCATACCCGTTATCTATCATACATCTGCGTTCCCCCTCTACCGGATGAAGCAATGTCGCATGCATGTTATCCAGACGGTAGTTTCCATACCTGCTTTTTTCAAAATGGAGCACAATTTCCAACGCACTATCCTGTTCAAAACGGCTTGAGATGGGCAGCGCTATTTTCTCCCTTTCGAAATCAAACTGATCTTTGAGATAAGGGGAAAGTCCAGTAATGCCCATCGCCTGAATCCGGTCATCCAGCTTTTTGAAGTTTTCCTTCATTTCCCTTTCAAAATACCTGGTAAGCCGTGGTATAATGAGAAAGCGTTCCTTCCATTCCGCGATTTTCCGTGGAAGCAGAAAGGGGAAGAATTCTTTACGCATTTTTTTAAGCATGGCCCTAATTATGCCAGCATAAATACGCTCATCGATACTGGGTGCAATGGCTAAGCGGGCCAGGCCTGAGCGCATATGGATGTATTTTTCACTCATAATACTTCTGAAAAGATCTCTATCCTCCCCAAAAGAAGATTCCAGTTCCTTTTGCCTTTCATCCCAGTTCTGAAGGATGATTTTTCCTCGGTTAACTGCTGGCTCCATACTATTTGCGGATTTGGTTATTCCTGAGCAGTACCGGAAATCCGGCCTTTACCTTCATTTTTATGCGCCTGACCTTCTTTGAGAAAAGTCCCTTCGCTGCATCTATACCTGCTCCAGCAGCCTGTACCCCGACCGACTGGTCCATCGTTAAAAGCTGGAGACTTCGAACAGCATCATCAGCTCCACCGGATATGGCGCTATTTACAACAGCATCCGGGGCTTCTATTCCTTTTATTCCATCCAGGCTATAGATAGAAAGGTCTACGGGAATAATATTATTGCTCACCCTGATGGTCTTGATGTCTACCAAAAGGCGCTGGTTGGTCAGGTTGCAGAGCCCAAAAATCAGCTGACCTTTTGGGAATAAGACTTCTCCCAAACGGACTGAATCGGTTAGCACAAGTTTTAGTACACCACCCTGCACCAGCGTCTGCTTTTCAGCAATCTGCGCCGGGATAGCAGCAAACTTTTCCTCTGGAGCGGAATTTACCTGCTTAATGTAGGCATCTCGGACGCGCTCGGGATGTTGAATATCCAGTACCTTTTCGAGCATTCCGCTGAGCTGTTTCATTTCCTGATCTTCACTGTTGCTGCTTTGCATGGTAGACATCAATTGCTCTAACCGTTCCACATCAGATTTCATTCCCGGGACCGTAATTTTCCTTTCCCTAGGCATCGGTAGTTCTTTCGCCTCAATTGGTGCATTAATCTGGTTATTTAATGCTTGCAGCTTAAGGTCGATCTCCCGGGTTGGATCTTCTTTCGGTGCAGCACTAAATCCCAGGCGGTCTGCAACCTGATCCAGGCCACCACCCACTTTTTTCACGGAATCCTTATCCCCCAGCTCATAAATTCCCAGTTTATCGGTCGGCTTCTCTTTCGAAAAGCTGGCATCAGGCAGGGTAGCATTGATACCGTTCTGTTTGATCTGGTCTGACTGTACAGCCCTGCCGCCACCCATAGCATAAAACGCCAGCGCCAAAAAAGGCAGCACAAGTATTGGCAGTACCAGAAGAATTTTTCTTTTGTCAATTGTTTTTCGGTTTTTCATTTCTATATTTTTATGGTGAGTAATTAATCTACTGCTGAAATGATCAGCGATAAAAAGTAACTGCTACAGACTACCAGAAATGCGATCAGCAGCATCAGTATTGTCCTTATAGAGAGATGACGACACTTCCAGTTAAGCCAGATGGACAGCTTTTTCTGAATAGAAAGTATTTTTTCATTCAGACGTGCAGCCATCGTTGAGCGGACATTCTTTTCTTCAGGTTTTTCCATTGTATCAGGGTTTTATGGGATCATCGAAATTATCCAGGGTCTCCCAGCGCTGAATCAAAAAGCCATGCGGGTTATTATCCGAGCGCGAAACATTGCGCAGATAACCTGAAGTGAGCAGCTTCCGCTTTATGGTAGAAGTCGCACGGATCAGCCGCTGGGTAGCGTAGCACCTGAAATAATAAGGGTACTGGTTCAGATCCACCTGGGTACTGTCCACTGTTATTTCCTGAGAAATATTGGCCGAGATGAGGTTGTTAAAAAAGCCTTTCTCTTTGAGGTTATCATAGGCACGCTTGGCACTTTCATCGGCCAGATTAAGGGCAGCTGAAATATTGGACTGGATGACCTTATCATCAGGATCCAGGGTAAAAAAGTAATGGTGGAACATCTTGACATGGTCCCTGATCTCGACACCAATATTATCCTTGCGCTCGGAAGCGAATGCTTCCAGGGCTTTACCATTAGCCAGAATATAAACTTTTGCCTGCGCCCTGCTGGCCAGATCAAAACCTTTATAGATGGCAAAGCCTGATATCAGCATGCAGGCCAGGATCAGAAAAATGCTGAACCGCTTGATATGGCTGAAGGCGGTATCGATATTTTTAAACTGTGTAAACATAGCTTGGTTTTTAAGTTGATTTTCCTGTTATCCTATCTTTTTGATGGCTGGCCTGATCTGGGAAGTAATCTCCCTGTGCGGCGCTGGCATAACCCTGCGACTGCATTCTGGCGCTATCCCCAAGCGCATCAGCGACCATACCGCCTGCCCCCATTGCGGCACCCATCCCAGATCGTGGGGCGGCAATAACCAGCGAGTTCACCTTGGTCAGAATGGCATTTCCACCTCCCGCGTGTACCACATAGTTGGCCACGTTGGGAACAGAGAAATAGCCTACGATCCCGATGATAAGAAATACGAGATACGCGGTATCGGTAGAAGAAAAAAAGGTATCGCCCTGCGCTTCAATTTGCGAGAGATCGACTTTGATCATGTTCTCCTGTATCTTTCCCAGGATGCTGCCGAAGATATTGGCAATAGGCAGCCATAGAAATATGTTCACATAACGGGCCAGCCAGACGGTAAGGGTCTGCTGGAAACCATCGAACACCGCAAAACCAAAAACAAGCGGACCTAAAATTGCAAGCACGATCAGAAAGAAAGTGCGGATGGTATTAATACAGAGCGCTGCTGCTGCATAAAGTACTTCCAATACTTCCTTTAACCAGGACTTAATGGAATTACGCAGGTTGTAACTCTGTTTTTCCATCCAAAACTGCATTGAATTGCCCAGACCATCCAGAAACGTTTCATTCTCCCGGTCCGGGTCTTTGGGATGGGTATACTTATACCATTTATCGCTGTCGCCGTTTCCACTGTCTCCAACGTACATCTGCCAGTTTTTTGATTTTTTTATCGCCTGTTCCTTTAAGGCAAGCAACCTTTCGATTGCCTTATTGCTATCACTGACCATAGCACCTGTGGCCGAAACGGTAGGTTTCAAAACACCGTTCATGATACCGATTACCATGGGAAACATCATGATACACATGCCGAATGCAAACGGGCGGAGCAAGGGATAAAAGTCAATGGGTTCGGCTGCTGCGATCTGGCGCCAGACGCGGCTGGCAATGTACCATAGTGCTCCAAAGCCGGCGATTCCCCTGGCGACATCGATGAGTCTGGAACACAGGGGCAGCATATCTTCATATACCTTGTCCAAAACGGACTGCATACCGGAAAGCTCACCGGCTATTCCCTGCGCGTGGACCATGCCTGGCAAAATAAAAAAGACAAAGGCCAGGCCGGCTCCCCTTAAAAGGCGAGAAAAAAAACTTTTCATATCCGTAAAAATTAATTGGTTTTAAATAGATCTTTTGTGCCGTCGACATCTGCCCTGGCGGTCTTTCGCTGGATCAATAAGGTTCCTGCCTGCCGGTTAAAGCTCCGAAGGAAAGTGAGCTTATCCGAAGTATCGGCAAAGATCCGGTCAATGGCACCGAGGCGATCCTCATCACTCATCCGGAGTGAATTCGCCGTGAGTATCAGCGTCAGCTCATCCAGGTTATCGACGCTTTGGGAAAAAAGTCCGCTATAAACCTTGGAGAGATAGTCCAGTTCAGCTGTGCTAAAAAGCCCTGATGAATTAAACTGCTTAAAGGCGTGTTTGTATTCTGAAAGGATATCCTTTTGAAAGGAAAGGATATCCCCTACCCTTCGATATTTGCGTACTTCGGGACTGACGAGCATCAGTCCATCCAAAAAGGCCTCATGAAGGGAAAAATTTCCCTGCGAGACGTTCTTCACTGCATTATATCCACTAGAGATGACCATATATCCCTTTTTCATATCCTTGAGAATGTTCTTAAGCTGGCTGAGCTTTTCCACATTGAGCAATAACTGCTGGGCTTCGGTAGATTGGGCAAAGCCCTTGCCTGCCAATAGCATCACAAACAATACAACAGTAAGCCATTTTATGCTACCTGATTTCATACCAATCCTCCATTTCCTTTAAGGTTTTTAGCTCTTTACTGCGCGCCGAGGCAAGCGATCTGGCCGCAGCGGCAAAGCGCAGCGCAAAGATTTTCTTTTCCTGCATGGCGCTGTAAAGTTCATCGATCCTGTCCAGGCGCTCATCATCACTCATCTCCAGCTTTCCCGAGGTGATCACCAGAAGCAGCTCTTCTAAATCGCTCAGGCAATCCATGAGCAGATTACTACCTACCAGGGCCACATAAGCCTGGTTAGCATCCCCCAATAATTCCAGTTCTTCTACCGATAAAACGGCTTTACCGATTTGAAGCTGCATCTGGATAATATCCGCGATTTTGCTGCTGTGTTTGATCTCCGGGCTAACGGCTTTCAGGGAAGAGAAGAAAGTCCCATGCAGATCGAATTCTCCCTTGCTTGCGCTTTTGATAAAATTCAGGCCAGAGCTGCCGATCTCATATCCTTTTTTGAGGTACCCTGCATAAATTTTCAGTGCAGCGACCTGTTCCAGCAGATATTTTTTTTGGGTCTTTTTCTGCGAAAACCATTCTGACCAGGTTTGCGCTATAGATACCTGCGCAAAAAGCAGCAGCGAAGTACACACTAAAAACCATTTTTTAATTCTAGTTGACATCATAAAGCTCTTTTAATTTAGCGACCTCATCTAATGAGTTAGCTCGTCCGATACTCAACGAGATATTGCCGGAATTGAATTTTTTAAGATCAGTATAGTTTTCTTCCATTTTATCCGCCGCAGCATTGATGATTTCCAGTCTCTTTCCATCACTCATCTGCGTTTTAAAGGCGTTCACCACCAGCAGCACCTGATCAAGGTTCTTGACACTTTCCTCCAGAATCCCCAGATACACCTTTTGCATCTCCTGGAGTTCATCAGAAGAAAAATGCCTGTCCTTTTGAAAAAGGCCCCATGCCCATTTGTATTCATCGACAATGGCAATCTGCTTTAAGGTCAGCTCTTTTACACGTTTATAATAGGTAATGGCAGACTTCACTTTCCATAAGGAGGTATAATATTCGGCGTAAAGATCTTTCTGCCGCTCCGTCCAGTCGGCGATCTCGGTGAGCTTTAACTTGGAAAGCTGGTTTTCCAGTACTTTCTGGGCATTCTGCAGCCAGATGGTTTCGTTCTGCAAACGCTGAACCTTAAGGTCTACAGCGCGGATGACCTTTTTCACGCCCGCCTTGATCACTTCCAGTACCGCTAACTGGGCGGTTGCGCCTTTTGGGATACTTTCGCAGATGGTCATGGCGCTGACTGGCAATATTACCATATAGTTTTTCATAATCTTCTTAATTTTTCTGCCTAGCACGCCCAGCTTAAAAAGTGGGTTTGCCAGCGCGTTTCTGATTTTTGCGGTACATGGCCTTGTACCTAAATTTTGAGATCTCATATTTTTTGTAGGTTAATTTTTGGTATATTTTCTTTTTCCAATTAAGATATATCCAGACTCGGGGAAGATGTTGATGAGTCTTCCCTTCCTGGTTTCGGTAAGCGTCCTGGTACCCTCATCATACACAGCGTTCCATTCCTCTCTTTCATATTGACGCTTCCCTATCTTCCCTGCATCGATAATGTTAAATCCCGTCCGGCGATAGATTAAAAACTGGTTACTTTCAGCTGCTTCAACGACGAGGGTATCATCGGCCTGACTGTATTCACCCCTGGCAGAATTGGTGTAAGTTCCGGGAAGAAATTCCCTGGCCTGATCCCCTTTACAGGCTCCGAGCTGCATAAGCAGGCCGGCAGCTAGAAAAAATTGGTAGATTCTCATGACTTATTATTTAATTTAAAACTGATTGATTTTTAATGTCCTGGGCTAATGCCACTATCCCCTTTTGAATACTTCCGAACCTATGGGCATATTCCTGCACCTGCAACTTTTCCTTCTCTTCGGTGGTATAGGCCAGGTATTCCTCCAATGATACTTCAGTGCGGTAAACCTGGCTGTACTGACCGCCAAGGGAGATAAACACCTCTTTATATTTTTTGCTGGGGTCATTTGCGCGGTTCATGGAAAGGATCTGTGATTTTTCCTTTTCAGTGAGACCAAGCAGCTGCTGAATATCATCGAACTTATTTTGGTATTTACTCTGATCGAGCAGGATTTTGCAGTCCGAATTGTTGATGATGGCCTGTTTGACTACGGGTGAAGAGATGATATCCTCCACCTCCTGCGTCACGACAACGGCCTCGCCAAAGAATTTCCGAACCGTTTTAAACAAATACTTGATGTATTCCGCCATGCCCTCCTTTGCAATGGCCTTCCAGCACTCCTCGATCAGGATCATCTTCCGCTGCCCTTTTAACTTCCTCATCTTGGAGATAAAAACCTCCATAATGATGAGTGTCACAGCAGGAAAAAGTATCGGATGATCTTTTATGGCATCCAGCTCGAAAACAATAAAGCGCTCAGAGAGCAGATCAAGCTGCGAAGTCGCATTGAGCAGGTAATCAAATTCCCCGCCCCGGTAGTAAGGCTTAAGTACATAGAGAAAACTGTTGATGTCAAAATATTTCTCGCGGACCTTATTTTCTTCCAACACCGATAGATATTCTCCCGAGAGAAACTCATAAAAGGAATTAAAACAGGGAAAGATGTCGGGATGGGATTCCAGGTGCTGAAAGTAAAGGGTCAGCCCGTTGGAAAAGCCCACGTATTCCGAGCGGGTAAAGGTCTCTCCCTCCTTTTTGGATAGCGCGAGCAGCAGCGTTTTAATGCTCTCTTTCTTCTCTGTATCCAGCACATCTCCATCAGTAAGGTAAAATGGATTAAAGGCAATTGGACTGGTTTCGCTGTAGCTGAAATAATAACCATCCACTAAATCACACAATCCTTTATAACTATGTCCAACATCCACCAGCAGCACATGGGTACCCTGCTCATAATAGCTGCGCACCAGGTGATTGGTAAAAAACGATTTTCCGGAACCTGAGGGGCCTAGGATAAACTTATTTCTATTGGTGGTATATCCCCTGGACATCGGCTCATCAGAGATATCCACATGTACGGGCCTTCCGGATAAGCGTTCGCCAAGGCGAATTCCAAAGCTGGAACGGGAATCGCGGTAGTGGCTTTCCATATTAAAAAAGCAGGTCGCTTGTTCTAAAAAGGTATCGAAGGTATCGTTCATCGGAAAATCTGCTGCATTGCCCGGAAGGCCAGCAAACCAAATCTGGGCCTGGCCATCGGTTTCCCGTTTGGCAACAGCCTCTATAGCGGCCATTGCGGAACTCACTTTATTCTTGATATCAGCCAGTTCTGTAATATCAGCCGACCAGGCCATAATGTTTACATGTGATTTTACCGGTAACCTTCCGGCGGCAACCGCTTCATTCAGAAACTCATTGACCGCGTCCCTTGAAATCGCATTCTCCCTGGAATAAGCTGAAAGGGACTGAAGCCTAAGTTTTTTCGCTTCCAACCTTTTGATGGTCTTCTGAACATCTCCGATAAAAACATACTGGTTCAGGATGTGGTTACAGTCCAGCAACTGACCAAGCGGACTGGCAAATCCGACACTGAACTTGGATTTGTCGGTTGAGTAAGGCTCGTAATTGAGGCGGCTCCCGCAAAAGGGTGGCAGATCCGACACATCTGAAAGCGTATAGATTTCCATATGTTTTTCCCCTATCCTGATCTCATCACGCAAGTGGATGTCCCTGATTACCGGCATTTCTGTTTTGCCAAGAAGCCAGCAATACCGTTCAATTATGCCTGCGGTATTTGCCGTACCTGACAACGCATCATCACCCATGCGATGCAGAGATACAAATCCTGAATCGGAAAGGATCCGCTCAAATTGCCCGGCTTTATCTAAAAAATCCGAAAGCAACGCCCTACTTACCGTCTGCTCGGGAACCAGGGCTTTTCTGAACAGTCCTGATGAAGCTGAACTTGACGGCTTTTTTCTCTGAGGTACCAGGGTCAAAAAAATATAGCAGCTGTGCTCGGTATAAGGCCTTTCGTTAAAAAAGCGGTCACTTAAACGCGAGAGAAAATCCAGTCCGGACTTTTCAAAATCAGCACGGAACCTTTCAGATAAAAACCAGTCCTGTTTATGAAAGATACTGCCTGCGGGCAGCACTTTGATGGCCTTCACCCATGCCTGGTGGTAAGCCTCATAATCCCTGTCAGAAAGCGAAAAGATTTCCGGTAAAGTCGCCTGAAAGGCCACAGTAACGTCGCCTTCAAAGGAAAGGATACAGCCATGCTCTATTTTATAGATGGGAAGAATATTGATTGCCTCTGTCATCAGATAAATTTTAAATTGTTAGAAATTCTGCCCTCAGAATATTTTAGTGCTGTAAAAATTCTTCTGGAACGGAAACGGATGTATTTCGGCAAGCCTTTTTTCGCCATGTACTTCATCAGCCCATGCTCACCAAACCTGTGACTCAAACGGAATGTGACCACAAACAGCGCAGTTCCCAATACCAAAATCATCGGCAGAACGATAAACAGACTGAGTCCGGAGATATAGAGAATAGCGAAGGAAAGTAACAGCAGTACAAGCCCAATACAGAGATAGGCGATGTACTGCGCCTTTAGCCCCTTAAATACGATCGGCTTTGATACGCCCTTATTGATCTGATAAATAGTTGCCATCGCTATATCCCGAAAAATGATTTAAGAACAGTGGCAACCACCACCAGAAATATACAGCTGCCGAACCACGCCGCGGCGACCTTATTGGTATCGGATTCACCTGCATTCCATTTATTGAAGACCTTGATAGCGCCTATGATACCAACAACCGCACCGATGGCATACATCAGGTCACATCCAGTATCGAAATAGCCCTTTACCTTATTGGTCGCTTCCTGGATTCCTGCATTACCATCCTGGGCGAAGCAGGAAAGCGAGAAAATGTAATTGAGGGTCAGCCAGGCGCAGCAGAACATCAGGGTTTTTAGCAAGGCCTGTTTTTTTGCTTCTTTTATTGAATTGTTCATTGTAAAATCTTTCAGGTTAGAAATTCAGTTGATTAATCCCACAGGTTTTCCAGTTCCTCCAGACTCACCGTAAAAGGTGCATGGTCACGGATAAACTCGTTGATCTTCCTAATATTTGGATTGGAACCAATGCGCCCATATTTTTCGCTGATCATGGCGGCAAGGGAAAAGAAATCCTGCTTGGTTCCATCCTCTTTTGCCAGGATCCCAAATATTTCTTTCAGCTCCTGCAGTACATCGGGAACAAGTCCCAGCTGTTCTGATTTCCCGTCCTCATCAACCTGAGACCCGGCATCTCCAACTGAAAAACTTAATGCACCCATACTGACCACCTCTAATCCTTCGGGCATTTTGGACTTGCCCATGATTTCATTACCGGCTGGATCCGCTTTATTTACATCAGCCTTTAGCTCAAGATCTGAGACTACTGTACCCACGCCAATAGACCCCGAGAAAAAAGCCATCGCATCCTTTCGATAGACCGTAAGCAGGAGCGCTAAGTACCACAGCGCACTTAACACAGCGAAGAAAACTAGGAAGTTTGTCCAGGAAAATTGTTGTAACATATATTTAAGATTTTCCGGCCTGCACCATTGCTGGCCTTTGTTGGTGCAAATGTTGGAAAGGGGCAGGTTTTTGGTTCAGCATCCCGTTAGGGATCCCTAACGAATATTTTGATGAATTAAATTCTAATAACCGTAACGGCGTTTTTGGTCGTCCGGAATCCAGGCATCACTATCTTCGATCCGCTTATTTACCTTCAAGGTCATTTCATCAAGAAACCTTGTTTTACTCATAGATTTCCTCGCCTTGATGTCAGAAAAACGCTTGAAATATTTGGTTAAATTGATATTCAACGTCTGCCCGAAATAATCCATAAGCTCAGCCAGGCTCGCCTTCCCATGATTGATCTGGCCAGTTTCGTAAAGACCGTATATCAATTCTACAATATTCACGCCCTCGCCAGTCCATTCCATGCTGCCCCGTTTTGTTTTTAGCATATCAATATCCGTTGCACCTATTGCATCGATCTCATCAATCAAATATTTCTGCAGTTTTTCATATGCCATGAATTTGGAGAAAAGGTAATCTGCAACAGTGGAGAATGTTGGATCAACCTCTGGCACCTCAGTAAAACCGACAATACTGGCTCCGGCATTCCTGACAAAATACCGATCGTCCAGATCCGTTGCACCTAGCTTAAAATATTGATAAAGAAACTCATTCTGGCGGAAGAACCTGTCAATGAATACCAGCTGTGATTTGAGATAGGTTATCTTCTGTTGTTTCTCCACTAATGGCATGCTGTTCTCAATTGCATAGCGTTCGGTAATGAAAATGAGCAGAGCATATATCCGTGGTTTCCCTTTTTTAAAAAAGGAGATTTCGTCTGCCTGATCTTTAAAACCGGTTTTGGTCAATTCGATCTTTAATTTTGCAAGCGCCTGCTGAACATGGGTTAATCCGGTCTTCAATTTTTCCAGAGGGTTCTCGATTGAGCCCGTTTCCTCCATCTGTTCACAAAGATTTAAATACAGTTTTTCCGATAGTTTTTCCAACGTCATGATAAATAGATTTAGGTGAATAAAAAGAGCAGCAGTCAATCAGATGGAGGGAAATGAAAAAAAATTAAATCAGATATAACAAACGCGCCTATTTTACGTTAACAACTTGTATCCATTTCCGACAGGACAATATTAGTCTACTTAAAGCTGCGAAGATTTGATCTCGATCACAATCGACAGCCATGACAAACAACAAGAATGACGAGGCCGATTTACTCGAAACATTAAGCGTTATTGTACCCTTACCAGCTCCTATGCAGCACCGGGTAAATCAAGAGGTAATCACCCAAAATTTTAGAAAAAAACATTTATTGCTCAGACCCGGCGAAACATCGAGGAGATTCTACTTTATCAGAAGCGGATTTTTACGGGCATTTTATATCGATGAACAAGGCAGGGAATGCACAACCTGGTTCTTAGGAAAGGGCGATCTAATGATTTCAGTCTATAGCTTTTTCACCCAAAACCCTGCTCGGGAGTACATTGAAGTACTTCAGGACTGTAAACTACAGTCACTAACCTGGAATCAACTAAATGCCTACTATGCAGATTTTCCACAAGGCAATTTATTGGGCCGGATTGTTATCCAGAGATCCTTTATTATGAGCGAGGGAAGAGCGCTATTTTTAAGAAACAATACCCCTGAACTGAGGTACAACCACTTGCTTTTACAACACCCTAATATTGAGCAACAAACTACGCTAACTAACATCGCCAGCTATCTCGGGATAACCAGAGAAACTCTAAGTCGGCTAAGGTCAAAAAAATGCAAAAATGTGCTTTCAGTCACAAAACGATCAAAATCAGTATTCAATTTATGCTAATAATTAAATGCATTGAGGCGAAATTTTAGAGGTTGCAATTAATAAAGCGCAGCGAATTCTAGCCTGATTCAAATAATAGAAAAATGCAGTTGTTGATATTAACGAAGCTGGATTAAAATGTAAAAAGTCAAAATCTTATATGAAATATTTCAGGAAATGAGAATATCTCCATTATAGATCTTGGAGTTTTAGTAATCAGCCAGTTATGCAGCGTTGTATTTTACAAGCAACAGCAATGTCAAACTAAGACAGAGGACTTCAATCAAACAAAACTTTGAAACGATACAAAATTTTCAGACAACAATATTAAAGTTTGAAACTCTAAAAACAATACTCATAAAATTGAGATAAAATTAGGTTTTATAAATTCAAAGTTAAACTACATTATTGTGAAATTATATATCAGGTTGAAGACTTATTAAAACTCTCATAATCACCACCCAAAACATCAAAGATTTATGAAGCTTTTATTTCTAAAATTAAATCAAATACTCCTTTGAAGAACTTAAATTCCTTATCAGGAAATGAGCGACAATCTTGGTCTAGAGATTTCTTGAATTTGTCTTTTGTAACTATTGTATCAAGGCTTTTAAATGAAGTTAAGACATACTTGGTCAATAATGCCTTGCTGAAGTAATCCTCAATATTGAAGTTTGCTCCTCCTTTATAATATGGGCGAGTAGGAAAAATTGCTATGTTAATATCACCTTGTTTTCGAAAACGCCCGAAATCTCTGCTAGAAAATCTGTTCGCATCTGTTCGTTCAAAAACTTTGTTGATTGAGTTCCAGCCTGCTTGATCACTGTCGAATAGTGCGATGATTTTTTGGCCAACTTTTGGCGTAAATTTCTTCGTCATCAATTTTACACCTTCAGCTCCTCCACACGGAAGAAATTCAAATATGAGATCAGCGTACCTTGGCTCCGTTAGCTTTAAAACCTCTAAAGCCTTCGAAAGAAATGTTTCATCTGATTTACCCTCCACTAAAAGTATATCATTCTTAGAATTTAAAAAAATATTTTGTTCTTGATAAGACCAGATTCCTTGAGTTAATTCATAAATAATTTCTTGCTTTTCTTTTTTTTCAACCAAAGAATCATTGACAGCATTTTTTGTCAACATTGTTATGTGCTTAAAATCGAAATTATGTGTGAGAGTGGGAGAATGTGTAGTTATAATATTTTCCCTGTTTTCATACTTAGTAAGAAGTTTTTGTATCTCCTCTTTTCTGGATAAATGAATATGACTATCTGGCTCATCTAATAATATTAAAGAGTTTTCATCTCCAGCAACTTCGAGAATTGTAATTAAAAGCAACAGTTTTTTTTCTCCTTCACTAAGTGTTTCAGATAACAGATTATTATTAATATTTATTTCAATCTTTGTTATTAATTTATCATTTTTTGGCATTGATGCAGCTGTCAAGTATTTGAACATATCAATTTCCGATAGATAATCCATTCTTTGCCGAAACTCTTCTAACGTTAGTTCAATTGTTTCTTTCTTTTCGGGATTGAGAGTAAGGATAAAATTAGTAACAGGATTTGGAGTTCTTAAAAAATCGTCCAGACGCCCAATATCGAAATGCAATTGAATATTGTTCAAGGATTGAATTCCAATTGTTTGTTTGCAAAAATCCCTTATATCGGTAAACACCTCTAAATCATAAAAATGTAATGCTAATAAAGCGATATTCCAATAGTGCTTATTGATGTACATTAAATTGGAATTTGGAAGCGTCGCTCCCTTTATTGCCCTTATATACTCTTCGTAAAAAGGTAAATAATAATTTTGCCATAGACGATCTTCTTCTCCACTATAGGAACTTATAACCTGAGTGGGTAGGTATTCAGGTTTAATATTATCAATATTGCCATTGACTCTAATTGTATAAACACCACCAACAAAGTCAATATTAATAACATTGCCATCTCTTAGATAATTAAGCTCGTAGTTAAAGACTGGATTGAAACGATTATTAAAAAGCCCCGCGAAAATGCTGCTGATAGCTTCCAAGATATTACTTTTTCCGCTACCATTATTACCTATTAATACAGTTATCCCTTCTTTATCAGAAAAATCCAATTCAAAATTTTCAAGGTTTTTGAACCTAGTTATTATTTTTAATTTCTGTAGTCTCATCAATTAGAATATATTATCGGAAAACTGCTTCTTAGCCAAATTCAATTTCAACTCAGCTTCTGAAATTACAGACTTGAGATTTGTTATTTCTTCTACCATTTTTTTTTGTACTTCAATACTAGGTAAAGGAATTTTTGCATTTAAAAATAAAACCTCATTTAGGCGTTGTCTATTTGTTGAGCCACTACTAAATTTCCTACAAAAATCGACAAAGGATTCAGTAGTTATTATTAATTCAAGGTAGGTTGGTGATATTAAATCTTCGTTAATATTGTAAGTTAAAAAATCTGGTGTGACGACAGCGTTTTCCAAATCCTCAGGGATGATGCCCATGGCCCCATTTCTTGCATCAATCTTCGAAATTGCAAACTGTCCCTTTGAAATTACAAACTGCCTTTTCGTCCCAATTTTAGATCCGATAACCTCATCTCTTAGCACAATTCCCCTGTTGTTATTTCTTATCGTAATTCTTTTATACAACTCATCATCACTAATCTTAATGGTATTTCTGTTCCGTTTTAGAAATTTTGATAGACTTATGTTTGGGTATTTTGACTGGTCATTATTGAAAGCAGAGTTGAAGTTATGTGAAACGCTCCAATTAATTAAATCATTCGATTTAACTATTCTTACAGTTTTAGATTCATTATCAATTTCATTTTTTTTCAGAAAATTAAAATATTCATTAATTGCATGTGGAAATTGATTTTTTTCAGAGAGAATGCCGTTTGAAGTGATACCTGCATTCTCGATTAGAAAAAGTGGTATTTCATAAGGTGCTATCACCAGTTTTTCTTTATCTGTTAACTTTTGCAAAAATAAAATGCTAGGTTTGATTGTCGCACCAGAAGAAATGAAGACATCTTTAGGAATGGACGTTATGTTTAGTATTTTAGCCCGTCCCTGAACATATTCTCTTATTTTCTGCATACCACCGTTATTCATAACACCTTCAGGAAGAACAATACCCATTCTACCTCCTGGCTTTAAAAGATTTAAGCATCTATCTAAGAAAATCACTTCTGTCAAGCTACTTAGTCTACTCAATTCAAACAAACTTAAGACTGAGTTCCCAACATTATCATTAACTTGCTTAAGCGCTTCAACATACTCAGCGCCATAGACACCAGTATATTTTGCGATCATTTTTGCATCTGAATATCTATCTTGTTCTGTAATCTTCAATGACTCCTCGACTCTTGCACCGAATGGTGGATTTGTAAAAATTATATCAAACCTATTATTAAATATCCCGTTAATGTTTAACAGCCCATCATGATGATGAACCCCTCCATGACCATCTCCATGCATAATCATGTTCATCTTAGCAGTACGCGCCATTCGCGGATTTGCATCTGTCCCAAAAATACAGTCATGAGAGAGTTTATAATATCTTCCCGATTTATTTGACATATCAAATTCTTTCATAACGATGTCAATCTCACTTTGCATTTCTACATCTAATTTATTTTGCTCCTCGATTGATAGATCAAAATAGAAATCCTTTCTAAACTTATTATGGATTTGAGAAATCTCATCCTTTATTCCATCATCAATTTTGTTTCGGACATATTCGAATGCAGTGATAAGGAAACCACCACTACCGCAACAAGGATCGCAAATAATTTCATTCTCTTTTGGATCAAGGATTTCGACCATATAATCTACAATTGTACGAGGAGTAAAAAACTGGCCTAATTCACCTCTAAAAGTCTTGCCTAAAAATTGCTCAAACGCGATCCCTTTTACATCATCAGATGTATCAGAAAGATTAAACGTCTCAAGTTCTTCAACAATCATTTCAAAACTGTTTCTTTTAATCTTAATCTGATCCTTGATGTCAAATAAACCATCTGATTCAAAGGTTCTTTTCGTATTATTAAAAAGATATTGCATGTAATCCAAATCAAAAGATAAAGCCTCATTCCTAAGGTTTGGACGAATAATTTGTTCATAATTTTTTTCGTCGGCTTGAAACTTAGCTTTTGAAAAAATCATTTCCTCCTTTGCGTTTCTTTCATACATAATTTTCATAAATAAGACTTTACTAATCTCATCAAATGCGGCTTCTGGAGATAATTTATCATTGTTTCTTATGATATTATGGCACCTTGACAAAAGTTTCGTAAATTCTTCTCGAGTGAAAGATTTTGTTTCTCTTATATATTTTTCAATCTTTTTATCATCAACTAAAATTTCTGCTCGAGGAATGTCGGATAGCTTTTCTGTTTTTTTTGGCAACAAATTTTTCTGTATGTGAAAAATTTTAGACTCTTTTTGATTAACAGCAATAAAAAAGTTCGCATTGATGGTAGACGCAAAATTATAACCTATAGAATAATCGCTCTCCTTTATTCTTATGTGTTCAGCTTTACACTCGACAGTAATAATTATTGAAGGAACTACATGTAATTGCCTGTCTATTTCCGATCGCCAGATGGCAATATCAGCTCTATACCTTTTTTTAATCTCAACATCTTGTCCTAGTTGTTTCAAGTTATAACCGTAAACATTGACTAGTCTACAGATGAATTCTTGCTTTAACTTTTGTTCGGGGGTTAATTTAACCCACTTATCCATTAAAGGTATATAGATTTTATTATTTTTGATTTCAACCTGCATATTACTTATCATTTATGACCAATCAAATATTTGGCTATAATTAGGTGTAAAGATATTAACATTTGGATTCGTTTTTGCATTACATGAGTAATTACTCACATTATCAAAACATTCGTTAATGGGATCAGAATAAAGGGTTATAGCAATATTTAAGAGATCGCTTAAAACCCTTGTCGTTTGAATAAGCTTGATTCCGAATAAAAATTATGAAATAAATTGGAATGCTTGAAATAACAAGTTTGAAAATTTTTACCTTTTACTCGATTTATTCGCCAATCTTTCTTGCTCTTCTGGAGAATTGAGTTTAACATTTTTAAAAACCTGCCTTTGTAAATCGCCCGGTTCCACATCGATAGCCAAAGCAATTTTGTAGCTTTCTTCAGCTGTTAAAATTGTAGATGCATCGTTAGATAGAAGACTCAACCTTGTCTCGCTTATACTTGTCTTTCTATAAATCGCTGCCTTATTTGCAGACTTAAGAAATAAAAATTTTCCAAGTTCAGTTAAATTTGATTTCTTTTTCACAGTCTTTTTTTTCTAAACTTAGTCTGTCAGAAAAAGATAACAAAGCATAGCGACATTTAATTATAAAGTATAAATAATTCTTTATATTATATAAACTTTTATTATTATATTTGAAACGTAATGCTAAAATTAGTTTAACGAAAAGAAAACAAATTATTAAGTTTGCGGACTGCATTTAATAGCGTTCGCACTAAGTCTGTGTTTGGAAACCTGAGAATTTTCAATGGACACAAGGCAATAGGTGATCTTGCTCACGTTATAGGCGTGGGCCCACTTATTGTGTCCAAGGCTTCTCAGGGCCTCCAAACCGATAAGTTGGGTTCCACGTCTTTTTTACTCACTATCAATCAGGCTTTCATTAATTTAACATAATGGACAGTCGCTTAACAATTCTTATCGCCCTTATCATCTGCGCCCCTGAATAAAATATTTACCAGGCGGGTCAGCCATGTTTATTCGGTTAATGATCAATAATTTCTACATGGCGCTCGTTCTGGTTTTTCTGAACCGGTAACCACCGGCATTTTATCAACCAACCAAAACCAACCACATGAAAAAATCAATAATATTTATTGCATTGGCATTGCTATGCCTAAATTTTTACGCCAATGGACAGGGATCACCTACAGATCCTTTCCAAAAAAAGGATAACAAAGCGACTGAATATATGCTGGGCACGAAATTGCCAGATAGCTTCTGGAAAGCTCCACATACCTTTTTAAAGAAAGGTGAAACATTTACCCAGGACCTCGAAGCTTACAAGGATAAGCTGGTTATCCTTGATTTCTGGGCCACATGGTGCACGGTGTGCAGAAGAAAACTCCCGGTATTGGACAGCCTGCAGAAGATCTATCCTAAAGAACTTGCCGTTATTCCAATAAATTCTGTGGCCTCCGAGGATCGCATGGAAAATATACTTAACGTGCTGAGCGGAAAGTTTAAGCCCTTTATTGCCTACGAACTCTCTACTGTCATCAACGATGTATCGCTGAATAACCTTTTCCCCCACCGCCAGCTCTCCCACGTGGTATGGATACAGGATGGGAGTATTCTGGCCTATACGGGCAGCGACTTCATCGATGCAAAGATGATTGAAAAAATGATACTGGAGAACAGGGCGTATCGGAACAAAGTGGAAAAGTCTAAAAAGCAGGTAAAATGAGAAAGAAACTATTTTATTCCATAATACTTCTGTCCTTATTATTCAGTCTAGGAGGTAATGCCCGGGTCACTCCTTCTACGCAGGGTAAGACCATAGATGCTAAATCCGGAATCCCTGTTGCCGATGTTACGATCAAAATTTTCGGAAACACTGTACGTACCGTTTTATCTGGCGTAGATGGAACATTTAACCTGCCAACAGGTAGCGGAAAGACCAGGATGCAGGCAAGCAAAATCGGCTATTCAACTATTGACACACTGATTGTTATTGGTGATGGTCCGATTATATTGAGAATGGCTCCATCAGATATCCAGCTGGAAGAGGTTACCATCAATACGGGTTATCAGCTTTTGAGTAAGGAGCGGGCGGTAGGTTCCTTTGATCAGTTGTCTAACCGCAAGCTTAACGAACAGGTAGGCCCGAATATCCTTTCAAGGATAGAGGCTATCGGAAATGGGGTGAGCGTTGACCGCACGAGCTCTACAGCGGGACGGCTCACCGTCAGGGGCCTGAGCACCATCAACGGACCAAAAGATGTACTAGTTGTATTGGATAATTTTCCTTACGAGGGAAATTATGGCAACATCAATCCAAATGACATTGAAAGCATTACCATTCTCAAAGATGCCGCAGCAGCATCGATTTGGGGAGCAAGGGCAGGAAACGGCGTGATTGTCATCACCTCTAAAAAGGGCAGCTTCCAGCGTCCGCTTTCGGTCAACGTGAATATAAATACCACGCTTACCAAGGCACCTGATCTTTACAGCTTGCCGATGATGTCATCTTCAGACTTCGTTGAGGTCGAGCAAAGGCTTTTTACCGCTGGGCGTTACCTTTCGGATTATAACTCAAACAGCCGCCCAGCACTGACCCCAGCTGTGGAAATACTTTACAATAATGCACTGACAGCAGCTCAAAAAACAGAACAGCTTAACCTGCTCAAGCGGTATGATATCAGGAAGGAATTTGATAAATACATGTATAAGGATGCCGTGGCGCAGCAATATGCGCTATCGCTGGACGCTGGGGGGAAAAACTTTAAATGGATAGGCTCCGCCGGATATGATAAGGCCGTGGGAAACCTTGAAGAACAAACCGAACGGCTAAATCTTCGTTTTGGAGCCGAGTACCTGTTGATCAAAAACCTCACCTTAACCAGCTCCCTGGCTTTCACCTCATCTTCACAAAAAAGCGGCAAACCTGATTTTATGGAATCGTTGGGGCCTAACGGACGGCTGTATCCTTATGCAAGGCTTGCTGATGATTCGGGCAATGCACTCCCAGTAGCACGGGATTTCAGGTTGAGCTATTTATCAACCCTAGACAACAGGCTTTTAGACTGGAAATTCTATCCTTTAAACAACTGGCAGAGCAACGGCACTGAATCTACCCAGCAGGACATCAATATCAATACCGGAATAAACTACAAGCTACCGGGCTTTACTTTGGATGTAAAGGGCCAATATGAGCGCCAGACGATCATGGGCGAAACATTGCAGGGCATTGAAAGTTACCAGGCAAGAAGTTTGATCAATAACTTTACACAGATTAGCCCTTCGGGCCTGATCTACCGCGTACCTATAGGCGCAGTAGATGACCGTACGGATGCAACGCTCACCTCATATGGTTTAAGGGGGCAGCTTTCGTATGCCCATGATTTTGGAAACCATAAGATCAGCGTACTTTCGGGAGCAGAAGTTAGGGAGGCAAAAAGAACAGGTTCAGGTTTCCGTGTATATGGCTATAATCCAGAAATCCTTTCTAACGGAACAGTAGACTTCACCACAGCATATCCTTTGCTGATTAATTCGGCATTGTCATTCATTCCAACGGGCATCTCCATGCAGGGCAGCAATAACCGTTTTGTTTCGCTTTTTGCCAATGGAAATTACACTTTCAGTGGCAAATACTCTGCTTATGGAAGTATCCGAAGGGATGCCTCTAATCTTTTTGGAGTTAATACGAATGACAAATGGAAACCGCTCTGGTCAACCGGTGCTTCGTGGCTTATATCTAGTGAAGGATTTTTAAAGGAAGTCAAAGTGATTGATTTTCTAAAGCTTAGGGGCAGTTACGGCTTCAGTGGGAACATCGATCCCTCGCAGACTGCCGTAACTACCATCCGTTACACTTCAGTGTCCCCGTATACACAAACTGATATGGCCTTGGTCGAGCGCTTTCTAAATCCCGAACTGAAATGGGAAACCATACGCATGATCAATTTAGGGCTCGATTTCCGGATACTAAAGGAGCGCATTTTTGGAAGTGTAGAATATTTTACCAAAAAAGGAACCGATCTTTTCGGTCCCTACCCTATCGATTATACAACGGGTGTTGGTGCAACCATTACAAAAAATGTAGCCTCCATGAAAGGCTGGGGGTTTGATATCAAGCTAAGCTCAATTAACCTAAAAGGCCCAATTGGGTGGACAAGCGAACTGAACCTAAGCACTTACCGCGATAAGGTCACAAGCTATTACGGTGAAAAAACAAGGGGAAGTGATTACGTCGGAACGACCCAAGCATCAATCAGTGCTATTGTAGGCTTGCCTGTTTATTCGATCTTTTCGTATAAATGGAACGGACTGGATTCTTCGGGTGATCCTGTTGGCTATCTCAACGGCCAGCCTAGCAAGAACTATGTCCTCATTACCGGAACAGGCTCAAAACTGGACGACCTGGTTTACAACGGTCCTGCGTTACCAACATTTTATGGAAACCTTGGCAATACCTTTACCTACCGCGGAATTTCCCTGAATTTTCAGTTGCTGTTTAAATTTGGTTATTACTTCAGAAGAAGCTCCATCAATTATTCAAGCCTGACTTCAAGCGGCTCCGGCCATAGTGATTATGCCTACCGGTGGCAAAAGGCCGGAGATGAGCTGTCGACCAATGTTCCGGCATTTGTGTACCCGAGCGTAACAGGCCGTGACGCGGTCTATAACGGATCAGAAATCCTGGTGTCCAAGGGCGATCACATCCGGCTTCAATACATAAGCCTGAGCTATCCGCTAATCCGTTCCGGAAGTGGGAAGGCAGTCAGATCACTGGAAATATATGGCAATGCTTCCAACCTGGGCATTTTGTGGCGTGCCAACAAGCAGCATATTGATCCTGATTATGGAAACGGCGATTTCCTGAGGCCATCCAAATCATTTTCAATCGGAGGACGATTAAATTTTTAGCACAAAAAAGGTATTTTATTATGAAAACGAAATTAACAAACCATAGCATAGCGATTGCTTTCATGGTAGCAGTAGTCACCGTAAGTTGTAACAGTTGTAAAAAATTCCTCGATGAGAAACCGGACAGCAAACTGGCAACAATCACCGGTGTTAAAGACATTCAGGCTTTACTGGACAACTATTTAAGGGTAAATGAAAATGACCAGGCTGTAACCCAGATCTGTTCTGATGATTCTTATTTACCTGAAGTAACCTTCAATGCAAGAAAGGAGTCTGAAAGAAACCTGTATGTATGGGCCCCGGCTTCTGTTTTCGAGCCAAGCTTTAATGCATGGACGGATACCTATGGCACAGTATATATTGCCAATCTAGCCCTCGACCGTGCAGACGCACTCTCCAAAAACCCGGTAGATCCTGCCGGGCTGGCGGCGGTGCGCGGTCAGGCCCTTTTTCACCGAGGCAGGGAATTTCTTCAGGCGGTAAGTGTATGGTGCGTGGATTATGATAAGGCAACTGCAGTGCAGAGCCTGGGAATACCCATGCCGCTATCGCCAGATTTCAATATCCCTTCTGCAAGGGCAAATCTGGAAGAGAGTTTTCAACAGATCATATCAGATCTGAAGGCTGCGATCCCTTTACTGCCAAATAAATCTATCACCCCGCTCCGCCCTTCTAAAACGGCAGCATACGGATTATTGGCCAGGGTATTACTCTATAAGGATGATTTTTTAGGTGCCGGAAAATATGCAGACTCTTGCCTGCAAGGCAATTCAAAACTCATTGACTTCAACACACTGAACCCAGCTGCGAATTTTCCCATCTCCAAACTAAATGGCGAAGTATCTTTTGAAAGCAAGATGGTCACCTCCAGTCTGATCGTTCAAAGCCGGGCTTTCATTGAGCCGTCGCTTTACGCACTTTATCCGGAAAATGATTTGCGGAAAACAATCTTTTTTAAGATGGGTGCATCGGACTGGGTTTTCAAAGGCAACTATGAAGGTGATGGATCTTTTTTTAATGGGATTTCCACCAATGAGATCCTGCTCATCAGGGCGGAATGTGCTGCGAGGAATGGAGACTTAACCGCAGCACTTGCCGATCTTAATCTGTTACGCAAAAACCGGATCAAAGCATCCGCCTATACCGCGTTAACAGCCGGAACAGGTATAGATGCCCTGCAATTGATAAAGAGGGAAAGGCGCATGGAGTTACCGTTCAGGGGATTGCGCTGGATGGACATCAAGCGATGGAATTCAGAAGGCGATGGCATTATTTTAACGAGAAGAATTGGCCAAGCCAGCTATACGCTGGAGCCAAAATCTCTACGTTATGCTATTGCTATTCCTGAAGACCTGATCCAACTCTCTCGAATACCACAAAACCCAAGATAAAAAAATGCCCTTCCAACAATGAAGGGCATTTTCTGTCTGCCGGAAAAATTAGTCACCCAATTTTTTTCGGATCGCAGTTGGGCTGGCATTTACTGCGGCGGGAGAAGCAAATGTACTGTGCAGATAGGTATCTAAATCTGTCTGGGTAGTGATGCTCTCAGGGGCTTCAAGAACACATGGAACTTCATCTCCTGATGGACATTCCTGAGCATTGGGATCAGTGATCAGCGTATAATTGGTTCCGGTCTGGCTTTGAGCAGGATCGGTACTGTTATAACGCCAATAAGTACTTACACGTTTAGGATTGGCTGGGCTAAACGCGCTTTGAACAAAAACGATACCCATTCCTATAAGAAGGGTTAAAAGTGGCAATTTTGATTTCAAATTTTTCATAATCTAGAATGCTTTATTACACTGAAAAAGCAGACGAAAAAGTTTGGTAAAAAATTAATTTAAGGTTCAAAAAACAGGTCGGCCACTATGGCTTCCTATCAGGGATTCATGTTAATTTTTCCTGCCTCCTTTCTTTAATGGTTAATATTAGACCTAGTCCTGAGATGATTAGAAAAAAAAGGTTGAACAGAAGATGACCGGTCCATGGGAGTTTTTCCAGTGGTCCACCACATGGACAGGGCTGTGTTGAAAATACGTGCAGTAAGATCAGGATGATGTAGGTGCTGAACATTGTAAGCAGCGCAATGGAAAGTGCAAATCCAACAGACCTTGATTTTGGAACCACAAGTAAAACTGCGCAACTGATCTCCGCTACCGGGAGCACAAACAGCATAACAGGCAGCAGATCCTTTCCAAATACCTGCCCGGACATCTTTTCACTGAATTCCTGAAATTTTACCACTTTTTCCAGGCCGGTTACGATAAACAGTAGAACCAAAATACAGGTGAATACATAAATCATTAGCTTCCTTGTCATACCCAAAGCTATGGCCGAAAAAACTGAAAATTCCGTACCCATGTACGCGGTTTTTTGGATAATTTTTCTTACAGCTAATGGTTGTACCGCCTAAATCCGTCACTCTTTATCCTTAAAAAACTAGCTATATCTTTATGCCGGGCAATATTGAACAGCGGTTTGTGCTTTTGATAATACTGCTCATAACGTTCCCCAGCAGAAAGCGTATGGTTCTCTGCGGCATATTTTGCGCGCTCAGATTCACATTGGTCCCTGGCGAGATCAAAAATGAAATTCAGCTCATCGAAGTCATGTCTCAAACCGATCAAGTCCTTATAAGAAATTTCGATGACGGTGCTTTTGTCGATTATTTCTATGTCCCTGAATGCAGGCAGTTGACTAAAGAAAGAGGGATATGAATACATAAAGTCTCCTGCAAAATAAAACCAGCTTGTGCGTTCGTATTCCTCATCATGCCCTACCTCTCTGGCAAATCCCTCATACATAAACCATAAATGGGCCGGTCGATTGCCAGCCTTTAACAATAATGCTCCGCGGGACAGTTCCCGGATACTAAGTAATGGCTTTAGCCTTTGGGCGAAACGTGGTGTAATCTGCTGAAAAGAGGCTATCTTTTCCAGCAATGCGTCAAAAATCAAGTCTGTTGACATAGGATAATGTGTTCAGTGACCATTCGATCACCATTCAATAATCTTAAAAATAAAAAAGGGAACCATTAGATTCCCTTTTCTGTATCCCAGGACGCTGAGTCCAATTAAAGAACGATGATCGAAATTGATCGGTTAAAAAAATCAATAATTTCTGTTTTCAAAATATTTAGATGGTTTCAGTAGAAGAATTTTTTTATAAAACCTATGCGTTTTATTATATATCATTGAACCTAGTGTATGATTAATTTGATTTATTTTGTATTTTTTACTACATTTCGGCCAATTGCAGTGAAAATTGATACAAATGATATTGTAAAGAAGCTCAAATGCATAATTGTTGATGATGAAAGGCACGCTGTAGCGGAGTTACTGGAGATTTTACAACAGATTGCCATAGTAGAGGTGGTTGCCACCTTTTTAAATGCCAGGGAAGCCCTTACTTTCCTCCAGACCTCCCCGCCAGTCGATATCGTTTTTTCGGATGTTCATATGCCCTATGTGAGCGGCATTGAAGCAGGCAAGCTGTTTAAACTGCATTCCACTTATCTGGTGTATGTAACTGCGCACAGGGATTTCGCCGTTGAGGCCATAAAAGTAAACACGAATGGTTATTTACTCAAGCCTTTGAAGTTTACCGAAGTATTGGAACTGGTCGATAGAGTAGCCTATGAAAAGGCTATGAACGACTCTATCGCAACAGAAAATGATTTTCTGATGTTCAAGGGTGGTCATAAAAATAGTTATTTTAAGGTGATGACACGGGAAATCCTTTATATCGAAGGAATGGCCAATTATGTTAGGATCCACACTACTAAGGGGATAAACATAACCCATTCATTGATCAAGGACATTGAGGAACGGTTAAGGGTGAAAAACATATTCGTCAGAATAGCAAAATCAACCATAATATCACTGCTTTTTCTGGATAAGATCGATGGAAATACAGTGTACCTTGACAACAAGGAAAATTTTTCGGTCGGCATCCCATACCAGAAAGAGTTTTACCGGATAATAAGGGATAAATATGATAATGAGAGTTGATCTTTAGAATTTGCTCCCGGAATTAAAGGTATTTGTAGGATCCGTCACTGTCGATGTTGTGGTTAGCGTCGTTGTAGGATCACCGGTACTGAAATACTTTGACGGCTTTTGATTTTTAAAGATAAAGACTGTTCTTTTTTGGATGCGATTTAATCTGGCTGTTATCATGAACTATTTATTTTATAGTTCAATTCTAGCCTCTTGGAAAACCGAAAACATTTTTATTATAAATCCTATGGCAAATATTATAGATTATGGAAAAAATAACGTTCAATGAGTTTAAAATCCATGTAATCTGCTGGTCAGTTTATATTTTTCTGGAAGTGATCGTATTGGGACTGATGAACAATCGTTTCAGTCCGCTCTCCTACTATATAATGTTTTACGCCCTGAATTTTTGTTTATTCTATTTTCATAGCTGGGTGGTGATGAAAAGGCTATTAAAGAAAGAGAAAAAAATATATGTATTTCTGCTCCTTTTGATTTTTGAAGTTCTTGTTTATCTAGCAGGTGGGGTTCTGATAACCTATGTACTCAGTGGATACGCAGATTTAACCGGTAAATTAAGTCAGGCATACTTTGCAGGTGTATTGTTCAGAGGGACCTGGTTCATTGCGTATGCAACCGGTTATTTCTTTATCAAAGCCTACTTACAGAAGCAGAGACAGGCATCCGAGAAAGCCTTAGAAATAGCAGCACTTAAAACACAACTCCTTATTTCCGAAAAGGATTACTTAAGGGCGCAGATCAATCCCCATTTATTCTTTAATACGCTAAGCTTCATTAAGTATGCAAGTAAAAGAGATTCATCTGTTGCAGCCTTGGCCGTTCAGGAATTGTCCGAAATTATGGATTATGCACTTCATACCGGCAAATCAGAATTTGTCCCTTTAAGTCAAGAAATAGAGCAGATAGAAAAGATTATCAATCTGAACCAGTTACGGTATGAACAGAAACTAAATGTGGAGTTCAAAAAGCAGGGAGAACATTTTGATATTTCTATCATCCCAATATTGCTACTGACGATCGTAGAAAATATTTTTAAGCATGGTGATATTACAGACCTTTCGCAAAAATCCCTGATTGAATTAACTGCAAATGACCAATCGCTTGTTTTTGCGACCACCAATCCGCCAGGTCATTTCCCAGAAGAAAGTGGTGGCAAGTCAGGGCTAAAAAATGTCATGGAAAGACTGGGCAAAACATATCCCGGAAAATTTGCCTTCACCTTTGGCATGCTGGGTGGGCTATACAAGACAAATCTGCGGATTAACCTGTAGACTTAAGAGAACCAAAGAAACATACAACCTTAACTATGAACAGTTAAAAACCCTGCATCTTTTCTAAGAGAATCAATTAACATTTACCTATGGAATTAACCTGTTATATTGTTGATGACGAATATCATTGCATTGCTTCAACTACTGAACTTATTACGACAACAGGATCTTTCAAAATTGTCGGTAGCGCTACCGATCCCAGAAAGGCAATAGCCGAGATAAAAGATCTGAAGCCCAATGTAATATTTACCGATATCAATATGCCTTATATTTCGGGTATCGATCTGGCCAGCCAAGTGGATCACGTAGGTTTAGTAGTATTCATTACTGCGGACATGTTATATTTATACCCGCAGATAGATCTAAAAAAATCCATTTTCCTGAACAAGCCCGTCAGTCTAAATGAGTTTTCAGAAGCAATCGCACAAATTAAATCGAGGATTGCACAGAATCGCTAACAGAAACGCCTTCATCTGAAATACACAGATAACCGCTAAGACAACATAAACCTCTACTGTGAAGGCGCCCACCTACATTTCAAGGAGGAAAACAGACCATCACATTAAAAGGAGACCGCTTCTTTAGATGCCCGGCGATCTTTTCGCTTTCCTTTTCTTTTCTTGCTTTGTAATATCCCAGCTTCGTGTGTAACCATGCTATTGCGCGTATTATCCTGATCTTTCAGCCTGTTAATTTCGGTTTTCAAAAGATCCAAAATTTGGGATTTTATAGCATCATAATTTCCCTTTATTTCTTCCTGCCTGACCTGCTTGACAACTGGGATAGCTTTATACTCTTTTTCTGCTTTTGCAATCAATTCATGATCATTCTGAATTTCGCAATGGAACATTTTAAGAGAGATCTTTTCATCTGGGTTGTCTGCGACCATACCTACAAATTCACCGGAAGAAAGCGATGCAATCTTTGAAGCGGGGATCGCATAGTCCATCTGTGTACTTTGAGAAATAGAGATATCAGAGCTGTTAATGCTTCTACTCTGCCTGTCCTGCATGATTTTCCCAAAGGTCTCACTTAATGTTTTTGCCGTGCTTCCCGTTACCTGCCCAGAGATGATATTGCCCACTATACCGGTAATCACGTCTGCCTGTTCTGCTCCATAGTCTTTTTTAAGTTGGCTAAAATCCTGTACGGCAAGAGCTGTTGCGACTTTATTGCTCCGGGCAGTGGCGATCAGGCTATCCATGTTATTAAAATAAATGGTCGGAAATTCATCAAAGATTAGGGCACTTTTTAACTTACCTTTTTGATTGACCAGTTTGATCATGCGTGAAATGTACAGGGAAAGTACCGCTCCATACACCTGCAATTTCTGTGGGTTGTTACCCACACAGACTATTTTTGGTTCAATCGGATCATTTACATCCAGGGTGAAGTCGTTGCCGCTAAGCACGTAATAGAGCTGAGGGGAGGATAATCTGGCAAGCCCTATCTTTGCTGAAGCAATCTGTCCCTCCAGCTGCGCCATAGCATCATTGCGAAAGGCACTGATAAAAGGATTGATAAGTACCTTTATTTCCTCTTCCTGCTGCAGAACGGTAAATAGCTGTTCATAGTCTGCCTGCATCAGTTCAATTACATGCGGCAGTGTACAGTATTTTCCGTTTTTATATTTCTTCAAATACCAGATAATAGCCGTCAGGAAATTTATTGGGCTTTCTACGAAGAAATCTCCCTGCTTTTTTATCCAATCGCGGTTTAGCCCCATCATGATCGTCCGGCTCGCTTCTGTCGCATCAGTGATATCAGTCATTGCTGAAGGATCGAGTGGATTACAGCGATGGGTCCTGTTCAGATCATCAAAATTGATCACATAAAATTTTGGGACAACCTTATAGTGCCCGGCATATTTTAGTAAACTGTTATAGGCAATTTTGGAGAGATCATCGTATTTAAAATCATAGATAAACATGCTGAATCCCTTGGCCATCAACTGATCGATGAGATGGCGGATTACGAAATAGGACTTGCCTGCTCCCGGTGTCCCCGCGACTAAAAGGCCACGAAAAAGATTGATAAGGTTTATCCAACTGTTACGGATTTCCCCTTTATAGCTGTACTTAGCTGGTAGGTTTACTGAATAGTCGTTTTCCAATAATCTTTCTTCCTGTGGAAAGGTTTCATTATCTCTGTTAAAAATATCCTTGGAGACCATGCTTTTGATCATCCTTGAAATCCAGGTCCCAGCAGCCAGGACTAACAAAAACCCTGTTGTTGTGACCAAAATGTAAATGGTGGCTAGAAACCAAACGGAAACCTTAAAAAACAAGAATAAGATTGATCCAAAATACAATATGAGTCCTAACGTTATAAACTCCAAAATCCTTCTAACTGATATTTTGTCATCTTTCCTTCCCTTAACACCTAACAGGGAAATGGAGAGGAAAATGACAGATAAAATCTTAGTCAAAAACCAACCCTCAAAAAAAGGGAGTTTAGCAATATTGTTAAGTATCTTATCGCTGATATTGGAATGCCACCCAAGCTGTATAAACAGATTATAAAACCGGATATAAAAATGCATCGCAAGCAGAAAAACACTAATCATTCTGCTTAAATCGAGGATTTTTCTAAGTCCTTGTCCATCTTCGCCTGTATTCATATTGTTAATTGTTCATCGAATTGATTGTGATTGTTGCTTTTTTCTCTTTTTTACTAGTACTATTGTAGAAGGTTCGGCAGAGGCTTGTTCAAAAAGTGTTTCCAAAAGCAGATTTCCCTTCCCTTCGCTTTTGTTCTTTAATTCTGAATTTATATTTAACCCATTACGATCGCTACGGGAAGAGATACTGTTTATAAGTGGTGGTTTTTCAGAAAGCAGAGAATGCTCCGAAAACATTTCCAATAATGCTTTTGCGCTATATGCTTTCCCCAGATCACTACCATTGAATACAGTCCTGGTGTTATGATCCACAAAAGTCACCCCGTATATCTGCCCAGACTCGCTGCGACGGAATAGCAGATCCACATTTCTATTTCTAAGCTCACTGGCGAACCGTTCCTTTGTTACCTGCTTATTCTGATCAATTATTTCCGTTATCAGATCCCTTAATGGCCCTTTACAATTCTTTTTTTTCAAAAGATTGCGCGGAAACTTTTCCTCCAACCGATGCAGTGTTGGCCTGCTGGCAAGCGCACTTGCCTTGATAGGGATGCCAATGCGCTTCCCTTTATTATCTAAGATGGAGTAAACCAATCCTCTTCTTTGGAACATGATTGAATCCTCTCGGCCCCTATCCGCTATAATATTAAAACTTTTTAGCACGGCGTTTAATTCTGCTAAAGAAGCAAAGGCATAACTACGGACAACCGGTATGACCACATTATAAATAGATTGTTTGGTCGGTTTTTTCCCGTAAGTGACCGGTTTAATTCCTGCGGGATTTATCTCGAGCTCTTTTTCTAATTCCCTGCCCTGCGAAGGGGTTAATGCAAACTCTGCTTCAATCTTTTTTCTCACTGATTCAGAAAGCGATTTTCCGATATTATGAAAATCAATCCGCGAACCATCTGCCATAATATTGGTACAAACGATATGAACATGTGGATGGCTGACATCATGGTGCTGATAAACCAGATATGGCTGTTCGCCAAATCCAATACCGTCCATATATGCAACTGCTATATCCACCAATTTATCCGCAGATACCTTATCTGACCGGTCAAGGTTCAGCATGATATGTAAGGCATTTCTTTTGGCCCTTCCATTAAGCTTTGTCAAACGTTCAAACCGGGCTATCTTATGTTTTAGCCCAAGCTTTTCTACTTCAACGGCAAAACGGTTTGCCATAATCAGTTTTGCATCTCCGGTTTCTACTTTGGTTTCATTGTAATCCAATACCCCCCGGATACTATATCCGCTCAGGATCCTTGCAACCATCTCATGGACATTTTCCCTACAAGATCAAGTAACCTAATCACCCGTTTATCAACTTCACTATATAAGCCTGCGGTTTTCATAAAGTAAAATGAGCGTTCATGTTCAGTTTTGGAGGTATGAAAATACCTGGTCTGTTGATTGATATTAATTCCGATCGCTTTCAATTCCTTTCTTATAGTGGCTAATTCCTCCATTGGTGCATTCATGGTAACATCAATAAAAAAGCATGCAATTTTTTCTTTTGAGAGAATTTTACGCGCCACTCCGCCAATGGTATTGCAATTGCTATTCTGCTTGAGTTGAACCAGCCTTTTATGGGTTGATTCGGTTACCCTCGTCCTGATCAGATGGGTCAACCGTTCCTCTTTTTCCTGTGATTTATTTCTCATAGGTTATTGTTTTAAGTCTATCGCTTAGGCTTTACGAGCTCCGAAGTAAAGCCCCGACCATAAGGGCGCAAGATAGAATTGTGGACAATTCTACATCTTGCGGGACACCCGCGTGGCCAAAACTTTGCTACCATTTTATGCTAGTTGACGTTACTAATAAGCTTTCTGGTGTTTTCAATTGCTATCTTATATGCCTGACTCTTGTTCTTCACCTCAGGGAAGGTGGAAATTATTGAACGGAGGCGTATTGATAGTTCTCTTTTGAAATATTTGGAACTGGGATGGGATTTGTTTCGTCTCGCGTTATTTGATTTGTCTTCTTTCATAACTAAATTATTTACAGCAAAAATCAAATCTATTTTTATTGATAATTGAACATCCCTAACGGGATCCCTAAGCTTTTATTGGATATATTTAAAATCGGTAATCCACGAGCATGATGCAACAATTTAATCTAAGGCAGAATAAGAAACGAGGATAGGAATTTCATTCGACAGGGAAAATGACCTTTATAATGGTATCATCAAAATACTTCATTTTTTTATACTTTATTACATGAAGTCTGGGAACAATAACAAGATGTATTTTTCTAAAGTTGGGGATATCAGATATTCATAAAAACAGCTTAAAGTGGCGAAACATCAGAAGAATATTGAAACGGTGAAGACATGTTGTTTACAGAATTGATCCCCTAAAGAGTTGCTAGCAATTTTTTTTAACAACCAAATTAAGTTCTACCTGAATTCTTAGGCATTTTAATATTTAGTTTCTAGGCTAGTATAAACTTAATTATTTGAGGTCGACAATAAATTAGGGACAGCCCTTATTGTCACGATATATTTGTCAAAAAGCAACTATTTCTTAGTATAACCTTTTGAATAAACCTATCTTTAGTCCAACAATTATGTTCATTATGAAGTACGACGTTTTTATCTGCCATGCAAGTGAGGACAAGGATGATTTTGTTCGCCCGCTTGCAAGACTTCTTGAGCAACAACATCTTTCGGTATGGTATGATGAGTTTTCTTTGAGAGTTGGCGACAGCCTCTTGGACAAAATCAATGAAGGGTTAGCAAAATCAAAGTTCGGAATTGTGGTATTGAGTAAGAACTTTTTTGCCAAGCCCTGGACACAATGGGAACTTAAAGGGCTCACAACCCGCGAATTGATCGAACAGCGAGATGTTATACTTCCCATATGGCACCGTGTAACTCTTCAAGAGGTTGCCTCTTTTTCGTTACCGCTTGCTGACAAAAGAGCGATTTTATCTATCAACGGTGTTAATGCAGTTTTGCGGGAACTTACTGAAAAGATCAGACCCGATCAAAGCCCTCTTGTCATCGCCAGTGAATATTTGGACAAACGGGGGTTTAATCCCCCAACGATATCTGATGAGTGGTGGCTCGATATGATAGAGTATAAAGAATTTCTCAAATATCCGGACCTGAATGCGAACCGACAGTGGATTTTCCCATTACCTTATCCCGATGATAACCGGGGGTATGAAAGAGGCATGAATATCGCATCGACGGCGCTTCAGGTAGACTGGTCCTTTGAGGGAGAGGAGCTTGCTATTGGACCAACTACACATCCAAAAACGGTACATGAATTCCTAAAAAGATGGCCAGGGCTGTTTGAGCATGCTCGCGCTAATCCTAGGTTATTGGCTCTTTATGTTCCCCAGATTACTATTCCCGGGTTTGACACAGGATTTGAAGATCTTTTTGATGAAATTTTGGAGCAAGATCCGGAAAAAGGAACCTTCTTTTTTTCTTATACCGGTTTCTATACCGAAGATGGAAATCTTCCGCTTTGCCCTGACATCATTGCGCTCCGACACCCTACCTTTGGCAACTTCAGTGAAGAGGAACTAGCATATCGTTATTTCAACGGGCACGATACACGTTACTACCGCTATGATGGAAGCACATTTGATGGGTTGATCTGGCTTTTAAGCGACGATTCGAAATGGCTGCCAGAAAAGCTAAGGAGAACTCTTATCAACGGAACAAAACAGCGTTCTGTCTGGATCGAGCAGATCAAGGCAAAAGATAATGCTTTCTATAATGCCTTATACCTATCGCAAGAAAATGAATTCTCACTGACCGACGATATCAATGGTGGTCTTTTGGATTTAATAAAAACAGCCATGGTCAACCAGTCAATTAAGGGTGATCCTGAGGAGTTGCTTAAAAGATTCGTAGAGGAAAAAATGATTGAAAGCTATTTTCTTTATCTCACCTCTATTGAATCCAAAAGAAGGAAACGTCGTGACAATATTATCAATTCATCACTCTGATTGGTTTCGCCATGACTTCTCGAGCTGCTCTCATTTTTCGCAATGATCATTATGAAACCATTGATATGGAAAGGGATGATCAATTATATTTGGAAAGCTTAATTTCATCCTCGCAAAATCAGATCGGCTTCATAAAATCTTGAAAGATCAAAAAATTGTTGACGATCAAGATTTATACTTTAGATTTCCGCATGTTTTTTCTCCGCATATGATAGGAATGCAACATAATGAACTAAAACAATGCCTCTATTACTTAGGATTAAGATATTGCGATAATATGAGCAAAGATATCTTTGTAATTCCCGATTTCCGATAATTCAACTACAGTTGATTCATACTTAGTTCTATTGACATCCATCTCAACCGAAACCATCTTTGCAAATTCCCTTGGCATATACCCTAATTTTTTCCCATTGAAAGCAATCTCAATAGCGAAAGGGTCAAATGGGTTATCATAGATCCGTCTAAGCTCAAGCGAGTCACCTTCTGAAATCGCCAGAGATAACTCTATCTGCTCATCCGAATACTCAATTCCTTTAACCCAAAAACCGATTACCTCTGGTAGAACAGGATATCTCTGGGGCGTCAACTTTAAAGCAACGCTAATAATATTCTCCCTGTCAAACCTGGAAATGTCAAGGTTGCCAAGGTCATCCATGTTCAGGTTTGCTATGAACCTGAGCAGTTCTCTACCTTCAAGGCCTCCGGAATATCCATCAAGAAGCTGTGCCACATCCCTATTCTTGATACCTATCGATTTTAGCAGACATGCTCTGGGATTATCAAGCCCATATTTAATATAGCTGACCAGATTACCGATGTTTGCCGGTAACTGGTCGCGTTCAGCATTCAATCTAAACAGTAGGATTTCTGTAAAGGAACTTATTATCCATGGGAACCGAAAATAAAAACCTTCCGAAATGAGCAGGTTGAAAACCGCCGGATTAGTTGAAAGTGGCACCCATTGTTGGAGAAGCAGATCCACATTATCTCCTGAAATCCATGATAGCGTAATTTCCAAAAAGGAAGAAAAATTTCCCACAGCTTTGATCTTATCGATCTTCTGAGATTCGAGCTCATCAACGCCTCCCGTATCCATCATCTGATAAATGAGAGATAAATATCCCGCAAAATCATCCGCTGCGATATGTAGCAAAATTTCGTCCAGCCTCTCCTCAATAAATGCTTCTAGTGCTGCATTACTGTTCACGCTAAGTCCGGTAAGGCCATATGCACGTATTTGTTCAATACTAAGCGTTTCTTGAATTCGAAGAAAAATTCCCCTAAACGAATTTTTGATTGGTTCGATATCAATCCCATGCACATTAGACTGGACGTTGAACAGACTGTAACCCAAAATTGTCTCTATTATCTGTTCATCTTCAGTTTCAACAGCCTCTTCTGCCAGTATGCTCAGAATATAAGGCTCAACCAGGATTCTGATGTTGTTTTCGAATGCTGCTTGTGAAATGCGGTTTTCCAACATGGCAAAAAGGACATTAAACAATATACTGTTAGCTGGATTTAGATTGGCTTTATTGGTATAAAAGCGATATTGCCTTCTGTCATTAGTGGTATTTATGTTGAAAATAACCTGACCCTCTGTCTCCATACCAGCTCTTCCCGCCCTTCCTACTATATTCCAGAAATCCCTAGATTCTAGTAGCACACGATTATTAGGATCGCCGTTCATTATCGTTGAGTGTATAATCAGGTTTTTTATCGGAAAATTCAACCCTTGAGCCACCGTGTTTGTGGCGATAAGAATTTTCAATCGTCCCCCAGCAAAATCCGATTCTACAGATCTTCGCACTGACTCCGGCAGGTCGCCGAAATGGACACCTATGCCCAGTTCCAGACAGAGTGGTATATATGAATTTTCACCATACCATTTTCTTGCGAAAAAGTACGACTCCCTCTCCCTGTTCTGGACAGCCCAATCGGGAACTTGCTCACCGGCGGTAATAAGAGCATTGATCAAAGCAATAAGTGCAATTCCCACCCTTTCTGTATCTGCCACTTGCGCACAGTATACAAGTGTGTTCCCGTCCTGGGCAAATCGATACGCGAGAGAGGCCGAGGTTTCTGACTTATTTGCCCCACTTGGTATTGTACCGGCATACTGAAGCTTTTTTATCAAGGATGGAATGAACGATCTGGTGATGACTTTGGTGACCTCATCTTCGGTTTGCATATTAAGGTAGACAATAGTTCCATTGTTGCCCTCCCATGTAAAACTTCCTATAAGCTTTCGAGTCGGCTCCCATTCTTCATGAACGTTACTATCTGGATATAGTAATGAACGAAGGACATTGTCATTGGTATTGCTCAGCCACATGGAATATTCGTTCGCATTTTCTGGAGGCATTACCGCCGAGATGAAGAGTATCTGCAGATCGGCTAGTAACATCTTCAACCTTATTAAAAAAAATTCTAGCAAACTTGATCGTGAGCTGATCTCTCCAAGTATGTGCCCCTCATCAATTACTGCGAGTGCAATATCTTCAAAAAAAGTAGGATTCTGTCTCAGCAACAAATCCATTTTTTCCGGTGTTGCAATAAGTACATCAGAATCCGCAATCATGATATCCTGATAGTCATCTACTTCATAATTACCTGATAAAGCAGAAACCGAGTAGCCAAGCTTTGAGAGGTTTTCAGACAGTTCTCCCTCTTTCTCATTTGTAAGCGCCCGAAATGGACTAATATATAGGCATTTTTTTCTTGGATTACTCACCAATGCATTTAATATGGCCAGTTCGGCAACAAAAGTTTTTCCAGCACTTGTCGGCATCTGTACCACAAACGACTCATTTCGATCCAATAGCCCTTTTTGGACAGCCCTTAACTGCGATGTCCAGAATTCGAACCTGGAAAACCGTTTTTCTATAGCTTTTATCCCGAACCCGTCATAGATATCTCCCGCCAAAAGGCGGAAGTATTTTTCCCAAATTGCATTGCCCCCAATTTGTCCATTTGCCCTAAGCATTAAGATTGACCTTTCCCGGTAAACTTCCATTCTTGCCTTAAGCATAAAAATAAGTTGGGAGACGGGGATGTTCCTCGTTTCGAGATAATATTTGTAACATACTGAGATAGAATCAATAAATCCATCGCCCACTCCATCAAGTATATGGTTGTACCAACTTTCAATGGCATTGTTAAAAAGAAAGATCCCTGGATCGAGTCCAAGCTTGCGATTAATCTTGCTTCTTCCCAACGGAATCTTTTTTAAAAGGATATAAAGTACGTGTTCTAGAACATAGTTATCGGAAGATACATCATCTAACTGATCCGAGACGGTAAAACTATAACCATTTAGTTTTTTCAACAGACAAACCGCATTAGCTTGATATCCAGCTATATCGTAGCAAAGAGCAGAAAGAACCAGACAATAATCCCTGTCGTACATTTCACTAATGGACGCAAGATTTTCATAAATCAGCCCACTCTCTTTAAGACAGTTTAGGGAAAGTCGATGGTTATTATCGTTCGAAAGCAAGTGACATGCATTTGAACACATAAATAAAGCACGGTTCCAAAGATAAGTTTCGTCATAGGACCTTTTGAAGTCTGCGCTCAGCTTCCAAGCTGACAATTGGCTTCGGTAATTATTGAATTTAGAATCTGCCAGAACTTTTGACAGTTCCTCTTCGATTTGCTGGAGATATTCTGTCTTTGTCATGGCTTTGGATGTACGTGGTTTACAGCTTGTTCTATTGCATTGTCCCTGACTTCCAAAATCAGCTTGCCAAGGTTTTTAATCAGAACGATCGTAATACCCAAAGGACTCAAAGTAGGTGGCAAAGCCTCTAGGTCATCTAGGATGTCGCTAATGAACTCCTTTGCATCTATAATGAAAAAGAGCTCGTAGTGTTTATTGTATTTACCAGGATTTTGTACTATGTCATGATATTTTTTTGCCTGAGCAAAATCTGCTTTTTCGAAGTATTGCCTGCTTAGAAAGTCGGCAATCCCTTCGTGGGGCAACTTAGTATCTTTAAGTAAACTATTGTGTGCATGAATGGTTACATGGGCATGTAATCCGTCAACACTGGATTTTTTATTGTTTAGTTTTGATTTGATCTCATAATAATAAAGGTCTGCTATAGGGTCGCCATCATTATGAGCCAGCATATCCGTACTGAATACCGAACGGTCAGCATTGAACTTCCATCTCATCTTCTTGAGCGGAACGGCTCTTTTTTCAAAAAACGATACGATAAGTTGGGCCAATACCTCCGCAAAATCACCTTGCCTGACATTTTTTGTGATTTGGTTTTTATCCGATGGTAGGGTATAGTTCTTAAGATATGCCCGAAGTTCTGATTCGGGGAGCGCCTGGTAATGAAATTTCAAAAATTCCAGTTGGCGATATGAATCTACAAGCTCCTTGCCGAGGTAGCTTTTTATACCATCTGTAGGGTCTGCAATTTCGATGACATCGACCTGTCCGTACAGTTTATGTAGCGGCGAGCTCGGATGAGAGGATAACCATTGGTCTATCATTAATTAAGATTAAGCGTTACCCAAATCTAGGTTTATTTAATCAATTTCAAAACCTAGCGACAAGATTCGTAAAATGAAAAATGATTTTTTTCACTAACATTAAAAATGGTTGTCGTGAAATACTGAATCATTTTAATGAAAAAACTAATAAATACATTTTTTATCTTTTGTATCAATCTTTCATTATAATCCGGGCTAAAAAAGGTCTTATCCTATAACTTTGCAGTTGTAAAGTTATCCTAGCATTTTTAAGGTAAAACGACAGTAAATTCTGGCAGATGCAGGCTGAGTATTAGTACTGTATTTCCATGGGGATCCCTAATGGGAGTACCAGTAAATCATAAATGCACGATTTATTATTGCGACAGGGTAAAATAGAGCAATCATGGAAACAAAGACGAAGAGTAAAAATACTATAAAGCCTATACTGTTGATTGAAGAACTACCAGGAACATTCGGCAGTGGCTTGTATAGAAACAGTAAGAAACGGAGGAGCAAAATTAGCGAAGAAGAAAAAATAATGCTAACTTTAATAGCAAACATCATTGTAGAACTAGCTTTAAAGGAGGAATTATGAACGCTATAGGTTATATGAGATTGAGTAGTAAGGATCAATCAAAGTCACTTGAATATCAAGAATCATCAATTAAAGAATATTGTAAACGCAACAGCTTAAACATTATAGGATTATTTAAGGATAATGGTGAATCAAGCTATACATTCGACAGGCCGGATTATAGAGCACTTGAGCAATACTTAAAGAACTACAAAGGTCAATGCAATTACATCATTGTACTTGACCATGACCGATTCAGCAGGAATCTTCCAGAGGCGTTAATGAAGATCGGTGAGCTGGAAACCAAATATGGGGTAAAAGTGCTCTCTACAAATGAAAGGATTGATCTGGATACCTCGGATCCAGACGTATTCATTAAACGTGCTTTTGAATACATGATGGCCAACAAGGAACTATTTAATATTCGAAAACGTACCAAACAAGGTGTCAGAAATGCAAAAGAAAGTGGTCGCTACCTTGGAAGAGCACCTTATGGATATAGGAATATTATTGATGGAACCAGAAAGAACCTGATAGAAATCCACCAAGGTGAAGCATTAATCGTTGAACGTATTTTCAAAGAATTTATTCTAGGTATTCCGCAATATATCATTTATAAAAATGTAAAAGCCTTAGGTTTTACCAGAACAAGCAAATCGGCAATTCAGGAGATATTAACTAATTGTGTTTATGCCGGGCTTATCAAAGTACCACCATATCAGGAGTTACCAGAGAAGTTCGTTAAATCAATTCACTTACCGATAATCTCAGATGCAGAATATTGGCTGGTGCAGAACATAATCAATAGAACAAAAAGGAAGACCCGAGTACAACCCTCTGAAGATTTCCCACTCAGAGGAATACTAAAATGCTGGTGTGGAAAAGGAATGACCGCTGGATATACCAAAGGCCGTAAAAGCTATTATTTGTATTACCGCTGTACAGAGCACACGAATTATAATCTAGCTGGGAACAAGCTGCATGATGCTGTTGAAGCAGTATTAAAAGGACTAAGCTTCTCTACCCATCAAGTCCAATTTGTGAGGGAAACAGCAAAGGCCTTATTGATAGAACCACAGAAATTAAAAAAAGAACAACATCAAAATAAAATCAAAAAACTCCATGAGCTAAACGAAAAGATTTTCAAGCTCGAAGAACGATTGATGAATAATGAGATAGAGAGTTCAACTTATCAAACCTGGTTTCAAAAATACAAAGAGGAAAAGGCATTGTTAGAATATTCAGTCAACGGAAATCAACCATCCAAAGTCAGAAACGAAGATGACCTTATTGATCGGATTTTACCGAACCTAACTAACCTCTACGAGATTTACCAAAAAGGCAACATTACACAGAAGCATACATTGATAAGGGGTGTGTTCAAAGATAATCTGGTATGGGGTGACGATATGTTTAGAACCGCTTTTATTGACCCAACGTTCAATGATAACATACTGAAAGTCAAGCAAAAAGGGTTGCTTTTTAATGAGCAACCCTTTAAGATTTTGGGCTTGAGCCCGGTTAGTACCCGGAGCCGGAGTCGAACCGGCACGGTTTCCCACAGGTGTTTGAGACCAGCGCGTCTACCAATTCCGCCATCCGGGCATTCGTGTTGGACGGGGTTGCAAATGTAGAAATTGAAAGTTAAAATCCAAAAATTATTTTCAATTAATTCATAACTGTTTTATTGCATGCTACTTGCATTTTCTGGTCGCTCATCTTTCAACTTCCTGTCAACAATAAATGGTGCAAAAGGCAGCAGAGAAGCCACAAAGATTAATAATGTCTTACCAAATTTCCATTTTTGCTCTTGCCAGGCCAATACCAATATTGCGGCGTAAAGCACAAATAACAAACCATGCGCCCATCCCGTATATTTTACATACAGCGGCATATTTGCGAAATATTTTAATGGCATAGCTACAAATAATAAAAGCAGATAGGATATTCCTTCGGCTACGGCTACTTTACGGAAAATAGAAAGGGAACTGTTCATTGATCTGATTGTTTGTTCCGAAAGTAAAACAAAGCTGGTGGTTAACAAAAACTAAAAAATGATTTGACAATTAAGTGTTTTACAGAGGTTGAAGACGGAAGGTATAAGGTTTAAGTGCTAAAACTTGAAGGAAGGATGTCTTCGACATCGATATCATTAACATACTCCAGTAAATAAACTCGTCATCTCAACTGAAGCGAAACGGAGAGATCTATCTTCAGTCGTCGGATTCAATACGTCAGCCATCTGCCCTTTTACATTTTCCATATTTAACCGCAAAGCTAAGCCTGATTCGATACAACATTATCTCCAGACATCGGACCTTTGACTTCGGATTAATCAATCATCCATTTTTAACCGAAGGACGCAGAGTGAAGGCGCAGAGCGCGCAACATTAATCTTAGGTGTCGTAGTTATTTGACAAATTAAATAAAAAAACCATCATCTCAACTGAAACGCCACCTTTACCGATTCTTAATCGGTAGTAGAACAGAGAGATTATCTAGAGGTAGATTTCTCGACTTCGTTACACTCCACTCGAAATGAGGCAATTATGAGAATAGCTATCTTCGGACATCAGACCTCTGACATAGGACTTAATCCATTTTCCATCTTACATCATCCATCTATTCTTTCCCTAATCCTGTCAATGTATTTCTGACGATAAAAATTATCTTTTAATGAAGGTAAAAGTGCCTCAGAATTTTCCGGATCCTTATCGAACTGATTTATTAAGTCTTTCAGTTCATTCTTCAAATCTTTTTCTATAGTTTCAACATCGCGTTTTACCTGCGCCAGCTTTTCTGCATCAGGTTCAAATTCCAGGTCCATCAAAGCTTCGTTGATATCCATCATTTCCATCAAAAACATTTGCGACAATTGATATCCTTCATCTGCTGCCACAATACCCTTTAATTCCAATACGTATTTTAAGCGTTTTTTAGCATTACTTAGTGTTTGGTATGCCTTGTTGTTCAGAGTTGATAAGTCGAGCACCTCCTGCTGCTTCTCTTCGCTTTCGTTGGCATAAAAATCGGGATGAAACTGCTTGCTCAAAGCATAAAACTTTGCTTTAACCGCATTTTGATCAGGGTTAAACTGTATTGGAAGATCGTAAAATTCGAAATAATCAGGCTGTTGGGTTGCTTCGTTCATGATGTGTATTAAATTAAAAAGCCGCAGATGTACAGTTTGAACGATCAAATCTGCGCATCTGCGGCAATTATATCAATTTGGTTTTACTTACCGAAGGATTTTAAAATATCATTACCAAAAGCAAACACCATTAGGCAGATTAAGATTACAAACCCCACGATTTGTGCCTTTTCCAGCACTTTTTCGCTTACAGGCTTACGCTGTACCATTTCGATCAAAAGAAACACTACATGGCCTCCATCCAAACCCGGAATAGGCAATAAATTCATAAATGCAAGAGCCATCGAGATCAATCCTGTTAAAGTCCAGAATTTAACCCAGTCGAAGGTACTGCCATAAACTTTTGCAATACCAATCGGGCTGCTGATGTTACGCGCGCTCAATTTACCGGTAATCATTTTACCTATACCTTTTGCATTATCTACAAAAGTGCTCCAGGCCATGCTTGCCCCAACCGGAAATGACTCAATAAAACCAAAATCCACATGTGCCGTTTCTGGCGTACTTAGGTTAGGAATAATCCCGATTGTGCCTTCCTTACTTACTTTCAGATCGAAAGTAATTTCTTTTCCTTTACGAAGGGCATTGATAGTAACCGGTTTCAATTTATTTTTAGAAACCTCTTCTTTAAACTGATCGAAGAAAGTAATGGGCTTACCGTTAACAGCTAAAATGCTATCGCCAGGTTTAATACCTGCAGCATAGGCCGGATACACTGGTTTTTCGAATTTCCTGCCAAAAAGTTTGTCAAAAAATGAAGGCTTGTCAGCCTTTTCATCCGGCGCACTTACCTTATCAACGCTTTGCATCCGGTAACGCGGAGAGATAAAATTCTCTTTATCGTTTTTTGATATTTTATTCAAAATGGTGTCAGGAACCGAGATATAAAGGGTTTTATTTTCTCTCAGAATCGTTAATTGTGCACCATCAAATAAGACTTTACTCGATATGGCATCTTCAAAACGGATCAGTTTATTGCCATTAATGGCTAAAATCTTATCCCCATTCTGAAGGCCAATTTCTTTACCAATCGTTCCAACCGAAATACCATCATTCAATTTGCTGTTAACCGTATAATTTTGGCCAATGTTAAAGGTTAACATCCAAAAAATAAAAATACCAACAATTACGTTCACGATAATACCGCCCAACATCACAATTAAGCGTTGCCAGGCTGGTTTTGAGCGGAATTCCCAGGGCTGCGCAGGCAATGCCATCTGCTCAGTATCCATGCTCTCATCAATCATTCCGGCAATTTTCACATAACCACCCAATGGCAGCCATCCTATTCCATATTCAACATCACCTTTTTTGAAACTAAAAAGTTTGAAACCCCATGCATCAAAAAACAGATAAAACTTTTCTACTTTAATACCAAATGCCCTGGCTGCCAAGAAATGCCCTAATTCGTGTAATATTACCAATAAAGACAATCCGAGCAGCAGCTGCCCCGCCATAATCAATCCATTCATATTTTCTTATAAAATTTTATGTTAGATGTTAAACTATACTTTTTGTTACTAATTCGCCGGCTAAGATACGGCTATGTTTGTCAGTTTCTAAATAATCACTCAATTGTGGCTTTTCAATAAAAGTGATCTCTTCCATACATTGCTCAATTACCTCACTCATCTGCAGAAAACCAATTTTATCGTTCAAAAATGCTTCTACAACAACTTCATTTGCTGCATTTAAAATACAAGGCATATTCCCTCCTTTTCTTAACGAAGTAAACGCTAAGCCTAAATTTCTGAAGGTTTCCATATCAGCTTTCAGGAAGCTAAAGTTTGGATATTCCAGGAAGTTAAAACGCTTAAAATTGTTTTTTAGCCTGTCGGGATAATTTAAAGCATACTGAATGGGCAATTTCATATCCGGAACGCCCATTTGCGCTTTCATTGAACCATCGGTAAATTGTACCAGGGAATGTACGATAGATTGCGGATGCACGATGACATCAATCTGATCTACATCGAGGTTAAACAGCCATTTTGCTTCGATTACTTCCAGACCTTTGTTCATCAGGGAGGCAGAATCAATGGTGATTTTAGCGCCCATTACCCAGTTTGGATGTTTTAAGGCCTGTTCTTTTTTTACAGTAGAAAGAAAATCCCTTGTTTTGCCTAAAAACGGTCCGCCCGAAGCCGTAAGGTAAATCTTTTCGATTTCGTTTTGCTCCTCGCCTACCAAACACTGGAATATGGCCGAATGCTCCGAATCCACAGGCAAAATCTTTACCTGATGTTCAGCCGCCAACTGAGTAATCAGTTCTCCTGCTACCACCAGGGTTTCTTTATTAGCTAAAGCAATGTTTTTACCAGCTTTTATAGCAGCAATGGTGGGTTTTAAGCCTACTGAGCCCATTAATGCAGTAAGCACCACATCGCTATCGGCATAAGATGCAACTTCTGATAAAGCCGCTTCACCAGCTAAAACTTTTATACCTAGTCCTGACAAAGCATTTTTAACTTCAGCGTATTTATTTTCATCGCAGATGACCACAACAGCTGGTTTAAATTCCAGCGCTTGTTGAATCAATAATTCAGAATTCTTTAATGCGGAGAGTACAACAACTTTAAATGTATCGGGGTGATCCCTTACCACTTCCAATGCTTGTGTACCTACACTTCCTGTAGAACCTAGTATGGTTATTTTCTTTACAGATTGTTGTATTGTAGTATTGTTCAATTGTTTTTCTTTCTCTCGTATCAAAAATTTAATTGCTGCAGCAGCTTTGGGTTAAATTTTTAATCTTTCGTTTGTAAATTTTATCAGTTGATGAATTTCTTTAGGTAAGATTTCCAAAGTGGCAAAAATCTTTGAATACGTGTCATCATCTATCAACTTCCTAACTTTTGCTTTTTCGTTCCAGTCTAAGCACTCTTTAACTGAACCAAAGCTATAATAATAAAATTTGACCTTATCTTTTTTATGATAGCGGCCAAAACCTTCAGCAATATTAGCCGAAATTGAATCAACAGCATCAACAAACTGTTGCCCAATAGTGTACTTTGCAAAACTATCCCAATTTACGACCAAATCCCAAACCAAATTGCTAAGATGAAAGGATTTTGTATATGCTGTTATCTGATTTAATTGTAAATAATTCTTTTCCATCTTGTTAAACCGTTAATTATCAATAACAATTTAGCAATTTTCATTTGCACCATCCTAAACAATTAAATAATTTCATTAACTCAGCACTTTGTAGCAATTTAGCCATTTAACAATTAAACCATATATTTCTCCAACCCATCTGCCAGTTTCCTGTCATTACTCAACCTTGGCACTTTATTCTGTCCGCCTAATTTTCCCTCACTTTTCATGTAATTCACAAAGGCATCTTTTTGCAAAGTACGTATTATTAATGGCTGAAGGATGTTACCCTCAATCAGGTCAAAGTAATAAATATTTTTCTTTTGCAAAGCCTCATCCACCTTTTTACTAAAGGCAGCCAAATCTTTAGGTGCAGAAGAAAACTCTACAAACCACTCATGATAAGGCAGTTGCCCAGCTTGTGGATTAACCTGTGGCGCCACTGTAAATTCTGTAATTTCTACCTTTTCTTCGTTTGCTACACTTAAAATCGCCTGTTCTACCTCTTCCCCTATTACATGTTCGCCGAAAGCAGAGATAAAATGTTTAATCCGTCCGGTGACCACAATTTTATAAGGGCTTTTAGACACAAATTTTATGGTATCACCAATACTATAGCCCCACAAACCTGCGTTCGTATTTAAAATCAGGGCATAATTGGTATCCAGTTCTACTTCTGCAAGTGATAAACGCGTCGGATTATCGTTATAGTATTCATCAGCCGGAACAAATTCGTAAAAAATCCCTGCATTGGCTAGCAACAAAAGTCCTTTTTCTTTTTGCGAATCCTGATAAGCAATAAATCCTTCAGAAGCAGGATAAGTTTCAATTGCATCAATTTTTTTGCCAATACTTTGTTCAATTTTGGCCCGGTAAGGTTCGAAATTTACGCCACCATAAATAAACAAGCTGAAATTTTTAAAGATTTCGGCAATTTTCTTGCCGTTCGATTTTTCGGAAAGTTTATCGAAATACATCTGTACCCAGGGTGGAATTCCGGAGATCAAAGTCATGTTTTCGTTAATGGTTTCGTCCACAATAGCATCCACTTTTTGCTCCCAATCTTCGATGACATTCGTTTCGTAGGAAGGCAAACGATTCTTTTGCAGGTATGCAGGAACGTGATGTGCCACAATGCCTGATAAGCGCCCTACATTAATTCCATGTTTTACACTCAAAACCGGACTACCCTGTAAAAAGATCATTTTTCCGTTTACAAAATCAGCTTTCCCTGTTTCGTTGATGTAGGTTAAAATGGCATTCCGGGCAGCTTTAATGTGTTCGGGCATCGATTCTTTAGAAAGCGGAATGTATTTTACTCCTGAAGTAGTACCTGATGTTTTGGCAAAATAAAGAGGTTTACCTTTCCAAAGCACATCGGCTTCGCCTGCTACTACACGATCTACATAAGGTTTTAAGCCCTCATAATCCTGTACCGGAACATGTTTTTTAAAATCAGCGTAGTTTTTAATTTCTGTAAAATGATGATCTTTTCCAAAAGCGGTATTCTTAGCTTCATTAACCAGCTTGCTTAATATTTTATTTTGAGCATTAACGGCATTATTTTTCCATTTGTTGATCTGCCAAACTGCAAATGCTGCAAAGGGTTTACTTAATGCTGCTTTTAATCCCATGTTTAATGATTGAATTTGGAATGATTAAATGATTGAATGGAGAAAAATCCTCCTAAACAATATTATGTAAAATATCCGGATGCTCGTCGCCTTTGTACTCGCCTGAAATTTTACGATAAGCTACGGTTAAGGCCACGCTCGATAGCGGAACAATGATGAAGGAACTTAAAATATTTACAATGAAGGCAACTAAGGGCCATTGCAGGTAGTTTAGCAACAGATAAATCAAATATCCACCACCTAAAACAACCAAAAGCAATAAAATTTTGGTGAAGTTTCCTTTTGTAGTCGCCAAACTCAATTTAATAGAATCGAATGGGGTTGCGCCTTTATCAATAATAAAAAACGGGAAGAAGGAAATCCGTAACCAGGTAATAAAAATAGCGATGATACCAACTGATATGGCTACATTTTTAACAATTGATATGTTAATTCCAGTATAAATGAAAGGAAAGGCAACCAAAATCACCACAAGATAAACGCCAAGGATACAAGCCACAAAATAAAGTGTAGCCACCAAAAACCTGATAATCTGCAGCCTGGTTGGCAAGGTATCTACAATTTTAACATCGCTTTCTTCATCATCCATTAAATGGAAAATGTACTTAAACAACGAAAGGTTAATGGTAAAGTACAGCAGCACAAAAATGATTACCATAATTACACTCAATGCCTTGCTTACATCTTTAATAAAAAAAGCCATTAAGCTGGATGCGCTTGCCGTGATAAACATCAGAAAGCATAGCGTAGCAATCGAAAAATAGTGTTTTTTGGTGATGCCCCACGCTTTTTGCATTACATCGTTAACGGCAAACGTACTTTCTTTTAGGTAATTGATCATTGTTGTTTGAATACCACGCGTTTAAATAAATCCTGTATAAATCCTAAACCATAAGCGGTTAATTGGATAAATGAAGATATAATGCTCAAAAATGCAACTTTTAAAGATTTATTTACAGACCATGAATGAAAAAATATCAACATAAAGTAAATCAATAAGAAGAAGTTACAAACATATGCCAGTGGCGGATACATAAAGTTACACAAAATGGTGAAACCAAAGCCCAGTGTGAATAAAGCAGGAAAAAAATGCACCAGTTTTAATTCTTTTGGAAAATGTTTATAAATATTGATCCTGGCCCTGCCGAAAAAGTGTAACTGCTTATAAAACTGACTAAAACTTGTCCGGCGCTTATGATAAACCTTTGCATCGGGGATTAAACCGATTTTGAAACCATTTTCGTGTATGCGGATACTGTACTCGATATCTTCGCCCAGACGGGTTAAAATAAAACCGCCAACTTTTTCCCAGGCTTGGCGGGAAACCCCCATATTAAAACTGCGTGGATGAAACTGGCCCACATGCTGCTTATTTCCACGGATACCGCCGGTTGTGAAAGGCGATGTCATGGCATAACTAATAGCCTTTTGCACTGGCGTAAAGCTATCGTGCGCCGCATCCGGACCGCCATAAGCATCTAAATGATGTTCGTAAAGATAGTTTTTAACGATTTCGAGATAATCGGCGGGAACGAGGATATCTGAATCAAAAATGATAAAATAATCTCCTTTAGCCCTTTCAAATCCAAAATTACGGGCAAAGCCTTGTCCGGCATTCTCCTTGAAATAATATTTTACATCCAGTTTATCTGCATAGCTATTTACAATGGCTTTTGCATCATTTTTGGAACCATCTTCAATTACCAGCACCTCAAACTGCAAATAAGTCTGTTTGGTTAAGGTGCGCAAAAGCTCGTCTATTTCTTGTGGACGATTGTAAAGGGGAATTATAATGGAGAAAAACATGTCTTGAAGCTGAAAACTGAAAGACTAAAGTCCAAAGCGCTTTAAGCTTTGAGCTTTAGTCTTTGGACTTATTTAAGTTCTTTTTCGATTAGATACTGGTTTCTTTCTGGTGCGTTACGCGATAAGAGTTCTGCTATAAAGCCTGCTAGGAACATCTGCGAACCTACAACAATGGCAACCAGAGACAAATAAAACAACGGCTGATCGGTTACATCGCGATAAGCAAGGCCTTTCCAGATTAAAATTTGCTTTTCTATCAGGACGTAAAGCGACATCACAATTCCCAAAAAGAAACTTAACACCCCTAAAGAGCCAAAAAAGTGCATGGGGCGTTTACCGAATTTACCTACAAAGAAGATAGAAAGTAAATCTAAAAAGCCATTGATAAACCTGCTGAAACCAAATTTGGTTGTTCCGTATTTACGTGCACGGTGCTCTACCACCTGCTCGGCTATTTTACCAAAGCCTGCCCACTTGGCGATTACCGGGATATAACGGTGCATTTCGCCATAAACTTCAATCGTTTTGATTACATCGCTGCGGTAGGCTTTCAAGCCACAGTTAAAATCGTTCAGTTCTATGCCACTCATTTTACGGGTAGCCGCATTGAAGAGTTTGGTAGGGATAGTTTTAGTAATCGGATCGTAACGTTTCTTTTTCCAGCCTGAAATAAGGTCGAGTTTTTCTTCCTTAATGCGACGGTATAATTCGGGGATTTCATCCGGACTATCCTGCAAATCGGCATCCATGGTAATTACCACATCGCCTTGTGTAGCTTCGAAACCTACATTTAAAGCTGCAGATTTACCGTAGTTACGTCTAAATTTAATGCCTTTTATAGCAGGATTTTGAAGTCTCAATGCCTCAATTACCTCCCAAGATCTGTCGGTACTGCCATCATCAACCAAAATAATTTCATAGCTGAAATTATTGGCAATCATCACTTTATCAATCCAGGCCGTTAATTCGGGCAAAGATTCATCTTCATTAAATAAGGGTACTACAACTGATATATCCATTTTTGAGTATCAAGAAACGAGTATCAAGACCATGTCCCGAACTTATTTCAAATTAAAACGTGCAAATTTCATCAAATTAAATGATAAAACCTGCACGTTCAAAATTTTTGATCTTAATTATAATTTAATGTCTTTAGCTTCTACTTTCACAATTTTTCCCTGATCGGAGAAAACTAAAACACCATCATTCTTTGCTTTATAGGCAACCAGTTTTTTGAAAGTTAAATCCATCCCCACACTTATTTTTTGATGTAATAATTGAAGTGTAGTTTGCTCGTCATTCATAAAAGTTAACTTAGTTTTTTCCAATTTTCTTTTTCAAATATAGTGATTTCAGATTTATTACCCTCTGCTATAAATTGAAGTGATTCTTTTGAATTGTTTAGCACAAACCAAAAATCGACACTTTTAATAAACTGCTGTAAATTTTCTATTCCTTTTTTATACCTTCTCCGGATTACATCTTCAGGAATATCATGCCCACCTTCTAGTACCCTCGTTTTAACCCTTTCAATGGCAAGCTCTACGTCATTTAACCAAAAGAATAACAGGGTAACCTGATAGCCCAATGATTTGGCTTTTTCAATTGTATTTAAATAGGATTTTGTAGTTAATGTAGTTTCGATGGCAAAATTGACCTTTTGATTAAGCAGCTCATCAATTCTGTTCAGCATAATTTTACCTGCCTGAATGGCAACACTTGCAGGTTTAAATGGAGAAATTCCACGGGCAATTTCATCCGCATTAACAAACTCCCTGCAATTAGTATTTCGGGTAAAACCGTAAAGGATGCTATTGTTTTACCAGCGCCATTACAACCAGAAATAATATATAAATCTTGCATTCAGTATGTTATATAAATTAAAACGTGCAAACTTTATCAAATTAATGATAAAACCTGCACGTTCAAAATTTTATAAAGGAAATTAAGTTTCTTTAGGAAACGAGTCAAACCTTACCGGTTCTTTTTTCTTTAAGATTGCAGATAGAATTAAAGAAAGTACGCCGTATAAGGCTAATGAAACGCCAAAGCTTGTAAAGATATTTTTAAAAGTAGGTTCTAGTTTTTCCTGCATATTACCTGCTTTAGCCATGGCTTCATCAATCTGCTCGCTGGCCATACCGAATTTTTCCATCATTGCACGTTGCGCATCTTCAATTGCTGCAGCAGCCTTAGCAGGAAGATCAGGATCAATAAATTTCATCAGTACAACATTATAAAGTGTTGCAGTTAAGGCCAGAATAAGCGAAATAATTAAAAAAGCTTTAAAAGCTTCTCCAAATGTCCAAAAACCACCTATTTCTTTGCGAATATTGATTCCTACTACAACAAGCAGCGCAATAAATAAAACAAATATGCCTACCTGGGCAAGAAAACTGGTGTACACTAATACCGGATCTATAAAATGCAGGGTTAACGATAATACTACCGAAACCGCCGCAAGCATAAATCCGTTTTTAAGCGATAATTTGGAAATAAGAGCACTCTTGTCCATAATTTTAAATTTTAGTTTAATTATTAATTGTTGTAATTAATATATAAGTAGCAGAATCGAACGATTTGTTACTGCTAAATTGAATTAATTCTTTTGTGGTTTCTGCGCTTCCTTCAACATCAAGGAAAAAGGCCATAAAAGGCACGAATAATTCCTGCATTTCTTCGCTGATATTTAATTTTTCGGCGGTTTTGCAAATTTCTTCTACGCTACTTTCTGCCAGTTGCTGGTTGCTGATTAATTCCTCATAAATTTCAAACTCATCCTGAAATTCATCATCCTCTACCAGCAAAAATTCTTTCAGGAAATCACCCAATTCAGGATCCAGATCCTCATCCTTACACTCTTTTATGTAAAGTAAAAGGTTTAAAAGCTCGGTTCCCCTATCAATGGTTTCTTCTTCAATATTTGCCCATTCGTCGCTTTCCAGGTAATCGTCTTCCAGTTTCTGCACGTCGCTGCTAAAGAAGTTTACCATCAATAAATCGAAAAATACCTCACGCAGTTCTTCAAATTTAGGATAAGTATCGAAAACGGCATCAAAAGCTTCTGCTTTATCTAAAAAATTAACATCCAGTTCAAAAGCAGCCAGTAATTCTGTTTCAAAACCTTCTACATTAATGGCCGAAACATCAGCATACTGATTAATGGCGGCACTTAGTGCTTTTTTTACTCTATTATCCATAATTAAGATTTTTAAGATTACAGGATTTTAAGATCATTACATCGATCCGTCATGCTGAATTTATTTCAGCATCTATATATAGTAATGGCAGTTAAGCTCTTTTCAACTAACTCTCCAAATACTGATTATTATTATAAACCAACGTTACTTTCCCGGTAAGTTCGGCACCCAATAAAGGACTATTTGCTGATTTCGAATGGTTGCTTGCAGCATTATACAGCCATTTTTCTGTAGTACTAAAAACCGTAAAATTAGCTTCAGCACCTTCTTCTATTACCGGAACAGTTAAATGTAATAATTTACGTGGATTTATGGCCAATTTCTCAGCAATTAAGCCAATATCCAGTCCGGCTTTTAATAATAGCGGCAATACGGTTTGTAAAGCAATTATTCCATAATGGGCAATTTCGAACTCTACATTTTTAAATTCGATTTCTTCCGGACGGTGCTGCGAGGTAATGGCATCGATGGTGCCATCTTTTAAACCAGCAATTAAAGCTTTTACATCAGCTTTGCCACGTAATGGTGGTTTAACCTTGTAATTGCTATCGAAATCGTTTAAAAGTTCTTCGGTGAATACGAGGTGATGCGCGGTTACATCGCAAGAGATCTGCACGCCGTCTTTTTTTGCCTTACGAATCAATGCTACAGCTCCTGCAGTCGAAATATTACTGATGTGGATTTTGGTTTCGTTATAAGAAGCGAGGAAAATATCACGTGCGATGTGCATTTCTTCGGCCAAAGCGGGCAAACCTTTCATGCCCAAAAGCACAGAATTTTTGCTCTCATTGATCTGCGATTTACCAGCAATTGATTTATTTTCGGGATAAACCATTAACAGCGCATCAAAACCTTTGGCGTATTGCAAGGCGCGGCTCATGAAACCATCGTCCTGCAAGGCTTTATCTCCATCCGAAAAAGCTACTGCGCCGGCCTGTTGCATATCGAAAAGTTCGGCAAGTTCTCTGGCTTCGCGGTTCTGGCTGATGGCGCCAACCGGAAAAACATCAACCAGGTTATTTTTGGCCCTGTTGATGATATATTCTACCTGAGATTTTGACTGCACCACCGGACTAGTTTGTGGCAAAAGGGCCAGACCCGTAAATCCGCCCGCTTTTGCCGTTTCGGTAAGTGTTTGGATATCTTCCTTGGTTTCGAAACCCGGATCGCCGGCCACACAGTTTAAATCAAAAAAACCAGGCGTTAAAAAGGCACCCTGAGCATCGAAAACGATTTCGTTTTTACCGGCAGTTAATTTACCTATGTTTTTAATTGTACCATTTTCAACCCGAACATCGCATTGTTGGTTGTTAAATTTACTCTGCGGATCGGCAACGGTTACATTTTTAACCAGGAGATTCATATTGTTCTTTTTGTGTTGTTAAAAAATCGGATGAGCAAAATTTCTGCTGCAATAAAAATCAGCGACAAAATTAGACAAAGTTTCCATAATGTTTGTCCGATTTTATTGGCGCCGGCAATTAATTTAACGGCATCTTTATCGGTATCAAATATTTTAAGGTTGCTTTTACCGGCCAATTGTTCCAGTTCTGCTTTGCTTAAATAATGCATATCGGATTCTGTACGGCTGTTGTTGAAACTGTAAACGGCAAGTAAGGAATCAGCAAGGTTTAAATTGTAAAAACCTGCAGTTTTAATCTGATCGGCGGTATAAATCAGGGTTTTACCGTCTACCTGACGGATTTCGGGAATAGCCTCAAAATGATCAGCTGTAATTTTTAAGGTCTGGTTTTTACCCAAGGCAATCTTTTTGCTGACCAGAGCATTATCATTGCCAAGATTGTAATATAATGGGGCTTCGTTTCCGCCACTTAATGCCAAACGGTAGATTAAAGGCACGAAAACCGGGTGACGGGCCAGATTACCATCATTTGCATTTAAACCAGAAGCAGATAAGTACACCTGCCCATTACCGATTCCATATTTAGAGAAAAATGACTTTCTACCTGGAAGGGTCATAATATCCTCTTTATTGGAAGTGTTGTTTTCCGCAAAAGAATAATAACGTGCAACTGCAGGGAGATCGAGATTTTTAGGAATTTCCTCAAAAACAGTCTTAAAAATAGGATTTTGAAGGTCAATCTGGTCTACTTTTGTGGCGGTAGTATTAAGCGATTGGATTGCTGGTAACGATAATCCACTTAAAAATGAGTTGTATGTTTGAATATCAGCATCAAGGTCAGGAAAAAGCACCACGGTTCCGCCTGCATTGAGATAGGTTTTAAGTTGCTGTGCCAAACCTGTTGAAGGATTTTTTAATCCATTTAATACAATCAGGCCATAGTTAGCGAAACTGCTATAATTTACATTGCTTTCGGAATTTTCAGTAAGTTTATAATAGTTATCAGCTGCAAATAAAGCTTTAATATAATTGCCGGCATTTGGTCCGTTGATGCTTAAAACCGGAAAACTTTCGTCTACTTTAAAGCTGAAAGAAAGTGTATCATCAAAAGTAACCGGAAAATCTTTAATGGTAATTATTCCCTTCTGCCATCCGGCTGTGAGTCCGGAGAAGTTTAAAGTGTCTTTTACCGTTTTTCCTGCAGGAATAGTTACTGCACCCAAACCTTTCTGCTGATTGTTGATGCTTAATTTTAAGGGAATATTTTTAGCTTCTTCTTCCGAATAATTCTTTAACTGCACCACTAAACGCTCATTTGCCCCTGGCTGATGATTTGGCGAAAGTACCCAAACGCTATCAACGGCCACATTAGGCAAAGTATTGGCATTAAGTTTCAAAAATGAATATTGAATATCGGTTTTGGTTTCGAGTTTATTAGTGGTGGAGATATTTTTCTGAAAATCAGAAATCAAAAAGCTGTATTTGTTTCCTGCTCCGGTTAAAATATTGGCCTGTCTGTTTAATACCTGCTGAAGATTGCGGTTGGCTGCAGAGATTTTTACATCATCAAGTGCTTTTAAAAAATCTTCTTCGTTTAATAACCGTTGATGTTTCCCTTCAAAATCGTTTGTTAAAAGCTGAAAGCGGTCGTTAATGCCGAAACCTTTAACGAGTTCTTTCGCCCTGCGTTTGGCTTCATCGAGCAGGTTACCATCCTTATTTATGGCTTCCATACTGTAAGAATTATCGATATAAACGCTTACCACATTATTTACGGCAGTAGTTTTTTGGTTATGATCTGGAATATAAGGCTGGGCAAATGCCAGTACCAAAAAAATGATCGCTAAAATCCGAGAGAGTAAAATGAGCAGGTTTTTAAGCTTTTCTTTTGATGAATTTTGTTGTTCTACCTCTTTTAAAAGCTGAACGTTAGAGAAATAAACCTTTTTAAATTTCCTGAAATTGAATAAATGAATGATAACCGGGATGGCAACCGATATTAGTGCGAAAAGAAAGCCCGGATAAAGGAAATTCATTAAAAACCAAAGATAGAAAAATTATGGAATTGGGTATAACATTCCTTATTTATTATTATCAATGTTACTAAGTAACGTCATCTCGACCGGAACGCAGTGGAGTGGAGAGATCTGCCTCGATAGATCTCTCGGCTACGTTACACTCCGCTCGAGATGACGTATTGCATAATAAAAGCGTCAAGCAATGACGACTTTTTTTATTATTAATAATTAAACCCCGGAAATTCGATATTTACGATTTTCCAATTGCCATTGTAAAGCGCGAAATAGAGTTTAAAAGGTCCGCTTACAATTTTGGATTGTTTTTGAAGAACATCCCGGTAACCTGCAACACCTTCAACAAAGCCCATCCCTTTCCCACCATCAAACAATTCGAAGTTGACATCGATGATATCATATCTGCCACCAACATACTCATCAGATTGCCCGAAAATGCCTTTTAATCTACCAATAACTACATCTTTACCAATAATTTTATTTCCTGGCAGGATAAAAAAATCATTCAGCTCATTGGTAATAGTCTTAGACTGCTTAAACCATGCATTTATAAATCTGATAGCACTATTTACAATATCGGCCTGATGGTTAAAAGTAGGTGTTTCCTGCATTTTCTGGGTATCATTTTATTAATTGAGACTGTATCATAAAAATTTAAACGTGTCACGCTGAGTTTGTCGAAATGCTTATTATTGTCCTTCGACAGGCTCAGGATGACAATCCAATATTAATGATACAGTCTCAAAATCCTGGCGAAGTTAACTATTCTTTAGCCTTTCTCTAATTTCGGCGAGAGAATAATCGATCAGTAGCTTTCCATCCCTGAAAACTTCTTTCAATTCTCCCTGTGCTTCTTCTTCCCATGTGCACTGATCTTTCAGTTCGTAATCGCCTTTGGCATTTTTAAAAATCTGCAATAAACCTTTGGCTGATTTTTTTGTACCATCGTCGGTAATAGGATCTTTAAATATCTCGCGACCAACGCCATCTACCTCACCATAAGTGGCTTTCATGGCAAAACCAAAGGTATCGCGGGTATTGTACTGATAAGTGAAAGAGCCAATACCGAAAACCACGTTGGTTGAAGCAAAACCTTTGGCTTTTAAACGTTCGCAGATCTGTGTAGCCCTTTCGGTAGTGATGCTATCGCCGTAAATCGCGCCAATCTGCGGAATGAGTTCTTTAAAACCTTTATCGTTGGTTTTTCCACCAAAAACATCCCAAAGCAGCTCGATCACACCTTTTTTCTCATTTTCGTTTTTGCCGTTCGGGTTTCCGCAGATGATATCAACCGGATCGCCAGAATCAGGCCTGATCACCACTTTACCTTGACGAGCAATAATATCATCTTTTAAAACAGGCAGGTATTCGGTTAACACTTTCCATAAATCCCAGGTATCGGAAACGATGGATACAATTCCTTTTGGATAAACTTCGAGAATCAACCTTTTAAAGGTTTCGAGCTCCCCGGTATTGGTTCCCATGCACATTACCGAATGTTCTGTAGCCGCTACGGAGCCACCAATCAGTTCTTTATCAGAATCGGCTTTATAATATTCTTCCAGAAAATCAATTGCAGGGATAGTATCAGTTCCGGTAAAACTCAGTAAATGGCCAGCGGCCGAAGTTACCGCAGCTTCTATTCCACCCATGCCGCGCATAGAGAAATCGTGTCCCTGCCAATCTACAAACTCGGGTACTGAAGAGGTTTCAGCCGCATATTTATCCAGGATGGTACGATACTGTTTTGCAATGGTAGCCGAATTACATGGCAACCAAACCACTGCCGAGAGCAATGTTTCGAAATAATTGGTCAGCCAGAAAAACTCTGGTTTGGTGTTGTACATGGTGAACATCGGCACACGCAAAGGTACTTCTGCTCCTTCGGGGAGTGATTTAAAAACCATGGGTATATAACCCAGATCATGCAAATCGGCAATGTGCTGGGTGCCTACCAGGTTTTCACCAAGGTAATTGTTTATCCTGCGGGCGTATTTTCTTAAAATCTCCTCTTTCGGCTGTTTGAAGAAATTCTGGTTAAAATCTTCGATAATGTATTTTTTGATAAAGTACTGTAAGCCAAAAAGTACTACATGGTTTACATTTTCGAGCCTGCTTTTTCTGGGTGTCCAGTTAGAATAAACCAGTGTGGTATTCTCAGGGTACTGTCTGCGGTGGTCAACTTTATAACCGTCTGTTAATAATAATGGATTCATGGTTTGATGTATTTGCTATTATTTATTTCTTCCTTTTTCTGCTGGATAGAGGCTTTGTAAGGTATCGCTTTGCCAAAATTGTTTAGTTTCAATATCCAAACAGCTTAATTTTCCGGTAAATGCAGCACCGGTATCGATATTCCAAACGTTACAGCCCTGCATTGGCACGTCCGTATTATAATAGAGCGTTGGCGTATGCCCGATGTAAATTTCATTGTAGAGCAATAATCGTTTGGGATAAATGGCTGAATCTTTTTTGATCCGGTTATCCATCGTGAGTGCCATTTCCCATAGGGTTCTGTCCCACGAATAATTAGATGAATAACGCTCTTTTTCCGGTCCGTGCATGGAAGAAAAACCGGCATGGATAAAAAGGTTATTTTGTCCGTCTACGTAATAATCTTTCATCCGTTTAAAGAATTTTAAATGTTTTTCCCGTACTTCATCAGATAAATCTTTATAACTCCCGATGGTTAATTTACCACCATGTACGAACCAAACATCATCAACGATACCTTTTTCTAACCAATCGATACACCAGGCATCGTGATTGCCTTTGATAAAAATACATTGATGGCTTTTCTCCAGTGCTAGCAGGTAATTGATCACCTGTGCCGACTCACTCCATCCATCAACGTAATCACCAAGAAAAATAAGTTTATCTTCTGCGGTTACTTCAGCACGATCGAATAACTGGATCAGACCTTTTAATCCGCCGTGTATATCGCCTATTACCAATGTTCTTCCCATGTTAAAATTCTATATATTCAGCAGGTTCAACATCTGTAAGCCGTACCTTGTTGGCTGATAAGTAAAATTTATATCCTGCTTTGCATCCCGCTATTAACGCTGAGAATAACTGGCTTTCTTTCCTGCAACCTAATTTATTGGCTGATAGAGAAATATCGCATTTACTGATTCCTTTAGCTATTCTACTATTCATGATGACTTTATGTTATTAATTTAATTTTTCTTGATAGAGTTCATAATTTTCATCGTCGAAACAAACAAAGATTACCTTTTCTATCTTTTCTTTTTCAGCGAAATTATTTACTGTTGTAATGGCAATATCCGCTGCTTTATCTTTTGGGAAATGATAAATCCCAGTGCTGATGTTCGGGAAAGCAATTACCTTAACACCATTTTCTATGGCGAGTGTTAAACTGTTCCGGTAACAATCGGCAAGCAAAGCATTATTTTTTTCACTTTCTCCATTCCAAACCGGCCCAACAGTATGGATCACATATTTAGCAGGTAAATTGCCTGCCGTTGTAATAACTGCATTCCCGGTTTTGCATGTTCCCTGCTTGTTCCTGATGGCTACACAGGCTTTTAAAATTTCTTTGCCACCTTTCCTGTGGATGGCACCATCAACCCCTCCGCCACCTAATAAGGAACTGTTTGCTGCGTTAACAATGGCATCAGCTTTGGTTTCTGTTATATCAGCTTTGATTACTTCTATAATCATTTTTTGAATTTTATTTATAAACTATTTTACTGCAAAACATCATGCTGAATTCAATTCAGCATCTTATCCGTAAATAGATACTGAAATGAATCCGATAGCTATCGGATCAGGTTGACGACCGCTTACACTAAAGTATTTAATGGAATCTAAATAATATCTGCCAATTTTATCTGGGTTACACCAACATGATCCACTTCTTTAATGGAATCGGTTGTAAAAATCTGCTCAAAATATTTACCCAGTTCATCAAAACCTTTGCTAAATATGCCATGACTGATAGCCAGGTATAATTTACCTGCGTTTTTGGCTTTAAGTGCTTCGGCGAGACCAATAAATGTACCACCACCGTCACAAATGTCATCTACGATCAGGCAATCGGCACCGGCAAGATCATCGCTATACACTTTAAAACCTGAGAGTTTTCCGGTTTTTACATCCCTGCTTTTTGAACATTCTACCACTTCGGCACCGCCTAAAAATTCGGATACTTTATAAATTTTCTTTAAGGCACCACCATCAGGAGAAATGAGTTTTACCTCTGTACCGATTTTTGAAATGACCTCTTTTATAAATTGGTGATTTGAAACCGTAACACAGTTATTAAGTAAGGCCGGTGTTACTTCGCTATGCGGATCGAATACGGTAACACTTGCCAAAGCCATTGCATTGATGATATCAGCATAAACTTTTACCGATAAGGGTTCGCCGGGAACCATCACCCTATCCTGCCTGGCTGCCGGGAAATATGGAATAAAAAGATTGATTTCTTTTACACCCATTCTTTTCAAAGCATCAACGGTGATGCAGATGAGGCCTAAATCGTTAAAAGAATTTATCCTTTGCGTAATGGTTACGGGTTCAGCAGAATTAAAACCATCGGTTATTTTTATATGAGGTTCTCCACCTGCAAACAGGAAAGATTTATGTGTAATGGAGTTTTTTTCGCCTAGCGGAGTGAAACCCGGATCTAAATTTAACATATATTTGCGTATTATTTACACAAATATAAAAATCATTTTTAGAATCCAAAGAATAATTTGTGTTTATTTTACGCAAACCTAATGTCGAACTGGAAATTTTCCTTTAAAAGCTGGTTATATTTTGTTTTATCAAAGGTAAAAAGCTTGCCTGGACGACCGCTGGCACCTATTTTTACCAATTTATCCGTTTCTGTAACAATTCCAAAACTTAAAATCTTTTTTCTGAAATTTCTCCTATCGATATCCCTTTCCAAGATAGAACAGTATAAATTTTCGAGGTCGGAGAAGAGAAATTCCTGATCCAGCAGATCGAAACCAATGGGCTGATAGGTCAATTTATTTTTTAAACGCTGGTGCGCCAGATTAACCATTTCATTATGGTCATAACCTAGCTGCGGCACCTGATCAATAGGAAACCATTTGGCATCTTTGGCATCGGTATCGGCCTTTAATACAAAATTTTTAGGATTTACGAGCGCAAAATAGGCTACAGAAATTACCCTGAAACGTTCATCGCGCTTAATATTATCGCCAAAAGTACCCAGCTGCTCCAGGTAATTCACCGTAATGCCGGCTTCTTCTTTAAGTTCGCGCTCAACTGCTGTTAACAAAGGTTCGTCATCTAAAATAAATCCACCGGGTAACACCCACCGATCGGCCAGTTTACCAAAGCGCTGCTGAACAGCCAGTACATAAAGCGTTCCTTTTTCGTAGCCAAAAACAATGGCATCAACAGCAATTTTGATATTTTGATTGATCATTCCTTAATTTGTGTAAAAACAACACAAAGTTAATTCTTTTAATGGGAAAGACCGAATCTGTTAATTAATTTCCTACCTGAACTTCTTCATCGCTGCCCAAAGTTTTTCATCCATGCCGTAAACATCAGGCCGGTATTCAATCTTATCGTTTTGAGACCATGCTGTAATATAGGTGATGATTAACGGAACAGATTTCTTTGGTCCAAACCAGGCCGGCTTCAATTGGAAAGCCTTTGTAGTATCTGCCTTTTGAGCCATACGTTTTTTATACCATTTTACATGTGTGCTATCAATCGGCGGCAAATCTACCTCTGCCCTTAGCTTATCGTAGGTATAAGAATCTTTTACTAAAAGTTCGGCGAACTCCAGAGGTTTTTCTATACGTACACAACCATGACTAATGGCGCGGTTGGTTAAGTTAAAACCGTTCTTATTATTGGTATCGTGAAGGTAAATACTAGAGCTGTTATCGAAGATAAATTTGAACTTTCCTAAAGCATTTCCGCCACCAGATCCCTGCTTAAATTTGAAGGGTAATTTATCCCTAGAATACTTGTTCCAGTTGATGGTATCAGGCTCTCCGATCAGCTTATCTTTGTAGTACACTTTGATGTTGCTGTTCGATAAATAATAAGGATCTTTCCGGGCCATCCAGTAGATCTCACTTTGCGCAATACTTACCGGAATATTCCATATCGGATTGGCCTGAATGGAACTGATTTTACTAAATAATAATGGCGTTTCATGGTTCTTTGGTTTATCATCTAAATTGCCCGATTTTGCATAAGCTTTTAGCTTGTCTTCATAACCATTTTCACGTCTGCCACCCACGCAAACTTTCATCGAAATTACCGTATCAGTTTTGTCCAGCCAGGTTAGCCTGAAGTCGGGAATATTTACCTGCACATAATTGTCACCGGTCTCCGGCATTTTCCACCTGAAACGTTCCATATTTAATAACAAAATCCGTTTGTCACTTTCTGCATCTGCATTTAAATAGGCCGACTGCAAAGCTTTGTACTGTGCCGATTTCGGCTGAACAGATCTCAATGTATCGAGCAGGTTTTTGCTATCTAAAAGACGCTGCATACCGGCACTATCCGGACGCCTTACTTTTATGTAATAACGCGAAAAAACAGAGCGGGGATTGATCACCCCATATTTAAGGTAATTGTTATAATTTAAATAAGCATTTGCTGATAATAACTCTAGTTTGGCAATTACCGGATAGCTTTCTTCTACTTTTTTAAATTTATTAGCAGTTAATTCATCCAATAATGCTTTTATTTCGTCGCCTTTAAAAATCCCGGGATTAAAACCATGCACTTTACTTTGATTTAAATAACCAACAAGCGAATCCAATTCCCCGTTAATGTAAAACCGGGTAACTAATTTAGGTTCAGCATAATTATGCGCATAAAAAGCTTTTATCGTTTTAGGATTAACGAATTTACCCGAAAGACTGTCCATTGTCTTCACAAAAACGCTATCATAAGCTACAGTATCAAAATCTTTATAGATCTTATTCTTAAAATGTTCTGACAGTACTTTTCCGATCTCCGGAGGGCTTTTAAACCATCCACAGGCAGAAATGAACAAAATAAAAGGCAATATTAGAAAGCGAAACTTTTTCAATACGATAAAATTTAAATACAAAATAAGGGTTATTGGCACTAAAAACAGCATAATGGCAAATTAAGTGCCATTATTTTTTGTTTTACCATTTCAAACACTATATTTGCCAGCGCTTATCAGCTAACGTATTGATACTGGCAGAAATAATTTATGAATTTAACTTTGAACCATCACTTACATTTACACCATCGCCGATAGGCGATATGATATGTTTGTTTTGTACTTCAAGACTTTTTTCCGTAAAATAATTTCCTGTTCACTCTATATTCAATACATTGAAAACACTTAAAATTGCTATCCAGAAATCGGGTAGGTTAAACGAAAAATCTGTAGAAATACTTAAAAATTGTGGTTTATCATTCGAAAACTACAAAAGTTCCCTCATCTCAACAGTTACTAATTTTCCCTTAGAAATTCTTTTCCTTCGTGATGATGATATTCCGGAATACGTACAGGATGGCATTGCTGACCTGGGTATTGTTGGAGAAAACGTAATTGTAGAAACGAAGGCTGAGGTAGACTATCTGCAAAAATTGGGCTTCGGAAAATGCACCTTAAAAATCGCTGTTCAGGCTACCAGTGGTATTCAGAATTTGGAAGAATTAAATGGTAAAGCCATTGCCACTTCTTACCCCGTTATCCTCGAAAAATTCTTGCAGGAAAAAGGCATCAAATCTGATATCAGAACCATTTCAGGATCGGTAGAAATTGGTCCGGGTTTAGGCTTAAGCGACGCCATTTTTGATATCGTTTCTACCGGCGGAACATTAAAGAGCAACGGACTAAAACCTTTCGCTGATGTAATGCAATCGGAAGCAGTTTTAATCGGAAATAAATCAATCGCCGACAATCCGGAAGTTGCCGAACTGTTGCAACGCATCCGCTCCGTACTCAGTGCAAAATCGAACAAATATGTGGTACTAAATGTATCAAAAGATAACCTTCAAAAAGTTGTAGATCTTCTTCCTGGTGTTAAAAGCCCAACCGTTGTTCCACTCTTCGAACCCAACTGGGTAGCCGTTCATTCGGTAATTGCAGAGGAAGATTTCTGGGATAAAATAAACAGTTTAAAAGCTGCTGGTGCCGAAGGTATTTTGGTAATGCCTATCGAGAAAATAATCAGATAAAATTATTTAAATACACATTAACTATTAGTTAATTTTAAATTATAAGACATTGAAAATCTATAGTTATACAGATTTATCTAAATCAAAAATTGAAGAGATTTGTTCGAGGCAGATTGAAGACGATAAACTGGTTGAAGAACAGGTTACTGACATTGTAAGCACGGTAAAAAAAGACGGAGATAAAGCCCTTTTCAACTTCGCAAAAGCCTTTGATAAAGTTGATCTGGAGAAACTTTTTTTAGATGCTGATGAACTAAAAGAAATTGCAGCTACCATTCCGGCTGATGCAAAAAAAGCAATCGATACAGCTTATCAGAACATCAAAACTTTTCACCAGTCGCAGTTAAAAACTGAAGATAAAATTGAAACCATGCCAGGCGTTTTGTGCTGGCGCGAATCGAGAGCAATTGAAAAAGTGGGGCTTTACATTCCGGGAGGAACTGCTGTTTTACCGAGCACATTTTTAATGCTGGCTACACCTGCAATCATCGCAGGCTGTAAAGAAATCGTGGTGTGTTCGCCGCCACAAAGCAACGGCAAAACCAACTGCTATCTGGCTTATTGTGCAGTATTATTAGGTATCGAAAAAGTATTCCTGATTGGCGGTGCCCAAGCCGTTGCGGCAATGGCTTTCGGAACGGAAAGTGTGCCACAGGTTTATAAGATTTTTGGTCCTGGCAACCGTTACGTAACCACCGCCAAAACCATGGTACAAAATAAGGTGGCCATTGATATGCCTGCTGGTCCATCAGAAGTTTTGGTAATTGCTGATGAAACCGCAAATCCATCATTTATTGCTGCAGATCTATTAGCACAGGCCGAACATGGCATTGATAGTCAGGCTATTTTAGTCGCCACTTCTGGGGAAATTATTAATCAAACCTTAAAAGAAATTGAAAATCAGCTTGCTATATTGCCTAGAAAGGATATTGCGGCCAAAGCAATCGCCAATTCTTATGCAGTTTTAGCAGAAAATCTGGAACAAGCGATGCAATTTTCTAACGAATATGCACCTGAGCACTTAATATTGGCTACTGAAAACCATCAAAAACTTATTCCGCTAATTATCAATGCAGGATCAGTATTTTTAGGCAATTTTACACCGGAGAGTGTTGGCGATTATGCTTCGGGAACCAATCATACCCTACCAACCAGCGGCTTTGCAAAGGCTTATTCAGGCGTTTCTACCGATGCTTTTTTGAAAAAAATCACTTTTCAACAATTATCAGCCACCGGATTAAACAACATTGGCCCTACTGTCGAAATATTAGCAGCAGCAGAAGGCCTGGAGGCGCATAAGAATGCTGTTAGTATCAGATTAAATTTTGAGTCCGAAGTCGGAGGTCCGATGTTCGAAGATAAAACGACCTTAAAACCATAAATAAAACCGGTGTAATAACCTAGTCAGTGCAATCAACTCAAAGGAAACCGAAAGGAAGATAAAATTATTTAAATAAAATCTGTAGAAAGTACAATGTAGAAAGCTTTAGGCAATTCGCTAATCCCTTTTACCTTTTACCTTTTACCTTTTACCTTAAAAAATGGACATTAACGATTTAGTAAGAGAAAATATAAAAAACCTTCGCCCCTACTCTACCGCGAGGGACGAATTTAAAGGTCAGGCATCTGTTTTTTTAGACGCAAATGAGAACAGTTATGGTTCGCCACTACCGGCAAATTATAATCGTTATCCTGATCCTTTACAATTGGATTTAAAAGATGCAATCAGCAAAATAAAAGGTGTGCCAATTGAGAATACTTTTTTAGGAAATGGTAGCGACGAAGCCATCGATTTGTTGTTCCGTGCTTTCTGTAATCCCGGAAAAGATAACGTAATTGTGCTTCCTCCAACTTATGGAATGTACGAAGTTTCGGCTAATATAAATGATGTAGAAATACGTAAAGTGAACCTGCTTCCGAACTTCCAGCTGGACATGGAAAAGATCGCAGAAACGATCGATAAAAACACCAAATTAATTTTCATTTGTTCGCCAAATAATCCAACCGGAAATTCGATAAACCGCGAAGATATTGAAACCATTTTGGCTAACTTTAACGGCATTGTTGTGGTAGATGAAGCGTATATAAATTACGCCCGACAGAAGACCTTTATTCAGGAGTTAACCGAGTACGGAAACCTGGTGGTTTTACAAACTTTTTCGAAGGCCTGGGGCCTCGCAGCTTTGCGTTTAGGTATGGCTTTTTCTTCGACAAAAGTGATCGATGTTTTAAACAAAATTAAGCCGCCTTATAACATCAATCAGGCCACTCAGGATTTAGCTTTTGAGGCACTAAAAAACATCGCACAAGTTAACGATTGGATCAAAGAATCTGTTGCAGAAAGACAGCGTTTATCTATCGCCTTAAACGAGCTGAATGCAGTTAAAAAAGTGTATCCGTCCGACGCTAATTTTATACTCGTAGAAGTTACTGATGCCGCAAAAATTTATGACATTTTGGTTAATCAGGAGATCATCGTTCGCGACCGTTCGAAGGTAACTTTATGCGAAGGTTGTTTAAGGATTACTGTTGGTACCAAAGAAGAAAACGACAAACTATTAACCGTTCTAGAAAATTTTTAAAATGAAGAAAGTATTATTTATTGACCGCGACGGAACGTTAAACATAGAGCCTGATGACGAACAGGTAGATAGTTTTGCAAAGCTGAAATTCTATCCCCGTTCTTTATATTATTTATCGAAAATTGCAGCCGAGCTGGATTACGAACTGGTAATGGTTACCAACCAGGATGGATTGGGAACACTTTCAAATCCGGAAGAAAATTTCTGGCCGATCCACAACTTCATGCTCGATACTTTTGAAGGCGAAGGCGTTCATTTTAGCGAGATTGTAATCGACAGAACTTTTGCAAAAGACAATGCCCCTACCCGTAAACCAGGCACAGCTCTATTGACAAAATATTTCAGCGGGGACTACGACCTGAAAAACTCTTTTGTAATCGGCGATCGGTTAAATGATGTAGTTTTAGCCAAAAATTTAGGTGCCAAAGCCATTTTTCTGCGTCAGAATGATGCTCTGGGCTCAACAGAAGCATTGGATAAACACGAAACCCTTTTAGATGTGATCATTTTAGAAACCAAAAAATGGGAAGACATCTACAACCTGCTCAAAGCCGGAAGCAGAAAAATCCACCACGAGCGCAAAACCAACGAAACTGATATTACCATTAATTTAGACCTGGATGGTACCGGAAAAGCGAAAATCGAAACCGGTTTAAACTTTTTCGACCACATGCTCGATCAGATTGCCAGACATGGAAGTGTAGATTTGGAAGTAATTGCCAAAGGCGATTTACATATAGACGAACACCACACCATAGAAGATACCGGTATTGCCCTGGGCGAAGCTTTTGCCAAAGGTTTAGGCAATAAATTAGGCATTGAAAGGTATGGTTTTTGCTTACCAATGGACGATTGCCTGGCACAGGTAGCCATTGATTTCGGCGGAAGGAACTGGATTGTTTGGGATGCGGAGTTTAAACGTGAAAAAGTGGGCGATATGCCAACGGAAATGTTTTATCACTTCTTCAAATCATTCAGCGATGCCGCAAAGTGCAATTTAAACGTAAAAGCTGAAGGCGATAACGAACACCATAAAATTGAAGCTATATTTAAAGCATTTGCCAAAGCCATTAAAATGGCCATTAAACGCGATGCAGAGAAAATGGTATTGCCGAGTACAAAGGGAATGCTGTAGGATGTAAAATGGAAGATGGAATATTGGGTTATTAACGGAACCTTTGTTAAATAAACCCGATAGCAGTGGAAAGTTTTTTATTCAGCAGCAACCTTGAATAAGCTGTCATGCTGAGGCACGAAGCATCTGCAACCGATAAAACAGATGCTTCGTACCTCAGCATGACAGAAGTTAAAAAACTTGAAACGAATAGCGGGGCTACAGCCCCCATGAAAAATTGCCTTTCATTTTCAAATTTTATAAAAATTAAATATAATAAAAAGCAATTTTAGCAACCCAAATTTGATAGACATTTTGTCTTGATTCTCAATACTTGATACTTAGAAACTGACACTAAACACTTGATACTAAAAATGGTTGGAATAGTAAACTACGGAGCAGGCAACATTTTCTCCCTTACCGCAGCATTAGATCGCTTAAATGTGACCTACGGCATGGTAAATACAGAAAATGACCTCGAAAAATATAGCCACATCATTATTCCGGGGGTTGGCCATGCAGGCGCTGCGATGGAAAAACTAAAAGGAACAGGACTGGTTGAGGCCATTAAAAAACTCACTAAACCTGTGCTGGGTATCTGTGTAGGCATGCAGCTGATTACCGAACACTCAGAAGAGGGTGATGCAGCACTTTTAAATATCGTTCCTGTGAAAACCAAAAAATTCGATAAGTCGCTGAATATCAAAATACCACACATGGGCTGGAATGCAGTGAGCCTGAAAAACAATCCGCTATTTGAAGGTGTTGAAGATAATACACAATTTTACTTTGTGCATTCGTACTTTATTGAATATAACCCTACTTTTGACATCGCATCTGCTGACTATGGTTTAAAATTTTCGGCAGCGGTACAAAAAAACAATTTTTACGGCGTTCAGTTCCACCCCGAGAAATCGGGAAAAGCCGGCGAATTAATATTAAAAAATTTTTCAAACTTAAGCTTATAAAATGTACATAATACCTGCTATTGATATTCTGGATGGAAAAGTTGTCCGTCTGCGTGAAGGCGATTACAACCAAAAAACAGAGTACGATGTTTCTATTGCCGAAATGATAGAAAAATACCGCTCAAATGGTACGGATTTTATCCATATTATTGATTTAAACGGAGCCAAAGGCGATTTCAGCAACCAAAAATCACTTTTCGAAATCATTAAAAAAACCGAGATGAAAGTGCAGTATGGTGGCGGAATCAGGACAATTGAGCAGGTCAACAATCTGCTTGATGCAGGCATCCATCGTGTTATTGTAGGTACCCAGGCCATTACTAATCCAGATTTTTTACCTCAGTTAAGTGAGAATTTTGCGAAGAAAGATGATTATGCCAACCGCATCGTTATTGCCATTGATGTTTTGGACGAAGTGATCAAATATTCGGGCTGGATGGAAAGTTCGCCGATTAAACTGATGGATTATGTTGATAAATGCCTTTCCTTAGGTTTTTTCCGTTTCTTATGCACCGATATCAGCAAAGATGGAAAATTGGGCGGTGCAGCAATCGATTTATACAAAAAATTACTTGAGCACTCTCCAATGATCAAATTAATTGCTTCAGGCGGTGTAAGTTCAATGGACGATATCTACGAACTTGCTAAATATCCAATCAGAAGTGTAGTGGTTGGAAAAGCAATTTACGAAGACCGGATAACTATTGAAGAGATTAAAGATTGGAATTTGAAGGCTTTGAGTAGCATATAACCCCCCAGCCCCCTAAAGGGGTGGCCAAAATATGCCTTATAACATAACTGATATGACCTCTCAAATAAATGATGAAGATTTCGATTCTTTTAAAGTCAACAAACCAAGTATGTTTTATGGCGCTTCAAATATAATTTTTGAAAACGCTAAGCGATTAAGAAATAACGTAACGGAAGCAGAGAGTTTACTCTGGCAAGTAATTAGCAATAAGCAATTAGGTGTTAAATTTAGAAGACAACATCCCATTTCATATTTTATTGCCGATTTTTACTGTCATGAAGCCAAATTAATCATTGAATTAGATGGCAGCATTCATGACCTGCCTGAAGTTCTTAATTATGATATTGAAAGACAAAAAGCCTTAGAACAATTTGGTATAAGAGTAATTAGGTCTAAAAACGCTGAACTCTATAATAATTTAAACATAGTTTTGGATAAGATAAAAGAAGCCATACAGGCTAAACAATTTGCATCTCCCCCTTTAGGGGGCGGGGGGTTAAGCAAGAGAATAATTCCTTGTTTAGACGTTAAAGACGGCCGTACGGTAAAAGGCGTAAACTTTGTTGATTTACGAGATGCGGGTGATCCTGTGGAACTGGCTGCACAATATGCACAACAGGGGGCAGATGAACTGGTTTTCCTTGATATTACGGCCACTCACGAGCGACGTAAAACGATGATCGAAATGGTTAAATCGGTTGCCCGACAACTAAACATTCCTTTTACCATAGGTGGCGGAATTACGGAGATTACCGATGCTGATGCCCTTTTAAATGCAGGAGCCGATAAAATCAGTATCAATTCTGCAGCTGTTCGTAACCCTAAGCTGATTGAAGACCTTGCTAAAACTTTCGGGGTACAATTTGTGGTTTTAGCGGTCGACACTAAACATGTAAATGGCAAAAACATGGTTCATTTAAATGGAGGCAGGTTAATTACTGAACAGGAAACAGAAAACTGGATTAAACAGGCTGAAAACCTGGGTGCAGGAGAAATTTTGTTAACCTCAATGGATCATGATGGCACGAAAGCGGGTTTTGATTGTGAATTGTTAGGTAAAATAAACCAAATGATCAATATCCCGATCATTGCATCGGGTGGCGCAGGTAGTATGGAACATTTTACCGAGGTTTTCCAAAAAGCCAATGTAGATGCCGCGCTCGCTGCATCGGTATTCCATTACGGCGAAATTTTAATCCCCGATTTAAAACAGGAACTGAAAAGGAACCATATTCCAGTAAGGATATAATATAAGTCCGGAGTCGGCAGTCCATAGTCATGAGTCTGTCTTTCCGAAATAAAAAAATAAAATGACAATCAATACCAGTTCCCTTGATTGGGATAAAACGGCAGGCTTACTGCCCGTAATTATTCAGGATTATAAAACTTTAGAGGTTTTAATGCTGGGTTATATGAATGCCGAGGCTTTGGAAAAAACCCAGGCCGAAGGTAAGGTTACCTTTTTTTCACGCTCTAAAAACCGCCTTTGGACAAAAGGTGAGACCAGCAACAACTTTCTTTATGTGAAGGAATTTTTTGTGGATTGCGATAATGATACCATCCTGATCAAGGCCGATGCTGTTGGACCAACCTGCCATACCGGAAGCCGCAGCTGTTTTAAAACAGATTTTAACCAGAATTTCATTTTCGAACTCGAAAACATCATTACCGATAGATACGAAAACCCTGTTGAAGGATCGTACATCAACAAGATGCGCAGCAAAGGTTTAAATAAAATTGCGCAAAAAGTTGGCGAAGAAGGTGTAGAAACCGTAATTGCGGCACTAGCCGAAACAGAAGAAGAATTTATTGGAGAAGCATCGGATCTTGTTTTTCACTTATTGTTTCTATTAAAAGAAAAAGGATTATCCATTCAGGATATTGCTAAAAATTTAGAAAAAAGACACCAGTAAGGTTTGAGGTAAAAGGTGTAAGGTTTAAGGTGCCAGTTGCCTAACCTTATACCCTAAACCATAAACCATAAACCTCAAGAAATGCTCAAACACCTTCACACCTTCCCCGGACATCAAAACCCTGTTTATGCTTTAGCCAACGCTGATGAAGATGGCGTATTTTTTAGCGCCGGGAACGATAAGGGTGTTGTAGAATGGTCATTACATACTATGGCTTTTGTTAAGGTTAAAATGCCGGTGCAAAGTTCGGTTTATTGCCTTCATTATTATAACAATCAATTATTTATTGGCGAACGGAGTGGTGCTTTTAGTGTTTACGACCTGAAAGAACAAAAGGTAATCGTAAGGATTAATGCCCATATTAAGCCCATTTTTAATATCCAAACCGTAAAAAGCAAAAATGAACTCTTGACTACCGGAGAAGATGGAAGTGTTGCTGTTTGGTCGCTGAATGATTTTACTGAGATTTACCGCTTCCAGGTGGCTTACGATACGGTTAGGGCCATTGCAATTGCACCAAATGAAAACGAAGTGGCTTTTGGCTGTAAGGATCACCTGATCAGGATTTATAACCTTGCCGATTATAGCTTAAAACAATCCCTCGAAGGACATTCGTTACCTGTAACCTCTCTGGCTTACCACCCAACCGGCAAATACCTGATTTCGGGAAGCCGCGATGCCCAGTTAAAAATATGGGACTTACCAAATTACGAATTGAGGGAAACCGTACCAGCACACATGTTTACAGTGTACGACATTGCATTTCATCCCACCCTTCCCTATTTTGCCACAAGCAGCCAGGATAAGAGCATTAAACTTTGGGATGCTGAAAATTTTAAACTGTATAAAATATTAAGTCTGGAGAAAGCGGGCGTTGGCCATACCCATTCCATCAACAAAATTATCTGGAGTAATGATGGAAAGTACCTGATTTCTACAGGAGATGACAGGCAGGTAATGGTTTGGGAAATGGAAAGCTAACCATCAAATAAATTACCAATAATAGCGCTGCATATACCGAGCGTCATCTCGACCGAAACGCAGTGGAGCGGAGAGATCTATCTCGAGGCAGATTTAGCTTCGCTGAGCACTCCGTGGTTCTCGACTTCGTTACACTCCGCTCAAAATGACGAACTTTTGCGAAGAGTTAAAACCCTCTCCATTTTTGCAGGAAATGAGCCGTTTAACCAGGTGAAATAACTTTCTCTCAACGAAACGACCGTTTTAAGGCGGTCTTCCGGAGCCTGATCAAGCCAAAAGTCAATATCCAAAGCATCTTCATCCTCCATCTTTACCTGGTTGAACACCATTGCAATCTTTCTAACTTTCGTCTCCATTTTCACTTTAATTATCTACACAAATATAATCAAAACTGAATGAAAACAGGCTATGAAAGGTCATTTAGAATATCCGAAAGCTAATTTCTCTTTGTGTAAAATGGGTTAATATCCCGTAATTGATTTTTTACTTTATAAAGAATCCTTTTCCATGATGATGCCCTCGTTACAACAACATCTCCTGTTAATGTAGTGCAACTTTCATTTAAAACAATCTGAAGATAGGCATCATCTGGTTTAAATTTAACAGCTTTATTTTCGTAACCCAGAAAACTTATATTCAGTTCTTTAAATTTATCTTCGTTTTGAATGGTATAACTGAGCGAAAATTCACCGGCAGTATTGGTGGTAACACCATAGTTTTCGCCTAAAATGCGTACAGAGACCCCTGGCATTGCGGTTTTATCTTTTTCGGTAATTTTACCTTTTATCACCCGTAAAGAGTCTGATAATTTCTCATCCCAGAATTTTTCATCGAAATTGGTTATCGTTCTCGCAGTTTGAACCATTGATGGCTTTATTGTTTCCCCTTTACTCAACTTAGGAAAACTCAAAAAAGCCAATAAAGATGCTGCGATCAGGCTTGGTTTAAATTTACTCAGCGTATAATTCTCTTTCGCAATGATTAATCGGTCAAGCTGCTCTGGTTTAAACCTCCCGCAGCTTTTACCCTCATTTTTAATAAACCAATCTTGTAACTCTTGATCAGAGAAACGAGTAAAATCTACAACCGGTTTTTGACATGAACCACAAAATTTTCCATTTGTATGGGCTTGCATTCTCCCCCAATCTTCATGGCATGGATTTGAAATTTGAATTTTAAATTTAGATGGCATAAAACATATCTTTTATACAGGATACATTTTTAACCCTTATTCCACAAAACGTTTAATAATTCTCAATTTATGCGAATATTTTCCCAATTCTTTGTTAAAAATCCCCTGATCATCAATCGGATCGATTTTTACCTTTGCTGAAGAATGGATAATTTCATTAGGGCTCAACATAATGCCTATGTGGGTAATCCTGCCTTCATCATTATCAAAAAAAGCCACATCACCTGCCTTGCACTCAGCCAAAAAGCCTACTAGTTCACCTTGTTCGGCCTGTTGCGAAGCATCGCGGTTTAGCTTGATTCCCAGCATTTTAAATACGGTTTGGGTAAAGCCCGAGCAATCTAAACCAAATAAATGCCTGCCGCCCCATAGGTATGGGATATTCTGGAAAAATTTCGCAGTATCGGTTACCTGATCTTTAAAACTGATTATACTGTTATCGTGCGCTTCAAAATTAAGCTTAAATTTTTCTTCACCTGCATAACAGAATCCATCTTTAAGAAAAGGAAGGTTACTTGCCGGACTTAAATGATAAACACTTCCATCGGCAGCAGTTAAAACATTATTGAAACTTAAAGGAGCCAGTAATTTACAATCTTGCATTTCTGAAAACTGATCCTGACTGATTGGTGCCAACTGCCTGAAATCCATCCAGCCTTCGTAACCATCGTAGCCATTCTGGATCAGCCACCAGCGATCTTCTTTTTGAATAATTTCTACATGATCGCCAAATAACAGTTGCGAAACAATTTCTGCTTTATCTGATGCATCTGCTCTTAAAGGCGCTACAGCAACCCTACAAATACCGTATTGATTTTCCATTTAAATTTGCTCGTGAAACTATTGTAAAACTAATAAAATACATTCATTGCCTAACATTTTGCATGCAAATTTGTTATTTTTATGATGTTCATCTTTTAAATATACCGCTATGAATTTTAAAAAAATATTAATCGCCGTTGATAACAGTACCTGCTCAGAAAAAGCAGCGAAAGCCGGTTACGACATGGCTGAAAAATTCGGAGCTGAAGTAGCATTGGTTAACATCATCGAACCTGTTCCAGCCAATGTAAACCCGGATTTAACTTTGGCACCGGTATTTTTGGAAACCTACGACAATAGTGAAGAAAACAGCCATATTTTATTGAAAGAAATGGAAACTAAATATGGTAAGGGGATTTCAACCACTTATTTAAGCATTGTTGACACTGCCGCACATGGTATTATTCAGCAATCAGACGAATGGGGATCTGATTTGATCGTGATTGGTACCTACGGACGAACCGGTTTATATCACTTTTTAATGGGTAGCGTGGCAGAACATGTGGCACGTAAATCGGCCTGCCCGGTTTTAATTATCCCTAATAAATGTGAGGTAGATTAGTTTATTAGTTCATTAGTCATTCGTTCATTGGTTAGCATGATGCAAAAAAAACACCGCTGTGTTAATCCGTGCATCCGTGGCAAAAAATTAATTATTATCGGAGATTCTTTCCTGGCGGTTGTCATCCTGAGCGGAGTCGAAGGATCCATTAAACAAAGCTCTTATTTGGCTACAAATTATTAACATATTAAGAACATTAAGGTAGTATTGGTAATTTAACATTGATTCACTAAATAAGAACTAGCCTTTTCGAAAAGTATATTCTCCTATGTCCATTTGGAAAATCTTTTATTTCTCCTATTGGTTTATACCCATTCTTTAAATAAAATTCTTCTGCCTGAAAATCAAAAGTATCAAGCATAGCTACTGTCGCTCCTTTTTCTTTTGCAATGTCTTCAACATATTTTAAAATATGTGTACCTATTCCCTTTTTTCTATACTCATCCTTTACCCAAAGGATATTGATTTCTAGCCCATTCCAATAACCAATACCTGCTAGAATGCCTCCTATTTCATCATCATTCTCATTTTTAGCTATATATTCCAATGGCGTCCATATATTAGAAAGAGCAGGAACCCTATCCAGGTTATATTGATTAATTCCATCAATAATTTTATTTATACTTTCCTTTCCGCATGGAATTAGTTTTATTTTATTGATCATGATTATATTTTAATCTATAAAAATCCTTGTTAAACAAAAAAGTCTCACTTCACGCGAGACTTTTCATTAAAATATGTGATAGAAGCTTATCCTTCCTGGTGCAACCAGGCTTTCTTAGCCAATAATTCTTCTTCGGTTTCGCGGATATCTTCATCATCCACACAACAATCAACCGGGCAAACTGCCGCACACTGAGGCTCGTCATGAAAGCCCTTACACTCTGTACACTTATCGGATACAATGTAATAAACCTCATCCGAAACTGCCTCCTGAGTTGCATCAGCTTCGATTTGTTGATTACCAAAATCAATGATACCTTCTAAATTGGTACCATCAGAAAAACGCCATGCAGTACCGGCATCGTAAATTGCGTTATTTGGACATTCCGGTTCGCAAGCCCCACAATTTATACACTCATCTGTTATTTTAATTGCCATGTTTTCGTCTAATTCTTTTGCTTAGTTTACCTTTGCACCGCAAATATAAGATATAATCAATTAATAATAATTCTAAATATGTCAGCATTAACTCACGAAAAAGCCATAAACGCATTTGTTCAACTTGGCCAAAAGCTTACAAACCCCACTGACATACTAGGAAATGCAATTTATAGTGCCGAAAATGCCAATGCCTGGTTTACGCAGGAAAATATAAAAAAATCTATTTTATCATTTTCCGAGATGTTAAATGCAGATGATTTGGCCTCCTGGTTCGAGTCAGTAAAAATAACTAACTCTCCTAAAAAGGTGGGGTTAATTTTGGCTGGCAACATCCCCTTGGTAGGTTTGCATGATGTTTTATGCGTTTTGGCAACAGGAAATATTGCCCTGATCAAACTTTCTTCGGCAGATGACAAACTAATTAAAGCGGTACTGGCCGAACTGGTTAAAATAGAACCTGCTTTTGAAGCTAAAATTGAATATGTAGAGCGTTTGAAAGACTTTGATGCCGTTATTGCCACAGGAAGCAACAATTCTTCCCGCTATTTTGATTATTATTTTGGCAAAGTTCCCAACATTATCCGTAAAAACAGAAATAGTGTAGCGGTTTTAGATGGTACGGAAAGTTTTGAAGACATACAGCATTTAGGCGCTGATATTTTCGATTATTTTGGCTTAGGCTGTAGAAATGTATCTAAAATCTATTTCCCAAAAGATTACGATATTGCAAACTTTTACGAAGGAATTGAAAGTTTTCAGCCCATTATTAATCATTTTAAATATAATAACAATTACGATTATAACAAATCCATTTATCTGGTAAATGCTGCCAAGCACTACGACAATGGCTTTTTATTATTAAAAGAAGATGAAAATTTAACTTCGCCATTGGCCGTTCTTTTTTATGAAGAATACGATAACCTTCAGGAGGTAGAAGCCCGGTTAAAGGATAAATCGGAAAACATCCAATGTATTATCACAAAATCGCCCTTAAATTTTAAAACATTTGATTTCGGGCAAAGCCAGCACCCCAAACTGTGGGATTATGCAGATAATGTGAATACCATTGAGTTTTTAAATAACCTAAACTGAATCTCACTTTAATCTTTCAGCATTAGTCTTTCTCCTTTGGTCTTTCAGCTTAAATAGCTACTTTTGGACACAATGTATATCGTTAAAGTTAAAGGCATAGCCAAAATTCCGGATTACGTACAGTTAAGAGATGACAAGTTTACACTTTTAGCTTATTTTAGGGTAGACAGGCCTGATAAATCTCTGGAAAAACTCGGACTTGGCGACAAGCAGGATTACATTATGGAAATGGTTAAAGATTTGCCTTTCGGGCAGATTGCAAAATTGGAAATATAAAATATGGCAGGCAATTCAGTAATTCATTTAAGCAATGTTGATGTTTTTCAACAGAAACATTTAGTCCTCTCAAACGTAAATTTACATATCGAAAAAGACGAATTTGTGTTCCTGATCGGCCAAACAGGTTCAGGCAAGAGTAGTTTGCTTAAAATATTATATGGCGATCTTCATATTGGCAACGGTGAAGGAAACATTGCCGGTTTCGACCTTAAAAACCTGAAAGAGAGCCAGGTACCGTTTTTACGCCGCAAATTAGGTGTTGTATTTCAGGATTTTCAATTGCTTACCGATCGTACCATCGAAAAAAATCTGGAGTTTGTGTTAAAAGCAACAGGCTGGAAAGATGAAAAACTGATTAACGAGCGCATTAAAGATGTTTTGGATAAAGTTGGTTTACGGTCTAAAATCAAAAAAATGCCACACGAAATCTCTGGCGGCGAGCAGCAGCGTATTGTAATTGCAAGGGCTTTGTTAAACGATCCGGAAATTATTCTTGCTGATGAACCTACCGGAAATTTAGATCCCGAAACATCAGAAGAAATTGTAACCCTTTTAAAACAAATCAGCCAGGCCGGAACCGCGGTTTTAATGGCCACTCACGATTACCACATCATCCGTACATTCCCTTCGCGCATTATCAAATGTGAAAGCGGAGTAGTACATGAAGATGCCCAAATTGTATAAAAAATTCTGACATCCGTCAGCTAATCAGCCAAACTGTTCAGATAAATCCAAATAAATCTGACAGCTTGGCTGATTTCCGTTTATGGCAAAATAGTTGAGATTAACACCAAAAAATTCAGCCTGGTATTATGTTTAATAAGAAGAAAAATAACGATAAAGAAGAAAATATAATGAATACTGAAAACACATCAGAAAATACTGCTGAGAATGTAGAGAATACTGATGCTTCTACAAATGAAACTGAGCAGGCTCCGGAATTATCTGCTGAAGAAAAATTACAAGCCGAAGTTCAACAGCTTAACGATAAATATTTACGCTTATATGCTGAATTTGACAATTATAAACGCCGTACTCAAAAAGAGCGTGTAGAATTATTGCAAACAGCAGGTAAAGACGTAATTGTATCGCTTTTGCCTGTTTTAGATGATTTCGACCGTGCATTAAAAGCAATGGAAACTGCTGCCGATGTAGCCCCTGTAAAAGAAGGTATATTATTGGTTAGCCATAAATTAAAAAATACTTTGGCACAAAAAGGCCTTAAAGATGTAGAAAGCATTAACCAGCCTTTTAATACCGATTTCCACGAAGCAATTACCAACATTCCTGCCCCTACTGAGGATCTTAAAGGAAAAGTAATCGACGAAGTTGAAAAAGGCTATACCTTAAATGATAATGTGATCCGCTTTGCGAAAGTAGTAGTTGGAGCGTAAAAAATAATTATTGAATGAGAAAATGTCAGAATGAGTGAATGTAATAATTCTATCATTCCACCAATTAATCATTCAGTCATTCTAAAAAGAAAATGAGTAAAAGAGATTATTACGACGTATTAGGCGTAACCAGGGGTGCAGCTGCTGATGAGATCAAGAAAGCCTATCGCAAGATGGCGATTAAGTATCACCCGGATAAAAACCCTGGAGACAAAGCTGCTGAAGATAAATTTAAGGAAGCTGCCGAAGCTTACGAAGTTTTAAGCAGTGCAGAAAAAAAACAACGCTATGATCAATATGGTCATGCAGGGGTTGGCGGTGCAAGTGGCGGTGGCTACGGCGGCGGCGGCATGAATATGGACGATATTTTCAGCAATTTCGGCGATGTATTTGGTGGCCACAATCCTTTCGAAAGCTTTTTTGGCGGCGGTGGTGGTCAGCAACGTGGAGGTCGCCGTGTAGCTAAAGGCTCTAATCTTCGTATAAAAGTTAAATTAACTTTAGAAGAAATTGCACATGGTGCAGAAAAGAAAATTAAGGTTAATAAACTGATTGTCTGTAAAACATGCGATGGTTCTGGTGCAAAAGATAAATCATCGGTAAGTACTTGCGGTACATGCGGTGGCAGCGGCCAGGTGCGCAGGGTAACCAATACCATTTTGGGCCAGATGCAAACCGCATCTACCTGCCCTACCTGTAATGGCAGCGGACAACAGATTACCTCAAAATGTACAGTTTGTCATGGAGATGGCGTAGTACGTGGCGAAGAAACCATTACCATTAACATTCCTGCAGGTGTAAGCGAAGGCATGCAGTTAAGCATGAGCGGAAAAGGAAATGCGGCACCAAATGGCGGTATCCCGGGAGATTTGATCATCCTGATAGAAGAAATCCCTCACGAAACCTTAAAACGCGAAGGCAATAACATCGTTTATGATTTACACTTAAGCTTTGTTGATGCTGCTTTAGGCATGAGCATCGAGGTACCAACCATTGATGGTAAAGCAAAAATCAAAATCGATCCGGGTACACAGAGCGGAAAATTATTACGCTTAAAAGGCAAAGGTTTGCCTGAAGTTAATTCTTACCACAGAGGTGATGAGATTATCCACATCAACATCTGGACGCCAAAAGCTTTAAGCAGCGAAGAACGCAGTGCTTTAGAGAAGTTGCGCGAATCGCCAAACTTTAAGCCTCAGCCAGGTAAAAATGACAAGAGTTTCTTCGAAAGAATGAAAGAATATTTCGAGTAATAATTCAATATAAATGCAAAAGCCGATTCCATAAACATCGGCTTTTTTTGTTTAATGTACAGGGTTTGGTTTGTTATGTTAATACCGCACAAGTCTATATTATTGCTCATTTACATAAAAATATTAAACACCTTTATCCGCTGAGAAAACACAACTTGTAAACCTTTCCGGCCATCACCTGTTTTCTATACATGAAATGGCGAATTGGTTGCTCAGGATTTTATTACCGGGAATGGAAAGAAGTTTTTTATCCGAAAGGATTGGCACAAAAAAACTGGTTTAAATATTATTGCGGGCATTTTAACACCATAGAAATCAATTCTACCTTTTACAAAATGCCCACGCAAAAATCGTTCGACAAATGGTACGATGAAAGTCCGGATGATTTCTTGTTTACCATTAAAGCACCCCGTTTAATTACCCATTACAAACAGTTAAATGATTGCGGACAACTCATTAACGATTTCTACGAGGCCATCCAATCAGGGCTAAAAGAAAAATTAGGTTGCATTTTGTTCCAGTTTCCGCCCAAATTCAATTATAGTGAAGAAAGGCTGAAGTTACTGATTGATCATTTAAATCCGGAATTAAAAAATGTGGTGGAATTTCGCCACTTAAGCTGGTTTGATGATGAAATTTATAAAAAACTGGCTAAAAACAACATCATCTTTAGTGGACAAAGCTATCCTTCTGCCCTACCCGATGAGGTCATTCAAAATACGGAGACCGTTTATTACCGTTTTCATGGAAAGCCCGTTTTATACAAATCTGAATATGATATTAAAATAATTAAAGATTTTAAAAACCAGGTTGAAGATGCTACGAAAGAGGTTTTTGTTTATTTCAATAATACCTGGGGCACAGCTGCTTTGCACAATGCCAAACAATTGCAGGAATTGGTAAAACAGTAAATCATTTCAGTTTTTCAGCAAAGCAATTGCAGTGCTTATTTTAATGTTAGCCGGGCTATACGCTATAGTCCCGATGAAACCTGTGAAACAAGCAAGCACACAATAAAAAACAACATAAATAGTGCTTAAATCGGGAGCTGCCGCTGCTATCCCGTTTATTCAGAAAAGCTTGTGCTACTATTCAGGGAGCCCGGCAATAGCTTAAATTTTATGCCGGTCGCTATGTTGCCAAAGGCCACAAACCCTGAAAAAATAAACCTGATAGCAATGGTATTTCGGCAAACTAACTTTAATTTAGCACTAACATTAACGAAATTTAATGAATAGCAGGACCACAGCCTCCAAAGAACTACTGTTTCTGCTTTCCAAAAAAAGAAAATAGCTCAAAAATTTAAGCCTTTTGAAAAGCAATTGCAGTGCTTATTTTAATGTTAGCCGGGCTATACGCTATAGTCCCGATGAAGAATCGGGAGCTGCCGCTACTATCCCGTTTACTAACAGTGGCTGGTACTACTATTTATGGAGCCGGGCAATAGCCTAAATTTTTACGAATCGCTATGTTGCCAAAGGCCACAAACCCTGAAAAAATAAACCTGATAGCAATGGTATTTCGGCAAACTAACTTTAATTTAGCACTAACATTAACGAAATTTAATGAATAGCAGGACCATAGCCTCCAAAGAATTACTGTTTCTGCTTTCCAAAAAATAAAAATTAAAAATATGCGCGTTGCCGTTATCGATCTTGGAACCAATACCTTCCACTTGCTTATTGCCGAAACAGCCGGAAAAGAACTGGAGATCCTCTACAAAACTAATGTGCCGGTTAAACTGGGCGAAGGAAGAATTAACGATAACATCATCATTCCTGCAGCATTTGAGAGAGGTGTAAATTGCCTTCAAGATTTTAGTCATACCATTGCCAAATACAAAGCTGATAAAGTTCGGGCTACTGCCACCTCAGCCGTTCGGAGTGCCGAAAATGGACAGGATTTTGTTAAAGCTGTGAAAGAACACACCGGAATAACGATCGAAACCATTAGCGGAGACGAAGAGGCTGAGTTGATTTACCAGGGTGTTAAGCTGAGTGGTGCCATTAACGATCTTTCGCTCATTATGGATATTGGGGGCGGAAGTGTAGAATTTATCCTTTGTGATACCGAAAAACTGATCTGGAAAAAAAGTTATAACATTGGCGCCGCACGTTTAATGCAGCAATTTTTTAAATCAGACCCGATCTCGGATGAGGACAAAAATGCCATTTTATTCCATGTTCAAAATCAGCTCAAAGATCTTTTCAACATCTGCGAAAAATACCAGCCAAAAGTGCTGATCGGATCAGCTGGTGCATTTGAAACCTTTGCAGAATTGATGATCAGAAAAAATAACCTGAAAACAGACATTAGCAAGGCTAAAACCTTCGGATTTAGTTTCGACGATTATACCGAAATAGCAGGAAAATTACTGAATTCAACTCATCAGGAAAGATCTGCAATGCCTGGAATAATCCCTTTAAGGGTTGATATGATTGTAATTGCTGCTTTGATTACAAATTATGTATTGGGCAGGTCGAAAATAAACAGGTTAACACTGTCTACATATGATTTAAAAATGGGTGTTCTGGCCAGCCTAACATAAAAAAAATGATCCATCAGCAGATGGATCACCGAGTTAGCGTATATTAATTTAGGATTATTTCTTAATTGGCATAATTGCAATTTCTCCCATAATCATCGGTTCAGCTTTTTTTAACTGAAGATTATTTTGTTTCTCTTTAAAAAAATCGAGCGTTAAAAACGCAGAATAACGGATGCTTTCAACAATCAGCTGGTTTTTACTGCTATTAAACTTACTATCTAAAAGAATTTCGTAGCGACCGTTTTTATCGGTTAAAGTGGCGTATTTTGTGTCAAGAATGGATAACCTGATCCCGGCAGCTGGCTTTTTATCTGCGCCAATAACGTAACCATATATTTTTTTGGGTACAACGGGCTTTTTATCATCCGTTTTGTTATTTATACTTTTTGTGATTTCAATTGGCATTTTAAGGTTTTCAGCCCTTGCATCCATTACGAAAATGCTCATACCAATAGCCAGTACACCAAGATATTTCATCCAGTTCCGGTTACGGGTTGGTACAATGGATAATTGAAGGTTAAGCTGATTTAGCTGGCTTTGGCTTAAGCGACCACATACAGAAGAGCCTGAACTGGCCAATACCTGAATAATTTCGGCGCTGGTATAACCTGAAAAATCGATTACGTTTTTGCTGCAGGCTGTACAGAAATTAAAACCTGCTCCTTTTTCCATTTCGTCCCAGTTTTGTGAGCAGGGTTCGGCAATGGTAACTTCGTTAATTCTCGTTTTCATGTGGCGTGTTTTCTTAGATGATGAAAATCTTAAGAAAATTCCACAAAGAGATTTAAATAAATTTTAACAACTCGTTATAAAGCTTCTCGGTAGGTAGCCCCATTACATTGGTGTAAGAGCCTTCAATCCGTTTTACTACCACAATGCCCCACCAATCCTGCACGCCATAACTTCCGGCTTTATCAAAGGGTTGGTAGTTGTCGATATAGAAATCGATTTCTTCGCTTGTAACCGCTTTACAATAAACTTCTGTCCTATCGTAGAAAGAATGGCTTTTATCTCTTTTAACAATGGTTACACCTGTAAAAACTTCATGTGTACTTCCTGATAGTTTATGTAACATTTCCTGTGCATGTGCACGATCAGTTGGTTTACCCAAAATTTCGCCATTTAAAGCTACAATGGTATCAGCGGTGATTACAATTTCGCCATCTCCGGTAAAAGCCTTTGCTTTTTGCTCGGAAATATAAACTGCAATTTCTGCCGGACTTAAACCATCAGGATAACTTTCATCCACATCTTTTAATTCTACTTTAAAGTTTAGGCCCATTAGGGTTAAAAGTTCTTGCCTGCGTGGCGATTTGGAGGCTAAAACGATAGGAGGAAAATTTACAGGCATATTTTAATTTTTTGCTAAAATAAGAAAAGCGGCATAAAGCCGCTTTCTTATTTAATATTTTAACAAGATTTAGTTGTTTCCACCACCTTGTCTGCGTTTTTCCATTTCGGCACGTTGCTCTTTTTGCCAGGTTTCGTAAGTTTTTTTCTGATCGTCTGTTAATACTGCAGTCACTTTTGCATCGTTATCGGCACGCATTTTTTGCATTTTCTCTCTCATCGCATCTCTATCGCCACCTTGCATTTCTTCACGCATTTTTTTCATGGTTTCTGCCTGCTCAGTAAAAACAGTTGTTAATTTTGTTTTTTGATCATCAGATAACTTTAATTTTTCGTCTAACTGTTTTACACGTTCTTCAGGCTTCATCATCATTCTGCCTTGTCCACCACCTTGTTGCGCGTTAGCGAAACCAGCTATTCCTAGCATCAATCCGCAAATCATCATTAATTTTTTCATGTTGTTTTTGTTGTTTTTGGTTGAAAATTGAGCATGTTGGAGTGTGTAAAAAAGCAAAAGTTTAATCTGTAAATGTAACTTAGCTGTTGCAGATTAATACAAACTAATCTTTCAATAACAGCACAGGTACATGCGATTTAATCGTCAGTTTTTGGGATACACTTTCGTGCAGCAAGCTTTCGAAAAAACTATATTTTTTGGGTAGCGCGATAATCAGCTGTGCTTCTTCACTTTTAGCAAATTTCACAATGCCTTTAATCGTATCCGGATGATCGGAATAATGGTAGGCCGGAGAAAAATCTTTGAGCATCTCGTGTAAAAAATGTTCTTCTTCCGAGTCGATGGTATGACCAGAATTGATATTGAGAACCAGAAGTTCAAGAGCATGTTTGCTCAGGATATTTTTTAAGGCATGCATTGGGATTACCTCTTTAACCTTTTTAAAATCGCAGGCTAAAATGGCTTTACGGATAGATTGATAACCCGCTTTAGGCGGTACAACCAAAACCGGCACCGGACTTGATTTGGAAATTTTAATGGCATTTGAACCGATATCACTTTCATCTTTAGCTTTTTTACCGTTGCTACCGATAATAATCAATTCTATCTCTTCCCTGTTTACCCGATCGATAATTGATCTTAGCAACGTTTCTCTTGTCAGGTAAATTTCTATTTCAGCCTGAGCATTTATTTCCAGCATTTTTGCCTTTAATTTTTCGAGGGCTTCCATCCTTTTGGTAATTTCATCAGCAATGTGCTCATCAGTAGTAATTACCATATCCGGCGTTGGCAGAATGCTCTCATATTCGGAAACATAGTAAGCATTAAGCAGGATAATTTTTGAGTTTTCCATTGCAAAACTCAGCCTGGCGGCATATCTGGCAGCATGATCTGCCGTTTTAGAAAAATCTACGGGTACAAGGTATGTGCTCATATTATTAAAATTAACATTTTTACATTGATAATTTAATCAATCGATTGATTAAATTATCAATGTAAATTTCGCATATAATCTTATTTATTGCAAATTTTAAGGAGGAAGATTTATAACGGGAAGGTCATTCTGGTAGGTAGTGCGTAGCTAAAGATCCTTCGACTATGCTCAGGAGGACAATCGCAAAAAGTGAATGACCAATATTTAATTTACAATGACCAAGTGTAGAAACCTACTACTAAATTATTTCTTGAAAATACTTGTAGAGAGATCCTTCGACTACGCTCAGGATGACAATTGCGCTTATGGTAGTGACTAATGTTCTACTAGCAATTATTAATTAACTAACGACCATTGAACCAATAAACCTATTTCCCCGAATCAGCGGCGTTTGGATTTTCATCATGCCATCTGCCCTGTACTTTCATTACTTTTTCGATAATATCACGGACAGCGGTTTTGCCCCCATTGTAAGGAGATATAAATGTAGAAATGGCTTTGATTTCTTCTACAGCATCAGCCGGACAGGTTGGAAGGCCTACTAGTTTCATCACTTTAAGATCCGGAATATCATCGCCCATGTAGAGCACTTCGCCAGCTGTAATGTTTTTATCCTGAAGATATTGATTAAAAATGGCCACCTTATCTCCGGTACCAAGAAAAACATCGGTTACACCAAGGTTAAAGAAACGTTTGCCCATGGCAATGCCATCACCGCCGGAGATAATACAAACGTTGTATCCCCTTTTTACTGCCAATTGCATGGCATAACCATCTTTAATGTTAAAAGTACGCAGAGACTGACCATTATCAGTAACCTGAACAGATCCATCGGTAAGCACACCATCTACATCGAAAATGAAAGTGGTAATCTCTTTTAGTTTTTGGAGAAACATTTTTAGCTGGGAGTTTTAAGCTTGGAGTTAGGAGTTAAGCCGACTCAGGACTAAAGACTCCGAACTCATGACTAATTACTGATTATCTCTCCACTCGTAAACCCAGGCCGATTGGATTTGCTCTAAATGGCCTTCGCTGCTTTCCTCACGTGTACCTTTAAAGTTTGGTAAAGACAATACCCATTCTAACAGTTCGGTAAAGCGGATACGGTAGATTTTGGCTTCGGTAAAATCATCGCCAAATTTCTCATATAAAGACATTGCAATATCTTCGTAATCGTTCCAGTAAAAAGGTAAGGCAAATTTATCGTTGTTCATGTTTTGTTTGTTCGTTGTTGAAAAAGGTTTAAATGTTGTAAAGTTTTAATGTTGAAAAGTTTCAGACTGGGAACTAAGGACTTTAGACTCCAGACTAACTAGTGCCCCATAAAACCAGACTGGTCCGGAATGGTTACTTCAATATCGCCGTTAATTACCACACACTGGCAGCCTAAACGGGAAGTAATTTTCGGACGTACGGCCCTATCAATAAAATCTTCTTCTTTATCAGAAATCTCTTCGATATTATCCATGCCCTTTGTTACATATACATGGCAGGTACTGCAACCACAAACACCACCGCAGTTGTGTTGTAATTCGATTCCGTTATCCAGGCAAACATCTAAAACAGATTCGCCCGCTGCTATTGGCAATTCAATAGATTCGTGATCTGCTTCTTCAAAATTTATTTTTAGTTTAAAAATGCTCATAATTATTTTGCAAAAGTAACAAGCAAAAGCCGTAATTATGCTATTTCGGCATTAATTTTATGCTATTGCTTAGTGTTTGATAAATGTTCTGCAATTCGGGCATATCATTTAGCATGCTCAAATGCTTATTTAAAGTGTTTTCGTCGTCCCGTACCGCTGGTCCCGTCTGCACATTTTCGGGCAGATTAGCCATTACTTTGTCGGCCGTTTCAGCAATCAAAGGCCTGATGATTTCAAAATCCAAACCATTCTGGTTTAAAATTTTATTGGCTAACGCATATAAGTGATTTGGAAAATTACAGGCAAATACGGCAGCAAGATGCAATACTTTTCTCTTCTCCCCATCCAACTCATAAACCTGGCTGCTGATTTTATGAGCCAAATTGCTTAAAATAGCTAACTGGTCACTATCGCTTGCTTCGATACAAAGTGGAATATTTTCAAATGAAACTTCTTTGCTTTTCGAAAAAGTTTGTAGCGGATAAAAAACCCCTGCTTTTCTTACCTGCGAAGCCAAAACATCAATATCGGTAGTGCCAGAAGTATGTACCACCAAACCATTAACCTTTTTTAAAGATGCAGCAACAGTTCCAATGGCATCATCTTTTACCGAAATGATATATAAATCAGCATCCTGCTTAACTTCATTTAAATCAGCTATAGCTTCAGCGCCAATCAATTGCGTCAATAAGCTTGCATTATCCAGGTTTTGACTGTACACCTGCACGATCTCTTCGCCTTTGCTTTTTAAAGCTTTTGCTAAGTGCGTGGCAACATTTCCAGAACCTAATAAAACAATTTTCATGATTTTATGCGGCTTTGGCCTCTTTTCTTCTTCTAAAAATTGAAAGTAAGAAACCCACTACCATTACAATAGTACCAGCCCAGTATAAATTGATGAATGGAAATTCAATAGCTTTAAAAACAACCCAGTCTTTAGCCTGCTGCGGTTTTTCAAAAATCTGCAACTCTACTTTTTTCTCGTCCGGTAAAACCCTTGAGAAACGGAATTTCAAATCTAATTCTTCCACTTTACGGGCGAAATCGAAAGTATTATTTCCTTTTATTAAGAAAATAGGCTCTGTGTTATAAATCTTTCCGGCAGCATTAATTTCTAATGGTAAACCAACCGCATAATCACCTTGTGCCAAAGCTAAATCCTTAGCGGTAGGTTTTCTGTTCAGATCTTTAACCGTTACAATTCCGCTGGTGGTATGGATGGTATCCCCTACCGAAACCTTAACAATCCGTGGCTCTTTATAATTTTCATCATCCGAATGACCTTCGTGATCACCGTGCGATTCTTTTTTAATGGCTGCACTGGTAATGTGGGTATAAACATCGTATGTTAAATAATGCTTGGTATCAGGAGATGCAATTAAGCCCATCTTCTCATTATCCTGCACATGTGGATGTAAGTTAAAGTCTTCTTTAACCTTACCGGTTTTTTCATCTATTACTTTAAAATTAAGCTCGTAAATGGTGTTTGGAGCTTTTGTGGTATCGCTAACATAAGTTACGGTGTACTTGCCCATCTTTTTAGGCTCGTTTTTATATAACATGATGTTTTCGCCAGGTTTCTCCGTTTTCTCAAAATCCTTTACCGGAATAAAATTATTCGCATTGATGGATAAAGGTTTGTTGGTGGCAGCAGAAATCAGCGCCCCTAAAATTAAGAAAGCAAAACCGATGTGTGCAATCGCAGATCCGGCCAGTTTGGCCTTTCCACCAAAAGCCTGGTATAAAATTGCAGCGTTAGAAAGCACTGCAAATAAACAGCTAAAGGTAATCAGGATGTACATGGTGTTGGTATAAATATCGGCTACATATACCAAACCTGCAGTTAATACGATCGAGAAAATAATGGCAGATACTAAACTGCTGTAAAATTTACGCGGATCGGTTCTTTTATATTTTAAATATTGAGAGAAACCAGAAATTAACGTAATTAATACTGCAAATGGAGCCTGCCACTGGTTGTAATATTTAACGGCATCAATAGGCGGCGTAAAATTAGTGCCAAATGCTTTGTTAAATACCGGAACTGAAGTAGAGAAAATTACCTGGATACAGGCAATGGTTACCACTAAAGCACCAATGAACATCCAGAATTCGCGGGAGTAAGTTTCTTCATCTTTGGTTGTAATCGGCAATTCCTTCCATCTTATTACAATTAACGCTACTGCCAAAACAGCAAACACCACATTATAAAGGATCAGGTGACCAAACATGCCCATATCGGTGAACGAGTGTACAGAAGTATCACCTAAAATTCCGCTCCGGGTTAAGAATGAAGCATAAAGTACCAATAAGAAACTTAAAAATACAAGGGCAATTGCAGTAAAATAAGCATGACCTGTATTTTTATAGGCTATCATTACGTGTACCGCTCCGATTAAGGTTAACCATGGAATCAGTGATGCGTTTTCAACCGGATCCCATGCCCAGAAACCACCAAAGTTTAATGCTTCGTAAGCCCAGAACGACCCCATGATAATACCTGTACCTAAAACCATTACCGCAAAAAGCGTCCATGGCATAGCAGGCTTAATCCATTCTTTATATCTTTTTTGCCATAAAGCAGCAATTCCATATGCAAAAGGCACTACCATACTGGCAAAACCCAAAAACAGGGTTGGCGGATGGATTACCATCCAATAGTTTTGCAATAATGGGTTTAAACCTCTGCCATCGGTAATAAATTTAAGGTAATCTTTAAAGTTTTCTGGATTGGCAAAAACAACCGGCGCCATGGCTTTTAAATCAACAGCATCTCTTAACAGGATAAACGGAGAACTTCCGATACGCTCACCGAAAATCGAAATTCCCAATAACATGGAGCTTAAAAACACCTGAGAAAAAGCGACAACCGTCATTACAGGATTTTCCCACGATTTAGCTTTCCAGATTAACAATGCGCCTAAAAACGACTGCCAGAAAGCCCATAACCAGAAACTTCCCTCCTGTCCTTCCCAAAAGGCCGAAATGATATAATAAACCGGCAGTTCTTTTGAAGAGTGGAAATAAACATAACTGTATTCGTTGTAGTGACCAAGAACGAGGTAGAACAAAATTGCACCAATACCAATAATACTCGCAAAATTGATCAGAAATCCAATCCGGCCTAAGTTTCTCCAGGATTTTTCTTCTAAATTTTTATCGCGACTGGCAAAAAAATACGATATGGTAGATAGTAATGATGCACTAAATGCCAGAACAATAAAAAACTGTCCGATTTTACCTGGTAACAGGTGTTCGCCTACAAATTGAATATCCATTAAATAAATTAGTTATATTTTTTCCCGCCGTCTTTGCTTACTTCTTCAACTTTGCCGTCCTTATTCACCTCTACCAGGTTATCGTTATATTTAGAAGGGCATTTCATTAAAATTTTCGATGCGTAGAATTTGTCCTGATCCATTTTACCGATCAATACCAGTTTTTCAGATTTTTCAAAATCCTGTGGCTTGGTACCTGCATAGATTACCTCTCTCACTTCTCCTTTTTCATCTTTCATGTGGAATGAAAAATGGTTGGCGTCTTTTAAAGCGTCGTAATAAGTACCCATTGATTTTTCCCAGTAGCCCATAACATGCTCTTCTTTACCAGAAAGCGTGGCCTGTTTGAAATTAGAGTAGGTATCGGTATTTGCATTTAAGCTAAATAAAATCCCTACGGAAATAGCAATGGTAATTAACCCAATGATTGCACTTTTCTTCATGTTGATATGTATTGTAAAAGCTGGCAACAAAGATAGAAAAATAGGCTTAGCAAGCATTCTTTTACATTTTTCTTGTCTTTATATTGACAATTACCTGATTTTTGAGGCACAATATTTTAAAGAATGACAAAATTCATCATCCATTTTTGCGAATATCTTAAATCGCTTAAAAGTCCGGACTGAAATTCTTAAGTTTGGTCCATCAGATAATCATTTCTTTTTTACATTTCATTGTAAAACATAAACCTCTTAAATATGCACCCGAAACAACTTTATAAGCTGCTGTTATTTGTATTGCTGATCCCCGTTTTAAGTTCCTGTTTTGAAGTGATCGAAGAAATCAGCATGAAAAATGATGGTACAGGCGATGTTATTCTTACCATTAATTTAAGCCAGAGTAAAACCAAGGTGGCTTCGGTAATGCTATTGGATAGTGTACAGGGTTACAAAGTGCCCAGCAGGCAGAAAATTCAGCAGGAACTGAATGAAGCGGTGGCCTATTTAAAAAAATCAGAAGGCATATCGAACGTAAAAAGCAGCAGCGATTTTAACAATTACATCGCTACCATCAGTTTTTCTTTTAAGGATGTTTCAAATATCAATAACATTACTAAAAACATTCTGGCGCAACAGAAAATTAAGGCTACCAATACCTCATCTTATGCTTACAACAAAACCACAAAAACCTTTAGCAGGAAATACCAGGCGATAGGCACGGCTAAAACTGAATTTAACAAATTGAAGGCAAAAGACAAAGCTGTTTTTAATGGTGCAACCTATACGAGCATCTATCGTTTCGAATCTCCTGTAACAAGTAGCACCAACCCGGCATCAAATGTGTCGAAATCTAAAAAGGCCGTAATGTTAAAAAGCAGCATCATGGATTTAATCAACGGAAAAATTAACGCATCGAACACCATACAACTATCTAAATAAAATCATCACTACTACTACAAGAAAATCTATCTAAATGAAAAAAATTCTAATTGCCATCTCCCTCTTTTTATCATTTAACCTGACGCAGGCGCAGGATCTGGTCAAAAAAATCCCTTCAAATGCTTTCACAGTGGCCACCATTAAAGGCGACAATGTTTTTAAACTGATGTTTGTAAAAGATTTTAACGAATCTTTTGTAGGCAAAAAGTTATTAACGGAAACTTCTAAATCATTAGATAAAAATTTTACCAGTATTGAAGATTTCGGTATTAACCTGGAGAAAAATATGTACTACTTTAACCAGTTGAGCGATAGTATTACTTACAACTGTTTTTTGATCCCGATAAAGGATGCAAAGAAATTTGAAAGCCTGATTAATAACAAAGAGAAAAAATATAGCCAGCAGGGTGATATCCGTACCATGGTTTTGCCTGATAGTACCAGCATCGTTAAATGGAACAACAACATGCTTTATTTTGTAACCGGCAGTATTAGAAGTTCATTTTTTGCCGATTCGGCTAAATCTGCGCGCTACGGTATAAAAGATATCAGGTTCCAGAGCGATGATGCGCTGGCAGTTGATAGCACAGCAGTATTAGCAGATTCTGCCGTTGCGGTTACAGCCGAGCCTATGGTTGAAGTTGTTGAAGCCCCGGTTATTGAAAAAGCAAAAGTTCAGAAAAAACCGACAATCAAAAAGAATATTAAAAAAACTGTTGCAACAAAAAAAACAGGTAAAAAGAAAACTTCTAAAAAAGCGAAAAAAGTTAAGGATCAACCTCTTGATGTCATCTATCCTGAAGAAACAGTTGATAGAACGGGCATAACTCCTGTACACGGTCAAATTAATGAACAATATGATGCTTACCAACAGGAACGGGCAGAGCAGGATGCCAAGAAAAAAAGGCTCGCTTTTACCTGGATGAATGCTCAGGCCGATCAGATTTTCAACGGTACTTACGAATCCATAGAAAGCAATAAATCTTATACCGCAAGTTTGGATAATAAAGCCATAGCAGAGCTTTGGGTATCGAGCTTACAGGATGTTTACAATTCTATTTCGCCAGAATTTGGTACTTATGGCAAAGCAGGATTGATGACTGGTTATGGCAGCTTAAACGCTAAACTTTTTATGGATAATAAAAGTTTCCGCATTTCTACAGGTTTAGAACTGGCCCAGGAACAGGCTGACGCTTATAAAAAAATCATGAACCGGAAATTAAATAAAAAGTTCCTGAATTATGTAAACAGCGAAAAAGCCCTTGGTTTTATGAGCTATTCTATTGATACCAAAGCATATCTGGAAGAATTCCCAAAATTACTAAAACAGACCTACGGCTCTTTTTTAGGAGGCAAAATGGATGAAGAAATAGATCTTGGAACCGACCTGTTTTCACTTTTATTGGATGAAGAAGCGGTAAGCAAAGTAATTAAAGGTGATGCCCTGTTCGTTATAAACGGATTAAAATCCAAAGAAGTTACCTACACCACTTACGAATACGACGACGATTACAAACAGAAAGAAGTAACAAAAACCAAAAATGAAACTTTGCCCGATTTCCTTTTTATGTTCTCATCAGAAGACCATAGGTTGATTGACAAACTGATTAAATATGGCATCCATAAAAACATGGTAACGGTTGAAAACAACATTTATAAAATCCAGGAAAAGAAAAGTCCGGTTGATATTTACTTTATGATCAAAGATGGCATTGTGTTTTTTGGCAATTCGTTAAGCGAGATGCAAAGCATCAGTAATAATCAATACACTAATAAAATCAGCAAGTTGCATAAAGATTTATTGAGCAAAAACAATTTCAGCTTTTTATTTAATGCCAAAAACCTGGTGGGTAAAGTTCCTGATTCGGAAATTGGCGGAGTAGAAACCGCTAAGAAATTTAACAGCACTTTAGAAAAAATGGGCAATGTGTACATGAAATCGAACCCGATAAAAGGCAGATTGGTTTCGGCTGATATCAGCGCAGAAATCCCTAACGGACATGAAAATGCATTGAAATATTTGTTTTCGTTAATTGAGAACGCAGCTAAATAGTTCGGAGTTGGGAGTTTTTAGTTTGGAGAACCTAACCAATTAAAATGGTGTAAAGTTTGAAGGTTGCAATTTGCAAACCAATGGCTAATGAACTAATCAACAGTTAACCGATTAACCAATTTATACAGTTAACCATTCTCAATGAAAAAATTCCTTAAAATAACAGCAGCGATAGTAATATTGCTGCTTGTTTTTTTTGCTGGTGTTTTAAAATACCGGAAATATCAGGTGACGCAAACGCTGATTCCGAAAAATGCTACCGGTATTATTAAAATCAATGTTGATGAGCTTTATCAAACCATTGTATTGAATATGATCGGTAATCCAGGTTATTATCTAAAATCTGATGTTAAGAAAGGAGCCGCTATTAAAATTGATAAATATGCCACCGGCCTTTCAATCCCAGCGAGTATTTATTTCTATAACCTTGCCACACAGCCTGCTGGCACTGTATTTTCCCGTCTGGACATAAAAAACAGCACAGATTTCGAAAATTTTATTAAAAATGTGCTTCACCTGCAAATTATAAAAAAAGCAAAAGGCATTAGTATGGCCAAATCGCGATTGGGTAATTTTATGCTCTGTTACAATAATAAAGCAGTTGCAATGGTAATAACGACCCAGATTAGAAACTTCGAACCGATTTTAACTGATATTTTAAACCAGAAAAATATGATTAAAGCAAGCGAAAGTAAGCTTAATGAGGTACTGGATCAAAACGGGCATATCATATTTGCCAATGCTGAAAATAATGGCAGGATTGATTTTAAGAGCGGAAGTGTTAATTTTAGCTATGTATTTTTAGCCAAAGATATTTTACCTGCAGCACAATCTGTTCATCATCAAATAAATCCAATCAGCACGGTTTCATTCTGGTTAAATGCAAACCTAAAACCAGGTGATCATAAAATTTACAAGTTTAAAAACTTCAGTTTAGAACAGGATAGCTTAATTAAATATTACAATGGAAAGCTGGATTTTGAATGGACAAATTCCATCACACAAACTGATTCTGTTATCACCTACGAATACAATGATGACTTTGAGAAGGTTGAAAAAGTAAGCTTACAGAAGCGAAATATTCCTTCCATTTCAGTTAATGTCGGCTGGAAAGGCAATGGACTAAAAAACTACCTGGCTAAGCAGGGCTTGATTAATTTAGATAGCAACACAGTAAATAAAAATGCTTTTCCGCTTTATAAAGTGTTTGTGAACAGTAACAGGGAAAACTTAAATTTCTCAACAGTTAAAAACCAAAATTTCTCAACCTCAAAAGTTACTTCAACAGATTTTCTTTATTTAAATGTTAATCTGATTAAACTGGGCCAACAAATGGAAACGCCATTCATTAACAGCTATTTTAAAACGCTCAGGAATTTAGAAGTTAAAGGAAAATTATTGGATAATAAAAAAGTTCAAATTGATGGTAAAATTGAATTGAAAAACGGGGATATTAATGCTTTGTATCAGATTTTGAAGGGCTTGTAAAATAAAGTTCGTCATCTCGACCGGAACACAGTGGAGCGCCCGCCTGCTTCGGACAGGGAGAGATCTATCTCGAGATAGATTTAGCTTTGCTGAGCCTTCGGGTTCTCGACTTCGCTGCGCTTCGCTCGAAATGACGATATTTTTTGAGGGGACAAAACAAAAAAGCGCTGTAGATAACCTACAACGCTTTTGAATAAGATTGCTTCATCCTGATAAAAAAACAGGATTCGCAATGACGATTAGTTTATTATGGCCAAACGCCTAAGTTCATATAAGAAACCGCAATTTTATCAATTGAATTTACAAAAGCAGCAGTTCTTAACGTCTGCGTGCCAGGTTTAGTCATCAATGTTTCGCGGATTTCGTGGTAAGAATGGATCATGGTATCTTCCAGACCAGAGTTTACCAATTCCATTTCTGATGCACCTTTAACAATCATTAAACGGTGTTCAGGAAGGATGGTTTTACCGGTTAAGTTCTCTAAAGTAGCAATTAAGTTAGCGTTTGAATTGGCCGCATAACGGTTCTCCATACGCCCGAATGCCACGTGAGAAAGGTTTTTTAACCACTCAAAATAAGAAACCGTTACACCACCTGCGTTACAGTACATATCGGGGATGATGATACCACCCATTTCGGTAAAAATAGCTTCAGCTTCTGGTGTAGTTGGTCCGTTTGCACCTTCAGCAATAATTTTTGCTTTAATGTTACGGATATTAAGTTCGGTAAACTGGTTTTCTAAAGCAGCCGGAACGATGATATCGCAATCCTGCTCTAAACCTTCCATTGAGTTTTTGAAGCTTGTAGCGCCAGGGAAATCAAGGATAGATCCTGTATTTTTACGGTGTGCAAAAACCTCATCAACGTTTAATCCGTTGGCATTGTAAATGGCACCTTCAAATTCACAAAGTCCAACAATGGTAGCACCAAATTCAGCCAAGAATTTAGCAGAGTGATAACCCACATTACCCAATCCCTGAACAATTACCCTTTTATCGCCTAAACCAGCTTTAAAACCGATTTTAGCCATATCTTCGGCAACTTCAACACATTCGCGTACGGCATAAGCCACACCACGACCGGTAGCCTCTTTACGGCCACGGATACCGTGCAAAGCAATTGGTTTACCGGTTACGCAACCTAAAGCATCAAGCTGGCCAGGGTTCATGGTCATATAAGTATCAGCTATCCAGCTCATTTCGCGCTCACCTGATCCATAATCAGGAGCAGGAACATCAATACCGGGACCGATAAAGTTTTTCTTAATTAATTCTGTTGTATAACGACGGGTAATGGTTTCCAGTTCGGCAACACTGTATTGTTTGGTGTTGATTTTGATACCACCTTTTGCACCACCAAACGGAACGTTAACGATGGCACATTTGTAGGTCATTAAAGCTGCAAGTGCCATCACCTCATCTTCGTTAACCATTTCGCTGTAACGGATACCACCCTTTGTAGGGCTCATGTGGTGAGAGTGCTCTACGCGCCAGGCGTCAATTACTTCAAAACCGTTTCCGCGGCGGATTGGGAACTGGAAACGATATACACTATTACATGTTTTAATCTGGTTCAATAAACCTTCGGGATGATTGGTGAATTGAGCCGCACTGTCAAAGTTTTTACAAACATCTGCAAAGAACTTGTTCTCGTCTGCTAGATTAGCCATTATTTATTTTTTATATTGAATAAGTTTTTGCTGCAAAATTGCCTAAAAAAACTGCACATATCCAAATGCAAAAACACTTAGTGTACAGCTAACACCACCCTGTTTCTGTTAAATAACAGGCTTTATACCGATTATGGAAAACTGTTCAAAAACAACACCTAAACTGGTTTAAACAGCGATATCTCGACTCGTCATCATAATTAAAACGACTATTTTTATAGGTTTTATGAATGCTTATTCTGCCGAAAAAAAATTATAAAAAAAATATCCACAAAGCTATTTTATTGCAATACTGATTAACCAAAGAACAAAAACAGCATTATAATTACGAATATTATAAATTATGCATCAGAAATAAGACATAAAAAAAAGAGATCAAATGATATTGATCTCCTTTAAATTTTAATCCGGACAACTGTAGTCATCATCCAGCACATGTTATTTTTCGATATGGTTTTCTTTTTCGATTTTCTTTAATCTTTTATCAATAGAGAAAAGATAGGCCAGCAAGCCAACCAGGATAATTACGATACAGATTACCACAACATATATCTTTCCATTGCTACGAAGGCTATCGGCCATTTCTACGCCATTATCCTGTGCAAATAACTGCATGGTGGCCATCATTAATATCAGGGAGAAAAATATCTTCTTCATTTTAGTTATGTTGTTGTTTGTTTTCAATATTACGAATTCTGAAACGGATGGTATATACCCAATAACCGATTAATATCCAGCCTAAACATGCGGGATAGAATACCATGCGCATGCGACTATCTAAATCGTAACTGTTAAAACCAGGGTTACCGCCATTGCCCGGATGTAATGAATCTTTTAAACGTGGAAGCACGAAAAGCAATACAACCATCATCGGGAAGGCAAAAATATTGTAAATAGCAGAAATTTTAGCCCTTTTCTGTTCTTCATCAATCGCATTACGGAGAATAAGGTAGGCAAAATACAATAAAATGGATATGGCAGCAAAATTTTGTTTAGGATCAAAGCTCCAAAACTGTCCCCAGGTGTATTTTGCCCAGATGGCCCCGGTTATTAAACCTAAAACACCAAAAATAATCCCTGCATTTACACTTTCTACGGCTTTAATATCATCTATTTCGTTTTTGCTGCTTAACGATTTTACACTGTAAAAAACAGAAATTGAAAAAAGAACGATCATGGCAAACCACATCGGAACATGGAAATACAGGTTACGGATTGTTTCGTTTAAGATTGCTAAATGAGGTACACCTAATAACAATCCTGCAATCGCAGTATAAATTACTAAAACTGAACCTAAAATTTTCCACCAGGTTTTATGCATACATATATAATTTTGAATGATTGAGTTTTGAATGAGAGAATGGTCTTTCTTCTGCCTTAAATAATCATAAAGGATTTCTCATTCTATAATTCAATCATTCTTTCATTCAATCATTTTTTAATCCCTCCAAAGGTAAGGAAATAACAATAAAGAGGTTGCTACCATCAGTACATTTACCACCAATAACATCGCAATTTCATCGTAACTATTTTCCCATGGCAGGCCATCAACTGCATTTTTAGCCAGCTTAATCAATAAAATTAATACCGGAATAATGATCGGAAAGCTTAATATTGCCATTAACATACCGCCATTACCCGCCTTGCTTGCAATGGCCGAAACCATGGTAAATACGGTAGAGAAACTCACACTTCCCAATACCACGGCTACATAATACAGCACCATATCAGGCGGGGTAAAGGAATCGAAAACTAAAGTATAAAAACCCAGGGCAATGGTAGTAAGTACCAACATCAGCAATGTATTGTAAACGGTTTTAGAAATTAAAACTGCCGCCGGACTGGCCAAAATATAACTGTAAAGCTGTTGCCCCTTCGTTTCCTGTAGAAAACTCTTAGAAACACCATTAATGGAGGCAAAAAGCATAATAATCCAGAATAAGGCATTCCAGGTTAGTTTGTCGCCAAGGCTCACAAAAGACAAATAGCAGGTAAAAATAGTAGAAACCACATAAAGCAACACACCGTTAATGGTATATTTGGAGCGCCACTCTAACAATACTTCCTTGTGAATTAAATATTTAACCTCTTTGGCCAATTGCATAACTGCAAAGATAAATAATTGCGCTATTGTTGGATGGCTTTATTGTTGTATTGTTGTAATTTTGTTAGCGGATTATTGGCTATGGAAACACAGAAAACAAAACAGATAAAATCTTAACCACAACTTGTCCCGATCTTTCGGGAGATAAAAAGGGATAAACACAGATGTTTTTTGAAGGGGCATTAACCATAGAGACGCAGAAAAAAAATTCCAGACACAGAGAAATTGTTAAACAGTAATCGGTGTTCATCTGTGAAAATCTGTGGTTAAAGTAATAATAGTATGAACTACGCATCAGTTATAGAAACGCCGATTGGCAATATAACCATCCTGGCTGATGAGGAATTTGTGTATGCCGTTACTTTTGAAGAAAAAGATGTTTCGGGCTTCACCGAGAATGAACTTACCATAAAAGTTGCCAGGCAGTTAAAAGATTATTTTAATGGTACGCTTCGCGATTTCGATTTCCCGATGCAACAGCAAGGAACTGATTTTCAGCAGGAAGTGTGGCAGAATTTGCTGGCTATATCTTATGGCGAAACCACTTCTTACGCTAAATTTTCGGCGCATAAACCTTTAGCCATCCGTGCAATAGCATCTGCAAACGGAAAAAACAATATTGCCATAGTGGTGCCCTGCCATAGGGTAATTGGCAGCAATGGTAAATTAGTAGGCTATGCGGGCGGTTTATGGCGCAAGCAATGGCTGCTGCAGCACGAACGCGAAGTTACCCAACAAGGACAAACAGAATTAAAATTTTAAAACTATACTTTTTTAGCAGATGAATACAGATCAAGCCGGAACACCAAATTATTTAAAAGCCATCCGTTTAATTAATGTCGAAGGGGATAAATGTGCATTCGAAACCGGAAAAATTCCCATCCGCCAGCACATTAATGCAAATTACTTTTTTGCACAAACAGATGTATCTACCCTTGAAAAAATCCCCCACCCTGCACCACGACGACAGTATGTAATTACCTTGAAAGGCAGACTGAAATTTACGGTAAGTAATGGTGAAACTTTTTTTATCGAACCAGGAATTATCCTTATTGCCAATGATACCGCAGGCGAAGGCCACACCTGGGAAATTGTTGACGGCAATGAATGGGAAAGGATTTATATCCCACTAGAGGAAGATACAGATGACTATTTTACAATAGATTAACATTTTCAAAACCGGGACCAACACAAATCCGTAAATAATATCAAAAACCTGAGATATTATGAAAACGATTTGCTCCCTCCTGTTTATTCTTTTAAGCTACCTGCCGATGGAAAAAAATGTTCCGGTGGCTAAACTGGATTTAAAAAAATACGCCGGAACATGGTATTCGTTATATTCTATACCCACCATTTTCGATAAAGGCAGCCGCGAAACCACAACAAAATACACCTTAAATAAAGATGGCTATTACAATGTGCTTACTACCTACAAAAAGCCAGGAGATGAAAAAGTTTATTCGAGAACATCGAAAATGTTCCCCTCAGAAAGTGGCGACAGCGGAGAATTGCAGGCACAGTTTATCTGGCCGATAAAGGTTGATTACTGGATTATTGAACTGGCTGATGATTATTCTTATGTGGTGGTTGGTCACCCGGATCATAAGTTTTTATTCATCATGAGCCGCAATCAGACAATGCCGAAAAAAACCCATGATGAAATTGTAGCCAGATGCAAGGCAAAAGGATATGAAGTAGCTAAACTCACTTCACAATTGCATGAAAAAGCTTAAGCCGTAATTTTTTCGCCGCGCTTGGCGCTAAAGAGCATAAATATTACACCCACTAAAAGTACAATCCATCCCCATTGGAAATGAACCACTTTACCAATTAGTTTATTGGCAAAACCATATTTAGTATAATTATTAGCTGTAAAGTAAACGGCAACTACAGCTAAAACATACCAGATAGCCATTACAAAACTCATAAACCTAAACGCGCCAACTTTTCTGATAAACAGGAACAATACAGAAATGGCGATAATGGCGTAAGTGATTAAAAACAAACGCGCATCAGATTGGTACAAATTCCAGTTTCCTTTAATCGGCACTTTTAAAATCGGGCAGAAACCTGCAATAACGCATAACAAAATGCCTAACCAAGCCCTGAATTTATTTAATACTAACATTTTATTTTGGTTAATCGGTTAATTGTTTGAATTGGTTAACTGGGGTTAATAGTTCATAATTGATCGTTCTATCGCTAATTTTTGGCTTTCTGTAAATAATAAACCAATGACTATTTAACTAATGAACCAACTATTATTGTCCTTCAATAATTCCCATTTTATCGGCAAAATGTGCGCAATAATCGCGTAGATCTTCAACAATCAAAGTTTCGTTTGTGGCTTTTAAAAAGCTATCGCCCATGGTTTGCAAAGTTTCGTAGAAGAAACGTTTCATTTCGTCAACAGGCATATCTTTGGTCCACAGATCGATACGCATTGAATTTTTGTAATTGTGATCCCAAAGGGCCAGAATCATCGATTTTACCGGAACTTTATCCGTTGTTTGTGCATCGGTACTTTCCCAAAGAATGTTCTCCGGCATATTGTTATCGTCTAACTCAACGGTTATTTTTATTTCTGCTTTTCTCATATTAATATTGATTTCACCGATTTAACAGGTATCACTGATTCCCATCGATAATTTTTACGGATGCAAAGATGATGAATTTACCAAATACTTCGACTTTGTATTATACTACTTTTTGTAATATTAACATCAAGATTGCAGCGATAACAATGAATATTAGTTCTACCACCCAGATTCGTTTAATATCTTTTAATGTAAAACGAAAAATCAAGTCGGTAACAAAGGTTACAACGATAAGGCAACCTAAAATAAGGAGGTAAAAACCACTCATATTTATCTGGCGGGGTGCTGTTGCTTTTTCTGAAAGCAGATTTACCGTTACCAAACCTAAACCAATGGCACTAACAATATTTAAAGGCGTAATTCTAAGGCTCATTATTTTTTCTTGTCGAATCTTTTACCTTTTTTGAAACTCTTTATTTCCTTTCCAGCTTTTGCCTTGGCTTTTTCCCTTGCTTTTTTATCAATCGCAGCTGCATGTTTCTTCTCGTGGAAAGCACCTTTAAATTCAGGATCTTCCTTACGTTTCTGCATGTCGATTTCTTTGGCAATGTGCTGGCGTTCCTCATAAGGGGTTTCATCAATAAAAACACCTTCAGGGATTTCGGCAACAGGAATATACTGGCGGATCAGTTTTTCAATCTTACGGATATAATATTTTTCGGCTTCCGTAGCGAAAGTAATGGCATCACCTTTGGCAAAAGCCCTTCCGGTACGGCCGATACGGTGCACATAATCTTCGATGATAATCGGCACATCAAAATTAATCACGTGACTTACATCGCTTACATCAATTCCCCTGCTCGCCACATCTGTAGCCACTAAAACACGGATATTTCCTTCTTTGAAGCTATTAATGGAGTTAATTCTCGTATTCTGTCCTTTGTTGGCATGAATTACACGAACATTATCTGCGCCATACCTTCGTTCTATAAAACTGAAAATATTATCGGCAACGGTTTTGGTTTTACAGAAGATAATCAGGCGGTTAAAAGCCTCATCATTTTTCAGCAAATGCTGTAACAGGTTAATCTTAGTTTTAAAATTCGGAACGTAATATAAAGCTTGTGTTACGTTGGCTGCAGGTGTTGCCTGTTCTGAAGCTTCAATTACAACAGGATTTTTTAAGAAATCGCCCGCAATCTTTTGCACCAGATCGCTCATTGTTGCCGAGAACAATAAATTCTGGCGTTTGCGCGGAACAATTTCCAAAATACGGTGAATAGAGCCTATAAAACCCATATCCATCATTTTATCGGCTTCATCAAGCACTAAAAACTTTAAACTTTGGGTATTAATGTCGCCAGCCAGGTATAAATCGAGGAATCTTCCTGGTGTAGCAATCAAAATGTCAACGCCTTTTGCAATCTGCTCTTTTTGTGTTTTCGGACCAATTCCGCCGAAAATTACCAACGATCGTAAATCGGTATAGGTAGAAAATAATTTCACTTGCTCGGCAATCTGCATCGCCAGTTCGCGTGTTGGCGATAAAATTAAAGCCCTCGGACTTTCGCCCTGAGCATATTTTAATTGCATTAAAATTGGCAGCACAAAAGCTGCTGTTTTTCCAGTACCTGTTTCTGCGATACCAAAAATATCCTGCCCAGATAATACCGGCGCAATTGCTTTTTCCTGTATCGGCGTGGCAACGGTATAACCTGCATCGGCAACTGCATTTAAAATTTGCCTGTTTAACTTAAATTCTTCGAACGATTTTGCCATAGCGCACAAAGATAGTTTATTTGAGCCGAAAAGGCTCAAATTTAGTCCAGAGTTCAGAGTCTTCGGTCCTGAATCTAGCGCTTATTCAAAATTTAAAGCTATAAATCCCTCCATTCAATCAACTAATTTGCAATTAAACAATTAACCAATTTAAACAGTTAACCCAAATTACTACCTTTGAAACCATGAATACTTACCTGATAAAAGCCGCGACAATTGTAAATGAAGGACAAAAAATTGTTGCTGATGTATTGATAAAAGATGGATTAATTGCCAAAATCGGTCAAAATCTATCTGCACCCGAAGCACAGGAAATTAATGCAGAAGGACAATACCTTTTACCAGGAATGATTGATGATCAGGTGCATTTCCGCGAGCCGGGTTTAACTCACAAAGCCGATATTTTTACCGAAAGCATGGCTGCGGTTGCCGGAGGAATTACTTCCTTTATGGAAATGCCCAATACCGTACCCAATACGCTAACTCAGGATTTACTGGCCGATAAATATGAAATTGCTGCGCAAACTTCACTTGCAAATTACTCCTTCTACATGGGTGCGAGTAACGATAATATTGAAGAAGTTTTAAAAACCGATCCGAAAAATGTTTGCGGAATTAAGGTTTTTATGGGTTCATCAACAGGAAATATGTTGGTAGACAATGAAAAAACCCTGGAAAACATTTTTAGCAAAGCACCAATTTTGGTGGCTACGCATTGTGAAGATGAAGCAACCATACGCCATAACCTGGCCGAATTTAAAGCTAAATATGGCGAAGATCTTACCATAGAAATGCACCCTTTAATCCGCAGTGCAGAGGCTTGTTATAAATCTTCTTCATTAGCGGTCGAATTGGCAAAAACTTACCAAACGCGTTTGCATATCCTCCATATTTCTACCGCAAAAGAAATTACATTGTTTGATAACATTACGCCATTAAAGGATAAAAAAATCACTGCCGAGGCCTGCGTACACCACCTTTGGTTTAATGATGAAGATTATGCTTCAAAAGGAAATTTCATTAAATGGAACCCTGCGGTAAAAACTGAAGATGATCAGAATGGGGTGCTTAAAGGTGTTTTGGAAAATTATATCGACGTCATTGCAACCGATCATGCGCCGCATACCCTGGCAGAAAAGCAGCAACCCTATTCGCAGGCCCCATCAGGCGGTCCGCTGGTACAGCATGCTTTGCCTGCATTGCTGGAAATGCATTTGCAGGGAAAAATTTCTTTAGAGCGAATTGTAGAAAAAACGGCGCATAACCTTGCGATCTGCTTCGATATCGAAAAACGTGGTTTCATCCGCGAAGGCTATTGGGCAGATTTGGTTTTAGTAAACCTGAACGATCCATGGAAAGTAACTAAACTGAATAATTTTTATAAATGTGGCTGGAGCCCTTTTGATGGAGATACTTTTCAGGCGAGTATTACACATACCTTTGTTTCAGGAAATCTGGCCTATCAAAATGGCAAATTCACGACCGATCAGATCGGAAAACGCTTAACTTTTGCCAGATAGATTTGTTATATTTGTTTTATTACAATAAAATAATATGGAAACATTAATTGCACATCCGAAAAACGAAGAGGAAGCAACTGCTTTAAAAGTTGTTATGAAAGTTTTGAAGATAGATTTTGAGACTGAAGAAAGTCCGTATAAGCCTGAGTTTGTAGAGAAAATTCTTAAAGGAGTAAACGCTAGAAAATCTGGCAAACCAGGAAAGACAATCGACGTTAAAACCATGTGGAAATAGTATTTTAATTATCCCATTTTATTGCATCCCGATTTAATTAATTATTTGGTATGCAAGTAGAATTACATGAACAAGCAATTATTGATCTGGAGTTTTGGAAAAAATCTGGTAATAAACCAATCCAAAAAAAGATCGAACAATTAATACTGGCAATTCAAGAAAATCCTTTTATGGGCATTGGCAAACCAGAACAATTAAAACACGAGTTATCCGGCCAATGGTCTAGAAGAATAAATGAAGAACATAGAATTGTTTATGATGTAATAAACAATATCTTAAATATTTATTCATTAAGAGGTCATTATAAATAGTTAATGATAGCCCGCTCACTGTTTATTAAAACATTTATTTTAGCTGGCCTTGCCATCCTAATTTATCTTTTTGGCTTATTCCCCACTCTTGTCCAGAAATATTACTCAACAGGCTTTTATCCTTATATATCCTCTGCGTTGAGGTTTATATCCTCTATTTTTCCTTTTGCCATTGGCGATATTATCTATGTTTTTCTTATTGGCTTTGTTCTTTACAAAATCGTGAGCTTAATTAAACGGAGAAAATCATTAAAAAGACATCATAGAATCGCTATTCCGTTACAGGTTTTAAACTTCTTTTTAATCCTGTATATCATTTTCAAAATATTTTGGGGTTTAAATTACAGCAGACCAAGTATAAGCCAAGAACTGGGCATAGGGAATGAAAAATATAGTGTTAAAGAATTGGTGGTTCTCGGCAATTATTTCGTTGATAAAACCAATGCTTTAAAATTAAGACAAGAAAAAATACCCGCTTATACCGTTAATGAGCTGGAATCGAAATCGGCGGCTGCCTATGCACTTATGACCAAAAGAAACCAGGTTTTCAGGTATTCCAATCCTTGTTTAAAATCGGTGTTAAACTCCTGGTTAATCAGTAAAATCGGTATCGAAGGTTATTATGCCCCACTTTCTGGCGAAGCCAATATGAATATGAATTTGCCCGATTTTGTAAAACCTTATGTGAGTTGCCATGAAATTGGCCATCAATTGGGAATTGCTTATGAGGATGAAGCTAACCTATTGGGCTATTTAACCGCAAGTAAAAGCCCGGATGTGAATTACCAGTATTCTGCCAATTACGAAATGTTACGCTATATTTTATTTGAGATCAGGATGAAATCTCCCGACGACTATAAATCACTCTATACAAAGCTCTTGCCTCAGGTTTTGGCTGATTTTAAGACAGAAAAGGAATTCTGGCGAAAATATAATAGCGATATGTTCGGTTATATGGATGCGGCCTTCGATAGTTTCTTAAAACTGAACAACCAGAAAAAAGGAATTGACAGCTACCAGGATATTGTAATTTGGTTGTGGAATATTTATAAGTCCGAAAGTCAGAGGTCCGAAAGTCCGGAGATTAAAGGATAAATATCTCCCTCGCCCATTTTCCATAAAACATTTTACATCACTTAACCATGTATCGCTTCTCGCGTACCGAAACTCTGGATCAGTTCACCTTCGAAATCCAGCCACTCTTTCCAGCGTTTTTCCACATCAACATCTGTACTGTATTTGCGTGCAAAATTTAAGAAAGTAGTATAATGTCCGGCTTCCGAAACCATTAGTTCGTGGTAAAACCTGGCCAGTTCCTTATCTTTGATATTTAACGAAAGTACCCTGAAACGTTCGCAGCTTCGGGCTTCAATCATTGCAGCAAACAAAAGCCTGTCGATAAAAGCCATATTGCGGCTTCCATCTTTCTTGCTAAATTTTACCAAACGGCCAACATAATCGTCTTTACGCTCACGGCTTAAAGTATAACCACGTTTTTTAATAATTTCAATTACCATCTGAAAATGTTGCATTTCTTCGATAGCAATGGCTGTTAACTCATCTACAAGATCCTGATGTTCAGAATTTTGGGTAATTAAAGTAATTGCATTTGTAGCAGCCTTTTGTTCACACCAGGCATGGTCAGATAAAATTTCCTCTAAATTCGATTCCGCAATATTTGCCCAACGTGGGTCTGTCAATAATTTTAATCCTAACATCCGGTGCTTTGTAATTGAGCTGCAAAATTAGAAATAATCGGCACGGTTTTAAAATTGTGAGTTAAAAAGCCTTTATTTTGCAGAAATTTAAATCATGAACGCAAAGAAATTATTGATTATTGGATTTGTCTGGCCCGAACCAACTTCATCTGCTGCTGGTACGAGGATGATCCAATTGGTTGATTTATTTCTGGCCAGAGGTTATCAGATCACTTTTGCTTCAGCCGCATCTAAAAGTGATTTTAGTTATGATTTCAGCAAAACAGAAGTTCTGGAACAAGAAATTAAGCTAAACGACGAAAGTTTTAATACTTTTTTAAAAGAATTGAATCCGGATTTGGTGCTTTTCGATCGTTTTATGGTTGAAGAACAATATGGCTGGCGGGTGCAGCAGGAATGCCCGAATGCATTGCTAATTTTAGATACCGAAGATTTACATTCTTTAAGAAGTGCCCGGCAACAAAGCGACAAGAAAAAACAAGCCGTTTATTTATTCTCTGATACCGCTAAAAGGGAAATGGCAGCGATTTTACGTTGCGATTTATCTCTGATGATCTCGGAAGTGGAGATGGATATCCTGAAAACACAATTTAAGGTCGATCCCTCATTAATTTACTATTTACCCTTTCTGGAAAAAGAAATCACCCCGGAAGATATTGAAAAATGGCTTCCTTATGAAGACCGTGCTGATTTTGTTTTTATCGGCAATTTCCTTCACGAACCCAACTGGAATACGGTGCAGGTTTTAAAAACAAAAATCTGGCCGATGCTTAGAAAAAAACTTCCTCATGCAAACCTGAATATCTACGGTGCTTATCCATCGCAAAAGGTGTTGCAGTTAAACAATAAATCTGAAAAATTCCTGATCAAAGGCAGAGCAATAGATGCAAAAGAAACGATTGCTAAACACCGCATCCTGCTTGCTCCTATACAATTTGGTGCGGGGGTAAAAGGAAAATTTATCGATGCCATGCAGGTGGGCACGCCATCGGTAACTACCGCTATTGGTGCAGAAGCCATGAAAGGCGGTTTAGATTGGAATGGTATTATTGAAGATGATTTTGATCTTTTTGTAGAAAAAGCCGTAAAATTATATGAAGATAAAAACGCATGGCAGATTGCACAACAAAATGGCGTAAAAATCATTAATCAGCGATATTCTGCCAAATATTTTGCCGATCAGTTTATAAACGATGTAGAAAATCTGGCTTCAAACTTAACCAAACATCGCCAAAACAACTTTTTCGGGCAGATTTTAAACCACCACACTGCCCAGAGTACAAAATATATGAGCTTGTGGATTGAAGAGAAGAATAAGTTTGGAGTTCGGAGTTGAGAGTTTTGAGTCCGAAGTATAGTGGCTTAAAGAAGAAGATGAATAGTGTAGGTTCGGAGTAAATTTTATCCGTATCGATTTTCGCTTAGATTACAGAACCCTTGTTAAATAAACCTGATGGTACGGATGCCGATCCTTCCATCGGCAGGAGGGACAGCAGGGCTACCGTATCCGAAGAATTACCAAACCATTCATTTCCAAATCAAAAACGAATATCAGTCTAAAGTCTTGCTGATCCTAGCTTTTGCAGCAAGATATCTTGCGACTTTCGGACACCTGACCTCCGACTTTTTACAACACAAAACTTTGTTAAATAAACCTGATGGTACGGATGCCGATCCTTCCATCGGCAGGAGGGACAGCAGGACTGCCGTATCCGAAGAATTACCAAACCATTCATTTCCAAATCAAAAACGAATATCAGTCTAAAGTCTTTCTGCCCCTAGTTTCTGCAACACCATATCTTCAGACTTTCGGACACCCAACCTCCGACTTTTTACAACATTAAAACATTTCAACCCTAAAACCTTACAACATTATTGTAAATTTGCAGCCATGGCAAAAATATCAATTAACCTTGCTACAGGTTCGTTTCAGAAGGAAGAAATCATTGTTGGAATAGATTTAGGTACAACCAATAGCCTGGTGGCATTTATCAATCCAGATAAAAATCCGCAGGTAATTAACGATGCCGGCAAGGGGATATTGGTGCCATCCGTGGTGTATTTTAACAGCCAGAACGAGGCTCTTGTAGGTAATGAGGCGAAAGAATTTTTAACTACCGACCCTTCAAATACCATTTTTTCGGTTAAAAGATTATTGGGTCGTTCTTATAAAGATGTTGCCGAACATAAAGATATTTTCTCTTATAAAATAATCGACGATGATACCGACGCTTTAGTAAAAATACAGGCAGGAAACCGCTTTTACACACCAATAGAATTATCTGCAGAAATTTTAAAAGAGCTGAAAGCAAGGGCTGAACATGCGTTAAAAACACCTGTTAACCGGGCTGTAATTACTGTACCAGCTTATTTTAACGATAGCCAGCGCCAGGCCACCCGCGATGCCGGAAAACTAGCCGGTTTGGATGTTATGCGTATTGTAAACGAACCTACTGCAGCAAGTTTGGCATATGGAATCGGTTTAGACCCTACCCAACAGAAAACCATTGCGGTTTACGATTTAGGCGGCGGAACTTTTGATGTTTCTATTTTACAGATTCAGAACGGCATTTTCGAAGTGCTATCTACCAACGGTAATACCTATTTAGGGGGAGATGATTTCGACCGGGCCATTTTAAATTACTGGTTAGAGAAAAATAACCTTGATGTAGCTGTGGTTGCACAGGATAATATTTTGATGCAAACCCTGCGTTTACAGGCCGAAGCAGCTAAAAAAGCTTTATCTACACAAAACCTTTACAACGAACAGGTTGGCGAAATCTGGTGCACCCTTGATAAACAAACCTTTGAGCAGTTAATTACGTCAAAAGTGGAAGAAACCATCACAGCATGTAAAAATGCATTGAAGGATGCCGGTTTATCTGCCAGTGATATCGACGAAGTGATCCTTGTTGGCGGTTCTACCCGCACACCTTTTGTAAAACAGGCTGTAGAAAATTTCTTTGGTAAAAAACCTCAGGACAATATCAATCCTGATGAAGTGGTAGCGCTTGGTGCAGCCATTCAGGCTGATGTTCTTGCCGGAAACCGTTCTGATATTCTCTTATTAGATGTAACGCCACTCTCGTTAGGTATCGAAACCATGGGCGGTTTAATGGACGTCATTATTGCACGTAACAGCAAAGTACCGACCAAAGCCGGCCGACAATACACTACTTCGATCGACGGACAGGTGAACATGAAAATCTCTGTTTACCAGGGCGAACGCGATCTGGTTAAAGAAAATAGAAAACTGGCAGAGTTCGATTTAAAGGGAATCCCGGCAATGCCTGCGGGTTTGCCGAAAGTAGATATCAACTTTTTATTAAACGCCGATGGGATTTTAACCGTACAGGCGATAGAATTACGTTCGGGGGTTAAACAAGAGATCGAAATTACCCCAAGCTACGGTTTAAGCGATGATACCGTAGAAAAAATGTTGATTGACAGCATTACTCACGCTAAAAGTGATGTGGAACAACGCATGCTGATCGAAGCACGCAGCGAAGGCGAACAACTGGTTTATACCGCCGAAGGTTTTATCAAAAAACATGCTGAACATTTAACTGAAGCTGAAATTGCAGAAACTGTAACACACATTGAGGCGCTAAAAACAGCTTTAGCATCACAAGAAAAAGACACCATTTTAAAGAAAGCAGATGAATTGAACGAATTTACCCGTCCGTTTGCCGAGCGTGTAATGGATGCCGCGATTTCTACTGCGATGAAGGGAAAGAAAATAGAGTAGTTTACAATTTGCAGTTATCAAATGAGATTCGTCACCCTGAATTTATTTCAGGATCTTTCATGCTAACTTGTTTTTCAACAGAGATTCGTCATCCTGAATTTATTTCAGAACCTATCCTGCCACAAAATCAAGCGTATTTTTTTTTGGAAAGCAATATCAGTGCTAATCGGATTCGATAGTCCCGCTTTTGGTACGAGTTCCGATTGAAGGATCGGAAGTTCTTCCCTCCAATCGGGTTTATTTAACATAGGCTAGTGCAAACACATACAACTTTCTATCTATTAATAATAAAAATGGAGTGATTTAGAACGGTCCTCTTTTACTAAACCCGACAGTAGCGAACACGTAGTGTAACGAAGTAAAGCGGATGGCGGAGCTAGAGTACCAATGAAATACTGCCTTTCATTTCCAAAAGATAAAACATCCTATTTCGTTCGGTTGAAAATGTACAGTTCTGTGCTTTTGGATTTTTCAATCCTATTTTTCGCTTTACTTCTAAAACAACAATGCTTAAATCGGGATCGTATTCGCATCAATCAGATTTAACTAACACTGCCAAACCGAAAAAACGCAGGTTGCAATACCTAATAACAGATACAAATAATTATCTTCGGTTAAGGATCAAATCAAACACATTCTGATGTTTTAACCCATGCATAAATTTAAAATCTTAATTAGCTTTCTTTTCTCCATTACATTTTATTACAACACCTCTGCCCAATCGGATACTGCACTGATCAGATCCCATTTAAAAACCTTAACTAAAACACCCCAGTTCCGGAACCACAGCAATATCGATCAGCTCAATTTAACAGCCGATTATATCAGGAATATTTTCCAAAAATCAACTAATAGCGTTTCGGTACAAGAATATAATGTTAATCAGAAAACGTATAAAAACATCATCTGCTCTTTCGGTACAGAAAATAAAAGGCGGATTATTGTTGGCGCACATTATGATGTTTGTGGCGACCAGGAAGGCGCTGATGATAATGCAAGCGGCATAACAGGTTTATTGGAGCTCTCGAGGTTGTTAAAAGGTAAAAAACTCAATTATCGTATTGATCTGGTAGCTTACACTTTGGAAGAACCACCCTATTTCCGTACGGAGTTTATGGGCAGTTACATCCATGCCAAATCACTCAAAGAATCAAAAGCTGAGGTATTTGGTATGATATCACTCGAAATGATTGGTTATTTTAAAGATGAAGCCAAAACCCAGTCTTACCCTTTAGGTGTCCTGGCAGTAAAGTACGGAAATAAAGGAAATTACATTACGTTGGTTAAAAAATTTGGTTCCGGAGAATTTGTAGATCAGTTTTCTAAAAATTTCAAAGCATCTAAAAGTATCTTAGCTAAAACATTTGCCAGTCCGCCTTCTCTGCCGGGCATCGATTTTTCTGATCATCTAAATTACTGGAAATTTGATTATGATGCCATGATGATTACCGATACTTCCTTCTACCGGAATAAAAATTATCATCAAAAAACCGATACGATGGAAACGCTCGATATACCGAGAATGGGCAAAGTAATTGATGGGGTTTATAATGGGTTGATTTCTTTGAAACCATAATTAGTAGTTTACGATATGGTTAAGTCTATAAAAGTTAAAGACAACAGCAGCATATTTATTATGATTTATATTTTCTGTATTTTCCCGTTATTCTTTGTGGCGCCAATTTTCATATTTAATTTAAGCTATGTTCAATCAGCTATAATCACTATGTCGATATTAACGGTATTCTTTATTTTCTACTTTAAAAACCTGATAGCCAAACAGGATGAGTATGCAATTATTGCTGATGAAAATGAGATTATCCTATTAAATCTGGGAACCTTTAAATGGGATGAAGTTAAACTTGTGAAGGCTATTGAAGAAGGATTTGGCCGTAGAAGATATACTTACATTAATATCATCTTACAAAATGGCAGAAAATTTAAGATCGAATCCACTAACTTCGATTATCCCAGTCACGAGCTCGAAACCATTTTAAATGCGTTGGGCAAACTAACTGTGTAAATCACCAATTCACCCATTTTCTTATCATACATCAAAAACCACTGCCACCTTATCCATTAACTTTGTTAAAAATTATTTAGCATTATGGAATTAGGTATCGGAATGTTTGGCGATCTGCAGATCAATGCAAAAGGCGAAATTCAACCCGCCCGGCAAAGGCTTCAGGAAATTATAGAAGAAATAAAACTCATGGACGAGGTTGGCTTGGATTTCTATGGAATCGGCGAGCACCACCGTCCCGATTATGCTGTATCCAGTCCTGAAATTATATTGGCTGCTGCAGCTACCGTAACCAAAAATATTAAATTAAGCAGTGCGGTTTCAGTTTTAAGTTCATCCGATCCGGTTAAACTTTATCAAAATTTCGCTACGATAGATTTAATTTCGAATGGCAGAGCCGAACTCATGGCCGGTCGCGGAAGCTTTATCGAATCGTTCCCGCTTTTTGGATACGATCTGCAAGATTACGATCAGCTTTACGAAGAAAAATTAGACTTGCTCCTTAAAATAAACGCTTCACCTAAAATCAGCTGGAAAGGTAAATTCAGACCAGAACTGAATAACCAGGAAGTATTACCTAGAGCAATAAATGATAACTTAAAAATATGGGTGGCTGTTGGCGGAACGCCTGAATCGGTAGAACGTGCGGGCAGATTGGGTTTACCGGTAATGTTTGCCATTATTGGGGGTCAGCCTATACAGTTTAAGCCCCTTTTCGATTATTATAAAAAAGTGTACCAGGCATATGGTCATGATATGAACAAATTTGAAGTTGGAGTACACATGCATGCTTTATTTGGTGAAAACAGTAATGAGGTTGCAGATTATTATTACCCGCTTTATTCCGCACAGATGAACCGCATTGGCCGCTCACGTGGCTGGGCACCTTACCAACGCAATCAATTTGAAGCAGGAAGAGGCAATGGCGGTGCTTTAATTATCGGCGATGCAAACGAATCAGTTGATAAAATTTTAGCCATGGAAGAAACTTTTGGCTTAACCCGTTTCTCAGCCCATATGGATGTCGGCGGACCATCTCACGCAGCCTTAATGAAATCGATAGAGATTTTCGGGACTAAAATTGCACCAAAAGTTCGTGAGGCTTTAAAAAAATAGATTAAGCCTCGTTCTTCTTAACAAAAACCTGTAAAAAAGAATAGATATAACAACCTACACAAATGGCGAATAAGCTCTCTAAAAAGGCAAAAACAGTCATAATAGCCGTTAAAATTAAAGCAAGTGTATAAAAACTCAATAGAAATGTCGCGGTAATTAACAGGCAAAACACAAAGCCTAAGGTTGCCGCGAACTTTTTTGGTGCCAGGTCTTTCATTTTCGGAGAAATTGAAAATCCATCAGAAATCTTGATGGCTATAAATTTCAACACACTAAATTTTCCTGTTGTAAATGCCCTTAATGCAAAATCAAAAATCAGGAAAACAATTGCCCAATAGTTCGAAAATATTATACAGGTAATTGCAATCACCGCTACCATAAAGGCAATAATCCTTACTACATTTTCATTTATTCTTTCAGCTGATACCGGGCAGGATAATTCCATAGCTATGATTTTAGAAGCAAATTTACGAAATTTAAAATCTATCGGTAAATTAACACCTTAAAGCGCAGTTTGGAAAATCAATTCAATATCAGAAACCTTTATGCACCACTTCAGCCAACTATTCTGCAATCAGAAAATGCGCTGGTAACTTACCATGAGGTTTTGCCAGCAATCAGCCTGCAGCCCTTTATCTATTGCTATTGGGAACTCAAAACCAACGTCCCGCTTAGTAAGCCCTTCAGCTATCGGGTGGTGGCAGATGGTTGCATCGATATCTTTTTCGACCTTAACAAGGTCAAAGAAAGTTATGTTATGGGATTCTGTAATAAATATGTAGCTTTTGATTTAGAAAACACCTTTCATTACATCGGTATCAGGTTTTTACCTGCCATGTTTTCTGCTTTATTTAAAATAAATGCATTGAGTTTAAGTAACCGTGTCGAATTGCTTGAAAATGTTGTTCCACAGGTGGCTCAATTTATTGCCGGTCAATTTTCTGCAGATTTAAGTTTCACAAAGATTAAATCTTTATTCGATAATTATTTTGTTCAGGCTATAACAGATATGAATTTATCGTATGATAAGCGACTTTACCGGGCTATAGAAATCATTTTCAAAAAAGACGGTGTGGTCAATATCGAGAAAGATCTGGATGTAGGTTTGAGCAGCAGGCAGCTGAGAAGATTATTCGAATATTATATCGGCACCACGCAAAAAACTTTTTTTCAGGTGGTCCGTTTCCAGCGGATAATCAGAGAAAACCGGTCTCAGGATATAAAATCAGGTAAATCGTTCCTGGATCAGGGTTATTACGATCAGGCGCATTTCATTAAGAATTTCAAAACATTTTATGGCTTAACACCTAAAAAAGTGTTATAAATAGAATTCGTCCGATTTTTACAATTTCCGCTTACTTCTTTTTTTCAATTTTGACTAAACAAAAAATGATCATGAAGCGATTAATAAGCTTAGCTGTTGCTTTGCTCCTGGCGGGATCCACATTTCCACAAAATAAGTTAAATCCTAAAAAAATAAAGACGATGAAATTTAATGCAGGCATTATAACCAGCAAAATAGCAGAAAGTAAAGCTTTTTATACCGGATTATTAAATTTCGGCGTAACCTTCGAAAACGAGTTTTACCTGTTATTGCATAGTCCGGATGAAAAATCTGAGATCAGTTTTTTACTCCCCAATCATGAAAGTCAGCAACCACTTTTTCAAAAAGCTTTTAAGGGCGAAGGAATTTACCTCACCATTGAAGTAGATGATGTGGATGAATTTTATAAAAAATTAGTGACTAAGAATGTCAAAATCAAGGTTGATCTTCGTGACGAACCCTGGGGCGACAGGCATTTTGCGATTGAAGATCCTAATGGCATAGCGATAGATATTGTAACTTATTCGCCCGGTTAGAGAATTCGGGATGAATTCCCTAGCCTTATCCAAATTCATTCTTATCTTTAGTAAAGTAAAATTACGCACTACCAGATATAGAATGGATAATTCCGAAAAATTAAACCTGCTCATGATCAGGCTCGAAAACCTGTTGCTCAGGCAGCAAGGATTTGAAGCCGAAATTCAGGCATTAAGAAATGAAGTTAAGGCATTGCAATCGCCCGGTACTGCAACTACAACCGCAGCAAAGCCTGCCGAACCTGTAATAGTACCACCACCAAGAAATACGCCACCGGGCGCTGTGATACAAAATCCCGCAACACCCCGCCCCGTCCCCGCTCCCGTTCAATCGCCGGCAAATCAGCCACAACCCAGTTTAGCCGGGCGCTTTACGCGTGAAAACATGGTTAAATCTGATTTCGAAAAGTTTATCGGAGAGAACCTGATCAGCAAAATCGGCATTCTCATTTTAATTATCGGTGTGGCCATTGGCGCTAAATATGCCATCGATCATGATATGGTAAGTCCACTTACCAGGATTATATTGGGTTATGCAGTTGGTGCCGGCTTAATGGCTTTTGCTATAAAACTCAAAGCCAAATATGAAAATTTCTCAGCCGTATTAGTAAGCGGGGCTATTGCCATTATGTACTTTATCACCTATGCCGCTTACGATTTTTATGCGCTCATTCCGCAGGCAATGGCTTTTGCGTTAATGGTAATTTTCACCTCTTTTACCGTTATAGCTGCCATTAAGTACAACAAACAGGTTATCGCCCATATTGGTTTAGTTGGTGCTTATGCTGTTCCATTTTTGCTAAGCGATGGTTCTGGAAAAGTAGGTGTATTATTTACCTACATGGCCATTATTAACATTGGGATCATGGTGCTTAGCTTCAAAAAATACTGGAAACCCCTGTTTTATGCTTCATTTGGCTTAACATGGCTTATTTTTATTTCATGGAGGCTTGATTTAAGCAACTCAAATAATTATTTTGGTTTAGCCTTATTGTTTTCGTCGGTATTTTTCATCACTTTCTACATCACCAATCTGGCTTACAAAGTGAGTAAAAAAGAAATTTTTGGTTTTAGCGATGTAGTGATTTTACTCTTAAATTCATTTATTTTTTATGGAATAGGATATTTTATATTCTCCAGCAATAAAAACAGTGCAGAATTGTTAGGCTTGTTTACACTTGCAAATGCGGTAATACACTTTGTGGTAAGCCTGATTATTTACAAGAAAAATCTTGCAGATAAAAACCTGTTTTACCTTATCCTGGCCATGGTCATCAGCTTTATTACCATGGCTGTACCGGTTCAGTTAAATGGCGGCTGGGTAACTATTTTCTGGGCGGTAGAAGCTGCGGTACTATTTTATTTAGCCCGTGTAAAAAAGATTGCTATTTACGAAAAATTATCCTTTCCACTGATATTTCTTGCTTTTTTTAGCCTTTTAGAAGATTGGATCACTTATTATGATATCTATGACGGGAATTCTATAACCATCACACCAATCCTTAACGTGGGCTTTTTAACGGCATGCATATTTGTAGCCTGTTTTTTCTGGATGTTCCGCATCAATAGAAAAGAAAATGACGCGCCTGCAGAATGGATCTGGATGAGACCGGTATTGGGCTACTCCATCCCGGCAATTCTCGTTTTTGTAACCTACATTGCTTTTAGAATCGAGATTTCTAAATACTTTAACAACCTCTTCGAACTCAGTAAAATTACGGTTAATCCAAAAACTAAATTTTACGATCCGCTTAACGAATACAATTACAATTTTAAAGATTTAAAAACAGCGTGGACATACATTTACACCTTGTTTTTTGCTTCAGCCTTAAGTTATTTAAACATCAAAAAGCTAAAAAACGGCGAATTGGCCGTTGCCAACCTCATCATTAATATTTTTGTCATCATCATATTCCTCACCTTCGGACTCTATAATTTGAGCGAACTAAGGGATAATTACTTACTACCCGAAAGTAAATATTTTACCATCGGCATATTTAATATCGGCATCAGGTACATAGCGATTGTATTTTTTACATTTCTGATGGTACAATGTTACCAATTGCAACGTTCAGGACTTTTGAAAAAAGACTTCAGAACAATGTTCGATTACCTCCTCTACATTTCACTGTTGTGGGTTATAAGCAGCGAACTGATCAATATTTTAGAACTTTCGCACTCTGAGGCAAGTTACAAACTGGGATTGAGTATTCTTTGGGGTATCTTCTCCCTATTTCTGATTAGTATGGGACTCGCCAAAAACAAGAAACACCTGCGCATCGGGGCGATGGCATTGTTTGGGATTACCCTGATCAAACTTTTCTTTTACGATATTTATGCATTGAGCACCATTGCAAAAACCATCGTATTTGTTTCGCTGGGCGTGCTATTGCTAATCATTTCTTTCCTTTATAACAAATACAAACATTTAATCATAGATGATGTTGAAGCTAAAAATTAAACTTTTAATATTGTTTCTGGTTTGCATGGCAACTGCAAAAGCACAAACCAGTTCTTATAAATTTAAACGGAACATCACCGGTGTTAATACCATTTGGCATAAAATGGTTTTACCGGATGACTTGTATAAAAAAGCCAATGCAGGTTTTGATGATTTCAGGATTTTTGGTGTAAACGGGAAAGATACCATTGAAGTACCTTATCTATTGAAACAGCGTGCCGATCAGGTTACGAGCCATGATGTTGCCTTTGAACAGTTAAATCAAAGTTCTCATCATGGTGGATATTACTATACTTTTCAATCGACGGAAATAAATGTCATCAATCAGATCAACCTCACGTTTAAGCAGCAAAATTTCGATTGGAAAGTAAACCTGGAGGGAAGCAATGATAACAAATCATGGTTTAACATTTTATCAGATTATCGCATTTTATCCATTAAAAATAACGATACTGATTACCAGTTTACTAAACTGAGCTTTCCCGATTCGAAATACCAATATTTCAGGATTGCGGTAAAAAGTCCTGTACAGCCTGATTTATTGGAAGCGAAAATTTCAAAAACCGATACGATAAAAGGGACTTATCAGGACGTAAAATACCAATCGTTTAACCTGAAAAATAATGTTTCCTTAAAAGAAACAATCATCGATGTGGTCCTTACCAATCCGGTTCCCTTATCTTATTTAAAATTGAATGCACAGAGCGATTTCGATTTTTACCGTGCGCTCAAAATTGAATATGCAACAGATAGCTTTAAAACCGATAAAGGCATTCAGTACAATTTTGCAAATCTATACGAAGGCACTATAAGTTCTTTGGAAAAACCCGAATTTAATTTCGAAAACACCATCTCTTCGAGATTAAAAATTACTATTCAAAATAACGACAATAAACCATTACGATTAAATGGCCTCGTACTAAAAGGAAATGTATATGAAATTATCGTCCGGTTCGATGATCCAAAAGGCGAATATGCCTTATATTATGGTAATGAAAAAGCTGCAGCTCCTGTTTATGAGATCGAAAAATTTGAAAGTAAAATCCCGGCAAGCCTAAGCAGTGTTAATATTGGTCCGGAGCTGAAAAACCCGGCTTATACAATTAAAACAGAAAAACCATTGTTCGAAAACAAGGCATGGCTTTGGGTATTAATGGCTGTAATTATTGCATTATTAGGCTGGTTTTCGTTTAAAATGTTGAGGAATTAAGAAATAGCATATTTTATTGATGTAAGGAAAATTCCTTATATTAGTTGATATGAAAAGATTAACGGTTTTATCTGCGTTAATCATCCCGCTATTTCTTTGTACCTCCTGGGGATTCTTTGCACACCAAAGGATAAACAATCTTGCTGTTTTTACTTTGCCTTCCGGTATGATTGGTTTCTATAAAAAGAACATCAAATACATTACCGAACACGCTGTAGATCCGGATAAACGCAGGTATGCTGATACTTTGGAAGCACCACGACATTATCTTGATGTGGAGAACTATGAAAAAAATATAGATAGCATACCCGAAAAATGGAATGATGCTTTGGCCAAGTATGGCTTAAAAAAACTAAATACTGATGGAATTGTTCCATGGCAGATTCAGCGCACTTATTATAGTTTGGTAAAGGCTTTTAAAACAAAAGATTCAGTTAAAATTTTAAAATACTCTGCAGACTTAGGACACTACATCGGCGATGCCCACGTGCCTTTGCATACTACTGCCAATCATAACGGACAGCTTAGTAATCAGGTGGGAATCCATGCGTTCTGGGAAAGCCGTTTGCCCGAACTTTTTTCTACCAATTACAATTTTGTTGTTGGCAGGGCGATTTACATCGAAGATCCGTTAAAAGAAGCTTGGAAAGTACTTAAACATACCCATAGTTTAGTTGATACCGTTTTAAATTTTGAAGCGGAATTAAATGCATCATTTCCCTCCAAACAAAAGTATAGCTTTTCAGAACGAAACAATACCGTGCTCAAACAATATTCCAGAGAGTATTCAAAAGCTTACCATGACAGGATGAATAATATGGTAGAAAAGCAAATGCGTGCAGCCATATTAACCATAGGCTCATTCTGGTATTCGGCCTGGGTTGATGCCGGTCAGCCTGAACTCAAAAACCTGATTAAAACAGATTTATTGCCTGATGAACAAAAGGAAGAAAAGGACACCGAAAAGAAGTATCAGAACGGTGTGCTTATTGGCCGCGAAATTTAATTATGCTTTCGTATCCCCGTTTTCGATAATCTCTTCAACCTTTTTAGGTTGCAAACGGCTTCTAACCGCCGCCCAAATGGCAGGTACAAAGGTAACCACCGCAATGAAGATAATCACTAACTCAAAGTTATTTTTAATTACCGGAATCTGGCCTAATAAGTAGCCGCCAATTAACAGCGCGAAAATCCAGGTTACTCCACCAATAATATTATAATAGGTAAAACGACCAAATGGCATTTTTGCAATACCGGCAACAAAAGGCGCAATTGTTCTGAAAATCGGCAAAAAACGACTTAACATTATGGCTTTACCACCATGTTTCTCGAAAAATTCGTGCGATTGGTGATAATATTTAAGCTTTAAAATCTTGTTTTTCTCTTTAAATACTCCGGCGCCTAAAACACTTCCAAGCTTATAGTTCACCGTATTTCCTAAAATTGCCGCAACAATTAAAATAACCAGCATCAGCCAGATATTTAAACCGGTTTCATGCTCGCCTGCAATAAGGGCACCCATTGCAAAAAGCAACGAATCGCCGGGTAAAAAGGGCGTTACCACAAAGCCGGTTTCGGCAAAAATAATCAGGAATAAAATGAGGTAAGTCCAGGTACGATATTCGTTAACAATTTCCGCTAAATGAACATCAATGTGGAGAATAAAATCTAAAAGCTGCTGTAGTAATTCCAATTTATCTGATTTTGGACAAAAGTATGAATAGTAAAGGGATTAAATGCTTTAAAAATGCAATAAATAATTAGTTGGCAGAAACCAGGCGCATTTGAAGTTCTCCTTTTTTTGATCCGTCAAGTACTACATAATAAACCAGTCCTTTGGTAATGGCAAGCGACTTTGAAGTATTGGTATTGGTAGCAAGCGAATCTAATGTATTTAATAGAGGTTGTGTTGATATTGGATTTTGCAGGTTAAAAGAAATTTTAGTTGCCTTTGTTACTTTTACGCTGTGGCTAACTGTATCTCCATATTTCATTATAAACTGCGGAAATGCCTCTCCATCATCTTTAACAATTACATCCGACAATAAAGTGTAACCAAGGTTTATGAATTTCAGCTTAACAACATTTAAATTTTGCTTCACATCATCCTTATAAACATTCAGCACTGGTGCATTTGTTGTTTTTGTGCGCGTATAAAAAATGGAATAATTGGCACCAATATCAAACTTCTGAGTAGTACTGGCCACATCAACGCCGGTATTTATATTTCTTGAGGTTATGGTATAGCTGGAATCTCCGGCTACCACAATATAATTGCTATTAGAACCATAAACTGTAGAGGCACCCGATTGAATACCTCTTAAGAAAAAATTTTGTGTGGTATCGGTAACAGCAGCCTGAAAATACCTGATTTTGGCATCTCCTTCAATAAGATTATTATTCTTAATGCAGGAGAACATCATTAATACAGGAAAAAACAAAAAAAGTATTTTAGGAAATATAAAACGGGTATTTTTCATATAAAATCGCTGATGCTAATAAAACGTAAAGATAACAGAAACGATATGATTTTGTTAAAATTAATTATCAGTGATAATATGTGCATCTAAAGTGGCTGCAGTTGTACCGCTAAACCAAATGGTATATATTTTGCCGCCTTCTAAACTGGTTCCCTCAATGGTTTTAACACTCCCTGAGCCTACTACATTATACCTTAAATTCATCCCGGCATCCACTGTAAAATAGTTAGATGCTTCTTTAAAAAGCAAACCGTTAACAAATTGGGTACCTGCCTGTACCATCACGTTTATTCCTGTGGTAAAATTAGGTGTAAGGTTAATGAGTTTAATTTTTGCTTTGGTGCTTTCGGTATTGCTCAGGTTATCTTCATAGCTTACAATTTCAAGCTCACCTTTTTTATTGGTAACCAGGAAAGTGGTATAAGTAATAGATGGGGTAAAGTTTAAAGATGTATCGGTAGTGGTGTTATTAGTGCCGGTATAAGAAACGCTCCTGCTGCCCGAAGGTACTTTCAAATATTCGCTGGTTTCGCCAAAGGCTAACGCAACCGTAGTGAGTTTTTCGTTATCCATATAAACATCCTGGTGCACATCAGCAAGAGAGGCATTAACCATTTTTACCTTGGCCTGCCCTTTGGCTACTTCACCACCATCATTCTTTTTACAGGATGTTAAACCAAATGTAGCCAGCGAAATAAATAAAATCAATGATTTTGAGAGATAAGTATAGATTTTCATAGGTTGGTTAGTTTGTTGAAAACAAAAATGGCTTGGTCAAAAACCAAGCCATTTTCTATGAAAACTAAAATAATAGTAGATTTTAGTAACTGTTATTTAACATTACCGGCATTACCAACATTAAAACATCTTCATTTTCATCGTTGGTTTGCGGAATTAAAAGACCAGCCCTGTTTGGGGTAGAAAGTTCTAAAGTAACTTCATCACCACTTAAATTGCTTAACATTTCGATTAAAAAACGTGCATTAAAACCTATTTCAAGGTCTTCTCCGTCATATTGACAGCTTAAACGTTCGTGAGCTTCGTTTGCGAAATCCAGATCTTCAGAAGAAATATTTAATTCGCTGCCACTGATTTTTAACCTTACCTGGTGCGTGGTTTTATTGGCAAAAATTACAACCCTGCGAAGTGTATTTAAAAATAATCCCCTGTCTATAATTAATTTATTAGGGTTGTTTGTTGGAATTACTGCCTCATAATCTGGATAGCGTTCGTCTATTAAACGACACACCAGATTGATATTTTCAAACTTAAAGAAAGCACTGGTTGCGTTGTAATCAACTGATACATTGATATCTGTAGAGGGCAAAGCGGCTTTTAAAAGTGTTAAAGCTTTTTTAGGAAGAATAAATGAAGTTGCTTTATCTGCCTTGCTATCCATACGGCGGTACCTCACTAATTTATGAGCATCTGTAGCTACAAAAGTGATGTGCTGAGGAGATAACTGACAGAAAACACCCGTCATTGCCGGACGAAGTTCATCGTTACTTACTGCAAAAATGGTTTTGGTAATGGCTTCAGTTAGCACTGATGCTGGTAAATTTACCGAAGAAGCATTTTCTACGACTGGAATTTTCGGAAAATCATCACCATTTTCGCCACTCAGTTTATATTTACCGTCCCCGGCGCTAATCTCGATGGCAAAAGTACTGTCATCAATATTAAATGCAATCGGCTGATCTGGTAAGGTTTTAAGCGTATCTAACAAAATTTTTGATGGAACCGCCACTTTACCTTCTTCTTTTGATTCTACAGCCAGTGCAGTTGTCATACTGGTTTGCAGATCGGTAGCAGAGATAGTTAAGTTTCCATCTTTAATTTCGAAAAGAAAATTTTCTAATATAGGTAAAACCGTGCTGCTGCTTGAGGCACCATTTACAGTTTGTAAGTGTTTTAACAGAGTTGATGTGGATACAATAAATCTCATGATATCATTTAGTCTTCTTCAAAAATATAAAAATTATTTAGCGTACTTGTATTTGCGGTAATAATGTTGAAAAATCGCAAAGAATATTAACAATAACAAGGGAGCCACCACATTTATAAACTGCCATTTGGTTTTTTCGAGTTTAATTTTGGCTTTATCCAATAATCTGATTTTTACTTCTTTGTTCCGGAGGGCAATCAGGTTATCCTCGTCGGTAAAATAATCGACTATATTTAACAGGAGGGCTTTATTGCCAAAGGTGCGCTGCGAATAACGGTCGAAACCCAATGGAAAAGGTGAACCATCTTTTTCAGAAACCTGGTTTTTAAACACATCACCATCACCAATGATAATCATTTTACCTGGTTTACTGGTTACCGCTGTAGTAAAAGGCGCTGTTATGCCCGCAGGTAAAGGTCGCCCGGCAAATACGGAAGGAAAACTCCCTTCCAGCAATATCCCAACATTTTGCGGCACACTCTGAAATTCTTTCGGATTTAACTGCTCTGCAACCATTTGCAAACTGAATGGCTTTGGTGTATTATACACTTTATTATATGGAGAAGTGCTGAGTATGTATGATTTGGTTACCCCTTTCGCTCCTATCGTATCAACTGTACTTGGGAATTCTGCTTTGATGCCATCCAGGTTTTTAACTACACTGTGGATGGTATCAGGAAGTAAAATCGGGTAATAAATCCATGGCAGTAATTGCATTTGCCCCTGCCCTCCAACGGCACCGGTTGAAACCGGAATTTCGGCACTGTTTGCCGGGTCGGCGATAATATTATAATTAATCCTGGCGCCGTACATAAAAAGCATGTCGTCGAGGTTCAGGTTATTGTTCGTGGCCATCTGTCCGCCCCGTCCTCTTAAACTGTCCAGCTCAGCTGTAACCTGATCGATACTCCAAAGTACCTTTCCACCATTCATTACAAAATAATTGATTTTGTATTTTTCTGTTTCGGTAAAAGGCTTTTTCGGCTTGGCAATCACCATCATATTAAGCTTATCCAGTCCTTCTTTGGTAATCGTATTTAAATCGACCCTGCCCACCACATAATTATTGGCTAATGAAGCTCTTGCATCATACAGCTGTAAATCAGAGAGTTCCCCATTCGATTCTGTAAAGCCGATCCGGGGATTGTAGCCATTCATTACTTTTTTTAAACTGGAGGTTAACGTATATTCCAGATTTTCTATAGACCTGTTAATATTTTCTTCATAACTGCCTGCCACATTGAAATTTTGAAGCAACTTAACCGGCATCTGTTTGCCATTGCTTTCAATCATCGCCATTGGAACAACAAGTTTCTCGGTTGATCCGCTTTCTGTTTTTAAGGTAGTCCGGGTGGCTTCGATGCCATTTTGAGCGAGATTGTAAATTACGGTATCCTGCTCCCGGGTACTTAATCCTGCCAAAGGATCGACATAAACTAATTTAAAATCTGCTTTTGAATAAGCTTTATAATCAGATAAGATATCGCTTACCGCAGCCTGCAAACGTTTAAAAGCCGGAGGCAATTCACCTTTTAAAAATACAGTAACAATTACCGGTTTTTCATTTTTTTCGAGTAATGATTTTGTTTTTTCACTCAGGGTAAAGCGTTTATCAGCCGTGAAATCGAAACGGTGGAAGACATAAGCGCCCAACACATTTACAACGATTAATACGGCTACTACGACAATAAAATTAATCCATTTATTCTGCTGCTTCATTATCGTTTCCCTCTTATAATTAATTTGGTGAGCAACAAAAACAAAACAGAGAAAGTGATAAAGTAGATCAGGTCCCTCGTATCTAAAACGCCACGGCTGATGGAGGTATAATGCTGGTTAATACCTAAATTGGTGATGGTACTCTCAATGGGTTGAAAAGCTGCAATCTGACTGGTATAATCGAAACCCAAAAAGAAAAATGCACATAAAGCGGCGCAAATCACAAAGGCAATCACCTGGTTTTTGGTTAGTGCTGAGGAAAATATGCCAATGGCGGTAAAAGCTGCACCCAACAAAAATAAGCCGGTATAGGAACCAATAACCGAACCTGAATCGATGTTTCCTTCCGGGAAACCAAGTTTCGAAATGCTGTAATAGTAAACTACCGTGGGGATTAAAGCAAAAAGTACCAGTACCAAACTGGCCAGGTATTTCGCTACCACAATCTGCCAGATCTGTATTGGCCGTGTAACCAGAAGTTCGTATGTTCCTTCTCTTCTTTCTTCTGCAAAAGAGCGCATGGTAATGGCCGGAATAAGGAACATAAAAAGATATGGCACCAGACTGAAAAATCCGCTGAGTTCGGCATAACCATAATCAAGGATCGATGTATCGGGGAAAAACCAAAGCAACAGCCCCGAAACCAATAGAAAAACGCCGATGGTAATATAAGCAACCATCGAACTTAAGAAACTGAATAACTCGCGTTTAAAAACTGCGTACATGTGCTATTAAAATGCCGAAGTTAACCATTTATTCCTGCAAATTTAAAAGGACTGTAATTAAATGAATGTATTATAGACTATGAATATAACTTAAACATAAAGCTAATCGATTTAGTTCAAAATCTCTCCGCTACGCATTGCTTCGGCAGAGATGATGATTTTACGACAATGGTAGCCTGTCGAAGTACCTGCTTAAATAAGCTTTAAGGTGTTTCGACAGGCTCAACATAATAACCTCTTTAAAAAAATTTTTATTTATTTAGAAAGAGAATCCAACACCGGCAGATAACACCCTGTTTGTTACTTTTGACACATTTGAATCTGAATAATCAAGGTTACTCAAACCTAAACCATAACCCGCATGGATGTTAAAACCATTACTAAGCTGGTAACCCGCCAGGAAATTAACACCAAAATCACCTCTTTTCATCGTTCCGTCTTTTCCAAATTTGATATCCTCTTCTCCTGATTCTGTCATCGTGCTACCCCCACCACTTAGCGTAGCAGTAGATTTGTTTTTTCCGCTGATGGCCATTGCATAATACGGACCTGCACCAATAAAGATCTTTCCGCTACCGAGCGTAAAATTAAATACTGCGTTTACAGGAAGTTCAATATACATTGTACTAATTTTTGAGTTAGCAGTAGCTGTATAAGTATTTCCAAGCTCAGCATTATAATAAGAAAAATCTGTTTTCCCACCCTTACCAACTAAAGATAAACCGGGCTGAACTGAGAATATATCCGAAACAGGAATATCAACCGTTCCACCAACATAAAACGAGGTACTCATTTTTTGGCTATAGCCCTGGTTTTCTGTACCCGATACACCAAAGGTTGGAAATGTTACACCTGCTTTTACACCGATTTTGATGTTGTTGTTTTGAGCTGAAGCTGCAAAGCCCAGGCCTGCAACTGCTAATAGAGATAGCATTAATTTTTTCATCTGATTTTTTTGAAATTGTTTTTTTAGTTTCCGTGTTTCTGCCTGTTTTGCAAAAACATACAATGATAGTAAACTAATTTAATAGTTTAGTTAATTTTATTTCTATAATCCTAAAATGATAAGTTTTTTATAAACAGCAAAGCCCCCAATTTCTTGGAGGCTTTGAAATAATTTATAGTTTAAATTACAAACCGAATGCAAATGCAGCACGTAAGCCAATAAAGCCGGTAGAACCGCCATTACCTGACCAGTTTTCGTAACGTAAACCGAAATCTAAACTAGATTTATCAGCTACAGAGAACGATGCGCCTAAAGTTGGTGCAACAGCAAACAAAGTACTACCACCAGTTTCAGTACTAATTGCAGCACCTAATTCACCAGCACCATAAAAGTTACCACCAAAATAGTATTTGGCACCAGCTTTTAAAGGTACAACACCATAATTTGTTTTTAATCCTAATGCCTTAAGAGCATCCTTAGCGTCACCTGTTACCATTAATGAAAGATAACCAGCAGAGCCAGTTAAGCTTAAAGATTTGGCTACCGGATGTTCATACTGTAGTGATCCACCTACGATTAGTGTGTTCGAATTTTTTTCAGTTGGCAAACCGAATTCAGCACCAATGCTTAATTTTTGAACCGCACCTTCTGTTTGAGCTGAAGCTGCAAAGCCTAAACCTGCAACCATTAATAAAGATAGTAATACTTTTTTCATTGTTTTTTTAAATTATTGTTCGTTAATTATTTCGGTTTTTAGACAATCATGATGCCAAAAACGTTACAAATAAATTCCAAAACAAGAATATAGAACCATAAAAAACTGATTAACATAAAGTTATATCATTAACATTTTTATTCTAAAACGTTGTATTAAGTTGTAAGTGATGGAAGTTTGGTATTTTTGACTAATAAATAAAACAATTAAGCACACCAATTGTTTCAAAGCCCAAACAAATAGGCAAACCTGATCCCAACAAATCCTTTACTGTCAGATTTGTTCAGTCCGATCATATTATTTTTGCCTGTCCATGCTTCGTAGCGGATGCCTAAATCGAGTTTATTTCCTCCTGAAAGTTTAAACTGATTGCCAATACCAGGCGACCAAACAAATAATGTTTTCTGATTTTTATTTAAAGGCAATGCCGCTCCCAACTGTCCTTCGGCATAAAAACTTTCGCCTAACTGGTATTTTAACCCGGCTTTTAGCGGAGCATAAGTTAAATCCTGCACATTAAAAAGTTGGTTCCGCCGGCCAAAAAAGTTCATAAAACCTGCGTTTAAAGTTAAAGCAAAATTTTCTGTAACAGGAAAATCAGCTTTTACTGATGCGCCAGATCCAATTCCTGAAAGATTAGAAAAATTGCCTGAGGGTAAACCAATTTCGGCACCAATGCCTATGTTAGCGCTGTTTTGAGCTTTTAATAGTGTAGGACTGGAAAATAAAAAAGCAATGAGTAAGATCTTAATTTTTGAGCTAAGCATGAAAGGTTAAGCAGTAAGTTTTCTGAAAATATCTTCTAATGATTGTTGCTGGTGAGCTTTTTTTAAACCTTCAAGCGAGTTATTAGCTACAATTTTACCTTTGCTGATGATGATGATATCTTCGCAAATGGCTTCAACCTCCTGCATAATGTGTGTAGAGATAACAACCGTTTTAGCAACACCCAAAGTTTTGATCAGCTGCCTGATATCGACCAACTGGTTCGGATCGAGGCCGGATGTGGGTTCATCTAAGATTAAAACCTCCGGGTTGTGGATAATGGCCTGCGCCAGTCCTACCCTCTGGCGGTAACCTTTAGATAACATGCCGATTTTTTTATGCTGTTCTGGTGTTAAACCAACCATTTTAACCACTTCATCAATGCGTACTGTTAAATTTTCGATTTTATAGGTCTGTCCAACAAAACTTAAAAACTCTTTTACATACATATCAGCATAAAGCGGCGTATTTTCCGGAAGGTAGCCAATGTGCTTTTTCGCTTCTAGGGCCTGTGTTGTGATATTTTTACCAGAAATTTCAGCTTCTCCTGAAGTAGGCGCTAAATAACCGGTAAGCATCCGCATAGTGGTAGATTTGCCAGCTCCGTTTGGGCCTAAAAAACCCAGAATACGACCAGGTTTAGCCTCAAAACTAATGGAATCAACCGCTTTTTGCTGACCGTAGTGTTTAGAAAGATTTTTAACTGAAATACTCATTTTATGTTTTTTACCACAGATAAACACAGATTTAAAATTACCTATCCTGAAACTAATTAATATGTTTCGCCACAGATTGCATAGATAAACACAGATTTTAAAACTGCCAGATCTCTTTTCATCCCTTTTATCTGTGGTTAATTAATATGCGTTGAACTTATTTTTTTATTGTACCTGAATTTATCCAGCTCTTCTGATGCCTGAGGCAGGTTATCGCCTGATAAAATATCGGCACCATTATTTACGAGATGATAATACACATTTTTAACAGGACTTGCCTTGGCACTTTTATCAATATTGCCCATGGTACCTAAAATAGTGGTGATGCCTTTGCTGTGCAGGTATTGGTAAAGTTCTTTATCGGGTGCAGCAACACCAACAAAAGCAACGATCCGGTTATTGGGAATGCCCATGTTGTTTAATCTTTTCAATTCAGCTTTCTTTTGCACAGAGGCCGAAATCATCAATTCTGGTGCCAACTGATGCACTTCTTTTGCCTGCTCGGCGGTATAGGTAATGATAATTGAATTGCTTTCTACTTTATATTGCCTTACTTTTTCGATCACTTTGGCATAGGAAACACCTTTTTTCAAATCGATGGTTAACAAAACCTTGCCTTTACTCCAGCTAAGCACACTATCCAAAGCAGGGATCTTAAATTTGGTTTCATTGCCTTCAGTATCTTTAAGGTTAAAAGCTTTTAATTCTTCATAGGTATAATTGCTTACTGGGCCTTTTCCGGTTGAAGTTCTATCCAGCTGGTCATCGTGCATAATCACCATCACCGAATCTTTGCTGTAAGCAATGTCAAATTCGATTACCACCGGGTTGTAAGTAGTGGCATTATCAAAGGTTTCGATACAGTTTTCAGGAAAACCAGGCATCGGGCCGCCGCGGTGCGCACTAATTAAAGGGAAACGGTTTTCAGGCGACCATTTTAAGAACTGATATAATTCTGCAGTGCTACTAAACTTAATATATTGATGGCTTTTTTCTTTTGATTTGCACGAGCTAAACACAGCAATAACAACCAGGAATAGTAAGTGATGGAATTTCATGGCTCAAAAGTAGGAAAAAATGGAAGATGGAAGATAGGTTAACTGTAAATATAGGTTAACTGGTTAATTGTTGTAATCGGTTAATTGTATGATAGGTTAATTGTAAATATAGGTTAACTGGTTAATTGTTTAAATCGGTTAATTGTATGACAGGTTAATTGAAAACATAGGTTAACTGGTTAATTGTTGAAATCGGTTAATTGTAGGATAGGTCAATTGTAAACATAGGTTAACTGGCTAATTGTTGAAATCGGTTAATTGTAGGATAGGTCAATTGTAAACATAGGTTAACTGGCTAATTGTTGAAATCGGTTAATTGTGGAACCATACCAGTGAACCACTTTATACAGTTTAAACAATTAACCCAATTAAACAAACATAACCCCACTATGCAAATCCATTTTTAATGGCGAAAACAGCCAATCCTACACGGGTTTTTAGTTCCAGTTTTTCGCATAACTGATCGCGGTAACTCTCCACTGTACGTGGACTGCAAAACATTTTATCGGCTATTTCTTTGTAATTGAGCTCGGTAACGGTATATTTTAGAAATTCTTTTTCTCTGTCAGAAATTTTGATTTCGCTGTCTTTGTTTTTATTTAAACTGGAAAAAATGATTTTTGATGCCCAATCGGGATAAAAAAAACCATTCGCATTTAACCTGGTCAGTGCATTTTCGAGTTCTGCCGGATGTGCATTTTTGAGCAAGTAGCTCGTAGCACCGTTGCTTACCATCTTGATTACGCTTTTTTCTTCGCCCTGCATGCTTAAGGCCATTACCTTTATATCAGGCTTATGCTCTTTTAACCAGCTTACGGTTTCAAAACCATCCATTATGGGCATGCTGATATCTAAAAGGATAATATCTGGAATTTTGCAATTGCTTTCAAACTTATCAATAAGGTCTTTCCCGTTTTCACATACATAAATCACCTCAAAGGCTGCAAAGTTATTAATAATGCCCTGCAGCGCTTTCGCGATGAGGATATGATCATCAACAACAACTATTGTTTTTTTCATGATTGTTTATCTAGTAAAATGGTAAGTGTGGTACCAAAATTGGCTTTGCTCTGCAGGTTAAAATGCCCGCCAATGATTTCGGCCCTTTTTTTCATGTTTTTTAAACCAATGCCATCTGCTGTTAACCCGACATAATCGAAACCCACTCCATCATCCTGTATGCGTAATGCCAAAAAAAACTCGGGAGACGATTTTAACCTGATGGTGATGTTATTGCAACGGGCATGTTTTAAGCTATTCTGAAAAAATTCCTGCGTAATCCGTAACAACACGTTTTTTTTTACAAATTCGAGGTCAATTTTTTCGAAATTATGCTCAAAAGTTACTTTACACTTTTTTAAGGCATTAATGTGATTTACTTCTTCCTGTATTAAAGTTACCAATTCATTTTCAATTACATTATCGTTGGTGAGGTTTTTTGATAAACTTCTTAAATCCTGTAACGATGAATTAATGATCTGATAAATCTGCTCAATCCTTTCATTTTCCTGCGGCACCTTATTTTCGTACACCAACTGCTGGGTGTAAAGACTTACCAGGGTTAATTTTTGTCCGATGTTATCGTGCAGCTCACGCCCGATCTGCTGCATCGTAGCCTGTTGTATTTCTAACTGTGTGGTTAATAGTTCTTTTTGATGCATCTCGTTAGTAATCTCGATTTCTTTCAGGTATTCCCTTTTCCGCTGTTTATATTTTTTGATATAAACCATAACGGCCACCACAAACAGCACAAAAAACAGGTTAAACAGAATAATGGTAATTAAGAGTTCTGTTTTCCCCATATAAATGAAATTGAGAATAATACATACATTACAATACCAGAAACAAGGAAGTAATCATAATAAACATTCCACATCGGATGATATTTTACCAATAAGTAATAGAAAGTCCAAAATGGCAAAGTACCAATATAAAATAGTGTTACGCCCAAATTGATATAAAACATCCTGTTCTTGTTAAAATTAATGATATCGGATGAGGTAATCTGTTTATAATATTCCATCAGCACCAAAACCATTAAAATAAGGCATCCAAAGGTGTAATTAAATGAAAAGATAATCTTACTTCCTTTAAAGTAAAATTCGCTTGGGATAAAGGAGATTAAATATAATAAAGAAAAAATGATGAACAGGCCTCTTTTCTTTAAAGATTGAACAGCATACAGCCAGTAAAAAAAGAGGAACTGTAAAGGAATTACTAAATAATTATAAAACTGCGCCTTTGAGAAGGTCATCCAATTTTCACCATATTTACCAAAAAGCTCGCACATAAAAATAAAGCCCAGGTAAAATACAAAGTACTTCCAAAGGTTATTTGCCGCGTTTTTAAAATAGTAAAAAATAGAAATTATAGCAGCCAATCCTTCTACCCACAGGAGTGCATTGCTTAAAAATGTTTGAAAGCCCGACATATTTTGCTAATAAGTTTCCTGTACTGCCTCGGCTGGAGGAATCAATTGTCCGTGGTTTTGTGCCATTACCTGCCCCGACTGATCATCATTGCTGGTAGAATCCATGGCCATGAATGCCACAGGACGTTGTTTTTCGCGCTCATTTATTAAATAGGTCGACTCATCTAAAGGATTAAAATCATAATCCTGGCAACTTCCATTGTTGATTTTCTTTTTCAAAGTTGGAATCATCACGAGTGTATGTTTCCCGGCATAATCTTTTCCAATCGATTTTTCATTTTCAAAGTTTTCCCATTCACCTTCTTTAGGATATGCAGCATAATAAAAACGTACACCCAGGGCACCTATACCAATACCCGGGTTTCTCTTTTTGGTTTGGTATTCGATATCGGCAATAAATTTTTTAAGTGTTTTTAAGCCGAATGAAACCGAATGGGCATCATTTAAACCTAGTGTGCTGTTAATGGCATCCAGATGGTTATTCCGGTACTGGTTAACCATTTGTTTAATTGTTCTGGTATCCATCGTATTGGGCTGGCTCCTCTCTTCAGTTTTTATTAAACCGGTTAGTTTTTGTACCAGATAAAGCACGAGTGCGCCGAATAAAAATACGATGGCATAAATAAGGAAATCTTTCATGTTCATGATTGGTTTGGTTCTGATTAAAGTTAATGTTAATTATCAAAAGTGATAAAACTTTTAACCATAACAGATGGGGTTTTCCCCATATTTTCCTGTTGTTTTTACTGCATTTTATTTTGTTGCATTTACTACTGGTTTTTAGTGTTTTACCTAATGTTTTTCCAGGGCCGTTACTTCAATTTTGAGTAATGTTTAACAACCGGAAATACAAAAGGAAGAAGCCGAAAATCCTGAATAAAGTAGGCAGTATTTAAACCTTGAAAACCATGTCGAAAACCTCGAAAAAAGAAGAAAAAGTAGCGTACACAGCAAAATCTGAACCCTATTAATTTTTAAACTCAATCAATCACACCAATTATTATTTGGCATTAAACAAAACCTAAAATCATGGAAAATTTTAAAGAAAGAAAATTAATCTCGGTAAAAGAACTGCAGAGGGTAAAATCACTCACCCTTGAAGTTGATGAAAACAGCCACATTACCATCGGTCCGAATGAAAAAATGTTTTCAGATGCTTTACATTATGTATCTGTTAAATCATTTGAAGACCTGCAGGAATTGAGCATAATTCCGCAAGGTTTAAGCAAGGAAAATGTCTTAAGAGCCATTTCTGATGACGATGAAGAATCTTTAGCAATTGCGAAAAAAGACTATAACTTTTCAAAACAAAGTGACTGTAAATGTCACGATCATGTGGAGCATTCGTTACAAACCCAGTTCAGGAATATCAGAAGGAAAAGCCACTTTCAGTTAGCAAAACTACTTACCAGTTATTACGGCAAACAGATTTTATGGGACGACTTTGAAGCCGTACACGCCTATAAAATGACCACGAATTTATTAAAGAACCCGCGTTTTGGATTAAATATAGTGTATTTTGCATTAGATGACATCATCATCAATACCAATTCTACGCTAACCGTTAATTCTGGTACCGATCTTATAAAAGGCAGAAACCTGGTAATACATACAAACGGAAAAATGGAGATAAAATCATCCTACCTTTTCTTAAAGTGTAAAACTGCAAAAGCTTATTCGAACAAGCTTGAAAGCCGTTCTGCTTCAATTTTAACAAGTAAATAAATAACAAATTAGCTTAATAAAAATCATATTAACATGCATAATATTATTTTAAACGGTACAGATGGAGCTGTAGGTTTCACCGGGCCAGAAGGATTAAATGGTGGTTTAGGTATTAATGGTAACAAAGCAAACTGCCCATGGTGTTGCGATGATGATTGTGCCGAATTAGGTGGACCTGGCGGGCCAGGCGGACCTGGTGGCAATGGTGGAACAGGGGGACCTGGTGGAGCCGCTGGAAATTTCAGGTTAGAAGTAGAAATATACTACGGGGGTTTTAACATCTCCAGCGTTGGGGGTAAAGGAGGAGATGGTGGCACTGGGGGCAAAGGCGGAACCGGTGGTAAAGGAGGTAAAGGCGGCGACGGAGATGACTGTGAGTTAGGGAGACACGGCGGAAATGGAGGGCATGGCGGGAAAGGCGGAGATGGCGGTTTTGGCGGCCCGGGTGGCAGAGGCGGCGATATTTCTATTGTGATGAAACACAATCAATCCGGAAGCGCTCAGATTCCTATGCAAACCAATGGCGGCGCAGGTGGCCGGCCGGGAGTTGGCGGCTCGCAAGGCTTGGCCGGGCAACCCGGAGATGATGGTAAAACAACAGGCACTTTTTCTAAAAGCAGCGATTGCAAAACCATGGGACCGGTTCCAAGCTGGGGTTCAGAAGGAGGTGTTGGCGTTTCTCCAGTTAATGGGGTTGGTTCAAACGGTACGGAGGGAATTGTAAGTATTATTACAACTGGCACCGATACACCCCCTACTCCATAAAATTAATCAGAATGAACGTTTCTCGTCAAAGATCGGTGTTGCATTTAGCGGCGCCGATTTTTTTTTACCCCATAAAGTTAAACATCAATATTTTTACAGGATTGGCCACTTAAACCTGATAGCAGCGGGCACGATCCCGATTTTTCATCGGGAGAAGTAAAGCGTAAAGCAGGAACCACGCAACCGACCGGCACTACCATTGCTTTTCTCAATATTTTTAACCATCTGCGACATTTAAGAACATATAAGCTAATTGGTGAGGATGCTTTTCGTTTTTTCTGACGATCTTTAGTCACCCGGCGGACATCAAAGTTTTATGTTTTACGATAGTTTCACTGTTCCTTTAAAGCTGATCAAAAACCTTTTACCTTTTACCGCTTACCTTTTACCTTATTTATTATCTTTGCTGCATTATGGCTCAAAAGAATAACGACGAACAATTTAAAAATGTAATATCACACGCTAAAGAATACGGTTTTGTATTTCAGAGCAGCGAAATATACGATGGCTTAAGTGCTGTTTACGATTATGGCCAATTGGGTGCCGAATTGAAAAACAACATTAAAACATACTGGTGGAAAGCCATGGTGCAAATGCACGAAAACATTGTAGGCATTGATTCTGCAATTTTTATGCACCCTAAGGTTTGGAAAGCCAGCGGACACGTAGATGGTTTTAACGACCCGATGATTGATAACAAAGATTCGAAAAAACGTTATCGTGCCGATCAGTTACTGGAGAATAAAATTGATGAATTATATTCGGAATTAGCGAATTTCAGTGCAGAAAACAAAGCTAAATTTGAGGAGTTTCAACAGGAAATACTGGGTTTAAGTGATGAAGGACAAGCGGCCTGGATTCCAGGATTTAAAGATGAGGCAACCATTTTAGACCATGCAAAATATCCATTTGTTGATGAAGCAAGCTGGAGATTTGTAAAAAAAGGCCTTGCACTTAAAATAGAAATGAACCTGGCACTTAAATCGGAAAATTTAGCACAGCTAAAAGATTTAATTGTTGATTATAAAGTAATCTGCCCGATTTCAAAAACTTCAAACTGGACAGATGTACGCCAGTTTAACCTGATGTTTAGCACACAGTTTGGTGCAATGGCCGAGGGCAGCGATGAAGTTTATCTTCGCCCGGAAACGGCTCAGGGTATTTTTGTTAACTTTTTAAATGTTCAAAAGTCAGGAAGGATGAAAATTCCTTTCGGTATTGCGCAGATTGGTAAGGCTTTCAGAAATGAGGTAATTGCCCGTCAGTTTATTATGCGTATGCGTGAGTTTGAGCAAATGGAAATGCAATTTTTCGTTCGTCCGGGTGAAGACACAAAGTGGTTCGAATACTGGAAAGAAGCACGTTTAAAATGGCACAAGGCTTTAGGTACCAATCCTGAAAAATACCGTTACCACGACCACGTTAAACTGGCGCACTATGCCAATGCGGCAACGGATATCGAATTCGAATTCCCGTTTGGCTTTAAAGAGGTTGAAGGAATCCACAGCCGTACCGATTTCGATTTAAAGCAGCACCAGGAGTTTTCCGGCAAGAAAATGCAGTATTTTGACAACGATTTAAATGAAGAAGGTAAACCATATGGTAATTACATTCCTTATGTAATCGAAACCTCTATCGGTTTAGACCGCATGTTCCTGTTAACGATGATTAATGCTTTTGAAGAGCAGGATTTAAGTACTGAAGATAAACAGGACAGCCGTACTTTATTGCGTTTACACCCTGCTTTGGCACCATATAAAGTGGCTATTTTCCCACTGACCAAAAAAGATGGTTTGCCGGAAAAAGCACGTGAAATTATGGATGAACTGAAATTTGATTTCAACTGTATTTATGAGGAGAAAGATGCGATTGGTAAACGCTACCGCCGTCAGGATGCCGTAGGTACGCCTTTTTGTATCACGGTTGACCACCAAAGTTTAGAAGATAATACGGTTACCATCCGCCACCGCGATAGCATGGAGCAGGAACGTGTAGCCATTGCCGATTTAGCCGGTATTATTGGTAAAGCTACCAGCTGGAAAGCATTGCTGGCATAAAAATTATAGATCCGTCATCTCGAACGGAGAGCAACAAAGCCGGTAGATCTGACCCGAGATAGATCTCTCCACTCCGCGGTGCTTCGGTCGAGATGACGACAGTTTTATCAAGTCGCAGGTTTTTACCCCTGCGACTTTTTTGTATAAGAAAAGTGAATTTAGCCGAACATTATAATAAACTTTACACAGAATCGATTGCCAAAATAGCCAATGGTGATTATGAAACTGATCCTCTAATTGACGATAAGACTGATAATCGTTTCGGCATTACCCTGGTAATCAGACCTGATGCAGCAACAAATCATAATATCCAGCAATTTTTAAGCGAAGCTAAAGCCATTGACCCTGATCAGTATTATTATCAAAATGCAGATATCCACATCACTTTAATGTCTATCATTTCCTGTTATAACGGTTTTAGTTTAAAGGATATCGAGGTTCAGGATTATATCGATATGATTAAAAAGGTCTTGGTCAGGCATAAGGGTTTCAGGATTCAGTTTAAAGGCCTTACTGCATCTTCATCGTGCATTTTAATCCAGGGATTTTTAACCGATACGCTAAACGAAATCAGGGACGATCTGCGTAAATCTTTTAAAAGTTCTGATCTGCAGCAAAGCATTGATAAACGGTACACCATCCAAACGGCCCACTCTACCGTAATTCGTTTCAGATCGGAACTAAAAAATCGAACTGCACTGATTGATCTGATAAAAAAATACAGGGATTTCGATTTTGGCACTTTTGAAGTCAAACAGGTCGAACTGGTTTATAACGACTGGTATCAGCGGGAAAAATTCGTTAAAAAGCTGCATATCTTTTCATTAGACCTTAACTAATTTTTTATCTTCGCATAAATTTATTAACCATAACAAATTAACCCTCGTGAAATTATCTTTTAAACTATCCTTCCTGGCATTGATATGCCTTTTAATTACTTCATCCTGCAAAAAAGAAATCGATTACCATCCCGAGTGGGATTCATCCTCTATGAGCGGAAAAGTTGATGGCGTTTTAGTGCAATGTACTATAGCTAATGCCCAGGTTTACAACGTCGGTGGAAATATCAGCGCACAAATTTCGGGTTACAAGGGTACCACTGCATTTACCTTAATAATCAGCGATTTTAAAGGTGTTGGCACCTATAGTTTATCCGATAACAATCTGGCCTCTTACCTTACAGGCACATCCTTTTCTCAGGATACTTACATCGGAAGTACCGCCGGAAGTATAAAAATAACAAGTTATTTAGCAGATAAATACATTAAGGGTACATTTGAGTTTAAAGGAGAAAATTTATCTACTTCAACAAGTAAAACCATCACCGAAGGGCAATTTAACATCAGTTTGGTTCCGGTTAAACTGCCCGAAACCAATAACAGCACCAATAATTTAAGCGCAAAAATTGATGGTGTCACAATCGGTTTTACCGGCGAAGCAGTAACAACCAATATGCCTGTTATTGGCAATTTACTCAGCATTGTAACCCTAAATGGTGAAAAACGCATGGCTCTTGGCGTTTTTGGTTATAAAGGCATTGGCACCTATGACTTCTCGACCGATGGAAGCGGAACTTACATGAAAGATCAAACACCTACAGGCTCATTTTCGGCTACAAGCGGCACTTTGGTAATTACCAGCGAAACCGGAGGGAGATTAAAAGGAACGTTTTCTTTTAAAGCACCCAATGAAAATGCGACCATTAATACATCGGTAACAGTAACTGATGGTACTTTCGACCTCCCGTTCAGCAAAAAATAAGGATTAAATTAATAAAATATAAAGCCGCTGATGCTATAACATCAGCGGCTTTTGTTTTTACAGCGGGTTTTGCGGGTAATCCTTCAGTCACAAAGAACAAATGCGGTAATGTAATTTCATTATCAATCGCCTGAATGGTATATTTGTTTAGCGATCAAAATCATTGATATGAAAATCCCACAGAAGTTTTTTGCCCGTCGACATGAAATTGCAGCAGATTATTTAAAAGAATTAGATAAACACCTTGATGACATTATATCTGGCCGTGCGACAGAAATGTTTGAGGTTAGAGATTTTGCCGATCTAATCCATGTACATCCAACTCATTTAAGCAATACCATTAAAGCTGCTACCGGCCATTCGCCATGTTTCTTTTTCGAAGAGCGCCTGATGGAGATTTCTAAAGCCATGCTGCAAAATGTGAGTATGCCCATTGCAGAAATTGCGAGGATATTAACTTACGATCCATCTAACTTTACCAAGTTTTTTAAACACTTCGCTGGTCAAACCCCAAAACAGTATCGGGAGGCTTATTTCGAGTCTTTAGCTACAAATAAGGAAATTGTCACCATATAAAACTTAAACCGTCACCATTTTTACTTAAGCTGTCACCATTTTTACAGCCAATTTCCATCTAATTTTGTTTAACAAATAAAAAGAAAATGGAAACACAAAATAAAATTGCCCTGGTAACCGGCGGTAGCCGCGGATTAGGAAAAAACGCTGCGCTAAAAATTGCAGCCAAAGGACTTGGTGTAATCATCACCTATCAATCTAAAAAAGAAGAAGCAGAAGAAACTGTTAACGAAATTAAAAAATTGGGAGCAGCTGCTGCTGCCCTACAATTAAATGTTGGCGATGCTAAAACTTTTGATGCCTTTTTCAACGAAGTTAAAACTGTGCTAAAATCTGTTTTTAATGCAGAGAAATTCGATTTTTTGGTCAATAACGCAGGGATTGGTATCCATGCCTCATTTGCTGATACGACGGAAGAACAATTCGATACTTTGGTAAACATCCATTATAAAGGGGCTTACTTTTTAACCCAAAAAGCCTTGCCTTTGTTAAATGATGGCAGCGGAATCATTAATGTTTCATCCGGACTGGCGCGTTTTGCCACACCAGGTTATGCGGCTTATGCCTCAATGAAAGGTGCCATGGAAACCCTAACAAAATATCAGGCAAAAGAATTGGGTGCCAGAGGAATCAGATCGAATATTATTGCACCGGGCGCTATAGAAACCGATTTTGGAGGTGGAATGGTGCGCGATAACGACCAGCTTAATGCAGGTATAGCTGCCAATACAGCGCTAGGCCGTGTGGGTTTACCTGACGATATTGGTGGCGTAGTAGCATTTTTATGTACCGAAGATGCAAGATGGATTACCGCACAACGCATTGAAGCCTCAGGCGGTATGTTTTTATAAACTTTTAGCATTTTTTTACCACGAAGGCACAAAGACTTTTTTCTTTGTGCCTTCGTGTCTTTTTGCTTAATTTTTATCTTTTGGGCATTCAGCACCAACCACTAAACGCCCAGCGCCGAACAAAATCTCTAAGCAGAAAATAAACCGCATCAATTGGCGTTATCCATGAAAACCATCAGATGCGCAAAATACTTCTACCTGCCCTTTTACTTTTCATTTTTATCAACAGCGCAAATGCCCAAAAATGGACAGATGCCGAATTCCGCAGGGCCAATACGGCAGCAAATGCTTCTTATTTAAGTAACGAAGAGAAAAATATTGTGATGTATATGAACCTGATCAGAATTGATGGCGAAAAGTTTTATTATACGTTTTTAGAAGATTACATTAATAACTATAACGCCAAAGTAAAGCAATATAGAAACTATAACGAACTGCGCATTACCCGGAACAACCCCTACTATACCTCTTTATTAAAACATTTACGGGGCATTAAAAATCTGCAGGTATTCTACCCTGATGATAAACTCACTTCTTTAAGCCGCAGTCATGCACAGGATTTAAACCGGAACAACCTCGATACACACGAAAGCAGCAATGGTGATAAATTTTCGAAACGTTTATCTAAATATTTCCCGAACAAGGCCATGAGCGAGAATATTGATTTCGGCTATTCAAACAGCCTGGATATTGTTTGTCATTTGTTATTGGATTGTGGCGTACCATCGCTTGGTCACCGGTTTAATTTGCTGGATCAGAAATACAAGCTGAACACCGTTGGTGTGAGCATACAGCCCCATCCATCGTACAGCTGGTGCGCAGTGATTGATTTTGTGGCACAACCAGCAGCTTATACCAACAATGATTAAAAAGCTTAAATGATCTTATTCGGGTGCCAATAAAAATTTAATTGTAAATTGCGCCCCAAAATAACAGAACAGTTTTAAATAATGCGTAACGCCATTTTAGCCTTAATAGATTTTTTTTATCCTCCATTTAAAAAATATATTTCTTTACATAATTTCAGATATCTGGCAACCGGTGGCGGCACTTTATTACTAGGCATTTTAAGCTACTATTTTGCTTATTTTTTTATTTTTCAAACAGAAGAAGTCAATTTTGGTGTAATTGTGCTGCAAAGAGAAACAGCTTCGCTACTGGTAGATTATGCTGTGGCTATCCCAACCAGTTTTTTGCTTAATAAATACATCATATTTACGCACAGCGAATTAAAAGGCAGGGTACAGCTTTTTAGGTTTTTAAACCTTCAGTTTATCAATATTTTGGCTAATTATGTGTTATTGAAGTTTTTACTGGAACTTTTACGCGATTATCCAACGTTATCAATGCTTTCGCGGATTGTAGTTTCGGTTCTAATGGCCTTATTTAGTTATCTGTATCAACATTACTTTACTTTCAGTGTGAAGAAAATCGGGAAAAAAGATTAATATCTTTTTGCCACACCTGGCCGATAATTCAGGCGGGGATGCACTGATTAACACGGAATAGTAGTGGCACACAATGCCTAACCCATTTGCTTCATATAATTTATCGTTTTTTGGAAAGCAATTACGGTGCTAATTGGTTTTTACAGCCCCGCCTTTGCTTCAAGTCCGCACCTCGTTCCTCGGTTTACGGGCTTTACGCTACAGTCGGGTTTAGGTAGGCAAAGTAGTGTTACTATTTGGGTTTTTATAGCAAATTGCAAAGAAAAACCCGACCCATTAGCACAAGTCTTTGTAAATAAACGGGATGGAAGCGGCATCCTTTTGCGGTCATACTGAGGGATAATTATTTTATAAAAAATAGTCCCGTCATTTCGACTGAAGCTTACCGATTTTTCATCGGTGGCGTAATGGAGAAATCTTTTAAATTTGATTTTAATAGCCTGGTAAACAGACCTCTTCATTTCCTAACCATTAGCCTCCTAATACCAAATCATTTTTTTTGGAAATCAGTTACATTGCTAATCGGTTTTTACAGCCCCGCCTTTGCTTCAAGTCCTCACTCGTGCCTCGCTGCGGGCTTTACGCGCCAGTCGGGTTTAGGTGGGCAAGATATTGCTGCTATTTTCGGTTTTTATAGCAAATTGCAAAGAAAACCGGGTTCATTAGCACAAGCTTTTGTAAATAAACGGGATGGAAGCGGCATCCCCCCGATGTAAAATCGGGAGATATAGCGAACAGCCCGACCGAAGCCTCCCGATGAAATGCTGGCCTGGCTTTCCTAATCATTAATAAACGATCAACTTTATCTTCTTCATCCCCCTCAAACCTTTATTACCTTATCCTGTTAATTTATGCGGCCGCTTTCTTGCTAAGATAGAAACAACACCCTAACTTAGCTGCCGACCAACTTATTTTCAGAATAACCATGAGCCATTTTAATGATTTTAATAATGCGCAGGTAGCCAAATTGCCCAATCATTTAAAGCAATTTATTGTTGCCCAGAATTACGAAAAATATACACCGATCGATCAGGCCGTTTGGCGTTATGTGATGCGCCAGAATTATAGTTACCTTAAAAATGTTGCTTATTACCCTTATATAAAAGGTTTGCAAAGAGCAGGCTTAAGTATAGAATACATCCCTGACCTGCAAACCATGAACGATAACATGGGCAAAATTGGCTGGGGAGCAGTAACCGTTGATGGATTTATTCCGCCGGCAGCTTTTATGGAATATCAGGCTTACCGCGTGTTGGTTATCGCAGCTGATATCCGCCAGATTAACCATATCGAATATACACCCGCACCCGATATTATCCACGAAAGTGCTGGCCATGCACCAATTATTGCCGATACCGATTACAATAATTACCTCAGTTATTTCGGATCTATAGGAGCAAAAGCCATGTTTTCGGCAAAGGATTTTGAACTTTACGAAGCCATCAGGAAGCTTTCCATTTTAAAGGAGGCTGTAGATGCAGATGAATTTCAGATTGCCAGGGCTGAAAAGGAATTACGCTACATTAGCGAAAATATGGGCGAACCGTCTGAAATGGCCCTGCTTGGCCGCCTGCACTGGTGGACAGTTGAATATGGCTTGATTGGAACGCTGGAAAACCCAAAAATTTATGGTGCCGGCCTGCTTTCTTCTATCGGCGAAAGTGCAAGTTGTATGCAAAGCGACGTGATAAAACTTTGGTACAATATTGATACGATAAATTACGCTTACGATATTACCAAACCACAGCCGCAACTTTTTGTAACCGAAACTTTCCAGAACCTGATTGATGTACTGGAAGAATTTGCCAATACCATGGCTTTTAGAAAAGGTGGCGCAGAAAGCGTTATGAAAGCCATTGCTTGCAAAAACGTAGCTACAGCAGTGTACAGTTCGGGCTTGCAGGTAAGTGGTGTGTTTACAGATATGGGCATTAACCCCAACGATGAAGTAACCTTTATTAAAACCACAGGGCCGTCTGCACTGGCTTTTAACAATAAACAACTGGTTGGGCATGGCAAAGATTACCATGTTGATGGCTTTTCGTCGCCGGTTGGTCGTTTGAAAGGATCAGAAAAACCATTGGAAGATTATAGCCTGTCAGAACTGGAATCTTTGAACATCATTAAAGGTGAAAAGACCGAATTTACATTTGAAAGCGGAATTAGAGTTGTTGGTACGGTTAAAGATATGCTCATCAGAGACAATAAAGTAATTTTAATTGCCTTTAATGATTGTACGGTTAGCGAAAGTAATGGAAACGTCCTGTTTAAACCTGAATGGGGCATTTACGACATGGCGATTGGCGAAAAAATTGTGTCGGTATTTAATGGCGCTGCAGATAAAGATGCATATGAAGAAATTACGTTGATCAGTGGCGAAAAAACACATACAATTACATATGATGATAAAACCCTGAAACTACATGCTTTGTATAAAAAAGTAAGAGAGATTAGGAAAAGTGGCGAAAACCTTGAAGAACTTGCCGAAATTTTTACAGAACTGAAAACAGATCACCGTCAGGACTGGCTTTGTGCATTGGAAATCCTCGAAATCATTTTCCATAAAAAAATCTATCACCCATTGGAAAAGGAGATCCAGGTATATCTTGAAATTAAGGCCGGCAAAGAATTAGACCATATGAAATTGATTAATGATGGTTTGCATGTAATTAAAAATCCGGTGAGCCAGTTGCTTGTGGAAGATTAATTTATCTTTAATTTTATTAACTTTACATTATGACAACCATCACAGTACAAGTAGATAACGAACAAAATGCAGTGCTTCTTGAAAAGATGCTCAAGGCATTATCTTTTGTAGGAGATGTTGATATCAAAACCCATCAGCCAAATATGGTTGAGGAACCAAGGGGATCTTATCAGAAATTAAAAAAAGCAATTGATAATATAGAAGGAAATTTAATGTTCAACGATATTAAGGATCCATCTAAATGGCAAAGTGATTTAAGAGATGAATGGGAACGTAATATTTGATACGAATATTGTTATCTACTTATCTAAAAAACTTTTAGCTCCCGAGGAAGTATTTGCAGAAAACAAGACATATTCAATTTCCATAATCTCAAAGATGGAATTACTTGGATATGCATTTAAAAATAAATTGGAAGAAAAGTATATCAATGAATTAATCGATTCCTTAAACATTATACCGTTGAATGATGCCGTAGTAAACACAACTATTGCCATAAGAAAAGTCAATCGGATAAAGTTGCCTGATGCCATTATTTATGCCACAGCACAAGTAATGAATGGAAAACTCTTAACAAATAACATTGCTGACTTTGAAAAAGTGGATGGAAATGTCGAACTTTTTAATCCAATAATTTTATAAAAGCGTTTGATTCTTATCAATTCAACCTTTTAACTTTACAACAATTTTTAACATTTTTTAATGAACATTATAATTACAGGTGCCAGTAGCGGAATCGGTTTCGAAACTGCTTTAGAATTTAGCTTACAGAAAGAGAACAAGATTGTTGCCATTGCCCGTTCGGCTGATAAATTGCGTAAACTGCTGGAAATTGCCCGCGGCATTAATCCCGATTGTACACTTTTACCGGTAGAATTTGACATCGTAAACGACGATTACGCTGCCCTGATTCCTTTTTTAAAAGAACGCCTGGGTACAATCGATATCCTGATTAATAATGCCGGTGCTTTAATTAATAAACCCTTTTTAGAAACCACAGAGGTTGATTTGGGCGAAATGTTGCAGAGCAATGTAATATCTCATTTCAGGATGATCCAAAACCTTTTACCTTTAATGCAAAGCGGAAGCCATATTGTTAACATCGGTAGTATGGGTGGTTTTCAGGGCAGTGTTAAATTTCCCGGCCTTTCTGCTTACTCAGCCAGTAAAGCAGCATTACATACTTTAACCGAATGTTTGGCCTTCGAACTGGCCGAAACCGGGATCAAGATCAATTGCCTGGCCTTAGGATCGGCACAAACTGAAATGCTTGAAACTGCTTTTCCAGGTTACCAAAGTCCGGTGATGGCTTTCGAAATGGGGAAATATGTGGCTGATTTTGCAAAAACCGGACAGAAGTTTTTCAATGGCAAAATTTTGCCTGTAGCAGTTACTACACCATAATAGGATTATTTTTAGTAATTTACAGCAGTAATTGAAAAACTAAAAAAAAATCTATGGAAACAAATTCTCCTTTTGAAACAAATTCATCTTTTAAAGCACCCGATAGTGGAAAAAGCGCTGCCGTGGTAAGTTACATTTTCCTTATTGGTTGGTTAATATCTTACTTTGCGATGTACAAAGAAAATAAAACAGCGTTATCGAGTTATCATTTAAGGCAGTCATTATTACTACATCTGGGTATTATTGTACTTAACATTGCAGTAACCATATTGATTATGATCGTGCCAACTGCCTTATTTGGATATTTAAGTTATGTAGTTTACATTGCCTACATCATTTTGATCATTCTAGGTGCTGTAAGTGCAAATAATGGTGAACAAAAGCCCTTGCCATTACTTGGTAACAAAGCTCAAACCATTTTTCCAAGTATTTAATCGAAGCCAAATATTTTAATCTAAGTCTGAGCGAACAGCTTAGACTTTTTTGTTTTAACTCATTTTCAACATTTTAATTCACTTTAGATATTTTTTATATCTTTGGCTCCAACATATGAAGAAAATAATATTTGTCATTTCGTTTTTCATTTTGTCTGCTACCGCAGGAAAAGCCCAAACCATCCTACCCGCACAATACCAGGAACTGGTAAAACAATTGGTTGCCAATCTTCCAAAAAATGTAACGGTTACCGAAAACCACTCCTCAACAAGTTCAACTTCACTGATCGATTTTGCCAAAAGCATGTTAGGTATTCCCTATCGTTATGCCACCAGCAACCCTAAAGTTGGTTTCGATTGCTCTGGTTTTGTAAGCTACGTATTTAGTAATTTTGGTTTTAAGGTTCCGCGTTCTTCACGCGAGTTTAGCTATGCGGGTAAAGAAACCAGCCTGGAAAATGCAAAAGTAGGTGATGTATTGATTTTTACCGGGAGTAATTCGAGAGTAAGAAGAATTGGCCACGTCGGTATTGTTTATTCTATTGATGAAAACGGAATCAAATTTATCCATGCATCTTCGGGTAAAGCACATCAGGTAACCATTACCGATCTTGATGGCCATTATAAAGCCCGTTTCATGAAAATTGTGAGTATCCTCTAATTACTTTTTATATTTCCACATTCTCGTTTTACCTTCTGCAAGCCATTCTAAAGTAGTTTCCATTCTTTTTATTTTAGTAGCTTCGGTTTTTGCTTCTTCCAGCCATAAAATGTAATCTTTTTTATTGGATGGACTAAAATTCTGAAATACAGCCAGGGCTTCAGGAACCTCACTTAAAGCTTTCATAAAATATTCAGGAATGATTAACTCTTTTTTCCCCGCAGATTTTGGCTTTGGAGGCAGTTTTACATTATCCTCGTTTAATTGAATAGCCTGCTGGATGTAAGCAATCAGGATTTCGTCTGAAGGTAAATCTTCAAAAGATGTTATTTTGCCCAACAGGCCCATTGCTTGAGAACGTTCCTTGAAAATCTCATATTCATCCTTCATTAACGAGCCTTTCCAGAAGCCAAAGGCACAATGATTTTTAAAAGAGGCCATGTGACAAACCGTGCCTTTATAATCGAAGAAAGGCATTCCCCATTTAATTTTTTCTTCAATCCTCGCATCGGCCTTATGAACCAGATTTCTTAAATGATCCAAAATCGGAATGGCAAATTCTGCCGAATTAATAATGTACTGGTCTACCTGAACAATTGTATGCATGGCTGGAAAATTACCAAATTATGTTTTCTGAACTCTTTAATTTAATAAGATCAATTTTTGCCTCTTTATTTAAAATATTAATAACTTTTTTAAAGGCTCCCATTATAAAGTTGACTTTATACTCTTCTTGAATATTCCGATCATTTGCCGACAACATTATCAGATCATAACATCTCCTTAAAAAACCAAAATAGCCTAATCGTCTATCATCAAATGGATCATAAAAACCTCTTGCATAATCAAAACTTTTAATGACAGACAGATTTATGCTAAAGTTTTTATTCCATGGAAAAAAATAATATACTTTCATTTCAAATTTATTATTTATTTCAACCCTGGCAGCATACCGTGAAAAAAATATATAAAATATAATGACGAAAATCGGCAAGTAAATTAACAATGCAAAAAAATTGGCACGATAAAGAACGGTAAGCAGAGTGATTAAAATAGGTAGAAAAATAAGTAAATAAATGCTAATAGGGTAATTAGATTTATAAATTATATGTTGTATGGACGGCTCTTTTGACATAATTTGGAAATTTCATCTGTTGTACACTGAATTATTTTATCAGAATCGATTATAGAAGGAGATCCTGCACTGCAATGTACTTTTCATTCAACGAAAAATTATCCATACAACTATAGATTTAGTACTAATATAGTAAATACTTACCTCTTAATAAATTTAAAGCAAAACAATCTTTAAAGCAAGTTCAACCTCCCCGCTGTTCAGAAATTTCTTTGCAAGTTCATGCAGTTCCCTTTCACGGTTGGTACTGTCGCCGATGGTGGCATCGAGGATTTCTTTAACTTCGGGATTCGTACTGATCAGATCAATTTCTTCATCAGTAGGTATTTGTTCAACATTGCCGAGCATGCCCAAATCGTTGCCGGTTAATACTTTAGAAAAGCGGACTGATTGCGGCAGGCGGTCTACACCAATCCCTAATTTTGCCAGGGGTTTTGCCACTTTAAATAAATTATCGTTTGTAACCCTGCAATACCAATCGCCCCCCAAACGGGCTACCAGATCAATTTTCGCCTGATCGATTTTACCGTTTTCATCTAAAATTTCCTCATTGATGTGGATTACTTTTATTTCTGCCAAAATCAGGTTTCCTGCTCCGTGGCTGTCTCCTAACGGAATTACATCGTTCACCACACATTCGAACTGTACCGGAGCTTCTGCAACTCTTGGTGGTTTAACCAGGTCTGATTTCATCATGGTAAAACCGGCTTTTTCGAACTCATTTACCCCTTTTGCATATTCGGTACTCGCCAGGCTCATTTGTTGTACCATATCGTAATTTACAATATTAATAACGCACTCTTTTACCTGGTGAACATTCTCTAAAGTGTGTTTGGTGGTATTATCGCGCACCCTCCTGGCAGGAGAAAAAATACAAATCGGCGGATTGGTGCTAAACATATTAAAGAAACTGAAAGGACTTAAATTGATATTCCCTTCGGCATCAATAGTTGAAACAAAACAAATTGGCCGCGGAGCAATGGCATACTGCAGGTAGTTCTGGAGTTCTACAGGGGTTAAATGGGAAGTGTTTAGGGTTAGCACGGGTTTGTTAGGTTAAGGGTTGATAAAGGTTAAGAACCGAGATTAAAATAAAGAGAGTCCGTCATTTTGAGTTACCGTCATTTCGAGCGAAGTGCAACGAAGCCGAGAAATCTATTATAGATCTCTCTCCCGAAAGTTCGGGACTGCGCTTCAGTCGAGATGACGGTCATTTCATTAAACTGTTATTCAGTTTATTTTACTTTTTCTTCAACCCCAAAATCGAAAAATCTGTATCAGCCCTAGTAATCGTATTCGTTAGTGCACCCAGGCCTGTTATTTCCATCTCTACCACATCGCCCGGCTGCAACCACTGTACTTTATAATCAGGATCGTTAAGCAAACCTGTACCGTTCAGTTCTAAAAAACAGCCTGTTCCTACTGTTCCAGAACCAATTACATCTCCCGGAAGGATATCTACACCGTAAGCGCAACGTTCAATAATTTCGGCAAAAGTCCAGTCCATATCGGCGGCATTTCCTTTTGATACTTCGATACCATTTACCCTGCAGGTCATTTTAAGATCGTAAGTATTACCCACATGGCCTTCTTTAGGGGCAACTTTGTACTGGATCAATTCATCCGGCGTAACCAGCCAGGGACCAATTACGGTAGAAAAATCTTTTCCTTTTGCCGGGCCTAAATTCAACAGCATTTCTTCCATCTGCAAGGTGCGGGCACTCATATCATTCATTACCATATAACCGGCAATATATTCGTCGGCCTCTGCAGCCTTAATATTTCTACCTTTTTTTCCGATAACTACAGCCAGTTCGAGTTCAAAATCAAGTTTATCGAAATGATCGGGCATGCATTCAATTTCGCCTGTACCCTGAATGGCATTGTGGTTGGTAAAATAAAAGATCGGATATTCATCAAACTGCGGAATCATATCAACCTTGCGGTTCCTGCGCGCTGCTGCAACATGCTGCCTGAAAGCATATCCATCACGGCAACTTGTAGGGTGCGGAACCGGAGCCAAAATTTCGTAAAAAATTTCTTCTTTGGCTTCCAGGCTTCCTTCTTTAATCTGATCATCAATACTTTTCGCCCTTTCCATCAACACCTCTCCTCCCTGCAAAAATTCGTTCATGTTATCAGGAATAAGCTTATCGCAGCTATTTAAGTTATAGATATGTCCATTTACAAACACACCAAGATGCTCTCTGTCTTCGGTTTTATAGGATACAAGTTTCATATATCATTTGGTTAAATACGCGGTAAAGCTAAGCAATTAGGTTATTCAAAATAAAACTTAGTACGGATTATTTTAACACGGTGTATTGTTGAAGGGTTGGTTTTATTACCGGAAAATCTTTTGGCTGAAGCTGTTTGTAATGTTTTTTATTGGAAAGCAGGCCACCAATCAATAATCCGCCGGATACACCTGCAGGTACCCCTGCGGCAATAAGCACAATTGATTCTACCAGTTTATCGCTTTTAGCCGCCAGTACAAAAAAAGTTAAACCTCCGGCAATAGCCAGTGGCGCTACGAGCCCCCTGCGATGGATATACAACGCACTGATGCTATCGGCGCTGAGCTTCAAAGTATCCCTCCGGTTTCTGATTAAAGTTAAGCTATTATCAGATGCAGCATAAAAAGCTCCTCTCACCGCATTTCCGCTACGGTATACAACCCGGATATTATACTTAGCCCTTTGCTGTGCAAAACCAGTAGCGCATAACGCTAAAAAAAATAAGGATGTAAAAATAAATTTCATTAAGATAGTGCTATAAGTAAGTAATTAAAGATAATTAAAATTTCAACTTTTAAATAAAATACTTACCTTGGCTGCATTAAAACCATGATCTTAAAAGCATTACATATTAATCTAGTAAACGACGCCATTGCGGCACGTCGTTATAAGATGCTTTCCAAGCTGATCATGGCGCAATATTCTCTGTAATTTATTTACTCTTTCTTATTAATCGAAACGCATTTGCGTTAGGATTGTTTATTCTTTAGGATTTTTTTCTTTCTAACCATAACATCATTTAATTATGCCTATTTATCACAAATTAGGGCAAATTCCAGCTAAACGCCACACGGTTTTCCGTAAACCTGATGGAAATCTTTATGCCGAAGAATTGGTATCAACCGAAGGTTTTTCCAGTTTATATTCGCTGGTTTATCATTGCCACCCGCCAACCATTGTAAAACATTTGGGCGAACCCTATAGTGTTGAACCAAAAATTGCCCGCGAGAAGCATTTGAAACACACCAGTTTAATCGGTTTCAAAATTAAACCTGAGGATGATTTTTTGAAAAGCCGTAAACCGGTTTTGGTTAACAGCGATCTGCATATTGTTTTGGCCGCCCCCAGAAAATCGATGACCGATTATTTCTATAAAAACAGCCAGGCTGATGAGATGATTTTTGTGCACGAAGGATCTGGAAAGCTTAAAACCGGCTTTGGAGAAATTAAGTTTGCCTATGGCGATTACCTGATTATTCCAAGGGGAACCATTTACCAGATGGAATTTGATAATGAACAGAACAGATTGTTTATTGTAGAAAGTTTTAGTCCGTTAAGACCGCCAAAAAGATATTTAAACCAGTTTGGACAGTTAATGGAGCATTCGCCTTATTGTGAGCGCGATTTAAGATTACCAGAAAACCTGCAAACCCATGATGAATACGGCGATTTTAAGGTTCTGATAAAAAAACAGGGTTTAATATATCCATATACTTACGGTACCCATCCTTTTGATTATGTAGGCTGGGATGGTTATCATTATCCTTACGCTTTCTCGATTCACGATTTTGAGCCAATAACTGGTCGCTTACACCAACCACCTCCGGTACACCAAACTTTTGAAGGGCACAACTTTGTAGTTTGCTCTTTTGTACCACGCAAATACGATTATCACCCCGATTCTATTCCGGCACCTTATAACCATAGCAATGTTGATAGTGATGAAGTGCTTTACTATGTTGATGGCGATTTTATGAGCCGCAAAAGTGTAGTTAAAGGACAGATTACCTTACACCCGGGCGGCATCCCCCACGGACCACATCCGGGAACAGTGGAAAAATCAATAGGAAAAGAGAAAACAGATGAACTGGCCGTGATGATCGATCCTTTTAAACCGCTAATGCTTACACAGGATGCCTTGGATATTGAGGACGAAAATTATCATAAAAGCTGGCAGATTAACGTAGAATAACTTGTCGGAAGTCCGGAGTCCGAAGATAAAGTGCAAAGGAACAGATGGTGGTTAATTAACCAACATTCAACCTCACAACATTTAAACTTTACAACATTCAACCTTTCAACATTAACAACATATTAACAATAAGCTCCGACTTCGTACCTCCGACCTCGGACTTAATTAACAACAAACAAATGGAAACACAAACATTCGCAGAAAAGATTTCTAAAGCACCAGATTTTCTTCCTATTAACGGAACAGATTATATCGAATTTTATGTAGGCAATGCCAAGCAGTCCGCACATTACTATAAAACCGCATTTGGCTTTCAAAGTTTGGCTTATGCCGGACCAGAAACGGGCGTGCGCGACCGATCATCTTACGTATTGCAACAGGGGAAAATCAGGTTAATTTTAACCACGGCTTTAAAATCTGACCATCCCATTTCGGAACATGTAAAAAAACATGGCGATGGAGTAAAAGTACTGGCCCTTTGGGTTGATGATGCCTATAGTGCCTTCGAAGAAACCACAAAACGCGGTGCTAAACCGTATATGGAGCCTAAAACCTTAACAGATGAACATGGTGAAGTTAAAATGAGTGGTATTTACACTTATGGCGAAACGGTGCACATGTTTATTGAGCGTAAAAATTATAGCGGAACATTTATGCCGGGTTATCGCGTTTGGGAAAGCGATTATCAGCCGGCAGATGCAGGCCTTTTGTATATCGATCATTGCGTGGGTAATGTGGGCTGGAACCGCATGAACGAGGCTGTTCAATGGTATGAGGATGTAATGGGTTTTGTAAATATCCTGTCTTTCGATGATAAACAAATCAACACCGAATATTCTGCTTTAATGAGCAAGGTGATGAGCAATGGTAACGGTTACTCAAAATTCCCGATTAATGAGCCTGCAGAAGGGAAAAAGAAATCGCAGATTGAAGAATACCTTGAATATTATGAAGGTGAAGGCGTTCAGCATATTGCGGTAGCAACAAAAGATATTGTTAAAACAGTTAAGGAACTAAAATCCCGTGGTGTAGAATTTTTAAGCGCCCCGCCAGAAGCTTATTATAATATGATGCCGCAGCGCGTAGGCAAGATTGACGAAGAAATATCTTTATTGGAAAGCCTGGGCATTTTGGTTGATTGCGATGAAGAAGGTTACCTTTTACAGATTTTCACCAAACCGGTTGAAGACCGCCCTACCCTTTTCTTTGAAATTATTCAACGTAAAGGCGCGCAAAGCTTTGGTGCCGGTAACTTTAAAGCACTTTTCGAATCTTTAGAACGCGAACAGGAATTACGCGGAAATTTATAAGCAATTCGTCATCTCGAGCGGAGCATGGCGTAGTCGAGAGATCTGTTTCGAGGTAGATCTCTCCATTTCGCTGCGCTTCAGTCGAGATGACGTCTTAGTTTACAAAACCTCCCCCAAATGTTTATAATTCGATTTTATCGTATCCAAAACCTCACTCATTTTACCTCCCAGCATTAATTTGGCCATAGATTCGGTCATTCCTTTAATTTGTGCCCATTCTATTTTGGGTGGCATCGCCAAAGCATTAGGATTGGTCATGATGTTTAACAGTACAGGTCCTTCCTCACTTAATGCATGACTAATTGCTGTTTCCACCTCTTTGGGTTTAGCAACCGTTATTCCTTTAAAGCCCATGGCTTGCGCAATCAAAGCAAAATCCGGATTAATCATATCCGTTTCATTATCAGGCAAACCATCAACTTCCATTTCCAGTTTCACCATTCCTAAAGCCCTGTTGTTAAAAACAATCAGTTTTACAGGAAGATTATATTGTTTAATGGTTGCCAGATCGCCCAAAAGCATCGACAGGCCTCCATCACCACAAAGTGCAATTACCTGCTGTTGCGGATGGGCCAATGCAGCCCCTATTGCCATTGGCATCGCATTGGCCATAGAGCCATGATTAAAAGAACCCAGCATTTTCCGTTTACCTGTTCCATCTATAAAACGTGCTCCCCAAACGCAGCACATCCCGGTATCTACCGTAAAAATGGCATCGCTTGCAGCTAAACGGTTAAGGGTTTCAGCTACAAATTCGGGCTGGATTTTATTTTCCTCTCCCTGATCTTTAACATAAACCTGTTGCTGCTCTTTCACTTTCTGGTAAAACTCCAGTTGAGATTTTAAAAAACTATCATCTTTCTTTTCGGTAATCAGCGGTAATAATGCTTTAATCGAATCGCTGATGTTTCCGCATAAACCCATTGTAAGCTTCGCCCGTCTGCCCAATCGTTCAGGTTTTTCGTCAATCTGAACAATCTTATTTTTTACCGGCATGAAGTTTACATATGGAAAATCGGTACCTAATAAAAGCACTACATCGGCTTCGTGCATGGCATGGTAACCAGAAGGCTGCCCTAAAAGCCCCGTCATACCTACTTCATAAGGATTATCATATTGGATACCCATTTTTCCTCTGAACGAAAATCCCACCGGCGCTTTTAATTTAGAGGCAAGTTCTACTACTTCATCATGTGCATCAGCAGCGCCTATGCCACAATAAAGCATAATTTTCTTTTCGCTGTTAAGCAAAGAAGATAATTCACTTAATTCAAAATCTGACGGCCGGATTACGGGTTTATTATTGAACAACTGCATTGATGTTACACTTTCTACGGCATCCAGTTGTGCTACATCGCCAGGTAAACCAAATACGGCAACACCTTTTTTATGGATGGCGTGTTGAACAGCCGTTTGAAACATTCTGGGTACCTGCTCGGCAGTGGTGGCCACCTGATTATAGTAACTACAATCGTCGAATAATTTTATCGTATTGGTTTCCTGAAAAAAGTCCATTCCAAATTCGCCTGTTGGTATAGTTGAGGCAATGGCGATTACCGGAACATGAGAGCGGTGCGCATCGTAAAGGCCGTTAATTAAATGCACGTGTCCTGGTCCGCAGCTACCGGCGCAGCAGGCAATCCCGTCAAGTTCAGCTTCTGCTGCCGCCGCAAAAGCACCAGCTTCTTCATTGCGGACGTGGATCCACTTTATTTTACCGTTTCTTCTTACTGCATCGTTAAAATAATTTAAACTGTCTCCGGTAACGGCATAAACTCTTTTTACACCAACCTCAACCAGCATTTCAACCAGTTGTTCTGCAACATTTTTACTCATGTGGATATTTTTAAATCAGGAATTTTATATACCTAATAAATAGCTGAAGCGCATATATTGTTTTAACTGAAAAGCATAAAAGGAGCCAATCTGACCTGGCAAAGACTTTAGACTATTAATTGTAACATAAGTAAAGCGATATCGGTAAGCTGAAGTTTTCTTCACTAAAACTTCATAAATGAAGTGCACCTTTGAAATAACAAAACACGAAGCGATTTCAATTTTGTTAAATTCTAAAAACTCATAATTAGTTTTTTAGTTTTCCGGTTACCCTTATCTGATACCTCATGTATTGCAAAATACATGAGGTTTTTTGTTAAATTAGATAGCACATACCTATATGATTTATTATGAAAAACAAATTGAGCACCATTCTAATTTTAACGTTATGCTTGTTTAATGTTTGCTTCACCAGGGCAAATTCAGCTGTTCCAGGTTATTTTTCAGAAAAAGAATTTAACAGCTTTTTCCCTCAGCGAAACAAATTTTACAGCTATGCTTCATTTGCCAAAGCTATTTCTGAAATATCTTTTATCAAAATCAAGATCGAAAAACGGGGCGACTGGATTTATAAAATCACTAGGACAGATAAAAGAAACAATAAAGAAACGGTGATCAGGCAGGATAAAGACTGGAACGAAACCTGGGCAAAAGCAAAGCCTTACAGCATTTCAACTGTTGATTATGCCGAATTTTGCACTTCAAAAAACATTAATGTAAACAAAAAAGAACTTGCTGCTTTGTTCGCCCATATTGCTCATGAAACCAGGAACGGCATCAATAATAAATACAATGATGGTTTAATGCTTAACCACGAATTGGATACTAACGCCAATTACACCGTTGCCAATGTAACCTACCCTGCCGTAGCCGGGAAAAAATATTATGGCCGTGGCCCTATTCAGCTCAGTTACAATAGCAATTATGGGTTTGCATCAGATTGTATTTTTGGCAATAAAAATATTTTACTTAAGAACCCTGATTTGTTAAATACCAATCCGGTAACTGCCTTTGAAACCGCAATTTATTTCTGGATGATACCACAAGGGGCAAAGCCATCTCCCCATGATGTTATTACCGGAAAATGGAAACCATCCACAGCGGAATCGCAAAAAGGATATAAACCAGGCTTTGGTATGACCATTAATATTGTAAACGGGGCATTAGAATGTAATAAAGGAAATGATGTTGCTGCAATGAAAGATCGGATTGGTTTTTACCAGTACTTTTTGAAAAAGTTTAATCTAACAGATGCCAATTGTTATTGCGATTGTGCGAAAATGGTGCCTTATCCGGGTTAAGGGGTCGAGTTTTTTTAATAAAGTCGTCATTGCGAGCGAAGTGCAACGAAGCCGAGAACCCGGAGGCTCTGCGAAGCAAAATCTATCCCGAGATAGATCTCTCCGTTACACTGCGTTTCAGTCGAGATGACGAATATTTACTCCGCACTTTCTTTAAGCATTTGGTACAAATCTGTAGCTCCGCCATCAAATTTGGTTCCGTTTACATAAAATGATGGTGTTCCGTTTACACCACTGCGCATCCCGCTGTCAAAATTTTCTTCTATTTTAGTTTTAATTTCTTCTGAGGCACTGTCTTTCTGAAACTGCTCTAAATCCAAACCGATTGTTTCGGCCAGTTCGTCGAATAACTCGCCATTTAAGCGGTATTGATTTTCGTAAAGGGCATCGTGCATTTCCCAAAATTTGCCCTGTAAGGCAGCAGCTTCTGCGGCGATAGCAGCCGGAAAAGCAAATTCGTGCGCATTGGCCAAAGGAAAATGACGGAATATAAATTTAATCTGGTGACCAAATGTTTCCTCAATTTCTTTCATAATGGGATAGGCATCACCACAATACGGACATTGATAATCACCAAACTCTACAATAGTGATACTTGCCGAATCATCACCTTGAATATGGTCCTGATCGTTTATTTCGGGTTTTAATGTGCTCATCTTTTATTTCTTGCTTAATTCTTCCAATGCATCCAAAATGCCATCGGCACCCGGATTAACCGCTAAAGGTGATAAATAACTCCATGCAATTTTTCCTTCTTTATCAATTACGAAAAGCGCTCTTTTGCTTTCTCCAACTTCTTCATCATACACGCCATAGGCTTTTGAAACTGCACCTTTTGGTTCAAAATCGGCCAGTAATGGAAAATGTAATTTCCTGTTTTCTTCAAAAGCGAGGTGGCACCAAACGCTATCAACCGAAACCCCGAAAATCTGTGCATCGTACTTGCTGAAATATTTAAGCATTTCGTTATAAAGAACCATCTGGTCGCTGCAAACCGGACTCCAGTCGGCCGGATAAAAAGCCAGGATCACGTTTTTACCTTTAAAATCTTTAAGTTTTATTTTTTGATCGGGAGTAGCATTCAATTCGAAATCTGGTGCTGTAGCGCCTTTTTCTAACATATTATCGAGTTTAAATTTAAATCGTTTATTAATTTAACAGTGTACCCTTCCTGTTGTTTGTGGTTTGGGGATAAAAGTTTATCCTAGTTTTTGCCTTTTGATTAAATAAGACTGGAGAACAGGATAAAATCCTTCGTTCATATCAGCATCAATCAGATCGATTTTATATTGGGCACATTTTAAGGCAATCTGCTGTCGGTAGCTCGAAACAGCTGCGGTGTAATTTTCCTTTACCTGGTTGGTATGCACTTTTATGGTGTCTCCGGTTTCCATATCGATAAACTGGTATGGCCGGTTCTCAAAATTAAAATCTACCTCTTTTGATTGATCAACCACGTTAAAAACCACTACTTCATGTTTATTGAATTTTAAATGTTGTAAAGCATCAAAAAATTCATCGGTTTTATCGGCACTGGTCTGCGTATTAAAAAGATCGCTAAAAATAATCACCAGCGAACGTTTATGGATCAACTCTGCCACCTGGTGCAGGGCTTCGCTTAAATTAGTTTGTGCATTTACCTTTGGTTTATGCAGCAGTTCTTCCAGCTGGGTAAATAAATATTTCTGGTGAACCGTAGTCGATTTTGCCGGAGAGTTTAATAAAATTTCATCCGTAAATAAGCTCAATCCGAAAGCATCTCGCTGTTTCTTTAGCAGGTACATTAAAGATGCTGCAGCTTGTATCGAGAAAATCAGTTTGTTATTTTTCGGTTCCGGGAAATACATTGATGAGGAAACATCAATTACAAACTGGCAGCGCAGGTTGGTTTCTTCCTCAAAACGTTTGCTGTAAAGCTTATCGGTTTTGGCGTATAATTTCCAGTCGATATTTTTAACATTATCGCCATTATTGTATTGGCGGTGCTCTGCAAATTCGACTGAAAAGCCATGAAACGGACTTTTATGCAAACCCGTAATAAAGCCTTCTACCACTTGCTGTGCAAGCAATTCTAAATTACCATAGCTTGTTTCGTTCTCGTAGTTTACCGCATGCATATGGTAAAGCTAATAAAAGATTTATTAAAAAGCCAAGACTTCCGAAGTTTCAAAGGCCAGAGCATCGTCAAATTGCCAAGAGCCAACTGCCCACTGAAAATTGTAAACTGCAAACTGATTTGGGCGTTCCCCTAATCCCGTGAAATACGGGAAAGGGTCAGGCTTTTCAGGGCTCCGCTTAGCTCCGGTACCAATGAAGAATTGGTACTGAACCCCTACAATCCTTAACGCAAAACCTATCGCTCCGAAGACCTATTTTTCATTTAAAATATTTATTATTTGCTCAAATTCTTCTTTTATTTCATCATATGATAACATTAAAGATGTACCAGGCTGTGCTATACTTTTAATTACTTTATCGCCATTAAGATAATAGCGCGTTTCAATTGTTTTCTTTACCTTTGAATCTTTCAGATACATAGGTTTATCATAAGAAAATTCTTTCTTATATAAAAAAAATAACCTTTTGTTGTTACAGTAATAATCTGCCTCAGTTTTTCCCATTTCACCGTAAAAAATACTATGAATCTTTTTTAAATTGCTTTTATCGTAATAACCTGATACTTCTCCACCTTCTGCCGAGAATCCGAAAGCGGGTCTTTTTTTCTTTTTATAGAGACTCAACTGTTTATTAATAGCTAAAAAGTCTGATTTTATTTTTTTGATAATAGCGGAAGTATCTATTGAAAATTTGGGCGGATTCTTCTCAATAGCAAAACCATTGTCATTATAACAAACAATACAGATTAAAAATATAAGAAGTTGTTTCATATTTATTTTTTTAAATATCGGATCTTTTATCAAGGTGGCTGCCTCTGTACTGCTAACCGTAATAAATAAACCCGATCGGCAGCGGTATTCCGATTTTTCATCGGAATTTAGCAAAGAGCGGGACTGATCATCCCTATGAAAAACTGCCCCCTCATTTCCCAAAAAAAAACCGAACTCAATTAAGAGTCCGGGATTAATATTTTAAAAAACCAGGTTTCGGAAACCTGATAGGTTTAGACTTAATTACTTCTTAGCTATCCTGTACAAATGTCCGTTATCCGTTACCGAATAAAGCGCTCCGTCTTTACCTTCGGCCATATCGCGGAAACGTTCGCCTTTACCCTCTAATAATCTTTCCTCACCCACAATTTTATTGTCTTTAATTACCAGACGGATAATGTGCGAACCGCCTAAACCGCCTACAAATAAATTCCCTTTCCACTCGGCGATGCTGCTGCTATTGTAAAATGCGATACAACCAGGCGAGATACTTGGATTCCAGTAATAAACCGGCTGTTCCATGCCTTCTTTCTGCTGAATGCCGTCGCCAACTTTTTTACCGCTGTATTCTGTTCCATAGGTGATAATTGGCCAGCCATAGTTTTTACCCGGTTTAATGATGTTTACTTCATCGCCACCCTTAGGACCAAATTCGGCTTCCCATAAATCGCCTGTTAACGGGTTAATGGCCAAACCATCCGGATTACGGAGTCCGTAGGCATAAATTTCGGGTCTGGCATCGGCTTTGCCAGCAAACGGACCATTGGCAACCGCTTTCCCATCGGTTGTAAGGTGCAGAATTTTTCCTAATGAAGAATTTAAATATTGCGCCTGGATCCTGATGTCGTTACCCGAACGTTCGCCGGTACTTACAAATAAATTACCGTTTTTATCAAATACAATTCTCGATCCGTATTGAAGCTTGCCCGTATAAGCAGGTGTAGCACGGTAAATAATGGTCTGGTTTTCGATCGAAGTTTCGTTTGCGGCCAGTTTACCTTTGGCAATGGCCAATAAAACGCCTTTATCCTGAGGCTCTGAATAAGCCCAGTAAATCATCCTGTTTTTGGCAAAGTTGGGATCTAAAGTTACATCCAGTAAGCCACCCTGACCAGAAGGATCTACCTTGGGTAAACCAGTAATTTTTTTACTCAGTTTTCCATCCGGAGTAAGGATTACCATGGTGCCCTGTTTTTGAGTAATCAGGAAACCTCCATTGGGAAGTACCGAGATTGCCCATGGATTTTCGAGCTTTTCGTTGATGACCGTAATATCAAGAGGGGTTTTGGTTTTTATGCCTGCAATACGGGTTTGCCCGGCAAAGGCAGGTTTATAATCAGCAGAAGGTTCGTTGGTTTCAACAGGGTTTTGCGCCGATACACAGGCAATATTTGCGCAGTTTAGGGCCAAACCTGCTACTAAAACCCCTAAAGTTTTATTGCTAAATAAGTTAATAGACATGATTGTTAGTTTTTTATTAAAGAAACAAAAATATGTTTGCAATAAAAAACCCAAATCCATCAAATGAACCTGGGTTTTTGTAATATTATTAGTGAAGTTCTGAGCTTTGGGTTTCCTTAAACCTTCTACCTTTCGCCTTCAACGTTTATTTAAGCGATTTGCTTGTCTAATTTACCTGCTAAAATTGATTTTGGAACTGCACCAACCTGTTTGTCTACTACTTGTCCATCTTTAAAGTATAATAAAGCAGGGATGTTACGGATACCAAACTGCATCGAAATTTGAGGGTTGTTATCAACGTTTACTTTTCCAACTACCGCTTTACCATCATATTCTTTAGCGATTTCTTCTACTACCGGACCAACCATGCGACAAGGGCCACACCATTCTGCCCAAAAATCTACTAATACGGGTTTATCTGATTTTAATACAAGCTCCTCGAAGTTTGCATCTGTGATTTCTAATGCCATAATTATTTTTTTTATGTTCAAATATATGTATTCAATTGTAATGCCATAACATCCATAATGTCAATTTGACATTATTTTGAGGGAGAGGCATAGGGTAATGAGCTTAGTGCATAGTGTAATTTTAAGCCTCTATGCTTTAAACACTATGCCCTATGCCTAATTAAGCTTATAATTTACAACATTCATTCCCATCAATTGTTCTAAGAACTTGTTATTGGGGTTTATTTTTAAATTTTTCGAGGGTAAATCGAGCATGATCTGTTTTTCGCTATCAAAAACGGCGAAGTTAAGCTGGCAGTTCTGCTGCTCGGAATTTGCCTTATTGTCTGCTAATATGGCTTCGATTTCCCTCATCAGCTGATCGTTAACACGTTCAATCGGTACCTGGATGGTTAAACTTTTAGCAAGTTTATCACGCAGTTCGGACATGAGGTTGATTGCGGTAATCTTAAACTCCCAATCGCCGGCTTTTCCAAAACGTTCGCCCACCCTACCCCTAATCTGCAAGAAATATCCTTCAGTTAAAAATGATTTGAATTTGAGGAAATCTTCACCAAATAAAGCCATTTCGCTGGCATCATCATAATCTTCGAACACAAAAGTTCCGAAAGGTTTCCCTGTTTTGGTAATCCGTTGCGATGCCGTTACCACCAAACCACCAACACAAAGCTCGCGGTTTTTCAGTTTTTCAAATTCGGCCAAAACTTCTTCGTTGTTATCGCCCATTCGCACCTTGTTAATGATGCTGAGCTGCCTGACACCATGGGTACAGAATTTATCGAGTTCGAGTTTATAATTATCCAGCGGGTGACCGGAAAGAAAAATCCCGATGGCATCTTTTTCATATTTCAACCTGTCCATTAAGGCCCACTCCGGCGAAACCGGCAAACTTGGCTCTAAAATCAGATCGGCTTTAGAACCACCAAACAACGAAGCCTGCGAGGTGCTTTCGTTATTCTGGAAATCGTTGGCATATTTGATAATTTTCTCGATACCATTCATCTTATCGTTCGGGCCGATATAAAAATACTGTGCCCTATGACCTCCAAAGGCATCAAATGCACCGCTGTACACAAAACTCTCGTATGCTTTTTTATTTACAATACGGGTGTTGGAACGTTTTGCAAAATCGTAAACACTGGCATAAGGACCGTTGCCATTCCGTTCTTCGATAATACTTTCTACCGCTTTTTCGCCCACTCCTTTTACGGCCGACATTCCAAAACGGACTTCACCTTTAGCGTTAACCGAGAATTTAAGATCAGATTCGTTTACATCAGGGCCTAATACGGTAACACTCATCTGGCGGCATTCTTCCATAAAGAAAGCCACCTGTTTAATATCACTCATGTTGTTGGATAGTACGGCCGCCATATATTCGGCAGGGTAATGTGCCTTTAAATAAGCAGTTTGGTAAGCAATCCAGGCGTAACAGGTAGAGTGCGATTTGTTGAAAGCATAGGATGCAAAAGCTTCCCAATCTTTCCATATTTTTTCTAAAGTTGCCGCATCATGGCCTTTCTCTGCAGCCTGCTTCACAAATTTAGGTTTCATTTTATCCAGAACGTCTTTCTGTTTCTTACCCATTGCTTTACGCAATACATCGGCCTCACCTTTGGTAAATCCGGCCAGTTTCTGCGATAAAAGCATTACCTGCTCCTGGTAAACGGTAATACCATAGGTTTCTTTCAGGTATTCTTCGCAGGCATCTAAATCGTATTTAATTTCTTCCTCACCATTTTTACGGCGTACGAAACTCGGAATATACTCCATCGGTCCCGGGCGGTATAGTGCGTTCATGGCAATTAAATCGTCAAAAACCGTTGGTTTAAGCTCTTTCATGTACTTCTGCATGCCCGGACTCTCGTACTGGAAAATACCGATGGTTTCGCCTCGTTGGAAAAGCTCGTAAGTCATTATATCATCAATCGGGAAATTATCCGGATTGAGGTCGATGCCATGTCTTTTCTTTACCAGTTTTACGGTGTCTTTAATCAGGGTTAAGGTTTTTAAGCCCAGGAAGTCCATTTTTAATAAACCGGCGCTTTCTACAACGGAGTTATCAAACTGGGTAACGTATAAATCAGAATCTTTGGCAACTGATACGGGAACGAAATTGGTAATATCGCTCGGCGTAATGATTACCCCGCAGGCATGGATCCCGGTATTTCTTAACGATCCTTCTAAAATCTGTGCCTGCTGTATGGTTTCGGCACTTAAATCTTTTAATCCACCGAGGTTTTTCAACTCCACCACCCGTTCGTATTCATCGGGGCGTAGTGCATCTTTTAAACTCTTTTCGTCGAGTGTAAAGATTTTGGCCAGCTTCATATTCGGAATCAGCTTGGCAATTTTATCGGCCTCAAAAAGTGGCAAATCCAATACACGGGCGGTATCCCTGATCGAAGATTTTGCCGCCATGGTTCCGTAGGTAATAATCTGCGCCACCTGGCTTGCACCATATTTATTGATTACGTATTCCATTACGCGGCCACGGCCCTCGTCATCAAAATCGATATCAATATCGGGCATGGATACACGATCGGGGTTTAGGAAACGCTCAAAAAGGAGATCGTACTTAATCGGATCTATATTCGTGATCCACAGGCAGTAAGCAACCACCGAACCGGCAGCAGAACCACGTCCCGGACCTACAGAAACATCCCTCCGGCGGGCTTCGGCAATAAAATCCTGTACAATTAAGAAATAACCCGGATAACCCGTTTTCTCAATCGTTTGTAACTCAAAATCCAAACGTTCGGTAACCTCAGGGGTTAGCGTGCCATAACGTTTTTTGGCGCCCTCGTAAGTAAGGTGACGTAAAAACTTATTCTCTCCGCGTTTACCACCGTCTTCTTCATCCTCGGCCACTAAAAATTCTTCAGGGATATCGAATTTCGGTAAGAGTACCTCGCGGGCAAGTTTGTAAATTTCAATTTTATCAAGAATTTCCTGAATATTCAGGATCGCCTCGGGCAGGTCGGCAAAAAGTGCCTTCATTTCATCGCCCGATTTGAAATAGTATTCCTGGTTTGGCAAGCCATAACGGTAACCACGGCCGCGGCCTATTGGCGTGGCCTGTTTTTCACCATCTTTTACACAAAGTAAAATATCGTGCGCGTTGGCATCCTTTTTATTAATGTAATAGGTATTATTAGTCGCTACCAGTTTAACAGCATGTTTATTGGCCAGGGCAATTAAGGTTTCGTTTACACGGTCTTCATCTTCCTGGTTATGGCGCATTACCTCTACATAAAAATCATCTCCAAACTGGGCTTTCCACCAAAGTAAAGCTTCTTCTGCCTGATTTTCGCCAAGGTTTAATATTTTATTGGAAATCTCTCCGGAAAGGTTTCCTGAAAGGACAATGATATCTTCTTTATATTGTTCAATTACCTGCCTGTCGATACGCGGAACGTAATAAAAGCCTTTGGTATAGGCAATCGACGACATTTTAGCCAGGTTATGATAACCTTTTTTGTTCTTCGCCAATAATACCATCTGGTACCCATTATCTTTTGCGGTACGGTCTAAATGGTTATTACAAACAAAAAACTCTACCCCAACAATAGGTGTCATTACCACTTCAGTTGGGCGCTCGCCGGCTTCTATTGCGGCAGCATTTTTAGCTTCGGCAGCTTTGTTGTGGTTTAAAACGTTATTAACAAAGTGGAAAGCCCCCATCATATTGGCATGATCGGTCATGGCTACCGCAGGCATTTTTTGTGCTGCTGCGGCTTTTACCAAATCGGGGATGCTAATGGTACTCTGCAATACCGAAAACTGGGTATGGTTATGCAGGTGCACAAAGGTTGCTGCTGCAAGTTCCTGTTTATTGCCTGCAAGTTCCTGTTTAGAAATCCCTGAACCTTCAGTTTTCTGCTGGCGTTTACGGATTTCGTCAGATGCTGCTTTTAAATTGATGTGCTTTAAACCTGCCCCTTCAATAAGTCCGGGGTTTACCTCCCTAAAACGGGGGAAATATTCAACATCAACCAGTAATTCTTCTTTTTTAAAAACCTCTCTTTTTACCAGCTCTAAGAAACAGCGCGTGGTGGCTTCCACATCGGCGGTAGCATTGTGGGCCTCATTAAAAGGAACGCCAAATAAATAGGAGTGCAATTCAGTTAAGGTTGGCAATTTAAATTTACCACCCCTACCTCCCGGCAATTGCAAAAGCTGGGCGGTAACTTCGGTACAGGTATCTAAAACGGGCATCTCTGCGAGGCGGTTGGCCACACCAAAACGGTGAAACTCGCAACCCATAATGTTTACATCGAAGCCAACATTCTGGCCTACAATAAACTTTGCCTTGTTTAAAACTTCGTTAAACCTGGCAAGCATTTCATCAAAGCCGATTCCCTGCTCAGCAGCAAGCTCTGTAGAAATACCGTGAATCCTTTCGGCATCGTAAGGAATATTAAATCCCTCTGGTTTTACCAGATAATCCTGATGTTCAACCAATCTCCCCATCTCATCATGTAATTGCCATGCAATCTGAATACAACGCGGCCAGTTATCCGTATCGGTAATTGGTGCATTGAAATTGCGGGGCAAACCAGTGGTTTCAGTATCAAAAATTAAGTACATATTGTGCAGTAAAGAATCAGCCGTTGTAGAATAATAACGGTTCTTCAAAAATAGGGAATTTGAGGGTTGAAGTTGTCAGGATTTTATCAACAAAAAATGACCAAACAAATCTGCGGGTTTGCGCTCGTTTATTAACGAGTGCATAAATAGCTAAACGATTTTATCGTTTCTAAAAGATAAACTATTTAACACCAGAGTTTTCTTTTTTCTGGAAATGATTGGTTCGGTTTTTCATGGCGGGCTTCAGTCCCGCTATCCGCTTTATCCCGATAGAAAAAATCGGGATGTCCGCTCCTATCGGGTTTATTGAACAAGGCCAGTGCTTCGATTCAGAAATGGTTCGTGAAGACACGAACCATCGAGTGCAGAAAAAAACCTTGCAGGTTTAAAAAACCTGCGAAGTTTAAAGAAACAGGTAAGGAAAGGTTAAAAATGCTCCTGACTTACCAGCTCACTCACGTCATAGCCTTTCTGCCTGCACCTTTCTATAATATGCACCAATAAATCGGCTTCCATTTTAGGCTCCCGGGCCATAATAAAGAGGTATTTTTCATCGGGGTGCCCTACCACTACATAACTGTAATCGTCGGCCAGTTCGATAATCCAGTAACCGATTTTAAAAGGCCATAAAAACTGGGCTTTCATGTCTCCGTCCGCTTTTTCTTCCTCAAAAAACAGTTTGGAAGTGATCGATTTTTCTTCCGGTTTCCCTTCTTTATGATAGGTGGTGTACACGTCGAAATGATCATCATCGGCCAGGGTATAAGTCTCAGTAGTCTGTTTCCAGTGTTTATCCATTAAGGTCGGGATGGAGTATAAAGAATACCATTTACCCTCAAAGGCTTTATAATCGATATTTGAAATGGGTTTGTTTTCCATGATAATAGGTTTTAATTCAATAACCAACGGATCAGAAATAAAGTTTTATATACCTTGCAAATGTTGAGTTACACTATCAACTGATCAGCATTCAATGATCCCCTTCCACTGTCAATTGCGTCTCCGTCACTATCAATTGCGACCCCGTCACTATCAATTGCGACCCCGTCACTATCAATTGCGACCCCGTCACTATCAATTGCGACCCCGCCAGTATCAATTGCGACCCTTCCACTATCAATTGCGACCCCGTCACTATCAATTGCGACCCCGCCAGTATCAATTGCGTCTCTTCCACTATCAATTGCGACCCCGTCACTATCAATTGCGACCCCGCCAGTATCAATTGCGACTCCGCCAGTATCGATTGCGTCTCTTCCACTATCAATTGCGTCCCCGCCAGTATCAACTGCGACTCCGCCAGTATCGATCGCGAACCAGTCAGTATCGAATGCGTCCCCGCCAGTATCGATCGCGAACCAGTCAGTATCGATTGCACTTCCTGCAGCATCAATAGTCAGAAAAGCTATATTCAGAACCAGATAAAGTTTTGAAAAGCATTTTTAAACCTTATATTTATTTCTACCTTCGATGGATATTTAACGAAACGCAAACCATTAAAAATATAATATATGAAAGTAACGGTTGTTGGCGCAGGCGCAGTTGGTGCCACTTGTGCAGATAATATTGCCCGCAAAGAATTAGCGAACGAGCTTGTTTTATTAGATATTAAAGAAGGTTTTGCCGAAGGTAAAGCAATCGATATGATGCAAACCGCCACGCTTTTAGGTTTTGATACCAAAATTACGGGGGTAACAGGCGATTACAGCAAAACTGCCGGCTCTGATGTGGTGGTAATTACTTCGGGCCTGCCGCGTAAACCGGGAATGACCCGCGAAGAACTGATTGGCATTAACGCAGGCATTGTTAAAGGCGTTGCCGAAAATATTTTAAAATTCTCTCCGGAGGCCATCTTTATCGTAATCAGTAACCCGATGGATACGATGACCTACCTGGCTTTAAAATCGTTGGGTTTACCTAAACACCGTATTATTGGTATGGGCGGTACATTAGACAGTTCACGTTTCAAATTTTATTTATCGCAGGCTTTAAACTGCAACCCGAACGATTTGCAGGGTTTTGTAATTGGCGGTCATGGCGATACGACTATGATTCCGCTAACCCGTTTAGCTACTTACCAGAGTTTACCGGTAAGCAATTTACTGGATAAAGATACACTTGATAAAGTTGCTGCTGATACCATGGTTGGTGGTGCTACCTTAACCGGACTGATCGGCACTTCGGCCTGGTATGCACCTGGCGCAGCCGGAGCAGCATTGGTTGAAGCCATTTTACGCGACGAGAAAAAACTGTTTACCTGCTGCGTTTCGCTCGAAGGCGAATACGGACAAGAAGATATCTGTTTAGGTGTACCCGTAATTATTGGCCGCAGCGGCTGGGAAAAAATCATCGATTTTAAATTAACCGATGAGGAGCAGGCAGCATTTAACAAAAGCGCCGATGCAGTGAGAAACATGAACAGTGTACTGGCCGAAATGAAACTGGTTTAATACTTATTTACAGCTTATTTTTTGCCACGGAAACACAAAAGCACGGAAATAGATTGATATTCCGTGTATTCAGTGCTTCCGTGGCTGTTTTTTTATAATTAAACATTTGGTCGCCCTGAGCATAGTTGAAGGGCTGATAAATACAAACACAACAGAAATGCTCTGCTGCTCAGCATTGACACTATATTAATAATGAGATCAATTTCAATCCCGCTTAAACTAATAAATTTACAGGACGACGGCTTCCACCTTTTGCTGGAAGTTGTTGTTTTTAAAGAAAAGCATTTGGTTGTGCTCGATACCGGTGCATCGCGGAGCGTGTTTGATAAATCTTTAATTGAAAAACACCTGTCTGAAACGCTCCAGGTATCAGACGAGATTAATGCAGCTACCCTTTTTACCACTACAACCACCATCCAGGCTACCATACCTGAAGTAAAAATCGGTTCTTTAAAAATTAAAGCATATGAAACAGTTGCTTTCGATCTCCAATCGGTAAGCGACACCTATCAGCAATTTGGTCACCCACCCATTATGGGCATTATTGGGGGCGATATTTTAATGCAGTATAAAGCAGTAATCAATTACGACAAAATGGTTTTAAGGCTTTATAAATAACCGGTTATGAAAAAGGACATCAATAACAGGACCGACATTATCCATTTAGTAGATACCTTCTACAAAGATGTTGCGCTTAACCAGACCATAGGCCCCATATTTACCGATGTTGCCAAAGTAGATTGGGCACACCACTTACCCAGGATGTACGATTTTTGGGAAAGTATCCTGTTTGGCAAGGCCACTTACAAAGGCAACCCAATGCTTGTCCATTTTACTTTGAATGATAAAGTATCACTGCAAACGGCACAATTTGAAGCCTGGAAAACAATCTTCTTCCATACTGTTGATGCGCTTTTTGAAGGTGAAAATGCCGGGTTAATTAAACAAAAAGCCCAGTCTATTGCCGATCTGATGCATTTTAAGATCAATTCTCCCCAACCGAAAATCAAAATCGGCTAAGAAAATTCTGCTTTGATTTACAATGGTTTCTTTATAAATTTAAGTAACCAAACTTAAATCAATTATGAAATTCCTGAAAATCTTATTGGGCATTATTGTCGTACTGGCTATAATCATTATTGCAGGTAGTTTTTTGTTGCCAAAAAGCTACTCTGTTAACCGGACAATTACAATTAATGCTCCGGATAGTGTAATCTATAAAAACATTGCCGATTATAATGAATTTTATAAATGGAACGCGTGGTCTAAAATGGACCCGCAAGCTAAGGTAACCATTACAGGAAATATCGCTCAGCCTGGCCACCTGTACCAATGGAACGGAAAAAAAAGTGGCAACGGACAAATGAAAATCAATAAGGTTGAAATCAATAAAATGGTTGATATGGAATTGAAATTCATCAAACCTATGGAAAGTGTTGCAGATACCCGTTTCGATATTGAAAAAGAAACCAACGGAAATAAAGTAATCTGGACCATGAGTGGTGAAAGTAAAGGAATAATAAATAAATGGTTTTGTTTATTTATGGACAATATGATTGGCAAAGATTTCGAAGACGGATTAAAGTCTTTAAAAGAAAAATCGGAGAAAGGGATTTAGCGTTTTAGCCACAATAATATTGTATTGTCAGTCTGAGCGAAGTCGAAGGGTCTCTTTCGTGTTATTTCAGCATCATGCTAACAAATGAACCAATGGCTAATGAACCATTGAAACCCCAGCCACACCAATCGTCATTTAGACCGAAGCGGATAACCACACAGTGTTCAGCGAAGCTAAATCTGTTAGATAGATCTCTCCACTCCGCCATGCTGCGGTCGAGATGACGAGACGAGTAAAAACATTCCGCAATTCCACGCTAATCGTCATTTCGACCGAAGCGGAGAAATCTAAATGAAAAGCCTCTCCTTTTTGGAGAGGCTTTTTATACGTAGCTCCTCAACAACCAAACAATTCTGTCGGCTTTGCGTTAAAAATCAACTATTAATCATTTAAGATTTTGTAATTCGCTATTTTTTAGATTACTTGCCAGCAAATGAATTTATTACTTGTAGAAGATGAACCAAGTGTGGTTTCCGTAATTTCGAGAGGCCTGAGCGATGAGGGCTTTACCGTGAGTATTGCCCCTGATGGTTTAATCGGAAAACAGATGGCCATGGAAAACCAGTTTGATCTGATTATCCTCGACATCATGCTACCTGGAATAAACGGACTGGAACTCTGTAAAATTATCAAAGAATACAAACCTAATACGCCCATTATTATGCTTACAGCACTGGGTACAACCGAAAATGTAGTTAACGGATTGGATAATGGCGCAGATGATTATTTGATTAAACCTTTTAAATTTGCTGAGCTTTTTGCACGGATCAGAATGTTGCTGAGGCGTTACCATGGGGTGGTTTCGCAAGACCAGATTATTACAGTAGCCGATCTGCAAATCAATTTAAGTGCTAAAACCGTAAAACGGAACCAGCAGGAAATAGTCCTCACCGCTACAGAGTATCGCCTGCTCGAATATATGGCCAAAAACAGGTCAAAGATTTTATCGCGGATTGATATCCTTGAAAATGTTTGGGATATCGACTTTAACCTGGGTACTAACGTGGTTGATGTATATGTGAATTACCTCCGCAAGAAAATAGATAAAAATGCCGATCAGAAACTCATTCACACTGCAGTGGGTTTAGGTTATATATTGAAGGAAAAATAGATGAAGATCGCCAAAAAAATCACTTTACTTTTTGCCATATTATCGGCTGTTATTATTTCATTGTTAAGTGGTTTTGTATGGTATTTTTCTAACGAGTTTGCTTTCGAAGATTTTTATAAACGTTTAGAGGCCAGGGTAAACATTGCCGCACAGATTAAATTGTATGAAGACGGCAACAATAGCGCCTATGCAAAATTGCGCAACCAATACCTGGAACGTTTACCTTCTGAAAAAGAATACATAGTACTTGCCGGCGAAGCCATTAATAAAATTGACAGGGAATTGCCCGCCAGCTTTTACAACCGGATAAAGGCGGGATATATGGCCCGCTACAGGGTTGAAAATCATTTCTATGCCGGAAAATTCTTCAAAAGCGCCGACAAAGGATACATTGTAGTGGTTTCTGCCAACGATCCTTTTGGTTTCCGCGAATTAAAAGACCTGCAAAGGATCCTGATTATTGGTTTTTTCCTTTCTGTTATCCTGTCATTTGTTGTAGGCTGGAAATTTTCCAATTACATGTTAATGCCGCTCCGGAATATCATTAAAAGTGTAAAAAGAATCAAAGCGGAGAACCTGCACCTCCGATTGGATGTTAAAAGCGGGAACGATGAAATGTCTCAATTGGCCCAAACCTTTAACAATATGCTTAACCGTTTGGAAACCGCTTTCGAAACGCAGAACAATTTCATCAGCAATGCCTCGCATGAGTTAAGAACCCCCCTAACCATTATCAGCGGTGAAGTGGAACTGGCCTTAAAAACCATCGATGATCAGCAAAAACAGGAAAAGGCCTTATCTAAAATTAAAGATGAAGCTGAAAGACTGGAACATATTTTAACGAGTTTATTGGGCCTGGCACAATCAGGCTTTAACGGTAAAAACCAACCCTGGGAAGAAGTACGCATGGACGAATTGCTCTGGGAGATTAAAGAATCTGTAAACCAGGTTCACCCCAACAGCAAAATTGAGATCGATTTTAGCAAACTTCCTGATGATGAAGAATTACTTTCACTTAGGGTAAATAAAAACCTGATTAAACTGGCCATCAGCAATATTGTAAGCAATGCCTGCAAGTATTCGAATGAAAATCTGGTGAGCATCAGCATAGAAAGTAACGCCAATATGCTTTCTATCGCCGTTACCGACCGTGGCATCGGAATCCCGCAAACCGACATTCAGCATATCTTCGAGCCTTTTTACCGGGCATCGAACACCAACGATTTTAAAGGCTATGGTGTAGGTTTACCCCTGTCTTTAAACATCATACGCCTGCATAGAGGAAGTATTGCCATTAAATCGCAGGAAGGAGTTGGTACGGAGATTAAAGTTTTATTGCCTACGAAAGGTTGATTGGTTTATTAGTCACTGGTCATTAGTCATTGGTTTATTAGCCATTGGTAAATGCAAACTGCCAGTTGTAAACTGTAATGGTATTGGTGATTAGTTTATTGCTAATTGATCATTCATACATGGGGTTAATCGGTTAAATGTTTAAACTGGTTAATTGTAGATCAATCCCAACAATATAACAATTCATCAATCAAGCAATCGAAACTATGCTTTCGACTTCCGCACAAATGAACTAATGCTAATTAACCAATAAACTACCTACTATTCTAAAAAGGAGTACACTCTAATCTCATTCTAATCCCGCTCTTATTTCGCTGTAATAACATCGCGCTAAACTTGTATAAATAATAGTTCAGTTCATTTAAACAAGATATAGCCATGAAAACAGTATTAATACCAACCGATTTTAAATTAGAAAGCATTAAAATCATCGATGCGCTTGTTCAGCACCAGACAAATGAAACTTTAAACATCATTTTTGTACATGCATTTAAACTGTCAGATTCTATTACTGATATGTTAATGCTGAGTCGCCGCAGCCGCGATTACGAAAATGTTAGCGACGAATTTTATCAGGAGTTAAATAAAGCGAAGGCAAAATACCCTAAGCAAATCAATACCATTGGCATTGAATATTTTTACGGAAGTACGGTAGCCGCTTTCAAAAATTTCTTAGAAGCATTTGAGGTATCCAGCATTGCTTACTTAAAAGCCTATGCCTTTACGCCGATCAACAAATACAGCATCGATCCTAAGATCTTAACAGAACGGGCAGGTTGCGAGGTGATCCAGTTAAATGCCTTAATGGTACACAGCAAAGAAAACCTGATCGACACAAAAATACAGGAAGCGCAATTGCAGGAAGCAAACGCTTAATTATTACACCTATAAAAATTTTATATCATGCTGTTACGAAATAATATTCCGCTCACCTATATATTCGGAAAGATCAAAAAAGAAGTCCTGTTTGTGATAGGCTACTCAATAGGTATTGTGGTTTTATATGAAAATTTTCATGTTACCCGCATATCAATTCCTGTGGCGGTGCCAGCATTATTGGGTACGATCATTTCCCTTTTACTGGCATTTCGTTCTAACCAGGCATACGATAGATGGTGGGAGGCGAGGATTCTTTGGGGCGCCATAGTTAACGATTCGAGAACCCTCTCCCGCCAGATATTGTCTTTCGTAGAAAATCCTTATGGACTGGATGAAATTGAAGAATTTAAGGCCCGTTTTATTAAACGGCAAATTGCCTGGTGTTACGCCTTAAGTCAATCGTTAAGGGGTTTTAATGCCAGAAAAGGCCTTGAAGAATACATCAGCGCCGAAGAAATTGCTTTTATTAAAAAACGTAAGAATGTAACCGCCACCATACTCGAGCTACATGCCATGGATTTGAAAAAGGCACTGCAGGAAGGCTGGATCAACAAATACCAACAGATAGAAATTGATAAAACCATTACGGGTTTATGCAACCACATGGGTGGATCGGAAAGGATTAAAAATACTGTTTTCCCGGTTACCTACAGCAAGTACATCAACATGTCTATCCATTTGTTTATCGTATTGTTGCCTTTCGGGCTGATTGAATACTTTGGTTATATGGAAGTTCCTTTAGTAGTAGCTATTGCGGCATTCTTCTTACTGGTAGAAAAAATGGCTGTTCATCTTCAGGATCCGTTCGAGAACAAACCTACGGATACGCCAACCACAACCATCTGCAGAACCATTGAGCGTGATCTTTGCCAAATGCTCGATGATAATAAAATATACGAAGACAAGCCACAAACAGAACTGGCTCCGGTTGGATCTTATTACATTTTGTAATATCCCGCCATTAAGATAATCTCATTAGTTTGAGGTGGTTAGTTAATGCCATTAGTTTTCTTTTTGGATAAAAAGAATCTATGGTTTATAGTGTATAAATAAGACAAAAGCCATTCGGAATCGGATGGCTTTGTTTTTTTTCAGTTTTACAAGGAAGTCAGATAATAACGTCGTATGCACAACAAAAAACCCTCTTCAGGATTTTAACTTGAAGAGGGTTCGTATATTAAAGTCCCATTAAGGGGATTTAGGAGTTAAGCATCAATTTTCGCATATTTTGCATTACGCTCAATAAATTCTCTGCGTGGCGCAACCTCATCGCCCATTAACATGGAGAAAGTATGATCGCACTCTGCAGCACTTTCGATGGTAGCCTGTAATAAAGTACGTGTAGCAGGATTTAAAGTAGTTTCCCACAATTGCTCTGCGTTCATCTCACCCAAACCTTTATAACGCTGAATATGTACACTATCTTCTTTACCGGCACCTTTTAAACGTTGTACAGCCGCATCGCGTTGCACATCCGTCCAGCAATATTCGAATTCTTTACCTTTTTTAACCTGATAAAGTGGTGGCGAAGCAATATAAACATAACCTGCTTCAATTAAGGCCCTCATATAACGGTAGAAGAAGGTTAAAATCAACGTGGTAATGTGCGACCCGTCAATATCCGCATCCGTCATGATTACGATTTTGTGGTAACGCAGTTTGGTTAAGTTCAATGCTTTATTGTCTTCCGGCGTACCAATACTTACCCCAATGGCGGTAAACATGTTCTTGATCTCGTCGTTTTCGTAGATTTTATGCTCCATCGCCTTCTCTACGTTCAGGATTTTACCTTTTAAAGGCAAAATGGCCTGAATGTTACGATCGCGACCTTGTTTAGCGGTACCACCCGCTGAGTCACCCTCTACCAGGTAAATCTCACATCTTTCCGGATCACTGTCTGAGCAATCGGCTAGTTTACCAGGCAAACCCGAACCACCCATTACACTCTTACGCTGTACCATTTCGCGTGCTTTACGAGCCGCAGCACGGGCCGTAGCCGCTAAGATTACCTTATTGATAATCATTTTAGCCTCTTTAGGATTTTCTTCGAGATAGTTACCCAAAGCCTCTCCTACGGCAACATCAACAGATCCCATTACCTCACTGTTACCCAGCTTGGTTTTGGTTTGCCCTTCAAATTGTGGCTCCTGTACTTTTACCGAAACAACAGCGGTTAAACCTTCCCTGAAGTCGTCACCGGTGATTTCCATTTTCACGTTCTTTAATAAACCTTCCTTATCGGCATAGTTTTTTAAAGTACGGGTTAATCCCCTGCGGAAACCGGCAATGTGCGTACCACCCTCGTGGGTATTAATGTTGTTTACATAAGAGTGAACATTTTCAGAGTAACTATCGTTGTACTGGAAAGCCAGTTCAACCGGAACACCGTTTTTAATCCCTTCGATATAAATTGGCTCTGCCAGAATAGAGGTACGGGTATCATCTAAAAAGGCAACAAACTCTTTTAAACCACCTTCTGAATGGAAAGTTTCCGAAAAATAAGAACCGTCATCCAGTTTCTCGCGCTCATCGGTAAGCGTTAATTTAATTCCTTTATTTAAGAAAGATAACTCGCGCAAACGACCAGCTAAGGTATCGTATTTGTATTCGGTAGTTTGGGTAAAAATGGTTTCATCAGGAGTAAATGTTACAATGGTACCACGTTTATCGGTAGTTCCAACTTCTTTCACATCGTACTGCGGAACACCAATTTTATATTCCTGCATCCAGATTTTACCTTCGCGGTGAACTTCTGCTTTTAAATGGGTAGATAAGGCATTAACGCAACTTACCCCCACCCCGTGCAAACCACCGGAAACTTTGTAAGTATCTTTATCAAATTTACCACCGGCGTGTAAAACCGTCATAACGATTTCAAGCGCCGATTTATTTTCTTTTTTATTGATCCCGGTTGGAATACCACGACCGTTATCTTCAACCCTGATGGAGTTTCCTTCTAAAATCCTGACATCGATCGTATCTGCATGACCGGCCAAAGCCTCATCAATTGAGTTATCTACAACCTCGTAAACCAAATGGTGTAAACCTTTAACACCAGTATCACCTATATACATTGAAGGGCGCTTACGCACCGCTTCTAAACCTTCTAAAACCTGTATATTATCTGCCGAATAATTTGACTTTAAATCCTGTTCTTCGCTCATATTTTAATTAAAAACAATAAGTATCAAAAATACGGAAATTTTGGCATTTAAACTAATATGTGGATAAGTTTTGAGCTGTTAAAAGATTGACGCAAAAGCCTCTCCTATTGGATTAAAAGGGGTTTGAAAAGCAAAACCTGTGTTAAAATTCGTGTCTCTCTCCGCTTTACATTACTCCCGAATTTACATCGGGATCCATTTTGGGTTTAGGTGGCTAAAATAATGGTAAATAGTAACGGATTATTCACTAAACGTTCTTACGGAACGAAAAAAACATTTCATTTTTTTTTCTACCTCGGAATCGTCCCTAACGGGACGGTTTATTATAAATCAATAACTGCGTGTTATTACAGTAAAATTGTTAAAGTGTTTTTTTGACCACAGATGCAAACAGATAAACACGGATTTTTATGTCTGTAGCAGCCTTTTCTCTTTCGAAAGATTTATTATAAATCAAAAAATTGTCTGCCATCTTAACCGCAGAGTCATCAGGGAGTTTTTTAACCACAGATGCACACAGATAAACGCGGATTTTATATTTGTGCGCATCCTTTTCTCTTTCGAAAGATTTATTATAAATTAAAAAATTGCCTGCCATTTTAACTGTAGAGTCATCGGGATGTTTTTGACCACAGATACACACAGATAAACACGGATTTTTATGTGTGCGCATCCTTTCTCTTTCGAAAGATTTATTATAAATTAAAAAATTGCCTGCCATCTTAACTGTAGAGTCATCAGAATGTTTTTGACCACAGATACACACAGATAAACACGGATTTTTATGTCTGCAGCAGTCTTTCTATCTTCAGAAAAATCGGGACAAGCTGTAGGTAATTCTCTCTCGGTGCCGTTCCGTAGGAACGATTCCCCGGTAGCCCAATTGTTAAATGGGCGTTTTCGTTCCGTAGGAACGTTTGGTGTTTCGAAATCTGCTATTGCCGCCCTGCAACCCTAAATAGTACCACCAACCGTGCCACTTAAACCCGATGGAAGCGAACATGAAATAAAGCAGACAGCGGGAGTAACAACCATTTGAAACACTGCCCTGGCTTTCCAAAACACAGCAAATAGATTGAGTGGTAGCCTTAGGCCCTTAGCGTTGAGTAAATTAAATGCTCAATGCCAAAGCACCCCGCACCGCAATAGGCCTTTCTTTAAATTGGATATAAAAACTAATTTATATAAGTTTGCTAAAATTTATTAAACAATAATGGAAAGAAGAACCTTTAAAACCTTTGGTTTACTTGCAACAGCAACTTTAATAACTGCTTTCTCTGCATGCCAGAACAAAGACACTAAAACTACTGAAACTAAAAAAACAGAGACTACTGCAGCGGTTTCTCCAACTGAGAAAATTGTGTATGTAAACTCTGATTCGTTACTTACGAAATATGAATACTTTAAAGATCTTAAAGTAAAATTTGAAGGAAAGACCAAAAATGCGCAGGCAGATATGCAGGCTAAAGGTCAGGCTTTTCAGAGAGAAGTTGCTCAGTACCAACAATCTGCTTCTACCTTATCTGCCGATCAACGTAAAAGTACCGAAGAGCGTTTAGCACGTAAACAACAGGAATTACAAACTTATCAGCAAAATGCAGGTGGTGCTTTACAAAATGAGCAGGCTACTGAAAATGAGAAATTGTATGATAAAGTTGCTCAATATTTAAAAGGTTATGCTAAAGAAAAAGGTTATAAAATGGTTTTAACTTACTCAAAAGGTAACAGTTCTATTTTATTTGCTGACGAAAGTTTAGATGTAACATCTGAAGTAATTAAAGGCTTAAACGCAGAATACAGCAAAAAATAAGCGAAAAGATATTTAAATGAGGATGCCCCGCAAAAATCGGGGCATTTTTTTTGTGCTGTTATTTTTAGATTTTAGCGGCTTGGGAATTATTAAAAAATAAAATGGAGAATCAACATCAAAAATATATGCAGATGGCAATCGATCTGTCTGTACAAAATGTAAGCGAAAGCATAGGAGGGCCGTTTGGAGCAGTGGTGGTAAAAGATGGTAAATTAATTGCTAAATCGGCCAATAAAGTTACCTCAACCAACGATCCTACGGCACATGCAGAGGTCTCTGCCATCAGGCTGGCTTGTACCGAATTGAATACTTTTGATTTAAGTGGCTGCGTAATTTACACCAGTTGCGAACCCTGCCCCATGTGTTTAGGCGCCATTTATTGGGCAAGAATAAACACCATTTATTATGCAAATACCAAGGCAGATGCAGAAAATATAGGTTTTAGCGACAAATTTATTTACGAAGAACTGGATAAACCAATGGAAAAAAGAACGCTTCCGGTTATTCAAATGATGCGCGATGAAGCTTTACCGGCATTTAAATTATGGGAAACTTCTGCCATGCGGATAGATTATTAAGAATTTGACCGTGTCATAAAAGTACCGTCATCTCGAATGGAACATGGTGAAATGCCTGCGCGTACAGGCGGGGAGAAATCTGTAGTAGATTTCTCGACTTCGTTACACTCCGCTCGAAATGACGGTCACTCTTGTTCATATTATTATAAAAAGACCTGGTTATTTACCCGATTCTTTAGTAGCCAGTAATCCGATCATGGCGTCTATTTCCTTAACCACACCATCATCCGAGCCAGAGAAACCAACGGCTTTGAACCTGATGTTTCCATCGCCATCAATAACGAACTTAGTTGGAATTCCATCTACTTTATAGGCGCTTACTACATCAAATTTTGAGGGATCTTTTGCATTTTTGGTATCGTAAAGCACGTTAAAATTATATTTCTTTTCAGCAATAAAATCGGTAACCAATTTTTCCCTGTTATCTTCAGTTTGCCAGGTATTTACAAAAAGAAATACCACGTTGGGGTTACCTGAATATTTTGCCAGTGCTTTTTGCATCCCCGGGAAAGAGGCTACACATGGTCCGCACCAGGTTGCCCAATAATCTAACACTACTATTTTTCCTTTTAAACCGGCTAAACTAACTTTTTCGCCTTTTAAATTTGTTAATGAGAAAGCAGGCGCCGGGATATTGATCATTTTTTTGGTCCACTCTGCTCTTTCTTTTTCTAATGCCGTTTTTTCTAAATTGGCAATATAAGTTTCGTATGTTCCTTCTTTCTTTAAAGTGATATAAAGTCTTTTAAAATCAGCTTTTAAGGAATCTGTTGCCTTACCATCTTTGATTAATTTTTCAGCTTCAGTATAAGCTTTGTCATTCTGACCATCTTTAACCAGATAAGTGATGTAACGGGTTGATACATCTGGTGGTACAGCAGTATATAATGTTAAAGCTTTTTCCTGTACAGCAAGGGCGTCTTTAAAATTACCACCACGATAAAGCAATAATGCATAAGTATCGGCATACATGCCATAAGACTGATCCAAAGATTTCAAATAGGCATCTTTTGAAGCAAAATAAACAGGTACATCACCATTTTTAGCTTCTTCTATCAGGTTAAGTGATTGTTTTGAAAATTTTGTAGCTACTTCTACATTTTCATTCTTCTCAGCCGATGGCCAGGCAAAAGAGTTATATAAATTAGCTTTAGTTTGTTTATTGGTCACTTTTCCCGAATAAAGCTCAAATTTTTCAGTATTTTTTGCCTGTATGCTTGCGTTTGCTAAAATGCCATAAATTGAATTCAACTTCTCTGCATCGGCTTTTTTGCCTGCATCGAATTTAAATCTGGCAATCATATCTGTCGCTTTTTTCTCTTGTGCTGCAAAATCTTTTGTACCGTAAAGTGCATTCATTTCTTCTCCCCAGGCGTAATTTCCCGCAGGATATTTTTTGAGGATTATTGCTTTAACCGAATCAGCCTGTGCTTTTTTCTTTAACAACGAATAAAGACCGGTCATACTGCTTAAATCTTCTTCCTTAGGCTCTTTTATTTTCGATAAACTAGCAATATTCTCATTAATCAGCTTTGTACCATTGTCCTTATCAGCTTTGTACTCCTGCGAAAGATACTGGTTTAGGTTTTTCTTTTTCAGTTCCGGCTTTAAAGCAAATGCCTGGTTATATAAGGAAACAGCTTTTTCAGGGTCCAGGGTAAGTCCGAGGTAATAATTTCCTGCAAGTCCATATAGAAAGGCTTCGTTTAAATAAGCTTCTGCCGGTACCTTCCCTGCTTTGGTAAATTCTAAAATGTAACCGGCAGGTGCCTCATCTTTCTGATCGCCAACCGAAAAAGCAAGTCCGACTATGGTAACGCTATCCGGAGTGGAAATTTCTCCTTTGTAAACGTCACCTTCTTTAACGAGCTCAATTTTGGAATTTTTAGGATTAGATTTCGAAAAAAAGGTATAACTGGTACATTTAACATCGGCCAGGTTTTCAAGATTGGTCCCTTTTGGCTCATAAGTAAATTTAACGGTGCTTCCTGCTGCAGGTTTATCGGCAGAAAATTTCACACCCTGTGCATTAGCCGCTCCGCCAACCAATGCCATTAAGCATAACAATTTTAAGGTTTTCATACTGAAAGGATTAAGTTTTAATTAGGTAAACTAAATATATAGTTTATTATTCTTTTTTCATAGTTAATTCGTGTAAATTTTAAGGAATAATTATTGCAGGGTAATGAACATGACCTACGAAGAAAAAATAAACAGTGAACTGGATTTCTGGAAGTTTAAAACTTTACAGAAACCTTCTATTTTTAATAAAGTGACTGATAAAGTTCAGAAGAAAATAAACAGTTATATCCCCGACAAGGTTCATAATGCCATTACAACCGCCATTAAACAAATGGTAAAGGCAGTTCTTTTTGGATCCACATTTACCACATCGAAACCCGTTACCGATTTAACTTTAATGCACCGCGAAACATTGGTGAAGCAAAAAATAGATAATTACAAAAAAACGGGTGCTGCAGAAGGTGGAATTACCGGTGCTGGCGGCTTTTTAATGAGCCTTGCCGACTTTCCATTGTTATTGGGTATAAAAATGAAAATGCTTTTTGATATTGCCGCAGTTTACGGATATGATGTGAAAGATTACCGCGAACGTTTATACATTCTGCACATTTTTCAACTGGCCTTTTCGAGTAAGGAGGAAAGCCAGAATGTGTTTTTGAAAATGCAAAACTGGGATAATACAGCACATCAGCTCCCTACCAACATTGATGAATTTGACTGGCTTACCTTTCAGCAACAATACCGCGATTATATCGACTTAGCGAAACTTGCACAAATGCTACCTTTTATTGGCGCAGCGGTAGGAGCCGTTGCAAATTATAAACTGATCGAAAAACTAGGCAAAACGGCAATGATGAGTTACCGGATGAGGTATTTTAGTCTTCAGTCTATAGTCTTGAGTCATGAGCCGACCAGCGATTTCCGGCTTGAGAAAGGGATTTGAGTATTTTAGTTTCGAGTCTATAATCATGAGTAGAACAGACTACCGACTTTGGACTCAAGACTCTGGACTAACAACTACTCTTCTTCAAACATTCCTCCAATCAAATCGTCTGTTTCGCGACGGTCTTTTTTGGTTGGCCGGCCTGTACCCCTATCACGTTTTAAGCTTGGTGCATGGAACATCGATTTAAAGGCATGCGTATCTTCAACAGGTGTTAAATCTTTGTATTTTGTTAATGCAGTTGGCGAATCGGTTCTGTTATACGAAAGTTCTACCACCTCGATAATTTTTTTCTCTATCCCTTTCGATACCTGATAAACCTCTCCAACTTTTACAATGGCCGAAGGTTTAATATTCTGGCCTTTCAGTTTTACCCTTCCGGCTTTACAGGCATCAGTAGCCAGGCTTCGGGTTTTAAATAACCTGATCGCCCATAAATATTTATCTATCCTAAGTTTTTCTGTTTCTGTCATAAAGGATCAAAAATACGCAATTAAGGTTAATTGTAGAAACTGGTTAATCGACACATTTGGTTAATTGTATAAACTGGTTAATCGGTTAATTGTATGGAGCATATTCCAGCAGTTAACCAATTTAAACACTTAACCAGTTAACCATTCTATCGATTTAAACGCTTAACCAGTTAACCTAACTGCAAAACAATTTAAACAATTAGCCCTTTAATAAACAAAAATTGATTTATTTTGCGTAAAATTTAAAAACATCATGTATTCAGATTTAAAGAAATTAATTGAAGCCGCCTGGGAAGACAGAACCCTTTTACAATATAGCAACTATTGCGAAGCCATCGAAACCGTAATTCAGGGTTTAGATAAAGGCGAAATTCGCGTTGCTGAACCAGTTTTAAACTCCTGGGGCATTAATGAATGGGTAAAAAAGGCAGTAATTTTATATTTCCCGATTCGTGAGATGAAAGAAATTAAAAGCGGTCCTTTTGTTTACCATGATAAAATGGAATTAAAAACTGACTATAAAGCAACTGGTGTACGCGTTGTGCCTATGGCAAGCGCACGTTACGGTTCGTTTTTGGCAAAAGGTGTAATCATGATGCCATCGTACGTAAACATCGGCGCTTATGTTGATGAAGGTACCATGGTTGATACCTGGGCTACTGTAGGCTCATGCGCACAGATCGGTAAACGCGTTCACTTAAGTGGTGGTGTGGGTATTGGTGGTGTTTTAGAACCTGTACAGGCTGCTCCGGTAATTATTGAAGATGATGCTTTTTTAGGCTCAAGAGCCATCGTGGTAGAAGGTGTTAAAGTAGAAAGAGAAGCCGTACTTGGCGCCAATGTGGTATTAACAGCATCGACCAAAATTATCGATGTAACCGGCCCAACCCCTGTTGAATATAAAGGTATTGTACCTGCACGTTCGGTAGTAATTCCTGGTAGCTATACAAAAAAATTCCCTGCCGGCGAATTTCAGGTACCATGTGCTTTAATTATCGGAAAACGTAAAGAAAGTACAGATAAGAAAACTTCGCTTAACGATGCGTTGAGAGAAAATAATGTAGCAGTTTAAGCTGAAAGCAAAAAGGTGAAAGCTGAAAGCGAAACTCATAATCATAAATCCGAAAGTACTGAACTTGAGCAATCAAGCTTTGGTCTTTCGGCTTTAAGCTTTAGGCTTAGAATAGGATACGATGGCAAGCGCGCCGCCAATAACTTAACCGGATTAGGCAATTACAGCCGGTCGTTAATTGAGCATCTGGCAAATCAGTTTCCTGAAAATAAGTACCTGGTATATGCTCCAAAAGTAAAATCTGCCAAACAGATCGATGCTTTTTTTGAAAAAGAAAATATCGAACTTAAGCTCCCCAAAAACGGACCTTTTTTATGGAGAACTTTAAATATCCTGAAAGATTTAAATTCCGATGGCTGCCAGATTTTTCATGGCCTGAGTCACGAAATACCTTTAGCCATACAGCATACCAGAATTAAATCAATCGTTACCATCCACGATTTAATTTTCCTGCGTTTCCCGCAATACTATAAATTTATCGACCGCAAGTTATACGAGTGGAAAAGCAAATCAGCCTGTAAACGTGCCAATAAAATCATTGCCATCAGCGAAAAAACAAAGGAAGATATTATCAATTTGTACGGCATTGCTCCTGAAAAAATCGAAGTAATTTACCAAAGTTGTGATGATAGTTTTAAAACGCCTTTCGCTATAGAAAACCTAAGCCGCATCAGGGCCACCTATAAACTACCTGAAAAATATATTCTTAATGTTGGCACCATCGAAGAGCGTAAAAACCTTAAGTTGGCTGTTCAGGCTTTAAAAGAAGTTAGTGAGGAATATAAACTCGTGGTAATTGGCAAACAAACGGCTTATTTTAAAACGGTAGAGAAAGAAATCGAAAAACTTGGTCTTAAAAACAGGATCTTATTTCTAAAAAACATTCCTTTTGCCGATCTGCCGGGTATTTACCAAATGGCGACTGTTTTTGTATATCCTTCATTTTATGAAGGTTTCGGCATTCCCATTATTGAGGCATTATATTCAAGTATTCCGGTAGTTGCAGCTACAGGCTCGTGCCTGGAAGAAGCCGGCGGACCAAACAGTTTATACGTTTCGCCTACAGATGCCAATGGACTGGCAAAAGCCATTAACCAGATTCTGGAAAGTCCGCAGTTGCAAAAACAGATGAAAGAAAAAGGACTTGAATTTGTTCAAAAATTTAACAGCCCGGTTGTTACGCAGCAATTGATAGATTGTTATACAGCCCTCCTTTAAGGTATTTATCTTTTAACTTCCGAAATCTTTTTTTGTTTGAAAAGCAGGGTCAGTGCTATTATTAAATATTAGTCCTGCCAATGCTGCAAGTCCTCATCCGATAAAAGATCGGATTGCGGGCTTTCCGCGAATGTCAGGTTTAAATCCGAAAGGATTATGCAAAAGAAAAAGGGCCGGAATTTATTTAAAAATTCAACAGCCCTTTCTGTTATCTTAACCTTAAAACTTATTTAGCAGCAGTTACATTTGGTGGATATTGTGCTAGTATTTCTTTTACGCCTGTATATAAACGTTGTTCTCTTTTATTAAAGTTATCGAGGTTAAAACCTGATCCCTGTCCGTGCCAGAATAAAATCTTTTTAGCAGGATCCAGGAAATCGATAATGATTGTACCGTCGATATATTGGTTTACGTAGGTTCCGCCGCCCCAGCCACCTCGCCAGCCGCCCCAGCCCCAACCCCAGCCACCGTAGTAAGCAGGACCGTAAACGTCAGTTTTTTCTCTGGCAACTACCACTAAATTCACCAATAAATCAGGCTTTGCCGATTTGGTAAATCCTTTGGCGTTCATTTCTGCTTCTACAGCAGCTAATAGCCTGCGTTTGTCAAGGTTATTCAGTTTAACCCTGGCAATACCTTTGTCGTAAAAATTATAAGTTTTGTATCCGCTTAAATCAACATTTTTATCGTAATCTGATGCGGTGCGGAGTGTTGTACATCCTGCTAATGCCAATACCACTGTAAAAAGCATTAATAATTTTTGTGCTGTTCTCATTTTGTGCGCTGTTGTATAAATAACCTGACATAAATATAACGATTTTGGGAACCAACCGGCAAATCATTTAACATTTTTTACAATCAGATTGTTATCTGTAGAACGATTTCTATTTGATTATGTTTTGACGTTATATCACTCAGACTAAATATTTTACAATTGGATTAAATCTAGAAATCAATAAATTGGCGGATATTCCGATAAGATCTGTTTTACAGCTAAATTTATTCGCTCTTCCCTGTTTTCATAATCATCCAAATTAAACCCTGAACCTACCCCATGCCACATAATTGCTTTGGTTTCAGGATTTAAAAAATCAATGATAATGGTACCCGTTTGATATTGTTTGCTGGTGTTGAGTGAACCAAATTGCGAATCTCTCCATTGGTAAGAAGATGAAGCTGCATCCCACTGATAACCACCTCCGCTATAACCCCAATCGGCCCTGGCTTTAATGCTGCTCAAAACCGCTACATTGATTAAAAAGTCCGGATGATCTGTTTTGCTAAAGCCTCTTTTCAGCATGGCGCCTTCTACAGCATTCAACATCCGCGGTTTGTCGAGGTTGTTCAGTTCCAGCCGTTCAATTCCCTTTTCGAAATAGGCAAAGGATTTTAACTTAGAAAAATCGATTTTTCTGTCGTAATCTGATGCAGTAAGCACGGAGATACAACCGGTAAATGCCATTACAATAGTAAACAGCATACCCCATTTAAGTGTGTGTTTCATTTTATATTTATTTAATAACCTGTTACTAAAATACCAGATTATTAGTTTAAAACATATGTGTTGAGATAAATAAATGATAAAGAATATGTTACGAATTCATTTATCAATGTTTATGAGTGTCAGACAGAAATATCCGACACCGCAGGAAATACACATTAACATTATTTAACTTCCTCTTAATAAATTAACTTTGTAAAATGCTAAGAGACGAGATTAACAAAGCTTTTGAAGTATTAAAATCGGGCGGGGTAATCCTCTACCCTACCGACACCATTTGGGGAATAGGCTGCGATGCCACCAATCCTGAAGCCGTGGATAAAGTGCTTAAAATAAAAAACCGTCCTGCCGAAAAGAGCTTAATTGTATTATTAGATGTGGATAGCAAACTGCAAAGTTATGTGGCCGAAATACCCGATGTGGCTTATGACCTGATCGAATATGCTGAAAACCCGCTGACGATTATTTTTTCGGATGCAAAAAACCTTGCTCAAAATGTAATTAACGCCGATGGCAGTGTAGGCATCAGAATTGTTAAACACGATTTTTGTACTCCATTAATTCAGCGTTTCCGGAAACCCATCGTATCAACCTCTGCCAATTTGAGCGGACAACCTTCGCCAAAATTCTTTGATGATATTGATCCCGAAATTATTAATGCAGTTGATTATGTGGTAGATTTTGAGCAGGAAAACCGGACCAGCAGAAAACCATCAACCATTATGAAACTTTCTCCGGGCGGGCAGTTTGAATTTATCCGCAGATAAACCCCAACCTCTTTTCGGGCCTGGAATTGTTGATAGTCTTTACCGACCAAATGTTTTGCTTAATTTTGAACAAATGAATTACCCTTATATATGCAGTCTGATTTAAACGAAGGGAACCCCAAGTCTCCTTCAGGGGATTTAGGAGTTCACCTACAAAATCCTATATTTAAAACCTTATCAACAATTGCAGATAAGAACAATACCGAAGCTTATGTAATCGGCGGCTTTGTTCGCGATTTATTTTTAAACCGCCCATCAAAAGATATTGATGTGGTAATAGTGGGCAGTGGAATTGAATATGCGGAAGCTGTGGGCCGGAAATTAAATACCAAAGTAGCTGTATTTAAAAACTTTGGCACCGCAAATATCAAATACCAGGATTTAGAAGTTGAATTTGTAGGGGCCAGAAAAGAATCTTACCGATCGGATTCGCGTAAACCCATTGTTGAAGATGGTACTTTAGCAGACGACCAGCTCCGCAGGGATTTTACCATTAATGCACTGGCCATTAACTTAAATGCCCATCATTTTGGTGAGCTTTTAGATCCATTTGATGGCACTAAAGATTTAGAAAATAAACTGATCCGCACGCCGCTCGATCCGGAAATTACTTTTTCTGATGATCCCTTGCGCATGATGCGGGCCATCCGTTTTGCTTCGCAACTTAATTTCGATATCGATCCGGCTGCGCTTAATGCCATTAAAACACAGAAACAACGCATTAGTATTGTTTCGAAAGAGCGCATTACCGATGAGATGAATAAAATCATCTTGTCTAAAAAACCATCGGTGGGTTTTAAACACCTTTTTGATACGGGTTTATTACACCTCATTTTCCCTCAAATGGCACAGCTTTATGGTGTGGAAATTATTAAAGGAAAAGGCCATAAAGATAATTTCTACCATACTTTGGAGGTACTGGATAATATTTGTGCAGATACTGATGATTTATGGTTGCGCTGGGCGGCTATTCTGCACGATATTGCCAAACCGGCAACCAAACGTTTTGAAGAAGGCCACGGCTGGACATTTCACGGGCATGAAGATCGCGGTGCACGTATGGTGCCGAAGATCTTTGCTCAATTAAAACTTCCTTTAAATGAAAAAATGAAGTACGTGCAAAAACTGGTACAGCTGCATTTAAGACCAATTGTGCTGGCTCAGGAAATTGTTACTGATTCTGCAGTGAGGCGGTTACTTTTTGATGCAGGTGAAGAAATTGAAAGCCTGATGTTGCTATGCAACGCCGATGTTACCACTAAAAACGAATATAAAAAAACCAAATACAGAAACAACTTTGAGCTGGTAAAACAAAAGCTGAAAGATGTGGAAGAACGCGATAAAATCAGAAACTGGCAACCCCCTATCTCTGGTAACGATATTATGGAGACTTTCGGACTTGAAGCGGGCAAAGAAGTAGGTATCATTAAAAATGCTATCCGCGAAGCTATACTAGAGGGCGAAATCATAAATGATTATCAGGAAGCATTCAATTTTATGCTCGATCAGGCAAAACAAATGGGATTAAATCCTGTTAATAAATAATTTAATCGCCCAAACTACAGAAACAGGATGCCTTTTATGGCATTTGATGTTTGTGGTAATTATAAATTAACTTTATTTTTACGGTTCCAAAATACAATAATGGCTATTTATAAATTTAGAATTACTTTCGAAGATTTTGATGATGTTGTGAGAGAGATCGACATTAAATCAAACCAAACATTTGAAGACCTGCACAAGGCTATTCACCGATCTACAGGTTATAATGCCGAAAAATCTTCGTCTTTTTACGTAAGCACCGATAACTGGTTAAAAGGTGATGAGATTGCTTATTTACCAAGCGAACGTAAGAAAGACCGTGTAGTTTTAATGGAAAACTCTAAATTAAGTGGCTTTATTGAAGATCCGCATCAAAAATTCTATTACATTTATAATTTCGACCGTCCTTATGATTTCCATGTAGAACTGGTAAAAATCATTCTGGATGCCGATCCCAATATCGAATATCCGTTTTTAGCTAAAAGCAGTGGCGAGGCTCCGAAAATTATGGAGCAAAATAGTCCAACGGCTGTTGATCCACGCGGTGCTGCAGCAACTGCAAGCGAATTTGATTTCTTAAATGAAATGAACTTTGTTCCCGAAGATACTGATGAACTTGAAGCCATGGGCGAAATGGGCATCAACGAGGAAGAACGGGATGAAGACGAAGAAAGTGAAGAAGATGAGTTTGGAGATGAATTTTCGGATAATGATAACTTTGAAGATGATAGCCACAAAGACGACTATTAATCAGAAATAATATTTTAATTTTCAAAAAGCTGTCAAATCAAAATTGACAGCTTTTATTTTATACGAATACCGCTATGCTCCATAAAAAAACCTTAATTTCTATTGTTGGCCCCACCGCGGTAGGCAAAACGGCTTTGGCTATTCAGATTGCCCGGCACTTTGCCACAGAGATTATCTCTGCAGACTCGCGACAGTTTTTTAAGGAAATGGCTATAGGTACGGCAAAGCCCAATGTAGAAGAATTAGCAGCAGCAAAACATCATTTTATTGATTCACACTCAGTATCGCAATTGTTTAGTACTGGCGATTTTGAGGTGGAAGGCTTAAAAATCCTCGACGAGATCTTTCAAAAGCATGATGTAGCCATTATGGTTGGAGGATCGGGCCTGTATGTAAATGCCCTGCTAAATGGTTTGGATGAAATGCCCGATATTGATTTATCCATCAGGGAAAAATTAAACAGACAATTTGAGGAAGAAGGTTTAGCTGTTATACAAAATCAGCTGGCTGAATCAGATCCTGAATATTTTGCAAAAGTAGACCAGCAAAATCCACAAAGAATGATCAGAGGCCTGGAAGTTTTCTTATCAACCGGGCAAAAACTTTCATCCATGTTATCGGCTACCAAAAAGGAACGTCCATTTAACATTATCAAAATCGGACTAAATACGGATAGAACTGTTTTATACAACAGGATTAATCAAAGGGTTGATCAAATGATTGCAGACGGATTATTGGAAGAAGTTAAATCGTTAACACCATTTAAACAGTATAATGCATTAAATACGGTAGGCTATAGCGAAATTTTCGATTATTTTGATGGGAAGTTGTCCTTACAGGAGGCCATAGATGCCATTAAACAAAATACCCGCCGTTTTGCAAAACGCCAGCTTACCTGGTTTAGAAGAGATGCGGAGATTAACTGGTTTGAGCCTGATGAAAAAGATCAGATTATTGGCCTTATAAATGAAAAATTAAAATAAAAAAAGAGGTTTCAACTGTTAGCTAAAACCTCTTTATATAAAATAAGATATTAGAATTAATTAGGGAACTTCACGCCTCTATATTGCGTAATATCAACTGTTGGAATGGTAGAACCATATTTTGCATTAATTGCATCGATAAATACGTTCGCAATTACTGCATTTCCACGTGGAGTTAAATGGATACCATCTAAAGAAAATGCACCACCTGTAATAAATGCTGCGTTGATGCCAACTCCCTGAAGATTGATTCCTGTTTTAACCTGATTAAAATAGGTGTATGTATCAGCAATGGCTAAACCTTTACTTGTAGCCAAAGATTTAATGCTGCTGTTGTAGCTGTTCACATAATCTTTTACTTTTATTACTTCATCCTTATCCAATACCCAGTTATTTGCAATCGGGTTTAATGGATGTAAACCATAAGGAATAGCACCTGTGCCAAACAAACCAGCCGATTGGAAAGGTAAACGGATTAAATCTTCGTCTGTTGCTGCCCTCACGGCACCTGTTCCGGTTTGGATGAAAACAGCCTGCGCAGCTGGATTAGCGGCTTTGGCAGCAGCAAGTAGGAGCGATACTTTAACGGTATTAAAATATGGTACAGCTGTTACATCAGGAATAGTTGCTACGATACCTTTCTGACCACCCGATGTTAAAGCATTTAACAAATTAGAATATAATGATGAAAATGTTACTTTATCTGTTAATACAGTAGTAGGATCACCAGTTACGGTAACAGCACCATTGGTTGCATAACCCAATACATCATTATTCCCTAACCAAAGCGAGAAAAAAGTATGATTTCTCTTTTGTATAAACTGAAAATAGTTGGTTTTGCCTACTTCAGCATCGGTTAGCAAACGCTCGAAATATGGGTTGGCTGCACTAAAAGTAAGCGTTGGGTCGAAAGATAAATCGACGCGCATACCTGGAATACCTAAATTTTGGATTTCGCCGCTGTATTTATCTAAATGTTTGGCTGCATCTCTATATGCCAGTTTATCAGTTACTTGTGTTAATGTTGGGGTACCGTTAACCAGTGCGGTTAATGCAATATAACCTGAACCATTTGAATGATCATCAGTAAAAAACGGAGAGGTAAATACCCCGCCACCTACAGAAGCCATTTTTGCAGCGAGTAAATTTGGATAAGCTACTTTTTGTCCCTCTAAGTATAAACCTCCATCAGCAAAGCCCGAAGTTAAAGAGTTACCTACAGCGATGTATTTGCTAAAATTAGCTTGTCCGGCAGTTGTACCTGCTGGTGTTTCTATTTCTGGTTTGCAGGCCGCTGTAAAAAGGATGGCAGCAGCTACGAAACTATTTAATATATATTTCTTCATTGTAATTTCTCCTACCATTTATAAGTTAACGAAAGACCTGGTGCATAAACCAAAGTTTTGAAAGTACCATCCAAGCCTGTTTCGATATTTTTCTGTTTGCGCGATTTTACATCTTCGAAGAAGAATGAAGCGTTAACCTCGAAATGGCTTGTTGGTGTATAACCTAAACCAGCACTTAAAATATAACGGTCAGCATCTGGTGCTTCTGGTGTTACATAACCATCCTGAACTGGAGAAAAAGCATAACCCACACCTGCCCTTAAAGCCAATTTCTCTGATGCCTGGTGATTAATACCCAATTTAAACGATGAGCCATCACGATAGTTACGCGCCGATCTTGTATCAGCCAAAGCTGATGTATTTGTTGCATAATCGAATGCCAGTTCTTTATAAATATGCCATTGAACCCAACTTGCATCAAATGCTAAAACGGTACTTTTCGATAATGGAATACCTACACCTAAGCTGGTTGTTGCTGGTAAAGGTAATTCAGCATTAAAGGTATTACCCGGAGGGAAAGATCCTTCTAAAGATTTTGGAACATCAAATTCTGCTGTACCACCATCTAACTTAGTAATTACTTTCGATTTATGTACAATGGCAAAAGAGATGTTGCTTAATGTTTTAATGTATAAACCTGCATTCCAGCCATAACCTGTTCCGGTACCATCTAAGGTAACATGACCAGAACGGCCGTCAGGATAGTTTACCGGAAGTGCTCTCTGAAGATTTACATCGCCATGGTTATAAACAAAACCTGCTCCAATACCAATACGATCGGTAATTTTAATACTTAAAGTTGGCTGAAAATAAATGGCTTTTAAATTTAATGAGGTAAGTGCATATTTACCCGACCAGTTGTCGCCCCAATCTACCAAACCACCAAATGGCGTATAAACACCCAGGCCCAGCTTCCACTTATTTGATTTTGGTCCCCAAACGGCATAAAACTCGAATGGTGGAGCAATTTTGTTTTTTACATCTTCTGTAATATTCGAACCGCTTTGTTTAAAAGCTGATTTAAATAATAATGGGTTTACACCTGCGGAAACTGAGTTTTTCTCTAAGAAAGTTACTGCACCGGGATTGTAAAATACAGAAGCCTCATCTAAAGCCAGTGCAGAACCTGCACCTGCCATACCAATTTGTTTCTGACCTTGTAAATTAACCTGGAAACCCTGCCCCAAAACCCAAAGTGGGGCAGAAAGTAATACGCTCAATAAAATTTTTTTCATTTATAAATGGTTATATCACAAATATATACTATGCTAACATAGTAAGCAAATATTTGTTTGTAAGAATTTTATGCGTTTAGGCCTGGGCCGTTGGTCCGCCAAAACCCATTGGGAAAGGTGGTTCTTCTTGTGCCTTAATCCGCCCGTTTACATTTTCAAATTTCTGAATATTGTCTTCTAAAGCTGACAATAAGCGCTTTGCATGTTCCGGTGTTAAAATAATCCTCGATTTTACCTTAGCTTTCGGTATTCCGGGCATTACACGGATAAAATCCAATACAAATTCGGTATTAGAATGGGTAATAATGGCCAGGTTAGAAAAAATTCCTTCTGCAATTTCTTCCGATAATTCTATGTTTAGCTGATTTTCGTTTTGTTGTTCTTCCATAATAGTTCAAAAATAAAAAATTCCGCTGCTTAATGGCGGAATTAAAAATATAAAGTGCTAAATAATATTAAACCTGAACAATAACATTCCTCTTATTTCTCCAAAAAATCCAGTTCAGCAATAGCCAAAGTCTTTTTATTGCCTGCAATTGTAACGGCCTTTAATTGTACATACTTTGCAGCAATTACATTTTTAAAGTAATGTGTTCTTGGTGTAGGATCGTTAATCAAGTTACCAAACCCAAAGGTTTCAACATCTTTCCAGTTTTTACCATCATTACTGGTTTGCAAGATGCCCTTTTCTAACATTCCATCGGCAAAATTGGCAGGCGGTGTATAAATAAAGCCTGTTAAATTGTGGGTACTGCCCAAATCAATAGCAATTTGATGCTGTCCATCCTCATTTGATAACCAATAAGTTTCTTTTTTAGCATCCACAGCCATCGCAGCAGTATGATTTGCCTTTTCACCGTCGCTGGATAATAAATTCCAGTCTTTTTTTACTATTCCAAATGTTTCAGTTGCCAAAGGTCCTTTTTCTTTATTGGTGATGGCAATTGCTTTTATTTCGCCTTTTGTAATCTGTACCGGAGCCGAATATTTATTTGAACTAGCACTAGGTACACTTCCATCGGTGGTATAATAAATTTCGATGCCCTTATTCAGGTTGGCCGTGGCATTTTCTCCGTGAGGTTTCCAACCAAATTCGTGTGTTTTTGACGAAATGGTAGTTAAACCGTTTATATCCCTTGCAAATTGCAATTGTGGCGGACGCGTGCGATAATAATGTGCAGATATGGTTGCCATTGCAGGATTCGCCCTCGATGATAAAATGGTTAACCGAAGCTTCGATGTGGTAATTTCAGGAAAACGTAAAATGCGTTTATAGCCAATATTTGTTGCTTCAGCAATTTTCTGCCATTTGTGATTAACCCATGCTTCAACCTGGTGCTGCTCTACCCTTTCGCTATAAGCTGCAATTGCTTCCTGTAAAACAATCCGGTTTATTGTTATGGGTTTAGCGGTGCTTATTTCTATATTTTTCTGCTTATCATTTAACAATTGAAAGGTATTAATGTCCTGATCCAGGATTGCTTCTGGTCCGCTTGCACCACTCAATAAGTTGTTACCGTAAGTTTCGCTGATTCGTTTACCTACTTCTTTGAGTACGCTAACATCTTCATCAGAAAATTTCCCGTTTCGGTTTGGTGGAATATTGAGTAAAAATGTGGAGTTCCCTCCTACCGAGCGTTCGAAAATATCAAATACATCATCGGCACTGCGTACTTTTTGTTTTTCATCATCACGGTAAAACCAGCCTTCTCTTATTGATGTATTGGTTTCGGCCTGCTGGTAATGTAAAAATTTAGCTTTGTAAAGTTTATCATTGCTACCTAAATCTGTATCAGTCAAATCCGGAAAATGTGCTGCAGTATCAGGATTTTCGCTATAAGGCAGTACATTCCATTCTGTTTCGCGTGTTCCCCCGGCTTCGTTTCCACACCAGCGGATATCCTCTTTACCAAAAATTACAGCTTTTGGCGCCAGGGTATGAATCAGTTCTTTCCAGGCCTGGTAATTGTATTTCTGGCCACCTTTGGTTTTAGGATGTGCACCATCAAACCAAACTTCATCAACAGGACCATATTCGGTTAATACTTCAAATAACTGGTTTAAAAAATATTCGTTATAATCGTCAACATCGAACTTAAATTTGGTCTGGTTTGCAAACGGGCGGCCTGCTACTTCGCGTGGAATGGTTCTGGTAGTTACTTTACTCAAATTGCCATACAAGCCTTCAGGATTTTCAATCTGGTATAAATCTGCCGGAGATAAATAAATACCCAGTTTAAGGCCATATTTTTTACAAGATGCGGATAGATTTTTCAGGATATCGCCTTTGCCATTTTCAAAATTCGAAGACATGATTCCATGTTTGGTGTACCTGCTCTGCCAAAGCACAAAACCATCATGGTGTTTTACGGTAATAATCACCATTTTCATGCCTGCCGATTTCATGGCCTGGCACCATTGATCGGTATGAAGTTCCTTTAAATCAAAAATTTTTGGGTCTTCTTTTCCATTGCCCCATTCCATCCTGGTAAAAGTATTAGGACCAATATGAATAAATGCAATAAATTCATTTTTTAAAGCACTTAACTGATTGGGCGTTGGTACTACATGGCTTGCTTTGGCAATAATAGTAGCTTTACTGTCGCCAGGCTCAATGGCTATGGTGTTTTGTGATTTTAAATCGTTGTTCTGCGCCACTGCATTGGCAATAAATGAAGTTATTAATGCCAATGTAAAAATTAATTTTCTCATTAAATTGTTTTGTACCTAAAATTACGTTCTGGTTCACGTCCATCCATAAAGCATTTTAGCTGTTTATTAAGGTAAATTATCATTTTTCTTCTGCCTGTAAAACCACTGTTGGATCGCTAATCCATCTTCCTCCCTTTTGCTTAACAGGAATAAAAGCGAACATCCAATTTTGGCCGGTAATGGGTTTGGGCACTTTGATCAGTACTGTATTCCAACCTTTTTTTAACTGAATAGTTGCGGGTTTACGCGACCAGAAAAATTCTTCATCGGTATAAGGAATTTCATTTGCTTGTGTAAACCAGGTTGGCTTAAGGTTTTGGTTTGCACCGGGATTTTCCCATACAGGACCTTTTAATTCCGTATTATTGATGAAGATTTCGCCCCCATTAGCATCCCATTTTCCGTTTGGAGGTACACCGGCACTTTGCCTGTTAGAGCGTGCCGGGGTTTCGAATCCGATTAAAGCTTGTATGTTTTGATCATGTTCAGAAAAGATATTTGAAGAGAAGTCTACCTGGGTTAAACTATCAATAGCCTGATCTGCCAGCAACGATTGATTTATCCTTATCACGCTCCCGGCAATTTTTTGAGGCAGCCGATCAGTTGTAACAGGTTTTCCTTTCCAGTAAATTTTGCTTACCTGCCATTCCGTTTGCGAAGCATTAAAATAAGGAAACGGCAATTTTTCAAAAAATCGGGCCTGATGAACCGTTAAACGCTTTTCGAATTCTGCAAAATATTGGTTGGCTGTTGTATTTTTAAGCGGTAAAACGTTTAAAAGATCAGGGTTAGCTTCTGGTCTTCCACACCAAACCGCTTCGCTATAAGCCAGTGCACCAGGCCAGACAGGGTTATGAAGGAAGATTTTTTCCTTATCCGCTACCCTGGTGTCTGGCCAGCAACATAAAATACCACCTAAAGCATATTGATCTCCCCTGGCCTGGTTACAAACCTGCTGAAAAAAATAACGTTGAATTAAAGTAACAGCATCGAACAAATTCAGGTACCCACCGTACGAATCAATAAATGGATTTCTTTTAGTATTTGCCACCTGTCCTGTTGCTTCTTCTCTCCAAAGCTGCCGGATACTTCCTTTTACAGGTGGCAAACCAGGGTTCCACACCATAACTTTACGCCCATTAGCCATAACCCTATTGCTCATCCTTTCGATAAATGCAGCAGGGTTTGGAATATGTACTTCATCCGAACCGATATGCAAAACCGGACAATCGCTGGCCGGAATCTCTTTACAAAATTCATCGATTAATTTTTCTAAAACATGCATGCCTTGCTCACTCTCCATTTTAAAACCAAAAACGCGCTTAAAATAAGCACTATGGCCAGGCATATCCAGTTCAGGAATAATGGTAATGTGTTTTTCTTTGGCAAAGCGGATCAACTCTTTAATATCGGCAAAGCTGTAACTGCTATCCGGATCGCGGTTAGCCTGCCTAAACCTGGCTTCGTTAAGCTGCGGAAAAATTTTGCTTTCTATCCTCCAGGCCGGATTATCGGTTAAATGCCATTGAAATGTATTGTATTTATAATGGGAAAGCAGCTCGAGTTGCTCTTTTAGCAGGGTAATACTTTGAAAATTACGTCCGTTATCATGCATAAATCCTCTAACAGCAAAGGCAGGCCAATCACTAATTTCACAAAAAGGGATAGCTACGCCTGCACTTGTGTTTTGCATTAATTGCCTTAAAGTTTGTACACCATAATATAACCCGCTACTATCCAAGGCTTTAATATTGATACCTTTTTTAGAAACAACAAGCTGATAACCCTCTTTTTTAAGTGCTGGTATTTTAACAATTTCTACGTGTACCTGAACTTTATTTTTACTGATTCTATTGGAAAGTTTAACGCCATTAGCTATGAACAGGCGTTTGAGAGCTGACAGAACAGTTGCGTTACTATTAGATTTGATTACAATTTCATTCAACTTAAGCACGCCGGGTTGCCACACCACTTGCTTTGGAAATGGAATAAGGGCTACCGGTGCCTCAGCCAATTCTAGAAGGGAATGATTACTGCTCCAATGCGCATCACCACCAGGTATTTTAGACCGGTTTTGCGCATTAAAAGTTCTTATCTGATTAAAATCTTCTGTCAGGACTGCTTTCTGATGATATACTTTTTTTACTGTACATGAGTAAAGTAGCAGCAATAACACAGCTAAACATAGATTTCTTTGCATATCTATTTTCCGGAAGCTAAAATTTTCCGGATCACCTTTTCGTAAGCATCGGTGTATTGCATCATTCCAAAATCGTTTGGATGTGTGCCATCAATGGTGCTGTTATCAGTAAAACCGATCTCTTCTGCAGTTAGGATATACAGATCTTTGATTCCTGATTGCTTCAATTTTTGATAAGTATGATTCAGGATTTTAGAAGTTTGAATGTATTTTCGGGTTAGTTCGCTATCCAGGTTAACCTGAGTTAAGCCAGAACTGTGTTCGACCAATAAAACGGGCGTATGTGGATGTTTTGCTTTTAGACTTTGTACAGAAAGGGTAATCCGTGACTCAATTTCAGCAGCCGGATAAATCTTTTGATCATACAGATTAGGCTGGCAATCCAATACAAAGAGACTGGCATCTGTTTCATTCATTAATTGAATCAACGGGTTTTCCAACCGGCCATTGCCTGAAAAACCTAAATTGATCACCGGCAGGTTTAATTTCCTGCCCAGTATATTCAGCCATGCCATTCCGGGTCTGCTTGCACTAGCCCCCTGCATAATAGAAGTACCATAAAATACTAAAGATTTTTTTTCATTGGCTTCTTCTACCTTAAATCCATCATTTATCCCCACTCCTATTTTTAACCATTTTGGCGTGTTATATAGTGGCAGGTATAGGCGGAATTTCTTGATTTTTACTGTCGCATCAAAATTTGCATAACTATAAGTAACCGTGTCGCTAAAGCTGTATGCTGCTTTTATCCAATGCCAGTTATTTTGCATATCCTGCGCATATAAATCGAGGCCGCTTACGCCTAAAGCTGGCATATTATCTAAACTTTTCCCTCCATTGAGCTGATATTTTACTATAATCTGTTGTGCATTGGTATTAAAATCCAAGTACTCGCCAGCAGTATTCTTCGCTAAATCCCAAACTTCTTTCCTCACTACTTTTTCGGCAGTAGCAGGTAAGCGGTTATAATAGTTAAGGCTATCGCTGTTTTGCCAGGCCTTACCTTTTAATGTAGCGTAAGCATTGGCCTGAGGGTTAAACCATTTGAAAGTGCTCTTTTCTTGTGAATAGATTGATTTACAATACATTAAACAAGTCACCAACCCAAACAAAAAGACATTTCTCATTTGTTACTGATTTAATAGTGGTTTTACGCGCTGTAAAACTTCGTCGGCGGTAACGGTCGATAAAGATTTTATACTAAAATTTCCGAGTGCTTTATTTAACTCATCAAGTGCTGCTGAATTTTTATTTTTGGTATATAACTGTTGTAATTGCTTAATTTTTTCAAAATCCTGTGCACCCTCGATCATTTTTTCGAACCTTACGGATGTTAATGGGCCTGGATAAACCATGTAAGTATCGCCTGCAGGCCAGGCAGTGAAACGGGTATCGGTTAAGGGATTTTTTGTCCAGCTGTTGTAGGCCCAGCGCAAATAACCATCCATGTTTTTGCTGGCAGTGTACCAGCCCATCCACACCTGCTCTGCGGGCGAAGAGAAACTGAAAGCATTGGGATAAGGTTCTGTACAGCAGGTGTACCAGGTACTGGTTTTACCCTCCGCTATGCGTTTTTGTAATACATCAGCCGGAAATTCCCATTTAGATGCAATGCAATAATTGTCGATGTCTTTTTCTATTTCCTGGTGATATTCTCCTGCCAGGGCTAATTTCCAATCCTTATCAACGCTTTTTAATAGTTTGATTACGGCCTGCATGGCTTTCATGGGACGTTCGTCCATGGCAATATAGGTCTTCTGGAACCAGTTTTTTGATTTTAAATGTTTGGTAAAATCTGTCAACATTGTTTTCCAAAAGGCATCATATGCAGGTGTACCGATGGATTCAGTAAATACTGCTTCTTTCTGGGTGGCTTCATCCCAATAGCTAAAGGCAATTTTCCAGGGTACCATGCTATAGCAATTGATGCGCTGATTGATGCCGGTAGTCATTACAAAAGCAATATATTTGTCAAACAGGCTGTAATCATAGCTCCAGGTACCGTCTTTTTTCTTTGTCCATTTAATTAAACTTGGGTAATCATCATAAGTTTGATGGCCCCAGGGTTCGTTAACAATACTTGCGGTAATGGTTTTCTGCCCGGCATTGGCCAACATTGTATAATATGGCTTAATTAAGGCAAAATGTTCATCGCTCCATAATTTTACCTGATGCGTACGGGCAATGGCTGCGGGATGTTGCCATAAATCTAAGTCATACTTCCATTGTGCCGGCGCAGGTAAAGTTTTATCGAGCACCTGAATCTGAACAGGCAGATCATATTCCTTTTCACCTTTAATTTTGACTATTCCTGAATAAATACCTGCTTTGGTAGCTGCCGGAATTTTTATACTCAACCAAACCGGCTGTGTATTTCTGGCATTAATTACAATGTTATTTATTTTTGTATCAATTTGGTCGGCCACATAAGATGAATCAAAATCGGCTGCTTTACGGTAACCACAGCCATCTCTAAACTCGTCGGTAATGACATACTTGATAATGCCCGCAGTAATATTTTCTTTTTTAATGTTGTTACCCCGCTGATCTTTGAGATCGGATGGTTCTATACTTACCCCGGCAACCTTATTGTTGGCCCACAGCAATAGCTGGGTGTGTATTTTTTCGCCTTTCCAGGCGGAGGTATTCCATGTGTTTTGAACTGGAACCGCCGGAGGTACTTCTTTTGCAAACCTCACATTGCTGCTGGCGAAGCTAATATTTAACGCTTTAGTGGTATTTTCCCATTGTTTATTAATGGTTTCGCTGTCTGGCAGTTTTGGTTTCTGGAAGGCTAAACTTACATCCTGGGCGGCGCTTGTTAAGCCAAAACCCATCATTAATATCACTGATAAAAACTTCATAAACCTAAGTTAATGAAACCGATCAGAATTAAATTAAGAGATTGAAAAGCTATGCTTACGCAAACGTTTGACGAATTGTAACAAAATAGATAGATAAGAAATAGAGGTTAGTCCGGATATTGAAGGTATTTAATCTTTTGAAAGTGAAGTTTATATTTTTGATATTCAATATTACAAATTCAAAAAAAAATTATTTTATCATAAATTTAACACTCACGAGTTCACGTTTTACTATCTATTAATTTACAAAATCTATTTAAACAAAAAAACCCCGACAAAATGCCGGGGTTTCAAACTATTTAGATTAAATATTAAGCATCTACTTCTTCTTGTTTCGAAGCTAATAATTTATCGTATTCTTCCTGAGAACCAACGATGATTCTTTCGTAACCACGTACACCAGTACCTGAAGGGATTAAGTGACCAACGATCACGTTTTCTTTCAAGCCTAACATATTATCGCGTTTACCTGCAATTGCTGCCTCATTCAATACTTTCGTAGTTTCCTGGAACGAAGCCGCAGAAATGAACGATTTAGTACCTAATGATGCACGTGTAATACCTTGTAGGATAGAACTTGCAGTTGCTGGTCTTGCATCTCTAACCGTAATCTGTTTTAAATCTTTACGTTTTAACTGAGAATTTTCATCTCTTAATTTACGTAATGAAACAATCTGACCTGGTTTGATTTCGGTTGAATCACCTGCATCTTCAACCACTTTCTTGTCGTACATGGCATCATTCTCGTCAGCAAAATCCCAACGGTCAACAGCATTATTTTCTAAGAAGATAGTGTCACCCGGATCTTCAATGTGAACTTTCTGCATCATCTGGTGAACAATTACCTCGAAGTGCTTATCGTTAATTTTCACACCTTGTAAACGGTAAACTTCCTGAATACCATTTACCAGGTATTCCTGAACCGCTGCAGGGCCTTTAATTGATAAGATATCAGCAGGAGAAATTGAACCATCTGATAAAGGCATACCTGCTTTCACAAAGTCATTATCCTGTACAAGGATGTGTTTAGACAATGGAACAAGGTATTTTTTAACTTCACCATCTTTCGATTCGATTGTGATCTCGCGGTTACCACGTTTAACGCCACCTAAAGTTACCACACCATCAATCTCAGTTACTACAGCCGGGTTAGATGGGTTACGTGCTTCAAATAATTCTGTTACACGAGGTAAACCACCCGTAATATCCCGGGTTTTACCAGTAGCACGAGGAATTTTAGCGATAATCTGACCAGTTTGGATAGTTTCACCTTCGTCAACTGAAACGTGAGCTCCTACCGGAATGTTATAACCTTTGATGAATTCACCTTTCTTATCAACGATCTGAACTGAAGGGTTTTTCGTTTTATCACGTGTATCGATAATTACTTTTTCACGGTGACCAGTTTGCTCATCTGATTCTTCACGGAAGGTAACACCTTCAATAATGGCATCAAATTGTGCTTTACCGGCAAATTCTGAAAGAATAACCGCGTTGTATGGATCCCATGAACAGATTTTATCACCTTTTGAAAGTTTATCGCCTTCTTTAACGAATAAGAATGCACCGTAAGGAATGTTATTTGTAACGATTACCCTGCCAGTACCCGGTTCAACAATTTTGAACTCACCTGAACGACCCAATACAACCTGTACTGTTCCTTCCTCAGTCTGAGTATCAACTGTACGGATATTTTCGAATTCGATAACACCATCAAACTTAGCTACGATGTTTGATTCTGCAGCAATGTTCGATGCAGTACCACCCACGTGGAAAGTACGAAGTGTTAACTGTGTACCCGGCTCACCGATTGATTGTGCTGCAATTACACCAACTGCCTCACCTCTTTGAACGCGTTTACCAGATGCTAAGTTACGGCCATAACATAATGCACAAACACCACGTTTAGCTTCGCAAGTTAATACTGAACGAATTTCGATACCTTCTAAAGGCGATTCTTCGATCAGTTTGGCAACTTCTTCGTTAATATCTTCACCAGCACCTACCAATAATGTATTATCCAGAGGATTGTAAACATCATGTAGCGAAGTACGGCCTAAAATTCTATCAAATAACGGCTCAACGATATCTTCCTGATCTTTTAAGGCAGTTGTGTACATACCTCTTAAAGTACCGCAATCGTTATCGTTAACGATCATATCCTGAGCAACATCATGTAAACGACGGGTTAAGTAACCCGCATCAGCTGTTTTTAACGCCGTATCCGCCAAACCTTTACGGGCACCGTGAGTAGAGATAAAGTACTCTAATACCGATAAACCTTCTTTAAAGTTTGATAAGATCGGGTTTTCAATGATATCGCCACCTGAACCAGATTTTTGAGGTTTCGCCATCAAACCACGCATACCGCAAAGCTGACGAATCTGCTCTTTAGATCCACGTGCTCCGGAGTCAAGCATCATGTACACCGAGTTGAAACCCTGGTTATCGCTTGATAACTGGTTCATTACGAATGTAGTTAACCTGTTATTAATACGTGTCCAGATATCGATGATTTGGTTGTAACGCTCGTTGTTGGTAATGAAACCCATGTTATAGTTGTTTCTTACCTCTTCAACTTCGTTAGCAGCCTGCTCTAGTAAAGTATGTTTCTCAACCGGAATGTTAACGTCTTGTAAGTTGAACGATAAACCTCCCTGGAATGCCATACGGAAACCTAATTCTTTGATATCATCCAGGAATTGAGAAGAACGTGCCATACCAGTCATTTTCACTACCTCACCGATAATATCTCTTAACGATTTTTTAGTTAATAACTCGTTGATGTAACCAACTTCTTCAGGAACCATCTGGTTAAACAATACCCTGCCAACAGTAGTTTCAGTTAATTTATTAACGATAGAACCGTCACTTTGCTTAACGTTTACCCTTACTTTGATAAAAGCATGTAGATCTAATTCTTTCTCGTTATAAGCGATGATCACTTCTTCCGGAGAATAGAAATTCGAATCCTGTCCTTTTACAACCCTTGTTTCATCAGTTCTGCGGCCTTTAGTAATGTAATAAAGACCCAAAACCATATCCTGAGATGGTACTGTAATTGGTGTACCATTTGCAGGGTTTAAGATGTTGTGTGCAGCCAACATTAATACCTGGGCTTCCAAAATTGCTGCGTTACCTAGTGGTAAGTGGACAGCCATCTGGTCACCATCAAAATCGGCGTTGAATGCGGTACAAACTAATGGGTGTAACTGGATTGCTTTTCCTTCAATTAATTTTGGCTGGAAAGCCTGAATACCCAGTCTGTGTAGCGTAGGTGCACGGTTTAATAATACCGGGTGACCTTTTAGTACATTTTCTAAGATATCCCAAACTAACGGATCTTTTCTATCAACGATTTTCTTTGCAGATTTAACTGTTTTTACCACACCACGCTCAATCATTTTACGAATGATGAATGGTTTGTAAAGCTCAGCAGCCATATCTTTAGGAATACCGCACTCGTGTAATTTAAGGCTAGGCCCTACAACAATTACCGAACGAGCTGAATAATCCACACGTTTACCTAATAAGTTCTGACGGAAACGACCTTGTTTACCTTTCAAAATATCTGAAAGTGATTTCAAGGCACGGTTACCTTCAGTTTTTACCGCGTTAACTTTACGTGAGTTATCGAATAACGAATCTACAGCTTCCTGCAACATACGTTTCTCGTTACGTAAAATTACCTCTGGTGCTTTAATCTCAATCAAACGTTTTAAACGGTTGTTACGGATAATTACACGACGGTATAAATCATTTAAATCGGAAGTAGCGAAACGGCCACCTTCTAATGGTACTAAAGGACGTAATTCTGGTGGAATAACCGGAACAATTTTAACAATCATCCACTCTGGGCGATTCTCGATACGTGTATTGGCACCACGGAAAGCTTCAACAACCTGAAGGCGTTTTAAAGCCTCGTTTTTACGTTGCTGAGAAGTTTCGTTAGCAGCCTGGTGACGTAAATCGTAAGATAAAGTATCTAAATCAATACGTTTTAATAAATCTTCTAATGCTTCAGCACCCATTTTGGCGATGAATTTATTAGGATCTTTATCATCCAGATATTGGTTTTCTTTAGGTAATTTATCTAAGATATCTAAATATTCTTCCTCTGTTAAGAAGTCCATATAGTTGATACCTTCTTCAGCCATTAAGCCTGATTGGATAACTACGTAACGCTCGTAATAGATAATTAAATCTAATTTTTTAGTAGGTAAACCTAATAAATAACCGATTTTGTTTGGTAAAGAGCGGAAGTACCAGATGTGCGCCACAGGAACCACTAAAGCAATGTGTCCCATACGCTCACGACGTACTTTTTTCTCCGTTACTTCAACACCACAACGATCGCAAACAATACCTTTATAACGGATACGTTTGTATTTACCGCAATGACATTCGTAATCTTTTACCGGACCAAAAATACGCTCACAGAACAAACCATCGCGTTCTGGCTTGTAAGTACGGTAGTTAATGGTTTCTGGTTTCAACACCTCACCGCTTGAACGTTCCAGAATAATTTCCGGAGACGATAAGCTAATCGTGATTGATGTGAAATTGCTTTTTAATTTATTATCCTTTTTGTAAGACATATCTCTTTCTTTAATGATCGAAGGATTGAGTGATTGAATGATTGAATGAAAGTTACCCATCATTTAATCATTCACTCATTCTTTCATTCAATTAGTCTAACGTAATATCTAAACCTAAACCACGTAACTCATGTACCAATACGTTGAACGATTCTGGTACACCCGGAGTTGGCAGGTTTTCACCTTTAACAATGGCTTCGTAAGTTTTGGCCCTTCCGATTACATCATCCGATTTAACGGTTAAGATCTCCTGAAGGATGTTAGCTGCACCGAATGCCTCTAATGCCCAAACCTCCATCTCACCAAAACGCTGACCACCAAACTGGGCTTTACCACCCAATGGTTGTTGTGTAATTAATGAGTATGGTCCGATTGAACGGGCGTGCATCTTATCATCAACCATGTGACCTAGTTTCAGCATGTAGATAATACCTACTGTTGTAGTCTGATCGAAACGCTCACCTGTTAAACCATTGTATAAGTAGGTTTTTCCTGAGGCAGGAACACCGGCTTTAGCAATCCATTCTTCCACTTCGTCATGAGAAGCACCATCGAAAATCGGGGTTGCAAATTTAACACCCAACTCCTGACCTGCCCATGCTAAAATGGTTTCGTAGATCTGACCAAGGTTCATACGTGAAGGTACACCCAGTGGGTTCAACACGATATCAACCGGGCTACCGTCAGCTAAGAAAGGCATATCTTCATCACGTACAATACGTGCAACAATACCTTTGTTACCGTGGCGACCTGCCATTTTATCACCTACTTTTAATTTACGTTTTTTAGCAACATAAACTTTTGCCATCTGTACAATTCCCGATGGAAGCTCATCACCTACACTGATCGCAAATTTATCGCGTTTGTAAGCTCCAAGTTCTTCGTTAACACGGATACCGTAGTTGTGAAGCAACATTTTAATTAACTCGTTTTTATCATCATCAGTTGTCCATTTGTTAGGGCTGATGTGGTTATAATCAAGTTCTGCTAAAATTTTCTGTGTAAATTTAGCGCCCTTAGCAACCAATAATTCTTTGTAAATGTTAAATACACCCTGAGATGTTTTTCCGTTTACGATAGTGAATAATTTGTCTACTAATTCTGCTTTTAATTTCTCAGTGATATTGTTATATCCTTTGTCTAATTTCTCAATTGCCGATTTTTCTTCAGCTTTTGTAGTTTTCTTAGCACGGCTGAATAATTTAGTATCAATTACCACACCCTGGATTGAAGGAGGAGTTTTTAAAGAAGCATCTTTAACATCACCTGCTTTATCACCAAAGATTGCACGTAGTAATTTCTCTTCCGGTGAAGGATCAGATTCTCCTTTTGGAGTGATCTTACCAATTAAAATATCACCTTCTTTTACATCAGCACCAATACGGATAATACCATTTTCATCAAGGTCTTTAGTAGCCTCTTCAGAAACGTTAGGGATATCTGGTGTTAATTCCTCTTCTCCACGTTTAGTATCACGTACTTCTAATTCAAACTCTTCAATATGCAGTGAAGTGAAAACGTCATCACGAACAATACGCTCGTTGATTACAATCGCATCCTCAAAGTTGAAACCCTGCCAAGGCATGAAAGCCACTTTCAGGTTTCTACCTAATGCCAGTTCACCGTTTTGAGTTGCATAACCTTCGCAAAGCACTTGTCCTTTAGTAACTTTCTGACCTTTTCTTACGATTGGTTTCAAGTTGATACAAGTATTCTGGTTGGTTTTTTTGAACTTAATTAAACGGTAAGTTTTGCTGTCACCTTCAAATGAAACTAAACGATCATCTTCGTTACGCTCATATTTAATGGTGATTTCGTTAGCATCTACATACTCAACAATACCATCACCTTCTGCATTGATCAAAGTTCTTGAGTCACGAGCAACGCGACCTTCTAAACCTGTACCAACAATCGGTGCTTCAGGACGTAACAAAGGCACGGCCTGACGTTGCATGTTCGATCCCATCAAAGCCCTGTTCGCATCATCATGTTCTAAGAACGGAATTAACGAAGCAGCAATTGAAGTAATCTGGTTTGGCGCAACGTCCATTAAGTCTAATTTCTCAGGCTCAATAATCGGGAAGTCACCCTCATAACGCGCTTTAACACGTGGTGTGGTAAAGTTACCTTTATCATCATACTCTGCGTTGGCCTGAGCGATGGTTTTACCATCTTCATCCTCTGCAGATAAATAAATAACGTCTGAATCTACAACTACTTTACCTTCTTCAACACGTTTGTATGGTGTTTCAATAAAACCTAAATTGTTGATTTTTGCATGCACACAAAGTGACGAAATCAAACCAATGTTCGGTCCCTCAGGAGTTTCAATGGTACATAAACGACCATAGTGGGTGTAGTGAACGTCACGTACCTCGAAACCGGCACGCTCACGTGATAAACCACCTGGACCTAAGGCCGATAAACGGCGTTTGTGCGTGATCTCTGCCAATGGATTTGTTTGATCCATAAACTGAGATAACTGGTTAGTACCAAAGAACGAGTTGATCACAGATGATAACGTACGGGCGTTAATCAAATCAGTTGGTGTAAACACCTCGTTATCGCGGATGTTCATACGCTCACGGATAGTTCTGGCCATACGGGCTAAACCTACACCAAATTGTGCGTACAATTGCTCACCTACCGTACGTACACGACGGTTAGACAAGTGATCGATATCATCTACCTCTTCTTTTGAGTTGATCAGCTTGATCAGGTATTTTACAATTGCAATAATATCTGCTTTTGTTAATACTTTAACCTCATCAGGGGTATTCATTTTTAATTTACGGTTGATGCGGTAACGACCAACATCACCTAAATCGTAACGTTTATCCGAGAAGAACAAACGATCAATGATACCACGTGCAGTTTCCTCATCAGGTGGTTCTGCGTTACGCAAAGCACGATAGATGTTTTCAACAGCTTCTTTTTCTGAGTTCGATGTATCTTTCTGTAATGTATTATATATAATGGTATAATCAGCCTGACTTGCGCCATCTTCTTTTGATAAGATGATGCTTTTTACGCCAGCCTCAATAACCATATCGATGTGTTCGTCTTCTAAAACGGTTTCTCTTTCAAGAATCACTTCATTACGGTCGATAGAAACTACCTCACCAGTATCTTCATCAACAAAATCTTCAACCCATTTTTTCAATACCCTTGCAGCCAGTTTACGACCGATATATTTCTTTAAACCAGATTTGCTAACTTTTACTTCGTCGGCAAGATCAAAAAGTTCTAAGATATCTTTATCAGAATCGTAACCGATAGCACGTAATAAAGTGGTAACCGGGAATTTTTTCTTACGATCGATATACGCGTACATCACGTTATTAACGTCTGTAGCGAACTCGATCCATGAACCTTTGAAAGGAATAACACGTGCTGAGTACAATTTGGTTCCGTTGGTGTGACGGCTCTGGCCGAAGAACACCCCTGGAGAACGGTGTAATTGCGAAACGATAACACGTTCTGCACCGTTGATAACAAACGTACCTTTTGGTGTCATATACGGGATAGTACCTAAGTACACATCCTGGATAATGGTTTCAAAATCTTCATGTTCTACATCATTACAAGAAAGCTTAAGCTTTGCTTTTAATGGAACATTGTAGGTTAATCCACGCTCAATACACTCATGTATATCGTAACGTGGCGGATCAACAAAATAATCAAGAAACTCTAATACGAAGATATTTCTTGAATCTGTTATTGGAAAGTTTTCAGCAAACACTTTAAACAAACCTTCGCTTGAGCGATCGTCTGAAGTGGTATCTATCTGGAAAAATTCTCTGAATGATTGCAATTGCACATCCAGAAAATCCGGATAGTCTATAATGTGCTTACTAGTTGCAAAATTTACTCTTTGTTCGACTGTCTTTGCCAATGGACTAA